>FLOH01000008.1_pt1 | contig 1288551 bp, 1255 predicted proteins | sample 756751 | NCBI WGS metagenome assembly FLOH01 (sample SAMEA4026879, study PRJEB14308) | marine metagenome | biome: coastal water; material: water | depth 74 m
CCCGCGAGAAACCGCTGAAAGTGGCTCGCAAATGTGCGGAGCAAAAACATAAACGCGGGCGGCCTCGCAAAGGAGAAGAGCGTCCTCAGAAAATCCGTCGCCTGGAACGCCAGCAGGCCATGAGTGCCGCAGAGTTGTTGGCTGATTTACCCCGCCATTGTGCGGTTGGCACTAAACGTAATGCCAAGGGATATCAAACCAGTTGGACGGGTTACAAGCTCCATTTAGACGTCACCGATGGCGGCATTCCCGTCAGTTGCTTGCTCACGTCAGCCTCGCTCCATGATAGCCAGGTGGCAATCCCATTGGCGACCCTAACGGCATCAAAATTGACGAATTTATATGACCTGATGGACAGCGCTTACGATGCGCCAGAGATCAAAGCCATGAGCGCCAGCCTTGGTCACATTGCGATCATTGACAACAATCCTCGCTCCTCTAAGCGCAAGAAGGAACTGGCAGAGGAGACAAAGGCGAAAAGGCGCGTTGGGCACCGATTTGCCGAAGATGTTCGATATAACGAACGCTCAACTGTAGAACGTGTTAATGGTCGTCTCAAAGATGAGTTTGGGGGCAGAACCCTCCGGGTGCGCGGTCACGATAAAGTCATGTGCCACCTGATGTTCGGGGTGTTAGCCCTGACCGTCGACCAGCTAATGCGCTTGCTTATATAGCTTCAAATCACGGCGCATCCCGGTGCATCCAACCTTTTCTAACAAGGAAGGGACGGAAGATTTATGCCTAAAACATCATCAAAACTCCCTTTTTAGAAAATCTCAACTGCAAAAGGACGAATCGTATCGGCGCAAGATTGTTTAGAGAAAAAAGTACGCGGGAAAACAAGAATTTTGCAACTGGCTCACTTATTAAACATTAAGGTTAATATCCGGAACAGTTTATCAGGCCCGCAGGGTGCCCCCGGTTGCTTTTTCGACGGCAGCAATCACCCTATTGGAGACCGTTTCAATTTCCTCATCGCTCATGGTTTGCTCAAGCGGTTGCAAAGTGACGTTGATTGCCAGTGATTTACGATCGGCCTCCAGATTACCGCCTGCAAACACATCGAATACGGTAACATCGCTGATCAGGGCCTTATCGGCTGATCTGGCTGCACTTATCAGCGTAGCGGCGGCGACATTTTGATCGACGACAAAGGCGAAATCCCGGTTGACGGTATGGAAGGGTGAAAGCTGCAACAGCGGTCGGGTCGTCCCCTTGGCCTTTTTCGCTTTCGCCTTTGGAACTTTATCCAGAAAGACCTCGAAGCCCACCATCGGGCCTTTTACGCCCATTTTTTCCAAGACCCCGGGATGGATTTCACCGAACGCCGCAAGTACAGTTTGCGGGCCTAAATTAAGCGTCCCGGAGCGTCCAGGATGATACCAAGCGGGTGCCTGGGTCATGGTCTGCAGTTTATCCGTTGGTGCCCCGGCTGCGGCCAGTGCGGCAAGCGCGTCGGCCTTGGCGTCGAAAGCATCGACCGCGCGTGGGCTCCTCGCCCAGTTGCGACGACCACTGCGCCCCGACCTTACCCCGCTAGCGACCATATCCTGGCCATCAGCCTCATCGCACGAAAATTGCGGACCGATCTCAAACAGCGGGCAATCGGCGATGCCTTTATCGGCGTTACGTCCGGCGGCGGCGATCAGGTTGGGCAGGATTGACGGGCGCATGACGCTAAGCTCGGAACTGATCGGGTTGACCAGTTTCAAATCATCGGCCCCGCCACCAAACTGACGGGCCTGGTCCAGATCCATGAACGATACGGTTACCGCTTCGACAAGACCGCGTGCTGCCAGGGTCCGTCGGACATCGCCGCGGCGGCGCTGCTCCGTGTTCCAGGCAGGGTGCGGCACCACGTCGTCACGTTGCATTGGCGTCGTCGGTATTTTGTCATAGCCGTGGACGCGAACGATCTCCTCGACCAGGCAAGCCTCGCCGACGATGTCATTGCGCCAGGTTGGAACGGAAACATCCCACGCCTTGCCGTCGCCCGAAACGGCGAAGCCCAAGACGCCAAGAATGCGCTTCATTTCCTGGCTTTCGACATCGACTCCGGCTAAACTCTTGACCCGCGACGGGCGAAACAAAACGCTCATAGCGCGATCCGGTTCGGCCCCGGCGCTGACCAGATCGGAAGCCTCTCCACCGCAAATCTCAAGGATCAGTCGGGTGGCGATTTCCATGCCGGGCTGCAGGAAGGCGGAATCGATACCCCGTTCAAAACGGAAACGGGCGTCCGATTGCAGGTTAAGATTGCGCCCGGTATTTGATGTGCGAATTGGGTCAAACAGCGCCGATTCAACGAAAACATTGACGGTATTTTCCCCGCAACCACTGGCCTCGCCCCCCATGACGCCGCCCATGGCTTCGGCCTGATTGTCGTCGGCAATGACCGTCATTTCGGGATCGAGCGTGTATTCCTTAGCGTCCAGGGCGAGCAGGGTTTCGCCCGCACGGGCCATGCGTACATGGATGTTGCCGACAACCTTGTCGGCGTCGAAAACGTGTAAGGGCCGGCAATATTCGATGGTCATCAAATTGGTGATATCGACGAGGGCCGAAATTGGCCGAAGCCCGATGGCCAGCAGGCGGTCCTTCAACCACTTCGGGCTTTCACCATTTTTGACGCCGCGCACATAGCGACCGACGAAATGCGGGCAAGCGTCAGTATGGTCAGCATCCAGATCCATCTTAACCTTGATCGGACTCTCGAATGTTCCCTTGATTGGCGTCGCATCGAGCGGTTTCAACGTACCTATGCCCGAGGCCGCCAGATCGCGCGCGATACCGCGAATACCTAGGCAATCGCCGCGGTTGGGGGTGATGGCAATATCGATCACCGGATCATCCAGACCCATGACCGTAACGGCGATGGCTCCGGTGGGCGTATCGTCGGGTAGCTCGACAATGCCGTCATGCTCGTCACTTAAGCCCATTTCACGCTCTGAAAGCAGCATGCCGTTGCTTTCCACGCCCCTGATCTTGGCTTTTTTCAGGGTCACATCGATGCCCGGAATGTAGGTGCCACTGGCCGCGAAAACGCCTTTCAGGCCTTTGCGGGCATTCGGTGCGCCGCACACGACATCAACGATTTCACTGCCATTATCAACCCGGCATACCTGCAATTTATCAGCGTCCGGGTGTTTAATCGCCTCGACCACATGGCCGACGACAAGACTTTCCAGGCCTGCGGAGCGTTCCGTGACGCTCTCGATCTCGAGACCCAGCATCGTCAGCCTGTCGGTGATTTCACTTAAACAAGCATCGGTTTCAAGATGGGCTTTAAGCCAGCCTAAGGTAATTTTCATCGGTTCAGCCCCCCGCTCATCCCCGGCACGTCCAGGGCAGAAAATCCGTAGTGTCTGAGCCAGCGCAAATCCGATTCAAAGAATGTCCGCAGATCCGGGATGCCGTACTTCAGCATGGCGATACGCTCAACCCCCATACCGAAGGCAAAGCCCTGATATTTTGTTGAATCGATGCCGCAGTTCTCCAGCACTTTTGGATTGACCATGCCGCAGCCGAGAATTTCAAGCCAGTCTTCGCCGTGACCAATGCGGAATTCGCCACCGGCACGGGTGCAGCCTATATCGACTTCGGCGGAAGGCTCGGTGAACGGGAAATAACTGGGCCGGAAGCGCACCGGCAAGTCATCGACCTGGAACATGGCGCGGCAAAAATCGATGACGCAGCCCTTCAGGTGACCCATGTGGGTAGCCTCGTCAATGACCAGTCCCTCGATCTGATGGAACATTGGCGAATGGGTAGCGTCATAATCGCAGCGATAGGTCCGGCCCGGAACGATGATCCGGATCGGCGGTTCTTTATCCTGCATGGTGTGAATTTGCACCGGTGATGTATGAGTCCGCAGGAGCTTCCTGTGGCCGTCCTTCTGCCCGGGCAGATAGAAAGTGTCGTGTTCCTGTCTGGCGGGATGTTCCGGCGGAATGTTCAGGGCGGTAAAATTATACCAGTCTTCTTCTATGTCAGGCCCTTCGGCGACGGTGAAGCCCATTTCACAAAAAATCGCCGTCATCTCTTCGATCACCTGACTGATCGGGTGGATGCAGCCATCGCCCTCGGTGCGCCCCGGTAGTGTCACATCAATCTTTTCGGCCATCAGCCGTATATCAAGCTCGGCTCCTTGCAATGCTGCCTTGCGGGTTTCTATGGCGTCCGCCACTTCATCCTTCAAGGCGTTAATCGCCTGTCCCGCCTGCTTGCGCTCCTCTGGCTCCATACTTCCCAGAGTCTTCATCAACTGAGTGATCGAACCCTTCTTGCCCAACGCCTGCACCCGGACGATCTCAAGGTCGTCCGTTGCACTCGCCGCATTGATGGCCGCAATCAGTTCGTTGCGAAGGGTATCAGCGTTATTCATTCGGTTTTTCCGTCGTTAGTACAAGAAAAAGGGGAGCCTAAGGCGATAAAGCCCAGCTCCCCGATTTTAAATTTTCCCGATAGACGAACCCTTAAAAATTTAAGAGATCAGGATTTAGCGAGAGCCGCCTCGGCTTCTTCAACCAGGGCCTTGAAGGCCTCGGGCTCGCTGATAGCCAATTCGGAAAGAACCTTACGGTCCAGTTCGATTTCGGCCTTGAGGAGCCCACTCATAAAGCGGGAATAGGTCATGCCGTACTGGCGCGCACCGGCGTTGATACGCTGAATCCACAAACGGCGGAATTGGCGCTTTTTGGTGCGACGATCACGGTAAGCATATTGTAGTCCCTTCTCGACACGCTCGATAGCGATGCGAAAACTTGTTGAGCCACGGTCACGATAACCGCTGGCCATATCCAGGACTTTTTTGTGACGGGCGTGGGCGGAAGCGCCCCCTTTAACTCGAGCCATTTTTCCGGTTCCTTAAATTCTTAGAGAGTTCTGATGAACGTGTTTGTTCGTTCAAGCGTACGGCATATAGGATTTGACGATGCGAGCATCTTGGGCGCACAGGATCATGGTGCCGCGCGCTTTGCGCTTCATCTTCTGTGGCCGATTGCTCATGCCATGCTGCTTTAACGCAACGTTCCCCCGAACCTTGCCGGAAGCGGTAAGGCGGAAGCGCTTTTTGGCGCTTGATTTTGTCTTCAACTTGGGCATTTCACATTCCTTTAAATAAAAGCAGGTTGTGTTCTGAGCGGCTGGGCATGCCCTGCCGTTCCGCTCGCGAACGCGGGTTATAAAGCGAGGCTGGGGTTAATGCAAGCTGTCTTTAAGGGTTGCGTTAGTGTTCAAGCCCCTCAAGCGCCGGGCGGGTCTGTGACCCTTGACCCGCCCGGCGCTTGAGGGGCAAAAATAAAGCCCGCCAAGGCGGGCTTTATAAATAACCTAAATAAACGCAGGCGCGTTTATTTGGGCGCCACAATCATTATCATCATCCGTCCCTCAATGCGGGGGAACTGTTCGATTTTTACGTCTTCGCCCAATTCTTCGCGAATACGGTTAAGCACCGCCATGCCCAAGTCCTGATGGGCCATTTCGCGGCCACGGAAGCGGATGGTGAACTTGACCTTATCCTCATTTTCAAGGAAACGCCGGGCGCTGCGCATCTTGACATCGTAATCATGGATATCGATGCTTGGGCGCATCTTGATTTCCTTGACCTCGACGATTTTCTGCTTCTTGCGCGCCTCGTTGCGTTTTTTCTGTTCCTCGTAATTGTATTTACCATAATCGAGGATCTTACAGACCGGGGGATCGGCATTAGGCGACACCTCGACCAAATCCAGGCCGGCGTCGAGCGCTAATTCGATTCCTGTTTCGATAGTAACCACACCGACCATTTCTCCATCGGCCCCGACGACGCGCACATTTGCGGCCTCGATCATGTCATTAATACGCGGACCCTTTCGGGTCGGCGCTTGGCTCATCGGACGTCTCGCTATTTAAATCTCTCCTACTTTTTGTTTAAAAGGTAACTGAGGGAAGCCTTTCAACCCCAATCGTTGTCCAGCGGTCCCACCGCTTCAGCCACAAGTCTAGCGACTGCTTCATCAAGCGCAAGATTTTCTTGATCCTTGCCATCCATACGACGCAACGCGACCGTGCCTTCTTCGGCTTCCCGGCCGCCAAGAATAAGCATTGCCGGCACCTTGGCGTGGCTGTGCTCGCGGATTTTATAATTAATTTTTTCGTTGCGATCATCAAGGACGACGCGCAATCCGGCCGCGCCCAGGGCCGACTCGACGGTAGCGGCATAATCGTCGGCAGCCTCCGTAATCGTCGCCACAACCACCTGCACCGGGGCCAGCCAGAGCGGAAACTTACCGGCGTAATGTTCAATCAGGATGCCGATAAAGCGCTCGAACGATCCCAGGATCGCCCGGTGCAACATGACGGGTCTGTGTTTTTCACCGTCGATGCCGACATAATTGGCATCCAGGCGCTCGGGCAGGACAAAATCGACCTGCAAGGTGCCGCACTGCCAATCGCGGCCGATGGTGTCACGCAGTACGAATTCCAGTTTTGGGCCATAGAACGCGCCTTCGCCGGGATTAAGCTCCCACTTAAGGCCTGCTGCCTCGGTCGCTTCTTTCAAGGCCGCCTCGGCTTTGTCCCAGGTCGCGTCTTCCCCGGCGCGGACTTCCGGCCTGTCGGAAAACTTGACGACCACGTCCTCGAACCCGAAGTCCTTATAGATGGACAACAGCAATTCGCAGAAATCTTCGGTTTCCGAGGTGATCTGATCTTCGGTGCAAAAGATATGGGCGTCGTCCTGAACGAAGGCGCGGACCCGCATCAGCCCGTGCAAGGCACCAGACGGTTCGTTCCTGTGGCACGAACCGAATTCCGCCATGCGCACCGGAAGATCGCGATAACTGGTCGTCCCCTGCTTGAAGATTTGCACATGACAGGGGCAGTTCATGGGTTTGATCGCCAGCATTCTATCCTCGGATTCGGCGACGAACATATGCTCGCGGAATTTCTCCCAATGGCCGGAATCTTCCCACAAAGCGCGGTCGACAAGCTGCGGCGTATTGACCTCGACATAACCGGCCCCCTCCAAGCGCTTGCGCATGTATGTCTGAATGGTCCGGTACAGGGTCCAGCCGTGGGGATGCCAGAACACCGAGCCGGTCGCGACGTCTTGCAGGTGGAACAGCGACATTTCACGACCAAGGCGACGATGATCGCGCTTTTCGGCCTCTTCCAACATATGCAGGTATTGACTTAACTGTTTTTTATCGGCCCACGCCGTACCGTAGACCCGTTGCAGCATTTCGTTGTTGGAATCACCGCGCCAATAGGCACCGGCCAATTTCATCAACTTGAAGTGATCGCCGACTTTTCCCGTTGAAGGCAGGTGCGGGCCGCGGCACAGGTCGGTGAATTCCCCCTGCTTGTAAACAGTAATGGTTTCATTTTCCGGCAAGTCGCCGATCAGTTCAGCTTTGTAAGCCTGTCCGTTCTGCTTGAAAAATTCGATGGCCGCGTCACGGTCCCAAACTTCGCGGGTGATTTCTTCATCACGTTTGACGATTTCATGCATACGGGCTTCGATCTTTTCCAGATCTTCCGGGGTGAAAGGCTCCTTGACGGAAAAATCGTAGTAAAAACCGTTTTCGATGGACGGCCCAATGGTCACCTGGACACCCGGATACATTTCCAGGACCGCCTCGGCCAGCACATGGGCGGTGTCGTGACGCAGCAGTTCAAGCGCGTCCTCGTCCTTCGATGTAACGATAGAAACGGCGGTATCGGCATCAAAGCGCGTCGATAAGTCCAGCATCGTATCGCCGACTCGCACCGCCAAAGCAGCTTTCGCCAGGCCGGGACCGATGTCGGCGGCCAGATCGGCACCGCTAACCGGGCCATCGAAATTTCTGACGCTGCCGTCAGGGAGTGTAATCGCGACCATTAAAATCGCCTTTTATCAGAAAATCCAAAGCAGCCGGGAATGTAAGACGTATAACTTCTGTGTCAAGCAAGCTCTAACTTCTCCATCACCTCATCAACGCCGAGATCGGCCAGGTTATCACGTCTCATATACGATACCCTGGTGCCGCGTTGGCCGCACAGGTCCGGGTCAGAGGCCTGACTATAGAGCACCAGCGACGGACAGCCGAGCCCGGCAATCAGATGCATGGGGCCGCTGTCGTTGCCGACGGCGAGCTTGGCCCGGCGCGCCAGGGCGGCAATTTCGAGAAAGCTGGTTTGACCGCACAGGTTACGGGCTTTGAGGCAAGCGGCGGCGATGGCGTCCATGGCTTCACTTTCCGCAGCATTACCGAGCAGCACCGGGGTCAGGCCTTGACCGGCAAGGCGGCCTGCCAATAGGCCATATTTCTCGGCCGGCCAGCGCTTATCAAGGCGGTGCGCTGCGCCGCCGACAACCAGCAAAGCAACCTTTTCATCGAGACCAAAGTTCTCCAGCGGCGCGTCCAGGCCGCTTAAAGTCGCAATGACTTCCGGCCCCGGAACATCCTCGATTCCGGCCATTTTCAACTGTTCAGCCTGGCGCTCAATTGTGTGCATGAAATCCCGATTTGGATTGTCATGGGGGTGTGAACAGCCCCGCGCAATGCCCGACCACTCCGGTATTTTGCCGGGCCAGAACAGCCGCCGATAAAAACTGCTGCGGTCCGATGTTTGCAAATCATAGACCCGTTCGAAGCCGCCCGAACGGAGCATTCGGCGTAGCGCCAGCCAGCGTCGCAATGCCGCTCCACGCGGTTTGCTATCGCCCCAGACCCGGTCGAATAATTCCGTCTTATGGGCCAACTCAATGAAAAGCGGGCTGGTCAACAATGTTATGTGGGCATCAGGGTGATGGGCGCGAATGGCAGCAAACGGTCCCATCGCCTGAACAAAATCACCGAGCGCCGCCAGCTTGATAACGAGAATTTTCTTTTTTCGCTCAGGCATTGCTATCAGGGGTTATTTGCAAAACGTCATTATAGACTTCAAGGGTCTTGGCGCACATTGCCGCCTTCGAGAAATGGCTGCGGACGTTTTCGACCGCCTTCACGGCCAATTTTTTGCGGGCGCTTTCATCCAGTCTCAGAACATGCTCGATTGCCTTAGCCAGGGCTTCGACATCACCGGGAGGAACCAACCAGCCGGTTTCCCCAGGGATCACCGTTTCACGGACACCGCCATGATCGGTGGCGATAACCGGACGGCCCAGGGCCTGCGCTTCGGGCACCACCCGCCCGAAGGCTTCCGGGTCGGTCGAGGCCGAGACGACGACATCAGTCAGCATATAGGCGGCTGGCATGTCGTTACAGTTTTCGACGATGCGGACGATTTCATTCAAGCCATTGTCGGCGATGAGTTTATCGAGTTCCTTGCGGTATTTACTGCGGCCCTGGTCGGAGCCGACCAAAAGGCAGCGGATATCCTTGCGCCCCATGGCGACCAGGGCGGCGATGGCTTTGATAAACACCGTCTGGCCTTTCCACCGGGTCAGTCGTCCAGGCAGCATCACCACAGGCATGCCGTCACTCAGACGCCAATCGTCGGCCAAGCCAACGACCCGTTGCGCCGAGACCTTTTGGGCGTCGAAGCGTTCAAGATCGACACCGCGATGAATGATCCGCAGCTTGGCCGCTTCGATACCATAGTTTTTGCGAATATGGCCGGCGATAAAGCCGGAGTTGGCAATCACCCGCTGGCCGCGGATCATGATCGCGTTATAGCGCCGCTTCAGGTTGCCGCTCCAGTTACCACCTAAAGAATAGGTGCCGTGAAAGGTGGTGACAAAATGCGCCCCGGTCCGCTTTGCCGCCGCCCAGGCGCTCCATGCCGGTGCGCGCGAGCGGGCGTGGACGATATCGACATCGTTATCCCTGATGATCTTTTCCAACTTGCCGATATTGGCGAACATGACGAACGGATTCTTGCTGTCCACCGGCAACGTGATGTGTTCGGCCTTTGCCCGAGTGATCTCGTGGACCATGGGGCCGCCGGCGGAAACGACTATGGCGCGGCCACCGGCCTGAACCACGGCGCCGGAAATATCCACAGCCGTGCGCTCGACCCCGCCCTGCGCCAGGGCAGGCAGCACCTGCAACACCGTCGGTCGCGGTCCCGCACCTTCGGCCCCGAAGGGCTGAACGGAATCCTTGGCGTTGTTCTGATCGTCAACCTGTTTCATTATGCCCCTTGAATCTTCACGCGGTAGAGAAAGCCCTTAATCATGAACGAGCCGACTCCTCATCAGATACTAACACGTCCGGACGGCGCGACAATCGCCTACAATTCACTTGCCGGAAAATCTCCGGGTGTGGTTTTCCTGGGCGGCTTTATGTCCGATATGTGCGGCTCCAAGGCACTGGCACTTGAACTGCATTGTCAAGAGCGCGAACAAGCCTTCCTGCGCTTCGATTATACCGGTCACGGCCAGTCATCGGGCGCTTTCACGGATGGCACGATCAGCCAATGGGCAAACGACGCGCTTTACGTAATCGAGCACTTGACGCAAGGGCCGCAAGTTCTGGTCGGATCGTCTATGGGCGGCTGGATCATGTTGCTGGTGGCGCTACGCTTGAAAGAGAGGGTCTGTGGCTTGATCGGTCTGGCCGCCGCCCCTGACTTCACCGAAGACTTGATCGCCCGCGAACTTACCGATGCGCAACGCGAGGCCATGGCCCGCGACGGCTTCGTTCAGGTCGCCTGCGATTATGACGACGAGCCTTACACCATCACGCAAAACCTGATCGATGATGGCAGAATTAATTTATTGCTCGGTGCGGACATCCCCCTGAACCTTCCTGTACGGCTTATTCAGGGGCTCAAGGACAAGGATGTGCCATGGGTGACGGCGCTTAAAATTCAAGAAAAGTTGACCAGCACCGACGTCGAGGTGACGTTTGTCAAAGACGGCAATCACCGACTGTCGGAACCGGTCGACCTGGAACGGCTCACGACAACCCTGGACACCTTACTGGGGAGAACCGGTTAGGCGCGCCCGCAGGCTGGCCAGAAATCCATCGCTGTCATTGTCTATACGGGCCAGCGTTTCTTTTCTGGCACCAGGGCTGATATCATACTTGCCACTCCCATGGTCGAGACGATCGACGTGCCTATTATCAGCGCCGTGGTGACAAGTTACGCAGCGAGGCCGCTTATGCGGGCTTTAAAAAAATCACTCGGCGCTTGTCTCCTGCAAGATGGCTGCAAGTCCTTGCCGGTAACCGGGATAAAGCAGTTCGACACCGAGCTCTTTCTTGATGCGGCTATTATCGACCCGTTTGTTGTCATTCCAGAAGGTTCGCGCCATCTCCGACATTTCCTTTTCGGCGGCGGCGAATGTCTGCACCGTCGGCGGCACCACACCCAGCAGTTCGCAGGCGTAGGTCACCACGTCCATGGGTGCGGCCGCCACCTCGTCGCAGACATTATAGACAGCGCCAGGATTTGGCCGGGCCATGGAGGCCCGGACGACCCGGGCGATATCGTCGACGTGAATGCGCGAGAATACATGGTTCGGCTTATCAATACGCTTGGCCCGGCCGGCCCGAACATCATCGAGGACGCTTCTGCCCGGTCCATAAATTCCGGCCAGCCGGAAAGCATGCGCGCCGAGGTCCCGCCAGCGCGCTTCGGCGGCGATGCGACGGCGGGCGCGGGTCGACGTTGGCTCAAGGGCACTGCCTTCATCGACCAGGCCACCGTCTCGATTGCCGTAAACACCGGTTGTCGACAAGTAGCCCAACCAGGTGAAGGGCTTTGACAAAATATCGCCATGCAGGTCGAGCACCGCGTCGCCGACATCGTCGGGCGGTACCGACGAAAGCACATGCGTCGCCCCCCCAAGCGCGCCTTGCGGGTCTTCCAGGGGCCGGTTTCTATGGAACAGGACGGCGTCGATGCCGAGGTTCTTAAGTTCTTCAACACTGTCGTTTTCACGCGCCGTCCCTGCGACCTGCCAGCCATCGGCGATCAAACTTAACGCCAAACGCCGGGCGCTATAGCCAAGACCGAAACAAAAAAGACGCGGTTGTGTCATTATCTTCCACTGTTGTTAATATAGACAAGAGGCCCCACATACCCCATATCTTTGCCACGATAGATGACCTGATGGATAAAATCTAACAATGAACACACCCGACCCAACCCAGCAAATGGCCTATCAAGTGCCGCGCGGCAATGCCGTGCGCCGCCTCGGTGCCGATCAGCCCGACTTGGTTTTTATCAAGGCCGAGCGCCTGGGCACCGATTACATCCACCATTATCTTATTCAAATCATACCCATGGACGCCGCCGGGCTGGCCATGATTTATGTGGACCCGGAAGAAATACTGATCGATTGCGGCGGTTCCGCGCGCTTCGAATTTTCAGATGGCGAGACCCGCGACGATCCGGGTATTGGCCATATTTTTGAAAACGCCCAGGGCACCTACCTGAAAGTCATCGAAGACCCCAAATCGCAAAAGATGTTCGCCTTTATCGACATCACCAGCGGCGAGGTCAAACGCCGCCAGGAACGCAACGTCAAGACCGTCTACGCGTCATGGCGAGCCCGCGCAGTGTCGGGGCAATAAGTCAGAAATCCAGATTGGCGTAATGCTTGGCCGGCGGTGCGCCGGGAATATGGTCGGTAAGCAGCGAGCGGAAGCTTGGCCGCGACTTGATACGGGCGTACCAGTCCTTGGCCGTCGGATGCTCTGCCCACGGCACATCGCCGAGATAATCGATGGTCGAAAGGTGCGCGGCGGCGGCGATATCGGCCAGCGTTAATTCATTTCCGGCCAGCCACTTGCGGCGTTCGATGAGATACGAAATATAAGACAAATGGATATGAATGTTGTTGTGTCCGGCCCTGATCGCCTTCGAATCAGGGGCACCGAGTCCAAGAAATCGCTTCATCACTTTCTCGCCGACAAGGTTTTCCGTTACCTCGGCATTGAACTTGTGATCGAACCAGGCAACCAACCGCCGCACTTCGGCGCGTTCCAACGGGTGACGGCCAACCAGCGGCGGCTCTGGGTGAATGTCGTCCATGAATTCCGAGATCACGTCACTGCCTGAAAGCGCCGTACCACCTGATTCGACCAGCACCGGGACTTCCCCGGCCGGATTGAGGGCGAGAAATTCCCGACGCCGTTCCCAAACGTTTTCCACCTTCATGTCGAAATCGATCTTCTTCTCGTGAAGAACGATGCGGACTTTCCGGCAAAAAGGATTGAGCCATAAATGATAAAGCGTTTGCATGGATTGGAAGTATACCGAAATACGCATCACTGCAAATAATTGATACACGCGGTCTTCACGCGGATGTTATTTCCCGTGTGCGGGCAACTATGCCAAGTTGTCGAATGATTATAAATTAGGAGGCTGATTGTCACGCCCATGCTCATAATGAACAAAATCTTAGGCGATATTAAAGGTTCGGAAATAACCCCCAAAGCGGTGTTTATGAACCGTCGCCGCTTCATCCAGTCGGCCGCCATAGCCGGTGCTGGTTCAGCCTTTTTGCCCGGCCTTCTTTCAACAAGCGCCCTTGCGGCAACCGACCCCAAGCGCGGCAAGAAGCTCAGTGGCATCATCAAAAGCCCGTTCAGCACCGATGAGGAGCAGACCCCCTACAGCCACGCCACCACCTATAACAATTATTACGAATTCGGCACCGGCAAGGAAGACCCCGCCGTGATGGCCCAGGACTTCAAGCCCAAACCCTGGAAAGTCACCGTCGCCGGTGAAGTCGGCAAGCCCGGTGTTTATGATTTCGACGACCTGATCAAACCCCATCAACTGGAAGAACGGATTTACCGCTTCCGTTGCGTCGAGGCGTGGTCGATGATCGTGCCCTGGGTCGGCATCCCCCTGGCCGATATCATCAAACGCTTCGAGCCGACCTCGAAAGCCAAATACGTCGCCTTTGAAACCCTTAATGACCCCGAACGCATGCCCGGTCAGGCCCGCCGTGTCTTGAACTGGCCTTACGTAGAGGGCCTGCGCATGGACGAGGCGATGAACCCGCTGACCCTGATGGCCGTCGGCCTCTATGGCGAGGAACTGCTGAGCCAGAACGGCGCGCCGATCCGGCTTGTCGTGCCGTGGAAGTACGGCTTCAAATCGATCAAGTCGGTCGTCGGCATCCGCCTGGTCGAATCCATGCCGCCGACCACCTGGAACAACTCGGCCCCCGGCGAATACGGCTTTTACGCCAACGTCAATCCGGAAGTCAGTCATCCGCGCTGGAGCCAGGCCAAGGAACGCAGGCTCGGCGGCGGCTACTTCACACCAAAAGTCGAAACCCTGAAGTTCAACGGTTACGGCGAACAAGTCGCGGGCCTCTACAGCACCATGGACTTGAGTAAAAATTTCTAAAATGACCAAGCAAGACACCATCACCTGGGTCGCCAAACCCATAGTCTTTGTGCTTTGCCTTGTGCCGCTGGCGTGGATTGCCTGGCGCATTGTCAATGGCGATGTCGGCACCGGCCTGAATGCCAACCCGGTCGAGACGGTCAATCGCTATCTCGGCGACTGGGCCTTGCGGTTCGTCCTGATCACCCTGACAATCACCCCCCTTGTGAAGTTATCGAAGTGGACAACGCCGGTGCGTTTCCGGCGCATGCTGGGGTTGTTCGCCTTCGCCTATGCGACTCTGCATCTGGCCAACTACGTCGTCGCCGATCAATTCTTCAATTGGGCCGATATCTGGGCCGACATCGTCAAGCGGGTGTTCATCACCGTTGGCATGGCGACATTCGTCATCCTCGCCGCACTGGCGGTGACGTCGCCCAAGGCAATGATCAAAAAACTCGGTGCCAAACGTTGGCGCATGCTGCACCACGGCGTCTACGTAGCGGCGCTCGGCGGCGTCTTTCATTACTGGATGATGGTCAAGGCCGACCTAAGCGGACCGATCATCCACGCCACCATCCTGGCCCTGCTTCTGGGCTATCGTTTGATTAAGGTACGCAAAAAATCCACAGCCTCAACCCGCCATTCGGCCAGAGTGCTGGCGCTCTAGCTGGCGTTCATTGAGCAAAGCAACCGTGTTCATGCATGAAGGATTGTTGTCGCCGCCTGCCCCAGAATGCCAATGATTTAAGTTGGCCGGGCTTTGGTCGCCCACTGGACGTGGACCATCATCGAAACTTCTTGGCCCTCGACTTTCAATATCTTCTTGGCGGCGCGCGGCAGGGGGATTTTATTGGTCGAGCAGAATTTGATCAGCGCCGCGCCGACCTGATCCCTGCTCAGGGGGACATCTTTCGGGTCGTTCACATCCAGTGTCGAGAACCGCAACACCAAAATACTGGCGTCATTATCGCTGACCGCGACTTCATCGATAGGCGCGTGAGGGATATTGACGTTGTTGCGTAAGCAATAGTCGTAGGCGGCGGCTTTCAGTTCGTCATTATCAAAAACGAGTTTCCTCAATTCTTTGGGCATAGCCGCTCCGATCAGGGTTTTCGCCCGTTACAATAAATTAATGCGCGTCGTTCCAATTATGGCCGATGCCGATATCAACAATCAATGGAACATCCAGGCTGGCTGCATTTTCCATAGTTTTCTTAACGACGCCTGATATTGCCTCAATTTCTTTTTCCGGCACTTCAAAGATCAGCTCATCATGGACCTGAAGCAACATTTTCGCAGCCAGGCCAGCTTGCTCCAAAGCATCCGGCATGGCGACCATCGCCCGCTTGATAATATCGGCGGCCCCGCCCTGGATCGGCGCATTGATGGCGGCCCGCTCGGCGAAGGCGCGCATCTGCGGGGCCTTATCGTTGATGCCGCGGACATGGCACTTGCGCCCGAACAGGGTCGAAACATAACCCTGGTTGCGGGCTTCTTCCTTGGTTTGTTCCATATAGGCCCGAATGCCCGGATAGCGCTCGAAATAGGCGTTGATGTAATCCGACGCCGCACCGTTGGAAATATCGAGCTGACGGGCCAGGCCAAAAGCCGAAATACCGTAGATGATGCCGAAATTGATGGCCTTGGCCTGCCGGCGCACCATCGGGTCCATGCCTTCCAACGGCACACCGAAAACTTGCGAGGCCGTCAGGGCGTGAATATCCTCACCGGACTTGAAGGCTTCGATCAGGCTATCGATCCCGGCAACGTGGGCGAGCAGCCTCAGCTCGATCTGTGAATAATCGGCACTGAGCAGCAGGCAGCCTTCCTCGGCGATGAATGCCTTCCTGATCTTGCGGCCTTCTTCTGTGCGCACCGGAATGTTTTGCAGGTTTGGATCCGATGATGCCAGTCTGCCCGTCGATGTTCCGGCCATGGAGTACGAAGTATGGACGCGCCCGGTGCCGGGGTGGATTTGCGCCGTCAGGGCGTCCGTATAGGTGCTTTTCAGTTTCGCCAATTGCCGCCAGTCGAGAACTTTCTGCGGCAGGGCGTGGCCGTCGCCAGCCAATTTGTCGAGGACATCGGCACCGGTGGCATAGGCACCGGTCTTGCCTTTTTTGCCGCCGGGCAACTGCATTTCATCGAACAGCACCTCGCCCAATTGTTTAGGCGAGCCGACATTGAAGTCGCGCCCGGCAAGGTCATGAATTTCGACCTCAAGATCGCCCAGACGGACGGCAAAATCGGCGCTCAGGCGTTTAAGTTCAACGGCGTCGACCTTGATGCCATGGCGTTCCATGTCGACGAGCACGCCGATCAAGGGACGCTCCATGGTCTCGTAAACTGTGACCATGGCTTCATCGACCAGACGTGGCTTTAAAAGCTTGTGCAGGCGGCAGGTCATATCTGCGTCTTCCGCCGCGTAATCCAGCGCCTTGTCCAGGCCGACGTAATCAAACGTCACCCGCGCCTTGCCAGTGCCCGCGACTTCTTTAAATTTAATGTTCTGATGATCGCAATGACGCTCGGAAAGCTCGTCCAGACTATGCCCATGCAAGCCGCAATCGAGCACATAAGACAGCACCATGGTGTCGTCGATGGCTTTGAAAGAAAGCCCGTAATTGGCCAGCACCTGGGCGTCATACTTGATGTTGTGGCCGACTTTAAGGACGCTGGGGTCACTGAACATTGCGCCAAGACACGCCAGGGCCTGATCAAAATTGACCTGCTGGGGGCCTTCCCCTGAACCGTTTTCAGTACCGCCGTCGCCAAGATCGAACATGCCTTGCGCCACCGGTGCCTTGTGGGCCAGCGGGATGTAGCAGGCCCGGCCCGGCTCTATGGAAAGCGACACGCCGACCAGTTCGGCCTGGGTTGCGTCGAGCGACGTGGTTTCCGTATCGACGGCGACGACGCCTTTGGCGGTCGCCTCGGCAACCCATTTCTTTAAAGTCTCAATATCCTGGACCAACTGGTAGGAGGTCTCGACAGCCTGCGGTGACGCAACGGAAAATTCATCGTCTAAAGGCGCGAAGCCATAACGGCCGTTGACCCGCTCCGCCAGTTTCTTGAAATCCTGGGCTGCCAGAAAATTCAGCAGCGCTTCCCGGTTCGGCTCCTGAATGGCGAAAGCACTTAAAGGAACGTCGATGGGAACATCGGTTTTCAGGGTGACGAGTTGTTTGGAAATTAAGGCTATTTCAAAACCTTCATGGACCTTGGTTATATGAGATGGAATTTTTTTAGTGGATCTCCACTTCAGAACTTTAGAAGCGAGCACATTATTTTGCTGGGATAATTCTTCCAGGACACCAACTGTTATTTTTGTTCCTTTTTTCACATATCCCAGATCTACAAATACCCTCTCAACATCCTTGCTCGAATTGATACTGAATTGTTCACCACTAATTAAATAAATTTCTCCTTCAAGTTCTTTAAGCCAACCCAAAACTTTTTCTTCAACAATCTCTGGATTTTTCGATTCTTGTATTAACTGGGACAGACTTCCAAATCTTTGGATTAATTCTGTAGCGCTTTTATCCCCTATTCCCTTAACTCCAGGAACATTGTCAGAAGAATCACCCATTAAAGATTGAATATCGATCACCCGGTCGGGGCCGACGCCGAACTTTTCCATCACCTGTTCGGCGCGGATTTCCTTGTTCTTCATGGCATCGAACATGATCACCTTGTCGTCAACCAGTTGCATCAGGTCTTTATCCGAGGACACAACAGTGACCTCGGCACCCATCTTCTTGGCAATGGTGGCATAGGTGGCGATCAGGTCATCGGCCTCATATCCCGGCATATCGACACAAGCGACGTTGAGTGCGCGGGTCGCCTCGCGGACCAGTTCAAACTGCGGGATCAGATCGTCGGGCGGCGGCGGCCTATGGGCCTTGTAGTCGGGATAAATGTCGTTACGGAAGGTCTTGCGCGCGCTATCGAAAATAACCGCGATATGATCGGCGTCCGTATCGTCAATCAACTTCATCAACATCGACGTGAAACCATGCACGGCGTTGACCAGGGTGCCATCGGCCCGGGTCATGCGTTGCTTGATACCAAAGTAAGCGCGAAACAGAAACCCCGAACCATCGATCAGGAAGACATGGCGGGGTTCGCTGTTTTTGGGTCTGTCCGACACGCCGCTTAGTGGCCAGCGGTCGGGTGTGCACCCTCGGCAAGTTTGAATGTGCGCGAGCAATAGGGGCAGACGATCTCGCCAGCCTCGGCTATTTGCAGATAAACCCTGGGGTGGCCCAATGGTCCGCCGCCGCCGTCACAGCTGACACTCGATTGTTCGACAATAACGCATTCTTCGACTTCCATGGCGCACCCTATAACTTATATATTATGAACGCTGAATGATAACGATTGCCGACGGACAATCAAAGCCCGCATGTGATACGATCCCCGCTTAAATTAAAAGGCAAGCAAACCCCGATGACAGACAATGCGGTCGAAATGCTCAATCTCAGCAAAACCTACGCCAATGAACATGGTGCGACGCCCCCGCCCGCCCTGAACGACGTTAGCTTAACTATTCCGCGGGGTGCTATTTTCGGCCTGTTGGGGCCGAACGGCGCCGGTAAATCGACCCTGATCAACATTCTCGCCGGTTTGGTAGTGCCATCCTCTGGCAGCGCCCGGATTTGTGGTTACGATATCGATGGCGACATGCGCGCCGCCCGCCGGTCAATCGGCATTGTCCCACAGGAACTCAATATCGACCCCTTTTTCACGCCCAGGGAATCCCTTGAATTGCAGGCCGGGATGTATGGTGTTCCGGCTAGCGCCCGGCGTACCGATGAAATTCTTGAGGCCGTCGGCCTGATCGACAAGGCCGACAGCTATGCGCGCCGATTGTCGGGCGGCATGCGCCGACGCCTGCTGGTCGCCAAAGCAATGGTCCATTCGCCGCCGGTGCTGGTGCTTGATGAACCGACGGCAGGCGTCGATGTCGGGTTGCGTCGTCAATTATGGGCCTATGTCCGTAAACTCAATGCGCAAGGTACGACAGTGCTGCTGACCACCCATTACCTAGAAGAGGCCGAGGAGTTGTGCGACACCATCGCCATTATCGATCATGGTAAGCTGATCACCTGCGAGCCGACCGAGACCCTGCTGCGCAGACTCGACGCCAAGGAGATGACCGTCACCATCGGCGAAGACTTAGTCCAAATCCCAGAAGCCCTGAAACATTTCAATGTCGAACTGAAAAGCGGCCAGCGTCTGCGTTTCTGCTATCCGCCGAGCAAAACCCACAGCGGGGAAATCCTTAGCGCCATCGCCGACGCCGGCCTGAGCGTCACCGACCTTGTCACCAGGGAGGCCGAACTTGAAGATATTTTTCTCTCCCTGACCTCGTCAAGCGATGGCCGGTAATGGCGACCCGGTCCCGATTGGCATTGCTCACAGTGCTACTCACTTTACTTCTTGGGGCCTGTGCAAACCCAACCATTCACCCATCGGGCGATGAGACGACCATGACAACCCTGAACGCCGACCATTTCATCGCCCATGACGGGGTGCGCGTCCCGGTTAAATCCTGGTTGCCCGTAGACCGACCGCCGACTGCCGTCGTCATCGCCGTGCATGGCTTCAACGACTACAGTAATTTCTTTGCCGCTCCGGGAGATTTCCTGGCCAGTCGCACCGTCGCCACCTATGCCTTTGATCAGCGCGGCTTCGGGGCCACCCCCGCCGCCGGAATCTGGCCCGGCGTTCCGGCCCTGATCAAGGATCTTGAAACCGTCATCGCCCTTGTCCGCGCCCGCCACCCAGGAATTCCGCTCTACCTTTTCGGCGAGAGCATGGGTGGTGCCGTGGTCATGGTGACCATAAAAAAAGCCGCTGCGGAGAACCGCAAGTCGGACGTTGATGGCGTTATCCTGTCGGCCCCGGCGGTGTGGGGACGCGAAACCATGCCGTGGTATCAAACCGCCGCCTTGTGGCTTTCCGCCCACACCGTGCCAAAGGCCAAATTGACCGGTCAGGGCCTGAAGATCATGGCATCGGACAATATTGAAATGCTTCGCGCTCTTGGCCGCGACCCGTTGGTCATCAAGAAAACAAGGGTCGATGCGGTTTACGGCCTGACCAATTTAATGGACGCAGCACTGGAAGCCGCCCGCGATCTCGACCTGCCAATGCTGATTCTATACGGCAAAAAAGACCAAATCATCCCAAATGCTCCGACCGAACTGATGCTCGCAAGGTTACCCGAATCCGGCAAGGCCGACCGAAAAGTGATCTTCTACGCCAACGGCTACCATATGCTGACCCGCGACCTGCAAGGGCAAACCGTCTGGCGCGACATCGCCACCTGGATCGACGCCCGTTAAGACGTCATCCCCGCCAACTGCCGCATATTTTATCCGATAGCAAAGAACATACGCTTTTGAATGCGTGCACTAATAATGATAATGTTTCGATCACTGCATCTTCTAGACAGGACTTTTCATGCCAAGCCAACTCTTCCAGCCAATCCGCCTGCGCGGCCTGGAACTAACAAACCGCATTATTGTTGCTCCTATGTGCCAGTACAGCGCCGACGAAGGAAGCATGACCGACTGGCACCTGGTCCATCTCGGCCAGTTCGCCGTTTCAGGGGCGGCCCTGGTTTTCATCGAGGCAACTGGCGTTGAAGCGGCGGGGCGCATAACGCCTGGCTGCGTCGGTCTCTACTCTGAGCCTAATGAGGCCGCCATGCGACGCGTCGTAGAGTTCTTCCATGATTATGGCAATTCTCGCATTGGCATCCAACTTGGCCATGCGGGTCGCAAGGGTTCAACCGATTTGCCCTGGCGAGGCGGAACGCCGCTTGCCAGCGACGATCCAAGGGGATGGCAAACCTGCGCCCCATCAGAACTGCCCTACAGCGATGGCTGGCAGAAGCCGACGGCACTGGATGGCGCGGGGTTGGCGCGTATCAAACAGGCTTTTGTCGATTCCGCGAAGCGTGCCGTACGCCTTGGCTTCGACGTCATCGAATTACACTGCGCCCATGGATACTTGCTGCACCAGTTTCTCTCACCCTTAAGCAATCAACGCAACGATGCCTACGGCGGCAGCTTGGAGAACCGCCTGCGATTCCCATTAGAAGTGTTCGAGGCGGTTCGCGCCGTCTGTCCCGACGACCTTCCCCTTGGTGTTCGGACTTCTGCCACCGATTGGGTCGATGGAGGCTGGGACTTGGACAGCACGATTTCTTTTACGCGGGCTCTCGCTGGCCTCGGCTGTGACTTTATCGATGTCTCCAGTGGTGGCAATTCACCAAAGCAGCAGATTGTCGCCGGTCCCGGATACCAAACCGGCTTTGCCGCCGCGGTTCGCCAGGCCACGCAAATGCCGACAATAGCTGTCGGCCAGATCACCGATCCACGCCAGGCGGAGACCATCGTCGCCTCGGGACAGGCCGACATGGTAGCGCTCGCCCGGGGAATGCTCTACGATCCACGCTGGCCCTGGCACGCGGCCGAGGTATTGCGTGCCGATGCCGCTTTTCCGCCACAATACAAACGCGCCCACCCGACACTCCAGGGCGAACCTGTCCCGGGGAATCCGCCACCCGCCAAAAAATAATCCGTGGCGTCGATCGTGCGTTGTCACGGCAAAGACTGGATACACAAGGAACAAACCCATGACCGTTAAAATGGCCGTCCAACTTAGCGACAAGGATAACGTTGTCGTCGCCCTTGCCGAAATTGCCAGCGGGGACAGCGTCGAGCCAATATCCATCACCGCGCGCGATGCGATTCCACGAGGTCACAAACTGGCGGTAGCACCCATCAAGGAAGGCGAAGCCGTGCTTAAATACGGCCAGATCATCGGTTTTGCCTCAACCCCCATTGCGCCGGGTGAACATGTCCACGTACACAACGTCTCGATGGCTGACTTCGAGCGTGATTACGCCTTCGGAGAGGCCGTGAGGGAGACCGAAATGGTGCCGGAAGCCGAACGCGCCACCTTCCAGGGTTACCTGCGCGACGATGGCCGGATCGGCACCCGTAACTATATCGGCATCGTCACTTCGGTAAATTGTTCGGCCACGGTGGCGCGGCACATCGCCCGCGAAATCGAAAGACGCGGTATTCTCGAGGACTACCCCAACGTCGATGGCATTGTCCCGCTCGTCCATGGTGCCGGTTGCTGCACGGCGACTGATGATGAGGGGTTCAATATGCTGCAACGAACCATCTGGGGCCACGCGCGTCATGCCAACTTCGCCTCCATGCTGATGCTCGGCCTTGGCTGCGAGGCCAACCAAATCCCCCTCATGCTCGATGTCATGGGCAAGCCGTCCGATGAGACCTTCCACTACACCACGATCCAGCAGGAAGGCGGCACGCGAAAAACGGTGGAGGAAGCGGTGGCCTGGTTTGAGAGTGTCCTGCCACGGGCCAACGCGATGCGCCGTCAAACAGTGCCAGCCGCCGCCCTGACGGTAGCACTTCAGTGCGGTGGCTCCGATGGTTACTCCGGTATCACGGCAAACCCGGCGCTCGGTATCGCTATCGACAAACTGGTCCGCAACGGCGGCTCCGGCATCTTGGCGGAAACCCCCGAGATCTACGGTGCCGAACACCTTTTGACTCGTCGCGCCGAGACTCGCGCGGTCGGCGAAAAACTGATCGAGCGCATCCACTGGTGGGAAGATTACGCCGCCAAGAACGGCGGTAATATGAATAACAACCCAACGCCTGGCAACAAGGCGGGCGGATTGACGACTATCCTTGAAAAATCTCTTGGCGCCGTTGCCAAAGGCGGCTCGACCAATCTTGTCGGCGTTTATAAATACGCCGAGCCGATCACCACCAAAGGCTTCGCCTTCATGGATAGTCCCGGCTACGATCCGGCATCGATCACCGGCGAGGTCGCCTCGGGCTGCAATCTGGTGGCTTTTACCACCGGTCGAGGCTCGGTCTATGGCAACAAGCCGGTGCCATCCCTGAAACTGGCGACCAATACGCCCATGTACAACCATATGTCCGAGGACATGGACATCAACTGCGGCACCATCGTCGATGGCAGCCAAACCCTGGAAGAAGTTGGCGAGGGTATCTTCCAAAAGATGCTGGACGTTGCCTCGGGCGAGAAAACCAAATCTGAGGAACTCGGCTTCGGCGATGCCGAATTCGTGCCCTGGCAGATTGGCGCGCAGATGTAGCCAAGCACTGGCAAACCCACACACGCAGCTAAGACACACCCGTTAATCCGCTACCCAGTTCGTTAATCGTCAAAAAGAACCCCACCGTCTGGCGACGGTGGGGCAAATTGGCTGACTGTTCTTTCTTCATTACCCTTACGAGAAATTTTACATTAAACGACGGTAATCTCGATCTCGCCGATACCGTCGATGCCGCCGGTCATAACATCGCCGGGATTGATTGGGCCGACACCGTCGGGGGTGCCGGTATAAATGAGATCACCGGGCATCACTTCATAAAGCTTGGACAAATGCGATATGCCTTCCTGGACGTTCCATATCTGCAGGTTCAGGTCGCTGTCCTGGCGGATTTCACCGTTAACGGCCAGCCAGATCCGGCCCGCATCAGGATGACCAATTTCGCTGACCGGCCTGATCGCCGAGATCGGCGCGGAATGATCAAATCCTTTGGCCGCTTCCCAGGGCTTGCCGTCCTTCTTGGCCTTGTTTTGCTGGTCGCGGCGGGTCATATCGATGCCGAGGCTATAGCCGTAGACATGATCCAAGGCATCTTCAACGGCGATGTCTTTGCCGCCTTTGGCAATGGCAATGACCAGTTCAATTTCGTGATGCACGTTATCGGACTGGGGTGGGTACGGGAATTGACCACCGGTGGGGACCAGCGCATCGGGCGGTTTCTGGAAAAAAAACGGCGGCTTGCGCTCATCATTCCCCATTTCCTTTATGTGGGCCAAATAGTTGCGACCGATACAATAAATACGGCGCACCGGGAAACGCTCATCGGTGCCGGTAATTTCGACCGAAGTAGTGGGGGGGGCGGGAAAAACAAAACTCATGGATGATCTCCTAGTTAACCGGTTATTTCGAGAATTTAATAATTTATCTTTTGGACGCGTAGTACTCGACTTTGCGTTCCAATAAAGCGAGAAATTCGGAAATTGTGAACGCCATGGCGAATAACACCAATAAGACGGCCCAGAAATGAGACATAAGAAATTGTGCCGAATACAACTCAAACAGTGCGCCAAACCCGACAATTGATATCAGAAGCTGGCCAATAATAACGCCTTTAACGGCGCGAATGAAACCAATGCGAACGCCACTTAAAATTTCCGGCAGGGCAGCCCAGAAATAGATCTTAAAAAAAGCGTTCATGGGTGTTGCGCCAAACGAATGCGCCATTTCCACCAGGGAAGGATTAATTTGTTTGACCCCGGCCCGCGCGTTTAAAATGATGATCCAGATCGCGAATAAGGACGTCGTGATGACAATAGTTTTCAAGCCAAATCCGAACAGCACCATCAGAACTGGAACCAGGGCTGTTAGAGGAGCGCACAGGAACACGTTGACCCAAGGGAGCAACAGTTCGTCGATCAGTCGGTTTTTTCCCATCAGGATTCCGACAGGTATGCCAATGATAACGGCGAAAAAGGTACCCAGAAAGAAAGCCTTCCCGGTTTCGCTCAGCGCCTTGATAAACGGTTTCGTCGTATAAATTTCGGATAATGTTGTAAAAATATCTGACAAGGCGGGCAAAAAGAAACTCAATTCCATTTGCCCGGCTATTTCCCAAAGCAGGCCCCAAACAAGAAGAGAGGACATCGCCGGTAATTGATAACCATATAATTTCATAACGATTAATTACTCTACATAAGTACGTAGCGATTCCCAAATTCTGTCAACGATATCAAGGTATTCGGAATCTCGCCTGATACTATCGACGTCCTTGTGCCTGAACCCGCTGGGTCGAATTATTTCAGAAACCCGACTGGGGCGTGGCAATAGGAGGGCGATTTGGTCCGATACGTAAACGGCCTCTTCGATTGAATGGGTGACGAAAATGAATGTCTTGTTTTCGTGCTTCACCAAATTCAGCAAATCTTCCTGGAATTTCCTTCGCGTCTGCTCGTCAACGGCTGAAAATGGTTCATCCATCAACAGCACCTTGGCGTCAACGCTGAGTGCCCTTGCAAGGCCGACACGTTGTCTCATGCCGCCGGAGAGTTCGTGCGGGAAACTCTGCTCAAACCCAGACAATCCAACATCGGAAATATATTTTTCGGCGATCGCCTCCCTTTCGGACTTGGCGACGCCGCGAAGCTCCAGACCGAAAGCGACATTTCTTATGACGCTGGCCCAGGGCAGCAGGGCGAAATCCTGGAATACAAAAGCACGGTCCGGTCCGGGGCCGGTAACAGTCTGGCCATTGACGATGACTTCGCCGCTGGTTGCGGGAAGCAAGCCTGCGATGATCTTCAGAAGAGTGGTTTTGCCACAACCCGAAGGGCCCAACAAAGAGGTTAGCTCACCCCTTGGAAAATCCAGGGACAAATCATTCAAGGCCTCAACTTCTTTGTAGTTCTTGAAAACATTACGAACTTCTACGGCGTTCGTTGATGTCGTTATATTATTCATAAATTTTTACTTCTCACCCAGGGTCAATCTGAGACAAGCCCTTTGTTAATTCCTTTGAAAACCATGACTTCTATGCGCTCAAGAATGTTCAAAAAAAGAACCGCTAACAGGATTATCGAAAAAATGGCGGCATACATGCTGGGGTAATCGGCGATGGAGCGGCTGTAGGTGATAATGTCGCCAACCCCCGTTGGCGTGATCTTCAACTCCGAAAGAATGGCCCCGATGAACCCTGCCGATATGCCAAGACGAAGCCCCACGAAAATGATTGGCGAGGCGGAAGGCATAATAATTTTCAGGATAATGTCCCGTCTCGACCCTAGAAAGGACTGGCCCATCTCTACTAAGGAGACGGAGGTATTGCGAACCGCGCCGCTGGTATTCAAAACGATGACCGGCATAGCCATGATACAGACCACGAATACTTTTGACGTCAAACCTATTCCGTAAACCATAATCAGCAGAGGGATCAGGGCGGCCAGTGGAGCCGATTGCATAACAATGAAAATTGGCGAGACAAGCCAGTCAAACTTCCTGCTCAATCCGATCCAGACCCCTAGGCCGATCCCGAGAAACGCCGAGATCAAAACGCCAACAACAAGCGGTTTTAGCGTCTCCGCATAGGCCGTAAATATCCTGCCCTCAATCGTTAGAGTCCAAAGCGCAGCCATGGACTCCAGAAAAGTCGGAAAGGCAAAACTGACCGGCACCCGACCGGCCACTTCCCAGGCACCGAAGATCAAAACAGTCGACAGAATTTTCAGCAAAAAAGCTCTGTGCAGCATAAACGTTATTTAACCATTTTACAGAGAAAGACATTTTATGAGTGATTAGGTGCCGACCAAGCCGGCACCTAATCCTCATCGTACGAATACTTAGTTAGAGGCACCTTTCAGTGGTTCCATGTACCAGAAGTCTTCAATTTTCAGATCAGACAGTTTTCCGGTGAGCTGACCGGCTTTGTGGTACCATTCCAAATCGGCCATTGCGGCAATTTTACCGCCACCATTTGGATCGTACAGACCACCCGCCACGGCATCGGTGTAGAAACCGTCAAATTCAGCGCGAACCTCTTTGGGCAGTTGCCCGATAGGTCCGTCAGGGTTGGTTTCCCTGCTAATGACAGTCGGGTCTTTAGCCATGTCCTGATAGACGCTAAGCAGGGCTCTGACAAATATATCGACATCTTTAGAGTTGGCCTTGATCCAATTCAGATTGGCGAACAAGGCTTCATCGCTTGCGTCAACGTCGAACATGGGAAGCACATTGAATTTGTCCCCCTGGGTTTTGACAAGTTTGTTCTTGTTTGACAGGTCAACAATGGTTGCGTCCGCCTGACCGGCGACGAGGGCAACAATTCTGTTGGCGCTGCCCGGAACATAAGACCGCTTGCCAAATTTGATGCCCAGCTTGTCTTCGATGACGTTGGCGATAGAGTCGGTTCCGCCGCCACGTGAATGAAGCAAGATTGGTTGGCCGTTCAGGTCCTCAAGTTTGCTGTATTTTTTTGAAGATACAGGGAAAAATTTCAATTTTGACAATTGAAAGATAATCCGGATCGGGGCCTTCGATTTCTGCATTGCCGAATATGGCGTGCCAAATCCGATATCCATTTGCCCGCTCAGAACTGCCTGAATAGCCAGTTCTTCATCGGCAAACGCCGTCCATTCGTAATCCAGACCATTGGCTTTCGCCCGGTCCAGTGCGACAAAAAAAGCGGCCAATTCGTCTGATGGCGTTTCGGCTAACGCAATACGAATTTTTTCCGCGTAAGAATTATTAGTCATAAACATTGTCGTTACCAGTAACGACGCAACGATTAAGGTGAGTTTTTTCCATATAGTCATCAAGATTTCCTCCCTAGTGCACTAAAGCGTATTTTTACGCTGGTTTTTAAGAAACGCCCTTATTTCGCGGGGACGCCGGACTAAGCGGCAGGTACAAAAGCCAAGAAAATACGCCCAGACCCCATAATTGTTATATTTCTCAATGGACAATTAATTATCAACCATTATAATAATGGTGTCAATCGATCCCAATTAAATTATTTAACTTATTGAAATATAACGCTTAATTTTGATATTACACCTTAACCAATTCTTCCATTGGTTAAACGTTTGTTTGGAAAGCCCACACAAAATGTATGTACAACGCCCAGCGGCCGTCCTTCTGACGAATTACATCGAGAACCAAAAATTTGCGCCCCAAAGCAAACTGCCCGCTGAACGCCGGCTTTGCGAAGAACTTGAAATGAGCCGAGGCGAACTGCGCAAGGCATTGAGCTTGCTTGAGGCCGATGGCAAAGTTTGGCGTCATGTTGGTCGCGGCACTTTTGTCGGCACCCGCCCCCTGGGCAGAATGGATGAGATCGCGGCCCTTAGCACCCATACCAATCCTGCGGAAGTCATGCAGGCGCGTTTGCTGTTGGAACCGGGCATTGTTCGAATCGCCGCCATTCAAGCCACTGCCGCAGACATCGAACGCATGCGATTATGCTCGAAAAGAAAAGACGCCTCTGTCGACTGGCATACTTATGAGCGTTGGGACGGAGCCTTCCATCAAGCTGTCGCCGAGGGTGCCCACAACACACTTTTACTGACATTATTCAACGCCCTCAATACGGTTCGCGAAGCGACTGAATGGGGGCGGTTACGCAAATCGCGCCTGACCGACGCACACCGGCAGCGCTCTGGCAGGCAACATTTGGCAATTGTCGATGCCATTATCGCCCGTGATAAGGATCAAGCCGAAGCGGCTATGCGCGATCACCTTAAATCCGTGCATAAGGCCCTGCTTGGTTCGGACTATGAAGTGGACGAAGTTGTCGCTATTGATGACGCCCGTGTGACCGGCTAAATGAAGTACTGAAAGAAAAAGAAACAAAGGAACGCCATGACCTACACGACCATCGAACGGCTTATTGCCCCCGGCGAAGAAAGCGCTGCCGCCATTAGCGCACCTGATCGCGCCCCCCTGACATATGGCGCGCTTAAGCGTTTGGTTGGCGATACCATAATACAAATGAACGCTTTCGGCATTGGCCGCAACGATCCGGTCGCTATCATTCTTCCCAACGGCCCGGAAATGGCGACGGCCTTTGTCGCTATCGCATCGGGGGCGACCTCGGCACCGTTAAACCCGGCCTATCAGGCGGAAGAACTTGATTTCTATCTGTCCGACCTGAATGCCCGCGCCCTGGTTATCCAGCAAGGCATGGAGTCGCCGGCGCGAGAGGTCGCAGCAAAACATGGCGTTATGATTATCGAACTGGTCCCCAACGTGGCCGCCGGTGCCGGGTCATTTAGCTTGCGCTTGGCCGATGAAAAAATTGTGCCAATGAAGGCCGCCAATGGCGGTGCCGCCGGGGCCGACGATATTGCGCTCGTCCTGCATACCTCTGGCACAACATCCAGGCCCAAGATCGTCCCTTTAAGTCATCGCAATGTTTGCACTTCGGCTTTCAATATTAGTAAGACCCTTGCTTTAAGCGAGAATGATCGCTGCCTTAACGTCATGCCGCTGTTTCATATTCACGGCCTGATTGCCGCCGTGCTGTCATCATTAGCGGCCGGTGCTTCAATTTTTTGCACACCCGGTTTCAACGCCCTTAAATTTTTCTCATGGATGGATGATGCCGCGCCGACCTGGTACACGGCGGTGCCGACCATGCATCAGACGATTCTGGCCCGTGCCCCGCGCAACGCCGAAAGTCTTAAGCGCTCGATTCTACGCTTTGTTCGCTCGTCCTCGGCGGCGTTGCCGCCGCAGGTTTTGGCCAATTTGGAAGAAACCTTCGGCTGCCGGGTCGTCGAAGCTTATGGGATGACAGAAGCGGCCCATCAGATGGCCTCCAATCCGCTTGAACCTTTGCCGCGGAAACCCGGTACTGTCGGCATTGCCGCCGGGCCCGAGATCGCCATCATGGATGCTGAAGGCAATCTTCTTTCACAAGGTGACACCGGGGAAATTGTCATCAGGGGTGAAAATGTTACCGCCGGATATCAGAACAATGACGAGGCCAACGCCAGCGGCTTCACGGGCGGTTGGTTCCGCACCGGCGATCAAGGCAATCTTGATGAAGAAGGGTATCTGACCATTACCGGACGCCTGAAAGAGATCATCAATCGCGGTGGCGAAAAAATCTCTCCGCGCGAGGTTGACGAAATCCTGCTCGACCACCCGGATATCGCCCAGGTCGTGACCTTCGCCATGCCCCACGACAAGCTCGGCGAGGAAGTCGCCGCCGCGGTCGTTCTCATCGAGGGTAGCGCCGCCGATGAACGCGCCATCCGCGACTACGCCGCCACCCGGCTCGCCGATTTCAAGGTGCCGCGCAAAATCGTTATCCTTGAGGAAATTCCAAAAGGCGCAACAGGCAAGGTACAGCGTATCGGGCTTGCCGAAAAATTGGGCCTGACAAGTTGAGAATCTGCATCTTCGGAGCAGGCGCGATCGGCGGCTATATGGCCGTTGAGTTGAAGCGGGCGGGCTATGACGTTTCCATCGTCGCCCGTGGGCCGCACCTTGATGCCATTCGTGCCGGTGGGCTTCGCTTGCGCATAGCTGGCGAAGAACGGACAGCCTCGATTGCAGCCAGCGATGATCCTGCCGATCTTGGCCCTCAGGACTACGTCATCTTGACCCTGAAAGCCCATTCTGTTCCCCCCATCGCAGCTAAGCTGGCACCCTTGCTTAACGACGATACTGCTGTGGTTACCGGCATGAACGGCATCCCCTACTGGTATTTTTATGGTCAGGACAATCAGTGGCGCGATCACCGCGTAGAGAGTGTCGATCCGGGCGGCGTCCTGTGGGATACGATTACCCCGCAGCGCGCCATCGGTTGCGTCGTCTATCCGGCTTGCGAAGTCGTCGAGCCCGGCGTCATCGAGCATATCGAAGGCAACAGATTTACTTTGGGCGAACCGGACGGCTCGAAATCCGAGCGCGCCCTGGTCTTGAGTAAGGCGTTGATCAATGCCGGACTCAGGGCCCCGGTGAAAACCAATATCCGCGATGAAATCTGGCTCAAGCTATGGGGTAATTTGTCGTTCAACCCGATCAGCGCCCTGACCGGATCGACCCTTGAAAATATAGTAGGCGATCCTGATACCCGCGCCATCGCCCGGACCATGATGTTGGAAGCCGAAACCATCGCATCGAAGCTCGGCGTCAAATTCCCCATCGACGTCGATAAGCGGATCAACGGAGCAGGCGCTGTCGGTGCTCATAAGACATCAATGTTGCAGGACCTTGAACGCGGTCGACCGATGGAAATCGACGCCCTGGTCGGGGTCATCCAGGAAATGGGGCAACTGACCGATACCCCTACCCCTACTGTCGATACGGTGTTGGCATTGACCAAACGCCTGGCCCGCCAATCGGGCTGTTATGGCTAATTTTACCAATGCTGTGAAGATCACCAATATCAAAACGAGCAACCAGACAAGCTTTGGCATTTAGCCGAAATACTGAAGGCCTCGGCAACGGTCGCTTGCAGCCACCGTCCATAGTCGCTAAGTTGCGCAAATCAAGGAGCACCCGTAGCTCAGCTGGATAGAGCGCTGCCCTCCGAAGGCAGAGGCCACAGGTTCGAATCCTGTCGGGTGCACCAATGTTTTCAATGACTTAACAGTCGCCAATTTATTAAGATTGCTTATTTGGGACAAATTTGGGACAATTAACTCGTAAAAGCAATTACGGAACAGCGCCCATGGCAACCATAATGAAACGCGGCCCCTATCAATGGCAGGCGAAAGTTCGCCGCCGGGGCTATCCTTCTCAAGCGAAAACGTTCGAAACCAAACGCGAGGCGGAAGCCTGGGTGTCGGTTATCGAGTCGGAAATGACACGCTCCGTTTTCGTGGACCGCTCAAGGGCCGAACGCGAGACTCTGAATCAAGTCATCCAAAACTATATCGACAACATCGCGCCCGATCACAAGGGCGGCGATTCCGAGATTTTGCGGCTGAAAAAGTTCAAACGGGATCAATCGAAGCTCTGCCAACACGCCATGGCGACTCTCAAGATCGAGGACTTCGAAGCTTATCGGGACCGCCGCCTGAAAGTAGAAAAGAAGGCACCCGCCACTGTGAAGAGAGAACTGGCGCTCCTGCACAGCGTCATCGAAAGCGCCCGTCGTCGCCTCGGTCTTGTTGAAAACCCGATCTCCGACGTTCGCCGCCCCAGGGTGCAAAATAATCGGATCATGCGCTTTCAGGATGGCGAAGAAGAGGCACTGATGATCGCCCTGGATGCCTGTCGGAATTTATGGGTTAAACCGGCTGTCATCCTGGCGCTCGAAACCGCCATGCGGCGAGGTGAGCTTTTGGAGCTGCGATGGGAGAACATCAACCTGAAAGACCGAACCGCACACCTGCCCGACACCAAGAACGGCGAATCCCGCGACGTGCCCCTGTCGCCAATCGCCTTACAAACCCTTGAGGGCCTACCCCGCGCAATGAATGGTGACGTGCTGCTGACAACTGCTGAAGGCTTAAAAAACGCTTTCGAACGCGCCCGAAAACGCGCCGACATGGAGCACTTCAATTTCCATGACCTGAGGCATGAGGCTATATCGCGATTATTCGAACGAGGCTGGAACGTGATGGAAGTCGCCGCTGTGTCGGGGCACAAAGACCTACAATCATTAAAGCGCTATACCAACCTTAAGGCAAAAGATTTGGCTCATAAGATGTCTCTGCCTTACAGCTCATAACCTGAAGGTCGTAGGTTCAAATCCTACCCCCGCAACCATCTTAAATTGCTCAAGCCTCTCCGGAGATAATCTGGAGGGGCTTTTGCTTTCTGAGCAGGCTTCCAGAATACCCGCAAGGTCGCCCTTCAGTTCGACCTTCAATTCGCCACCCGCAGGGACCAGGACGATTACATCGATCAGCGAACGAATAATCTCGAAGGCTTCCGCTTGAGTATCCTCGCTTTCAAGGGCATCTGTCAGCTCCGCCACTTTGCGGCGGTAGAGCTTGGCGAGGTTTGGATGAACGAGCGGTTTTTCATCGGGGGCCGATTGCAAGGACTGGGTGAGGCGTTGTTTGCGCTCTTCCAGCTGCGTCATCTCATCCTTGATGCTGAGCGGTGGTACACCGGCCTTAATGGCGTCGATGATCCGTTTGATGTCCCGTTTGACCTTGTTCAGGTCTTTTTCGATGGTGGCCCGCGAAGAATTTTCCTGCCTGCGCAGACGGTTTAATTCGCGGGTGAATTCGTCACAGAACTCTTCGAACAGGTCAGGGGACATCAGGCGGTTTTTGAGCCCGTCCAGAATGGTCGCTTCCAACACATCCCGGCGGATGTTTAAACGGTTATTGCATGTGCCTTTGTTTCGGGCAGTGGAACAGCCGAACAGCGACTGGCTTATTTTCGAATAGCCGCCACCACAGCAGCCGCACTTCATTAGCCCTGAAAACAGATAGCGCGGACGCTTGCGATTCCAGAAGGGGAGGTCAGCCTTGTCATAGCGGGCCCGTTTAAGCGTTGCCTGACGGCCCTTGACCTTATCCCACAGGCCCTGCGGAACAATGCGCATGCCTGGAACGTCCTTGATGACCCAGGCGGCCTGGGGGTTCGGGCGAGACACGCGCTTGCCGGTATCCGGGTCCTTGATATAGCGTAACCGGTTCCAGACCAGTCGCCCGATATAGAGTTCATTGTTGAGAATGCCGGTTCCGCGTGCGGCATTGCCATTGATGGTCGAAGGACCCCATTCACTGCCTTGTGGGCCGGGGGTGCCGTCCTTATTTAGTTTTATGGCGATGGCCCGGGGGCTGCTGCCTTTGGCATATTGTTCAAAGATATCAATAATGACGGCAGCTTCGGCCTGATTGATGGTGCGGTCGCCTCGAAGAGGGGAACCATCTGCGGCCCATTTTTTGACAACGTCATAGCCATAAGACCGGCCACCACCGCTTTTGCCCTGCTCGATGCGGCCACGCAGGCCGCGCCGGGTTTTGGCTGCAAGGTCTTTCAGGAACAGCGAGTTCATGGTGCCTTTCAGGCCCACATGCAGTTCGTTGATCTCTCCTTCGGCCAGGGTGATCAGCCGAACGCCGGAAAAGGACAGCCTTTTGTAAATGCCTGCGATATCTTCCTGATCACGGCTCAGCCTGTCCATGGCCTCCGCCACGACAATATCGATCAGGCCTTCCTGGCAATCGTTAATAAGCGACTGTATGCCGGGTCTGTTCAGTGTGCTGCCGCCGCTTATGGCAAAATCCGTATAAGATTGCACCGTGTTCGCACCAAGACGCGCAATCTCCTCAGAACATAGCCTGACCTGATCATCAATAGACGCTTCGGATTGCAGATCTGACGAATACCGGGCGTAAATGGCGGCGCGCATGATCAATCTTCCTCCCTGTTCTCCAGGTGAGTAGAGTCCGATCTTTTGAGTCTGTCAACAAAAGGGTGGGGGAGTTGAGATAGGTAAACTTGATGGGCGGCTTGCCGGGCTAATAGGCGAACCAGGGCCCGCAGTCGGGCCAGGTTCTGGTCCGGATCGTTATCTTGAACCAGTCTCTGATTGTTTTTCAGGTTATGGTCTGGATGGTTATCCTGAACCAGTCTCTGACTTTTTCTCAGGCTCTGGCCTTGTCCTGGCCTCGTGTTTTTGAGCTGTCTTGACGGGGTAAGCATGCGGGACTATAACGAGTGTGTATTACGTGTGCAATATAAATAAATACTTACTGTATAATTAAACAGTGTAGTTCATCTGTAGTCATCTGGAGTCGTCTGTAGTCATCTGGAGGGATGTAGAGTGATTGACTTAAACACATTACAAGGCCGTGCGACCTTGAAAAAAGCCTGCATCCTGTTTGGCGGCATGAAGGCCGTGGCGGACGGAGTGGGCGTCCATCATGGCAATGTGAGCAAATGGATACGGGGCGAGAAAACTCTCTCGGAATCCAATGTCAGTAAGCTTCTGGAATATATGGGTGTTCCCAAGTGTGAGCCTGACCAGACTAAGGTCCATGAATGGCGATTGAAAGGCGTCATGAGAAACCTAGAGGAGGCTTTCAGCCTCTATTTTCCAAACGGGGCCGAAATGGCTGCCGCCCCCTGGTCCGTACCCGGCCTGAAAGGCCTTTCCAAGGTGTTCAACCTCAACCAGACCGAGATCGCCGCTATGACCGATGGCGGGGTGAGGGCGGTCATCCGTATGAAGACGGGGTTGCAAGTACAAAAAGGGACGGTGGGGCGCGCGGCCCGCTGGCGGGGCGGCAAACCCTCGATCAACACCCTTGATCTGGAGCCGGGAAAGATAGACTGGGAGGTGGGTCCACTATCCATAGAACGGTTTGATCTGGCCTGGGGGGATTTACCGGACGAAAAACCTACCTTGGCCGATGTGGATGTGGCGATCCGGAAAGAAGGCTTGAGCTTTGAAGAGGCCATCAAGCGTATCCGGGGAGAATAAAGGAAATGGCAATGAGCAAATCACTCGAAGAAGCCGAAAAGAAACTCCAGCAGGCGAAGGCTCATGTTCAGCAGCTTCGCGCCAGGGAAAAAGAAACCGCCCGCAAGCTTGATACGCGCCGCAAAATTGTCCTGGGCGGATTCCTGATCGCTGAGGCAAAAACGGATCCTGTCGCCATGGCGCGGTTAAAAGAACGTATTCAGAATTTGCCTGAACGGGACAGGCCTTTGTTCGAGAACTGGCATGTCTGACGATCCCATCCAGGCGATTGTCGATAAACTTGACGCTATTGAAAAATCAGTTTCTAGCCTGGCGTTGAAATCGCATTCCTCTTCACCAATGTCCCCTGGTTGCAAGCCCGATGCCGTTGAAAAAGCCGCAGAACGCGGCGCATCAAAAGAGGCTTCCCGAATCGCTGAAATGGTGGATCGACTTCGCAGGGTAGGTGATGCACTGGAAATGATCATTCTCCCGGCTCAAGCAGCCGTAGGAGCTGTTCATGAACTGCCGAAGTGGAGAGCCGCCGCGATAATCTTTGCGGTCCTGTTCGCATTAACTTCGGCTTTCATCAGTGGCGTTATCACAACGCGAACCGGCATTCTTTTTTCGTCTGAGGTTGGCTGTAACTACCTTGGCGGAAACTGGAGCCCGCGCCAGGACAACGGTGAGTTTGTCTGCTGGCGTTAAGCCTTATTCCATACGTCTTTTTTTCCCTGTCGTAGAAATCCCAACGTGCGTTCAGATGGCGTTAAATTGAGCCCCTTTTGGTGAGGGAGCCCGAACGACAAAAGGAGGGAAGGGCGCACTTATGCAAACTCTTCGAGTTTGCGTGCGGCAGGGAACATCCCTGCACCCTTTTATTACGACAGCGGCGTGACATTTGACGACAGGTGCATCATGGCCATCTATCATCTATCGGTTAAGACCGTTAAGCGCAGCACGGGCCGCAGTGCGGTCGCCGCCGCTGCCTATCGCACGGCGACAAATCTCATTGATGATCGCACCGGCCAGACATACGACTACACCCGCAAGCAGGGTGTCGAGTTTTGTGAAATCCTCATTCCCAAAACCGCCCCGCCCTCCTTGTCCGAACGCAATGCGTTGTGGGACAGTGCTGAGGCTGCAGAGAAAAGAAAGAACAGCGTCACGGCTCGTGAATATGAAATTGCGTTACCCGCCGAGTTTAACGACGAGCAAAAACAGGCATGTGTTCACGAGTTCAGCCACTGGCTCGTTGATCGCTTCTCTGTCGGCGTCGATGCGGCCATTCACGCGCCGCACCGGGAGGGCGATCAGCGCAATTACCATGCGCACATTCTGACGACGACAAGAGCAATCGATAACGAAGGCCTGGCTAAGAAAACACGCGAGCTGGATGACAAGAAGTCGGGGGCGGTTATTGAAGTGCGCGAGAAGTGGGCCGAGATCGCAAACCGACATTTAGAACGCGCTCAGATCACAGATCGCATCGATCACCGTAGCCATAAGGATCGTGGCATTGAGGCCGCACCGACCTTCCATTTGGGCGTAATGGCGGCTGCTATGGAACGCCGTGGTTTAGAGACGGATCGCGGCAATCAACTGCGCTTCATTATGGCCGCCAACAAGGCACTGCAAATTGCACGCCTGGCGCACATGGCCGTCATGCACCAAGTAAAACGAGCCGCAAGAAAATCTCTCGAGCTACTGTCTGCCGCAGGTAATATCCTACTTAATCGAAAAACAAGACAGGCCGAAAAAAAGTCGACAAAATCCAGGATGAACCAAACATTTGAACGGTGATGTTATTCACCCATATATTTTCTTGCCCATTTAGCCCTGCACGGCAATGCTGTCATGGGAATCGGGTGAATAAATTCACAGTGATATTTAGGCTTGCGAGGAAGTTATCGTCCCATGTTGCGATAACGGTGAATATTACCACGCCGTCCAAGGAACAGTGGGTCGGCAGATTACGTGTAACCCGTCAAGCCACACTTGACGGATAAGCCTCTTGTTTGGTACTCTATTGAGAATGAAGATTCGAAATGTGAAGCACAAAGGCCTGCGCCGGTTGTTCGAGGACGGCAAAACGGCGGGTTTGCCCGCTCGGCTTGTCGATAAAATCTGCAAAATTCTTGCCTTCCTGCAAGACATGGAAAATGCGGGGGAACTGCAAGCAGTCCCGACCTGGAAGGCCCACCAGCTTACCGGCGATCGCAAAGGCACCTGGAGCCTTTTCGTATCGAAAAACTGGCGCATCACATTCCGGGTCGATGAAACCGAAATCGAGATCATCGACCTCAATTATGAGGATTACCACTGAAAGGATGTGGCTATGACTGTGTCTGGAAATTACCGACTAAAGAACCCGCCGCACCCCGGCGGCTTTGTGCGCACCGAGATTATTGACCCGATGGAGCTTTCGGTGACGGATGCAGCCAAGGTGCTCGGCATCACGCGCGCCGCGCTTTCGGCATTTCTCAACGAACATTCTTCCCTGTCCCCGGACATGGCGTTACGTATCGAGAAGGCGTTCGCCCTCAGCATGGACACGCTCATGCGCATGCAAAATAGCTACGACATTGCTCAGGCCCGCAAGCGGGAAGGGGAGATAGAGGTGGCGCGATATGTGTCGAAGGTCAAGGTCGACCAGCATCCCGGCCTGATTTGAAGTGCAATATTGTCCTGCCGCTTCAGACCATCGAACATGTGGATGAACCGCGCCCGGAGAAGCCAGAAGACACCGCTCGGGAACCTGAAGCCGTTGTTCGTGCGCTGGCCAGTTAGAAAGCGCGTTTCCCTGATTGATCTACTTCCACCACGTTGAGCGCCGAAGGCGCGAATGAGCCCCAACGAGAATGTTGGGAGGAGGAAAGTGGTACCACTTTCCATGCCCTGCTCCCCTCTGCGACAGGCAAAGACAGGCCAACTCTGTTCATTTTCGTTTATTTCAGTTCATTTTAGGCCATCTTCGGCATACTCGGGCCAACAAAGGAGTTATGGAAGGTGGTGTACTCCGGCCTCTGGTGTATTTTTACTTGTCTTATGGTCGAGTTGGTTGATCTGGTAGGATTAACTGCTCCAGGTGAGAGGCCTTTTGCCTTGAGCAACGAGGGAGGGATCGAATTTTTACTGGTCATCATCAACGTTGATGGCAGACCGTGCCAACAGAACTTTCTTTCCGTTGAATCTTTAAAAAAAACCAGACGTGCCTCTTGATTGTTAAAATGGCATCTGTCATTTTCCGCACTGGGATTGTGGATATGGGGCATACCAATGGATATAGGCATTTTGTATGGCGTCGTCGGTGGGCTTATTGCTCTTACCGTGGTTCTCTCTATCTTGGTTAGAATTCTTACATCCAAACAGAAGAAGTTCATAAAGGAACATAAGCAGTTCAAGGCTGAAGCGTCAGAAGCCCAAGCACAGGAAGAGCAAATACCGAACTTCCATCCCAGTGATGGGGCGCATCGTTAAGTAAACCACCGTCTAGCCACCCGTCCGCACCATCGCCCCAGCAACGATACCACCCAACACCGCAAATCACCGTGCCCCACTATTACGATCTAAAATCCATTACACCGCCGTGGTTAGCGATGCGCCTGTCGTCGGTATTTTTGATGGTTGATTGCTAAAAAGCACACTCGCCTCTTGATTGTTCTTCTTTCACCTGTCAAAATCCCTAAAAGAAATATGGGTTTGGGAGGTTGCAATAATGGGTGAATACTCCGTCTTCATCATTTCGGGATTTGTCCTGCTGGTATCGGTGTATTTAGGTGTCGTGCTACGTAAAAAGTAGTAGGAACAGGGTGGCTCAAATGAATTTCAGTCATTTTTCGATTCCTATTTTTTTGGGAATGATCGTATTTGCAGGTGGCTGTCTTTACATCCTGATCCGAATGACAAAGTAGCAAACCACCGTCCAGCAACGATTCCATCCACCACGATCTAAAATCACCATCACCGTGTTAACAACGTCGTCAGCGATGCGTCAATTGTCGTGGGGATTACCTTGGCAGGGGATTTTAGCGCAATCACTTGATATGGCGCTTTGCCAGCATCAACCGGCCTCTTGTGGTGAGGATAGGCGAAACATTGGCTCAAAATGACAGCTGAGCAAGCCAAGACAGTTGCAAGCCCCCGCAACCAGAAAAAACCCGTTAACTCAATGAGTTAGCGGGTTTTCTGATTCTGGTATAATTTGCTAAATTATCACTGGGCACCCTATGGGCACCCAAAATTATCAAACCACAGACGACTTGGGGCAACCTTAGGCAGGTGTCGCCGACCTCCAGCGCGTCCTCGATACCCCCATTCATCATAAACCAATAACGCCGACAACCGCCGAAACCGTCATTTGTAAAACCATTCGAGACTCGGTCCGAGAATAATGGATGACCCCGCCTTCACCTTCCCCGTGATGAGCTTGATTTGTGAGGTGTCGTAAGAGAGGATTTCTGGTTCATCGTAATGACCCGTAGGGGAATGAAGATGAAACAGAAATCGCAGACAAGACAGACTGGTGCCGCCAAGGCGATCAAGGATATTCGCCGAGCTACGCGCAAGCAGTACTCAGCAGAAGAAAAGATACGCATTGTGCTGGATGGCCTGCGTGGTGAAGAAACCATCGCTGAGCTTTGCCGGATAGAAGGCATTGCCCAGAGCATTTATTACAAATGGTCGAAGGAGTTTATGGAAGCCGGAAAACTCCAGCCTCGGGTGATCCAAACAAGGGTCTCAGTTCACTCTGACATCACCACATTTGGGCCATAATCAATTTGGCCGACTCTAGTTTGCAACAATAATCTCAGTTCCTGCCTTCTTTAGTTTTTTAATGAAATCCTGCGGCGGTGGACGCTCTGTGATCAGGCTGGCGATGCGTTCCCAGCCACACACCTTGACGACGCCGCGTCGACCGAATTTGCTGTGATCGGCAACGACGATGGTGCGTTCTGCACGATCAATGATGGCCCGCGATAATTCGGCCTCATCCAGGTAAAAATCCATAAGCCCGTCACCGACGTCGATAGCGCCGATTGAAATGATCGACAGGCGTACCCGGAATTGCTCGACGAATTCAGATGCCGACTGCCCCAATGACGCCCCATCATCGGCACGTAACTTGCCGCCCGCCATATAGACACGATTGCCGCGCCGGGTTGCCAGGGTGCGGGCAATATCGACCGAATTGGTGACGACCAGCAAGTCCCGGTGGTTGAGCAATGCGCGGGCGACATAGGCGGTGGTGCTGCCGGTATCAAGCATTAGCGAGTCGCCGTCCTGGACCTGTTCAGCGGCAAGCCGGGCAATGGCTTTTTTGGCCTCGGGATTTTCGCCAAGACGTTGACGAAAACTTGGTTCCTCGAACGGATTGGGCATGGCCGCACCGCCGTGAACACGGCGCAATAGGCCATCTTCAGACAATGCTTTGATATCGAGGCGGATGGTTTCCCCGGAAACGCCAAGTGTCTTGGCAAGCTCGGTCACTGCGACCGAACCGGTTCGCGCCACTTCCTTTAGAATTGCGGTATGTCGCTCTATCAGTCGCAAGAATCGAAGTCTCCAACATTTTCAACAGTGTGTGGGTTTTGTTGGAGTTCCACAATAAAAATATGGTTTGAAGTTGATTCAAAATGGCGATTGCCTGAAACTATTCACTCGGCTCAATAAAGATGGCGCTATAAGGCGTCGCATTTAAACATGGGGAGGATCAATCATGATCTCAAAACTACGCACGACAGTCGTGGCTTCGGCTCTGCTAGTTGGGTTCGCTTTTTCTTCATCCGCCTATGCGGATGTGGAATCCAGGGATCCCATCAAGCTGACCATCCATGACTGGACCGGTCAGTACGTCACCACCCATATCATGGGCGAGGTTCTGAAAAAGGCCGGCTATAACATCGAATATGTTCAGGCCGATTATATCGCCCAGTTCGCTGGCCTGGAATCCGGCGATCTGCATGTTGCCATGGAAATGTGGGAAACCACCGGCAAGGATGCCCTCGATACGTCCCTTAAGACCGGTAAGACCGTCGATCTTGGCGAAACCGGCATGGATGCCAAGGAAGATTGGTGGTACCCGCTGTATATGAAGGAAAAATGCCCCGGTCTGCCAGACTGGGAGGCACTAAATAAATGTGCAGAGGCCTTCGCGACTCCCGAAACGGCTCCCAAGGGCCGCTATCTTGGTGGCCCCGTCACGTGGGCTGGCTATGATGAAGAGCGCATCGAGGCTCTCGGTCTGAACTTTGAAGTCGTTCATGCCGGCACTGACGCCGCTTTGTTTGCCGAACTGGATTCCGCTTATGCTCGTAAGGCTCCTGTGCTGCTATGGATTTACGCGCCGCACTGGGCCGTCGCCAAATACAAGGGTGAATGGGTCAAATTTCCAGAATACACCGACGCTTGCTACAACGACCCCAAATGGGGCAGCAACAAAAATATGAAATACGATTGCGGCAAGCCGTTCGGCTGGATCAAGAAAGTCGGCTGGAAAGGTGGCGAAAAGAAGTGGCCGGGCGCTTACAAAGCGATTAGCAACTTCCATGTCGATAACACCGAAATGGGTGCCATGATCGGTCGTATCGACCTTGATGGCGAAAAACTCGAAGCCGTGGTCGACGACTGGATGGAGAAAAACCAGGATCGCTGGAAAGCCTGGATCAAGTAGCTCTCCAGAGGTGAAGATACAGGAGCGGCGGTCGGACAGAGGGTAGTGTTCTACCGCCGTTTCCATCTTTTTTTCTCATCGGCTTGAAAGTCAAGGCGACCATCGCGATGCCAAAATCTGCAAAACTGGTATGCAATAACGTCTGGAAAATTTTCGGAGCAAACCCGAAGGCTTTCCTGTCCCGGCACAACCATGCGCCGAGCCCCGAGCAGATGGCCAAGGAAGGTTACATTGGCGCTGTGCGAAATGTCAGCCTGACGGTCAACAAAGGCGAGATTTTTGTGATTATGGGGCTGTCAGGTTGCGGCAAGTCAACAATCGTCAGATGCATGAGCCGCCTGATCGAACCGACGGCCGGTGAAGTGCTGTTTGAAGGTCAGGACCTGCTTAAAACCGGTGATCGGGAACTGATCGATATCCGTCGTCACAAGATGGGCATGGTCTTTCAGCATTTTGCTCTGTTACCGCATCTAACCGTTTTGGGTAACGTCGCCTTTCCTCTTGAAGTGCAAGGTGTCAATCGGCAAACCCGCGAGGCCCGTGCCCGCGAGGTCATTGAACTAGTTGGGCTGGTCGGTCGCGAAGGGTACTATCCGAGAGAACTTTCCGGTGGCCAGCAGCAGCGCGTCGGGATTGCCCGCTCCTTGGCCGTAGAGCCGGAAATCTGGTTTCTAGACGAGCCTTTTTCGGCGCTCGATCCCTTGATCCGCCGTGAAATGCAGGACGAATTCATGCGTCTGCAAAACGTCCTTCACAAATCAATTGTCTTCATTACCCATGATTTCGACGAGGCAATTCGTCTCGCCGACCGCATCGCCATCATGAACGGCGGCGAGATCATCCAGACGGGAACGCCAGAGGATTTGGTGCTCAATCCGGCCAATGATTATGTATCGGAATTTACCCGCGCCATCCCCCGCGCCAAGGTATTATCGGTTGGTGCCATCATGGCACCGGTATCTGGTGCGCACGTCGCGGGGCGGGTCGCGGTGACGACAAAGGTTGGGGATTTCGCCGCCGATATCGTCAATGCGCAAGCGCCTTTTGCTGTCATTAATAGTGACGGCGTCATCGTTGGTGAGGTTGCCCGGGACTCGGTTCTGGCGGTACTGGTAGAAAAAGAGGGGCGGTCGTGAACAGTCCTGCAATTACCTTCGCCCGCCGTCCGATCATCGTCAACCCCTGGCTCATTGCCTGGGGTGTGGCGCTCGGGTTGAGCGTACTTGTCAGCCTGATCGGCAAGGAAAATCTTCCCTGGGCCTTCAAATACCCGTACGAATGGGAAATTCCGCTGAAATTCTGGATCAGCGATTTTATGAAATGGCTGCTCAACGAATTCGATCTTGGTCTGTTTACGTTCAGAGAACTGACCCGCTCCATCGCCTGGATTATCGAACAGCCCTACTGGCTGGTCAGAAGCCTACTGTCGACGGGCTTCCTCAAAGGCCAGGGCTCGGACGCCATCGAGGTCTTCCCGCGCCTGTCGTGGCTCGCCGTGATTTCCATCGTCACCATGATGGGACTCTACGCGAAAGACTGGAAGCTGGCGGCGCTGGTTGGCGGCTGTTTCTTTTATCTCGCCATATTCGGTCAGTGGGACAGCGCCATGGTAACGCTGTCGTCGATTATTATCGCGGTGCCATTCGGTGTCGCCGGTGGACTGACCCTTGGCATCGCCGCGTTTCGTTCGTGGCGGTTTGAAATGGCCATTCGCCCTGTTCTTGATCTAATGCAGACGGTGCCGGTGTTCGCCTATTTGGTGCCGATATTGATTCTTTTCGGGTTCAGTCCCGTTTCGGCGATGATCGCAACCATCATCTACGCCATGCCACCGATGGTCCGCATTACCATATTGGCGTTGAAACAGGTACCCTCGGAAATCACCGAATTTGGAACCATGGCCGGGTGCAGCCCGCGTCAATTATTGTGGAAGGTGCAAATTCCGGCCGCCAAGTCGACCCTGATGGTCGGCGTCAATCAGGTCGTCATGCTGTCATTGAACATGGTCATCATCGCCTCCATGATCGGTGCCGGCGGACTTGGTTTCGATGTTCTCAACGCCCTGAAGCGTCTGAAAATTGATGAAGGAATCGAAGCCGGGCTGGCGATTACCCTGCTGGCCATCACCTTGGATCGTCTGAGTCAGGCCTATGCCCGCCGCCCGCCCCCGGTGCATAAGCCGACGACACATGGTTTCATGCGCCGTAATCCATATTTGAGTCTGGCTGTCGCCATCATCGCCGCCACATGGGTTGCGGGTATCGGACTGACGTTCCTGAAGTCCTATCCAGAAACCTTGCAGCTGACCACCGGGGCCTTCTGGGGCGATTTGGTCAGGTCGATCAATATCAACTATTTTGATCAACTGGACGGCATCAAGAACATCCTGTTGCTGAATCTGATGATTCCCTTCAAGCGCTTCCTGCTTGGGTTGCCCTGGCTCGCCGTGGTTGGCTTGGTGGCACTGGGCGGCTGGCAACTGGGCGGCTGGCGGTTGTCGTTGTTAACCGGGGCACTGGCCCTGTTCGTCGCCATCGTCGGACAATGGCCGAAATCGATGGTCACCGTTTATCTATGCGGCCTGTCCGTGCTCATAGCCTGTGCAATCGGCATTCCCATAGGTGTCATGGCGTCGCGCAATGAACACCTACACCGTTTCGTCCAAGCTGTTATCGACACCTTGCAAACTTTACCGTCGTTTGTTTACCTGATGCCGGTGGTGATGCTGTTCAGGGTTGGCGATTTTGCCGCCATGCTAGCGGTCATCGCTTATGCCGTGGCACCAGCCGTTCGCTATACCGATCATGGGCTCAGGCAGGTTCCTGCGCATCTGGTCGAAGCGGCCCGCGCTGCCGGTTGCACCCGACGCCAACTATTGTGGAAGGTGCAGATGCCACTGGCATTACCGGAAATCATGCTCGGCATCAACCAGACTATTATGATGGCTCTGTCGATGCTGGTCATCACGGCGCTGGTTGGCACCCGCGACCTTGGCCAGGAGGTCTATATCGCCCTGACCAAGGCCGACTCCGGGCGCGGCCTTGTCGCCGGTTTCTGCGTCGCCTTTATCGCCATAATTGCTGATCGACTGATCAACGCCTGGAGTAATCGCCGCAAGGCTGAATTGGGTTTGGGATAGGAAATGGACGCCATAGGAAAAGCCCGTGCACTTTCTTGCTGGCACAGTCCCATCGACCCGCAGCCGCTGGGCGGCGGTATCACCAATAGCAATTTTGTGGTCAACGATGGCGGCAATAAATTTTTCGTCAGGATCGGCGAGGACATTCCCGAACACGGAATCATGCGGTTCAACGAACTGGCGGCCAGTCGGGCGGCCTTTGCCGCTGGTATATCGCCGGAAGTCGTACATGCCGAGGCGGGGGCCCTGGTTTTGAAGTTTGTCGAAGGCTTGACCTTCGCACCGGAAGACGTCCGTAAACCGGAAAATCTGGAACGCATTGTTCCGCTGATCCGCCGTGTTCACGAGGAGATGCCCCATCACTTCAAAGGCGCGGCACTGGTGTTCTGGGTTTTTCATGTGCTGCGCGACTATACCCGGACATTGCAGGATGGCGACAGCCGGATGGCGGGTCAACTGGCGGATTTAAGCAAGGTGGCGGAAACACTGGAGGAGGCCGTCGGCCCGGTGCGGATGGTATTGGGTCACAATGATCTGCTGGCTGCCAACTTTATCGACGATGGTGCGCGCTTGTGGCTGATTGATTGGGATTATGCCGGTTACAACAGCCCGCTTTTCGATCTGGGTGGGTTGGTGTCAAACAATGAACTGACCCCGGACCAGGAACGCTGGCTGCTTGAAACCTATTATGGCGGGCCCGCCGACGCGGCCCTGCTGCGCCGCTTTGAAGCGATGAAATGCGCCTCGCTGTTGCGCGAAGCCATGTGGAGCATGGTCTCGGAAATCCATTCGACGATCGACTTTGACTACGTCACTTACACGGATGAAAACCTGGCCCGCTTCCGGCGCGCCTATAAGACCTTTTCGGGATAACGGAGAATAGCGATGGCAGAGCTCAGAGACGCGGAAATTATCATTATCGGCGGCGGCATCGTCGGCTGTTCAATCGCCTATCAACTGGCCCGCATGGGCAAGAAAGATGTGCTGCTGATCGAGAAAAGTGGCCTGACGCAGGGGGCAACCTGGCACGCGGCGGGGCTGGTCGGGCAGTTGCGTTCGTCGCGCAACCTGACCCGGGTCCTGCAGAAAAGTGTCGAGGTCTACAGCAGTCTTGAGGCCGAGACCGGTCAGGCAGTCGACTGGAAACAGGTCGGTTCGCTCAGGCTGGCGTGTTCCGACGAACGCATGCTGGAACTCAAACGCGCCTCATCCATGGCCAAGAGTTTCGGCCTTGAATTGCAAATGCTTTCCCCGAAACAAGCGCAGGACCTGTTCCCGATTATGAGCACCCAGGATGTGCTCGGCGCCGCTTTCATCCCGGCCGACGGCTATGTCGATCCGTCCAGCGTGACCCAGGCCTTTGCCAAGGGGGCGCGCGATCATGGTGCGCAGATCGTCCAGGGCGTCGAGGTCCTGGACATCATTATTGAGAACCGGCGGGTCAAGGAACTGGTGACCGATCACGGCACCGTCAAGTGCGACATCGTCGTCAACGCCGCCGGAATGTGGTCACGTGACCTGGCGCTCAAGGCCGGGGTCAAGACACCGGCGGTGGCGCTCGAACATCAATACATCATCACCGACCCGATCCCCGGCATCCCCGATAACATGCCGGGCATGCGTGACCCGGATCATCTGATCTATTACAAACCCGAAGTGCGCGGTATCGCCATCGGCGGTTGGGAGCCGAACACGGTTTCCTTCGGCGAGAACGGTATTCCCAAGCCGTTCGCCCAGGAATTGCTGCCGGAAAATTTCGACCGCTTCGAGCAGCTTGCCATCAATGCCGGCAAGCGCACTCCGGTCGTCAACGAGGTCGGCGTCCGCAAGATGATCAACGGGCCTATTCCGTGGTCGGCGGATGAAGGTTTTATTCTCGGCTGGGCACCGGAAGTCGATAACTTCTTTTCCGCCACCGGTATTTCCATCGGCATCGCGGCGGCCGGTGGCGTCGGCCAGATGGTCGCCGAGTGGATATTGGAAGGCGAGCCGAGTATCGATCTTTGGCCTTTCGACATCCGCCGCTTCAACGACCATCACAACGAAAAGTCTTTCCTCTATCCGCGGACCATCGAATCTTACGGTAAGACCTACTACGTCCACTTCCCCGGTGAAGAGCACGAAAGTGCCCGCAATATCCGGCAAAGCCCACTTTACGACACATTGAAAGAGCAGGGCGCGTCTTATGGATCGAAAGCCGGGTGGGAGCGTCCCAACTTCTTTATTCCCAAGGGTGAAAAGCTGGAGGAAATTCTTACCTTCCGCCGACCCAACTGGTTTGAACGTGTCGGCGAAGAACACAAGGCGGTGCGCCAGCGGGTCGGCCTGATCGATCAGTCATCGTTCAGCAAGTTCCGCATTTCCGGTCCCGGCGCGCTGAAAGCCCTGCAGCGGCTGGCGGTGTCGGATATGGACAAGGCGCCGGGCAAGATCATCTATACCCAGTTCCTTAATGAACGCGCCGGTATCGAGGCCGATCTGACGATCACCCGCAGTGGTGAGGATGATTTTTATCTGGTCACCGGCAGTGCCTTCGGCGTCCACGATCGTTGCTGGATCGAAGGCCATATTCCCAGCGACGGCTCGGTGGTTATCGAAGACCTGACGGAAATAAACGGCGTCATCAACCTGTGTGGCCCGCAAGCCCGCAACGTGCTGGAGAAAGTCACCGACGACGATGTATCCAACGCGGGGCTGCCGTTCGCCACCTACAAGAACATCAAGATCGCCGGCCATTCGGTGCGGGCCCAGCGGATCGGTTATGTCGGTGAACTGGGTTGGGAGTTGCACATGCCCAAGGACAACATGCTGGCCGTCTATCAGGCGTTGCACGGGGCCGGGCAGGCCTACGACATCGCCAACATCGGTTATCGGGCCATCGATACCCTGCGCATGGAAAAGGGTTATCTTTACTGGAGCACCGATATCACGCCGGACTACAACCCCTATGAGGCGGGCCTGGGCTTTCGCGTCAACATGAACAAGGGCGACTTCATCGGCCGTGATGCCTTGCAGCGTATCAAAGAGCAGGGTGTCAGTCGCAAATTGCAGTTCTTCACCATTGACGGCGATGCCTCCATCTATGGCTCTGAGCCGATTATGCGAAACGGCAAGGTGCTGGAGGTAACGACCAGCGCCAACTTCGGCCATAGCATCGGCAAACCCATTGTCTTCGGTTACCTGCCGCTGGCCGCGTGCGCCCACAACGACTTCGAGATCGAGGCCTTCGGCGAGGTGTTCCCCGCGACCCGTCATGACGGCCCGCTCTATGACCCGAAGATGGAAAGGCTGAAGGCATGAGCTGGGAGGTTATCGATACCCTGCTTGGCATTGCCTTGTTTGCGGGAAGATCCGCCGAAGAGTTCAGCTATGAGCGCCTCGGCGGATTGACCAACCGGAACTTCAAGGTCGTCCTCAATGATGAAAGTTTCATGTTGCGCATCGCCGGGGATGGCACCGATGAATACATCGACCGCAAGGCCGAAGAAGTCTGCGCCAGAATTGCGGCCAAGGCCGGTGTCAATGCCGAGGTTCTATTCTTCGATACTGCCAACGGCGTCCAGCTAACTCGCTATATCGACGGTGCTAAAACCATGAATGAAATTTTGTTCAAGGATCTCGGGGCCGTCGCCCGGGCCGGGCAGGCACTGCGAAAAATACATGACTGCGGCGACGGTTTTTCTACTGAATTTAATATCTTCACCATGATGGACGATTATCTGTTGATGTTGCGCAAAAAGAACGCTTGGATTCCCGATCATTATGAGAAAATTCAGATCGAGGCGGAGGCCGTGCGCGCCGCCCTTGCCGCCAATCCAGCTGCACTGGTGCCATGTCATTGCGACCCGCTGGCCGAAAACTTCCTCGATACCGGCGCACGCATGGTTATCGTTGACTGGGAGTATTCCGGCAACAATGACACCATGTGGGATCTAGGCGACCTGTCGGTCGAGGCCAAATTTGACAGCCAACAGGATGACGCTTTGTTGGAAGCCTATTTCGATGGCCCCGTCCCGTCCGACAAACGCGCTCGCATGATCATGTATAAGGCCATGTGCGATTTGTTGTGGACTTTGTGGGGAGCGATCCAGGCGGCCAACGATAATCCGGCGGAGGATTTTAGAGCCTACGCCGAAGGCCGCTTCGAAAACTGCAAGAAACTGATGGGCTCCGACGAATTCAAGTCCCAGCTATCGCTGCTGCTTCGATCAGAAAATTGAAGTAAGTGCTTGAAAGAATTGGTCGGAGTGAGAGGATTCGAACCTCCGGCCCCCGCCTCCCGAAGACGGTGCTCTACCAGGCTGAGCTACACTCCGACCGAGCGCACGCAGTTATGTGATGCGTACCTGATGGGGCGGTTTATAGCGCTCTAATTACGTCAGGGCAAGCTGGTTTCAGTAAGGCCGTTCGATGCAAAAATCGATCAGGCTGCTCATCGCAGTCTTGATCTCGCTATCTGGGAAAATCCCTAGTGAATCCCTTGCGATGGCCCCGTAATGGCGGGCCCTGTCGACGGAATCATCGAGCGCGCCGTGCTTGTCCATCAACTGGATTGCGTGGGCCAGATCATCTTCGGATTGCTCCAGATCACCTAGGGTGCGCCGCCAGAACACGCGTTCCGTATCGTTGCCGCGCCGGAAGGCTAGAATTACCGGCAGAGTGATCTTGCCCTCGCGGAAATCATCGCCGACGGTCTTGCCGAGTGTCGCCTGTTTGGCCGAATAATCCAGCACATCGTCGATCAGTTGAAAGGCGATGCCTAAATTTAGGCCGAAGGCTTCCAGGCCTTCTTCATCCATTTTTGGCTTGTCGGCGACGACCGCGCCCAACCGGCAGGCGGCGGCAAACAGTTGCGCCGTCTTGGCCTTGATGACTTCAAGATAAGCGGTTTCCCCGGTTTCCGTATCGTTGGCAGTCAGCAGTTGCATGACTTCACCTTCGGCCAGCCTGGCCGAGGCCGAGGCGAGGATGCCCATGACCTTGACCGAACCATCTTCGACCATCAGTTCGAAGGAGCGGCTGAACAGGAAGTCACCGACCAGAACGCTGGCCTGATTGCCCCACACGGAATTGGCAGTTTCCTGACCGCGGCGCAATTTACTTTCATCGACGACATCGTCATGCAGCAAAGTCGCGGTATGAATGAATTCGATGCAGGTGGCTAAAGTGACATGGCGTTCGCCCCGATAGCCGCACAATTTGGCCGACGCCAGCGTCAGCATCGGTCGCAAGCGCTTGCCGCCAGCGGAAATAACGTGGCCCGCAAGTTGTGGAATAAGCGTCACCGGGCTTTCCATGCGCTTGAGAATCAGCTGATTGACCAGCTTCATATCGTCGGCGACGATGGCCGTCAGATCATCAAACGATGGTTTGCGGTCCCGTTTCCCGTCCAGCTCTACAACAATGCCCACTTGACCACTCTCCCAGTTTTTTGTTTCTTTAGCATAGAAACCGCTGGTATGGGCGGTCAAGCCGAGAAACCGGGATATTATAAGACAATGGTTGAGCTGACGCGAACCAATGATGCGGTGCTGCTGTCGTGGCTGGTCTATGCACTGGACGCAGACGGGATCGAGGCGGTCGTCCTCGATGGCTTTACCTCCGTCATGGAAGGCAGCATTTCGGCCATTCAGCGCCGTGTCATGGTGGCAGAGGGAAACCTTGCCCGGGCCAGGTTGATCCTCCACGAAGGCGAACGGGCCGCCAATAACGGGGTCAGTCCATGAACAGCGGCGAAGACACCCTGCTCGGCGGACGGGTGCGCCTGTTGCAGGGCAAGGTCGGTTACCGTGCCGCTATCGACCCGGTGCTGCTGGCAGCCGCCATCCCGGCGCGGGCGGGCCAGCGGGTGCTCGACCTGGGCTGCGGTGTCGGCGGGGCGTCCTTGTGTCTGGCGGCCCGCATTGCCGGACTTAAACTAAGCGGTCTCGACGTGCAGCCGCACTTGGTCGAACTGGCTCAGCAAAACGCCGCCCTTAATGGCTGCGCCGGGACGGTGCGTTTCTTTGTCGGCGACATACTCGACCCGCCCGCTGATATTGTCGGCGAGACTTTCGACCACGTCATGGTCAACCCGCCGTTCCTTGAGGCCGGTAGCGGGCATCCGCCGCCGGACTTAAGCAAGGCCATCGCCAATGTCGAAGGTGCCGCTCGCTTGACAGACTGGGTGCGGGCCGCGTCGCGGACCGTCGCCGACAAGGGCAGCGTCAGCTTTATCCACCGGGCCGACCGTATCGACGACCTTTTGGCGGCATTCCACGGGGTTTTCGGGGCGATTGTTGTTTTCCCCCTGTGGCCGGGGCAGGGCAGGTCGGCCAAGCGGGTTATCGTGTCGGGACGCAAGGGCGTCGATAGCCCGGCGCAAATCAGCCCCGGCTTGACCTTGCATGAAAGCGACGGCAGTTTCACTGTGGCGGCACATGCCATCCTGCAAGACGGGGCCGCGTTGACATTAAAGGCCTAGCGTGGCTTGCCAACGCCCCAGACGGCCTTTACAAAGGCAGTCATGTTTGGATTCTCAATAGCAAAACTTCTGTTCACCGTGGCCGCCATCATCGTCGCCTGGAATGGCTTTAAATGGTACACGCGGATGCAGGAAAACCGTAGCGCCGTGGCGCGCAAAAAACCGGCCGCACAGAGCGGCCCGCGCGCCCGCGCCCAGGTCGACGCCGAAGAGATGGTCAAATGCGCCGTTTGCGAAACTTATGTGTCATCCACAAGCGCCGTTTCCTGCGGTAAAAGCGGCTGTCCCTTTCCGCGATGACGCTTAAGGACAAACCCTGTCTTGACGGGAAATTGCGCGGACATTATCTTCGCTGCACTGCAACATAACGGGGCCATTTCGCCATGTCCGGCGCGACTACTAAATCGAGAAATTTCCAGTCGATCATCCTCGACCTGCAAGCCTTTTGGGCGAGCAAGGGCTGTGTCATTTTGCAGCCTTACGATATGGAGGTCGGGGCCGGTACTTTTCACCCGGCGACGACCCTGCGCGCCCTTGGCCCGGACCCGTGGAAGGCCGCTTACGTGCAACCGTCGCGCCGCCCGACCGACGGGCGCTACGGCGAAAATCCCAACCGCTTGCAGCATTATTATCAATTTCAGGTAATCTGGAAACCGTCGCCGCCCGACAGCCAGGAGCTTTACCTCGAAAGCCTGGCCGCCATCGGCGTCGATTGCATGAAGCACGACATTCGTTTTGTCGAGGACGACTGGGAAAGCCCGACCCTGGGGGCCTGGGGCCTGGGCTGGGAAGTCTGGTGCGACGGCATGGAAGTCAGCCAGTTCACCTATTTCCAGCAAGTCGGCGGCATCGAATGCAACCCGGTGTCGCTGGAACTGACCTACGGGCTGGAGCGTCTGGCCATGTATATTCAGGGGGTCGAGAACGTCTTCGATCTCGACTGGAATGGCGAGATGACCTACGGCGACGTCTACCTGCGCAACGAGCAGGAGCAGTCGGCGTTCAATTTTGAACTGGCCGACACGGACGTCCTGTTCCGCCAGTTCAGCGACGCCGAAGGGCAGTGCAAGAACGCTCTTGAACGCGACAAGCCGCTGGCCCTGCCGGCCTACGAGCAATGCATCAAGGCCAGTCACCTGTTCAACCTGCTCGACGCCCGGGGCGTCATTTCGGTGACCGAACGGGCCGCCTACATCGGTCGGGTGCGGGCGCTGTCGACGGCTTGTGCGCGGGCCTGGGTCGCTGGCTCGGCCAGCGCGGGACAAAGCGGAGACAGTGATGCCTGAACTCCTGCTCGAACTGCTCAGCGAAGAAATTCCGGCGCGGATGCAAAAGCGCGCGGCGGATGATCTCAAGCGCCTCGTCTGTGACGGCCTGAAGAAGGCCGGTCTCGATTTTGACAGCGCCATCGCCTATGTCACGCCCCGTCGTCTGGCTTTGGTGGTGACCGGCCTTCCCGAAAAACAGCCAGACGTTAAGGACGAGCGCAAAGGCCCGCAAGTCGGCGCACCCGAACAGGCGATCAATGGCTTCCTCGGCTCTCTCGGTGGTTTGACCCTGGATGATTGCGTCGAGCGCGACGTCAAGGGCAAGACCTTCTGGTTCGCGGTTATCGACAAGAAGGGGCGCAATACTGAGTTTGTTCTCACTGATGTAATTCAGGAAGCTATTGGTAAATTACCCTGGCCAAAGTCCATGAAATGGGGAGACGGGGACTTTAAATGGGTGCGACCGCTCCATCACTTATTGGCAATTTTTGCGGGGGAATCACTTCCTTTGGCGATTCATCGAATTGGATCGACCATCTATTTTGAGCCTGAGAACTTTGCCGATTCATACTCAAAGAGCATGATTGCTAAGTTCGATATTCTAATTGCAACCGACTTCACAAGCGGCCACCGTTTCCTGTCGCCGGAATCTTTCGCGGTCTCGGACTTCAATGATTACAAAGCCAAACTTCTCGCAAACAAGGTCATGCTCGATTCCGCCGAGCGGCGCGAGAAAATTCGCGTTGATGCCGAAAGGCTAGCCTCCTCCGCAGGTTTAAGCGTCAAGATTGACGACGCCCTGCTCGATGAAGTCGCCGGGTTGGTCGAATGGCCGGTGATCCTTATCGGCGACATCGACGCCGCTTTCATGGATGTGCCGCCGGAAGTGCTGATCGCCGCCATGCGCGGTCATCAGAAGTATTTCTCACTTCTCGATGCGGACGGCAATCTGGCGGCGAAGTTCATCTTCGTTTCCAACATGGAAACCGCCGATAACGGTGCTGCCATCATCGCCGGTAACGAGCGCGTCCTCAGGGCGCGGCTGTCGGACACCAAGTTTTTCTGGGATCAGGACCGCAAGCAGGGCCTGGAAAGCCGCCTGCCGAAACTGGCTGGCGTCGTCTTCCACGCCAAGCTTGGCAGCATCTTTGAAAAAGTCGAGCGCATGACGGCGCTGGCCGGTGCTTTAAGCGCCCAGATACCGGGTGCCGAAGTCGAAACGGTCGAACGCGCCGGCAAACTCTGCAAGGCCGACCTGGTCACCGGCATGGTCGCCGAGCTGCCCGAACTGCAGGGCCTGATGGGCCGTTATTACGCGCTCGAAGGTGGCGAGGACGCGGCCGTCGCCGACGCCATTGCCGATCACTATTCCCCGGCCGGGCCTGCCGACATGTGCCCGTCGAAACCAACCAGCGTCGCCCTCGCCCTGGCTGACAAGATCGATACCCTGGTTGGCTTTTTCGCTATCGACGAGAAGCCGACCGGCTCGAAAGATCCGTTCGCCCTTAGGCGCGGGGCCTTGGGCGTGATCCGGTTGATTATCGAAAACAACTTGCGCCTCTCGTTAAGCAAGGTGTTCGCCGAAACCGTTGCCGCGTACATGAACCAGGACAACGCCGCCGTTCAAGCTGGAATGAACCCCACTGGCGACGATGAAACGCTGGCGACGGCGGGCCTTGATGCCTGGCATATGCCCGACCTCCTCGGCTTCTTCGCCGACCGCCTGAAGGTCCACCTGAAGGAAAAGGGTGTGCGTCACGATCTGATCGATGCCGTGTTTGCCCTTGGCGAAGACGATCTGCTGCGGGTTCTGGCCCGTGTCGATGCCTTGGGGGCGTTCCTTGGCACTGACGACGGCGCGAATTTGCTGGTTGCTTACAAGCGCGCCGCCAATATTTTAAAGATCGAGGAAAAGAAGGACGGCCAGTCTTACGATCAGGAGCCTTATAGCGCCGGTCAGCCCGAACAGGCCGAAGAAATGGCTTTGCTGGAGGCCTTAAGGGCATGCGAAGGCTTGGTTGAGAAGCATCTTGAGGGCGAAGACTTTACCGCCGCCATGTCGGAAATGGCGAAGCTGCGGGTGCCGCTCGATGCTTTCTTCGAGCAGGTGACGGTCAACAGCGACGATATTGAAATTAGGGGCGAGCGCCTGCGCTTGCTGTCGAAAATCAGGACGGTGATGGGCGCCGTCGCCGATTTCTCGAAAATTGAAGGTTAAGGAACACAAAGAAATGACACAGTGGGTTTACCCCTTCGGTGACGGCAAGGCGGACGGTAACGCCAGCATGAGGAATCTGTTGGGTGGCAAGGGTGCCAACCTGGCCGAAATGAGTGCGCTCGGCCTGCCGGTGCCGCCGGGCTTCACCCTGACCACCGAAGTCTGTACCCACTACACGGCCCATGACAATTGTTATCCAGACGCCCTTAAGGGGCAGGTCGCAGATGCCCTGGCCGGGGTCGAGGCGATCATGGGACTGAAATTCGGCGATCCCAAAAGCGTTCTGCTGGTTTCGGTGCGCTCGGGCGCGCGTGCTTCCATGCCTGGCATGATGGACACGGTACTGAACCTTGGCCTCAACGATGAAACCGTCGAAGGCCTTGCCGAGGCATCGGGTGATGAGCGTTTCGCCTTCGACAGTTACCGCCGCTTCTTGCAGATGTATGGCGACGTGGTGCTAGGTGTCGAGCATCACTTGTTTGAAGACCTGTTGGAGAATCACAAAGATCGTCGTGGCGTTCACCTTGATACGGAACTGACTGCCGAAGACTGGCGTGAACTGGTCGATGCCTACAAGGCGATGGTCGAAAAGGAATTGGGATTTCCGTTCCCGCAAGACCCGCACGAACAACTATGGGGGGCCATCGACGCCGTCTTCGCCTCGTGGATGAACCGCCGCGCCAAAACCTATCGTTCCCTGCACGGCATTTCCGAAGGCTGGGGGACGGCGGTTAATGTGCAGGCCATGGTGTTTGGTAACATGGGGGCCGATTGCGCCACCGGTGTCGCCTTCACCCGCGATCCGGCCAATGGAAAAAATGCCTATTACGGCGAATACCTGATCAATGCCCAGGGCGAGGATGTCGTCGCCGGTATCCGTACGCCGCAGTCGTTGACCATCGCCGGCAAGCATGGCGGCGCTGTCGAAGCGCCATCCATGGAAGAAGCCATGCCGGAAACTTACGGCGAACTGGTGGCCGTGCGGGCGCGCCTGGAAAGCCACTATAAAGATATGCAGGACATGGAATTCACTGTCCAGCAGGGCCGTTTGTGGATGCTGCAAACCCGTACCGGCAAACGAACCACCAAGGCGGCCTTGAAAATCGCCGTCGATATGGTGACCGAGGGCCTGATCGACAAGGCCGAGGCGATTTCGCGTATCGATCCGGGACAGCTCGACCAGATTCTGCACCCGACCCTTGATCCAAAGGCCGAGCGTCAGATTCTGGCAGTCGGCCTGCCGGCGTCGCCGGGGGCGGCCTCGGGGCACGTCGTCTTTAATAGCGAAGATGCGGAAAGTTGGTGCGAGCGCGGTGAAAAAGTCATTCTGGTGCGGATAGAAACCTCGCCCGAAGATATCGGCGGTATGCATGTCGCCAGTGGCATTGTCACCAACCGGGGCGGCATGACCTCGCACGCCGCCGTTGTCGCCCGCGGCATGGGAACACCGTGCGTTTCGGGGGCCGGAACGCTTGCCATCGATTACGCAGCGAAGACCATGACGGAGCTTGGGGAAATCATCAAGGAAGGCGACTTTATCACCATCGATGGCACGTCCGGCGAAGTGATGAAGGGTGCCGTTGCCACCGTGCAGCCGGAATTTTCCGATGATTTCTCGAAAATAATGCAATGGGTCGATGAAACCCGTACCCTGGGCGTGCGGGCCAATGCGGAAACCCCGGCAGATGCCAAAGCGGCCCGCGAATTCGGGGCCGAGGGCATAGGCCTGTGCCGCACCGAGCACATGTTCTTCGATGCCGAACGGATCATTCATGTGCGCCAGATGATCATCGCCGGTGACGAGCAAAGCCGCCGTGCTGCCCTGGATAAATTGCTGCCCTATCAGCGTCAGGATTTCATCGAGCTGTTCACCATCATGGAAGGCCTGCCGGTAACCATCCGCCTGCTTGATCCGCCGCTGCATGAATTCCTGCCGCATTCCGACGCCGATATGGCGAAGGTCGCCGAGGCGGCTGGCATTGACGTTGCCGACATCAAGGCGCGTGCCGCCCAGTTGCAAGAATTCAATCCGATGCTCGGCCACCGCGGTTGCCGTCTTGGCATCACCTATCCTGAAATTTACGAGATGCAGGCCCGCGCCATTTTCGAGGCCGCCGCCGAAGTCGCCGCAACAGGTAAAATCGTCAAACCGGAAGTGATGATTCCATTGGTCGCGGTCAAGGAAGAACTGCAAGTCCTGAAGGCTCTCGTCGACGAAACAGCTGCCAAGGTGAAGGCGGAAAAGGGCGTCGATATAGACTACAGCGTCGGCACCATGATCGAACTACCACGCGCCGCATTGCGCGCCGGGGAAATCGCCGAACAGGCGGAGTTTTTCAGCTTCGGCACCAACGATTTGACGCAAACGGCGCTCGGCCTGTCACGCGATGATGCCAGCAAGTTCATTCAGATCTACCGCGAGAAGGGAGTCCTGGAAAACGATCCCTTCGTCACCATCGATACCGAGGGCGTCGGTGAACTGGTGCGGATTGCTGTTGAGCGTGGCCGCGCCGTCCGACCGGACATCAAGCTGGGCATCTGCGGCGAGCATGGCGGCGACCCTGCCTCGGTGGCATTCTTCCATCAGGTCGGCCTGGATTACGTCTCATGCTCGCCCTACCGGGTGCCTATCGCAAGGTTAGCAGCGGCCCAGGCGGCATTGGGCGTGAAGGCCAAAGACAACGCCTGAGCCGTGCTGTGGTTTGGCACCAGCTTTGCTGAAAACGGCGGACAAGCTATCGTTTCTCCCCTTGAAAAATGCCGCCGTCATCATCACATGGACTTATTGATGTTTTATAGAAAGAGAAAACGATGACTCTAAGTCTGGATAACGAAGGTTTTTTGCTAAATCGCGATGACTGGTCTCCGGAAGTCGCCAGCGAAATTGCAGCCAAAGATAGTCGTGAGCTAACCGATGAGCATATGAGCTACATCATTGCCGCCCGCCGGATGTATGACCAGGACGGAGTTGTGCCGCCATTGCGTAAATTTTGTAAGGCCGAGAACGTCTCCAAGGCCGATATGTTTGCTTCGTTCGAGGCCGGTCCAATGAAGTTGATATGCAAGTGGGGTGGGCTGCCTAAACCGACTGGCTGTGTTTGATGGTAGGTGCGTCCCGGCGCACGAAAATCGTCCATTCGTGCAGGGGGTAATCGTCGATTAAAGTGACGTTGGCCGAAAGTCCGCGACAGAAATCGATGAATTCATCGGGCTCGGCGTAATACAGACCTTCCCCCTGATCGGGGTGGTTTAAGTCGAGCATATTAAAGGCGAGGCCTTTATTGCTGACCGACCACAACCCGGCCAGGCTCTCCTTGACGTAGGCGTTCCAGGGCTTGTCTGCGACTTTGAGTTTAAGGTTGTAGGTGCCCGAAACGAACGTGAAGTCGGCGGCCTTGTCAATTTTTGAGGCCTCGAAAAAGTGCGCCCGCCGGTCGCGCGTTCGCTGTCTGGCGGTAGTGATCATATCTTTGGAAATATCGTAGCCGTAATAGGACAGTTCGCTGATTCCTGGAAGTTCGTCGAGGAAATCGAACAGGGCAGCGTAGCCGCAGCCGAAATCGTTGATGCTGATGCGCGTAGACCGGGGCAGATCATCCAGAATCCCCGCCAATACCTCGAAGCGAAGCTGCTGACCCTCGGCATTTTTCCATAAAACCGCTGCCGGGGATTTGCCGAAAGTTTTGACCGTGCGACTGAAGACTCTCGCAATATCGCCAAGGAATGCCGGTTGGTCTGTCTTGTGGAAAAACTTCATTGTTCGCTTTTGAATTCGGCCCAGTCCGGTTTTACCGGGTGCAGGGTCGTGGCGCCGGCGCTAAAGGCCTCGCCGCTTGCCGACAGACTCTCGAACTGCTCCAGGCGAATTAGTGCCAGTCCTTGATCGCCAAGCCCTGAGCGCATTTCGCCGGCTTCCTTGTCCCCCAGCATCAGCGGCGTTCCGGGGGTGGGCAGGGGGCCTTCGACGCGAACCGGCATCAGCCGCTTTTTGACCAGGCCCCGGTAGTGGGTGCGCGCGGTCAGTTCCTGACCCATGTAACAACCCTTGTTCCAATCGACGCCATTAAGTTCATGAAAGCCATTTTCAAGCAGGATCGCCTTATCGACGATCATATCGCGGCTGCCGTCGGGCAAACCAAGGTGCAGTCGGGCAGATTCGTAGTCTTGCGGGCTGCCCTCTGGAAAACCGGCAGCGTTCAGGGCTGCGTCGGCACCGGCGCGGGGGATAACGGCGCGACCGCCGATTGCGGCCAGGCGGGGGTCGATAAAGGCGACACCGCCAAGGAATGGTTTGGCCAGTCCTTCTTCATTTTCCAGCTCAAGGGTGTCTGCGACGCCACTGCCGATAAGGGCGGCGACGACGAAGTCCGCAGTGCGCTCGACCAGCTCCACTTTCGAGCGCAGCTTGTACATGCTTAGTTTGCGTTTCAGGTCGTCGAGACGCGTCGCCTCACAATCGATCAGCAGGCCACCATCCATTTCGATGATGAAGAAATCGTGCAGAAACTTCCCCTGCGGGCTGAGCAGTGCTGAATACAGCGCTCGATCAGGGCCAACCCTTGTCACGTCGTTGGAAACCAGGCCTTGCAGGAAGGCGATGCGGTCGTCTCCGGAAACGCCCAAAAGGCCACGGTTTTGCAGTATCACATGGGTGCAGGTGGACATGTTTTTCTCGATACTTTCCTTGAATGAATTTCAAGTCATAGATTTGGTGCTTTTTTGCCTGTTTGACAAGGGGTGAGCGCTTTGCAACTGCCGTCGCGACACGTATAACAAGCAACATGAGAATTCTTTTTATCACATCGACCCGCGTTGGTGATGCAATCCTGTCGACGGGGTTGCTCGATTATCTGATCGCCCAGAATCCCGGTGCCCGCGTGACAGTGGCCTGTGGGGCGGCGGCGGCGGCTTTGTTCGAGGGTGTTCCGGGGCTGGAGCGGATCATCATCCTCGATAAAATGATTTTCTCGTTGCATTGGTTAAGACTTTGGGTGCTTTGCATCGGGCGGTTCTGGGGGGCCGTCGTCGATCTTAGAAATTCACCGATGTATTACATTTTACCATCGCGCAAACGCTGGCGTATCGGTCGCACGGGGGCGGGGTTACACCGGATCAGGCAATTGGCGGCTATTTTTGACTTATCCGACAAGCCACCGGCACCAAAACTGTGGCTGTCGGAAGAAACCAAGACCAGGGCGGCAGGCATGATCGGCGTCGGGCCACCGGTTATTGCCGTCGGACCGACGGCAAACTGGCGGGCAAAAACATGGCGGGCCGAGCATTTTGCCGAATTGATCGAGCGCCTGACGGCTCCTGACGGAATCATTCCCGGTGGCCGGGTTGCGATCTTCGGGCGCGACGATGAACGACCCGGTGCACTCAGCCTGATCGACGCAGTGCCGAGCGACCGGCGCATCGATTTGGTCGGTCACCTTGATTTGCTGGAGGCCTTTGCCTGCCTGGGGTGTTGTGATTTTTATGTCGGCAATGATTCCGGCCTGATGCATCTGGCGGCGGTGTCGGGCATTCCGACCCTGGGTCTTTTTGGCCCCAGCCCGAAAGAATTGTATGCACCTTGGGGTGAATTTTGTGACGTGGTCTCGACCAGCGTCTCTTACGAGGAAATCTTTCCTGACGATTTCGATCACCGCGGGTCAGATACCTTGATGGACAGCCTTAGTGTGGATGCTGCCGAACAGGCGGCGCGAAAACTGTGGAAGCGGGCACAAGCGGGTGCCGAATTATGAATGGCGGAGCGTTTCAGCAAACAGGCCTTTCCATCCTCGTCGTTGTCCACAACGAGGAAGCGCGGCTCGATGATTGCCTCAAGCGGCTGTTTTTTGCCGGTGAATTGGTGGTTGTGCTCGACAAGTGTAGCGATGGTTCAAAGGAAATTGCGGCCCGCTATACGGATCGTTTATTGGAAGGGGCGTGGGAACTGGAAGGTGTGCGCCGCAATGCCGGGATCGAATTTTGCCGGGGGCCGTGGATTTTGGAAGTCGATGCCGATGAGTGGGTCAGCCCGGAACTGGCGGCGGAAATTTGCGCAACCATCGAAGAAGACAGTGGCGATATCTTCAATATCCCGGTCCATAATTACGTCGGCGGTCGCTGGATCCGCCATGGCTGGGGAGGAAACTTCGGCAAGAACGGTTATCCGGGGCTGTTTCGCAAAGGTGTCAAAGTCTGGGGGGCAGAGCGCGTCCACCCGCATTTGAGTGTCACCGGAAAGCAGGGGGCTGCGCTGACAACCCCGCTGATCCATCATATTGATGACAATATCTCGGACATGATCCGGCGCTTTGACCGCTATACCACAGCCAGGGCCAAGGATTTGGCGGATCGCGGTGAATTGGGCTCGGTCAGTAACATGTTTCGCAAAATTTTCTCACGTTTCTGGAAATGCTATATCGCTCGCAAGGGCTACCGGGAAAATGGTTACGGCATCGTTATCGGCATCCTGGCGGCGATTTACCCGCTGGTTTCCTTGTTGAAAGCAACGCTTGAAGAAACGGAGCACCCCGGCTGATGAGCGATATCGTCTTAAGCGCCTTGATTTCTGTCCACAATGAAGAGGCCCAGCTTGCCGATTGCCTGGAACGGCTAAGCTTCGCTGATGAAATCGTCGTCGTCCTGGACAAGTGCACAGACGGCTCGAAGGCCATCGCCGAAAAATATACCGATCAGGTCCACGAAGGGGCATGGGTCCTGGAAGGCGCGCGCCGCAACACCGCCATTGGCCTGTGTAATGGTCGTTGGATTTTCGAAGTCGATGCCGATGAGCGGGTACCTAAGGAACTGGCCGATGAAATTCGCCGCACCGTTGAAACCAGCAGCTACGACTGGCATGAGATCCTTGTCGATAATTACATCGGTGGCAAACTGGTGCGTTGGGGCTGGGGGGCATCGTTCGGCAAGGCGGCCTATCCGGGATTGTTCCGAAAAGGGGTCAAAGTGTGGGGTGCCCAGCGGGTCCATCCGTCACTTATATGGTCGGGCAAAAAGGGGCCGATGCTTAAGGCTCGCCTCGATCATTATGTCGATCGCAACATCTCGGACATGATCAAAAGGCTGGACAACTATTCAAGCGCCCGGGCCAGGGATTTGCGCGATGCCGGGGAGACCTGGGGTTCCACGGCGAACAATGTGCGTCGCCTGTTTTCCAGGTTTTTTAAATGTTACATCCTGCGCAAGGGATACCGGGAAGGCGGTTATGGATTGCTGATAGCCCTTTTTGCCGGGCTTTATCCGTTAATCTCTCATCTTAAAGCGAAGCTGGAGGAAGACTGAGTGGCACGCATTGTTTTCGCCGATGACGGCATTGAATTTGACGGCACGACACCCGAGAAAGGTCCCCTGGGCGGGGTTGAATCTTCCGTCGTCAATCTGATGGAGGAATTGGCCGGGCGCGGTCACGAGGTTCTGGTCAGGAACATGTGCGCGGCCCCCATTACCCATAAAGGCGTCGACTGGGCCCCGATTCATAGTGACAGGCCCTACGGCAACATGCCCGAACATGCGGACCTTTATATTGCCAACCGTGGCGACAAGCTGATCGACTTGATGCCGAAGGCCGGGCGCACTGTCTTCTGGATTCATAATCCGGCGAATTTCCTGCTCAAGTGGCGCTACCTGAAGAAATTGTGGCGGGTTCGCCCGGCGATTATCTTTATTGGCGATTATCACGCTACCACCTACCCCAAGTGGGCCCCGGCAGGCGAACGGATTGTCATTCCTTACGGCATCCCCGATCTGTTCAGGACGGCCGAGCCGGGCAGTGGTATACCCGCCCCGCGCGCGGTCTTTACCTCCAACCCGCTGCGTTCGTTGGACTGGTTACTGGATCAATGGAAAGAGCATATCCAGCCGAAAGTTCCCGGTGCGCAATTGCATGTTTTCTCCGGGGCCGCGACTTATGGCTCGGTCGGTGATGCCAAGGCACAGGCCATGGAAAAGGTTCTGGGTCGGGCCCGCGCACTTGCCGACAAAGGGGTTGTCCTGCGCGGTCCGGTATCCAAGGCGCAACTGGTCGAGGAATTCCGTCAGGCGCGTGTCCTGCTTTACCGGGGCGATATCAACGAAACTTTCTGCCTTGCCGTCGGCGAGGCGCAGGCCATGGGTGTTCCCGGTGTCGTCGAAAATCTGGGCTCGGTCTCAGAAAGGGTCGTTGACGGCAAGACCGGATACGTTGTCGATAGTGAAATCGGTTTCTCCTCATCGGCGGTAAACTTGCTCAACGATGACGATCTGTGGCAAACACAGCATCAGGCGGCGTTGGCCAGCCAACGACTTTGGGGCTGGCGAGAAGCTGCGCAGGAATTTGAAAAATTAATACCTTAAATAATTAATACCTTAAATAATTAATACGAAAGTCGGATAACAAAATATGCGTGTATTGCAAGTCATGGCGGGTGCTGAATTTGGTGGCGCGGAAGCGTTTTTCACCCGTCTGGTGCTGGCCCTCAGGCGCGCCGGCCTGCATCAGCGGGTGGTCATCAGAAAAAATGCCGCCCGTGCGGCGACTTTGCGTGAAGGTGGTATCGAGCCGGTCGAATTGCGTTTCGGCGGGCCTTTGGATTTGTTGACGCGGATGGGTCTGAAACGTGAAGTCGATTCTTTTTTCCCCCATGTTGTTCTGACCTGGATGAACCGGGCGACATCCATGTGCCCGCAAGGAAATTTTGTTCATGTCGCGCGTTTGGGTGGTTATTACGATCTGAAATATTACCGCAAGTGCGATCATCTGGTCGGCAATACGGAAGATATCGTCGATTACTTGGCCACCAAAGGCTGGCCCGCCGAGCGCGCGCACTACCTGCCGAATTTTGTCAGCGCCGAGGTTGCTCCTCCCCTGGATCGCAGAGACTACTACACCCCGAAAGACGCGCCGTTGCTGCTGGCTATGGGGCGGCTGCATGAGAACAAGGCCTTCGATGTGTTGCTCGATGCCTTGGCCCGCGTCCCCAATGCCTATTTATGGCTTGCCGGTGAAGGCCCGAAGCGGGCTGAGCTGGAAGCCCAGGCCGAAAAACTTGGCATCAAGCCCAGAGTGCGGTTCCTCGGCTGGCGGGATGATATTTCCGCCCTGCTTGCGTCCTGCGATGTCTTCGTCTGCCCGTCCAGGCACGAGCCTTTAGGCAATGTGGTTGTCGAGGCCTGGGCTCAGTCAAAGCCGGTGGTTGCTGCCGATAGCCTGGGACCCGGGATTCTCATCAAGCAGCGCGAAAACGGTGTTCTGGTACCTGTCAACGACAGCAAATCCCTAGCTTACGCCATACAGGAAGTGCTGGCCGATGAAAACCTGCGCTCAAGTATTGCCTGGCACGGGCGGGCGATTTACGAGGAACGCTTTACCGAAGATGCCGTTGTCGCCCAGTATTTGGCGTTCTTCGAAAGCATCGCGAACAAGGACTAACGAGGCCATGTGCGGTATAGCGGGGATAATGACGCGCAGCGGCGCAGCGCCGGAAAACGGAGTCCTCAAGCGGCTGTCGGAGGCCCTTCTCCACCGTGGCCCCGATGGCCAAGGCCAGCATCTGGCAGGCGCGGTCGGGATGATCCAGACACGCCTCGCCATCATTGATCTTGAGACCGGCGATCAGCCGCTTTACGCACCGGGCGACGGCCAACAACCAACCGCCGCCCTGGTAGCCAATGGTGAAATCTATAATTACATCGAACTTAAGCAGAAGATGGCGGGGATTTCCTTTGCCACCGGTTCTGATTGTGAACCGCCCTTGCATCTTTATCTGCGTCATGGGCCGGACTTCGTAAACCATCTGCGCGGTATGTATGCCATTGCCATTCACGACATCAAGGCGGACCGTCTGGTGCTGGCCCGCGATCCGTTCGGGATCAAGCCGCTTTATTACTGTGAGAGCGAAACCGGATTCGTCTTCGCCTCGGAGCCTCAGGCGATCATTCGCGCCGGTCTGATCGTCGCCCGCCAAAATGAGGTGCGCCGTGACGAGTTGCTGCAACTTCAATTCACCTGCGGTCGGGAAACCGCGTTTGAGGGCATTTTCCGGGTCCTGCCCGGTGAAACGCTTATCGTCGAGGGCGGCAGGATCGTCGCCAGAAACAAGCGCTCCGCCTTGCCTGTTGGGCCGCGCCTGAATATTGATGAAACCAGCGCCTTGACGAGTCTTGACGCGGCTCTGAACGACAGCGTCGGGGTCCATCAGCGTTCCGACGTTCCTTACGGCATGTTCTTTTCGGGTGGCGTCGACAGTTCGGTCTTGCTGGCGATGATGTCGCGTTTGAACGAACGCCCCGTGCGGGCGCTGACCGCCGGGTTTTCCGGCACCAATGTCCATGATGAGCGCGATCATGCCCGCGCCGTCGCCGCCGCCGTTGGTGCCGATCATATTGAGGTCGAATTCTCCGAAGAGGATTTCTGGAGCTTACTGCCAGCCGTCGCCGCCGCCATCGATGACCCGACTGCCGATTACGCCGTTCTGCCGACCTACAAGCTGGCCGCTAGGGCCCGGGCCGAAGGCCTGAAGGTTGTTCTTTCGGGCGAGGGTGGCGATGAATTGTTCGGCGGTTACGGCCGCTATCGTCACGCCGCCCGACCATGGCCGTTTACCAAGCAGATGCGCCGCAAAGGGATACTGGACGGCTTGGGCGTGTTGCGCACGCAACCGGCAAACTGGCGTGATGGTATTGCAGCATCTGAACGAGACGTCTGCCTGCCGGGAAGGTCGGCTTTGCAGATCGCCCAGGCCGTCGATTGCGCCGACTGGCTGCCCGCCGATCTGCTGACCAAGCTCGACCGTTGCCTGATGGCCCATGGGGTCGAAGGCCGGGTGCCGTTTCTCGACCCGGTCATCGCCGAGCTCGTCTATTTATTGCCCGACCGCATGAAAATCAGGAAAAGAAGGGGTAAATGGTTGCTCCGCCGCTGGCTTGAAACCGGCCTGCCCGCGGCCCGCGCCTTTGAAGCCAAGCGGGGCTTTACGGTTCCGGTCGGGCAGTGGATTTCCAACCGTTCCGGACAACTGGGGGCATTGGTTGCCGGCGTGCCGGGAATCCAGAAAATTTGTCGCCCAGGTGCCGTCGAGGCGCTGTTCTCGGCAAGCGGAAAGCGTCCGGAGAAAGCCCAGTGGACACTGCTGTTCTACGCCCTGTGGCAGCGCAACCACATTCTTGGGCAAGCCCCTGAGGGTGATGTCTTCGAGACCCTTTCCGGATAGTTATCCACAGGCTTTTTGGCAAAATTAGACCGCTTGTCAGGTAACCTTAAGCGGATAGAGCAATAATGAATCTTGTCGATTCTGATGCGTGATCACTTGATAAAAGGGGCAGGTTAATGGTGGCTTTGGTTGTGATTGTTGGTGTTCTTCTTGTTCTTTCGCTGGGTCTTTACATATTGATTGGCGTGCTGAAATCAAAAAAGCTGGCCCATGAGAAACAAAGACGCAAACTTGAAGCCATGCAGGCGGTCGCCGAAGCGCATGGAGAGACTGAGCGGCGGTTCATTCCAAACAGTGTCAGCGCCGAATAATCAAACTTGAACTTGGCGCTTTTTAGGCGGCTGCAATTCCCATATAACTAGGGGCATGAGTAAGCGCCAGACAATCACCATCCGCCGTCCCGATGACTGGCATTTGCACCTACGCGATGGTGCCATGCTTGAGGCCGTCGCCGGATATACCGCCAGACGCTTCGCCCGCGCCATCGTCATGCCAAATCTGGCCCCGCCGGTGACGACGGTTGCGGCCGCCAAACGCTACCGGCAACATATTCTCAATGCTGTTGGTGATGTCGCCTTCACTCCGCTTATGACCTGCTATCTGACCGATGAGGCCGACCCGCAAGAAATACGCCGGGGCTTCAATGAGGGAATTTTTACTGCCGCCAAACTGTACCCTGCCGGGGCGACGACCAATTCTGCAATGGGCGTCACCGATATGGCACGGATTTCAGGGGTTCTGGAAGTGATGCAGGAAATCGGCATGCCGCTTTTGGTGCACGGCGAGGTCACCGACCCGGAAATCGACATTTTCGATCGCGAGACGGTTTATATCGAGCGGGTGCTGGCCCCGATGCTGGCCGAATTTACGGCCCTGAAAGTGGTTTTCGAGCATATCACCACGGAGCAGGCCGTCGCTTATGTGCGCTCTCAAGGCCCCAGGCTGGGGGCGACGATCACCGCCCATCATCTGCTGATTGACCGCAATGACATGTTCAAGGGTGGTATCCGCCCGCATTTGTATTGTCTGCCGGTGGCCAAGCGCAAAGGTCATCGTCTGGCCCTGCTTGAGGCGGCGACTTCGGGCGAGGCGAACTTTTTCCTTGGCACCGACAGCGCCCCGCACGCCGTCGCCGTCAAGGAAACTGCCTGCGGCTGTGCCGGTATCTTCACGGCTCCTGCGGCAATAGAACTGTATGCCCATGCCTTCGATCAGGCCGGTGCGCTGGATAAACTGGAAGCCTTCGCTTCCCTCAACGGCCCGGCCTTCTATGGCTTGCCTGTGAACGCGGAAAGTTTAAGCCTGGTGCGCGAAGACTGGCAGGTTCCGGGCCATGTTCATGTCGAGGGTGAAGCCGAAATCCTGCCCTTTATGGCCGGCGAAACGCTGTCCTGGAAAATTGTCGATTAATTAAGGAATATTTTTGTGAGCAAGATTGTTGAAAGCATTGAACTGGTCACCCCCAGTCCCGGTACCGCGCGCACCTTGAAGGTGCATCGCTACGGCAAAGCGGGGGCGGGGCCGAAGGCGTATTTTCAGGCGGCCTTGCATTCCGATGAGTATCCCGGTCTTTTGGTCGCCAACCACCTGATTGCCTTGCTTGACGCCGCCGAAGCCCAAGGGGCCATTAAGGGCGAGATTATCGTTGTTCCGGTGGCAAACCCTATAGGCCTTGGCCAGCAACTCAACGGCCAGCATGTCGGTCGCTACGAATTCGACGGTGGCGGCAATTTCAATCGTTCCTGGCCGGATTTGAGCGACGACGTCTATGCTGCGGTGAAGGGCAAGCTGGGGGCGGACGAGCAGGCAAACATCAGTCTTATGCGTCAGGCTTTGGTGGACGTTGCCGCGGCCCTGAAAGTCGAGACAGAATTCGATGGCTTGCGTAAGACGCTGCTCTCCCTATCGATCAGCGCCGATATGGTGTTCGATCTGCACTGTGATAATGAATCGTTGATGCACCTGTATTCTTCGGTTCGCCACCGCGATCTGATCCATGAACTGGCCTGCGATATCGCCGCCCCGGTGATTTTGCTAGAGGCCGACCCGGGCGGCGGACCATTCGATGAAGCCAATGCCGGGGTCTGGTGGAAGGTCCGGGAAAAAGCAGGGGACGACTATCCAATTCCGGCGGCCTGCTTCGCCGTTACCGTCGAATTGCGCGGCCGAAACGATGTCTATGACGACCTTGCCGCCGCCGACGCTGCGGGCTTGTTCCGCTTTCTGCAACGCCGCGGCGTCATCGCCGGAGACCCGGGCGCACTGCCTGAGGCCCTGGGCGAGGCGACGCCGCTGGAAGGCACCGACGTGATCCGCGCCCCGGCGACCGGTGTCGTCGCTTACCGCAAACATCTTGGCGACAGGGTCGAAGTCGGCGAGGTAATCGCCGAACTGGTCGACCTTATGGCCGACGACCCGACCCAGGGCCGCACCCCGATCATCAGCAAGGCGAGTGGTATATTGTTCGCCCGCATGAATGAAAAACTGGTCCGTCAGGGGGCCCAGATATGCAAGGTCGCAGGTTCAGTCCCCCTGGAGCACCGCAAGGCTGGCGGGTTGCTGGAGACTTAGTGCAGGGATGTCGTCATGGTCGCTTCTTCGACCGGGTCGGCGTCGCGCTGGCGCAGGTGGGCGCTCCAGCGGTGTTCGACCTTCTTGAAAATGTATAAAATTCCATAAGTGACACACAGGTAAAGCAAGCCTGCGGTGATGTAGATTTCGTAGATATTGAAGGTCCGGGCGACGATCACCCGGGCGAAGCCGGTCAGGTCCATCAGGCTGATAATCGAAACCAGGGAAGTCGCCTGGAACAGGAACACGACCTCGTTGGAATAGGCCTGGATGGCCAACCGGAAGGCCTTTGGCAAAATGATCCTGCGGTACAGCAACAGGCCATGCATGCCGCAAGCCTTTGCCGCCTCGACTTCGCCTGCAGGGACACCGCGGATGGCACCACGCAGGATTTCAGCCGTGTATCCGGCGGTGTTTAAAGCCAGGGCGAAGACGGCGCAAAAATAGGCCTCGCGGAAGAATCTCCACAGGCCGAGGGCTTCCAGTTCAGGCCGGAATTGGCCGCTGCCATAGTAAATCAGATACAGCTGCACCAAAAGCGGCGTCCCTCGGAAGAAGAATATGTAGGCGTAGGCGGGAACGCGTAAGGTCGGGTTTTCTGCCACCCGCATCAGGGCCAGTGGCACCGCCATGCAAAACCCGATGACCAGGCTAAGGGCGGTTAGTTCGAGAGTGAGCGCCATGCCTTCGAGCAGGGTCGGTAGCTTGCTCCAGATGAAAAGCAGTGTTTCCCATATACTTTCCATCAGCGTTTCCCGGTGCCACGGTTAGACCATGCTTCGAGGCGGTGCTGAACCATCGTGGAGACGACGGTGATGCCGAGAAAAATCATCGCCGTGGCGAAGAAGAATGTAAAAGGCTGGCGGGTTGAGCCAGCGGCGATCTGGGCGTTGCGCACCAGTTCCGGCAATTGGATGACCGAGATCAGCGCCGTCGCCTTGATCAGCACCATCCAGACGTTACCCAGGCCCGGCAGGGCAAAGCGTAAGACCTGGGGTAACAACACCCGCCGGACCACCTGTGAGCGGCTCATGCCATAGGCTTGTGCCGCTTCAAGCTGTCCTTTGGGGACGGCCAGCACGGCGCCGCGGAAGACCTCGGTGGCGAAGGCACCGTAAATGAAGCCGATGGTGATGACCCCGGCAATGAACGGATTGATGTCGATGATGATGTCGTAGCCGAGGGACAGGGCAATATTCTGAATAAGTGTCGGCGTGCCGTAATAGACAAGCAGGATCAGCAGCAATTCCGGGACGCCGCGGACGACCGTCGTGTAAGTGCCCGCCACACCGCGGGCCACCGAAGAGGATGACAGCTTGCCCCAGGCACCAAGCAGGCCGAGCACTGTGGCGACGGCAAGAGAGCACAGCCCGACGATCAGGGTCAGTTCCAACCCGTCGCGTAACATCCAGCCATATCCCTTGAGATCAAGCATATCCGTCGGTGTCTCTCTTTAAAACGAAACCGCGCCCGAAGCTTGAGGGCGACGGGCGCGGGGTCACGTTCAACGCATTGAGGAGGCTTAGTTACCGTAAACGTCGAATTCGAAGTACTTGTCGTTGATCTTTTTATACGTGCCATCGCCGCGAATTTGCTTGATCGCGGCGTTGATGGCCATACGCAGTTCGTCTTCACCCTTGCGCACGGCAACACCGGCACCATCACCGAACCATTTGGGATCGGCGAAGCTGGGGCCGACAAATTCGAAGCCCTTACCAGCGTCGGTCTTCAGGAAACCATCGTCAACGGCGACGGAATCGGCAATGCCAAGATCGATCCGGCCCGATGCTATGTCCAGATAAACTTCCTCCTGGGTTGCGTAGGACTTGATTTCGACGACGTCGCCGTAATTATCACGCAGGAAGTTCTCGTGGATGGTGGCTCGTTGGACGCCTACGCTCTTACCCTTGAGATCAGCCTTGGTGATGGCGATGCCGGAACCCTTCTTGGCGAAGAATTTGGCCGGTGTATTGTAATACTTGTCGGAAAAATCGACCTTTTCCATGCGCTCCGCGGTGATCGACATGGAGGCGATGATGGTGTCGAATTTCTTCGCCAGCAGGCCGGGAATGATGCCGTCCCAATCCTGAATGACCCATTCGCAGTCGAACTTGGCGGCGGCGCAGATGGCGTTGCCGACATCGACATCGAAGCCCTGCAGCTTGCCGTCACTATCGGTGAAATTGAAAGGAGGGTAAGCGCCCTCGGTACCCATTCTGACTTTCATGCCGGCTTCGGCTGTGTTGGCGGCAAAGCCGATTAAGGCGATGCCGATAGCGGCGGAAATGAACTTATTCATATCTATAATCTCCCATGAGTTTTCTTGTTTTCGTCGGCGTCGTTTGGTTGTGGGCAGTCTATGCCACACGAATTGGCGGTGTCACGCGATTTAAGAGTCGTTATCAGAGGTTGGAAGACAAGAACTGGCGGAACCTTTCGCTGCGCGGGTTGGCAAAAATTTCTTTCGGGTCACCCTGTTCCTCGATCTGGCCTTCGTGCAGGAAGACAGCGTGGGAAGAGACCTCGCGGGCGAAGCCGACTTCGTGGGTGACGACGATCATCGTCGATCCTTCATCGGCCAGGTCGCGGATAACTTTCAGAACTTCGCCGACCAGTTCCGGGTCGAGCGACGATGTCGGCTCGTCGAACAGCATGACGTCCGGTGCCATGGCCAGGGCGCGGGCGATGGCGGCGCGTTGTTGCTGGCCACCCGATATGTGCGACGGGTAGTAATCGCGGCGCTCATACATGCCGACCTTGTGGAGGATCGCGTCGGCCCGCTCAATGGCTTCGGCCTTCGGCACTTTGAGAACGTGGACCGGCGCTTCGATGACGTTTTCCAGTACCGTCATATGGGACCACAGATTGAAGTTCTGGAAGACCATGGCCAGCTTGGTCCTGATTCGCGCCACCTGTTGCATGTCGGCGGGTTGCGGCTGGCCGCTTTTTCCGTTGGTCATGGCAATCATTTCGCCATTGACGGAGACGCTGCCGGAATTGGGAATTTCCAACAGGTTCAGGCAGCGCAGGAAGGTGCTTTTGCCGGAACCCGACGAGCCCATCATCGAGATCACGTCACCCTTATGGGCGGTCATGGAGACGCCTTTAAGGACCTCGACATTGGCGAAGTTCTTGTGGATATCCTTAACGTCGATAGCGGCAGTGTTCAAACGCTGGTTCCTCTGTTAAAACATCCAGACAGTCAAAGCCTCAGCGGCCTTTCTGTCAAGATGCAACGCTCATTCCAAGGATTTAAGACCATGACCGACGACAACCAATTCACCGCCATTTTGCTCGAACAGGACGGCGAGAGTGTCAATGCCAGTATCCAGACCTTAGGCGACGAGCGCCTGCCCGAAGGCGACGTTACCATAGCCGTTAAATATTCAACCCTGAATTATAAAGACGGTCTGATCCTTAGCGGCCTGGGCAGACTGGTGCGCGACTATCCGCATGTCCCCGGTATCGATTGTGCCGGCACGGTGATCGCCTCGGACAATCCCGGCTTCAAGCCCGGCGATGACGTTATCATGACTGGTTGGCGCTTCGGCGAGGCCCATTGGGGCGGCCTTGCCACCAAGACACGGGTCAAGGGCGAATGGCTGGTGGCGCTGCCTGCCGGCATGACTCTGGAGCAGTCCATGGCCATCGGCACCGCAGGCCTTACCGCCATGTTGGCGGTGATGGCGCTGGAAGAGCACGGTCTTACACCCGATAACAAGGGCGACGTTCTGATAACCGGGGCCGCCGGTGGCGTCGGCTCCATCGCCACGGCGATCCTCGCCGGGCACGGTTACCGGGTCGCCGCTTCGACCGGCCGGGCGGAAACTCACGATTACCTGAAAGCCCTTGGCGCTACGAGCATTGTCGAACGCGCCGAACTGGCCGAAGCACCCAAGGGGCCGATGGCCTCCGAACGCTGGTCGGGGATTATCGATAATGTCGGCGGCGCGCAACTGGGCAATATTCTGGCCTCGCTGGCTTATTGGGGCAGTTGCGCCTCGGTCGGCAACGCCGGGGGCATCAAATTCACCGCCACGGTCATTCCTTTCCTGCTGCGCGGCATCAATCTGCTCGGCATTGATTCCAACACTTGTCCGCTGGAACGCCGTACCAAAGCCTGGAACAGGCTGGCCGTCGAGCTTCCCGCCGACAAACTGGAAGCCATGACCAACAGGGCCGGACTTGCCGAGACTCTCGATTTGGGCGGCAAAATCCTCCAGGGTCAGGTCCGCGGGCGGACCGTGGTCGACGTCAACGGATAGTCGCTAAGTCTTTGATTCAAAAAGGCCCTTGTCCCACAATCTCGGGGGCAGGGGCTTTTTTTGATTCTGGCCCCTGATTTGCATTGTTCTTCCATGTCAGGGCGCGATGACGCCCCGTTTGTTGGAATTGGGAGAGCACAGATGCTGAAACGAATTATCGGTCTTAGCGTTATTTCAGGCGCCGCCGTTTTGCTGAGCGCCTGCACAAACATGACCCAGTACGAGCAACAGGTTGAGGACTGGGAACCGATCTATTGCTATAAATCCATCGGCGCGGTGCAGTGTTATAAGGAACCCAAGCACAGCGATTCCCGCCGCCTGGTCAATTTTTACGGGCCGCCGCCGAGCAGCTACGATGCGCCAGACGCGCCCGATTACGCCGCCGCCAAGCCACCCAAGATGATCGACTACTGGGTCAAGGATCCAGAACCCATGCCCCAGGCCAACCCGCCCAGGCAACGTCAGCAAGCGGCCAGCCCCGCGCCAACCCCGCCGCAGGCTGCACCAGCGAAAATGACCGCTGTGGAAGCTCCGAATACGACCCAGAACGAAGAGGTTTCCTTCATGGACGGGCTCATGCGTTCGATGTTCGGCAAGCCGCAACTGGCCAATAAACCGGTGGCGACAGCCGCCGCCCCGCAACAACCGGCACCGCCCGCCCAGCCGCGGATTGCGGTGGAAACCGGAACGCTTTAGGGGGCGCTCAGACAAAACACCAAAAAAGCACCGCCAGCCCGCTTGACACCCCTCCGCCTTTCGCCCTATATCCCTTTCTCTCCGCCGCCTCAAAAGAGCGCGGCGGGCACATTTTGAATGCCGAGGGCGATTCACGCTTCAAATTGAAAAAATTTGAAACGATCGCACTCTGGGGCGGAGTAGCTCAGCTGGTTAGAGCAGCGGAATCATAATCCGCGTGTCGGGGGTTCGAGTCCCTCCTCCGCTACCAATAAAATCAATGGGTTAGCCGTTAATTCGGCTGGCCCGTTTTGGTTTTGGAAGCGTATAGGAAGCAGAAGCGGACGGTTCACTGGGTAAATGTGATCCTTTGGGCAAGCCCCAAAAAAAACCAAGTTATTTGCGGGTTTGAGGCCGCAGATCATCGCTCGGAATTCCTGTTATCAGTCAGTGCTCCAGAAATGCGAATAGCGATAAATACCGCCACTGGAACCAATGCCAAGACCAGTCCAACGCCTATTCCAACCCCGGCAATGGTAAGCCCTACGGCGATGGCCGCGACAATCGAGAAATATGACATGATGAAAGCCCCCAGTCTTAGGGCTGCGTATTTCATCCAGCTGATCGACGGGATAATGCGTCCAGCCATATAGAAGGCATCTTCAACTGTCTTTGCTGTATGTAAAATGAATCTCTCTCCCGCTCGTAACATCTGAGTGTCCTCCAATAATCAGGCATGAAGTCGCCATATATGCGACTTCTGCCCCTCGGCGAGAGCGGGGGTGAATCATCAATTGGCTTTACGGGGATATAAAACGGGTGGTCGATGCTATGAGCCACGCACAGGCGAAGCCGAGCATGGCGACACTGACAGCAACAAACGAGGCTGGCCTGAAAGCTTGTTGATGAGAGGGGGAGGCCTCCCCCTAAACACTTTCTCTAAAGGTGGCTGAAAAGGGGGGTGGGGGTTAAAAAAAGACAAGCCTCTTACCTATTAAGTCCCCTACACGCACGATTGGCGGTATTTGGCTCCGGCTCTGATTATTTTTTGTTGCATGATGAAAGGCTCGTAAAAGTGCTTACTCAAGTTGCAATATTATTTTTCAGAGATTGAATGTTCGCTTATTTGGCGTACCGTTGAAAATCTCCGAATAACGAAAACGGAATTACAAAGGGTTCAAGATGAAGCATCCTTGCCTATCCGTTTAACACACTCACCTACTATATGTAGTCAACGTAGATGGACGGTAATGGACATTCTGAGGTTGATGGAATTGTAGATTCAGAGTGATGGGTCATTTTCTCAGACTAATGGAATTGTAGAGTGCGAGGGACGGATTATTCTCGAACAGTTCTGGGAACTCACCTTCAAGCTCGTCCAATATGTCCCATGTGGCAAACCGGTTGCTGATTACGTTTTTGCGTGTCGCTTCGTCTTCGCTATGGCTCAGCACTTTCAGTAGATCAACAGGTGCGGATGGGTTTTTTGCAACAACTCGTGCCAGTACAGCACTTTCCTCGGCTAATGCCGCCAAACGTTCAGGCGATGTTGTTTCATCAGCGGCTTCGCGTCTGGCTAAGGGGCCCTTTGATTTTGTTTTGGTCGTCAACGTTCCATCCTTTTTTAGGTGCATGACCTGAACTAAACCTCAGTTTGGTATTTAGTACAATCTACAATTAATATCTTCTGCTAAATGTACCTGCGGTGGCCATTTTTTAGCCCCGGCGAGACATACTACATATAGTGGGTGAGTGCGTTAACCGGATAGGCAAGGAAGCATCTATTGGCAAGTTTTTTTGTATTGTTTTTTCTGCTCCCGCTTTTGCGGCTTCATACCCGAACTACGAAAGTTGTGCAATTGATGCAAAAGCGAATTTTACGATTCTGGAGGATTTACGGGATGGAATACCAGAAGCAAAAATCATTGAGCGTTGGGATGGCAGTAGATCGATGGTACGCAATACTTCTTTGATTGCTAAAATAGTAAATACCGAAGGGATCGAAGAGGGCTATTTGGGTATTCATCAAAATTACGCTAAATGCATAAGAACTATAGAAGGTAGAAGAAGAGGAACAGGAAGAAAAGCTGAGTTCTGTGCTGATGGTAGCGCCTTTCGCTTGATAGGTATTTTAGGAGCAAAACGTGGGGTTTCATTCCCTGAGGCGGTAAAGGGAATACCAAGCCAATACCATGTACATTTCGGTTCCAATCATGTGTAAAGTTTTTTAATTCACAGGGGCAGACAAGTCATGCCGCCCGAAAGAGGCAGACGTCTGTAGGACGTCCAGTGGTTGAGGGCGGGTCAAAGCCTTGCTGTGTAAGGGATACAACCCGCCCGAATTTAGCGAAAAAACGGGCGGGTTGGGAAAGGCGGCTTAAGCCCTTACTGTGCTTGGGATACAACCCGCCCTGTTTTATCCAACCCGCCCGGCTCGGGCGGCATGGCTCGGGCGGCTTTACAATGAAACTTACCATTACACCGCCTCCAGAACTTGTGTCCGAGGATCACGCAAACCATACTTCTTGCGCTGTTCCTCAGTCGGCTCAACCAGACGTAATTCACCTGCGTCAAGTAGGCGATGGACTGTCGCGGAGATAGTGTTTTTGCCAACCCCAAACCGCCCATTTTTACCGCTCTCATATTCACGCAGCTTCGTTAAAGTGTATTGGCCGGGGTGCTGCTTAATGTAATCCACGATCTTGGCATTAAGGTTCTGGCTCGCATTGACAGCCTGCGGCTTTGCTAGTTGAACCTCAATCAAGATGCTTACACCGTAGTTAAAAACCGTAGACCGCATGAGCCACTGCTTCCCGCCTGTCGGGCCGTAGTTGCTTTTAACAACGGAAAACGAGACGTAAGCACTGCGGGCGTCTTTGATGATCCCGAATTCTTTAGCTTCTGCCAGTGACATCGTTCTTAGAATAAATGCGGCGCGTGATAAGTCGACCCATGCAGCAGAGCCAGTCACATCATTCTGATCTGACTCCTCTTTACCGATAGATGTTTTAGGCGAGTGAGCCAGCACGAGGGTGGCAGCGCCAACTTCACTAGAAATATGGTTCGCTTGCCTCATCGTCTGAACAACGTCCTCACGGGAGTTGAATTCACCCCCGTGGATCAAGCCAGCATGATCCAGTACGATCAGGACTAGCGGCAGACCTGACCCTGTTTCCAGTTCCGAAGCCGCCGCGATGATCTCAGCGGGGAAGTCCGTACCCTCGAGGGAGCCTTGGTCTTTTTTTGTGAAGCGAGCGTCCAGCCCATTCATGGGGTAGGCCCTCACCCGCTCATCAACCAACTGGATTTCTGTAGAATTTAATTGCAACTCTATGCAGATGGCATTGAAGCGGCGGTCAATCTCTTCTTGATCTTCCTCACCCAGAATTAGAAGAACGCTGCCGACCTTGGTCGGCTTCCCGTGGAAATCACGGCCCAAGGCGATAGATGTTGCCAACTGCATCGACCACATCGTCTTAGAGACGCCGCCCAGACCGCCGAGCACACATACTTTCTTCGCAACAATGGTATTTTCTAGAACAAAGTCGCGGGGCGATGGAGGTGTGTTCGAGAAATTTATCCGTCCTGAAATAAGTCGCGGACCGTTTGCCGTTATTGCTAATGAGGCGCTGGGTTGAGTTGAAAATTGACTAGCGATCAGGTTAGGAATGTCTTGGGTCAACACCCTATGACGCTTGTCGATCCGATATAGACCGCTTTGCTCGAAGACGCGAAATATGACATCAGCCATCATATTCTGAGAGACGCCCAAGATGACAGCCTGCCTTAAAATGATCCCCTGTAGGCCGAAATCGGCTTCACTCTTAGAGGGATATGGTTTGCCCCGGTGATCAAGTTCACCCTGCCATGCGCTGCTCCAAAGCGGCTCATTTTTAACCTTATCCACTAGCTTCTGAACGACTTCGGCGGGGGCTGTTTCCGTACTCGCCACCTTGGCCACTGGGGCGGCCTTGGGCGGCATAAACTGCTTCAAAAACGAGTCGATGAGGGGCTGACGATTGGCAATGTCAGGCATGATCACCACCCTTGTTAACCAAGTGCCCGGTGACAGTCAGGAAGCGAACATCGTCGTAAATTTCTAGGTGGCCATGCTTGCGCATTACGGTGTCAGGAAGGGGATCACCAAGCATGAACAGTCTTAGCCCCGTCCCGCTGGGAGAGGTCTCGCAATAGGCATCTGCTTTAATTGCATCATGAACCCACGCCTTAACTTCAGGCCGGTCAGCAAAGGTTTGGTCTACGTCATCAATATCAACGCCGATGAGTCCATCACCGGTAAGCAGGACACCTATCCCTGTGTATTTTCCCGTCTCATATGCGGCCACTGCTTGATCGTAGGTTCCGAATAGGTGGGGTTTGTTGGTGCCGATCTTGTGGCCCGTTTCTGGTGACCTTGGGGCTTTATTGTATTTGCCGGGCTTACCCGCCCTTGGTTCGGCGATCCACACCGCAAAGGGTTGGGTCTTGAGGCCATCCGGGATGTTTTCGATGATAGGGGCTAGGAATAAGTCTTCGTAGGGGCGCATTATTGGCCCTCCGAGAACTTAGCTTCAAGCCAAGCGTCGATTTCTGCCTCGTTCCAAGCCGAAATGGTTCCGCTATCAATAAGGTGATGAGATTTAGGGAAAGTGCCAGCTTTGACCATACGCTGAAGCTGGCTACGGCTAATGCCTGTTTTATCGATCACCTGTGGTAAACGAATGGCACGAATAGGTGTTGATTGGGTATCCATGAGGTCCTCCTGTGTTTGAAAAAGGACCTCTATTTTTTCATGTTGTTTTGGGGGCAGTATTTGCCTTGTCCAAATTTATTATGGACACCGCTCGAAGTAGCGTTTGATAGTTTTTTCTGAAATTCCTTCTTTTTCTGCTATGTGGCGAACACGCTTTTCATTGCCCCACCACTTGGAGTATTTTTTCTTCAATTTATGACAGCGTATATCGGCCTCTGCCTTAGTTGCTTGTGCACCAGCAGATCCGAGAGGGGCTGAACGTATCTCTGAACCGTCTTCATTGAATTGATGGCCGCGATAACCATACCGACTGAGGCTCGCTTTTAAGCTTTCTGCGATTTCAGACTTCTCGCCTATCCTACCCCTTAGATGTTTGGGTATGTTTGAGCAGGCTTCATCTAGAGCTTTTTTCTGTTCGCGTTGTCTCTTTTCACGTTTGCGGCGTTCCTGCCGTGTTTCGGGAGCCATCACGCACGACCCTTAATCGACACAATCTTGTTGTCGTGGCCCTCTATCCCACACACATGCTGCGCCCACGCTTCCATCATGCCCTTGCGCTGATCTAGTAGATCGGTACGGTGATAAGCTGCCTCAGCTTGATTGCTGATCGTATGCGCTAAGGCCCTTTCAGCTAGGTCGCGGGCGTATCCATTCTCCGAGGCCCAGTCCCGGAAGCTTGACCTAAACCCATGCGCGGTGGCTGTACGCCCCGGTTCGCTACTTTCTACATTATGATCGCGAAGAAACTTGGTCAGGATCATGTCGCTCGGCACCTTGCCCCGGATAGAAGGAAATACAAGATCGGGACGCTCGGCCTTGGCCTTCTGTGCCTGAAGAATTTCCACTGCTCTGCCCGACAGGGGGACACGATGGGCATTCTTGGCCTTCATACGCTCCGCTGGCACTGTCCACACGGCTTTATTCAGATCGACTTCGCTCCATGTCATGGCCCGAACCTCGCCGGATCGTGCAGCCGTCAGGATTAGGAACTCTAGCGTTGCCCTAGTTAGGTTCGATTTTCCTACCCGTAACACCTCCTCGACAAACTCCGGCACTTTACGCCACGGCAGGGCGGGTTGATGCACAACGCGTTCGCGGGCACCTGCTTGTTTGGCGAGAAGGCGAGATACAACGCCTACGGGGTTCGCCCCGATCAGTTCTTGCGCTACGCACCAGTCCATCACGGCATTACACCGCTGTTTTACGCGAGAAGCTGTGTCCGCTTTATTGATCCAGATAGGCCGTAACGTGTCGGCGAAGTCGCTGGCCTTCAGGTCTTTGACCTTACGGGAGCCAATGCGGGGGAAAGCATACATCTCCAAAGAGGAAATCCAGTTAGCAGCGTGCCTCGGGTTCTGCCACCCCGGTTTAAGATCTTTGTGGACCTGCCTCGCCGCCTTCTCGAACGTAAGAGCTTGGGCGTCAGTCTTCCGTGCTGACTTGTCAGCCTTACGGGCTTTAATGGGATCTTTGCCATTACGGATCAACTCACGTGCTGAACTTGCGGCTTTGCGGACCTCTGTGATGCTGACCTCAGGGTAAGCCCCTAAACCCATGTCGCGCCGTTTGCCTGTAATAGGAGAGACAAACCGCAGGTTCCATTTGCCCCGCCCCTTTGCCGATCCGGGTTCTAGGCGTAAACCCGTAACGGTGCCATCGGCGATTGGTTTATCGCCGGGTTTGATATTCTTTGCCTTTAAGTCGGCTAGCATAACCATAATAGCCCCACAATCAGCCCCACATTTATACAGGGCTTCCATGAAGCCCCATGTAGGCCCATGTGTCAAACTCTTTGTTATTACAACATGTTCTGGGGAGTATGAGGCGGCATGGGGCAGCATGAACTTGGAAATTGGTAGACTCCTCCGCTACCAAATTAAATCAAGGCCTTAGCTAATATTAGCTGAGGCCTTGTTTGTTTATGGCAACCAATTAGGAAGGTATAAAGGCGTATTTTTTGCTGGTTATTTTGCTTTTTTTTAATCAGCGGAGCGTCGGCTCTAGTCCCTCAGCCCCTGCCATTAAAATCAACGGCTGCCAAACCAGATGTGCGCTAGTTGAAGAGCTCGGCCCGTGCGATGAGATCGTCGAGGTTCGGCTCATCGGGATTCACTGGCAAACCTGGATGAATGATCGCCACCTGACAGCTCTCGGCGGCGCGCACCATCTGCTGGTAGGTACCAGCCTTCAAGTCGGCGATATAGGCTTGCTTGTTGTCGTTATAGGCGAACATCCGCTTGTTGACCTTCGTGCATTCATCACAAGTGGTGCACCTGGGCGTTTCGATGTAGGCCTCGCCCGGCAGTGGCGGCGGAAACTCTTCGGCGGCGATTTGCGTCGTATCGACCGCCTCACCCACTGCAACCCTTAAGGCCACGCCCGACTCAATAGAGCCTTCCTGGATTTCCTCTTCTGCCAGCAGTGCTTTTGTCACTGCCAGGAGTTCTTTTGTGGCGTTGGAATAGTCGATGCCGTCCATGTTCCTGAGGTTCCGCCACATCTCACAGCACCGCCGTGCGGCCTGAATCAATCTGACCTCGACGACCGCCCGGTGCAGGACGTTATTATCGTCGACCATCAGGATATAGGGGACTTTGCCCGCCGCCGTCACGTCGTCGAGTTTCAGAAACTCGTCTACCGGGACCATATCGTCCCGCCACTGGGACCGGAGAACCCCGGCAAAACGTTCACTGTAGCGACCGTCTATGGCGGCAAAGTCGACGAAGGTAAAAGCAATATCGGAGGATATTTTTTGCAGGTTTTCGTCCTCAAAGTCGAACCGATGCACGGGCCAGTCCGCCGCCGGCTGGGGATTGCCATCGACAGAGAAACGGGATTCCATGTCTCTTCCCCCGGCCGGATCGTGGATAAATACCGGAAAGGCGCGCGATTGCGTTGCCGCCGCCGCCCGCAGATAGAGTGGTATACCCGGCGCGTTCCTGGTCGAACGAGACGCGGGCCCGGCCCGGCCCGAAAAAATGTTGAACAATGCAGGGCCGCTGTGGGTGACTCCGCTTATCACCGAATCGCGTAACCGGTAAAGATCGGCACCACTGGCCTGGAGGACAAAAACGCCGTCGAGGCCAAGCGCCAAAGATGCCAGTTGCGATCCCCTGACGCCGAAGGAAAACTGGCCCGAACCGATTGACAGCTCTTCGACGATGTCGTCGTTTTGCAGCAATACCTTGAAGGGCAGACCCGATGAGAGAACCTCGACCAGGTCGGCCTTTTCGGCTTTCGCGTCGTTGCCTTTGCGAAGGCAGATGAGATAAGTCGGAAACATCGCTAAATCATCGGCTTCCAGATAACGCTCGTCATAGTGCCGGAAGAATGAATCATGGGTCGATTCCCGGTAGCGGCCATCAATTTCAAGTTGCCCGATGGTCATCGCTTTAACGAGATTGACAATCTTCGGCAAGCGGCGCCTGAATGCTTCTATCGCCGGCGCACAGTGGTCGAAGACATAGACAGGCGCATTCTTTCGTCTCCCCTTAGCCTCACTATCGAGTGGTAGCGGAAAGAGCTTCTGCGCTTTCAAGGTCGACAACACGGAATTGATGCGACGCCAACGCTTGCCCGGAAGCGCACCAGGAACGAAAGCCGTGCCAAGAATGTCGGACATGGACTCGAAATCGAACGCAGACTCGTAGGAGGAACCGACCGTCTTTTTAAGAGAATCGGCATCGAACGCCGTGGCGGAGCGCATGGAGTCGCTCTTCAGGATGTTCAAAAGCTTGAGCTTCATCTCTTCTAGTTGATAAGAGAACTTGCCGGCCTTTTCTTCTTGAACGACGCTCCATGTGTGGCTCAGGAATTTTCTTGGTGTGTCGTCGTCGTAGCCAACAATATCACCATCGATGTTGAGCGCTTTACGGGCGATTCTTAGGCTGTCGTCGAGTGCAGATCCGGCACCATTGTCACCGGCCTGCGAGCGAAGGTCGGCCTCGGCCAATTGCCAAAGTTCGACAAGGGTTCCCTTATTTCCATCCCTTACCAGGGTCCGGATTTTTTCTTCAAGGCGCAGCACATGCTTGCGCAAGCGCTCGCCGTCGATACCTTGGGGGGCTATGTCGCACAGAATCTCGGTGACGATATCCGAAAGTGAGCGTAAGCATGGGTCACCGTTGACCGCTTTGATGAGCACCAACGGAAAATCATAACGAAGCTTCGATAGATCGCCGTAGTTGCTTAACAAGGCCGGTTGAAGCCCGCGCCGAGCGATATCAAAAAGACCGTCGCCGGACAATTGTCCGGTAAAATGAAACGTCAATAACGGTGAATTTATCTCGCTCATGGCATCATTCCGGGTTCACGCCGTTGGGTTAATCGTGAACTTATCGAATTCCTTTTCAAGTACGCTCTTGATGATTTCCGGCGTATACAACCGGTCGGGTTTGCGTAATTCCTCGTAACATGGCATAGCCGCATTTCGATAGAGAACGCCGACGGGCATCGGATGGTAAGTCGAGGCGATCTCGCGGGCCCGGTTGCGATCAGCGGGATCGTGTTGTTCCTGGTTGCGATACACCTTGGCCAGACTGGGGCGGATCTGGACACCGTCGGCATGGTCGAGCAGCAACATGCTATCGGGGTCTTGCACCCATTCATCGAAGCGACCGGGTTGGAATTCGGGGCATCTTTGCAGAATGCGGACGAAAGAAAATCCCTTGTGATGGAAGGCGGCCTCAATAATGTCGTGTAGCAGGTCGGGAATCCAGTCGACGGCTTGGGCGACGAAAGAAGCATTTCGGATACCGAGGCTGACACTGACCGGATTGATCGGTTCCAGTAGCGATCCGTGCGGCGTCGTTTTGCTTTTTTGACCTTGTGGCGATGTTGGAGACGCCTGGTTCTTGGTCAACCCGTAAACGCCGTTATCGTGCATCAGGACGGTCATGTTCATGTTGTAGCGCAGGGCGTGAATCCAGTGCGCGGTGCCGATCGAACAACAATCGCCATCGCCGGTGATGACGAAGACATGCAGATCGGGGCGCCGCATTTTTATGCCTTGGGCAATTGGCATGGCCCGTCCGTGAAGACCGTGAAATCCATAGGTGTTCATATAATGGGGAAAGCGGCTGGAGCATCCGATGCCCGACACGAAGACCGTTTTTTCGGGTGCCAGTTGTTCATCGCGGCACAACCGTTGGACGGCGGCGAGAATGGCGCTGTCGCCACAACCGGTACACCATCGCGGAACCCGGCCCTTGTAATCATCAAGGGGGTGTTCTTCGTCAAGGAGCCTTAAGGCACATTCGGCAATTGGCGTTGACATGGGCGTTATCCCTTCCCTTGCAAGCGTTGAACGGCGGCGCGGACGATGGACCCCGGTTTAATGGGGCGTCCCCGGACCTCTGTCCAGCAGTCGACATCGACCAGGAACCGTGCCCGTAAGAGCAAGGCGAGTTCCGAATAGCGGCGGTTCTCTTCATCGATGAGCTCGTGATCCAGGCTGTCGGACCAGTTTCCCTCTACTGTCATGACCTGATCGAACCTGCTCAATATTTCTTTGATTCCCGATGGCATGGGCTGAATGAACCGCAGATGCAGGGAAGAAACCTTGTGGCCGTCTTTGCGCAGTCGACTAATCGCTTCTTCGATGGAGCCTTTGGTGCTTCCCCACCCGACAATCAGCAGGTCACCCTCGCGCTCGCCGAATACGGGCGGCGTCTTCAGTGTTTTTTGCAGGGCCGCCAATTTGAGGCTGCGGTGCATGATGCCCTCGTGATTGATATCGGGATCATAGGCAACGCAGCTTTTGCGATCATGGGCCAGGCCGGTCAGGCAATGCATGCCGCCGGGTTGTCCCGGAATAAACCGGCGGGCCAGACCGGTCCGGTGATCCCAATCATAGGGAACCAGTCCTTCAGGGATCGGGCTCTGGTCAAACGGCGGTGCCATCCAGTCCTCGCTGATGTTCGGCCTGGGGAAGGGTTGTTGAGCCGAGGCCAGGCTAGCGTCCGTTAAAACGATGACGACGGTGTTGAAAGTTTCGGCGATCTTGCGCGCCGTGATCATTGAATAGAAGCAGTCCTCGATGTCGGAAACCGCCATCACCACCTTCGGATTATCGCCGTGGCCGCCGAAGCAGGCGAACAGCAGATCTCCCTGTTCCGTCTTGGTCGGCAGGCCGGTGCTGGGGCCGCCGCGTTGAACGTTGACGACGACCAGCGGGATTTCCGTCATCACGGCGAGACCGATGACTTCTTGCTTCAGTGCCAACCCCGGACCTGAGGTAATTGTCACGGCGCACTTTCCGGCATAGGACGCGCCAACGGCGAAGGCGCAAGCGGCGATTTCGTCTTCGGCCTGATGGACAACGCCGCCGACACTTTCGAAGACCTCGCTTAAGTAATGCGAAGCCGAAGTCGCCGGCGTGATCGGATACATGGCGCAAATCTCCATGCCCGACGCCATGACGCCAAGGCCGAGCGCCAGATTGCCGTTTACGACGATTTGCGGTTCGCGCAGTTTTGTCGGTGGAATCCGGAATTTGATGTCGAGATTTTTTTCCGCCCAGGTGTGTCCCGCCTCAAGCAACATGATGTTGCTGTCGATGATGTTTTTGTCCTTGCTAGCGAAAATGAAGGCGATTTGTTCACGGGCGATCTGCATATCCAGGCTGTAGATGCTGCTGAGCATGCCCAGAGCAAACATATTTTTACCGCGCCTAGCATCGGCGACGTATTTCAGGCATTCGATCTCCATCGGAATTTCGTGGACCACGTAGCCGCTGTCCACCAGTTCACTGTAAGTTTGTGTATATGCGGCTTCAATTTCCGGATCGCCATCGGTCCGCCATTTACTCTCCAGTAGAATGATACATCCGGGTTTTAGCTCGTGCACATGGACCCGGCCCAACAGCACCTGCTCATTGAAGGCGACGATCAGGTCGGCCTCGTCACCGCCGTTGGTGACGCGATCTGTCGCCATGCGAACGCGATTACCGCTGCCCCCGGCGATGCTCCGCGCCGGCGGTTGAATTTCGGCCGGGATGATCTCGACGGTCCAGATGCCGTTGCCCATGCGCGCCGCGATGGCGGCTAAGGATTGGCCACAGCGTTGCGCCCCCTCACCAGAATCACTGACCACCTCGACAATATGCTCGCTGAGTTCCACCACCCTTTTGGTGTTGGCGGGTGCCCCCCCCGACTTTGCCACCGGCGCAGGCTTTGCTCCCGGCTTTTTTGCCTGTGCCTGTGCCTGTGCCTGTGCCTGTGTCGGTTGGTCGTTGGGCTTTTTCTTTTTCAGGGCCTTTGTGGTCATGCGAAGAAATCCTTCCGCTTTAGGCGATGTGAACGCGCGCGAATATTTTCTCGCGGGTGTCGATGCCAAACAGTGTGGTGGCCTCGCCGTCTTGCTCCGATGGGTAAATACTGTCGCTGTCGCGAATACCGAGATACGCCTTCATACTGGACGCAGCCTTGCGCCCGGCACCCATGGCCAGGATCACCGTGGCCCCGCCGGTGACGATGTCGCCACCGGCAAAGACGCCGGCCATCGATGTGGCGAGGTTTTCATCGGTCTCGATATAGCCCCATTTGTTGAGTTTCAGTTTCGCAGTCTGGCCGATAATCGGGTTGGCGTTGGTGCCGATGGCGTAGACGATCATGTCGGCCTCGAACTCGAATTCGCTGCCGTCGATGGGAACGGGACGACGTCTGCCTGAGGAGTCGGGCTCGCCAAGTTCCATGCGGATGCAGCGCATGCCGCGGACGTTGTTTTCATCATCGCCAAAAATCTCGACCGGCGCGGCCAGCCAGTGGAACTCTATGCCTTCTTCCTCGGCGTGCGCGATTTCCTCGGCCCGGGCCGGGCTTTCAGCCTTGGTGCGGCGGTAGACGCAATGGACATTTTTGGCACCCAGCCGCAAGCACACCCGCATGGCATCCATGGCGGTGTTGCCGGATCCGATCACGGCGACCCTTTGACCCAAATGCAAGGGCGTGTCGTAGTCGGGGAATTCACCGGCGTGCATTAAATTGCAGCGGGTCAGAAGTTCGTTCGCCGAAAGCACACCATTAAGGGACTCACCGGGGATGCCCATGAAACTTGGGTAACCGGCACCGGTGCCAACAAAAACAGCGTCGAAACCCATCTCGTCGAGCATCTGTTCCAGGGTAAACAAGCGACCGACCAGCGTATTGCACTTTATCTTGACGCCGAGCTTGTTCAGGGCATCGATCTCGGCAGCGATAACATCGTTGGGCAGTCGGAATTCAGGGATTCCGTATCTCAATACGCCACCGGGTTTGTGGAAGGCTTCAAACAGCGTGACGTCGCACCCGGCCTTGGCCATATCCGCCGCACAGGCGATGCCGGCAGGCCCGGAACCGACGATACCGATACGAAAGCCGTTCGGCTCGATGTAGGGGATATTGCACCAGCCTTCCGCTATCGCCAGATCGCCGATCCAGCGCTCTAACCTGCCGATGGCCACCGGCTCCAGCGTGTCGCCGACAGTGCAGACACCTTCGCACTGATCTTCCTGGGGACAGACACGACCACATATGGCCGGCAGCAGATTTGCATCGGTCAGGACATCATAAGCACCGCGGTAATCTTTCTCGACGATTTTGGCGATGAAGCCCGGAATGTTGATGCCGACGGGACAGCCGGGAATGCAGGGAGTCTCGGGGCACATAAGGCAGCGCTCGGATTCCTTGAGAGCATCCTCCAGTGTGTAGCCGAGCGCAACCTCGTCGAAGTTCTTTATCCGCTCCTTGGGGTTCTGGTGCAGGATCGGCGTTCGTTCCTGGGGGATGGTGCGTATGGTCTTTTTCTTCGCCATCACGACCTCGATTCTGTTGACGCAGAAGCTTCGGCCCTGAGGCGACACGTCTCGGACCACCGCTTCGTCGCCTTTTCTTCCTCGTCCTTGAAACGTTTCAGCCGGTTCATCAGGTCGTCGAAGTCGACCTGATGGCCGTCGAAGTCGGGGCCGTCGACGCAAGCGAACTTGATGCCATCGCCGATTTTAACCCGGCAACCGCCGCACATGCCGGTGCCATCGACCATGATCGGGTTCAGGCTGACGGTCGTTTTGATGCCGGAGGGCTGCGTCGTTTCGGCACACGCCTTCATCATGATCGGCGGGCCGATGGCGACGACCTCGTCAATATCGGCGTGCTTTTCCATGGCCAGCTTGATGCCGTCGGTGACCAGCCCCTTGATACCGACGGAACCGTCATCGCTGCAGATAATGAATTCGTCACAGTATTTCCTGAATTTGTCCTCCCAAAAGACCAATTCCTTGTTGCGGAAGCCAATGACGCCAATCACATAAGCACCGTTCTCCTTGAAGGCGCGTGCCTGGGGGAAAACCGGTGCCACGCCCAGGCCACCGCCGACGCAAACCACTTTTCCAATATCACCGATGTGGCTCGGCGTACCCATGGGACCGACAACGCCGAACAGCGTGGTCCCGACCTGGCAGGTCTGCTGCATCTCTTTCGTCGTCTTGCCGACTGCCTGGATGACCAGCGTCACGGTTCCCCGGGTTCTGTCAAAATCGGCGATCGTCAGGGGAATCCGCTCGCCGTGTTCATGGGCAATGACGATGACAAACTGGCCCGGCCTGGCTGCCTTCGCCATCATCGGGTGTGCGAATTCGAGCATGAATGTGACATCGGAAAAATCTTCCCGAGCGACAATCCTGACTGCGGACTCATTGTCGTCTGCGGGCATCGGATTGATGATTTCGGATGATGCAACTCTTTCTTGCGACTTGGCCCGCATTTGGGAATACCTCCAGCCTTGGCGATAACATATTGAACTACGATAGACTTCTGCCTTTGCCGGGCAATGATCTAAGTCAAATTTTTCGTCTCAACGGGTGCTGTGTATTGCGATCCATCCTTGGTGATCGTGTAGCCAGCTTCCTCAAGCGCCTGAATAATGTCTTTAGCCATGTCCTCTATCGGGGGGCGGCCTGATAAAAAACCACTTGGGGTTATTTCCATGGCGCGCAGGTCTCCTGCCCTCAGGACCTTCTCTATTATTTTCTCTATATGATTGTCCACGACGACCCCCGTAGTTGTTGGCTCACCAACAGGCAGCGAACCAGGTTGCCCGGCGCGACTATCTAGCCGGATTTTCCGGACATCTGCATTGACATAGATCACCCCCCCCAAACGACCGGTAGGTGCGTTGCAATCCCACTCATGGCGGTCATCTCGCCTATTACCGAAAGTAGCGTTATTCGGCTTTGTCGAAGACCACGACTACGGCGTCCGGCTCCTGGGTGACGGTGTAGCTCATTTTCGCCAAATCCAAATTATTGACGGTCACCTCGACATCTTGGTTGCCGAAGGTGATAACGGCATGATCGCCGTCAGGAGTGACAACGAGGTCGCTCTCCGAGAACTCATTTCCCTCGAAGCGCAACGACTCGCCTTTGTGGTAGTCGGTGATGGTGTCCGATCCGGACTGAAGACCGAAGACGAAGGTATCTTCGCCGCCACCGCCGATGAGCAGGTCATCGCCGCCGCCGCCAAACAGCACGTCGTCACCGCCTTCGCCCTTAAGGGTATCATTGTCGTCACCGCCGTAAAGGACGTCGTCGCCGCCGCCGCCACGCAATTCATCATCACCGGCACCACCGTAGAGCACGTCGTCATCGCCTTCGCCCTTAAGGATATCGCTGCCGGTGCCGCCGTAAAGTACGTCTTCACCACCGCCGCCGCGCAGCGAGTCGCTGCCGGCTTCGCCGTAGAGGACATCGTCGCCGGAACCGCCTTTAAGGATATCGTCGCCTGCTTCGGCCCCGCTGTAGGAGACATTGATGACGGCCGCTGTTTCGGCGGTCTCGTCCGTGCCAACTTCCGTCGCCGTCGCCTGGACGCCAATCTGGAAGTCGCCGGCGTATCCGTCTGGCAACGTCACGCTGAGACCCTCAAGATCATCGCTTTCTAGACTCCAGATCCCGTTGTCTTCGGTTCCGGCAGACAGGCTCGCCCCTTCGGGCAGGCCACTGAGCGTGACCGACAGGCTTTCCGAGGTGTCCGTGTCGATCAGGGCAGCCGTGATATCGAGGGCCAGCGTCGCCGGCCCGGTTTCACCGCTGTCACCATAAAGGACATCATTTCCGGCCTTGCCATCGATGCTGTCATCGCCGCCGCCGCCATACAGGACATCGTCGTCTTTGCCGCCTTTGATCTTATCGTCGCCTGGCAGAATGTCCGTGCCAAAGGAGACATCGGCAACGTCGAGTGTCGGCTGGTCGGCGACCGGCGTCACATTCAAGGTCACCGTGGCGCTATCGACGCCTCCACGATCGTCGGAAACCTGATAGGTGAAGGAGTCCGCGCCGCTGAAATTTTCATCCGGAAGATAGCTGTAGCTGCCGTCGGAATTGACAGTGATGGTGCCATGTTGCGGAGCGCCATCGGGACCTATGGAGAACGTCAAAGCGTCCTGGTCAATATCGGTCGCCGTCAACTGCCCGCTTAAGGCGTTGTCCTCACTGGTCGTGCCGGTTTCGTCGAAGGCGATGGGCTCGGTATTGATCGGTTCCGGTATCGGCTCGGATGTTGTCACCGGTTCCGCCACTGTTTCAGCCACAACCGGCTCGTCACGGCGCATTTCTGGCGGGGCCGTCGGGATGACGGTTGCCGTCACCGTTTTGCTCGCTGCAGGCGGGACAAAAACAGGAACGACAGTTTCGCCCGTGGCGTAATCCGTGGCGACGACCTTGATGGTCTCTGTCGGAGCTTCGGCCTCCGGTTGACCGGCGGCGGTATCGAAGGCCGCCAGTTCCTCGCTATCGGCCGTCTCACTTTCGTCGCTGAGTGGTGCTTCTTCGGCCAGAATTTCTTCTTCAACAACATCCCCGGCGAGGGCTTCTTCGGCCAGTTCTTCTTCGGCGAAGCCCTCGACGGCGGTTTGCTCGATGCCATAAGGGTTGGCGTCACCGATATCAGGGAGATAGCCAAGGCTGTTGCCGAACTGTTTCAGGAGCTGTTCGGTGTCGACAGTGTATACGGCACCAGGCGCGGCGTTTAAACCGGCGACCCTTGTTCCCTGATGGGCGGCGTTGAGAACCTGAACGCCATGGCCATTGCGGATAACCGCCTCACCGACAAAGCCGCCTTGCTCCTCCATCATCACCACGCGTAGGTTTTCACCGTCGGCAAAATCAACACCCAGCTGGGTGCCGCGGATGCCGATGGTGGCGACGGGGGTGTCGATAACCATCGCCTCAGGGTCGGTCTTGGCAATCTCACCGCTGATGAAGGTAAAAATGCCTTCACCGATCGAAAGACCGATAGAGCCTTCCTGGGACTGTGGGTCGTAGACCATTTCATCCAGGGTGATGCGCCCGTTTTCGGCCATCGAAAAGGCCGTCTGATCGGCCAGAACAAGACCAACGGCACCGCCGGTAGCGGTAACGATTTCGTCGCCCTGATAAACGGGGTGTCCAACCGCCAGTTCAACGGCCAAACCATCGGCGCGAAAGGCGCTGACGCTGCCGCTCAGGCTATCGACATGACCAATCGGCTGTGCTGCATAGGCGGACGCTTGGTTCTGTGCGAATTCTGTGATGGGTGCTGTGTTTGCCATTTTCTTTACCCCCGTGGCTGGTGGTTGATCTGGGGAAAGGATTAAGGAAATGTCATTTCCTTATCTCGCCCGCTATTATACACTAATTAAAGTGTAAAAGGGGATTTTTCCGACATTGTCACGCTAACCATGCTCGAAAAATGGGCCAGGAGAGGGGCGACGACACCCTCAAAGCAATCGGGGAACAGCGGCAAACAACAGGGCCGGGCCGAAGATAACAAGGGTCAATGCTGAAAGCGTTAATTCGGGCTAGACTCGCTGATTGACTGGAGGCCCGCCATGATCAACCTATCGGATGACTTCGCAAGCCCGTTTCACACCGAGGAACTGCCCAAAGGTGCCAGCATCCTCCATGACCCCGCCCTCAACAAGGGGACAGCCTTCACCATGGCGGAGCGCGACGCACTGGGCCTGCACGGACTGTTGCCGCCGCACGTCTCGACCCAGGACGAACAGGTCGAACGGGTGATGGATAACTTCAATCGCAAGACCAGCGATCTGGAAAAATACATCTTCATGATCGCTCTGATGGAACGCAATCAGCAACTCTTCTACCGGGTCGTCATGGATTACATCGAGGAGATGCTGCCGATCCTCTACACCCCGACAGTCGGTAAGGCCTGCCTTGAATACGGCCACATCTTCCGGCGCCCCAGGGGCCTCTATCTCTGTGCCGAGGACCAGGGACGGATGATGGAAATTCTCGGCAACTGGCATTTCAAAAAACCGAGAATTATTGTTGTCACCGACGGAGAGCGAATTTTGGGACTCGGCGACCTGGGCGCAAACGGCATGGGCATCCCCATCGGCAAGCTGACGCTCTATTCGGCCTGCGCCGGGGTCCCGCCCAGCGCCACCCTGCCGATAACCCTGGATGTCGGAACCAACAACCAGGCCCTGATCGATGACGACTTATATCTGGGGCTGAAGATGGCGCGCCTGCGCGGTGAAAAATATGACGCGATCATCGATGAATTTGTCGATGCCGCGCAGCGCTGTTTTCCCGAGGCCATCATCCAGTTCGAAGACTTCGGCAAGACCAATGCCTTTCGCCTGTTGATGAAATACCGGGACCGGGTACGGACATTCAATGACGACATCCAAGGCACCGCGGCGGTGATCCTGTCGGGCATCTGGTCGGCCATGTCCCTGAAAGGGGAAGACCTGTCGGCCCAGAAATTCCTGTTTTACGGAGCCGGCAGTGCTGGCGTCGGCATCGCCAATCTTATCGTCTCCGCCCTGGTTCACGACGGCATGGAGGAAAACGAGGCGTATGGTCGTTGCTTCATGCTGGATTCCAAGGGGCTACTGGTCAAAAGCCGGATTGACGAACTCGATGATTTCAAACGGCCCTACGCCCATGACCACGAATTCATTAGTGATCTGCATACTGCCGTCGAACGGGTCAGACCATCCGTGTTGATCGGTGTTTCCGGACAAGGCGGCAGTTTCACCCCGGACATTCTGCAGACCATGGCCGAGATCAATTCGGGCGACGCCGCCCGTCCCCTGATCATGGCCCTGTCGAACCCCACCGCCAAGTCCGAGTGCACCGCCGAGGAGGCCTACAAACATACTCAAGGTCGCGCCATCTTCGCCAGTGGCAGTCCCTTCCCCCCTGTCACCATACACGGGCGAACTTATTGCCCGGGTCAGGGCAACAACGCCTACATCTTTCCTGGCGTCGGGCTTGGGGTCATGGCCTGCGGGGCGCTGCGGGTTACCGACGAGATGTTCTTTGCCGCGGCAAAGGCCCTAAGCAAACAGGTCACCGATGAAGATCTGGCGCTGGACCGGGTTTACCCGGCGCTTAGCCGTATTCGCGAGGTCTCAACGGCCATCGCCGTGGCCGTGGCGGAAGTGGCCTACGGCCAAGAAAATACCGCGCAGCCACGACCGGTCGATCTGTTGGGACACATCAGGGCGCAAATGTTCAGCACCGAGTATCCGAAATACGTGGCATCAGCCATATAAGATCAGACGCCTGTCATTGCCAGTCGAGTATGACTTTACCTGACTGACCGGAGCGCATGGCATCGAAGCCGTCCTGGAAATCGTCGATGGCGAAGTGATGGGTGATGATCGACGAGATATCGAGGCCGCTTTGCAGCATCGAGGTCATCTTGTACCAGGTCTCGAACATCTCTCGGCCATAGATGCCCTTCAAGGTCAGCCCTTTGAAAATAATCTGGTTCCAATCGACCAGCTCCTCGCCCGGCGGGATCCCCAGGATGGCGACACGTCCGCCGTGGTTCATGACATTCAACATCTGACGCATCGCCTGCTCGCTGCCCGACATTTCCAGTCCGACGTCAAAGCCTTCCCGCATGTCGAGTTCTTCCATGACATTCTCGATACTTGTCTGTTTGACGTTTATGGCGCGGGTGGCCCCCATTCGGGTTGCCAGTTCAAGGCGATAGTCGTTTATATCGGTGATCACGATGTGCCGGGCACCGACGTGACGGGCGATGGCAACGGCCATGATGCCGATTGCTCCGGCCCCGGTAATCAAGACATCTTCGCCGACCAGGTCGTATGACAGCGTTGTATGGGTGGCGTTGCCAAAGGGATCAAGGATGGCACCAAGATCATCCGGGATATCATCGGGCATCAAAAAAGCGTTGAACGCGGGGATCGATAGATACTCGGCGAAACAGCCGGGACGGTTAACGCCGACACCAACGGTGTTGCGGCAAAGGTGGCGACGGCCAGCCCGACAGTTTCGGCAATGCCCACAGGTGATGTGTCCTTCTCCTGAGACCCGATTGCCAACCTCGAATCCACGCACCTCCGCGCCAATTTCGACAACCTCTCCGACAAATTCATGGCCAATGGTCATTGGTACCGGAATCGTCGCTTGCGACCATTCGTCCCAGTTGAAAATATGGACGTCTGTGCCGCAGATAGCCGTCTTGCGGATTTTAATCAGAACATCGTTATGGCCGACACCCGGTATCGGCACGTCCTCCATCCAGATGCCGGGTTCGCGTCTGCTCTTGACCAGGGCCTTCATGTCCATCTCCTCTTAGATCAGGGAATAATGCTCAATTCTTGGCCTACGGCCTGAAAGGCGTCGAGGGCCTGTTCAAGCTGTTCGGGAGTATGAGCCGCTGACATCTGGGTGCGAATACGGGCCTGACCTTCCGGGACAACGGGATAGGAAAATCCAATCACGTAAATCCCCCGTTTCAGAAGCCTGTCGGCCATGTCTGAGCTCAGCCTGGCATCGCCGAGCATGACCGGAATAATCGGATGCTCGCCGGGGACAAGGGAAAAACCCAATTTATCCATGCCGGTTCTGAACATCTTGGCGTTGGCAATCAGGCGGCTACGCAATTGCGAAGTCTGTTCCAGTATATCGAGAACCTTGATCGAGGTCGCGGCGATGACCGGTGCCAGGGTGTTCGAAAAAAGATAGGGCCTGGAGCGTTGACGCAGCCAATCGATAATCGGGGCGCGGCCACTGGTGAAGCCCCCCGAGGCCCCACCAAGCGCTTTGCCAAGGGTGCCGGTGATAATGTCGATACTGTCTTCAACACCCCAATACTCCGGTGTGCCACGCCCTTTGTCGCCCATGAAGCCGACAGCATGGGAATCATCGACCATGACCATGGCGTCATAGCGCTGGGCCAACGTGCAAATCCCGGGAAGATTGGCGATAACGCCATCCATCGAGAACACCCCGTCCGTGGCGATTAGCCGGTAACGGCATGAAGCGGCCTGCTTCAGGCAGTTTTCCAGATCGGCCATATCGTTGTTGGCATAACGCAAACGCTTGGCTTTCGAGAGCCGAACGCCGTCTATGATGCTGGCGTGGTTGAGGGCATCGGAGATAATGGCGTCTTCCTCGCCGAGGATCGTCTCAAACAAACCCGTGTTGGCATCGAAACATGATGAATAAAGAATCGTCTCTTCGGTGCCAAGGAATCCGCTGATCCGCCTTTCCAACTCCCTGTGCACTTCCTGGGTGCCGCAGATGAAGCGCACCGAGGACATGCCATAGCCGTATGTGTCGAGGGCTTTTCTGGCCGTCGTTACAATGTCAGGGTGATCGGCCAGGCCAAGATAATTGTTGGCGCAAAAATTCAATACCGTCGAGGTTTGACCATCTTCGGCGACGGTGATCGATGAATTTTGCGGCGAGGTGATGACTCTCTCGTTCTTATAGAAGCCCGCTGCTTTCAAGTCGGCCAACTGTTTTTGCAGATGCACCCGAAAATCTTCGTTCATCACAACCTCCCAAGCCTTATACCCCGGTTCCAGATTCCCGGCATTGACCGATATCATTCCGCCTTACTGGAAACTTGCTTATTATATAAATATAACGACAATTACTTCAGGAAGTGGCGGGAAATTTCAACTTCTTGCCTACCATGTCATGATCCATGACAATCGACGAACCGGATCAAGACACAATGACATGAGCCGGAGCGATAGCAACGACCATGACCGAAGTTGTCAAACCACTTACGCCGGAAGATCTGTATACGCCGACAGACCCGGCGTCTTTCAAATTCAAAACAACAGCGGACCTGGCGCCGCTGGAGGAAATCATTGGTCAGGATCGGGCCGTCGAATCGGTCAATTTTGCCGTCGGCATGAAAAGCGACGGCTATAACCTTTTCGTCCTTGGCCCCGAAGGCTCCGGCAAGAGAAGTCTGGTTGAAAGTGTTCTTGCCGAACGCGCGGGCGTTCAGCCCGCTCCCAGCGACTGGTGTTATGTAAACAATTTTAACGATCCACATCGCCCATTGGCCCTGGAACTGCCCCCCGGCAAGGGGCGGCCACTACAGGCCGATATGCAGAGCCTGATCGTCGATCTGCGCTCGGCCATACCCGCCGCTTTTGAAACCGAAGATTATCGTAACCAGAGAGAAGCCATAGAGGAGCAACTGAAGAAAAAAAGCGAAGCGGCATTCGCTGAATTTCAGAAGCAACTCAAAAAGATCGGCATCGCCCTGATACGAACGCCGGTCGGACTGGCGCTCGCCCCCGCCGCCGGTGACGAGGTTTTGAGCCCGAAAGAGTTTGAGGCGCTGCCTAAGAAGGAACAAAAGCGGCGCGCCGACGCCATGGCGGAAAAGCAGAAGGAACTGGAAGATATTCTCCTCGAAATCCCAAAATGGGAGAAGCAGGCGCGTCAGCAATTACGCGAAAATAACCGCAAGGTTACACAACTTGTCGTCGGCCATTTGATCGAGGATTTGAAAGAGATCTGGAAAGGAATTCCGGTCGTCCTCGAATATCTGGACGCAGTCAGTGTCGATGCCGTCGAAACTTCGGGGGAGTTCATGCCCCAAGAACAACTGCCCGAAGGTGCCAGTGTCGTTGCGGTTTCTCAATCCCGGCAAGGCGGCGCGGACATAACGTTCCGGCGATACCAGGTCAATGTTATGGTCGATAACGGCAGCGGGCCGACAGTGGACGGCACGACAGATGCAGCGACGAAAGGTGCGGCGGTGCTTTATGAGGACCACCCGACCCTGCCCAACCTGATTGGCCGTGTCGAGCACATGTCACAGTTCGGCGCACTTCTGACCGATTTTACTATGATCAAGCCGGGCGCCTTGCACCGCGCCAATGGCGGCTATTTGATTGTCGATGCCCGCAAGATCTTGATGCAGCCGTTCGCCTGGGAGACGCTTATGCGGACGCTAAGCTCCAAACGCATCCGCATCGAATCCCCCGGTGAGGCTATGGGTTGGGTTTCCACCGTGACCCTGGAACCGGAGCCCATACCGCTCAACGTCAAGGTCGTGATTTTGGGGGAACCGCGGCTTTATTATTTGCTCAGCAAATTTGATCCGGAATTCCGTGAGCTTTTTAAAATCGCCGCCGATTTCGATAACCGCATGAATCGCGATGACACCAGCGCCAATAATTACGCCCGTCTGATCGCCGGTCTGGCCATGCGCGAGAACTTGCGCCCCCTGGACCGGGCAGCGGTTGCCCGCGTTGTCGAGCACGGCGCGCGCCTGGCTGAGGATTCTGAAAAACTAACGGCGCACATTGCCTCCATTGTCGATCTGGTCCGCCAAGCCGATTACTGGGCCGGTGAGGCCAACGCCGATATCATCGGATCAGATCACGTCGCCAAAGCGATCCAGTCACAGGAATATCGTTCCGACAGGATAAGGGAGCGTATCCAGGAAGAAATCGAGCGCGGTACCATGTTGATCGAGACAAGCGGCGCGGTGATTGGCCAGGTCAATGCCTTGTCGGTGATCCAACTCGATCATTTCGCTTTCGGTCGTCCGTCCCGGGTGTCGTGCCGGGTGCGCATGGGCAAGGGCGAGGTCGTCGATATCGAGCGTGAAGTGGAACTGGGTGGGCCGTTACATTCCAAGGGTGTGATGATCCTGTCGTCGTTCCTGGCCAGCCGCTACAACCTGGACACCCCGCTGACCCTATCGGCATCCCTTGTTTTCGAACAATCTTACGGCGGTATCGACGGTGACAGCGCCTCTTCTAGTGAACTATACGCTCTGTTGTCGGCGCTATCGAAGATTCCGATCAAGCAGTCCCTGGCGGTCACCGGTTCGGTCGATCAGATGGGCCGGGTGCAGGCGATTGGCGGTGCCAACGAAAAGATCGAGGGCTTTTTTGATGTCTGTCAGCGGCGCGGCCTGAGCGGCGAACAAGGTGTGTTGATCCCGCTTGCCAACGTCAAGCACCTGATGCTGCGCGCCGACGTTGTCGAGGCCGTGCGCAACGGGCAGTTCCACATCTATCCGATTGAAACCATTGACCAGGGTATCGAAGTGCTGAGCGGCGTTGAAGCGGGGCAACTCGATGATACGGGCGCATACCCTCTGGGTAGTGTCAACCGGGCCGTCGCCAAATGTTTGGCGGATTTTGCCATCAAGGCGCTGGCGTTCTCCGGGCAATTACAGAAAAGGGCGTTGTAAGAGTAAAGTGAGCAGAATTGCAAAAGCCAAAAAACCCCGATCAGTAATGGTCGGGGCTTTTTGGGTTTTGGGTTGCTATCTGTTAGGCTATTTTTCGTAGGCAGGATTTTAAGAATCGGGGAATGAGGCGTCGATGAAGCAGGGCAAGAAGCAACGTCCGCCGAAGAATAAAAAAGTCCGACGGAAACAAAAGGTTGTCGGCCCGGCAAGCGCGCCCACGGGACCGCAGGACCCGCATATTCAGCAGATGGTCGATCAGGCATTGGCCGATCACAGCGCCGGGCGTTTGCCCGAGGCCGAGGCGCTTTATCGGCAAATTTTGCAGCGCGACCCGAACCACTATGTCGCCCTGCATTTGCTCGGTGTTATCGGCTATCAGGTTGGTAATAACGACTTTGCCGTCGATCTGATTTCCCAGGCCCTGGCCATCAAACCGGATTTTGCCGAGGCCCATTTCAACCTTGGCAATGCCCTGCACAGTCTTGCCAGGCTGGATCAGGCGATCACCAGTTTCCAGGCTGCCATCACCATCAATCCCGGTTACGCCGATGCTTATGTCAATCTTGGCAACGTCTTGAAGGACAGTGGTCGCCTGAAAGAAGCTGCAGCCAGCCATCGTCAGGCGCTTGCCATCAGGGCGGATTTCCTCGAGGCGCATATCAATCTGGGCAATGTCTTGCAGGAGCTCGAGCAGTTGGCTGAGGCCATTGCCAGCTACCGCCAGGCCCTGGTCATCAAGCCGGATTTAGCCGGCGTCCAGTGCAACCTGGGCGGCGCACTTCAGGACCTGGGCCAGCTCGATGAGGCCATCGCCTGTTATCATCAGGCCCTGGCCATCGATCCGAATTTTGCCGATGCCCATTACAATCTCGGCCTTGCCTTTCGCGAGCAGGGCAAGATCGATGAGGCCTTCAACTGCCAGCGTCGCGCAACTGCCCTCGACCCGCAAAACCCCATGTTCTGGTCCGGCCTTGCCAAGTCTGTCGAGAAATTGTCGTTCACCAGCGTCGATGAAAGTCTTCTCAGCGACCTGTTGCAACTTGTCGACCAACCCACGGTGCGCCCTTCGGACCTTGCCCGCCCGATCATCAGCGCCATCACCCATAGCCTGGAATTCCTGAACATTGCGGGCTTGTCCGACGCCGCTGGGGGAGCGCCGCAAATCGACTATTGGCAGATCGCCGGGAAGCTCGCGGCGATCCCTCTGTTGCTTAAGATCATGGCTTTAAGCCCGATCAACGAGCTTGCAATTGAGCGCCAATTGGCGGCCCTGCGTGCGACCATGTTAGAGCAGAAGATAGCGGGACCGGGTGACGATCAGGCCCTGCCGTTTTCGGCGGCGCTGGCGCTGCACTGCTTCACCAATGAATACCTTTACCCGGAGACCGAGGCGGAAAAAGCGGCCCTTGAGCAACTTCAGGGGCAAATTGCCGGACTACTTGACGACGGCCAGGACGTGCCAGCTTATCTGATTGTGGCGCTTGGTGCCTACCGGCCGCTTTACTATTTCGACTGGGCATCGCAATTGGCCGCACGGCAATGGTCGGGCGCGCTCGAGCAGGTTATCAAACGGCAAATATTGGAACCCCTGGAAGAGCGCACCCTGGCATCCGGCATGACCAAGCTGACGGCCATCGACGACGCCGTCTCGCAATCGGTGCGCACCCAATACGAGGAAAACCCGTACCCGCGCTGGATCGAGACCAGCATAAGAGTGAAAGCCAAACCGGTTGGCGCTGAATTGCGCGGCGCACCATTTCGCTTCGATCTGGTGGATTACCAGGAACCAGAAAGCCCGCAAATATTGGTGGCGGGTTGCGGTACTGGCCAGCAGGCGTTGGCGACGGCGAGCCGCTTCACCAACGCCCGCGTGCTGGCAATCGACTTGAGTTTGAGCAGCCTCGCCTACGCCTCTCGAAAAACCGCCGCCCTGGGCGTGTCAAACATCGAATATGGCCATGGCGATATCATGGCCCTGGGAGACCTGGGGCGACAGTTTGATGTCATCGAAAGTATCGGTGTCCTGCATCACCTTGGTAATCCGCTGGCGGGCTGGCGGGTGCTGACGGGTCTTCTCAAACCCGGTGGCCTGATGATGATCGGCCTGTACAGCGAGACCGCCCGTCAGGATGTTCTCGCCGGACGGTCGTTGATTGAGCAGATGGGTTACGCCGCGTCCGGCGATGGCATTCGTCGTTGTCGTGCGGACATCATCAAGCGGGCCGAAGCGGGTGACCAGCGGATGGCCGAGCTGTGCAGAAGAAGGGATTTCTTCGGCTTGAGCGAATGCCGCGATCTGCTTTTCCACGTTCAGGAACATCGCTTCACCTTGCCCGGCATCAATGCCGCCCTGCAAAACCTGGGGCTGTCTTTCCTGGGCTTTGAAATGCAGGATCAGCAACCGCTCAACGTGTTCAGGAAATCTCATCCCGACAAAAGCGCCCTGACATCGCTTCCCCTGTGGCACGATTTTGAACTGAGCCACCCCGAAACATTCCGCAGCATGTATCAGTTCTGGTGCCAGAAGCGGGCTTAGGGGGTTTTTCCTGAAAAGTTGACGCATGTCATTCCCCTTTGACGGCGGTTAGCCTATCGTTAGGTCCTAGAGTAATTCGGAGCACCACCCATGGAAATGATAACCACGGACATTGTCATAATCGGCGCTGGCGGGGCCGGCCTTCGGGCCGCCATTGCCGTCGCCGAAACCAACCCCGACCTCAAGGTCGCGCTGTTGTCCAAGGTCTACCCCATGCGCAGTCACACCGTCGCAGCCGAAGGTGGCGCTGCCGGTGTCGCCAAGGACAACGACAGCTTCGAGAATCATTTCAACGACACGGTCAGCGGGGGCGACTGGTTGTGCGATCAGGACGCGGTCGATCTGTTCGTCAGGGAAGCGCCCAGGGAATTGACCCAGCTCGAGCATTGGGGCTGTCCGTGGAGCCGCGAGGCCGACGGCAGCGTCGCCGTCCGCCCGTTCGGCGGCATGAAGGTGGAGCGAACCTGGTACGCCGCCGACAAGACCGGCTTTCATATGCTCCATACGCTGTTTCAAACCTCGCTCAAATATCCCTCCATCGAGCGCTATGATGAATTCTACTCAACCGATCTGCTGGTCGTTGACGGGCGGGTGCGCGGCGTTACGGCGATAGAAATGCGCAGCGGCCAGCTTCGCCTGTTCCGCGCCAAGGCGGTGATCATTGCTACCGGCGGGGCCGGACGGATTTTTCCGTTCACCACCAATGGCGCGATCAAGACCGGCGACGGCATGGCCATGGCCTACCGCGCCGGGGTTGCCCTGAAGGACATGGAATTCGTCCAGTACCACCCGACCGGCCTGCCCGGCACCGGTATCCTGATCACCGAAGGATCGCGTGGCGAAGGCGGTATTCTGGTCAACAAGGACGGCTACCGCTACCTGCAGGATTACGATCTGGGACCGCCCGACCCGTGGCCGCGCAAGAAGGCCATGGAACTTGGCCCCCGCGATCGCCTCAGCCAGGCGTTCTGGCATGAACAGCAAAAGGGCCGGACCATTAGCGGGCCACACGGTGATGTCGTCCATCTGGATATTCGTCATCTTGGCGAGAAGCTGATTAATGAGCGCCTACCCATGGTCCGCGATCTGGCGATCAGTTACGTCGGCGTCGATCCGGTCGATGCGCCCATTCCGGTGCGCCCGGTGATCCACTACACCATGGGCGGCATCGACAGCGACATCGAAGCCAAGACCAGCCTTGAAGGCTTGTTCACGGCTGGCGAATGCGCCTGCGTCAGCATCAACGGGGCCAACCGTCTGGGTTCAAACTCGCTGACCGAACTTCTCGTCTTCGGTGCCCGGGCCGGGCGTGGGGCGGCCAAACTGGCAGAGGCCACTGGGGATCATGTCGATGAGACGGCGTTGCGTCAGCAAGGGCAAAGTGCACAGGCCCGCATAACCGGGCTTTATCAAAGTGCTGGCGGCGGCGAGAGCGTCTCGGGGTTGCGCCGCGAAATGAACACGACCATGGAAGCCGGGGCAGGTATCTACCGTACCGATGAGTCGCTACAGAAAACCTGCACAACGATCAGCGACATAACCCGCCGCTACGCCAACATTGAACTGGAAGACAAGAGTAACGTCTACAACACGGACCTGATCCAGGCCCTGGAACTGGGGGCGATGATCGACGTCGCCGGGGCTATCGCCGTTTCGGCACGTGAACGCAAAGAATCGCGGGGCTCGCACCAGCGCCTCGATTTTGTGGCGCGCGATGATGAAAATTACCTCAAGCACTCGCTGGCTCAGTACGTTGTCGGCGGCGAGCCTGCTATCGGCTACCGCGCTGTCGTTATCACCCACTCCCAGCCCGGTGCCCGCGTCTATGGAGGCGAGCAGAAATGAGCGAACGCTATGTCGAGCTTGAAATCCTCCGCTATGATCCCGATACGGATCAGGCCCCACGCATGCAAACGTACCGGGTGCCTTGTCAGGAGGACTGGGTCGTGCTCGATGCCGTCAATTACGTCAAGGATGAGCTCGACCGCTCGCTCAGTTACCGCTGGTCTTGTCATATGGCCGTCTGCGGCAGTTGCGGCATGATGATCGACGGCGAACCCAGGTTGTCGTGCAAGACCTTCATGCGCGATCTGCCCGATAAAATCCGTATCGAGCCGCTCGCCAACTTCCCCATTGAGCGCGATCTTGTCGTCGTCATGGACGACTTCATGGACAAGCTGGCCAGCGTCAAGCCGTATCTTGTGGCGGCCGAGAAAAAATCCGTCGAGGATGGCTCATACCTGCAATCCCCGGCACAGCTGAAAAAGTTCAAGCAGTACACTCTGTGCATCAACTGTACACTGTGTTATTCGGCCTGCCCCCAGTATGCCCATAATGAAGGTTTCGTTGGACCCGCCGCACTGGCGTTGGCGCATCGTTACAATCTGGATTCTCGCGATGTCGGTCGGTCTGCCCGCCAGGACGTGGTCGCCAGTAACGAAGGCATCTGGGAATGCAGCTTCGTCGGTGCCTGCTCTGACGTCTGCCCGGAACACGTTGACCCGGCCGGGGCCATCCAGCAGACCAAGATCGCCAGCACCCTCGATTATTTCAAAGACCTGATAACACCGGGGAGGGACAAATGAGCAGAAGGCCCTTCGTTCGTACAGTTTCGACGACCGCGTGGTGGCTCGCCCAGCCACGCTATATTCGCTATATGGCGCGCGAGGTCAGTTGCATCCTTATCGGTGCTTATAGCGGCCTCGTCGTCGTCGGGCTGCTCCGTCTGTCGCAAGGAGCAGCCGCCTGGACTGGCTTTACCGATGCCCTGCAAACGCCTTTGAGTGTCGGCTTCCATCTCCTCGCCCTGGCTTTTGCGCTTTACCATACGACCACCTGGTTCAACGTCACGCCCAAGGCGATGCCATTGCAATTTGGTGAATTCCAGGTTCCGGGTAGTATCATTATCGCCGCCCATTATGCCGGTTGGCTGATTGTTTCGGCGTTGTTCCTGTTTCTGTCGGGAGTCTAACCATGGCCCGTTCCCATAAACCCATCGTCTGGTCACTGTTCGCCGCCGGGGGTACTTTCGCGGCCTTTATCACGCCGGTGATGATTTTTATCAGCGGCCTGGCTCTGGCCCTTGGTGTTCTTCCGGCTGAGGCGCTGGCATATGAACGCATGGTGACTTTGCTCGACAACCCCATTGGCAAAGGGGTCGCCTTTTTGGTTGTCTTCCTGCCAGCCTGGCATGCCGCCCACCGTCTGCGCATCACCGCTCACGATTTTGGCATCCGCGCCGATGGCCTGGTGATGGCCGTCTGTTACGGTCTGGCGAGCGTCGCAACGGTGCTCACCGTCTTCGCCTTGTTCAGGCTTTGAGGCAGGATACGTTATCGGCTAGTATCGCCACGAATTGTATGCGTCCAGGGGGGAAGAGACTCTATGCGGCCTTTGCAGGAATGCGGCCCGGCGGCCTTTGCAGGAATGCGGCCCGGGAATCTTGAAACAAATCAAGGTCGTGCTGTGTGATATAGACGAACTGATCCGTATCGCCGACCAAGCAAAATATCAGGCCAAGAAATCCATCGATTAATCCTGGGTTGCGCTAGGGTTGTTGGGGTGGGTTGTCCAGTTGGCATAGGCGGCGACAATCGGCTTGCCGGTGCGGGGGTCGTTGCCCTGCGTCATCTGAACCATGTCGATGCAGCCTTCGACCGGGCAGATGCTGGCGCACAGGTTGCACCCGACACATTCCTCGTCCTTGATATCGAAATAGCGCATCCCGTCTTTTTCGATTGAGATGGCCTGATGGGAGGTGTCTTCACAAACAATGTGGCAGCGACCGCATTTGATGCACTTGCTCTGGTCGATGCGCGCCTTGACCACATAATTCATGTTGAGATATTTCCAGTCGACGACATTGCCGACCGCCGCGCCGCGAAAATCCTCGATGCTGGAATAGCCTTTGTCGTCCATCCAGGTGCTCAGGCCATCGACCATTTCCTCGATGATCTTGAAACCATGGGTCATCACCGCCGTGCAAACCTGAACGTTGCCGGCACCAAGCGAAATGAATTCCGCAGCGTCTCGCCATGTGGAAATGCCACCGATTGCGGAAATTGGCAAGGAAGCCGTTTCCGCGTCCCGGGCGATCTCGGCAACCATGTTCAGGGCAATGGGTTTGACGGCGGGGCCACAGTAACCGCCGTGCGATCCCTTGCCGTCCGTATTGGGGTTGGGGGCCATGCTGTCGAGATCGATGCCGATAATGGAATTGATGGTATTGATCAACGACACCGCGTCGGCCCCACCCTTTTGCGCCGCCCTGGCCGGGTTGCGGATATCGGTAATGTTGGGGGTCAGCTTGACAATCACCGGCATCGACGTCGTTTGTTTGCACCAGCGGGCAATGCTTTCAATGTATTCCGGGTCCTGGCCGATGGCCGCCCCCATACCACGTTCGGACATGCCGTGCGGGCAGCCGAAGTTAAGTTCGATGCCGTCGGCTCCGGTTTCTTCAACCAGTGGGACAATGGCTTTCCAGGACGCTTCGGTGACCGGCACCATCAGGGAAACAACCAGCGCCCGGTCGGGCCATTCGCGTTTGACCTTTTTGATTTCCTGCAAATTGACGTCGAGCGGACGATCGGAAATAAGTTCAATATTGTTAAAGCCGATGACTTGCCGGTCGGCACCATGAAGGGCTCCATAGCGCGGTCCGTTGACATTGACCACATGGGGATCTTCACCAAGGGTTTTCCAGACGACGCCACCCCAGCCGGCCTTAAAGGCGCGCACGACATTGGTTTCGCGGTCCGTCGGCGGGGCCGAGGCGAGCCAGAACGGGTTGGGAGATTTAATGCCCAGGAAGTTGCTGCGAAGATCAGCCATTACTTTGTCTCCCTCAAATACTGGTCAATGGACATGGCTGCAACTTTGCCGTCCTCGACAGCCGCGACGGTCAAATCCTCGCCGCCATCAATACAGTCACCGCCGGCCCATACATCGGGCAGGGACGTTTTCCTTGTCCCGTCGACGGCAATACGACCGTGGGCAAGCTCTGGCCCATCGTTGTTTGCGAAGGCGTCGTTTAAGAAAACCTGACCGATGGCTTTAAAGACCATGTCGGCGGCAAGCTCGAAGCTCTCACCGGTCTCGACGAGCTTGCCCTGCGCGTCCAGCGATGTTCCTTCGAAGCGGATGCTTTTGACGTTGCCGCTCTCGCCAATTAGCTCGGCGGGTTTGGCCCAATGAATAATTTTGACACCGCGGGTTTGTGCCAGTTCCTGTTCGTAACGGCTGGCCTTCATATGCTCCTGACCGCGCCGGTAAACGATGGTTACTTCCTCGGCACCCAGCAGTCTGGTTTGCACGGCGATATCGATTGCGGTCATGCCGCCGCCGATGACGACGATGCGACGACCGACAGGCAACTTGCCCAAGTCATAGGCCTGACGAAGATCGGCGATGTAATCGATGGCATTGATGACGCCACCCATATCTTCGCCTTCGAGATGCAATTCGTTGGCTCCGCCTTGACCGAGGCCGAGAAAGACAGCGTCAAATTCCTCACGCAGATCATTCAACTCTAGGCCACTGCCCAATGCCGATCCGACTTTGACCTCGATGCCGCCGATTGAAAGAATGAAGTCTATTTCCTTGGCGGCGAAGTTGTCGGTCGCTTTGTAAGAGGCAATGCCATATTCGTTGAGGCCTCCCGACTTGCCCCGCGCCTCGAACACGCTTACCGCATGACCCAGCGATGCCAGACGATGGGCGCACGACATGCCGGCCGGGCCGCCGCCGACAACGGCGACTTTCTTGCCCGTCGCCGCAGCCCGCGTGAACGGGTGTTGTCCGGTTTTCATATAGCTGTCGGTGGCATAGCGCTGCAGAAAGCCGATCTTGACCGGTTTGCCTTCGGCGTCATTACGGACGCAGGCTTGTTCACAAAGGGTTTCGGTCGGGCAGACGCGGGCGCACATGCCGCCCATGATGTTCTGGGCGAAGATGGTGCGCGCTGAACCGTTGGTGTTGCCGGTGGTGATCTGGCGAATAAACAGCGGGATGTCGATGCTGGTCGGGCAGGCGGTCATACACGGGGCATCAAAGCAGAAGTAACAGCGGGCGGCCTCGATATGTGCCTGATGGTCGCTCAGGGGCGCATGCAGGTCGCTAAAGTTGTCGTCATATTCGCCTGACTGCAATCGTCCTGTTGAAATCCCCGTCGCGGCTGAAGCGTTGACCATAGCCTGTCCTCCCGTTGCCTGGAACTTATCGTATCAGACACAAACCTGACCGATTGGTCAAGTCTTTTGTTGTGACTGAACGAGAGCACCCTACTGCTTGGCCAACACCAGCCCCGTGCCGATGACGATCAGGGCGACGCCAAGCAACCTGAGCTGAGTGATGGGTTGTTCGCCGTAGCCAAACAGGCCGAATTTGTCATACAGCAGGGCGGCGATAATCTGTCCGCATAAAACCAGCGATATCAACGATGTCGCGCCTATGCGCGGGGCCACGTACATGGACGCGGTGACAAAAAAGACGCCGAGAAAACCACCCAGCCAGCCCCAATAAGGGGTTTTTTCGAAGGCCATTAAAAAAGAAAATTCAGGAGCCAGAAAGAACCGCAAGATCAAGACGGCGATGGCGCTAACGCTTAAGGAAATGCTCGCAGCGTTCAGGGGCCCACCGATGTTGGCCGACAAGGTGCTGTTGAATCCCGGCTGGGTGACCAGCACCACACCGCACATAAAGGCGAGCAGGACAAAAGAGGCGAAGGTGGACAGTATTCCCATGGCCGGGGCCTACTTGGTGCCATACATGCGATCACCGGCGTCGCCCAGGCCGGGCATGATGTAGCCGTGATCGTTGAGTTCCCGGTCAATTGACGCCGTCACAATAGACACATCGGGATGCGCTTTCTGGAAGGCATTGATGCCTTCGGGGGCGGCCAAAAGACAAACGAACTTGACCTTCTTGGCCCCGGCATCCTTGACTTTCTGAACCGCAGCGGCGGCGGAATTGCCGGTCGCCAGCATCGGATCGACGACAATGCACAGGCGTTCATTCAGGCTGTGCGGCATCTTCATATAATATTCTACGGGTTGCAGAGTGTCAGGATCCCGGTAAAGGCCGACATGGCCGACACGGGCAGAGGGAATAAGGTCGAGAATGCCATCGAGCAAACCATTGCCAGCCCGCAGGATCGAGATAAGGCAGAGCTTTTTGCCGCCAAGCTTAGGCGAGTGAAATGTTTCCAGCGGGGTTTCCGTCTCGACCATCTTGATATCCAGGTCGCGACAGACTTCATAGGCGAGCAGCAGGCTGATCTCGCGCAGCAACTGACGGAACAGCGCCGTCGGCGTTGTCTTGTCGCGCATCAGTGTCAGCTTGTGTTGGACCAAAGGGTGGCGGACCACGGTGACATCGTTATTAGACATAATTCAAGTTCTCCTAAAGCGAAAATGTTACGACTTCGTCGCCGTTGCCAAGTGACACAACTGGTTGGGAGGTGGCCGTCCTGGCGATAACGTTACCACGCCGGATGACGTAAAGACGGGCAGGGCGCAGGCGTAGCGCCTCGATCCGGTCATGGCATTGCAGGATTACCATATCGGCGTGGCAGCCGACGTCCAGGCCGTAGCCATCCAGGTTCATGGCGCGGGCGGCATTGCCGGTCACCGCCTCATAGACCGCGTTCATTTCGGTAAGTCCGGTCATCTGCGCCACATGCAATCCCATGTGGGCGACATCGAGCATGTCATGGCTGCCAAGGCTGTACCAGGGGTCCATCACGCAATCATGACCCATGGCGACATTGATGCCTTCGGCCATCAGCTCTTTGACCCGGGTCATGCCGCGCCGCTTCGGGTAACTGTCGTGGCGACCTTGCAGGGTAATGTTGATCAGCGGGTTGGCGATAACCTGAATGTCGGCTTCAAGCATCAGCGGCATCAGCTTGGAGACATAATAATTGTCCATGGAGTGCATCGAGGTCAGATGCGATCCGGCGACCCGACCGGCAAGGCCCAGGCGTTGGGTCTCGCGCACCAGTGTTTCGATATGGCGCGACATCGGGTCATCAGACTCATCGCAGTGCATGTCGACCATCAGGTCGCGGGCGGCGGCAATTTCGCAAAGTTGGGTGACAGACTCCGCGCCGTCGGCCATGGTCCGTTCAAAATGCGGAATGCCACCAACCACATCGACGCCCATATCGAGGGCCCGAAGCAGATTGTTGCGGGCCGTGGGCAAGCGCAGGAAACCGTCCTGGGGGAAGGCGACCAATTGCAGGTCGAGCCACGGCTTGATCTCTTCACGAACGTCGATCAATGCCTGCACGGCAAGCAGCCGGGGATCGGAAATATCGACGTGACTGCGTATGGCTAGCGTACCCCGGGCTATCGACCAACGGCAAAACCGCAAGGCGCGGGTCTTGATTTCTTCAACGCTGAGTGTCGGCTTCAGTTCGGCCCACAGGGCGATGCCTTCTAGGAGTGTGCCGCTGGCGTTGATACGCGGCTGGCCGTAAGTCAGCGTCGCGTCCATATGAAAATGGCTATCGACAAAGGGCGGCGAAACCAGATGGCCAGCGGCGTCGATTTCCTCGAGTGTCTCGGCGCTAAGGGCATGGTCGATTTCGACAATCTTGCCGCCCTTGACGGCAATATCCATCAAGGCCTCATGGCCTGGAAGGCTGGCGTTTCGAACGATCAGGTCAAACATATTCTATACTCTCTCGCCGCGTCGGAACGGGGTCAGCAGCGCCTTGGGGTAGCTGGCCCGGCGTGCCATCACGACCATCGCCGCGATGCTTAAGACATAGGGTAGCATCAGGAAGAACTGGTAGGGAATAAGAGTCCCGGCAAATTGTTGCGCCCGCACCTGCAGGGCGTCAAGACCGGCAAACAGCAAAGCCCCGAGTAGGGCCTTGCCCGGTCGCCAGGACGCGAAGATTACCAGGGCCACACAAATCCAGCCTCGGCCATTGATCATGCCGAAGAAGAAGGCGTCAAAGGCCGACATGGTCAGGTAAGAACCACCGACGGCCATAAGCGCACTGCCGGTGACCACGGCCCCGGTACGGATGGACAGGACATTGATGCCTTGGGCTTCCAGCGCCATCGGGTTTTCCCCGGCCATGCGTAACGCAAGGCCGACCGGCGTCTTGTAAAGCACGTAGATGACGATGGGAACGATGGCGAAGATCATGTAGGTAAAGGGCGTGTGGGAAAACAGCGCCTCACCGAGGAACGGCATATCGGACAAGCCAGGAATATTGACCGGCTGGAACGGGACAATCTTCGGCGGTGTCGTGCTTGAAGGTAGCATCATCCGGAAAACGAAGAAACTTAAAGAAGAGGCAAGCATGGTAATGCCGATGCCCGAGACATGCTGGGACAGGCCAAGATGCACCGTAAACAAACTGTGCAACCAGCCGAACATGGCCCCGATGAAGGCAGCAAACAGCAGGCCGGTATACAGGTCGCCGCCCTGATAGACCCACATCCACCCGGCCATGGCCCCGATGGTCATGATGCCCTCGATGCCTAAGTTAAGCACCCCGGCGCGCTCGCAAATCAGCTCGCCGATGGTCCCCAGAATAAGCGGGCAGGCGATACGGATTGTCGCCGCCCAGAACCCCGCGGTCAGGAAGACTTCAAGTATATCAAGCATTGTACTTCCTCCTTCTTAGCGAAATTTCAAGCGGTAATGCGTGAGCATCAGGCTGACCAGAACCGCCAGCACGGAAACCGCGACCAGAACGTCGGCAATGTAATTGGGGATGTTGATGGCGCGGCTCATTGAATCCGCGCCGACATAAATACCGGCCAGGAATATGGCCGAGGCGATAACCCCCAGCGGGTGCAAATTGGCGAGCATGGCAACGGCGATGCCGGAATAGCCGAAGCCCGGCGACAGATCCAGCGTCAGGTAGCCTTTCAGACCCGCGACCTCCGTTACCCCGGCAAAACCGGCAAGCCCGCCACTGAGCAGGGCGACCCGCAAAACTGTCAGGTTGATGCTGATCCCGGCGAATGTCGCCGCCGATGGATTATGGCCAACGGCGCGAATTTCATATCCCCAGACCGTAAAGCGCATGGTCAGCCATACCAGTACCGCCGAGACAATGGCGACAATAAACCCCATGTGCAGACGGCTTTTCGCTATTATTCGAGGCAATACCCCCTCGTCGATGATGGCAGCGGCTTGCGGCCAGCCCATGGACAGGGGATCGCGCAGCGGCCCTTCGAGCAGATAATTGACGAACAGTAAGATGACAAAGTTAAGCAACAGGGTGGTGACGACTTCATCGACTTTCAATTTGGTTTTCAAATAAACCGGCAAGGCCAGGGCCATGCCACCGGCCAGTGCGCCGATGATAAACAGGAATGGAATCATCAGCACCGGCGGCAGGGTTACCAGCCCGGTGCCGAAAAAAGTCGCCGCCAGTGCGCCGCAATAAAGCTGACCTTCGGCACCGATGTTCCAGAAGCGGGCGCGGAAGGCGACAGCCGCAGCCAGGCCCGTCAACATCACCGGTGTCGCCCGCGTCAGTGTCTCGGCAAAGGCGAAGCGCGAACCAAAAGCCCCCTTGAACAGGGCCATGTAGGCATCCAAAACCGACTCGCCGGTCCACAACACCAGACCCGACACCAACACCATGGCCACGCCAATGGCCGCGATGGGGGCCGACAGCACCATCCACATGGGCACATGCTCGCGTGGCTCCAGCCTCATGCGGGGACTCCTTGCAGGTGTTTCAAATCACCGGCCATCATGATGCCGACGTCGCGGACGCTCAAATCCTTGACCGCAATGGGTGGGCTGATATGGCCGTGGTAAATAACCGCGATCTTGTCGGCCAGGACGAACAGTTCATCGAGGTCCTCGGACACCAGCAAGACACCGGCACCGGCCTTTTTGGCGGCAAGCAGGCGTTCGTGGACGGCGGCAATGGCCCCTTCGTCAAGGCCCCGGACCGGCTGGTTGGCAAGAATAAAGCGCGGATTATTTTGCAGGGTGCGGGCCAGAATCAATTTCTGCATGTTGCCACCCGAAAGCTGTTTGGCCGGCATCTCCATGGTCTCGCAACGCACGTCGAATTGTTCGATCAGGTTGGCGGCGAATGCCCGGCAGGCTTTGAAATTAATCAATCGGCCATAATCCCACATTGGTTGCTGGCGCAGGTTTTCGCTGATCAGATTTTCCCACACGGTCATATCACCGACGACGCCCTTTTCGTGGCGGTCTTCTGGAATCCGGCCAATGCCATGGCCGATGAAGGCGCGGGGACTGTATTCAGAGGCGGGCTCACCGGCGATGCGCACAGCGCCGCTTGAGGGTGCGCGCAATCCATTCAGTAGGTCACCCAGGGCCGACTGGCCGTTACCGGCGACACCGGCCAGGCCGATAATTTCATGGGCGTGGATGGTCAGGCTGACATCGTCGAGCAGCGGTTTGTGGCCGCGCCCGCCCGATATCGTCACGCGATCAAGCTCGATCACCGGTGCGCCCGCCTGCATGTGTTCGACCTTCGGTCGCGACACTTCACGCCCGACCATCATTTCGGCCAGGCTATTGCGGTCGGCGTCCTTGGTGTCGATTTGGCCGACCATCTGGCCGCGCCTGAGCACGTTGACCCGGTCGCTGATGGCGAGAATTTCATGCAGTTTGTGAGAGATGAAAATAATTGACAGGCCGCGCGCAACCATGATCCGCAAGGTCTCGAACAGGTGGTCGACTTCTTGCGGTGTCAGCACCGCCGTCGGCTCGTCGAGAATAAGAATTTTGGCGTCGCGGTAGAGCACCTTCAATATTTCGACGCGCTGGCGCTCGCCAATGGATAAATCGGCGACCAGCTTGTCGGGTTCGACGCGCATGCCATATTGATCGGCCAGGGCGTCGAGCTTGGTCCGCGCGGCGTTGGTGTCGGACTTCCAGGCGAGTAGGGATTCTGTGCCCAGGATGATGTTTTCCAGGACGCTGAGATTTTCGGCCAAGGTAAAGTGCTGGTGGACCATGCCGACGCCAGCTTCAATGGCTTCTTGCGGAGCGCCCGGCGGCAGGGCCTTGCCAAACACTTCGATGTCTCCCGCGTCGGCAACATAGTGGCCGAACAGGATGTTCATCAGGGTCGTTTTGCCGGCACCGTTCTCACCAAGAAGGGCCAGGACCTCGCCCGCTTCCAGGCTTAGTGAAATGTTGTCATTGGCAACCAAAGATCCGAAATTCTTGGTAATGCCGTTGATTTTCAGTACCGTCATCGCCTCCCCCCACTCTCAAGCTATGGCAGGGGGGAAGTTTTTTATACTCCCCCCCTTTTATAGGCTTCCTAGAAGGTCGATTTAGGCTCTTCGTCATTGATCTTGACGGTAAATTTGCCGGCCATGATTTCGGCTTGCAACTTGGCAACCTTGGCTTTGATATCGCCAGAGATTTTACCATCAAATTCATAGTACGGCGCGAGGCTGGCACCGCCTTTGGCCATCATCGTCCATTCTTTGTAATCGGACGCTTTGAAGGAGCCGGATTTAACTTCGGCAATGGCGTTATTGATCGCCGATTCCATGTTCCAAAGGGCGGAGGTGACGACCACGTCTTTACCGTTTTCTTCCTTGTTCATGTCGTTGACGTTGCCGAAGGCGATGATGCCTTTTTCGCGGGCCGCATCGACAACACCGGCACGTTCGGCGTAAAGCACATCAACGCCGGTTTCGATCTGGGCGAAGGCGGCTTCCTTGGCTTTTGGCGGGTCATACCAGGAACCGATAAAGTTGACCTTGAACTGGGCCTTCGGGTTGACCGACAGGGCCCCTGCCATGAAGGCGTGGAACAGGCGGTTGACTTCACCAATGGGATAGCCGCCGACCATGCCGATTTTACCCGACTTGGTCATCGAGCCCGCGATGATACCCATCAGGTAGCAGGGTTCGTGAATGTAGTTATCGAAAACCGAGAAGTTTGAACCATGGGGCTTGAACGGATCGCCCATAAGGAAGGCGATTTCTGGATAATCATCGGCAACCTGGCGGGCTTCCTTGGAAATCCCGAAGGCTTCACCGACGACCAGGTTGACTCCGCTTTCGGCATATTCCCGAAGCACCCGGACATAATCCGTGTTGGCGACTTTTTCCGAGAATACATAGTCGATGTCACCGGCCTTGGCGGCTTTGTCCAAAGCCTGATGCAGACGGGCGTCCCATTTTTGCTGGATCGGTTGAGTGTAAATCCCGGCCACTTTGATTTTGGCGGCCTCGGCAGTGTTGATTGAAATGCCAAGCAGAGCCAGCAGTGGAACCATCAGTGCAAGTTTAAAGAATTGCCGTTTCGTCGGCACGATCTGTCGCATGTTGATATTCTCCCTGTTTAAAACGGACGAATAGTGAATCACAGCGTCCGTACTTTAAAAAACTGTTACATCTCCCCAGATGCTCACACTGGATCAAATTTTGACCAGTTGGTCAAGTTTAATAATTTACGGTTCCTCTGACGATAGCCCGATGCCGCGCAGGATGATATTGATGACGGTTTGCTGGGCGACCTCCATTTGCTCATCTGACAGGGGGCGTCCATCATTCAATGTGGCAATCTGGTGAGCATAGTCGGCGTAGTGCTGGGTCGTTGCCCAAATCATATAAAGCAAGTAGTTGGGGGCAACCGGGTTGATCTTGCCCTCGGCGATCCATCTTTCAATGATGATAACCCGTGACGCCGTCCAGCTTTTCAGCGTCTGATCAAGAAAGTCCTGAATTTGCGGCGCGCCATGCATGATTTCCTGGGCCCAGACCTTCGAACCAAGGGGGTATTTGAACGATATATTCATCTTGGCGCGGATATAGCGCGACAGGGCATCGGCCGGGTCGTCACAGTCATCAAATGTCTTCGCCGCCTCTAGCCAGATAGTGAATATCCTGCTGGTGACCGTGCGGTAAAGGGCCTCTTTGGTGGGGAAATAATAATGCAGGTTGGCTTTGGGGATACCGGCGCGCTGGGCGATCAGGCTGGTCGTTGCTCCGGCAAAGCCCAGTTCGGCAAAAACTTCTTCTGCAGCGGTTAGAATCGCCTCTTCATTTTTGCGGCGCGGTTTGGATTTGTTTTGCTGTTTGTCGTTAACTGTCATCAACCAAGCCTACTATTCCCAGAATCCATTTGATCGGAAAGGAAAGAGTCTATACTGTTTTTTGACCATATGGTCAGTTTTATTTTATGCTGGGAGAGCTTCGATGTCAGACAATAAAAACCTGCGTATTGATGGCCAACGTCTTTGGGATAGCCTGATGGAAATGGCTAAAATCGGGGCGACGGAAAAGGGCGGCTGCAAGCGTCTGGCCTTAACCGACCTGGACCGCGATAGCCGCGACTTGTTCGTCAAGTGGTGCAAGGACGCCGGTTGCACCATTCGCGTCGACAAGATGGGTAATATTTTTGCCCGTCGCGCCGGACGCAATAACGATCTTCCCCCGGTGATGACCGGGTCGCATCTCGACACCCAGCCGACGGGCGGTCGCTTCGATGGTGTGTACGGCGTTTTGTCCGGGCTGGAAGTCATTCGCTCGCTCAACGATCTGGGCTTTGAAACCGAACACCCTATTGAAGCCGCTGTGTGGACCAATGAAGAAGGCTCGCGCTTCGCCCCGGCGATGGTTGCTTCCGGGGTTTTTGCCGGGGTTTACGATCTGGAATACGGCCTGACCCGCGCCGATGAAGACGGCAAGACCATGGGCGAAGAGCTTGAGCGCATCGGCTACGCCGGGGAAGACGAAGTCGGCGGCCGCGATGTCCACGCGTTTTTCGAAGTTCATATCGAACAGGGGCCAATCCTTGAAGATGAAGACATTACCATTGGCGTGGTCACCGACGCCCAAGGCCAACGCTGGTACGAACTGACCCTGACCGGTGTCGAATCCCACGCCGGACCGACGCCGATGCTGAGCCGCAAGGACGCCTTGCTGGGGGCTGCCCGGGTCGTCGAGCTGGTCAATAAAGTCGGCTTGGACAATGCCCCCGTCGCCTGTGCGACGGTTGGTATGCTTAATGTTTATCCGAGTTCGCGAAACGTTATTCCGGGGCGGACGTTCGTCACCATCGATATCCGCCATCCCGATGATGACGTGCTGGCCGGGATGGACAAGGCGGTCCGCGAAGGCGTTGCTAAAATAGCCGAAGATATCGGCCTTGAATGTGAGCTTGAGCAGATTTTCTATTACGCGCCGGTACCCTTCGATAAAGGCTGCGTCGCTGCGGTTCGCAAGGGCGCCGAAGATTGCGGCTATTCGTACCGCGATATCGTCGCCGGGGCCGGCCATGACGCCTGCTATATGGCCCAGGTCGCGCCGACATCCATGGTCTTTGTCCCGTGTATCGACGGCATCAGCCATAACGAGGTGGAAGACGCCAAGCCGGAATGGATTACGGCGGGTGGCGATGTTCTGCTGCGGGCGATGCTGGAAAAAGCCGGACATGTGAACTAAGTCGAAGACAAAATAGGGGAGGCCAAAATGGCACTACATATAAAAGGCGGAACGGTTGTCACGGCTGATAAAACAGTGCGTGGCGATGTCATTACCGAAGGCGGCCAGATCGTTGCCGTCGGTGAAGACCTTGAAACCCCGAGCGGGGCCGAGGTCATCGACGCCGGTGGCTGTTACGTGATGCCCGGCGGTATCGATCCCCATACCCATATGGAGCTGCCCTTCATGGGTACGGTGGCCTCGGAAGATTTCTTCACCGGGACTACAGCGGCGGCGGCTGGCGGCACCACGATGATTATTGATTTTGTCATTCCGGGACCGCAGCAGGACGTCATGGAGGCCTATCACACCTGGCGTGGCTGGGCCGAAAAAGCGGCAACGGATTACAGCTTCCACGTCGCCATTACCTGGTGGGACGAAAGCGTCAAAAAGGCCATGCAGACCTTGACCTCCGATTACGGGGTCAACAGCTTCAAGCACTTTATGGCCTACAAGGGTGCGATCATGGCCGACGATGAAATCCTGGTGAAAAGTTTCAGCCAGGCCCGTGACCTCGGTGCCATCTGCACGGTCCATGCGGAAAACGGCGAGCTGGTCTTTCATCTGCAACAGGAACTTCTCAAACAAGGCATTACCGGGCCGGAAGGTCATCCGTTATCCAGGCCGCCGGAAGTTGAAGGCGAGGCTGCCGACCGCGCCATCAGGATCGCCCAGGTTCTCGATGTGCCGCTCTATGTCGTCCATACATCGTGCGTCGATGCCTTGAAGGCGATCACCCGCGCCCGTAGCGAAGGCCAGCGGGTTTTTGGGGAAGTCCTGGCCGGGCACCTGTTGATCGACGACAGCGTCTATCGGCACCCGGACGAGAACTTTGCCATGCACCATGTCATGAGCCCGCCGTTCCGCCCGAAACACCATCAGGCGGCACTGTGGCGCGGTATCCAGTCGGGTATGTTGCAGACCACGGCGACGGATCACTGTTGTTTCTGCACCGACCAGAAGCGCGCCGGAAAAGACAACTTCACTTTGACCCCCAACGGCACCGGCGGCGTCGAAGACCGCATGCATGTGCTGTGGACCCACGGCGTCGGCACCGGCAAGATAACGATGAATGAATTTGTCGCCATTACCTCTGCCAACGCCGCCAAGATTTTCAATATCTACCCGCGCAAGGGAACCATCGAAGTCGGCGCGGACGCCGATCTGGTGGTCTGGGACCCTGAAAAAGAGCGGACCATCTCCAAGGATACCCATCACCAGAATATTGACTTCAATATCTTTGAAGGGATGACGGTTAAAGGTATTAATGTGGTCACTGTCAGTCAGGGCAATGTCGTCTATCAGGACGGCGAGGTTAAGACTGTCAGGGGGGCCGGGCGTTATATCGACAGGCCGACTTTTGCGCCTTATTACGACGCAATGAAGATCACGCATAAAAACAAAGCGCCGCGCGCCGTGTCCAGATAAGTCTTAAAAGGGGTGGGGGAAGTGCTAGAGGAACAACAAGCGACGGGCAGTGCCGCCGTTCGACGTGTCGTTGAGACGGAAAACCTGAACCTGACGTTCAAAACTGCGGACGGCCCGGTTTTCGCCCTCGCCGATATCAATTTGCAGGTCAATCATGGCGAGTTCGTCTCCTTCATCGGGCCGTCGGGCTGTGGCAAGACAACGCTGCTTCGGGTCATCGCCGACCTTGAACAGCCGACCGATGGCTCGATTCTGGTCAATGGCATTTCTGCCCACGCGGCACGTTCGGCGCGGGCCTATGGATACGTCTTTCAGGCCCCGGGGCTTTATCCCTGGCGGACCATCGAACGCAATGTTACCTTGCCCCTGGAAGTCATGGGGGTGGCCAAGGCGGAACGCCGTGAGCGGGCAAAAAAATATCTCGAGCTGGTCAATCTTGGCGGTTTTGAAAACAAATATCCGTGGCAGCTTTCGGGCGGCATGCAGCAGCGGGCCTCAATCGCCCGCGCACTTTGTGTCGATCCCGAACTGCTGTTAATGGACGAACCATTCGGTGCTTTGGATGAAATCGTCCGCGATCATCTCAACGAGCAGCTTTTGCAGCTTTGGCATCAAACCAAAAAAACCGTCGTCTTTGTCACCCACTCGATTCCCGAAGCGGTGTTCCTGTCGACCAAGATCGTCGTCATGTCACCGCGTCCGGGCCGTATCATCGATGTCATCGATTGCAATTTCCCAACCGACCGGACACTCGATATCCGCGAAACGCCGGAATTTGTCGCCATCGCGCACAGGGTTCGCGAAGGCTTGCGGGCGGGGCATGGCGATGACGACTGAGGCCGCCAGCATCGGCATGACAAGGCGTTCCGTCTTTTCCATCGCCATGTCCGGGCAGACGGGTCCGGTCAGCGTGGTGTTGCTGTTGTTCGTCGCACTTTGGTACGCCGGTGCTGTGTGGATGAATTCGACTTGGGAAATCGATCGCTTCGAGAAGCATAAAATCGACTGGTCGGTCGGCGATCTGGTGCGCGCCACCATGGCCCAGGATCGGCCGATCCTGCCGGCCCCCCATCAGGTGCTGGTGGAAATGAATAAAACCATCCTGCAAACGAACATCACCTCCAAGCGCAGCCTGATCTACCATTCATGGGTGACCTTGTCCTCGACCCTGTTGGGATTTCTGGTCGGCGGGATTTTGGGAATTTTGCTGGCCGTTGGCATCGTCCACAATCAGACCTTGGAGAAAAGCCTGATGCCGTGGGTGATCTCCTCGCAAACCATTCCGATTCTGGCGATCGCGCCGATGATTATCGTCGTCTTGGGGGCGATTGGTCTGAAGGGACTGGTTCCCAAGGCGATTATTTCGACCTACCTTTGTTTCTTCCCCGTTACCATCAGTATGGTCAAGGGTCTGCGCTCGCCCGGTGTGCTGGAAATGGATTTGATGCGGACCTATTGCGCCAGCCCCTGGCAGACGTTCTGGATGCTGCGCTGGCCGGCGTCCATGCCGTATTTGTTCACCAGTCTTAAAGTTGCCATCGCCATCGCCTTGGTCGGGGCCATCGTCGGTGAACTGCCGACCGGTGCCCAGGCCGGGCTTGGCGCGCGGCTGCTGGCCGGGTCTTACTACGGTCAAACCATACAGATCTGGTCGGCCCTTGTGACCGCCGCCGTTCTCGCTGCCGGGTTGGTCGTGCTGATTGGCGTTATCGAGCGGTTGGTGCTCAAGAGAATGGGGATGGCCCGATGAGCCGCCAACGCGACGGCTTCGGATTGGCGGCGCTGGCTTTTGCCGTGCTTGCCGCGGCCCTGCCGCTGGCCGGTGGCGAAAATCCCCTGGCCTGGAGCGACCGCCCCCTGGGCCTTGCCAGTCTTGTCGCCGTGGCGGCTATGGCTGCCTATGTTGCGGCCAAGGGCGTTCGCGGGGTGGCCACTGCCCTTGCCGTTTTAAGTCTCGTCTTCATTGCCACGTTGGTGGCAATAAGGCTGATTGATGAAGGGCTCTACGGTAGTAGCAGTTGGGGATTCTGGAGCTATATCTTCGCCCTTTGGGCCTTAACCTGGCGCGGTATCGCCGAAGTCGCCCGCTACCGCTCACTTGTTAAAAAGCGTCAACAACTGGCGGGCATTCTTGTTCCTGCCGCCTTCGGACTGTGGCTGCTGTTCCTGTGGGAAATGGGCTGTCAGGGCTTCGGCGTGCCAAGCGTCCTGCTGCCGCCGCCGAGCGCTATTTTCATCAGGTTGATCGCCTCGCCGGACATTTTATGGGACGATTTCGTCCAGACTTTCATGAAGGCGGTCATCAGCGGCTACGCCATGGGTTGCGGGGCAGGCTTTATCGTCGCCATATTGGTTGACCGGGTGCCATTCCTGAAACGCGGGCTTCTGCCACTCGGCAACATGGTCAGCGCCCTGCCGATTGTCGGCGTCGCGCCGATCATGGTGATGTGGTTTGGCTTCGACTGGCAGTCGAAAGCCGCCGTCGTTGTCATCATGACCTTTTTCCCGATGCTGGTGAACACCGCGTCAGGGCTTTCGGCGGTAGGTAGGCTTGAGCTGGAATTAATGCGCTCCTACGGGGCTGGCTACTGGCAAACACTCTTCAAGTTGAGGATTCCGGCGGCTATGCCGTTTGTCTTTAACGCCTTAAAAATTAATTCCACGCTGGCGCTTATCGGTGCCATCGTTGCCGAGTTCTTCGGCACACCGATTGTCGGCATGGGTTTTCGCATTTCTACGGAAGTGGGAAGAATGAACGTGGATATGGTCTGGGCGGAGATTTTTATTGCCGCCCTGGCTGGCTCTGCGTTTTATGGTGTGATGGCTATGATGGAACGCGCCGTCACGTTTTGGCATCCGTCCTATCGCCGAAGGAAATGATAGGCGGGATAAAAAGATAATGCATAAATATTTAGGGAGATGAAACATGAAACGATTGATTCCGATGCTTAGCGCCTTGGCTGTAGGGTTCGCGGCAAGCAGCGCCATGGCCGCCGAAAAAGTTACATTGCAATTAAAATGGGTGACCCAGGCACAGTTCGCTGGCTACTACGTGGCCAAGGATAAAGGCTTCTACAGTGACGCCGGGCTCGACGTCACCATCAATCCGGGCGGCCCCGATGTCGCTCCGCCGCAAGTCATCGCCGGTGGTGCCGCCGATGTGGTCGTCGACTGGATGCCTTCGGCCCTGGCGTCGCGTGAAAAAGGCGTGCCGCTGGTTAACATTGCCCAGCCTTTCAAGCGTTCGGGCATGATGCTGACCTGCCGCAAGGATTCGGGCATCACATCGCCGAAAGACTTCCCCGGTCGGACCCTGGGCGTCTGGTTCTACGGTAACGAATATCCTTTCTTAAGCTGGATGTCGAAACTGGGTATCTCGACCAAGGGCGGCAATGATGGCGTCAAGGTCCTGAAACAGGGCTTCAACGTCGATCCGTTGTTGCAAAAACAGGCCGATTGCGTCTCCACCATGACTTATAATGAATACTGGCAGGTCATTGACGCCGGCCTCAGTGCCGACGAACTGGTCGTTTTCAAGTATCAGGACCAGGGCGTCGCAACCATGGAAGATGGCCTGTATGTTCTTGAGAAGAATCTGAAGAATCCGGCCTTCGTCGACAAAATGGCCCGTTTCGTCAAAGCCAGCATGAAGGGTTGGGCCTGGGCGCGTGACAATCAGAAAGAAGCCGCGATGATCGTTCTCGAGAACGACTCGACGGGTGCCCAGACCGAAAAGCACCAGGTTCGCATGATGGGTGAAATCAACAAGCTGACCGCCGGATCTAACGGCAAGCTTGACCCGGCCGATTACGAAAGCACAGTCGCAACCCTGATGGGTGGCGGTTCCGACCCGGTTATCTCCATGAAACCGTCCGGCGCGTGGACTCACGTGGTCATCGATAAAGCCTTGGGTATGTAAGAAAGTCAAAACCGCCCGGTGCGTCGATTAGCACCGGGCGGGACTTGACTTGCGAAGACGCCTTTCTGACGCTTGATTTTGACCTTAAGATTTATTGCCAAATGGCGTTGACATTGGGGGTTTTAGCGGTATATTGCCGCCTCCTTTTCAAGGGCCCCGCGAAAGTAGCGACGGGCCCTTAAAACTTGTTGATAAAACGGGCTTATTTTCGCCCATTTAGTGGAATTGTCATGTACGCAGTTATTAAAACCGGCGGAAAACAGTATAAAGTTGCTGAAAACGACGTCATCATTGTCGAAAAGCTCATTGCCGAAGCCGGTGATACCATCGCACTCGAAGATGTGCTGATGATTGGTGATCAGGGTCAGGCCGCGACAACGGTCGCCGCCGATCTGACTAAGGCCGCCGTCTTCGCCGAGGTGATCGATCAGAGCCGCGCCGACAAGATCATTATCTTCAAGAAGAAGCGCCGTCAGAATTACCGCCGCAAGGCCGGTCATCGTCAGCACCAGACTGTGCTGCGTATTACCGGCATCAGCGCCACCGGTACCAAGCCTGCGGCTGCCAAGAAAGCAGCACCGGCAAAAGCAGCAGCCAAGGCTGACGACGCCGAAGCAGCGCCGAAGAAGGCAGCGCCAAAGAAGGCCGTCGCCAAGTCCGAAGCAGCACCCAAGGCAAAAGCAGCACCCAAGGCAAAAGCAGCAGCAAAAGCAAAGCCTAAGGCTGCGGCAAAAGCCAAGATCGAGGAGTAGAGTCAGATGGCACATAAAAAAGCAGGTGGTAGTTCCCGTAACGGTCGCGATACCGCTGGTCGCCGTCTTGGCGTCAAGAAATTCGGTGGCGAAGTTGTCGTTCCCGGTAACATCATCATCCGCCAGCGCGGTACCAAGTGGCATCCCGGGGCTAACGTCGGCATCGGCAAGGATCACACCATCTACGCGCTCATCGATGGCCATGTGAAGTTTCAGAAGAAGGCCGAAGGCCGTGTTTTTGTTGGGGTGGAGCCGGCAGCAGTTTAATTCAACTGCAGCCATTCACTCATATCAAGTCTTAGGGGAATGGTTAGCCATTCCCCTTTTTTGATTCTGGACAACCAATGAAGTTTCTCGACGAAGCGAAAATTTATATCAAAAGCGGCGACGGCGGCAATGGCTGCGTCAGTTTTCGACGTGAAAAAAACATCCCCTTCGGCGGCCCCAACGGCGGCCATGGCGGGCGTGGTGGCGATGTCATTGTGCAATGCGTCGATGGTCTCAACACGCTGATCGATTTTCGCTATCAGCAGCACTTCAAGGGCAAGCGCGGCATCCACGGCATGGGTTCCAACATGGACGGGCCGAAGGGCCAGACGATGGTCATCAAGGTTCCCGCCGGTACCCAGATTCTCGACGAAAACAAAGATGTCGTCCTCGCCGATTTTACCGAAGTCGGGCAGTCGCAGGTTTTGGCCCGCGGTGGCGATGGCGGGTTTGGCAACACTCATTACAAGACCGCGACCAATCAGGCCCCCAGACGCTTTGATCCGGGTTGGCCGGGCGAGGAACTGTGGGTTTGGCTGCGCCTCAAGCTGATCGCCGATGCCGGTCTGGTCGGCTTGCCCAATGCCGGAAAATCGACCTTCCTGGCCGCAGTCTCGCGGGCCCGCCCGAAGATCGCCGATTATCCGTTCACCACCCTGCATCCTAATCTCGGTGTTGTCGGCATCGATGAAGAAGAATTCGTTATTGCCGATATCCCCGGTTTGATTGAAGGGGCTCACGAAGGTGCGGGCCTTGGCACGCGCTTTCTCGGTCATGTGGAGCGCTGCGGCGTGCTCTTGCATTTGGTCGATGGCACCGCCGATGACGTGGCCGAATCCTACCGGGTTATTCGCGGCGAGTTGGAAGCCTACGGCGGCATCCTTAAGGACAAGATCGAAATCGTCGCGCTGAACAAGTGCGACGCGCTGACAGCAGACGATATTACCGAAAAACTGAGTGCCCTGAAAAAGGCTTCCGGCTCTGAGGTGATGAAACTTTCGGGCATCGCCGGTCTTGGTGTGCCTGAAATGTTGCGTGCCCTGAACGCCATCATCCACGAAGAACGCGGCGATAACGTCGTTGAAGAACGGGTAGTTTTTGAGCCATGAGCCCGCATCGCCAGACAACTGATCTGGGGACGGCCAAACGCATCGTCATCAAGATCGGCTCGGCCCTGCTGGTTGACGATGAGCACGGCACCATTCATCGTGCGTGGCTTGCCGCATTGGCCGCCGACGTCGCCCGTCTGCACGCCCGTGGTCAGCAAGTGGTGATCGTTTCATCAGGCGCTATTGCCGTCGGTCGCAGGCATCTGAAGTTTGCCGAGGGGACTCTCAGGCTCGAGGAAAAACAGGCCGCCGCGGCCACCGGTATGGTCCGTCTGGCCCATGCCTATCAAGAAGAACTGGCGCACCATGATTTGACCCTGGCGCAGGTCTTGCTGACCTTAGATGATAGCGAAAATCGGCGGCGCTACCTCAATGCCCGCAACACTTTGGAAACCTTGCTCAGGCTCGGTGCGGTGCCGCTTATCAACGAGAACGACACCGTCGCCACCGATGAAATTCGCTTTGGTGACAATGACCGACTGGGTGCCCGTGTCGCCGCCATGGTCAGCGCCGACACCCTTATTCTGCTTTCCGATATAGACGGTTTTTACACCGCCGATCCACGCCACGACGACAGCGCTACGATCATTCCCGAAGTTCATGAAATCACGGCGGAAATCGAGGCCATGGCCGGGCAGTCCCAAAGTAATGTCGGTAGCGGCGGCATGGTGACAAAGCTGGTCGCGGCAAAGATCGCCATGGCCGCCGGCTGTCGTATGGTCATTGCCGATGGGCGCAACCTCAATCCGGTCCAGCGGATCGAAGAAGGCGCGCCCTGTACCTGGTTCATGCCCAAGGCAACCCCGCGCACGGCGCGCAAGCACTGGATCGCCGGCACCCTCAATCCGACCGGCACCCTGGTCGTCGATGACGGCGCACTGAACGCCCTGAAAAGCGGCAAGAGTTTGCTGCCCGCAGGCGTCGTCGCCGTCAAGGGCAACTTCGAGAAGGGCGACGCGGTGATCGTCACGGCCGGCGCGGACACGGAAGTGGCGCGCGGCCTTGTTGGCTACTCGCTTAAAGATGCCCGCCTGCTGATGGGCCATAAAAGCAGTGAAATCGAAGCCCTGCTGGGCTACCGTGGAGCCGATGAATTGATTCACAGGGACGATCTGGTGTTGTCATGAACGCGCATGAAACAAACGATATCCCCGCCCTGATGCGGAATATGGGCATTGCCGCCAAGGCCGCCGCCACTGAGCTTGCGGTGGCTACCAGCGATGCCAAGAACCTGGCCCTGCGCGAAGCTGCGGCCAGCCTGCGCGGCCATACATCGGAAATTCTCGCGGCCAACGCCCTCGATATGGCCGCCGGTGAGGAAAAAGGCCTGAAGGGTTCGTTCCTCGATCGCCTGCTGCTCGACGCGGGCCGCGTCGAGGCCATGGCTGGTGGCCTTGAGGCGATTGCCGATCTCGCCGACCCCGTCGGCGTCAGCATGGCCGAGTGGGATCGCCCGAACGGACTACACATCGCCCGTGTCAGCACGCCGCTTGGGGTTATCGGGGTGATCTATGAATCCCGGCCCAACGTCACGGCGGACGCAGGCGCACTGTGCTTGAAGGCAGGCAACGCGGTGATCCTGCGCGGTGGCTCGGAAAGTTTCCATTCATCGGCGGCAATCATGGCATGCTTGGCCGATGGCCTGAAGGCGGCCGGGTTGCCTGCGGCTTCGATCCAGTTGGTGGCGACGCGCAACCGCGCCGCCGTCGGCGAATTGTTGCGCCTGAGCGACTATGTCGATGTCATCGTGCCGCGTGGCGGCAAGTCGCTGATCGAACGGATTACCGCCGAAAGCCGGATTCCCATGTTCAAGCATCTCGAAGGGATCTGCCATATCTATGTCGATGGCAGCGCCGATGCGCAGATGGCGCGGGACATTATCGTCAACGCCAAGATGCGTCGGACCGGTGTCTGCGGTGCCGCCGAAACACTGCTTATCGCCCGTTCAGCGGGTGTTCTGTTGCCCGGAATCGTCGATGATCTGAGCGCCGCCGGGTGCGAGGTTCGCGGCGACGCCGCCGCTCAGGCTCTCGATAAGCGGATCATCCCGGCCTCGGACGCCGATTGGAAAACGGAATATCTGGATTCGATTATCTCGGTGGCCGTCGTCGAGGACGTTGACGCCGCCGTCAGCCACATTGCCGCGCACGGCTCTCAACACACCGATTGCATCATCACCGAAGACGCCGAGGCGGCAAGCGTCTTCCTCAATGAAGTCGATAGCGCCATCGTCATGGTCAATGCCTCGACCCAGTTCGCCGATGGCGGTGAATTCGGCATGGGTGCGGAAATCGGTATTTCGACGGGCAAGTTGCACGCCCGTGGGCCGGTCGGCGTCGAACAGTTGACCAGCTTCAAATACATCGTCCGCGGGACCGGCCAGTGCCGTCCGTGACGGGCCGTCGGATCGGCTTGCTGGGCGGCTCGTTCAACCCGGCCCATGACGGACACCTGCATATTTCCACCCTCGCCCTGGAGCGTCTCAAGCTCGATCAGTTGTGGTGGCTGGTTAGTCCGCAGAATCCCTTGAAACCGGCTTCTGACATGGCCCCCTTCGCGGCGCGACTCAAAAATGCCAAGAAAATCGCCGCCGTCGATCCGCGTATCGTCGTCAGCGATTTTGAAGAGAGCCACGCCAGTTCCTACACGGTCGATACGGTTGTCGCCCTGAAGCGGCAGTTTCCCAAGGATTCCTTCGTTTGGGTGATGGGCGCGGACCTGTTGGTGGAGATGCCGCGCTGGAGCCGCTGGCGGAGCCTTTTTAGGATCGTTCCCATTGCGATTTTCGCCCGTCCGGCCTATTGTTCACGGGCGCTGGCCGGTAAGGCGGCGCGGCGCTTCCGGGGCTCAAGAATAGCCCGGTTTCGCGCCCGCTCATTGGCGGATATGAAACCACCGGCTTGGACTTTTTTGCGAACCCGGTTAAACACACAATCCGCCACCCGCATTCGCGCCGAAAACCGGCGGGTGCGTAAATAGTGATGGTTTCGGGATGATCCCGTAAGCCAATGAAATGTTAGGAGCCGACCATACCCCGTAAGAAAAAATCGACACTGGCGCCCGCAGAATTGCTGGCTCTGGTGGAAAAGTCGCTGGATGACGACAAGGCCGTAGGCGTTGTCGTTATTGACCTTGAAGGCAAAACATCTTTGACCGATTACATGGTCATTGCCAGCGGCACCTCACAGCGCCATGTCAGCGCGATGGCTGAAAATCTCCGTGAAAAAATCAAACAGAGTGGCATTAAAAAGGTGTCTGTCGAAGGACAGTCCCAATGCGACTGGGTGTTGATTGACGGCGGCGACATCATCGTTCACCTGTTCCGTCCGGAAGTCCGGGAATTCTACAACATCGAAAAGATGTGGGGCGTTCCCTTGCCTGAGACAACGGATGGCACTATGGCGGCGAACAGCTTGGTCTGATGCGCTTTGTCATAGCCGCAGTGGGCCGCGCCAAGGCAGGGCCAGAGAAAGCTTTGTTCGAGCACTATCTGGACCGCCTGCAGTTGCCCTTTTCACTGGAATTGAAAGAGGTCGAGGAAAAGCGCCCCCTGCAAGGTCTTGAATTGAAGCGTAGCGAGGCCACACTGTTAATGGCCGCAGCGGCGAAGGGGGCCTTGATTGTTGCCATGGACGAGCGTGGAAAGTCCTTGTCCAGCCCCCAGTTTGCAGACCATATTGGCCGCTGGCGTGATGAGGGACAGCGCGATCTGATCTTTATCATCGGCGGCGCTGACGGACTGGATGAAAGTGTCCGCAGCCAGGCTCGGCTGATCCTGTCATTTGGCAACCAGACCTGGCCGCACATGTTGGTACGCGGCTTGCTCGCCGAACAAATTTACCGGGCCCAGTGCATTCTGGGTGGACACCCCTATCATCGACAATAATGCTAAACAGGAACTCAAAGAAATCATGCGTAAGTATCTGAACATCGAATTGGCTGATCGCAGGGTCGAAACCAAAGAATTGCACGGCGAGGACATTTCCCGCGCCGGTCGTTACCTGATCGCCAAGACCTTGCTTGAAGAAGGCGTCGCCACGGTTGACCCGTTATCGGGCGACAACCCGCTTATGTTCTCTGCCGGGCCTTTCGCCGGGACCAACATGTCCAATGGCAACCGTCTCAGCGTCGGCTGCAAAAGTCCGCTTACCGGCGGCATCAAGGAATCCAACGTCGGCGGTACTTTCGCCGTGGCCCTGGGTCATCTGGGGCTGGCCGGGTTCACCTTGCGGGGAATTTCAAAAGACTGGCAGGTTATCCATTTCGCCAAGGACGGCGAGATCACTTTTCATGACGCAGCCCCCTATATGGGCAAGGGCACCTTCGAGACCGCCACCATGCTGCATGAAAAATACGGTAAGAAAATCAGTCTCGGCATTTGTGGCCCGGTCGGCGAATACCAGGGCCTGATCGCCGGTATCAGTTTCAGCGACCGGGAAAACCGGCCGGTGCGGTTGGCCGGGCGCGGTGGCGTCGGTGCCGTCCTGGGGTCAAAAAAGGTCAAGGCTATCGTCGTCGAGATGGACCGGATGCCGGCCCTGCATGACAAGAAGAAAACCATTGCCACGGTGCGCGACTATGCCGCCAAGCTGGAAGCCGAACCGGCCGTCCAGAATATGAAAAAGCTGGGCACGGCGATGGTCGCCGATATGACCAATTACACAGGCGGCCTGCCGGTTCGCAACTTCACAGGCGGTCAATTTGTCGACATCGACAAGGGCACGCTGCTTCTCGGCGGTCAGCATATTTACGAGCGCAATGTCGCGCGCGGCGGCGATCCCTCGCACGCCTGCATGCCCGGTTGCGTGATTAAATGTTCCAATGTTTACGTCGATAAAGACGGCAAGGAGATGGTCTCGCCGCTGGAATATGAAACCCTCTGCCTGATGGGTTCCAACTGTGGCATTGCTGACCCCGACGACGTCGCAAGGCTCAACAACATCGCCAACGATTTAGGCATCGACACAATTGAAACCGGGGCCACGTTGGGCATCCTGATGGATGATGGTCAGGCGGAATTCGGCGATGTCGATTTCATGGCCCGCAGCCTTGATGATATCGCCAAGGGCAACGAAAACGGGCGCTTGCTGGCTAAAGGAACGGCACGTGTCGGTGAGCATTACGGAATCAAGCGGCTGCCGGTTATCAAGAAGCAGGCGCTCAGCGCTTACGACCCTCGGGTTATCGAAGTGACCGCCATTTCGATGATGGTCACGGCCCAGGGTGCAGATCATACGGTCGGCAACCTGCCAGCCTTCGAATGCGCCGATAAAAGCGTCGAGGAACTGGCCCAGCAAAGTTTCGATATTCAGGTTCATAGCGCCATTGCCGACAGTTTCGGCCTGTGCATTTTCGGACGTTCGGTAACCAATACCCATCATCAGTTGATTGCCGATGGCATCAATAACGCCCATGGCACCGAAGTTGACCCCGCCTTCATCTGGAAAATCGGCGTCGATACATTGCGCCTGGAAAAACAGTTCAATCAGGCCGCCGGGTTCACCGAAAAAGATGATGAATTGCCGGAATTCTTCCACGCCGAAGCCCTGCCGCCAACTCAGCGCAAGGCGCGCCTGCACGCCAGGGAAGTCAATCAATACATCAACGACTTGATCGGTTAGGAACGCTATACTCCCGCCTATGTCAGATTCTGTGAACAGGCCGAAACCCGTCGTTCTTTGCATCCTTGATGGTTGGGGAGAACGATCCGAAGGCGACAACAACGCGATCGCCCAGGCGGCAACGCCGAATTGGGACCGTTTTGTTGCGACGCTGCCCAGCGCCCACCTGCAAGCCTCGGCCAGGGATGTCGGGCTGCCCGATGGGCAGATGGGTAATTCCGAAGTAGGCCACACCAATCTGGGGGCGGGCCGCGTCGTCAAACAGGACTTGCCGCTCATCGACGAAGCGGTGGCCGATGGCTCACTGGCGAAAAAACCGGCGCTGAAGTATATCATCGACAGATTAAACGCCAGCGGCGGCGCTTGCCATTTGCTCGGCCTGTTGTCGCCCGGCGGTGTGCATTCCCACGAGCGCCATATCCTCGCCCTCGCCGAAATCCTCAGCCGGGCCGGTATTGCTGTGTGTGTGCATGTGTTTTTGGACGGTCGCGATACGCCGCCTAAAAGCGCCCGGGGCTTTATGGCGGATTTTCTGAAAAGCATTGAAGACCTGACCAACGTCCGTGTTGCTACGGTTTGCGGGCGCTATTACGCCATGGACCGGGATAACCGCTGGGACAGGGTCGGGCTGGCTTACGATGTTCTGAGCGGCGGCGTCGGGGAGAGCGCTAGCGATGCCCTGGCCGCCATCGACCATGCTTACGCGGCGGGCCTCAGCGATGAATTCGTCCTGCCGACGGCTATCGACGGATTCCCCGGCATGCAGGATGGCGATGGCCTGCTGATGGCCAACTTCCGCTCCGACCGGGCGCGGGAGATCCTCTCTGCCCTCGTCGATCCGGCTTTTAATGGCTTCGAGCGCAAGCGCGTTGTTGCCTTTGCCACGCGCCTCGGCATGGTTAGTTATTCCAGCAATCTGGATAAATATTTTGCCATTCTGTTTCCTTCGGTCGAATTGACGAACATTCTCGGCGAGGTCGTCTCGCGTGCCGGAATGAAGCAGTTGCGTATTGCCGAAACCGAAAAATATGCCCACGTCACCTTCTTCTTTAACGGTGGCCGCGAGCAGGAGTTCGAAGGCGAGGAACGCATCCTTGTGCCTTCGCCGAAGGTCGCGACCTATGACCTTCAACCGGAAATGTCGGCCGTCGAAGTCACCGACAAGCTGACCCAAGCCATTGCCGCAGGGACGTTTGATCTGATTGTCGTCAATTACGCCAATGGCGATATGGTCGGCCATACCGGTGTACTGGCGGCGGCCTGCAAGGCGGTCGAAACCCTCGATGCCGCCCTGGGCAGGTTGGAACAAGCCGTGACCAAGGCCGGTGGCGTCCTGTTGATCACCGCCGATCATGGCAATTGCGAACAGATGTGGGACGGTGTGCAAGACGCAGGACAGCCGCACACCGCCCATACGACAAACACGGTACCGCTTTTGATGCTCAACGCGCCGGACTGGGCGGGGGGCTTGAAAGACGGTTCGCTGGCCGATATCGCGCCGACCTTGCTGAAACTGCTGAAACTGAAACAACCGCAAGAAATGACCGGTCGCAGCCTGATTAGAGAACGAGTCAGTTGAAATTCATTGCCCTGATTTTTTTGCTTTCGGCTTTCGGCTTGCCGGGCCTTGTGGCCGCAGCGGAAAGCAAGCCTGGGGCCAAGCTGCAAGAAATCGAGCGGGCCCTGGATCAAGGCAAAAAGCAACGCGATAGCTTGAAGTCAAAGGCCCTTGAGTTGGCGCACGAACTAGAGCGTCTGAAGGCCGAGACAGTGAAGGTGGCGGCGGCTATTCAAGGCCACGAAACGGCGGTTCTCGATCTCGAAGACAGGCTGGTGGAGCTGGCCCTTGCCGAAAAAGACAAGCTCGTCCTGTTAAGCCAAAGACGCGAACAGTTCGGCCATGTTCTGATGGCCCTGCAACGTATGGCCCGCCATCCGCCCGAAGCGATGATCGCTGCGCCGATAAGCCCGTCTGACACGGTGCGCGGTGCGATTCTGCTGCGCGCCGCCGTCCCGGCAATCGAAGACCGCGCGACGATCTTGCGTCATGACCTTACGGAACTGACCCAGGCACGCAAACAATCGGTCGAAAAACGTCTGCAACTGGCTTCCGTGCGGGCCGGTCTTGACATCGAACGCCAGCGTCTGGATGACTTGCTAGGGCAAAAGACGAAGCTCAAAAGAAACACCGATTCAGAGACCCTGAAAGCGGAAAAGCGAATCCGCGTACTGGTCAAGGAATCGAAAAATCTGCAAGACCTGATGGCCCGCTTGGAAGCCAACAAAAGCAAAAATAAAAAGCCGGAACCAACAAAACCCAATCCGTCGCTGATCAGCAAGGCCAGGGGAACGCTGCCTTATCCTGCCATCGGGCGGCTGGTCGGGCGTTATGGCCAGACCCTGGAAACGGGACTTACCCGCAAGGGGATTACCATTGAAACAGGGGCTGGTGCGCAAGTTGTCGTGCCCTATGATGGCACGGTGGTCTTCGCCGGTCTCTTCAAGGGATACGGGCGGCTCTTGATCATCGAACACGGCGAGGGATATCATAGCCTGCTTGCGGGCCTCGCCCGTATCGATAACATTATCGGGCAACAGGTGCTATCGGGCGAGCCAGCGGGTATCATGGGCGGTTCGGAAAATAGCCCGCCGGTTCTTTATGTGGAATTACGACGCAACGGACAGCCGATCAATCCATTGCCGTGGCTGGCAGCGCGCAAAATTAAGGTTAAGGTGAACGGATGAAAAATCGATTTTTCAAAATTGTCACGGTGGCGTTTTTCCTGGCTCCGCTGTTCTCAGTGGTGCCGTCCGGGGCCGCATTGGCTCAGGATAAAACTGAAAGTAACACCGAGACCTATCGCTTGCTCAATCTGTTCGGTGATGTTTTCGAGCGGATCCGTAGCGATTATGTCGAGGAATTGACGGATGAAGAACTGATCGAGGCGGCAATCGGCGGCATGTTGTCCTCCCTTGACCCGCATTCGAGTTACCTTAACGCCAAAGATTACAGTGCCATGCAGGTGCAGACCCGTGGTCGTTTCGGCGGCCTGGGCATCGAAGTGACCATGGAAAACGGACTGGTCAAGGTGGTCTCTCCTATTGACGACACACCGGCTTTCCGGGCAGGCATCGAAGCCGGAGACCTGATCACCCACCTCGATGGCGAGCCGGTTCTCGGCCTGACTCTGGCGCAGGCGGTCGAAAAGATGCGCGGCAAGGTCGGTACCGATATCAAGATTACCGTTCGCAGGGCGGGGGTCGAGGATTTTGAAGTCAGCATCACCCGCGCCGTCGTCAAGATCCAGGCGGTGCGTTCGCGCATGGAAGGCAATGTCGGCTATTTGCGTATTACCTCGTTCAGCGCCCAGGCCGACGCGGGGGTCAAGAAGGCCATCGCCAAATTCCGCGAAGCCGTCGGCGATAAATTGCAGGGCGTTATTTTCGACCTGCGCAACAATCCGGGCGGCTTGCTCGATCAGGCGGTCGCGGTCTCCGATATCTTCCTCGATAAGGGCGAGATCGTCTCGACCCGTTCGCGCAAACCAGAAGACACCTCGCGTTATAACGCCCGCAAAGGCGATCTGATCAATGGCTTGCCCCTGGTGGTGTTGATAAACGGCGGCTCTGCCTCGGCATCGGAAATCGTCGCCGGTGCGCTGCAGGACCATAAACGGGCGATCTTGCTGGGCACCAAATCCTTTGGTAAGGGCTCGGTGCAGACTATCATGCCGCTTTCCAAGCAGGGCGCCATGCGGTTGACCACGGCCAGGTATTTTACGCCCTCTGGCCGGTCCATCCAGGCCGTCGGCATCGAACCCGATATTATCGTTGAATTGGCCAAGATCGAGGCGATCACCGTGCCCAAGGCCCGTCGCGAGGCGGATTTGCGCGGCGCGCTGGAGAACGGCAACGCCGCGGACCCCAATGCCGCGCCCGATGCCGACAAGGCCGCGCCAACGCCCGATGACAAAGCGGTGGAAAGCAAAGCCCGCGACTATCAGCTTGACCGGGCGCTTGATTTGATTCGCGGTGTTGCCATGTTCTCAGGCCTAAGCGCCGTTAGCCAGTAACGCTCATTGACAGGTTGGTATAAGTGAAACTGCCCTTCAAAATACCAAGCATCAAGCTTCCGAAGTTCGGCAGGAAAAAGGCCGACGACGAAGATGATGACGGAGACGAATTCGATCCTTCTGATTTTGAAGGCGACGATAACGCGGCCTTTGGCGACATACCGGAATCTCCTGCCAGCGAAGGCGTTTCGCCCGCTCCCGATGATGAGCAAGCGGAGTCTCCAGCCGAACCAGAAGCCGAGGCCCCATCGGAGGCAGATGGACAGGCCCCGACGGATGTCGCAGGTGGCTCGGATATTGACGACGACCTTGAAGATATCGACTTCGGCAGCGACGACGATGACGAGGATGATGAGGAGGAAGGCGGCGGTAAGTCAAAACGCAAAAAGTTGCTCATCGGCGGCGGCGCTGCTGCTGCGGTGTTGCTGATTGGCGGCTTGTCGTGGTTTTTCCTGTCTGGTGACGGCGGCCATGAACCGGCGGCTAAAGAGGCAACCGGCATCCCCACTGTGACCATGGATATCGCCCCGAAGAAAAAGGTGATCGGCGGCAATTCCCTGAACGCTATTGCCGCCGGGGCGAAGGGGCCGGGGGCCGGGGTTGTCGCCGCAGTGGTCTCGCCACTGGCATTCGCATCGGTGGCCCCGCCGAAGGTCAGCGATGGCCCACTGAGTGAAGCCAATGATCCACTTTTAAGTGAACCCAGCCCACAGGGGCCGTTACCGATCGCCAGCAAAGATGGTCGCATGGTTTGGAAGGCATACGCCAAGCCCTTTGCCAATCAGGATGCCCGCCCCCGGGTTGCCATCGTCATAAGCGGCCTTGGTTTAAGCGAGACTGCGACCGAAGCGGCAATCCAGTTGTTGCCGGGCAATGTTACCCTGGCCTTCGATCCTTACGCCCCCGGCTTGCTTGATTGGGTCGCCAAGGCACGCCATGCCGGGCACGAGGCACTGATTATGGTTCCCCTTGAGCCTGCGACTTTCCCAATAAGCGATCCCGGTCCGCAGGGCCTGATGACCACCAATGCGCCGGAAGAAAACCGCTTGCGCTTGGAGTATATCCTAAGCCGGGCAACCGGTTACGTCGGGGTGATGACGGTGATGGGTTCTAAATTCAATACCTCGGAAGAACACTTAAGGACGTTCCTTGGCGAAATTAAAGGGCGCGGTCTGATGTTCATTGAGGGCACGTTGGATTCGAATTCTCTGGCCCCTAAAATAGCCACGGAAATTGGCCTGCCCCGCGCTCTAACCGATATTATCGTCGATTCAATCCCGACCAAGGTGGCCATTGACGACCAGTTGGTAGAGCTGGAAAGTATTTTGAGCAAACAACCCGCTGCGGTCGTCATTGCCGAGGCGTACCCCGCATCGATTGAGCGTCTGGCCGCCTGGTGCGCCACGCTCGAATCGAAGAATCTGGTGCTCGCTCCGCTGTCCGTATTAGCCGATAAGCAGTTCCTGCAATGATTGTCCCGGCGAAGGAAAACTTGCCCTATCGCCCGTGCGCCGGGGCCATGCTGGTCAACGCTCGGGGCCAGGTATTTGTCGCCAAGCGGATCGACACACCGGGAGACGCCTGGCAAATGCCGCAAGGCGGCATTGATGAGGGCGAAGAGCCAAGCCGGGCGGTGCTGCGTGAACTGAAAGAAGAAACTGGCACCAACAAGGCGGAAATACTGGTCGAGAGTAAGCATTGGCGGGATTACGATCTGCCTGATCAGTTGATCGGCGTGCTGTGGGGTGGCAATTATCGCGGCCAGCGGCAGAAATGGTTTCTCCTGCGGTTTCTCGGCAACGATGGCGATATCGAACTTGCGGCCCATGGAGAACCGGAATTCAGCGCCTGGAAGTGGGCCGGGATCGATGAAATCGTCGATCTGATTGTCCCCTTTAAACGGGCGCTGTATGCGGATATTGTTAGCGAATTCCGGCCCTTTGTTGAATCCCTAAAAAATCAGAGTTGATAATCCTATGATGTATCTGAAAGTCTTGCTGGGCTTTGTCTTTCTTTTGGGCAGTGCCGATATCCTTGTTCGCGGCGCCGTCGGGCTGGCCCGCAGGTTGGATATCTCGCCGCTTGTCATCGGCATGACGATTATTGCTTTTGGCACCTCGGCTCCGGAACTGATGGTCAGCATGGATGCGGCGCTGGCCGGGTTGCCCGGGATGGCCCTTGGTAATGTCATCGGTTCAAATTTGGCCAATATGCTGCTGATCCTTGGTGCCGCAGCCTTGCTCATGCCGATTGCCATAAAACCCTACGCCCTGATGGGCGATGCCATGACGCTGCTCGGCGGCAGTTTGCTGTTTGGCTGGTTTTGCTGGAACGGCCCGATTGGCGCTCTGCAAGGCTCCGTGTTGCTGGTCTTGCTGGCTGTATTTCTGTTTCGGGCCTATTGGCTGAGTTCACATAACGGCGGTGCCAGCGCCGAAATTCTTGCAGAAGAAGTCAAGGATTTTGAAGGGATTAAGTCCCTGTGGTTGATATGGGGGGCGCTATTAGCCGGGCTGGCGGGGGTCATTTTCGGGGCCGATTTGCTGGTTGTCGGCGGCGTTGAATTGGCCAGAACCTACGGCGTCGCCGAAGAAGTCATCGGGCTTACGGTGTTGGCCTTCGGGACATCTCTGCCTGAACTGGCGGCTTCCGTCGTCGCCGCCCTGCGCGGCCATACGGAAGTGGCTCTTGGCAATGTGGTCGGCTCCAATATTTTCAATGTTTTGGCGGTCGTCGGCACGGTGGCGTTGGTGAGCCCGCTTGAGGCTCCCGCGCAAGTCCTTAATTTTGACTTGTGGGTGATGCTCGGGGCGACCGTCCTGCTGATGCCTTTCCTGAGCGGTGGCTGGCGCATTAATCGGCCGACCGCTGCGGTCCTTTTGATTGCCTACGGGGCCTATATCTTTATCCAGGCCTACGGTGTCTCTACCGTAATGGAGATTCTGGGTTGAAACGCGCTCGGCTATCGCGCACAGTCGGCTGATGGATACTGTTCTGATTACCGGCGCCGCCAAGCGCATTGGCAAGGCCCTGGCCCTTGGCATGGGCAGCGATGGCTGGCGGGTTGTCCTGCATTACCGCTCCTCTGACGATGACGCTGAAAGCGTCGCCCAGATGATACGCGATCAGGGTGGCGAGGCTTTTACCGTCCAGGCCGATCTGAGCGACGAGGAACAAGTTGAGAGTTTGATTGCCAGGAGCGTTGAGCAAGCGGGCCCCCTGTCGTGCCTGATTAACAATGCCTCGATTTTTGAAGAGGACTCGGTAGAAACGGCAAGCCGCCAGTCATGGGACGACCATATGCAGGTCAATCTGCGCACACCGTTTGTCCTGATCCAGGGCTTTCGTGAACAGCTTCCCGAAGGCCTGGAAGGCAATGTAGTCAATATTATTGATCAACGGGTATGGAATTTAACCCCGCATTTCCTCACCTATACCTTAAGCAAGGCAGGTTTGTGGACGTTGACCCAGACCCTTGCCCTGGCCCTGGCACCCAATATTCGTGTCAATGCTATTGGTCCGGGGCCGGTGTTGCCCAGCGCCAGACAAACAGAAGAGGCGTTTATCGAACAGTGGTCGTCGCTTCCAATGAGGCGAAACGTAACGTTAGAGGAAATAGTCGATGCCGTCAGGTTTATACTTGACGCGCCATCGATGAGCGGGCAAATGATCGCTCTTGATGGTGGCCAGCATTTAGGTTGGTGCCAAGAACCCGCGGGGGGCGGGCCAAGGGAATAACTTAAGGGGACGAACAACATGACAGGCCGACCGATGGAACTTGTACAGCCACGTAATATTGCCGATGCTCGCGCCGCCATCCGCCATGTTTTTGTCCGCGACCTGGTTCTTGAATGTTCGATCGGGGTTCACCAATTTGAACGCGAAGCCACCCAAAGGGTCCGCATCAACCTCGATCTGGCAGTTCGTGAAGCTGACACCAGCGGCCAGTTGAATGACGATCTGGCCAATGTGGTTTGTTACGAGGAACTGACGAAAGGTGTGCGGGCAATTGTCGCCAGGGATCATGTCAATCTCGTCGAGACTTTGGCAGAGGACGTTGCCACCATGTGCCTGAGCGATATGCGGGTCCGTTCGGCCCGGATCCGTGTCGAGAAACTCGATATTCTTGAAGATGCGCTCAGCGTCGGCGTCGAAATCGAGAGATTCAATCCAGAGGGGTGATTTAAGATTGCCTTTTGACCACCCTACTGCCTGTCAAAGAACCTGCGAAAATCCCTGCAACCCATTGCAATAAATAGATTCATCGAATTGAAGTGCGGCGAGTTGTGCACAGGGCTGTGTTTGCAGTCGTATCGATAGCAAAATATTCCTTGAAAAACCGCCTTTTCGTCCGTTTTCCCCTTGATTTAATATTTTCTCTTTAAAAACAATGGGTTGGTGAATTGCTTAATTTTTAGGCATTCTCGAAGATGATATGGACTGTGGGGCAATTTTGCTTTTGAAGGGGTGTTTTCAACAGTTTTATCCACAGGAGTCGTGGATATTTATGATCAAACCATAATGAAAAGCTGATCGCAGTGGACGGAGCATGCGTTGACGTGCGGCTCGCTTTCGTTCAAATACCACTGATGGCGAAAAAATACCCTCAGAAGGATAGCGTTGGGAAACCTGCTAAGCAGGCCGAGTCCCGTCCTGCCGGTGTCACGGTTATCGAGTCTCATCTGCGGACACTGGACGCCTCGCCCGGAGTGTATCGGATGATCAATGCCGCCGGTGACGTTCTTTACGTCGGCAAGGCGAAGAACCTGAACAAACGAGTCGCCAGCTACACCAACCTGATACGCCAGCCGAACCGCTTGCGGCGGATGATTTCCGAGACCGCTTCAATGGAGTTCGTGACCACCCATACCGAGGCCGAGGCCCTGCTGCTGGAAGCCAACCTGATCAAACGCTACAAGCCGCGCTATAACATCTTGCTGCGTGACGATAAGTCGTTCCCTAAAATTATTCTCACCGGCGGTCATCCCTTCGCCCAGGTGATGAAGCACCGCGGTGTCGAAAATAAAGAGGGTGATTATTTTGGCCCCTTCGCCTCTGTCTGGGCGGTCAACGAGACGTTGACCATTCTGCAGCGGGCGTTCTTCCTCAGGACCTGCTCGGACAGCGTCTTCGCAAACCGCACACGGCCCTGCTTGCTGTATCAAATCAAGCGCTGTTCGGCTCCTTGCGTCGAGCGTATCGACGCCGCTGGATATGCCGAACTGGTGGCCCAGGCACGCGCCTTCCTGACCGGGGAAAGTCAAAAAATCCAGCGCGGTCTGGCGCTGCGCATGCAAAAGGCCAGCGACGAGCAGGATTATGAGGCGGCGGCAGGCTTTCGCGACCGCATCCGCGCCTTAACCCGCGTCCAGGCCCATCAGGGGATCAACCTTGCGGATATAAAAGAGGCCGACGTCATCGCCGCCCATCAGGCCGGCGGTCATACCTGTATTGAGGTCTTCTTCTTTCGTGGTGGTCGCAACTTCGGCAATCGTGCTTATTACCCTTCCCACGCTCGGGACGAAGACGCACCGCAAGTGCTTGAGGCCTTCATCGGCCAGTTTTATGACAATAAAGAACCCCCGCGCCTGTTGCTGCTGTCCCATCATCTGCCCAACCAATCGCTGATCGCAGACGCCTTGGCCGTCAAGTCCGGACGCAAGGTCGCGGTCGTCTGTCCACAGCGCGGCGACAAGCAGGGTCTCGTCGAGCACGCCCTGAGTAATGCCCGCGAGGCCCTGGGCAGGCGGTTGTCGGAAAGCGCTTCGCAACGCCGTCTGCTCGAAGGTCTGGCCGAGGCGCTCGACCTGGAGGCCGTCCCGGAGCGCATCGAAGTCTACGATAACAGCCATATTTCTGGAACCAAGGCGATCGGTGCCATGATCGTTGCCGGTCCCGAGGGGATGATGAAAAACGCCTACCGCAAGTTCACCATCAAGAATCCCGACACTACACCGGGCGATGATTACGCAATGATGCGGGAAGTCCTGACCCGGCGCTTCTCGCGTGCCCTCAAAGAAGACCCGGAGCGGGCGCGCGGCGGTTGGCCCGATCTGGTGTTGATAGACGGCGGAGCCGGACAGTTGAGCGTCACCCTGGAAGTCCTTAAAGAGCTTGATATCGACGATGTTATTGTTGCCGGTATTGCCAAAGGGGTCGAGCGCAATGCCGGGCGCGAACGTATTTTCCTGCCCGGCCGCGCACCGATTAGCCTGGTCCCGCGCGATCCGGTGCTGTACTTCCTGCAACGGCTGCGCGACGAGGCCCATCGCTTCGCCATCGGCTTCCATCGTCAGAAAAGGGGCAAGGCGGTGACCAAATCGAGTCTGGATGGGGTTCCCGGCATCGGCCCGAAGCGCAAAAAGGCGCTGCTCCATCACTTTGGTTCGGCTCCATCGGTCGAAGCCGCCGGGTTAGCCGATCTGGAAGCCGTCGAAGGGGTAAGTGGGGCAATGGCCAAGAAAATCTATGACTGGTTTCACACAGAAGCATAAACTCGGTATAAACAGGTTATCATGATTGAAAACAAATTCTGGAAAACGCGCATGCGGGTAAATCTGCCGAATATTCTGACTTTTTCACGGATTGGCTCCATTCCGGTGATCGTCGGTCTGATGTTTCTGCCCTCGCCACTGGGAAACTGGTTGCCTTTTGGCGTCTATACCTATGCCTGCCTGACTGATTTTTTCGATGGCTACCTGGCCCGCGCCTGGCAGCAGCAATCGGCTATGGGCCAATTCCTCGACCCTATTGCCGACAAGCTGCTGGTTTCCGCCGTGTTGCTGATGCTGGTCGCCAGCGATGCGATTGTCGGCGTTACGGTGATCCCGGCAGTGGTCATCCTGTTCAGGGAAATCCTGGTTTCGGGTTTGCGCGAGTTTTTGGCCGAAGTTCAGATCAAGGTTCCGGTGACGGTTCTGGCGAAATGGAAGACGACGATCCAGATGCTGGCCCTGGGGTTCTTGCTGGTCGGTGTCGCCGGGCCAGATTTCGGCCCGGTCTCGACCATGCAAATCGGTATCGTCGGCCTGTGGATTGCCGCCGCCCTGACTGTCGGCACCGGCTACGATTACTTGAAGGCCGGGTTGCTGCATATTACCGAACCCGATGATCAAGATGTTTAAGATGAAGGTATTCGGCATCACCGGATGGAGCGGCAGCGGCAAGACCACCCTGATGGTTAAACTATTGCCCGAACTGATCGGCCGTGGTTTCACGGTTTCGACCATGAAGCACACCCATCACCGCTTCGATCTGGACCGTAAGGGCAAGGATTCTTACGAACATCGTCAGGCCGGGGCCAGCGAGGTGCTGGTTTCCTCGTCCAATCGTTGGGCCTTGATGCACGAACTTCGCGGTGCCCCCGAACCCGATATGGGAGAACTGATCGAACAGATGACGCCGGTCGACTTGCTGCTGATCGAAGGCTTCAAGGGCCGCCACTATGACAAACTGGAAGTCTCGCGCCTGGCCACGGGCAAGCCGCCGCGTTGTCGGGAAGATAAGGAAATCGTCGCACTCGCCTGCGATAGCGTAATGGAAGACCTCGACATTCCCGTTCTTGATCTCAATAATATTGCCGCAATTGCCGATTTTATCGTCGCCCTTTGCGAACTGAAAAAAGGTGCGGGCAATGACCCAGCTTAAAAATGACTGCTTCGCCCACGGTGATGAGTTGACGCCGCTCGATGTCGCCCTTGAGCAACTTGAAAAGACGGTTAATGCGGTCGTCGGTATTGAAGAAGTGCCGCTGATCGATGCCTTGGCGCGGGTTCTCGCCGAAGACGTCGTGGCCGAACGCAATGTGCCGCCCCATGATAATTCCGCTGTCGATGGTTACGCGGTCTTCCATCAGGATTTATCGCCAGATGCCGACAGCCGCCTGCCGGTGGCCGGGCGGATCACCGCCGGTCATAAACTCGGGCGTCCAGCCAAGCCGGGCGAAGCCTACCGGATTTTCACCGGCGCGCCGATGCCCGAGCGCTGCGATACGGTGTTCATGCAGGAAGATGTCCGCCTTGAAGGCGACGACGTGATTTTGCCCGCCGGTATCAAGCAGGGTTCCAACCGGCGCTTTAAAGCCGAGGACGTTGCCGCCGGATCGGTCATTCTGGCCTGCGGAAAACGCCTCAGGCCGCAGGAAGTAGGCCTTGCCGCCTCGGTCGGGCGCAGTAAGCTTGCCGTCTACAAGCGCCTGCGCGTCGCCGTGTTTTCTACCGGCGACGAGGTCCGCGATCCGTCTCAGGACGCGCCGGAAGGCTGCATCTTCGATGCCAACCGCTTCACCATCATGGGCTTGCTCGCCCGTCTGGGCTGCCAAGTTACGGACCTGGGCATTCTTGAAGACGATGAAACGGTGATCGGCACTGCGCTGGCGGCGGCGGCCAGGGACCATGACCTTCTGTTTACCTCGGGCGGCGTTTCGGTCGGCGATGAAGATCACATCAAACCGGCGGTGGAAAAGCTCGGCAGCCTGCATTTCTGGCGTCTGGCGATTAAACCGGGACGACCCATCGCCTTTGGCCAGGTCGCAGGGACGCCGTTTGTCGGCTTGCCCGGCAATCCGGTGGCGGCCATGGTCACTTTCATGTGCGTCGCCCGGGTGCTGGTCTTGCGGCTGTCCGGGGCGCATGATGTGAGGCCCCCGGTATACAGGGTCCGCGCCGCCTTTACCTTCAAGGGCAGGGGCGGACGCCGTGAATGGTTGCGCGCCCGTCTCGAGAAAGACGGCGATGGACTCTACAGCGCCCATCTGTTCCCGGCGACGGGCTCTGGCGTGCTGACCTCGATGGTCGCATCGGACGGCCTGGTTGAAGTGAGTGAAGATCAAACCCAGATAAATCAGGGAGAACTGGTAGACTATCTGGCTTTCCCTGAACTGTGTCCTTAAAAAATTATGGAGAAGACGTGAAAATTATTTATTTTTCCTGGGTCCGTGACAAAACAGGCGTCGGTAGCGAAGAACTGAGCCTGCCCGAGGACGTCGGTACCGTCGCCGAACTGATGGAGTGGTTGAAGAGCCAGGGCGAAGGATACAAACAAGCTTTCGCCGATATCAGCGTCATCCGCGCCGCTGTCAATCAGGAGCACGTCAAACTCGACCACCCTGTCGGGCCGGGCGATGAAGTGGCATTTTTCCCGCCCGTTACCGGGGGCTAGGGATGATCAGGGTTCAACAGGAAGATTTCGATTTTGCTCAGGAAGTCGCTGCTTTAAGCGCTGGCAATAAGGGCGTCGGCGGTGTTTGCGCCTTTAGCGGCCTGGTCCGCGAGATGGCCGGTGAGCGCGCAATAAGTTCGATGACCCTGGAACACTACCCCGGCATGACCGAAAAGGCGCTGGCCGAAATAGAGGCCGAGGCGCATGCCCGCTGGCCCCTGGAGAAGACCCTGATTATCCACCGCTACGGTCGTCTGGAGCCGGGCGATCAGATCGTTCTGGTCGCCGCGTCATCGGCGCACCGGGACGCCGCCTTCGATGCCTGTCGGTTCCTGATCGACTGGCTGAAAACGAAAGCACCGTTCTGGAAGTTAGAGGAATCCGAAAACGGTGCCCACTGGGTCGAAGCCAAGGCATCCGATGACGCGGCCCAGGCGCGCTGGCTCAATACCGATAGCAAGGAGTAGGGCGATCAGGTATCAGGCGATTTTCTTCGATTTCGACGGCGTTCTCGTCGAATCCGCTGAAATTAAATGTCAGGCCTTCCGCACGCTCTACGAAGAGCATGGTGAAGAAATTCTTGAACGCGTCCTCGCCTATCACCTGGCCCACGAAGGCATTTCGCGGGTCGCGAAAATTCTCCATTGTCATAAAGAATTCCTCGGGCTTGCTTTAAGCGAAGCGCAACTTTCGGAACTGGCGGAACGTTACAGCGCCCTGGTCATGGACGCGGTTATCGCCTGCGACGCGGTTCCAGGGGCGTTCGAATTCCTTGAAAATTACAGCGATAAACTACCGCTCTTCGTTGTTTCGGGAACCCCGGAACCGGAACTGCGCGCGATCATCGGGCGGCGCGGTATGGCCGACTGCTTTAGCGCGGTGCATGGCTCGCCTCGGCATAAAGGGCCGATTGTCATGGACCTGCTTTTTGAACATAACTTGAGCGGGCCGGACTGCCTGTTCGTCGGCGACGCCATGACCGATTATCTGGCGGCGAGGGAAACCGGGCTGCAATTTATCGGCAGGGTGGGTAAGAATGATGACAATCCATTTCCGCAAGGAACGACGATCATCGAAGATCTGACGCAATTGTCTGTATAGGAAAATAACAATTATGGCCGAACAAGGTGACGACGACTGGCCGCACAAGGCTTACAAGAATGCCGACTTCCTGAAGCGTCGCGAGGCCCGGACCATACGCATCCTGTCGGAATACCTGGAACCGGAAACCCGTTTCGAGGATTTCAACGTCAGCGACACCATCGTCTTTTTCGGTTCCGCCAGGGTCCTGCCGCAATCCGATGCCCAAGCCGCCTTGCAGGTGGCCAAGGCAAAGGGGTCACCCGATGATATAGCCAACGGCGAACGCGGCTTGGCCATGGCGCGCTATTACGAAGACGCCCGCGAACTGGCCAAACGTCTGACCATATGGTCGAAGGAGCTGGAGAACGGGCGGCGGCGCTTCGTCGTCTGTACTGGTGGCGGTCCGGGACTGATGGAAGCCGCCAACCGTGGTGCGTCGGAAGCCAAGGGTCTGAACATCGGCCTCAATATTTCCCTGCCGCACGAACAGAACAACAACCCCTATATCTCGCGCGAGCTGAATTTTGAATTCAATTACTTCTTCATGCGTAAATTCTGGTTCACCTATCTGGCCAAGGCGCTGGTCGCTTTCCCCGGCGGTTTTGGCACCATGGATGAGTTTTTCGAGCTGATGACCCTGCTGCAAACCAAAAAAATAGGCAAAACCATGCCGATTGTGTTGTACGGCTCGTCCTATTGGAACGAGGTCATCAATTTCGACGCCATGGTCCGCCACGGCACTATTTCGGCCAGCGATCTCGACTTGTTCAAACGCCTGGACAGTGTCGATGAAGCTTTTGATTTTATTACCAGCGAGCTCAACAAAGCCGCCTTGAAAAAGCCGGGGGGGAGTTTGTAAGGCGGTGTGGCTGTAGCGTTCAGGCCTGTCTCATCTCTTGCCACGTTTGTCATCACAGCGGGATTCAAAATATGGCGTCTGAAATCGAACTGACCTCGACAATTACCTGCCCCGAGTGTGGTCACCGCGAGAGCGAAACCATGCCGACAGATGCCTGCCAATTTTTCTATGACTGCAAAGGCTGCGGCGTCGTTCTGCGGCCTAAACAAGGAGATTGCTGTGTCTTTTGCTCTTACGCAGATGTCCCGTGCCCACCCGTGCAAGAGGGCGCTTCATGTTGTCCTTGAAGTCCTGATTGCCGCAGCATCTCTATCCAATGGGGATGCCTCTTTTAATAACTCAAGCGCGTTTTAATTTTGCTCATGCCTGGTCCATAGAATTCGTCCAGCATATTCTCGCTTGTCAGCATCTGCATCAGTGAGTTTGGCCAAGGTGCCGCATGGGGTGAGGTGTCTGTTGCACTTTTTAAAGGTATTCTAAAATAGAGACTCAAAATTAGCATCAATGTTTGCTACAGTTGAGTTCAGGATGGAATATGCAATCCTTGAACACATAAGGGAGAACTGTGAAACATTCCAATATTATATTTGGGATTATACAGAGATCAACGGTTCTGCAGGCTATTGCCCTTATCATTTCATGGAACAAAGAGGCATACAGAGGCAGTCGCGGATTACGATATTTTCTCAGGGGGGCGGTGGGTGCCGGATTGACGGCCCTTGCCATGATGACTTCGATATATCCGGTCGCGGCGGAACAGCCGGGAGTTGATAATTCGAAAGATATTATCGCCGTTGTTCCTAAGGACTTTGCCCCAAATTATCTGCTCGACAATAATGGTGATCCTACGGGTTTTGCTATCGACGTGATGAACGCTTTGGCCCGAAAGATTGGTGTCAACGTGCGTTATGTTGTTAAGGATTCATGGAAAGAAGTGAATACGGCAATCCTTAATGGCGAGGCCGATGTCATTCCAATTCTGGGAATCACCCGAGAACGAGATCGCTATGGAAATTTCACAGCACCGGTTGAGACCTTCAACATCGTTATTTTCGTGCGCGAAGGAGACACCAGCATTAATGATGCGAGTCAACTTTCGGGTCGTAAAGTTGGTGCCGTCGAGACGAATGTTGGCGTCGGCATCCTCCGATCCTTGGGTAATGTAGACACCGAAGTATTTGCCGACCTTCCAAGTGCCTTCTACGCACTTCTGTCCGGGCAGATTAATGCCTTGGTTTACCCGGATAAGGTCTTATGGAGGTTCGCACAGGAAGTTGGAAATGAGGACCGGATCAAGGTGGTCGGTGCCCCCCTGATGGAGATCAAGCGCGCGATCTTCGTTCGACTGGGCCGGACCGACCTGTTAATCGCGTTTAATCAGGTGCTTGAAGAATTTGTTCGCAGCGAAAAATATCAAACAATCTTCAACAAATGGTACGGGAAAAAATCAAACTATTGGACGACGAGTCGCATTTTCACGCTGACTGGATCAGTATCTATTGTCTTGGTATTTCTGATTTTGATTTTATCCAACAGAAAAAATATAACTATTAACAGAACCCTCAATAAAACCCTTGCGAACCTAGAGGCTTCGCAATCCCAGCTTCATAAAAAAGAGGCTACCTACAGAAGCCTGTATGACAATTCTCCGGTCGCCTTCTTCTCCATCAGCACTACGGATGGAGCCATTTTAAACTGTAATGAAGCGGCCAGCAACCTGACAGGATACTCGACCGACGAACTTCGAACCATGAAGGTGCTGGAACTCTATGCCGGTTCGCCAGACGGGCTCGATAAGGCTGCGGTAATTTTCGAGCACTTCAGAAATGGGCAGAGAGCTGACCAGGAACAGTTACAGATAAAACGTAAGGATGGGGCGGTCACCTGGGTCAGTTTATCCATCAATCCAATCACCGATGGAGAGGGTAATATCATAGAAAGCCGCAGCGTTTTGACGGATATCTCCGAATTGAAAAACGCCGAGTTGGAGGCTTCACTCAGTCGGGAGCGCTTTCGCGTTCTTGCGGAATCGGCACCGGTTGGAATCTTTCAGGCGGACGCCTTCGGTGCCTTCACGTTTGTCAATGACGCCTGCCTCGAGCGGACGGGTCGGTATGCAGAAGAACTGCACGGCGACGGCTGGCAACGATTCATAGTACCGCCGGCTCGAGATCGCGTGATTTTGGAATGGCAGGACTTTGTAAAGACTGGTGATCCATTCGAGAGCGAGTTCCGCCTGTTAAAACCGGACAAGGAGGAGGTTAGTGTTATCGCCCGGGCGGTGAGCGAAAGGAATGCTGCGGGAAATATCACCAGCATCATCGGCAGTGTTACGGATATCACCGCTATCTCGCGCGCTAAATCGTTGACAAAGGAATCCGAGCAGCGCTTCTCGGTCGCCCTTGGAAACATCCCCGATGTAATCGTGCTCTACGACACGGATCTGAGAATTCAATATATTAATGCGGCCACCCAAGAACTTAGTGGTCGTCCGGAATCGGATTTTATTGGCAAGCGTGATGTCGACATCTGGCCGCCGAATATTTACCAGACCTACCTGCCGACGCTTAAAGAGGCGCGTGATACCGGCAAGGTGTGTACCGTAAGTACAGTTTTGGACCTATCCGACGAAGGGGCGCGCCATCTTGAAATAAAGTGCGTGCCGATCCTGAATGAGGACGGTTCCATCCGGCAGATTATGGGGGTTACCCACGATCTTACAGAAATTACGCGTGCCCAAAACGAACTCCTGAAGAGCGAAGTGAGATATTCCAAAGCCATGCAGGCCGTTAATGACGGCCTGTGGGACTGGGATTTATTAACTAACGAGATCTACTACTCGCTACCATGGAAAAGGATTCTAGGATACCAGGACAGTGAAATTGCAAACGAATTTAATGAATGGGAACGCCGTGTTCATCCTGACGATCTGCCGGGGGCTCAAAGAGAAATAGATCACTGCATCAAGAATCCCGAAGCCCCACTCGAGATAGAGTTCCGCATGCAACACAAGAATGGAAGCTGGATCGACATTCTCTTCCGGGCTTCCGTATTAACAGATGATGCAGGAAAGGCTGTGCAGCTTATCGGCACCCATGTCGATATTACGGAGCGAAAAGCCAATGAGCGTGAAATCCTGAGGCTCAACGCGATTCGGAATACCATATCACAGTGTAACAGTGCGCTGGTTCATATTGCCGATGAACATCTTCTGCTGCAAAAGATGTGCGATATTCTGGTCAACACCCGGGGATATGACCTTTCCTGGATTGGTTACGCCAATGATGATCCGGAAAAAAGTGTGTCGCCCGTGGCGGCTGCGGGAGCCGCACTCGACTACGTAAACAACATCAGCGTCCATTGGGGGGATGATGATCTTGGATGCGGGCCGACCGGAACTGCCATTCGAACTGGAAAGATTCAAGTGATCTCCGATCTGGAAAAAACGGCATCCTTTGCGCCGTGGCTAAAGAAAGCCAAGAAATGGTCTTTCCGGACGTCGATCGCTTTGCCGCTCATGGGCGAAGACACAGCTTTTGGCGCGCTCAATATTTACAGTACAAACGTGAATGTATTCGATGACAGTGAGGTGAACATTCTCAGGGAATTTAGTGAGGACCTGGCATTCGGAATTAACGTGATTAGGGGCCAACGGCTGCATGACGAAACGCAGTCAAAACTGTCCAAAACACTGCTTGAAACCATAGGTGCTATCGCCATGACGGTTGAAAAACGCGATCCGTACACCGCCGGTCACCAAACACGAGTCGCCAAACTGTCCGTGGAAATTGCTCGCTCTCTAGGCTGGGATAAAGATCGTGTTGAGGGCTTGCGGCTTGGTGCGACCATTCATGACATTGGAAAGATTTATATCCCGGCGGAAATTCTTAATCGACCTGGGAAACTGTCGGAGCATGAGTTTGGCATGATCAAGACCCATGCCGAGGTCGGACATGAAATTATCGCCGGTGTGGACTTCCCTTGGCCGGTTAAAGAAATGATTCTACAACACCATGAGCGCCTGGACGGAACGGGATACCCCCATGGCCTCAAGGGTGATGAAATAGTCGAAGAGGCAAAAATCATCGGCGTTGCCGACGTGGTTGAGGCTATCACCTCACACAGGCCCTATCGTCCGGCTCTCGGTATTGACGTCGGCCTTCAAGAGATCGAGCGCGGTCGTGGAACGGCTTATGATCCAGAAATCGTTGACGCCTGTATAAAGGTGATCAAGGAGGATGGGTTCCAGTGGGACGAATAAGCGTTGCCGTTATTGCTCTAGTTCAGAAATCATAATATTGGCAAGTCGCAGACGGCTGGCAAACAAGCGGCTGAGATTGACAAGCAGAGCAGCAACAAGATCCGGGTGTTCGGCTTGCAGTCGTTTAAAGTGCACCGCATCGATGGAATAACAATGTGATGCGCTAGATGCCAGCACACTGGCAGAACGTGGCGAACCATCAATTAAGCCAACTTCGCCGAAGACGGCACCTTCTGTAAGGACGCTGACGCGCTTTTTACGGTCCGTGCCAGCAATGTCAATCAGCACATCTACACGGCCAAAAACAAGAAAATATGCCCGGTCGGCATTATCACCCTGTTTGAAAATGGCTTCGCCTGTTTCAAAATGGTGGCGCTTGGCAATTGCACCAAGCACCCCTATTTGTTGCCGTGTCATATCATCGAACAAGGCGCTATTAGCGATGACGCCGCGCCCTCGCTTACGTTCTGCGATCCCAAATCGCATAAGCAGTAGCTCTTCGCAGTGGGCAAGGGCTTCGTTGGTGTCGTCAAAAAAGTTATCCTCGCCAATGGTGTAAACCACGCCATTGGCTTCCAGGTTCAACCATACCCACCTTGGCAGCGCTTTCTCTCTACGGCACAGCTTTCCGTCAATTTCAATCAAGACGGTTTTATTGGTCGCCCGATTGCGTCGTTCTGGTTCGATATAACTGATTATCAAACGACCGCCTGCCTCTTCCAGCATGAGGTGAAGCGTGCGTAACATAGCTGCCCCGCTACTATCTATCGAAGTTAAATGCCGACAATCCAGGATGAGATATTCGACATTCTGGGACAACAGCGCTTTTGCTTGTAGTTGCAACCGTGCGCATGATCCGAAGAACAGGGCACCTTGCAATTCAACAACCGCAACACGATGGCCTTCGCGTTCCAGGCATCCACTTTGTGCAATGGACCGTTGAATTTTTGAATGAATACGCGATCCCAAAAATGCTCGACGCACGGGATTGCGTCCCATGCCCAACACGAATAGCAACACCGACATCACCAGCCCAACCCCGACCGCTACAATAAGGTCAAAAACAAGCGCAGCAGCGACCACCATCAATGAGATGGCGATATCGCTCAACAAAACACGGGGATAAGCCAGGCGGCGGGTGACGACATTCCAGATTTTGCCTATCGTCGGCCTGTCGATGGCCAGTAACGCTGTCGCCGCCAATAATCCCGATGTCGCCCACAGGGGCAAGTTAGCGATCAGCGGTGCCAGGACCACTAGCATGGCCGTAAAAACCAAAGCGCTCCCTATGTTTGCGGCGCGCCCGGTTCCGCCTGCATTGATGATCACGGATGAACGGCTCAACGCACCAGATGACGGGAGAAAATTTAAAAAACCCATCAACATGTTCAACAGACCATGGAGGCGCAAATCAAAGTTGATGTGATATTCACTGTCTGTGCGCAGGCTTATGGCGCTGCTCGTGATGACGGTGCTGAATGACGACAACAAACCGATTGAAAGTCCCGTCATCAATGGAATGTCGATGTCGCGCCAAATCATTCCCCACTGGAATTGCGCCCCGAGTAGCAGCGGCATGCGCCAAAGGTTCGCTACATCGATCTCGCCGACCAACAATCCCGCCGGTAGCGCAAACCAGGTGGTCCCGACATAATAAGCCATGGCCCCTGCCAATAATCCTGTCAGGGCTGTGGGAACGAACTTGAAAAATTTCTGAGGCAAGAAACACACAGTAGCCGTTATGCCACTTACCACCATGGCCCACAGACTAATAGACGCAGGGGGATTGATCAGAATTTCTGACAAGGTCATATCTGAAACGCCGAGCATCATTGGTAAGGCGCTGAAAAACACCAGCACCGCGGATGCGTTCACAAACCCTGATAACACTGGAACCGGCACATACGAGACAACGTGCCCCATTCGCAAAAGCCCGGCAATCACCTGAAATAGTCCAGCCAAGACAATTCCGGCTGATGCAAAGATCAAGGCTTCAGTGGGGGAGTGCCCACGATCAAGCGAAATTTGAATGCCCGAGGCCATGACCAACGCTGTGATGGCGCTGGGGCCGGATACCATGTACGCGTTGGACCCGAATACGGCAAACCCAAATCCGAACAGTATGGCCGCCCCGACACTGGAGGTAATTCCAAATACGGCCCAGTCCGCACCTAAGGGGGAAATAGCGATTAGGCCATAAGCAACAGCCTGCGGCAGCGTTGCAAGCGCACCGACAACGGAAGCGCCCAAGTTCTTGCGGATCACTAACATTCTTTTAAACCGCCCCCAGTTCATCAACTTAATGCTCAGTGTGCGCAAAAACACGGGGTACTGTCGAGGGAAGATGTGTGGGTTTATACTGCCCTAATGCATTAAAAGTTACGCAGACTTCGAAGTGCATATAATGGCAACCTTTGGGCAGCAATTGGTAATACAAGGCGATATCGGGTTCATAAGATGCAAGGCTGGAAAGCAAGCCTTAAGATAGAATTCTGAAATAGGTCGTTGGCCATGGTGAAGTTTTGGAATGACAGCCTGGGCTATAAGCGGAAAACTCAAAATGCACGCTTTAGAGATTGCCAGGCCGGGTTTGCCGAAAAAGGCGAAACCTAGTTTGTCGGCCACTTTCCGACGGCCTTGTCGTAATCTTCCATCAGCATTTTGCAGACCGCGCCGGGGGTGAATTTGAACGCGTCGATTTCGCCGACGGGGGTCACTTCCGCCGCCGTTCCGGTCAGGAAGACTTCCGATGCATCGGCTAATTCCTCGGGCATGATGGCGCGTTCAACGACCTCGAGGCCGCGCGTTTTAGCAAGCCCGATCACGGTCTGGCGGGTGATGCCATTAAGGAAACAATCCGGGGTTGGCGTGTGCAGTTTGCCATCGCTCATGACAAAGAAAATATTGGCGCCGGTTGCCTCGGCGACCTGGCCGCGGTAGTCGAGCATCAGCGCGTCGTCGTAGCCTTCGGCCTCGACGGCGTGCTTCGATAAGGTGCAAATCATATAGAGTCCCGCCGCCTTGGAATGGACCGGCTCGGTTTCCGGCGATGGCCGTTTCCACGGGCCGGTTTTCAGGCGGATGCCTTTCATGCGGGCTTCCGGGGAAAAATAAGACGGCCATTCCCAGGTCGCCACGGAAAAGTGGATCGTCGTGTTTTGCGCACTGACCGCCATCATTTCACTGCCCCGCCAGGCGACCGGGCGCAGGTAGCCGTTGACAATGTTGTTGGCCTTGATGGTCTCAAGGCAGGCGTTGTTGATTTCTTCCAGGGAATAGGGAATTTTGAAACCCAGCATCTTCGCCGAATTAATCAGCCGTTGGGAATGTTCATTCAGCTTGAAGATGTTGCCGCCATAACAACGCACTCCCTCGAACACCGATGATGCATAGTGAAGGGCGTGACTGAGGACATGAAGTTTGGCTTCCCGCCAGTCAATGAGTTCACCATCGAGCCAGATCAGGCCGTCGCGATCGTCGAAAGAAGGTGCTGACATGAAATTATCTTCCCAAAAAGCAAGCTAAAACAAAAGTATCTTGCGTTTGTTAGCAGGATGGGGCATATATGTCAATAAGACTGACGTATATGTATCGCAAAACCGTTTAAGGGCATTCATGAGCGTACTGCAGACTCCAGGCCAAAAAGAAATTTCTGCGCTTGAGCCAGAGCAAATGGAAGACCTGCGTCAGGCCATTGAACTTTTATTCTTCGCCTACCGGGATTTCACCGCCGAGCCGGATGCCATCCTTGCCGAATATGGCTTCGGTCGCGCCCATCACCGGGTGATATATTTCGTCGGTCGCAATCCGGGGATCACCGTCAGCCAGCTTCTCGATATCCTGCAAATCACCAAGCAAAGCCTGGCCAGGGTTTTGCGTCAACTGGTCGATGAGGGGTTCATCGAGCAGCGCCTGGACGCAGGTGATGGCCGCCGCCGTTTGCTTTACCTTCTCGACAAAGGCGATAAGCTCGAGGCCTTGCTGACGACCCGTCAAGCCGAACGTATCGCCAGCGCTTTCGCAGGCGTCGGGGCGGACCGGCAAAAAGGCTTCAAGGACGTTCTGCGCGGTATTATTAACGAGAAGGACCGGCAACGGGTTAGCGGCGCGGACTGAGGGTGGTATAGTCGAATCCGTCATTATTTGCGGAGATTTAGGGGCCAACAATCATGGAGAACGAACTGCCCCATATTCTGGTGATCGACGACGATGATCGTCTGCGCGAACTGCTGCGTAAATTTCTCAGCGATAACGGCTTCTGGGTGTCGAGCGCGACCGATGCCAATGATGCCCGCGAACGCCTTAAGGGTCTGACCTTCGATCTTTTGGTCCTGGACCGCATGATGCCGGGGGAAAGCGGTCTGGATTTCGCCGCCTCTTTACGCAAAACAAGCACGGTGCCAATCCTCATGCTGACCGCCATGGGGGAGGCCGAGGATCGCATTGATGGCCTGGAGAGCGGTGTCGATGACTATTTGAGCAAACCCTTCGAGCCACGCGAACTGTTGCTGCGGATCAACGCGATCCTGCGCCGCGTACCGGTGCCGGTGGCTGCACCCGTTGAAATCAGTCTCGGTGATGTGGTTTACAACCAGGCCAAGGAAGCGCTGTACCGTGACGGTGTCATTATCCGTTTGACCGATGTCGAGGCGGCCTTGCTGAAGGTGCTGGCGGCCAGTCCCGGCGCGGTGTTGAGCCGCGAAGACCTGACCGAGCTTACCGGTGCCAGTGGCGGTGTGCGCGCCATCGACGTGCAGGTCACGCGCCTTCGTCGTAAAATAGAACGCGATCCAAAACTTCCGAATTACTTGCAGACGGTACGTGGCAAAGGCTACGTGCTGCGTCCGGATTAATATGAAATTATCCATAATCAAACACTTGCTGCCAAAAAGTCTGCTTGGCAGATCATTGATGATTATCGTCATGCCGTTGGTCATCTTGCAGGTGATTGCCGCCCTGATTTTCTATGAAAGCCACTGGCACAAGGTATCGCTGACGCTGTCACGCAACGTTGCCGGCGACATTGCCACGGTCATCGATTTGATGCGGCAAGATCCCGACAAAAAGAATCTCGATTGGATATTCGATCTTTCTGCAGAAAACATGAACATGTTGATCAGCTTCAAAGACGGCGAGATCATTCCCAGCTCCCAATCAATGGTCTCGGGAAAGATGGAAGAAACGCTGTTCAAGGCCTTGCGCGAAGGGGTGGGGCGGCCATTTTATATCGATTCGGAAAGCCTCGAGCGCCATGTCATTATCGATGTGCAACTCTCCGAAGGGGTGCTGCATGTCGTCACCTCGCGCAAACGACTGTTCAGTTCGACGACCTATGTGTTCGTCATGTGGATGATCGGCAGCTCGCTGGTGCTGTTCGCCGTGGCGACTATTTTCATGCGCAATCAGGTCAAGCCGATCCGCCGCCTTGCCGAAGCCGCCGATAAATTTGGCAAGGGTCGCGACGCGCCGCTGTTCAAGCCCGAGGGGGCGACCGAAGTGCGCCAGGCCGCCGCCGCCTTTATTGATATGCGCGACCGCATTCAGCGTCAGATTTCCCAGCGGACAAAAATGCTGGCCGGTGTCTCGCACGATCTGCGGACCCCGCTTACGCGCATGAAGCTGCAACTTGAGATGGCCTCCGCGGGCGATTCTCTTGCCGAGCTTAAGGACGATATCGGCGAGATGGAGCATATGCTCGAAGGCTATCTCGCCTTCGCCAGGGGCGAGGGCGGCGAGGAACCGGTGGAGAGCGATCTGGGCGCGCTTTTACATTCCGTCGTCGCCCAGGCCCGGCGCCAAGGCGGAATCATCGACTTGCATGTGGAAAGTGCGATCACGGTGCCGCTCAGGCCGAAAGTTTTCAGGCGTTGCCTGACCAACCTGATCGACAACGCCATGCGCTACGCCGAGCATATCTCGGTGAAAGTGGGGCAACGCGGCGATTTGGTCGATATCACCATCGATGATGACGGTCCGGGAATTCCCGAGGAAATGCGCGACGATGTTTTCAAGCCGTTCTTTCGGATCGATGAGTCACGCAATCCCGGTACCGGCGGCGTCGGCTTGGGGATGACCATCGCCAGGGACGTGGTGCGGGCGCACGGTGGCGACATCGAACTGGGCGACAGCCCCAACGGCGGCCTTCGGGCACGTATTAAATTGCCGTTGTAAAGTGGGCTTCAGTACAACTTGCCGCCATCGGCAACGGCAGTGCCGGGGCCGATCAGCACCACTTCATTCTCATCATCGGGCAAGCCCAGAACCAAAACTTCCGACATGAATTTGCCAATTTGACGGGCTGGAAAGTTGACCACGGCGCAGACTTGGGTGCCAATCAGGTTTTCGGGCTTGTAATGCTTGGTGATCTGGGCCGATGTTTTCTTCTCGCCGATTTCCGGGCCGAAGTCGATCCACAGCTTGATCGCCGGGATTCGGGCTTCGGGATACGGCTCGGCGCGGACGACCGTGCCGACCCGTATATCGACGCGGGTAAAATCGTCATAGTTGATGAGTTCTTTTTCAGGGCTGTTCATGTGCTTCCTGGGCTTTCCTAAGGCGTGATTCCCGGTACCAAACATATAGTCCGCTACCACTGACGACAAGTGCGCCGGCTATTGTCCAGCCGCTTGGTACGTCTCCGAAAATCAGCAATCCCCAAAGAATCGCGGCAACCACCTGGGCGTAGGTAAACGGTGCCAGCATCGAAGCTTCGGCACTGAAGAAGGCCTTGACCAGCATGAAATGGCCAATCGCCCCGGCGCTTCCCATGGTCACCATCAGTCCCCACTGCAGGGGGCTCAGGCTCTGCCAAAACAACGGCACCAGGGCGCTCAGGACAAAGGCCCCCACGGCTGTTGAATAAAAAGTCGTCGTCGCGGCATCGTCCTGGCCCCGGATGATTCGCGTCATCAACAAATAAACCGCCAGCAGTCCTGCGGTCATAAGCGGCAGTAAGGCGGCCCAACCCAGGACGCCGGACCCCGGTCGGGCGACAAGCAAAACGCCGATAAAGCCGAACAGCACGGCGGCCCAGCGCCTGGGGCCGACATGTTCGCCAAGCAACAGACCGGAAAGGGCGGTGACCAGGACCGGGGCGAGGAACTGAATCGCCGAGGCATCGCCAAGTTGCATGCGGGTAATCGCCACGTACATGCAGGAGGTAGCGCCAAACAGGGCAGCGGCCCGGATCAATTGCAGGCCGGGCTTGCGGGTGCGCAGAAAGCTCAACGAGCGGGTTTTTCCGGCGTAGATGGAAAACGTGATAACCGTGTGAAAGAAATAGCGGCCCCAGATGACCATCGCGATGGGCACCTCAAGGGCCAGATACTTGGCCGTCGCGTCCATGCCAGCCAGGACAAAGCCGGTGAGCAGGATAAGCGCGATTGCCAGGGCCGGGGAATTGTCGGGGGAGTCGGCAGATTGCATCGCGCAACTTACATATTAATAAAGGGCATGTGCAAAAGAAAAGGCCGCACCCTTAAATATTAAGGGTACGGCCTTGTAATCTCGAAGGGGGGGAGGGACGAGATTATTTAGCGGCAGGCGTCTTCGAAAGCGCCTTGATTTCTTCCAGGCTTTCGCTGATGCGCTGATTGACGACGGTGGTCGCATCTTTGCTGGACTTGGCAACCATGTCGGCCAGTTCACTCATGTTGGTCAGGGCCTTCTCGAAAGCAACCTGAAACAGTTCAGCCTGCTTGGCGGCAGCGGCCGAAGGGTCGCTGGATTTGCCGAAGTTGGCGAAGCCCTTGGTCGCTTCGTCCATTGTTTCCTGAAGGATCGCGGCCTGACGGCTGCTAACCTTCTGCATGCCTTCAACGGCAGCCTTATTGGCGGTCGTCAGGGCTTCAATGTTCTTGCGCTGAGATGCCATAATGGCTTCGACATCGAAAGTCGGCATTTTGTAGTTGCTGGCGAACTTGGTGAATTCGTCGGCCATCTTGGAAGGATCGAAGTCAGCCATCATCTTGGTGACGTCGAAATTCGTGAACGGGTTGGTCTGCTTTGCCATGATACTGTACTCCTAAAACTCATTTTATGCTGCACTGCACAATGGGCATAATATGAGGCACAGCGGGGCCTAAGTCAACACTTATGTTGCACTGCAACATAACTAAAAAAAGGCCAAAAAAATCAACTGCTTAGGGGCGTTTTCGGGGCCAGAGTTGAAAAATAACAGAAAAAAGTCAGGCCAATTCGCGGGATTTCGCGGTGGCCGCAGCGATTGCCCGATCGAACAGCGGCTGCAGGCCGTCTTCGGCCATCAGCACGCGTAGCGCCTCGGCGGTGGTACCGCCGGGGCTGGTGACATTCTGGCGCAGGGTCGCCGGTTCCTCGGGCGAGCGATGCAGCAGTTCGCCCGACCCGGCGACGGTGACACGGGCCAGGCGGTTTGCCAGATCTTCGGGCAGACCGGCTTTGTGACCGGCGGCACCTAAGCACTCGGCCAGCAGGAAGACGTAGGCGGGACCGCCGCCGGAAAGGGCAGTGACGATATCGATGTGACTTTCATCGTCGATCCAGGCGACTTCGCCGACGGCACCGAGCAAATCGCCGCATAGGGAAATTTGCCGGTTCGATACATGATTGTTGGCGCAGGCGACGGTAATGCCGCGACCGACGGCGGCGGGGGTGTTGGGCATGGCCCGGACGATGGCGGCGTCGCTTACCAACAATTTTTGGAAATAGCCGATGGTTTTTCCGGCGGCAATCGACAGGTAAACCACGTCGGGACCGTTGAAGCGGGCATAAGCGGGGACGACGGAATCCATGACTTGCGGCTTAACGGCGAAGATGACGACAGTGGGCCGGGCGTTATCATCAAGATCATCGGCGCTGGCAACTGTTTTGACGCCATACCTGTCGCGCAGATCGTCGGCGGTGTCGGCGTTGGGTTCGACGACGGTGATGGCGGTGCATTCGAAGCCTTGCGCCAGCCACCCCGCCAGCATCGCCCCGCCCATCTTGCCACAACCGGCTAACAGCAAGTTGGTCGTCATGTTCAGGCTTCGCCGACGGTGTCGACCATGGCGGCGGAAATCGCATCGGCAGCACTCTTGCCGCCCCAGATTGCGTACTGAAAGGCCGGGTAGAAACGTTCGCATTCGAGCAGCGCGGTTTCGACGACGTTTTCAATCTGGCCCTGGCTGGGACCGGAGGTGCCGCGCAGGGGCAGGGCATGGCGATACATGGGCAGGCCCTCGTCATCCCAGACGCCAAAATGGCCGAGCCACAGCTTCTCGTTAATCAGGACCAGCAATTCGTGAACCTTTACCCGACTTTCTGTCGGTACCCGCATATCGAAGGCACAGGTGAAATGGATGGCGTCGGCGGTATCGTTCCAGGCGAAGAACAAGGAATAATCGCACCAGTGCCCTGGCACCTGAACGGCCATTTCCTGGTCGCTGCGACGGTCTGAAATCCAGTCGTTGTCGTCAACGATCTGTTCGATAACATCAAGCGGATGTGAGGAATGCTTATCGTGGGCAATACTGAGGTTGGTCATCATCGCGTCTCCCCATACTGTATCGGGCCGGTCGAAACAGAAGCTCAGGGACGTCAAACCACTAAATATGGGGTATAGCCCGATATATGGTGGAAAAACCCCCGCGCACCACTAGGTGTAGCCTAACCAATTGGGGAGTCCGGACGCAAGGACGTAATTGTCTAAAGCAAAGAATAATTGTGGATAAGACAGCCAAGCTTACCCAATTGGCCGGGCGCTGACGGCACAGATAGCGTCACAGGGCGGGCTTTGTTTAAGGTTTTTTGGCTTTCTTCGCCGGGGCCTTCTTTGCCGCGAGCCGGGCTTCCAGCTTTTTCACCCGGGCGCTCAGTTTTTCCTGTTCCGTGCGGGCCTTGGCGGCGACAGCCTTGACCGCTTCAAACTCTTCGCGGCTGACCAGATCGGCCTCGCTGAGCAGGCGCTGCAACTGCTGGCGGATCAGGTTTCCTGCTTCAGACTTCATGCCGACAAGGGTCGAGGCCGCGCCGCCTGCGACTTTCGCCAGATCGTCGAGAATACGGTTGGAAGTCTGCATTGAAGTCACTCCGAAGATAATCAGGGCATTCATTATGCGCTTTGGCAATGCCGTTAGCAACGCCTCACCGCTTGCCCCACATTGACGCGGGCCTTATAACCTTAAAACACCTGAAACGAAACTAGGATAGTCCATGTACGTGGTAACGGGCGGGGCCGGATTCATCGGCTCCAACATCGCCGCCGCCATCGAAGAGCGCGGCCTTGGCAAAGTCGTCATTTGCGATTGGCTTGGCGATGGCGACAAGTGGCGCAATGTAGCCAAGCGGGAACTGACCAACATCATCGATCCGGCAGGCTTGTTCGACTATCTTGGCGGCAATGAATACGGCATTAAAGGCATCATTCACATGGGTGCCATTTCCTCGACGACGGAAACCGACGCCGACCTGATCTTCAATAGTAACTTCAAGCTTTCCCTGGATTTGTGGAACTGGTGTACCGCCCATCACGTGCCGCTGATTTATGCGTCCTCGGCGGCGACATACGGCGACGGCGCACACGGTTTTGCCGATGATCCAGACCTTGAGGCGCTGGCCAGGCTCAAACCGCTCAACCCATATGGCTGGAGCAAGCATCTGTTCGACCGCCGGGTCATGCGCATGCTTGAGAACGAGGAACCCAAGCCGCCACAGTGGGCCGGACTCAAGTTCTTCAATGTTTATGGCCCCAACGAATACCACAAGGGCTCCATGCAGAGCGTCGCCTCGAAAGTCTTCACCGACGCCAGTGCCGGCAAGACCGCGACCCTGTTCAAGTCCCACCATCCGGATTACGCCGACGGCGGCCAGTTGCGGGATTTCGTCTGGGTCGGCGATTGCGTCGATATTGTTGTGTGGTTACTGGAAAACCCGGATGTCAGCGGCCTGTTCAATTGCGGCACCGGTCAGGCGCGGTCATTCCACGATCTGGTCACCGCCGTCTATGTGGCCATGGGCAAAGAGCCGGATATCAATTTTGTGCCGACGCCCGAAGAAATCCGCGACAAGTACCAGTATTTCACGCAAGCCGACATGGCCCGGCTGAAAGCCGCCGGTTACACTAAAGCATTCACTTCATTAGAGGACGGCGTCGGGGCTTATGTTAAAGATTTTCTCGCCACCAACGACCGCTATAAATAATTAATATGAGCCTTCTCGCCCTCCCTTATCCGAGCATCGACCCGATTATTTTTCAAGTCGGGCCGTTGGCCATTCGCTGGTACTCGCTGGCCTATATCGGCGGCCTGTTATTCGCCTGGCGCTATATGGTGTATCTTGCCGCCCGCCCGCCGGAAGTCGCCAGCCGTGAAGCGATCGACGATTTCCTCGTCTGGGCGACCCTCGGCGTGGTCCTCGGTGGCCGCATCGGCTACACACTGTTTTACAATTTCGATTACTACGTCGCCAATCCGCTGGCCGCCCTGCAAATCTGGAACGGCGGCATGTCTTTCCATGGCGGCGTGCTGGGGGTCATTGTCTCAGGCCTTATTTTCGTCAAGCGGCGGAATATACCGGCCCTGCGATTCGCCGACATCGTCGCCTGTGCGACTCCGGTAGGTCTGATGCTGGGCAGGTTGGCCAATTTCATCAATGGCGAGTTGTTCGGTCGCGTCAGTGATGTCTCGTGGGCCATGGTGTTCCCGCGCGGCGGACCGGAACCGCGCCATCCAAGCCAGCTTTATGAAGCCTTGCTTGAAGGCCTGGTGCTGTTTTGTCTGCTCTATGTGTTGTCGAAGAATGAAACGATCCGCAGACGTCCCGGCGTGTTGACCGGTGTTTTTCTTGTCGGTTACGCGGTGGCCCGGGCCTTTGTCGAACTGTTCCGCCAGCCCGACGCCCATCTGGGCATTCTCGCCGCCGGGCTAACCATGGGGCAGTGGTTGTCGCTGCCAATGATCCTCGGCGGTGCTTTCCTGATACTTCGCGCAAAAAAAGAGAGTTAAAAGTTAAATGTCACTGGAAGAAATCCTGATTGAGCGAATCCGTGAAACCGGGCCGTTAAGTATCGCCGACTATATGGAACAGGCGCTGGCCCATCCCGAGTACGGCTACTACATGCGCCAGGATCCGTTCGGGGTCAGCGGCGATTTTATTACCGCCCCGGAAGTCTCGCAGATGTTCGGTGAACTTATCGGCCTGTGGGCCGGTGTCGCCTGGTTGGCTGCGGGCAGTCCCGAGGCCATCAATCTGGTCGAACTGGGACCGGGCAGGGGCACCTTGATGGCCGACATGCTGCGCGCCGCCTCGCTGGTCGATGGCTTTCGCGACGCCATTGAGGTTCATTTGGTGGAAACCAGCCCGGCCTTAAGAGAAGCCCAGCAGGAGACCCTGGGCAGTGTCAATCCGGTCTGGCACCGGGCTTTCGCCGATGTCCCCGAGGGGCCTTTTATCGTCATTGCCAATGAATTTTTCGACGCCTTGCCGATCGAACAATATTTCCATGCCGGTGAATACTGGTGTCCGCGCGTGGTCGACATCAAGCCCGATGGCGACGGCCTGTGCTTTGTCTTGCTGCCCCCCTTCGACGCACCGGAATTGCCACCAGGACTGATCGACGCCCCGGCCGATGTCATGGTCGAGGTTTGTCCCGCGGCCCTCGACATCACCGAAGATATCAGCCGTCGCATCGCAGAAAACGGCGGCTCCGCTCTTTTCATTGATTACGGCCATGGCCAAAGTGCCCCCGGGGAGACCCTGCAGGCCGTTAAAAGTCATAACTTCCACGACCCGCTGGTCGATCCCGGCAGCGCCGATCTAACGGCCCATGTGGACTTCGGGGCGTTGGCCCACCGGGTTTTTGCGTCGGGTGCCAGGGCCTTGGGACCGGTCACCCAAGGGCAGTTCCTGACCACGCTGGGCATTGTCGAGCGGGCTCAGACCCTGCGCGAAAACGCCAATCCGGAGCAAGCCGAAGACATCGCCCTAGCTTTAAAGAGGCTGGTCGACGCCGAAGAAATGGGCGAACTGTTCAAGGTCATGGCGGTGACCGGCCTTGAGGCCCCGCCACCGCCGGGCTTCGAGTAAGCAAGGCCTTTCCTTGGGGCCTACAAAAAAAGCATAATAACGTCATGTTGATAGCTTCAAACCTTGCTGCCCTAAGCGGCGTTCGTCATGGCTTTTTCACCCGCAAGGGCGGCGTCAGTGCGGCTGGATCAGGCGATATGGATGGTCTTAACTGTGGTTTCGGTTCTGACGATAGCCCGGAAAACGTCGCCGAAAACCGACGCCTGGCGCTGGAGCGTTTGGGGCTGGCGGGAAATTTGGTCACCGCCTATCAGGTCCATTCGGCCAAGGCGGTCCGGGTCGAAGATCCCTGGGCCCGCGAAAACGCGCCCCAGGCCGACGCCATGGTTAGTGGACGATCAGGAGTCGTTCTGGGCATTCTGACCGCCGACTGTGTGCCGGTGTTGTTTGCCGATGCCAGCGCCCGCGTCGTCGGCGCCGCCCATGCCGGTTGGCGCGGGGCGCGCGACGGGGTGTTGCAGTCGTGCCTCGGCGAAATGGTGGCGCTGGGGGCAAACCCGGCAAACATCAACGCTGCCATCGGTCCCTGCATCGCCCAGGCATCCTATGAAGTGGGGCCGGAATTCCATCAGGATTTTATCGATCAGGACGCCGCCAACGCGGCTTTTTTCATAGCCGCCAAACGGCCCGATCATTTCATGTTCGATCTGCCGGGCTACGTCGCCCGGGTGTTGTCGGGGCAGGGCCTGGCATCGCTGACAAATTTGGCCGTCGATACCTGCGCCGATCCCGAGCGCTTTTACAGTTATCGCCGCTGTACCCTGAACGGCGAAAAAGATTATGGTCGGCTGTTGTCGGCAATCGCATTAGAGCAACCTGCCCTTAAGTAAGGGCAGATAAGTTACTGTAACTTAGGTAGAATCGATCAAATGACTTGCCATCGGGAGATGGCAGTTCGATCCAGGAGAATTAATAATGGCCCTGCATTTCAGCGAACAGGAACTGGCCGGACGGCGTGTCCAAGCGTGTGCGCAAATGGCCAAAAGCGACCTCGACGGTTTGCTGATCTTCCGTCAGGAAAGCATGTTCTACCTGACTGGCTACGACACCTTCGGCTATGTTTTTTTCCAGTGCCTGTACCTGGGCGTGGACGGCACCATGACCCTGCTGACCCGCGCCCCGGATTTGCGTCAGGCCCGTCATACCTCGGTGATCGAAGACATCCGCATCTGGGTCGATGGCCCCGACGCCAGCCCGGCTGGTCAACTGGCGACTATTCTCGAAGGTCACGGCTTGCGCGGCAAGCGTCTCGGTGTCGAGTGGGATTCCTATGGTCTGACTGCTTTGAACGGCCAGCGTCTGAGCGCCGCCATGGATGGCTTGTGCACGCTGGAGAATGCCTCTGATCTTGTCAGCCGCCTGCGCCTTGTGAAAAGCCCGGCGGAGATCGCTTACGTTAAGCGCGCCGCCGAACTGGCCGACGACGCCTTCGATGAGGCGGTGGCGCTGGCCGGTCCCGGTGCCTTCGAAGGCGATATTCTGGCGGCCATGCAGTCAGCCGTGTTTCGTGGCGGCGGCGATGATCCGGCCAATGAGACGATCATCGGGTCCGGTCCCGATGCCCTGCTGTGCCGCTATTTTACCGGCAGGCGGCACCTCGACGCGCAGGATCAACTGACCCTGGAATGGGCCGGGGTCTACCGGCATTATCACGCCTGCATGATGCGGACGATTTGCATCGGCACGCCCCCGGCGCGTCAGCTGGCGCTCTATGAGGCGGCGCGCGAGGCCCTCGAAGCGGTGACCCAGGCGCTGGTTCCCGGACGGCCTATCGGCGAGGCCTTCGATGCTCATTGTGATGTGCTTGACCGGCACGGCCTGGCGGCGCACCGTTTGAACGCCTGCGGTTACTCACTGGGCACGACTTATGCGCCCAACTGGATGGACTGGCCGATGCTCTATCACGCCAATCCGGTGATCGCCGCCCCGGACATGGTGTTCTTCATGCACATGATTATTTTCGACAGCGACGCCGGGCTGGCCATGACCTTAGGGGAAACCGTGCGGGTCACAGATACGACGCCGGAGCGCCTGTCGCGCTCGTCGCTGGATTTAATCAGGAAGTAACCATGCCCTACCTGTTTTTCATGCTGGTGATCCCTTTGCTTTTCATGCTTGCCCTGTGTATTGCGGGGTAGCGGATGGCGCGTGCCCTGACTCCGCTTTTGTTATTGTTGCTGGCGGCTTGCACACCTGCTGAACGGATTCTGACCTTCGCGCCGCTGGAACCGAAGGTCGAGGTCGCCAAGCTCACCGATGTTCGGGTTGAACTGGTCCAGGGTCCGGCCCTGCCCATGGCCAAACTGCTGTCCAGCGCCGTCGCCGCCGGATTGCTCGAGCACGGCGTCAAAACGTCAATCAAGCCCAATGAAATCAGCCGCTATGTGCTTAAGGGCCGGGCCGAGGCCAATTGGAATGACGCCCGGGTTCCCTTCGTGATGCTGATATATTGGACACTGGTCGATCATAAGGGCGAGACTATCGGGGCCTATACCCAAGGCGTCCGGGGGGCCCGTTGGAAATGGGAATACGGTGATCCGCGAATCATCAGCGCCGTCGGTAATGGTGCGGCCAAACCGCTGGCGGCAATGATTGTTGACGATGTTGAAGATCCTTTGCCGGAGTTGTTGTTGGGGGCGGGTATCCTCGTCAATCCGGTGCTCGGCGCGCCCGGCGATGGCAATGCCGCCTTGCGTCAGGAAATTGTCGCGGCACTACGGGCCGCCGATGTGACGATCACCGAGGACAAGCGGCAAGCCAGCCTGACGCTTTCCGGTCAGGTCGGCGTACAACCCATGGACGGTAATCAGGACAAGGTACTGATCGTCTGGCAGGTCCTGACCATGGATGGTTTCGAAATCGGTCGGGCGACCCAGGAAAATGTCGTGCCGAGCGGCAGCCTTAACGGGCCATGGGGCGAGCAGGCGCAAAAGGTCGCCGCCGCCGCCCGCACCGGCATCGAGCGGATTCTCGGTTCCGGCCGAAAACGCGCCGCTCCGGTTTCCGTGGGCGACCCGGGTGCGCCACCGCCGACCCCCGATTTGCAAAGGATTCCGGGGCGTGCACCGCCACCGCCAAAATAAATAAGGGTTTGTCGTTTACAGCGGCTGGGGACGCTGTTAGATTTCGCCCTGTTCCGGGCCGGATGCCCCGATTTTTTAGGAACCGCCAAGATGAAAATCCTCGCCTGCAACTCCAACAGGCCGCTTGCCGAAGCCATCTCAGCTTATTTGAATTTGCCTCTGACCAAAGCCAGCGTTCGGCGGTTTTCGGATATGGAAATCTTTGTCGAAATTCAGGAAAACGTGCGCGGCGAGGATGTCTTCGTCATCCAGTCGACCTCCTACCCGGCCAATGACAATTTGATGGAATTGCTGGTCACCCTCGACGCGCTGCGGCGCGGTTCGGCCCGTCGCATTACCGCCGTTATCCCTTATTTCGGTTACGCTCGTCAGGACCGCAAGTCCGGCCCCAGGACGCCGATTTCGGCCAAGCTGGTGGCCAATCTTATTACCACCGCCGGTGCCGACAGGGTGCTGACCATGGACCTGCACGCGGGACAGATTCAGGGCTTTTTCGACATTCCCGTCGATAATCTTTTTGCCGCCCCGGTGCTGACCAAAGATATCGAAGACACCATGAACGGCGAAGACCTGGTTATTGTCTCGCCCGATGTCGGCGGTGTGGTTCGCGCTCGCTCGCTGGCCAAGCGTCTGAACGCCGATCTGGCGATCATCGACAAGCGCCGCGAACAAGCCGGTGTCTCGGAAGTCATGAACATCATCGGCGAGGTCGACGGCAGGCGCTGTATCCTGGTCGATGATATCGTCGATTCAGCGGGTACGTTGTGCAATGCCTCCGTCGCGCTGAAGGCCAAGGGGGCCTGTTCGGTTTCCTCCTACGTCACCCACGGGGTCCTGTCCGGTGGTGCCGTGGCGCGGGTCAGTTCTTCGCCCATGGACAGTCTCGTCATTACCGACTCGATCCAGTCGACGGAAGCCGTCCGTATCTCTCACAACATCAAGCAACTGACCATCGCCCCGCTGATCGCCGAAGCAATCAGCCGCATCAGCGACGAAAGCTCAGTCTCCAGTTTGTTCGAATAAGCCTAGTCTATAAACTCCGCGACCGACTGGCGCCGCCTGTCGACAGTCAGTTTGGTCACGTCCGGCCTTGAATAATGCCCTGCAAAATCAAGGTTCTGGCGCTCACCACGGACTTTGCCGTGATCCAGGTCGGCGATGATCAGGGCTTCCTTTTCGACCACAGGCTCGATCAGGAATGTGCCGTCGGGGGCGACCACCGTACTACCGCCATTGGCCAGAAACGGCCCGCTTCCCTCGAGAATTTCCTCAAGGTAAGGCGTGTCTTCAGGGAAGTCCTGCGGCCGCATCAGGCCCGAGCAGGCGATCACGTAGCTGCGGGACTCCTTGGCGATGAAAGCCGGCAAGTCGACCGTGTTGTGCAGGCCGCCGGGCCAGACGCTGACATGCAAGTCCTCGCCTTGGGCGTAAAGGGCGGCACGTGACAACGGCATCCAGTTCTCATAGCAATTAAGGCCGCCGACGCGGAAAGGATTCAAGTCGTGGACCTTAAGGCCGTGGCCGTCGCCTTGCGCCCAGGCCAAGCGTTCCTCGTAGGTCGGGTGCAGTTTGCGATGGACCGACCCGATACTGCCATGAGCGTCAATATAGACGAGGCTGCAATAAAGGCTGTGGCCACCGCGGTCCGGTGCGCGCTCCATGATTCCCAGGTAAATGGCGATCTTGTGGGTTCGCGCCAATTGGCACAGGGAATCCAGGTCGCCGCGCTCGACGACGACGCCCTCGCTCAGATAGTGCGCATAGATGGCTTTTTGCTTGGTGTCGTTAAAGCGCGCCCCGTCGGTGCGCTCAATCCAGAAAGGATAGCCGGGGACAAGGGCCTCGCCGAAAACGACAAGCTGACAGTTGTTGGCGGCGGCTAATTCGACGCCTGCGGCAATTTTTCCCAGGGTTTCGCTCCGTCTGAACCAAACCGGCGCGATCTGAACCAAACCGACGACAAGATGATCTTCCGGCTTGATGTCAGCGGTTGAAGCACAGCGGAGTATCTGCATGGGTATTTGCCTTCTAAATTGAGAATTTTTTAGCGTCCGAACCCGGCAATGGCCGGCAGCCACAGCGCAAGTTGTGGGAAAACGAGGACCAGGACAAGGCCTAACATCATCAGGCCGACATAGGGGATAACGCCAGCAATAATTTCGCCCATCGGTGCCTTGGAGATGCCCTTGATAACGAACAGGTTCATGCCGACCGGCGGGGTAATCAAGGCCAGTTCAAGGTTGATCATCAGCAGAATGCCGTACCAAACCGGGTTGATGCCGAGTTCCAGCATCACCGGAAAAATAATTGGTGTGGTAATCAAAATGATCGAGATGGTCTCAAGAAACATGCCGAGAACAAAAATAACGGCCATGACGATAAGCACGAAGACCATTGGAGAGGCACCAAGGGCGATGACCGATTCCATCAATTCAGCCGGTAGGCGGATGATTGTCACCGCGTGGCTGAACATGGCGGCGGTGGCCAGGATCATGAACAGCATTGCCGTCGTCCGTACGGTTTCAAGGGCGGTGCCGTAAAGATCGCCAAGGCCAAAATTGCGGTAAACCAGCATGCCGATCAGCAGCGCGTATATGCAACCGATGGCGGCGGCTTCGGAGGCCGTGAACAGGCCCATATAAATACCGCCGAGAACCAGCGGTGGCATGAGCAAGGCCCAGACCGATTTCTTGATCGCGGCAAGACAGGCGGGGCCACCAATCCAGGGTTGGCGTTCGACGTCGCCGCGGTAGGCGGCTTCGACCATACAATAGGCGGCAAAGATGAAGGCGACAATCAGGCCCGGTATCAGACCGGCAAGGAACAACGCGCCAATCGATGTTTCGGTGACGATGGCGTAAAGGATCAACGGCCCCGATGGCGGGATCAAAATACCGAGAGTGCCGCCAGCGGCGACGACGCCGTAGGCGGAGCTTCCCCTGTAACCATAGTTTTTCATCTGCGGAATGGCGGTGCTGCCAATGGTCAGGGCGGTGGCCACCGAAGATCCCGAAATGGCCGCGAAGATAGTGCAAGAGAGAACCGTCGCGACGCCAAGGCCGCCGGAAAAGTGTCCGACCAGAGAATTGGCGGCTTTATAGAGATCATCGACGACCTTGGCCCGGATCATCACATGGGCCATGAAGGCAAACAATGGAATGGCCGAAAGCAGGCCGTTGTCGAGTTTGCCGAACACGGTTTCCCCGACGCTGCCAATGCTGCCTTCTGTGAGTAGCATAAGGACAATCGAGGCCAGGCCGAGACCGGCAAAAATCGGCATGCCGCTGAGCAACAGCAAGACCAGTCCAAGCAGGATGATGAAGGTCAGGAGCATTTTATTTGCGACGCATCTGATTGATGATACGGGTGAGCGCGACCAGCAACAGCAAAACGCCGCCAATCATCATGCTCGATTGCGGAATCCACATGGGAACTTCCAGGTAACCGACAGACAGGATGTCGAAATTATAGGAATAGCTGAGGCTCGACCAGGTGCCGATCATCAGTGTCAATGCGACGACGATAATGGCCATATTACCCCATATATGAATGGCTTTTTTAACCATTCCGTGGCGACCAGCGGTCAGCAGATCGACGGTAATGTGCTCGTCTCGAAGAAGCGTTTCGGCGGCTCCCAACATGACGATGGCGACGACCAGATAGCCGGTTAATTCGTCAGTCCAGGTAACCGGGGTGCCAAAGAAATAACGCTGTACCACGCTGTAGCCAATAATCATCAGCATGAAGATCAGAAGCAGGGCGGCAATGCGGGCCGCCAGCCGCGACAGGCCGGTGATCGCAGAATCAAAAAATGAGGGGACGGGTTGCGTCCCCTCATTCTTGTCTTGATGGGTATCTAAGCCGCTCATTACATTTTCGAGATGAGGCCCAGAAGCTTCGTGCCGTCTTCACCGGTCGCTTCGGCGAAGGCCTTGTCGAAGGCCGGACCCATAATCGCCTTCATGGCAGCGGCTTCGGCGTCGCTGTGGATATGAACTTTGACGCCTTTTTCCATAAGTTGCGCGGGGGCATCCTTGGCAGAGGCTTCTGTGGCGTCCAGGGCCCACTGGGCGGATTTCTTGCCAGCCAATTGCAGTGCCGTTTTCTGGGCATCTGAAAGGCCATCGTACCAGGCCGGATTGACATAGCCGTGGAAGAATACGCTAAACAGCGGCGAGGCGGTGACGTGATCCTGAACTTCGTAGTACTTGCGCGATACGGCGGCCGAAATGTCGGTTAAGCCGGCGTCGATAACGCCGGTACTCAGGGCCTGATAAACCTTGCTGCCGGACATGGCCGAGGGTGCCGCGCCAAGGGCGAGGAGACCAGCGTCATTAAGGGAATTGATGCCACGAATTTTGACACCTTTGAAGTCACCCGGGGCGATAAGGGCGCTACCCTTTGAGGTGTAGGCCGACATGCGGGTGGTAAACAGCCAGTTGACGTTGCGAACGCCTTTTTCAAGAAGCTTTTCTTCAAGGAATTTGGCCGCAGGGGAGCCGTCCCACTTGCTCAAAATAGCCAGGTCGGTCAAGGCATAGGGCTTCAAGGTGACGCTCATCAAGGGGACGGTCTTGCCCCACTGGAAGTTGACCGAAAAGGCGCATTCAATGTCACCTTTGGCGACTGCCGGGATGTTCAGTTTTGCGTCTCGCAGACTGTTCGCGCCGAAAATCTGGACGTCGATGGAATTGCCGGACTGGCTTTCGACTTCAGCGGCCCATTGGTCGATGACCTTGGCGATGTGGTGGGTCGGCGGCAACTGGTGGCTGCAGCGCATGGTTTTTTCCGCCGCCATGGCGTTGCCCGAGACCAGTAAGGCGCCGGTTAGAAGTGCTAATTTTTTAATCATGGTTTCCCCCTGTTTATAGTGAAAAGTGATACCTGGTTTAGGTTCTTTTAATCAGCGCCTGGGCGCTTTCATCATAGGCTTCCTCTTTAGCCCGTAATTCATCAAGGCCAACGACCTGATTAAATTCATCGAAGTTTAACATGCCGCCATCAAAGCCCAGGGTTGTTCCGTGTGATTTCAGGTGGGCCATGAAATGCTGCATCATTTTGGCGACGCCATAGGTCGCGGCGACCGGATAGGCGGCGACGGCATAGCCGATTTTACTGAGTTCTTCGAGCGAAAGCACAGGCGTCTTGCCGCCTTCGATCATGTTGGCGAAGCAGGGGCCGTCGAGCTCGCGGCAAATGCGGGTCATGTCTTCAACACTTTGCGGGGCCTCGACGAACAGCAGATCTGCACCGATTTCCTGATACAGCGCCATTCGTTCGAGCGCGTCGTCCAGGCCATGCACGGCGATGGCGTCGGTGCGCGCCATGATGACAAAATCAGAATCAACGCGGGCGTCCAGGGCGGCCTTAAGTTTGGCGACCATGTCAGCTGCGGCAATGACATCTTTACCGGCCATGTGGCCACAGCGTTTGGGGAAGACCTGGTCCTCAAGGAACATGCCGGCAAGACCCGCGCGCTCGTACTGGCGGACGGTGCGGGCGGCATTGGTAGCATTACCGAAACCGGTGTCGCCATCGCCAAAAACCGGAATCGACACGGCGTCGCACAGGCGGGCGTAGTGATCGGCCATTTCGCTTAGGGAAAGTTGCGAGGTGTCGGGCTGGCCAAGCAGAGTAGCCGAGATGGAATAACCGCCCATAGTGACGACTTCAAAACCCGCCTGTTCGGCAATCCGTGCCGAAAGCACGTCATGTGCGCCGGGCATCAAAAGGATTTCGGGCCGGTTAATCAGGTTCCTGAATTTGGTGGTAACGCGCATGTCATGCCTAATCAGTTTTAAAGCAGCGGCAATTTATTCACGATCATGGGAGGTGAACAAGCTTATTATTGCCTTTCCGCTTCCCCGGAGGCCCGGTTTTTTGCGTTTCAATGTTTGACTGTTGGCGCACATCCCTATAAAAGACACGCCACTCCTTGATGCGCTCGTTTTTCGGGCTTAATCAAAACCGTCTGCACCCCTGGAGGCAGGCATTTAGTGCATATTGAATTTTAGGAGAATACCAATGGCTCAGGCCGCTACTATGAGTGTCGAGCTGCGCGAACGGGCAGGTAAGGGGGCAGCCCGTGCCACACGCAGGGCTGGTCGGGTACCAGCCGTTATCTACGGCAACAAGCAAGACCCAGTTATGATTTCCCTCGAACCTGTCGAACTGATGATGCAGTTAAAAGGCCCCGGCTTTTTTTCTCGCGTTTACGAGTTGGAAGCAGGCGGCGAAAAACACCGCGTTCTGCCGCGTGATCTGCAGCTCCATCCGGTTACCGACCGTCCGCTGCATGTTGATTTCATGCGTTTCAGCGCCAAGACGCGCCTCAACATCGAAGTTACCGTGGTCTTCGAAAACGAAGAAGAATGCCCCGGTCTGCGTCAGGGCGGCGTACTTAACATCGTTCGTCACACCGTCGAACTGCTGTGCTCGCCCGATCATATCCCCGAAAGCCTGATTGTCGATCTAAGCGGCCTGGATGTCGGCGATAGTGTGCACATCAGCTCCATCGAATTGCCCGGTGACGTCAAGCTGACCATTACCGACCGCGATTTCACCATCGCCACCATCGCCGCCCCGACGATTAACATCGAGCCGGTTGAAGGTGAAGAAGGCGAAGAGGGCGAGGAAGCCGCAGAAGGCACCGAGGACAAAGCCGAAGAAGACGAGGCCGAAGACTAATCCTCTTCAAGTTGGGTCTCATTGGCGGGAGCCGATCATTATGTTGCTGCTCGTTGGCCTGGGTAATCCCGGTGGGGAATATGCCAGCAACCGTCACAACATTGGATTTATGGCGGTGGACGAAATCGTCCGCCGCCATTCCTTTGGGTCGTTCCATGCCAAATTTCAGGGCGCACTTGCCGAGGGCCGCATCGGTTCTACCAAGGTGCTGGCCTTAAAGCCTTTAACGTATATGAACGAAAGTGGTCGTTCGGTTGCGGCTGCGGCCAATTTCTACAAAATCCCTCCCGCCAACGTGCTGGTCATTCATGATGAGCTTGATCTCGATGCCGCCAAACTGCGGCTCAAGACGGGCGGTGGTCATGCCGGTCACAACGGCCTGCGCTCGATTCACGCCCATTTAGGCGAAGGCTACCGCCGTCTGCGTCTGGGCATCGGCCATCCCGGTGACAAAGCGAAGGTGACAAGTCACGTGCTGAAGGATTTCGCCAAATCCGACCGGCAATGGCTCGAGCCCCTGCTGCTATCTGTCGCCGACCACATCGGCCTGGCCATCGAAGGCGATGATGCCGGTTTTTTGAATAAAGTCGCTCTTGATATGAACGAAGGATAACGGAATATGGGTTTCAATTGTGGCATTGTCGGCTTGCCCAACGTTGGCAAATCTACCCTGTTCAATGCGTTGACGGCGACGGCGGCGGCTGAAGCGGCCAATTTCCCGTTCTGCACCATCGAACCCAACACCGGCCGGGTCGCGGTGCCCGATCCCAGGCTCGATAAGATCGCAGCGATCGGCAAGTCGGCCAAGATTGTCCCGACGCAGCTCGAATTCGTCGATATCGCCGGCCTCGTGCGCGGCGCGTCGAAGGGCGAGGGCCTGGGCAACAAGTTCCTCGCCAACATCCGCGAGGTTGACGCCATCATCCACGTTCTGCGCTGCTTCGAGGACGAAAACGTCACCCACGTCGAAGGCGGCATCGACCCGGTGCGTGACGCCGAAACGGTGGAGACAGAATTGATGCTGGCCGACCTTGAAAGCCTGGAGAAGCGCGTCACGCCGCTGACCAAGAAGGCCCGCGGCAACGACAAGGACGCAGCCGCCCAGTTGGCCATGGTCGAACGGGTGCTGGCCGTCCTGGGTGAAGGCAACCCGGCGCGCACTTTGGAGATTATCGGCGACGATGTGAAAACCTTCGATATGTTGCACTTGTTAAGCGGCAAGCCGGTGCTCTACGTCTGCAATGTCGAAGAAGACGCGGCGGGCGAAGGCAATGCGCTGTCGGCCAAAGTCGCCGAAATGGCGGCTCGCCAAGGTGCCGTCTCGGTCGTCATATCGGCGCGTATTGAGGAAGAAATCTCGGCTTTAAGTGACGTCGCCGAACGTCAGGAATTTCTCGACGCTATCGGCCTTGAGGAAACCGGCCTGACGCGGGTTATCCGCGCCGGTTACGAACTTCTGCACCTGATCACATTCTTTACCGTAGGCCCCAAAGAAGCCCGCGCCTGGACCGTCAGCGCCGGTTCAAAAGCACCGCAAGCAGCCGGTGTCATCCACACGGATTTCGAGAAAGGCTTCATCAAGGCCGAAACCATCGCCTACGATGACTTTATTGCTTGCAACGGCGAACAAGGGGCCAAGGAAGCCGGTAAAATGCGCCAGGAAGGCCGCGACTACGTAACCCAGGACGGCGATCTTTTCTTGTTCAGGTTTAATGTTTAATGAGCTTTATAAGTTAAAGTTCATATCCGTTCTCCAGCAGCAACGCCTTTACGCGGGTCATAGTTTTTTGGCCTAATTTACCAGTTACGCTAGGTATCCAGGCCATCATTTCCTGCGTCATATTGGGCATGACAGTCAGTGTCTTCTTCCCTAGTGGGCTTTTATAGAATTCGAGTAAATGAATGAGTTCCGTTTCGGTGAAATTCCTGGCCATAAAAACACCGACAAATTGCATTATGTCCGGTTTTAGTTTTGAGAATTCTTCTTGAGTTATTATTCCAATGTCAGTTAATAAATTGGGGGAGAGATTGGGGCTTTTCTTTTTAACTTCTGCAGCTATCTGTTGGCCTACGACTGCAGAAATTTGATCTATTACTTTACCGTATTGCATAACATCGAACATTTCGAGAATGATCTTTTGCCTCTCGTTTTCACCGGCATAGGCGGTTGACGATAAGGTATTCCCTGCAACCATAATCATTACGAAAATACTGGCTAGCATACTAAATATGTATTTCATGAGTCGTTCCCTTTGCATTTCTTTAACGATAGAATTTTACGCGATCATGTAACCCAGGACGGCGACCTGTTCCTGTTCAGGTTTAATGTTTAGGGGCTTTGCTCCACCGCTAGATCATATCGCTCATAATCCTGACGATTCGTTCCCGGACCTGTTGGGCTATCTCGTCCTGGCTGATCGCCGTGCCGCCGCCATAGACTGCGACGCCGCTCTCAACGGTGTTCTTTAAATAACGCCGGGTCCTGTATTCCTCTTTCTCCTGGCGATCTTCGTCATCCCAGTTTGGATCGGTGCTGCGCGAGAAAGTGATCGTTTTTCCGGTCTTTTTCTTGCCGCCCCTGATTTCGGAGAAAGTGAACGAGGAGACGATGATATACGTGTCATCGGTCACATAGCTGCCAAGGATGGAACCAATCGCCGCCCCTGCGACAGGGCCGGTAATAAGGCCGTAGTCGGATGATGAATTTAACCCGCGAACAACTCCGAAAGCGGCACCAAGGAAAGCAAACTCCGTTGCAAGGCTGGTTTCTATATGGCCGCTGTACATCACATTGACGTCCAACAATAAACCAAAATCATCGACAATGGATGATACTGGCTCGTACCCCTTTGCCTGGATATTGCTTGTCAGATTGTGGGTGAAATCATTCAGGTTGAAAGCCGTGTCGCCGGAGGTGTTGCGGATGCGGATTTTTATTTTCCGATTCTTGAACAATGAAGAATCTGTGATGATGTTCGCTTCCACCGTGGATCCGAAAAGGTTGCCTGATTTAGGGTCTTTCACCAATCCGAGTCGGTTTTGCAGGGAAGATTTTGCGCAGCCGCTGATGATCAGCATCGTTAAAGATAAAAGGACGATCGCGGCAATTGGTAAACGGCGTGAAAGGTAAATAAGGGACACGGGTTTCCCCCCTTGATTGGTCAATGGAAATATCTGGTTCATCCGCCAAGTGTCTCCTCAACAAAACGACTGGCTTCGGAATAATGGATGGTAAAACTCAGGTTTGAGGAACCCTGGTCGACCCGGCCCCATGAGATCACGGAGATGACTTTGTCATCAAGAAAGACAGGGCCCCCGGAATTTCCTGGACTGGACGGGGCATCAATCTGAATTTGCAGGACTTTTCGTTTGCTATTGATATTGAGCGTGGCCATCGGCCGCACCGCACTGACGACGCCGCGGGTAATGGAAAATTCGTATCCGCGTGGATGACCGATCACTTCTACGGTACTGCCCAGGTCCAGTTCGTTGTCGGAGAAGAATCTGACAGGAATGCCGCGCGATTGTACCTTGATAAGGGCGAGGTCGAGGATAACGTCTTTGGCGATGACTTTGCCGAAGGTTTCCTGGCCATTATGAAGTTTCAGTTCGACGAATGTGCCTTCTTCAACGACGTGGTAGTTGGTCATGACGATGTCTGGACGAACATAAAAACCGCTACCCAAAGAGCCGTCAGGGTTATAGACGATAACGACGCTATCGAAGCGCGGGTCGTTCTTTGTGCTGCCTTCAAAGGTATTGGATTTGTAGCTGGCAAGCGCCGTGTTCTTGTCTTTCAACATTTCGGAGCGCAGTTTCGCGATCGATGGGATTGCAACGTAGCTGCCGGCGTTGGCGCTATAGTCATCCATCAGGGATGAAAGATTGACGGAAGAAGGGGCATCTTCCCAGGTATCGACATCCTTCTCTAGCTGGGCCTTTGCAAGGTGTTTCTTTTTTTCGGGGTCTTCATCCTGTATTTGATAGGCGACCTCGAAATTATTTTGCTCGTTGACATCGAATGTAGATTTGAAATAGCGGTTCTGTTGAAAGTCTATGACATGGTAATGAACCGTCATGTTCTTGCGGCTTTTTATCGTCGCCAGGTTATATTTATAATTCTGGTAAATCGGAATATCGATGGTCATCGGTGTCGTCGAAAGCTTCGTCATGACGTTCGACAGGGCAACTTCAGAATCTTTCAATCGACCGGAGGCAGCGAGTTGCGAGCCAAATTTTGCAAGACAGTCCAGGCCATAACAGTATTGTGAGTCTGCCGACATTTTGTTCATGGCCGAATTTTGCACGCCCATGCGGGCCGTATTGATTTGATTTTGCACCAGATTGTATTCCGGGTTGGGTTCCGTCCTGTATCCGCTTAACACACGCGCGGGCATCTTACGGGTGCCGGAAATTCTGCGGTCGACCTTTGCCAGGGCGACATCAATAATAACGAGAAAATCCGGGCGTTCGTCCTTGGCGACGGCAAAAATGGCATCAAGGTCTTCCTTCGACGTTTCGACGGGAAGGTCGGCCTTGATTTCAACGGGGAAATCAAGGGCCCTTTGTTTCAGCAGTGTTCGGCTGGTGATCTCAATGAAGCCAATTTTGGCACCCGGTATGGTCTTGGGCGATAATCCGGCCTGCTTTGCGGCGCTATAGGCGGCCAGGGCGTCTTTTAGCAAGGGCTTGGTGACGCCGTTTTCTCTGAAATGGGCCTTAAGGAATAACTCTCCCAAAGCGCTCCATTTTTCCTCGCCAAGTGTCGCTTCCTCATAGTGAGAAAGAAAAGTTTTTAACTGGACGGTGGTTGCACTTTCAAGGGTGCCGACGATTGCCGAATAATTATCATTGAGGAAAGCGTCACGGGGTAATTCAAGAGGATACAAATCGAAAAATGAAGTTTCTGAAAAATGGTCATACGCGGCGAAGTCAGCAGCCGCACTTTGTTCGATTTTGGCTTTAAGGGCCTTAACACCCGTTCGCACCTTGTCCCTGCCATCTAATGAAAATTCAGCAACATCAAAAAAACCAAAGTTTGGAACGCTCCTCAATGCCGTTTGGCCGGATTGGAGCGCGACCTTGACGCTTTGCCACTGGGCTGGCGGGGCGGGCCAGGGGGCGTTTGATAGCTTGCCTGCGGCGAGACGTAAGGCCGGTTCGAATTTTGCTTTTAGCCGATCCGCCAGTTGGCTCAACTCATGCAGGGATTTTTCCCATTTTTCCTTAAAGAACGCGGCGTGCTTGTCATAAAGTTTGGCCGCGTCTTCGTAACGCTTCGCGGCAAATAATTCCTTCAAGTGATCTAACTGATCGTAAAATATAGAGTACGTCGGTTCGGATTCTTCGACTGAAGACGACGGTGTCCCATCGCTTGCCTTGCCGGTTAATCCGGTGGTCTGGCAGCCGGAAAGTAGAAAGAAGATAAGTATAAATGAAAAAATTGAAACGCTGCGATTAAGCCTCGGCGTATTTGATATCATGGGCTGGTACAACTTTCAGGGGTTTCTAGCTTCGGAATGGTAGTGCCAGGAATTTTCATTGTCCAGATTATTAAAAGTTGAAAAAATTGCTCGCCACTCTTTAGAAATGACCATGTGTCCCTTTATACCAACCCCCCTTGCGATCTCCCCGGCCATGACCAATACTACAGGCTTGATAATAGCCAGAGAGGATGACGTTGATGGTTGAGAAAATTACGGGTGGTTGTCAGTGTGGGGCGGTGCGTTATGAATGCAGTGCCGGGCCGATTGTTGCCGGTCATTGCCAATGCACCAATTGCCAGAAATTCACCGGTACCGGTCATGCCTCGAACATGATGTTGCCGAAGGATGCCTTCACTGTCTCAGGCGAGATGACGCGCTACGAATACATCGCCGACAGCGGCAATATCATGACCCGATTCTTCTGTTCGAAATGCGGTTCGCCGGTTTATGGCTACGGCAGCGGCAATCCAGCGGCGGTCATGGTGCGCGCCGGGGGCCTCGACGACCCGTCAATTTTCGAGGCCAATTTCGCCCTGTTTTCCGGTAGTGGCCAGGCCTGGGACCCTATCGATCCAGAGATCAAGTCGTTCCCGGGAATGCCGCCACCGAAGCCCGCATCTTAAAGCTCAGGGTTTAATGACCGGGTTACCGGCCTTGATCCAGCCCTCGATACCCTTGCTGACATTGTAGATATTGGTATAGCCGAAGCGCTCCGACAAGCCGGTCGACAGCATGCCGGTACGGTTGCCGGTGCGGCAGATCAGGATCACCGGTTCGTCCTTCTTGACGCTTTGGGTGAATTCGTCGAGGAAGCCCTGGCGCAGGCGACCGGTCTTCTCAAACGATTCCATCAGCAATGAGCCCGCAACGACGCCCGTGCTCTGCCATTCATCGGGGCGACGGACATCGATGATCCGGGTGCCTTTGGCGAGCAGGTCTTTAAGTTGTTGATTGTCGATATTGCTGAACTTCGGCGGTATTACAGACAGCAGTTCGACTTCGAAGCGCAGCGTCGCGTCCGGTGGGATAAGCCCGCCAGCGCCTTGTTTTCCGTAAGCCAGATGCGGTGGAATAATCAGTTCCCGCTTACCGCCGACGCGCATTCCCAAGACCCCCTGGTCCCAACCGGCGATGACCTGACCGCCGCCCAGGGTAAAGGAAAACGGCTGCTTGCCAACGCTGGAATCGAAAGCGGTGCCGTCCATGAGCCAACCGGAGTAGTGGACGCTGACCTTGGTCATCTCAAGGGCTTCATCGCCGTTGCCGACTATTTGATCGGTGATTTTCAGTTCCCCCTCGCCAGCCAGCGCAATAATCGGGGCGAGGCTGAACAGGAGGGCGAAGAGGGCGGGTTTAATCAGTTGTTTCATGGTTTTTCTTTCGCTTGGGATAACAGAAAATGGGCGTGTGCGGCGGCCACCGGCCTTGCGCGGTCGGACTGCCAGGCCTGGATACGGACGTTGGCGATGCGCCGCCCCTGTTTGATCAGGGTGGCGCTGGCATAGGTGTCCTCAGCCCGGCCCGGCCGCAGATAATCGACGGAAATATTGATGATTCGCGGAATGGCTTTGATATCCATCTCGTAAAAAAGCTGAAAAATCGCCGCATGTTCCAGCAAAGCAGCCACGGTGCCGCCATGGATCACAGCCATTTGAAAGTTGCCGATGTTACTTTCGCGGTGGACCAGGCGGGTGATCATGGCACCGTCTTCGAGCCCGCACTGAAGACCGATAACCTGAGCATAGGGGATAAGACTGCTCAAGGCGGCATAATCACCGGTGGCCTTAAGTCTTTGAATATCCTTCAGCATGCTCACTCGGCCTCCGCTTTGGCAGAAATGAACCCGGCGGAGTTAAGCATGAACGTGCCGATGCTGGTGGCGATCGGGTCGCGGGCGTCACCGTGATGGGCGCATCCACGAACGAAGGCGACGGAACGCGAAAGGCGGAAACAGTTGGCCTCGCCGAAAATGGTCTCGCCGGGGTGTGCCGGTTTCAGATAATCGATACGCAAATCAAGCGTCGCCACCGGCGTGCTCGCCGATACAGCAGACATGGCCGTAAGCCCGGAGACGGTATCGAGCAGCGTCGAAATCACCCCACCATGAACGACACCGGTTTCCGGGTTGCCGGCCAGCCGCTCTTGATAGTCGAGGCGAATGGACGCAAAGCCCACGTCAAGGGAGGTGATCTCAAGCCCCAATTCCCGGCAATGGGGGACCGCTTCGAATGTTTTGGCCAGTTGTTTAAGGTCGGCGGTATCAGGCATCTATGGACACTAAAATAAATGGTTTCGGGGAGCGGATTATAGGGTTCTTTTTCAACTTTGCAAAAAGCTGTCTTGAAGCGCGGGGCGGAACCTGAAAAACTGCACATTCTCTGCGAATAGGCAGTTTTGAAGGATTGGGGGATTTATGTCGGAACCGGGGACACCCACAGTCATTGGCGTCATTGGCGGCAGTGGACTTTATGATATCGAGGGATTGGAAAACACCCGCTGGGAGACGTTCTCCTCGCCCTTCGGCGAACCGTCCGACGCGCTCTTAATCGGCGAACTGGCGGGCCAGAAAATGGTCTTCCTGCCGCGCCATGGCCGTGGTCACCGCATCCCCCCGTCGGAACTGAATTACCGCGCCAATATCGACGTCCTGAAACGCGCCGGGGTAACGGAAATTATCTCGGTCAGCGCCTGCGGTTCATTGAAGGAAGAATTGCCACCCGGTCACTTCGTTCTTGTCGATCAGTTTATCGACCGCACGTTCGCCCGCCAGAAAAGTTTCTTCTCGACCGGGCTGGTTGCCCATGTCGGCCTCGGTCATCCGGTTTGCGGGCGTCTTGGCGACGCCCTGGAAGGTGCGATCAAGGAACTGGATATCCCTTACCAGCGCGGCGGAACCTATCTGGCCATGGAAGGCCCACAATTTTCGACCAAGGCGGAATCCGAACTCTACCGCTCGTGGGGCTGCGATGTCATCGGCATGACCAACATGCCAGAGGCCAAACTCGCGCGCGAGGCAGAGATGTGTTACGCCACCGTCGCCATGGTCACCGATTTCGACTGCTGGCACCCTGACCACGACCACGTCACCGTCGATGCCATTATCAAGGTGTTGCTGGGTAACGCCGACAAGGGCAGAGCCCTGGTCAAACAGGTGACCCCAAGTTTAAGCGCCCGCGCCGAGGCCTGCGCGCACGGCTGCCACACGGCCCTGGAATGCGCCATTATCACAAGTCCCGAAGCCCGCGACCCGGAAATGGTCAAAAAGCTCGACGCCGTGGCCGGCCGGGTGTTGGGCGTTTGATCCGCCAGGCACAGAGCGAAGATGTAGAGACGCTGAAGCATTTGGCGGAGCTGGCGTATGCCCACTATGTTCCTCGTATGGGTATGAAGCCGGCCCCTATGGTGGCAGACTTTGACGCACACGTAGCGCGTGGAGAAGCTATGGTTATCGAAAACGCAAGCGAGGTGCAGGGGTTTATCATTCAGTTTCCTAAGGACGATGGCTGGTTTGTCGAGAACATAGCCATAGATCCCGCCCATCAGGGTCAGGGACTGGGAAAGTCGCTTATGTCCAGTGCCGAAGTCGAGGCGCGCGCCAGGGGATTGCAACGGGTGATCTTATACACAAATGTGACAATGACCGAAAATCTGGTGTTTTATGCTCACTTGGGTTACGCAGAAACACAGCGAATTTCTGAGGACGGTTTCCAGCGTGTCTATATGGAAAAGAGACTTAAACCATGATCGTCAACGGTAAACCGACTCGCACTATCTGGCTGGCTGACAATGGTCTGACGGTGGAGATCATCGACCAGACCCGCCTGCCCCATGAGTTTGTCGTTGTCGGCATGGATACGCTGGAGGACGCGGCGCGCGCCATCTTCGACATGCTGGTGCGTGGGGCACCGCTGATCGGGGCGACGGCGGCCTACGGTATGGCCCTGGCCATGCGCGACGATGCGTCGGACGGCGGTCTGGAAAATGCCTACAAGGTGCTCTACGCGACCCGGCCGACGGCGGTCAATCTGCGCTGGGCTCTGGATGATCTGGAAGCCTTGCTGGCGCCACTGCCCGCAGATCAGCGTCAGGCCGCGGCCTACGCCCGAGCTGCGGAAATTGCCGATGAAGACGTCGCGATTTGCTCGGCTCTCGGCGAACATGGACGTGTCATTATCGAGAAAATATGGACCGACAAAGGCAAGCCGGAACGCCTTAACGTGCTGACCCATTGTAACGCCGGTTGGCTGGCGACGGTCGATTGGGGAACGGCGCTGGCCCCCGTCTACAAGGCCCATGACGCCGGTATCCCCGTCCATGTCTGGGTCGATGAAACCCGGCCGCGCAATCAGGGCGCGAGCTTGACGTGTTGGGAATTGGGCCAGCACGGTGTCCCGCACACCCTGATCGTCGATAATGTCGGCGGCCACCTGATGCAGCACGGCCTTGTCGATGTGGTTATCACCGGCACCGACCGGACGACGGCGGCGGGCGACGTTTGCAATAAAATCGGCACCTATCTTAAGGCTCTGGCGGCGTTTGATAACGGCGTGCCATTCTATGTCGGCCTGCCCGGCCCGACCATCGATTGGACGATCAAGGACGGCGTCCGCGATGTTCCTATCGAGGAGCGCGACCCGGGCGAAGTAACGCGACTTCAGGGATTGACCGACGACGGTCGCATCGAAACCGTGACCATATCGCCGCCGGGCAGCGCCGCCGCCAATTTCGCCTTCGACGTCACCCCGGCGCGGCTGATCACCGGCCTGATTACCGAACGCGGCGTTGCCGAGGCCTCGGAAATGGGCTTGGCGGGACTGTATCCGGAGCACCCATGACCGACGATTTCGCCGAAAAAAGACTGCATCCCCGTCACGCGTTACACAAAAATGTGCGCGTTGAGATTGATGGCGAAGAGGTTGTCGGCGAGACCGCCGATATCTCTCTTGGCGGCGTCTCGATCGATGCCGAAAATCACCTCAGTAACGACGCGTTCGTGCTCATGCATATCGATACCATCGGCGAGATGACGGGCCATGTGGTGAGAACCGGCAATATGGGTTTCGCCGTCGAGTTCGACCCGGTAGAAGAAGAACGCGAACGCCTTGCCGCCCATTTGAAATCCATGTTCGAGAAAGAAGAATGAAAAATAACTGGTCCGACAAAAACGCCAAAGCCATGATCAAACGCTACGCCCGCATGGGCGTCAACGCCGAGCGGGCGCTTCGGGTCTATACCTCGCAATTGCTTGGTAACGAGCCCCGGCTGGTCCTGCACGGGGGCGGCAATACGTCGGTCAAGACGGTGATGAAGGATGTTTTGGGCATCAAAACCGAGGTCCTTTGCGTCAAGGGTAGCGGCTGGGACATGGGCGACATTGAACCCCAGGGCTTGCCCGCCGTCAGGTTAGACAACCTGCGCAAACTGCTCGCCCTCGATAAACTTAGCGACGAGGAGATGGTCAACGCCCAACGCGCCAATTTACTTGACAGCAATGCCCCCAATCCGTCGGTGGAAACCTTGCTGCACGCCTTCCTGCCACACAAATTTATCGACCACACCCATTCCAACGCCGTCCTTGCGCTGACCGATCAACCCGCTGGCGAGCACTTGTGTCGACAGGTGTTTGGCAAAAAAATGGGCTATGTGCCCTACATCATGCCCGGCTTCGCGCTGGCCAAGAAGGCCTTCGAGGTCTTTAAGGAAGACCCGAGCGTCGAAGGTCTGATCCTTTTCAAGCACGGTATTTTCACCTTCGGCGAGACGGCCAAGCAGGCCTACACCCGGATGATCGATCATGTCAGTCTGGCCGAAAAGCGCCTCAGCAAGGGCCGCAAGAAAGTTTTCGTCGCGGCCAAACTGCCGAAACAAATCGCCAAGGTCGCCGATGTCGCGCCAATTCTGCGCGGTCTGGTCAGTCAGGCGGGCACGTCAGAAGGTTCCTATAAGCGCATGGTGCTGGATTTCCGCACCGGCACCAAGGTCCGAGCCTTCGTCGATGGCAAGGATCTAAAGCGCTATAGCCAGCAGGGCACGGCGACCCCGGACCATGTTATCCGGACCAAGCAGAAACCGTTAATCGTGCCCGCGCCCGCAGCCTCTGACCTGGACGGCTTTGCCAAGGGCGCGGCCAGGGCTTTGGCTTCCTATCACAAGGCCTATCACGCCTACTTCAAGCGCTGCAGCAAGGGGCAGACGGAGCTCGACCCCATGCCGCGGCTTATTCTGGTGCCGGGGCTTGGGTTGTTCGGTCTGGGGGCCAGCGCCAAGGCCGCCGCCATTGCCGCCGATCTCGGCGAAACCAATGTCGCGGTCATTAGCGACGCCGAATCTATCAGTAGCTATCAGGTGATTTCCGAGCCCGACGTTTTCGCTATCGAATACTGGTCGCTGGAACAGGCCAAGCTTGGCAAGGGCGCGGAAAAACCTTTGGCGCGGCAGGTCTGTGTCGTCACCGGGGGTGCTTCGGGCATTGGCGCGGCAACGGCCCGGGCCTTTGCCGCCCAGGGCTGTGAAGTGGCGGTGCTGGATCGCAATAAAAAGGCGGCGGCTCAGCTTGCCGCAGAAATTGGCGGGCTTGGACTGGCTTGCGATGTAACCTCGGCAAAGTCGGTCAATATCGCTATGGACAAGGTGGCGGCGCATTATGGCGGGGTCGATATTGTCGTTTCCAACGCCGGCGCGGCCTGGCAGGGGCGCATCGGCGATGTCTCCGATAAAGTGCTCAGACAAAGTTTCGAGCTTAATTTCTGGGGCCACCAGAACGTCGCCAGCAAGGCCACCCGCATTATGCGGGCGCAGGGAACCGGCGGCTGCCTGCTGTTCAACACCTCGAAGCAGGCGATCAACCCCGGCCTCGACTTCGGCCCTTACGGCCTGCCCAAGGCGGCGACCTTGTTCCTGATGCGTCAGTACGCCGTCGATCACGGGGCCGACGGCATCCGCTCCAACGCCGTCAACGCCGACCGCATCCGCACTGGCCTGCTCAGCGACAGCATGATCGAGACCCGCTCCAAGGCCCGGGGCCTCAGTGAAAAGGACTATATGTCGGGCAATCTGCTCGGCCGGGAAGTGCGCGCCGAAGATGTCGCCCAGGCTTTCGTCGATCTGGCCCGTGCGGAAAAAACCACCGCCTCCGTGGCGACGGTAGACGGCGGCAACATTGCCGCAGCGTTGCGCTAAAGCGTGAGCAACCTTACTTGCGGTTTCGATCATGCCATTGTCGGGGTCGGCGATCTTGAGGCGGCGCGGCTGACCTGGCAGCGCCTCGGTTTCACTCTTTGTCCGCGCGGCAAGCATATCGGCTGGGGCACGGCCAATTACTGCATCATGTTCGCCGACGATTATCTGGAATTGCTCGGTATCGTCGACGCCAGCCAGTTCACCAATAATCTTGATCGCTTTCTCAGCCAACACGGCGAGGGCTTGCTCGGCATGGCCTTCGCCAGTTCCGATATTGCCGCCCTGGCCGAACAACTGGGCGGTCAGCCGCAGGACCTGAAACGTTTGCTGGAATTGCCGGAGGGAACGGTCGAACCGCGCTTTAAGTTGTTACATCCCCCGGCCGGGACGCTGCCCGGACTGTCCGGCTTCTTCTGTCAGCATCTGACCCCGCAGCTGATGCGTCAGCCGGAATGGCTGGTTCATGCCAATGGGGCCCGGCGGATTGCCGGGATGAGCGTCGCCGTAGCCGATGCTGCGAAAGCCCAGGCCGCTTACGCGCGGGTCTTCGGTGCGCAATTTGTCGATGATAAGATAGATTTCATCAAGGCCGATGATGCCCCGAAATTATCCGGCCTTGCCATCGAAGTGGCCGATCTGGCAGTAACGGCGCGCTTCCTTGCAGACGCCGGGATTGCTTTCAGTCAGGCATCCGAAGGTCTGTCAGTCTCGCCGCAGCAGGCCTGCGGGGCTGTTATCCGGTTTGTGCCAGGGCTCGTTTATGCCTGACCATAAGAAAGACAATCGCCGCCGCCGCCAGTGCGATCACCGGGATCGCCGCCAGATTGACCGTCCGCCAATCGAAGAAATGCAGAAGCGCCCCTGATGTCAGCGAGGCCAGGGCGACCGTGCCAAAGACCATGAAGTCGTTCAGTGCCTGGACCTTGGCGCGCTCTTCGGGCTGGTAGGTTTCGGTCAGCAGGGACGAGGCACCGATGAAGGTGAAATTCCAGCCCAGGCCCAGGGCGAACAGGGCGAACCAGAAATGGGCGACGCTTTCACCGGCCAACGCGGCGACAATGGCGGTGGTGAGCAGAATCACGCCGGAGAGCATGACTTTCCGCACCCCGAAACGCTCAATCAATGAGCCGGTGAAAAAAGCCGGTGCGAACATGCCGACCAAATGCCACTGGATGACGAAAGAGGCATCGTGAACCATATAACCGTGGGCGATCATGGCCAGCGGAGTCGCGGTCATAAGCAGGCTCATGGTGCTGTAACCGATCATCCCGACGAAGATGGCGGCAAGCAATTCCGGTTGCCGGACGATCTCCCTCAAAGGCCGCCCGCTCGATGTTCTTTCGGCAATATTGGGGCGGGGGATATCGATCAGGCTCAGCATCAGGATCGCGACTGCGGCGAGTATGGCCACGGTTATGAACGAACCAAGAAAAGGTATGACGTTGATATCAAATGTTAAATTGGTCAGAAGTGGCCCCGAAAATGCGGCGACAATACCGCCGGAAATGACCAGCGAGATGGCCTTGCTCTTGAAGTTAGCCTCGGCGACGTCGGCTGCGGCAAAGCGGTAGTATTGCGCGAAGCCGCCATACATGCCGATGGTCAGGGTGCCCAGGACAAAAATCCAGAAGTTAGCTTGGGCAATGCCATAAGAGGCAATGAGAGCGCCGATAATGCCGCATGACGCGCCCAGCATAAAGCCCGGCTTGCGACCGATGCGTTTCATCAGCAGCGAAGCCGGAATGGTTGTCAGGGCCGTGGCGATGATGATCACCGATATCGGCAAGGTCGCCAGCGCTTTCTCTTCGGCCAGACTGGCACCGACCAAACCGGCGAGAATAAACATCATCGACTGCCCGGTTATGAACAGCGCCTGGCACAGGGCAAGGACAGTGACATTCCGGTGATCGCGAGATAGACGCATCTGTTTTTCCAAAATTTTGAGAAGAGGCGACCTGACAAATAATCATTTTACCGGCGGAACTCAAGCAAACAAAAGTACCCGGACAATGAACCGACTTTCTATTTTAACGGTGCTCCGGGAATTTGATTATTATCAATGTGAATTTTCTGTCTTGCAGTAGCATAGCCCATGGATCAACAAAGAAAGTAGTACCCTATTATGACGGCGGCAAAATCCCTGATTCTGATCGCCCACGAAGGGATGTGCGATCAACTGGTCAAACTGGTTAAGACTCATCGCGAGATTTTCGAGTCTTACCGCCTGTTGTCGATCAAGGAAACCGGCGACATTGTGCAGAAGGAAACGGGCCTCGAGGTTTCCTCTCTTCACTCAGTCGTCGAAGCTGGCGAGATCCATTTGTGTGGGCTGATCTGTACGACCGGCGTTATCCGCGCCGTCTTTTTCCTGCGCGATCCGCTGTGCTCCGGCGAGGGCCAACCCGACATCTCACCGTTCTACCGGGCGTGTGATCTGAACAAGGTTCCCATGGCGACCAACATTGTCGGTGCCGCAGCGTTGATGCCCTGGCTTGGCCGCAAAGACAAAAGCGCCGACTAACCGCGCAAACCGTTTGGGCCAACGACTCTAAACCCTGCCGACAGTGTCATTCCTTCGAGGCCGTGGATATCCACAAAGGCGGCCAAGGAAGAAAATACGAGCTGCATCGACGGCCACAAGGGCATCGCTCATAAATTGTCAGAGGGCTACTGAGAGCGGATAACGCAGCCGCGGCCATTTAGGTATTATTGACCTGTATCAAAGTAGCGATGACCAAATCCGATATAATGTCGCCATAGAGCCACTTGCAAAACTCAGCGAATAGCCAAATTAATCCGTTTTAACGGCTAATTTCAGAGGCATTCGCAGCCCATTTCCCGTATAATCTGTTTGCAAAAGAACAACAGAAAAGGGCTGCAAATGTCTCTTAGTGAAACCTTATCAAATTGTTGGCTGACCTTACAAGGTCAACTTTTCCCATGGCTTGAAGAGGAGCTTGGGCCATTGGGTGATCGCCACAAGAAATTTATAACGGTGCTTGAGCTGGTGCGTGTAGAAACGTTTGTGCATCATGACCACGGCATTGTCGGATGTCCGCTTAAAGATCGTGCCGCATTGGCTCGGTCTTTTCTGGCCAAGGCGGTATTTAATATTCCTCAAACGAATATGCTGATCGAACGCCTTGGCGTAGACAAGAGCCTGCGCCGTTTGTGTGGATGGACACGATTGGGTGCCCTGCCAAGTGAAGCGACGTTCTCACGGGCTTTCGCCGATTTTTCCACAAGTGCCTTGCCCAGTCGTATGCACGATGCCTTGATTAAGAAGACCCATGAAGATCGCTTGGTTGGCCATATATCACGGGATGCGACAGCAATTGAGGCCCGCGAGAAACCGCTGAAAGTGGCTCGCAAATGTGCGGAGCAAAAACATAAACGCGGGCGGCCTCGCAAAGGAGAAGAGCGTCCTCAGAAAATCCGTCGCCTGGAACGCCAGCAGGCCATGAGTGCCGCAGAGTTGTTGGCTGATTTACCCCGCCATTGTGCGGTTGGCACTAAACGTAATGCCAAGGGATATCAAACCAGTTGGACGGGTTACAAGCTCCATTTAGACGTCACCGATGGCGGCATTCCCGTCAGTTGCTTGCTCACGTCAGCCTCGCTCCATGATAGCCAGGTGGCAATCCCATTGGCGACCCTAACGGCATCAAAATTGACGAATTTATATGACCTGATGGACAGCGCTTACGATGCGCCAGAGATCAAAGCCATGAGCGCCAGCCTTGGTCACATTGCGATCATTGACAACAATCCTCGCTCCTCTAAGCGCAAGAAGGAACTGGCAGAGGAGACAAAGGCGAAAAGGCGCGTTGGGCACCGATTTGCCGAAGATGTTCGATATAACGAACGCTCAACTGTAGAACGTGTTAATGGTCGTCTCAAAGATGAGTTTGGGGGCAGAACCCTCCGGGTGCGCGGTCACGATAAAGTCATGTGCCACCTGATGTTCGGGGTGTTAGCCCTGACCGTCGACCAGCTAATGCGCTTGCTTATATAGCTTCAAATCACGGCGCATCCCGGTGCATCCAACCTTTTCTAACAAGGAAGGGACGGAAGATTTATGCCTAAAACATCATCAAAACTCCCTTTTTAGAAAATCTCAACTGCAAAAGGACGAATCGTATCGGCGCAAGATTGTTTAGAGAAAAAAGTACGCGGGAAAACAAGAATTTTGCAACTGGCTCACTTATTAAACATTAAGGTTAATATCCGGAACAGTTTATCAGGCCCGCAGGGTGCCCCCGGTTGCTTTTTCGACGGCAGCAATCACCCTATTGGAGACCGTTTCAATTTCCTCATCGCTCATGGTTTGCTCAAGCGGTTGCAAAGTGACGTTGATTGCCAGTGATTTACGATCGGCCTCCAGATTACCGCCTGCAAACACATCGAATACGGTAACATCGCTGATCAGGGCCTTATCGGCTGATCTGGCTGCACTTATCAGCGTAGCGGCGGCGACATTTTGATCGACGACAAAGGCGAAATCCCGGTTGACGGTATGGAAGGGTGAAAGCTGCAACAGCGGTCGGGTCGTCCCCTTGGCCTTTTTCGCTTTCGCCTTTGGAACTTTATCCAGAAAGACCTCGAAGCCCACCATCGGGCCTTTTACGCCCATTTTTTCCAAGACCCCGGGATGGATTTCACCGAACGCCGCAAGTACAGTTTGCGGGCCTAAATTAAGCGTCCCGGAGCGTCCAGGATGATACCAAGCGGGTGCCTGGGTCATGGTCTGCAGTTTATCCGTTGGTGCCCCGGCTGCGGCCAGTGCGGCAAGCGCGTCGGCCTTGGCGTCGAAAGCATCGACCGCGCGTGGGCTCCTCGCCCAGTTGCGACGACCACTGCGCCCCGACCTTACCCCGCTAGCGACCATATCCTGGCCATCAGCCTCATCGCACGAAAATTGCGGACCGATCTCAAACAGCGGGCAATCGGCGATGCCTTTATCGGCGTTACGTCCGGCGGCGGCGATCAGGTTGGGCAGGATTGACGGGCGCATGACGCTAAGCTCGGAACTGATCGGGTTGACCAGTTTCAAATCATCGGCCCCGCCACCAAACTGACGGGCCTGGTCCAGATCCATGAACGATACGGTTACCGCTTCGACAAGACCGCGTGCTGCCAGGGTCCGTCGGACATCGCCGCGGCGGCGCTGCTCCGTGTTCCAGGCAGGGTGCGGCACCACGTCGTCACGTTGCATTGGCGTCGTCGGTATTTTGTCATAGCCGTGGACGCGAACGATCTCCTCGACCAGGCAAGCCTCGCCGACGATGTCATTGCGCCAGGTTGGAACGGAAACATCCCACGCCTTGCCGTCGCCCGAAACGGCGAAGCCCAAGACGCCAAGAATGCGCTTCATTTCCTGGCTTTCGACATCGACTCCGGCTAAACTCTTGACCCGCGACGGGCGAAACAAAACGCTCATAGCGCGATCCGGTTCGGCCCCGGCGCTGACCAGATCGGAAGCCTCTCCACCGCAAATCTCAAGGATCAGTCGGGTGGCGATTTCCATGCCGGGCTGCAGGAAGGCGGAATCGATACCCCGTTCAAAACGGAAACGGGCGTCCGATTGCAGGTTAAGATTGCGCCCGGTATTTGATGTGCGAATTGGGTCAAACAGCGCCGATTCAACGAAAACATTGACGGTATTTTCCCCGCAACCACTGGCCTCGCCCCCCATGACGCCGCCCATGGCTTCGGCCTGATTGTCGTCGGCAATGACCGTCATTTCGGGATCGAGCGTGTATTCCTTAGCGTCCAGGGCGAGCAGGGTTTCGCCCGCACGGGCCATGCGTACATGGATGTTGCCGACAACCTTGTCGGCGTCGAAAACGTGTAAGGGCCGGCAATATTCGATGGTCATCAAATTGGTGATATCGACGAGGGCCGAAATTGGCCGAAGCCCGATGGCCAGCAGGCGGTCCTTCAACCACTTCGGGCTTTCACCATTTTTGACGCCGCGCACATAGCGACCGACGAAATGCGGGCAAGCGTCAGTATGGTCAGCATCCAGATCCATCTTAACCTTGATCGGACTCTCGAATGTTCCCTTGATTGGCGTCGCATCGAGCGGTTTCAACGTACCTATGCCCGAGGCCGCCAGATCGCGCGCGATACCGCGAATACCTAGGCAATCGCCGCGGTTGGGGGTGATGGCAATATCGATCACCGGATCATCCAGACCCATGACCGTAACGGCGATGGCTCCGGTGGGCGTATCGTCGGGTAGCTCGACAATGCCGTCATGCTCGTCACTTAAGCCCATTTCACGCTCTGAAAGCAGCATGCCGTTGCTTTCCACGCCCCTGATCTTGGCTTTTTTCAGGGTCACATCGATGCCCGGAATGTAGGTGCCACTGGCCGCGAAAACGCCTTTCAGGCCTTTGCGGGCATTCGGTGCGCCGCACACGACATCAACGATTTCACTGCCATTATCAACCCGGCATACCTGCAATTTATCAGCGTCCGGGTGTTTAATCGCCTCGACCACATGGCCGACGACAAGACTTTCCAGGCCTGCGGAGCGTTCCGTGACGCTCTCGATCTCGAGACCCAGCATCGTCAGCCTGTCGGTGATTTCACTTAAACAAGCATCGGTTTCAAGATGGGCTTTAAGCCAGCCTAAGGTAATTTTCATCGGTTCAGCCCCCCGCTCATCCCCGGCACGTCCAGGGCAGAAAATCCGTAGTGTCTGAGCCAGCGCAAATCCGATTCAAAGAATGTCCGCAGATCCGGGATGCCGTACTTCAGCATGGCGATACGCTCAACCCCCATACCGAAGGCAAAGCCCTGATATTTTGTTGAATCGATGCCGCAGTTCTCCAGCACTTTTGGATTGACCATGCCGCAGCCGAGAATTTCAAGCCAGTCTTCGCCGTGACCAATGCGGAATTCGCCACCGGCACGGGTGCAGCCTATATCGACTTCGGCGGAAGGCTCGGTGAACGGGAAATAACTGGGCCGGAAGCGCACCGGCAAGTCATCGACCTGGAACATGGCGCGGCAAAAATCGATGACGCAGCCCTTCAGGTGACCCATGTGGGTAGCCTCGTCAATGACCAGTCCCTCGATCTGATGGAACATTGGCGAATGGGTAGCGTCATAATCGCAGCGATAGGTCCGGCCCGGAACGATGATCCGGATCGGCGGTTCTTTATCCTGCATGGTGTGAATTTGCACCGGTGATGTATGAGTCCGCAGGAGCTTCCTGTGGCCGTCCTTCTGCCCGGGCAGATAGAAAGTGTCGTGTTCCTGTCTGGCGGGATGTTCCGGCGGAATGTTCAGGGCGGTAAAATTATACCAGTCTTCTTCTATGTCAGGCCCTTCGGCGACGGTGAAGCCCATTTCACAAAAAATCGCCGTCATCTCTTCGATCACCTGACTGATCGGGTGGATGCAGCCATCGCCCTCGGTGCGCCCCGGTAGTGTCACATCAATCTTTTCGGCCATCAGCCGTATATCAAGCTCGGCTCCTTGCAATGCTGCCTTGCGGGTTTCTATGGCGTCCGCCACTTCATCCTTCAAGGCGTTAATCGCCTGTCCCGCCTGCTTGCGCTCCTCTGGCTCCATACTTCCCAGAGTCTTCATCAACTGAGTGATCGAACCCTTCTTGCCCAACGCCTGCACCCGGACGATCTCAAGGTCGTCCGTTGCACTCGCCGCATTGATGGCCGCAATCAGTTCGTTGCGAAGGGTATCAGCGTTATTCATTCGGTTTTTCCGTCGTTAGTACAAGAAAAAGGGGAGCCTAAGGCGATAAAGCCCAGCTCCCCGATTTTAAATTTTCCCGATAGACGAACCCTTAAAAATTTAAGAGATCAGGATTTAGCGAGAGCCGCCTCGGCTTCTTCAACCAGGGCCTTGAAGGCCTCGGGCTCGCTGATAGCCAATTCGGAAAGAACCTTACGGTCCAGTTCGATTTCGGCCTTGAGGAGCCCACTCATAAAGCGGGAATAGGTCATGCCGTACTGGCGCGCACCGGCGTTGATACGCTGAATCCACAAACGGCGGAATTGGCGCTTTTTGGTGCGACGATCACGGTAAGCATATTGTAGTCCCTTCTCGACACGCTCGATAGCGATGCGAAAACTTGTTGAGCCACGGTCACGATAACCGCTGGCCATATCCAGGACTTTTTTGTGACGGGCGTGGGCGGAAGCGCCCCCTTTAACTCGAGCCATTTTTCCGGTTCCTTAAATTCTTAGAGAGTTCTGATGAACGTGTTTGTTCGTTCAAGCGTACGGCATATAGGATTTGACGATGCGAGCATCTTGGGCGCACAGGATCATGGTGCCGCGCGCTTTGCGCTTCATCTTCTGTGGCCGATTGCTCATGCCATGCTGCTTTAACGCAACGTTCCCCCGAACCTTGCCGGAAGCGGTAAGGCGGAAGCGCTTTTTGGCGCTTGATTTTGTCTTCAACTTGGGCATTTCACATTCCTTTAAATAAAAGCAGGTTGTGTTCTGAGCGGCTGGGCATGCCCTGCCGTTCCGCTCGCGAACGCGGGTTATAAAGCGAGGCTGGGGTTAATGCAAGCTGTCTTTAAGGGTTGCGTTAGTGTTCAAGCCCCTCAAGCGCCGGGCGGGTCTGTGACCCTTGACCCGCCCGGCGCTTGAGGGGCAAAAATAAAGCCCGCCAAGGCGGGCTTTATAAATAACCTAAATAAACGCAGGCGCGTTTATTTGGGCGCCACAATCATTATCATCATCCGTCCCTCAATGCGGGGGAACTGTTCGATTTTTACGTCTTCGCCCAATTCTTCGCGAATACGGTTAAGCACCGCCATGCCCAAGTCCTGATGGGCCATTTCGCGGCCACGGAAGCGGATGGTGAACTTGACCTTATCCTCATTTTCAAGGAAACGCCGGGCGCTGCGCATCTTGACATCGTAATCATGGATATCGATGCTTGGGCGCATCTTGATTTCCTTGACCTCGACGATTTTCTGCTTCTTGCGCGCCTCGTTGCGTTTTTTCTGTTCCTCGTAATTGTATTTACCATAATCGAGGATCTTACAGACCGGGGGATCGGCATTAGGCGACACCTCGACCAAATCCAGGCCGGCGTCGAGCGCTAATTCGATTCCTGTTTCGATAGTAACCACACCGACCATTTCTCCATCGGCCCCGACGACGCGCACATTTGCGGCCTCGATCATGTCATTAATACGCGGACCCTTTCGGGTCGGCGCTTGGCTCATCGGACGTCTCGCTATTTAAATCTCTCCTACTTTTTGTTTAAAAGGTAACTGAGGGAAGCCTTTCAACCCCAATCGTTGTCCAGCGGTCCCACCGCTTCAGCCACAAGTCTAGCGACTGCTTCATCAAGCGCAAGATTTTCTTGATCCTTGCCATCCATACGACGCAACGCGACCGTGCCTTCTTCGGCTTCCCGGCCGCCAAGAATAAGCATTGCCGGCACCTTGGCGTGGCTGTGCTCGCGGATTTTATAATTAATTTTTTCGTTGCGATCATCAAGGACGACGCGCAATCCGGCCGCGCCCAGGGCCGACTCGACGGTAGCGGCATAATCGTCGGCAGCCTCCGTAATCGTCGCCACAACCACCTGCACCGGGGCCAGCCAGAGCGGAAACTTACCGGCGTAATGTTCAATCAGGATGCCGATAAAGCGCTCGAACGATCCCAGGATCGCCCGGTGCAACATGACGGGTCTGTGTTTTTCACCGTCGATGCCGACATAATTGGCATCCAGGCGCTCGGGCAGGACAAAATCGACCTGCAAGGTGCCGCACTGCCAATCGCGGCCGATGGTGTCACGCAGTACGAATTCCAGTTTTGGGCCATAGAACGCGCCTTCGCCGGGATTAAGCTCCCACTTAAGGCCTGCTGCCTCGGTCGCTTCTTTCAAGGCCGCCTCGGCTTTGTCCCAGGTCGCGTCTTCCCCGGCGCGGACTTCCGGCCTGTCGGAAAACTTGACGACCACGTCCTCGAACCCGAAGTCCTTATAGATGGACAACAGCAATTCGCAGAAATCTTCGGTTTCCGAGGTGATCTGATCTTCGGTGCAAAAGATATGGGCGTCGTCCTGAACGAAGGCGCGGACCCGCATCAGCCCGTGCAAGGCACCAGACGGTTCGTTCCTGTGGCACGAACCGAATTCCGCCATGCGCACCGGAAGATCGCGATAACTGGTCGTCCCCTGCTTGAAGATTTGCACATGACAGGGGCAGTTCATGGGTTTGATCGCCAGCATTCTATCCTCGGATTCGGCGACGAACATATGCTCGCGGAATTTCTCCCAATGGCCGGAATCTTCCCACAAAGCGCGGTCGACAAGCTGCGGCGTATTGACCTCGACATAACCGGCCCCCTCCAAGCGCTTGCGCATGTATGTCTGAATGGTCCGGTACAGGGTCCAGCCGTGGGGATGCCAGAACACCGAGCCGGTCGCGACGTCTTGCAGGTGGAACAGCGACATTTCACGACCAAGGCGACGATGATCGCGCTTTTCGGCCTCTTCCAACATATGCAGGTATTGACTTAACTGTTTTTTATCGGCCCACGCCGTACCGTAGACCCGTTGCAGCATTTCGTTGTTGGAATCACCGCGCCAATAGGCACCGGCCAATTTCATCAACTTGAAGTGATCGCCGACTTTTCCCGTTGAAGGCAGGTGCGGGCCGCGGCACAGGTCGGTGAATTCCCCCTGCTTGTAAACAGTAATGGTTTCATTTTCCGGCAAGTCGCCGATCAGTTCAGCTTTGTAAGCCTGTCCGTTCTGCTTGAAAAATTCGATGGCCGCGTCACGGTCCCAAACTTCGCGGGTGATTTCTTCATCACGTTTGACGATTTCATGCATACGGGCTTCGATCTTTTCCAGATCTTCCGGGGTGAAAGGCTCCTTGACGGAAAAATCGTAGTAAAAACCGTTTTCGATGGACGGCCCAATGGTCACCTGGACACCCGGATACATTTCCAGGACCGCCTCGGCCAGCACATGGGCGGTGTCGTGACGCAGCAGTTCAAGCGCGTCCTCGTCCTTCGATGTAACGATAGAAACGGCGGTATCGGCATCAAAGCGCGTCGATAAGTCCAGCATCGTATCGCCGACTCGCACCGCCAAAGCAGCTTTCGCCAGGCCGGGACCGATGTCGGCGGCCAGATCGGCACCGCTAACCGGGCCATCGAAATTTCTGACGCTGCCGTCAGGGAGTGTAATCGCGACCATTAAAATCGCCTTTTATCAGAAAATCCAAAGCAGCCGGGAATGTAAGACGTATAACTTCTGTGTCAAGCAAGCTCTAACTTCTCCATCACCTCATCAACGCCGAGATCGGCCAGGTTATCACGTCTCATATACGATACCCTGGTGCCGCGTTGGCCGCACAGGTCCGGGTCAGAGGCCTGACTATAGAGCACCAGCGACGGACAGCCGAGCCCGGCAATCAGATGCATGGGGCCGCTGTCGTTGCCGACGGCGAGCTTGGCCCGGCGCGCCAGGGCGGCAATTTCGAGAAAGCTGGTTTGACCGCACAGGTTACGGGCTTTGAGGCAAGCGGCGGCGATGGCGTCCATGGCTTCACTTTCCGCAGCATTACCGAGCAGCACCGGGGTCAGGCCTTGACCGGCAAGGCGGCCTGCCAATAGGCCATATTTCTCGGCCGGCCAGCGCTTATCAAGGCGGTGCGCTGCGCCGCCGACAACCAGCAAAGCAACCTTTTCATCGAGACCAAAGTTCTCCAGCGGCGCGTCCAGGCCGCTTAAAGTCGCAATGACTTCCGGCCCCGGAACATCCTCGATTCCGGCCATTTTCAACTGTTCAGCCTGGCGCTCAATTGTGTGCATGAAATCCCGATTTGGATTGTCATGGGGGTGTGAACAGCCCCGCGCAATGCCCGACCACTCCGGTATTTTGCCGGGCCAGAACAGCCGCCGATAAAAACTGCTGCGGTCCGATGTTTGCAAATCATAGACCCGTTCGAAGCCGCCCGAACGGAGCATTCGGCGTAGCGCCAGCCAGCGTCGCAATGCCGCTCCACGCGGTTTGCTATCGCCCCAGACCCGGTCGAATAATTCCGTCTTATGGGCCAACTCAATGAAAAGCGGGCTGGTCAACAATGTTATGTGGGCATCAGGGTGATGGGCGCGAATGGCAGCAAACGGTCCCATCGCCTGAACAAAATCACCGAGCGCCGCCAGCTTGATAACGAGAATTTTCTTTTTTCGCTCAGGCATTGCTATCAGGGGTTATTTGCAAAACGTCATTATAGACTTCAAGGGTCTTGGCGCACATTGCCGCCTTCGAGAAATGGCTGCGGACGTTTTCGACCGCCTTCACGGCCAATTTTTTGCGGGCGCTTTCATCCAGTCTCAGAACATGCTCGATTGCCTTAGCCAGGGCTTCGACATCACCGGGAGGAACCAACCAGCCGGTTTCCCCAGGGATCACCGTTTCACGGACACCGCCATGATCGGTGGCGATAACCGGACGGCCCAGGGCCTGCGCTTCGGGCACCACCCGCCCGAAGGCTTCCGGGTCGGTCGAGGCCGAGACGACGACATCAGTCAGCATATAGGCGGCTGGCATGTCGTTACAGTTTTCGACGATGCGGACGATTTCATTCAAGCCATTGTCGGCGATGAGTTTATCGAGTTCCTTGCGGTATTTACTGCGGCCCTGGTCGGAGCCGACCAAAAGGCAGCGGATATCCTTGCGCCCCATGGCGACCAGGGCGGCGATGGCTTTGATAAACACCGTCTGGCCTTTCCACCGGGTCAGTCGTCCAGGCAGCATCACCACAGGCATGCCGTCACTCAGACGCCAATCGTCGGCCAAGCCAACGACCCGTTGCGCCGAGACCTTTTGGGCGTCGAAGCGTTCAAGATCGACACCGCGATGAATGATCCGCAGCTTGGCCGCTTCGATACCATAGTTTTTGCGAATATGGCCGGCGATAAAGCCGGAGTTGGCAATCACCCGCTGGCCGCGGATCATGATCGCGTTATAGCGCCGCTTCAGGTTGCCGCTCCAGTTACCACCTAAAGAATAGGTGCCGTGAAAGGTGGTGACAAAATGCGCCCCGGTCCGCTTTGCCGCCGCCCAGGCGCTCCATGCCGGTGCGCGCGAGCGGGCGTGGACGATATCGACATCGTTATCCCTGATGATCTTTTCCAACTTGCCGATATTGGCGAACATGACGAACGGATTCTTGCTGTCCACCGGCAACGTGATGTGTTCGGCCTTTGCCCGAGTGATCTCGTGGACCATGGGGCCGCCGGCGGAAACGACTATGGCGCGGCCACCGGCCTGAACCACGGCGCCGGAAATATCCACAGCCGTGCGCTCGACCCCGCCCTGCGCCAGGGCAGGCAGCACCTGCAACACCGTCGGTCGCGGTCCCGCACCTTCGGCCCCGAAGGGCTGAACGGAATCCTTGGCGTTGTTCTGATCGTCAACCTGTTTCATTATGCCCCTTGAATCTTCACGCGGTAGAGAAAGCCCTTAATCATGAACGAGCCGACTCCTCATCAGATACTAACACGTCCGGACGGCGCGACAATCGCCTACAATTCACTTGCCGGAAAATCTCCGGGTGTGGTTTTCCTGGGCGGCTTTATGTCCGATATGTGCGGCTCCAAGGCACTGGCACTTGAACTGCATTGTCAAGAGCGCGAACAAGCCTTCCTGCGCTTCGATTATACCGGTCACGGCCAGTCATCGGGCGCTTTCACGGATGGCACGATCAGCCAATGGGCAAACGACGCGCTTTACGTAATCGAGCACTTGACGCAAGGGCCGCAAGTTCTGGTCGGATCGTCTATGGGCGGCTGGATCATGTTGCTGGTGGCGCTACGCTTGAAAGAGAGGGTCTGTGGCTTGATCGGTCTGGCCGCCGCCCCTGACTTCACCGAAGACTTGATCGCCCGCGAACTTACCGATGCGCAACGCGAGGCCATGGCCCGCGACGGCTTCGTTCAGGTCGCCTGCGATTATGACGACGAGCCTTACACCATCACGCAAAACCTGATCGATGATGGCAGAATTAATTTATTGCTCGGTGCGGACATCCCCCTGAACCTTCCTGTACGGCTTATTCAGGGGCTCAAGGACAAGGATGTGCCATGGGTGACGGCGCTTAAAATTCAAGAAAAGTTGACCAGCACCGACGTCGAGGTGACGTTTGTCAAAGACGGCAATCACCGACTGTCGGAACCGGTCGACCTGGAACGGCTCACGACAACCCTGGACACCTTACTGGGGAGAACCGGTTAGGCGCGCCCGCAGGCTGGCCAGAAATCCATCGCTGTCATTGTCTATACGGGCCAGCGTTTCTTTTCTGGCACCAGGGCTGATATCATACTTGCCACTCCCATGGTCGAGACGATCGACGTGCCTATTATCAGCGCCGTGGTGACAAGTTACGCAGCGAGGCCGCTTATGCGGGCTTTAAAAAAATCACTCGGCGCTTGTCTCCTGCAAGATGGCTGCAAGTCCTTGCCGGTAACCGGGATAAAGCAGTTCGACACCGAGCTCTTTCTTGATGCGGCTATTATCGACCCGTTTGTTGTCATTCCAGAAGGTTCGCGCCATCTCCGACATTTCCTTTTCGGCGGCGGCGAATGTCTGCACCGTCGGCGGCACCACACCCAGCAGTTCGCAGGCGTAGGTCACCACGTCCATGGGTGCGGCCGCCACCTCGTCGCAGACATTATAGACAGCGCCAGGATTTGGCCGGGCCATGGAGGCCCGGACGACCCGGGCGATATCGTCGACGTGAATGCGCGAGAATACATGGTTCGGCTTATCAATACGCTTGGCCCGGCCGGCCCGAACATCATCGAGGACGCTTCTGCCCGGTCCATAAATTCCGGCCAGCCGGAAAGCATGCGCGCCGAGGTCCCGCCAGCGCGCTTCGGCGGCGATGCGACGGCGGGCGCGGGTCGACGTTGGCTCAAGGGCACTGCCTTCATCGACCAGGCCACCGTCTCGATTGCCGTAAACACCGGTTGTCGACAAGTAGCCCAACCAGGTGAAGGGCTTTGACAAAATATCGCCATGCAGGTCGAGCACCGCGTCGCCGACATCGTCGGGCGGTACCGACGAAAGCACATGCGTCGCCCCCCCAAGCGCGCCTTGCGGGTCTTCCAGGGGCCGGTTTCTATGGAACAGGACGGCGTCGATGCCGAGGTTCTTAAGTTCTTCAACACTGTCGTTTTCACGCGCCGTCCCTGCGACCTGCCAGCCATCGGCGATCAAACTTAACGCCAAACGCCGGGCGCTATAGCCAAGACCGAAACAAAAAAGACGCGGTTGTGTCATTATCTTCCACTGTTGTTAATATAGACAAGAGGCCCCACATACCCCATATCTTTGCCACGATAGATGACCTGATGGATAAAATCTAACAATGAACACACCCGACCCAACCCAGCAAATGGCCTATCAAGTGCCGCGCGGCAATGCCGTGCGCCGCCTCGGTGCCGATCAGCCCGACTTGGTTTTTATCAAGGCCGAGCGCCTGGGCACCGATTACATCCACCATTATCTTATTCAAATCATACCCATGGACGCCGCCGGGCTGGCCATGATTTATGTGGACCCGGAAGAAATACTGATCGATTGCGGCGGTTCCGCGCGCTTCGAATTTTCAGATGGCGAGACCCGCGACGATCCGGGTATTGGCCATATTTTTGAAAACGCCCAGGGCACCTACCTGAAAGTCATCGAAGACCCCAAATCGCAAAAGATGTTCGCCTTTATCGACATCACCAGCGGCGAGGTCAAACGCCGCCAGGAACGCAACGTCAAGACCGTCTACGCGTCATGGCGAGCCCGCGCAGTGTCGGGGCAATAAGTCAGAAATCCAGATTGGCGTAATGCTTGGCCGGCGGTGCGCCGGGAATATGGTCGGTAAGCAGCGAGCGGAAGCTTGGCCGCGACTTGATACGGGCGTACCAGTCCTTGGCCGTCGGATGCTCTGCCCACGGCACATCGCCGAGATAATCGATGGTCGAAAGGTGCGCGGCGGCGGCGATATCGGCCAGCGTTAATTCATTTCCGGCCAGCCACTTGCGGCGTTCGATGAGATACGAAATATAAGACAAATGGATATGAATGTTGTTGTGTCCGGCCCTGATCGCCTTCGAATCAGGGGCACCGAGTCCAAGAAATCGCTTCATCACTTTCTCGCCGACAAGGTTTTCCGTTACCTCGGCATTGAACTTGTGATCGAACCAGGCAACCAACCGCCGCACTTCGGCGCGTTCCAACGGGTGACGGCCAACCAGCGGCGGCTCTGGGTGAATGTCGTCCATGAATTCCGAGATCACGTCACTGCCTGAAAGCGCCGTACCACCTGATTCGACCAGCACCGGGACTTCCCCGGCCGGATTGAGGGCGAGAAATTCCCGACGCCGTTCCCAAACGTTTTCCACCTTCATGTCGAAATCGATCTTCTTCTCGTGAAGAACGATGCGGACTTTCCGGCAAAAAGGATTGAGCCATAAATGATAAAGCGTTTGCATGGATTGGAAGTATACCGAAATACGCATCACTGCAAATAATTGATACACGCGGTCTTCACGCGGATGTTATTTCCCGTGTGCGGGCAACTATGCCAAGTTGTCGAATGATTATAAATTAGGAGGCTGATTGTCACGCCCATGCTCATAATGAACAAAATCTTAGGCGATATTAAAGGTTCGGAAATAACCCCCAAAGCGGTGTTTATGAACCGTCGCCGCTTCATCCAGTCGGCCGCCATAGCCGGTGCTGGTTCAGCCTTTTTGCCCGGCCTTCTTTCAACAAGCGCCCTTGCGGCAACCGACCCCAAGCGCGGCAAGAAGCTCAGTGGCATCATCAAAAGCCCGTTCAGCACCGATGAGGAGCAGACCCCCTACAGCCACGCCACCACCTATAACAATTATTACGAATTCGGCACCGGCAAGGAAGACCCCGCCGTGATGGCCCAGGACTTCAAGCCCAAACCCTGGAAAGTCACCGTCGCCGGTGAAGTCGGCAAGCCCGGTGTTTATGATTTCGACGACCTGATCAAACCCCATCAACTGGAAGAACGGATTTACCGCTTCCGTTGCGTCGAGGCGTGGTCGATGATCGTGCCCTGGGTCGGCATCCCCCTGGCCGATATCATCAAACGCTTCGAGCCGACCTCGAAAGCCAAATACGTCGCCTTTGAAACCCTTAATGACCCCGAACGCATGCCCGGTCAGGCCCGCCGTGTCTTGAACTGGCCTTACGTAGAGGGCCTGCGCATGGACGAGGCGATGAACCCGCTGACCCTGATGGCCGTCGGCCTCTATGGCGAGGAACTGCTGAGCCAGAACGGCGCGCCGATCCGGCTTGTCGTGCCGTGGAAGTACGGCTTCAAATCGATCAAGTCGGTCGTCGGCATCCGCCTGGTCGAATCCATGCCGCCGACCACCTGGAACAACTCGGCCCCCGGCGAATACGGCTTTTACGCCAACGTCAATCCGGAAGTCAGTCATCCGCGCTGGAGCCAGGCCAAGGAACGCAGGCTCGGCGGCGGCTACTTCACACCAAAAGTCGAAACCCTGAAGTTCAACGGTTACGGCGAACAAGTCGCGGGCCTCTACAGCACCATGGACTTGAGTAAAAATTTCTAAAATGACCAAGCAAGACACCATCACCTGGGTCGCCAAACCCATAGTCTTTGTGCTTTGCCTTGTGCCGCTGGCGTGGATTGCCTGGCGCATTGTCAATGGCGATGTCGGCACCGGCCTGAATGCCAACCCGGTCGAGACGGTCAATCGCTATCTCGGCGACTGGGCCTTGCGGTTCGTCCTGATCACCCTGACAATCACCCCCCTTGTGAAGTTATCGAAGTGGACAACGCCGGTGCGTTTCCGGCGCATGCTGGGGTTGTTCGCCTTCGCCTATGCGACTCTGCATCTGGCCAACTACGTCGTCGCCGATCAATTCTTCAATTGGGCCGATATCTGGGCCGACATCGTCAAGCGGGTGTTCATCACCGTTGGCATGGCGACATTCGTCATCCTCGCCGCACTGGCGGTGACGTCGCCCAAGGCAATGATCAAAAAACTCGGTGCCAAACGTTGGCGCATGCTGCACCACGGCGTCTACGTAGCGGCGCTCGGCGGCGTCTTTCATTACTGGATGATGGTCAAGGCCGACCTAAGCGGACCGATCATCCACGCCACCATCCTGGCCCTGCTTCTGGGCTATCGTTTGATTAAGGTACGCAAAAAATCCACAGCCTCAACCCGCCATTCGGCCAGAGTGCTGGCGCTCTAGCTGGCGTTCATTGAGCAAAGCAACCGTGTTCATGCATGAAGGATTGTTGTCGCCGCCTGCCCCAGAATGCCAATGATTTAAGTTGGCCGGGCTTTGGTCGCCCACTGGACGTGGACCATCATCGAAACTTCTTGGCCCTCGACTTTCAATATCTTCTTGGCGGCGCGCGGCAGGGGGATTTTATTGGTCGAGCAGAATTTGATCAGCGCCGCGCCGACCTGATCCCTGCTCAGGGGGACATCTTTCGGGTCGTTCACATCCAGTGTCGAGAACCGCAACACCAAAATACTGGCGTCATTATCGCTGACCGCGACTTCATCGATAGGCGCGTGAGGGATATTGACGTTGTTGCGTAAGCAATAGTCGTAGGCGGCGGCTTTCAGTTCGTCATTATCAAAAACGAGTTTCCTCAATTCTTTGGGCATAGCCGCTCCGATCAGGGTTTTCGCCCGTTACAATAAATTAATGCGCGTCGTTCCAATTATGGCCGATGCCGATATCAACAATCAATGGAACATCCAGGCTGGCTGCATTTTCCATAGTTTTCTTAACGACGCCTGATATTGCCTCAATTTCTTTTTCCGGCACTTCAAAGATCAGCTCATCATGGACCTGAAGCAACATTTTCGCAGCCAGGCCAGCTTGCTCCAAAGCATCCGGCATGGCGACCATCGCCCGCTTGATAATATCGGCGGCCCCGCCCTGGATCGGCGCATTGATGGCGGCCCGCTCGGCGAAGGCGCGCATCTGCGGGGCCTTATCGTTGATGCCGCGGACATGGCACTTGCGCCCGAACAGGGTCGAAACATAACCCTGGTTGCGGGCTTCTTCCTTGGTTTGTTCCATATAGGCCCGAATGCCCGGATAGCGCTCGAAATAGGCGTTGATGTAATCCGACGCCGCACCGTTGGAAATATCGAGCTGACGGGCCAGGCCAAAAGCCGAAATACCGTAGATGATGCCGAAATTGATGGCCTTGGCCTGCCGGCGCACCATCGGGTCCATGCCTTCCAACGGCACACCGAAAACTTGCGAGGCCGTCAGGGCGTGAATATCCTCACCGGACTTGAAGGCTTCGATCAGGCTATCGATCCCGGCAACGTGGGCGAGCAGCCTCAGCTCGATCTGTGAATAATCGGCACTGAGCAGCAGGCAGCCTTCCTCGGCGATGAATGCCTTCCTGATCTTGCGGCCTTCTTCTGTGCGCACCGGAATGTTTTGCAGGTTTGGATCCGATGATGCCAGTCTGCCCGTCGATGTTCCGGCCATGGAGTACGAAGTATGGACGCGCCCGGTGCCGGGGTGGATTTGCGCCGTCAGGGCGTCCGTATAGGTGCTTTTCAGTTTCGCCAATTGCCGCCAGTCGAGAACTTTCTGCGGCAGGGCGTGGCCGTCGCCAGCCAATTTGTCGAGGACATCGGCACCGGTGGCATAGGCACCGGTCTTGCCTTTTTTGCCGCCGGGCAACTGCATTTCATCGAACAGCACCTCGCCCAATTGTTTAGGCGAGCCGACATTGAAGTCGCGCCCGGCAAGGTCATGAATTTCGACCTCAAGATCGCCCAGACGGACGGCAAAATCGGCGCTCAGGCGTTTAAGTTCAACGGCGTCGACCTTGATGCCATGGCGTTCCATGTCGACGAGCACGCCGATCAAGGGACGCTCCATGGTCTCGTAAACTGTGACCATGGCTTCATCGACCAGACGTGGCTTTAAAAGCTTGTGCAGGCGGCAGGTCATATCTGCGTCTTCCGCCGCGTAATCCAGCGCCTTGTCCAGGCCGACGTAATCAAACGTCACCCGCGCCTTGCCAGTGCCCGCGACTTCTTTAAATTTAATGTTCTGATGATCGCAATGACGCTCGGAAAGCTCGTCCAGACTATGCCCATGCAAGCCGCAATCGAGCACATAAGACAGCACCATGGTGTCGTCGATGGCTTTGAAAGAAAGCCCGTAATTGGCCAGCACCTGGGCGTCATACTTGATGTTGTGGCCGACTTTAAGGACGCTGGGGTCACTGAACATTGCGCCAAGACACGCCAGGGCCTGATCAAAATTGACCTGCTGGGGGCCTTCCCCTGAACCGTTTTCAGTACCGCCGTCGCCAAGATCGAACATGCCTTGCGCCACCGGTGCCTTGTGGGCCAGCGGGATGTAGCAGGCCCGGCCCGGCTCTATGGAAAGCGACACGCCGACCAGTTCGGCCTGGGTTGCGTCGAGCGACGTGGTTTCCGTATCGACGGCGACGACGCCTTTGGCGGTCGCCTCGGCAACCCATTTCTTTAAAGTCTCAATATCCTGGACCAACTGGTAGGAGGTCTCGACAGCCTGCGGTGACGCAACGGAAAATTCATCGTCTAAAGGCGCGAAGCCATAACGGCCGTTGACCCGCTCCGCCAGTTTCTTGAAATCCTGGGCTGCCAGAAAATTCAGCAGCGCTTCCCGGTTCGGCTCCTGAATGGCGAAAGCACTTAAAGGAACGTCGATGGGAACATCGGTTTTCAGGGTGACGAGTTGTTTGGAAATTAAGGCTATTTCAAAACCTTCATGGACCTTGGTTATATGAGATGGAATTTTTTTAGTGGATCTCCACTTCAGAACTTTAGAAGCGAGCACATTATTTTGCTGGGATAATTCTTCCAGGACACCAACTGTTATTTTTGTTCCTTTTTTCACATATCCCAGATCTACAAATACCCTCTCAACATCCTTGCTCGAATTGATACTGAATTGTTCACCACTAATTAAATAAATTTCTCCTTCAAGTTCTTTAAGCCAACCCAAAACTTTTTCTTCAACAATCTCTGGATTTTTCGATTCTTGTATTAACTGGGACAGACTTCCAAATCTTTGGATTAATTCTGTAGCGCTTTTATCCCCTATTCCCTTAACTCCAGGAACATTGTCAGAAGAATCACCCATTAAAGATTGAATATCGATCACCCGGTCGGGGCCGACGCCGAACTTTTCCATCACCTGTTCGGCGCGGATTTCCTTGTTCTTCATGGCATCGAACATGATCACCTTGTCGTCAACCAGTTGCATCAGGTCTTTATCCGAGGACACAACAGTGACCTCGGCACCCATCTTCTTGGCAATGGTGGCATAGGTGGCGATCAGGTCATCGGCCTCATATCCCGGCATATCGACACAAGCGACGTTGAGTGCGCGGGTCGCCTCGCGGACCAGTTCAAACTGCGGGATCAGATCGTCGGGCGGCGGCGGCCTATGGGCCTTGTAGTCGGGATAAATGTCGTTACGGAAGGTCTTGCGCGCGCTATCGAAAATAACCGCGATATGATCGGCGTCCGTATCGTCAATCAACTTCATCAACATCGACGTGAAACCATGCACGGCGTTGACCAGGGTGCCATCGGCCCGGGTCATGCGTTGCTTGATACCAAAGTAAGCGCGAAACAGAAACCCCGAACCATCGATCAGGAAGACATGGCGGGGTTCGCTGTTTTTGGGTCTGTCCGACACGCCGCTTAGTGGCCAGCGGTCGGGTGTGCACCCTCGGCAAGTTTGAATGTGCGCGAGCAATAGGGGCAGACGATCTCGCCAGCCTCGGCTATTTGCAGATAAACCCTGGGGTGGCCCAATGGTCCGCCGCCGCCGTCACAGCTGACACTCGATTGTTCGACAATAACGCATTCTTCGACTTCCATGGCGCACCCTATAACTTATATATTATGAACGCTGAATGATAACGATTGCCGACGGACAATCAAAGCCCGCATGTGATACGATCCCCGCTTAAATTAAAAGGCAAGCAAACCCCGATGACAGACAATGCGGTCGAAATGCTCAATCTCAGCAAAACCTACGCCAATGAACATGGTGCGACGCCCCCGCCCGCCCTGAACGACGTTAGCTTAACTATTCCGCGGGGTGCTATTTTCGGCCTGTTGGGGCCGAACGGCGCCGGTAAATCGACCCTGATCAACATTCTCGCCGGTTTGGTAGTGCCATCCTCTGGCAGCGCCCGGATTTGTGGTTACGATATCGATGGCGACATGCGCGCCGCCCGCCGGTCAATCGGCATTGTCCCACAGGAACTCAATATCGACCCCTTTTTCACGCCCAGGGAATCCCTTGAATTGCAGGCCGGGATGTATGGTGTTCCGGCTAGCGCCCGGCGTACCGATGAAATTCTTGAGGCCGTCGGCCTGATCGACAAGGCCGACAGCTATGCGCGCCGATTGTCGGGCGGCATGCGCCGACGCCTGCTGGTCGCCAAAGCAATGGTCCATTCGCCGCCGGTGCTGGTGCTTGATGAACCGACGGCAGGCGTCGATGTCGGGTTGCGTCGTCAATTATGGGCCTATGTCCGTAAACTCAATGCGCAAGGTACGACAGTGCTGCTGACCACCCATTACCTAGAAGAGGCCGAGGAGTTGTGCGACACCATCGCCATTATCGATCATGGTAAGCTGATCACCTGCGAGCCGACCGAGACCCTGCTGCGCAGACTCGACGCCAAGGAGATGACCGTCACCATCGGCGAAGACTTAGTCCAAATCCCAGAAGCCCTGAAACATTTCAATGTCGAACTGAAAAGCGGCCAGCGTCTGCGTTTCTGCTATCCGCCGAGCAAAACCCACAGCGGGGAAATCCTTAGCGCCATCGCCGACGCCGGCCTGAGCGTCACCGACCTTGTCACCAGGGAGGCCGAACTTGAAGATATTTTTCTCTCCCTGACCTCGTCAAGCGATGGCCGGTAATGGCGACCCGGTCCCGATTGGCATTGCTCACAGTGCTACTCACTTTACTTCTTGGGGCCTGTGCAAACCCAACCATTCACCCATCGGGCGATGAGACGACCATGACAACCCTGAACGCCGACCATTTCATCGCCCATGACGGGGTGCGCGTCCCGGTTAAATCCTGGTTGCCCGTAGACCGACCGCCGACTGCCGTCGTCATCGCCGTGCATGGCTTCAACGACTACAGTAATTTCTTTGCCGCTCCGGGAGATTTCCTGGCCAGTCGCACCGTCGCCACCTATGCCTTTGATCAGCGCGGCTTCGGGGCCACCCCCGCCGCCGGAATCTGGCCCGGCGTTCCGGCCCTGATCAAGGATCTTGAAACCGTCATCGCCCTTGTCCGCGCCCGCCACCCAGGAATTCCGCTCTACCTTTTCGGCGAGAGCATGGGTGGTGCCGTGGTCATGGTGACCATAAAAAAAGCCGCTGCGGAGAACCGCAAGTCGGACGTTGATGGCGTTATCCTGTCGGCCCCGGCGGTGTGGGGACGCGAAACCATGCCGTGGTATCAAACCGCCGCCTTGTGGCTTTCCGCCCACACCGTGCCAAAGGCCAAATTGACCGGTCAGGGCCTGAAGATCATGGCATCGGACAATATTGAAATGCTTCGCGCTCTTGGCCGCGACCCGTTGGTCATCAAGAAAACAAGGGTCGATGCGGTTTACGGCCTGACCAATTTAATGGACGCAGCACTGGAAGCCGCCCGCGATCTCGACCTGCCAATGCTGATTCTATACGGCAAAAAAGACCAAATCATCCCAAATGCTCCGACCGAACTGATGCTCGCAAGGTTACCCGAATCCGGCAAGGCCGACCGAAAAGTGATCTTCTACGCCAACGGCTACCATATGCTGACCCGCGACCTGCAAGGGCAAACCGTCTGGCGCGACATCGCCACCTGGATCGACGCCCGTTAAGACGTCATCCCCGCCAACTGCCGCATATTTTATCCGATAGCAAAGAACATACGCTTTTGAATGCGTGCACTAATAATGATAATGTTTCGATCACTGCATCTTCTAGACAGGACTTTTCATGCCAAGCCAACTCTTCCAGCCAATCCGCCTGCGCGGCCTGGAACTAACAAACCGCATTATTGTTGCTCCTATGTGCCAGTACAGCGCCGACGAAGGAAGCATGACCGACTGGCACCTGGTCCATCTCGGCCAGTTCGCCGTTTCAGGGGCGGCCCTGGTTTTCATCGAGGCAACTGGCGTTGAAGCGGCGGGGCGCATAACGCCTGGCTGCGTCGGTCTCTACTCTGAGCCTAATGAGGCCGCCATGCGACGCGTCGTAGAGTTCTTCCATGATTATGGCAATTCTCGCATTGGCATCCAACTTGGCCATGCGGGTCGCAAGGGTTCAACCGATTTGCCCTGGCGAGGCGGAACGCCGCTTGCCAGCGACGATCCAAGGGGATGGCAAACCTGCGCCCCATCAGAACTGCCCTACAGCGATGGCTGGCAGAAGCCGACGGCACTGGATGGCGCGGGGTTGGCGCGTATCAAACAGGCTTTTGTCGATTCCGCGAAGCGTGCCGTACGCCTTGGCTTCGACGTCATCGAATTACACTGCGCCCATGGATACTTGCTGCACCAGTTTCTCTCACCCTTAAGCAATCAACGCAACGATGCCTACGGCGGCAGCTTGGAGAACCGCCTGCGATTCCCATTAGAAGTGTTCGAGGCGGTTCGCGCCGTCTGTCCCGACGACCTTCCCCTTGGTGTTCGGACTTCTGCCACCGATTGGGTCGATGGAGGCTGGGACTTGGACAGCACGATTTCTTTTACGCGGGCTCTCGCTGGCCTCGGCTGTGACTTTATCGATGTCTCCAGTGGTGGCAATTCACCAAAGCAGCAGATTGTCGCCGGTCCCGGATACCAAACCGGCTTTGCCGCCGCGGTTCGCCAGGCCACGCAAATGCCGACAATAGCTGTCGGCCAGATCACCGATCCACGCCAGGCGGAGACCATCGTCGCCTCGGGACAGGCCGACATGGTAGCGCTCGCCCGGGGAATGCTCTACGATCCACGCTGGCCCTGGCACGCGGCCGAGGTATTGCGTGCCGATGCCGCTTTTCCGCCACAATACAAACGCGCCCACCCGACACTCCAGGGCGAACCTGTCCCGGGGAATCCGCCACCCGCCAAAAAATAATCCGTGGCGTCGATCGTGCGTTGTCACGGCAAAGACTGGATACACAAGGAACAAACCCATGACCGTTAAAATGGCCGTCCAACTTAGCGACAAGGATAACGTTGTCGTCGCCCTTGCCGAAATTGCCAGCGGGGACAGCGTCGAGCCAATATCCATCACCGCGCGCGATGCGATTCCACGAGGTCACAAACTGGCGGTAGCACCCATCAAGGAAGGCGAAGCCGTGCTTAAATACGGCCAGATCATCGGTTTTGCCTCAACCCCCATTGCGCCGGGTGAACATGTCCACGTACACAACGTCTCGATGGCTGACTTCGAGCGTGATTACGCCTTCGGAGAGGCCGTGAGGGAGACCGAAATGGTGCCGGAAGCCGAACGCGCCACCTTCCAGGGTTACCTGCGCGACGATGGCCGGATCGGCACCCGTAACTATATCGGCATCGTCACTTCGGTAAATTGTTCGGCCACGGTGGCGCGGCACATCGCCCGCGAAATCGAAAGACGCGGTATTCTCGAGGACTACCCCAACGTCGATGGCATTGTCCCGCTCGTCCATGGTGCCGGTTGCTGCACGGCGACTGATGATGAGGGGTTCAATATGCTGCAACGAACCATCTGGGGCCACGCGCGTCATGCCAACTTCGCCTCCATGCTGATGCTCGGCCTTGGCTGCGAGGCCAACCAAATCCCCCTCATGCTCGATGTCATGGGCAAGCCGTCCGATGAGACCTTCCACTACACCACGATCCAGCAGGAAGGCGGCACGCGAAAAACGGTGGAGGAAGCGGTGGCCTGGTTTGAGAGTGTCCTGCCACGGGCCAACGCGATGCGCCGTCAAACAGTGCCAGCCGCCGCCCTGACGGTAGCACTTCAGTGCGGTGGCTCCGATGGTTACTCCGGTATCACGGCAAACCCGGCGCTCGGTATCGCTATCGACAAACTGGTCCGCAACGGCGGCTCCGGCATCTTGGCGGAAACCCCCGAGATCTACGGTGCCGAACACCTTTTGACTCGTCGCGCCGAGACTCGCGCGGTCGGCGAAAAACTGATCGAGCGCATCCACTGGTGGGAAGATTACGCCGCCAAGAACGGCGGTAATATGAATAACAACCCAACGCCTGGCAACAAGGCGGGCGGATTGACGACTATCCTTGAAAAATCTCTTGGCGCCGTTGCCAAAGGCGGCTCGACCAATCTTGTCGGCGTTTATAAATACGCCGAGCCGATCACCACCAAAGGCTTCGCCTTCATGGATAGTCCCGGCTACGATCCGGCATCGATCACCGGCGAGGTCGCCTCGGGCTGCAATCTGGTGGCTTTTACCACCGGTCGAGGCTCGGTCTATGGCAACAAGCCGGTGCCATCCCTGAAACTGGCGACCAATACGCCCATGTACAACCATATGTCCGAGGACATGGACATCAACTGCGGCACCATCGTCGATGGCAGCCAAACCCTGGAAGAAGTTGGCGAGGGTATCTTCCAAAAGATGCTGGACGTTGCCTCGGGCGAGAAAACCAAATCTGAGGAACTCGGCTTCGGCGATGCCGAATTCGTGCCCTGGCAGATTGGCGCGCAGATGTAGCCAAGCACTGGCAAACCCACACACGCAGCTAAGACACACCCGTTAATCCGCTACCCAGTTCGTTAATCGTCAAAAAGAACCCCACCGTCTGGCGACGGTGGGGCAAATTGGCTGACTGTTCTTTCTTCATTACCCTTACGAGAAATTTTACATTAAACGACGGTAATCTCGATCTCGCCGATACCGTCGATGCCGCCGGTCATAACATCGCCGGGATTGATTGGGCCGACACCGTCGGGGGTGCCGGTATAAATGAGATCACCGGGCATCACTTCATAAAGCTTGGACAAATGCGATATGCCTTCCTGGACGTTCCATATCTGCAGGTTCAGGTCGCTGTCCTGGCGGATTTCACCGTTAACGGCCAGCCAGATCCGGCCCGCATCAGGATGACCAATTTCGCTGACCGGCCTGATCGCCGAGATCGGCGCGGAATGATCAAATCCTTTGGCCGCTTCCCAGGGCTTGCCGTCCTTCTTGGCCTTGTTTTGCTGGTCGCGGCGGGTCATATCGATGCCGAGGCTATAGCCGTAGACATGATCCAAGGCATCTTCAACGGCGATGTCTTTGCCGCCTTTGGCAATGGCAATGACCAGTTCAATTTCGTGATGCACGTTATCGGACTGGGGTGGGTACGGGAATTGACCACCGGTGGGGACCAGCGCATCGGGCGGTTTCTGGAAAAAAAACGGCGGCTTGCGCTCATCATTCCCCATTTCCTTTATGTGGGCCAAATAGTTGCGACCGATACAATAAATACGGCGCACCGGGAAACGCTCATCGGTGCCGGTAATTTCGACCGAAGTAGTGGGGGGGGCGGGAAAAACAAAACTCATGGATGATCTCCTAGTTAACCGGTTATTTCGAGAATTTAATAATTTATCTTTTGGACGCGTAGTACTCGACTTTGCGTTCCAATAAAGCGAGAAATTCGGAAATTGTGAACGCCATGGCGAATAACACCAATAAGACGGCCCAGAAATGAGACATAAGAAATTGTGCCGAATACAACTCAAACAGTGCGCCAAACCCGACAATTGATATCAGAAGCTGGCCAATAATAACGCCTTTAACGGCGCGAATGAAACCAATGCGAACGCCACTTAAAATTTCCGGCAGGGCAGCCCAGAAATAGATCTTAAAAAAAGCGTTCATGGGTGTTGCGCCAAACGAATGCGCCATTTCCACCAGGGAAGGATTAATTTGTTTGACCCCGGCCCGCGCGTTTAAAATGATGATCCAGATCGCGAATAAGGACGTCGTGATGACAATAGTTTTCAAGCCAAATCCGAACAGCACCATCAGAACTGGAACCAGGGCTGTTAGAGGAGCGCACAGGAACACGTTGACCCAAGGGAGCAACAGTTCGTCGATCAGTCGGTTTTTTCCCATCAGGATTCCGACAGGTATGCCAATGATAACGGCGAAAAAGGTACCCAGAAAGAAAGCCTTCCCGGTTTCGCTCAGCGCCTTGATAAACGGTTTCGTCGTATAAATTTCGGATAATGTTGTAAAAATATCTGACAAGGCGGGCAAAAAGAAACTCAATTCCATTTGCCCGGCTATTTCCCAAAGCAGGCCCCAAACAAGAAGAGAGGACATCGCCGGTAATTGATAACCATATAATTTCATAACGATTAATTACTCTACATAAGTACGTAGCGATTCCCAAATTCTGTCAACGATATCAAGGTATTCGGAATCTCGCCTGATACTATCGACGTCCTTGTGCCTGAACCCGCTGGGTCGAATTATTTCAGAAACCCGACTGGGGCGTGGCAATAGGAGGGCGATTTGGTCCGATACGTAAACGGCCTCTTCGATTGAATGGGTGACGAAAATGAATGTCTTGTTTTCGTGCTTCACCAAATTCAGCAAATCTTCCTGGAATTTCCTTCGCGTCTGCTCGTCAACGGCTGAAAATGGTTCATCCATCAACAGCACCTTGGCGTCAACGCTGAGTGCCCTTGCAAGGCCGACACGTTGTCTCATGCCGCCGGAGAGTTCGTGCGGGAAACTCTGCTCAAACCCAGACAATCCAACATCGGAAATATATTTTTCGGCGATCGCCTCCCTTTCGGACTTGGCGACGCCGCGAAGCTCCAGACCGAAAGCGACATTTCTTATGACGCTGGCCCAGGGCAGCAGGGCGAAATCCTGGAATACAAAAGCACGGTCCGGTCCGGGGCCGGTAACAGTCTGGCCATTGACGATGACTTCGCCGCTGGTTGCGGGAAGCAAGCCTGCGATGATCTTCAGAAGAGTGGTTTTGCCACAACCCGAAGGGCCCAACAAAGAGGTTAGCTCACCCCTTGGAAAATCCAGGGACAAATCATTCAAGGCCTCAACTTCTTTGTAGTTCTTGAAAACATTACGAACTTCTACGGCGTTCGTTGATGTCGTTATATTATTCATAAATTTTTACTTCTCACCCAGGGTCAATCTGAGACAAGCCCTTTGTTAATTCCTTTGAAAACCATGACTTCTATGCGCTCAAGAATGTTCAAAAAAAGAACCGCTAACAGGATTATCGAAAAAATGGCGGCATACATGCTGGGGTAATCGGCGATGGAGCGGCTGTAGGTGATAATGTCGCCAACCCCCGTTGGCGTGATCTTCAACTCCGAAAGAATGGCCCCGATGAACCCTGCCGATATGCCAAGACGAAGCCCCACGAAAATGATTGGCGAGGCGGAAGGCATAATAATTTTCAGGATAATGTCCCGTCTCGACCCTAGAAAGGACTGGCCCATCTCTACTAAGGAGACGGAGGTATTGCGAACCGCGCCGCTGGTATTCAAAACGATGACCGGCATAGCCATGATACAGACCACGAATACTTTTGACGTCAAACCTATTCCGTAAACCATAATCAGCAGAGGGATCAGGGCGGCCAGTGGAGCCGATTGCATAACAATGAAAATTGGCGAGACAAGCCAGTCAAACTTCCTGCTCAATCCGATCCAGACCCCTAGGCCGATCCCGAGAAACGCCGAGATCAAAACGCCAACAACAAGCGGTTTTAGCGTCTCCGCATAGGCCGTAAATATCCTGCCCTCAATCGTTAGAGTCCAAAGCGCAGCCATGGACTCCAGAAAAGTCGGAAAGGCAAAACTGACCGGCACCCGACCGGCCACTTCCCAGGCACCGAAGATCAAAACAGTCGACAGAATTTTCAGCAAAAAAGCTCTGTGCAGCATAAACGTTATTTAACCATTTTACAGAGAAAGACATTTTATGAGTGATTAGGTGCCGACCAAGCCGGCACCTAATCCTCATCGTACGAATACTTAGTTAGAGGCACCTTTCAGTGGTTCCATGTACCAGAAGTCTTCAATTTTCAGATCAGACAGTTTTCCGGTGAGCTGACCGGCTTTGTGGTACCATTCCAAATCGGCCATTGCGGCAATTTTACCGCCACCATTTGGATCGTACAGACCACCCGCCACGGCATCGGTGTAGAAACCGTCAAATTCAGCGCGAACCTCTTTGGGCAGTTGCCCGATAGGTCCGTCAGGGTTGGTTTCCCTGCTAATGACAGTCGGGTCTTTAGCCATGTCCTGATAGACGCTAAGCAGGGCTCTGACAAATATATCGACATCTTTAGAGTTGGCCTTGATCCAATTCAGATTGGCGAACAAGGCTTCATCGCTTGCGTCAACGTCGAACATGGGAAGCACATTGAATTTGTCCCCCTGGGTTTTGACAAGTTTGTTCTTGTTTGACAGGTCAACAATGGTTGCGTCCGCCTGACCGGCGACGAGGGCAACAATTCTGTTGGCGCTGCCCGGAACATAAGACCGCTTGCCAAATTTGATGCCCAGCTTGTCTTCGATGACGTTGGCGATAGAGTCGGTTCCGCCGCCACGTGAATGAAGCAAGATTGGTTGGCCGTTCAGGTCCTCAAGTTTGCTGTATTTTTTTGAAGATACAGGGAAAAATTTCAATTTTGACAATTGAAAGATAATCCGGATCGGGGCCTTCGATTTCTGCATTGCCGAATATGGCGTGCCAAATCCGATATCCATTTGCCCGCTCAGAACTGCCTGAATAGCCAGTTCTTCATCGGCAAACGCCGTCCATTCGTAATCCAGACCATTGGCTTTCGCCCGGTCCAGTGCGACAAAAAAAGCGGCCAATTCGTCTGATGGCGTTTCGGCTAACGCAATACGAATTTTTTCCGCGTAAGAATTATTAGTCATAAACATTGTCGTTACCAGTAACGACGCAACGATTAAGGTGAGTTTTTTCCATATAGTCATCAAGATTTCCTCCCTAGTGCACTAAAGCGTATTTTTACGCTGGTTTTTAAGAAACGCCCTTATTTCGCGGGGACGCCGGACTAAGCGGCAGGTACAAAAGCCAAGAAAATACGCCCAGACCCCATAATTGTTATATTTCTCAATGGACAATTAATTATCAACCATTATAATAATGGTGTCAATCGATCCCAATTAAATTATTTAACTTATTGAAATATAACGCTTAATTTTGATATTACACCTTAACCAATTCTTCCATTGGTTAAACGTTTGTTTGGAAAGCCCACACAAAATGTATGTACAACGCCCAGCGGCCGTCCTTCTGACGAATTACATCGAGAACCAAAAATTTGCGCCCCAAAGCAAACTGCCCGCTGAACGCCGGCTTTGCGAAGAACTTGAAATGAGCCGAGGCGAACTGCGCAAGGCATTGAGCTTGCTTGAGGCCGATGGCAAAGTTTGGCGTCATGTTGGTCGCGGCACTTTTGTCGGCACCCGCCCCCTGGGCAGAATGGATGAGATCGCGGCCCTTAGCACCCATACCAATCCTGCGGAAGTCATGCAGGCGCGTTTGCTGTTGGAACCGGGCATTGTTCGAATCGCCGCCATTCAAGCCACTGCCGCAGACATCGAACGCATGCGATTATGCTCGAAAAGAAAAGACGCCTCTGTCGACTGGCATACTTATGAGCGTTGGGACGGAGCCTTCCATCAAGCTGTCGCCGAGGGTGCCCACAACACACTTTTACTGACATTATTCAACGCCCTCAATACGGTTCGCGAAGCGACTGAATGGGGGCGGTTACGCAAATCGCGCCTGACCGACGCACACCGGCAGCGCTCTGGCAGGCAACATTTGGCAATTGTCGATGCCATTATCGCCCGTGATAAGGATCAAGCCGAAGCGGCTATGCGCGATCACCTTAAATCCGTGCATAAGGCCCTGCTTGGTTCGGACTATGAAGTGGACGAAGTTGTCGCTATTGATGACGCCCGTGTGACCGGCTAAATGAAGTACTGAAAGAAAAAGAAACAAAGGAACGCCATGACCTACACGACCATCGAACGGCTTATTGCCCCCGGCGAAGAAAGCGCTGCCGCCATTAGCGCACCTGATCGCGCCCCCCTGACATATGGCGCGCTTAAGCGTTTGGTTGGCGATACCATAATACAAATGAACGCTTTCGGCATTGGCCGCAACGATCCGGTCGCTATCATTCTTCCCAACGGCCCGGAAATGGCGACGGCCTTTGTCGCTATCGCATCGGGGGCGACCTCGGCACCGTTAAACCCGGCCTATCAGGCGGAAGAACTTGATTTCTATCTGTCCGACCTGAATGCCCGCGCCCTGGTTATCCAGCAAGGCATGGAGTCGCCGGCGCGAGAGGTCGCAGCAAAACATGGCGTTATGATTATCGAACTGGTCCCCAACGTGGCCGCCGGTGCCGGGTCATTTAGCTTGCGCTTGGCCGATGAAAAAATTGTGCCAATGAAGGCCGCCAATGGCGGTGCCGCCGGGGCCGACGATATTGCGCTCGTCCTGCATACCTCTGGCACAACATCCAGGCCCAAGATCGTCCCTTTAAGTCATCGCAATGTTTGCACTTCGGCTTTCAATATTAGTAAGACCCTTGCTTTAAGCGAGAATGATCGCTGCCTTAACGTCATGCCGCTGTTTCATATTCACGGCCTGATTGCCGCCGTGCTGTCATCATTAGCGGCCGGTGCTTCAATTTTTTGCACACCCGGTTTCAACGCCCTTAAATTTTTCTCATGGATGGATGATGCCGCGCCGACCTGGTACACGGCGGTGCCGACCATGCATCAGACGATTCTGGCCCGTGCCCCGCGCAACGCCGAAAGTCTTAAGCGCTCGATTCTACGCTTTGTTCGCTCGTCCTCGGCGGCGTTGCCGCCGCAGGTTTTGGCCAATTTGGAAGAAACCTTCGGCTGCCGGGTCGTCGAAGCTTATGGGATGACAGAAGCGGCCCATCAGATGGCCTCCAATCCGCTTGAACCTTTGCCGCGGAAACCCGGTACTGTCGGCATTGCCGCCGGGCCCGAGATCGCCATCATGGATGCTGAAGGCAATCTTCTTTCACAAGGTGACACCGGGGAAATTGTCATCAGGGGTGAAAATGTTACCGCCGGATATCAGAACAATGACGAGGCCAACGCCAGCGGCTTCACGGGCGGTTGGTTCCGCACCGGCGATCAAGGCAATCTTGATGAAGAAGGGTATCTGACCATTACCGGACGCCTGAAAGAGATCATCAATCGCGGTGGCGAAAAAATCTCTCCGCGCGAGGTTGACGAAATCCTGCTCGACCACCCGGATATCGCCCAGGTCGTGACCTTCGCCATGCCCCACGACAAGCTCGGCGAGGAAGTCGCCGCCGCGGTCGTTCTCATCGAGGGTAGCGCCGCCGATGAACGCGCCATCCGCGACTACGCCGCCACCCGGCTCGCCGATTTCAAGGTGCCGCGCAAAATCGTTATCCTTGAGGAAATTCCAAAAGGCGCAACAGGCAAGGTACAGCGTATCGGGCTTGCCGAAAAATTGGGCCTGACAAGTTGAGAATCTGCATCTTCGGAGCAGGCGCGATCGGCGGCTATATGGCCGTTGAGTTGAAGCGGGCGGGCTATGACGTTTCCATCGTCGCCCGTGGGCCGCACCTTGATGCCATTCGTGCCGGTGGGCTTCGCTTGCGCATAGCTGGCGAAGAACGGACAGCCTCGATTGCAGCCAGCGATGATCCTGCCGATCTTGGCCCTCAGGACTACGTCATCTTGACCCTGAAAGCCCATTCTGTTCCCCCCATCGCAGCTAAGCTGGCACCCTTGCTTAACGACGATACTGCTGTGGTTACCGGCATGAACGGCATCCCCTACTGGTATTTTTATGGTCAGGACAATCAGTGGCGCGATCACCGCGTAGAGAGTGTCGATCCGGGCGGCGTCCTGTGGGATACGATTACCCCGCAGCGCGCCATCGGTTGCGTCGTCTATCCGGCTTGCGAAGTCGTCGAGCCCGGCGTCATCGAGCATATCGAAGGCAACAGATTTACTTTGGGCGAACCGGACGGCTCGAAATCCGAGCGCGCCCTGGTCTTGAGTAAGGCGTTGATCAATGCCGGACTCAGGGCCCCGGTGAAAACCAATATCCGCGATGAAATCTGGCTCAAGCTATGGGGTAATTTGTCGTTCAACCCGATCAGCGCCCTGACCGGATCGACCCTTGAAAATATAGTAGGCGATCCTGATACCCGCGCCATCGCCCGGACCATGATGTTGGAAGCCGAAACCATCGCATCGAAGCTCGGCGTCAAATTCCCCATCGACGTCGATAAGCGGATCAACGGAGCAGGCGCTGTCGGTGCTCATAAGACATCAATGTTGCAGGACCTTGAACGCGGTCGACCGATGGAAATCGACGCCCTGGTCGGGGTCATCCAGGAAATGGGGCAACTGACCGATACCCCTACCCCTACTGTCGATACGGTGTTGGCATTGACCAAACGCCTGGCCCGCCAATCGGGCTGTTATGGCTAATTTTACCAATGCTGTGAAGATCACCAATATCAAAACGAGCAACCAGACAAGCTTTGGCATTTAGCCGAAATACTGAAGGCCTCGGCAACGGTCGCTTGCAGCCACCGTCCATAGTCGCTAAGTTGCGCAAATCAAGGAGCACCCGTAGCTCAGCTGGATAGAGCGCTGCCCTCCGAAGGCAGAGGCCACAGGTTCGAATCCTGTCGGGTGCACCAATGTTTTCAATGACTTAACAGTCGCCAATTTATTAAGATTGCTTATTTGGGACAAATTTGGGACAATTAACTCGTAAAAGCAATTACGGAACAGCGCCCATGGCAACCATAATGAAACGCGGCCCCTATCAATGGCAGGCGAAAGTTCGCCGCCGGGGCTATCCTTCTCAAGCGAAAACGTTCGAAACCAAACGCGAGGCGGAAGCCTGGGTGTCGGTTATCGAGTCGGAAATGACACGCTCCGTTTTCGTGGACCGCTCAAGGGCCGAACGCGAGACTCTGAATCAAGTCATCCAAAACTATATCGACAACATCGCGCCCGATCACAAGGGCGGCGATTCCGAGATTTTGCGGCTGAAAAAGTTCAAACGGGATCAATCGAAGCTCTGCCAACACGCCATGGCGACTCTCAAGATCGAGGACTTCGAAGCTTATCGGGACCGCCGCCTGAAAGTAGAAAAGAAGGCACCCGCCACTGTGAAGAGAGAACTGGCGCTCCTGCACAGCGTCATCGAAAGCGCCCGTCGTCGCCTCGGTCTTGTTGAAAACCCGATCTCCGACGTTCGCCGCCCCAGGGTGCAAAATAATCGGATCATGCGCTTTCAGGATGGCGAAGAAGAGGCACTGATGATCGCCCTGGATGCCTGTCGGAATTTATGGGTTAAACCGGCTGTCATCCTGGCGCTCGAAACCGCCATGCGGCGAGGTGAGCTTTTGGAGCTGCGATGGGAGAACATCAACCTGAAAGACCGAACCGCACACCTGCCCGACACCAAGAACGGCGAATCCCGCGACGTGCCCCTGTCGCCAATCGCCTTACAAACCCTTGAGGGCCTACCCCGCGCAATGAATGGTGACGTGCTGCTGACAACTGCTGAAGGCTTAAAAAACGCTTTCGAACGCGCCCGAAAACGCGCCGACATGGAGCACTTCAATTTCCATGACCTGAGGCATGAGGCTATATCGCGATTATTCGAACGAGGCTGGAACGTGATGGAAGTCGCCGCTGTGTCGGGGCACAAAGACCTACAATCATTAAAGCGCTATACCAACCTTAAGGCAAAAGATTTGGCTCATAAGATGTCTCTGCCTTACAGCTCATAACCTGAAGGTCGTAGGTTCAAATCCTACCCCCGCAACCATCTTAAATTGCTCAAGCCTCTCCGGAGATAATCTGGAGGGGCTTTTGCTTTCTGAGCAGGCTTCCAGAATACCCGCAAGGTCGCCCTTCAGTTCGACCTTCAATTCGCCACCCGCAGGGACCAGGACGATTACATCGATCAGCGAACGAATAATCTCGAAGGCTTCCGCTTGAGTATCCTCGCTTTCAAGGGCATCTGTCAGCTCCGCCACTTTGCGGCGGTAGAGCTTGGCGAGGTTTGGATGAACGAGCGGTTTTTCATCGGGGGCCGATTGCAAGGACTGGGTGAGGCGTTGTTTGCGCTCTTCCAGCTGCGTCATCTCATCCTTGATGCTGAGCGGTGGTACACCGGCCTTAATGGCGTCGATGATCCGTTTGATGTCCCGTTTGACCTTGTTCAGGTCTTTTTCGATGGTGGCCCGCGAAGAATTTTCCTGCCTGCGCAGACGGTTTAATTCGCGGGTGAATTCGTCACAGAACTCTTCGAACAGGTCAGGGGACATCAGGCGGTTTTTGAGCCCGTCCAGAATGGTCGCTTCCAACACATCCCGGCGGATGTTTAAACGGTTATTGCATGTGCCTTTGTTTCGGGCAGTGGAACAGCCGAACAGCGACTGGCTTATTTTCGAATAGCCGCCACCACAGCAGCCGCACTTCATTAGCCCTGAAAACAGATAGCGCGGACGCTTGCGATTCCAGAAGGGGAGGTCAGCCTTGTCATAGCGGGCCCGTTTAAGCGTTGCCTGACGGCCCTTGACCTTATCCCACAGGCCCTGCGGAACAATGCGCATGCCTGGAACGTCCTTGATGACCCAGGCGGCCTGGGGGTTCGGGCGAGACACGCGCTTGCCGGTATCCGGGTCCTTGATATAGCGTAACCGGTTCCAGACCAGTCGCCCGATATAGAGTTCATTGTTGAGAATGCCGGTTCCGCGTGCGGCATTGCCATTGATGGTCGAAGGACCCCATTCACTGCCTTGTGGGCCGGGGGTGCCGTCCTTATTTAGTTTTATGGCGATGGCCCGGGGGCTGCTGCCTTTGGCATATTGTTCAAAGATATCAATAATGACGGCAGCTTCGGCCTGATTGATGGTGCGGTCGCCTCGAAGAGGGGAACCATCTGCGGCCCATTTTTTGACAACGTCATAGCCATAAGACCGGCCACCACCGCTTTTGCCCTGCTCGATGCGGCCACGCAGGCCGCGCCGGGTTTTGGCTGCAAGGTCTTTCAGGAACAGCGAGTTCATGGTGCCTTTCAGGCCCACATGCAGTTCGTTGATCTCTCCTTCGGCCAGGGTGATCAGCCGAACGCCGGAAAAGGACAGCCTTTTGTAAATGCCTGCGATATCTTCCTGATCACGGCTCAGCCTGTCCATGGCCTCCGCCACGACAATATCGATCAGGCCTTCCTGGCAATCGTTAATAAGCGACTGTATGCCGGGTCTGTTCAGTGTGCTGCCGCCGCTTATGGCAAAATCCGTATAAGATTGCACCGTGTTCGCACCAAGACGCGCAATCTCCTCAGAACATAGCCTGACCTGATCATCAATAGACGCTTCGGATTGCAGATCTGACGAATACCGGGCGTAAATGGCGGCGCGCATGATCAATCTTCCTCCCTGTTCTCCAGGTGAGTAGAGTCCGATCTTTTGAGTCTGTCAACAAAAGGGTGGGGGAGTTGAGATAGGTAAACTTGATGGGCGGCTTGCCGGGCTAATAGGCGAACAAGGGCGCACAGTCGGGTCAGGTTCTGGTCCGGATCGTTATCTTGAACCAGTCTCTGATTGTTTTTCAGATTATGGTCTGGATGGTTATCCTGAACCAGTCTCTGACTTTTTCTCAGGCTCTGGCCTTGTCCTGTCTTCGTGTTTTTGAGCTGTCTTGACGGGGTAAGCATACGGAACTATAACGAGTGTGTATTACGTGTGCAATATAAATAAATACTTACTGTATAATTAAACAGTGTAGTTCATCTGTAGTCATTTGTAGTCGTCTGTAGTCGTCTGGAGGGATGTAGAGTGATTGACTTAAACACATTACAAGGCCGTGCGACCTTGAAAAAAGCCTGCATCTTGTTTGGCGGCATAAAGGCCGTCGCGGACGGGGTGGGTGTCCACCATGGCAATGTGAGCAAGTGGATGCGGGGTGAGAAAACCCTTTCGGAGGCCAATGTCAGCCGTCTTCTCGAATATATGGGTATTCCAAAGTGTGAGCCTGACCGGACTAAAGTCCATGAATGGCGCTTAAAAGGCGTCATGAGAAACCTGGAGGAGGTGTTTAGTCTCTATTTTCCAGACGGTGCAGAGATGGCCGCAGCCCCGTGGTCATTGCCCGGTATGAAAAGTCTCGCCAAGGTGTTCAACCTCAGCCAGACCGAAATTGCCGCCATGACAGATGGTGGGGTGAGGGCGGTCATCCGTATGAAGGCGGGTCTGCAAGTGCAAAAGGGAACGGTGGGGCGCGCGGCCCGGTGGCGGGGCGGCAAGCCTTCGATCAACACACTGGACCTGGAACAGGGGATCATCCCATGGGAACAAGGACCGCTGTCCATAAGTGAGTTTGATGCCGCCTGGGGCGGCCTGCCCGATGAAAAACCCACCCTGGCCGATGTGGATGTGGCAATCCGGAAAGAAGGCTTGAGCTTTGAAGAAGCCATCAAGCGTATACGGGGTGAAACCTGACATGGGATTGTGCAAGGTGGAATATTTGGCCCAGAAAGAACGTATTCAGCAGCGGCTTCAGGCTGGCTATCCTGTCTCCTTCATTCACAGGGAACTCAGTGGGGAAGGCGTTTTGACCATGTCATCGCGTTCCCTCTATCGGCTTATCAATGCCGAAAAGGTTGGGAAGTTGGCCGGCTTTATGACACCTCAGCCAGCATCTAGGGAAAGCACCATAACCCCAGCATGGCGGAAGGCACTGGTAGTACCTTCTGATAATATACCATCCATTAAGCCGTTTGCTCATGATCCCAGTATGAATGATGACGATCTATGGTGAAATGAGCACACAAGGTGACCATCCGTGGTTTCGCCCCTAAGACGCAGAGGAGTTATCTGCGTATGGTTCGGGATTTCACGGCCTTTGTTGGTCGCCCACCGGATCAGGCGGATGTGGAGAATCTGCGCCGTTATCAGCATCACATGAGAACGAGCGCGACAACGGCGACCACTATGAACGCGGCGATGAAAACGTCGGCATGACGACGGTGCGTGAACCCAATTAAACTCAATCAAACTGAACGCTTAAGCGATTGTCCCGCCTTAAAGCGCACTGACTTTGAAGCCTTGATACGAATTGCCTCGCCCGTGCGAGGGTTACGGCCTTTTCGTCCTGCCCGTTTCGACACTATGAACGAGCCAAACCCGATAAGCTGAAGCCTCCCGTTTTTCTTTAGGGAACTTGTGATTGTGCCGATCAGGGCATCCATGGTTTCCTTTGCGGCTTTTGCCGTGCAGCCTGTGCCCGCTTGGACGACTTTGTTTAAATGTTGGCGGTCACTCGTGTCCTCTGGTGTTGCCTTGTGTTTTTTTACCACCTTCACGGCTGGTGCATTTTTCGACTTCGCGGGTTTCTTGACCATGCTATTTGCTTCCCTTTCAATATTGATGCGGTAGTGAAGCGATAATACTAACGCGAGAAAGCCATGATCGGCAACCGAACGCCGGGAAAAAAACCGCCAGCACAGAAGTCAATTCAAAGGCGGCGTAGTGACCGTTAGCAAGTCATGTAGGGCTGGACTTCATCAGGATGGCTTATCGCCGCGCTGGCGGCTATAAACAGTTTTCTGAAGACCTAACAACGAACCTGAGAGACATGATAGTTTCTATGACTGACACCATTAAGATGCCAACCGTGCCGACAGATAAGATGATCCGAGCAGCGCAACACGGATGCGGCCTCACACCTATAGAAGCTGTTCATGTCTATCAGACGATGAATGCGGCGTATGAAGCTGGCGATGGGACTGCCATCTTTAACAGCCTTCTGGATAAAAAGACCGATGCCATCAAGCAGACCGCCATTCTGGCAGCAGAGGCCGTTGATATACGTGCGGGGAATGCCGTGCGGAAGGCTTTGGAACAGTGAGCGTCTCTAACCACCTAGAGTTTACTGATTATTTTGACACTTAACCGTCAGCGGCGAAGAAGTTTTGATATTCTTATGGCTTGAAGAGGTCGCAATCATTTCCTGCGGCTTTCCACAGCTCATCAATGGTTCGTGGTTTCAGGCGTTCCTGCTCGCTGGCGTGTGCGGTTTTTTTTGAAGCTGATTTTTTGTGACCGAAGCCAGTCATCAATGGTTGATTTAGGAGCGTAAATTTCACGGATACGCGACAGTAATCGTTCTTTCAGGCCTCTTCCAGCACCGTTGAAGGAGCCCGGTAAGTGATCTTCGGTGTCCAGTTTTTTAGCTCCTGGCGGACGTCCCAATCATCAACTGCTGCCTGGGCATTCAACCACAGCCGGGGCGTCGTATTTAACGCCTTGGCGATGCGGCCAGCGACAACTGGCATCATCCTGCGTCCATTGACGATCAAGCTGAGTTGCTTTTCACTGATTTCAATATCAGCGGCAAACTCTTTGTGAATGATGCCGCGTGGCGCAAGGAATAGTTCCTTAAGGAGAACTCCCGGAGCTGTCGGACGCCTGTTGCGTTTAATTGTTTCAGTCATAAATACTCTCCGCCTAGTGGTAGTCTTCCAAATTAAGAATTGTCACATCAACGCCTGTGCTGTCTTCATCGGCGGAAAAAACAATCCGCCAGTTGCCGGAAACCGACATCGCATACTGGCCTTCTCGATTGCCCTTCAAAGGGTGAAAGTCCTTAACGCCATCGCAGTCTGAAAGAGTGGCGATGATATCGAGAAAATCCAGGATAACAATTGACTTGGCGTGAAGATTTTTCCCGATCAGCCCCGTCGCCCCGTTTTGGAACAATGCTTTCAGGCCTTTGTGCTTGATTTTGCTGATGGTCACTTTTTATCCAATAGATTACCTCTTGTGTAATTACCTACAAGGTAAACAAACCGGCCGGAGTGTCAATGGATTAAACAACTATTCCTCCAATCAATTGATTTAACCGAACTTGCTGGATATTGCCAAATTCTGCCACTATCTGACGGATTTTGACGAAATGTCTTGCGACCTTGGCCGGAGATGGTCGGTGTTGGCCGAAGATGAGGTGTCGAAAACCCTTGTTTCGCCGGAAATGGTCTGAGTTTGCCGAAATTTGCTGAAGTTTGTCGATGTTGGCCATAGTTGATCGAAGTTGGCCGATCTTTGCCTGTAGTTAGGGGGGCAGGACATGGGAAGTGGTACCACTTCCCTCCTGCCAACATTCGTTGGGGCTTATTCGCACTTGTGGTGCTCAACGATTATCTGGCGGCAAGGTCAAGAAAAGGGCCATTGTTGTCGAGGAAGACTTGCAGTGATTTCGTAAAAGGAGAAACGGTTCATGCCTCAATCCACAACCACTTCAATCAGGAACGTTAGCCCTACAATCGGCAAGATTTCAAACTCAACCGCATGGCTGCTTTGGCCGAGTGGCACGAGCTTGCAGCCTAAGATGTGGCACATTGCTGCTTGTTGAGACCCGTGTATTTTCTTCTGACAATGCCCATGGGCATACTTCCGCTTTACCCTCGATTCTGTTGCGTTTATATATGTAAGAAATGCAGAATAAGAGACCTTCTCTCAATAGAAAAATTCGATATTGACGACGCCGTTGGGCTGTATGGTTACGGAGCCTTCTTTGCTGCCCAGATTGCCATGCCAGGTTCGGATCGTATAAATCCCAGGGGGCACGTTGTCGATGAAGAATTCACCATCGCTGTCGACAACGGCGAAGTAGGGGTTGCGGGCGACAAAGATGAAACCACGCATGAAATCATGGGCATCGCACATGACCCTCATACCGACGCCTCTCTTCAGTTCAATATGTTTGGAGACGATATCCCCCCTTTGCGGCTGGGAAACGCTGAAACTTGAAAAATTGGTAGTTCCGCTCATTTCATAGGTATGGATGTTGTGGAGGACTTCATCGGAATTGATGATTTCCACTTCGCCGCCGTTGGCCATCACCGATAAATGTGGAATGAACCTGCAGCCAAGTTGATTGATGGTTATTTTTTTTGAGGCCGCCCTGAACGGTTTTCCCGATGAGATGTCTTCAAGATAGACGACGGTATTGAGAAGACCGTCACCATTCGCCTGGACCAGGGGGATGTCCCGGTACTCCAACCCGCATATTGTCTGGTTCTTGAAAATAGGCACGCGTTTGACTAATGGCGTGGCGCTGCCAATATGGACTTTTCCGCGAATTCCACCCGTATCAACGAGGCTTTTCACGTCGTAGGCACCGCCCTCCCTAGCGTCGATAACCAACGATAACATCAATACAACAAAGATCCCCACGGCCCTTGGAAAAACACTTCTCAAGGCGCGTGCAATCTTGAGATTTGGCCCACTGGTGCCGCCTGACCTATTGTTATTACTATATTTCATAGTAGTGTCTCATTCTGTAGTCAGAGCCACGTCAGTCGATGTCGCGAGGTTACAGGCTAGAGGCATCAAACGTCCAGAGGTCTTGGCTTCGTGTGATGATTCTAAAGTGCGGCGCCTTAAAAGCGGCTCACCTAAAAGTCTGAATCACACAAGATTTAAGTAAGTTAGCGGCCTGCTTACCCCAGAAACCCATGTTATAAATTTCTGGGGTAAGACACTAGGGCAATGAATAAAAAAGGCCAATACATGACATCAGAGTCGGAAGGAAGATCTCTCGGTATTCGAGCACGCATGGCGATGTGGTTCGCGCTCGGTGCCATCGGTGTCCTTTTGGTTTCGGCAACCGTCGTCTATATGACTGGACTGGTTTCGATCCAGGGTACCCTTGGTCAGACCTATTGCCAGATTGCCAGCCGTGTCACCGGCCAGTTTGAATCCTATTTTACGCAAAAAACATCGCTGATCCGCAATATCGCCATCGACATACTGACGGCCGAAGCGGTGATGGAAAATAATTACCTGTATGGCAGCCATCCCCAGGAATGGATCGACGCACGCATCAATCGCCTGAACAAGGAATGGCGGGAAATAGGCGATGACAAACTGCGCAGGGAATACTTCCATCCGCAGTTGTCGCAACGCCTGTCGATTCTGGCCGGCCTTGAAGGGGCCCTGGTTAGAAAATTCTCGGTTTTTGATCTGCACGGGGTGCTGATCGCTTCGACGGCGACAACGGGCGACAGGGTCGTTCAGGACAAGGCATGGTACCGGGCCGCAATGCGTAAAGACGAGCACTTTACATATCTGGATATGAACCCGACTGAGAATATATTGAAAGTGGTGATACCGGTTTGGGGCGGCGTCGAGATCGCCGGATATGTTTATGCCGAACTTGATTACTCGATTTTTACTCGCGATGTGTTTTCCTTACGCTTCGGCCAGACAGGTGAAGCCGTCGCCGTCGACTATGCCGGCGTGCCATTACAGGGCCTGGCCAGGCCGTTCCTGATCGCGGCAATGTCGGAAAAAAGACCGTCACATATCGTTCCCGCCGAGGGTTTCGTCCCCGGTGCGGAACCATATTGGGTGTCCATTGCCGCAGGCAGTGGCGGGGGGTTCTGGGACCGCCTGGTCTGCGTTGCGCCGATTGCTCAGATCAATAAACTGCGGGCCGCCTTTTCTTTGCCGTCATGGTCGGTGATCGTCACCCAATCGCCGGATGAAAGTTACGCGGGACTGAGAAAATCCTTGGGGTCTTTTGCGGTCGTCGGTTTTTTTGGCGTTATTCTCGTCGGCTTTGCTGGCGGCTTGTTGGCCTGGACGATGACCAAGCCGCTTAGGGATTTACGCGAAGGCGTTCGCCAGTTTGCCGGTGGAGACAGGGATCACCCGGTAAAAATTTCAAGCTCGGATGAAATTGGCGAACTGGCCGAGGAATTTAACCGTATGGCCAAGCGGGTCAGCGAATCGGAAAATAAACTTGCGGCTTTCGCCCAGGCCGTTGAAGGTGCCGCCGACGCGATTATTCTGACCGATCCCGACAGCTGTATCTATTATGCCAATTCATCATTCGAGCGGGTTACGGGTTATTCGCCAGAAGAAGCTATCGGCGGAAGACCGGCAATCCTCAGGTCGCCTAGGACACTTCCGGAAACCCATCGCCAAATGTGGCAAACAATTTCCGAAGGGCGGCCATGGCGGGGCGAGGTATGGAACCAGAAAAAAAATGGCGAAATTTTCCCGGCTGATCTGACGATCAGTCCGATTCTCGACGATAATGGTACGATTGTTTCGTTTTTGGGTATTCAACGCGACATCACCCTGGCGCGGGCTTATCAGGAACAGCTCGAAAAAGAGGTTGAAGAAAGAACTAAGGAAATTACAGACACCCGCTCCCTGGCTGTCCTTGGCCGGATGGCCAGCATGATTGCCCACGACCTTAGAAATGCGCTATCGACGATCAAGATGAACTTGCAAATCCTCAACAGGAAGCACATAAGTCCCAGCGATCCGGAGCAAGAGCATTCCCAAATCGGCCTCGATCAGGTCCGCTATATGGAAGAGTTTTTGAGCGATATGTTGAGCTATGCGCGTCCAGAGAAATTACAGTCCGACTGGTATGAATTCGAGAGGATTGTCGACGAGGCCCTGACCTCAGTGGCGTTCCATATCGCGGAACACGAAATAGAGTGTCAACGCCGGAGTAAAAATACACCAGAGGCCGGAGTAAAAGTACACCACCTTCCGTGAAGCAATCTCCGGTGTTGCGGGTTGTCCCGGTAGTCCATAGGAGGGCCCCGCGCTGCTTCGTGTAGCGCTTTAGCGGTACGCGGAGCGAAGGAGCGTGGGAGGTGCCTGTGGGCCCACCGGGTCAACCACAGTCTCGGTGGTCAGGTTTTTGGGGATTTCCGCCGTTTTTGGCTTTGGTTCAGGCGGTAACTGTCACCGTTCATCTCAAGGATATGAACGTGGTGAGTGAGACGGTCGAGCAAGGCCCCTGTCAGGCGCTCGGAGCCGAACACCTCGGTCCATTCGTCGAATGGCAGATTGCTGGTCAGCAGGGTTGAACCACGCTCATAACGCTGGCTGAACACCTCGAACAAAAGTTCGGCGCCGGTTTTGGATAGAGGCACGAAGCCAAGTTCGTCGATAATCAGCAACTTGTATTTCGCCAACTGCTTCTGGAAGCGCAGCAGGCGTTTCTCATCCCTGGCCTCCATCAACTCGTGGACCAATGCCGCCGCCGTGATAAAACCAACGGTGAGGCCTTTCTGGCAGGCGGCCAGGCCAAGGCCGAGAGCAATGTGGGTCTTGCCGGTGCCCGAGTTGCCGAGTGCGATGATGTTCTCGCGCCGCTCGACGTATTCACATCGGGCCAGTTCCAGAACCATCATCTTGTTCAGCGATGGCATGGCTTTAAAATCGAAGCTGTCCAGGCTTTTAACAGCGGGGAACTTGGCCAGCCTGATCCGCCGCTCGACCATGCGGCGCTCCCGGTCGATCAACTCGAGTTCGGCTAATCGAACGAGATAGCGCACATGGTCAACACCCTCGGCGGCGCATTGACGGGCCAGCTTGTCGTATTCCCTGAGGAAGGTGGGCAGTCTGAGGGCTTTCAGATGATGGGCCAGTAAAAGCTGCGGTGTATCGGTCATGATGCTCCACCCATGATGTCCCTGTCAGGCCTGCCGGCCTTCCCCGCCTCTTGCAACAGGTTCATATAACTGGCCGTCGATGTTGTCGCCACCTGAGCCCGTGGCAGATAAGGGTAGATGTCCAGATTTAGCTTGGGCGGTCGCCGCTCTATACGGCACAGCAGCAGATGTTTAATGGCGTCAAAGCTGATCGCGCTTAAGCGCAGGGAATCCCTGATCGCGCCGTGAAGGTCATTGAGTTCAAAGGTCTCAAGGAGCCTCAGGACCTGCACGTATTCCCGCTTCCCCGGCTTGCCCATACGAGCCTCAAGGAGGCGGCGCAGGGTTGCGAACACATCGGGCAGTTCCCACCCCACCAACGGTGCGGCCTGGTCCAGGGCGCCGATCTTCTTCTCAAGCAAAGGCAGATAATGGATCGGGTTGAAGATCAGATCTTCCCGCTCATAAGAACGGGGGTGACGGGCGATCTCCTCACTGCCACAGCCGATGATGACCTCATGGACATAGCCACGGATCCAGACTTCCTGATGGCCGAAGGCGACGGGCACCGAGTAATCATTGTTCCGGTAGCGCACCAGGGACAGAGAACTGACCCGCGTGGCCTGCCTGTCACAGGCGTCAAACGGGACGGCAGGCAAGTCTGCCAACACCTCCTGGTCACGGACAAGCCGCGCGCCGATACTCTCGCGGTGGCCGCGTAAAACATCACGCTGTCGATTGCGGCATTGTCCTTCCAGGTGAGCATTGAAGGCATCCCAACTCCCAAACCGGGGAAGCGGCACCATGAAGTTCCGTCGGGCAAAACCGACGATGCCTTCCACATTACCTTTGTCGTTACCTTTTGCAGGACGACCATAACGATCCTCAAAAAGATAATGAGAATGAAGGCCGCTGAACGCCCGCGTCCGCAGCCGTGTGCCATCGGGCAATATCCGAGCCACCAGGCTCTTGTCGTTGTCATACAGGATCGACAGGGGAACACCGCCGAAGAAGGCGAAGGCCCTGTTATGCCCGTCCATCCAGGCCTCCGTGGTTGCCGCCGGATAGGCGCAAACAAAGCAGGCATCGCTGTGCGGAAGGGTCATGACAAAATAATGGGCCCGATACTGGGTGCCGCCGATGACCGCATCCGCCTCGCCAAAATCCGCTTGGGCGTGACCCGGAGAATGGCTCAGCGGTACGTACATCTCCCGCTGACGTTGTCGGGCGGCAAAAACATAATCCTTCACGATTGTGAGGCCGCCGGCAAAACCGTACTCATCACGAAGGCGCTCAAAGATCCGCTTCGAGGTGTGCCTCTGCTTCTTCAGACGCTTGGCGTCGTCCTCAAGGATCTGGTCGATAATGCCGACGAAAGGGTCGAGCTTGGGTCGCGCTGGGGCCTTCTTGCGGCGATACCCAGGAGGGGTTGGAAATGCCAGCATCTTGTCGACCGTGCGCCGGTCAACGCCAAACAACCGTGCCGCTTCACGGCGGCTCATACCTTGAATTTTTACCGCATAACGTACGCGCCCGTAGAGTTCCACTTGCTTCATCCCCGCCCTCTGCAAAAGCAGAAAGCTTACCACTGGCGGATTTTTACTCCGGCCAACAACCAGGAAGTCTGGCCGCTTCAGTGGTGGATTATTGCTCCGGCGTTCTCACCAGTGACGATGCGGCGACGAAGCTGCTCTATCTGGCCTTGCGCAACGTCGCTAAAAAGTGGACCATGCCACCCAGGACGTGGAAACAGGCGTTGAACCAGTTCGCCGTCCTGTTCCAGGACCGCTTTCCATCATCAATATATTGATGATGGAAAAGAAGAAAAAAGGTCGCTTACACGGAAGACCGGACACTACCACGCTGGCCAGTTAGAAAGCCCGTTTCTCTGACTGATCTACTTCCTCCACGTTGAGCACCATCGGTGTGAATAAGTCCCAACGAATGTTGGCAGGAGGAAAGTGGTACCACTTTCCATGTCCTGCCCCCTTCTACGACAGGCAAAGACAGGCCAACTCTGTTCATTCTGGTTTATTTTCGTTTTTTTTAGTTCATTTTAGGCCATCTTTGGCATACTCGGGCCAACAAAGGCCATGAACGGGATTATTGATTAGTCAGCTTAGGCCAGTACGGGCCAACACGGGCCAACATGGGCCAACCAGTAACTTCAGGCCAACTCAGCCCACAAACACAAATCCCTCAAAGTTGTCTTGAACGATTTTCTCCAGGATTGAAACTTCATCATCGGTCATAGACTCAAACTCTTTATTTCGTCGCTTATGTGGCAACAAGCCATCGTTCTGTCTCGTAAACATGATGAAGTCCTCAACCAAGCGATCCGGCATCTCGACTGTATCTGTGATCTGACGCTTGGCTTCGTCATGTCGGTTCAGGTAGTCAATTTCACTGGGCAGGTCGTGCTCGACCGTCTGCTGTACACACGCGAACAAGAATTCGGCCTCCTCTGTGCAGTCGAAATACCTGTAGAGGTCTGCGGTATCGTTCAACACCCGTACATTTCGTTCCGGGGTAGGTTCCCACTCAATGAAATCCATCAAAGGAACAGAGTGATTTCTTAGCGTTGCCTGATAGTCGTCAATCCGGTCAAGCATCACGGAGGACACTGGAAAAACCATGCCCGGTGGTGTCATCTTCCGCTCCGCCAGGACATGGTGAATCAGACATCTGTGCAATCGACCATTCCCATCTTCTAAAGGGTGAATATAGACGAACCCAAATGCCAGCGCCGTTGCCTGTAGGACGGGATCAAGATCGGAGGACCTCATGCGGTTGTTACACTTACTAAAACCATTCATGAGATCAACAACGTCTTCCGGGTGTGCGCCGATAAACTCTGGAATTGGGTCGCCATCTGGATCACGTTCCCCCAGGAACACACCTTCAGGCCGATAACCGATGGGAGTGAATCGAGCATCACCGATGAGCACACGATGGAGCCGGTAGATTTCAGTTTGATTGAGTGGGTTCTTTCCAGCCTGGAGGACGGCTTTGTTCCACCGCTCCAACTTGTTTCGTGGCGGACGTTCTCCCTCGATCTCGAAACTCGCACGACTGTCCGCCATCAGCATGAAACTGGCGGCACGTCTAATCAGGTGGGCGCTGGTTCGCGCTACGGTATCTTGAGCCTTGCCTCCTAAGTTAAGTGACAGAAATTCCCTAAGCGCTTCTGTACGTCTTATGACAGGGCAAAATGCCGCACTGCCTAGTAAGTTATCACGAACCTTGTGCCGCTTGGACGGCTGGGGTTTGCCGGTGAAATACGCCTTGGGATCGAGAACATCGACAAAAGCAACATTAGGTGCATCGGGCAGATCGAGAGTTTTGCCCAGCAACGTCTCATAGAGAAACCACCCACGGCGTGACGGCGCACCAGTTGGTGACGACTGAACGAATGCCTCCATTTCCTTTGGCGAAATTGCATCAAAGACCCGTTTGAGAACGAGCAAGTCTATGTTCTCATGTTTTAGGGCAAAGGTGATATGATCGCCGAAGCCATCTCCTGGCCAATACCTCTTGTCGAAGACTTTCCAGTCACCCTCATTTTTCTTTCCATCGCGGACATGTTTTTCAGAAACACAACAGATGGCCCGAACAGGAGCCTCGATTTCCAATGCAGAGACAAGCGCAGACAAGCCAACAAGCCGCGTACCTTCCGGGACAACGTCATACTGAAATGTAGGTGGCGCTGTAAGAGCAAACTCCATATGTCGAAATTCCTTTATTTGCGTCGAATTATCTTCTTAATGGCACGTTAGTATCGAAATACCATCTTTGCAAGAGATGTCGAAAATCATTCGATCTGGTCGAATATAATTCTTGAATATAGTTTGGTGTCGAATTTCATTCGCAAGCCTAAGCGCTGGCCATGTGTGTACGGCCCTTGTTTTGCAAGGGTAGGGTCTGAACATAGGCAAGAAGATCCATCAGGCGATTAATGTCGAGAAAACGCAAAGGCGGCATACGTTCTGCAGGATGTCCGTTGAGCACTTTATGGAGGGCCTCTTGGGGGTTGCGGCGCGTAAAATCACCAAGCGGTATCATGGTTGTGATCATGTAACCATTTGTGCCGTGACAGTTTGCGCATATAGTTGCGTAGAGACCTTCCTCCTTGACGGCATCTCCTCGCACACGATTCGAATCGAGCTCAATATACGAAGACGTATCGATCAAGCCGTCGGCCATGAATGCTGCCAAATCGGCGAGATCTTGTTTTGACAACTTATCCGCATAGCCATGATTATCGTCGGTTAGGATGGAGACCAGTGAAGCAATATCGCTTCCTTTCCCCCCCTTATTAAGAGCGCTGGTTCCATATTTGGCTCGCCCCCTATAATCCCAGCCGTGACAGGTTGCGCAACGCCAACTCGTTTCGGCGCTATGCATGGATATGTTGTCAGGCTGATATTTCCCATGAATTAACGTTGGTGGTTTCTCCTTAAGTTCTTCAAACCAACTATCAAACAAACGCCCGCCTCTGGCAATTGAGGCGCTATCTGCAGCCCAGACCCGATTGAAATCCATAGGCCACGAAGTGAACAAGGTCACTGTAATGATCAAAACTATTAATTGGATGTGACGGCGTTGAAAAAATGGGTATCTGCGATATATCATCATCTTACGCTCCATCTCAGCCAGTACGATTGTAGGGTGCTTGAGCTAGGTATACGTAATTACATTATATTTTTGTACATTATTACAGTCATCCTAGCCAATGTATTTATCCATTATTGTCAGTAACAAGTGATATATCTGGTTTACGTAAAGGACCGTCACGTTCACGTGGCGGTTTTTTTCTGTTCGCCCAAAAGTCCAGCTTAGTTGTTCTGGGCACCCCGGTTAATCCAGCGCCGCAATATCACCTTTTCCCACTTTGTCAGGTCTTTGCGGCCATGGGGCATCTTCAAATTTGGGCCCGCGCGCCCCTCGATCAGCACCATCATGTTGCTTGTGAAAGCATCGCCCTCAACAATGATCGAGCCGTAGTTTGTTCCCTTCATCAGGCTTTCATAAGTCCGCAGGTCCAGACCGCTTTTCTCGTAGCCATCCTGGCCGGGAACGTGACATTCCAGACAGTGCTTTTCCAGAATCGGCATAACCTCAGCCTTAAAGGTGGCGTTATCGGCGCGCGCATTTGTCGCCGACACCAGTCCAATCCACACGAACCCAAGCAAAATTCCTCTTGTAAAACATAAAAATCTTGATTTCCTCTTAAACAAATGTTTCTGGTTGAACCTGTCCACTACATTACACTTAATAACCCGAAGCTTCATGCGCCATTTCTCGAGTTATGCCGTCATATCCCTCAAGAACTGCGGAAACTTTTGATATTCGAGGTTCTGGGACTCCCCGATAGTCTGCCATCAACGATCCTGGCCCGAATAATGTTGGCGCTCAAGCCATTCAGCGGTTCTGTTTCCGTTCGACGCCGCCTTGATGCAAGTGATTTGGCGCAATTGCATGACATGGGTGTGAACGCGGTTGGAGCAGACATAAGCAACTATGCCGCTGACGAAGAGAAAATTATCAAGCAGATGGCCGGATTCTGCGAATCGGCCTCAATAGCAAATTTGTACACCTATATCCATGGCCTTAAGTCGGTTAGTCTGATCAGCTCTGCCCTCGGTGCGGGCTTTGCCTATGTCGACGGGGATCCGGTAATGTCCGTCATCGACCTGCCGAAGCCGTTATCACCATTCGATCTTGAGGATCTCTATGGCCCTATGTTGATGACAAACACATAAATGAAAGTTCCATTTTAATAAATCTCCAGGCACTTATAAGAAATTGTAGTTCACGGGAATTACGAATTTATCCGGGAAATTTCAATTTTTCGCAGTAATAGCTCCGTGCGTCACAGGAAACCCATCGCATTTTTCTTCTTATTTCTCCTGGTGGGCGTTACCGACTCTGCTCAATCCGAGTTGAAGTTTTTCGCCGCATCGGCCTTCATGGCCGTGTCGAAAGATATGACGCCTCGGCGCGTGCCGCCGACATCATCGGCAATTAGAAAGCACTCAGCCGGTCTTGAGATATTCCTGGAAGTTGGTTGTGCGGAATGTCACGTTGAGAAAATCAGATTGGAATCTTATGTTTTCAGGGAATCTAATGCGTTTAATCGACCGGATGCCTTGAATCGTAAAGTGACTTCTGTCGTCAAGATGGAATTGGATCTGGGGCATGATGAGGAAGGTTGGTTCTTACGCCCGTTTTCGGATATCAGGCGTCACGAAATGTGGGATGCAGAAATAAACTTCCTGTGTAGTGAGGAGTTGAAACAGGATAACGTTTCTCAGAGCCAGTTTTAACTTCGCTGCTTTGGAATTTGGCCAACAGCGCACCATATTGTCATCGTGGTGGCTTGCCTTTCGATCAATCAGGCGATTTTTGCCCTTGGTGCCGATCAAGAATAATCAGACCCGTCCATGGCACAGGACCTAATTGCGGATTTCATCCATACAAGATTCCGTGTAAGTAGGTAGTGCTATTTTGACGGAGAAATTGTCGCAAATGAAACACCGCCACCGGGGCTGGCGGGGTATTGGATAATCTCGAATTTTGTTAAGTATTATCATGCGCAAAGGGACGACCATGGCCAAGGTAAAAAACGATCAACATTCCAATCCTAAGAGCGATATCGAAATTGCTCAAGGGGCAAACATGTTGCCCATTGAAAAGGTCGCAGCCGAGAAACTTGGTATCGGGGCTGAGCATCTCGAGTCTTATGGTCATTACAAGGCGAAATTATCCCTTGATTATATCGACACCCTGAAAGAAAAAAAGGACGGCAAGCTTATTCTGGTGACCGCAATTTCACCGACGACAGCTGGCGAAGGCAAGACGACGACAACCGTCGGTCTTGGTGACGCCCTTAACAGGATTGGTAAAAGGGCGATTATCTGCCTGCGTGAGCCAAGCCTTGGCCCTTGCTTCGGCATGAAGGGAGGGGCGGCTGGCGGTGGCTATGCGCAAGTCGTGCCTATGGAAGATATCAACCTTCACTTTACCGGCGACTTCCATGCCATCGGTGCCGCCAATAATCTGCTGGCGGCGATGATCGATAACCACATTTACTGGCACGAGAACGACAAGACGTTGCTGGATAACCGGCGCGTCACTTGGCGTCGTGCCCTTGATATGAATGACCGCTCTCTGCGCGATATCGTCACATCATTAGGCGGCGTCGCCAACGGTGCGCCGCGTCAGGGCGGCTTTGATATTACCGTTGCTTCCGAAGTGATGGCGATCCTCTGCCTGTCCAAAGACCTGACGGACCTGCAACGCCGTCTGGGAAATATCATCGTCGGTTATTCGCGAGAGCGCAAACCCGTAACCGCTAATGACTTACAGGCGGCGGGGGCGATGTCGGCGCTGCTGAAGGACGCCATCAAGCCCAATCTGGTGCAGACCATGGAAAACAATCCGGCCTTCATTCACGGTGGCCCGTTCGCCAATATCGCGCACGGCTGCAATACTATTATGGCGACTCAGACAGCCTTGAAGCTTGGTGAATACGTCGTTACCGAGGCCGGCTTCGGTGCAGATCTGGGGGCCGAGAAATTTTTCGATATCAAATGCCGCAAGGCCGGACTGAAACCGGACCTGGTCGTCCTTGTGGCGACAATCCGGGCGCTGAAGATGCACGGCGGTGTTGAGAAGGCCGACTTGAAGGAAGAAAATCTGGCGGCCCTGGAAGCTGGTTTCGTCAACCTGGAACGCCATGTCTCGAACATTTCCCACTTCGGCATGAAGACGGTCGTCGCCATTAATAAATTTTCAGCGGACACGGCTGCGGAAGTTGAAATGGTTAAACAAAAATGCGCCGAGCTTGGTGTCGAAGCCGTCGAGTCCGATCACTGGGGCAATGGCTCGGCCGGGGCCGAAGATCTGGCCAAAGCGGTTGTCGCCAGTGTCGAGAAGGGAGAATCAAACTTCCATCCCCTGTACCCCGATAAAATGACCCTGTGGAATAAAATTCGTACCATCGCGACATCTCTATACGGGGCCGAAGATGTCATTGCCGACAAGAAAATTCGCGAACAGATTAATGCCCTGCAAAAGGATTATGGGCACTTCCCCATCTGCATCGCCAAGACCCAGTACAGTTTTTCGACCGACCCGGACTTACGCGGCGCACCAAGCGGTCACGCCGTGCCAATCCGCGAAGTCAGGCTGTCGGGCGGAGCGGAGTTCCTGGTCGTCGTCTGTGGCGAAATCATGACCATGCCCGGCCTGCCACGGGTCCCCGCTGCGACCAATATTCATATCGATAAAGACGGTCGTATTGCCGGGTTGTTTTAGTTCCCGAACAACCCGCCAAGGCTCTTGCCGATAGATTTAAGCGGGTTGGCGCTTTCTGTTTTGGCCGGTGGCGGTGCGTTGCCTGATTGCTTCGGCGCTGCGGCTGACTTCATTTCCCCGGGAATGACTTGCTTGCCCGCCAGGGCCGGGGTGCAGTAATCGGTTTTATCAAACTGGCCAACCGTTTCCTTGGCGACCTTTTCGACCAGCAAAGACAACCCCAAGCTGGCGATTGCCCCCGCCGTGCGGGCCGCTCCGGCGACGACGTTGCCGGCGGCTCCGGCCATATCGATCTGCCAGTCGGGTTTGGCGAAAGTGCCGGTAATATTGACCGGAACCATGGCGACGGTCGCCAGATTGGCTTTCTTGGAGCGCGGATCGACGCGCAGTTTCAGGGTTTCGTCGGCCAGATTGGCGCTGCCCGAACCAAGAACCGAAAATCCACCGGTTTCAATAACAATGGCGTGGGTATTTGCCAGCCCCTTGGTGATGTTGAACTGAACGACGGCACAACGGATCTTCTTGTCGTCCTGACTATCGAAAACATTGAGCATATCGGTCGAGATAATGTTCAGTGCGCCACTTTCAAGTTTGCCGTCGCGGACCTGAACGCGGGTTTTGCCATCCAATCCGGCCATCAATTGGGCAACGGAACTTCCCGAACCCGTGACATCGACGTTCAGATCAACCTTGCCGGTGGCTATGTCAGTGAGGCCTTGCTGGGTCAGGAGCTGTCCGTAATCGATCTGCTGGGCGTCGACTTTAGCCTGCAGGGCGGCGCTTGCCTTGGAGCTATCGAGCATAACGTTTGCGTTAATCTTGCCACCGGCGAAGACCGCAGCCAGGGGATCGATATTCAGGCGGCCATTGTTGAGGCTTAAGGAAACCGAGACGTCGGTGATGTCCATACCTTGGGCGATGATCCTGGCGGCAGAGAAGGCGACCTTGGCATCGACCGCTTTAAGGCCGTCAAGGGGCAACGGGTCGGCCGGGAAAACCCGTCCGGTGTCGGCTTTCGCCGGAGCCGTCGGTGTATTCGTTTTAGGCAGCAACTCATCAAGATTAAGGGTATCGGTTTTCAGCGCCACATCGAGGGCAGGGCGGGCACCGCCCAAGTCGACTGCGACGCGGCCTTTAAGGGCTAACGGCCCTAAGGAAACATCAAGATCGCCCAACGAGATTTTCGTCGGCCCATCGACTTTCATCAGGGAGCTTACTTTGAAGGCACCCTTTATCGGCAGCTCCATGCCCTCAAGACTGGATTCCAGCATCGCCGCTGCGGCCAGTGTTTCATCCAACGAGTCGCCATTCAGGCTGAGTTTGAGATCGGCCATGGGCTTGCCGTCAGGGGCACCGAGTTTGCCATCGACGGCGATGTTGACTTTAAGGGCGGCAATGTCGAGTTTGACCGGGAACATGCCGCCGCCACCGATGGCCCCGATGGAACCCAATTGGCCACCGACGCTGAACGCCTGATTGTTGATGTTGCCCTTGACCATCAGATCAAGGGGGGCGCTCAAACCGCCGGATTTCAGATCGACCGTGTCGAGCTTTAAGGCGTACTGCTGGCTGGCTTTCGCGTCCTTGTAGGTCACCGTGACGTCTTTCAGGCTGACCGCGTTGACGACGGGAAGGACGACATCGCCGCCCTTGCCGGTGGCTTGCGGCGCGGCTGCGGGGCTGCCGAAATCCCAGTTGGCCTTGCCGGATTTATCCTTTTCGGCCAGCAGTTCAACACCTTCCAGGATCACCTGGTTGATTTTAATTTCGCCCGACAGAAGCGGTATTAACGACATTTCGGCGGCGAAGTGCTTGACCGAAATCATATTGGGACTGGAGCCCCAGGGCGCGTTGGCGAAGCTCACCCCGTCGACTTTTATGCGGGGGGTCAGTGAAATAGCCAGGTCGAGATCCCCGGCAATGGTCAAATCCCGGCCGGTCGCCGCCTTGGCCTGTTCGGTAATCATCCCCTTGTACTCATTGAAATCGACGGATTTGATAATGGCGACCCCGGCAACGACCAAGGCGATCAATAAGACACCGATGGCGGAAAATATTTTTATGAGTTTGCTCATGGGGGGCTCCGGTTTCCAATTCAATAGATAGTAATATAGGCCGAGACGGCGATAATATGGAGTCTTCTCATAAAACTTATCTGGGCGCGGGTGATATGATAGTTTTTTCACCCCAAGGCGTCGATTCGGGCGACAATGGTTGAGATCAAAAATATGGAACTGACGCATGACCGATTCACACGATGAAGCCGCCCTCAACTACCATGAGTTTCCCAAACCGGGGAAGCTGGAGGTCGTCGCAACCAAACCGCTGGCGACCCAGCGCGATTTGGCCCTTGCCTATTCGCCGGGTGTCGCTGCGGCGTGTCGGGAAATCGTCAACGATCCGGCCAATGCGTCGAAATATACCGCGCGCGGCAATCTTGTCGGCGTTATCACCAACGGCACCGCCGTGCTGGGGCTTGGCTCCATCGGCCCCCTGGCATCCAAGCCGGTGATGGAGGGCAAGGCGGTTCTGTTCAAGAAATTCGCCGGTATCGATGTCTTCGATATTGAAATCAACGAGAAAGACCCGGCCAAGATGATCGACATCATCGCCTCTCTGGAGCCGACCTTCGGGGCCATCAATCTCGAGGATATCAAAGCGCCGGAATGTTTCACCGTCGAGCGCGAGCTGCGCAAACGCATGGGCATCCCGGTCTTTCACGACGATCAACACGGCACCGCCATCGTTTCGGGGGCCGCCATTTTCAATGGCCTGCGCGTCGTCGGCAAGGAATTCGCCGACGTCAAAATGGTCTCGACCGGCGGCGGGGCTGCCGGGATTGCCTGCCTCGACCTGCTGGTGTCGATGGGCTTGAAGCGCGAAAACATCACCCTGGTCGACCGTATCGGCGTCGTTTACAAGGGCCGGGCGGAAGAAATGGACCCGCAGAAAGAGCGCTACGCCATTGATAGTAAAGCCCGGACCCTGAACGACGTCATCGACGGTGCCGATATCTTTTTGGGACTCTCGGCACCCGGCGTGCTGACCAAGGACATGGTCGGGCGCATGGCCGAACGGCCGATCATCATGGCCCTGGCCAACCCGGAGCCGGAGATCACCCCCGATGATGTCAAGGCCGTCAGGTCCGACGCCGTCATCGCCACCGGGCGTTCGGATTATCCCAACCAGGTCAACAACGTGCTTTGCTTCCCGTTCATCTTTCGCGGCGCGCTGGATGTCGGGGCGACGACCATCAACGAGGAAATGAAGATCGCCTGCGTCAAGGCAATTGCCAATCTGGCCATGGCCGAATCCTCGGAAGTGGTGGCCAGCGCTTATAGTGGCGAGGACCTGATGTTCGGCCCGGAATACCTGATCCCCAAACCCTTCGACCCGCGGCTGATCGTCGAAATCGCCCCGGCCGTCGCCAAGGCGGCCATGGACAGCGGCGTCGCCACCCGACCCATAGAGGATTTTGCCGCCTACCTTGAACAGCTCAACCGTTTCGTCTTCCGTTCCGGCATGTTGATGAAACCGATCTTCGAGCGGGCCAAGCGGCATCCCAAGCGTCTGGTCTATACGGAAGGCGAAAGCCGCCGCGTGCTGCGCGCCGTTCAGGTCGTCGTCGACGAAGGCCTGGCCCGGCCGATCCTGATCGGCAGGCCCGATGTGATCGCAAGCCGGGTCGAAAAACTCGGCCTCAGACTGAAGATCGACCGGGATTACGATCTTTGCAATCCCGAAGACGATCCGCGTTACGAGGACTATTGGCGGACCTTTCATAAGATCATGGAACGCAAGGGTGTTTCACCGGACGCCGCACGCACCATCGTGCGCACCAATGCCACCGTCATCGCCGCCCTGATGGTTTACCGCGGCGAGGCCGACACCATGCTCTGCGGCACCTATGGCCAGTACGCCTGGCATTTGAAATATATCCTCGATGTCCTCGGACGGGCCGAAGGGGTCGGCGATGTTTCGGCGCTCAGTACGCTGTTGCTGCCCTCCGGCACGTTCTTTTTCTGCGATACCCACATCACCGAAAATCCCAGCGTCGCTGAGCTGGTGGAAATGACGGAAATGGCCAGCGACGCCGTGCGCCGCTTCGGCGAAGTGCCGAAGGTGGCGCTGTTGTCGCATTCCAATTTCGGTTCCGACAATTCCGAATCTGCCCTTAAAATGGCCGAGGCGACGAGAATACTCAGGGAAACCTTCCCCGATCTCGAGGTCGAGGGCGAGATGCATGCCGATACCGCCCTGAACGAGGAATTGCGGATGCGTATTTTCCCCAACACCCGCCTGAGCGGTCAGGCCAACCTGCTGATCTTCCCGACCCTGGACGCCGCCAACGCCGCCTTCAATCTGGTCAAGGCTTTGGGCAAGGGCATCTCGATCGGCCCGATCCTGCTCGGTGCCGCCAAACCGGTGCACATCCTGACCCCGTCAATCACCGTACGCGGCATCGTCAACATGAGCGCGGTGGCGGTTGTCGATGCGCACATCGCCGGAAAGAACGACACTTAAGGTACTAGCCCCTCAAGCGCCGGGCGCTCACTCCGTTCGCTTGGCTGGGCCTCTGGAAGCCAAGACTCAAATGGTGAGAGGAGCCAAATCCTGAAAAGCCGGATTCCTGTCGCCATATTCCACCACTTCCCGTCATTGCGGACTCGATCCGCAATCCAGTTCTTAAGAACCGAACACCGCAAAACCGCCATTTCAAATTTTCCATAACTCTGATTAGGCATTTTCGCCGCCGCAAAAATTTCTAAACCGCATAAAACACCCGTTTTCTCGCCATCCAAAAAACACCATAAAAAATATTAAGAAACGAAGCCATTCCACCATGCGGGAAAGCATCCCCACCTTGCGGCCATAAACCAATCGCGTTTGAACGCCTCAAAAGGACGCTGAAAGTCTATTCACAATGAAAAAGAGCAACAGGAATATATTCTGAATTAGGGAAAAAGTCAAGTACATATGGGGCGTCGGCATAAGGGGGACAAGGCAGTTTGCAGCATGGGATAGGGATTGGTTACCCCTTATTCGTCATTGCGGACTTGATCCGCAATCCAGTTCTTAATCATTCACCAGATAAACGAACTCGATAATGAGTGAGGGCATCAAATTCTGCGTTATGTCTAGTTAATTGCTTTCAACGTTCTCTTTGTGTTCTTGTCAGCCGAATCCTCTGCATGGTATGTTCAGTTAAAGAGGAAGATTCACCCTGCCCTTAAAAGCAAAATGAATCTTCACAGCTTGTGGATAAAAGCTGTCTGGTGAACAACCTAGGGAGTTACTACAATGAGGGACGAATTCGTGACGTAGCTCAATTGGATAGAGCGCCCGCTTTCGACGTTCAGTAGTTCCTACACAGTTCTACTTTACGGGCGGGGAGATACAGGTTCAAGTCCTGTCGTTGCGCCCAATTCTTCTTAATTCTCCAGATTAATCATTGTTGATCCATTTGCTGGTGCTGGAGGGTTTATCAAAGGGGGAATTAGAAGTTCCGGGGACACAATATCTATTTCTTTACGTTGCTTAATTTTGTGTGACATTTTCCTAATTTATTCATTTGTCATGATCGGGTTCATGATTGTCTTAGAGGCTCCCTCATGATGGTGTCACAAGACGGGAACACTTAAACAAATTCCACACCCACATCCTCGTCATTGCGGACTTGATCCGCAATCCAGCTTTTGAGTCTTGCGTGTTGCTCTATATCTGCGGGGCTTTCATTAATTTTAAACGCCGGAAGGACTGGATTCCCGCCTGCGCGGGAATGACGGTGAGGTAGTGCCGGCGGTTTAAGGACTGGATTGCGGATCAAGTCCGCAATGACGGATGGGAGAAAGTGGCGGGGACGGAACTGCCGGTGCTTGGGGACGCGGAAGACTGGAAGGACTGGATTCCCGCCTGCGCGGGAATGACGGTGAGGTGGTGCCGGCGCTTTAAGGACTGGATTGCGGATCAAGTCCGCAATGACGGTGAGGGAAGAAAACGTCGTCCGCAATGACGGAAGGGCGGGGGGTTGAAACCTAAACAAACTCCCCCGCAGCATGCCCGGATGCCCAGGCCCATTGGAAGTTGTAGCCGCCGAGGTGGCCGGTTACGTCTGTGACTTCGCCGATGAAGTAGAGGCCGGGGACTTTTTTGGCTTCAAAGGTTTTCGATGACAGGGCTTTGGTGTCGACGCCGCCGACTGTTACTTCGGCGCTACGGAAGCCTTCGCTGCCTTTCGGCGTGAGCCGCCAGTCGTTGACCCTTTGGGCCAGGGATTTCAGTTTCTTGTCGGGGATGTCGGCGAGGCGTCCCTCCAGGCCACTCTCAGCGGCGATCAATTGGGCCAGGCGTTTCGGCAATATTTCGTTTAAGGCACCCGTCGGTTCTTGGCGTGGTTGGTTTGCCTTGGCGGCTTTTAAGCGTGCGAAGACGTCGATGCCTGGGGCCAGGTCGATGGCAATCTCCTGACCGCTCGACCAATAGGACGAAATTTGCAGGATCGCCGGGCCGCTCAGGCCCTTGTGGGTGAACAGCAGGGCTTCGGCGAATGTCGTCTTGCCACAACGCACACTGACATCGAGCGATAACCCGGCGAGCTTTTTCATGGCCGCGCACAAGCCCTCATCGAAGGTCAGGCCGACCAGCCCGGCCCTTGGATGGATGACCTTGAGGCCGAACTGGCGGGCCAGATTGTAGCCGAAGTCGCTGGCCCCGATCTTCGGGATGCTGGGGCCGCCGCTGGCGATAACCAGCGACGTACAATTGTGCTCGCCGCAGTCCGTTTGCAGATGAAAGCCTGCGTCGGTCTTGGCGACGGCGGTGATCGTGGTCGCGCTCTGGATGGTCACAGCGGCGGCGGCGGCCTCGGCCAGTAACATCTCGATGATCTGGGTTGCCGAGTCGTCGCAGAAAAGCTGGCCCAGGGTTTTTTCGTGCCAGGCGATGGCGTGTTTTTCGACCAGCTTGATGAAGTCGCGCGGGGTGTAGCGACTGAGGGCGGAAACGCAGAAGCGCGGGTTGTCGGACAGGAAGTGTTCTGGCCTGACGTCGAGATTGGTGAAGTTGCAGCGGCCGCCGCCGGAAATGCGGATTTTCTCGGCCACCTTTTCGGCGTGGTCGAGGACCAGCACCGTCCGCCCGCGTTTGCCCGCTTCGATAGCGCACATCAAACCCGCTGCCCCGGCACCGATGATGATAACGTCTCGTGGCTTCAAAGTGATTTCCTGATTAAGCGACCGTTCCGGGGATGACCGGAACATAGATCTGGCCTTTTTCCAACTGTTCTTTGCCTTTGTCCTGGCCGCTATTGGCCATGAGTTCCTGCATCAGGTTCTGGATCATTTGTTCGATTGCGGCGATTTTGTCTGCCGGCATATAGCCGAGTTCTTCTTCAGAAATACCCAGGCTTTCGAGAATCTGTGCGCGCAGTTTTTTCTCAAGTTCCTCCTTGCGCATTTCCTGAACCCATTTGCCGAATCCGGCATCGACGATTTCCTTGTAAATCTTCTGCGAGTCGGAAACTTCCCCCGTTGCGGAGGCGGATTTTTTGCCGCTTTGGCTGGCCGCCAGCAAGGTATCCTGAAAGCTGGTGGCGGGTTGCTTTTCCCTGGTTTTGTCCTGGCCGGCCATACTTGTGCTGGGGCCGAATGGGCTGTTGATTTCCATGGACTGTCTCCCTGTTTAGTTGCTTTTGACTGGCCTTAAGACAAGCAATATTCGAGCCACAGCTAGTGCCTTGAAATATAAGAAAAATAGATATTAAGCATAGGCAGATTGCGGCACTTTTTTCCTTCAGTGGGAAAGTATTTCCTGATTCCTCAGCTATTTTCTTGTTGGCGTCGTCGCGTCGTGTCACTTTTTCGTCTGGCCAATTAAGAGAAGTTAATAATTATGTCCCCGCGTTATGATGCGATCATTATCGGTGCCGGTATTATCGGTAGCTGTACGGCTTTCGAGATGGCCAAAAAAGGCTGGAAGACCCTCAACGTCGACCGCCTGCCTGCCGCAGGATACGGCTCGACCAGCTATTCCTGCGCCATCATCCGGACCCATTATTCGACACTCGATGGCACGGCGCTGGCCTATGAGAATTATTTTCACTGGCTCGACTGGTCGGGCTATCTGGGTGTGGCCGACGAGCTTGGCCATGCAATTTTTCGCCATTGTGGCTGTCTGGTCATGAAGACGCCGGCCAACAACGGGCTTGCGCACATGATGAAACACATGAAAACGCTGGATATTCCCTGGCAGGATTGGACCTCTGAGGACATTTTGCGCAAATTGCCGTTCATGGACTTGCATAACTACAGCCCGCCCAAACTGCCCGATGATCCGACGTTCGCCGAACCGACCGGCGGCAGTATCGCGGGCGGTATCTTCTTTCCCTGCGCCGGTTATATGAACGACCCGCAACTGAGCACCCATAACGTCCAGCGCGCGGCGGAAGCGCACGGGGCGACGTTCAAGTTCAACGCCGACGTGACCGCTATCCGTCAGGAAAATGGCCGCGCCCAGGGCATCACCCTTGCCGATGGCACGAACATCGACGCGCCGGTGGTGGTCAATGTGGCCGGGCCGCACTCCGCCAAGATCAACGAAATGGCCGGGGTCGCAGATAAAATGGCGCTGAACACCCGGGCGCTGCGTGAAGAAGTCGCCTATATTCCAGGCCCGGCGGGCTACGATATTGAAAATAACGGGGTCATTACCTCGGACAGCGACGTCGGCAGTTATAGCCGCCCGGAGATCGGCAACAAGATACTCGTGGGCAGCGAAAATCCCGCCTGCGATCCCGAGCAATGGGTCGATCCGGATGATTTTTCAGACGATCCAACCGATCAGATGCGCTATCAGGTCATGCGACTGGCGCAACGGATGCCGACCTTAGGCATCCCCGAACATCCGAGCGGCGTGGTCTCGCTTTATGACGTCACCCCGGACTGGATCCCGATCTACGACAAGTCTGACCTGGGCGGTTTCTACATGGCCATCGGATCAAGCGGCAACCAGTACAAAAATGCCCCGGTCGCAGGCAAGATGATGCTCAAGCTGATCGAAGCGTGTGAAGGGGGCCAGGATCACGACAAGGAGCCGGTGGTTTATACCCTGGAGCGCCAGAACCGTCCGCTCGACATCGGTTTTTTCTCGCGCAACAGGGCGATCAACGAAGACAGCAGTTTTTCCGTGCTCGGCTGATCCTACCTTACCGGGTGGCGATTACGTTGGCCAAAGCGGTTATGGTACTGCTGAAGTCTCGATTAACGAGAGCGAAGGCGGGGGCCTTTTTCACAATTTTTGATGTGAAGAATGTATAGATATAGAGGGACCACAAAAAGTGTCGAAGAAATATCCTATCATTGCTGTAACCGGTTCGTCTGGCGCTGGAACGAGTACCGTCAAGGACGCCTTCGAACATGTCTTCTTGCGCGAAGGCATCAAGCCTGCGGTGATTGAGGGCGATAGCTTCCATCGCTATAACCGGGTCGAGATGAAAAAGGCGATGGCCGAAGCGACCGCCCAGGGCAATCATAATTTTTCCCATTTCGGGCCCGATGCCAATCTTTTTTCCGACATTGAAAACCTGTTTAAGACATACGGGGAAACCGGAACCGGTAAGCGGCGGCTTTACTTACATAACGAGGATGAAGCGGCTCCTTACAAAGGACTGGGCAGCGGTGAATTCACGCCCTGGGAAGACATCCCCAAGGGCACCGACTTGATGTTCTACGAGGGCCTGCACGGTTGCGTCGTTACCGAAGACGTCAATATGGCGCAGTACGTCGACCTTAGGATCGGCGTCGTCCCGGTCATCAATCTTGAATGGATCCAGAAAATCCATCGCGATACCTCTCAACGCGGTTATTCCAACGAAGCGGTGATGGACACAATCCTGCGCCGTATGCACGACTATGTTCACTACATCGTGCCGCAGTTCAAAAGCTCCGATATCAACTTCCAGCGGGTGCCGATCGTCGATACGTCGGACCCGATTATTGCCCGCGATATCCCGACAGCCGACGAGAGCCTGGTTGTCATTCGTTTCAGGCAGCCGGAAGATTTCGACGTCGATTTCCCTTATCTGCTGCAAATGATTCACGATTCCTGGATGTCGCGACGCAATTCGATCGTCGTGCCGGGCGGTAAAATGGGGCTGGCAATGGAATTGATCCTGGCCCCAATCCTGCGGAAAATGACGGACAAATAGAGTGTCCAAAAAACATCCCATCGTCGCCCTTGCCCGCCCTTCGGGGGCCGCGACTCCGGTCGTCATGCAAGCGTTCGCGAACGTTTTTCGTCGTGAGAAAATCAACCCTGCCGAGGTTGAAGGCGAAAGCTTCCATCGCTATAGCCGCACCAATATGAAGGAGGAGCTGAAAAAGGCGACTTCGCAAGGCAACCCTCATTTTTCCCACTTCGGCCCGGAAGCCAATCTTTTTGCCGAACTTGAGGAACTGTTCCGCTGTTACGGCGAAAACGGCACCGGCCAGCGGCGCCATTATTTGCACAACCAGCAAGACGTCGACAAAGCCGGAATAGAAGGATTGATCCCCGGTGATTTCACCCCGTGGGAGCCGCTTCCCGAAAATTCAGATATCCTGTTCTATCAGGGCCTGCACGGCTGCGTCGTTACCGAGGACGCCGACGTGGCGCGTTATGTCGATCTGAAACTGGGCATTGCACCGATCATCAACATGGAATGGATTCAGAAGATCCATCGCGACACCAAGCAGCGCGGATATTCCGAGAAGACGGTGATCAACACCATCTTAAGACGTATGCATGAGTATGTGCATTACCTGATCCCGCAATTTCAGCGCACCGATATCAACTTCCAATTGGTGCCGACCGTCGATACCTCGGACCCGTTCTTTGCCACAGTTGTCCCGGCAGTCGATGAGTGCGTCATCGTCATCCGCTTCCGAGAACCAGAAAAGCTCGGGATCGACTTTCCGTTCCTGCTGTCAAAAATAGATCATTCGTGGATGTCGCGGCGCAACTCCATGGTCGTTCCCGGCGGCAAGATGGGCCTGGCCATGGAACTGATCCTGACTCATACCTTGCGGCGGTTGATGGACGGACGAAACGGCAAATAAAAAAGCGCGGCACCCGTAAGTGGATGCCGCGCATTCTGAATTTTTAAGCGTAAAAATCAGGGCTTGATATAAGTCCAGCCCTGTTCCTGGCGTTCCGACAGATGAATGACGCCGGAGGAAACCATCTGCGCCTGGGAAACCAGGGCCACTTCCTTGCCGGCTTTCTTTTCCATCTTCTTGTGGGTGTTGCCGCAAGCTTTGAACGAGATGTTATCGAAATTCTGCTCGAACGAGGTAATGCGCTCCTCGACCGGCGATTTGCCTGCGACCAGCATCATCAAACCGGGTCCGTAGGCAACGATTTCGATCTTTACCTCTTCGCCCTTTTCCTTGTAGTAGGCATCGACGTTGGCGGCATTGTTCAGGGCGATGTTCATCTTGGCCGGATCGTTGTCATCGACATGGATGACAATATTGTGCTTTTCGTGGGCCTGGGCGAGGCTTGGGTTCAGGGCGAATACGGCCCCGACGATGGCCATAGCGGCGAGTAGATTTTTGAATAACTTGTTAAGCATGACGTAAATTCTCCCTCATTCATTTAAAATTACTGGATCGCTTTCAGGCCCGTTTCTTCACGGGAGGCGCCGACGAAACCGTATTTGGCGTATATTCCCTGCGCCTCAGCGGTACGTAAATATCCGACGTAGTGCATGGCGGCATCCTGGTTGCGGCCACTTTTCAGAACACCGATGGCATAACCGACGACGCTGGCTTTGTTGAGCGGGGCCGGGATGGCGACGCCGCTGATATTGCGATTATGCTTTTCGGCTTCGATGATTTCGGTCGTCCAGACGATGCCGACATCGGCTTCACCTTTTTCGATCCGATCAGGCGTTTCACGGTGATGGCGTTGGGTGAACCATGTTTTGCCATCAATCGCCCAGCAACTTTTGCACTTGGCGTTGCCGGTCACTTTCTCGTACAGCCCCATATCGTTAAGCATGGCCGAACCATAAAACTTGAAAATGCCTTCGGTCAGCGGATTGGGGTGGGATTGGACAAGATCGTCACGGGACAAATCCTGCGGTCCCTTGATGCCTTTGGGGTTGCCCTTGGCGACCATCAGTTCAAGTTTATTATGGGTGTAGATTTTGTAGGCATCCATCAACCCCTCGGCTTTAAGTTTTTTCAAATGGCCGAGGTTCACGCTGGCATAGACATCGGGGTTCATCGCCGTGTCCTGGCCGTTGATCTGACCCTGCTTGAGTAACTGGCCTTTAAGGATCTGTCCCGGAGGAATGGTCTCGACGTAAACGTTGTTGATGTCAGGATGCTTGCCGAGGAAATCCTTGACCAGCTCTTCCATGACCATGAACTGGTTGCCGGCCAGATAGAGCACCAGAGCGGCCGTATAAGAGTCGCCTATTTTGCCGTACTCGACGCGACCGTCCTGATAGAAGGTGCGGTAATCGCCGTTTTCGTTTTCCGCAGCCTGCGATGGTGCGGCCATTATTGTGGCAATCCCCAGCATTGCTCCGAGTGTGATAACGGACCTGAAATTCATTTTGCTTAATCCCCCTCCAAATATGGTTTTCAACCAACAAAGGGTATTTCGGTGTCGATATTGAGTAAATTGGGGAAACTGCCAGAAAAGGTAGGGATTACCACTAGTCTCGTTCGAGAGACAGCACCATGGTGACCAATTCGGCCAGGGAAGTCGCCTGCATTTTGCTCATCACTTTGGCGCGATGGGCCTCGACGGTTTTATCGCTGATTTCAAGCTTGTGGCCGATGCTTTTGTTGGGCTCACCCTTGGCAATCAAGTCGAGGACCTGACGCTCGCGCGGGGTCAGGCTGTCGCGGCGGGCCAGTAGGCCGACCTGCTGGCTATGGGCCTCGCTCGCGGCCAGGCTATGGGTGACGGCCCGGTTGACCAGATCGAGCAGCAACTGGTCGTTGAAGGGTTTCTCGATGAAATCAAAAGCCCCGGCCTTCATCGCCCTGACTGCAGTTTGCACGTCGCCATGGCCGGAGATGACGATGACCGGAATATCGATGCCGCGTTGGTTTAGTTCGATTTGCAAATCAAGGCCGCTTAATCCCGGCATGCGGATGTCGGTAATCAGGCAGCCGGTTTGAACCTGATCACAATCCTCAAGGAAAGCCGTCGCTGAAGGATAGGCTTTGACATTCAGATCGATGGACGAAATAAGCCAGCTTAAAGACTCGCGCACGGGTTCGTCATCATCGATAACGTAGACGACGGGTTGCGGCGCAATCATTGGATTTTCTCGTTAGGCATATCGGCAGTTTCGGCGATAGGCAGGGTAAAGGTCAATGCCGCACCCGATCCATTATCGTCGTTAATGTGCAAGCGGCCGCCATGGGCCTCGACGATGGATCGGCTGATCGACAGCCCCAGCCCCAGCCCGCTCGCCTTGGAGGTAACGAACGGGTCGAACATGGTGTCCTCGTCCTGCAAAATGCCCGGTCCGCTATCGACGACGGTAACACAAATTTCACCTTCACCGGTGACCCCGGTGTGGATGCTTAAGGTGCGGCTGGCGGCGGGCATTTCGCTCATCGCTTCGAAGGCGTTGTGCAGCAAATTCAGGATCACCTGTTCGACTTGAATATGATCGATGGTGACAGCCGGCAGACCGGGCTGAAGATCGAGTTTGATTTGTATATTCTGGCGCTCCGCATCAGAGCGCATAAAGGCCAGGGAATCCTTGATGACATGGTTGATGTCGGCACGGGTCCGTTCGGACGGCTCTTTGCGGACAAAGGCGCGGATGCGCTTGATCACCTCGCCTGCCCGGGTCGCCTGCGCGGTGACCTGATTAAGGGTGTCCAGTATCATATCGCTGTCACATTGCTGCTTCTGGATGCGGCGAATGCAGCCGCGCGCGTAGTTGACGATGGCGGCCAGCGGTTGATTGAGTTCATGGGCGAATCCCGAAGCCATTTCGCCCATGGTGTTGAGACGGTCTATGTGGGCCAGTTCGGCGCGGCGACGGTGGGCTTCTTCTTCGGCCCGGATGCGCTCTGAAATCTGGCGCTCCAGTTCAAGGTTGGTGTCCGATAGTTCTTTGGTTCGGCGTTGCACCAAAACTTCGATCCAGGTCGCCCAGACAACGGTTATCATGATCAGGGCGGCGACCAGAATCATCCAGTGGCCGTACTGTTTTAAAATATCACTGAAGGTGATGCGGCCGATGTCCTCGTAAGGGCCGATGCGCAACTCGCGGAACAACTCGTGGACGGGCTGGTAATCGAGTGGCACTGTCCAGCCGCCGTAACGTCCCTTAAGCGCCGCCGGGCCGTTGGCGGGCATGGATAACAGGGCGATGGCGACTTTCTGGGCCAACTCCTGGGATGTTCCCTTCATCCGCGAGAATGGCCACTCAGGATAGAGCCTGGTCGATACGGCGAAGGGGAAGCCGGGATATGCCTGGGCATTGAGGATGCGGAAATCCTGCATGTCGATCTTACCTTCGGCCTGCATGATTTCCAGGGTATTGGTGCGAAACGTTGCCGCATCGACCCGGCCTTCAAGCACCGCCTCGACAGACTGGCCTTGTGGAAATCCTGTGAAGGTCAGTGCCGAGAAATCCTCAAACGGATCGATGCCGTGCTCTTTGAGTTCTCGCCAGGCCATCTGGAAACCGCCGAAACCGTTGCGCTCGACGGCCATGAAAGACTTCCCCTTCAGGTCTTCCAGGGTTTTGATGTCCTGGCGGTCGGCGCGGCTGAAAATAACGGCCCCGAAGACGTTACCGGCACGAACCGTGCTTGGGGTGCGCAGGGTTGCAATACGGGTGATGCCGTAGCGGGCCTCAAGATCGACGTAATTTCCGGTGTTGGTCAGGACGAAGTCGATATCTTCCTGGGCGACCGCCTTTTTCATGTCAGCCAACGACAGTGGTATCATTTGAAAACTGTAGCCATCTATTGACTGATCCAGGTACTGCGCCGTCAAGGCCCAGCGATTAAGGGCCGCTTCGGCACCGCGAAAAGCCAAAACGCCGATTTTTACCTTTTCCACCGTGGCTGTCTGGGCAACGGCAAATTGGGCCTGGAAACCGGCCAGACAAACCGTAAAAAGGGCAATCACAAGTCCCCGGCGTATTTTCATATTCAAAGTCATGTGGGCATCATCGTCCGGCAGGCGTTTCTGTCAACATTTTGCCGTCTTGCCGTCCCATCCGAACGGGTGGGCGAGCATTCAGGCAAGGTTCATATTGTTCTCGATATTGTCCGCATGAGTCAAAATCGCTCATGGGGAATATTATTATGCGCTTACTTACTCTCGTCTCTTTTCTGGCCATGGCGGTCATTGCCTTTTCGACGCCAAGCCACGCAACCGCGCGCTCGGATCTGTCTTATACGGTGCTGCGTAACGGCGACCCTATCGGCAGCCACGGCTATTCCTTCAAGGAAGATGGTGGGCGACTGGTTGTCGACATTAACACCGATATCAAGGTCAAGGTGGCGTTCCTGACGGTTTACCGGTTCGAACACCAGGCCAGCGAGGAATGGCATCGCGGCAAGTTGGTCAGCACAACGTCGGTAACCAATGACGACGGCGAGAATCACAAGCTGAAAGTTTCGTTTGGCGGCAGTAATCTGAAAATCGACGGCGACGGCAAGAAGAGTGTCGCTGCTTACGGTTCGATGCCGGCCAGCCTTTGGCACCCGGACACTGTCAAAAACTCAGTCCTGCTCAACACGCTGGACGGGACAATGATGAGCGTCAAGGTAGATGAGCTGGGCCCTGAGCAGGTCAAGGTCAAGGGCCACGACGTCAGCGCCCAACATTACCGCCTTACAGGCGATCTGGAGCGCGAGCTTTGGTTCGACCCGAGCGGCACCCTGGTGCAAGTCCGCTTCAAGGGTGATGACGGTTCGGACATCAGCTACGTGATGCGTTGATGACGGTTGGAACATAAAGCAATGCAATTCATTGAAGTTCAACGCACGCATCCACTGCGTAGGCGTGTCGAAAGCTGCATCAAGGGCGTCTACTCCAATCAATACGGTGCCAGTCTGAACGATTTCCCGGCGCTACTGGTCGCCCTGATCGACGAAGGTGGCGCTGTTGCCTGTGCGGCGGGATTGCGGTTCGGGACGGAAGGATTTTTCTCCGAGCGCTATCTGTCGAAGCCAATCGATCAAATTCTCGATCAGCTTTGGGCTTCCCCGGTCGGACGTGATCAGGTTGGTGAAATCACCTCCCTGGCCGGAATCAAACCCGGTGCCAGTCTGTTGCTGTTCAAACATATTGTCGGTCTGTTTCAAGAGCGCGCCGTGTCTTGGGCCTTCTTTACGGCGACCGAGCGCTTGCGGGCAACCCTCAGGCGTTCAGGCGTGCCGGTGCTCGATATCGGCGAGGCCAGCACCAGTTGCGTTGATGAACCGGCGCAATGGGGCGCTTACTACGACACCAACCCGCGGGTCGTTGCCGTTCACGATAGCATGCTCAGCATTGTTCCCCCCACAGGTCTGCCACAAGGGCAGGGGGCCGAGATCGCCGCCAGTGCTTGAGGTATTAACGGCGCTTCGCCAACACGCCAGAGAGCGCCCGGGTAGCCCCGCGTTCAGCGACGGCTTACGTAACGTCAGCTACCGGCAACTGCTGACTTTAAGCAATGCCGTGGCATGGAAAGTGCGGGATTTGCCCGATGTCATCGCCATCCTGGCCCCCAACGGCATTGACTGGGTGGCCGGATGGCTTGGACTGGCCATGGCCGGAAAAACCATCGTTACCCTCCCGCCGTTCTTTTCCAATCAGCAGCTTAGCCACATTGTCGGCGATTCGGGGACCGGTCATATCCTTAGCGTCGCCGAGCTTAAGCCTGTGGCGCGGTCTCTCGGACTTGGCGTTAGTGTGATCAGTGAATTTGGCGACGACGTTGCCTACCCGGATGTCGCAGGCGACCTGGCGGCGCAATCGCGTCATATCGTTTATACATCGGGCACCACGGGTGCCCCCAAGGGCGTTCGTCTGGGGGCGTCTCAAATCGACTGGAGCGCCGCCGCCCTGAAGCGGGCCGTTCATGCAGGCCCCAGCGATCATTATCTGTCGGTGCTGCCTTTTGCCCTTTTGCTGGAGCAGATTTGTGGCATTTGCGTGCCCATCCTGGCCGCAGCTCCGGTCACCATTGCCGCTGATGTCGCTGCCGCGCTGATGGCTGGCAATCCGTCGAAACTGCTCGAAGCGATGGAGCGGACGTTGCCGAGCATTAGCGTTCTGGTGCCGGAATTCCTGGCGGCATGGACCGCCGCCCTGCAAGCCCAAGGTGGCATGGCACCGGCAACGCTGCGTTATGTCGCCGTCGGCGGTGCGCCGCTGGCCCCGGCCTTGGCGACGCAGGCCGAGAGCCTGGGAATTCCTGTCCACGAAGGCTACGGCCTGACGGAATGTTGTTCGGTTGTCGCCCTTGGCCGTCCGGGGCAGCAGCAGGGTCACAGTGTCGGCAAACCCCTGGATGGTCTGGATGTTTCCATCGTCGAGGGTGAGATTGTCGTTTCCGGCCCTTCGTTGATGGATGGCTATCTGCACGGCGATGAGCGTCCGCAATGCTGGGCAACCGGCGATCTTGGCAGCATCGATGAGCAGGGAAACCTGCGCGTCACCGGCCGCCGCGACAATCTTCTTGTGCTGAGTAACGGTCGCAACGTCAGCCCGGAGTGGATCGAGGCGATGATTGCCAGTGATTTAAAGATCGCCGGGTGCACCCTTGAAGGCCACGGCGAAACCCGCACCGTCGCACTGATCACCCCTTCGCCGAGCGGCATTCAATGGTTTGCCGGGGCCAGCGCCGAGGAGATAAACCAACTTGTCGCCGAACTGTGTCGTGAAGCACCACACTATGCCCGTCCGGGGACTTGCCGGATCGTCAACCAGCCGGACCTTGCCTCTACCGGCTGACAACAGGAAAAGATCATGTCATTTTATCAGGAACTTCTAGACCAGACGGCCCAGCATCGCGCCGACTTCATGGCCATCCGGCTGATCGGCCATGTCGTCGAAAACGGGGTGTCGCTGGGCCTTTATGCGGATTTCCTCGATCAGGCCTACCATCATGTCCGCCATACCTGCCCGCTGCTGCTGGCGGCCCATGAGCGCAGCGGTCCGCAAGACGCTGTCTATAAGGCGGCCTTGCTTGACTACATTAAAGAGGAGGAGGGCCATGATGAGTGGATTCTTGATGATATTCGTGCCCTCGGATTCGATGATCAAGCAGTGCGCGACGGTCAGGCCCGGCTGCCCTGCAGGGTCATGGTCTCGCACGGTTATTTCCTGATCGACAAGGTCAGCCCCTATGCCTTGTTGGGCATGGTCCATGTGCTTGAAGGGATGTCCATGCTTCTCGCCGATAAGGCGGCCAGGGCGATAGCCGAGAGTTTCGGCGATGAACCGCCCGAGGCGTTTTCCTATCTGACGTCGCACGGCGCGCTGGATATCAAGCACGTCGCCTTTTTCGAGGGCCTGGTCAACAGCATCGAGGATCAACAGACGCAACGGATTATCATCTCCTCGGCCAAGGATTTTTATATTCTCTATGGCGATATCTTCCGTGACATCGACAGCAAAAGGACAGCCAGCAATGCTCATTAACGACGCCACTATCGTTTTGACCGGGGCCGGTTCGGGCATTGGCCGCGCTTTGGCGCAGGCGCTTTCGGCAAAGGGCGGACGCCTGGTTCTGGCCGATCTAAACGCCGACGGCCTGGAGGAAACCAAAGGCTTGCTTGAGTTTCCTAAGCAAGCCCATCTGATCCGCGCCGACGTCACCAACCCGGTTGACCGCAAGGCATTGGTTGACAAGGTGGAGAAGGAATTCGGCGGGCTGAAGATCCTTATCAACAACGCAGGGGTGTTGTCCGTCGGTCGTCTGGAAGAGACCGACGACGCGGCGCTGGAATTAATGATGAAAGTCAATGTGCTGGCACCGATGGCCCTGTGCCGGGATTTCACGCCCCTCCTGAAAAAAGCCAAACCTGCACGCATCGTCAATATCGGCTCTATGTTCGGCGATATCGCCTTCCCCCTGTTCGCCGGATATTCGGCAACCAAATTTGCCATACGGGGTCTGTCCGACGCCCTTAGGAGGGAATTGCAGGCGGACGGGGTGGCCGTCACCTATGTTGCGCCGCGGGCCGCCAAGACCGCGGCGACAAGCGCCTTCGCGCATCTGGTCGAACCCATGAAAATGAAACTCGATGCTCCCGAAGTGGTCGCCGGCAATATTGTCAGGGCCATCGAAAATGATGCCCGTAGCGCCTATCCGATGGGTGTGGAGAGATTTTTCGTGCTTGTCCAGCGTCTGTTCCCGGGCCTGGTCGATGGCGACATTGTCAAACAATTGGCGTCCGTGCAAAACGCCAAACGTTAGTTTTACTTCTTCATTTTCCGAACCCGGTGCTAAAACCTGTCGATTGCTTTTAGTATCAGGAAACGGTGAAAAATGTTCGATAGCATCCTCGAATTCGAACCGGTGATTCGCTTAAGTTTTTTCCTCGGCGTTTTCCTTGCGGTCGCCCTGTGGGAAGCCGCCGCACCGAGGCGCAAGCGGGCGCTCAGTCGCTGGCGGCGCTGGCCGTCGAATCTGGGCATCGTCGCCCTTAACACTGTTGTCGTCAGGATTTTGTTTCCGGTCGCCGCCGTGGCCATGGCGGTTAATGCGTCGAGCAGTGGTTGGGGCCTGTTCAATCTGGTCGAACTGCCGCTGTGGGTCGAGGCGCTGCTCGCCGTGATCATTCTCGATGCCGCGATCTACCTGCAACATGTGATGTTTCACGCCGTCCCCGTGTTGTGGCGGTTGCACCGTATGCACCATGCCGATCTCGATTACGACGTCACCACGGGGGCGCGGTTCCATCCCATAGAAATCATTATCTCGATGCTGATCAAACTGGCCGTCGTCGCCGTGCTTGGCGCGTCGCCCGTTGCCGTCATTATTTTCGAGGTCTTGCTGAACGCCACGGCGATGTTCAACCATGGCAATATTCGCCTGCCCCTGGCCCTTGATGGGGTGTTGCGGTTGCTCATCGTTACCCCCGATATGCACCGGGTCCATCATTCGGTTGTCGCCGCCGAGGCCAATAGTAACTTCGGCTTCAATCTGCCGTGGTGGGATCGCCTGATGGGAACCTACCGGGCCCAGCCCGAAGCCGGCCACGATGGCATGACAATCGGCATCAACAGCTTCCGTGATCCTGTTGAGCAGCGGCTCGATAACATGCTGTTGCAGCCCTTTAAGGATGGTGGCCAAGGCTATTCCATCAACGCCGGTGCCCGCCCGGAGCAGGAAAAGGCCGAAAATTGACGTAGGTTAAGTTATGAGTCGAATTCTTTGCCTATAAGCACAACATAGGTTTTGATGTTTGGCACCATCTGTAATATTCTGTCAGTCTGTATATTTAGGAGTTTACCATGAAGTTCGTATCCGCATTCACTCTTGCCTTGGCTCTATCGGTCAGTCTGCTTTCTGGATCGGCACGGGCCGATGGCGACGCCGCCAAAGGCGCAAAAGTCTTTAATAAATGCAAGAGCTGCCATGGCGTTGATGAGGGTGGCAAGCACAAGATTGGCCCCAATCTGTTCGGTGTTTTCGGACGCGCTGTCGCCGCTACGGATTTCTCCAAATACGAAGCACTTTCGGCGGATGATGGCGTCTGGGATGAAGATACCCTGGATAAGTGGCTGGAAAACCCCAAGAAATTCAACGGTAAAAAAACTAAAATGACGCTGAAACTGAAAAAAGAAGACGACCGCGAGAACGTCATCGCCTATCTGATGACGCTGAAGTAGGCTCGTCTTAGCGACACCATTAAAAAGCCTCATCCCTGGCGGGGGTGGGGCTTTTTTTAGTTCCTTGAGTCCTTGCCTGGATTCTATATTATACAGCGGTCCTTCGCGGGTGTCATATTGTGGTCAGAAATGAGGCTTAGGTTTTAACGATGATTTTGCGACGTATTTTCATAGTTTTGGTTTTAGGTTTCGCCCTTGCTTTGGCGACTGGACCGACGCCTGCCAAGGCCGAGAATTCCGGGAAAAATGCCGAACAGTTTATTTCCGGCCTTGCCAATCAGGCGATCGAAGCGCTGACAAAACCGGAAATTTCCAAGCAAGAACGCGAAAGCCGTTTCCGCGTCATGCTTGCCGAAAACTTTGCCGTTAAGACCATTGGCCGCTGGGTCCTGGGCCGACATTGGAATAAGGCGTCCGAGGCTGAACAGGAGGAATACCTGAAGCTCTTTGAGGAACTGCTGATTGTCACCTATGTGGACAGGTTTTCCAACTATTCCGGCGAAATCCTGAAAGTCACCAAATCCATGGTCAACAATGCCAGTGACGCCATGGTCTTTTCAGAAATCGCCCGCAATGGAACCCAACCGGTGCATGTTGACTGGCGTGTCCGCACCAATGACAGTGTGACCTTCAAGATCATTGACGTCCTCGTCGAGGGTGTCAGCATGGGGCAGACGCAGCGCTCTGAATTTTCTTCCGTGATCCGTCAGCACGGCGGCAATCTCGAAGGCTTGCTTGTCGAACTTCGCAAGCGGGTCGGTTAGGCATTCTGAGCAATTCCATCGAAACGCCATCAGGCAAAGATGTGCCTTACGAGAATTTCCCTGTCGGCTCCTGGTTGTTGGCCAAGCCATTACGCCGCCATGTCGCCTGTTTCTATGCATTCGCCCGCGCCGCCGATGATATTGCCGACAATCCCGCGTTGTCTGGGGATGAAAAAATCCACCGTCTCGAAGGTTTTGAGTTAACCCTGCTTGGCCAGGGCGGCGGTGATCCGGCTTATCAAAAAGCCATAAATATGGCCGCAAGCCTGAATGAAACTGGGGTAAGCCCCAAACATTGCCGGGATCTTCTAGCCGCTTTCAAACAGGACGCCGTTAAATCCCGCTATGATGACTGGCCGCAATTGATGGCTTATTGTCAGTTGTCGGCGGCCCCGGTCGGGCGCTACCTGATCGATCTTCATGGTGGCTCCAGGCTTGGCTACTGGCCGTCTGACGCGCTGTGTGCGGCCCTGCAACTGATCAACCATGTTCAGGACTGTGGCGATGACTACCTGTGCATGGACCGGGTCTACTTGCCGACCGACTGGATGGTCGAGGCCGGTGCCGATTTTGCCGATTTGGCTTGCCCGCAATCCTCGCCCGCCCTGGCCCGGGTCCTGCAGTGGACGAACCACGGCATCGAGACGCTTTTGTTGGATGCCGAGTCCCTGCCAAACAACCTATACTCCAGACGCTTGGGCCTTGAAGCCTCGGTAATCCTCGCGATCGCTCAGGCCCTAAACGGTCGCTTGCGAAAAGCCGATCCGCTGTCGCGGCGTATCGTCCTGAGCAAGCCTGCACTGATGTTAAGCGCCATCAGGGGAGTCTTGCGCAGATGGTGAGCCCTGATACCCTTGAAGACGAAGCCTACGCTACGGCTAGCGTCAAGCGGTCGCATACGACATTTTATTGGGCGATGCGGATTCTCGGGGCGGAAAAACGCAACGCCATGTACGCCATTTACGCTTTCTGTCGGGTCGTCGATGATATTGCCGATGATCCGGGCGAAGTCGATGATAAACGCGCGCGATTGCAATTCTGGCGTAAGGAAATCGCCGCCGTCTATGCGGGCAAACCATCAGGCCCGGTCGGTCGGGCGTTGGCCGTGGCGTGTCGTCGCTTTAACCTCCTCGAGGCCGATTTTCTGGCCATCATCGACGGCATGGAAATGGACGTCGGCGCGGCTAAAGGCAGGGTTCGCATGGCCGATCTGGCTGAGCTGGAACTCTACTGCGACCGGGTCGCGGGGGCTGTCGGGCGGTTGTCCAATCAGGTCTTCGGCCTGGATTCCGTATCTGCGGAAAATCTGGCGAAAACCCTTGGCCGGGCCTTGCAGTTGACCAATATTCTCCGCGATTTAAGAGAAGACGCCGGGATTGACCGTCTCTACCTGCCGCTCGATTTGCTGAAACGCAATGGCATTGACGCAAGCGAACCTGCCGACGTTCTGGCCGCGTCGGCGATCACAGCGGTCTGCGGCGAAATCGTTGCCATCGCCGAAAACAATTTCGCCGCCGCCGCCGCCATCCTGTCGGGGTTGCCGCAGAGCCAGGTACGTCCCGCCATTATTATGATGGAGATGTACAAGCGTATCTTGCGGCGCTTGATCCGGCGCGGCTGGGCGGACCTCGACAAATCGGTCCGCCTGTCCAGGTTGACCAGGCTCAGGGTGGTCATCAGATATGGATTATTTGGACTATGACGGTGCATGTCATCGGTGCCGGGCTGGCCGGTCTTGCCGCCGCTGTCCGTCTGCGCGAGCATAACCAACCCGTCGTCGTCCATGAGGCTGCGGCCCATGGCGGTGGCCGCTGCCGATCTTTTCATGACAGTACCCTTGGGCGGCGCATTGACAACGGCAATCACCTGCTGCTATCGGGGAACAGCGAGGCGATGGCGTATGTCCGTGCCATTGGCTCGATGGATTCTCTGGAAATTCAGAATCCGGCGGTGTTCGCATTTTTTGATCTTGAAAACGCGGAGCGCTGGCAAGTCAGGCCGAGGCTTGGTCTGGTGCCGGGAGGCTCGTTACTCGACTATCTGAGTGTCCTCAAGCTGGCCTGGGCGTCGGAAAGCGCCAGCGTTGCCGATGTCTTCGATCCGGCGCGCCCGTTGTTCCTAAAATTCTGGCAACCGCTTTGTGTCTCGGTCCTCAATACGTTGCCTGAGGAAGCGGCGGCGCGGCTGTTGTGGCCGGTCCTGAGGCAGACTTTCGGACGCGGCGCGTCCGCCTGTCGCCCGTGCATCGCGCGGCAAGGCCTAAGCGAAAGCTTTATTGATCCGGCGTTGGCCGTGCTTGGCGAAAGCGGCGCACAGGTCCGCTTCAATCAGCGTCTGCGCCAGTTGCACTTTTCCGGAGAGCGGGCAGGGGCATTGTCTTTTGCCGACACTGAGGTTGCCCTTGCCGAGGACGATACGGTTATCCTGGCCGTGCCCGCCGAGGCCGCAGCGACGCTGGTCCCGGATTTAAACCCGCCGGACAAGTTCAGGGCCATCGTCAACGGCCATTTCCTGTTGCCCGGTACACACGAGGACATTCGTTTCCTCGGCCTCGTCGGTGGGCTTTCCCAGTGGTTGTTCGTGCGTGGCGACGTCGCCTCGGTGACGATCAGTGCCGCCGATGAGGTGGCCGGGGAAAGCTCCGAGAACATCGCCAAGGCTTTATGGGCAGAGGTCAGCGCGGCATTGCACTTGAACGGTGCCCCGCTTGGCCCTTACCGGATCATCAAGGAAAAGCGCGCAACCATTGCCCAGACCCCCGAACAAGTGCGCCGCAGGCCGCCTACCCGGACGCGCTGGGACAATCTGCTGCTGGCCGGGGATTGGACACAGACGGGCCTGCCCGCGACCATAGAAGGGGCCATAACATCGGGCCACAAGGCGGCGGAGGTGTTACTCGGGCGCTAAGATTTTCGGCAATTTGAACTGGATGTTTTCGACCAGGTCGGAAATTTCTTCGACTGTGGTTTCACGCAGTGTCGCCAGCATGTCTAGCAACTCGACGATCAGCTCTTCGGGTGCAGATGCGCCGGCGGTTATGCCAATGGTTTGGACACCATCAAGCCAGTCTTCGCGGAAAGCCTCGGCATCGTCGATGAGGTGGCTTCGCACCTGCATTTCCGTACCGATTTCCTTAAGCCTATTGGAATTGGAACTGTTTTGCCCGCCGACGACCAGCAACAAGTCGATCTTCTGGCACAGGTCGCGCACCGAGCTTTGGCGATTTTGCGTGGCGTAGCAGATATCGTTCAGATCGGGGCCAATAATGGCCGGAAAGCGTATCCGTAATTGCTCGATAATGTCGCGGGTATCATCGACGCTGAGTGTCGTCTGGGTGACGAAAGCAAGCTTTTGCGGGTCTTTTACGTTCAAGGCGGAGACATCCTGGACTGTCGAGACGACCTGAACGCCGCCGGGAACGCGCCCGCGGGTGCCTTCCACTTCCGGATGACCGTTGTGGCCGATCATGATGACTTCGAGACCCTGGTTTGCGTGATGGCGGCCTTCGGCATGGACTTTCGAGACCAGCGGGCAGGTCGCGTCAATGACCGGAAGGCCACGCTCTGCCGCGTCTTTCTCAACTGCCTCGGCGACGCCGTGGGCGCTAAAAATGGTGACCGCGCCGCGTGGGACTTCATCAAGTTCCTTTACGAACACGGCACCGCGGGCGCGTAGGGTTTCGACGACGCGCTTGTTGTGGACAATTTCGTGGCGGACGTAGACCGGCGCGCCGTATTGATCAATCGCCTTGTTGACGACATTGATCGCGCGCACGACTCCGGCGCAAAATCCGCGCGGTCTGGCCAGAAGAATTTTCATTTTGCGTTTCATTGACCCCATACATAAGACCGAACGCGCGAAAGGAAAAGGGCGGAGTTTTTTTTACCCGTTTGATTCCAAACATTTTTTTTGTAACACATTGTAACTCATTGTAACAAAAGACAATTTATGAAAAACCCTTGACTCCCCTAAGGTATTTGATAGAATATTATCAAGCGGTGCCCAATGGGACCGAAAGTGGGCCTTCCAGACCTTTTTGGTGGGAGTAACAGGCTTAATTTAAGCAGCGCTATTCCGCCAAGAAGGCGCTGCATGAACATATTGCTTCTTGAAGGAGGGTATGAGACATGGCATCGATGAATTTACCGACAGTAACAGTAGATGGCGGGCTTTCCAGGTACTTACGGGAAGCATGGACCTTTCCTATTCTTGCAAAGGAAGAGGAATACATGCTGGCCAAGCGTTACACCGAAAGCGGCGATACCGAGGCCGCGCACAAGCTGGTGACCAGCCATCTGCGCCTCGTCGCCAAAATTGCCATGAGTTATCGCGGCTACGGACTGCCGGTTTCCGACCTGGTGTCAGAAGGCAGCATCGGGCTTATGAAAGCGGTCAAGAAATTTGACCCTGAACGGGGGTTCAGGCTGTCGACCTATGCCATGTGGTGGATCAGGGCGTCGATCACCGAATACGTGTTGCGTTCGTGGTCGATGGTCAAGCTTGGCACCATGGCGGCGCAGAAGAAGCTGTTTTTCAGCCTGCGCAAAATGAAAAGCCGCCTCAATATCATTGAAAGTGGCGATTTGACCCCGGAACAGTTGACGCAACTGGCCGATGCCATGAATGTCTCTGAAGACGAAATAAACTCCATGAACCGCCGCCTGATGGCCAGGGATGCATCGCTGAATGCGCCGTTGACACAGGATGAAGAAGGGGCGGAATTCCAGGACACCCTGATCGACGGAGGCCTGTCGCCGGAAACCCTTGCTGCCAATAGTCAGGAGGCCTCGTTCCGTAGCAAGTTGTTGCACCGGGCGATGGCGGATTTGAACGACCGCGAGCGCGATATCATCACCGAGCGTCGCTTAAGCGAAGATCCGATGACCCTTGAGGACTTGGGCAAACGCTATGGCATCAGTCGCGAACGGGTGCGCCAGCTTGAGGTCCGCGCCTTCGAGAAAATCAGCGCCGCCACGACTGCCGCCGCTGTGGCCCTGGAAAACCGGGGTCGCGAACTCCAGGCACCGGTGTAAACACCTAAACAAGCTTTCTTTTATTTCCTTGTCGTGCAAAAAGACTTGTGCGCTTGATCACATTCCATAAGAAAAATATTGTGGTACGGTGTTGAGTAACCAATATAAATAGTATTGGTGGTTGGGGGCGACCACGAAGACGACAGGAAAATTCGGGAGCATCTGAATGGCGTTCGACGTTCGATTTTGGGGAGTGCGCGGCTCAATCGCCTGCCCGACGACCAAGCACATCAAATACGGTGGCAACACTAGCTGTATTGAAGAGAGTTGAGAGCGGTCGGAGCCAGAATTTGTAACTTCATGGGCGACGATCAGATGATGTTTTGTATCCACGGCGGATTGCACATTGTAAGCGACCATGCCGCTGCCCCGGCCACTTGTCGCCATTGATCGGGCATCAGGGTCAGTAAGGGATATCTGCTGGCCAGGTGTTGCAAGCATCAGGGCTTCAAGCTTCTGCAAGCGCTGCATCTCATCTTTGAGTGTCTCTATTTTACTGTTCAAGCGTTCTGTCGTCATCGTTCGCGCATGAGAAGGTTCTTGCCGATCTGCGCTGTCCAGTTGATGCAGGTAGCGACCAACACTTTCCTCAATCTGATCCATACGACGCTTCACTTTGCCTCGTGTGAAGTTCTTGTCGCGGGTGTTAACGGCCTTAAATTTACTTCCGTCAATCGCTACGCTGGCATCGGCAAAAAGATTAAGCTGGCGGCATAGCCCGACGAATTGAGCGCAGACTTTACGGATCGCCGGTCCATTGTCTTTACGGAAGTTAGCTATCGTCTTGTGATCCGGCACCAGGCGACCCGTCAACCACATCACTTCAACATTACGCCCGGCTTCACGTTCCAAACGGCGGCTCGATTGAACCCGGTTGAGATAGCCGTAGATATAAAGCTTCAGCAAAGCAGAAGGATGATAGCTCGGTCTGCCAGTCGCCAGAGGCTCAACTCGGCTAAAGCCCAGACCACCGAGATCAAGCTCATCAACGAACACATCGACTACGCGAACAGGATTATCCTCACCAACATAATCATCCAGTCGTTCGGGAAATAATGTGCTCTGGCTGCGGTCCTCGCCTTCAACAAAACGCTTCATAAAAACCCTCCCGACAAAACTATGAGAGAATCATATCATGCTTCGCGTTTTGACACAGCCTGGGTCAGGTGCAGACGAAATCACACGGCCTATTTCACTTCCGCTTAGCCCCTTTAGACCGGACATTACGATCAGCCCGATGCCGCCGGCGTCATAGGCGTTTTCTTTGTATAATTTAGCATACATCAAGAGAGGGCTGACGCGCCCCGCCAACCCGTAACCACAGGCAGTTCTGAAGCAGTTTAAAGGCGGCGCGACGGCCATGTGCATGGAGAGGCGGTGAGAGTGCCTCAATGAGGGGCTTATGCTGCGCAGGGCGCGTTAAACCGCTCTGTGGTGGCTATGCCTTTATCTTTGCCCGTCCCATCGGATACAGACTTATGAGCTAAGAAGCTGAGGCAGAATAATCAGATCAATCTCAGCCACACGATCCGGCATCGGCATAGACCGCGCAGCCGTCTCCAAAGCGGTACCTGTTCCGAGTATCTTGTCGGCATGACGTAAGAAGACCTCACTGGGCCGGGCTTGTGGTGCTTCCTGACGAAGCAACAATGCGGCGTCCTGTTCTCTCTCCGGGTTTAACATAGCAAGCGCAATCAGGGCCGCAGCCGGGCTTCGTGATGTGCCAGCCTTGCAGTGGACCATCAGATCACCTTGCCCGTTCCACTGCCGGAGAAACTCGATCAGCACCTCCACATGATCAACTGTTGGAACGACGTAGCCTGAAGATGGATATTGAGTGTCGTCGCATTCGATCCGAAGCCGCCGTGGCGGCGAACCCAACTCTGGCCACGGCAATTGATCCGCAGGACCAAGGATAGAAATTAGCCAATCAGGCTGAAGAAGGGAGAAGTCAGCTTCAAGTTGCCAGTAGGAAGTGATGTAGATCATGCAGGGCTTTCCATTAAGTCTTCACCGTCGGAATGTCAGGCCATTCTGTCGTATACCGTGGAGAACGAAACTCACTTGCCGAGTGCCATGTTGACGTTTGCCCCGCTGTCCCGAAGTTAATCGTCCCCGGCCCTTGCTGACGAATGATCTGGTCGAAGGCTTCAATGAGCTTATCATCCTTCGGATCATGGGTATCAAAAAGCGACTGGGGCGCATGAGCAGCGTCAACGAGGTCGAGCAGCATCACACCGGCCTTCTTGAACTTAAACCCCTCTTGGTACGCCTCCCTGACGCCCTGAATGGCAGCACGGACGATATGTTTGGTGTTGTTGGTGGCAGGGGACAACTCAACGGACTGGGACGGCGCATACTGCGGCTCATTCGAGAAGCGGTTGGTCTCCATAAACACACTTACGGCGGAGCTAACAAGTTTGGCCTTTCGGATGTCAGCCGCCGCTGTCGTTGCAAACACCGTTACGGCGTTGATCAGTTCGTCCAGTTCCGTAATGGTTTGACCGAATGACCGGGATACCATCGTTGTCTGCTTGGGCTGAGGGACGCTCTCAAAGCCAATACAATCCTCACCTCGAAGTTCGCGGACCGTCTTCAGGCCACCGACGCCCATTTCCTTCCTGATCCACCCATCGGGTTGCTTGGTCAGATCGAGGGCCGTCTTCACGCCGTTTCTGTGCAGTTTCTTGGCAAACTGCTTGCCAATCCCCCACACGTCTCCGACCTCGGTCATTTCTAGTGCCTTTCCTTGCCACTGAGAGCCGACGAGGTTGAGAACGCCGTCAGCCTTCTTAGACACCTTAGCGATGCGGTTGGCGACCTTGGAAAGGGTCTTGGTCTCTGCGATGCCGACGCCGACTGGTATACCCGTCCACTGCTTCACCTTGGCCCGGACGGCCTGTCCGTATTCATCGTGATCGTCAGGCATCCCGGTGATGTCGAGAAAGCACTCGTCGATAGAATACTGTTGGGCGGCGGGGGCCATGTCGGCCAACACCTGCATCACCCGATTAGACATATCGGTGTACAGGTGGAAGTTACCGCTGAGCACTTGTATGTCGTGCTTTTTCACGATGTCGGTAAACTGATACAACGGCTGGGCCATCTTGACCCCGCACTCTTTCGCTTCGTTTGACCGGGCGATGGCGCAGCCGTCATTCGATGAAAGGATTATAACGGGGCGGCCTTCCAGCTTGGGATTGAACACCCGTTCACACGATACATAGAAGTTATTGCAATCGACCAAGGCGTAAATGGTCATAGCAGGTCTCTAATGGAGCCGCGCACGACGCCCCAAACTTCAGCTTCTGCGCTGTCGATGTCAGAGATGTGGCGGACGGTTAATTCGCCATCAATGACGACAATGACAATGGAGTTCTTCTCTGGGTTTAGGGAACGGTCAATAATCAGGGTGTCGCCCTTGAAGATGCCATGGGCATCCATGCCGCCGCCTTCGACCTTCACGAAGAAGGTTGCGGCGGAGTGTTTGATGAAATGTTCATCAAGGCTGAGGGTCGTGGTGGTGCGGACGACAGTGAACATGGGCCGATGGTATCACGCAGGGTCGTGGGCGGGGTTGCTTTCTGGGTGCCGTCGGCACCAGTCGCGATACGCCTCTAGCCCCTCATCAAGACCAATGTTTGGTATTGGCTTCCCGTCATCATCAATCAACCCCGCCTCAAGTTCCGCAGCCACACAGTGCCAGTAGCGGTCAACATAGGTAACGGGGTTTGCCCCACACCCTCCGTGGCGCGATAACTGCTTGGAACAGATGTCACGGGCGACTGCTTCGATGTTGCTGGTTGATGAGGTCATGGTGATATGGCTACCGCTTGCTGGTGTATGGATGGTCTGGACATCAGTGGACTTGGTCTTCTGGCGACAGAAGGAAAGAGTAAATCCCTTTCTCATCGATAGTTTTCATCACCTCAGACAAGGCGGCTTGATCGGTTAGGAACGGATTATCCCAAACCGTGGAGGCGTCATCCTCATCTACGACTTCCAATATCCAACCGTAATTGCCATCACTGTATATGAGGATTTCAACAGAAGTGCCGTCACGGCTTATTTTGCGGCACAGTGGCGACATTTCTATCTTTTTTTCGACTTCTTCCACCACACTTAATGCTCCAACTGATATATGCTTCGGCCATGATAAGACTTCTTCTTATATTTGTCGTCATCGCATCTTCCGCCCACGCTGACGACCTCAAAGGCAAGCCCCGCATCGTCGATGGCGACACCATCGAGATCAGCGGTACCAAGATCAGGCTGCACGGCATCGACGCGCCTGAGAGCAAGCAGACTTGCCAAAAGGCCGACGGCAGCGAATACCGCTGCGGCGAGATGGCGACCTTTGCACTGGCTGAGATCATCGAGACACACTGGATCACTTGCAAAGGCGAGACCACGGACCGCTACAAACGCCGTATCGCCGTCTGCTACGCCGGGCCATATGACATCAATGCTGAGATGGTCAGGCGCGGCTGGGCACTTGCCTACCGACGCTATTCAAAGGACTATGTGGACGAGGAAAACTTGGCACGTGACACACGTGTTGGTGTCTGGCAGGGTGAGTTCGTGAAGCCGTGGGAGTGGCGGCGGATGTAGAGGCTTCAATAGATTGCCACGAGGGGTGAGCAGTTTTGATGGGTCTCATATTTGGAGGGAGCGAAGATGGATGCAATTAAGGATTTTTTTGCAAGCGTGTTTGGGGCCGCCGGTGGGATTGTAATGTTCGGATTAATGTTCTTAATACCAATCGGAGACCTTTATTGGTTGTGGATGTCCATCCAGCTTGGGAGTTTTTGGATGTTTGCTTTGGGGCTACTGGGGCCAACCATATTTTTCGCTGCTCCGATTGGTGCTTATTCACTTATCTTCGGGATACCCGCGTGGGTTATCAGTACGTTTGGTTAAGGGCACCCGCTAGCTTGAGGGTTATTATTGAGTTCTAAGCTAAATATTTTTGGGTCTTTCATCGGTGTAGTATTGGTAATTGCCGGAGTGGGTTGGTTCGGCGCGAACCATTATTTTGACACACGTGATGAACGGCTGCCTATTAAGACCAAGCAAGCGTTGGCGAGATTTCAAAAAACCCTACCGATAGAAATCGGACGAGGTCTGATGCTGGAAAAGTTTAATTTCACTCGATCATCCATAAATTTTACATTCAAAATAAATAAAAAATCATTCCCCATTCAAGATCACTTGATAATGCAGGAGCATTTTAAAAGTGGCTCTCTAGTCTGGCTATGCTTTTGGCGTGAAAGGTTCCTTGGCAGGAATGAAATTAAGATTGGGCTTAGCTTCATTGATCAAGGAGATGTAGAGATCGCTTCTGTGGTGAATAAGGATAAAGATTGCGATAATCCGATCCCAATCATTCCCAAAAAATTGGCTTCTTGATTTACCTCCACTCTACAACTACCGCACCGCCAACGAACTCATTAGGCAACACGTTGAGCAACTAGGGCTACTTTAAATGGACACTAACAAGGACTATTACAAAATCTTGAGCGTTTCGCCCTCAATTGAAGAAGAGGCGCTAAAGGCTGTGTACCGGGCTTTGGCAAAAAAATACCACCCAGACACGACGACCACCACATCAACTTCTGAAATATTTAGAGACATTCAAGAAGCCTTTGATGTGCTTAGCGATCCAGATTTGCGCAAAATTTATGATGGCAAAAAATTTGAAGACGCTGGAATTGAAGAAGAGGCCCCAAAAAAAAATAAGAAGGCAAACAAAAATAAAACTACCCCTCCCAACTCTGGTTCTAGCACCGTAAATCAAGCGATAGTTATCTCATTTGCACTTGTTTTTTTGATTATTCTAGTTGCTTTATTTGGAAGTTCTTCAGGCATCATCGGCCAATCTAAAAGCCCACAAAGTGAAGTATCCTCCCCAGTGGAAAATAAGGAGATACCGCCCGGTCCTCTCGTCTATCATGATTTTCCTCAGATAGTTAACGACCTTAAAAAAGTGTCCCAGCAAACGAATTTTATCAAACTGAAAATGGTAGTAGAGATAGCCACTCGCGATCTACCGCTTTTGGTTGCTCACGAGATGGAAATACTGGATAGGGTAAAAGGATACTTGCGTTCGCAAACCCGCTCCGAATTAGCCGGGACCGATGGTGTGAAACACATGCGTGGCGACATTGATCGCATCATCCACGAGGTCATGGCCCCGGTGGAGTTCCAAGGTGTGTTATTTAGAGAAATCCTACTGCAATAAGCTGCGTGGGCGCTTACGTATTCGGCTGTACAATTTAGTGTGTTGTGGATAGCAATCAATATCGATCCCACCACCACTGAGCCATTGACGGCGACAACTCTTCGCCACTGTTTATCTCCTTCGTGAAAGCCTGTAGCTGAGCCAGACCACGCTGGTTGTGGGTTGCCCTCTCAAGCAGTCTCCGAACCCGCGTCAGATCATCTGGACGCTGGTCCGTCGAGGCGATAATCAACCGCGATGACTTCCCAGCGACCTCCAGCGCGGCCACAGAGCCGCTGTCGGGGTTGTCATCGATCCAATAGAAGCCTCTCGACAGATCGATGCCGCTAACCTTCTCTACACCCCACTGAGCAGGGCGAATTGCCCGGATCAGGTTTCTAGTTTCTGCGGCCATGTTGTTTGTGGGAATGGCAAATCGGAAGGCCCGTTCGATCTCATCATAGGTGCCATCGTGAGACCGGCTGGTCAGCCAATAACAATTGAAATTCTCAATGGCCCATGAAAGAAAATCCATTGCGCCGGGTGCGACATCAAACTCAACTCGTCCATTGAACTCGGTGTTGCCAGTCCGACGGAGGATGACCCCGTCAAGATCAAGGTAAAGATTAATGCAGCTCATTATGCCATCCCCTTTCCTGGATTGAAATGAGGCCGAAAGAAATAAATCCACGTTTCATCGGGGTTCTGACTTCCGGCGAACATTGACAACCAGCCGAAGATGGGAGACCGCTGCATTAGTATCTGCAGGTCATCTTCCCCTCTAACCAGATACATCGCGGCAATGCCAGCGTAAATAGATCGGGGGTAACTGGTTACTACGGTCATAACCCGAAGTTGTTCAGGGGTCATATCCATCGCACTCTTGTGTTCAAACAGCCTATAACCCCGGTCAAAAACGAACCAATATTTAAAATCAGGTGCGTTATTCAGTTCTAATTTGCATTGAAACCCCCTCAGCACCGTAGAGGAAGAACTTGATTGCGCAAGTAAGGGGTACAGCAAATTTGTTGCTGTTGGACTGAACATTTTCTTTCCTTCCGCCATACAAACTTTTTCCGCATGGACAAGGTTCAATCGTGACTGTATTGGCAAGTCAACTCGCCCCAAACTGTTGGGCAACGACTTGCTGCGGTTTCTTCGCGATGGTTTGGTCATGAAAAAGTCCTCCTAGAATTGATAAGGAGGCTGACGCCACGTCGGCTATGGACCCTTTTGTTGCCGTAGCCGCATCTCCCTTTCGGGAAGCCACCTTGCCGGGTCGGCAGGTTGGCGAAGGGCGTCAGCCCTTACTCAAGATGCTTCGTGAATTGGTCGTTAGTTATTGTCGTAAGGATCGACTTGGCAGGGCGTCACCTCATCAGAAACAAAATCGTATTGATAGCCACCCGGCACCATGCCTTGGAGCCGCCCATCTGGACTAACTTTCAGCGTGAACATAACGTCGCCAACGGCGTATCCGGCAAGAACCGTGTCACCTGCCACCCAAAGTGCCAAATAATCTTCACCGCCGCCGTCTAGGCGGCGTACATGGGTCACTTCATTGCAGCCTTTATTTGCAATGTTTTTATAGAGCCGCCCGTTATCGATAAGGAAATATGAACCGTTGTTGTTGTCAGTCATGGCTGATTTCCTCCTTAGAAATTTCCTTATTCCGTTTAACCGTGATGCCATTTCTTTCCAAAGTGGCGATCAAGTTTTCAAGCATCTCGTCGCGGCTCATCTCAGGCTTCAGCCTTGTGAACCCTATTGGGCTGATGGTGGATGGGTCCGGAAGTGGTTCCCCGTGATTACGGGCGTGGCTTCGCGCAAGAAACAACGCGAACGCCTTGTCTCTTTTCAATTGTGGATGCTCGACCACCGTTTCGGGTTGCACGTTCGGCGTTTTGTCTTTGTCAGTCATTTCATTGGTATCCTTCTTTAGCAGCTTTGGCGTGATGCCGGGGTGCTGCAAGCTAGATTTCAAATCACCCCTTGGTTTGTTTAGTGGATCGACTTTACTAATTGCGTAATGTCCTTCTCTTTAGGTGCTTCAACACCTTCACTTTCCTCAATCTCCACCTGTTCAGCCCTGCCGAGGAAGTAGGCCCATACCGCTTCATCAGGTGGGCCATCGGCGATAGGAAGAAGCTGCCCCAAGAATGGTGATCGCTGAGCAAGTTCAGTGAGGATTGGCACGTCCTCCACGTACAAGAGGCCCACAGGGGGAGGGTTTTCAGCAATGTTTTGTTGCGCTTTTGGCCCAAGATATGAGGTCATGGCAATGTCATCCAACGTGTCACGGATCATCCAAATATGATGGGCCATGTGATATGAACCATCTAAGAAAAATAATATCCTGTGATGATTGTTGCCGTCGCTGGACGAAATCCATCGATTGAATTTGTTCGCATTGAAATCAGCAGGGTCGAGTAGTTGATCAATGATGTGGAGAGCGTCATCTGAAAAAGTAAAACCCTCATCAAGAATAAGAGAAACAGGCTCCGCATGTAAAACCGCCAGCGATAACACACTGGGAAATTCAATGAGGTACTTCTTCATGAAGTCGTCATTTTCAAGTTCTGTCATGGTGTAAATTCTTTCGTTTTAGTCTTTAGCCGGATGGCCGGGCGACAAGCTGAAATCAAATGCCCAATCCGTTAAGCAGATCAGTCTGGAGTTCTCTTAATTAAAATGGCTCGATTGCTTCTGTGCCACGTTCCTTATCTTTTCTGTTTCGGAGGCTCTCGGCAATTTCCTCCCAGCGGATGCTGTCAGCCTCTAGTGCGGCTTCCCTAGTTGGAAATGGCCCCTCCGATTTGCAGCATCCGATGCTGCATAGAGGATGGAGGTAAAAACCGGCTTCAGTGACTGGGCCACCAAGCATTTCCTCACATTCTGCGACTTCAAGATATTCAATGGGCGCATCGTCTTCGTGGTCGGTGAACTTTTCTTCTGACATTTGATATTCTCCATATCCGTAATGAGGTGAGCCACTCAGGACAGCAAGGGGCGTCCCGTGCTTTTAAACACCATCGTTAAATCAGCCGGACACAGTTCGACTGCGCCCATAGCTCAAAGGGTCATCGGATTGGAGTTGCTAACTTGAATTGTCATTCATCATGGATTTTCCTTTGTTTGTCCTATCGGCGCATCGTTTGACCAACGTGGGCAGGAATTGCCTCGTCTGGTGGGCTTACGCCTCTCTTGATGCAAAACGGAGTATATCATGTAAGGTAACCGAAAGCGATAAAATATCACCACCACCTCCCAGAGCCACACCAAATGACCAACTTCTACCAACCAGACCTCTCCCAAAACCACGACGATCCCTTTGCCAGAGACGGCGACGGCAAGCTGGTGCGCCGGGGCTATTGGCTCGATATGGGCGACCAATCACTGGTGCTGGCGATGAAACAGGGGGTTGGCTCTAGATTATCCGGTCAGGAGAAACGGGCGCATCTGGCTGACATAGGCAGGGATCATCTGATCGATGCGGTATGTCAGGAAATTCTTCCGCCGGAGGGGTGAACCGTCGAACACTCTGCGCACACACGTAGTCTGTTTCTCGGTCAGGCGTGGTACGGGCTATGTTTGAACAAACTTGGTTCAAAGGTCCCCATATTTTTCAAATATATTTTTGATTGTTCGTTTTTAAAATCGGGGTCACCGTTTGAGTGGAACAGACTGTTAGGTAGCTATAAAGATGTTACTGGGTGTCCGGCGGGGTGCCCCTTCCGAAACGGGACTAGGGCAGGGGGGGACCCGGAAGCGTTAATTGAGCCTCGATAAGAGGTCATGCAGAAGTCTTAATGTGGGTTAAAACATGGGTAGACAAAAGAAACCGGGCGCAAAGGCCCGGTTTCTCTCATAATTTGGCTCCGGCTGCAGGACTCGAACCTGCGACATATGGATTAACAGTCCACCGTTCTACCAACTGAACTAAGCCGGATCAGAGCTTGGAGGCGCGGACCGGAATCGAACCGGTGTACACGGCTTTGCAGGCCGCTGCGTAGCCACTCCGCCACCGCGCCGATCCTTGTTCACGCCTTACCCGCCGAACGCGGCATTGTTTTGCGGGCATTCTTCGCTGCCTGGAAAGCATCCGGGTAGCGAAGGAGGGGGAACTTAGACTCATCACCGGGGACGGTCAAGAGAAGTTCAGCGGTTCCGTGAATTTGACTTGGCGAGCGGTCCTTTTCGCGCCTTGGTCACTTGTGTTAGGGGGCCTGATTGGACTATAAAACGATAACGATTCAACCCATTCAAACAAGGGTGCCAGCATGGATTACGCAACTGCCCGCCATAATATGGTGGAAAGTCAAATCAAACCGAACCGGGTTACCGATCCCCTTATCGTCGACGCCCTGGCAAAATTGCCGCGGGAAAAGTTTGTCCCCAAAGCGTTGCAGGGCATTTCCTACATCGACGAGGCGATCGATATCGGCGAGGGGCGTTACTTGATGGAAACCTGGGTGCTGGCGCGTTTGCTGCAAGCCGCCGAAGTTCAGCCCGATGATGTCGCCCTGGTGATTGGCTGCGGTTCCGGTTACGAGGCCGCCGTGCTGTCGAGCATGGCCAGTACCGTCGTCGCCCTCGAATCCGTTGAAAGTCTGGCTAAAGAGGCCAATGACAGGCTGGCCAGCTTGTCCATCGATACCGTTGCCGTCGTCGAAGGCGGTCTGGCCAGGGGCTACGCCCGTCAGGCTCCTTACGATGTTATTTTCATCAACGGGGCGGTTCCGGCAATCCCCGAACGTTTCGGCGACCAGCTTGCCGAAGGCGGTCGTTTGGTCAGTATCGTCGGCCTTGGCGCTTTCGGCAAAGGAACCCTGATGACCCGTTACGGCGGTGTCGTCACCAGCCGCACTTTTTTCGATGCGAGTACCCCGGGCTTGCCCGGATTCGAACAAGATTCGGTTTTTTCCTTCTAGGCTGGTGATTGTGTCGGTTCTAAAGCTGAGGATTCCAAAGGGCTAGAGCCCGTCCTGTTGACCTGGGTTCGGCTATCTGGTCTTTATCTACTCTGTATTGAGGATATTTCAACTATGCGTTACCCAAGGATTCTGGGCAGTTTGATGGTGTTGGGCGGGCTTGCCGCAGGCCCGAGCATGGCCCAGGCGCAGAGCCTTGCGGATGCCTTGGTCATGGCTTACGGCGGCAATCCGACACTGCAGGCCAAGCGTGCCGAACTGCGGGCCACCGATGAGGGCGTGCCGCAGGCCCTGTCCGATTGGCGTCCAAGTCTTGCGGCAGACGTCGCCAGCGGCGTAACCAATAATTATCTGAGCACCCGGACGAGCAACAAGAACCAGCAACCGAGCCCGCATTCGACAAGTTTGACCCTGTCGCAGTCGCTTTACAGTGGCGGCCAGACGGTCGCGGCCATTGCTTCGGCCGAGAACGCGGTGCTTGCCGGTCGCGCCGAGCTCACCGGTATCGAGCAGACGGTTTTGCTCAATGCGGTCAAAGCATACGTTAATGTCTTCCGCTCCCAGGCTATTTTGGAGCTTAGGGTTGGGAACGAACAGGTCCTTAAGCGCCAGCTGGAAGCCACGTCTGATCGCTTCGAAGTCGGTGAAATTACCCGTACCGATGTGCATCAGGCAGAAGCGCGTCTGGCCAGGGCGACGGCGGACCGGATCCAGGCCGAGGGCGATCTGATTTCAAACCGCGCCACTTACCGCAATGTCATCGGGGCCGCGCCGGAAAAACTGAACCGCCCGCTGATGGTCTTGAACTTGCCAGACGGCCCCGACCAATCGGTCAAACTGGCGGTCGCGCAAAATCCTGATGTGATCAGCGCCGAATTCAACGAACGCGCTTCGCAAGAAGATATTAAGGGAGTCCGGGGTGAATTACTGCCGTCGCTGGATTTGGCTGGGTCGGCATCAAAGTCACTCAATGCTTCCTCTGAAAGTACCCGCACGGACAGCTTTAGCGCGAAACTGACCTTGAGCATGCCGCTGTACCAGTCCGGATCGGTCTATTCACGCTTGCGCGCGGCCCGCCAGACGGCGTCGCAAAAACGTCGCCTCATCGACATCGCCCGGCGCGATGCCACAGAAACGGCTACCCGCGCATGGGAGACCCTGCAAACCAGCCGCGCCCGAATTTTGTCGTTAGAGGCTCAGATCAAGGCCAGCGAAGTCGCCCTGGAAGGGGTCCAGCGCGAGGCTTCGGTCGGTTCGCGGACGGTTCTCGATGTGCTTGATGCGGAACAGGAATTGCTCGACGCCAAGGTTAACATCGTCAGCGCAGAGCGCGACGAGACAATTGCCATCTTCGAATTGAAGAGCGCCATTGGAGAATTGACGGCAAGGGATTTGGCGTTACCTGTAGAGAACTACGATTCGACCATCCATTACAACGATGTGCGCCAGAAATGGTTCGGTGGTGGCAGCGAAAATGACGAGCAAAAATAAACCGTCTTTTAAGTAACGAAAAATAAAGAACTTTTTTCAATATAATACAGAAGAAATGGAAGTGCCTTTGCGGGTAGCCTTCGGGCCGCTTCTGAATTAGTCTTAAGCGAATCCATCGCAAAGATTCGTGAAGGATACCAAGGGGCTAATAGGGGTCTTCAGTCGGGTGATGAAGAGATGAGCGAAGAAGGTCAGGAAGAAGAAGGCCAAGAACCTTCGATGGAAGATATTCTGGCGTCTATTCGCCGGATATTGTCCGAAGAAGAGGAAGAGGCTGAGGCTGCCGATTTAGGCACCCCCGAAGTCGTGGCCGCGCCCGAACCCAAGCCAGAACCCGAGCCGAAACCGGAACCGGAACCGGAAGAAGAAATGGATATGGCCGCCGCCATGGAAGAAATGGCGGCTGATCCCGAACCGGAGCCGGAAGAAGAAATGGACATGGCTGCGGCCATGGAGGAAATGGCGGCTGATCCTGAACCCGAGCCAGAACCAGAACCAGAACCAGAACCAGAACCAGAAATCGAATTGGCGGAACCCGAGCCCGAGCTCGAGCCCGAGCCCGAGCCAATGTTTATGCCTGAGCCGACGGATGTTTTCGAACCTCCGTCACCGCCACCTCCGCCGCCACCGCAGCACACCGGCGATGATGTTCTCGAGTTGACCGAGGCGATGATTGCCCCTGCCGATGCCCTGCTTTCGGGGCAGACTGTGCAAATGTCTTCGGATGTGTTGTCGGAACTGGCGCGCGCCATCATGGATCGTCGTGAAATGGGCCTCGGCAACAAGGACATTACCCTGGAGGGTATGGTCCGCGAAATGTTGCGTCCGCTGCTGCGTGAATGGCTCGACCGCAACCTGCCATACCTGATCGAACGTCTGGTCAAGAAAGAGATCGACAAGATGGTCAACCGGGCGGAAATGTTCGAAGACCTTTAAGGCCATCACTTTGATAGAACATTAAACCGGGCAGTTGCCCGGTTTTTTGTTTATAGATGGGCCTTGCGGTGTTATTGACCCTGCGTATTTTTTAGCCTGAACAGAATGAGCGCTTAACAATGCTGGACAAGTCCTACAATCCCCAAGATGTTGAACTGAAACACTACGAGGCGTGGGAGAAAAACGGTGCCTTCACCTGTGGCCAGCGGCCCGAGGCAGAGACCTACACCATCGTCATTCCGCCGCCCAACGTCACGGGCAACCTGCATATGGGCCACGCGCTCAACAACACCCTGCAGGATATCCTGGTCCGCTATAAGCGCATGAAGGGCTTCGACGTGCTGTGGCAACCGGGCACCGATCACGCAGGTATCGCCACCCAGATGGTCGTCGAGCGGCAGATGGAAAAAGAAGGCCTGACCCGGCACGACCTTGGCCGCGATAAATTTATCGAGCGGGTGTGGAAGTGGAAGGCGGAATCCGGCGGCTCAATCACCGGCCAGCTGCGCAGGCTCGGCGCGTCGTGTGACTGGAGCCGCGAACGCTTCACCATGGACGACGGTCTGTCCGCCGCCGTGCGCAAGGTCTTCGTCGACCTGCACAAGCAGGGCTTAATTTATCGCGACCAGCGCCTAGTCAACTGGGATCCGCTGTTGCACACGGCGATTTCCGATCTGGAAGTCGAGCAGCGCGAGATCAACGGCAACATGTGGTATTTCAGGTACCCCATTGAAGGCCGCGACGGGCAATACATTTCCGTCGCCACGACGCGCCCCGAAACCATGCTCGGCGATACCGGTGTTGCCGTCCATCCCGATGATGAGCGCTACAAGGACCTGATCGGCAAGTTCTGCATCCTGCCGATTGTCGGGCGTAGAATTCCCATCGTCGCCGACGAGTATGCCGACCCGGAAAAGGGTTCGGGTGCTGTCAAGATCACCCCGGCCCATGACTTCAACGATTTCGAGGTCGGCCGCAGGCAGGATCTTGAGGTCATCAATATTTTCGACCGCGACGCCCGCATCAACGAAAACGCCCCCGATCACCTGCAAGGCCTGGATCGGTTCGAGGCCCGCGACGCCATCATCAAGGAAGTCGAAGGGCTGGGCCTGCTCGAGAAAATCGAAGACAACCTGATGACCATTCCCTACGGCGACCGCTCCGGCGTCGTTATCGAGCCGTGGCTGACCGACCAGTGGTTCGTCGATGCGGCGACCCTGGCCAAGCCCGCCATCGCCGCCGTCGAGCAGGGCAAAACCAAATTCGTGCCGCAGAACTGGGAGAAAACCTACTTCGAGTGGATGCGCAATATCCAGCCGTGGTGCGTCTCCCGGCAAATCTGGTGGGGCCATCAGATCCCCGCCTGGTACGGACCCGACGGGGAAATCTTCGTCGAGCTTGACGAAGACCAGGCCCAGGCCGCAGCCGACCAACATTACGGCAAGACCGTCGAACTCGTTCGCGACGAAGACGTGCTCGATACCTGGTTCTCCTCGGCCCTGTGGCCGTTCTCGACGCTTGGCTGGCCGGAACAGACGCCGGAAGTGGCGCGTTATTATCAGACCGATGTGCTGGTCACCGGCTTCGATATTATCTTCTTCTGGGTCGCCCGGATGATGATGGCGGGCTTGCATTTTATGGACGAAGTGCCGTTCCACACGGTCTACATCCACGCCCTGGTCCGCGACGAGCACGGCCAGAAAATGTCCAAGTCCAAGGGCAACGTCATGGACCCGCTCGACCTGATCGACAAGTTCGGGGCCGACGCCCTGCGCTTCACCCTGACCGCCTTTGCCGCTCAAGGGAGGGACGTCAAAATGTCAGAATCCCGGGTCGAAGGCTATCGCAACTTCTGCACCAAGCTGTGGAACGCGGCGCGCTTCGCCGAAATGAACGAATGCACGTTCGATGCGGATTTCGATCCCGCCGCCTGTAAGTTGACCCTGAACAAGTGGATCGTCGGCAAGACCGCCGAGGCCGCAAAAACCGCCGAGGCGGCGCTAGAAGCCTACCGCTTCAACGATGTCGCAAACGCCCTCTACCAGTTCACCTGGGGCAGCTTCTGCGACTGGCATCTGGAATTCGCCAAACCGATCTTCCAGGGAACCGACGAAGCCGCCAAGGCCGAAACCCGCGCCGCCACCGCCTGGGTTCTGGGCCAGATATTGCACCTGTTGCACCCGGTCATGCCGTTCATCACCGAAGAGCTGTGGCAATCGCAGTTCGACCCACAAGGCTCGCTGATGGGTTCAGACTGGCCGGCACTTCCCGACAGCCTGATCGACGCCGACGCGACAGCCGAAATGGACTGGGTCGTACAGTTTATCACCCAGGTCCGCGCCGTGCGCTCGGAAATGAATGTCTCGCCGGGGGCTAAAATCACGATGTTGCTGAAAGACGCAAACGACATCACCAAGGCGCGTATGCAAACTCACAAGAACATCCTGATGACGCTGGCCCGCTTGTCGTCTCTCGACGTGTTGGAGGGCGACGCGCCCAAGGGTGCGGTTCAGGATGTTCTCGGCGAGGCGACGATTGTCCTGCCGCTCGCCGATCTCGTCGATGTCGCCGCCGAACAGGCCCGCCTGGAGAAAGAAATCGCTAGACTGGAACTCGAGATCGGTAAGCACGACAAGAAACTCGCCAACAAAGGCTTCACCGACAAAGCCCCGGCCGCCGTCGTCGAAACCGAACGCCAGCGCCGCGCCGAAGAAGCGGAGACTCTGGTCAAGGTGAAAGAGGCGCTGGAACGGCTGAAGGCGCTCTAGCAGAGAATTGAAAAACAAAATCGCCATAACGTAGAGGGGAGGGAGTTACTTGTGCTCTTCCGACGAATAGGTTCCTAGCGCGAAGGTGCATTCTATGGTTATGGCGCTGGTGTTGCCGACGACGTTTTCGCCGACTCGGTGGCTGGTCTGGGCATCGGGGTAATCCAGTTGCCAACGGGTGCGCCGGACGATGAAATTCGAGCAGCCTTCCTGATTGGGCCGAGAGATCGTCACCCGGTCGCCGCTCCTTGGGACCTCTGGTAAATCGAAGGTCAGGGATTGGCTGGGTTTGTCGCCTTCGTCTTCGAATAGCAGGAACTGGATATCCATGGCGTGTTCCTCCTTCAGGTTGTCTCGGCCACCATCGTGATGGCACCGCACGGGCATTCGGCGGCGCACAGGCCGCAACCCTTGCAGAAGTCGTAGATGAATTCGAAGCGTTTGCCCGGCCCCAGTTTCTTGACCGCGTTGTCGGGGCAGATGCCGTAACAGTTGTCGCATTCGAAGCAATTGCCGCAGGACAGGCAGCGCCGTGCCTCGAACAGGGCGTTGCCTTCATCCAGGTCGCCGATCACTTCATCGAAGCCGCTCTGGCGGCGGACGATGTCGAGGCCCGGCTGTACGGACGCGGGGGCGTTGTCGTAATACCAGGTGTTGAGGTTATCAAACGTCGCCAGTGCGTGTTTTTCCGGCCTTGCGTAGGCTTCGCCCTTAAGCCAGCCATCAATATGGCGGGCCGCTTTTTTGCCGTGGCCGACGGCGACGGTGACGGTGCGTTCCGACGGCACCATGTCGCCCCCGGCGAACAGGCCGGGGTAACCGGTCATCATCCGCGCATCGACATCGACGACTCCGTCCTTGGCGATAACGACGCCGGGAACGTTCTCTAAAAATGAGGTATCAACATCTTGGCCCAGGGCCAGGATCAGGGTGTCGGCTTCCAGGGTTTCAAACTCGCCGGTCGGCTGTGGGCGACCATCCTCGTCGATCTCCATCTTCTCGACGGTGAACGTGGTTTCATCGACTTGCTTGATGGTGCGCAGCCAGTGGATCAAAACGCCTTCTTCCTCGGCCTCGGTCGCCTCGAAGTCGTGGGCCGGCATTTCATTGCGCGAACGGCGGTAGACGATCATCGCCTCGTCTACCCCTAAGCGCTTGGCCGTGCGGGCGGCGTCCATGGCCGTGTTGCCGCCGCCGTAAACGATGACCCGGCGGCCCAGTTTGGGTGGCTCGGCTCCCACTTCCATGGCGCGCAACATGCTGGCGGCATCGAGAATTTTTCCGGCGGCGTGGGCCGGGATGTCGATACGCTTGGCCAGGTGCGCGCCGACGGCGACGAAAACGGCGTCGAAGCCTTCGGCCTCGAAGGCAGCCGGAATATCATCGACTTTACAGTTCAGTTGCAACTCAATGCCCTGGTCGAGGATGCGCTGGATTTCCTTGTCCAAGATGTCTCGTGGCAGGCGGTACTTGGGGATGCCGAAACGCATCATGCCACCGGCCATGGGTCCGGCCTCGCGCATGGTGACGCTGTGGCCCAGCGCCCGCAGGTGATAGGCCGCCGACAGGCCGCTTGGTCCGGCACCGATAATCAGCACCCGTTTGCCCGTCGATCCCTTGTCAAAATAGGGCTTCCAGCCGTGCTTCAGCGCCTGATCGCCGAGGAAACGTTCGACCGCGTGAATGGCGACGGGCTCATCAAGCTCAGTCCGGTTGCAGGAACCCTCGCATGGATGATAGCAAACCCGCCCCATGATCGCCGGCATGGGGTTGTCTTCCATCAGCAAGTGCCAGGCCTTTTTGTAGTTGCCCTCTTCGGCGTGATAGAGCCAGCCCTGAATGTTCTCGCCCGCCGGGCAGGCGTTGTTGCACGGCGGCAAGCGGTCCTGATAGAGCGGTTTCAGTGTCCGCCACGAACCGGTGTGGTTGGCCAGCGAGGTGCCGGGGTCCAGGGTAATGGCGAAGGGTAATTGTTTGCTCATGACATTGTTTCCACGTCGATCAGTCCGAAGCGGGCGATGTTGTGATCGGCCATGGCCTGGATGGCGGCGATGCTTTTCTCGTCCTTGGCGTCTTTGCGGAACAAGTGGGCGAAGCGTCTTTGAATTTTCAGGTAGTCCTCGACCGCCACCAGACGGCGGATTTTGCCGACCTTTGTGACTTCGCCGTGTTCGGCCTCAAAAAGCGGGAACAGGCCGCTTTCGACGGCCAGTCTGGCGACCTTGATGGTGGCGTCCGACGCCGATCCCCAACCCAGCGGGCAGGGCACCATGATGTGAATGTAGCGCGATCCGGATATCCCCATGGCCGTGGTCACCTTGGCCTCAAGGTCGTGCAGGTCGGCGACGCTGGCGGTCGCCACGTAAGGAATGTTATGGGCCATGGCGATCAGCGGCATGTTTTTGCCGGTGCCGAAAACGTTGCCCGGTGCCTCGCCGATGGCTTGCGTCGTCGCCGTGCGGGCTGCGGGTGGGGTGGCGCTGGAGCGCTGCACGCCGGTGTTCATGTAGGCTTCGTTGTCGTAGCAAATGTAGAGCACGTCGTCGTTACGCTCGAACATCCCCGACAGGCAACCGAAGCCGATGTCGGTGGTGCCGCCGTCACCGCCCTGGGCGACGACCCGGATGTCCTTGCGTCCTTTGACGCGCAGGGCGGCGGCGACACCGGTGGCGACGGCCGGGGCATTGCCGAACAGGGAATGCAGCCACGGCAACTGCCACGATGTTTCCGGATAAGGCGTGGTGAAGACTTCCAGACAGCCCGTCGCGTTGACGGCGACCAGTTTGCCGTCGGTCGCCCGCATGGCCGCATCGAGCGCGTAGCGCGCCCCCAGGGCCTCACCGCAGCCTTGGCAAGCCCTGTGGCCGGATGTAATGGCATTGGCGCGTTCCATGCTGGCTTGCACCGTCCGCTTGGTCTCATCGAGCAGCCGGTTGCCGACGGTGTGGGTGCCGGTCTGATAGAATTTGACGGTTTGTTCGCTCATTTTGGACCTCCAGCCGCCATCTGGCGCAGGATGTTTTCGGCCATCGGGCCGGACCGCCTTGTCCTGCGGGCGCGGACGATTTGATGCTCGACCGCGCCGTGATCCAAATCGAGGAACTGCAGGTCCGGCAACCTGTCCGCGCCAGCCGCCTCGAAGACTTCCTGAAGCGCTGCCATGGTGATGGTCCGACCGCCAAGTCCGGCGATCACCGTATAGACCGGCAGGACATGGCCGCGCAGGGCCATGCGCACGTTGGAGGCGACGACCCCGCCGAGGCCCGGTGCCAGACTTTTCTCAATAACCACCACACGTTTCGCCGCGCTCAAGGCTTCTTGCAGTTGATCGAGCGGGAACGGCCGGAACGAACTGATGCTGATCGAACCGATGGCGACCCCTTCCGCCCGCATGGTGTCGATGACTTCCTTGATGGTGCCGTTGACCGAGCCCAGGGCGACGACGATGGTTTCCGCGCCCTCGGTCCTGTATTCGTGAATCAAGCCGCCCGATTGTCGGCCGAAGACTTGGCTGAAGACGTCGGCTATTTCCGGGATCAGTTTCAATGCCTGTAGTTGCGTATCGTTGGCCAGATAGCGGACCTCGGTAAAGGCCTCGGGACCGACCATGGCACCGATGGAGTAGGGATCGTCGGGGTCGAGAACCTGGACCGGATCGAAGGCCGGGAGAAAGGCATCGACCTCCTGCTGGCTCGGGATATCGAGGCGTTCGTAGGCGTGGGTCAGGATGAAACCATCCATGCAGACCATCACCGGACAGCTTAGTTCTTCGGCCAGACGGAAAGCCTGAATGTGCAGGTCGAGGGCTTCCTGATTGGTTTCCGCGTATAGTTGAATCCACCCGGCGTCGCGCATGGACATGCTGTCTGAATGGTCGTTCCAGATGTTGATCGGTGCGCCGATGGCCCGGTTGCCGATGGTCATGACGATGGGCAGGCCTAGACCGGCGGCGTTGTAGACGGCCTCGGCCATGAACAACAATCCCTGGCTGGCCGTCGCCGTGTAGGTTCTGGCCCCGGCGGCAGAGGCACCGATGGCGACAGACAAGGCGGCGAATTCTGATTCGACGTTGATGAATTCGCAATTCTCCAGCGAGCCGTCCTTGACCAACGCCCCGACTCCTTCGACGATATGGGTCTGCGGTGTGATCGGATAGGCGCAGACGACTTCCGGGCGGCACAGTGCTACGGCCCGTGCGACGGCTTGCGATCCTTCCATTTGTTTGAGCATTGATTAGGCCTCCCTGGCCAAGTCGAAGGCTTCCTGAGCGGCGGCAACGTTGGCCTTCCCGACGGAGCCTGGAAATTTCTCCATAATGGCTTCGGCCACCGAGGCCATTTGCAGTTGTCCCGAAATGGCGGCGAAGCCGCCGAGCAGTGCGGCATTGGGGACGGCGCGCCCGACGTGCTTCATGGCCAGTTCACTAGCCCCGATATGGCAGACATGATGGGCCGGAAACGAGCCTACGAATTCGGCGATGCCCAACTCATCGAAGCTGCGGGTGGAATTGATGACAATGAAACCGTCTGCCTTAAGGCCGCCAAAGACATCGACGGAGTGCAGCAGGGTGGTGTCCTGAATGATCAGGGCATCGGGTTCCATGATCGGTTCGCGCAGACGGATTTCCTTGTCATCGAAGCGGCAGAACGAAACCACCGGCGCACCCATGCGTTCGGAGCCGAAGCTGGGAAAGGCCTGGGCGTGTTTGTCCTCGATGAAGGCGGCGACAGACATAAGCTCGGCGGCGGTAACGACGCCCTGACCGCCTCTGCCGTGGATACGGATCTGGAAAATATCAGCCTCCCAACAACCGTGTTGCATGTGATTATAATACATGTCCGGTTCAACGTGGAATCTATCATTGGCGTCCGGCAAATACCTTGATATTGATCAACGTCTGCTAAATCTGTTGATGAGGGGGTTCTGTCCATGGTTATCCGTTCCATTGCCGAAAAATCCTGGTTGCCCGAAGACTGCCGCAGCGTCATTGCCGACCTGGAAGGGCCGCTGAGCGCGGGCTCGTTCGATGATATCGACGAGCGCGTGATGGACCTGATCGACACCCACGAACGCCATATGGACGTCGAGACCATCGGCCTGAACGCCGGAACCAACGTCATGAACCCGCGCGCCGCAGAGCTGCTTGGGCGCTCGCTCGGCAACCGGCCGAGCCTCGGTTTTCCCGGCGACAAGTACGAAATGGGCATGCAGCACGCCGAAAAGCTGGAAATCGCCTGTGAATCCCTGGTCAAAAGATTATTCGAGGCACCTTTTGCCGAAATCAGGGTGCCTTCGGGGGCGATTGCCAATCTCTATGCCTTCATGGCGACCTGCAAGGCGGGCGACGCGATCATGGCGTTCCCCGGTGAAATGGGTGGCCACGTCACCCACCATAGCGCCGGATGCGCCGGTCTTTACGGGCTCGATATTCATCCTGTTCCCTATGACGCAGGGCGCATGACTATCGATCTTGAGCAGTTGCGTAAAGAAGCTCACCGCATCAAGCCGAAGCTGATTACCGTGGCCGGATCGCTGTGCCTGTTTCCTTATCCGGTGGCCGAGGTGCGGGCCATCGCCGATGAGGTCGGGGCTTACGTGCTTTATGACGCCGCGCACATGGGCGGGATGATCGCCGGTAAACGTTTTCAGGACCCGCTGGTGGAGGGCGCCCACCTGATGACCATGTCGACTTATAAAGCGTTTGGCGGGCCGCCATCGGGATTGATCGTCTCGGCGGATGAAGAACTGGCCCGGCGTATCGACGCCATCGCCTTTCCCGGCATGACCGCCAACTTCGATCTCGGCAAGACGGCGGCGCTGCTGATGAGCGTCCTCGATCTGCTGGAATACGGCGAGGCCTACGCCGATACCTGTATCGCCAACGCCCAAGGGCTGGCCGAAGCGCTGGAGGCCGAAGGATTCACGGTGCATGGCGTCGAAGGGCAGGGCCATACGCAGAGCCACCACCTGGCCCTGCACGCCGCCCCCCTGGGTGGCGGTCAGGCGGCGTCGAAACAATTAGCCGAAGCCAACATCTTGCTGTGCGGCATCGGTCTGCCTATTGATCCTGTGCAGGGCGACCTCAACGGCATCCGCATCGGCACCCAGGAAATCACCCGTCAAGGCATGGGCGGCGACGCCATGGCCGAAATCGCCCGGATGATGGCGCGGGTCTGGCTGCATGGGGAGGACGCCGAGAGCGTTCGCGATGATGTCATCGATTTCCGCCGGGGCTATCAGGGGCTGGTGTTCGTGCGCTAACCGATGCCAATTTCCCGCGCGTAATAGATGACATCGAGGGACGGCGGGGTGATGCCTGCTTGCGTCAGCATGGTGTGGACCTGGCCGCGGTGGTGGGTCTGGTGGTTGAACAGGGTTGTCAGGATCATCCAGACCGCCCGTTCACCGGGGCTGCCGTCGGATGCTTCGTAGCCGATGCGGGTTTGCATATCGTCTTCATCAATGCCCGCAACCAGTTCGATCAGGGCGATGTTTTCGGCTTCCTGAGCTGCTCTGAGTTCCGCGAAATTATCATACAGGATATCGTCCAGGCCGCTAAAGCCGAGTGGCGTTCCCTTGATCCGCCGGGTCCACAGGCGGTCAATCAGCAGCAGGTGATTAAGGGTCGCGTGGATAGAACCGAAATAGGCCTTGCGATCCTCACGGTAGGCATCATCAGACAAGCCGCTGACACAGTCATAGATGCGCCCATAAGCCCATTGATTGAAACCGGCAAGGGTCGGGAAAGTGTTCATGATTCAGCCTCCGTGTGAATGGTAATATTGAAGCCTTCTTCTGGCGTCGGCGGGATGAAATAACTGCTGATAAGATCGAACTCGGCTTCACTTGGGGCAAACTCATGTTGCCCGTCCTCATTGCGTTTGCTCAGGCGTTCTTTGCAAAGTTTATCGGGTGTATCAAGAAAGTGCAGTTCATGCGCCGCGTCAGCGTTCTCGAAAATGCTCCACATCCACTTTCGAAGGCCAACAGTGTTGGCCGGGAAGTCCATCACCACGCAAAGGCCTTCTTGAAGGAGCAACGTAATATGCTGCCCCATCATCGTACGCAGTCGAGTGGAATATTTGAGATAATCCTGAACCGTCGTCATTTCATCGGGATAGAGCTTTGAAAGCCACTGGTCTTCGCTGATGAGAACCGTCTTTGGATGTAAGGCAAGACGCTGCGCCAAAGTCGATTTACCTGAGGCGATTTTTCCGCAAACAAGGTGAAGAACGGGTTGTTTGTCGAGCATGCGCGCATCACCAAGGTCAGGGAGGAGAAGGGGGACGTTAGTTGGCGAGGCCCTTCGAAATCACGTAATGGCCGTCGGTGAAGCCGTCGAAGATTTCGTCGGCGTTGGGGTGGGATACCGGCACACCGGACTCGTCGGGCAACAGGTTCTGTTCCGAGACATAGGCGATGTAGGGGCCTTCTTCATTTTCCGCCAGCAGGTGGTAGAACGGCTGGTCTTTCTTCGGGCGCACGTCGGCGGGGATAGACAGCCACCACTCTTCGTCGTTATCGAATACCGGATCGACATCGAAAATGGCGCCCCGAAACGGATAGATGCGATGGCGCACAAGCTCTCCGATGCGGTAGCGGGCGGTTTTGATCGACGTCTCGTTGTGGTTCATGGTTTCATCTTCTGGTTGTCTTGTTCTGTGATAAGTTAATTTGGGCATAGGCCTTCCATTTGGCAAGTCCCGGACTACATAATATCCTGTATTCAACTTTTTCATAGTTACAAAGGTTATAGGCTTATGAGTTATCATTTTTCCACGATCATTGCGTCTGCCTCTTTTGATGACGCCATCGACACCGTCACCGCCGCGCTCAAGGAAAAGGGCTTCGGCGTGCTGACGACGATCAACGTTCAGAAGGCGATGAAGGAAAAAATTGACAAGAATATCAATCCCTACACCATTTTGGGGTCGTGTAATCCGGGTTATGCTTACAAGGCATTGCAGGCGGAAAACAAGATTGGCACGATGCTGCCGTGTAACGTCGTCGTTCAACAGCTTGACGATGGCTCTTTTGAAGTCTCCGCCGTTGATCCCATGGCCTCCATGCAGGCCATCGAAAACCCGGCCCTGGGTGATGTTGCGGCAGAAGTTCGCACGATGCTGCAGGATGTCATAAACGGCTTGTAAAAAAACATGAAGGCACCCTCTCAGAAACTTTCCCCGCCACAACCGCAAGACTACGGCCTTGACGCTGCGGATGTGCCGGGTGATGGCTTCGAGACGATTAAGCTGGGAAATTTGAGCATTCCCAAGCACTTGTCGCCGGCGCTTAATTGGGGCCTGGGCTTAAGTGTTGCCGTGCCGCTGGCCCTGTGGACGGTATGGGGGCTGGTCGCAAGCATCGACTCACGGGTCATGGGGATCACCTTCGGGGTGTTCTCCGGCATCGTCGTTTTCCAGCTTGCCGTATCCGTGGTGCCACTTTGCATCGAAGTCGGTTTGCGTGGGCTTGGCCTTCTGGTCGATGAAATATCTTCATATTTCAGTGACAAGGCGCGTGCTAAAATAGCCTATCGCAAGGCCGTGTACGCCTATCGCGATGAGCTGGCCAGGGGAGGATACGACCGGTAACAAAGAATAAAGTAGTTGGCTGTAATCTTTGCCCTGGTTGACAAAGAAGGAAGGCTTGAACGTGGCCGTTGTCGGTGAAAATGAAAATGATATGACGCCCCCGCAGGCCGAGGGACGCCCACCGCTGCCTGATTATGACCCCAACAACCCACCGCCTGAAGAACAGGCCCATCCTTCGGCGCAGCAGCGCGCCGATTTTGTCGTCAAGCGGCTCGAGCAATTCATCCGTGAAGGCCGCACCATTGCCGAGGGAATGTCGCTCAAGCAATGGATGGATATGGCCCGCTTCGAAATCTTCAACGCCCTGATCGCGGCGGAAAACGCCCATACCGATGACGAGGCCGTATCCAAGCGGCTGCTGTTCACGGTCGCCGCGTCACTGACGACCATCGGATTCTGGGGCGTGCTGTTCGCCTATGACAAGGTACAATATCTGGTCGTCGCCATTATTTTCGGCATTACCGGGATTATCTTGCTGGCCATCGTTGGCGAGTGGCGGTTGATGAAATACTTCCGCCGCCATCAGGCCCGGCAACGGGAAAAAACCCTGCACCGGGTTGAAGATCTGACGCGCCGCATCAAGCGCATGGAAAAAGAATTAAAAGAAGAACACCGGGCCCTGCAGAGTAAGCTGAAGCGAAATTATGACCGGGCGCGGGAAGATATCCTTAGTAATATTGAGGATAAAGCCTCTTAAAAACAGCTTTATAGACCTTGCGTCGGGGATTATGGTGCGGCAAACACCTCCCGAACACTTAAGGATTAAAGCTCATGCCCGTTTATCGCTCACGAACTTCCACACATGGCCGCAACATGGCTGGCGCCCGCGGACTCTGGCGCGCTACGGGGATGACCGATAATGATTTCGGTAAGCCGATTATTGCCGTCGTCAACTCGTTCACCCAGTTCGTGCCGGGACACGTTCACTTAAAAGATCTGGGCCAGATGGTCGCCCGCGATATTGAAGCCGCCGGTGGCGTCGCCAAGGAATTCAACACCATCGCGGTCGATGACGGCATCGCCATGGGTCACGACGGCATGCTGTATTCCTTGCCGAGCCGTGAAATCATCGCCGACTCGGTCGAGTACATGGTCAATGCCCACTGCGCCGACGCCATGGTTTGCATTACCAACTGCGACAAGATCACCCCGGGAATGTTGATGGCCGCCATGCGCACCAACATCCCGACGGTCATGATATCGGGCGGACCGATGGAAGCCGGAAAGATCAAGATCAACGGCAAGGATCAGTCCATCAATCTGGTCGACGCCATGATCAAGGGGGCCAATCCCGATGTCTCGGACGAAGAAGCGTTGGAGTTCGAACGCTCCAGTTGCCCGACCTGCGGATCGTGCTCGGGCATGTTCACCGCCAACTCCATGAACTGTCTGGCCGAAGCCTTAGGCATGGCGCTGCCGGGCAATGGATCCCTGGTGGCCACCCACGCCGACCGCGCAGGCCTGTTCCATAAGGTCGGCTCGCTGATCGTCGATATCACCAAACGCTACTACGAAGAGGACGACGAAAGTGTCCTGCCGCGCGCCATGGGCACCGTAAAAGGTTTCGAGAACGCCATGACCGTGGATATCGCCATGGGCGGATCGACCAACACCGTGCTGCATTTGCTGGCCATTGCCCAGGAAGCCGAATGCGACTTCACCTTGAAGGATATGGATCGGTTGTCACGTAAAGTTCCCAACCTGTGCAAAGTCGCCCCGTCACACCCGGATTATCATATGGAAGACGTTCACCGTGCCGGTGGCATCATTGCCATCATGGGCGAGTTGGAACGCGCCGGGCTTATCCACCGCGACGTGCCGAGCGTCCATGGCGGCCTGATTGGCGATGTCATTGACGCCTGGGATGTCGGTCGCAGCAATTCCGAAGAGGTCAGGGATTTCTACCGTGACGGACCGGGCGGCGTGGTGACGATCGAAGCCTTCAGCCAGTCCAAGAAGTACGACACCCTGGATCTCGACCGGCAAGGCGGCTGCATCCGCGATGCCGCCCATCCTTACAGCAAAGAAGGCGGCCTGGCCGTGCTCTATGGCAATATCGCCGTCGATGGCTGCGTCGTCAAAACCGCGGGCGTCGATGAAAGCTGCTACACGTTTTCAGGCAAAGCGTTCGTCGTCGATAGCCAGGATCAAGCCATCGCCACAATTATGGCCGGTGAAGTCAAGGAAGGCCATGTGGTGGTGATCCGCTACGAAGGCCCGAAAGGTGGTCCGGGCATGCAGGAAATGTTGTACCCGACAAGCTATCTGAAATCTATGGGCCTGGGTAAGGCCTGCGCGCTGCTGACGGACGGTCGGTTCTCGGGCGCGACTTCTGGGCTTTCCGTTGGTCATGTGTCGCCGGAAGCCGCCGCTGGCGGGGCTATCGCGCTGATCGAAAACGGTGACGTTATCGAATTCGATATTCCCAACCGCTCGGTCAATCTGAAGATATCCGATGATGAACTGGCGTCCCGCCGCACGGCGATGGAAGCCAAGGGCAAGGGCGGTTGGAAGCCCAACCGCACCCGCGTCGTCTCACAGGCATTGCGGGCCTACGCCGCCCTGGCGACATCCGCCGACAGGGGTGCCGTGCGCGATGTCGGCCAGGTTGAATAAATAGCCATAGTACAATTATGGCTATTGACCACATGCGTTGAAAAATCTACGTTCTCGATTATTATAGTATGCCGTGCCTGTGGTGAACGCGACTAATGCCAAAGCGTGGGGGCGCTTGATGGATTTTGTAACCTGGACAAATGCGTACAAGGTCGGTGTGCCTTTTGTTGATGCCGATCACCGAATTCTCGTCGATCTGATCAATCAGGCTAACGCTTGTATCGACAAGCGCGCGGAATCGGCGACGCTGGCCAGTGTGCTCGGGACACTTTTCGAATACACGGAATATCATTTCTCGCGCGAGGAGAAACTGATGGAACTCTCCGGTTATGACGGCCTGACAGATCACAAGAAAATTCACAGAACACTGGCCGGGCAAGTTCACGATATCGATCAAAGCTTTCGCGAAAATCCGGAAAATATCAGCGCTGTAGAAGTCCGCGACTTCCTCAATAACTGGTTGCTCGAGCATATTTCCGGCCACGATTTTGATTACCGGGACGCCTGTCTGAACAACAAGGCGGCGCGCGAACAAGCCGGTGCCATCCGTTTCATGGAAGAAGAAAGAATCCATAACGGGGCCGGTGACTTTGACGGCCTTTCGGTGATGGTTGTCGATGATAACAAAAACTTCCTGATGCTCGTCGAAACCATGCTCAAGGCCCTCGGTATTCGCCGTATCCAACTGGAAGCAAGTCCAAAAAAGGCATTCGATAAATTGATCAGGCGACCGACCGACCTGGTATTCTGCGACTGGGTCATGGAAGAAATGAACGGTGCCGAGTTCGCCCAGCAGGTCAAGAATATGAATTTGCCGACCAAGGTCGTCTTGCTGACCGGCTATTCAATAGAGGCCCTGCAGGAACGATCTTCCAGCGACGCCGTCGAAGGCTATCTGGAAAAGCCGATCACCGTTAAGGGCCTGTTCGACAAAATATCTTCAATCACCATTAATTAGCCGCTCTGTCGCGTTCTTCAGGGTATTGCGGCAGGTCGTCCTCGAGGGTGACCCAGGCGACTTTGCTGCGCGTCCATATGTTTTCTTGCGGCGGCAAGGTGTTTGGGTCGTCTAAAGTGGCGGTGGCGATATCGATGGTCTCGCCGTCCAAATAACAAAAGGTCAGGGTCGTTCCGCAGGCCGGGCAAAAGCCGCGCTCGGCGGCGTCGGACGAGCGGTAAAACTGCGGTCGCTCTTTTGTGAACGTCACCGCCTCGGCGGGAAAAACGCTCCAGGTAACGAAAGCCGCCCCCGCCGCCATGCGGCACTGGCTGCAATGACAGTTACAGGTGGTACTGGGCGTGCCGCTGATCCGGTAGCGAATCCGCCCACACTGACAACCGCCTTCATGGGGTTTTGTTTCAGTCATATTCAATCCTTCAACTGACACCAGATCGGGGTATGGTCTGATGGCTTTTCCCAGTTTCTCGGGGTCCGGTCGATGTCGCAACCTTGCAGGCGGTCCGCCGCCTGGGGGCTGAGAAGCAGGTGGTCGATCCTGACCCCGTGGTCTTTCTGCCAACCGCCAGCCATGTAGCCCCACCAGGTATAGCGCCCGGTTTCGGCCGTCGTCGCCCGGTAGGCGTCGGTCAGGCCCAGGTTGACGATTTTCCGGAGGGCGGCGCGGGATTCGGGCTGGAACAGGGCGTCGTCCTTGAAGGCCTCTGGGCTGTAAACATCGCCGTCTTCGGGAATGACATTGTAATCGCCGCCAAGGACAAAGGCGTCGCCGCCCTTGAGCAGTTCCTGGACGTGCTGATACAGGCGCTCCATCCAGCGAAGTTTGTAGTCAAATTTGTCGCCCGGGATTGGGTTGCCGTTGGGCAGGTAGATGCAGCCGACCCGGAGCGAGCCTGTGAAGGCTTCAAGGTAGCGGGCCTGTTCGTCGCTGTCGTCGCCGGGCAGGGCGGTCAGTTCCACATCGATGGGGAATTTTGAGAGGATGGCGACGCCGTTGTAGGTCTTCTGGCCGACCGTCGCGACATTGTAACCGAGCGCCTCGATCTCCATCCTGGGAAACGCCTCGTCGACGCATTTGAGTTCCTGCAACAAAACGATATCGGGGGCGGCCTCTTTCAACCAGCGTTGCAGATGTTCAAGGCGGGCCTTGACGGAATTAACGTTCCAACTGGCGATTCTGGTCATTTGTCGTGCATCCTGCATTTGTTTAAACGCAGGATGCACGATTCTTTAATAACGATCAAATTGATCTAAACCGCAAAAGACGTGCCGCAGCCGCAGGTCGAGGTGGCGTTGGGATTGGTCATGGCGAAATAGGAACCGATCAGGTCTTCCTTGAAATCCAGTTCCGAGCCTTTGAGGAAATCCAGCGACACTTCGTCGATGACCACTTCGATGCCGTTTTTCTCGTACAGCAAATCGTCGTCGTTGCGTCCGTCATCAAGGCTGAAGCCGTACTGGAAGCCAGAACAGCCGCCGCCGGAAACCGCCACGCGCAGGCGCATGCCGGGCTTTTCCTCCATCTCGACCAGGGCCGCGATTCGCTTCGCCGCATTGTCGGAAATGCTGAAGTTCTCTGTCTCGCTGAGGCTGCCGGTGTCGGGCATTTTGATGGTGCTCCAATTAATTCGATGGGTGATTATATCATGCCTTCCTTATGTAGTCAGGAAAATCCGTTTGTCAAAGGGTCTCCTCACTGTTGCTTGCAAGGCGCGGCCATTGTAGTTTCCGGACATGATAACAAAAATATATGCCTGTCAGCCCGCATTGAGCCGTGGACGGCTGTTTGAAGAGCCTGACAGCGCCACCAGAACATGTTTCCAGCGTGACCGCGACCGGATCATTCATTCGGCCGCTTTTCGTGCTCTGGAATACAAAACCCAGGTTTTCGTCAATCACGAGGGCGATTTTTTCCGCACCCGGCTGACCCATTCCCTGGAAGTGTCGCAAATCACCCGCTCGGTCTGTCGCGCCCTTGGCCTTAACGAGGATTTGGGCGAAGCCCTGGCCCTGGCCCATGACCTGGGTCATCCGCCGTTTGGCCACGCCGGCGAGGACGCCCTTAAGGAAATGATGGAACCCTTCGGTGGCTTCGATCACAACGCCCAGTCGCTGAGGGTGATAACCTTGCTGGAACGGCGCTACGCCGAATTCAATGGCCTCAACCTGACCTGGGAAACCCTGGAAGGGGTGGTCAAACACAATGGCCCGCTGATTAATGCCGCCAGGGGCCTGGACGATCTGCCCAGCGCCGTCGTCGAATATAACGCCAGTCACGATCTGGAACTGGCAACCTTCGCCAGTGCCGAGGCCCAGGTCGCGGCCATTTCCGACGACGTTGCCTACAATAATCACGATCTTGACGACGGCTTGCGCGCCGGTTTGTTTACCATCGAAGACCTCGCCGACGTGCCGCTGGCCGGGCCGCTGTTTGCGGAAGTCAAAAAGCAGCATCCGGACCTCGATGAATCCCGCGTTATTTACGAGGCGGTGAGAAGGATGATCGGCGACATGGTCACCGACCTGCTCGAAGAAACCGGGCGGCGCTTGCAGGATTTAGGACCCAAGTCGGCGGATGACATCCGCGCCCATAATCGCCCGGTCGCAGGATTCTCAGAAACCATGCGGGCCAACGATGCCGGCTTAAAGAAATTCCTGTTCGAAAACATGTACAGGCATTACAAGCTCAACCGAATGACCAGCAAGGCAAAACGGGTGGTCAGGGAACTGTTCAAGTTGCTGGTTGATGAACCCGAATGTCTGGCCGCCGAATGGCGGGCATTAAGCGGGGCGGCAAACTCGCAACAAACCGCGCGGACGGTGGCCGATTATATCGCCGGTATGACCGACCGTTTCGCGCTCGACGAATACCAAAATCTGTTTGACGTTCAGGCTAGAAACTCATGAATTTGTTCGATCATTTCCGCCATCAGGTGCTCGCCGTTATTGACGGCCTCGTCAGCGATGGCATCCTGCCCGAAGGCTGTGACACCACAAGAATAGGCGTCGAGCCTCCGCGCGAAGCGAGCCACGGCGATATCACCACCAATGCCGCCATGTTACTGGCCAAGCCCGCAGGCAAAAAGCCGCGCGATATTGCCGAACCCCTGGCCGAACGGTTGCGGGGACTTGAATTCGTCACCGACGTCGACATTGCCGGACCCGGTTTTATTAACCTGAAACTCGACGATGCATTCTGGCGGCAACGCCTTGGCGAGGTGCTGAAGGAAGGCACGGCTTATGGAGCGTCGAATATCGGCGCGGCTGAGCCTGTTAATGTCGAGTACGTCTCGGCCAATCCGACGGGGCCCTTGCATGTCGGTCATTGCCGTGGCGCGGTTGTAGGCGACGCGCTGGCAGCGCTTCTGCAAAAGGCCGGATTCGCGGTAACCCGGGAATACTACATCAACGACTCCGGATCGCAGATCGATACCTTGGCCCGCTCATTGCATTTGCGCTACCGGGAGGCCCTTGGCGAAACAGTAGAACAAATACCCGAAGGACTTTACCCCGGCGATTACCTGATTGCACCGGCCCAGCGCCTGGCCGCGCTCGAAGGCGACAAATGGAAAGACGCCGCCGAAGATCAATGGCTGGAACCGATATCCTTGTTCGCCATTAGCGCCATGATGGAGCTGATCCGCGACGATCTGGCGGCCCTTGGCATCAAGCACGATGTCTTTACCTCCGAACGGGCGCTGGTCGCTCGTGGCGGCGTCGAGGAAGCCATCGAAGGGCTGGCAAAGCGCGGTCTGGTCTATGAAGGCGTGCTGGAGCCGCCGAAGGGCAGGAAACCCGACGATTGGGAACCGCGCCAGCAAACCTTGTTCAAGTCCTCTGAATTCGGCGATGACATCGACCGCCCGGTCAAGAAGTCGGACGGTTCATGGACCTATTTCGCCACCGACATGGCCAACCACGAAGACAAGCACCAGCGTGGTTTCAACACCATGATCGACGTTTGGGGTGCCGATCATGGCGGCTACGTCAAACGCATGACCTCCGCCGTCAAGGCGTTGACTGAAGGGCAGGGGTCGCTGGACGTCAAATTGTGTCAAATGGTCAACCTTATGGACAACGGCGTTGCCATGAAAATGTCGAAGCGGGCAGGGACGTTCATTACCGTCCGCGATGTCATTGATCAGGTCGGCAAGGACGTTGTCCGTTTCATCATGCTGACCCGTAAGAACGACGCCCAACTGGATTTTGATTTAACCAAGGTATCGGAGCAATCGCGCGAAAACCCGGTGTTTTATGTGCAGTATGCCCACGCTCGTATTCATTCGGTGCTGCGTCACTCCGCCGATATTTTTAAAGCCGACGAGCTAACCGCCGAAGCCTTGGCCGGGGCGGCGCTTGATCGCCTGGTCGACCCTTCCGAACTGGCCTTGATTAAATTGATGGCGAACTGGCCGCGTATTGTCGAAGGGGCGGCGCTGGCCCATGAGCCGCATCGCATCGCCTTTTATCTGGGTGACCTTGCGACGGAATTCCATTCCCTGTGGAACAAGGGTACGGACAACGCCTCATTACGTTTTATTCTGCAGGATGATCTTGAGCTGACACGGGCACGATTAGCCCTTGTCAAAGGGGTCGCGTTCGTGATCGCATCGGGCTTGCACGTTATCGGGGTCGTGCCTATGGAGGAGATGCGTTAATGGCGCCTGCGCACGAAACAGACGACGAGATCGTTCCCGATCCGTCAGATGCCCTTGAATTTCAACGGATCAAACGGGCAAAGCCGAAACGCCGTGGTCCCTGGCTGATGTTTTTGGTGGTCCTGATCGGTGCCGGCGCTGGTACCGGCTGGTATTACTACGGCAGTCAGATAATGGCCGGGGATAGCGATGAGCTTAAGGTCATTCGCGCCGTCGAAGGGCCGGTAAAGGTTCGACCGGAAACACCCGGCGGCATGGCGGTCCCTGATCGCGACAAACTGGTTTACGACCGCATGAATGGCAGCACCCCGGAACCGCGGGTCGAACGTCTGCTGCCACTTCCGGAGATGCCGAAAACACCGCCTGCACCGAAGCCCGAAGTTAAGCCTGAACCTAAGCGCGTCGAGCAGCCGCCAGTGCCGGTCGAACCCAAGTTGTTGGCCAAGCCGCAAAAACTCGAGCCGGGGAAGGTCGTGCTTGAAAAACAGCCAGTAAAAGCGCCAGAGCCAGTACAGGAGGCAAAGCCTGTAGCCCCTTCGCCGATGCCTGCCGTCACAGTCAATCAAGATATGATGCCCAAGCAGCCGGAGCCTACACAACCGGCTGAAACGGCTATCTCCAGTCTTGCCTATCAAATTCAGATCGCCGCAGTGCGCACGCGAGAGCAGGCGGAAAGCGAATGGGCGCGGCTTAAAAAGATGCACGGCGATGTGCTCGCAGGTTATATCCTCAATATCGTCCGCGTCGATCTGGGTGCCGACAAGGGCATCTTCTTTCGCCTGCGGGCGGGGCCGATTGCCGGTGAAGACGTGGCCCAGGCCCTGTGTCAGAACTTGACCAAACGCAAGGTCGGTTGCCTGATCGTCAGACCCGGTAATTAAGGTGACTGAAAAGGTTCCTTTGGCGGCGATTTTCGGCTGTTCCGGTCCTACTTTAGGAGATCAGGAGCGGGCGTTTTTTGCTGACACTCAGCCGCTTGGCTTCATCCTCTTTGGCCGCAATTGTGAAAACCCTGCGCAAGTGCGTGAATTGGTCGATTCTTTGCGTCAATGCGTCGGTCGCGATAACGCGCCGGTGCTGATCGATCAGGAAGGCGGGCGGGTCCAGCGACTGAAACCGCCACACTGGCGCGATGCCCCGGCGGCAGCGGAATTTGCCGCGCTTTACGAAAAAGATAGCGCCCTTGGCATCGAAGCCGCCCGCCTCAATGCCTATCTGATCGCCCATGAACTGACTGCTCTGGGCATCACTGTCGATTGCGCGCCGGTCCTTGATGTCGTCCAGCCGGGTGCCGACCCGATCATCGGTGACAGGGCTTTCGGCGGCGATCCTTTGACGATTGCGGCGCTCGGACAGGCGACCTGCGAGGGTTTGCTTATGGGCGGCGTGTTGCCGGTGCTCAAGCACATTCCCGGTCATGGCCGGGCCGATGTGGATTCCCATAAAGCGCTGCCGCGCGTCGATGCCCCATATGAGACTCTGTCGGCCTGCGATTTCGCGCCGTTTCGCGCCCTAAAAGGCATGCCGTGGGCGATGAGCGCCCATGTCCTCTATACGGCGCTGGATGGCAATCAACCGGCGACACTGTCGGGCGATGTGATAGCGCTGATCCGGGGTGATTTGGGTTTTGACGGCGTCCTGGTTTCCGACGATCTTTCCATGCAGGCGTTGAGCGGAACATTATCCGAACGCACGACCGGGGCGTTGGCCGCCGGTTGCGATGTGGCGCTGCATTGCAATGGCGAGATGGACGAGATGAAAATGGTCGCCGCCGGTTGCCAGGGCTTGACGGCGCAAGCCTTGACGCGCATCGAACGCGGCGCGGTCATGGCCCTGGAAAATCGGGTTGCGCTGGCCGGAAGTTTTTCCGATGCGGTGTCGGCGCTAGACTCTATGATGGCCGGGGAGGGTGATTGAATTGGATTACAGCGGGTTGATGTTTACTGTCTCGATCTGGGCGTTGCCACTGTTGCTGGCGATTACCTTTCATGAGGCCGCGCACGGCTTTGTCGCCTGGCGACTGGGCGACGATACGGCCTACCGGCAAGGCCGGGTCAGCTTCAACCCGTTCCGCCATGTCGATCCATTTGGAACCGTGATCATGCCGGCCTTATTGCTGCTGGCCTCGGGCGGCAAGATGATGTTTGGATTCGCCAAACCCGTCCCCGTGGCTTTTCACAGGTTGCGCTTTCCGCGCCGCGATATGGTTCTGGTCGCCCTGGCTGGTCCCGGCACCAATATCATCCTTGCCGTTATTTCGTCCCTGCTTATCCATACGCTGTCTTATTTTCCCGCCGATGTCGGCGAATGGGTTTTTCTTAATCTGCGCAATTCCATATACCTCAATATGATTTTGGCGGTCTTCAACATGCTGCCTTTGCCGCCCCTTGATGGAGGCCGCGTTGCCGTCGGGCTTTTGCCGCACCCGCTGGCTGTTCGACTGGCAAGCTTGGAACGGGCAGGGTTTGTGATTATTCTCGGGGGTATCTTTGTTTTGCCATGGATCGGCGATAAACTGGGCTATGATTTGAATGTTTTCTACTGGCTGGTCTTCGAACCTGCGGCATATCTGTCGCAGTTGATATTCCGGCTTACGGGCGTGATTTAGAGTATGGAAACCATCGAAGAATTTGAAAATGACGTTGACCCGCAAGCGCGGTGGGTGGCCGCTTTCGTCGTCGATATTGACGGCTTCGAAGGACCAATCGACGTGCTTCTGGCTTTGGCGCGCGATCAAAAAGTGGACATTACCCAGATTTCGATCCTGCAATTGGCCAATCAGTACCTGGAATTCGTGACCATTGCCAGCCACCACAATCTGGAACTTGCCGCCGATTATCTGGTCATGGCGGCCTGGCTTGCATACCTGAAGTCGCGCCTGTTGTTGCCGGATTTGGGTGCCGAAGATGAACCGACCGGCGAGGAAATGGCCCTGGCCCTGTCGTTCCAGTTAAAACGACTGGAATCCATGCAGAATGCCGGTGCGGCACTGATGGCCCTTGATAAATTGGGTCAGGATTTCTTCGCTCGTGGTATCCCCGAACACTTTAAACTGTCACAAAAGACGGTGTTTGACGTCACCTTGCTCGACCTGCTTAAGGCCTATGGCTCCCAGGACAATGTCAAGGCAGACCGCACACTGCATATCGAAGCGTGGAATTTGCACAGTGTCGACGATGCCCTTGAACGCCTGAATATGTTCGTCGGCAAGTTGCCCGATTGGCAGTTCCTGGCAAAGTTCCTGCCTGCCGGTTTGCAAAAGGGACTGACCTTTCGCTCCGCCGTCGCCTCGACCTTCGCTGCGAGCCTGGAAATGGCCCGCGAAGGTAAGATCAGACTGCGCCAAAATGCCGCATTTGAACCTATATTTGTGCGCAGTAGCGCCGATGACTTGACGCATAGGCCGTCAGAGCTTATCGAAGCGTCCTTGAGTGATACGGACGAAGACGAATGAACGATAAACCCGACCAGAATATCAGGCTGCTTGAAGCGATTTTGTTCGCCTCTACCGACCCGGTGAAGGAAAAATCACTGGCCCGGCGGCTGCCCGAAGGCGTCGAGGTGAAGCCCCTGCTTGAGCAATTGAAAAGCGATTACCAGCAACGCGGCGTCAATCTTGTCAATGTCGGCGGTTCTTGGGCCTTCCGGACGTCCGCCGACTTGACCAATATGCTTAACCGCGAGGTCGAGGTCGCTCGCAAGCTTGGCCGCGCGACCATCGAAACCCTGGCGATTATCGCCTACCATCAGCCCATTACCCGGGGTGAGATCGAGGAAATTCGCGGTGTCTCCTTAAGCAAGGGCACCTTTGACGCCTTGTTCGATCAAGGCTGGATACATCCGCGCGGTCGTCGGCAAACACCGGGTCGACCGACAACGTGGGGTACGACGGATGGCTTCCTCGATCACTTTGGCCTGGAAAGCGTCAAGGATTTGCCGGGAATCGAAGAATTGAAGTCCGCAGGCCTGCTCGACAAACGCCCGGCTATTGACGCTTACGCGATCAGCGGTCAGGTTGCCTCCTCGGCGGCAGATGTCGCCCATATCGATGGCGTTGAGGAGCCGGAACTGGCCTTCGCGGCGGACTTGGACGATGAAACATGAACAAAGGGCTTTCACTTCCTGTTCAGATTAGGGCGACTAGATTTACTTGTTTACGATTAGCGGCGTTTGTGGCGTTGCCCTGTCCTAGGGTTTCTGCCATTATCCGCCTTCCGATTTTCCTTTAAGATTAAGTGAGAGATTTACTATGGGTGCATTTAGCATTTGGCATTGGGTTATCGTTCTTGCCGTTGTCCTTGTTCTGTTCGGTGGCAAGGGCAAAATTTCCGCATTGATGGGCGATTTTGGCAAGGGCCTCAAGTCCTTCAAGAAGGGCATGAAAGATGAAGATGGCGAAGACGCTACGGCATCCGAAGACGCACCTAAGTTGAAAGAAAGCAAAACGGAAACCGTCGATCAAAGCGCTTCTGAAGATAAGAAAAGCGGATAGATCCATTTAGTTTGCGTTGTTGAACCGGGGGCCGTTCGCTTAGGCCCTGCCTTCTTCTTTTCTTTTATTGGGAGTCCCCTTGCGCCATGTTCGATATTGGCTGGCAGGAACTTTTTATCGTCGCTGTCCTGGCCTTGATTGTCGTCGGGCCAAAGGATTTGCCGCGCGCGCTGCGCACCATCATGGGGTTGGTCCGTAAGGCCCGCCTGATGGCCCGTGATTTTCAGGACGGTCTCGACGAAGTCGTCCGTGAAGCCGATCTGGACGATATGAAAAGCAAACTCGAGGGCTTGTCCGAGGGCGATATTTCAAAGTCGCTCCAGGACACCATCGATCCGACCGGCGGCCTCGCCAGCGATCTCAACATGACTGAAATCCAGAACGATCTCGACTCCATGGGCAATGAGGGCAATGAAACCACCGAGGTTGCGCCTACAGAGGCCCCCGCTGCGCCCGCGCGTTCCGTCGGTGAAGAGGCGAAAACCCCTCAACCCAGCGCCGACAAGGAAGCTTGAGCCGTGGCCGATAGCGATCAAGAAGAAAACATCGAAGAAAGCAAGGCACCGCTGCTTGAGCATCTGATCGAGTTGCGGCAACGCATGATCTACTCGTTCCTGTCGATTATTGTGCTGTTCTTCGTTTGCTATTATTTCTCTCCGACATTGTACGATTTTCTCGTCCAACCGCTGGCCGATGTGCTTTCGACCATGGGCGGCAATCGGCGGCTGATCTTTACCGCCCTGCACGAAGCCTTCTTTACCTATATCAAGGTCGCTTTCTTTGCCGCCTTGTTCCTGGCCTTCCCGTTCATCTCCATGCAGTTGTGGCTGTTTATCGCGCCGGGGCTCTACAAGAGCGAGAAGAAGACCCTGATGCCGTTCCTGATCGCCACACCAATCCTGTTTTTCATGGGCGGTGCGCTGGTCTACTACTTCATTTTCCCGCTCGCCTGGAAGTTCTTCCTCGGGTTTGAATCCGTTGGCGGTGCCGGTGCCTTGCCGATTCAGCTTGAAGCCAAGGTCGATCAATACCTGTCGCTGGTGATGCAGCTTATTTTCGCCTTCGGCCTGTGTTTTGAACTACCCGTCGTGCTGACCCTGATGGGCCGGGTCGGCATGGTCACGGCAGACGGCCTGCGCAAGAAGCGTCGCTACGCCGTTGTCATCGCCTTCATCGCCGCTGCCGTGTTGACGCCACCCGATGTTATTTCACAGATCGGCCTGGCGTTCCCGACGATCCTGCTTTACGAAATTTCGATCATTGCCGTTGGCATGGTACAAAAGGATAAGGTCGAAGATGACGATGAAATCGATGACGATGATGACGACGACGATGTAGAGGACGGGCAAAAGGCCAAAGCCGAAGAAACGACGGAAACCTGACATGTTCGATATAAAATGGATTCGTGAAAACCCTGAGGCTTTCGACAAAGGGTTGGCACGGCGTAATCTGGAACCCCAGTCCGAAGCCCTGATCGCGCTCGATAAAAAGCGTCGACAAGCCGAGACTCAGGCCCAGGAACTGCAGGCCAGTCGCAACAAATTGGCCAAGGAAATCGGCAACGCCAAGGCACGCGGCGAGGACGCAAGCGAAATCATCGCCGAAGTCTCACGCTCCAAAGAAGCCCAAGGGGCCGCCGAAGATGATGCCCGTACTTTAACCGAAGAGCTGACCACGGCACTTTCGGTCATTCCCAATCTGCCAAGCGATAGTGTCCCCGATGGGGTCAGCGAGGCCGATAACCGCGAAGAGCGCAAGTGGGGCACAATCCCAAGCTTCGACTTCGCGCCGAAGGAACACTTCGAACTGGGCGAGGCCCTGGGGCTGATGGATTTCGAGACGGCGGCGAAGATGTCCGGTGCCCGCTTCGTCGTGCTGAGCGGCGCGCTGGCGCGTATGGAACGGGCTTTGGCTGGCTTCATGCTCGACCTGCATACGGGCGAGCACCAACTTACCGAGGTCAATCCGCCGGCCCTCGTGCGCGATACGGCACTTTATAATACCGGCCAGTTGCCGAAATTCGGTGATGATCTGTTCAAGACTGATGATGGCTTCTGGCTAATCCCGACAGCCGAAGTGCCGCTGACCAATATTGTCGCCGACACCATCATGGATGAGGCCACTCTGCCGCGCCGGATGGCGGCGATGACCTGGTGTTTCCGTTCCGAAGCCGGGTCGTCGGGCAAGGATACCCGTGGCATGATCCGTCAGCACCAGTTCACCAAGGTCGAAATGGTCTCGATCGTAAAGCCTGAGAAATCCGACGCAGAACTGGAACGCATGACCGGCTGCGCCGAGGAAGTGTTGAAACGCCTGGGGCTGCCATACCGGGTCGTTACCCTGTGTACGGGCGACCTGGGTTTCGGTGCGCGCCGGACTTACGATCTTGAAGTCTGGCTGCCCGGTCAGGACAGCTACCGGGAAATTTCCAGTTGTTCAAACTGCGGCGATTTCCAGGCCCGCCGCATGAAGGCGCGTTTCCGTCCCGAGGGCGAGAAGGCGACACAATTCGTCCACACCCTGAACGGTTCGGGCCTGGCCGTCGGTCGGACGCTGGTGGCGGTGCTCGAGAACTATCAACGCGCCGATGGCTCCATCGTCGTGCCCGAAGCGCTGCGCCCGTATATGGGCGGACTCGAGGTCATATCAGCCGATGCGTGAACGGGTGAAATCTTTAAGCAAGGCGCGGGTGCTGATTTCCAACGATGACGGTATCGACGCGCCGGGTCTGAAGATGCTGGAGCGCGTCATGGCCAAGCTGGCCGGGGAAGTCTGGGTCGTCGCCCCGGAAACCGAACAGAGTGCCGCCAGCCATTCCCTGACCCTGCGCCAGCCTTTACGTATCCGCAAGGTGTCTACCCGGCGTTTTGCCGTCAACGGCACCCCGACCGATAGCGTCCTGCTCGGCATCAATGAAGTGATGAAGGGGTATCGTCCCGATCTGGTGCTTTCGGGCGTCAACAAAGGTGGCAATCTTGGTGAAGACGTTATTTATTCCGGCACCGTGGCCGCGGCCATGGAAGGCACGCTTATGGACTTCCCGGCGATTGCCCTCTCTCAGGTTTGCCGTGACCGGCATCCAGTCAAATGGGCGACAACGGAAAAGTGGCTGCCTAAGGTTCTTAAAGGCTTGATGAAAATGACGTTTCCTCGCTCGGTGCTGATTAATGTCAATTTCCCCGATGTCGTGGCGAGCGCCGTTAGTGGTATCGAGATTACCCGTCAGGGCCGGCGCAAAATCGGTGGAGACCTGCAATCGGGTGTCGATCCTCGTGGCGAGACCTATTTTTGGGTCGGGCCGCAACGGGTGGAAGACAAGTTTCGCAAAGGCACGGATCTGGAAGCGGTCAACCGTGGTGCCATATCGATTTCGCCCCTGAGCACGGACTTGAGTCATTCCGGGGCTTTAAAGAAATTGAAGGAAATATTTTAGGTGTTCGAAGAAGACGGCAAGGCGCTGCTTATTCTGGAATTACGCCGCGGCGGGGTGACCGACCGCCGTGTCGTCGATGCCATGGAAAGGGTTCCGCGCGAAATGTTCGTGCCGAGCGCTTTACGCGAACAGGCTTACGAGAACATCGCCCTGCCCATCGGCCACCATCAGACCGTCAGCCAGCCGCTGACGGTCGGCCTGATGACCCAGGCCCTCGACGTCAGCGACCGCATGAAGGTATTGGAAATCGGCACCGGGTCGGGTTACCAATCGTCGGTGTTGTCACCACTGTGTCGCAGGCTCTATACGATCGAGAGATACCGGGAACTGATGCGCGGCGCGGAACAGCGATTCGAAGAACTGCGCTTTACCAACATTACCACCCGGGTCGGTGACGGCTCCATGGGCTGGAAGGAACAAGCCCCGTTCGAACGGATCATCGTCACCGCCGCCGCCCATGACATTCCGCCGATGCTGGTCGCACAATTGGCTATTGGCGGTATAATGGTGGTGCCGGTCAATGATGGCCGCGACGAGCACGACCAGCGACTGCTGAAAGTCATACGAACCGAAGAAGGGGTGGAAACCGAAGAGCTCGGCATTACCCGATTTGTCCCGCTTGTCGAAGGCGACGAGCCTTAAGGGTCAAGAATATTTTTGCACAGCAAGCTTGACGGCGGTTCACTATATATAGATAAGGTGCGCCCCGCTGTTTCGTGGCGCACGCAACGCGCAAATCCGAAAGAAATGACATGACAGAATTTGAAGGCGTCGTCGTAGCGCTGAGCCAGGCATTGAATAAACGTGGCTACACGGAGCTTACGCCGGTGCAACAGGCCGTCCTGGCACCTGAGCTGCGGGATGCCGACGCCCTGGTTTCCGCCCAGACGGGATCGGGCAAGACCGTCGCCTTCGGTCTGGCCATTGCGCCGACTTTGCTTGCCGGGGCGGAACGCTTCGAGCGGGCAACAGCGCCACTGGCCCTGGTCGTCGCCCCGACCCGCGAGTTGGCCTTACAGGTCAGGCGTGAACTGGAATGGCTGTTCGAGCTGACCGGGGCGTCTATCGCCTCATGCGTCGGCGGCATGGATATGCGCGAAGAACGCCGCGCCCTCAATCATGGTGCGCACATCGTCGTCGGCACACCGGGACGGCTGCGTGATCATATCGAACGCGGCTCCTTCAATACCAAGGGCCTCAAGGCCGTGGTCCTCGATGAAGCCGATGAAATGCTCGACCTGGGCTTTCGCGATGACCTGGAATACATTCTCGACGCCTCGCCAAGCGGGCGCCGCACGTTGATGTTTTCGGCCACCGTGCCACGCACCATCACCACCCTGGCCAAGCGTTACCAGCGCGACGCTGTGCGGGTATCGACGACGTCCGATCGCGAGCAACATCTCGACATCGAATACCGGGCGCTGACCATCGCGCCTAATGATCGGGAAAATGCGATTATCAATGTGCTGCGCTATTTCGAAGCGCAAAACGCCCTCGTCTTTTGCGCTACCCGCGCCACCGTCAACCACATGACCTCGCGCCTTAACAACCGGGGATTTTCGGTTGTCGCCTTGTCGGGTGAATTAAGCCAGAACGAACGCACCCACGCCCTGCAAGCTATGCGCGACGGTCGGGCCCGTGTCTGCGTTGCCACCGATGTTGCGGCGCGTGGCATTGATCTGCCGAATCTGGAACTGGTTATTCACGCCGATATTCCGAAAAACCGGGAATCGCTTTTGCATCGCAGTGGGCGCACCGGACGCGCCGGGCGCAAGGGTGTGTGTACCCTTATCGTGCCGCACAACATGCGCAAGCGCACCGAACGGCTGCTCGGCAGTGCCAACATCGATGCGGCCTGGGCGAAACCGCCTTCGGCCAAAGAGATCATGATGCGCGACCGCGAACGGATACTCGACGATCCTTCCTTCAGCACACCTTTGAGCGAATTCGAGCAAACCTTCGTCACTGAACTTCTGGCCAAGCACAGCGCCGAACAGGTCGCCGCGGCCTTCGTCAGGCAGAATTTTGCCGAACGCTCGGCGCCGGAAGAATTAATCGATACCGGCCCTGTAGAACCGCAACAGCAGAGAACTTCACGAGAAGACTTCAAGAATGGCGTCTGGTTTTCGTTGAACGTCGGGCGCGATCAAAATGCCGAGCCACGCTGGCTGCTGCCGATGTTGTGCCGCGCCGGTCACATTACCAAGAATGAAATTGGCGCCATCCGCATTCAGCAAACCGAGACCTTTGTCGAATTGACCCGCGAAAGCGTCGAGAAATTCCAGGAAGCTGTCGGCCCCGGCGGTAAGGTCGACAAGGGCGTTATCCTGACCCGCCTGGACGGTATTCCCGATGTTGCCAGGGGCGGCAGCGGCAAAAAAACCTTTGCTAAAAAGAAGCCCTACAGTGCCGACAAATCCGCGGACAGATCCGGTGGCCACGGGGATTTCAAGCCAAGAGGCAGGTTTGTCAAAGAACAACGCGATACAGGTGGTGATGATAAACAGCGCGACAAACCGCGCGACAAACCATGGGAAAAGTCCAAGGACAAGCCTAACGAAAAAACCTGGGACAAGCCCAAGGAGAAAACCTGGGACAAGCCCAAGGGGAAAACCTGGGACAAGTCGGCCAAGAAGCCCACGAGCAAGAAACCCTATCAAAGCCACTTCGATAAGGATGGAGCACCCAGTGGTGGGGCGAAAGCACCCGGTTCGAGTCCGCTGAAGCGCAAGAAGAAGCAGAAAAAACCGGCCTTTAAGTAAGCGCCTCTTCACCACGATGATTGAAGAATGTCGGCTCCTTGGTGATAATCAGGGATGATTCGGACCTTACCCCTGAAACAGGGTTCTATCCTGTTCATTGTTTTGCTCGTGCTGAGCGCCTGCGGGTGGGCCGAATGGCCACCGCCCGATGACGGCCCGAGGGCTACCAACCGGCCGCAAACGACAAGCGGGTCTTCGCAAGCCTTTATTAATGCCGATGCGATCATCGTCGGTAAGGGCGATACGGTTTATGGCTTGTCCAGGCGGCATCGAATATCGGCCCGGGCGATTATTGAAGCCAACAAACTGCAAGCGCCTTACGTGCTTACGCCCGGCCAGCGACTGGTCTTGCCCAGGGCGCGGGACTATGTCGTCAAGCGCGGTGATTCCTTAAGCGTCATTGCCGCAAAGACAAATTCCGACATGTACGCAATCGCCCGTCTTAATGGTCTTAAGGCCCCTTATACCATCAACATCGATCAACGCCTGGCTTTGCCCGATGCCAACCGCGCCCAGCCTGTCAGTATCCCCATCGCCGAAGCCGCGGCCCCCAAGCGGACGTCGCTTAGCACCAAAGCACGGCCGAAGCAGCAGGCCGTCGCGGCCCCGCCGGTCAGATCAGGCAAGGGTTTCCTGTGGCCGCTTAAGGGTAAAATTGTCTCGACTTACGGCGGTAAATCGCAAGGCTTGAAGAACGACGGCATCAACATTGCCGCCCCGCGCGGCACCCATGTGATGGCGGCGGAGAACGGTGTTGTCGCCTATGCAGGTAACGAGCTGCGCGGCTTTGGCAACTTGCTGTTGCTCAAGCACACGGGTGGCTGGATCACGGCTTATGCGCATAACGAGACGCTTCTGGTCAAGCGCGGCGATAAAATCAAAAAGGGACAAACCATCGCCAAGGTCGGTTCATCGGGTAGCGTCCAGGTGCCGCAGCTTCATTTCGAACTGCGCAAGGGCAAGGTAGCCATCGATCCGATTAAATACCTGCCGAAGGCCTGACCCGGCTCATTGGTTATCAAGCGTGACGATCACGGAGCCATCATCAGTCTGGGTAATCGAGTAACTGTTGGAGTCATGTTCGTGCTGGTGGCTGAGGGTTATGCTGTCATGCTTGTCGCCAACAATACTGATCTTCACATTGTTGCCTTTGTTTTCGATGGCAATATCTTCGCTGTTAAAGCCTTCAAAACGGATGATGTCGCCAAGATCGAAGTCGTCGATTTTGACCTTTCCATCGCCGTGCTGAAAAGTGAAGACGGAGTCCTTAACGTCATTGTCGCCCGAGAAGTCCACATCGTCGTCCTTGTCCGCGATGTCCTGGCTATTGCTGTCGTTTCCGGCAGATACGACTGAATCTTCTTTTTCATCATCATCGGTATCGGCTGTATCGGCGGTTCTATCAGGTTCAGGTTCGAGCTGTGGTGCCAAGATGACCGGTTCGGGTTCCGGCTCTGTTGGTTCAGGGGCGAGCGTTGAAGTGGGCGGTACGGGAGTCGGTTCAGGAGTTGGCTCGGTTGCCACGATGATCGGTTCGGGCTCCGGCTGCGATGGTTCTGGGGCGAGCGTTGAAGTGGCCGGAACGGGAGTCGGTTCAGGAGTTGGCTCGGTTGCCAAGATGACCGGTTCGGGGGTTGGCTCAGGAGTTGGCTCGGTTGCCACGATGACCGGTTCGGGCTCCGGCTGTGATGGTTCAGGGGCGAGCGTTGAAGTGGCCGGTACAGGGGCCAGTTCGACCTCCGCGCTGGCAAGGGAGCGCGTCGGCTCCGTCTGCGTGACGATGAGATCGGGTCGTGTCGCGTCATTGAGTGGCGGGGCAGCAAAAGCACGCGCCGTCGGCACACTTTGGAGCGTTGTGGTGTAATCGCCATCGACAACTCTGAATTCAGGGGGGCTGTCGCCTTGGATCTCTTCAGCAATACCGGCATCGGTTACGAAAGCTGCGATATTTTCCGACGCTTCCTCGCTCAGAGGTTCCTTGGTTAATTCTTCTTGGGCCAATTCTTCCTGGGCCAGTTCTTCCTGGGCCAGTTCTTCATCAAGGGCAAGAGTCTCTTTCGTGAACAGTTCGGCCAACGGGGTCGTACTTTCCGTGCCGCCGTATTCGATCAGTTTCGGATGACTGCCGTTGGCAAAATAACCACGAACGGCAATGACGACGCCGTCCAGGGAACGGATCATCAAATCGTTGCCGTGTCTGGCGAATTCGCTATTGGAAAGGCTGAAATCAATTGGCAGGACAATACTTGAACGGCCCACAGCATCGATCACCACATGCGGGGTGGTCAGTTTCCAGTTTTCGCTACTCGATGCCGCGCCGACCATAGCAATCTCCTGCATCAAATGTATTTACACATTCAACAACCTAGAAAATTGCTGCCCGTCTGTCAGTGATCTGGCTCACACCCCAGAGAAAATAAGGGTTTACAGGTTTTTCCCCAACTGTCCGGCCAGGTGCTGGATAAACTGCCAGGCGGTGCGTCCGGAACGGGCACCACGGGTGACCGTCCACTCGATGGCCCGGGCGCGTAGGTCGTCGGTCGCGATTTCCAGTCCATAATAATCAACATAGCCATCGATAATGTCGAAATAGGTCTGCTGGTCGCAGTTGTGAAAACCCAGCCACAGGCCGAAGCGGTCCGATAGGGAGACCTTTTCCTCGACCGCCTCGGCCGGATTAATGGCGGTTGAGCGTTCGTTTTCGATCATGTCGCGGGGCATCAGGTGGCGGCGGTTTGAAGTCGCGTAAAAAATCACGTTGTCGGGGCGACCCTCGATGCCGCCTTCGAGAACCGCTTTCAACGATTTATAGGCCGAATCCTCGCCGTCAAAAGACAGATCGTCGCAAAAAATCAGGCAACGCCGCTCGCAATTGCTCAGTAGACTGAGCAACAGGGGCAGCGATGGAATATCCTCGCGGTGGATTTCAACCAGGGCCAGGGCAGGGGACATGGTTTCATTGACCCGGGCATGGACGGCCTTGACCAGGGAACTTTTTCCGGTGCCGCGCGCACCCCACAGCAGGGCGTTGTTGGCGGGCAGGCCTTTGGCGAAATTCAGGGTGTTATCGAGCAGGATGTCGCTCTGGTGGTCGATCCCCTTAAGCAAGCCAAAATCGACCCGGTTGACCTTATCGACCGGTTGCAGGGAAGCTCCCTGGGTGTGCCAGACGAAGGCGTCAGCGGCGTTGAGGTCGTTGCCGGTGCTCGCTGGTGGGGCGAGGCGCTCAAGGGCATCGGCGATGCGGCTGAGTACGGGTTTTAGGTCAAATTCGGGCATGGCATCCAGATTCCTGTAATTATCGTTTTTAAGGCAGGACGATAGCGGTTGCAAGTCGCGTCGGGGACGTTATAGTCCCTCGCTTGCCGGATTTTTCGGCACTTTAATGTTTTTAAATCGGGGAGTCCCATGAGTTTTATTTCGCCAGCCTACGCCCAAGCCGCCGGTGGTGCCGGTGGTGCCAGTGGTCTCGAGGCTATGTTCCCGTTGATCCTGATTTTCGTCGTCTTCTATTTCCTGCTGATTCGTCCACAGCAAAAGAAGGCAAAAGAGCACAAGGCCATGTTGGAAGCCGTTCGTCGTGGCGATAAAGTCGTTACCGGCGGCGGAATTATAGGCACCGTCACCAAGGTTTCCGATGATCAGGAAATCACCGTCGAAATCGCCGACGGGGTCAAGGTTCGCGTCCAGCGTGGCCTGCTTGCCGCCGTGTTGAGCAAAACCGAACCGGTCAAGGAAGACAAGAAGGACAAGAAAGACGACAAGTCCGACAAGTCCGGTGTCGGCGATGAAGACAATGGCGTCGTTTCCAAGCTGAAGGGCTTGTTGGGCGGAAAAAGCTGAGGCCATGATTTATTTCGCCAAATGGAAAGTCATCCTGATCCTCGGCATCTGCCTGCTCGGTGTGGTTTTTGCAGCGCCTAATTTTCTGAGTGCTCAACAGGCCGCCGCCTTGCCGTCCTGGATGCCCAGTAAGCAGGTTAGCCTTGGTCTCGATCTTCAGGGTGGTTCTCATCTGTTGCTTGAGGTCGCCGTCGACAGTGTCCTGGCTGAGCGCCTGGAGGCGGTGGTCGATACCATGCGCACGGCCCTTCGCAAGGCGCGCATCAATTACGGTGAACTTGGCGTCGATGGGATGGCTGCCGGAGTCAAGATCAAAGACCCCGCCCAGACCGAACAAGCGCGTCAGTTGATGCGAAATCTGGATAGCGACTTTACCGTCGAGGTTACAGATATTAGCCGCATTACTTTGCGACTGACTGAAAAGTCGATCCGCGACCGGCGGACTGCGGCTATTGAGCAGTCCATTGAAATTGTCCGCCGCCGCATCGATGAAACCGGAGTCCGCGAACCGACCATCCAGCGTCAGGGTGAAGACCGTATTCTCGTCCAGCTTCCGGGACTGGATGACCCAGAGCGGGTCAAGCGGCTGCTTGGCAAGACGGCGAAACTATCATTCCATCTGGTCGATGAACGCCCGGTGCCATCGCTTGGCGGCCGGGTGCCGCCGGGATCGATGCTGATGCCGTCGGCCGACGAGGCCGGTGTTGACGGGCGTCCGCGCATGTATCTTTTGCATAAGAAGGTGATGCTCAGCGGCGATACCCTGATCGACTCGCAACCGACCTTTCAGGACAACCAGCCGGTGGTTAATTTCCGTTTCGATACGGTCGGCGGCAAACGCTTCGGCAAGGTGACGACCGATAACGTCAACAAACTGTTTGCCATCGTTCTTGACGGCAAGGTCATCAGCGCCCCGGTTATTCGTGAACCGATTTTGGGCGGCAGCGGCGTCATTTCGGGCAACTTCACGGTGCAGGGGGCCCAGGATCTGGCCTTGTTGCTGCGTGCCGGTGCGCTGCCTGCACCCCTTCAAATTCTTGAAGAACGTTCTGTCGGGCCGGGCCTCGGTGCCGACTCCATCGCTGCGGGTAAAATCGCCTCGATCATCGGTATGGCCCTGGTCATTGGCTTTATGGTTGTCGTCTATGGTCGTTTTGGACTGATGGCCGATGTCGCCCTGCTTGCCAATATTATCCTTATTGGCGCGGCGCTATCGCTTTTGCAGGCGACATTGACGCTGCCCGGCATCGCCGGCATCGTCCTGACCATCGGCATGGCGGTTGACGCCAATGTGCTGGTGTTCGAGCGCATTCGCGAGGAAGTGCGCGCCGGGCGGACGCCGATTTCATCTATCGATGCGGGTTATTCGCGGGCCATTATGACGATTATCGACGCCAACGTTACCACCCTGATCGCCGCCGTCCTGCTTTACCAGTTCGGTTCCGGCCCGGTCCGCGGTTTCGCCGTGACTCTGGCCATTGGCATTCTGACATCATTGTTTACGGCGATCATGTTGACCCGTTTAATGGTCGTGGCGTGGTTGCGTAAAACCCGCCCTGACAAATTACCCATTTAGGACTGAGCCATTGCGTGGATTGAAATTGATACCGAGCGACATCAACCTGAGCTTTATCCCGCGCAGGGTCCTGTTTTTCGTCTTTTCGGCCCTGCTGGTCGTAGGATCGATCGGGCTATATGTCTCCAAAGGACTGCAATACGGCATTGATTTCAAGGGTGGTATCCTGATCGAAATCAGAACCACGGACGGCCCGGCCAATATCAAGGCCATGCGGTCCAACTTGTCGGCCTTGAAATTGGGCGAGGTCGGTCTTCAGGAATTCGGTGCTACCGATGAAGTGCTGATCCGTATTCAGGCCCAGGAAGGTGGCGAGGTGGCGCAGCAAGCGGCTATCGAGAAGGTTAAGGTCGCTCTCGGCAGTGGCGTTGAATACCGGCGTACTGAATTCGTCGGGCCGAAAATCAGCGACGAGCTGTTCTGGGACGGTATTTACGCCGTCGGCGCAGCAATTTTCGCCATTCTGGTCTATATCTGGTTCCGCTTCGAATGGCAGTTTGGCATGGGTGCCGTTGTCGCCCTGATCCACGATGTGATCAGCACCATCGGCATATTTTCCCTGTTGGGCTTGGAATTCAATTTGACGACGGTGGCAGCGGTCCTGACCATTGCCGGTTATTCGATCAACGATACGGTCGTCGTTTATGATCGGGTGCGCGAGAATTTGCGACGTTACAAGTCGCTTCCTTTCCCTGAGTTGCTGAATAATTCGATCAACGAGACCCTGTCGCGCACGGTGATGACCAGTTTCACCACCCTGCTTGCCTTGTTTGCCCTTTATATTCTTGGCGGTGAGGTCCTGCGTGGCTTCAGCTTTGCGATGATTTGGGGAATTGTAATCGGTACCTATTCGTCGGTCTGTCTGGCCGTGCCGGTGCTGCTTTATATGAAGATCGAACGGCGCGCCGGCGGTTCAGACGAGGAGGCGGCGGCCAAACAGGCCCCGTAAACACCATTTCCCTTGATATCACACCGCAGGTTGCCGCCTCCCGAATGCTTCTTAAGGGCTATGGCGACGGCGGTTTCCGCGTCGCGGGAAAGCGTCTGGAAGGTTCTCACATCATCTTCCCCGAACAAACCGCGCCCTGGTCGGTTACGTCGGTGGACGCCATTACCCTTGCAAGCCTCGGTGCGGTCATCGACAAGTCGGATGAGATCGATATCCTGATCGTCGGTTGTGGCGTCGAATTCGCGCCCATCCCCGACGACCTTAAAGAAGCCCTGAAAGAACACGGCATCGTCCTGGAATGGATGGACACGGGGGCCGCATGTCGGACCTTCAATGTGTTGCTGGTCGAAGACCGCCCGGTCGCCGCGGCCCTGATCGCGGTTTAGGACAGAATACGACCGCTCACTCACTCACGTCTTTGAATGACAGTGGCGGCATCGGGCGGCGGTCAATTTCCAGGTTAAATATATCAGGGCGTCCATAGTGGCCCGCTACATCAAGGGGTTTGCGTGAATTGCGGGCTTCTTGCGGATCGATGGTCGCGTATAAAATACCTTTTTCCTGATGCAGTGGCCCGGCGACAATGCCACCGAAAGGCTTGACCACGACAGCGTCACCGGAATTCATCCATTCGTCGTCGGTGAACAGCTCGTCGCGTCCGGGAAACGTCTTGGGGATATCCATCCCTTGCAAGGCCGTCGCCGTGCTGACGACCCAGCAGCCGCCTTCACGGGCGATATGGTTCATTGAATCGCGCCAGATGTCGCCGCTATCCCATGTCGGTGCGATATAGATATCGATGTTTTGCGCATAAAGCGCATAGCGCGCCAGAGGCATGTAGTTTTCCCAACAAATCAGGCAACCGATCCGGCCAACCGGCGTATCGACGACCTTAAGGCCGCTGGCATCGCCCATTCCCCAGACCATCCGTTCAGGGTTTGTCGGCATCAATTTTCTATGGCGGTTAAGAATAGAGCCGTCCGGCCCAATGACAACCACGGTATTGAAGAGGGTGGAGCCGCTGAATTCAGAGTCGATTTCATTGAGGCCCATGACCACGACGACTCCGTGTTTCTTGGCGGCTTCTGTAAGGGGTTTTAATCCACCTGCCATAATATCGACGGAATTTCTTCGCAGTTCGCCATGAAGGGTATTACCAAGGGCCATGTCTGCGCCGGGGCGCAGTCGCCATATCCAGGTGGGATATCCAGGCAGGTAAGCTTCTGGAAAAACGATCAGTTGCGCACCCTCGGATGCGGCCTCATCAACGGTTTCCAAGGCTCGGTCCATGGTGGCTTTAAGGTCAAGAAGCACCGGCGGCTTTTGGCAAACAGCAATCTTTACGTCCATGAAACTCTCCTGGTTATAAGGCGACACGCTGCTGAAAATCTTATTTTGATTCTGATCACTCTGGCAGTACCTCGCCAGAGCCGCCAAATTCAGCAGGAAAATCTTTCATTTTGGGAAGTCCATCCTTCATGGGTAGAACCGTCTCTGCATAATTCACATGAATTCCAGGTTCGAACTTTAAACCTGGCAGCATAGCGGCGTAGACATCGACCAAACCCAAAGTGGGATGGACGGTCATAACGTGGCCTCCACATTTCGTACAATATTGCCGATCGCTGTTGTCTGTCTTTCGGTATTTTCCAATGTACCGGGAACCCTTGGTAATTTGTACGGCACCCGGTTTCCACAAAGTGAAGGCATTGACGGGTCCCGCCGACCAGGAGCGACAAGATTCGCAGTGGCAATAACCCATCCCTTCGGGTGCGCCAGTTACCGTTACCTCAATGGCTCCGCAAAAACACTTTCCCTTATGGTTCTCGCTCATGGAAGCTCTCCCTTTAGCCCGATATTTCGAAGTACGTAAACTCTATCTATGATGAGATGAATTAACGGTGCCAGTGCACGAACTGTACCAACCCAGTATAGTTTCTGTACTAGACGGAGTGATGCCGGGTGGATACGTTGGACTGAATGTATAAAGGGGGCGTCATGGCAACGGTGAGTTACAATCAGTTCTGCCCAGTCGCAATGGCATCAGAGATACTTTGCAGCAGATGGACGATCATAATAATGCGGGAACTTTGTGCCGGTTCGACGCGTTTCAATGACCTTCGGCGGGGGGTGCCGCGGATGTCGCCTACCTTGCTGTCGAAGCGACTGAAAGAACTTGCAGCCCACGGCATTGTCGAGCGGACCCTCATCCAGAAAAGGCCGGAAATCTTTGAATATCGATTGACCAAGGCGGGCGACGAACTTCGCTCCGTAGTTGAAGTCATCGGTATCTGGGGCCATCGGTGGGTTGAGACAAACCCAAGTTTGGAGAATCTTGATCCAGACTTGCTGATGTGGGATATGCGGCGCAGCCTGAATGTAGAACCGTTGCCACCACGCAGAGTGACCGTCCAGTTTACTTATCCAGAATTGCCAATGGCTCAACAAAATTATTGGCTGTTGATCGATCCCACACATGGTACCGATCTGTGCGCGGTCGACCCCGGATTTGATGTTGATCTTTTTTGCCATTGCGACTTACGCACGATGACGGCTATTTGGTTAGGTTTTGATACAGTATCAAAGGCAGTTTCTGACGGGCGCATGATACTGACGGGTGATAAGGAATTGACGGCAAACATGCAGCTGTGGCTAGGATTAAGCCCCTTCGCAACTCAGGAAAAGCAGGTCAATTGAAGGCGCTTACTGCGGCATTTCCTGTCATCGCTTAAGTTTCCTTTGTCTCTCTCAACAAGTACGGGACGTAAGCCATGTCCGATTTCAGGATATGATTTTTAAGCCATGAGATGAGGAATTCCATGAACTCGTCTAAATCGAAGGCCAAGGGATCGGCCCGGTATGAGGCCATGTAGTCGAGTACGCGCTTCTGTAGTTTGCGATGCTCCTCTTTGTGGCTGTCCAGGTCTGGGTAGGCTGCCGCCGCCATCAGTTGCTCCTCGCGCTCGAAGTGGGCATGGACATAATCGACCAGTTCGGTGATCGCTATATCAAGCTCGTTCGTGGCATCCTCTATCTGCACATAACCATAGAGGTCTCCAATTAATGAAAATAGTTTTCGATGGTCCGTATCAATCGACTCGTTTCCCGTCAGGAACTTATCGGACCAATTTACGTATTGCACAACAACCTCCCAGTTAATTTAGTTCACCACGTTATTCTTGAACCTTGAATCGTTGAAGTTAAACATGCCGCTGCCATCAATCATCTTCTTTGCCAAGAAAGACCATTGCCATGGGGATGGCGGAGAGTACGAAGGACGACACGAAAACAATAAACAAGATATTGATCTGGGCGTTGCCAGTAATACCAAAATCTGCCAAAAACATGCCGACAAACCAGGTAAATATAGCGCCGACGATGGCGCTGAACCCGGAAATCAAGGCGATAAGAATTAGAATGCTGGTAAATGAACGGTGGCTTTTCTGCTTTTTCTTGTGTTTTGTTGCATCGGCTTTTTCTTCTACCTTCTCCTCCGAAGGTTTCTCTGTAGAGCTTCGTGGTGGATGATACTTTTTCTGACCTGGGGCGTAGATATTGTATTCTTTGGACGTGCCTTGTTCGGGGTCATAGATTTCCTGGATTACCTTGATACTCTGGATGTGTTTTTGACCATTCAGGGCCTTGGCCTCTTCGATGGCTTGCTCTTTGTCTGATTGCGAATAACGGGCGTGAATTTCCCAACGCCCATCTTGCTTTACGAGAACTTCGTAATGTGTCTGATGAGTCATCGGGAACTAACCGCTGTTCCTGTGACGGCTGGCGACACAAGTTTGCGCCCCATACTCCACCGTATATACAACAATGAAAACCGCTGTGAGAAGAATTTCTTCTAATTTCATATTGCCCCCAATACGAAAAAATAAGATCAAATAACGAGTCTAATATAACATTGTAAGGTTGTAATACCTAATTTGAAATTAATTTATGGGAGGATCAGAAGTGTGATAATGCATCAAGAGGCATCATTCCCTTGAGCAGACGAGACAAAAAAACGGCACCCGAAGGTGCCGCTTTTCGTGAATTTCAGTTTTGGCTCAGCAGACGTTGTGTGGCGGTGCCAGACAGGCTGGTTTTAATGTGGCATTTCAACGGTGATTTTAATGCCTGAATACCAGGCCGCGACGTTTTCGATGTCTTCGTCGCTTAACATGCTGGCGATGATACTCATTTGTTCGTGTTGACGCTTGCCCGACTTGTAGGCCTTAAGCTGGGCGATAATATAGAGTTCCTGCTGGCCCGATAGATTGGCAACCATGGGCATGGTGCCGATGCCGTCCATGCCGTGACAGGTCTGGCAGACTTGTTCGGCCTTGAGCTTTCCGGCGGCGGCGTCACCGGCCCAGGCCGGGTTGCTCAATGCGGCGCTAAACAATAGCGATAACGCCAGAGACAGGGCGATGTTGTTTGTCATTGCACGAAGAATTCCTTTTTGAAGTGCGGCTTAAAAGAAAATGGACCGGGCGTTGAGCCCGGTCCATATCTTTTTTTGTATGCGGCTGGGTATCGATCTACTTCTCGTAAGAAATACGATAGATCGCACCGGCCTTGTCGTCGGAGACCAGGATCGAACCATCGACGTATTGCTCGACGGCGACAGGACGACCAAGGTAGAGGCCGTTCTCGTTCATCCAGCCTTCGGCGAAAGGCTCGGTCTTGGCGGCATCGCCCTTGTCGTCAAGGAAAGTGACCATGACACGGGCACCGCGAGGTTTAACCGCATTCCAGGAGCCATGCTGGGCGCTGAAAATCGCGTTCTGGTATTTTTTCGGGAACATCTTGCCGCTATAGAACATCATCCCCAAATCGGCGGCGTGGGCGATCGTTTCAACCTGCGGCTTGACGTAGCGGCTGGCTTCATCCTTGGGAATGGTTTTGTCTTTGTATTCGCCGGTTCTGGTCGAGCCACCGCCATAATAGGGGTGGCCGTACCACATGCCTTCTTTCGGCATCTTGTTGATTTCGCCCGGTGGGATTTCATCACCCATGCCGTCGACCTGGTTGTCGGTGAACCACAGGCTGCCGTCTTTCGGGCTAAAGGCATGGCCGACCGAATTACGAATACCAGTGGCGATGACTTCACGGTTCTTGCCGTCCCGGTCCATGCGGATGATGCCGCCGATACCGGCCTTCTTGTACATCTCGACTTTTTCAGGCGGGGTCACGTTGAAAGGCTGGCCCAGGCTTATGTAGAGCTTGTTGTCGGGGCCGATGGCGCAAACGCGGGCGGTGTGGTTGTAGGATTCTTCATCGGCAGGGATCAGATCACCCTGGGCGACGATGGGAACCGCCACGGTGTCGGAGCCTTCCATGAAGTATTCGGCCGCCGGGAACAGCAAAACGCGGTTGCGCTCGACCACATAAAGGAACCCGTCGGGGGTGTAGCAGACGCCGTTGGGAATATCGAATTTGACGCTCGGGCTGAATTCTTCGACCGTATCGGCGACATTATCCATGTCCCGGTCGGTGGCTGCCCAAACGGTGTTCTTGCGGGTGCCGATCCAGACGGTGCCCTTGTTGCGACCAACGGCCATGTGCCGGGCGTCGGGCGCTATGGCGAACAGTTCAATCTTGAAGCCATCCGGAAGTTTGATCTTTTCGAGAATTTTACGAATGTTGTCGGCGTATTTGGTGTCTTGCTCGACACGTTTCATCGGCAGGGTATCGGTGCGTTTGAAAGAACCAAGTTTTTGCAGATTTTCTTCGTCGCCTTTGGCGTTGACGCCATTGGCCGAGAATGTAAACGCCATTCCGGCGGCGAGTAGTAACAGACCATATTTTTTCATTGAAACCTCCCCATATTGTTTCGTTTTTCAAGAGAAAGTATCAAATATTATATTCATATAGCCTCGCAACAACATTTTCGCGTAGCGGGAAACGGGTAATACATATCACTGTATGTATAAAAAAACGGGACCCGAAGGCCCCGCTTTTCTTAACGGTCTTATTTGGCTCAGTAGATGTTTTGGGCCGATACCATGGCGTAGAGCATGGGGAAGGAAAGCAGGGTGTTGGTGCGCGAGAACAGCATTGCTGTGCGCCCGGCTGCGGCTTTCTCTTCGGCTGAGACTTCGACCATGCCCAGTGCTTTTTTCTGGTTCGGCCAGATAACGAACCAGACGTTGAACCACATGATGATGCCGAACCACATGCCAATGCCAAGCTGGGTGTGTTTAGCCACGGCGAATCCTTCGGAGGCACCGAGGGTCAGGGTTTCAACAAGGTAACCGTTCATGCCGGCCAGGATCAGGCCGAAGACGATGGTGCCCATGGCACCCCAGCGGAACCAGAACAGGGCCGCCGGTGCGATGACTTTACCGATGGCGGGTTTCTGTTCGTCGGGGATTTTCGCCATGTTGGGAATTTGTACGAAGTTGAAATACCACAGTAGACCGATCCACATAACGCCGTTGATGACATGCAGCCAACGAACGATGAAGGTAGCGTATGAATGGTCGATGGCGAATTGGTCGCCGGTTAGAGCGCTAACGGCGAAAATCATGACGACGGTCAGCACGAAGCCTGCGATGACCGTGTTCTTAAGGTTCGAAAGGATGCCAGACATGGGCTTTTTCCTCTAAATTGTTGCGAGTTGACGGGTTAAATGAATTAATTCTAATTCCGAACACTGTATATACGACTGAGTGTTGCTATTTCAATGGTTTAGCTGAAAAATCAATGAAATCAATCCCCCCCGAGCCGCATCGGCGGGGGGTTAATGGCCCAGGTGAGAAAAACAAGGAATGCGATTCGCTGATGAACAAGGACGATTGGCTGTCTGTTTGCCAGGGTATGGTCCACCGTCAGGACCGTGACCGCCTGATGTGCGCGATGGTTGCGCCGCTTGATAAAAGGCGGGAGCTTTTGGCTTTGCTTGCCTTCAATCTGGAAATCGCGACGATTCCCGAACTGGTTAGCGAGGCCATGCTCGGTGAAATCCGTCTGCAATGGTGGCGTCAGACGCTCGACGCCCTGTACGGCGGAAACCGGGTCGATCATCCTGTCGCCCTTGGCCTTGCTGGGGCGATTGAAAATTCTGGATTGTCCAAATCCCTGTTCGACTCCTACCTCGACGCCCGTGCTTTCGATTTGACGGGCGCAGCCCCAACGTCACTTCAAGCGCTGGAAAGTTACGCCGATGGGACGGCGGGGGCATTGCATGAACTAATGGCCGAAGTTTTGGGACTTGCGGCGCTGGCCCAGGAGCAACAGGGTCGCGTCCGAACGGCCATCCGCCACGGCGGCATAGCCTGGGCGTTAACGGGATTGCTGGCGGCGCGCGCTTTCCACTTGCGGCAGGGCCGTAGTTACCTGCCAGTCGATCAGGAAGACGCGGAAGCGGCGGTTGCCGAGGCCGCAAGACGCCATATTAACGAAGCCCGCAGCGTCCGCAAAGATGTACCGAAATCACTGCTGCCCGTCATGCTGCCGGTCGCCCTTGCAGAGTACAGTCTCAGGCACGCTCATGCTGGCGGTGCGCGCAGGCTGTTCGGATTTTACCTTAAGGTTGTCACGGGGCGTTATTAGCGCTGTTTCGCCTCGGCCCGCAGTAACATTAACTCGACCGATGACAACTGCGGGAAAATCGGCTGCGACCACTCATGATACAGGTATACCGCGCCGCGCCGGGTGTCGGGGAAGCCGCCCCGATTGTCGTCGAACATTCTTATTTCAAGGCTCGTCAGCAAGTTGGTTACCGGCGCGATACTTTGCCAGATGACCGTCGGGTTGATTTTTCTGGCTTCGGCCAAGGGGGCGATGGAGCGTTTCAGTCTTTGCGTCGGTGGGCCATAACGGCGGCTGAAATATTCGACAATCGACTTGTAGGATTGCGACGGGAACAGGGTGTGAAAATATGTCGCCGCCCCTTCATCATAACGGACGATGGACTGTGTGCCTTCATAGAGGATGCTATCGGTCAGGAAATAGGGGCGGATATCATTCGGCCAATCCTGTTCCTCGATGCAGAAGGTCGTAGAGCCAAGTTTTTTATTGATGCACGATTTGTAATACCAAGGGGCAGGGGCCTGTGGGGGTGGCAGCTTGCCCAAGGCGGTCGTCCGACCGATACTCAAAATGACGCCATTGAGGCGGTTCTCCGGAAGTTTGCGAACGACCTTTTTGACAGGCGTCCTCGGCACGACCTGGGCCTGCTCGATATTCTTGACGGTCCAGTCGCCACTTTGCGCGGGTGCCTGATCGTCAGGGGCAGGGCGTTCATTTTCGGTCTGCTTGGTTTCATCATCGGATGAGAATATGGCCATCACCTTGCTGAAAAATCCGCCCTGCTCCGGGGGTTTTCCCGGCAGTGTGGTTGTTCCGACTTGCACCGCCGGTTGGCCCGACGCCCCCTGGGCTGGGGGCTTGGCGGCAGAATTTTCGGGTTTGGCGATGCGGGTGACTTTGGCTATCGTGGTGTTGGGCGGTGTCTTGGTTTGAACCGACGGGGTCTTGGCCTGAACCGACGGGGTCTTGGCCTGAACCGGCTGGGTCTTGATTTGCACCGGCGGTGCTTTGGGCTGCATAGGGACGACCCGCGGTTGCTCCATGTCATCGTTGGATAAATTCGTAAGCGGTGCCGGGGTGACGCCTTCGGGCAATATAGTGCCGTCGATGATTGGCGGCGGGCCGGTTACATTTGGCGGACTGACGGGGGCCGTCGGTAGCGCCAATGAAGCGGCCTTGCGGACCTCCATAACCGGCGTCGGTTGTTTGGTGGCTTCGGGCACCTGTTTGGCGGGGGCCGGCATTTCGCTCTTTTGAGTTTCGTCAAAATTCAGCAAATTTTTAATATTGCCCCAAATTCCGGAATCTTCATCGCCGCTGGGCGCGACTTTTCCCGGCGGACTTTTGACTTCGGTTATTTTTTTTACCGGTTCGGGCTTTGTCTCTTTCTTGGTTTGTTTGACGCCTTCCCGAAAGGTTTGCTTGAGCGCAGTTTGTCCGCCGGTGTCGATGGCTGGACCGCGGACGGTGCCGATAATGGGCAGCGCCGCCTCAGACGTGTTTTCCTGATCAAACGGGCTTGGCCCTGCGGCTATCACGGGCGGAGGCGGAGGCGGCGGTTCGGATGTAACGACGGTCGCAGACCAGGGGTCGGCACTTACTGGTGGCGCGTAGACTTCGCCGACCGGAGCGGCGGCGGGTGCAGGTGCGTCAGTCGGCTCAATGGGCGTCGCCCGCAGGGATGTGACGGTTGCCGGAACCGGTGTCGGGGGGGATTTCATTTTTTGGGATTGCACGTCGCGGACCTGCAGCAGGAAACGGACGATGTCGAAATGGCCCTTATCGACGGCAAGGTCGACGGGGGTTATGCCCCAAGCGTTGAGCGCATTGATATCGGCACCGGCGGCGATGCTGATTTGTACCTGATCCAGTTTGCCATTGTAGACGGCGTCGAACAGTTTCTTGGTCGCCTCGGACTGGCTTTGTGCGGCGCTTTGGCCGCTAAGTAAAAGGACGCAGGCGCAAGCGTACAGCGTTGCCTTTGCGGCGCGTTTTATTGTGGAAAAGAAACTGATCATCGACACCCTAACCCCGTAGCGGGGGATTGTACTCCCCAGTAGCGGATTTTGACAGACCCCGTTGCATTTGTTTCGACGTCTCATGGACATCTTGACAATAGCCGCGCTCAGCCGTAAATACGTTGAACAACCAAGGAGTTATGCTTCGTGAAAAACGGCATCAACCAGTTTCTCCGACGACGATGCGCGCAGACAATGCGCCGTAGCCTGTCGATCGTGTCTGAAGCCCTTCGTTAATTTCGGGAAAATCACCGTTCGGACTGTATGGCGCGGCAACCAGGCCCAGCCTTTGACCTTATGTTCAAGCGGAGATTCTTTAAAATGTTTTTGATTTTACCCGAGCGGCCCGATGATGCTGCCGCCATTGAGACCCTTCTCGATACTGTTTTCGACCCCCAGCGGCATGCCAAGGCTTCATACGCCTTCCGCCAGGAGTGTCCGACCGTTGCCGAACTGTCCTTTACGGCCCACTGCGGAAACAGGCTGGTCGGGACCATCCGGTTCTGGCCGCTGATCATTGGTGACAATGCGATCCCGACCCTGCTTTTGGGGCCGCTTGGCGTGGCCCCGGAAATGCGCAACTATGGCATCGGTCGGGGACTTGTCTGCCGCGGCCACATGATGGCCCGCGACCTTGGCTACAAGCTGGTATTGCTGGTCGGCGAGGAAAAATATTACAGCCGCTTCGGCTACAAACCGGCCCAGCCTTACGGGCTGGTCATGCCCGGCGAGGATCCGGCGCGTTTAATGGTCCGTGAGCTTGAGGCCGGAGCCCTGCACGGGGTGTCGGGTGCGGTTCAGGCCGGGGACTGTCTTCGACCAGGCATCATGAGCGCCGAAATCACGCAGCCAGCCAGGCTTTAAGATCGCGCCGGGCGCGGTCGCTCATCGCCTGTTTGCGGTCCTTGCCCTTCAAGCGCCGACCCTTTTCATTGAGGCCTTCATCATCGCCAAGATCGGGGAACAATCCGAAGTTGATGTTCATCGGCTGGAAGGTTTTCTCGTCGGCACCGCCGGTGATGTGATCGAGAAGCGCCCCCAGCGCCGTCGTTGAGGGCGGCGCGGAGGGTGTCTGCCCCAACCGTTCGGCGACGGCGTAACGCCCGGCCATCAAGCCGACCGAGGTGCTTTCCACGTAGCCCTCGCAGCCGGTGATCTGGCCGGCGAAGCGAATGTGCGGATGTGATTTCAGGGCCAGCGTCCGGCCCAGCAATTTTGGTGAATTCAGGAAGGTGTTGCGATGCAGGCCGCCGAGGCGGGCGAATTCGGCGTTTTCCAGCCCCGGAATGGTGCGGAAGATGCGTTTCTGTTCGCCGTAGGTCAGCTTGGTTTGAAAGCCGACGATGTTGTAAAGCGTGCCAAGGGCATTGTCCTGGCGCAACTGAACGATGCCGCGGGGTTTGACCGTCGGGTTTCGCGGGTTGGTCAGGCCGACCGGCTTCATGGGACCGTAAGCCAGGGTCTGCCTGCCACGTTCGGCCATTACTTCGATGGGCAGGCAACCTTCGAAATAGGGGGTGCCTTCCCATTCCTTGAATTCGGTTTTCTCAGCCGCAAGCAAGTCGTCGATGAAGGTCTCGTACTGCTGGCCATCGAGCGGGCAGTTGATGTAGTCGGAGCCGTCGCCCTTGTCGTAGCGCGACTGGTACCAGGCTTTGTCGAAATCGATGGAGTCCTTGTGAACAATCGGGGCAATGGCGTCGAAGAAGGAAAGCGCGTTCTTGCCGGTCAACTCGCGGATGGCACCGGCCAGGCGTTCGGATGTCAGCGGACCACTGGCGATAATGACCTGGTCCCAGTCTTCGGGGATAGGCCCTGCGACTTCCTCGCGGTATATCTCGATCAACGGCTCTTCGACCAGGGCTTTCTCGACGGCCTGGGAAAAAGCCTCGCGGTCGACGGCCAGCGCCCCCCCGGCGGGAACCTTGTTGGCGTCGGCTGCTTGCATAATCAACGAGCCAAGCTGGCGCATTTCCTGATGCAACAGGCCGACGGCGTTGAAGTCGGCGTCGTCGGAACGGAATGAATTGGAACACACCAGCTCGGCCAGGCCGTCGGTCAGGTGGGCGTCGGTAGAGCGGGTCGGGCGCATTTCGTGCAAGATCACGGGGACACCGGCGCGGGCCAGTTGCCAGGCGGCCTCGCTACCGGCCAGGCCACCGCCAACGACATGGACGGGTTTTGTGTTGTTATTGTTCATGGCGGGGACTCTTATACGTCAATAGATCAAACTGCAATTAAATGGCTTCATTTAAGGGCAGTTAATTTGATCGCTATGAAAGCGCGCTTGCAACAATGAATGTCCGGGCTTAGGTTCTGCCCGGTTCAAAGTGTCATAGTGAAAAGGTGAAAACCCGTGGAGTCTTCTTTCTTCGATATCATAAGGCCCGATCTGTTTCTCGCCGGTGTGGTCATTGGTGGAGTCATTCTGATGATGCGTTTCATGCCACGCCTGATGGCCGGGGTGCCGTTCGTCGATCCCAAGGCGGTCAAGGATTTGATCGATGGCGGTATGGAAGTGGTGATTATCGACGTCCGCTCGAAAGAAGAATTCAAGGGTCCGCTGGGCCATATCAAGGGAGCGCTCAATCTTGCCGGGATGGAGCTCGACAACCGGCTGGCCGCCGCTGATGCGCAACTGGACAGCCTGAAGACGGCACCGATTTTCATCGTCTGCCGGACTCACAACCGCTCGCCCCGGGCGGCGCGGATGTTGACCAAGGCCGGGTTTACCCAAGTCGCTATTATCAAGGGCGGGATGATCAACTGGAACAAGCAGGAATTACCTGTTGCAAAGTAAGCAAGACCATCCGGCCTTGCCTTATTTACTGTTGGTTCTGGCGATTGCCACCTGGGCCGGTAATTTTGTCATCGCCCGCTATATGCGCGGCGACATTCCGCCACTGACCCTGAATTTCCTGCGTTGGGCCGGGGCCTTCGTGGTGCTGTTGCCGATCTGCCTGGGTAAATTTCGCCACGATATCGAACTGCTGATGCGGCACTGGAAATGGCTGGTGTTGCTGGCGGCTACGGGCGTCGTGATCTTTCACAGCTTCGTTTATACCGGCCTGCAATCGACGACGGTGCTGAACGCCGGCTTGATGATGGCGGTATGTCCGATCATCATTCCCGGTTTCGCCTATCTGATCCACCGCGACCGCCTGAACGCTCGTCAATTTGTCGGTATCGTCGCATCGCTTATCGGCGTCGGCGTGATCATCACCCGTGCCGATCTGGCGTTGCTGACGTCGCTGACCATGACCCCCGGCGATCTGTGGTTTCTCGCCGCCGTGCCCATGTGGGCGATCTATTCGGTGCTCCTGAAAGACCGTCCGCAAGGCTTGTCGTCAAGGGCCATGATGTTGGCTATAGCGGGCATCGGCACTTTGATGATGTTGCCGCTCTACCTTTGGGAACTGGACCGGGTCGGCGGTATCGCCATCAACATGGCGAACACGGTCTCGGTCATTTACGTGTCGGTGGTCGCCTCGGTGATCGCCTACTTCGCCTGGAACAAGGGCGTCGGTGCCGTCGGCGCGATCAAGGCCGGGCCGTTCCTGCACCTGATGCCGGTGTTCTCGGCCATGCTGGCAATGATTTTCCTGGGCGAACGCCTCGAACCCTTCCACCTCCCCGGCATCGCCCTGATCGTCGCGGGTATCGTCCTGACCACCTGGAGGCGGCGGGTTATTTCTTGATCTGGTAGCCGGTTTTGAACATCCACCATATGGTGGCCAGGCATATGACTAGGAAGACCGTGATCATGGTCAGGCTCCACTGCACGCTGACGTCGGCTATTTCGTAGAAGCTCCAACGGAAGCCGCTGACCAGATAGAGCACCGGGTTGAACAGGCTGATGCTCTGCCACAGCGGCGGCAGCATGGTGATCGAATAGAAACTGCCGCCGAGGAAGACCAGCGGCGTCACCACCAGCAGCGGGATGATTTGCAGTTGCTCGAAATTACCGGCCCAGATGCCGATGATGAAACCGAACAGGCTGAAGGTGACGGCGGTCAACACCAGGAACGCCAACATCCACAGCGGGTGGGCGATCTGGATCGGCACGAACAGGCCGGCCGTGGCCATGATGATCAGGCCGAGCAGAATCGACTTCGTCGCCGCCGCCCCGACATAACCCAGGACGATTTCAAGGTAGGAGATCGGTGCCGACAGCAGTTCGTAAATGGTCCCGGTGTATTTTGGGAAATAGATGCCGAACGAGGCGTTGGCGACGCTCTGGGTCAGGATCGACAGCATGATCAGCCCCGGTACGATAAACGAGCCGTAGGAGATGCCGTCGATTTCGGTAATCCGCGAGCCGATGGCCGAACCGAAAACGACGAAATAGAGTGACGTCGAAATTACCGGCGAGACGATGCTTTGAAACAGCGTTCGCCGGGTCCGCGCCATTTCAAAGCGGTAGATGGCCAAGATTGCCTGAACGTTCATTGTCCGTCCTTCACCAGTGTCACGAAAATATCCTCAAGCGAGCTTTGCGTCGTGCTCAGGTCCTTGAATTTGATGCCGGCGTCGTGCAGGTCGCCGAGCATGGTGGTGATGCCGGTGCGCTCGCCCTGGGTGTCGTAGGTGTAGACCAACTGCAGGCCATCGCCGGAGAGTTCCAGTTTGTAGTCCTTGAGGGCGGTGGGCACGGCGGCGAGCTCGTGCTGCAGTTCCAGGGTCAGTTGCTTCTTGCCGAGCTTGCGCATCAGTTCGGCCTTTTCCTCGACGACGATGATTTTGCCGTGGTTGATGACCCCGACCCGGTCGGCGATTTCCTCTGCCTCTTCGATGTAGTGGGTGGTCAGGATGATGGTCACGCCGGAATCCCGAAGCGTGTTGACCAACCGCCACATGTCCTTGCGCAACTCCACATCGACACCGGCGGTCGGCTCGTCGAGGAACAGGATTTCCGGCTCGTGCGACAGCGCCTTGGCGATCAACACGCGGCGCTTCATGCCGCCGGAAAGCTCGATGATCCGGTTGTCCTTCTTGTCCCAAAGCGATAAGTCCCTGAGCACTTTTTCGATATGGCCGGGGTTGGGTTTCTTGCCGAACAGGCCGCGGCTGAAGGTGACCGTGTTCCACACGGACTCGAAGGCGTCGGTGGTCAGCTCCTGCGGGACCAGGCCGATCTTGGCGCGTGTCACCTTGTAATCGTCGATGATGTCGTAACCGTCGACCGTGACGCTTCCGGTGCTTGGGTTGACCAGGCCGCAGATGATGCTGATCAGCGTCGTCTTGCCCGCCCCGTTAGGGCCGAGCAGGGCCAGGATCTCGCCGTCATGGATATCCAGGTCGACGCCCTTCAAAGCCTGAAAGCCGCCAGCATAGGTTTTTGATAAGTCGGAGATGGAAATCAGTGTGCGCATGGGGGGACTATAACGGTTTTAGCTACCCGTGACAGTGCTATTGGTGCTGAACCAGATCGCCAATTCTTCCTCGCCGATAGAGCCTTCGGCAGCGCCGAGAATGGTTTGCACGATGTCGGCTTGTTTGGGTGCGCAGACATATCCGTTTAATTCGAGAAAGACCACGGCAACGATATAGGCGGTGCGTTTGTTGCCGTCATGAAAGGGGTGCCCCTTGACCAGGGCGAAGCAATATGCGGCGGCCAAGGTGAAAATGTCAGGTTTTGGATTGTCGTAATGCCATTTGTTGAGGGGCCGGGCCATGGCGGCTTTTAACAAGTTCTCATCGCGAACCCCACCTGACAGGCCGCCGAAAAGGGCAACCGACTGGACACTGAAGGACGCAGCCTCGTCATCGCTTACCCAAATGAATTCGGTTCCATCGTTCATGCTTATTTAGCGAGTTCTTTGAGCGCATCCCGGTCCCGCGCCATGACACGCTTGGCGATGTCCATGGTTTTCTCGAACTTGGGGTCGTAGGGCGTGATCATGACGCCGTGCGCGGTCTCGACCACATGCAGCTTGTCGCCTTCACCGACGTTGAGGCGGTTGAGAATTTCCTTCGGCCACGTGGTGGCTAATGAATTCCCGGTTTTGCGAAGCTTCAGTTCCATAGGTGCATTCCATTAATAATGTCTACATAAGTTATTACAAAAGTAAAACTTTTGCAAATCTGATGAAGGCTAAGTGAAAAAATGATGAAATAATGATGAAAATAGTTGTTTTTAATCCTGCGTCGAGCTATGTTTACACCATTGGAGCGACGAGATTGTCCCGTCGCGGCCTTGTAGGGAAGAGGCCGTAATTATTTAGAAAGGGAGAGAAATGATGAAACTTCTTAAACAGCCTCAAAGGGAGCGATGGCTGTTACATGAGCGTAATAACTGAACAATTACACGAGGTTGTTTCGTGTAATGCGTTTTTAAAGCGTGAATTAAGTGAGCCTAGGTTTATTTCTTGGCGATGTTCTAGTCAGAGCAAGTTTGCTCTATTGAGACAGTTTATTGAGTAGAGTGTTCAATGAATATTTGTAATTGGCGAATCGTTTTGCCTCTTTGACTGGAATATTTGAGCAAACTTGTTGGTTAAATGATTCCCGAGCCTAAAGGGTTCGAGAATGAAGAAAAAAAATTATTGTAGGAAAAGAGTTTGAAGAAGTTGAGATCAAACTCGGATCAAAGAATGCGCCAAGTATCCTCAAAGGGTTGCTTGACCTAAAAACCGAAGAAACTAGACGGGCAGTAACCCTTATCGTTCTTTTTGTCTCAGCCGTCTTTCTTATCGGGGCAGGGGCAATGGGGCTGTTAACAGGTTCTTTTGTTGGATTGGTCATCATTTGGAGTGTAGTAGCTCTACCGTTGGGATTGACTTGTAAATATTATTTTACTTCAGAAAGGAAGTGATCAAATGAGTCTTGCTGAAATGCTAGAGCAAGGGCAGATTCAAAAGGTAGAATCAACAAAAAAAACTACGCGTCGAGTGCAAATGGAACTTGGTGAAGAAGATTTTCGACGCTTGCTTGCACTTAAAGAAGTTAATGCTGCAAAAAACTATTCTGATGTTTTGAAAGAAGCATTGAGGCTTTACGACTTTATCCTCTCCGAGGAATTTCAAGGTTCAAAATTTTATACAAAAGAAAAAGACGGCGAACTTGTCCGCATAAGAATATTTAAGTGACTATAAATTCGGTTTTTAATTCTTTGAATTTATTATTTACCTCTTAAACCTTCTTCTTCCCCCGCGCCTTCGTGAAATACGGTTTCAGATACTGCCCGGTGTAGCTTTTCTTGACCTTGGCGACGTCTTCGGGGGTTCCTGCGGCGACGATTTTGCCGCCTTTGTTGCCGCCGCCGGGGCCCAGGTCGATGACCCAGTCGGCGGTCTTGATGACTTCCAGGTTATGCTCGATGACGATCACCGTGTTGCCGGTATCGACCAGGGTGTGCAGCACTTCGAGCAGCTTTTCGACATCGGCGAAGTGCAACCCGGTGGTCGGTTCATCGAGGATATAGAAGGTCTTGCCGGTCGCCCGTTTGGACAGCTCTTTGGCCAGCTTGACGCGTTGCGCCTCGCCGCCCGACAGGGTCGTCGCCTGTTGGCCCAAGTGGATGTAACCGAGGCCGACTTTCTGCAGGGTCACCATCTTGTCGCGAATGGACGGCACCGCCTTGAAGAAGTCGGTGGCTTCGTCGATGGTCAAATCGAGCACATCGGCGATGGATTTGTCACGGAAACGGATTTCCAGGGTTTCCCGGTTGTAGCGTTTGCCATGGCAAACATCGCATTCCACGTAGACGTCCGGCAGGAAGTGCATCTCGATCTTGATGACGCCGTCGCCCTGGCAGGACTCGCAGCGCCCGCCCTTGACGTTGAAGGAGAAACGTCCGGCCTTGTAGCCGCGGGTCTTGGCTTCGGGCAGGGCGGCGAACCAGTCGCGAATGGGCGAAAAGGCACCGGTATAGGTCGCCGGGTTGGAGCGTGGCGTGCGGCCGATGGGCGACTGGTCGATGTCGATGATCTTGTCGATAAACTCGACACCCTCGATGGCGTCGTGCTCACCGGCATGGGCGCGGGCGCCGTGCAGGCGACGGGCCAGGGCCCTATACAGGGTCTCGATCACCAACGTCGACTTGCCGCCGCCCGATACGCCGGTGATGCAGGTGAAGGTGCCGAGCGGGAAATCGACGCTGACGTTTTGCAGGTTGTTGGCCTTGGCTCCTTTAAGCGTCACCTTGCGTCCGCCTTTAGCCGTCCGGCGCTTCTTGGGCATGGGGATTTGCCGGATCCCGGTCATGTACTGGGCGGTCAGGCTGGCGGGGTTGCTCATGACTTGATCGGGGGTGCCGCAAGCGACGACCTTGCCGCCGTGAATGCCGGCGGCGGGGCCCATGTCGATCAGGTAATCGGCGGCGCGGATTGCGTCTTCGTCATGTTCGACGACGATCACCGTGTTGCCGATATCGCGTAAGCGTTTAAGGGTGATCAGCAGCCGCGCATTGTCGCGCTGGTGCAGGCCGATGGACGGCTCATCGAGCACGTAAAGTACCCCGGTCAGGCCTGAGCCGATTTGCGAAGCCAGGCGGATGCGCTGGCTTTCGCCGCCGGACAAGGTGCCGGAATTGCGCGACAGGGTCAGGTATTCCAGGCCGACGTTGACGAGAAAACCCAGGCGTTCATTGATTTCACGCAGAATCCGCTCGGCGATCTGTTGCTGTTTTTTGTTGAGCTTATCGTTGAGACCGGCAAACCACGCCGCCGCCACGTCGATGGACATTTCGGTGACTTCGCTAATTTGCAGACCGGCGATTTTGACGGCGCGGGCTTCCGGCTTCAAACGGTGGCCAGAGCAGGCCTCGCACGTGGTGACTGTTTGATAGCGTCCCAACTCGTCGCGCACCCACGATGAGTCGGTCTCGCGCCAACGCCGCTCCATATTGGGGATGACGCCTTCGAATTCCTTGCTGACATCATAGGACTTGTGACCATCGTGGTAGCTCATGGTCACCTCTTCTTTGCCGCTGCCGTAAAGCAGCAAGTCGACGACATCTTTCTTCAGTTTGTTGAGCGGTGTCGAAAGCTTGAAGCCGAAGTGCGCGGCCAGACTTTCAAGGGTCTGGCGGTAGTATTGCGAGGTCGAGTTGGCCCACGGTGCGACCGCCCCTTCGGCCAGCGACAGCCGGTCATCGGGGATCACCAGTTCCGGGTCGAAATACATTTCCGTGCCCAAGCCATCACAAGCAGGACAGGCACCGAACGGATTGTTGAACGAGAACAGCCGGGGTTCGATCTCGTCAATGGTGAAGCCCGACACCGGGCAGGCGAACTTGGCCGAAAACGTGGTGCGTTCGCCGGTTTCAGAATTTTCGGCAAAGGCCAGGCCGTCGGCAAGACCCAGCGCCGTCTCGAAACTGTCGGCCAAGCGGGTTTCGATATCCGGGCGTACGACGATGCGATCAACGACGACCTCGATATTGTGTTTGACCTTCTTGTTAAGGGTTGGCACGGCGTCGATCTCGTAGAGTTCGCCATCGACCTTGACCCGCTGGAAACCGCGCTTGGACAGGTCCAGCATCTCGCGTTTGTATTCACCCTTGCGACCGCGGACGATGGGTGCCAACAGGTAAAGCCGGGTGCCTTCTTCCATGGCCATGACCTTGTCGACCATCTGGCTGACGCTCTGGCTTTCAATGGGAAGGCCGGTGGCGGGCGAGTGGGGGACCCCGGCGCGGGCGAACATCAGGCGCATGTAATCGTAGATTTCGGTGACCGTGCCGACTGTCGAACGCGGATTGCGCGAGGTTGTTTTCTGCTCGATAGAAATCGCCGGGCTTAAACCATCGATGTGATCGACGTCGGGCTTTTGCATCAGCTCAAGGAACTGGCGGGCATAGGCCGAAAGGGATTCGACGTAACGGCGCTGGCCCTCGGCGTAGATGGTGTCGAAGGCGAGGGACGATTTGCCGGAGCCCGAAAGCCCGGTGATCACTGTCAACTTGTTGCGTGGGATGTCGACATCGACGTTTTGCAGGTTGTGTTCGCGGGCGCCGCGGACGGAAATTGTATCCATGATGTACTTATTCGATGCTTTCAAGTGCGGGTAAACCTCCAGATTTACAGACGATCAGGCGCGCCGTAAAGGGATTGCACCGGCGAATCAGGTGTCCTATGCTATGTTCTGTTTTTGTTCTTGTCTAGCCGGTTCAAATTTGCCATTATGGTCGGGCTGGATTTTCCCCACAGCTTGTGGATAAAAGTGATCTGGCAGGGGGTCGGGCAAGGATGATAGAGTCCGCCCATAGCGAGTCGCGATTGTAAGTTTTTTTTGAGGGGTTTTTTAATGGCAGGTAGCGTCAACAAGGTCATTCTGGTCGGTAATCTGGGTCGCGATCCGGAAGTGCGGTTTTCTCAGGATGGCAGCAAGATCGTCAATGTCAGCGTGGCGACCTCTGAATCCTGGAAAGATAAATCCAGCGGTGAGCGCAAGGAAAAGACCGAATGGCACCGGGTCGTCATTTTCAACAGCCACCTGGCCGACATTGCCGAAAAATACCTGCGCAAGGGCTCCAAGGTTTATATCGAAGGAGCGTTGCAAACCCGTAAGTGGACCGACAATGCCGGTGTCGAGAAATACTCCACCGAAGTCGTCCTGCAACGCTACAGCGGCGAACTAACGATGCTCGACACCCGCGGCGAAGGCGGCGGTGGCGGCGGTTACTCTGGCGGCGGCTCGGACAATGGCGATCCCGGCTACGGTGGCGGTTCAGACAGTGGTAGCAGTTCTGGCGGTGCAGGTGGTGGCGGCAACGCCCCAGGCAGCGATCTGGACGACGAAATTCCGTTCTAGGCCATTCGTAATATGTCGCAACCAAATGCCTATGAGGTTGCGATTTACGAAACACTGATAACAACCGCCAGTGGCCTTTCACAAACTCTGGCTGATGCCATTGCAGCGGTTGGTCCGCTTTCATTACCAAAATCCAAAGACGGCAACCTGGGATACTTCTTGTCCCGGGCGGTCGTGGGGCAGCAATTGTCGACGAAGGCGGCCAGAACGATCTGGAGCAGGGTCGAAGAAGCCGCAGCGTCCGAAAATTCTCCTATCCCTGATTTTTTTAACGACGCTACCTTTGAAACGCTTAAGCGTTGCGGTGTGTCGGGTAACAAGGCCAAGGCCCTGCACGGTATTGCCCAGGCAGACCTGGCGGGCAATCTTTGCGGTAAGTCGTTGGCCCGGATGGATCACGCAACAAGATCAAGTCAGTTACTGGAACTGTGGGGAATCGGCCAGTGGACCTGCGATATGGCTTCCATTTTCTTTTGCCGGTGCCCCGATGTCTGGCCCGATGGGGATGTCACGGTGCAAAATGTCTTTGGCCGTCTGATCGGCAGGCGCAAACCGGCAAGGACGGCTAAGTTTTTTGCTCCTCACCGGTCATACCTGGCCCTTGCCATGTGGGAAATTGCCGACGCCAAGCCCGAAGCCTGAAGGGTTAAGCGGAAATGATGATCCTTGCAGGGCCAGAAATGGCTGGGCGCCGCAGTGACCACTTTTCTTCGCGGATCATCAGGGCAGAGCGAGAGTCGTTCATTTATGCTCTTTCGGGTACGGGGGCAGGGCGCTTAGGCGGTCGCGGATGGTCTTGATGTATTCCAGGCTGTGCGGTTCGGACTGGCTTCCCTGCAAAGCGTCGAGCAGTGAGTTTACGTCCTTCTCAATAATGCCCATGGTGTTGCCGGGATCGTAATCTTCCCGGGCCCAGACAATGCTGTCGAAATTATCGCCGAACCAGGTGCCGCCTGAACTGCTTTTCATAACGTCCAGCAATGTCGCCGGGGAAAGCCCAAGTTTTGCTGCTTCGTTCAGGGCTTGGCGAACAGCGGCGACGCTCGAGGCCGCAACGAAATTGTTGAGGACCTTGGCGGTCATGCCAAGGCCCAGAGCCCCCAGGAAATGCAGGTCGCGGCCCATGGCCTTAAGCAGCGGCCTGATGGGTTGGGCGGTTTGCTCATCGGCGCCGATCATGAACGACAGGCGCGCTTCCTCTGCTGCGACCGGCGCACCGGACATGGGGATTTCAAAAAAATTGACGTCGGCGGGCAACATGGTGCTCAGTTCGCTGATAAAGCGGGGTGAAACCGTCGAGGCCAACAGGCACATTTTTGGGTAAGTCGGTTGCCGGAAAATCGCTTGCTCATCGAAGTAAAGATCGAGGGTTTGTTGCTGGTCCCTGACAACGGAAATCAAGACATCAACGACGCTTGAGAATTCTCCCGGCGCGACGATCAGATGATTTTTGAAATCACCAAATTCTTCGACCGGCCTGACATCGAAGCCGCTAACCTGGAAGCCTGCCTTGAGCAGGGCGCGGCCCATGGGCAGGCCCATGGCACCACACCCGGCGATGCCAATTTGGCTGTCATAAAGGGTCTTTCCCGGTAGCTCCGACATGTCTTTGCATTATCCTTGTTTGGCCTGATCTAAGGGGCAAAGGTAGCACGCATTTCGTGCGTAAAAATAACCAATATTTCAGCCATTTTTAGGCCCTCCATTTGGTTGTACCCAGGGTCTTAACATGCTAGATTTCAGGACCTAGAGTCGCCGCTTTCGAGGGGACTCTTTATCTTTTTTAAACCATTGAATTCATTGGATTTTTATTTGTGACGACGCCTTCCGATACGCCCCCGCCAGAAGCCCCTGAGGAATTGGGCGTTTCGCCTGTTTCAATCGAAGAAGAAATGCGCGGCTCCTACCTAGATTACGCCATGAGCGTGATCGTCAGCAGGGCCTTGCCGGATGTCCGCGACGGTCTCAAACCGGTGCACCGGCGCATCCTTTATTCGATGAAGGAGAACGGTTACGAATATAACAAGCCGTTCCGTAAATCGGCCCGTATCGTCGGTGACGTGATGGGTAAATATCACCCGCACGGCGACCAATCGATCTACGACGCCATGGTCCGTATGGCGCAAAACTTTTCCATGCGCCTGACGCTTGTCGACAGCCAGGGCAATTTCGGCTCCATGGATGGCGACCGTGCGGCGGCCATGCGTTATACGGAAGCCCGTCTGGCCCGTTCGGCCCACGCCCTGATCGAAGACATCGACAAGGACACGGTCGACTTCAAGCCCAACTATGATGAATCCGAACAGGAACCGACGGTTCTGCCCGCCCAGTTCCCTAATTTGCTGGTCAATGGTGCCGGTGGTATCGCCGTTGGTATGGCGACCAATATTCCGCCGCACAATCTGGGCGAAGTCATCGATGCCTGTTGCGCCTTGATCGACAACCCAGCCCTTACCATCGATGAAATTATCGAGAACTATGTCCAGGGACCGGATTTCCCTACGGGTGCGTCTATTCTCGGCCGTCAGGGCATCCATTCGGCCTTTCGCACCGGGCGCGGCTCTGTGGTCATGCGTGGGCGGGCAACAATCGAAGAAATTCGTAAAGACCGTCAGGCCATTATCATTACCGAGGTGCCTTTCCAGGTCAATAAGGCGCGGATGGTCGAACATATGGCCCATTGCGTCCGCGACAAAAGGATCGAAGGCATATCCGATCTGCGCGATGAGTCTGACCGTGATGGTGTCCGCGTCGTTGTCGAGATCAAGCGCGACGCCATCGCCGAAGTCGTCTTGAACCAGCTTTACCGCTTCACCCCCTTGCAAACCACTTTCGGCGTCAACATGCTGGCCCTCGATGGCGGCATGCCAAAATTGATGAACCTGCTGGAAATCCTTCAGGCTTTCGTCAATTTCAGGGAAGTGGTGATCCGCCGCCGGGTTATTTTCCTGCTCGGCAAAGCCCGCGACAAGGCCCATATCCTTGTTGGTCTCGCCGTTGCGGTCGCCAACATCGATGAAGTCATTGCCCTGATCCGTGCCGCCAAAGATTCCACTGCTGCGCGCGAACAATTGATGGCGCACGACTGGCCAGCCAGCGATATCGAGCCGATGATCAAACTCCTCGACGAGCCGGGCAGGACCGTCGTCGATGGCAAGTACAAGCTATCGGAAGCACAGGCCAAGGCGATTCTGGAATTGCGCCTGCACCGTTTAACCGGGCTTGAACGTGATAAAATCGCCGGCGATTTGAGCGAACTGGGCGTGGAAATCGCCGAGCATTTGGCTTTGCTGGGTTCGCGCGAGATGTTGATGGCGTTGATGCGCAAGGAATTGCTGGAAATGCGCGAGCAATTCGCCACTCCACGGCGCACGATGATCGATGATAACGAGTTTGAACACGATCTTGAAGATCTCATTCAGCGCGAGGATATGGTCGTCACCGTGTCCAACACCGGCTACATGAAACGGGTACCGCTATCGACGTACCGGGCCCAGAAACGCGGCGGCAAAGGGCGCAGCGGCATGAGTACCCGGGACGAGGATTTCGTCAGTCAGGTGTTCGTCGTCAACACCCATACGCCGGTCCTTTTCTTCTCATCGACCGGCATTGTCTACAAGCTTAAGGTCTACAGACTGCCGCTCGGCTCGCCGACATCGCTGGGCAAGGCGATGATCAACCTGTTGCCACTCGATGAAGGCGAGAGCATCACCACCATGATGCCACTGCCCGAAGACGAAACAAGCTGGGGCGACCTGTCGGTGATGTTCGCTACTGCCTCGGGCGGTGCCCGGCGCAACCTGCTGTCGGACTTCACCAACGTCAAGACGAATGGCAAGATCGCCATGAAACTGGACGACGACGACCAACTGATCGGTGTTCAGGCCTGTTCGGAAAGTGACGACATCCTGTTGTCGTCGAAAGACGGCAAGTGCATCCGCTTCCCGGTCACTGATGTTCGCGTCTTCACTTCGCGCTCATCGACCGGTGTGCGCGGTATCAGGCTCGATAGCGACGACAAGGTTATTTCCATGTCGGTCCTCAGCCACGTCAAGGCAGAGGTTGCCGAGCGTGACGACTATCTGCAAGCCGTCAGCGCGGCGCGCAGGCTGGCTGGCGGGGACTATTCGGAGAGGCCCGATGACAAGGCCCAGGACGAAAGCCGTGCGGCGCGCCTGAACGAACCACTTTTTGCCGAAATGGGCGAAAACGAAGAGTTCATTCTGACCTTGGCCGATGACGGTATTGGCAAGCGCACGTCGGCCTATGAATACCGGATCTCCAAACGCGGCGGTAAAGGCATCACCAGTATCGACCTTAAGCGGGCAAAGGGACAGACGCCACGCGTCGTCGCCTCCTTCCCGGTCGAGACCGATAACCAGCTGGTTATGGTTTCCGATGGCGGCCAATTGATCAGGTGCCCGGTTGCCGGTATCAGTGTTGTCGGTCGTTCCTCACGCGGGGTGACGATTTTCAATGTCGCCGATGAAGAACGGGTTGTATCGGTCAGCCGCTTGAGCGACGATGATGACGAGGAAGCAGGCGAGGAAGCAGGCGAGGAGGGTGTCGAGGAAGCCGAAGCGACCTCTACGGCCGACCCTGAGTCCTCTGATTAAGGGAAGGAACGCCCCATGTCCGATCAGCGAATCGGTATTTATCCCGGAACCTTTGATCCGCTGACCAATGGTCATATGGATATCATTTGCCGGGCTACCAAGGTTGTCGACAGGTTGATTGTCGGGGTTGCTGAACATACAGGCAAGGACACTCTGTTCAGCCTTGATGAACGTCTGGACATGGTCCGCGATGAAATCGCCGGTGTTGGCGATGCGGTAAAATCCGATATCGAGGTACGTTCTTTCAATTCCCTGCTGATGAAATTCGCCGAAAACGTCGATGCTTCGGTGATTATTCGTGGTCTTCGGGCGGTATCGGACTTTGAATATGAATTCCAGATGGCCGGAATGAACGCCCGCTTGAACAATAAAATCGAAACGGTGTTCCTGATGGCTTCAGACAGGCACCAATTCATCGCCTCGCGATTCGTCAAGGAAATAGGGCGTTTGGACGGTGATATCAGCCATTTTGTGCCCTCTGGCGTGAAGCAAAAACTGATTACGCGCTTCGCGGAACTGAAAGTCTGAGGGCTTTTAAAAAAAGACCGAATATAGGTGTTGACCGACCCGTCCCTGATCCTTACTTTCCGGGCTTCCCGCGAGTGGTTTGCCGGAGAATTTCAGAGACTGAAATTGTCGGAATGGCAGGCCACATACATGTGGGCGCTTAGCTCAGTTGGTAGAGCATCCGACTTTTAATCGGACGGTCGTGGGTTCGAATCCCGCAGCGCCTACCATTTAAAAGCCCTTGCCGTTTTCGGCGGGGGCTTTTTTCTTGTCAGTTTCGCGGGAATTTCTGACTGGCCGGAAAATCTGGCACCGAGAGGACAATTCGGCCATACTTTGAACTTGGATAAAAAAACATGGGGCTTAAGCCATGCCTAAGTATGAAATAGCGCTTTATAACGAAGAAGTCCGTGTCCTGGTCAAGCAAGGCGAGTCACATGATGGCTTCGAAGATTCCTGGGCCGATACCCACTATATCGAGGTCATGGCCCCCGGCGAAGAAATGGCCCGGGCAAAAATCGGCAAACAGTATCCGCCCCATCGGGGTTTTGTGATTGAGCAAATTTCGCAAGTCATACCCGACTAGGATTTTTGGTTTTTTCCTGAAAATTATGACCTGAGCTGATGAGCCTGCCCGCGATTCGGCCGGTTTTTTGCTGTCAAATTTTCACCCCAATTAATCGAAGGTAATGATCACTGTTGATGAAGGCGTCAGAAGTGGCAGGAACTGTGATCAAAATAGCCGCATTTTATCAATAACTTGTGTGAAATTACTTCAATTGACATGGGGAAAGGGTTTCTTAACAATAAATGCGTAAATTATTTATGGATAAAGCAGACGGTCATCTCTAATCCGTTTTTCAGCGGTACGACTTGGCCCCGGACGAAAACACCGGAAGGCAACTTCACCGGAAAGGTTCTGAAACGATGCTACAAATGCCGATGACAGGACACAACGTTTACGAGGTGTCCATCTACAATAAAGAAGTGCGGGCCATGGTTAAGGAAAACCAGCACCATCACTTCTTCGATGATCAATGGGCCGACATCCATGTCAGGAATGTCACCGCCCGCGATGAAGTCGAAGCCGTCTCCATCATCTCCAAGCGTTTCCCGATAGAAGATGGTTTCGTCATCGAACTCGTCGAGGAAAGCAACTTCTGATTTTTTAGCTATCGTTCAAGGGCTGAAGCTTCGGGGGGAGATTAAGATCATAGGATAGGGTAGCCGTTACCGCGCAATTGTCGGTGGGTTATTGCTTGTCTTTTTCACCATCACGCAAAACATTGCGCTTGATCTTGCCCGTCGCCGTCATTGGCAGTTCCTTGACGAATTCTATGTGGCGCGGGTATTCGTGGGGTGACAGGCGGACTTTAACGAAATTGCGGATATCGGTTTCCAGTTCGGGATCACCGTTATTTCCTTCACGTAACATAATGAACGCCTTGATCGCTTCGGTGCGTAGCGGATCGGGAACGCCGACGACGGCGACCAGCGAGACCGCCGGGTGCTTGGAGATGCAGTCTTCGATCTCGCCCGGGCCGATGCGGTAACCGGCCGATGAGATAACGTCGTCATCGCGGCCGACGAACCACAGGTAGCCGTCCGCGTCTTTTGTGCCAAGGTCCCCGGTTAACAGCCAATCGCCATTGAATTTGTCTTTGGTAGCCTGCGGGTTGTTCCAGTATTCCAGAAACATCACCGGATCGGGGCTGCGCACGGCAATGGAACCGGTCGATTCGGGCGGCAAGATATTGCCGTCACCATCAATGATTTCGACCTCATGGCCGGGCACAGGACGGCCCATGGAGCCGGGCTTCACGGTCATCAATTCGGCACAGTTGGCGACCACCAGATTACATTCTGTTTGACCGTAGTATTCGTTGAGGGTGACGCCGAGGCTCTTCCTGCCCCAGTCGAGCAGTTCCGCCCCCATCGGCTCACCGGCACAGGTAACGGTACGCAAGTCGAGGCCGAAACGCTCCTTCGGGTGCTCGATCTGGGCCATCAATCTAAGGGCCGTCGGCGGCATGAAGGTATTGCGGACCCGGTGGCGTGCCATCAGCGCCAGCGCCTTCTCCGGGTCGTACTTACGTGCCCTTTGGGCGAGCACCGGCACACCGTGATGCCAGGAAGACATCAAGACATTCATCAGCCCGCCGATCCAGGCCCAGTCGGCGGGGGTCCACATCAGGTCGCCGTCCTGGGGAAAGAATTCATGGGGAAATTCGACGCCGGGCATATGGCCGAGCAGGGTCCGGTGTGCGTGCAAGGCACCCTTCGGATTGCCGGTGGTGCCGGATGTATAAATAATCAGGCCAGGGTCTTTGGCGCGGGTATTGAGCGGGGTGAAAGCGTCAGACGCCGCGTCAAGGGCGCTCCACAGGGAAACGGGGCCTGCGCTGGTGTCGGAAAAATCACCGTCACCGGTCAGCAGCACCGTCTCGAGACCCGGCAATTTGTCGCGAATTGCCTCAATCTTATGATAGTTGTCGGCGTCGGTAATCAACGCCTTTGCGCCACAATCGCTGAGCCGGAATTCCAGGGCATCCTCACCGAACAGGGTAAACATCGGGATCGAGATCAGCCCGGCCTTCCAGGCGGCGATATGGGCGATTCCGGTCTCCACTGACTGGCTCAGCAAAATAGCCACCCTGTCGCCGTGTTTAAGTCCCCGGGCGACATAAAGATTGGCCAATTTGTTGGACAACCGTTTCAGGGCCAGGAAACTGTACAGGGTGATATCGCCGTCTTCGTCTTCGATGATCAGGGCTGTTTTATCGGGTGTGCGCCCGGCATGTTTGTCGCAAACATCGACGCCCATGTTGAAGAATTCCGGGATTTGCCACTTAAGGGCTCGGCGTACGTCTTCGTAATTATCGGCCCTGGTCAGCATTTTTTGTTCCCGAATTAAAAGTCATGCCTATAGTCTTGCCCTTCATTGATTCTAATTTCAAGAAAGTAGCCCCGCCATGTTCGTTCCTGACCTCCTTAAAAACAAGCGAATCCTCATAACCGGCGGCGGTAGCGGCCTTGGCAAGAGCATGGCCCGGCGTTGTATGGAGCTTGGCGCGGTACCGATTATCTGTTCGCGGCGCGAGGAACTGCTGGAGCAAACGGCGGCTGAGCTGGCGGCCGACACCGGTGGCCGTATCGAGTGGCGCAGGCTCGATATCCGCGATCCGGAAATGGTCGAAAGCGTCGTCGCATCGATTTGGGACGACGGCCCCATCGACGCCCTGATCAACAATGCCGCGGGTAACTTCCTCGCCCGTACAGAAACCCTGTCGCACCGGGCCGTCGACGCGGTTATCAACATCGTCCTGCATGGCAGCACCTATATGACGCTGGCCTGCGGCAAGCGCTGGATCGACGCGGGCTTACCCGGCAACGTGCTATCGATCATCACCACCTACGCCTGGACCGGCTCGGCCTTCGTCGTTCCATCGGCCATCGCCAAGGCCGGAGTACTGGCGATGACCCGCTCGCTGGCCGTCGAATGGGGGCCCAAGGGAATCCGCCTCAATGCCATCGCCCCGGGGCCATTCCCGACAGACGGTGCCTGGGACCGCTTGGTGCCCAATGAAAAGCTGGCCACGGCGTGGGCCAAACGCAATCCGCTGGGGCGGGTCGGCGAGCATAGGGAACTGGCCGATCTGGTCGCATATCTGCTCAGCAACGGTTCGACCTATATCAACGGCGACGCCATCACCATCGATGGCGGCGAGTGGCTGGCCGGGGCCGGACAGTTCAATTTCGCCGAAATCCTCACTGATCAGGAATGGGACGAGATCGCCACTAAAAAGTAGGCGATTGATCCAGGTCAACTTCGTCGTGGAGCGGGCGTTGTAGTGTCGATGGAGTATGACATCGATATCGAAAATGACGCCGCCGTTCTCGCCGGTCCTTTTTGCTGGCATCGCCCTTTATCCGGTTCCGGCGGTCATGCTGCAACCGGCGCTGAGTGCGGCGCTGATGATGATCCACCGTGCCCATCCGGATGTTTTCGAGCGTATGGACGGCTTTGCCGGGCGGGTGATCCTGATCGACCCCATCGACTTGCCCTATGTCTTTATTCTGACCCCCGACCAACGCGCGCCGAAGGTCGTCGTCGCCCGCGATTATCAACCAGATGTGGTCGACGCCATCATCCGTGGCCCGTTGGCTTCCTTGCTCGACATGCTGGAAGGCCGCATCGACGGCGACGCCATGTTTTTCTCGCGGCAATTGGAAATCGAGGGCGACACGGAAGTGGTCGTCGCCCTGCGCAACGCCGTCGACGGGGCGGAAATCGATCTGACCGCCGATATTTTGTCTCTGTTCGGGCCTTTTGCCGGTCCGGCGCGGACATTCGTTAAAGCCGCCAACCGGATCGCCAGCCTTGCCAGCCGCGACCTTGAAACCCTGCGCGATGCCTTACTGGCCCCGTCCATGGCCCGTCATGACGCGGCGGAGGCACGCTTGCGTAAAATTTCTGACAAGGTCGGCGATCTCGACAAACGCGGGCGTAAGCGGCAGGACGCGAAATCATGACGATAGCCGCCCTTGAATTGGTCTGCCCGGCCGGGACTCCGGCGGCGTTGCGTTCAGCCGTCGACGCCGGGGCAGATTGCGTCTATCTGGGCTTTCGCGATGAAACCAACGCCCGCAACTTTCCCGGCCTGAATTTCAACGACAAGGAATTGGCTCAGGGCCTTGAGTATGCCCACGCCCGCAACGCCAAAGTGCTGGTCGCCATCAATACCTATCCGCAGGCAGGCAATCCTGAGTCGTGGCATAAGGCCGTCGATAGCGCCGCCGCCTTGGGTGCCGACGCGGTGATCCTCGCCGATATCGGCCTGCTCGATTACGCCGCCCATAAACATCCCGATTTGCGCCGTCATTTGTCGGTGCAGGCCTCGGCCTCCAACCCCGAAGCGATCCGCTTTTATGTTGAGAACTTCGGCGTCAAGCGGGTCGTCCTGCCCAGGGTTTTGACGGTCGCCGAAATCACCGACTTGAACAAACAAATCAAGGTCGAGACGGAAGTCTTCGTTTTCGGTGGCCTGTGCGTCATGGCCGAAGGGCGCTGCGCGCTGTCGTCCTACGCGACCGGCGTCTCGCCCAACAAGAACGGTGCCTGTTCGCCAGCCAGCCACGTCCACTACGAAGACGAAGGCGACCGGTTGGTCTCCAGGCTCGGCGATTTCACCATCAACGCCTTCGATGCCAATGAGCCCGCCGGGTATCCGACCCTGTGCAAGGGCCGCTTCGTGGCCGCCGGCAAGGCGTCGTACCTGTTCGAGGAACCGACCAGCCTGAGCCTCGGGATGATGCTGCCGGAATTGCAGGCCGCCGGGGTCACCGCCCTTAAGATCGAGGGCCGCCAGCGTGGCCGTGCTTACGTCGCCGCCGTGGTCAAGGCCTTCCGGGCGGCCGTTGACGCCGTCCACGCCGGAGAGCCGCCGCCACCGATGAACCTGGAAAGTTTAAGCGAAGGCCAACAGCAAACCACCGGTGTTTACGAGAAGACATGGCGTTAGAAGACATGGCGTTAGGAGTGCGATGAGTAGAGCTAAACTGACCATGGGGCCTGTATTGTTTAACTGGCCGGTTGAGAAATGGCGGGATTTCTATTACCGCTTGGCCGACGAAGCGCCTGTCGATTGCGTCAACCTGGGCGAGGTCGTCTGCTCCAAACGCCAGCCGTTCTTCGAGCCGGTCCTCGCCGATGTCATCGAGCGTCTGCAAGGGGCTGGCAAGGAAGTGGTGCTCTCGACCCTGGCCCTGATCATGAGCAAGCGCGAGATGGACATGGTCCGCGATATCGCCGCCATGGACGATCTGCTGGTCGAGGCCAACGACGTTTCCACCGCCGCCCTGCTTGCCGGGAAGCCCCACACCATCGGCCCGTTCATCAATATTTATAACGAGGGAACCCTGGCCTTCTTCGCCAAACAGGGCGCGACCCGCGTCTGCCTGCCCGTCGAACTTTCATCAACCACCTTGTCGGTGCTTGCCGACAGTGGCGGCCCGGAACTGGAAGTGCTGGCCTTCGGGCGCTTGCCGCTGGCCGTCTCGGCCCGCTGCTACCATGCCCGTGCCCACGATTTGCACAAGGACAATTGCCAGTTCGTCTGCGCCGAAGATGCCGACGGCATGGAACTGGACACCCTGGATGACGAACCGTTCCTCGTCGTCAACGGCACCCAAACCCTGTCCTACACCTGCAACAATCTGATCGAAGAATTGGGCCAGATGCAGAATGCCGGCATCAACCGCTTCCGCCTGTCGCCGCAAGACATCGACATGGTCGGCGTCGCGCATACGTTCCGTGACGTGCTGGAGAGAAACCTGTCGGCGGCGGAAGGCCTGGAAAATCTCGAACACCTGTCAGGCAACCTGGTCTTCGCCAACGGCTACTATCATGACAGAGAAGGCGGCCGGATGGTGGCTTCGCAGGCGGCGGAGTAAATAAAAAGGTTCCAATTTGGTCCTTAATAGATTAATTTGGACCTTTAACTCATTGAGGACCTTGCTATGGCCGTAAACGTCAAACTTTCCGAAGAACTGGTCGCCGAGGCCAAACGTTACGGCGGCATTCATCACCGCTCGCTGCCCAAGCAGATCGAGTACTGGTCGCAAATGGGCAAGATAGCCGAGGAAAACCCGGAACTGCCATTCTCGATGATCAGGGACATCCTGATCGCCCGCGCGGAAGATGCGGATGAAGAGTACGCCTTCGACTGATGGTCCGTATTCTTCAAACGCCGACCTTCAAACGCGTCGTAAAAAGGCTCCACAAACAGCAAAAGCAGAAGTTGGACGAAGCCGTCCGCGCCATCGCCGCCGATCCGGAAATCGGTGAGGGCAAGGTCGGCGATCTGGCCGGGGTGCGCGTTCACAAGTTCACCATCAACCATCAACAGATGCTGCTCGCCTACGAATTTTTCGAGTCGGAAAATACCATCAAACTACTGGCCCTCGGCAGCCACGAGAACTTCTACCGCGACCTCAAACGTTAGCGTTTCTGAGTTTCGGCAGTTCAGCCCACACACACCGTCATTCCGGCGAAAGCCGGAATCCAGTTCTTTTTCTTGCTTTCGGGGGCTCCGGTTCTCGCTCTGTTCGTCCGAGTTTACGATCTTCGGATGATGCTCTTAATCCAAACCATGCACGTCTCGATCACCCAATCAGTTTGCTGTAGTGAAAGGCTTGGCATTTCATCGTTTCCAGGCCCATGCCCAAACGGGTTACGAACCTCAGTGAAAATGGCCTTTAGAGCTTCAGATTCCCAATCGGCAAGAAATCTTCCGTTCCTCTTGGAAGCTAGGTTTTCGATGAAGTTGTGGGCACCATTCTCCCTGCCGTGCGTCCACCCTTTGTCACCGGAGACTATTTTGATAGTACTTTCGAGCGCGTGGGTGGCGTATAAGGCGGGATCACGCCCATCGTTGTCGCGCCGATCCAGCGCCTCTTTCATATCTGTATCAACATTCTTCCATTTGGGGTCTGCTACGAGCGTCCAAAATGGCGTCTCAACCTGTTCCATGGAAAGCTCATCTGTCGCGCGTTGAATGAACCCATTGTGATAGTTGAGACCGCAACCCGCATGGCGGAATCGCGTGTTTAATTCATTGGTGCAATCGCGAAACTGATCGTTCAGCGCTGTATTTATGGTTTTTAGTGCTTCGGCGCGATTACCAGGAATACGCATAACCCCGCTTCTCTTGGGTTTGGCATCTTCAAATCTTGCGCTTTGTATCTCGCCTGGAAGCCTTGCATTGGCGGCGGCAATTTCCTCCTCACGCTTGCGAAAGCCTATTTCCACCAAGCTTAAACGTTCTTTGATAAAACGATCAGCCGATACCGTTTCATCAAATTCTTTCAGCATCCATTCCTTGCAAACAAAATCAAAACCCCAAGAACCACTATTCGTGTGGGGCTTTCCGTATAATGTGGTTTGGTAGGAATAATAAATATCTGAAAGTGATTTGAGGCCAAGTTCCATCGAGAGGCGGCTATGAATGTCGGTCCAGAATGCTTTGCCGTGAGCGGACTCTTTGCCGCTCGCCGTATAATAGGGGGAGATTTGCTCTATGAGGATGCGATAACCTTGTACTAACAACCGTCGTTCGGGTTCTCCAAACGATTTCCAAAGCTCAATAGTCGAATATCTGTCCGCGAAAATGTCTGTTAGCATTCTGTACCACCATGTTTGATCGCCGCCTCTTGTTAGGTTGCAGGGCTTTAAATTCCGGTCAATTCCTTGGGCATCTTACCTAGTTTATGGCGCCGCCGCAGAGCACCCCACCCCCTACTGCGCCTCTCCCTCGGCACTATCTCCGCCTATGAAGAACTTGTAGGCATCGAGGCCGGTCAGGATGACGCCGTCGAAGCCTTGGGCGGCGAGGCCGTAGATGTAGGAATTGGGGTCGCCGAACAGGATGTTTTGCCATTCTTGCCGCCAGAACTGTACGTAATAGCGATCCGGGTTGTCTTTCAGGGGGGCGGCGATCCAGCTTGGTGAGCCCTCGCGCCAGCCGTCCTGCCAGTAGTAATCGTAGGCCGCCGCCGAACCGATATCGACGTGGGCCAGGACCAGGCGCTTGGATCCCAGTTTCTTGTACTTCAAAGTCTCGACGGCTTGCCTGGAAAGCGGTGTGCGGCCGTGCATGATGTTGACGGCGATGATGTCGTAATTGGTGTCGTGAATTTTCAGGGCGAATTCATCCTGGCGGCCAAAGCCCGAGGTGTCGCCGAGATAAAGAAAATTCTTGGCATCGACCATCGATATAATACTTTTCGGGTTTTCCCGGTAAGGATACTTGCGAAACTTGGGGATCGCATTGAGTTCCTCGCCCTTGGCCCCGGCGACGAAGGGGGTCAGCCCCAACTCTTCGTTAAAGCCGTATGACTGTTCGGCTTGCGCGGCACTGTTGACGTAGTCGATGACCATGACGTTGAGGCGGTTCTTCTTGGCCATGCGGACCAACTGCAGATTTTTCTCAAGCTTTTCGGGAATGGTCGCCACGCCGACTTCTTTTTCACCGAAGAAAAGGCCGTCAATCATGATGCCGTCGATAGAGCGCATGAAGGCGCGGGCGGGGAAGGTTTTTGTCTCGTCGATGTCGTCTATTTTCAACAGCAGTTCCGGGCTGCCCTTGACGATGACAACGAAGTTGGGGCGCACGGAACGGCCGTAAGCGGATATCTTTTGCACCATTTCGCGCATCTGTTCGCGGAAGTCGAGCAACGCCCCGGTTTCCTGGCGTTGAATCGGGGCCTGGATTTGTTCCTGCTGCTGGCCTTGAATGCTTGTCCCGGTTCCTTGCGACAGGGCAGGGGAGGCGACGGCAAGGCTTATCAGTAAAGCGGGTGCAAGGAGCGTCCGTAGCCGGGTCATGCGGTTTATCCTAAAGGATCAGAGAATCTCTTTTACCACATGGGGTGGTTGCTTATCAAAGCCTGCGGGCAACATCGTCGGCTATCGCCAATGACGCTGTCAGGCCCGGCGATTCAATACCGAACAAATTGACCAGCCCGGCAATGCCGTGGACCTTGGCGTCCTGGATGATAAAATCGGCGGTTGGCTCGCCCGGCGCTTGCACTTTCGGGCGGATGCCGCTGTAGGCGGGGTTGAGTGCGCCATCGGCAAGGCCCGGCCAATAACGCCGGATGGCGGCGTAGAAACTTTGCCCGCGGGCCGGATCGACGTCATAGTCGATCTCGTCTATCCATTGAACGTCGGGGCCAAAGCGACCCTGACCGCCAAGGTCGCGGGTGTAATGGGTGCCAAGGCTGGCCTTGCCCGGTATCGGATAGATCAGGTGGGCAAAAGGCGCTTTGCCGCTAAGGGTGAAATAGTTGCCCTTGGCGTAGTGCAGCGGCGGCACTTTTTCAGGAGCGAAGCCGGCCATGGCCGAGGCGATCTTTTGGGCACCCAGACCAGCGGCGTTAATGACAGTGCGGCAATCAAGCGTCACGGTCCCGTCGGCACCTGATACATCGAGCGAGATCGCCCCGCCTTCGATACGGCCGCCGGTGACCGTGCTTAAAAAGGCGAAGGTGGCACCGTGGTTTTCGGCGTCGCCTTGCAAGTTCAGCATATAGGTATGGGAATCGAAAATGCCCGTCGACGGCGAGAACAGGGCGCTCAGGCACGACAGTTCAGGCTCCATGGCGCGGGCGTCGGCGGCGCTGATCCTGACCATGTCGTCGACACCATTGATGCGGGCCCTGGCGAGTATGCCGTCGAGTTCCTGCTCCTCGGCCGGGGTCGTCGCGACGAGCAGTTTGCCGCAGCGCTGGTGGTTGATCGCACGCTCTTGCAGATAATCATAAAGCTGCGCCCGTCCGGCGACGCACAGGCGGGCTTTCAGGCTGCCTTCGGGGTAATAGAGTCCGGCATGGATGACCTCGCTGTTGCGCGCGCTGGTGATCGTGCCGATGGCGTCTTCTTGCTCCAGGACGATGACGTCGCGACCGCTCATTGCCAGTTTGCGGGCTATGGCAAGGCCGATAACACCGGCACCGATGACGACACAGTCAACGCTATCGCTCATGTCTTCTCCTTGAAACGCTTCACCGTAACGTGATGTATGTGTGCATTGCCATGAGAGCGCGGCTGGGTCAAGTTTATGTCATATCGAAAGCCCTTACCATCGCAGGCAAGACGTCGCCCACGACATCACCTTCGCCTTCGTTTTCCACGCCTTCCATCCGAACGGTGTTATCCACCAAAATTAAGCCGCTCAGCGTTTGCCAGAGCTAGCATGCGGGATTACAGTCTGGACATATTTTGTTCAGGTGATTCGGGCAGGGGCCATGACAAGCAAACGCGCACACGTCATCGTTACGGGTAATGAAAAAGGCGGCAGCGGCAAGTCGACGACGGCGATGCATGTGGCCGTCGGATTGCTGCGTGACGAACATCGCGTCGCCTGTATCGATCTTGATGCCCGGCAGGGAACCCTGACCAACTACATTGCCAACCGTCGGCGCTTTATCGAATACAAGAAAGTCGATTTACCGATGCCGGAATTCCGGACCATCGAGCACAGCGGTGAGCCCAATCGCGCCGAAGCCGAAGCCGATGACGAGAAACGTCTGGCCGATATGATTGACGAGCTGTCGCAGTCCCATGACGTGATCGTTATCGACACCCCCGGTGCCGACAGCTCGTTAACCCGCCTCGGCCATTCCTTTGCCGATACCCTGATTACCCCCTTGAATGACAGCTTTATCGATCTCGATGTGCTGGCCCGCGTCGACCCCGAGAGTCTCACCATCAAGAACCCCAGTCATTATTCGGAAATGGTGTGGAAACAGAAGATGGTCCGGGCCCAGCGCGATGGCGGTTCCATCGACTGGATTATCATGCGTAATCGCCTCAGCCATCTCGACGCCCGCAACAAGCGCGAGGTCGAGCGTCTGCTCAGTGATTTATCCAAGCGAGTCGGGTTCCGCCAGGTCGCCGGTTTCGGCGAGCGGGTGATTTACCGGGAACTGTTTCTGGTTGGCCTTACGATAATGGATATTATCGACGGTCTGGGCAGTGATACCTTAAGTATGTCTCACTTATCGGCGCGTCAGGAAGTGCGAAACCTGCTCAACGCGATCCCCTTGTATTAAATCACTTCGATAGAAGTCGCTTCGCCAAAGCCGCCTTTGATCAGGTAGGTAGCGTGGCTGATCATGTTTTGACCTTCCATGCCTTTGATGAAGAAGACGTGCTTGTCGCGTGTGCGCTCGCAGGTAACGAAATTATGCAGGCCATATTTGACCAGAAAGTTTTGTTCTTTGTTCATTGTTTTTCCTTGGTATTCAAAGCCCCAACGACCGGCGCTCTAAGCGCATCATAGGGGGCTATTGTTAAAATTATGTGAAATCGGATCAGCAAAATGATTGAATGCAGGTGGCCGCGGGATAAACCGCGCCTTATCTCTGTCGTCTTATCAATGCTGAGATTATGAGTGTCGAAGAAATGACCGTTTAACGGTCAGCCCACTTCCTTCGAAAGATCTTAAAGAGTCGCAGGTCTTGTCGCAGCAGATGTAAAGAGCCCGCCTCCAACCATAGCTGGAGGCGGGCGTCTTACAGAGAACTATTGAACGATCGACAGGTTCTCGGCAGAAGATTTGCCGTTCTGTCCAGGCTGAAGTTCATAAGAAACCTTCTGCCCTTCGTTGAGCGTGCTCAGGCCGGCGCGTTCTACGGCCGAAATGTGAACAAAAGCATCGCTAGAACCGTCTTCGGGTTCAATGAAGCCAAAACCCTTGGTGGGGTTAAACCATTTTACAGTACCGGTAGTCATAGTTAGTTTCCTCTAACAGGATAGTATTTTTGCGCCTCACACCATGTGATGTCGCAGTCGATTTAGCGTTAACACTGTCAGGAGATAACTAAGCTAATCGGCGTACCGGTTATTTAGGCAAGCCAAACAAATGCAACACGTCGGCAATATGTAATGAATGTCCCTAAGAAGTCAATGACTTATAACCATCCAAACAGAAAAGTGAAACTAATCCGTCGGGCCCGGGTGGGGCAGGGTGTGGACTTTGTCGTAGCGCAAAAAAGTCAAGCATACCAATGTATTAAAGCAATACGTCGCGGGTAAAAGATGGAAAAAAATCTGGCTTAATTGTCTCGGAAAAGATTTTTTATTTTTTGCTGTATTTATATTTTTGGTCGCATTTTTAGATTCTGACGCTGCGATTCTTTAAATTACACGTGAGATGGTGCATGTTGCAAACGTTAGTTTTTTAATTCTGTCGATCAAGGCGCTGGCGTCGGCGCCGTCCAGGCCTTATTTTTATGTCTATAATATTTTAGGACTGGCATGGCTATAAACGACGACAATCTTCCCAGCAAGAAATCATCCAGCAGCGATGTCGAGGCGTTTCTGGAAAAGGTCGCACGAAGCCAAAGCACTACGGCACCGGGCAAACGTGGCCGGTTGATTTTTGGCATGGACGCGACGGCCAGCCGTCAGCCCATGTGGGACCGGGCGGCACGCATTCAGGGCGAGATGTTCCGCGAAACAGCGGCCCTTGGTGGCCTTGACCTGCAACTGGCTTATTACCGCGGCTTCGGTGAATTCAAGGCGTCCAACTGGATGGCCGACACAGGCAAGCTGCTTAAGTTGATGTCGACGGTTTTTTGTTTGGCCGGTGAAACCCAGATCGGCAAACTGCTGGCCCATGCGATTAAGGAAACGGCCAAGAATAAAGTCAACGCGCTGGTGTTCATCGGTGACTGCGTCGAAGAAGATGTCGATAAACTTGGCGCGCTGGCCGGTGAACTAGGTATTCTTGGCCTTCCCGTCTTTATGTTTCAGGAAGGCAATGACCCTGTCGCCAGCTTCGCCTTTCAGCAAATCGCCAAGTTGACGGGCGGGGCCTGTTGCCGCTTCGATGGCTCAAGCGCCCATGTCTTGCGCGATTTGTTGAGCGCGGTGGCCGTCTTCGCCGCCGGTGGCAGGCTGGCCCTTGATGATTTCGGCGTAAAGCGCGGCGGCGAGGTTTTGAAACTGGCCAATATGATGAAGGGTCAATAAGTGGTGTTGCCGTACTTCATTCTCGGGGTCGCCTTGCTGGCCGGTTTGCTGATGATGATGCGTTGGTACGTCAGCGCCGATCCGAAAACCATTCTCAAGGTTTTGAAGTGGCTGTCCTTGGTGCTTATCGTCGTTATTGGCTTGTTTCTCGCCCTCAGCGGACGGCTTTCCTGGGCGATGGTTACCCTGCCGGCATTGATTGGCTGGTTTATGCGTTTTCGCATGGCCGCCCGGACCTTCAAGAATTTCTCCCGCATGGCTGGGGGAGCTCAAAGACCACAAGGGGCATCGGAAGTCGAGACCAGGTTCTTGCGGATGACTCTCGATCACGCCAGCGGCGACATGGATGGCGAGGTTCTGGAAGGCCCTGACAAGGGACGCCGCTTAAGTGAGATGGGGCAGGAAGGCCTTTCAGGCTTGCTCAAAGTATGCCGGGCTGAAGATCAACAATCGGCGCAAATCCTCGAAGCCTATCTGGATCGGCGCTTTCCGGACTGGCGTGATGAGGCAACGCCCGGCGGTTCTTTTAAAGACGAGATGGACCGCAGCGAGGCGCTGGATATCCTGGGTTTGAGCGAAGGAGCGAGTGCGCAGCAGATCAAGCAGGCCTATCACAGGCTGATTGCAGGGCTTCATCCGGACCACGGCGGCTCAACCTATCTCGCCGCCAAGATCAACCGCGCCAAGGACGTTCTTCTTTCATAGAAAAACGCAAGGTTGCGGCTGCTTGGCGGGTGTGGCACAAAGGCCGCGCTCTGCTTCTTTATTTGAGATTCGCGGCAATCCGTACGAGGAATTTTTTATGGTCAAACCTGTTAGGAAAGCGGTTTTTCCCGTTGCCGGTCTGGGCACACGGTTTTTGCCGGCGACCAAAGCGATGCCAAAGGAAATGCTGCCTGTCGTAGACAAGCCGTTGATCCAGTACGCGGTCGAAGAGGCGCGCGACGCCGGGATCGAGGAAATCATCTTCGTCACCGGGCGCGGCAAGGCGGTCCTGCTTGATCACTTCGACCATAGCTTTGAGCTTGAAGAAATCCTTAAAGGACACGGCAAGAGCCAGGCACTGTCAGAGATTCAGGACGTTATGTCGAAGCCGGGGCAAATCAGCTCGACGCGTCAGCAACGCCCGTTAGGCCTTGGCCATGCGGTCTGGTGCGCCCGCCATTTCGTCGCAGGCGAGCCGTTTGCCGTGCTTTTGGCCGATGATCTGATCATGGCCGAACCGGGGTGCCTGAAACAAATGATGGATGTCTATAATCAGATCGGCGGCAATATCGTCGCCAGCGAGGAAGTGCCCCGCGAACACACCGCCCGTTACGGAATTCTCGATGTTGTCGAAGACGATGGCCGTCTGGCCCGGGCCAAGGGGTTGGTTGAAAAACCGTCGCCTGAACTGGCCCCGTCAAATCTGTGCATCATCGGCCGCTATATTTTGCAACCCGAGGTCTTCGAACACTTGGGCAAGCAGGAACAAGGGGCAGGGGGCGAAATTCAACTGACCGACGCCTTGGCCAAGACTATTGAGCGCATTCCTTTCCATGGATTTCGCTTCCAGGGGACGCGCTTTGATTGTGGCGACAAGCTTGGCTTTATGGAAGCCAATGTCGCTTTCGCCTTGGCCCGCGATGATCTTAAGGATGGCATGATCGAGATGCTTAAAAAATACGTAAGGAACTAACTAAATGCGCATAGCGATGATTGGTACCGGTTATGTCGGCCTTGTTTCCGGAGCCTGTTTTTCAGAATTCGGCGTCGATGTTGTTTGCGTCGACAAGGATCAGGGTAAAATTGACCGGCTTGGCGAGGGCATCATGCCGATCTTCGAGCCTGGCCTGGACGATCTGGTCGCCAATAACGTCAAGGCAGGCCGCCTGAGTTTCACCACCGACCTGAAACAGGCCGTCAGCAGAGCCGATGTTGTCTTTATTTGTGTCGGAACACCGACACAACCTGGTGGCGGCCATGCGGACTTATCTTATGTCTACGGCGCGGCCCGTGAAGTCGCCGCCGCCCTCGACGGCTACAGTGTGATTGTTAATAAGTCGACGGTTCCCGTGGGCACTGGCGAAGAAGTCTTCAAGGTCATTGTCGAGGCCTGCCCCGATGCCGACTTCGATGTCGTCTCCAACCCGGAATTCCTGCGTGAAGGATCGGCGATCAATGATTTCATGCGTCCCGACCGGGTCGTTATCGGCACCGATGTCGAGCGCGCCCGTGACGTCATGCGAAAGCTCTATCGGCCGCTATATCTGATCGAAACGCCGATCCTGTTCACCCAGCGGCAGACGGCGGAATTGATCAAGTATGCCGCCAATACGTTCCTGGCGACGAAAATCACCTTCATCAACGAGATATCGGACCTTTGTGAGAAAGTCGGTGCCGACGTTCAGGACGTCGCCAAGGGAATTGGCCTGGATGGTCGTATCGGTTCTAAATTTCTGCACAGCGGGCCGGGTTACGGGGGCTCGTGTTTCCCCAAGGACACCCTGGCGCTGGTTCATACGGCAAGAGACGTCGGCGCTCCTTTACGCATTGTCGAGGCCGTCGTCGCCGTCAACGACCAACGCAAGAAGCAGATGGCCGAACGGGTCATTGCTGCCTGTGATGGCTCGCTGGCCGGTAAAACCGTGGCTGTTCTGGGCGTCACCTTCAAGCCCAATACCGACGACATGCGCGATTCACCCAGCCTTGATATTATTCCCGCCATGCAAAAGGCCGGGGCGAAGATCCGCGCTTTCGATCCCGAAGGCATGGACGAAGCCCGCGAGCTGCTTGATGATGTGCAGTGGTGCGACGAAGCCTACGCTACCATGAAAGGGGCCGACGCCCTGGTCATTATTACCGAATGGAACGCCTTTCGCGGACTCGACTTCGAGCGCATTAAGTCCTTGCTCAACAAGCCGGTGATGGTCGACCTTCGCAATATTTACAATCCGGGCGAAATGGCCGCCGCCGGTATTGATTACCATTGTCTGGGGCGTCCCCGTCGATGACTCAGGCGCGCACACTCGATCCGACGATCTTACGTGAATACGACATTCGCGGCATCGTCGGGGAAACCTTGTCGGCGGATGATCTGCGCGCCATCGGTCACGGTTTTGGCACGATCATCGCGCGGGGCGGCGGCAAGTCCGTGGCTATTGGCTATGACGGGCGGCTTTCCTCACCCGAACTCGAAGCCGCCGCGGTAGCGGGCTTAAGCGCCGCAGGCTTGCGCGTGCTAAGGGTCGGACGTGGTCCCAGCCCGATGCTCTATTACGCCACGCATGTGCTTGAGGCCGATGCCGGCATGATGATTACCGGCTCGCACAATCCGCCCGATTACAACGGCATCAAGATGTCTTTGGGGGCGCAGTCTTTTTTTGGTGCCGATATTCAAGGCTTGGGCAAACTGATCGCCGCCGGCGACTTTATCGACGGCCAGGGATCGCAGCAAGACTGCGCCGTCTTCGATGATTATGTCGCCAGATTGCAAAAAGATTACAGCGGCAAAAAAGACCTTAAAGTCGCCTGGGACAATGGCAACGGCGCGGCTGGCGAGGCGCTGGTCGCTCTGGTCGCGGGGCTGCCCGGTCGGCATATTCTGCTCAACGAGGAAATCGACGGCACCTTTCCGGCCCATCATCCCGACCCGACAGTCGAGGCCAACCTGCAACAGTTGAAGGATTGCGTTGCCGCCGAAGGCTGCGACATGGGCATCGCCTTCGATGGCGACGGCGATCGCATCGGCCTGATCGATAGCCAGGGCCGGGTCTTGTGGGGCGACCAGATGATGGTGATTCTGGCCCGCGAGGTCCTGCGCGACATCCCCGGCGCGACGATCATCATCGACGTCAAGGCCAGCCAGGTCTTTTTCGATGAAATCAAACGGATGGGCGGCAACCCCATGATGTGGAAGACCGGCCATTCCCTGATCAAGGCGAAAATGCAGGAAACCGGCGCCCCCCTGGCCGGTGAAATGAGCGCCCATATTTTCTTCAAGCACCGTTACTACGGCTTCGATGACGCGCTATACGCCGCCGTCCGCCTGATGTCGATCATCGCCTCCTCAGACGAGAGCCTCGATGACATGCTCGACGCCATGCCGCAGATGATCAACACGCCGGAACTGCGCTTCGATTGTGCCGAAGAGCGTAAATTCCAGATTGTCGAAGAAGTCGCAGAGCGCCTTAAATCGATCAGCGGCATCACCGTCCACGATATGGACGGCGTGCGTGTGCAATCAGATGACGGCTGGTGGCTGCTGCGGGCGTCCAATACCCAAGCCGTCCTGGTCGCCCGTTGTGAGTCGACGACTGCAGACGGATTAGAACGCTTGAAAGTGGTGCTCGCCAATCAACTCCGCGAAAGCGGTCTGCAGCCACCGACCTTCGATTAACCTTCCTCGCGTCACCCCGGACTCATCTCCGGGGGCGGTTCTTCTCATCCCCTCCTTCGTCATTCCGGCCTTGAGCCGGAATCCAGTCTAACGATAGCTAGCTTTTGATCTATCTATTTCGGCACTTGTGTAACCGCGTTTATCTAACAAATATCGCAATGAGGTGGTCCCACATAGTTGGACAGTTTGGCAGCAAAGTTAAGGTGTATTCCTATTTCTGATCATGCTGCCAAAATCCTGTTTATCACATCTTGTTGCTGTTGTGGAGCCTGTGGGGATGTGGGTAAGCCGTCAGGCTTATCCATCATATCCATAGGCCCGACAGCGCCGTAGGCCTCAGCCGGTGTTTTCCCGTCGAAGGCGGAATGTGGTCGTTCGGTGTTATAGAAGTCGATCCACTCCCCGATAACCCGTTCGGCCTTGAATCCGTCGGTCAGCTCGTGCAGGTAGATGGCCTCATATTTGAGCGAGCGCCACAGACGTTCGATGAAGATGTTGTCCATGCACCGTCCCCGCCCATCCATGGAGATCGTGATCTCCGCCGCTTTAAGAACGCCTGTGAAGTCATAGCTGGTGAACTGGCTGCCCTGATCGGTATTGAACATTTCCGGTTTGCCGTATCTGGACAACGCTTCTCTCAAAGCCTCAACGCAGAAGGAGGCATCCATGGTGTTCGACAGCCGCCACGCGAGGACATGGCGGGTTGCCCAGTCCATGATAGCAACCAGGTACAGGAACCCGCGCTGAACCGGGATGTAGGTGATGTCGGCACACCAGACCTGATTGGGTCGCGTGATCTCCAGATTCCTCAGCAGATACGGATAAATCCTGTGTTCCGGGTGAGGGTCACTGGTTCTCGGTGCCTGATAAATCGCCTGTAGGCCCATCAATCGCATCAGGCGTCGAACGCGATGACGGCCGACATGAATATTCTCGCGGCGTAACTGCTGCACCATCTGGCGAGAGCCGTAAAACGGATACTTAAGGAACAGATCATCGATGCGCCGCATCAGCGACAGGTTCTCCGGGCTCTCGCCCTTCAGCTCGTAATAGAACGCCGACCGGCTGATCGAAAGAACTTGGCATTGGCGGCTCAAACTCAGACTGGGGTGATCGTGTGTAATCATCGCCTTGCGCTCCCCCCGACTCATCGCTTGAGCCCTTTGGCCAAAAAATCCCGTTCCACCGTCAATTGGCCGATCTTGGCGTGCAGATCATGGACCTCGTCCTCATGATCTACACGGGCCTTGTCGGTGCAATTGGAAAACATCGCACCAAGACCTTCCATCGCTTGACGCTTCCACGTACTCACCTGGTTTGGATGTACCTTGTACTTGGCGGCAATCTCCTGGATCGTCTTGTCGCCACGAAGCGCCTCAAGCGCAACCTTGGCTTTGAAATCACCTGTAAACCGTCGTCGTGTCGTCATCTCGTATTCCTCCGTTATCCGGCGGAATACACCTTAACACCCTGTCCGATTTTCTGGGACCACCTCACAATGTTCTTTTATTTGTCATATTTTTAGGACCTAAAATAATTTCATTAATAGGTTGCGATTTTCTTGGAGCTATATCAAATGAATAAAAAGGCCTTATTGCATTATTAGATTCAATAATTCTAATGTTTTGGTCAGAAAATGTTTTCATTTCCTCTGTAGAACCTTCTCCTTCTATAAAACGCAACAACCGCCATTCTTCCTCTTCATGAAAGGCGGGATTTTTACCAAAAAATAGTATTCTGTTAAATTTGTTTAACTCAGAAAATATCTTCGATAAGGCATTCTTTTTTTCAATTTTTTGCTCTTCAATGATCTTATCAGGCGTTTTACCTGTTACAAGGGTGCCATAATTTAATCTTTTAAATGCGTCCTCAACATACTTTTCTAATTCTGAAAACAATTCTTGAGTTATGGAATTATTTAAAATGGTTTCCTTATTGTAAATTACTTTGGATAAAATAAAGCCCGCACTTAAAGGCATATATTCTTCGATCAAGTTTTTTTTATTTAACCCAATACAAACTCCTGCCCCATCACTTGCATACCCCCTCCACTGGCTTAAGAGATCTCGCTTTTCTGAAAAACAAAAAGCAAACGGGCTTTGGTTATTGTTGAATAGATTTAAGCAATTAATAATATCACTGGAATATTTTGAGAAAAGACCATCTTTATCTAAGTATTCTTTCAGTAACCACAGCATCCACTTACCTTCTAAATAGTCATTTGAATGAATTATTTCTGATAGCCATATTTCTTTACTATCAAGTATGGATAGAAGAACTTCATTTGAGCAGTAGTGGTATAAAGTTTGACTTGGGTTACTCATTGTTTACCAACACTTTCCGTACCGAATTTTCTCAGTGCATACAACCTTTCATAAAAGCCGCAATCCCTCAACAAACAAACTCATGGGAAGTATTGCGGCATCTAATAATTTAAAAATTACGCTGACGGTTAGTTAATCTTCAAATTGAAGTTCTGTGGCATTGTCAATTTTGCTAGGGGGAAGAACTGGATTCCGGCTTTCGCCGGAATGACGGGTTTCTTTTGTGCTTTCGATTAGCCTTATTCAGCCGCCGCCAGTTGTTGCAGGGGCTCTTTCATGCGCAATTCCATACAATTGATGTTGCGGCGCTTGAGCACCTTGCAGGCCCGGTATGCCTGACGTTTGCTGAGGCCGAGGATGCGGGCCCGGTAGACGGGGCTGCGCTCTCCTTTTTTCAGGGGGACGACCCGGATATGACCGTCGAACAACAGGTCGGGGGCTTTGTCGATAGCTAACTGGGCGATTTTATAGGCTGGCTCAGTGGTTTTATAGGCCCCGACCTGGATGCCCCACTGTAGCTTGGCAAGGGCGCTCGCCTTGGCCGTTTTCGCTGTTTTGCTTGGCGTCTCGGCTTTGCTGACGACGACGCTCTCGCTGATGTCGAGTTTGGCGTAACTCAAATTGAGAAGTTTGGCCATGTGTTTGTCGCGGGCGCGTGATGTGCGGCCACCGAAGACGACGCCGATCAGGCGCTTGCCGTCGCGTTCGACCGAGGCGACCAGATTGAACCCGGAGGCCCGGATATAACCGGTTTTAATACCGTCGGTGCCCTTATAGGTCTTTAGCAAGGCGTTGTGGTTTTTGTGAACAGTCCCGTCGTAGGAAAATGATTGTGTCGAAAAATATTGGTAATACTGCGGGAAGTCCTTAAGCAGCCTGAGCGCCAGCACCGCCATATCCTTGGCCGTTGAAAGCTGGCCGCGATGGGGCAGGCCCGAGGCATTGCGAAAAGTCGTGCGGTCCATGCCGATGCTCCGCGCCCTGGCCGTCATCGACAAGGCGAATTTACGTTCCGTGCCGCCGAGATTTTCACCGATCGCCGTGGCGACATCGTTTGCCGACTTGGTGACAATGGCCAGAATTGCTTGCTCGTATGTCAACGTATCGCCCTTCGATAAGCCCAGCTTCGAGGAAGGCTGGCGGGCGGCACGGGCGGAAATATCAAGGGTTTGGTCGAGGTGGATGCTGCCCTTTTCAAGCGCGTCGAAGACCATGTAAAGGGTCATCATCTTGGTCAGCGAGGCCGGATAGTTGCGGGTGTCGGCGTTGGTTTGATGGAGCACGGCACCGGTTTCGGCGTCGATCACATAGGATGCGTATTTTGCCTGGGCGAAATTGGGGGCAAGCAGAACGCAGACGGCAAAAAATATGGCCGTTGAAATAAGACGTAGATTCCCCTTCATGGTCCTCAACTGTACGTTCCCGCCAAGATTATCATTATTGACCAAGACATTACCTAACCCGTCCGAGGATAACAATTACTTAAGATGAAAGATAAAGTTACTCCTGGATCAAGGTAATCAGGTGATGGTCGGCTAATTCCGCTATCAGTTTGACGATATCGCTCTTTACCGAGGTTGGATCGGCCTCGGGAAATGCCTGGCAAATGATGTCGGCTGCTTGCGCGCCGCTGGTTTCCCCCTCCAACAGTCGCCATAAGGCCGCGCCGACGGAGTTCAGGTGGTAAAGCGCGTCGGTGTCGGGATTGACCAGGAAAATATCATCATCGACCTGGCGCTGCGATATCCCCTCGCTTCTGGTATAGCGTCGTTTCATCGGCATGGTTTGGCTCCCAGAGTCTCAATCAAGTAGCGCGCGGCACTGGCGCCATCAGGGTAGTGCAATGTAAAACGCTGCGCAGCTTCGCTGATACTGTGCAGACGGTCCAGGGTTTCCAGGGCGGAAACTTGCTCTGAGAAATTCTGTAAAAGTGTCCGCTTTAGGGTTTCGGCGGTCGAGGCGGGCAGCATTTCCAGGGTTGATTCCGGGTCGCGGTGAAGTTCGATAATACCCTTGATCGGGACGCTTTCACGGTAATCCGCCAATTCGCCGGGGCCCATTTTCAGGTAAATAAAGCGGCGGCTTTCCGGGCCGCGCCTGCTTGCCACGAAGTCATCAAACGTTTCGCCGCCATCCTCGGGCAGCGGTTGCCTGAGGCGCGGCAGAACGCCCGGGGCCATGCCAAGGTTGTCACCGGTGATGTACAGAACATCATCGGCGAATACCTTCAGGCCGCAGGATGCCAGATGCGCCGTAAGGGTGCTTTTGCCCGCGTTGTAGGTGCTCGGGAACAGATAAAGCCCGTCGCCGAATTCAACGGCGGCGGTGTGCAGGCAAAGCAGGGAAGGGTCATAGGCGACTACGCACTTGAAGGCATCGACCAGAAAGTCGCAAGCGGCGTTGATGATGTTGGGATAGACCGCGGGCTTTGCCAGCCACTCGGATTCGCGGCTATAACCCTGCCGGGTCTTGGTGATGATGATTGCCGGGGGCGGGGCCTTGTTGCCCTTAACTTTACCAAATGACCAGCCGTTGAGAATCGAGCCAATGGCATTTGCCATCTCGTCGCAGCCGTTTAAAGCGACCGGGCGTTTCATATCAGCAAAAGAGATTAGCAAATTTTGCCCCCATAAAGAATCACGCCAGCGTAACTATACGCTGGCGTGATCTCAGGTAAAGCTTGATTGGCCGGGGAGACCCCTAGGCCAGGGATTGTTAAACGCCGCCACCGATGCCGCCAGCTCCGGCTCCGGCACCAGCTCCTGCGCCTGCACCGCCAGCTCCGGCACCAGCTCCGGCTGAAGCGGTTGCCGTTGCTCCTGCACCTGCTGTTCCAGCGGTCGTTGCAGCACCAGCTCCGGCAGCACCAGCTCCAGCAGCTCCAGCAGCACCAGCTCCAGCAGCACCAGCTCCAGCAGCACCAGCGTCGGCGGTTTCGCCACCACCGGATGCGCCACCGCCACCGGCGTCGCCTCCGTCAGCAGTATCACCGCCACCCGAAGCGCCACCGCCTCCTGCTCCGCCACCTGCTCCGCCACCTGCTCCGCCACCGCCAGATGCTCCACCTGCGTTACCACCAGTGTCAGCACCAGCGCCACCACCACTTTCACTTTCGCCGGTACCACCGCCACCGCTTCCGCCGGTACCACCGCCACCGCCACCAGCTCCGCCGCCGCCATCGCCGCCGCCGCCATCGCCATCGCCGCCGCCAGAGGCCGCTGCAGGGTTGAGTTTCATCAAGACCGGGGCGGCATAGATAACGGCCAGGGAAAGACCCAGTTTTGATAAGGCATACCGCCGTCCGTGATTGACGGCCTGTTCGTCATTGGGGTCACTAAGTTTGTTATCCATCGTGCTTTCTCCTTTGTAGACCGGATTTTGGGTTGTTCTCGGTCTGATCGTATTTACCACCCTAAATGAAGTCCTTACTGGATACGTTGCCAGAGACCGGTGTCCAGTTTGCAGACGGTGCGATAGTTTACGCGGCTGCGCTTTGCGATGTTATATGTGCTTTGATATTCGCGGCATTGCTCGCCTTTGGTCCCTTGAAATGATCGCAGCGGCGTCAGTGTTGCGCTCAACGTGCCGTCCGGTCTGTTCCAGGTCGTGCCAACGTTATCGGCATTGTTATTCAAGACATTCTGGACCGTACTATTGAGGATCGCCTGTTCGTTAGCCGGTAATGCAGTGGAATTGAAGCCGATACTGACCAGTTCGCGCTGTCTGCTGGGCCGATTGGCGTAGGTGTCTGTGCGTTTGACGTAATGGTTGACCTTTGGCGCGTAGTAGAAAGTTCGGGTCTGACGCCAGAAACTGGTACCGTCCAGGTAACGGTAGCAGGGAATTTTGAAGACGCTGAACGTGCCGGCCGGAACGTCCAGGGTCTGTGTCCCTTCGACGATGCATTGCCAGCTTTGTTTGTATTCATTATGTGAAGAACCGTCATTGCTATCGACAAACTGTTGATAATCGAAGCGGGCGCTGGCGGCGACTTCAAGGGGCCACAACATTTTCGCATCGGCCGTGGTCTGTGAAGTGCTGCGCCGGGTGCGGTTCTGCCAGCCAATGTCAGGGAGCAGAAAATTGCGATGGATCCAGCGAATAATGCCGCGGTCGTCGCGCCAGGTAAGGGTCTCGTCGTTGATTTCAATGACGGTGTCCGTGCGCCCGTCATCAAACAGGAAGCTTTCACCGACGGCATAGACGGGTAAATTCTCCGCCGCCATCTGCGGACCGGTGTAAAACGGTGTCGCTTCCTTGTTGGCACTCGGTAGCTGTATTTGCGCACAGCCACCGGCAATCAACAGGACGCCAAACCCGGAAAGAAGGAGGGGTTTGCTGAAAAACTTGGTAAAGATATTCATCTTATTCACGGGCCATCTCATCCTTGATTTATTTTAGCCATCCAGGAAAGCCGATGCGATCAGGAGTCGGTCCCTTTAGGCCGTCGATTCCACTCTAAACTATCGCTTCTAACATGAACAGAAGATGAACTGGGGGTATCGAGATTTCGCGAAATAAAACAACACGTTAGGTAATGTTTGAGGGATCGAAAGTAAGGCCGAGCCTGGATGAAAATCGTCTTCACCCCTTTTCCCCTGGCTTAAAAATCACATATAATAGAATAGTTGTGAGCAGATATTTCCAAGTTCAGGAGCCAAGAGACTTCCATGAGAGAGCAATCCGCGGGCAATGACCCTGGTAAGGGCGGCGGCGATGACGATTTCGAAGTTGGAATCGCCACCAAGTCGCGCCCGAAAACCAAGAAACCCGCCATGTATAAAGTGTTGATGCTGAACGACGATTACACGCCGATGGAATTTGTCGTCCATGTCCTTGAACGTTTCTTTGGCAAGTCATCGGAAGAATCGACCCGGATCATGCTGCATGTTCATCAGCGTGGCGTCGGGGTTTGCGGAGTCTTTACCCACGAGCTTGCCGAAACCAAGGCCACGCAAGTTATGGACCTGGCCCGTCAGAACGACCACCCGCTGCAATGCACCATCGAAAAAGACGGAGATGATTGACCCTTATGTTGTCTAGAAACCTAGAGCAAACCCTGCACCGGGCATTGGCCATGGCCAGCGAACGCCGCCATGAATACGCCACGCTTGAACACCTGCTGATGGCCCTGACCGACGATCAGGACGCCGTCGCCGTGCTGCGTGCCTGCGGCGTCGATCTTGAGCAATTGCGCCAGAATCTGGTCGATTTCATCAATGACGAACTGGCCGAAATCAGTCTCGATTCGCCAAACGATACGCCCATGGCCGATCCCAAGCCGACCGCCGGTTTCCAGCGCGTCGTCCAGCGCGCGATCATTCATGTGCAATCATCGGGCCGTGAAGAAGTTACCGGTGCCAATATTCTCGTCGCGCTGTTTTCCGAACGCGAATCCCATGCCGTTTATTTCCTGCAAATTCACGACATGTCGCGCCTCGACGCGGTCAATTACATCTCCCACGGTATCGCCAAGGTGCCCGGCAAGGATCGTCCGGCACCCGTTAGCGGTGCCGACGAGGACATGGACGGAGAAGACGTCGTCAAGAGCGCCGATGAAGCGCTTGAAGCTTATTGCGTCAACCTCAACCAAAAAGCCCGGGAAAACGGCATCGACCCACTGATTGGCCGTGACGCCGAGGTCGATCGGACGATCCAGATTTTATGTCGCCGCTCAAAAAACAATCCGCTTTATGTCGGCGATCCCGGCGTCGGCAAGACCGCCATCGCCGAGGGCTTGGCCCGGCGTATTGTTAATGGTGAAGTCCCCGATGTCCTTAAGGAGGCGACGATTTATGCCCTCGACATGGGGTCATTGCTGGCCGGAACTCGCTATCGCGGTGATTTCGAGGAGCGCTTGAAAGGCGTCATCAAAGAGCTTGAGGCAATGCCGCACGCGATCATGTTCATCGATGAAATCCATACGGTTATCGGTGCCGGTGCGACCAGCGGCGGCTCAATGGATGCCTCGAACATCCTCAAGCCATCCCTGGCTAACGGCAAGCTGCGATGCATGGGCTCGACGACCTACAAGGAATACCGTTCGCACTTCGAGAAGGATCGTGCCCTGGTCCGCCGTTTCCAGAAAATCGATGTCCATGAACCGTCTATCGAAGACACCGTAAAAATTCTCAATGGCCTGAAACCATATTTCGAGAAGCATCACAATGTCGTCTATAGCGCCGAGGCGCTGCGCACCGCCGTCGAGCTGTCGGCGCGCTATATCAATGACCGCAAATTGCCCGATAAGGCGATCGACATTATCGACGAGGTCGGTGCCTCGCGGATGCTGCTGGCAAAAGCCAAACGGCGCAAGAAAATCACCGTCAAGGACATCGAGGAAACCGTCGCGATGATCGCCCGGATTCCTCCCAAAAGCGTTTCCAGCGATGACCGCAAGGCCCTGAAAACCCTGGAGATGGACCTTAAAACCATGGTTTTCGGTCAGGACAAGGCAATTACCGCCCTGGCCAGCGCCATCAAGATGTCGCGGGCCGGCCTGCGTGAACCTGAAAAGCCGATCGGCTCGTATTTGTTCTCTGGCCCGACCGGCGTTGGCAAGACAGAAGTCGCCCGCCAATTGTCGATGATCCTGGGTGTCGATCTGGTGCGCTTCGATATGTCCGAATACATGGAACGCCACAGCGTTTCACGCCTGATTGGTGCGCCGCCGGGATACGTCGGCTTCGATCAGGGTGGACTACTGACCGACGCGATCGACCAGCAGCCCCATACGGTGTTGCTGCTCGATGAGATTGAGAAGGCGCATCCGGACCTGTTCAATATTTTGCTGCAAGTGATGGATCACGGCAAGCTCACCGACCACCACGGCAAGAGCGTCGACTTCCGCAATGTTATCCTGATCATGACGACCAACGCCGGGGCCGCCGACATGGCCAAACCGGCCATCGGTTTCGAGCGTTCCGAGCGCTCTGGCGATGATAAGGAAGCCATAGAACGGATGTTCACGCCGGAGTTCCGCAATCGCCTGGACGCCACCATCTCGTTCGCAAACCTGTCACCTGAATCCGTCTCAAGGGTCGTCGACAAGTTCATCATCGAGCTTGAGGCCCAGCTTGAAGATCGTGACGTGACCATTGAGTTGACCGATGAGGCGCGTCAGTGGCTGGCCAAAAAGGGCTACGATAAATTGTTCGGTGCCAGGCCGCTGGCCCGGGTCATTCAGGAGCACATCAAAAAACCGCTGGCCGAGGAATTGCTGTTCGGCAAGCTCGCTGACGGCGGCATCGTCAGGGTTTCTATAGCTGACGGCAAGGCGGTCTTCGACTATCCCGATCCGGCACCCCGTAAACCTCCGAAAAAGGGCCCTAAAGGCTCCAAGGGTAAGCAACCGGCATTGGTTAAATAGTGGCGGCCAGCTTTCTCGATGGCATCCGTGTTCTCGACCTGAGTCAATATCTGCCGGGACCTTTGGCGAGCCAGATGCTCGCCGATATGGGGGCCGATGTGATCAAGGTCGAGCCACCCCATGGCGATCCTTTGATGGCCATGGACCCGCTCACCGGCGGGCCCGACGGGGATGCGTATTACAAGGCCGTCAACGCCGGCAAATCGGTTCTGCGCATGGACCTTAAGTCGGCGCAAGGCAGGGAAGGGTTCGAGGCCCTGTTAGCAAACGCCGATGTCCTGCTTGAATCCTACCGTCCCGGAGTGATGGCGCGCCTTGGTTTCGCCCCGGACGTGCTGAAAGCGCTCAATCCCAAGTTAATTTGCTGCGCGTTGAGCGGTTACGGCCAGCACGGGCCGAAAAGCGGCGAAGGTGGCCACGACATCAACTATATTGCCCTGAGCGGTGGATTATCCGTATCGGGAACGGCTGAAACCCCCGTTGCCGGTTGGCCGCCCGCCGCCGACCACACCGGCGCACTGAATGCCGTCAACGCCATCCTGGCCGCCCTGATCGGCTGCCAAAGGACCGGCAAGGGGGCCTATCTGGATGTCGCCATGGCCGATACCTTCATGGCCTGGCAACCGTGGGGATTGACCGGTCAATTGCACGGCAGCGGGATGACCCGCCAGGGCAATTTGCTTAATGGCGGTGCCGCCTGTTACCGGGTTTACGCGCTCGCCGGTGGCGATTTCATCACCCTCGGCGCACTTGAGGCCAAGTTCTGGGCTAATTTCTGCAACGCCGCAGGACGCCCTGACTGGATCGCCAGGCAACACGACCCGTTACCGCAAGAAGACCTGATCGGTGAGGTCGCGGCCCTGTTTGCCGCCGATGATCTGGAATACTGGGAAAGCACTCTGGCCGGAGTCGATTGTTGCTATCAGGCGGTCCTGGATTATCATCAGGCGGTGGCTCACCCACAGGTGCAAATCCGTAAACTGGTGCGTAAAGAAGACGACCATGCACAGGTTCTATGGCCCGTCCATGTTGACGGTGAAGCCATAGACGGGCGTCAACGAGTCACGGAAATAACGTTAAATCAAGCGCTTAAAAAATGGCTGTAACTAATTGAATAAATTGTAATTTACTTGCACGGAATATCATCAAGAATGGCCGCTTGCAAGGCCCCGAGCGCGGGGATGGGCATCAGTGAGCGACCGCCGATGGCGATGCTCTGGGACTGTCTTGCGCCTTTCGCATCAATGCGGTCGACAACAGCCATACGGCATTCGTTACAGGTGTTGGCCAAGGCCAGTCCGGTGACCCCGGCCTTATCGGTTCGTTGCATGATGATGCAGCGTTTGCCGTCGCTCTTGGCGGATTTCTCGGCGTCAGTCGGTGTCGTACCAACGGCCTCTGGGCGGCACGGCGTATCGGACAGAATCCTCGATTGACCGGGGCCGCGAAAGGACAGGCCCGTTGTCGTCTTCGGGGCCAGGGTCAGGGTCCGGTTGATCGGTGCCGCAGCGCTTGGCCGTTTCCGTTGAATTTTGACGATACGGCAGGAACCACAGGTATTGATCAGTTGTTCACCGCCGACGTTTTTGACCAGTCGGGTGCATTTCAGCGCGGCCTCGGCCGGGGCCGTGGGTATTATGGTCATTATGGCCAGTAGCCAGACAAACAGGGCGGTAAAAGCGATTTGGAATTTCATCATCAGGGGACTGTAAGCGCAAAAGGTTAAGAGCTTTTGAACGGCGAGTGATCGCTTAAGGCGTCAATGTCGTCATGTACTGCTGCGGTCTCTGCGACGAGGAAGCGCGCTACCGCGTCCCTGAAGCCGGGATCGGCGATCCAGTGGGCGCTATATGTGGGGTGGGGCAGGTAGCCACGTTTGAGCTTATGCTCGCCCTGCGCCCCGGCCTCGACCCGTTTAAGTTTTTTTTCGATGGCGTATTCGATGGCGCGATAATAACAGACCTCGAAATGCAGGAATTTGAAATTTTCCAGGCATCCCCAATAGCGCCCGTAAAGGGTGTCGCCGCCGATCATGTTCAGCGCCCCACCGACGAAGCGGCCATCCTGTTCGGCCATAACCAGCAACACGTTATCGGCCATGGTCTCAGCCAAACGCGTGAAGAAACCCCGGTTGAGATATGCCTGGCCCCATTTGCGGTCGGAAGTATCGCGGTAGAAGCGATAGAAGGCGTCCCAATGGCGCGGCTCGATGTCTTTACCGCTTAAAGAGAGGATGACGGCGTCGCCCTCATCGACGGCACGGCGTTCCTTGCGGATATCCTTACGCTTGCGTGAGGACAGGGCGGCGAGGAAATCATCGAAACAGTCAAAGCCGTCGTTGAGCCAGTGAAACTGGCGGTCGGTGCGTTGCAGCATGCCCATCTCGCCACACAACTGCCATTCCGCCTGGCTGGCAAAGGTCATATGAAATGACGATACCTTGAGGCGCTCGGCCAATTGGACGAGTCCGGATAGCAATGTCATTTGCAAAGCCCGTTGTTTTTCGAGGCTTAAGTCCTGACGCACCAGCAAACGCCTGCCGGTGACCGGGGTGAAGGGGACGGCGGCCTGGAGTTTGGGGTAATACTGCCCTCCGGCGCGGTGGTAGGCATCGGCCCAGCCCCAGTCGAAGACATACTCGCCGTAGGAATTGTTTTTCAGATAAAGCGGCACAACGGCGAGGGCGACGGAATTTTCATCTTCCAACACCAGGTGTTGGGGCAACCAGCCCGCCTCGGCACTGACCGAACCGCTGTGCTCCAGCGCGAAAAGAAAGGCATGACTGACAAAGGGATCGTCGCTTCCGGCACAAGCGTCCCAGTCCGCCGCCTTGATCTCGTCAATAGCGCCGATGACCTTGATAACCTGAGTTTCGCTTCCGTCTGGCATTAAGTAGATGTGGTGATGGCGACTGTCTTAGGCAATCTCGAAGATGCCATCGACTTCGACGGCGACGCCAAGGGGCAGGGACGGCGCACCGACGGCGAAGCGGGCATGTTTGCCGGCATCGCCAAAGGTTTCGGCGATCAGGTCCGAAGCGCCGTTGATAACCTTCGGCTGGTCGGTGAAGTCGGCCGTACAGTTGACGAAGCCACCCAGCTTGACCACTTGTTTGACGCGGCCCAGGTCGCCGCCGCAGGCTTCTTTTAGCTGAGCCAGCAGATTGATGGCGCAAATACGGGCCGCTTGATAACCATCTTCAACGCTGAAATCGTCGCCGACGGTTCCGACATACTGCAGTTCGCCGTTCAACATGGTGACCTGACCGGATACAAAAACCAAGTTTCCGGTGATCACGAAGGGTACGTAGTTGGCGGCGGGGGCCGCCGGTTTGGGCAATTGCACGCCCATGTCGAGCAGACGTTGTTCTACTGTTGCGGCCATAATTGCTATCCTTAAGCGTTAAATCTTTAAGTGGGTACTGTCCGTCGGGGCTACGCAAATGACGCTTGAGCCCAATTCCTCGAGCACAGCCCGCGCGGTTGCCAGCTTGGCGTCGATGGCATCGTCGTCCTGGTCCGGGTCGTGGTGGAAAAGATACAGGGTTTTGACCTTGGCCTGGGCGGCCAGATTGGCGACCTGGGATATGGGCGAATGGCCCCAGCCGACTTTGCCGTTGGCATATTCTTCGTCCGTATAGGTGCTGTCGGTAATCAGCGCGTCGGCCCCCTCGATGAACTTGACCAACCGCTTCACATAGAAGGCGTCGTAATGTTCTTCGTCGGATTCCAGGAACAGCTCGTTATCGGTGATGTAACAGATTGAGCGTCCCTTGTATTCGATGCGGTAGCCCAGGCATTGCCCGGGGTGATGCAGGAGCATGGTCTTGATGGTGATGCCATCTAATTCAAGAACTTCCTCCTTCAAGTCACGAAAGGTGACGCTTGAGGCGAATTCCTGGATGGTGATGGGGAAATAGACGCCGTCCATCTGCGCCGAAATTAACTGATGGACCGTAATATCGTCGTGGTGCGGTGCCAGTATTTCAAAAATATTGCCCTGAATGTAAAGCGGCACGAAGAAAGGCAGGGCGTTGATGTGGTCCCAGTGGGGGTGGGAGATGAAAATCTTCGCCTCGATTTTCTTTTTGCCCAGACTCATCATCCAGTTGGACAGTTCCTTGATGCCGCTGCCGGCATCGAAAATAAGGAAATCACCACGCGAAAATTCGATTGTCACGCAAGACGTATTGCCGCCGTATCGGACGCTTTTTTGACCGGGTACCGGCAAGGTGCCGCGCACTCCCCAGAAAGAAAGGTCCATCTTGTCTTCGATAATGCGATTAATGGCTGTGACAAACGTGTTTTCACGAATCGGTTTCGTGATGTAACCGTCAATGCCGCATTCGAAGGCGCGTTTGCGGTCGAAATGATAGGCCTTGGAAGAAACGACGATCAGTTTTGTCTCGCTCAGTGCGGGATGCTGGCGCAATTGGACACATAATGCCATGCCGTCAAGACCCGGCATCATCAGATCAAACAGCACGCAATCAGGCTTTTGCGCAATAATCTGTTCAGCGGCGATGGTGCTGTCGGTATTGAAAGTCGCTTGATGGCCTGCGGCGATCAATAGCTCAGCCATGAACTCGGCCATTTCCGGATCATCGTCAACGACGAAGAAATTCAGTTTTGAATTATCGGACATAAAATACCTTACGAATATGCAGTGCCGAGCTAAGTTCTGAAATTATTGATCTTTGTTATATGTAGTCATTGTCATTGCGGCAAGGAATAGAGAGTTTAGACATTATACTGAAGTCTTCCTGAACGACACATTACGACAACTGTGGAGCAGGATATAAGCAAAAAGAGGGCGGTCCCGGATTTTGAAATCCAGGGCCGCCCCTAAGTTTCCCAGGGAGGATCCCTTTTATTCTCCTACCTTTACGAACAACCGCTGGTGCCGCCACAGGTCAGGCACTTCAGGCAGGTGCCGTTGCGGACCAGTGTGAAGTTGCCGCATTCACCGCAAGGATCGCCTTCATAACCCTTCATGCGGGCTTCCCGGACCTGACCCATGTGGATATCTGCGGTTTCCATGACTGAACTTTTGACGCTTAAGGTTTTGGTCACTTCGGTGCTCGACAGCATCTGCGAGCCGCCGCCGCCGACAGAGGCCGTCATTTTGCCGCTGCGGCCCATCGTGCTCGACATGGCGTCTTCGCCTTCGCTGTAACCCTTTGCCCCCTTGATGACGAGGAATTTAGAGCGCACGTAGCCTTTCGAGGCGATGCGTTCGACAACTTCCTGGGCCTCATCCTGGACGCTTTTCTCGAAATTGCCTTCGCTGTCGCCTCTGCCCAGGCTGTCGGGTGCCAGGTCTTCAGGCACCACATGGGCCAGGTCATTGCGACCCAGGTAGGAAACTGCAAGTTCACGGAAAATATAGTCGAGGATCGAGGTCGCCATCTTGATCGTGTCGTTGCCTTCGACAATGCCCGAAGGATCGAAGCGGGTGAAGGTAAAGGCTTCGACATATTCTTCCAGCGGGACGCCGTATTGCAGGCCGATGGAAATGGCGATGGCGAAGTTGTTCATCAGCGAGCGGAAAGCAGCGCCTTCCTTGTGCATGTCGATAAAGATTTCGCCAAGCGGGCCGTCTTCGTATTCGCCGGTCCGAAGGTAAACCTTATGGCCGCCGACCACTGCTTTCTGGGTATAGCCCTTGCGTCGATGGGGCAATTTGCGGCGCTGGGTGATAAAGCGTTCGACAATGCGTTCGGCAAAGATTTCGGCGCGCACTGCGTCCGGTGCCGCGATGATATCATCCATGGTATCGACATCGTCGATGTCGAGGACTTGCGCTTGCAGGGGTTGCGACAGTTTGGAGCCGTCCCGATACAGTGCGTTGGCCTTGAGCGCCAGCCGCCATGACAACATATAGGCTTCCATGCAGTCTTCGATGGAGGCGTTGTTGGGCATGTTGATGGTCTTGGAAATCGCGCCCGAGATAAACGGCTGCGAGGCCGCCATCATTCGGATATGACTTTCCACAGACAAGAAGCGTTTGCCGGTACGACCGCACGGATTGGCGCAATCGAAGACGGAAAGGTGCTCGTCTTTCAAGTGCGGTGCGCCTTCCATCGTCATCGAGCCACAAACATAGATGTTGGCGGCCTCGATTTGGTCCCTGGAAAAGCCCAATTCGGTCAGCATGTCGTAGGACACATTGTCCAGGTCTTCGGGGCTTAATCCCAGGGTCTCTGTGCAGAAGCGTTCACCCAGCGTCCACTTGTTAAAGGCGAACTTGATGTCGAATGCTTCGGCTAATTCCTTCTCAACGGCCTTCAGGGCTCCATCGGTAAAGCCTTTTTCGCGTAAGGATTCATGGTTGATCGCGGGGGCATCTTTCAGGGTGCCATGTCCTTCGGCGTAAGTTTTGATATCCTTGGCCTGACGCTCCGAATAACCAAGGCGGGCCAGGGCTTGCGGGACCATGCGGTTGATAATTTTGAAGTATCCACCACCGGCCAGTTTCTTGAATTTGACCAGGGCGAAATCAGGTTCGATACCGGTGGTGTCACAGTCCATGACCAGGCCGATGGTGCCGGTCGGTGCGATGACACTGACCTGGGCGTTGCGGAAGCCATGCTTCTCACCCAGTTCCAGGGCCCGGTCCCAGGCGGCGCGCGCGGCGACGGACAGGGGGGCGTCGGGCGAACTCTCGGCGACCAGTGGTACCGGCGCGATGTTCAGGGATTCGTAACCGGCGGCCTCGCCGTAAGCGGCGCGGCGATGGTTGCGGATGACCCGTAACATCGGCTCAGCATTGTCCTTATAGCCTGCGAAGGCACCCATCTCGGCGGCCATTTCCGCAGAAGTGGCATAGGCGACGCCGGTCATCAGGGCCGAAATCGAGGCGCAAATGGTGCGTCCGGCTTCCGAGTCGTAAGCAATGCCGGAAGCCATCAGGTAGCCGCCGATATTGGCGAAGCCCAGGCCCAGGGTGCGGAACTTGTATGACAGTTCGGCGATCCGCTCTGACGGGAATTGCGCCATCAAGACAGATACTTCAAGCGTCATCGTCCACAAGCGGACGGCGTGTTCGAAGGCTTCGACGTCGAAGATGGACTCGCCGCCCTTGTTTTCGATCAGGAACGACATCAGGTTCAGCGAGGCCAGATTGCAAGCCGTGTCATCCAGGAACATGTATTCCGAACACGGGTTGGAGGCATTGATGCGGCCACTTTCCGGGCAGGTATGCCAGTCGTTGATGGTGCTGTCGAATTGCAATCCAGGGTCGGCGCAGGCCCAGGCGGCTTGGCCGATCTGGTCCCACAATTCGCGTGCCTTGATGCGCTTGGCGACGCTGCCATCGGTGCGCTGGATCAGCTCCCAGTCGCCATCGTCGAGAACTTTTTGCAGGAAATCATCGGTGATGCGCACGGTGTTGTTGGAATTTTGCCCGGAAACCGTCAGGTAGGCTTCCGAATCCCAGTCCGTATCGAAGACCGGGAATGAAATTTCCGTGTAGCCCTGCTTGGCGAACTGAACGACCCGTTGAATGTAATTTTCCGGGATCATGGCCGCGCGGGCGGCCAGAATGGCGGTCTTCAGGTTGACATTCTTGCGCGGATCAAAATTGCAGTCGCTATCATCGTCTTTTTCACAATTCTCGCCGTCGCAACCCTGAATGCAGGCCTGCATGACAAGGTTCATGTGGACTTCGGCCATTTTGGATCCGGTGACAAGGGCGGCAACCTTTTGCTCTTCGCGGACTTTCCAGTTAATGAATTGCTCAACATCGGGGTGATCGACATCGACAACGACCATCTTGGCGGCGCGCCGTGTGGTGCCCCCGGACTTGATGGCACCAGCGGCGCGGTCGCCAATTTTCAGGAAGCTCATCATGCCCGAAGATTTGCCACCGCCTGAAAGGTTCTCATTCTCGCCGCGTAAGCGCGAGAAGTTGGTGCCGGTGCCCGAACCGTATTTAAATAGACGCGCCTCGCGCACCCATAAATCCATGATGCCGCCTTCGTTGACCAGGTCGTCATTGATGCCCTGGATGAAACAGGCGTGGGGTTGCGGATGTTCGTAGGCGGATTTCGACTGGACCAACTTGCCGGTGCGGAAATCGACGAACGAATGGCCCTGGGCCGGGCTGTCGATCCCGTAAGCCCAATGCAGGCCGGTGTTGAACCACTGCGGAGAGTTCGGTGCGCCGACTTGCATCGCCAACATGTAGCGCATTTCATCAAAATAGGCTTTGGCGTCGGACTCGGCGTCGAAGAAGCCGCCTTTCCAACCCCAATAGGTCCAGGTGCCGGCCAGTCGATCGAACACCTGCTTGGCCGAATGTTCGCCAGTGCTGCGTTCGTTCTCGGGAAGTTCCTGGCGGACTTTCTCGTCAGGGACCTTGCGCCACAACCAGGAAGGGACACCCTTTTCCTTGACTGCTTTAAGCATCGCCGGCACACCGGCTTTACGAAAATACTTCTGGGCGAGCACATCGCAAGCGACTTGCGACCACGCCGCAGGAGCCTCCATGCGTTCTAGTTGAAAGACAACGGACCCATCAGGATTGCGAATTTCACTCGCCGTGTGGCGAAATTCAATTAAATCGTAAGGTGATTCGTTCTTGTTGGTGAATAGACGTGAAACGCGCATAAAGCCCCCAATTGGCCCTGAATGTTATTCTTTGACGGGGGACCTCAAAGGTTTTTATCCCGCCGGTTCTTTTTTTGTTTTTAGTCCAAGGCTCCCCACCCTGGAATTATTCGGCCTGTGGCGACCAAATTCATGGTTCCTGACGAAATTTCATGTTCGGAACACTAGATAGCGTGTCTGCCCAAGCTCGAGGCACAAAATGTAGTTTATCGTTGCCGCACACGCAACAAGAAAATTTTTACTAAAATGCCCCCGATAAACCCCTCGAAGCTGAAATAAGAATTGAATTTCAATGGTTTATAATTGGCTCCTGAATTCAGTCATCAACAAAATAAACTTCAAGTGGCGATTTTTGCGCTGCTACCCATCTGTGCATAACTTTGCCCCTGCGAAGGCCAAAAATCTCTTTTGAAAGCATCAGTTGAGGCCATCCCTTGAGTTTTTTAGTGAGTAGGGAGCTTATTGCCGGTGTTTTCGGGAAAGACAAAAATAGCCAAACGAATCGCCTTCTTCTGACGCTGGACGTATCGCCGATCAAATGCCATATTTGCGCCATCAGAATCCGCTAGAGTACGATAGCGTCTTGAAACAGTGAATTTAGAGGCCCCCATGATTATCGGTACGCTGCTCTATACATGGCTTAAGGGAGATTTGGTCGGGACCGACGTCTTCGCCAATCGTTATTACCGCTCGCGCGGGGCCAAATTATCGGGTCGCGAGCGCCGCTGGGTGCTTTATCACGGTAAGGCCGAGGCCTCATCCGTGCCGCCGGAGTGGCATTCCTGGCTGCATCACACTACCAAAGCGCCTTTAAGCGAGAGTGCCGCTCAGTTGCGGCCCTGGCAGAAAGAACACGAACCCAACCCCAGCGGCACCCACGATGCCTATCTTCCGCAGGGCCATGATTACAAGGGTGGCAAGCGCGCCGCCGCGACGGGCGATTATCAGTCCTGGTCGCCTGATAGCTGAAGATAACGGACCTTAAGGACCATGATTTTTTCAGAACAACGTAAAATAGTCGTCGGCGGTTCCGTCGTCACGGCGCTGGCCTTGGTATTCGGCCTGCTTTCGGGCCGCAGCGAGGCCCCACCGACAGATAGTTACACAGTTGAGGCCAGGTTCAATCGTATCGATGGGCTGGCTTCGGGTGGCGAGGTCCGCTTGGGTGGGGTCCGCATCGGCACCGTCGCCGGGCAGTCCTTAAACGAGCACTACCAGGCGATCATCAAGCTTGTGATCGACAAAAATATAAAATTGCCGACCGATACTTCGGCTGCCATCCATACGGACGGGTTGTTCGGTGCCAAATACGTGGTCTTGGAACCCGGCGGAGAAACCGAAAACATAAGCGACGGCGGGTCTATTACCTTCACCCAGGATTCGTTGATTGTTAGCGAACTGCTCGAATTGATTATCACCCAGGGAAAACAACAAGCTAAAGAAGCCGCCGAGGCGAAAGCGCAAATTAAAGAAGCGCAAAAAATTCTCAACGGACAAAAGAGAGAGAACTGAGATGGGCAAAAATGCCATTGAAACCGTGATGGGGGCCGTCGTTTTGATGGTCGCCGGCATGTTCTTGTTTTTCGCCTACTCCTCGGCCGAGGTGAAATCCGTCCGCGGTTACGAGGTCTCTGCCGCGTTCTATAAAATCGGTGGCCTGAATAAGGGCGGCGACGTCCGGATCAGCGGCATCATGGTCGGCACCGTCACTGAACAGGGGTTGGACCCCGATACCTTCGACGCCGTTATCAAGATGTCCATATTGCCGAACGTCAAACTGCCGGTCGATACGGTCGCCTCTATTGCCAGCGAGGGAATGCTCGGCGGCAAGTATGTGCGCCTGGAGCCGGGCAATGCAAAGACCTATATCGAGGAGGGCGGGGCGATCACCAAAACCAAAGACTTCCGCTCCCTGGAAGACCAGGTCGGCGAAATCATATTCCTCGCTACCGGCGGCTCTGATGGCAACCAATAGAGTATGAGTGCCGAAAAATCCCAACAGTCCTGGCATCCAGAAAGCTACGAGCGCAACGCCGGTTTCGTCGCCGATTTGGGTGCCGGTGTGTTCGATTTGCTGGCCCCAAAAAACGGCGAGCGTATCCTTGATCTTGGTTGCGGCCACGGCAAACTGACGGAAAAAATCGTTGCCACCGGGGCCCACGTCGTCGCCGTTGATGCCAGTCCGGAACAGGTCGAAGGGGCGCGCGCCCGCGGCCTCGACGCCCGTCTGATGGACGCCAGGGAACTGACTTTCGATCATCAGTTCGACGCCGTTTTCAGCAACGCCGCCCTGCATTGGGTTAAGCAAGCAGACGCGGTTATCGGCGGGGTAAAAAGGGCGCTGGTAGACGGTGGCCGGTTCGTTTGTGAAATGGGCGGGGATGGCAATGTCGCCCGAGTCGCTCAAGGTGTCGCTCGCGTTATGGAAAAACGCGGCCTCGACATTATCGACTACTGGCCTTGGTATTTCCCCTCGGTAACGGATTATGGCGACAGGCTGGAGGCGGCGGGCTTTAGCGTTCGCCATATCGAACTGTTCGCCCGTCCGACCCCAATACCGGGCGATATCACAGGCTGGCTCGAAACTTTTGGCGAAAGCTTTACCAAGGCCGTGCCCAAGGGCGAGCGGGCGACATTTCTGGCCGACGTGCGTGACGACCTGAGGGCTGACTTGCAAGATAGCGACGGTAACTGGAGCGTCGATTACGTGCGTCTGCGCTTTCAGGCGTTCCTTCCATGAAGGTCTTCGCGTCTTTAAGTTTTCTAGCCCTGTTGCTGAACTCAGCGGCGGTTCAGGCCGACCCCTTCGATACGGCGATCTTACAGGGCCTGGACAAGGTCACGGCGCGCGTCTCGACCATTGAAGTGCGGCTTGGCGATACCGCGACTTTCGGGGCGTTGGAAATCATCGTCCGCGCTTGCGACAAGCGGCCACCGGAAGAAACCCCGGAAAGTGCGGCTTTCCTCGATGTCTGGGAAGTTCGCCCCGGAGAGCCGGCGATCAGCATTTTTCGCGGCTGGATGTTTGCCTCTTCGCCGGCGCTGTCGGCCCTGGAGCATCCTGTCTATGACGTCTGGGTGCTCGATTGTCGGAACACCGGGGAACCTGTTTCAGAATAGTTGCAACTATTTGCTGACCATATTAAGGCTCGATTTTGCCCGGTATGGGTAGGCCATTTTAGTGAATTTCCAGACGGCGGTGAAAAATTCCTCGCTGCCGTTTTTACGGCAGTAGCTTTCGATCCACTTCATTGCGCGTTCGACGCTGGTACGGCCTAGCAAATCAGCCGTTGAAGGATCCTGGAGGTTGAAAGCGGTAGCGAAACCCATCAGCCATTGGCGAAAGGTCGCGTCGTAGGGGCCGACAGGAGAATCCGGAAATTCACGGGCCTCGACATAACTGGCGCACGACATGGCGCCGAGGCCCCAATTTTTGAACGACGCCTGTTCGTTGATCAATAACCCCTTGTAGTCTTGATCATTTGCCGAAGTAAGTTCATCAGAAAATGATCCGCCGGGGGCGAATACGAGCAGAAAAAGGATAGCAAGTAGACGTAGCATCAATGAAATTCCCAGGAGTAACCACTTAGATTCACTTCGGACGTTACGTTGCTAACAGTTACCAAATTGTTACTAAGTGTCAGATATTCAACAATGAATCTATTCCGGCCTCGGTTCTGGCCAAAATTCCAGTGACTCCTGTCTGAGGCAATGCAACACTGCTGAAAGACTGGGGGGGCCGAGCGGAAGGCCGTTTAAGACTGGGAAATGTGATGAAACGGATTGTTCTTCTTGTTTCTATTGTAGCCATTTGTTTCGTAGCGCTCGTCGGCAAGGCGGCGCTCGCCGCTGAATCCGCTAGCGTCTATTTGGTAATCTTGCGCTCGCCGCCGAACCGTCACGTCATTGCCATGCCCAGTATGGAAGCGTGTGAACGGGCGGCGGAATATTCGAAAGCCAGATGCGTTACCAGACTGCCCCGGTTGCCCGACAGCTCGACCGGGGTACTGCGTTCCGCAGATTGGTCGTCCGGACATTTTGCCGGTGCTTCCGCGACGGCCCCGAACCCGGTTCTATATGGCAAGGATTTCGGCCCTGTTTATTTGGTCGTCAGGCAATCACCGCCGAACCGTCACGTTATTGCCATGGCCAGCATGAATAAATGCCTGGAAGCAGCGGCTTTTACGTCGGCCAAGTGCCTGGAAAAATTGCCCAAATTACCGGATTCCTCGACCGGCCAATTCCGTTCTCTGGCACAATCCCCTTAAATAGCCACAGTGAACGCTAATTATGACGCCAACAGCGCCTCGACCGAATCCCAGGACTCACCTTCTGAAACGTCGCAGTGAAACTTGCCGTCGGATTCCAGTGCTTGCTCTAACAACAGCAGATATTCGCGGGCCGGAATTTCAATAGCGCCAAAGCTTTTCAGGTGCTCGGTGACGAACTGGGTGTCGAGTAGCTGCATTTTGCAATGCCTGAGGCGCGCGACTAGATGGACGAGGGCGACCTTCGAGGCATCGGTGGCGTGCGAGAACATGCTCTCGCCACAAAATGCGCCGTTCAATGAGACTCCGTAGAGTCCGCCAACTAACTTTCCATCCAATCGACATTCGACGCTGTGGGCCAGGCCCAACCGGTGCAGTTCGGTGTAGGCTTCGATGATTTGATCGTTGATCCAGGTCCCTTGATCGGGTCTGGGCGTTTCGGCGCAAGCGTTAATCACGGCGGCGAAGTCGTTGTCGAAGCGGACGCTGAAGCGTCGCTGTCTTACCGTCTTTTTCAGGCTCCGGGTGACGTGAAAGCCAGCCAGCGGCAAAATTCCGCGCTGCGGCGGGTCGACCCAAAAGATCGACGGGTCATGACGCGATTCCGACATCGGAAAAATACCGCTGGCATAAGCGCGAACCAGTAATTCAGGGCTCAGCAAATGCGGTCCTGGCGTGACGGGTGACATCGCTTAATCGTCAAGGCCGACAAGTTTTTCCAGCCAGTGAATGTCGTAGTCGCCGTTGACGAAATCGACTTCCGACATCAGCCGTTGATGCAGCGGGATCGAGGTGTCGATGCCGTCGATGACGTATTCGGCAAGCGAGCGCCGGAGGCGCATCAGGCATTCGTTGCGGTTGGTACCGTGGACGATCAGCTTAGCGATCATCGAATCATAGTAAGGCGGCACGGTGTAGCCAGAATAAAGCGCCGAATCGACGCGTACGCCAAGGCCGCCAGGGGCGTGGTAATCGCCGATGGTGCCCGGTGAGGGCATAAAGGTTTCGGGGTGTTCCGCATTGATCCGGCATTCGATAGCATGGCCGGAAAAACGCACGTCGTCCTGAGTGTAGCCAAGGGGTGCGCCGGCGGCGATACGGACCATCTCGCGAACGATATCCAGCCCGGTAATCATTTCCGTGATCGGGTGTTCGACCTGCAGGCGGGTGTTCATTTCGATGAAATAGAATTCACCGTTCTCGTAGAGAAATTCAATGGTCCCGGCGCTGCGGTAGCCGATTTTCCTGACCGCCTCGGCGGCGATGGCGCCGATTTTCTGGCGCGCGTCTTCGTTCAGTGCGGGTGAGGGGGCTTCTTCCAGGATTTTCTGGTGGCGGCGTTGCAGCGAGCAATCGCGCTCGCCGAGATGGACGACATTACCGAAGCCGTCGGCGAGCACCTGAATTTCGATATGACGTGGCTTTTCCAGATATTTTTCCAGATAAACCTCGCCGTTGCCAAACGCGGTTTCGGCTTCGTGCTTTGCCGCCCTGATGGCGTCTGGCAGTTCCTCAGCCGTTTTGGCCAGTCGCATGCCACGGCCGCCGCCGCCGGCACTGGCTTTGATCAATACCGGGTAGCCGATGTCCGCTGCGATGGAAAGCGCTTCGGCTTCATTTTCGACCGCACCGTCCGATCCGGGGACGACCGGGATCCCGGCCTCCATCACCGCTTGCTTGGCGGCGATCTTGTCGCCCATCAGGGTGATGTGTTCGGGCTTGGGGCCGATGAAGGTAAAGTTGTGTTCTTCGACCATGGTCGCGAAAGATGCATTTTCCGACAGGAAACCGTAACCGGGATGGATCGCGTCGGCGTTGGAAATGGTGGCGGCTGTCAAAATTGCCGGTACGCTGAGATAGCTGTCCTTGGCCGCTGGCGGGCCAATGCAAATGCTTTCGTCGGCAAGGCGTACATGCATTGCCGTTTCATCGGCGGTCGAATGGACGGCGACGGTGCGGATGCCCATTTCCCGGCAGGCGCGCTGGATTCGCAGGGCTATTTCGCCGCGGTTGGCGATGAGAACTTTTTCAAACATAGAAGCTTTACTCGATAATCATCAGGGGTTCGCCAAATTCGACCGGCGTTCCGCTGTCGATGAAAATTCGCGTTACCTTGCCAGCCTTGGCCGCCTTGATCGGATTGAATACCTTCATCGCCTCGATCAGAAGCAGCGTGTCGCCGACGGCAACCAGATCGCCGATCTTGACGAACGTCGGGGATTCCGGGTCGGCGGATGTATAAGCGGTGCCGACCATCGGCGAGACGACGACGCCGGGGTGGTCGGCATGAGCGTGCTCATCATTGGCGGGGCTTGCGGATTCGACTGCGACAGGTGCGGCGAGGGGGGCGGCACTAACACTTGCGACACCACCTTTGGCGACACGCAGGTGCCAATCTTCGGTGCCGTACTCGATCTCGCTTAAACCGGTCTCGTCGAGCAATCCGGCCAGTTGGCGCACAAGGTCGGCGTCGATCTTGGATTTATTTGGTTTTTTATCTGCCATTTTATCTGCCATGGTTTCAGTCTATCAGCCTTTAAATTTAATCAACTATGGTTTGTTGAGGATTCTTGCCGCCGCATCAAGGGCCATTTCGTAGCCATAACCGCCGAATCCGCAAATCATCCCGACGGCGGCCTTCGAAACGTATGAATGATGGCGGAATTCCTCGCGTTGGTGAATGTTCGAGAGGTGGACCTCGATAACCGGAAGGTCGCACGCCATCAGCGCGTCAAGCAGGGCCACCGATGTATGGGTATAGGCCCCGGCGTTGACGATGATAAGGTCTGCCTCAGTACGGGCTTGCTGTACCCAGTCGACCAGTTCACCCTCCGTATTGGTCTGCCGGAAGGTGACACTGAGGCCAAGGGTTTCGGCACGCGTGTTCGATTTGGCCTCGATATCGGCGAGGGTCTCATGGCCGTAAATATCAGGCTCGCGGGTGCCCAGCATATTCAGGTTTGGGCCGTTCAGGATCAGTATTCTTGAGGACATTTTCGGTTCTTAGAATCGGTGGCAGGGAAGGCTTTTTATAGCATGGGCGATAAACACTTTGAAAATGATTTCCGGGCAAGCCATAACAGGGTTACCTCCACAAGATAATGGAAATGTCATGCAGATAACAATCAATGGTCAGGCCAAAAGCTTTGAGACGGCCCTAAATGTCGAACAGTTGCTTGGGCAAATGGGCCTCGATCACCGTAAAGTCGCCGTCGAGCGCAACCTTGAGATCGTGCCTAAGTCGCGCTATGGGGAAACCGCGCTGAGCGAAGGCGACAAGCTGGAAATCGTCCACTTCATTGGTGGCGGTGCGCCGGATGACGACGATCCGCTTGTCATTGACGGCAGGAAACTCGGCTCGCGTTTGATTATCGGCACCGGCAAATACAAAGACTATGAACAGAATCGCCTGGCCCTGGAGGCCTCGGGCGCTGAAATGGTCACAGTCGCGGTAAGAAGGGTCAATCTGACTGATCCGAGTGCGCCGATGCTGATGGATTCTATCGATCCCAAGAAATACATTTACCTGCCCAATACGGCCGGCTGTTTCACCAAGGACGACGCACTCAGGACTTTGCGTCTGGCCCGCGAGGCCGGAGGTTGGGATCTGGTCAAGCTGGAAGTCCTCGGCGACGAGAAAAGCCTGTATCCGCGCATGATCCAGACTCTGGAAGCCGCTGAGACGCTGATTGCCGACGGCTTTAAGGTGATGGTCTATTGCTCCGACGATCCGATGTTATGTAAAGATCTCGAGGACATGGGCTGTGTCGCCATCATGCCGCTGGGGGCACCCATCGGTTCGGGGCTGGGCATCCAGAATCCGGTCAACATCCGCATGATCGTCGAACAGTCCAAGGTGCCGGTGATCGTCGATGCCGGTGTCGGCACTGCCTCGGACGCGACGGTGGCCATGGAACTGGGCTGCGACGGGGTGCTGATGAACACCGCCATCGCCGGGGCCCGGGACCCGGTGCGCATGGCCCGGGCCATGAAACACGCGGTCATCGCCGGACGCCAGGCATACCTGGCCGGACGCATGGCCAAAAAAATGTACGCCGACCCGTCCTCGCCACTGGCCGGGCTGATATAACAATCACAGGGGAAAAGTCATGGACGAAAAAATGTTCGAGAAGGGTCTGGCCAAACGCAAGGCGACGCTGGGCGATGAATACGTTGAAAGTGTCATGGAAAATGCCGACGACTTCGCCCGTCCGTTTCAGGAAGCGATGACCGCCTGGTGCTGGGGCTTCGGTTGGGGCGACGAGGCGATTGACGCCAAGACCCGCTCGATGATGAATCTGGCGATGATCGGTGCCCTTGGCAAAATGCACGAATGGGAACTGCATTGCTGCGGGGCGCTGAAAAACGGCGTTTCAGTCGAAGAAATACGCGCCGTCGTCCACGTCATCGGCATCTACTGCGGCGTCCCACAAGCCGTCGAATGCTTCCGCCATGCCCGCAAGGTGCTCGAGGAAGAAGGCAAGCTTTAGAAGGGTTACTTGTCGCCGGGGCGTCGCATGAAGGCGGGGACGTTGCCGCTTTCGCCAAATTTTTTGTTTTCGTCGCCTGAATTCTGGGCCGGTCGCGGTTGCTGCTGAGGCCGGGCCTGTTTTTGTCTCTGTTGCTGAGGCTGGGGCTGTGGTTTGGCGGCCTCTTTATCGGCCGGTTTGTCGTCCCTGGGCTGGCGCCCGCGGCCTCGGCCACCGCGTGAGCGGTTGCGTTCGCGTTCCGGCTTGGCGGCGGCTTGCTCACTGGTTTGTTCTTGTTCTTGAGCTTGGGCTTGATCCGGGGCCTGTTCTTTTGCGGCCTCTTTAGGCGCTTCCTCTTTAACGGGGGCGGCCTCGACTGGTTTGGGGTTTTCGACGACTTTGAAGCCAGCTTGCCCTAAGGGTGGGATCTCTTTACCGATCAGGCGGGTGATCGCCTCGATATATTTGCGGTCTTCGGCGACGGCGATGGTGTAGGCGTGGCCCTGCAGGCCGGCCCGTCCGGTGCGGCCGATACGGTGAACGTAATCTTCGGCGTGGCTCGGTACATCGAAATTGAAGACATGGCTAAGGGCCGGAATGTCGAGGCCACGAGCCGCGACATCACTGCAAATCATGTAGGTGAATTCGTTGTTCTTGAAGCGCTTCAGCATTTCCATGCGCGCCGGTTGCGCCATGTCACCGTGCAGTTGACCGACCGAGTAACCGTGCTTGGTCATGGAGCGGTGAAGGGTGCCGATATCGCGCTTTCGGTTGCAGAAAATAAGCGCGTCCTTGACGTCTTCCGACGCGATCAGCCTGCGCAGGGCGGCGCGTTTTTCTTTTTGTCCGCCACCGGGGCGTCGCCCGTCACCGTGCGGAACCATGATCAGTCCCTGGGTGATGGTCTCGTCGCTGGTTTCCAGCTTGGCGATGGTGATTTCTTTCGGGTTCATCAGGAATTTGTCGGCCAGACGGCGAATTTCCGGGGCCACGGTGGCCGAGAAGAACAAGGTCTGACGCATCGGCGAAATCAGCGAGACGATTTTTTCCACATCGGGGATAAAGCCCATGTCGAGCATGCGATCGGCTTCGTCGATAACCAGAATCTTAACATCGGTCATCAGCAGGCGTCCGCGCTCAAACAAATCAAGCAGGCGACCGGGGGTGGCGATCAGCACGTCGGGGCCGCGGTCGATGACTTTCAATTGCTCGTTCATGGACGAGCCGCCGATAAGCAGCGCCTTGCTCAATTTGTGGTACTTGCCGTAGGTATCGAAGTTGTCGGCAACCTGGGCCGCAAGCTCGCGTGTCGGCTCGAGGATCAGCGAGCGCGGCATTCGCGCTTTTGCCCGGCCCGAGGCCAGCACATCGATCATCGGCAGGGTGAAGCTGGCCGTCTTGCCGGTGCCGGTCTGGGCGCAACCCAAAATATCGCGGCCCATCAGCACAATGGGAATGGCCTGCTCCTGAATGGGAGTTGGGGTGGTGTAGCCTGCGTCTGCAACGGCTTTAAGGACGCCGTCGCCAAGTCCGAGATCAGAAAAATTCATATGGTATGGGGGTGTGCGGGCACCTACAAATAACGCCCTGGTCCCTGTCCTTTAGTTGAGGAAAGCGGGATATTAGGCTTTCCGTGCTTTAAGTCAATGATTCAGGTAGCTAGAATTAAATAATATGACACAATAATTCTTCTTCAAATTCAAGGAAAGTCTCACTTTATGTTGATCAAGGCAGACCGTTCGGCACTTCTGGTTATCGATGTTCAGGATAAACTGGCCCCGGCAATGAATAATATAGAGGGGGTCGTCGAAAACACCTCAATTCTGATGCGCGCCGCCGCCCGCTTGCAGGTTCCGCATTTGGTCTCCGAACAGTATCCGCAAGGGCTGGGCGCGACAATTGAACCGCTGGCCGAACTGAACGACGCAGAGGCCCTGGCCAAGGTGACATTTTCCGGTATGGCTGATGTTGCCTATGAGTCGCGTTTTAACGGCCTTGGCCGCGATCAGGCGGTGCTTGCCGGGATCGAAGCCCATATCTGTGTGCTGCAAACGGCTATGGATTTACTGGCGGCAGATGTGCAAGTCTTCGTCGTTGCCGACGCCACCACATCGCGCAGCCCGGACAATCATTCCATGGCCCTGCACCGGTTGAGCGGTGCGGGTGCCCAAATCGTCACGACGGAAATGGTGTTGTTCGAGTGGCTCGCTCAGGCAGGGACGCAGGAATTCAAAGATATAAGTAAGCTTATCAAGTGACTATAGTTAATATTTAAGAGTTTGATTTACATGGTAAAGACTCCACTACTACTGCTTCCAGGACTGCTCTGTGATGAGAATTTATGGTCTCATCAGATAGACTCACTGGCTGATATTGCCGACATTTCTGTTGCCGATCTGACCCGTGAGGACAACATCGAGGCGATGGCGGCAAGGGCCCTGAGCGAGGCACCCGATACCTTCGCCCTGGCCGGTCTTTCAATGGGCGGGTATGTGGCCCAGGAAATCATGCGACAGGCACCCCAGCGGGTTCTTCGTCTGGCCTTGCTCGACACCTCGGCGTTGGCCGATTCTGACGAGCAACGTAAACGCCGCGCCGGTTTTATCGGCGAGGCCCAGGAAGGAAAATTGAAGGCAGTTACGGCGCGTCTGCTGCCAATGTTGATCCATCAGGACAGGCTCGATGATGCTGAACTTACCGGCACCATCATGGCGATGGCTGAAAATATTGGTCAGGAGGCATTCATCAGGCAACAACGGACGATTATGAGCCGCAAGGACGGTTTCGATGTGCTTTCTCGTGTCAACTGCCCGACGGTGGTAATTTGCGGTCGTCAGGACAATTTGACCCCACCCGAACAACATCAGGCCATGGTTGAAGCCGTCCCCGGCGCGGCCCTGGTGATGATCGAAGATTGTGGCCATCTGTCGACACTTGAACGACCCTACGCGGTCAGCGCGGCTCTACGTTATTGGTTACAGGTGTCGTAAATGACAGGCCTTATTCTTCCCTATCAGGACAGCATTCCGAGCATTTCTGACGAAGCCTTTATTGCGCCCAACGCGACTGTTATCGGCGACGTTGTGATCGGTGCCGACAGCGGCATCTGGTTCAATTGTCTGCTCAGGGGCGACGTCAATGAAATCCGCATCGGCGAGCGCACTAACATTCAGGACGGCACCATCATCCACGTTTCGGGGCAGGGACAGGGCACTTATATCGGCGACGATATCACCATCGGCCACATGGCCCTGATCCACGCCTGCACGCTGCAAGACGGCTGTTTCATCGGTATGAAGGCGACGGTGATGGACGGGGCGCTGGTCGAAAGCGGTGCCATGGTTGCCGCCGGTGCCCTGGTCAGTCCGGGTAAATGCGTTCCCGCCGGTCAAATGTGGTCGGGCACCCCGGCCCGCTACGTCCGCGACCTTCGTCAGTCAGACCTGGAAATGATACGCTATACGGCCCCGCATTATGTCAAACTGGCCCATCGTTATCGCAAAGGTTTGGCAGAACAGTGAGCCCTAAAAAGACCAACAACGCCGACCTGATCAAACAGGTTCTTGCAGGCCAACCCCGCGCCATCGCCCGGATGATGTCGAAGGCCGAGACCGGAACACCTGAAGACCGCGCCGCCATGGCCGAAGTTTTTCGCCATACCGGGCGCGCCCATATTATCGGTCTTACCGGTGTTCCCGGCAGCGGCAAGTCGACATTGGTCAGGTCCCTGGCTTTGGAATTCAGGAAAAGCGGACGCAAAGTCGGTATTATCGCGGTCGATCCGTCGAGCCCCTTTTCCGGCGGCTCTATCCTTGGCGACCGGGTGCGCATGCACGATCTTACCGGTGACGACGGCGTGTTTATCCGCTCCATGGCGACCGGCGGGGCGCTTGGCGGGCTGGCCCGTCCGGCCCTCGATACGGTCGATGTCCTGGACGCCGCTGGCTTCGATCTGGTGCTCATTGAAACCGTCGGCGTCGGCCAGGATGAAGTCGATATCGTCAGTGCCGCCCATAGCGTCGTCGTCGTCTCGGCACCGGGGCTCGGCGATGAAATTCAGGCGATCAAGGCCGGTGTCCTGGAAATTGCCGATATCCACGCCGTATCCAAGTGCGACCGGGACGACGCCTTGCGCACTATCTCCGACCTGGAAGGCATGCTTGCTCTGGGCCGACACAGTAGGCGTTCCAGGCATTGGCAGCCGCCGGTGATCGCCACCAGCGCCGAGCGCGGCCAGGGCATTGTCGAACTGGTGGCCGCTATCGACGGTCATTTCGAGCATTTGAACGACTCCGGCGAGATCGACGTTCGCAAGCGCCGAATTGCCGAAATGCGGATTTTAAAATCCGCCGAAGACGTCGTCCGCGCACGGCTTCACAAACAGCGTGACGGTAAACTGGCCGACCTGCTGGATAAAGCCATGGACCGGACATTGGACCCGCACACGGCGGCGCTTCACTTACTTGATGGTTTTAACGGTAAAGCTGATTAAAATTTTAAAATGAACGCGGATTAAATAAAGAAAGCTTGAAATGAAAACTCTCGATGTAGAATTTGTGCGCTCTCAATTCCCGGCATTTAGCCAGGAAAACCTCAGCGGCTGGGGCTTTTTTGAAAACGCCGGCGGCTCTTATGCCTGTGCCCAGGTCATCGACCGGCTTGGCCGTTATTACCGCGAGACAAAGCTGCAACCCTACGGGCTGTATCCGGCCTCACAGCGGGCTGGCGAGGAAATGGACAGCGCCCGGGTGCGCCTTGCCGGTTTGTTGAACGTCGCCCCCGACGAAATAAGCTTCGGTCCATCGACATCGCAAAACAGTTATGTCATCGCCAATGCCTTTCGCTCTGGGCTTAAAGAGGGCGATCAGATTATCGTCACCAATCAGGATCATGAAGCCAACAGTGGTGTCTGGCGGCGACTTGCGGTTTCGGGTGTCGAGGTCCTTGAATGGCAAGTCGATCCGCTAACCGGCGCACTTGACCTGGCCGATCTGGATGCCTTGTTGAGCCCACGCACCCGCCTTGTAACCATGCCGCATTGCTCCAACATTGTTGGCCAAATCAATGATGTTTCCCTGGCGGCGGAAAAAGTCCATGGCGTCGGGGCGTTGCTGTTGGTCGACGGCGTCTCCTACGCGCCCCATGGTTTGCCCGATATCAAAAGCCTCGGTGCCGATATTTATCTGTTCTCGCTCTACAAGACATTCGGGCCCCATCAGGGGGTTATCTATGCGCGTGCGCAGGTGCTCGCGCAGCTTGAAAATCAGGGCCATTATTTTAACGCGGGGTATCCAGAAATACGACTGACACCGGCAGGGCCCGATCATGCCCAAATCGCCGCGACCAATGGTGTTATCGATTATTATGAGGCCCTTTACAGTCACCACTTCGACGACGCAGCGGCGAGCCTGGCCGAAAAAGCAAAACAGATGAACGCGCTGTTCAGGGCGCACGAAAAAAATCTTGTCGGCCAGTTGCTCGATTATCTGCGTTCGCGAAACGATCTGCGCATAGTTGGTCCGCAGGACAGTGAGCACAAGGTGGCGACGATTGCCGTGCAGACGAACCGCTCGGCCATCGATGTCGCCGGCGACCTTGCGGCTAAGAAAATCATGGCCGGAGCCGGTGACTTTTACGCGGTGCGCTTGCTCGAGGCGCTTAAGGTGCCGGTAAGCCCCGGCGTTTTGCGTCTGTCATTTGTCCATTACACCAGGCAAAGCGAAATCGACCAATTGATAAAGGCGCTCGATCAAACGCTTTAATCAGCCCTGACCCGGACGTATGACCCCGGCGCATCTTCCAGTGCTTTAAGCTTTCCGGAGCCGGGCTTGCGGGCGGCAACGTCTTTTTTTCCGCCGTGTTTGGCGGCCCAATCGGCCCAGTCTGGCCACCATGATCCTTCGTTGCGCTTGGCGGACTTTAACCATGTGTCCGGTTTTTTAGAAATCCTGGCGTTGCTCCAATAGCAGTATTTACCCTTCGCAGGCGGATTGACGACACCGGCAATATGGCCCGAACAGGCCAGCACGAAGCGGACCTTGCCGCCGTAAAGGGCGCATGCCTTGTAGGTCGATTTCCACGGTGCGATGTGGTCCTCGCGGGTTGAAAGCATGTAGATGGGAATTTTTATTTGTCTCAAGTCGATAGGGACACCTAAAAGCTCGATGCCGCCCGCCTCAACCAGTTTGTTTTCCAGATACATGTTGTGTAAGTAGAAGCTGTGCATGGCGGCGGGCAGGCGCGTCGAGTCGGAATTCCAGTAAAACATGTCGATGGGGAAGGGGGCCTTGCCGAGCAGGTAGTTGTTGACGACAAAAGTCCAGATCAGATCGTTGTCGCGCATCATGTTGAAGGTGTTGGCCATTTCGGCACCGTCAAGATAGCCACGGGCAAACATTTTTTTATCCAGCTCATCGATTTGCTCGGGGTCGATAAAGACACCCAGGTCGCCCGGGTCGGAGAAATCGACCATGGTGGCAAGAAACGTCGCCGATTTGATGCGCTCATCCCCGATTGCCGCCATGTAGCCCAGCGTCGCTGCCAGCAGGGTGCCACCGATGCAATAGCCCATCGCGTTGCAGCGTTCTTCACCGGTGGCATCGGTGATCGCCGCGAGGCTACTCAAGACGCCTTCCTGCATGTAATCGGCGAAGGTTGTTTCGGCAAAGCTTTGATCGGGGTTGACCCATGATGTGACAAACACCGTATGACCTTGCTCTACGGCCCATTTGATCAACGAATTCTCGGGGCGAAGATCGAGAATGTAGTACTTGTTGATCCAGGGAGTGACGATCAAAAGCGGTGTTTTGAAAACCTTTTTGGTGCTCGGGCTATACTGGATTAGTTCCAGCAAATCATTGCGATAAATAACTTTTCCGGGTGTCGTAGCGATGTTTTCACCGAGCTTGAATGATGCCTTATCGCTCATGGTGATGCGAAACTGGCCTTTGTGGTCTTGCAGATCATCGAGCAAGTTTTCGATGCCATTGACAAGGTTTTCCCCGCCGCTCTCGAAGGTTTCGCGGATGACCTGCGGGTTAGTGGCGATAAAATTGCTTGGCGACAGGGCGTTGACGAACTGGCGGGTGTGAAAGTTGACCTTGCGGGCAGTTTGCGCGTCCATTCCCTCGACATCATGGACCATCGATGTGATCCAGTTGGCGCTCAGCAGGTAGGACTGTTTGATGAAGTTGAAAACATCGTTTTCGTTCCACATTTCATCGCCGAAACGTCGGTCATCGGGGGTGGGTTCTACGACCGATTGTCTTGCCCCGCCCATCATTCGGGTCGTGCTGGCTGTCCACAAGTTCAGGTAATCTTGCCACAAGGCTAGCTGGTTTTCCGCCAACTTGGCCGGGTCGCTGATCATTTTCCCCACAAGTTCCAGGAAGGCAGTGCCGAGACGAGACGTGGATTTTAGGTCGGTGAAGTTGTCATGGGCGGCCTGTTTGGCCAAAAAATCGGACATAACACGTTGAAAACGCATTAAAAGTTCACCAGCGGATTTTGCGTTGATGACGCCGTATGTTTCCGATGTGGCGCTTTTTGTTTTATTATCCAAGACACCACTCCCAAGTTTAAAGTCGCTTAACTGTATACGCGGCCGCAAGACATTGATAAAAATGCGATTAAGCTATTATAGCGTAAGATACCTTTAATTATATGGCGGTATTTTATGGGCTTTATGAATTTAAGATAAAAGAGGACTTGAGCGTCGATGAGCAACAAACAAGATCGCCCCGTCAAAGTTGAAGCCAAGGCTGCCTATCGCCGCCCTCTCATTGCGGGTGCTCTGGTCACAGTCTTGGGCGGCCTTGCCGGTTGTTCTGCTGTGCCCGACGCCGTCAACCCGGCGGAGTGGTACAAGAGCACGGTCGATTTCTTTGCCGGCGAGGATGGCCAAGGACAGGTAACTCAGGCCGAGTCGGAGCAAGAAAAACCGATCCCTGGCGAAGACAAGGGATTCCCTGAATTGTCGTCTGTGCCAGCGCGTCCAACCGCTGCGGTGCAAGGCGGCCTGGTTGCCGATCTCGAAAAGCGGAAATACGCCCAACCGATCGCCCGTCAGGGAGAAGCCCCCCAGATACTTGCCGCCCAACCACCGGCCCCGCCACCGGCACCGTCTGCCGAAATGGCGTCGGCACCTGTGGTCTCGCCGGTTCAACCGGCCCCCCCGGCGATGCCTGCGGATCCGGTCTTCCAGGCTCCTGCATCTTTGTCTTCCGGCTCTGCACCCGCGCCCGCGCCGATGCCCTCTGATGCCAGTTATGCCTCGATTGTCCCCGGTACGATTAGCCTGACGCCGCCGCAGGGCCCCAAGGCTCCGGCCAACGCCATGGCTTCCATTGAAGAAGACCCCTATGGGACCGTCGTCGTCTCCTCCCTGGGCATTGAAATGGAGGCCGCCGCTCAGGCCCCGGTTTCCGAGGCGGCGATAGTCCCTGAGACTGCCGCGCCGTCCGTTCTCGGCACCTTGGCGCGTGCCACGCAAGGGGCTGCCAGTGGCACCAAGATCGCGACGATCATGTTCGAAACCGGCTCGGCTGGGCTCAGTCGGAACGATCGTCGTATTTTGACCGAAGTGGTGCGTCTGCATCAGCAGCGTGGTGGCACCGTGACGGTCGTTGGACATGCTTCCAGCCGCACCCGCAACATGGATCCGGTCAGGCACACGATGGTCAATTACAGTGTTTCTGTTGATCGTGCAGAGCGTATTGCCGATGAGCTGCGGGCCATGGGTATGGCCCCGGAAATGATCGTCGTCGATGCGCGTTCTGATAACATGCCGCTTTATTACGAGACCATGCCCTCGGGCGAAGCCGGTAACCGTCGCGCCGAAATTTACTTTCAAAACTAAGACTCCCCGTTGCGGGAAGATCACGAATAAAGAAAACCATGGATGGATAAGGAATTTCACCGGATCAGGCGATTGCCGCCTTACGTGTTCGCCGAAGTCAATGCGATGAAGGCCAGGGCGCGGGCCGCTGGCGAGGACATCATCGATTTCGGCATGGGCAATCCGGATCAGCCGACACCCCAGCATATCGTCGATAAGCTGACCGAAACCGTGCAGGACCCGCGCACCCACCGCTATTCCAATTCGCGCGGAATTCCCGGGCTTCGCAAAGCCGTCGCCGCCTACTACGAGCGCCGTTTCGGAGTCGACATCAATCCGGAAAGTGAAACGATCGTCACCCTGGGCTCGAAAGAGGGCTTGGCCAATCTGGCCTCGGCAATTACTTCGCCCGGTGACGTCATTCTGGTTCCAAACCCCAGTTATCCGATCCATCCCTTCGGCTTTATTATCGCCGGGGCATCCGTGCGCAACGTCCCGGTAACGCCGGACCAGTCTTTCATGGAGGCGCTGGAACGCGCCGTTGTCCACAGCGTCCCCAAGCCGACGGCGTTGGTGCTTAATTTTCCCAATAACCCGACCGCGGAACTGGTCGATCTGGATTTTTACGCTCAGGTTGTCGATTTTTGTCGGCACCATGAAATCTGGATTTTATCGGACCTGGCGTACGCCGAAATTTATTTTGACGTCGCCCCGCCACCGTCAATTTTGCAGATTCCGGGGGCCAGGGATATCGCCGTCGAATTCACCTCCATGAGCAAGACCTACAACATGCCCGGATGGCGCATCGGCTTTTGCAGTGGCAACAAGACCCTGGTCGCGGCGCTGACCCGGATCAAGTCCTATTTGGATTATGGCGCTTTCACGCCGGTCCAGGTGGCCGCTACGGCGGCACTGAACGGGCCGCAGGAGTGTGTCGATGGAATCCGCGCGCTTTATAAGGAGCGTCGCGACGTGTTGATTGACGGTCTTGCCGCTGCCGGCTGGGATGTGCCTTCGCCGGCTGCGACAATGTTCGCCTGGGCACCGATCCCACCGGCCTTTCGACATCTCGGTTCCATTGAATTCTCGAAACTGCTGTTGGCCGAGGCGCAGGTCGCCGTCGCTCCAGGCATCGGCTTTGGCGAGCATGGCGACGGCCATGTCCGTATCGGACTGGTCGAAAACGTCCACCGTACTCGCCAGGCAATCAGAAACATCAAATCCTTCCTGGGAAATTATCAGAAAGTTTTCGAGGAAGCGGAAAAATGACTCTAAAACCCAGGATATAATTAATGAGCGCGCCACTGAAAATCGCCGTCGCCGGTTTAGGCACCGTCGGCACAGGAATACTTAAGCTGCTGGCCAAACATGGCGATTTGCTGGAGCGTCGTTGCGGGCGCAGGATTGTCGTCACTGCCGTATCGGCACGTCAGCAGAACAAAGACCGGGGCGTGTCTCTCGATGGGATCGCATTTTTTCAGGACGCGGTAAAAATGGCCAGCGAGGCCGATGCCGACGTGATCGTCGAACTTATCGGCGGCTCTGACGGCATCGCCAAGGATACCGCTCTGGCGGCGATTGCGGCCAAGCGCCATTTCGTCACCGCTAACAAGGCGTTGATCGCCCACCATGGCACCGAGCTCGCCCTGAAAGCGGAGGCCGCCGGGGTGACCCTGGCCTATGAAGCCGCCGTCGCCGGGGGCATCCCGATCATCAAGGCGCTGCGTGAAGGTCTTGCCGGAAACGCCATTAAAAGTCTCCATGGCATCCTCAACGGCACCTGCAATTATATTCTCAGCCGGATGCGCGACGAAGGACTGGAATTCGACGAAGTCTTGGAAGACGCCCAGCGACTGGGCTATGCCGAGGCCGACCCCGGTTTCGATATTGATGGCGTCGATGCCGCTCACAAACTGGCGATCCTGGCGTCGCTTGCTTTTGGCCGGAATGTGGATTTCGACGGCGTTCATATAGAAGGCATCCGCCGCATTTCGCAAATGGACATCCACTTTGCCGAGGAACTCGGCTACCGCATCAAGTTGCTCGGCATTGCCTCGGAAAGTGAGCAGGGAGTTTCCCAACGGGTGCATCCGTGCATGGTTCCCGCCAGCGCCCAAATTGCCAGTGTCGAAGGCGTCTTCAACGCCGTCGTCGCCGAGGGTGATTTTGTCGATACCCTGATGATGGAAGGACGCGGTGCCGGGGAAGGACCGACCGCGTCGGCTGTCTGCGCCGATCTCGCCGATATTGCGCGGGCTATCAATATTCCTGCTTTTGGCATTCCCGCGGCAAGCCTGAAGGCCGCAGCGACGGTATCGATGGACCGTCACAAGGGGGCCTACTATATCCGTCTTATGGTCGTCGACCGGCCTGGAATTTTCGCCGATGTAGCGGCAACATTACGCGACAACGATGTCTCCATGGAATCGATCCTGCAACATGGCAGGGGGGCACCGGGAAAGGCCGTGCCGGTGGTTCTGACACTGCATGAAACGGAAGAAGTCCGCGCCTGTCGCGTGATTGAAACCATTTCCGGATTTGATGGCGTGCTGGAAGCGCCGGTAATGATTCGAATCGAGAATCTGTAATGGCTGAAAAAAAATTCGCCGGACGCAACCTCGCCATGGAAGCCGTGCGCGTAAGCGAAGCCGCGGCCCGCGCCGCCAGCACCTGGATGGGACGTGGCGACGAGGAGTCCGCCGATCAGGCGGCGCTTCGGGCGATGAGCGCGGCACTCAAGGTTTTATCAATCGATGGTACCGTCCGCATCGGTGAAAACAATGCAAATGGCGGTAGCCAGTTGATCGTCGGCGAAAAGGTCGGAGACGGTAAAGGCCCTGTGGTCGATGTCGCCCTGATGCCGGTCGAGGGGCCGACCATCGTCGCCAAGGGGGAACCCAACGGGCTTTCCGTTATCGCCTTGGCCGAAGGGGGCAAGTTTCTCAACGTCCCCGATCTGTATATGGAAAAGATCGCCCTTGGCGGCGGCTTGCCTGCCGGTCTCGTTGATCTCGACAATCCCCCGGCGGAAAATCTGAAAGCCCTGAGTGCGGCCAAGGGTGTGGCGGTCAGCGATCTTGTCGTGTGCATTCTGGATCGCCCGCGCCACGGTGAATTGATTGCCAGAATTCGCGAAGCCGGGGCTCGTATCATGTTGATTGTCGACGGTGATGTTTCGGGCGTCGTCGCCACTGTCTGGCCGAAAAGCGGCATCGATATGTACTGCGGCATCGGCGGCGCGCCGCAAGGGGTGCTTTCCGCCGCAGCCCTGGCTTGCGTCGGTGGGCAGATGCAGGGACGACTGGTGGTTCGCGACAATGCCGATAAAATCAAGGTCGCCGACGCCGGTATCAGTGACCCTGCGCAAAAGTTCAACATTTCCGACATGGCATCGGGTGATGTCACCTTCGCCGCCACCGGGGTGACCTCCGGGGCGCTGCTCAAGGGTGTTCATAAAGTCGGCGCGATCGACGTCACACAATCCCTGGTCGTCAGGTCTAAAACCGGAACCCTGCGTTATGTCGATGGATACCACAAGTTCGGCCGCTCCGGCTGAGGCCTTTCTAGGCGTTGAAAAATCCCTGATGGGGAGACGCTGGTCTTTAAGAATGAGTGACGAGCGGACGGCGATGATGCTGTCGCAGCGTCTTGGCGTGGCCGAAGTCATAGGTCGCGTTCTCAATGCCCGTGGCATCGCCCTTGAGGACGCCGAAAGCTTCCTCAATCCGACCTTGAAAGACTTGCTGCCCGATCCTGGTCACCTGAAGGATATGGACGTCGCCGTAGGGAGGTTGGCGCGCGCCATCACTGCTGGCGAACAGATCGCCGTGTTCGGCGACTACGATGTCGACGGGGCGACTTCCTCGGCCTTGTTGAAACGATTTTTCGATAGCGTCGGCGCACTCTCGAAAGTGGTCATTCCCGACCGCATCAAGGACGGCTACGGTCCGAACACGCCGATGTTGCTGAAATTGCGCGAGGAGGGGGCCTGCGTCGTCGTTACCGTCGATTGCGGCACGACGTCCTTCGAGCCCCTGGAGGCGGCAGCGTCGGCGGGGCTGGATGTCATCGTCGTTGATCATCATGTCGCCGAGGTCAGTCTGCCCAAGGCCGTGGCGCTGATTAACCCCAACCGACTCGACGAGCAAAGTCCACATGGTCACATGGCCGCCGTCGGCGTCACCTTTCTGTTGGTGGTGGCGCTTAATCGCAAATTGCGTCAGGCCGGTTGGTACGAGAGCCGGGGTGAGCCCGATTTGAAACAGTGGCTCGATCTGGTCGCCCTGGGTACCGTCTGCGATGTCGTGCCTCTGAAGGGGGTCAACAGGGCGTTCGTCACGCAGGGTCTTAAGGTGATGGCCGCGCGGGGCAATGCGGGGCTGGCGGCGCTGGCCGATAGTGCCGGTATCGATGAAACGCCGGGTAGTTATCATGCGGGCTATATTCTCGGTCCGCGCATCAATGCCGGTGGGCGGGTCGGCGAGTCGGGGCTCGGTTCACGCTTGCTCAGTTGCGACGATAAGCTCGAGGCCGCTGAAATCTCCGCCCGCCTCGAACAGTTCAACAAGGAGCGCCAGGATATCGAGGCGACGGTCCTGAGCGAGGCCAACGAGCAAATTGATGAGGCTGCGGCAGAGGCGGCCCCGATTATCATCGTCGCTGGCGAGGGCTGGCATCCGGGGGTCGTCGGCATCGTCGCCAGTCGCCTGAAGGAACGCTTCGACAGGCCGTCGCTGGTGATCGCCCTGAACGAAGGGATCGGCACCGGCTCCGGGCGCTCGGTTTCCGGCGTCGATCTGGGCAGCGCCGTTATCGCCGCCCGTCAGGCTGGCATTATCGAGAAAGGCGGCGGTCATGCCATGGCGGCGGGCCTCAGCGTTAAGGCCGATCGTCTGCAGGACCTGAAAGACTTTTTAGGCGAACGCCTGGCCGCTGTCATGGCCGCCAGGCCCGCCGTGCCGGGCCTTGCCATGGACGGGGCGCTGAAAGTCTCCGGTGCCAATCTGGCGCTGGTCGAGACACTGGCAAAAGTCGGGCCGTTCGGCTCGGGCAATGCGGAACCGCGTTTTGTCATCACCAACGCCCGCATCGCCTTCGCCGACCCGGTCGGCCGCGATCAAAGCCACCTGCGCCTTTCCTTAACCGACGAGACCGGCAACCGCTTAAGCGGCATCGCTTTCCGCGCCGTCGATACCGATATGGGCCAGGCCCTGATTCACCACGGCGGCGCGCCCTTCCACATCGCCGGAAAAATCCGCATCAACACCTGGCAAGGAAGATCAAGCGCCCAAATCCTCGTCGACGACGCGGCGGCGGTTTGGTGAGATAGATCAAACTGCCATCAAATTGATGGCAGAAAATTTGATCGATTCTTTGAAAGTTAGATCAGGTCTTCGACCTCAAGGTCGAGAACCTTGGCGACGGCGTTTAAAGTTCTGGCGGAACCGGGTTTCCGGCCACTTTCGATCTCACTGAGATAGGATACTGAGACACCTGCCATCTGCGCCAAAGCGGTCAGGGTCAGTCCACGGTACTGACGAAAAACCCGCAACGGATGGCTGCCCGCCATCATTCTATCAGCGACTTCAGCGGGGAAAGTTTCCTCGCTGCGACTTTGCCGATAGGCGGCGCGGGCCTCGGCGTCCTCAAGGGATTGCAAAAGGGCTTCATAATCAGCTTTGTTCAGCACGACCGTTTCGGCAGTCTCGGAAATTGGTTTGACGGTGACGTTCATCTGTAAGCTCCTCCTCTTGGCGAGATCTCGAAAATTTCGATGACGCGGCCATTTTGATCGACAAGGTATGAAACCCGCCAATCGCCGAAACGCCGCTGATAGCCGCTCGAAATCCCCGTCAGCGGCTTGACGTTGGCGTCCTTTCGGAACGGGTCGTCTGACGCCTTGTCGAGCCACTTGGCAATCTGTTGGTGCTTCGGACATTTACGCAATTGGCGAAGCGCCGTGCGGGTATAGCGGCACACATATGGCGATGGCGATTTCATGGCATATTATTCGCTGATAGCGAAAGAGTTGCAAGAATTATTTTTGCTATCAGCAAAGACAAGAGGCTTACTTATTGAGAATCTTCTTCACCCGGTTGGCCGGATCAAGGCGGCCGACGGGCATCATGTTTGATCCCAGTAGTGGTTTCAGATATTCCATGAATTTTGGGGTGACGCCGTTGGCTTGCTTGTTGATGAAGCCGTCGGCCATGACTTTGGTTAGGCCCGCGACGGCCTCGATCTTGCTCAGGCGGTATTCGACCTGATAGTCGCCGATCCGGTGGATGGTCACTGTGCCGCTGGGGCGGTCGGAGAAGTTGGCGAACTGGGCCGCTTTCTCGCCGACTTCGCGGGCTTCGCGCTGATCGACATCCGATACACAGCCGAGGAACGAGCGTTGCAAGTAGCCGAAGGTGTCGCCACGGACGCGGGAAATACCGGTCTTCGCCTTGATCGCGTCGGTCAGCAGGTCGGCCAGGGCACCGGTGCCTGAAAGCTGGACGTTGCCGTGGGCGTCTTTCTCGACAGTCTTGGAAAGCTTGCTGATGATCGGCGTGCCTTTGGTGTCGTGGATGCCTTCGGAGACGGCGATCACGCAGCGGCCCAGCCGGTCGTAGGTGGTCTTGACGTCGCTGACGAATTTCTTCATGTCGAAGGCGCGCTCGGGCAGATAAATCAAGTGTGGGCCGTCGTCCTTGAAGGTGTGCGCACCGGCAGCCGCAGCGGTCAGGAAACCGGCGTGGCGGCCCATAACGACGCCGACATAGACGCCTTGCAGGGCCATGTTGTCCTGATTGATCCCGGCGAAGGCGCTGGCGACGAAACGGGCGGCCGACGGGAAGCCCGGCGTGTGGTCATTGACCGGCAGGTCGTTGTCGATGGTCTTGGGGATATGGATGCAGCGCAGGTTGTAGTTGTCCTTGATCGCCATCTGCGAAAGAATTTTCAGGGCGTCGGAAGAATCATTACCGCCGATGTAGAAAAACGTGCCGATTTCGTGGGCCTTCAGGACCTTGAAGATTTCCCGGCAGTACTTCGGGTTCGGTTTGTCGCGGGTCGAACCAAGGGCCGAGCAGGGGGTTCCGGCCACCAGTTCCAGGTTGGCGGTGGTTTCCTGGGTCAGGTCGAGGAAGTTCTCGTTGACGATGCCCGATATGCCGTGAAGCGAGCCGTAAACGTGTTGGACCCCGGCAAACTTGCGCGCTTCCAAAACCGCACCGACGAGCGATTGATTGATGACGGCGGTCGGTCCGCCACCCTGGGCGACCAGAACTTTTCCCTGCAACATGAAGTACTTCCCTTTGGCTCAAGAGTTTATGGCCGCGACAGAAAAACAATACCGGCCTGTTAGGGGCGATAGTATGGCCAGCGGGGCGTCAAGCCAACACACAAACGGGTAGTAATCCAAGAGTTTCACGGCTCTGCCCGATGCTGTGCTCCGTGGGACCGGAAAATAGTTTGTAAAATCCCGCCCGAAAGGCTTGATTTTATTTCCCCCTAGCTATACTACGTGCGCTCTTACCTAGGGTCCCCATCGTCTAGAGGCCTAGGACACTGGCCTTTCACGCCGGCAACACGGGTTCGAATCCCGTTGGGGACGCCAATACTTTCAAAGACTTAGCGCCATTGCGGCGCTTTCAAAAAATCCATTTGGGTATTCAGTCTGAATGGATCCCTGCGCCCGATGTTGATCGGCGGTGGGTTCACGTGGATGCACGTGGATTCCGGGGACGCCTGTCAAGGTTCAAGAAAATCGTCGATAAAATTCTCGACGACTTGATCGAGGCTATCCTCCAAGGGCAGTCCCAACGCCAACGCCCTGTCTGAATTCATCCGCGTCGCCCAGGTCGAGACGATGGCCTGGATCTCTGCGTCCGGGCTGTCGCTGATCGGGCCTAAGTCGATGCCGTGCGCCTTGGCGACGCGTTCAGCGGCGGCGACCATGTCGGCGACGCTACAGTCAAGGTTAGGAAGATTGAGTGCGCGGTCGTCGCCCAGGCGGTCGCCATCAATCTCGTGCAGCGCAATAAAGCCCTTAATGCAGTCGCGATAACCGAGCAGCGGCATCCGTGTCGATCTTTCGACCGGCAACGCGCAGGGCTGCCCCTGAAGCGGTTCGCGGAAAAGGCCACTGCAAAAGCTCGACGCCGCCGTATTAGGCTTGCCGGGACGGATGAAAATCGTCGGTAACCGCGCCGCACGGCCATCGATATAGCCCTTGCGGGTGTAGTCGTTGATCATCAACTCGCCGATTACCTTGGTCATGCCGTAGGTGGTCTGCGGCACCGGCTTGGTGGTGTCCGAGACGACGTCGGGCATGGCTGAGCCTCCGAAAATGGCAAGGGAACTGGCGAACACGACGCGCGGCGTACCGGCGCGGGCGCGGGCTGCCTCGAAAACATGCCTGCCACCGTCCAAGTTGACCCGCATGGCCAGGTCGAAATCCTTCTCGCCGCCGCCGCTGACGACGGATGCAAGATGAAAGACCGAAACATCGTCGCGGTCGATCAGGTCAAACACAGTGTCGCAATCCGAAATATCACCACTAACAATGTTGACCCGTTCGTCCAGGCCATCGGGGCGTTCGTTGGGAACAACGGCATCAAACAGCACGATGCTATCGATCTCCTCCTGCGCGCCTGAAGGTCCGCTCAGAGTATTCTTTTTGAGCAGGCTACGGCAGATGTTGAGACCGATAAACCCGGTTCCTCCGGTGATGACGACTTTCATGACATTTCCTCCATGGTCTTCGGGGCGCCCTGTCCGGGAAACCTTGCGGGAAGTTTTGAGTAAAAAGTTTCCTTGACGCAAGAGGCTTCGTGCCTTCATTTAAGCATATTATATGAGTATTTGCCCTTCTGGACCTTATACGCACCATCGTGGCGGCGCAATGTACGCCTTGCCGAGAAAACGGTTTGCTTGTCAGGCGAGGGGCAAAAATGTGCCCTGGAAAGATAAAATTGCTGTGCAGTTTAAACGGAACGTTATATTGGCAAAGTTGCGGGCCGACGAGAAAGCTTTAGGGTGCTGCTGGCCGAGGCCTCTACCATCACCGGCAAGGGCGGCATGTACGGTGCGGCGCTGTGCAAGAAATAAAAGGACCGAATATGGCTGACAAAACCTACAAGATTGCCGCCATTCCCGGAGACGGCATTGGCACCGAAGTGATCGCTGCAGGAGTCGAAGTTCTTAAAGCCTTGGCCGAGCGCGAGGGAACTTACGCCCTTGATGTCGAGACGTTTCCATGGGGTGCAGATTACTATTTTGAACATGGCAAGATGATGCCGGACGACGGTCGCGAAACGCTTAAGGCCTTCGACTCCATCTACTTCGGTTCTGCCGGTGATCCGCGGATTCCCGATCACATCACATTATGGCAGCTGCGTCTGAACATCTGTCAGGGGTTCGACCAGTACGCCAACGTGCGCCCGACCCGCGTCTTGCCGGGCGTTAAATCCCCGCTGGCCGGTGTCGGACCGGGCGACTTCGATTGGGTGATCGTGCGTGAAAATTCCGAAGGGGAATACGCCGGCGTCGGTGGACGTGCCCATCAGGGTCACAATGAAGAAGTTGGCATGGATGTCTCGGTCTTCACCCGCGCCGGGGTTGAGCGCATCATGCGGTTCGCGTTAGACCTTGCTCGTTCGCGCCCGCGCAAGCTATTGACCATGGTTACCAAGTCGAACGCGCAACGTCACGGCATGGTGATGTGGGACGACATCTTCGAACAGGTGAAGAAGGATTATCTCGACGTCACCACCGACAAGATGCTGGTCGACGCCATGACCACGCGCATGGTGTTGAACCCGAGCAGCCTGGACACCATCGTTGCGACCAATCTGCACGCGGATATTCTGTCTGACCTGGCCGCCGCCTTGTCGGGCAGTCTGGGCATCGCGCCAACCGCAAATCTGCGCCCGGAAAGGGACTTCCCCTCAATGTTTGAACCGATTCATGGCTCCGCCTTCGATATCATGGGTAAAGGCATCGCCAACCCCATCGGTTCGTTCTGGTCGGCGGCGATGATGCTTGAGCACCTGGGCGAGAAGGCGTCGGCTGACCGCCTGATGGCGGCCATTGAAAGGGTCACCGGTGTCGGCGAAGTGATGGCCCGCGATCTCGGCGGCACGGCGAGCACACGCGACGTCACCGACGCGGTGATCGACGCCATTCGTGGCGCTAACGACTGATTCAGACTTTGATTGAGTTTAAACGAAAGGCCCCGCCGGTAAAACAGGCGGGGCCTTTCATTTTTTTCATCCGCCTTGCAGACAGCTTTTGATGCGCTCGATGGCGCGCTCGATGTTTTCCAGGGAGTTTGCGTACGAGAACCGCAGATATCCCTCGCCGTAGGAACCGAAACTGGTTCCGGCGATGGTGGCGACGCCGACTTCATTGAGCAGCTTGTCCTGCATTTCCCGTGCTCCGATGCCGGTGCCGGTGATATTGGGGAAGACGTAAAACGCGCCGCCCGGCATCTCGCAGCTAATGCCGTCGATGGTGTTTAGCCTCTCAACGATCACCTTGCGCCGTTCGTCGAAGGCTTTAACCATTTGATCAACGCTGTCCTGCGGGCCGTTCAATGCCGCGATTCCGGCCCACTGGGCGGAAGCGTTGACGCATGAATGGCTGTTGATGGATAGTCGCGTAGCCGCTTTAATCAGGGATTTCGGCCACACGCCATAGCCTAAACGCCAACCGGTCATGGCGTAGGTCTTGGACCAGCCATCGAGCACGATCAGGCGGTCGCGAATGCTTTCGTAGTCCAGCAGGCTGACGTGCTCGCGCCCGTCGTAGAGCATGCGGGCGTAAATTTCATCCGACATGACGCAGACATGGGGATGCTGTTCCAGGCCCGCGACCAGTTTGTCTATTTCCTGGCGGGGGACGACGCCGCCCGTCGGGTTGGCCGGGCTATTAATGATAAGCAGACGCGTTTTCGGGGTGATCAGGCCCAGCACTTCTTCGGCATTGAAGGAAAATCCATTCTTTTCATGCAGCGGCATGGGCACGGCCTTGGCACCGGTGAAGTTGATTGCGGATTCATAAATCGGGAAGCCCGGGTTTGGGTAGATGATCTCCGCCCCCGGTTCGCCGAACATCAATATCGCGAAGAACATAGTGACCTTGCCGCCCGGTACAATCATGACGTTGCCGGGATCGACCTCGGCACCGCGATATTTGGCGATGTCGGCTGAAACCGCCTCGCGCAGTTCAGGGATTCCGTTGGCCGGGGTGTAGCCGTGATGGCCGTCGCGCAGCGCCTTGACGGCTGCTTCGACGATGTGTTGCGGCGTTTTAAAATCCGGCTGGCCTATACCTAGATTGATAATGTCCTTGCCCTGGGCGGCCAGTGCATTGGCGCGGGCGAGGACTTCAAAGGCGGACTCCGTTCCCAGACGGGACATGCTTTCGGCTTGGCTTGGCATTGTTCACGTACTTTCTTGCTAGTTCAGAACTTTTCATACCTCAGGTATGCTTCCTGCGGGTCCATACCGTCAAGGATGGCGGTCCGGGCCTAGCTTTTTGGGAAACTAATTCATTACTTTAATTGGCATGTTTGATCAATTTAGCACTACACTTGGTTTGTATGAGGATATAAAAATATGAGCCACGAATAAAACACGAATAAAATTTGTGGCCATCAAGGCAAGAGACGGCAGGGAAAAATCCGAGAGGCCGATTATGTTTAGGGACTCACCTACGGATCGTACATTTTCGCGGCGAAGCCTTCATGGACAGGTTGCCCATGAAATCGGCTTGCGTATCGTGCGTGGCGACTATCCCCCAGGAACATTGTTGCCGACCGAGGAGAAATTCAGCATCGAACTGGGAGTCAGTCGGACCGCCTTGCGCGAGGCCATCAAGGTTCTCGCCTCGAAGGGCTTGTTGGACGCGCGCCCAAAAAGGGGGACATTGATCGAGCCGCGCAAGAAATGGAATATGCTGGATCCTGACCTATTGGCATGGTGCTTTAGCGCTGGTCCGTCAATTAACCATGTGCGTCATTTGTATGAATTCCGATCGATTATTGAGCCGGCCGCCGCAGCCATGGCCGCGCAACGCGCTGAGGATGAGCAGATTATTCTGATCGGCCAGGCGCTTGAGGACATGAGGGGTGCTGCGTCGGATTCAGAAGAGAGTATCGAATCTGACCTTCGCTTCCACCAGGCGATTATGGAGGCATCGGGAAATGATCTACTGATTCCGCTCGGTTATGTGATCGAATCCGCGCTGGCGCAAAGCATCAAGCTGTCGCATAGAAAAGTGGGTGTGCGGGAAAATTCGATCGCTCTACACGAGGAAGTTTTTCGGGCCATTAAAGCTCATCGTCCGCAAGCCGCGCGTGAGGCTATGAACGTGCTGTTAAACGGTGCGTCAGAGGATATCGAACTTGTGCTCACCATGATCGAGCAAGAGGAAAAAAGTGTGTCCGAAGTGAGCAAGAAATGAAGAAATGAAGATGAATCATGACGATCAACAATACCTGGGCCGACACCAACCCATGCTACGCGCCATGGCGGCGGAATATGCCCGGCAAGGTGCAAGACGCCTTGGACAGCAAGTCATTGAAGTTACACAAAAGATGTGTTCCCGTTGGGGCCGCCACTACTTTCTTACATAGATTTACTCGGCCCACGTACTGCGTAAGTGCGTTGGGTTGAATGGGTGCTTTGTGCTAGGGTGGCTTTCTGTCGGGGGATTTTTTTATTCATTTATGTTTTGTGGCGGGTACAAGGAATTTTCGTTGATGCCGAATGAAGTTGGTGAAAAGAACGCAGGCACCCCCGCAGTTCTTAAATGCAAGGTGGATGAAGATTCCGAATGGCGCACCTTGAATGCCGAGGAAGTCGCACTTTTCAATGCGGCTGTCGTCTGCCGTTCATACAAGGCTGGCGAAACCGTCTTTATGCAGGACGATCCCTGTAAGGGACTTTATATTATTGAAAGCGGCATGATCGCCGTTCGCAAAATTGACAGCGAAGGCCGCACGGCTGTGATCCGCCTGGGTTATCCCGGCGATAGCCTTGGCTACCGGCCGCTACTGGCAAAAGAAAATCACCGGGCCAGCGCCGAAGTGACGAAGGATTCCAGGGTCTGTTTCGTTGATGCCAAGACCACATGGCAATTGATTTCAACTAATCACAAACTGGGCCTGCGCTTTCTTGAGCGAACAGCCAAGGCGCTTGGTGAAGTGGAATCTCGTTTTTTCGAGGTTGCGGCTTTAAGCGTCCGCGTCCGTCTCGTTCACCTGCTGATCTTGTTACGCGATAAATGCGGTAGTATTTCCGCCGATGGCACGCTGGTGCTGGAATTGCCACTGACCAGGCAAGACATGGCTTCGATGATTGGGGCCAGGCCCGAAAGCGTTTCGCGGGCTTTCCATGAATTAAAAGCGGACGGTCTCGCGCGCTCTTCAGGCCGTCAGGTCCACGTCACCCACTATGATCGTCTGATCGAGGAACTGCACAGCAATATTTCCCTTTGAGGGTGTTTTAGTTGCCTGCCAGGGAGCAGATCAGGAAGGCGGCGGTGGCCAGAATTGCCCAGATGGCCAGACATATTTTTATCAGGAAATCGGCAAGGTTGCCGGGTTTTTTCCTCTTTCTGTTCCGACTCTCCGAAACTTTACGTTTGTCAGTGCCGGTGAAAGTTGCGGGTTTTCCGGAGCGACGGTCTTTCTTGCTGAGTAAGGTGAAGGTCGTCGATTCCCCGGTTTCATCGTCAATTTTTTCAGCCAGAACCTTGACCGCTTTGTAATGGCCCGTGCCAAGGGTTTCGTTGGCCTGGTTGATCGCCTCGTTCTTGTCGGCGGTGATGACCTCAATCTCCCACTTTCCCTGTCGAAGGCTGAGAACTTCATATGAGGTGGTGCTTGGCATGGGTATCTCCGTCGAACAGGCAACAGGTTGAATATTGTATAGTGCGCGGGATTAAGGCCGACTGACAGACAATAACACTCATTATAAGCACTTTTGAAGAAAATGCGGCTTTGCGAAATCCTGCCCGATGGGGTATTTAGAGTCTTCATTCAAAGGAGAGATAACGATGCTAAAAAGCCAACAGACTTCAACGATCAAGACGGCGACCCTGGCCGATAGGGTGTGGCCCGCCTCTCGTGAAATGACGGCGCTTGCGCGGGCGCTGCGTGGCACGGCCCTGGCCGTTCTCGGTTCATTGTTGATCTGGCTTTGTGCTAAAATTCAAGTGCCATTTTATCCGGTGCCGATGACCATGGGGACGTTAGCCGTTCTCGCCATTGGCATGGCTTACGGTTGGCGTCTGGGGGCGGCTACCGTTGTGCTTTATCTGGCCGAAGGGGCCATGGGCCTCCCGGTTTTTTCGGGAACCCCGGAGAAAGGCATCGGCCTGGCCTATATGCTGGGTGGTACCGGCGGTTATCTGGTTGGCTTCGTCGTCGCCGCAGCCAGCGTCGGCTGGCTGGCCGAGCGCGGCTGGGATAAGAACGTACTGAGCACGGCTGTGGCCATGCTGGTCGGCAATGCCCTGATTTATCTTCCCGGGCTGTTGTGGCTGGGAACACTGTTTGGTTGGGACAAACCAATTTTGACTTGGGGGTTGACCCCGTTCGTATTGGGCGACCTTGCCAAGCTGGCCCTCGCAGCCGCCTTGATGCCGCTTTCCTGGAAACTGCTGGGTCGTCCAAGGGCTGACTAGTTAATTTTCTAAAGCGCTAAAAATGACAAACACACCAGAGAACCTGTCGGCGCGACTCTCGCTTGGATTTTCTTGTGTCGGGCATTCCTATTCGCACCTGTTTGCGCCGATTTTCTATGTGGCCGCCCTGTCTCTTGAACGGGAGTTGACCCTTACCCACGGCGAAGTCGTCGCCCTGATCGTCGGGGGCAACGTGCTTTTCGGCTTCGGCGCGCCACTGGCCGGGTGGCTTGGCGACAAGTGGAGCTCGACAGGTATGATGAGCGTGTTTTTCCTGGGCACGGGAACGGGCATGATTTTGACTGGGCTTGTCTCCACCCCTTTACAAATCGGTATGGCGCTGGCTTTGACCGGCTTGTTCTCATCAATCTACCACCCGGTCGGCATCGCCTGGCTTGTCCGTCATGCGGTCAGTCGCGGCATGGCCTTGGGGATCAATGGCGTTTTTGGTAGTATCGGCCCAGGCTTAGCTGCGGTTACCGCCGGGGTGTTGATCCAGTGGTTTAGCTGGCGGGCGGCCTTTATCGTTCCCGGTGTGCTTCTGGTGCTTACCGGTATCGCCTTCTTCTGGTTGGTTGCACGGGGGGTTATTGTCGAATCTCGGGTCGACCGCAAACAGGAAGCGCCTGCCAACCGTCAGGACATGATGCGGGCCTTCATGGTGTTGGCGGTGACCATGATGTGTACCGGCATTATCTATCAGGCGACGCAACCGGCCTTGCCGAAGGTGTTTTCCGAAAAATTGGGAGAGTTGGCCAACGGTGGCGTCTTTGGTATTTCGATATTTGTTGCCATTGTTTATTTTGCCGCCGGGGCCATGCAGATTGTCGCCGGAAGGCTGGCCGATAAATACCCTCTGAAATACGTCTACATGATTGCCTTTACCTTGCAGGTGCCATTCCTGGCCATGGCCGGCAGCTTGAGCGGCGCCTCGCTGCTGGCCGTTGCGATGATTATGGTGTCGGTCAATTCCGGGGCTTTGCCTGCGGAAAACTCACTGGTTGCCCGTTACGCACCAAGCAAGTGGCGCGGCCTGGCCTTTGGCCTGAAATTCATTCTGGCCTTCGGCGTCAGCGGCCTGGGGGTGCTGTTGGAGGGCAAACTATATGATTATACCGGCGGTTTTTATTGGCTGTTTATCGTCCTTGCCTGTGTCGCCGCCGTCGCCGCAATGGCCGGGATGTTGCTGCCCAACGAGCGCCCCCAACCGACACCCGCGCCAGCCGAATGATCAGGGTAACAGGCCTCGATCATCTGGTCCTGACGGTCGTCGACCTGGACGCCACATGCGATTTTTATAGCCGGGTTTTAGGCATGGATGTGGTGACTTTTACGTCGGGCGGCATCGAACGCAGGGCCCTGAAATTCGCCGATCAGAAAATAAACCTGCATCAGGCGGGGGCCGAATTCGATCCCAAGGCCGCTCAGCCAAAACCCGGATCGGCCGATTTGTGTTTCATTATTGACGGCCCCCTGGAGCGAGCCATCGGCCACTTACGGGCCAATGACGTGACGATAGAGCAGGGGCCGGTCCAACGTACAGGCGCGCGGGGGCCGATTATGTCCGTCTATTTTCGCGATCCCGATGGTAATTTGATCGAAGTCTCTCAGTACATTGATTAATACAACCTGCCCCTTGATAAGGGCAGCTTGATCTAGTGGGTCTCGCCTTGCCTTTCCAAATCAGTCAACCGCTGCTGCATCGCCGCTTCGATGGGTTCGCGCAATTCCGGGTTGGCGTTAAGCAGGCGACGGAAGTCGTGGGCATCCAGGTAGAGCAACTGGCATTCGGTCAGTGCTGTGACACTGGCTGTGCGGGTGCAATCTTTGAGCAGGGCGATCTCGCCAAAAAAATCCCCGTTGCTTAGTTTCCGATGTTCCGGATGGACCTCGACCTCGACCTCGCCGGTGACGATAAAATACATCGAGTCGGCAAACTCGCCGCGTTTGACGATGGCGTAACGGGCCGGTACCTGCTTGGGATGCAGAAGTCCGGCTATTTCGGAAATCTTCAGGGCGTCCAGGTTGGCGAACAGCGGCACACCGGCGACCAGTTTCCAGGTGATGGTGAAATCCCGTTTTTTGATTTCACGGGTGAAGCCCGATGTCAGGATACCGGCGGGCAGGGCGAACATGGCGATGCCCATGATCATGATGAAGGCGCCGAAAATTTTACCGGCGGCGGTGACCGGGGTGACGTCGCCATAACCGACCGTCGTCAAGGTCGCAAGCCCCCACCACATGGCGTGGGGGATCGAGGCGAAAGCCTCTGACTGTGCTTCGCGTTCAAACATGTAGACGACGGAAGAGGCGAAGACCAAAACCATCATCATCACCAAAAGCGCCGCACCCAGTGGCCGTCGCTGGCTTTTGATGACCGCACCAAAGGTTTCGATGGCCGGTGAATAACGGGTTAATTTAAGTAACCGCAGCATCCGGAAAATCCGCATGAATCTGAAATCGAAACTGACGAACATGGCCAGATAGAATGGGGCTATGGCAATCAGGTCGATCAAAGCCAGCGGTGTCAGCATGTGTTTCAGGCGGCCAATGATCGGGCGGTCGAATCCCTCTGCCTTATTTTCCGTGCACACCCACAACCGCGTCAGATATTCGACCGAGAAGATCATCACCGAAATGGTGTCGAAGGCTTGCAGGAAGACGTGATGTTCCGGGTCCAGTCCGGGAATGGTTTCGACGATGACGGCGATGACGTTTGAAACAATCAGCGCCATCATGAACAAGTCGAACCAGCGGCCCTTCCAGTCACTGCGGACGGACGCTTCGATAACGTCATAGACCTTTGTTTTAAGCGGCTGTGTCATTTGGCCTGTATTATGCCCTGTTAAATCTTGCTGAGTCCTTGATCCAGGTCTCTTTTAATGTCGCTGGCGGTTTCCAGACCGATTGACAGCCGCACCACTTCGGGGCCTGCCCCGGCGGCAACGCGCTGTTCCTCGGATAGTTGACGGTGGGTGGTCGAGGCCGGATGCAGGATCAATGAGCGGGTGTCGCCGATGTTGGCGAGATGGGAAATCATCTCGACTCCCTCAACCAGTTTGACTCCTGCTTCATAGCCTCCCTTAAGGCCGATGGTGAAGACCGAACCGGCTCCCTTGGGTAAATATTTACGGGCCAGATCGTGATAGGCGCTCGACTTAAGTCCGGCGTAAGAAACCCAAGCGACGGCGGGATGGGATTCCAGAAATTCCGCCACGTCCTGGGCGTTGGCGACATGGCGCTCCATGCGCAGGGGCAGGGTTTCGATGCCGGTTATGGTGTTAAAGGCATTCATCGGCGACAGCGCCGGTCCGAAATCGCGCAGGGCCACCGCGCGGGCCTTCATGGTAAAGCCGAAATCGCCGAAGGTTTCATAGAAGGTCAGGCCGTGATAGGCGGGCTCGGGTTCGGTCATGGATGGGAACTTGTCGTTCTGGGTCCAGTCGAATTTTCCTGATTCGATGACCGCTCCGCCCAGCGAATTGCCGTGGCCGCCAAGGAACTTGGTGGTCGAATGAACGATGATGTCGGCCCCCCATTCAAAGGGGCGGCATAGATAAGGCGTCGCCATGGTGTTATCGACGATCAGCGGGATTCCGGCGTCTTTGGCGATGGCGGCGACGGCTTCCAGATCGACGACGATACCGCCGGGATTGGCCAGCACTTCAAGAAAGATCGCCTTGGTTTTCGGGGTGATTGCTGCCTTGAAATTTTCCGTGTTGGTGGGGTCGACGAAATTGCATTTCCAGCCGAGCTTCTCGAAACTGATGCCGAACTGGGTAATCGAACCACCGTACAGGTTTCGCGAGGCGATGAATTCATCACCGGGGCCGAGCAGGGTGAAGAAGGTCAGGAACTGGGCGGCGTGGCCGCTGGCCGCACAGACCGCGGCGCGACCGCCTTCCAGATTGGCCAGGCGTTCTTCAAGCACTGACACCGTCGGGTTGGTCAGGCGCGAATAAATGAAGCCGAAGGTTTGCAGATTGAACAGGTCGGCGGCGTGTTCGGCATCATCAAAGACATAAGACGTGGTCTGATAAATCGGCGTGTTGCGGGCACCCGTTGCCGGGTCGGGATGGGCCCCGGCGTGGATGGCACGGGTTTCAAAACCGGCTTCGGGCGGCATTTTTTTATCAGTCATTTCTAGGCCCTTAGTTTCGGACGCTTCGAGGATATGACGCCGGTATTGATGCCGCCCCAACCAAGTTCGCCGAACAGCCGCGCATATTCGATCTTCGGGCAACGATCCATGATCACGTTTAAGCCTGCGGCCTCGCCTCTTTTGGCGGCGTCCTCGTTGACGACTCCAAGCTGCATCCAGACCACCGAAATGCTTTTGGTTTCGGCCAAATCAATGGCTTCGTCCATGATCGCTCCGGCGGCGTCGGCGTTGCGGAAAATATCGACCATGTCGATGTTGCCTGGGATATCCGACAGGCTGGCGTAGACGTTTTGCCCAAGGATTTCCTTGCCGGCGTGGCCGGGGTTGACCGGAATGACCCGGTAGCCTTTTCCAAGCAGGTATTTCATGGCAAAGCTTGAGGGCCGGACCCAGTTCGGCGAAGCCCCGACCATGGCGATGGTCTTGACTTGTTTTAGAATTTTTTTCAGCAGTTCATCGCTATACATCAGCGGCCTTCCCAGGTCGGCGGGCGCTTCTCCAAGAAGGCGTCGATGCCTTCTTCTGCGTCACGGGCCAGCATGTTGCGGGTCATGGTCTGGGAGGCATAGGCGTAGGCGGCTTCAATATCCATATCAAGCTGGGCGTAGAAGGCTTGCTTGCCGATGGCCAGGGTCAGCGGCGATTTTGCCACAAGCTTGGCGGTTATTTCGGCGATTTCCTGATCGAGTTTATCATCATCGACGACCTTGTTGATCAGGCCCCAGCGTTCGGCTAGTTCGGCCTCGACCCGCTCACCAGTGAGCAGCATTTCCATGGCCTGTTTGCGTCCGACATTGCGGCTTAAGGCGACCATCGGCGTCGAACAGAACAGGCCGATGTTGACGCCGGGGGTGGCAAACCAGGCGGCGCGGCCCGCTACCGCCAGATCGCAACTGGCGACCAACTGGCATCCGGCCGCCGTCGCCAGGGCGTGGACGCGGGCGATCACCGGTTGTGGCAGGTGGGTGATTGCCAGCATCAGACGCGAGCACTGGGAAAACAGGGCCTGATAATTCTCAGGCCCCGGATTGGCGCGTATTTCCTTCAAATCATGACCGGCGCAAAAGGCCGGGCCGTTCGCGGCGATGACCACGGCGCGGATCGTGGTGTCGGTTGCGATGGCAGCAAGTTCACTCTCCAAGGCACTCATCAGACCGACGGACAGGGCGTTGCGTTGAGCGGGTCTGTTTAGGGTTATGGTCGCGACCCCATCCGCATCTTCGCGTAAGGCCACTGGAGATCCGGGATTTTGGTTGGCTTGAGCGGTCATTGGGTGCAGGGCTCCTGACTGAAATTAAACTGAACTTTGCCGCTTTCGGGACGTTCAAGGCAAGGGATATTTGACGTTAACGTAAACGTCAACTAGCCTTTAACCATCGTTACATATTAAGGATGAATTGCCGCCATGCCAAAGATGACGATTGCCGAGTTTAATCAACTGCTGGCCGAAGAAATGCCCTTTGCCGTCGATGCCGGTTTGCGTCTGGATGTCATGGAGCATGGCGCGGTGTCCATTGTGTTACCTTATGATGACAATATGCTGCGTCCCGGCGGGACCATTTCCGGGCCGTCGATGATGATGCTGGCCGACGCCGCCATGTACGCCGTCGTCCTGTCGATGATCGGGCGGGTGGCGCTTGCGGTGACGACCAACTTCAATATCAATTTCCTGCGCAAACCAGCTCCCGGCGATATTTTGGCTGAAGGGAAGATTATCAAACTCGGCAAACGTCTGGCGGTTATTCAGGTAACGTTGTTTTCGGCTAACGATGAAGAACCGGTCGCCCACGCCACCGGCACCTATTCCATTCCGCCGCTTGAAAAACGCGGCTGAATGGTCATTTAATAATATCCAACATCAGGGGGGTAAGGCGATGATGACAGCGATTCCTTTTAGCCGGTTTTTTCAGACGGTCCTTGTGCTCGTCGTTCTGTCGGTGTCGCTTCCCTTGCATGCTCAGGAAGAAGACGTAGCGGGCACGGTCGTTCGCCTGCAAGGCAACGCCGTGGCCATGCAGGATGCCTTGCCCAGAATACTTAAGGTCGGCGATAAAATTCTTCGTGGCGATGTCATTTCGACAGGCAAGGGCGGCCGGTTGGAAATGCAGATGCTCGACGACGCGGTGATGACTCTGGGCGAGAAAACCATCTTCGTCGTAACCGACTATATCGCCAGCGGGCCTGAGCCATTAGCCTCGTTCCGCTTGATGCAGGGCGCTTTCAAGGCGGTCAGTGGCAAGATCGCCGGATCCCGAAAGGACGCATTTATCGTCGCTACGGAAGTCGCCACCATCGGCATTCGCGGCACCACGTTCTGGGGCGGCTCGCTGGATGGAGATTTCGAAGTCGCCCTTTTGGATGGCAAGGGGGTTTATGTTGAAACCAAAGCCGGGCGTGTCGATCTGACAATCGTCGGCCAGGGCACAAAAATCAAGAGCCGCAACGCAAGCCCGTCGAAGGCGGTCATCTGGCCCGACAAAAAAACCCAACGCGCCATCGCCACTGTCAGTTTTGACTGAGCCTCTCTGAGCCGTTGGCGCGTCATTGATTGCAGGTCCCATATTTTTAGTGCATAAGCGCAAATTCACGATCGCTTTGAAGGTGCGCCGATGATTAAGGTCATTTCCAATTGCTGGGCGTTGTTGCTGGGTTTGGGATTGCTCATGCTCGGCAATGGCTTGCTGGGTTCGCTGCTGGGTATTCGGGCCTCGATCGAAGGGTTCGGAATGTCGGCCACGGGGTTGGTCATGTCGGGCTATTTTCTCGGCATGATTTTTGGCTCAACGGTTGTCCCAAAAATGGTCGGGCGCGTCGGCCATATCCGAGTATTCGGTGCCTTGGCCTCGCTCGCCTCGACCGCCGTGCTGGTCCACGTCGTGTTCATCGATCCCTGGGTATGGTGGGTGATGCGACTGGTTACCGGTTTTGCCTTTGCCGGGATTTACGTGGTCGCGGAAAGTTGGCTCAATGACGCATCGGAAAACGAGACCCGTGGTCAGTTATTGAGTTTTTATATGTTTGTTTTGTTGGTCGGCATGGCTGCCGGCCAGTTCCTGCTGAACATGGCTGCCCCTTCGGGCTACGAATTATTCGTCCTGATATCCGTACTGGTCAGTCTCGCCGTCATTCCGATCCTGGTCTCCGTTAGCAACTCACCGGATTTTGAAACAACTGAATCGGCCAGTGTTGCTCAACTTTTTCAAGTTTCACCGTTGGGCGTTATCGGCATGTTGGTGACCAGTGTTTCCATGGGTACGGTTTTCGGGCTGGGTGCCGTGTACGCGTCAATGATCGGCTTGTCGGTGAAGGAAATTTCCTTCTTCATGGGGGCGATCATTGTCGGTGGGGCGGTGGTCCAGTTGCCGTTGGGACGGATGTCCGACAGGTTCGGTCGTCGCCGGGTTATTGTCGGGCTCTGCTTCGCCGGTTCCGCTGCGGCATTTTTTGCCCCGCAATTGAACGCCACTGGCTGGCAACTTTACGCCGTCGCCGCGGTCCTGGGGGCGTTGACGACACCGCTTTATTCCCTGTGCGCCGCCCATACCAACGATTACCTGAACCCGTCGCAAATGGTCGCGGCCAGTGGTGCCCTGGTGCTGGTTAGCGGCACCGGTGCCGCTATGGGGCCACCGCTCACCGCCTTCGCCATGGATTACTTCGATTCGGTGGATTTCTTCTATTATTCGATTGCCGTGTTCCTGGGGATTGTTGCGTTCTATGGGCTGTGGCGTTCGACTCGGCGCGTTGCCATGGCGCGCGAAGACCAGGGCGATTTCGTCGTCATGGCACCGACACCGATCAGCGCCTCATTCAATCCGGACGTCGATCTCGATCAAATCGAAGCGGCAATGGAAGTCGATGCGGAGGCTGTGCATGCCAGTTTTGAGGAATTGGCCGACGAATTAAGCCATCATGACGGGGAATCCTGAAATACGGGGTGTTCTGATACCGCGTTAATAACGTCAGGAAATTATTGATTAATTTCCACTATATTGCGTTGACATGTGTTCCGCGTTGCCCTAGAAACCGGGCTTCGCGTGACGGGATGTTCCCTGATCGTCTGTTCAATTCTTAATATTTTTAACGGGTGTTATGATGAGTACCTATTCCGCCAAGCTGTCGGATATCGAACGCAAGTGGTTCGTTGTTGATGCTGAAGGCCTTGTTCTCGGTCGTATGGCCAGCATTGTTTCCATGCGTCTGCGCGGCAAACATAAACCGATGTATACGCCGTCTATGGATTGCGGCGACAACATTATTATTATCAATGCCGACAAGATTCAGCTGACGGGGCGCAAGCGTACCGACAAGGAATTCTTCTGGCACACCGGCCACCCGGGCGGCATCAAAAGTCGTACCATGAACCAGATCCTTGAAGGCGAGCACCCCGAACGTGTCGTCATCAAAGCCGTCGAGCGCATGATCAGCCGCAATCCGCTGGGTCGCCAGCAGATGCGCAAGCTGCATGTCTATGCCGGCCCAGATCATCCCCATGGTGCCCAGAACCCGGAAGTTCTCGACATTGCCGCGATGAACCCGAAGAACACGAGGAGTGCCTAAATCATGGCCGAAGACGTCAAGACCCTTGAAAACCTGAAAGAAGTGATGGAAAGCGCTGCAGCCGCCGCCGCCGCAACCACCGCCGAACCCACCGCCACCGATACCGCCGACGTCGTTGTTTCGGGTGAAGCTGAAGTTGCCGCCGTTGTCGCTGCTCCTGTCGAACCGAAGATCGACGCCCAGGGCCGCTCCTACGCCACCGGCAAACGTAAAAACGCCATTGCCCGTGTCTGGATCAAACCCGGACCCGGCAAGATCACCGTCAATGGCCGCGAAGTCGAAACCTACTTCGCCCGCCCGGTTCTGCGGATGATTATCAATCAGGCGTTCACCGTTGCCGGCCGCGAAGGCCAGTACGACATCAATTGCACGGTCACCGGTGGTGGCTTGTCCGGACAGGCCGGCGCCGTGCGTCATGGCCTCAGCAAGGCACTGACCTATTTTGAACCGGCCCTTCGTCCGGTCCTCAAAAAGGCCGGCTTCCTGACCCGTGACTCGCGTGTCGTCGAACGCAAGAAGTACGGCCGCGCCAAAGCCCGCCGCAGCTTCCAGTTCTCGAAACGCTAAGCAAAAGCTTACGAGCGAAAAAGAAAAGGGCTGCCCTCGGGCGGCCCTTTTTTTGCTCTGTTCAAGTGATCTTCCACAGTGATTTCTAGCCGACCGGCGTCGTCCAGTCCGGGTCCTGGTGTTTTTGCCAGTAGAGGTCGGTTAGCGTCTGGGTGATGGGGCCTACGCCGCCTTTGCCGATGGTCTGCGCGTCGATTTGACTGACGCCCATGATGCCGCCCGCGCTTGAGGTGATGAAGACTTCGTCGGCATCTTTGAGGTTGCCGACGGGCAGGGCGGCTTGTTCGATCGGCAGGTCGAGCTCGCCACACAGGTCGATGGCGCTCTGGCGGGTGATGCCTTTGAGCACGCCGCTCTCGGGGGTTGTCATTTTCCCGTCCTTGAGTGCGAAAATGTTGAAGCCGGGGCCTTCGGTGATGTTGCCGCGACCATCGGTGAGGATGACGTTTTCCAGGCCGGCGTCGTAGGCTTCATACAGGGAGCCTATGAAATCGAGCCAGTGATAGTTCTTCACCGTCGGATCGACTGAGGCCGGCGATATCCGGGGGATCGAGGCGACATGCAACTGTAGTCCCCGCTTTCTTTGCTCCTGCGTGGCGATCCAGCCGAACGGAATGGCGAAGGCGATGAAGGTGTTCACGGCGTCGCGCGGGTCGCGACTGAAGGTCGGCGATATGCCGCGGGTCAAGACCATCTCCACGTAGGCGTCCTCAAGCCCGGAACGGCGGACGCACTGGCTGAGAATTTCAATCAGTTGCTGGCGCTCCATCGGCAGGGTCATGTGCAGCTTGTCGATGCTGTTCATAAACCGGTCAAGGTGATGATCGAGGCGGAAAAAGCGCCCCTTCCAGACATGGACCACGTCGTAAGTCGCATCGGAGCGCAGGAAACCCCAGTCGAGGACGGAAATTTTGGCTTCCGATATGGCGACGTACTGGCCGTCCATATAGGCGATGCCGGGTGGAAAGACTGGGCTCATTTTTTTCCTCTCATTCAAGTTCTTCGAGACTAGGCAGCAAAGGGGGCTTATTCAAGCGATGCTTCCTGTCTCGGTTTGGTTTCGTTACAATCACCGCTCAAGGTACTGGCCTGAAGGGGGTAGGTATGAGCATTGAGTTTCTGATTTTGTCCCTGATCGTCGTCGTCGCCCCCGGTACAGGAGTGATCTACACGCTTGCCAACGGACTTGCTGGCGGGACGCGCCAGAGCATTATCGCGGCCTTCGGCTGCACCATGGGCATTCTTCCCCATATAGCAGCCGCCGTATTCGGACTGGCCGCTCTGTTACACGCCAGCGCGGTCGCCTTTGAGATCGTCAAGTTTGTGGGTGTCGCCTATCTGATTTATCTGGCCTGGGGGGCTTTGCGGGAAAAGGGGGCGCTTTCGGTAGATAACAGCGAGGACAAACGTTCCTGGAAGGGCATCATTATCAAGGGTTTTTTGATCAATATCCTCAATCCCAAACTGTCGATCTTTTTCCTCGCTTTCCTGCCCCAGTTCATCGATCCAAATGGTGGCAGCACGACGGTGCAAATGCTGTGGTTGGGGGCCGTGTTCATGGCGATGACCCTGATCGTCTTCATAGGTTACGGACTGTTTGCGGCGCGGGTTCGTTCGCACATCATCTCCAGGCCCCGGGTGATGACCTGGTTTCGTCGTGTCATTGCCGGTGCTTTCTTCAGCCTTGGCCTCAAGCTGGCCCTGGCTGAAAGTTAACATTCATACGGATGCGTCTCCGCGAAGTCATTGATTAACGGCCAAAGGGCATGCTACGCAGACGCTCTTGGAATGAAGGTATGAGCAATGAGCGCGACAGTATTTATCGACGGCGAAGTCGGCACCACCGGCCTGCAGATCAGGGAACGGCTGGAAAATCGCGCCGATATTTCTTTCCTCAGGCTTGATGAGCGTGAGCGCAAGGACCTGGCGCGGCGCGGCGAGATGCTCAACAGCGCCGATATTGTTATCCTGTGCCTGCCCGACGACGCCGCGCGGGACGCCGTGGCGATGATTAAAAACGACGCCGTGCGGGTCATCGATGCCTCATCCGCCCATCGGGTCGCCGAAGGCTGGGTTTACGGCATGCCGGAATACGACTTAGGCCAGGTCGCTAAAATTGCCGCGGCCAAACGGGTGACAAACCCCGGCTGCTACGCCATTACCTCGGTGTCGATCCTGCACCCGCTGGTCGCCGCTGGCGTCATACCGGCTGACCATCCTGTCACCATCAACGCCATTTCCGGGTATTCCGGCGGCGGCAAGCAGATGATCGCCGACTTTGAAGACCTTGAAAACGGCGCTTCCGCCAACACCGCGTTTCGCGTCTACGGCCTCGGCCTGGCCCACAAGCATGTGCCGGAAATCAAGACCTGGAGCGGCCTTGCGCACGCGCCGCTTCTGGTCCCCAGTGTCGGCCACTTCCGCCAGGGCATGATCGTTCAGGTGCCGCTGCAATTGTGGTCTTTACCGGGCAGCGTGACCATAAGCGATGTCCATGGGGCACTTGCCGATCATTACGCCGGGCAGCGTTTCGTCAAGGTCAAGGCGCTTGAGGAGACCGCCGAGATGAGCGGCCTGGAACCGGAAGGCCTGAACGGCACCAACGAGCTGCATCTGCATGTCTTCGGCAATGGCGAAACCGGGCAGGCCGTGGTCATAGGGCTGATCGATAATCTCGGCAAAGGCGCTTCGGGGCAGGCGGTGCAGAACCTCAACCTGATGATCGGCGCTGCCCCAGATGCCGGGCTTTAGGAAAAAAGGGGAGGGTGTCCATGACCAACATGACCAACAAAGATCCTCTGCTGCAACCCTTTACCCTTAAACACCTGACTCTGAAAAATCGCATCCTGTCGACGGCCCACGAACCGGCCTATTCGGAAGACGGCATGCCGAAGGACCGTTACCGGCTTTACCATCTGGAAAAGGCCAAGGGCGGCATCGGCCTGAACATGACCGCCGGATCGGCGATTGTCTCGCCGGATTCTCCCGCCGCTTTCGGCAACTTGCACGCTTATAAAGATGCAATCGTGCCGTGGCTGAAAACCATGGTCGATGATTGCCATGAACATGGCACTGCGATGATGATCCAGCTCACCCATTTGGGCCGACGGACCAACTGGAACAAGGCCGACTGGCTGCCGGTGCTGGCTCCTTCACCAGTGCGCGAACCGGCCCACCGCTCTTTCCCTAAAGAGGCCGAAGACTGGGACCTTGCGCGTATTATTAAGGATTACGGTACGGCGGCGCAGCGCATGCAGGCGGCGGGCATGGATGGCATCGAGATCGAAGCCTATGGTCACCTGCTCGACGGCTTCTGGTCGCCCGCGACAAACCAGCGCAGCGATGATCTGGGCGGGTGCCTGGATAACCGCCTGAAATTCACCCACCGGGTGCTGGACTCTATTCGTGACGCGGTCGGCCCGGATTTCATCGTCGGTGTCCGCATGGTCGCCGACGAAGACTGGGACAAGGGCCTGAGCCGCGCCGAGGGGCTCGAGATCGCGCAAAAACTGGTGGCCACTGGGCAAGTCGATTTTCTCAACATCATCCGCGGCCATATCGAGACCGACGCGGCGCTGTCTTCCGTCATTCCGGTGATGGGCATGGCCTCGGCTCCGCACCTTGATTTCGCCGGTGAGATTCGCGCTGAAACCAACATCCCGATTTTTCACGCCGCCAAGATTTCCGATGTGGCGACGGCCCGCCACGCCATTGCCGAGGGCAAGGTCGACATGATCGGCATGACCCGCGCCCACATTGCAGACCCCCATATAGCCCGTAAGGTAGCCGCCGGGCGCGAGGACGACATCCGCCCTTGTGTCGGCGCGACCTATTGCCTAGACCGCATTTATGAAGGCCACGAGGCCTTGTGCATCCATAACCCGGCGACCGGCCGCGAGGCGACCATGCCGCATACAGTCTTGGCTTCCACAGGCCCCAAACAAAAATGTGTCGTTGTCGGGGCCGGTCCCGGCGGCTTGGAAGCGGCACGGGTGCTGGGCGCACGCGGCCATGAGGTGGTTGTCTTCGAAGCCGCCGGTAACCCTGGCGGCCAGGTGTTGCTGGCGGCGCAATCGAAAAGGCGGCGGGAACTGGTCGGGATCATCGACTGGCGCGTGGCCCAGTGCGAGAAACTCGGCGTCAGCATCCGCACCAACACCTGGGCCGAGGCCGCCGATGTCATCGCCGAAAACCCAGGTATCGTCATTATCGCCACCGGCGGCCTGCCCGATACGGGTTTTCTCGAGGCCGGGGAAGACCTCGCGCTCAGCGCTTGGGACATTATCTCAGGGGCCGTTAAACCGGCGGCCAACGTGTTGCTGTTTGATGATAATGGCGGTCAGGCCGGTTTGCAGGCCGCCGAAGTGATCGCCGAGGCCGGTGCCAGGCTTGAAATCGTCACCCCGGAACGGTTCTTCGCCGCCGATGTCGGTGGCCTCAACCATGTCCCTTATGCCCGCTGTTTCGAGCGCTACGGCGTGACCATCACCCTCAACCGCAGGCTGAGCGCCATCGCCCGCGACGGTAATGGCCTAAATGCCGTGATCGGCAGTGATTATTCCGACCTTGTCAGCCAGCGCAGCGTCGATCAGGTCATCGTCGAACACGCAACCGTGCCGCTCGATGAACTCTATTTCGCGCTCAAGGATAACGCCACAAATCAGGGTGCGGTCGATTACGACGCCCTGATCGCAGGGCAGCCGCAAACCCTGAACAGCAACCCGCAAGGGGCCTACCGACTGTTCCGCATCGGCGACGCCGTCGCTAGTCGCAACATCCACGCCGCCATCTACGATGCACTCAGGCTGTGTAAGGATTTGTGAGGCCATGAATACAACACAAAGACCCGTTGTCGGCGTCGGGGCCGTTGTTTTCAGGGGAGATGAGGTATTGATGGTGCGTCGGTCTAACGATCCCGGTGCCGGACGTTGGTCGATCCCCGGTGGGCGATTGGAACTGGGCGAAACGACCGAGCAGGGGGCAAGGCGCGAGGTTCATGAGGAAACTGGTATCGTCTGCGAAATCCTCAATCTGATCGGCGTATACGATGCCGTTATTCGGGGCGAAGAGGGGAAAATTACCGATCATTTCACCTTAGTCAACCATGGAGCAAAGTGGCTTTCGGGTGAACCCAAGGCTGGGGACGACGCCATTGAGGCAGAGTTCATAACTATCGAAGATGCACTCGCACTCGATCTTTGGGACGAAGTCCGCGTTGTCATTGAAAAAGGACGCAGTCAATTTTCCAATAACGGTTAGCAGCTAGGAAAGAACTGGATTCCGGCTCAAGGCCGGAATGACGAGCGTTTCATTTTAAACGTCCAGGTCGGCGGCGAATTGGGCGTTTTCCTGGATGAACTGGAAACGTTTTTCCGGTTTTTTGCCCATCAGGTCCTCGACCAGCCGGTTGGTGTTACGGCGTTCGATGCGCTCGTCGTCGGAATGCTCGAGCGGTATTTTGACCCGCAGCAGGGTCCGCTTGGTCGGGTCCATGGTGGTTTCCTTAAGCTGCTTGGCGGGCATTTCGCCGAGCCCCTTGAAGCGGCTGACTTCGACTTTGCCACGGCCCTTGAAGACGGTTTCCATCAGTTCGTCCTTGTGGGCGTCGTCCCGCGCGTACTCGCTTTTCGATCCCTGGACGAGCCTGTAGAGCGGCGGCAAGGCAAGATAAAGGTGGCCTTCTTCAATGAGTTGCGGCATTTCTTTAAAGAAGAACGTCATCAACAAGGCGGCGATATGGGCACCGTCGACATCGGCGTCGGTCATGATGATGATCTTCTCGTAGCGCAGTGCCGCTTCATTATATTTATCGCGGGTGCCGCAGCCCAGGGCCTCGGTCATGTCGCGCAGTTCCTGGTTGGCGTGGATCTTCTCGTCGGTGGCGCTGGCGACGTTCAGAGTCTTGCCGCGCAGGGGCAGGATCGCCTGGGTTCTACGGTCGCGGCCCTGCTTGGCCGAGCCACCGGCCGAGTCGCCCTCGACCAGGAAAATTTCCGTGCCTTCGGCGGTTTTCGATGTGCAGTCGGTGAGCTTGCCGGGCAGCCGCAGCTTGCGGGTGGCGCTGGCCCGTTTGGTTTCCTTGGCCGTGCGTTTGCGCAGGCGCTCATCGGCGCGCTCGATGACCCGCTCAAGCAGCGCCTTGGCGCTTTCCGGGTCGCCGGTCAGCCAGTGGTCGAAATGGTCGCGGACGGCGTTTTCAACCAGTTTCTGGGCCTCGACGGTCGATAGCTTTTCCTTGGTTTGGCCCTGGAACTGGGGATCGGTGATGAAGACGGAGAGCATGACGCAGGCCCCGCCGAGCACATCGTCGGCGGTCAGTTTCGCCGCCTGACGGTTGGAAACAAGTTCGCCGTAAGCTTTCAGGCCCTTGGCGATGGCCCCGCGCAGGCCGTTTTCATGGGTCCCGCCAAGGGGTGTCGGTACGGTGTTGCAATAGGAATTGAAGTATTCCTGCTCGTCAATCGGCCAGGCGATGGCCCATTCCGCCTTGCCGCCGCTGCCGTTGAGCTTGGCTTCGCCGGAAAACGGCGCCGGGGTCAGGGTTTTACGGTTCTCGAGCGTTCCGCGCAGATAATCGGCAAGGCCGCCGGGGAAATGCAAGGTCGCGCTTTGCGGCGGGACGTCATCGCCTTTAAGCAGTTTTTCGGCACAGGACCAGCGAATTTCGACGCCCCGGAACAGATAGGCCTTCGAGCGCGCCATGCGGTACAGGGTCGCCGGGCGGAACCGCGGGCTTGCCCCGAAAATTTGCGGATCGGGATGGAAAGCGATGGTCGTGCCGCGCCTGTTGGAGACGGCCCCGGCGTTGTGCAGCGGCGCTTGCGGGACGCCACGCACGTAGGTTTGCGTCCACAGGGTCTTGTCGCGGGCGACTTCGATGGTAAGCAGGTCGGAAAGGGCGTTGACCACGGATAAGCCGACGCCGTGCAAGCCGCCAGAAGTCTCGTAGGATTTTCCGGAAAACTTGCCGCCGGAATGCAGCGTCGTCATAATTACTTCCAGGGCCGACTTGTCTTTGAATTTCGGGTGCGAGTCGATCGGGATACCGCGCCCGTTGTCGCCGATGGTGACGGTAAAGTCCTCGGCCAGATCAATGGTGATATAGCTGGCGTGCCCGGCCACCGCCTCGTCCATGGAGTTATCGAGGATTTCCGCGACCAGATGATGCATGGCGTGGGCGTCGGTGCCGCCGATGTACATGCCGGGGCGCAGGCGGACCGGCTCCAGGCCTTCCAGGACTTCAATATCCTTGGCCGAATAGTCGCCGTGGTCCTTGCCGACTTTGGTTTTTTTTGCTGGCTTGCTCATGTCACTCGCCGATGGCTGGGCCGGGAGCGGGGTCTTCGCCGCCTGGTTCTCTGCTGTCTCAAATAAATCCGCCATAATCGTCTTCAAACCGTCCCAGAAATTTCTCTATGCAGCGCCTTAATCTTTTTCTTATTGCGACCTTGCGTTAAAGTTAAACCACTTTAATGCAGTATGATCTTGGGGCCCCATGATAGAGTACCTATATAAGTTTTGGCGACAAGATATTGTGTATATCAGGAGAGCACGATGAGCAAGGATTCGACTGACAATTTAGAAAATATACGCGGAACCCTGTCGATCCGGACTCTGGCGATGCCCGCCGACACCAACCCCAACGGCGATATTTTCGGTGGCTGGCTGATGTCGCAAATGGATATCGCCGGCGGCATTACCGCCCATGCGCGGGCCCGCGGGCGGGTTGTCACTGTCGGCGTCGAGGCGATGACCTTTCATCGCCCGGTGCGGGTCGGCGATGTGGTGTGCTGTTATACGGATATCGTCAAAGTCGGCAAAACCTCGCTGACGATTTCCGTCGAGGTCTGGGTGCTCAGGGAACGCGACGCCGACCACCGGGTCAAAGTCACTCAAGGCCTCTACACCTACGTCGCCATCGACGACGACGGCAACAAACGAGCCCTGCCCGAAGCCTGAGTCCGAATAGAACTCATGACCTACCGTTGAGCACAAATCGTCGTAATGTCGAGAGTAAATTCGCATGCAAGGGCAGGGGAGGATTGCCATAGATTGCCATCAAGTTCACCTGTGCAACCGGCATCTTCAAGGTATGCTTCTGATCCATCTTTAGAGCAAATAAGAACGGCGGAATCCTTATCTATTCGATTTACTTTTATTGTCAGGTCGATAAAAGGCTCAAGTAATACGGGACGGTGTGCGGTTGCCAAGTCAAGGAGTTCGTTGCCGCTGATTTCATCAGGATAGGACTTATATCGCACTGTCGATTCAACGGCTTTGCTTAATTTTGTCAAAGCAGAACCATAAACTCTCATATCTTCTTCATTTGAAGCCGAAACATGAAAACACGAGGCTAACAATAAAGATGTGACGGCAAGAGCCAGTATATGAATTTTCATTACGCCTCCCAAAATACCAGATCTCCTTGTTCATCGCGACCGGTATCGAGGTTCCAATTCCCTATTGCCGCAATTTCTGTTTCTGTACCCGCAGCAACGTCCCGGCCAATCCATGCCCAAACCTTGCCGACGTTATCCAATGCCCGGTCGAAAATAACGTCGTAGTCCATGGGGGTTTCCGGCGTTTGAAGATTTAGAATGAACTGGTCATCGATATTGTCATCTGCCGGGTAGACCAGTCCCGCGTTAACGGCTGTATGACGCGCCATTAGCAGCAAACGCCCGGCATCTTCAATTTTATCAACGATTCCGATGAATCTTTTGTGCCATAAATCAATATCGGGCGGATTGTCATTAAAGGTGCCCGGATAGACTTCTTGCAACATGCCAGACCATAATTCACCGATAACGGGATCTATTTTGTCTCTGTCCCCTGTCGCGTTGCATGTCGCGAGTCCCGAATCCAAGTGTTCTGATAAGCCAATGACACCTAGTTCGAGTCGGCGAAAAATAAAGGCATCCTGATGCAATTCACAAACGCGATGTTCTGTTTCATGGCCTTGATAGGTGCCAACCTTTAACTCGACGATAGGATGGATCGTTACGTCCATGGTGACATGTGCCGCATACCCTAATAACCATGCAAGGCTTTTGTCTTTTGCCCCACCAGGTGGCATGGCGCTGACTGCCCGCGTACCAGCTTTGATCATTTCCCCGGTATCTTGATAGTGCATATTGTCGGCCCACATTGTCGCATCGCCATCGGTTATGGCTAAATAGGGATAATCTGGGCTGACTGCGCCAAGTTCGCAAAATGAGAAGTAATCCAAATACGCCGTTTTAGCCGTGCTCGGAAAATTTTCAATCGAATCAAGGCGATTGGTCATCATATTGACCAGCGTTAAATGCGCATATGCACCTGGCATGCTGCTTCCTAATCTATTAGCTCAATGGATCCCTATCATTAGTAGATAAAAGCTATGATTAGTCAATGATTGGTTTGTATTCTGGCCCCTCCATCGATAATATCGGTTTGCGGCCTCTATATCAGCAGCAACCACAGATAACCTGCTGCGCACAAGCTGCTCAGGGCGGTGAATTCTTTGGCGAAGCCGTTGCCCAAGGATGTTTTCTCGTTGTTTTGGTTGAACATGGTTCCGTTTCCGTTTCTCTGTTTCGTGGGTCACTATAAAAGTTGTAATATAAAAAGAACAAAACAGCAACACTTATATTTAAGGCCCTGAAACATAAAGAAACACCTGATGATCAATAATGCGATCACGGGACTTTGATTAGCCTCGCTAAGTCGTATTGTTTACCAATAGGTCGATGCAATATGGAGAATTTAGACATGCGCCTAGCTTTGATAACACTGACCTTAACGGCTTTATGCCTTGGCAAGGTATGGGCCGGAGAGGTCGCCATCCTTGATGTCGAGGCGCACCCGCAACAAGACGGCCGCTACGCTTTCGCCGTCACCCTGAAACACGCCGACAATGGGTGGGATCACTATGCCGACCGTTGGCAGGTTCTGGGGCCGGACGGGGCCGTGCTGGGCGACCGGGTGCTGCTGCATCCGCACGTCAACGAACAGCCTTTCACCCGTTCGTTGTCAGGCGTCGCTATTCCTGCCGGATTGAAAAGCGTCTTCATCAGTGCCCACGATAAAATGCATGGCGACAGCCTGAAATTATTCGAGGTCACCCTGCCGGGGCGTTGATACCAAGGAGCGATAATAAAGCCCCATAAGGACGGCTTCCCAGGACTTTTGGCTAGGAGCGCGCAGCGCAGCGATACGGGGTATCGGAAGACGTGCGCGACAACGTCCAAAAGTCCTGGGAAGCCGCCGTTCCGGTCGATTATGTAACCCGTCGGAGGGCGTCGAAAAACCTTGACGATGCACCGCATCGCCGGCGGCTTTTCTCCTACCCGACGGGCTGCATAAACGATCCCTATGGGTCTTTATTATCGCTCCTTGGTATAGATATCCCGCCAGTGATGACAGGCAGTTTCGTGGCCGGGGCCGATGTTTTCGATCGCCGGCACTTTTTCGGCGCAGCCTTCAGCTATATGGGGGCAGCGTGGGTGGAACGGGCAGCCGCTTGGCGGATCTATCGGCGAGGGCAGTTCTCCGACCAGCTTGATGCGTTCTTTATGGGCCAGTGGATCGGCCTTCGGCGTCGCCGATAACAAGGCCCGGGTATAGGGGTGGCGCGGGTTGTTGAAGATATCGTCGCGTGAACCTTTCTCGACCGGATGGCCCAGATACATCACCATAATTTCATCGGCAACATGACGTACGACGCTTAAGTCGTGGGAAATAAACATATAGGCCAGATCGAACTCGTCTTGCAGATCGCATAGCAGATTAAGCACCTGGGCCTGGATCGAAACATCGAGGGCCGAGACCGGTTCATCGAGAATGACGATGCGCGGATTGAGCATCAGGGCGCGGGCGACGGCGATACGCTGGCGCTGACCGCCCGAGAACATATGCGGATAGCGGTTATAGTGTTCGGGTCTAAGGCCGACCTTTTCCATCATCGCCTGACCCGCCTGGCGGCGCTCGGCGGCGTTCATCGCCGTGTTGATCTTCAACGGCTCCTCCAGGATCGTGCCGACTTTCTGGCGCGGATTGAGCGACGAGTAGGGGTCCTGGAAGACAATTTGTACGGTGCGGCGCAATTCGGCTCGTTTGTCCGCCGCGGTGTCCAGAACATTATGCCCGTCGATCAGCAGGCGCCCGGCGGTTGGTTTCTCGATCATGGTCAATAGTCGTGCCAGTGTCGACTTGCCGCAGCCTGACTCGCCAACAACACCGAAAGTTTTACCTTGCACCATGGTGAAATCGACGCCGTCCAGGGCCTTGACGATGGCGACCTTACCGAACATTCCCTGGCTTATATGATAATGGCGGGTTAGGCCCTCGGCTTGCAGGATCGGGGTATTCATTGTCCGCCCACCTTGGGCAAAGGCGTGTGGCAGCGCACACCCTCAGTGACCGGCGGCGGCGTTGTCAGGCACAAGTCCTTCACATAGGTGCAGCGCGGGTTGAACAGGCAGCCTTCAGGAAAATCGCCCTGACCGGGGACGACGCCGGGGATCGATGGCAAACGGTCGCCGTGGCTGCGTTCGGGCAGGGCGTCGAGCAGCGCCGAGGTGTAGGGGTGACGCGGATTGGTGAACAGGCCCTTGATATCTTGCTGTTCGACTTGCTGTCCGGCATACATAACTGAAACCCGTCCGGCGGTTTCTGCGACGACGCCCATATCGTGGGTGATTAAAATCAACGCCATGCCGTGCTTCGATTGTAAACTGAGCAGCAAGTCGAGTATCTGCGCCTGAATAGTCACGTCCAGCGCCGTCGTCGGTTCGTCGGCGATTAACAAGCGCGGGTTACAGGCAATGGCCATGGCGATCATGACCCGCTGGTTCATACCGCCCGACAATTGATGGGGAAAGGCCGACAGGCGCTTTTCCGGCTCCGGTATACCGACCTGATCGAGTAATTCTATGGCCCGGGTATGACGCTCGGCCTTACTGCCGCCCAGGTGGATCTGCAGGACTTCCTTGATCTGGTAGCCAACGGTGAAGCACGGGTTGAGCGACGTTCCCGGTTCCTGGAAGATCATCGCCATGTCCTTACCGATGATGGTGCGGCGTTCGGCGTCGCTGATGGCTTTAAGATCGCGACCGTCGAAGGCGAGACGGTCGGCGGTGACCGTTGCCGTCCACGGCAAAAGTCCCATCAGCGCCAGCATGGAGACGCTTTTGCCCGATCCCGACTCCCCGACGATGGCGACGACCTCGCCCTGATCGACATTCAGGGTGATCCCGTCAACGGCGCGGAACGGACCGGAGGCGGTCTGGAATTCGACGGTCAGGTTTTCGATTTCGAGCAAACTCATGAGCGCTTCAACTTCGGATCAAGGGCGTCGCGCAAGCCGTCACCCATCAGGTTGAACGATAACACGGTGATCAGGATGGCGAGGCCGGGGAAGGTCACCACCCACCAGGCGCTGGAGATGAATTCCCGGGCCTCGGCAAGCAGGGTGCCCCATTCGGGCGTCGGCGGTTGCGCCCCCATGCCAAGGAAGCCAAGGGCTGCAGCGTCAAGAATGGCCGTCGAGAAACTTAAGGTCGCCTGGACGATCAGTGGTGCCATGCAGTTGGGCAGCAAGGTGATGAACATCAAGCGCAAGGTTCCAGCCCCGGCGACCCGGGCCGAGGTGACGTAGTCCCGGGATGATTCGGAAATCACCTGGGCCCTGGTCAGGCGCACATAGTGGGGTTGCAGGACGATGGCGATGGCGATCATGGCGTTGGTCAGGCTGGGTCCCAGAATAGCCACCAGAACAAGCGCCAGAAGCAGACTGGGGTAAGACAGGATAACGTCCATCACCCGCATGATGACCGTATCGACCCAGCCCTGGAAGAAGCCTGCGATCAGGCCCAGCGAGATGCCTGAGGCAAGGGAAATGGAAACGACGATACAGCCGATGAAAAGCGAATAGCGGGTGCCGTGGATAAGCCTTGAGAGCATATCGCGACCGACGGCATCGGTGCCGAGGATAAATTTCCAACTGCCGCCTTCCTGCCAAGCCGGGGGCTTGAGGAAATAATCCCGGTATTGTTCGATGGGCGAATGCGGGGCGACGATATCGGCGAGCAGGGCCAGTAAGATGACAAAGATAACGATGCAAAGCCCGGCGACGGCACCCTTGTTTTCACGAAAGTAGGACCAGAATTCCTGAAAACGCATCCATGACGTATCGGGGGCGGTGCTGGCGTTGGGATTATTGTTGGCTGTGTCGGTCATCGGGTATGCCTAATGCGCGGATTGATCAGGCCGTAAAGCAGGTCGACGATCAGGTTGACCACCATGATGATGGCGGCGATCATCAACAGGCCGCCCTGGACGGAAGTGTAATCCCGGCGGAAGATTGAATCGACCATCCACTTGCCGATGCCCGGCCAGGAAAAGATCGTCTCCGTCAGGATGGCACCGGCGAGCAGCACACCGACTTGCAGACCGATGGTGGTGACCACCGGGATCAGCGCGTTCCTCAGCGCGTGGATGGCAATCACCCGCATCGGCGGCAATCCCTTGGCCCGCGCCGTGCGCACATAGTCCTCGCCGAGAACCTCTAACATGGCCGAGCGCGTCTGGCGGGCGATCACTGCCATGGGGATGGTGCCCAGGGCGATGGTCGGCAGAATCAAGTGGCTTAGGGCCGAACGGAAAGCGCCTTCCTGGCCCGACAGGTAACTGTCGATCAGCATGAAACCGGTCACCGGTTCGAAGTAATAAAGGAATGAAATGCGCCCCGAGACCGGCGTCCAGCCGAGAATTCCGGAGAAAAAGATAATCATCAACAGGCCAAGCCAGAAAATCGGCATGGAATAGCCGATCAGCGCCGTCGTCATCACCGTATGGTCGAAGATCGAGCCGCGCTTGACCCCGGCGATGATGCCTGCGGGCAGACCGATCATCATGGCGAACAAAATAGCCATGGTCGACAATTCAAGGGTCGCCGGAAACAGGGTCAGGAATTCATCGATGACCGGAAGCTTGGTGACGATGGAACGGCCCAGATCACCATGCATCAGGCCCGACAGGAAATTCAGGTATTGTTGCCAAAGCGGCTGGTCGTAACCAAACTGGGCCATCAGCGCGGCGTGACGCTCGGGCGTAATGCTGCGTTCACCGGCCAGCAATTCAATGGGGTCTCCCGGTATCATTCTGATAAAGGAAAACGCAATGATGGTAACCCCGATAAAGGTCGGGATCAGCAGGCCGATGCGGGCTAACAGGAATCGAAACATGAGGGGAGAGTATCCGAAAGAAGAAGGGGAGAGGTCATATATTTAAGACCTCTCCCAATCATTTCCTAAACAGGCAAAAGCAAGCCTATTTCAGATCGACGCCGTAGAAGATGTGACCACCGAAGGGATCAATCTTGAAGTCGACGACTTCTTTACGGATTGGCTTGAAGACAACCGAATGGGCAATCGTCGCCCACGGTGCTTTGGCTTTAAAGACAAGCTGAGCCTGCTCATAAAGCTTGGTCCGACCGGCCGGGTCGCTAACGACCTTGGCTTGCTGGATCAAGTCCTCAAACTCCTTGTCGCACCACTGCGCCCGGTTGGAGCCGCCAACCGCGTCACAACCCAGCAACACGGCCAGGAAATTGTCCGGATCGCCATTATCGCCGGTCCAGCCGAGCAGCACAGAGTCGTGCTCACCGGCTTTCGAGCGTTTCAGGTATTCACCCCACTCGAAGCTGACGATTTCAGCGGTGACGCCGACTTTGGCCCAATCGGCCTGGATCATTTCGGCCATACGACGGGCGTTGGGGTTGTAAGGACGCTGCACCGGCATCGCCCAGATGTTGGTCTTCAGATTTGTGACACCGGCATCGGCCAGCATCTTTTTCGCTTTTACTGGATCATAAGGATCGTCAACGGTGGCATTGTTGTAGGACCAGATCGTCGGTGGGATCGGGTTCTTGGCCACTTTACCGGCACCCTGGAAGACGGCGTCGATAATCGCGGCCTTGTTCATCGCCATGTTCAGGGCGAGACGGACATTGGGATTATCGAACGGTGCCTTTTTCGTGTTGTAAGCCAGATAGCCGACGTTCAGGCCTTCCTGCTCCATCAGGTTGACTGCGGGATCTTTGCGCATGGCTTCCAGATCGGCCGGGTTAGGATAAGGCATGACATGGCATTCGCCGGCTTTCAGCTTCTGATAGCGGACAGAGGCATCGGGCGTGATCGAAAACACTAGGTCGTCGATTTTGGCTTTGCCTGCCCAGTAGGCGGGATGGGCCTTGTAGCGGATCATCGCGTCTTTTTGATAAGCGACAAGCTGGAACGGGCCGGTGCCGACGGGTTTCTGGTCGACCATTTCGGGGGTCCCCGCCTTCATCATCAAATCGGCGTATTCGGCCGAGGTGATGGAGGCAAAGTCCATGCCCATGTTGGCGATGAACGGTGCTTCGGGGCGATTGAGAACAAACTGGATCGTGTACGGATCAACAACGACGATGTCCTTGATCAGATCCGGCATGCTCATCCCGTTGAAGTATTCGTAAGAACCGCCGGAAACGGCGTAGTAGGGATGGTTCTTATCCCACTGGCGGGCGAAGCTGAACAGCACGTCTTCGGCGTTGAAGTCACGGGTCGGGGTGAATTCCTTGGTGCTGTGGAATTTGACGCCTTTACGCAGTTTGAAAGTATAGGTCATGCCGTCGCTGGCGACAGCCCAGCTTTCGGCCAGGGCCGGGGCGATCTTGGTGGTGCCGCGTTCGAATTCTGCCAGTTTGTTGAAGATGGCACGCGACGACGCATCGAAGGTCGTCCCCGATGTATAGAACGCCGGGTTAAACCCTTCCGGGCTGCCTTCTGAACAGAAGACGAGGGTTTTGGCAGAGGCCGGGCTTGCGCCCAACATACCGATGCTGATTGCCGCCGTGGCAATAGCAGGTAACAGTAGCTTTGTTATTCTCATTGTACTCTCCCTTGCTTGGTTAAAAAAACATTACACTTGCTTCGATTTATTGCAACTTAAAGATACTGGCCGAACTCATCTTGAGCCCGCCAGACTGTGTTCATCTGGGTCTTGACGCTATCGCCCAACTCATCAATCACGTCATGAACTAAAAGATTCATCACAACATGGAGTGACCCCATCGAGTTGAAAAAGAACCTGGTATTAGGTGATACCGGCAAATAATATTCTGTTGTCTTGATCGCCCAATCGCAAAATTCATCGCAGATCACAACAACATCCAAACCTTGTTGTTTGGCGAAATTCGCCAGCGCCGGTGCATTTTTCCCATAGCGAAATACATCCAGAATTATCAGCGTTTTTTTCTTCGCTGTGTCGGTAAGCGCATTGGCATAAATACCGTCCACACCACTTAGGTGATGAACGTTGGGGCGCGCATAGAGAAGAAACATGGCCATGCCGCGGGCCAGATAGTCGGTGGTCTGAAATCCCGTTACATAGATGCTGTCGGATTCGGCTAACAGTTTGACAACTTTGTGCCAAAGAGGGGTGCGCCGCGTGGCATAGGCGGTATGTATGCTTACGCTGTCTGCCTCAATGGCCCCTCTATCACCATGGTCTGCTTTGCGTGCCTCATGGGCACGTTCAAAGCGGACACCGAAATCCGATCCTTTTGGACCATATGAATGGGCTTTTAAAAAGCGCTTGGCATCGGCCATGTTTTTGAAGCCGATTTTCTGGACGAAACGACTCACCGTCATAGGGCTAACCCCCGCCTGATCGGCGAGGGAGGAGTTTGTTTCCAACAAAAGGCGCGCAGGACTGACGGTCAAAAAGTTCGCCAGAAGGCGTTCCGTTTTGGTGAAATTACTCATCTTATCGTTTATGCGTTTGGCTAAACTATCGGTCATACGACGGGCTCATTAATTGAGCGTCTCCCCCCTGAAGAACTTTGAAGGTATTTTCTACCGGTATGAACCTATCTGTCAAATGGTTATTGGTATGACTCTACCATTGTGGTTATTGAGAGACTCACTAACCATGAAAACGCCTCGCTTATTCTCGATGGTATCTTTGAGTTAAAAGTCGAATTCGAGCTGCACAAAGACTTCCTGGGCGTTGCGCCCGGCCAGTTGATCGAAGTTCAAAAGATAGCGGAAGGCCTCCTGATCGACGGCGGTACCCTCGGCGATGGTGCCACCGTCCTCAAGCACTTTCGATACCCGCTGGTGAAGATTGACCAAATAGTCGTAGGTGTCGGCCCTGGCCCGCTCCAGCGTCGAGGGATTTCCGTGGCCGGGAACAATGTGTAAGGGCTTGAGGGCGGCCATGGCTTCAAATGCCGGGATCCAGTTCTTGATGTCGCTGTAACCGGCGATGCCCAGCATACGCTCCAGATAGACCATATCGCCAGTGAAGGCGATCCGCTGCTTGGGCAACCAGATGACAGCGTCACCGGGGGTATGAGATCCGCCCGTTGCGATCAGATCGAAATGGACGTCGCCAAAATCGAATCCCAGAGTTTCATCGAAGGTCTCCCCGGCGTAGACGGGTTGCGTGCCTTCGATGCCTTTGTCGCCAACCAGGAACTCCAGGCCTTGCACTTGTTGATTGGCCCGCTCGCGGTGGTCTTTGAGCGCTGCGCTCGATGCAATAATGCGCGCCCCGCGTTCCTTGAAGTATCCGTTGCCGAGCCAGCGATGATCCTGACCGCCCGAATTGATGACAATTTTAACCGGCTTGTCGGTGAGCGTTTTAATGACCGCCGCCAGTTGCGCGGCCCCTTTATAAGTGCCGCCAGGATCGACCAGCACCGCGCCCGCGTCCGTCACCACCAGCCCGAAGGTCGCATTGTTGCCCAGGTTTTCCGGCGAGCGCTGCCCCATCTCACCGACAATGGCGTAAACGTTGTCGCCGACCTGTTTGACCTCAAGCCCGGCGGCATGGGCACTATGGGCGCTAAAGGAGACCAGGAAGAGGAGGGCGGCGAGGGTTGATCGGATAATTTTCATGGGACGGCTCCGGCTCCGGCAGATTTCAACAATATAATAATTGTCTTATATTCACCGGGCGATAACAAGCCGTTGCAGTCAGTCGATAAAAAAAGGGCCGCCCCTTGCGGGACGACCCTTTGCTTGATGGTCTCGAAGCAGGCTTAGCTCGAGTAATACATCTTCCATTCAACCGGATGCGGGGTGTGTTCGAAGTTGTAGACTTCTTCCCACTTCAGTTGAATGTAGGCGTCGATCATGTCGTCGGTGAAGACGTCGCCCTTTTTCAGGTAATCCCGGTCTTCGACCAGGGCGCCGAGGGCTTCGCGCAAGGAACCGCAGACGGTCGGCACGTCGGCCAGTTCTTCCGGCGGCAGGTCGTAGAGGTTCTTGTCCATGGCGTCGCCGGGGTGGATTTTGTTCTCAATGCCATCAAGGCCGGCCATCAGCATGGCGGAGAACGCCAGGTATGGATTGGCAACCGGATCGGGGAAGCGAATTTCGACGCGCTTGCCCTTGGGGTTGGTGGCGAACGGGATACGACAGCTGGCCGAACGGTTGCGGGCCGAATAAGCCAGCAACACAGGGGCTTCAAAGCCCGGGATCAACCGCTTGTAGCTGTTGGTCGTCGGGTTGGTGAAGGCGTTCAGCGACTTGGCGTGCTTGATGATGCCACCGATGTAGTAAAGCGCCGTGTCCGACAGGTCGGCATAGCCAGAACCGGCAAAGGTCGGCTTGCCGTCTTTCCAGATCGACTGGTGGGTGTGCATGCCCGAGCCGTTATCACCGGCAACCGGCTTCGGCATGAACGTCGCGGTTTTGCCGTAGGTGTGGGCGACCATGTGGGTGCAGTACTTGTAGACCTGGACGTTGTCGGCGGTTTTGATCAGTTCATCGAAGGTCATGCCCAGTTCGTGCTGGGACGGCGCGACTTCGTGATGGTGCTTGTCCATGCCCAGGCCCATTTCCTTCATCACGGTGACCATTTCGGCGCGCAGGTCGTGTGAGGCATCGACCGGCGGTACCGGGAAGTAGCCACCCTTGACAGGCGGGCGGTGGCCGGAGTTGCCTTCTTCAAGAATTTTGCCGGTGACGTAGGGGCCTTCATCGGAATCAAACTCGAAGAAGCAGCGGTTCATGCTGACGTCGTAGCGGACATCGTCGAAGACGAAGAATTCAGGCTCGGCACCGATGAAGACGGTGTCGCCGATGCCGGTCGTGCCCAGGTAGGCCGTTGCTTTCTTGGCGACGGAGCGCGGGTCGCGACCGTATGGCTGGCCGGTCGAAGGTTCCATGACGTCGCAAAACAGGATCATCATCGGCTGGGCGGCGAACGGATCCATCACCGCCGTCGTCGGATCGGGAATCAGCGACATGTCGGATTCGTTGATGGCCTTCCAACCGGCAATCGACGAGCCGTCGAACATGACGCCGTCGACGAATGCGTCGTCATCGATGAATTCGCTGCACATGGTTAAGTGCTGCCATTTACCGCGCGGGTCGGTGAAACGAAGATCGATGTACGGAATATCGTTTTCCTTGACGAATTTCTGAACGTCGGCGGGGGTTTTGCAATTACATGACATGGCTTTCGGATCCTTATAGTTAATTAGCTAGCTAGCGAGCATAGGGTGTTGGCGTAAATGGCGTTATATGGCTTCCGTTCCGCGTTCGCCAGTGCGTACGCGGATGGCCTCTTCGACCGGAAGGATGAAAATCTTGCCGTCGCCGATCCGGCCGGTATGGGCCGATTGCTGGATCGCCTCGACGGCGCGCTCGACCAGAGCATCGTCGATGACCATCTCGATTTTAACTTTTGGCAGAAAATCGACGACGTATTCGGCACCGCGATAAAGCTCGGTATGGCCCTTTTGACGACCAAAACCTTTGGCTTCAAGAACGGTAATGCCCTGCAATCCAATCTCGTGCAGGGCTTCCTTGACCTCATCGAGTTTGAACGGTTTGATGATGGCTTCAATTTTTTTCATAAGGTTTAGACCTTTGGTTCCTGGTCACCCTTGGCTTAAAAAGCCTCGGTGTGTCGTGGTATTCTTAAGCGCATAAAAGCACAAGCCGTGCCAACCCGCGAGTCTTCTCTGCGAGACCTTGTGCACAAAGGGTTTTTGGGTTTTTTATGGGGTAATTACCCGGCCACTATTCTTCGAATAATGCCTATTTAATAGGCATATGCCTATTAAATAACGCCTAAATAATGGGTGCGTATTTGGCTTCTCTGGTTTAGACAGGTGAACATGAAAACGACCAACACAATTATGTCCAGTTACGGCACCAACGTCTTCACGGTGATGAGCCAACTGGCCTTTGATCATGACGCCATCAACCTGGGGCAGGGCTTTCCCGATCAGGATGGGCCGCTCGATATTCGCGAAAAGGCCGCCAAGGCCATGATCGACGGACCCAACCAGTACCCGCCGATGATGGGCATGGCTGAACTGCGTCAGGCCGTCGCCGCCGCCAACAAGCGTTTTTACGGCCTCGAGGTGGACTGGACGAGCCAGGTAATGGTGACCTCGGGGGCCACCGAAGCCATTGCCGACTGTTTGCTCGGCCTGATCAATCCCGGCGACGAGGTCGTCATGATCGAGCCGTTGTACGATTGTTATCTGCCGATGGTGCAGCGCGCCGGCGGGGTTGCCAAACTGGTCCGCATCGAACCGCCGGAATGGCAATTGCCGCGCCAGCAACTGGCCGATGCCTTTTCCGACAAAACCAAACTGATCTTGTTGAACTCGCCGCATAATCCGGCCGGCAAGGTGTTCGATCTGGACGAGCTGACGTTTATCGCCGACCTGGTTAAAAAGCACGACGCCTACGCGGTTTGTGACGAGGTCTATGAGCATCTGTTGTTCGATGGCCGCCAGCACATCCCGCTGATGACCCTGCCGGGCATGGCCGAGCGGACTTTGCGCATCGGTTCGGCGGGCAAGACGTTCTCACTGACCGGCTGGAAAATCGGCTACATCACCGGTGCCCCGGCGTTGCTGTCGAGCGTCGCCAAGACCCACCAGTACAATATCTTCACGACGCCGCCGGGTACCCAGCTTGCGGTGGCTTTCGGGCTGACCAAGGGCGATGATTATTTCACCGGGCTGGCCGCCGATTTGCAGGCGCGGCGCGACCAGTTGAGTGCCGGGCTCGAAAAAATCGGTTTTAAAACCATGGTAAGCGAAGGCACCTATTTCCTGACCGTCGATTTCCGCCCCTTACTTGGACGCATGGGGGGCTTCAACGGCGACGATGTCGAATTTTGTCAACATATCACGACCAAGGCAGGGGTTGGCGCGGTGCCGGTCAGTGCCTTTTATCAGCAAGCTGATGTCGATCACTTTGTCAGATTCTGTTTTTGCAAGGGCGAGGCGCTCCTTGATCAGGCGCTGGAGAGGCTTTCTGATCATTTTTCAACCTGATCGCTTGACGGCGGCGGGCAGGCGGACTACATAGTCCGCCGTTAGCGGTGGCTGTAGCTCAGTTGGTTAGAGCGCCTGGTTGTGGTCCAGGAGGCCGGGGGTTCAAATCCCCTCAGCCACCCCAATTCTCTCTAAGTCATTGAAATTTCTGATAGCTCTGCTATCACAAACACTTACAAGCTTCTTCTGCGTACAGAAACTTACAAGCTTCTTCTGCGTACAGAACATGAGTACAGAAGGAGACAGGAAAGTAGTGCCCTGTTAGCCTACGGCCCACCAACAGGGGCGTGGAACGCTCCAGAGCATCGAAAGCAACGCTCATGGACACAGAGGCTTATTAAGAGGTATACTTTAACCGGCCTTAGGGGTGACCCTCAGAGGGTGCTAAACCAAGAATATCAAGTGAAGACGACCTTGATGTGAACTTTCCGGTTCTATGACGGTGTCGTCAGAAGCTTATTCTTTCAAAACAGACATTCTCTTGATTCATCCCAAGGCCAACTTTCCTTCTTTGTTAAGCTTGCCGGGCCTTAGGGGGCGGTTTTTTCTTTCAAGATCAGCTTCACCTCTCTCCACACGCTGAGAGCATAGTTGTCGGAGGCCGTAGCGGTGCCTTCCAAAGCAACCTGAAGGGCTTCATCCAGGCCATGCTCTTGGATAAGGTAAGCGGCAATCTCTTGGGGGTTCTCTTTGGGCAATGCGAGAGTCAATTAACTGGAGACAAGCGGCAGGAGAGCTTTAGCCGTACCGCCGTTCCCTAGACGCATGTGAGCTAGGAATAAAGGATGGTGTATCAATATCTTGCTCTTGGGGTGCTGCTTCTGCAGCGGCTGCGGCTGCGGCTTGTAGCTTGGCCTTCATTCTCTCGAAGGATTGCTGCTTTGATTTCAGTGTACGGCCAACGATCAAAAGGAATGCTGTAAGGATGAATAAGCCAATGAGAATGGCGTAAAGAATGCTTGGGTCCATAGTCTAATATTCCTGAATCAATTGTAGAATCGTTTGGCGTTAATTATAGCCGCTTGGCCTGAACGAGTCATGTCAGAGATAGTAGAATATTGGGGCGACCATATTGAGCATCCGCTGGTGGTAATGTTCGAGTGCGCCTTCGTTGCCATAGCGTTCTATCAGTAAGTCTGCGGATGAGTAGATGTCACGGTTGGGGGCCATAAGCCCTCAGTCCGTATTGAGAGCTATATCAACGCTTTGAAGATGGCGAAGTACACGGTCTAACCCATCCTGATCTGAGAGAATTTCCTTTGGGGACTTGCCGAATGTTCTGCTCATTTTATCCAGCCACCTTTCAGCCCTTTTCTCGTCACCGAAAACGTCAGTAGCTCGCTCCAAGGCAGTATCATAATTGCTCATGTCATCCCTCACTTCCTACGTCACTCCCAGGGCATCATGAAGTCACCCTGTCAAATGCCAGAACGAGTATCACTCGCTAAGATTTCATCGTCAATGTAGTCCTTGGAATACTTTCGATTGCTTGGTCTCAGGGGCGTCTATCCCATGAACCCTGATCTTCTCACCGGATAACTCATTGGTATCCTGACGGGGTGTCTACAAGGGAAAGGGAAGGGAGCAGCGCTGGTGGCCCGTTTGCGTCAAATTAACAATATGGGGCTGACCCAGATAACACCATTTAGGTGGTATTATGGTCAGTATGAGAAAGAGTCGATTAAGTGACTGATTTCATTGACATGCTGTCAAAGAAGGTCGCTTCCTTTCAGCCACCCAATTTTTCCCTTTAATGCAGTCCCATATGCGTTTGGGCGCGGGCTATGGCTTGGCGGACGTCGGCTTCGGCCAGGTGGTCGGCGGCCATGACCTGCTGAATGATGGGGTCTGACATGACCTCTTCGAGAAACGGCTCGTCGGCCTTCTGTAGTTCGGGGAAGTGAGCCAGTCCATTGACGCGCCTGAGGATGTTGGCCAACGGAAACAGTGCGTTGGTCGCGTTCATCGCTTGTCCCATGATAACCTCCATGTAGCGTGCGTTGTCTTTGACGTAACGTTTTGATTGGTGTTGTTGACGTACGCGCCCATGGTGGTGTCAGGTGGCGGTGTCGGAAGGCGGCTGCACGAATCACACCTTAATCGCGCAGTATAACATTTTTGCGGGTTTTCTGACAGCCTCCAATGATGCCGATTTGTTGGAATTCTGTGGATAAATCCAGTAAGAATTTGGTGTACACTTCGTTAAATTTTTACTCAAAAGAGGCGGACACATGGAACGCAGGGTTTATTTTATTGTTGGTGACGTGCTGGCCTGCCTTGTTGGCGGGGCCGGGGCCGGGTGGCTTGTCCAGTATGTCGTGCCGGGGGACTGGTATCCGCTGCTCGGCATGGTCATTGGCATGACTTTGGGGATGTTCGTCGGGATGCTTGCAGGCTTTCTCTTCTCGCCGTTTTTCGGTGCTTTCGAGGTCATGTTGCCGGCAGCTCTATCGGGCATGCTGGCCGGGATGATTGTCGGCATGGCCTTCACCATGGGCGAAAACAGTCCCCTCGATGCCGCCGTAAGCGGCGCGCAGCTCGGTCTTGTTTGCCTGGCTTTCACCTACTTTTTACAATTCAAGCTGCACGGCGAGGTGTCGTGATGGACAATTCGAAAACCCAGGAAAAATGGGATTCCGCCGCTACCACGTTCGATCTTTTGGGCGGCTTCGGGCCGGAGAAAAGATGGCAGCCGCACAAGCAGCGCTTTTTTTCGACGATGGACGGCAAAATTCTGTTTCTGGCCGTCGGCACCGGGCTGGATATTGCGTGCTTTCCCCCGGGTCAGGATATTGCCGGCATCGATATCAGCCCGAAGATGCTCGACAAAGCCATGCCGCGGGTGGAAGCCTACCCTGGGCAGATGACGGTCCGCCAGATGGATGTCCACGCCATGGATTTCGCCGATGGCAGCTTCGATCAGGTCTATACGTCGTGTACGTTTTGCTCGGTGCCAGAGCCTATCGAAGGGCTTGTGGCTTTGCGCAGGGTGCTTAAGCCCGGCGGCGTATTGAAGATGTTCGAGCACACCGGCTCGGCCTGTTTTCCGTTCTCGACAATGCTCAATGTGGTTAATCCGCTTTTTCGCCATCTCGGCCCAGACCTAAACCGCGACACGGTGGCCAACGTCCGGGCGGCAGGCTTCGAGGTCCGGAAAGTCACCAACATTTTCCTCGACGTCGTTAAAATCATAGAGGCGATTGCACCGGAAAAGTGACGCGTACATAAAAAAAGGCCGCCCCGAAGGACGGCCTTTTAAAATTGCTTGCTTGCCTCAGTTTACAAACCGCCTTCGACAACCGTCAGGCCAACGGATTCCCAACCCTGCATACCGTTGCGGTAGTACAGAATTTTGTCAGCCGGATAACCTTCACGCAGCATGGCGCGGATGGCCGTCGGCGATTGACCGCACCACAGGCCGTTGCAGAACAGCAGAACCTGCTTGGCGTTGGAGCAATCCCACGTAGCGCCTTTCTTGCAATCCAGTTCGTCAAGGCGATCGGCGACCTGGGTGAACGGGATATTTATTGCCCCGGGGATGGTGCCGCGAACGTGCCATTCAACGGTCCGGGCATCGACGATCAGGCCACCCTTGTCGATGTACTGGACGACTTCAAGTTCGCCAACGGTTTTAACGCCGGGTGCGACTTCCATGGGCTGAATGCAGAACGGCGGGCAATTGCGCGACGTTTTGGCGAAAGCCGGATTGATCGTCGCATTGCCGTCCTGGTTGCGTATGATTTCAACCTTGCCGTCGGCCGTGTTGGCGGTAACGGACATGATTTCTTTGGTAATGCGAACGCCTTCGGCCTGCGCCATCATCGGTGCAAGGGCGAAAACAAGGGCAAGTGCCAATAACTTTTTCATCTATATCTCCCTGTTGAAGTGTTATTTGTTTAAGTGCTTAACAGTCGTCGTCACCAAGATCTGCTTCCTTTTTGTCTTTGGGCGGCTTCGGCTTTTCCTCACCCGATTGGGCAACTTGGACAGGTTCGGTGGAGAGACTTTGCTCGGCGTGGGCCGGATTGATTTGCTGAAGCGTCAATGTCGCCCCGACAAACAAAAACGAAAGAACAAGGCAAAGGAGTGGTTTTCTAATAATCATTTAATAAAGGTCCAGTCCGATTTCGTTGACATTTGGCGCTTTTCAGCGTCCGGCAGGTATAAGCAAGGAATTTCCTTACTCAGTACTGGTAACATGTTGATTTAAAATATAAAATATCAAATTTTTACTGGTATAATTATATATCCCCACAAAATTACTTTGAATTATTAAAAAGAACATTGTTTTTGTGTTTAATGTAACTCGCGGCAATGTTCTGACACTTGTTTGGACGGCGGCGAGCGGGTATTGCTTAGGGGTTCGGTTGATTTAGGGCCCCTTAATCCAGGATATTCTCAGGGTACTACCATGGCGAAACTGACACGGCGGGATTTTGGTAAACTGACGGCGGCGGGCATGGCCTCTGCCGGTGTGGCCGGTGTGGCAGGGCAGGCGGCAGGGGCTTCGCCCGCTTTGGCCGGTCTGACCTCCATCGTCTCGCGCGAAGTCGATCTGCCGACGGCTAAGGGTCACAGGGTCGTCGTCGTCGGTGGCGGCTGGTCGGGCTTGAGCATCGCCAAGTATCTTAAGGTGCATGGCCCTGATCTCGATGTCGTTCTTGTTGAGCGCCGCGAGGTTTTCGTCTCCCACCCGATCAGCGGCCTGTGGCTGGCCGGTATGGTAAACTTGGAAGCCATTACGTTCAGCTATCTGGACGCCGCAGCGAACAACAATTACGCCTACCTCAATGCATCGCTGATTGATCTCGACCGGCAGGCCAGGAAAATCTACACAGACCAGGGCTGGCTGGCCTATGACGATCTGGTGCTGGCCCCGGGGGTGGATTACGACTACGCCTCCTTCGGCGTTGCAGACCCGGCCCAGGAGCAACTGCTTAAAACCCGCTATCCGGCCGGTTTCGTCTCGGCCTCCGAACACGTAACCCTGCACAACAAGGTGAAAAACTTCAAGGGCGGGGTGTTCGTTCTGACCGCACCGCCGGGCATCTACCGCTGTTCGGCGACACCCTACGAGCGGGCCTGTCTGATTGCTTCGGTGTTCAAGCGTGAGAACATCAAGGGCAAGATCGTGCTGATTGATTCGCGCGAGGAACCGGCGGTCATGGCCGAAGGCTTCCTTGCTGCGTTCAATGAACTGTACGGCGATATTATTGAGTATATACCCTCCACCACCATCACCGGCGTCGATCCGCAGGCCCGCACCCTGTCGACGGAATTCGACGATATGGCTTTCGATGACGCGGCGATTTATCCGCGTATTCGCGGTGCCCGGCTGCTCGAACGGCTTGGCCTCGTCGATGCCAAAAGCGCCCAGAAGGAAGCGGCGATCGATCCTTTAACCTATAATGTCGTCGGCGACGCGCATGTCTACGCGGCGGGTGACTGCCGACCGATGCCGTTCTCCAAAAGCGGTGGCACGGCCCGCTCTGAAGGGATCTATGTGGCCAAGCTCATTGCCGCCCGTGCCCAGGGCCAACAGGTACCCTGGGAAAGTCCGCATACGGTCTGCTATTCAATGGTTAATGCCGACCCTGCCGAGGCGATCATGGTCGATGGCAAGTATCGTTTCGATGCGGCGAGTGGCCAGTGGGCTCATTTCGAGAATGTCGCCATCAACGAACGCGACGCGGAAAAAGGCCGCAAGGCTTTCGCATGGGCCGAAGAGCATTTCCGCGATATGTTCTCTTAAAATAAACCTACCCGTAAGTATTGAGTTGTAAAAAATCGTCACACCGGATATGTAAATAAGGGGTAGGAAGCCTACCCGTTCGGTGATAGATTTTTACAATTCAGGACATTGCCGAAAATGACTTCGCCCGATAGCAACACCATCGATATCGTCGTTGCCGACAAGTCGCCTTTGATTCAAGCGGGGCTGGCGGCCTTGCTTGACGCAGACGACCGTTTTGCCCTGATCGCGACGGCCGCCGATGGCGAGCGCTTCCTTGAAGCCATTGATCGGATGAAATTCGATGTCGGTATCATCGGCTGGGACATGCCTTATCTTGATGGCCGCGGCGTTTTGAAAAAAATGGCCGAGATGCCGAGCCCACGGCCCAGAATCATTGTCTATACCGGCAACGCTGCCCCCGATGTTCCGCGTCAGGTGATGCAACTTGGCGGTGCCGGATTTTGTCCTAAAAGTGAAAGCACGGAAAGCTTGATCGAGACCATCCTGGCGGTTTCCGAAGGCCGTATGGTGTTCCCGTTCATGGATATGAGCAAGCCGGGCAACGATCCTTTCGGCCTGCTGACCGGCCGCGAGCAGGAGTTGCTGATCGCCCTTTCGGAAGGCCATACCAATATTAAAATTGCCGAGGAACTGAGCATTTCCCTGAACACCGTCAAGTTTCACCTGAAGAATTTATATGGCAAACTGAGCGTTAAAAACCGGGCCCAGGCGGTCGCTTGCTACCTGCGCGCCCATAAACCCGATTACTAACGTCAGACTTACCCGATCCAAAGTAGGGGGTAGGTACCCACCCAAAAGAGTTTTAACCACCCCCCTAGGGGGTGTTCTCCATGGGTCATAAACCCAGCATTATGGCCTTGTTAAATTGACTTTCAGGCAATCCGGAATTCGCAATAATGACGCCGTTCAAGAACGTAGACCGTCCGATTATTCTTGGCATCGTTGGTGATTCCGCCAGCGGCAAGACGACGCTTTCCGACGGCATCGCCAATATTCTGGGGCCCGACAAGGTCGTCATCATCTGTACCGATGATTATCACTGCTTCGAGCGGGCGCAGCGCGCCGAAAACGGTCTTTCCGCCCTCAATCCAAAAAGCAATTACATCGATATCCTCGAGCAGCATGTGCAGCAGCTTAAAGCCGGCAAGCCGATCCTTAAACCTCTCTATAATCACACCACAGGGACACTGGGCCGCCCTGTTTACGTCGAACCGCGCGAGTTCATCATCATGGAAGGGCTGCTCGGTTATTCGACCCGCGCCATGCGCGATGCCTATGACGTCAAGGTTTATACGGAACCCAATGAAGAGCTTCGGGTCAAATGGAAAACCCGTCGCGATTGTATGGAGCGCGGCTATAGCGAAGACGAAGTCAAGGCTTCCCTTTCGCGGCGCGATACTGACCGGATAGACTATGTTCTGCCGCAACGCACCTTCGCCGATATGGTCGTCAGTTTTTATCCCCCCGAAGACCGTGCCGATGAAACCGGGGCCCACCTAAATGTCCGCCATACCCTGCGTCCGACCCTGCCGCATCCCGATCTCTCGCCGATCCTGGAAGCCGGGGCGAAGAAGGGGTTACGCTTAGAGCTGGCCCGCGATATTGACGGCAAACCGGTCGATGTTCTGGAAATAGCCGGAAACATCGACAATGAACGCGCCAACGCAATGGAAAATCTACTGTGGAATTTAATACCCGAGGCTCAGCACTTAAGACAAAGTGTCGGCACCTTTACCGATGAAGAAAACAACCGAATCCTCAGCCATCCGCTGGCCCTGTCGCAATTGATGATTACCTATCATGTCGTCAAGGCGGCGCTCGGCCATCACGCCATTTAAAAACTAACGTCAGGGAGAATTTTAAAAATGTCCACTACCCACAACCAGATGGCCAATGCCATTCGTTTTCTTTCCGTTGATGCCGTTCAGGCCGCCAAGTCCGGCCATCCGGGCATGCCGATGGGTATGGCCGATGTTGCCACGGTATTGTTCACCAAGTTTTTGAAATTCGATCCCAAAGCCTCCAACTGGCACGACCGCGACCGCTTCGTGCTGTCCGCCGGACACGGTTCGATGCTGATGTATTCGCTGCTCTATCTGGCGGGCTATAAAGTCACCCTCAAGGACATCAAGAATTTCCGCCAGTTGGGTGCGAAGACCGCGGGTCATCCGGAGTACGGTCATATTGACGGCGTCGAGACGACGACCGGGCCGCTCGGTCAGGGTATCGCCACCGCCGTTGGCATGGCGCTGGCCGAAAGAATGCTCAGCGAACGTCATGGCAAAAGGGCCGTCAATCACTTCACCTATACCATCGTCGGCGACGGCTGCCTGATGGAAGGGATCAGCCAGGAAGCCATTTCCATGGCCGGTCACCTGAAGCTTAACAAGCTTGTCGTCTTGTGGGACGACAACGAAATCTGCATCGATGGCAACATCAACCTGACCACGTCCGACGATCAGTGCAAGCGCTTCGAGGCCTCTGGCTGGGATACTCAGGCCATCGACGGCCACGACCCTGCCGCCATCAAGAAAGCCATCGCCAAGGCGCAAAAATCCGGCAAACCGTCGTTGATCGCCTGTAAGACGATCATCGGCTTCGGCGCGCCGACCAAGGCCGGTACCCATGACACCCACGGTGCCCCCCTGGGCGACGAGGAAATCAAGGGCATGCGAGCCGCCTTGAATTGGCCGCACGGTCCGTTCGTTATTCCTAAAAACGTCCTCGATGCCTGGCGCACGGCTTGTGCACGCGGCGGTGCTGAGCATAAAAAATGGGCAACGCGCACGGCCAAAATGAAAAACGTCGCCGCCTTCAAGCGCGACGCCAAGGGCACCCTGCCTGCCGGTTGGGAAAAGAAACTCGATGCCTTCAAGCAACAGATGGCCAAGGATCAGCCGAAATTGGCGACCCGTCAGTCTTCTGGCAAGGTGTTGGAAGTTCTGACCGCTGCGATCCCGGCGATGATCGGTGGCTCTGCCGATCTGACCGGCTCGGTCAACACCAAGACCTCGTCAACGGTTTCGATCACCAACAAAAATTTCAAGGGCCGTTATATTCACTACGGTGTGCGTGAACACGCCATGGGCGCTGTGATGAACGGACTGGCCCTGCATGGTGGCTTTATTCCGTATTCCGGGACATTCGCGGTCTTCGCCGATTATATGAAGGGGGCGATGCGCTTGTCGGCGCTGATGGAACAGCGGGTCGTCTATGTATTGACCCATGACTCCATTGGCCTGGGCGAAGATGGCCCGACCCATCAGCCGGTCGAAACCCTGGCCATGCTGCGGGCCCTGCCTAATTTCAACGTCTTCCGCCCCTGCGATGTGGTGGAAACGGCTGAATGTTGGCAGATCGCCCTGCAAAGCAACAAAACGCCTTCGGGCATGGTGCTGACCCGTCAGGGCCTGGCCCCGCAACGCAAAACCCACAAGAAAGCCAACATGTGTGCCAAGGGCGCTTATGTGCTGGCCGAAGCCAAGGGTGGCGACGGCAAGCGCAAGGTGACCCTGATGGCGACCGGATCGGAAGTTGAAATCGCCATGGCCGCACGCGATATGTTACAGAAGGATGGCGTGCCGACTGCCGTCGTCTCGATGCCATGCTGGGAACTGTTCGACGCTCAAAGCCCGGCTTATCAGGACAAAGTGCTGGGCGCGAAGACTGTCCGCATTGGTATCGAAGCGGCTGTCCGCTTTGGTTGGGACAGGTATCTGGGAGCCAATGGAGACTTTGTCGGGATGAGCGGCTTCGGTGCTTCCGCTCCGGCCCCGGAACTTTATAAATCGTTTGGCATCACAGCCGATAATGTCGTCGCTAAAGCAAAGGCGCGGCTTAAAAAGTAATTTTTTTAATCGATCAAACTGCCATCAGGCGATGGCAGTTTGATGCCCTGATTTGTTAGAATCGATCAAATTATCTGCCATCGGGCGATGGCAGTTTGATCTAAGGAGGAGATAAAAAATGGCTCTCGTAACAATGCGTCAGCTTCTCGATCACGCGGCAGAAAACAGCTACGGCCTGCCTGCGTTCAACGTCAACAACATGGAGCAGGTCAAGGCGATCATGATCGCCGCCGATGAAACCAATAGCCCGGTGATCCTGCAGGGTTCGGCAGGGGCCCGCAAATACGCTGGCGAGCCGTTTCTGCGTCACTTGATCCTGGCAGCCATCGAAGCCTATCCGCATATCCCCGTTTGTATGCATCAGGATCACGGCACCAGCCCGGCGATCTGCCAACGCTCGATCCAGTCCGGGTTTTCTTCGGTGATGATGGATGGTTCCCTTGAAGCCGACGGCAAGACGCCTTCGTCTTATGAATATAACGTCGAAACAACCCGCAGGGTCGTCGATATGGCCCACGATTGCGGTGTTTCCGTTGAGGGCGAACTGGGCTGTTTAGGCTCCCTTGAGACCGGCGAGGCGGAAGCCGAAGACGGTGTCGGTGCCGAAGGCAAGCTCGACATGGATCAGCTTCTGACCGACCCGGATGAAGCCGCCGATTTCGTCTCCAAGACCCATTGCGACGCGCTGGCTATTGCCATCGGCACCAGCCACGGTGCCTACAAGTTCACCCGCCCGCCGACCGGCGATATCCTGGCCATTAACCGGGTCAAGGAAATCAACGCCCGTATCCCCAACACGCATCTGGTCATGCACGGCTCAAGCTCGGTTCCCCAGGACTGGCTCAAGATCATCAACGATCACGGCGGCGACATGGGCCAGACTTATGGCGTCCCGGTCGAAGAAATCGTCGAGGGCATCAAGCACGGTGTCCGTAAGGTCAACATCGACACCGACCTGCGCATGGCCTCGACCGGTTCGATCCGTCGTCATCTGGAAGAAAACAAATCAAACTTCGACCCGCGCAAATTCCTGGCCGAAGCAACCAAGGGCATGACCGAAATCTGCAAGGCTCGTTACGAGGCTTTCGGCACCGCCGGCAACGCCGACAAGATCAAGCCTCTATCGCTGGAAATCATGTTTGAAAATTACGCATCCGGCGCACTCGATCCGAAAATCAACTAATCAACCAATCCGTTCGATGTAAGAGAAAGTAAAAGGTAGGAAAAGATGGATCAATCAGGACGTTACGCAGATCTCAGCCTCAACGAGGACGATCTGATCAAGGGCGACAACCATGTGCTCGTCGCCTATATCATGAAGCCCAAGACGGGTTATGGCTATCTCGAAGCCGCGGCCCACTTCGCAGCCGAAAGCTCGACGGGCACCAACGTCGAAGTCAGCACCACCGATGATTTCACCAAGGGTGTCGACGCGCTGGTCTATGAAATCGATGAAGCCAAGGAGATCATGAAGATCGCCTATCCGGTCGACCTGTTCGACCGCAACATCATCGACAACAAGGCGATGATCGTGTCGTTCCTGACTCTGGCCATCGGCAACAATCAGGGCATGGGCGATATCGCTTACGCCAAGATACACGATTTCTTTGTACCGAAAAGCTACATGGATCTGTTCGACGGCCCGAACGTTGATATCACTGATTTGTGGAGGCTGCTCGGCCGTCCGGAAAAAGACGGCGGCTACATCGCCGGTACGATCATCAAGCCGAAGCTCGGCCTGCGTCCCAAACCGTTCGCCGAAGCCGCTTACCAGTTCTGGCTCGGTGGCGACTTCATCAAAAACGATGAACCCCAGGGCAACCAGGTATTCGCCCCCATGAAGGAGACCATTCCCCTGGTCGCCGACGCCATGAAGCGGGCCCAGGACGAAACCGGCGAAGCGAAAATCTTCTCGGCCAACATCACCGCCGACGATCATGCCGAAATGATCGCCCGTGGCGAATTTGTGCTTGAGGCCTTCGGCGAGAACGCCAGCCATCTTGCCTTCCTGGTCGACGGCTATGTCGGCGGCCCGGGCATGGTGACGACGGCGCGTCGCTATTTCCCCGACACCTATCTGCACTATCACCGCGCCGGTCATGGTGCGGTGACGTCGCCATCGTCCAAGCGCGGCTACACCGCCTTCGTGCTGGCCAAGATGGCGCGTTTGCAGGGTGCTTCCGGTATCCACGTCGGGACAATGGGTTATGGCAAGATGGAAGGCGAGCAGGATGATCGCAACATCGCCTACATGATCGAACGCGATAGTGCCGACGGCCCGTTCTATCACCAGGAGTGGCACGGCATGAGGCCGACGACGCCGATTATTTCCGGCGGCATGAACGCCCTGCGTCTGCCCGGTTTCTTTGAAAACCTGGGCCATGGCAACGTCATCAATACTTCTGGTGGCGGTTCCTACGGCCACATCGACAGCCCGGCGGCGGGTGCCGTCTCGCTACGCCAGGCTTACGAGTGCTGGATGGCCGGGGCCGATCCTATCGAATGGGCGAAAGAGCATCAGGAATTCGCCCGCGCTTTCGAAAGCTTCCCCGGCGATGCCGATCAGATATTCCCTGGTTGGCGGGACAAGTTAGGCGTCCACAAGTAACGGACGCCCCGTGAGGAAGGCCGGTGCTGGGGGGCACCGGCCTTTTCTCTTCTCACTTAAAGTTTATGAGTTTTGACCATGAGCAAAAGCAACCCCATCGAACAGTATAAAATTAGCGAGAAGCCCTTTTATCAACCCCTGGCCGACGAGGTCAGCCTCTATCAGGCGGCCTACGATGAACGTCTGCCGGTGATGATCAAGGGACCGACGGGAAGCGGCAAGTCGCGCTTCATCGAATACATGGCCTGGAAACTGGGCAAGCCGTTGATCACCGTCGCCTGCAATGAAGACATGACGGCGTCCGATCTGGTCGGCCGCTATTTGCTAGATGCCGACGGCACCCGCTGGCTCGATGGGCCGCTGACTGTGGCGGCCCGCCATGGCGCAATTTGTTACCTTGATGAAGTGGTCGAGGCGCGCCAGGACACTACCGTCGTCATTCATCCGCTGACCGATCACAGGCGCGCCCTGCCGCTCGACAAGAAGGGTGAGCTTATTCAGGCCCACGCCGATTTCCAATTAGTGATCTCCTACAACCCCGGTTATCAGAGCTTGCTTAAAGACCTTAAGCAATCGACCAAGCAGCGGTTTTCGGCGTTGTCGTTTGAGTACCCCGTGGCCGAACTCGAAACCACCATCATCGCCACCGAAACCGGTTGCGATTCCAATATCGCCGGTAAGCTTGTGCAGATCGGTGCGGCGGCGCGTAATCTTAAGGGCCACGGCCTGGACGAGGGAATTTCGACCCGGCTTTTGGTCTACGCGGCGCGCCTGATTAACAGAGGCGTGTTGCCAATCGCCGCCTGCCGGATGGCGCTGGTCGAACCGATCACCGACGATGTTGATATCAGATCGACACTGAACCACGCCATCGACGCCGTCTTTAGTTAAGGCCATAGAAGATGCGGATCAGCGAAGACGCACTCGCCGAGTACCGGGACCAGCTTAGATGTAGCTTCCCGCAAATCGATAGTGTCTTTGCCGATTGTATGGAGGACGCCAGCGTCAATTTAAGCGCCCGCGGCCTTAAGGATTATCTTTCCGGGGCGTCACTTATTTGCAGCATCGGGCGTGGTGTCGAACCGGTGCTTGTCTACCTTGAGGATATGCCCGAAGTGGCGGCGAAGCTGGGCGAGGGGATGCTGTCGCTGGTATCGGAAACCGTCTGGACGATTTCCCGAACACCCAACGGCAAGGCGATCCCGCCGTTCCTCGACACCATTGCCGAAGTCGCCCGGCGTTTGGGTTCGCTTGAACATCTGTGCCGCTATATCGATATTATCCTCGATATGATGGACCGCTCGACCGGCTCCATTCACGGCCATCACACGACCATCCCCAGCCCGGCGCTGCCAAATCTTTTGCACCAGATGCCGACGTTGCTGGGTCAGTTGTCGCTGATTGGACTGAACAACTGGATTGATTACGGGCTGCGCGCTTACGCCAATCACCCGGAACGCCAGCAGGATTATTTTTCCCTGCAATCGGCCGATAGCCGCGCCGTCTTGCAGCGCGAGCGCCACGGCACCCTTTTTGTCGATCACGAGCGCAACATGGATCTCTACATGAAAGCGTTGTGGGACGAGAAAACCCATTTCGTGCCCTATTCGACCGGCTTCGATGAGCTGCGCAAACCGCAACCCTATTATGACGAGTTGGGGATCAGGGTGCCCGATGTCTTCGACGCAATAGACTCGATCAGCGGCATCGACCGGTACCGCGCCTTGCTGGCCCACATCGCCGCCCATCGTCGCTGGAGCGTGGCCATCTTCGCCGACAACTTCAGCCCGTTTCAACGTCTTGCCATCGAGGTGTTGGAGGATTGCCGGGTCGAGGCCCTGGCCATGCGGGAATTCCCCGGCCTCAGGCATTTGTGGAAAGGCCTGCATCCAAGGCCGATCGAGGGCGATTGCGATTCCGCAGTCGAGTCCTGCATTCGTCACCGCCTGACCATGTTGTCGTACGCCATTCTCGACCCCGGCCACGGTTATGAAGATAAAGATGTCTGCGCTTTCACCGGGCGCTTCCACGCCATGTTAAAGGACGGCGAAGGCTCGACCGAGGACGTGGCGAAGCTGGCGACCCTGTTTATCGCCCGGACCCGCGTGCAGGCCGATCAATCGGCGCAGATGTATTTCACCGATACGGAAGTCGATTACCGTGACGACAACCGGCACCTATGGAAATTCTACGAGCTTGGCGATGAGGAGGAAATGTTCGACGAGCATGAGCGCGACAGCACCGACGAGCAAGAACAGGATCAAGGCCTGCCGCCGCGGCATTACCCGGAATGGGACTACACCAGCAAGACCTACCGGCCCGATTGGGTCAGCCTCTATGAAAGCCTGCATCCGCCAGGCGATAGCGGGTTCATCGATGCTCTTTTGGAAAAGCACAAAAATCTGGCCAAGCAATTGAAGCGTCTGCTCGATCTGTTGAAGCCCCAGCACTATGTCCGTATCCGCTATCAGGAGGAGGGCAGCGAGCTTGATCTCGACGTCGCCATTCGCTCGTTGATCGATTACAAATCCGGGACGACACCGGACAGCCGCATCAACATGAGCCACCGCCACGATGGTCGCGATATCGCCGTGATGTTGTTGCTCGACCTTTCCGAGTCGGTCAATAAGGTTCCGCTGGGGTGCAGCCAAAGCATTCTGGAATTGAGCCAGGAAGCTGTCGCCTTGCTCGGCTGGGCGATTGAGAACCTGGGCGACAGTTTCGCCATTGCCGGTTTTTCCTCCAACACCCGCCACCAGGTGCGCTATCAGCACATCAAGGGTTTTAGTGAAAGCTGGAACGACGACGTCAAGGGTCGGCTGGCGGCTATGAAAGCCGAATACTCGACCCGTATGGGGGCGGCCCTGCGTCACGCCGCGCATTATCTGGAAGCCCGTCCGGCCGACAAAAAATTGCTGCTGGTGTTGACCGACGGCCAGCCTTCGGACATCGATGTCGATGATGACCGCCTGCTTATCGAAGACACCCATAAGGCGGTTCAGGAACTCGATCAGCGCGGCATCTATACCCACTGTATCAATCTCGATGCCCATGCCGATGACTACGTCGCCGACATTTTCGGCCAGCGTTACACGGTCATCGACCGGGTCGAACGACTGCCAGAAAAATTGCCGCAACTGTTCATGTCGCTAACCAAATAGACACGCCGATGCAAAACCTTTACCTACTTTAAAACCCAAGTCTCGAAGGAAAAAACCATGACCGTCAAAATTGCCCCCAGTATCCTGTCCGCCGATTTCGCCCGCCTTGGCGAGGAAGTCAAAGCCATCGATGAAGCCGGTTGCGACTACATCCATATTGACGTCATGGACGGCCACTTCGCGCCCAACCTGACTTTCGGCCCGCCGATCATCAAATGCATCCGCTCGTGGACCGACAAGCCCTTCGACGTCCACCTGATGATCAATCCGGCGCAGGCCTCGCTTGAACAATACGCCGACGCCGGGGCCGACATCATCACCGTTCACGCCGAAGCCGATATCCACATCGACCGCAGCTTGCAGGTGATTAAGGGGCTCGGCAAAAAAGCCGGGCTGTCGCTCAATCCGGCGACCCCGGAATCGGTCCTCGAATACGTTCTCGACAAGCTCGACATGGTCCTGGTGATGTCGGTCAATCCGGGCTTCAGCGGCCAGAGCTTCATCGAGTCTCAACTAACAAAAATCGCCCGCATCCGCGCCATGATCGGTGATAGGCCCATCGAACTGATGGTCGATGGCGGCGTCAATGCCGGGACCATCAAGTCCGTCGTCGACGCCGGTGCCAACGCCGTCGTCGCCGGTAGCGCCGTATTCAGTGGCGACGACTACAACGCCACCATCGGTGCCTTGCGTGGCGCCCTTTAAAAAATGAACTCACCTGAAGACATCCTGCAAGGGATTTTCGGTTTCGATGAATTCCGCCCCGGCCAGAAGGAAATTATCGATTTTCTGATGACCGGGCAGAACACCCTGGCGGTGATGCCCACGGGTGCCGGTAAGTCCATGTGCTTTCAGGTTCCGGCGATGTTGTCTGAACATTTAAGCATCGTCGTCTCGCCGCTGGTGGCGTTGATGGACGATCAGGTCGCGGGCCTTAGGGCTAACGGCGTCCCGGCGGAGTGCATTCATTCAGGCCTGTCACGCGACGATCAGGTGGCGGCGTGGCTTCGCGTCAAGGACGGCGCATGCCGATTGCTCTATCTGTCACCAGAACGCTTGATGACCGCCCGTATGCTGGCGGCCCTGGCCAAGATCAGAATCTTCATGTTCGTCATCGATGAAGCCCATTGCATATCGAAATGGGGGGTCAGCTTCCGCCCGGAATACGACCAGCTTTCCAGGCTCGGTGCATTGTTTCCCGAAACCACCTTCGCCGCCTTCACGGCGACCGCCGACCGGGCGACCCGTGAAGATATCGCCGCCAAGTTGTTCCGGAAAAACGGTCGTATCATCGTTCATGGTTTCGACCGGCCGAACCTGCGTTTCGGCGTCGCCGCGAAGAGCGACTGGAAAGCCCAGGTGATGGCGTTTCTGGAAGACAAAGCCGACCAGTCCGGCATCGTTTACTGCCTGTCGCGAAGGTATACCGAGGAAGTCACCACGTTCTTGCGCGACAACGGCTTTAACGCCATGCCCTATCATGCCGGTCTCGACGCCGGGGTGCGTAAGGAAAATCAGAACCGCTTCATGAGCGAGGACGGGGCCATCATGGTCGCCACCATCGCCTTCGGCATGGGCATCGACAAGCCCGATATCCGCTACGTTTGTCACCTTAACCTGCCAGGCAGTCTCGAGGCCTATTATCAGGAGATCGGTCGCGCCGGTCGCGATGGCGAGGCCGCCGAAACGCTGATGCTGTTCGGTCTCGATGATATCCGCATGCGCCGCATGTTCATCGATCAGGACGGCGAAGACGATGATCATAAAATACGCGAGCACAAAAGGCTCGATTCCTTGATGGCTTACAGCGATGCCACCGGTTGCCGCCGCGCGTCCTTGCTGTCCTATTTTGATGAAGTCATCGAACCGTGCGGCAATTGCGATAATTGCCTAAATCCGCCGGTCCTTATCGATGGCACGGAGCAGGCCCGCTTGTTGATGGCGGCGATCATTCAGACCGGGCAGTTTTTTGGCACCAACCATATCAACGATGTCCTGCGCGGGGCCGACAATCAGAAAATCAGGGATAAGGGCCACAACACACTTGAGGCCTACGCCAGCGGCAAGGAATACTCAAAGAAATACTGGCAGACCTTCATGCGTCAGGCCGTCGCCGGGGGCTACCTTAAAATCAATGTGCAAAGATACGGTTGCCTGGAAATCACGGCAAAGGGCGAGAGCGTGCTGGAGCAGGGCGCGCCGTTTCTGTTCAAGGAAATAAATGATGCCCCCTCGACGAAGTCAAAGCCACCGCGCTCAAAGGCAGTTCAGGCCCTTGGGCAACAGGATGCCGGTGTGTTTTCCGAACTTAAGGCCCTGCGCCTGAGGCTGGCCAAGGAGCTCGACGTCCCGGCATATGTCGTTTTCTCCGACGCCACGCTGCTCGACATGGTCGCCAAACGGCCGACAAGCCTGGACGAGATGTTGAGCGTCAACGGGATCGGTCCGAGCAAACTGGAAAAGTACGGCGACGATTTCCTGGGGGTCCTGTCCGCGCCATAAGATTGAAGTACGCAGCGTTATAAAATATAGTTTTTTTAGTCCATCTATTTTGGGAGAATGACTTGTTTCGCCCTCATTTCAATAGGGAAGCAGCGCAGAAACTTCTGAAACTTCGCCAGTTGAAGGTCATGGCGGGGTTTGCCCCGGCACAACTTCTCCATAGTGCGGAAGCGGTCGGTTTGAGACTTAATCTGGTCTATTTCTGGGACAAGAAGTGGTTCTTCCTGGCCATGCTCATCGGCACGCTGATGCTGCATATGCCGCTTCCTTATGGATTGACCCACGAAGGCCTGGTGGTGCTGACCATGTCGGTGGTGGCGACGATCCTGTTTATCACCGAGCCGGTTCCCTTGCCGTCGGTGGCGTTGATGATTATTTGCGCCCAGGTGTTGTTGCTGGGACATGATTCGACGGCCGTGGCAAAAAGCCTGATGACCGATTCCGTGCTTTTCATTATGGGATCGCTGATGCTCGCCGTCGCCGTCGTCAAGCAGAAGCTGGACAAGCGCATCGCCTGGTTGCTGGTCCGTGTCACCGGCACCCGAACGTCGAGAATTTGTTTTGGAATTTCCGTGACCTCGGGCGTGCTGGCGTCCTTTATCGGTGAGCACACGGTGGCGGCGATGATGCTGCCCGTCGGCATCACGCTGATTACCCTGACCTCGGATGATCCGAAGAAAATCCGCAATCTGGCGGTGGTTCTGTTGTTGTCCATTGCCTACGGCTGTTCCATTGCCGGTATCGGCACGCCCTCGGGAGGGGCCCGAAACGCCATCATGATCGGTTACTGGAAGGAATTTTTCTATCACCCGGATGATCCCGCAAGCTATCGTTTCATCATCGATTACCTGAAATGGATGATGTATGCCTATCCAATTTTCCTGCTGCAATTGCCATTTGTCACCCTGATCCTTTTTTTCACTTTCCGCCCGGAATACAACGACTTGTCGCGGGCCGTGGTTAAACTGCGGGCCCAGGTCGAAGCCGAAGGCCCGATGAAACGTGCTGACTGGATGTCGATCTTCCTGTTCTTTCTGGTGTTGTTGGGATGGGTCACTATATCGAGCGATATCGGCATGGGCACGGTCGCCATTCTTGGTGCCTCGGCCTTCCTGATTGCCGGGCTGGTGCGCTGGGAGGATATCAATTCCGGCGTCAACTGGGGTGTCGTCTTGCTCTATGCGGCGGCAATCTCGCTGGGTGTTCAAATGAAGCTGACCGGGGCCGCCCTTTGGGTCGCCGAGCACTTCCTCGACTTGTTGTTGCCGCTCGGTGCCCATGAAGGGTTCGGCCTGTGGGCGGCGGTTTCGGCGTTGACGACGCTGGTCACCAATACCATGTCTAACGGTGCCGCCGTCGCGGTGCTTGGACCGATCGTCTTGAAAGTCGCCGTAGCCTCTCAGGAAAGCCCCATTATCATCGGCTTTATCACCTCTATTTCTTCGGCATTCGCCTATCTGACCGTGGTCGGGACGCCAGCCTGCACCATCGTTTATGCCTCGGGATATCTGAAAACGACGGACTTTCTCATTGTCGGCTGGAAAATGGTGCTGATGTCGACCTTCATGATGTTGTTCGCGGCCGCCGTGTACTGGCCGCTGTTGGGAGTTTAGGATATGATGGAAGTTGAGGGACTACTGACCGAACAGGAATCGCGGCAAGACCGGTTCAGGATTCTTGTTTGCATTGACGGTTCCGATGAATCCTACCAGAGCCTCCGCTACGCCGCCAAACTGGGCGGCGGTGTCGATGCCGATATTGTCCTGCTGTTTGTCCGTCCTATCGATCAGGGCTTGCGTTCGGGCGGCCTGAATGTCCGCGTGGCGCGTGAAAACATGCTCGATTGGGGGCTCGAGCTGCCGGGCACAAAGTACCTGAAGAAAGGCTACGATATCCTGCTCGAAATGGGCGTTACTGACGAGAGTTGGCGCCAGCATTCATACCATTCCGGCGTTGAAGGCGACCCCTTGGGCGATCACAAGGTCGAATACATCAACGACGCAGGCAAGGTGATCGTCCTCAAGCACAAGGTCGCCAGCGACATCGCCACGGGTATTTTAGAGCAGTGGGAACTTGGGCCTTACGATATCATTATCCTGGGTGCTTCCGGGCGCTGGCGCGGCATGGCAAAATCTTTTTGGGATCCGGCGGTTGCCGAAAAAGTCGCTATTCACGCCCCATGTTCGGTACTGGTGGCCCGGGGAATCGATGTCGGCCACGGTCACCTGATCTGCACCGACGGTTCGGAAAAAGCCATGGATACGGTGCGCAAGGATGCCTATCTGGCGAGCCGCTGCGAATGCCCGGTGTCCTTGATTTCGGTGGCCCTGGATATGGAGAGTCAAGACGAAGCGATCGCCAATGTCGAGGCCGCACGCAAGGAGCTTGCAGGCATGGGGATCGAGGTAGAAAACACCCTGAGCCCGGTCGGCAACCCGGTCGACGAGATCGTCGAGGCCGGTCCAGACTATTCGGTCATCGTCGTCTCGGACAGTTCCAAAAAGGGCCTGAAGCGCTTCTTCATGGGAAGCGTTGCCTTCAAGGTTTTGCAGGAAGCGTTTACGTCGGTGATGGTGGTCAGATAAAAAATCGATCAAATTATCTGCATTAAGTAATGCAGTTTGATTTATTAGTGCAACCTGCGTTCAATTGAACGCAGATAAGTTGCCCTATTATTTTTAAAGAATAAATCAAATTATCTGCATTAAGTAATGCAGTTTGATTTATGTAATCGCTTCGATTTCTTCGTCGGTCAAGCTGCCCGGGACGACGGTCACGGGAATTCTCAAACGACCGGCCATCTTCTGCACCAGGTAGGAAACCAGCGGGCCGGGGCCGTCTGAACCGGTGGCGGCACCCAGAACAAGCAGCGAAATATCCAGCTCTTCTTCAATCAATTCCATCAGTTGTTCGTGCAAGATGCCTTCGCGGATATAAACCAGCGGCATTTTTCCGGTGCGCTTCTGGACGATGGCGGAAATGACGCTGAGCAGTTCCTCCGCCTCCTGGCGTCTTTCTTCACGCATCAGGTCGCCAACCGAGGCCCAATGTTGGAATTCGGCTGGCTCAATCACATAGAGCAACGAAACCCGTCCGCCGACACGTTTGGCCCGCGCACAGGAGAACCGCAGTGCCTGCGACAGCTCCTCGCTCTCGTCGACAACGCACAGAAAGGTAAATTCTTTATCTTCGCTCATTGTCTAACCTTTGCGGAATAGGATGTTGGCCAGCCATCCTGCCATTGCGGCTAGAAGAATAGCAAGGACGCCGTAGGGCAGGGCATGGCGATGAGCAAAATCATAGACTTCTGCCTCGACGCCAATCTTTTTCACACCAATGATCGTTGTCTTTTCATCGGCGATCTCACCGTCCCGGAAAACCAGGACATCGACAGTGTAACTGCCGACCGGAATATTATTGGGAAATTGCAGCACTGTTCGGAACAATTTGTCATCTTTAAAATGCACATTGCCGATCAGCCTGCGGTACAGCCCTTGTTCTTGTTTGACCCGCAGCAGGGCCTTTCGGAAATCATCGTAGGCGCTTTCATCAAGCCCGGCCGATATGGATTTCTTCAATGGGTTGAGGACAATATCCTCGTAACCGATTTGGTGCAGGCGGGCGGTCTCTGGGGGGACAATGTCTTCAATGGGTCGGTTCGACGCGATGAAGTAGTAAGAGGGAACGTCGATGAAAACCATTTCGGGGCCGTTGGCCCAAACACCGAAAACCCTTTCCTTGCGTCTGACCAATTGATTGTGGGTCGGCCCGCGGACAATAACGATAATGTCGGCTTTCGCATCGGCGGTGCCGAACAACAATAGGTCTGTTCCGTCGAAGCTGGCGGTGATCGGTACCACCGATTCGGAAAGATCGACGGCCAGTTCACCCGCCGTGGCGGGCAGGGCAGTCGATAGCAGGGTCAAGGCGATGATGATGTTATAAAGCTGTTTCATGATCAGTGTCCGCCTGCCCCAAGAGTGAAGAATTCGGTCGGTGTCGCCATCAAATCGTAACCGATTTTGACGCACACCATCAGCACCATCAGTGCCAACAAGCTGCGTAACTGCTCGCCCTTAAGCTTGACCCCGACACGGGCGCCAACCTGGGCACCCAGGACGCCGCCACTGAGCAGCAGCAAGGCCAGCACCACATCGACGGTCTGGGTGTTGACGGCCTGTAGAACGGTGACGTTGGCGGTGACGAAAATAATCTGGAAGAGCGAGGTTCCGACAACAACGGCAGTCGGCATGCCGAGCAGATAAATCATCGCCGGGACCATGACGAAACCACCGCCGACACCCATGATCGCGGCCAGCAGGCCGACAAGGATACCAATGGAAATCGGCAGCAGGACGCTAATGTAAAGCCGTGAACGGCGGAAGCGCATCTTGAAAGGAAGACCATGCATCCAGTTGTGGGAATGCTTTTTCTTCGCCGTCTGGTTTTTCGAACGGCGCATGGCGTTGAGGCTTTCGATCAGCATCAATGTGCCGATAATGCCAAGGAAGACCACGTAGGACAACTTGATGACCAGGTCCAGTTGTCCCAAACCACGCAGGAAAGCAAACAGCACGACGCCCACAGATGAGCCGATGACACCACCGACGAGCAACGCGATACCCATTTTGAAATCGACATTGCCGCGCTTCCAGTGGGCGAGCACGCCCGATACGGAGGAGGCGACAATCTGATTGGCTTCCGTGGCCACCGCGACGGCGGGTGGGATGCCGATAAAGATCAGTAAAGGGGTCATCAGGAAACCACCGCCGACACCGAAAACACCGGACAGGAAGCCGACACCGCCTCCCAAGCCAAGGATCAAAAATATGTTGACCGAAATTTCAGCAATGGGGAGGTAGATTTGCACTGGTTAGTCCTCAGCCCCGCAACCCGATAGAGCAGCACAAAACGACCACGCGCCATGCGGCGGGGAAAGAGCGGTTAACAATCCAGTCCATATGGTTTGGCAAGCCGAAAATCCGTTTTTCAATACTGCCCGGGGAAAGTTCATATTCTTGAAACAGAATTGAAAACGATCCTTTGCGCCGAAGTCTAAGATTTTAGCCGCGAAGGGAGCGACCAAAGATTAGGTGCTTCTAATTTACGATTTCACCTATGTCAATAGAATGTCACGTTTTTTTTAAGGACATTCGGCGTAAAGTCGGTGCAGGACTTCGATGATGGCCCGTGGTTTGGCACCGGCGAGGGAATATTTGATCGATTGCCCGAATCTTTTGGTATTGACCAGATGGTTCTCACGCAAGACCGCCAGATGCTGGGATATGGCCGACTGGCTAAGGCCAATCAATTTTTCCAACTCGTTTACCGATTTTTCACTATCAAACAATCGGCAAAGGATCATCAGGCGCGCTTCGCTGCTCATCGCTTTCATCAGCGCGCTTGCTTCAATATGGCCAGCCATTTCTGAGCTGATTTTTTCGGGGTGGGCAACGTTATTCATTTACATTAGATAAATCTAATACGCACTCAATGTCAATAGATTGTAGGTAGCCAATGCCGTAGGGGTCGCAATCAGTCGGGTTGCAGCAACAGGGCCGACATTAATCGGTCGACAGGGGCGTAATCGTCGGTCAACACGGGGACCGAGGCCTGGGCGATCCGACGCTCAAGATCATCCGTCGGCCAGCGCCGCCAGCTCCGCTCGGGCCCGCGGGCCGCGCTCAGAGTGCCAGTGCTGCTCGCGGTATTGGATGCGATGACGATGAACGTAACGCGGCCGGGGTTTGCCACTTCGCTGGTCTCGATCCACGCCTCGACCGAGGCAAAGTCCTTGTGCAGAGTTTTAAGCAGGGCGAACAGGAACCGCGGTCGGGAGCCGGAATCGACGACATTGAGCGCGTAGATGCCATCCATAGTCAGACGCTTGGCGATTTGCCGATGAAATTCGCGGGTTACCAGATGTGCAGGGATCGAAATGTCGTGGAAAGCGTCGCCGAAAATCAGATCGAAGGGCTCGTTTTCAGGAAGCGCTTGCAGCACGGCGCGGGCGTCACGATGAATAATGGAAAGTCCCGGCGCATTGCTGTCGAGCCATAGCCGCTGCCGTGCCGCCTGGGTCACTTGTGGGTCGATTTCGGCGACAATCAACTCGCCCAACGGGTAGTCGTGGGCCCAGGCGCGGGGCAGGGAGTAGCCACCACCACCGATAAAGAAGGCGCGCGGCGAAAAGCCATCCGGTTGGTCCTTGAAGCGTTGTTTCGAAAGCTCGTCAACGGCCTGAATATAGGGACTGTAGAGCAGGCCCGGGTCATCCCGGTCGTTGATCGAGTGGACCAGATGATCGAGCGCCATCAGGGCGCTGGGGCGGCCGGACTGGTCGCTGTAATCGGCCATGCGAATGCAAAAATAATCACTTTCGATGTCGCAGGGCGAGGTGAAGGCCTGCACTTTATCGCCCCACCAGGCGAAACTCGCCCCGGCGATCACCAACACCGCCAGGAACAAGGCGCGCAGACTGTCGGTAATGGCGAAGGCGAGGCCAAGTATGGCGTAGATGGCGGCGACCGCGATGATCGTCCCGGTCGAGCCGATCCATGAAATAAACAGATAACCCGCCGACAAGGTGCCGGCGATGGAACCGAGCGTGCCCAACGCATACATCCGCCCGATCACCGGGCCATGGCGGTCCGGCTCGGCGTCAATGGCCAGCTTGGTCAGGATTGGCGAGACGATGCCGACAAACAAACTCGGCAACAGGAACAGGGCGGCGCTCAACAGGACAATCGACGGGATCGGGGTCAGCCCGCTGCTCAGCAAGGCACCCGAGACAACCCGCAACAGCACCAGCGAGGCCAGCGAGGAGACGGCGGCAAGGCCAAGGGCGATGGCGACCCGGCGACCGCCCCTGACAGTGTCTACGTGGGCGCTGGCCAGCATGCCGCCGATCCAGTGTCCGGCCGACAGTCCGGCGAGGACCACGGCGATGATCGCCGTCCACGTATATAGCGACATGCCGACATAAGGCGCGATCAGGCGTCCGGCGACGATTTCTATAATCAGGCCGCAGGCCGAGGAGATAAAAAGTGCGACGCCATAGGCAAATTGTCTGACCATGAATTTTCTCTGCTGCCCCTACAAATTTTCGTGAAGTGGGTCACTTTAAGACCTCTTAATCTACAGAATGTGTACAATAGCGGCAAATGATGTCTGACAGGAGTTCGCCACTATGATACGTCGCTTTTTTGCCGGTCTTTTCGTTGTTGTTCTGGCCGCTTTGCCCGTAGCTAAAGCGGGCAGTGCCGAAACCGCTTTGTTGCCGATGCCGCAAACCGGCGAAGACGGACTGCATGTTCAGCCCTGGTTTCACGAAAGCTTTCTCGACTTGGGCGAAGACTTGAAGGAAGCGCAAGCACAGGGGAAACGCCTGGTCATCATGTGGGAGCAGCGCGGCTGCCCCTATTGCCTGCGCACCCACGAGGTCAATTTACGCATTCCCGCCATTGTCAATTACATCAAGAAGAATTTCCTCGTCATCCAGATGAACCTGTGGGGCGACCGCGAGGTCACGGATTTCGATGGCGAAGTGCTAACCGAGAAGAAACTGGCCAATAAATATGCCGTGCTGTTCACCCCGACCCTGCAATTTTTCCCCGAAAGCCTGGAAAAAGTCGGTGGCCGCCCCGGTGGCGACGCCGAAGTCGTGCGTATCCCCGGCTACTTCAAACCGTTCCACTTCTTCTTCCTGTTTCACTACGCCTTCGATAAAGGCTACGAGAGCGAGCCCAACTTCCAACGCTGGCTCGGCGGCATCGGCGACGACCTGGACGCAAAAGGCATCAAATACGACCTGTGGGGCGACACACTTCCGAAAGATTTGCCGGACAAGTATCTCTGACGCTCGTTCGTCATTGACCTCTAGCCGACGTTGGTGAAGGCCGGGAAGGTTTCCAGTAGCCATTGTGAGGCGTCGGCGAGGGAGCCTGTGAAGATGGCGACGCCGGTGATCACCAGCAGGATGCCGATGGCCATTTCGACCTTGTGCAGGTGCTTGCGGAAGCGTGCCATGAAGCCCATGAAGGGTTTGACCGCAAAGGCGGCGATCAGGAAGGGAACGCCGATACCGGTGGCGTAGGTGGCCAGCAGCGAGGTTCCGTAGAGGATCGAGTCATTGCCCGCCGCGACCATCAGGATGGTCGCCAGGATCGGCCCGACGCAGGGCGTCCAGCCGAACGCGAAAGCCAGTCCCAGTAGGTAGGAACCGGCGAGACCGGAAGGCTTGTTCTCCAGGTGGAAGCGCTTCTCGAAGTTAAGGAAGCCGATCCGGAAAAGCCCCATGTAATGGAAGCCGAACAGGACGATCACGACTCCGGCGATATAGCTTAGGGTGTCGATGTGCTGAATGACGACCCGGCTCAGGGCCGTCGCCGAGGCACCCATCAGGATGAACACGGTGGCGAAGCCGAAGACGAAAAACAGCGCCGAGATAAAAACCCTTTTGGAGACCTGTTTATCGACACCGCCCTCGGCGGTTAGTTCGTCCAGCGAGGCACCGCCCAAAAAGCACAGATAGGCCGGAATAAGCGGCAGGACGCAGGGCGAGAAGAAGCTCAGTAGACCGGCGCTCAAGGCACCTAGGTACGATATTTGAAAAGGATCCATGGCCGGAGTTTGCCTTTAATTAAGTCTGTCGATCAAATAACAAAACCGTGTGCGGCGCTTAAATGCCGCTGATTTTGATGTTGTTGTTTTCCGGCACATTGACGGTTTTCTTTTTTCTTAAGTAATCGCCAACCACATCGTAAATGGCCGGGCCCTTGGTCTCTTCATTGACCGAGGCCCATCCGCCGACGACGTAATTCTTGGCGGCGTCGATGGGTTGGCCGGTTTTTAGCAGCGTCATGTCGGTGATGCGCGCGCCGATCGGATTTTTCACGTCGATTGAATAACCCATGCCGCCAACGCGGACCATATCGCCGCCTTGCTGGTAGTAGGGGTCCGCATTGAACAGGTTGTCGGCGACGTCTTCCAGGATGTCTTTGAGCAATTGGCCGCTCATCTCGTTGCGGTAACAGGCCGGATAGGTGATCGCCGTTTGGCTGAACAGGTCGTCGCCGGTGATGTCCGATCCCGGCGGCAGCGAACGGCCCCAGCGGAAACCCGGCGACAGGGCGATTTCGGTGTCGCGCTCTTCGATAATCGCCTGACAGATCAAATCATCAAAAGTGCCGTTGAAATTACCGCGCCGGTAGAGTGTGCTTTCGGTCTTGCCGAGAACTTCGTTGAGGACCTTGTCGTGTGGGGCACGGATCGCCTTGACCACGGCGTCGATTTCCGAATCCGGGGTGATGACGTCGGAAAAAATAGGCATCAGTTTGTAGCTGTAATTCTTGATTTTCTTGTTCTGGACATCAAGATCGAGTCTGCCGAGGAACTTGCCGTGCGAACCGGTGGCGATCAGCAGGGTGTCGTTGACCTTGATAACGCCGGGAATGGCGTCATGGGTGTGGCCGGTCAGGATGACGTCGATACCGGCAACGCGCGAGGCCAGCTTGCGGTCGACATCGAAGCCGTTATGGCTGGCCAGGACGACCAGATCGGCACCACCCGCGCGGGCTGCCTCGACATGGCCGCGTACGATGTCTTCCTGAATGCCGAAAGACCATTCGGGGATCATGTAGCGGGGGTTGGCAATGGGGGTATAGGGGAAGGCCTGGCCGATGACGGCGATATTGACACCGCCGCGCTCGAAGAATTTTGTGCTCTCGAAGATTGGTTCGTCGAATTCCGTATCGCGGACGTTGCCGGCGAGGAACGGGAAATTCAGTTTCTCGACCAACTCCTGGACGCGCTCGGCACCGTAGGTGAATTCCCAGTGGGCGGTCATGACATCAACGCCAAGGGCGTTCATGGCATCGACCATATCCTCGCCTTTGGTTTCTAGCGAGGTGTAGGAACCCTGCCAGGTGTCGCCGTTATCAATCAGAATAGTGTTGTTCGGGCGTTCGGCGCGCACTGCCTTGATCAGGGTGGCCATCTGAGCGAGGCCGCCGATACGGCCGTACTGACCGGCGAGTTGGGCAAAATCCTGGCTCGAAAAGGCGTAGGCGTCGCGGGTTCCCGCGGCGATATCGAAATGTTTAAGGAAATCTTTTCCCGTCAGATGCGGCGGCAATCCATTGACCGCGCCGACGCCCACGTTGACGGACGGTTCACGGAAGTAAAGCGGCACCAACTGGGCGTGAATATCGGTGAAATTTAGCAGAGTCACCTGGCCGACGCTATCGAATTCGAGCAATTGTTCCTGGCTGATCTTCTGGGCGGCTGCGGCTGCGGCAATGCCACCGGCGGGGCCGAACATGGCGGCGGTGGCGGCGGTGACCTGAAGGAAATCTCGGCGTGTCAACATTGGCGTGGTGTTCCGTCTTTCGAGTGGTGTGCAAAAAAATAGAGAAAAAATGGGCGGCACCGGAATTAGAATCCTGATTGCCGCCCACTTATATCTTCTTACAGTGAGGCGTTAGTTTCTCACTGCCGGCGTTTCCACAGGCAGACCGTTGGAACGGTGGCTGAGGAAAAGCTCAAGGTTGGTGTATTCGTCCGATCCCTGTTTGTAAGGGGTGGCCCGGACGTTCTTGTTGCAGCCACGGAAACGGCGGTGCAACGAGCCGATTTTCTGCCATTTCAGACGATAAGTCGGGAAGCCGTTGGACAGTCCACTTGAAAGGACATTGGCGCGGATTTTAACGCCCGGATAGTCTATGTGGCAATTGCTGCACGACATATCCAGACCGCCACGACGCTGCATATAGAACGCCTTGCCCAATTCATAGAACGGTGCCGCGTCGCCTTTGATCGAGACGTTCATGGGCATACCCTTGGATTGGTTTTTGACGTACGCGGCCATGCCGAGCATTTCATCGCCTTCCCATTTCCAGGCTTTCGCCTTCATCCGTTCTGTCCGCTCATAGTTGATCTGGTGCTCCAAGGTACGCATCTTGCCATCTTCAGCGTTGTACAATGGGTACTTGGTCGCAACACCCTTCATGGAAGCAGCGTCGCCGTGGCAGGATTCGCAAGACTTGCCTGCTTCACCGTCAACGGTAGACCACTGTTCAGCACCGATATCGACCCAGATGAAAGCCGGGTTGGAAAAATCGTCGTCCTGCATGGCCTGGGTTTCAGGCGTCGCATAGAAGTAGCCTGATTTCAGTTCCGATCCCGATGGCGAACAAGCCATCAAAACCGCGCCAAGGCCTAGCAGACCGGCGGTAGTCGTGATGTATTTTGTATACTTCATGGTTTTACCTTCCTTGTCTGTTAAGCCCTAAGCGACGGTGATGTCGCCAGTTGCCGTTATTTTTTCGCCGCCGTCTTCGGTCCATTCGAAGTTGAACGTTCCGCTTTCTGTGGCCTTCGCATAGAACGCCAAATACGGATTGGCAGCGACGGCAGGGTGAATGTCAGCACTAAGGACTTCCTTGCCGTTGAAGGTGCAGACGAACTTGTTGATGATCTTGCGCGGGATCAGTTCGCCGGTTTTCTTGTCCTTGCGGTTGCCGGTCTCCATCTTGTGAGACATGAGCGTTTTGATCTGAATGATCTCGCCACTCTTGGCTTTTTTCGGGACTTTGACGCGTGGTTTTTCAGCCATTATCTATATTCTCCTGAAATCGTTTGGGTCAGCCGCCGCAGCCGCCAATTGTAACTTTGACCTGCTTCGTGCCTGAGTACACGGAGCCGTCACTCATGATGGCAACAGCGCGGACGTTCTGGGTCTTGCCCAGACGCATGCGGGTCGATACCTCGGCCTTGCCCATAGCCGGGGACAAGTTGAAGGACACGACCTCGGGGCTGGGGTTGCCTTCGGCAACCACATGTATGGTTTTGACGTAATCGCCGTCGGTCATCGGGCTGTCGACTGAAATGGTGATTGGAACGGTGCTGCCATTTTCGGCGATTTCAGGCAACTTGACCGTTACCTTGCCTTCCTTGACGGCTGCGCCACCTGTCATGCCGGACAAATACTTGGTGGCTTCTTCGGGTGTCGCCAGGGCGTTGCGGGAACCCATAGCGGTACCGGCCAGTGCCAGGGCACCAAGTCCGACGCTTTTAAGCATCGCGCGACGCCCAATGTCGGTGGTTTTAAATGTATCCTTGGACATTTCTGATCCTTTTAAAAAAAACGGTAATTACTGGGAGTACTGACCTTTAAGCGTCATCAGGTAGGCGATCACGTCTTCGATGTCTTGCGCCCCGATGATTGTCTTGCCAGCGAACTTTTCCAAGACGTCGTGCGTTCCGGGTTTCAGGAATGCCGGCATGATGGTGTCAGGGTTCAGTACTTTCGCGTCGACAAGGCGCATTCTCAGTTCGGCTTCCGTGAAATGAGAGCCGACATCCGAAAGGTCCGGGCCGACTTCGCCGTGGAATTGCTCCTCGGGGATCGGCATCACATGGCAGGCCAGGCAGTTGCCCTTTTTGCGGTTGATGGCGATTTTCTTTCCGGCCGCCGGGTCTCCGGCTTTGCCCGTCAGTGAAGCCGGTATGGTACCGTCGACGATCATGTATTCAGCGGCATTGGCATTGGCAGCTAACGTGCCAAAAAGCGCAACGCCGACAAGGGTGCTTAGAATTGTGTGGTAAGTCATTGTCCCTCCCTAAGCGGTAACACGTTTGGTTCCAATGGAAACCGCGACGTGATCCAAAATCATTCGAAACCTCAGCCATTGCCTCTTTCGGGTTCGAATGGATATTTAAGCATCCCGGTTAAGTACGGGTTTTTATTTTTATGATTTGTTGTCTTAAGGCCCGATCTTAAGTCGGTGTTCTTATATAACGTTTCGATAATTTAAACGACTTAGATGATTGATTGCAAGCCTCGTTAATATAATAAAACGCAGAAAACAGGGGTTTCCCTAGGCAAGGTATGGATTTCCCTAATACCCTTTTGACCTTCTGGTTATTGCCTGCCCAAGAGTGCTTTCAAGGCGCCGCCAAAGCTGCCTTCTTCCATATATTTAAGGCCGATCAGGCCACCAATGATGATCGATATCAAGGCGATAAGCGACCCCAGGGCCAGTGTCGACATGCCGGTGATGCCCTGTCCGACGGTGCAGCCAAGGGCAAGGATGCCGCCGATGCCCATGACCGCGGCACCAAACAGGTGGCGTTTCATATCGTCAGTGTCGGTAAACGCCTCAATATGGAATGTGCCGCTCATCAGTGCCATCAGGAACGAGCCGACAATAACCCCGCCGACCGTGGCGATGCCGAAGTTGATGGTGGCACCGGTAAAGGTCATCAGGTATTGCAGGCTTTCCCCCGCCGGTGAAACGAAGGTGAAGGAAAACAGCGGCGCGGGATTGAAATCGTCAGCGCCCAGAACCCCGGTTATCCACCAGCCCAGCGGGACCATGGCACCGACGATCAGGCCGCCAATGATGTTCCGAGGATGGTCGCGAAAGCCCGCGTCCTTGAAGCAATAGACCAGAAGGGCGCCGGCAAAGAGTGCGGTAAAGCCAAGCCGAAGGTCTTCCGCCTCGCCACCGATGGTCATGGCCAGGATGTCGATCATGCCTTGCGAGGCAAGCCCCATTTTAGCTAGGTCAATGTTGCTGAATGCTTCGAGCTCAACGCGGGCGAGGCCGACCAGGCCGCGTAATGTCATGTAAGCGAAGATGCCCATGACGATGACGACAATGATCGATTTAAGATTGCCGCCGCCGATTCGCACCAGGTTTTTGTTGGCGCAGCCACCGGCCATGGTCATGCCGAAGCCGAACATCAGGCCGCCGATAATGGCCCCAAGCCAGCCCAGATTCGTGGTCTGGTAGATGCTTTCGTACAAATCGACCAAGCCCAGGATGTGCAAGGTCTGGGCGCCGATAATGGCGACGGCCATAGCCAGTACCCACGAGCGGAAGCGCGCATAATCTCCCATGAAAACGATATCGGAGAGGGCGCCCATGGTGCAGAAATTGGTATGATTGGCAGTCGCGCCAAAGATGATCCCGGCGGCAAACCCGGCGATCCCGATAAGCGTCGTGATGGGCATTTCTTCCATGATTCCCCCCCTTGAAATAGGCATTTTTTAACCACCTACCATTTCCCCGCTCAAGCCTCGGGGTGCCTCAAGTTTAAGTCGGTAGGTTATCGAATATGTGCAGATATATAATATAATTTGGTGGCTTCGTATATTCGTTTCTTCTAAACTTATCGTGATGTGGCGCCTGGAACGTTAGTATAGATAGGCAACGTTCTTGTTTTTTGGTCGCTTCACAAGGAAGTGATGGAGACGTTCGGGGGTGTGTTCAATAAGTACTACCGCTCACTGTTGAACGGGGGTATATTAGTTAATTCTAATTGCTTAAAAAGACTCTTAAATAGAGCGTTTTTGCAGGAATACAGGGTATCGCAATTTTTTCTTTATTGTCGGGAGACTATTCAAATGAGTGCTGAGGGCGAAAACACAAAATCAATGTCGATCATCGTCACCAAAGGGACGCTTGATTGGGCATACCCGCCGTTTATTCTGGCGACCACCGCTGCTGCTATGGACGTCAAGGTGACCATGTTCTTCACCTTTTACGGCCTGCAATTGCTGAAAAAGAACCTCGATCATTTGCAAATTTCAACACTCGGCAATCCGGCCATGGAAATGCCGATGATGGGTATGCACATGACCATGCCGAACCTGATGTCGGCGATTCCCGGTGTCGATGCCATGTGCACGACGATGATGAAGAACCTGATCAAGAAAAAGGGTGTCGCTTCAATTCCGGAACTGCGCGAAGCGGCCATCGAATCCGACGTCCGGATGATCGGTTGTCAGATGACACTGGACTTGTTCGAATTAGACACCAAGGATCTGATTGATAACATTGAACTTGGCGGTGCCGCCACGTACATGGAAGGCGCACTCAAGTCTGATATCAACCTCTATATTTGATCGACGTTCGCGATGATGTCCTCAAGCAGGGTAAGGGTGGCTGGTAAGGATGAATGCAACTTCTTCCGACAAAACAGATTCCGGGGGCCAAAAGCCCTTTGATTCCGGGGGCCAAAAGCCCTTTGATTCCGGGGGCCAAAAGCCCTTGGACCGGCTTTTTAGCCTGTGCAATGTCGAGCAGCATGAGGAATTTGAATCGGAACGACGTTCCATGCGTCTGCATGGTCATTCGACGACAATCCGACTGGAGCGGGCCTATTGGACCGTTCTGGGGATTCTCGCCGCCGAGGAGGATATTACCGTCGCCGCCTTGGTGACACGCATTCACGACCACTGTCAGGTCGCCAATGACAAGAACCTGGCGTCTTGTCTACGGGTGGTCTGCTTGAAATACATCAATATCTGCACTTGATGAAACTCTAATATACGAATAGATTCTAACGACGTTTAACAGGAGAAATAGCTTATGACGACGACACTCGACACCAAGGGCATGAACTGTCCGCTGCCGATCCTTAAGGCCAAAAAAGCAATCAAGGAACTTGCTGACGGCGAGACCCTTCAGGTGCTTTCCACCGACCCCGGTTCGGTCAAGGATTTCGAAGCCTTTTGCCGCTCTACCGGCAATAGTTTGCTCGATAGCAGTGAAGCCGATGGTGTATTCACCTATATGATTAAAAAAGGCGCGTAATTCGTTGCCCTTAAAGGGTAATACGTATTTTTTAATGGGCCGGTTTCCTCTAAATGGAGACTGGCCCTGCGTCGTTAAGTGCGCTACGGACAGTGCAATTTCGGGACAATCCATTCGATGATTCTAGGCTCTGTTTTTCGACGCTCCGGGGTGGCTTTTGCGTTCATCGTGATGACCCTCACTGTGTCGCCAATTGGCAAAGCCTGGGCGGCGGAACTGGTCATGTTCGAAAGTGCAGGCTGCGAATGGTGTGAGGCCTGGAACACAGAAATCGGTGTCGTCTACGACAAAACCAGTGAGGCCAAAATAGTCCCCTTGCGCCGGGTCGATATAGATGACGACAGGCCTGCCGATCTGAAAAATCTGAACGGCCTGATGTACACCCCGACTTTTGTTATCATCGACGATGGCCGCGAAGTCGGACGCATCATCGGCTATCCTGGCGAAGATTTTTTTTGGCAACTTCTCAATGAAATTATTAAAAAAATATAGGTTCTTATGATGGCTCATAAATTCAGCGCACTTATTTTTACGGTTCTTGCGATGTCCCAGCTGCTTTCTTCGGCGCGTGCCGAGGAAAAACTGCTTAGCTATCAGGTCATGAACATGGACCTGGCCTTAAAAGTTGCTCAGGAAACCATGCGGGCGTGCCAGCAAGAAGGTTATCAGGTCAGCGTTGCGGTTGTTGATCGCTCCGGTGTTCTTCAGGTTCTCCTGCGCGATCAGTTGGCGGGAATTTTCACGCCTGATATTGCCGTGCGTAAGGCCCGCACGGCCTTGAATTTTCATACCGACACCGTCAATCTGCGGGAGCCGACGGAAAGCGGCAAAGAGGGCTCCGGAATCAGGCACGTCCCGGACGCCTTGATGGTGGCCGGTGGGGTCAGGGTCGAAGCGGCGGGAAGCGTTGTCGGTTCTGTCGGCGTTTCCGGTGCGCCGGGACCAAAAGCCGATGATGCCTGTGCCCGCCAGGGGATCGAAGCAAACGGCGATATCCTGAACTTCTAGTGGACGTTCATACCAGAGTGTGCCGTCCTCCCTTTGGGTGACAGTTTTCTATACATTCCACAGGGTTCCATGCTATTGAATCCATGGGATAAATGTGAAAATAGAGATTTGAAAGCCGCACTAATGACTGGGCAGCAAAAAAACAGTCCTGGTCAATCAGGAAAATCTGGCAAAAAAATAACAACAACGATGCCTGATGGTTCTGTTCCTGGGGTCGCCGACGACTGGGTGTTAGATCTTGTTGACGGTGCCAATGACCTGATTTGCCTGTGCCGTCATGGGCGTATTGCCTACATCAATGCCGCTGGCCTTGTGATGCTCAACCTGAAGTCGGCGAAACGGGCTGGCGGCCGCAATTTCGCCGATTTTTTGCATCCGGAATACCGTGATATTGTCGCTGAATTGTTGGCAAGTGGTTTCTCTGAGGATGAGCCAGTGCCGCTTAAAATGTAGCGCGGCCGTGAAATGGTCGTCGATGTGGAGATGGTTTTTTCCTTAGTCGGCAATCCAGAATCCGGCCTGATATCGATTCAGGCGCGTGACATCACCGAGAAATTGCGGGTCGCCGAAACCGTTATCAGAAGTGAAAACCGCTACCGGTCCCTGGTTGAAAGCGCTCTCGACCTGATTTGTGTTTGTGAAAATGGTGAAATCACTTTCATCAATGCCGCCGGTGCCGAAATCTTGCGTGAGAAAGATCCGACAAAACTGATCGGTCGCAAGCTGATAACCCTGTTGCACCCCGACTATCAGCCGATCATGGGCGACGGATTGCAGGGGCTTGCCGATGAACTTAAAAACCTTGCGGGGACCGGTTCTTCGATGCCTCTGAAATTTATCCGGGTCGATGGCGGCATTATTGATGTCGAAGTCGCAGTCATACCTTTCGGGGCACCGGGCGAAGACGCCTTCATGATCGAGGCCCGCGATATAACCCAGCGGTTGCGCTCTACAGAATCTTTACGTGAGCGTGAGCAACGCCTGAATGGCATTCTCAATACGGTTGCCGATGCCATCATTACCATCGATGACAAAGGGCTTATTCAATCATTCAATCCGGCGGCTGAAAATATATTCGGCTACAAGGTGCGGGAAATAATTGGTGAGAACGTCAAAATTCTGATGCCTGAACCCCATCATTCCAAACACGATAAGTATCTTTCCAATTACAAAAAGACCGGCGAGGCGAAGATCATCGGCCTGTCCAATCGTGAAGTAATGGGCCAGCGCAAGGATGGCTCTCTGTTTCCCATAGAGCTATCGGTCACTGAAATGCGACTCGGGCATATGCGTTTATATACTGGCATTATCAAAGACATCACTATCCGTAAAAACGCCGTCGAAGCACTACGCAAAGCCCATGATGAATTGGAAATCAGGGTCGAAGAGCGGACTTCCGAGCTAACCGATGAAATCGCCGTGCGTCGTAAAACCGAAGAAAAACTGCGCCTCGCCGCCGAGGTCATCGCCAATCTGACAGAAGCCGTTGTTATCGTCGATAAACGTTTCCGCACCACGGCGATCAATCCCGCTTTCTCCAGTATTACCGGCTACCGGGAAGTCGATGTTCTTGGCAAAATGCCGCCTTTCTACAAAGCCCTGAAGAAAGACAAAGAGCTTTACGAACGCATGTGGAATGAAATTAACGCGCATGGTCGCTGGGAAGGTGAGTTCTGGCAGAAGAAGAAAAACGGTAAGGAAATTGCCATCAGGCTGTCGATTTCTGTGATCACCGACGATGACGGTAAGGATTCCCAATTCGCCGCCGTGCTGACCGATATTACCAAACGAAAACAGGATGAAGAGCGCATCTACTATCAGGCCAACTACGATGCCTTGACGGACCTTCCCAACCGGGCCCTGTTCCATGACCGTCTGCACCAGGGGTTGGCGACGATGGGGCGTCTCGATCGCAGGTTGGGGCTTATGTTTATCGATCTCGATGGCTTCAAACTTGTCAATGATACCCTGGGACATGACGTCGGCGATTTGCTGTTGCAGGAAACGGCCGCGCGGTTGAGCAAATGTATTCGTTCGGGCGACACCGTGGCCCGCTTGGGTGGCGATGAGTTTACCGTCATTATGCCCAGCCTGGTCGATGCCCATCACGCGCCGCTGCTCGGCCAACGTATTCTCGACACCCTTGCCAAGCCGTACAACCTCAAGGGCCATGAATCGTTCATATCGGGCTCTATCGGTGTGACGATTTTCCCCGACGATGGAACGGAGGCCAGTGAGCTTATCAAGAATGCCGACAGCGCCATGTACCGGGCCAAGGAAATGGGCAAGGCCAACTACCAGTTTTTCACGCCCGACATGAACGCTGATGTGAAGGAACGTCTGGTCCTCAAGAATGGCCTGTCGAAGGCCTTGGAAAACGGTGAGTTCCAGCTTCACTACCAGCCAAAGCTAGAGATCGATACGAACAAAATTACCGGGGTTGAGGCCCTGATGCGTTGGCAGAGCGACAGGCATGGGCTTATATCGCCGGTCAAATTTATTCCCGTTCTCGAAGAAACCGGTATGGTCGTTGAAGTTGGCGAATGGGCCTTAAGGACGGCTTGTGAACAACACAAGACCTGGTTGGCCGAAGGATTGCCGCCTATTCGTATTGCCGTCAACCTGTCGGCCCGACAACTGCGAGAAGTGTCTTTCGTGCCGATGATGGTACGGGTTTTAAAAGAATGCGGTGTTAAGCCTGAAAGCCTGGAAATTGAAATCACTGAAAGCATGCTGATGACGGACTCGGCCAAGGCTATCGTTGCCTTGGGTGAACTGCACGAAATGGGCTTGCATGTGGCGATGGATGATTTCGGCACCGGCTATTCTTCGCTGAGTTATCTGAAGAAATTCCCCATCGATACGATCAAGATCGACCGTTCCTTTGTTGCCGATATTGCCACCGATGAAGATGATGCGGAAATCATCAAGACAATCATCAATATGGGCAGGACATTGAACCGCAAGGTCGTCGCCGAGGGGGTCGAGACTGCAGAGCAGATGTCCATTCTCAGACAGTACATGTGTGATGAAATTCAGGGTTATTTCTTCTGCAGGCCGCAACCTGCGGAAAAATTGACGTCGTTTTTGAAGATCCACTTCGCCGTTTAATATACCAACTCGTCTTCTTCGCCACCACTGGAGAGAACAATCTCACCGGCGTCGGCGAGTGCCTTGGCGCTTTGCACGACGAGTGCCTGTGCCTCATCGACATCTTTCAGGCGGACCGCACCCATGGCCTCCATATCTTCCTTCATCATCTTGCCGGCACGTTCGGACATGTTCTGGAAGAACAGTGTTTTGACCTCGTCGGAACCGCCCTTAAGAGCCATCGCCAACTGATCTTTCTCGACCTGACGCAGCAGCGTCTGGACACCGGCGTTATCGAGCCTTGAAAGGTCATCGAAGGTGAACATCAACGCCTTGATCTTTTCCGCCGATTCCCGGTTGCGTTCCTCAAGCCCGGTCATGAAGCGGGCTTCGGTGTTGCGATCCAGGTTGTTGAAGATATCGGCCATCATTTCGTGACTGTCGCGCCGCGCCGTGCGCGCCAGGTTGGTCATAAATTCAGTGCGTAAGGTTTTTTCGATATGGTCAAGGACTTCTTTTTGTACGGATTCCATCCGCAGCATGCGCATGATCACTTCCATGGAGAAGTTCTCCGGCAGCACGCCTAGGACGCGCGAGGCGTGATCGGATTTGATCTTGGAAAGCACCACGGCGACGGTCTGTGGGTATTCGTTTTTCAGGTAGTTGGCGAGGACCGACTCGTTGACGTTGCCCAGCTTGTCCCACATGGTGCGCCCGGCCGGGCCGCGGATTTCTTCCATGATCTGGTTGACGCGTTCTTCGGGCAGGGCCTGAAAGAGCAATCGTTCCGCAGAATCGTATGATCCGACGACCGAACCGCCGCCACCGCCGGAAAGTTGCTCGGCAAATTCAACAAAAAGCTGCTCGATGACACTGGAACTGATGCTGCCAAGGGTCGCCATGGTCTGCGACATGTCGCGAATTTCTTCGTCGTCCATCAACTCGAAAATATGCGCAGAATGCTCCTGGCCAAGCGCCAGCATGAAGATTGCCGCCTTTTGTTGACCCGATAGACTACGTAGTTCGTTCTTTGCTTTTGCCAAGGTGACGCCCAAACGATGATAGAATCAGTAAATTACAGAATAAATAGATCCATATACTGTCAGTATGGGTCAGGAAAGTTTAAAAATTATTTATATTGGTCTTTTGCCGACCTCGCTCCAACGGCACTTCATCCGTAATTCACCGGCGGTGTTGTCGACCACGGCAAGACAGGATTTTACGTTTTCCGGTGGGATCCAGACGGCAATGCGAATTTCGTACTGATCGTCGCGTGTTCCTGGCATGTTATCGGAATTTAGCCGAACAATGTTGGCGTTGAACTGGCCGAAAACTTCACAAAGTCTGGCGATCAGGCCCGGTCGGTCACCGCCTTGCAGGACGATGCGGTGGGTAATATGACCGGATTCGCTATGCACAGGTGAAAGCTCGAAGTTGCTAACGCTGATTTTTGCACCCTGCAATTCTTCAAGATCCGTCAGTTCTTTTTCCAGTTCCTCAAGTTCAAGGCTGTCGGGTAATTCGCAGACGGCCGTGAACTCGGCACCGCCGCCGAGAACGGCGAAGGTGGTGTCGCCCAGGTTGACGCCCTGGTCGTAAAGTTGACCAGAGACAGCCGATACAAGGCCTACTCGATCAGGGCAAATAATGGAAACCAGTGCAATTGAAGCCATGCCGGTATTGCTTTCATTAATAAGTCGCAAAGTATACTGCTGTTTAAATAATAACCATGATGGGGTCGTTTGTCAGTCTTCGAGTTGTATCAAGGAAAAATTGATGTTTCGTTTCGCTTTGCTGGTTTTTGTTTGGGGGCTGATTTGGGTCGGGCAGGGGGTTGCCCAACAGACGGCACCCGCGACACCCGAATTGCCGCCTCAACCGACAGTCAAGCCGATCCCTGTGCCGAGCGCGGACGATCAGGCCAAGGCGATGATGTTCCGCCACCCCAAGCAAGGCTATCTGATCGCCATTCCACCGGGTTCGATCGTCGAGCACCGCGACGCGGTCAGTGGTATCGCCATAAAATCACGAAAAGGTTATTTGATCACCCTGCAAACCAGTATCGCCAAAACCGGCACCCCGCTTCTCGAACTGATGTCCAGATTAGAACAACGCTATCTTGGAAACGGTCGCCCGTGGTCACGCAAGCTGGGCGGCCAACCGACAAAATTGGCAGGCCTTGTTGCCTATGAAGCGCAGTATGAAGGGGCTGGATCAAGGGTCCGTGTCGTCATTACCCGAGATAATAAATATGACTACGCCTTCATTTTTATAGCCCCGCCCCAGGAATTCAACAGATTGCATAGTTATTTTAATTGGGTGTTGCAAAGTTTTCGCCCGGCCCATGCCGGCGCAGATGGACAAGATTCCGCCGGCGGCAGTGATGGCCTTGTTGAAATGATGGCGGGAAAAGTGCGCCACTTCGAGGACAGCGGCCTGGGTTTTTCAATCGATTATCCGTATTCGTGGATGGTCGAGAAGGGCGCTGGCCAGTCTGTCGTTATCAGCGGTCAAAATGGAACGCCCGCTTATTATGCGACGATAAATATTCAGAATGTTCAACCGCCCGCAGGCAGTGTCAATATTACCCTGGCGACGCAAAATGTCGTCGCCACCTTGAAACGCCAGTTTAAGGAAGCAGATACGAATGTCCGCTTTCCAGGCCATGGTGCCTACCATTATTCAAAACAGGGGCAAATCCTTAACGGTCTTCAGTTCACTGTCGAATATGAAAGTGCGGGCAAGAAATTTAAACAATGGACGGTGGTTCTCGCCCGTCCTGAAAATGGTATAGTCCATGTCTGGTCTTATGCCGCCCCCGAAGATCGTTACGATCGTTATGGGGCGGTTGCGGGGCATATGCTCGAATCCTGGCAAATCAATGTTGGGAATTAGGGTCCACTTTTTTTACCTTTTTTAGGTATGGCGGGGCAGCCAAAACAAGGAGCGCAAGAATGTCGGATAGAGTTCTCGAGCGAAAAACATTTCAGGCCGGAGACAAGGTTTTCAAAGAAGGCGAAGAAGGCAATCAGGCTTTCATCATACAATCTGGTGAAGTTCAGATCGTCAAGAATGCCGGAGAAGAAAACGAAATCGTCCTGGCGACGGTCGGTCAAGGTGGCATCATCGGCGAAATGGCCTTGCTTGATAACAGCAATCGCATGGCCACCGCGCGGGTCTCTATCGGCGGTGCCGCCATTGTTATCAGCCGCCAGATGTTCGAAGCCAAAATGAAAAAAGCCGATCCATTCCTGCGCGGTCTGCTCAATATTCTTGCCGATCATGTGCGCAGGCTGTCGAAAGAAAAAACCTGAGAGTAATCTATAATTTCAATTTATTAACTTAACCAAGGATGAAGCCCGATGTTCGAGGGGTTTGAGAATGTCCGCGTCGCAACCGATGGGGCTGAAATCAATGTGTTGAAAGCCGGTAACGGTCCGCCTTTGCTGCTTCTTCACGGTTATCCGCAGACCCATGTCATGTGGCACAAGATCGCGCACCGTCTGGCCGAAAATTTCAGCGTCGTTATGAGCGACTTGCGCGGCTATGGCGATAGCTCCAAGCCAGATGGCGGGGACGGCCATGAAGGCTATTCAAAGCGGGCAATGGCGGACGATCAGGTTCAGGTCATGGCGCACCTCGGCCATGATCGTTTCCTGGTTGCCGGTCATGATCGCGGCGGCCGGGTGACCCATCGCATGGCCCTGGATCATCCTGAAAAGGTCCTGAAGGCGGCGGTGCTGGATATTGTTCCGACCCATAAAATCTTCAGCACCGTCAATCAAAAGGTGGCGAGCGGCTATTATCACTGGTTCTTCCTGATCCAGCCGGACGGGCTTCCTGAGGCGCTAATCGGCGGCGATCCGGAATTGTATCTGCGTCATAAAGTCGGCCATTGGAGCGCCAGCCTCGACGGTTTCACAGGTGAGGCCATGGCCGAATACATTCGCTGTTTTTCCAATCCAGAAACGATCCATGCCTCATGCGAGGATTACCGTGCCGCGGCGAGCATCGATATGGCGCATGACGAGGCCGATTTGGCGACCAAAGTTGCCTGCCCCCTGTTGGTCCTGTGGGGCAAGAATGGCTTGATGGACAGCAGCTACGATGTCCTGGAAACGTGGCGGGAACGGGCCAGTGATGTGCGCGGCAAGGCGATAAGTTGCGGCCATTTCCTGGCCGAAGAAAAGCCTCAGGAGACACTCGATGCCTTGCTCGATTTTTTCAATCATTGAGTTGCTTTCCCCAGGTCATTGGTGGATGGTGTCGCGATGAATGAAAATATTGAAAACATAGAAAACACAGAAAAACCCGCTGCCGTAAAACTCAGTTTTTCAGGACGTTTGCGGGCTTATTTCCTGGCCGGTGTGCTGATCACGGCGCCGGTCTCGATCACCTTTTATCTGGCCTGGTTGTTTATCAATTTCGTCGATGGCAAAGTGACGCCTTTGATCCCCCTGCATTATCGCCCGGAAGCCTATCTGCCATTCGCCACGCCGGGCCTCGGGCTGGTAATCGTCTTTATCGTTTTAACCTTGATCGGGGCGTTGACGGCGGGCTTTGTCGGCAGACTGTATCTGCGCACCAGCGAACGTTTGCTCAACCGTATGCCGGTGATCCGTGGTTTTTACGGGGCCATCAAACAAATATTGGAGACCGTTCTGGCACAGCAGTCCAATGCCTTTCGCGAGGCGGTGCTCGTCGAATATCCCAGGCGCGGCATGTGGGCTATTGCCTTCATCACCGGGCGGACCAAGGGCGAAGTGCAAAATCTGACGGAAGAAGAATGCATCAACATCTTCCTGCCGACGACGCCGAACCCGACTTCCGGGTTCTTGTTGTTCGTGCCCAAGAAGGAACTGGTGCCGCTTTCCATGAGCGTCGAAGAGGCCCTTAAGATGGTTATCTCGGGCGGTATCGTCACCCCGGAAGACCGCCGTTCGCTAGCCGAGCAAGCCATACCGCAGGTTTCCGCCGCGACCTATGAGGACATCGACGTGCTACGCGAAGGCCAGCGCACACCTGTTCTGGTGACAAAAGAGCCTTCTAAATCCGGTTAATCCGGCATCCCAGCCGATGCCAGCAAGGCGGCGTTGCCGCCCGACGCCGTGGTGTCGATACACAAGGCCCGCTCGATCAGCATCTGTCGCCAATCCGCCAGATCGTCGATCAGCGGCAGGATTGGCCCCTGACGGGCAGCCAGGGCAGCACGCACGGCGCGGTGGCACTCGCCGGTGCCTTCAAGGATAACACCGGCTAAATCTGGCGTGGTTTCGATGTCTTGCAAGGATATTGCCGTTCTCGTGACAAGCAGTCCGTTCGGCAAGCCAGCCCGAAAAAGTTCCACTTGATCCGTGCCAAAAACAACGGCGGCATTGCCAAGCAAAAGAGCCAGTGTCGCCTGTTTGAGGGCCATGTTGCCGTCGTCCAAACAAACGAACACGCCTCGGCCATGCAGGCTCAGTCGGTTGCTTTCCCCGGTCGGCCCTGCAAGGTCGATAGGCTCGGTCGAGAAATCTTTCAACGTTTCCAAAGATTCCAGGATGGCGGCGCGCGCGGTGCCTGAGCAGGCTTCCGCCGCGCGGCTGATGATGGCGGCGCGGTCTTTTGCCCGGTCCCACTTGTAGTGCGCGGATAAAGCCTGTGGGACAACTTTGCCAAGCTCACCCCCTGCGGTAAGCACGTTTTGGCAAACCGCGAGGTTTCGATTGCCGCTTTGGCTAAACCGAGCCAGATAATTTGGCCCGCCCGCCTTCGGGCCGGTTCCAGACAATCCCTCACCACCAAACGGCTGAACGCCGACGACGGCACCGATCTGGTTGCGGTTGACGTAGATATTGCCGACTCGCGCCTTGTCGCAAATGTCCTGAACCCGTTTGTCGACGCGGGTGTGAAGCCCCAGGGTCAGGCCGTAACCACGGGCGTTGATTGAGCTGACCAAGGCCTTGAGGTTTCCTGCCTCGAAGCGGACGACATGCAGCACGGGACCGAAAATTTCCTGTTCAAGCTCATTGATGTCCTGCAACCGGTAAGCCGCCGGATTGACGAAAAACCCGTGCTCGTTGTGATGGCCAATTTTGGCGATCAGGCGACCGTCTTGTTCCATCTTCTGGCAATGGGCTTCGATGCCCCCCCGCGCTTCTTCGTCGATGACCGGGCCGACATCGGTTTGCAAATCCCACGGATCGCCGATGCAAAGCTCATCCATGGCCCCCTTAAGCAAGACCAGAAGATTGTCGGCGATATCCGACTGCACGAAGAGCACCCTTAGGGCCGAACAGCGTTGCCCGGCGCTTTGGAAAGCGGCGGTGACGATGTCGCGTACGGCTTGTTCGGGAAGGGCGCTGGAATCGACGATCATGGCGTTCAGGCCGCCAGTCTCGGCGATCAGGGGGGCGTGCGGGTTGCCCTTGGTAGCCATGGCGGTGTTGATGAGGCGGGCGGTATCGGTGGAACCGGTAAAGCAGACTCCGGCAATGCGCGGGTCTGAACTCAATGGCCCGCCAACGTTGGGTCCATCACCGGGAAGCAGATGCAAAACGTCGCCGGGGATGCCCGCCTGATGCATTAATTCGATGGCGCGGGTGGCGATCAGTGGCGTTTGTTCGGCTGGCTTGGCGATCACCGCGTTGCCGCTGACCAGGGCGGCGACGATCTGACCGGTAAAAATGGCCAGCGGGAAGTTCCACGGCGAAATGCACACAAAAACCCCGCGTCCCTGACGCTGTTCTTCGGCGGCAAGGACTTGTGCGGCGTAGTAGCGACAAAAATCCACGGCCTCGCGCAGTTCTCCGACGCAATCGGGTAGGGTCTTGCCGGCCTCTCGGGCCGCCAGGGCCATCAGCTCGACGGCATGTTCCTCATAAAGACCGGCGATGCGCATAAGGCAGGCGGCACGCTCTTCAACGCTCGTTGAACGCCAATCCTGGGCAGCGCCGAGAGCCCGCTGCAAAGCCTCGGCGACCTGTTCGGGCGTTGCCTCACAAACCACGCCGACCACGTCGTCCGGATTGGCCGGGTTGCGGACATTGTGGCTTGGCCCGCTCTGAGCGACCCCGCCGATCAGCGGGGCGGCGCTCCATGTCTTGTTCTTGAAGGCATCGCGGCTTTTTTGTAAACGCGCCAGTTCGAGCGGATCGGCCAAATTCCAGCCACGCGAATTCTTGCGGGCGGGAGCGAACAAATCGGCGGGCAGGGGGATGTGTGGGTTAGCGATGGAGGCCAGCCCCTCGGCCACTGTAACCGGATCGCCAACGAGAACGGCTGGGGCGACGCTTTCATCGAGGACCTGATTGACGAACGATGAATTGGCGCCGTTTTCAAGCAAGCGGCGCACCAGATAGGCCAACAGGTCTTCGTGCACGCCGACCGGTGCGTAGATGCGGCAACGTCGGCCATGTTGTTTGCGCAAAAGCTCAAACAGGCTTTCGCCCATGCCGTGCAGGCGCTGAAACTCATAATCTTCGAAATCACCGGCCATTTCCAGGACCGCCGCTACCGTGTGGGCATTGTGGCTGGCGAATTGCGGATAGAGTCGCTGTGAACACTCAAGCAGACGACGCGCACAAGCCATGTAGGATATGTCTGTCGAGACCTTGCGGGTGAACACCGGGTAACCATCAAGGCCCTGTTCCTGGGCGATCTTGATTTCACTGTCCCAATAGGCCCCCTTGACCAACCGCACCATGATCTTTCGATCAAGGCGTGTGGCCAGGTCGTTAAGCCAGTCGATAACGGGCAGGGCGCGCGGCATATAGGCCTGAACGACGACGCCGAAACCGTCCCAGCCCTTCAGGTCCGGGTTGGCTAGAGCCGCCTCGATGATATCGAGCGATAAATCGAGCCGGTCGGCTTCCTCGGCATCGATGTTGAACCCCATGTTGGCGTTTTTCGCCAAAAGCGCCAGGCTCGACACCCTTGCCGTAAGTTCCGCCACGGCGCGCCCGCGCTGACTGAATTGATAACGCGGATGAAGGGCCGAGAGTTTCACCGAGATACCGGGATTGCGCCGTGTGTCGTCATGCTTGCAGTGTTTCGCCAGCGCCGTGATGGCACTTGAGTAGCTCAGGAAATAGCGCCGGGCGTCGGCGGCCGTGTGGGCGGCTTCCCCCAACATGTCGTAGGAATGGGTGTAGCCTTTGGCTTCATTGTCGCCAGAGCGTTTGACCGCCTCGGCAATGTCGCGCCCCAAGACGAACTGATGGCCGAGTATGCGCATGGATTGGCCGACGGCGTTGCGGATCACCGGGTCGCCGATGCGTTTGATCATCGAGCGCACGGTCCCGGCAATGTCCAGTTGTTCTTCATCTTCCGGCGCGATGACCTTGCCCGTCAGCATCAGCGCCCAGGTCGAGGCATTGACCAGCGGTGAACCCGATTGGCCCAGGTGTTTGCCCCAATCGGCGGGGGCGATCTTGTCCTGAATGAGGGCGTCCATGGTCAGATTGTCGGGGACCCGCAAAAGCGCCTCGGCCAGGCACATCAGGGCGACGCCCTCACTGGTGCTCAGGCCGTATTCGGCGAGGAACGTCTCCATCATGCCGGGCTGCTTGGCCCGGCGCAGTTCATCGACCAGCCCGGTCGCTGTCTCCTCAATGCGACGACGCGCCCCCTGGTCGAGCTTCATGGCCGGGATCAACTGCTTGATTGTTTGTGCCTCGTCGCACAAATAGGCGGTACGGATCGCGGTGCGGTACTTATCAGACATAGCGGCTTCCTCGGCTAAAGGCACGGTACCGGAGAGTGACTCAAAAGGCGAAGATTGTGTGACTTTTTTTATCTGCGAATATGATCATATCGTCTATATAAACGGTAAATATATGACATAAAGACCAGTCAACAATAATTAGGCAGTAAAATGGACAAGATAGACGCAAAAATCCTGGACGCCTTGCAGGACGACGCCCGGATGACCATGACCAAACTTTCGGCCCGCGTCGGCTTAAGCAAGACACCGTGCCTCGAGCGCGTGCGCAGGCTTGAAGCAGCCGGGGTCATTCGCGGCTATCACGCCGTGCTTGATCCCGAAAGCCTGAACGCCGGGCATGTCGCGTTCGTCCAGGTGACCCTTGGGGACACCACCAGTCAGGCCCTCAATGAATTCAATATCGCCGTCAAAAAGCTTGCAGCCGTTCAGTCCTGCCACATGATTGCCGGCGGTTTCGATTACTTGCTGAAGGTGCGCACGGGTAACATAGGCTCCTACCGCCACGTCCTGGGCGAAGGCATCGCCAAACTACCGCACGTCCAGCAAACCAGCACCTTCGTCGTCATGGAAACGGTGATAGACAGCATGGTTGTGCCGGTGCCCGGCAGCAAATAGCCCTTAATTTCAGTAGATTATCCAAATTATGATCGCTATCATAACGTGTTCACTGGCTCTATATCATGGGGCAGTACAATAATTTTTTTTAGGACCCCATCGATGGACGCTTCCTACTTTTCAGATTTTTCAGTTTTTGCGATTGTCTTCGTTATCTTTGCCTTGTTTATGGTCTTCAAGGGGGTCAAAACGGTGCCTCAGGGTTACGAATATACGATCGAACGCTTTGGTAAATACACCCGGACATTAGCCCCCGGATTACATTTGATCATACCGCTCGTCGATAAAGTCGGTTCGGAAATGAACATGATGGAACAGGTCCTTGACGTGCCTTCCCAAGAAATCATCACCAAGGACAACGCCATGGTCACCGTCGATGGCGTCGTCTTTTTCCAGATTCTCGATGCTGCCAAAGCGTCCTATGAAGTCCGCGATCTGGAGCGGGCAACCTTGAATCTGACGATGACCAATATCAGAACGGTGATGGGATCCATGGACCTGGATGAATTGCTGTCCCAGCGTGACCAGATCAATACCAGACTTCTTAACGTCGTCGATGAAGCGACCACCCCATGGGGTGTGAAAATGACGCGCATTGATATCAAGGATATCTCGCCACCGCTCGACCTGGTCGAATCCATGGGTCGGCAGATGAAGGCCGAGCGCGACAAACGGGCGTCCATCCTGGAAGCCGAAGGCCAGCGACAGTCGGAAATTCTTAAGGCCGAGGGACTAAAACAGGGCGCAATTCTTGAGGCGGAAGGACGGCGCGAGGCGGCGTTCCGCGATGCCGAAGCCCGTGAACGCGAGGCCGAAGCCGAAGCCAAGGCGACGACCATGGTGTCGGATTCCATTAGCAATGGAGATATCCAGGCGATCAATTATTTTGTCGCCCAGCGCTATGTCGAAGCCATCAAGGAAATTGCCTCGGCGCGCAATCAGAAGGTCATTATGTTGCCAATGGAATTGACGGGTATAGTTGGTTCTCTTGCCGGGATCGGTGAATTGGTCAAATCCACCTTTGCCAAGGATTCCGGCGCTCCGCAGGCCGGACCTTGGGAACCCAAGGAGTAAACGCCAATGGAACCCGCAGATATTAGTGAATTCCTGAACAACCTGTCGTATTGGCATTGGCTGATTGTCGGGCTTGGTTTCGTCATTTTGGAAATGATCCTTCCTGGGGTCGTTTTCTTGTGGGTCGGCATCGCCGCCATTCTCACCGGCCTAATTCTGGGAGTTCAACCGGAATTACATTGGGAAGCACAAATGCTGATATTTGCCGTCTTGTCGGTTATCAGCAGCGTTGCCGGGCGTATGTGGGTATGGAACCGGCCAACCCAAACGGACCAACCGCACCTCAACCGGCGCGGCCATCAATATATCGGCCGCAAGTTCACCCTCGATGAGCCCATCGAGAACGGAATTGGCAAACTAAAGGCCGATGACAGCAGTTGGCGGATCAGTGGCGACGATGCCCCCGCCGGCACGAGAGTCGAAGTGACCGGCGTCGATGGCGCGACTTTACAGGTGAAGTCACTTAGCTAGCCCGAGCGCAAATAGCGCACGGCGGCGTCGCGTTCGAACAGGTAGAGCAGGGTTCTTAGCGCCTTGCCGCGCGGACTTTCCAGGTTTGGGTCTTTATTAAGGATCAGTTTGGCGTCGTCTCTGGCCGTTGCCAGCAGGTCGACGTGGGCGGCCAGGTCGGCGAGGCGGAAGTCGGGCAGGCCGCTTTGGCGGGTGCCGAGCAGTTCTCCGGCGCCGCGCAGTTCCAGGTCTTTTTCGGCGATAATGAAGCCGTCGTCGGTGTCGCGCATGATCTCCAACCGGTCATGGGCGGTTTTCGTCAGCGGTTCCTGAAACACCAGCAAGCAGTTCGAAGCCTTTAGGCCCCGACCGATGCGACCGCGCAACTGGTGCAACTGGGCCAGACCGAAGCGTTCGGCGTGCTCAATAACCATGACCGTGGCTTCCGGCACATCGACACCGACCTCAATTACCGTCGTCGCCACCAGTACGTCGATGTCGCCAGCGGCGAAGGCGGCCATGACCTTGTCCTTTTCCGGTCCCTTCATGCGGCCATGGATCAGGCCGACACCCTCGCCAAACATTTGCCGAAGGCTGCGGTGACGGTCTTCGGCGGCGGCGACGTCGAGAACTTCCGATTCCTCGATCAACGGGCAGACCCAGTAGGCGCGGCCACCGTCATCGATCCGTCGTTTGACCGCCGCGACCACGTCGTCGAGGCGCGTAAGGGCAATCGTCGTCGTCTTGATCGGCTGACGGCCCGCCGGTTTTTCCAGCAGCCGCGAGACATCCATGTCGCCGTAGGCGGTCAGCATCAGGGTCCTGGGGATCGGTGTCGCCGTCATCACCAGCACGTTGACGGCCTGACCCTTGGCCGCCAGGGTCAGGCGTTGATGGACGCCGAAGCGGTGCTGCTCGTCGATCACCGCCAGGCTCAGGTCGGCAAATTCGACATCGTCCTGAAACAGCGCGTGGGTGCCGACGGCGAGGTGGGTCTCGCCGCTTTTCAGGCTTTCCAGTATGGCCTGACGTTTTTTGCCCTTTTCGCGCCCGGTCAGCAGTTTGACTTCAATCCCGGCGGCTTCGGCCAGTGGTTCGATAGTCGCCAGATGCTGGCGGGCGAGGATTTCCGTCGGTGCCATCATCACCGCTTGCGTCCCGGCCTCGACAGCCGCCAGCATGGCCAGCAAGGCGACGACCGTCTTGCCGCTGCCGACATCGCCCTGCAGAAGCCGCAACATGCGGGTATCCGAGCCCATATCGTCGCTGATTTCGCTAAGCGAGGTTTGCTGTGACGGCGTCAAGGAGAACGGCAGGGTGGTGAGAACCTTGTCTTGCAGGCTGCCGTCGCCACGGATACCGCGCCCCGCCGTTTTATGCATGTGCAGCCGCATCAGCGACAACGCCAGCTGGTTAGCCAACAGCTCGTCATAGGCCAGACGCTTGCGGGCAGGGCTGGTCGGGTCGAGGTCGTACTCGCTGTGCGGGGCGTGCGCCTCAATCAGTGACTCTTTCCAGGACTTCCATTTGTTTTGGCTGAAAAACGCCGGGTCTTGCCATTCTGCAAGCTCCGGCACTCGCTCCAGCGCCCCGGCCATGGCCTTGCCTAAGACTTTCAGCGAGACCCCGGCGGTCAACGGGTAGACCGGTTCGACGGATTTCAGTTTGTCGATTTCCGCTAGCGTGCCGATGCGATCCGGGTGGGTCATCTGGATTTCCCCGCCGAAGCGCTCCAGGGTGCCGCTAACTACGCGGGTTTCGCCCTCTGGCAGGGTTTTGTTCATGTAATCATCGTGGGCATGGAAGAAAACCAGCACCAACGTGCCTGTGTCGTCTGATGTTATGATCTTATAGGGCAGCCGCTTATTGGCCGGTTTGATGTGTTTATCGACGCTTACTGTCAGGGTCGCGACCCGTCCAGGCAGGGCATCGGCGACGCTGGGCGCGTAGCGGCGGTCAATCAGGCCGCTTGGCAGGTGCCAGTAAAGATCGACAATGCGCGGCCCGCACAAGTTCTCCAGGCCCGTGGCGATACGCGGACCGATGCCCTTAAGGCTGGTCACCGGTTCGAACGGGGGATAAAGAATTTCAGGGCGCATATGCTTCTAACTGGCTGACATCTGATGATTAAACGACTATACCCCAGTGGCAAATTATAGGAGTCCCAAAAGTGGAAGCCAGACGCAAACAACTGCTGTTCCGCAGTCATCACTGCGGCATGAAGGAAAACGACATCCTGCTAGGGCGTTTTGCCGACCGCTACATTACCGAATTGAGCGACCAGCAGCTCGATCAACTGGATAATCTGATGCAACAGAATGATATCGATGTGATGAACTGGATTATCGGCAAAACGCCGCTTCCAAAAGCTTTCGATAACGCTCTGATGACTTTGATTCAAAGATTCAACAAAACGGCGTAAGTGCTTGCAAAAGATTCAAAAAAATCTGTCCGCCCCCGGCCTCATCGAGGTCTCCGGCGCACCCGGCGGCTTCGACGCCCTGATCCTCGCCGAGGTCATCGGTTCGGGTGCCAACACCGGTGTTTTCGTCGCCCGTGACGATATCCATTTGGCTCGTATGGCTGAAGCCCTGGCCTTCTTCGCCCCAGATATCGAGCGTCTTGAATTTCCGTCCTGGGATTGCCTGCCTTACGACAGGTCTTCCCCGAACAGCGCCATCGTCGGCCAGCGCATCGACAGTCTCAGCCGTTTGCTCGAGGAAAGCGCCGGACCGCGCGCCTTGTTGACCACGGTTTCGGCGCTTTTGCAGCGGGTCGTGCCGCGCGACGCCTTTGCCGGGGCGACATTGAGCGCCCGCAGTGGCGACCACCTTGAGCCTGACGCCTTGATCGCGTTTCTTGTCGCCAACGGCTACGGGCGCTCCGAAACGGTGATGGAAGCCGGTGAATTCGCCGTGCGTGGCGGCATCGTCGATGTCTTCCCATCGGGCGGCGAGCACGGCTTGCGCCTTGATTTCTTCGGCGATGAGCTCGATAGCATCCGGACCTTCGATCCCATTGATCAGCGGACCATCGGCAAGCAGGAGCAGTTTGTCATCAGGCCGATCAGCGAGGTTCCTTTAAGCGAGGCGGCGCAATCGCTGTTTCGTTCGGGCTATCGCGGCCTTTTCGGCACCGCCGGTAGCAACGATCCCTTGTACGAGGCGGTTTCCGCCGGTCACCGCCACATCGGCATGGAACACTGGCTGCCGCTGTTCCACGAGAAGATGGAAACCCTGCTCGACTACGTGCCGGATGCCCCGGTGCTGCTCGATCACCAGTGGCAGCAAGCCCTCGATGCACGGCTTGACCTTATCGGCGAATATTACATTGCCCGCAAGGTTATCGCCGATGGCAAGAACCCTGACGGCGTACCCTACCTGCCGGTGCCACCCGAGACGCTGTTTCTCGATCACGCCGGTTGGGACAAGCAATTGGCCAGCCACGCGGTTTGTCGGTTGTCGCCCTTTGCTGCCCCCGAAAGCGCAGGCGAAGACGGCGTCCGGCGCGTCCATATGGGTTGCAAGGCCGGTCGCGACTTCGCCGAAGCCCGGTTAAGTTCGGAACTGAACGTTTTCGACGTGTTGGCCGAGCATCTGGCCTATCAGCAGCAACAGGGCCGCCGGGTGTTGCTTGCCGGCATCACCCGCGGTTCGCTGGAGCGCCTGGAAACGGTCATGCGCGAGCACGGCATCAGCGGCCTGGCCCGTGTCGACAACTGGCAGCAGGCGCAAGACTTAAGCCCGAAGGCGGTGGCCCTGGGTGTGGTCGGCGTCGATCATGGCTTCGTCACCGACGATCTTTGCGTTATCGGCGAACAGGATATCCTCGGCGACCGCCTGAGCCATGCGGCGAAACGTAAAATCAGACCGGAAAACTTCATCGCCGAGGCCTCCAGCCTGCACGCTGGCGATCTGGTGGTCCATGTGGAGCACGGTATCGCCCGCTATGACGGGCTCGAGGCGATCAATGTATCGGGCGCGCCGCACGATTGCCTGCGGCTGCTCTACGACGGCGGTGACAAGCTGTTTCTGCCGGTCGAAAACATCGAACTGATCTCGCGCTATGGCTCGGAATCCGCCGGTGGCCAGTTGGACAGGCTCGGCGGCGCCGGATGGCAGGCACGCAAGGCGCGGATGAAAGAACGCATCAAGGGCATGGCCGAGGATTTGATCAAGGTCGCCGCCGCCCGGGCGCTGTTGAGCGCCCCCCGTATCAACCCGGACGAAGGACTCTACGATGAATTTGCCGCCCGTTTCCCCTATGATGAAACCGACGATCAGCGCGCCGCCATCGAAGATGTTCTTGGCGATTTGTCCGGCGGCATCGCCGCCGACCGCCTGATTTGCGGCGATGTCGGCTTCGGCAAGACGGAAGTTGCCTTGCGTGCCGCCTTCGTCACCGCGATGAGCGGCAAACAGGTCGCCGTGGTCGTGCCGACGACGCTTCTGTGCCGTCAGCATTTCCAGAACTTCCATGAACGCTTCAAGGATTTCCCCGTCCGCGTCGAACAGATATCGCGCATGGTCACTCCTAAAAATGTCGATGCGGTCAAAAAGGGCATGAAAGCGGGGACCGTCGATATCGTCATCGGCACCCACGCCCTGTTGGCCAAGGATGTCGGTTTTCGCGATTTGGCGCTGCTCATCGTCGACGAGGAACAGCATTTCGGCGTCAGCCATAAGGAACAACTGAAAAAGCTGAAGGCCGACGTCCATGTCCTGACCCTGACGGCGACGCCGATCCCGCGGACCCTGCAACTGGCCCTGACCGGGGTCAAGGAAATGAGCATTATCGCGACGCCGCCGGTCGATCGTCTGGCCGTCCGCACCTTCGTGCTGCCGTTTGATCCGGTGGTCGTGCGCGAGGCGATCATGCGCGAGCGTTTCCGCGGCGGTCAGAGCTTCTACGTCTGCCCGCGGGTCGCCGATTTGGGGCCGCTGGCCAAGCGTCTCAAGCAACTGGTGCCCGAGGTCAAGTTGATCACCGCGCACGGGCAGATGACGCCGAACGACCTGGAAGACGCTATCAGCGCCTTTTATGACGGCAAATACGATGTTCTGCTGGCGACCAACATCATCGAGTCGGGCATCGACATGCCGCACGTCAACACCATGATCATCCACCGTGCCGACATGTTCGGCCTGGCCCAGCTTTACCAACTGCGCGGCCGGGTCGGGCGATCGAAAATCCGTGCCTATGCCTATCTGACCCTGCCGGAACGCAAAAAATTGACGGCTGCGGCGGAAAAACGCCTGGAAGTGATGCAGACTCTGGATAACCTGGGGGCCGGGTTCACGCTGGCCAGTCACGATCTCGACATTCGCGGGGCCGGTAATTTGCTCGGTGACGAGCAATCCGGCCATATCCGCGAAGTCGGCATCGAACTTTACCAGCAGATGCTCGAGGAAGCGGTGGCCGAGGCGCGTGGCTTGGGTGACGGCGCCGGACTCGAGACCGATTGGAGCCCGCAGATCGGCATCGGTACGCCTGTGTTGATCCCGGAAAACTACGTCGCCGACCTGAATGTCCGCATGGAACTTTACCGCCGCCTGTCGCGTCTGATTGAGGCCCAGGAGATCGAGGCCTTCGCCGCCGAATTGATCGACCGTTTTGGCTCGCTTCCTGACGAAGTCGAAAACCTGCTGGCCATCGTCGCGGTCAAGCAACTGAGCAAGCGGGCAGGGGTCGACAAGGTCGATGCCGGGCCGAAGGGGGCAGTGCTGTCGTTCCGCAACAACGAATTCGCCAATCCGGGCGGGCTGGTCGCCTTCATCAGCGATCAGGTCGGCACCGCCAAACTGCGGCCCGATCACAAGCTCGTCCTCATGCGTGGTTGGGAAACCCCGAAAGAGCGTCTCGCCGGAGTCCGCCTGCTGATGCGCGACATCGCCAAGATCGCCGAGGCTTAAGCCGTCATGAGCAAACAGAAAACCTATGACCGCATCGCCCGGCTTTATGACATTCTCGACCTGCCTTTCGAGCATTTCCGCTACAGGCCGGTGCGGCAGGTGATGTTTGATGGCTTGAGCGGCGATCTGCTCGACGCCGGGGTCGGCACCGGGCGCAATTTTCCCTACTATCCGAAGGACTGCACGGTCACCGGCATCGACTTAAGCCCGCCCATGCTGGGCCGCGCCCGCAGCCGTAAAAGAAACCTTGGTACAGTTGTTGAACTTTTCCAGATGAACGTGCTGGAGCTGGAATTTCCTGACGCATCTTTTGACAGTATCGTCTCGACCTTTCTGTTTTGCGTCCTCGATAACGACCACCAGCAAGCGGCCCTGGAGCAACTGTGCCGGGTCTGCCGCCCCGGCGGCACCATCCACATTCTCGAATACGCCATTTCGGAAAATCCGTGGCGGCGTTTTATCATGAAGCTGTGGGCACCCTGGGTCCGCTTCGCCTACGGCGCAGAATTCAACCGCAACACCGAACAATACCTGGAAGCAGCAGGGCTAGAACTGTTGGAAAAACAGTACCTCTACAAGGACATCATCAAACTTTTGACGGTGCGACCGGCTTAAAACTCTCCCTCGGCCATCGCCGCGTCCAACATGCGGGCCAGGACGTTTTCTTCTTGGGCTCCGGATATCACCATGTTTTCGTTGAACACGTAGGAGGGCACGCCGTTGATGCCCAGACGGTGGGCGTGGGCGTTGGCGTCGTAGATTTCGGCGATGCCTTCGTCGCTTTCAAGGTGGCCGGTGACGGCGCTGCCATCAAGCCCCAGGCGGGTGGCGATGGTGGCCAGCACGTTGATCTCGCCGATATTCAGGCCCTCGACGAAATAGCCTTCGAACAGGGCCTCGACGGCGGCTTCCGCCTTGCCTTCCTGGGCCGCTAGACGGACCAGCTTGTGCGCGTCGATGGTGTTGGGGGTGTGGCGGATGGTCTCGAAATTAAAGCCGATCTCGACGGAGAGGCCGACATCGGCGATGGCCCCGTAAATGCGCCCGATACGGCTTTCGGAGCCGAACTTGCCGGTCAGATAGGCGTTGCGGTCGATGCCGGCGGCGGGCAGTTCCGGGTTGAGCAGGAAAGGTCGCCAGTTGATGGTCGGGCCAAGTCCGTCGCGTTTAGCCAGCATTTGCTCGAGGCGACGCTTGCCGATGTAGCACCACGGGCAGACGGCGTCGAAAATGAAATCAATCTGCATTTTGGATTAATCCAGGTTGGCCCGCGCCCTGTCGATCAGGGTATCGGTGGTGTCGCCTTTTTCGATCCCGGCAATGCCGAATTCAACGGAAATGCTGACCGGCTGATAGACCTCACGCAAGGAAAAATCGGTGTAGGCCAGGACCCCGGCGATGCGGTTCATGACGTAAAGCGCTTCCTCATAGGGGGTGTCGGGCAGGGCGATGCAGAAATCGTGGCCGGTGTAGTGGGCGACCATGTCTTCGACCCGAACCATGGCGTTGATCCATTGCGGCAACTGCCTGAGCAAATGATCGCTGGCGTCGTCGCCGAACTGGGCTTTGACGCCGGGTGCGTCGGGGAACGAAAAAAACACCAGGGTTAAATGCTTGTCCCTGACGCGCGCTGCGGCGACCAGGGCTTCCAGATGCGCCCGCATGTAGTCAAAGGTATAGGTGCCGGTGCGCGGATCGGTGGTTTCCTGGCTCATGGTTGTGGCCATCGCCTGACGGATCAGCCAACGGCTCTGTTGGCGGGCGCCGAGAATGCGCAGGGCGGCGTAAAGTTCGCCGTCCACGGCCCTTCTCGAGAGCACCCTTGTCGCGCCACCGCGCAGGGCCTCAGCCTGGTCAATGCCCCCTTCGTGCGGGTTAATCAAGACCACCGGCATATTGAAAAGCCTGGGGCTCAAGCGGATTTGATTGCACAGGTCCATGGCCTGCTCGGCGCTGACGCTTGAGCCGACTTCGTCGATGGCCAGAAAGCAGGCATCGAAAAACGGATTCGTGCTTAATAAAAGATTGGCAGTAAAGGCATTGGGCGTACTCGTGATGGCGCATGTGTCGCCCGTGGTGCGCTTCAACGCTTCGACTTCACCCAGGTCGCGACCGATCTGCAGCAATTCAAGCTTCGGCAGGGCTGTCTGAGGGGCTAGCGGTTCGACGTCGCTGCCAAAACGTTTCGTCAGCGCTAGTCGTTCGGCCAGTTCGCGGCGCATGGTGGCCAGCCGCAGCAACGGCATCAGGCGGGGCCGCATGTCGTCGAAGTCCGCGGGTTCGGTGAAAATTTCATCGACGCCGATCTCGACGGCCTTGGCAAATTGCTGTTCGGACCCATCGGCCCCGAAGACGACCACCGGCATGCCGCCGTTGTCTACATTGACGACCATATTTGCGGCCAATTCCATGCCGTCAAGGCCGTCTGCACAAAGGTCAATCAGGGCCAGGTCGGGTTGGCCGATGCGGGTCTCTTCGAGCAAACCGGCGGCGCTGGTACAGCGAGTCGCCTGAAAATCATTGGCCGACAGGGTCGCAGCCAGATCGTCAAGACGCGGACCGCTGCTGCCGGCAATCAGGACATTGGCTAGACGGCTCACGGTTTTGGCATATCCGTTTAAAAATGGTTGGAACGATGCGCAGGCCCCTGCACATTGAAAAAAACATTATGGAGAAAAAGCGCGCAGGAGGAAAGGGCGGATAAAATTGCCTGCTCAGGCACGGCAGAATGGCCTCAGGCCCTCGATAGAATCGATGTAATTTCTCGTTGATTCGAATGGATATTGGAGTGATATGGATTTACAGCGTTGATATTTTATTCATTATTACCAGTGTATTATTACGATAGATAAGCTTTTGCTGTTGTTTTGCGGCAGACGGATGTACTGTTCGCAGGTGCAATATCGCATGTGCAATATTATTGTTAAACAAGGCGCCGATAAAGATGCTCTATCACGCTTATGAACTGACCCACGCGACCCTGGCGCCACTTAAGGTGCTGTCCGAATTAGGTCAGAAAATTAACTCCTCTATCTACAACCCGCTCGCCTATACGCCCCTGGGCCGCTCCATGGCGGCATCGTGCGAGCTCTTCAACCGGATGACCCGGCGTTACGGTAAACCGAAATGGAATATCGAGACTGTGAGCGTCAACGGCAAGAGCGTCGATGTTGAGATTGATATCCAGTTGTGTACGCGGTTTTGCAATCTTATTCACTTTCGTCGCGACCTGCCAAAGGCGCAAGCCAAGAAACATCCCAAGGTGTTGTTGGTTGCCCCGCTTTCGGGCCACTACGCGACGCTGTTGCGCGGCACCGTCGAGGCGATGTTGCCCGAGCATGATGTTTATGTCACCGACTGGCACGACGCCCGCTTGATGCCGCTGTCCTTCGGTACTTTCGATCTTGATGACCATATCGATCTGATGATCGACTTCATGCGTCACCTTGGTCCCGACCTGACTGTTATCGCCGTCTGTCAACCGGCCGTTTCGGTGCTTGCGGCAGTGGCGTTGATGGCGGCGGAAAATGACCCCATGCAGCCGCGCGCCATGGTCTTGATGGGCGGTCCGATCGACACCCGCGAAAACCCGACACAGGTTAACAAGCACGCCGAAACCAAAGATCTGGCGTGGTTCGAAAATTCGGTGATTTCCCGTGTCCCGTTCCCGCTGGTCGGGGCCATGCGCAAGGTTTATCCCGGTTTCGTCCAATTGACCGGTTTCATGACCATGAACCTGGACCGCCACATGCAGGCCCATGTCGGGCTTTACAATCATCTCGTCGAAGGGGATGGCGATTCGGCGGATCAGCACCGGGAATTCTACGACGAATACCAGTCGGTGATGGATCTGCCGGCAGAGTTTTTCCTGCAAACCATCGAGACGGTTTTCAAGGAACATCACCTGCCCAAGGGCACCATGAAACATCGCGAGCGGCGCGTTGACCCGTCGAAAATCAAGAAGACGGCGCTGATGACTGTCGAGGGTGAAAAAGATGACATTTGCGGCATCGGCCAAACCAGTGCCGCCCACAAATTGTGTAAAAACTTGCCAGACGATAAAAAACTGCGTCATGTTCAGTTGGGCGCGGGCCATTACGGGGTTTTCAATGGCAAGCGCTGGAAAACCGAAATCCAACCCCGTATTGCCGAGTTTATTCGTAAGGCCTGAGTATGAAGAGTTATCGGATTGCCGCCATTCCCGGTGACGGTATCGATAACAAAACAACTACCGAGCTGGTCACTGATGCCGTGGCCTTGGCCATTCGCAACCTTGGCCATTCGCAGTTCCAACGATTATTGCTTTTGCACTGATACTTTCAACGGCTATCAAATTTTTTAGCTATTTCTGGTAAATTATTCGATTTTTTGTAAAATATATTGAACACTTGGCCTGTTTGATAGACAGTCAGGATTATATTTTTACAAAGAGCAATCCGATGACTGAATTCCCGACGTCCTATTACGCCGCCAGCGCCAATGACGATACCCGCCACCCTGAACTCGAAGGTGATGCGCGTGCCGATGTTTGTGTTATCGGCGGCGGTTTCACCGGCGTCATGGCCGCCTTGCACCTGGCCGAACGCGGCTACGATGTTGTTTTGCTGGAGGGCATGCGCATCGGTTGGGGGGCGTCTGGCCGCAACGGCGGGCAAATATGTACTGCCTACAATAAATCCATGGGCGACATCGAAAAGCTGCTCGGCAAAGAAGGCGCGCAGGCCATGTGGGATGTCGAAGTGGCTTCCAAGGACTTGATCCGCGAGCGGGTCGCCGCTCACGACATCGATTGCGATTTGCACTGGGGATATCTGCACGCGGCGACGAAACAGAGCCACATGGCCTGGGTTAATGAAACCCGGGACGAATGGCAACGTTACGGCTACGAGGACACCGCCGTCCTCGACAAGGCCGAACTTGAACAGCGCCTCGAGTCGACGGCCTATCACGGTGCCTTGTGGGAGGGTAACGCCGGCCATATTCACACCCTGAATTACAATCTTGGCCTGGCCCGCGCGGCAGTGGCGGCCGGGGTTCGCATTTTTGAAGACAGTCAGGTCGTCAATATCGCCAAAGGACCGACACCGGTGGTCAAAACGACCAAGGGCAGCGTCACCGCTAAATACGTGGTCGCCGCGGGAAATGCCTATTTGGGTGACCTGTTGCCACGGCTCTACCACCGGGTGATGCCGGTCAGCAGTTTTATTCTGGCCACCGCACCGCTTGGCGAAAACCGCGCGCGGGCGCTTATCCGTGATGATGACGCGGTTTCTTCAAGCACCAACATCGTCGATTACTTCCGCCTGTCGGCAGATGGTCGCATGTTGTTCGGCGGGCGCGCCAATTACAGCGGCTACGAGCCTGCCGACCTGTTTTCCTATATGCGTCCGCGGATGCTCAAGGTTTTCCCGCAATTGGCCGATGCCGAACTCGATTATTGCTGGGGCGGCAAGCTGGCCATTACCCTGGATCGCTTGCCCCATGTCGGTTCCATCGATGGAAATATTTTCTTCGCCCACGGTTATTCAGGGCACGGTGTTGCGCTTTCTGGTATCTGTGGCAAACTGATCGCCCAGGCCATTTCCGGCACCGCAGAACAGTTTGATGTGATGGCTAAAATTCGCCATCAACCGTTCCCCGGCGGTCCGATTCGCATGCCGATGCTGGCCTTGGGTATGATGTATTACAGAATGCGCGATTTGTTGAGTTAGTTTTAACAGGTGAAGTTTTATGGACGAAGTTACAGAGTTTTTAGCCAAACACCCCGACGTCGAGACTTTCGACGCCATCCTGCCCGATCTTTGCGGTGTCATTCGCGGCAAACGCGTTTCGCGTGACAGTGTCCTCGATATTTACAAGAACGGTTTTCATGTCCCGGCCTCGTCGGTCTTGCTCGATGTGCGCGGCGACAACGATGACCCGTTGGGCAGGGGTGGCAGCGACGGCGATCCTGATGTTCTGGCACGCCCGGTTCCCGGTTCCCTGACGATGGTGCCGTGGTTTGAAAAGCCGATGGCTCAGTTGCTCGTCACTTACTTCGAAAGCGATGGCTCACCGCATCTGTTCGACCCGCGCCATGTTCTGCAACGGGTGCTTGAGCGTTATGACGATATTGGCTTAAGGCCCGTCGTCGCCCTCGAGCAGGAGTTCTATTTGCTCGACCCGGAAGGCGCTCTGGACGGCAATCCACAGCCGCCAATTATGCCTTTGACGGGGCGCCGCGTCTCTGGCACCCAGGTTCTGAGTATCAGCGATCTTGATGGGTTTGGCGATTTTTTCGATGCCGTCGCCGAAGCTTGTATCATCCAGAAAATTCCAATCGGCCCGGTATCTGCTGAATACGCAACGGGTCAGTATGAAATCAACCTGAAACATAGTGACGATCCGATGGCCGCCTGCGATCACGCCATGCTTCTGCCGCGCGTGATCAAGGGCGTCGCCCGAAATCACAACGTCGATGCGACGTTCATGGCTAAACCGTACCCCGAGCAATCAGGCAGTGGCATGCATATGCATGTCAGTTTGCTTGACAAAAAGGGTAACAATGTCTTTTCAGGCAGTGATGAGACCGGTAGCGATATTCTGAAATTTGCCGCCGCCGGGTTGCTGGAGACGATGCCCGAGGCAATGGCGTTTTTTGCCCCGAACATCAATTCCTTCAGACGATTCGAGCCCGGCGCTTATGCCCCGGTCAACCGTTCGTGGGGCTACAACAATCGCTCCGTCGCCGTCAGAATTCCCGCCGGAGGTAACGAAAGTCGTCGTCTTGAGCACAGAATAGCCGGTGCCGACGCCAACCCCTACCTGGCCCTGGCCGCGGTTCTTAGCGGCATGCATTATGGCATTTCACAGAAACTATCGCCGCCGCCAGCGGCCCATGGCAAAGAAATGGACGAGCCGGACGAAAGCCTGCCCACCGAATGTGGCTGGGCGCTGGAGGTCCTGGAAGAATCAAAAGTGCTGGCCGACTATATGGGGGCCGAGTACTGCGAACTTTATGTTGAATGTAAACGCGATGAATTGCGGAGTTTCATGTCCAGGGTGAGCAGTCGGGAATACCAATGGTATCTGCGTCCAGACGGATAAAAATATGAGCCGTGATCCCAGGTACGATATTCTGTTCGAGCCGGTCAAGATTGGTCCGGTAACGGCGAAGAACAGATTTTATCAGGTTCCCCACTGCAACGGCATGGGCCACCGCAACCCTTCGAGCACGGCGGCCATGCGGCGGACCAAGGCGGAAGGCGGTTGGGCCGTCATTTGTACCGAAGAATGCGAAATTCACCCGAAGACCGATGTCTCGCCCCACGCCGAGGAACGCTTGTGGGACGATAGCGACATTCCCCATCTTGCGCGGATGACGGGGGCGGTGCACGAGCATGGCGCACTGGCCGGTGTCGAGCTGGTTTTTCAGGGTCACGAGACGGCCAATCTGTACAGTCGTGAAGTGCCTATGGGGGTCGCCAATCTTGTCGGCTCAAGCTATGACCCGGTGCAGGCCTACGCCATGGACAAGTCCGACATCCGCGATGTTCGGCGCTGGCACAGGGCCGCGGCGATCCGTGCCAAGCAGGCCGGTTTCGATATTATCTACTGCTACGCCGGACACAATCTTTCCCTGCCCATGCATTTCCTTTCCCGGCGGTTCAATGATCGTACCGATGAATATGGCGGCAGCCTGGAAAACCGGGTGCGATTTTTCAGGGAACTGATCGAAGACACAAAGGATGCCGTCGGCGACAGCTGCGCCGTTGCCGTTCGACTTGCTGTCGATGAATTGCTCGGGCCGGACGGTATTACGGCGGCCGAGGAAGGACGCGAGATCGTCGAAATGCTGGCCGAATTGCCCGACCTGTGGGACGTCAATATCAGTAACTGGTCAAATGATTCGGAAACCTCGCGCTTCGGCGAAGAAGGTGCCCAGGAAAAATATATTTCCTTCGTCAAGGGGCTGACCACGAAGCCGGTTGTCGGGGTAGGGCGGTTCACTTCGCCAGACGCCATGGTCTCGCAGATCAAGCGCGGCGTCCTCGATATGATCGGCGCGGCCCGGCCTTCCATCGCCGACCCCTTCCTGCCCAATAAAATCGAGCAGGGAAATATCGATGATATTCGTGAATGTATCGGCTGTAATATTTGTGTCAGCGGCGATAATTCCAAGACGCCGATACGCTGTACGCAGAACCCGACCATGGGCGAGGAATGGCGGCGCGGATGGCATCCGGAAATCATCGCAAAAAAGAAAACCGATTCTCGCATTCTCGTCATCGGTTCCGGCCCGGCCGGGCTGGAATGCACCCGCGCACTCGGCCAGCGTGGCTATGAAGTGGTTCTCGCGGAAGCCGACACCGTGCTTGGCGGGCGTGTCACCAGGGAAAGTAAATTGCCGGGCCTCAACGCCTGGGCCCGGGTCCGCGATTACCGGCTCGGTCAAATTGAAGCCATGGGCAATGTTGAAGTCTATCTGGACAGCAAACTGGACTCTTCCCACGTCGAGGAATTTGCCGCCGATCATGTTGTCCTGGCAACCGGCGCGCACTGGCGCAGCGACGGCGTCGGGCGCGCCAATTTCCGCGCCATTCCAGGGGCCGATGGTGCGCAGGTGTTGACCCCGGATGATATTATTGCCGGGGCTGAAGTGACGGGCCCGGTGCTGGTGTTCGATGACGACCACTACTACATGGGCGGCGTCATCGCCGAACAATTGCGCAAGCGCGGCCTCGCGGTGACGCTGGTAACCCCGGCCGTCGAAGCGTCAAGCTGGACCCACAACACCCTGGAGCAGGGCCGTATTCAGAAGCGCTTGCTGGAAGCGGGCATCGAAATCGTACCTTGTCAAAACCTGGCGGCGGTTCATGCGGGTCATGTGGAACTTTCCTGTGTGTTTACCAATCGGTTGACCGAGCGGCCTGCGGCAAGCGTCGTCATGGTCACCATGCGCTTGCCCGACGAGGCTCTCTACCGCTCGCTTTCGGGCAGCAAAAACGTCAGCAGAATTGGCGACGCGCTGGCCCCCGCGACCATCGCCCACGCCGTCTTCGCCGGTCATCGTTACGCCCGCGAATTGGATGAGCCAAAAAGTGACGCGGTTCCCTTCAGGCGCGAGCTTGCAAGCCTTGGTGAATTTTAAATATTGAGGAGAGGCAATCAATGGCCGATCAACCGACCTTTTCCGGACTGAGAACTTTTCTCCAACTGCCAGATCACAGGGATGAAAAGCCGGACGTTACCATCGTTGGAATTCCCTTTGATTTGGGCACAACCAACCGGCCCGGTAGCCGTTTCGGCCCGGCGGGCATTCGCGATGCCAGCCTGATGTTGATGGATGGCGACCATCCGGAACTAAAGGTAAGCCCGGTGTCGGGCCTTTCCTGTATCGACGCCGGTGATTTGAACATCGTCAATGGTTACCTCGATCAGTCCCTCGAACTTATTGAACAACAGGTTCGCGCTATCGATGGCCATCTGGTCGTGCTGGGGGGCGATCACACCGTCACCCTGCCGATCCTGCGGGCTTTGGCCGCGCGCCATGGCAAGGGCATCTCGTTGGTTCATTTCGATGCCCACGTCGACACCTGGAAGGACACTTTCGGTGCCCCCGTCGGTCACGGAACACCGTTTCATTACGCCGCCCAGGAAGGCTTGATCGATCCCAAGGCCAGTATTCAGATCGGCATCCGTTCGCCGGTCGAAAACGCCATCATGGATTATACCCGCAACGAGCTGGGCTTTCATGTGATCAGCGCCGAAGACGTTCATACGGGCGGTATCGATAGCGTCGTCGCGGCCATCAAAAAGACCGTCGGCGACAATGCCGTTTACCTGACTTTCGATATCGACGCCATCGACCCGTCCCAGGCCCCCGGCACCGGTACGCCGGAAATAGGCGGCCTGTTCACTTGGCAGGCGCTGGCGATCTTAAAAAAACTTGGGTCCGTGAACTGGGTCGGCATGGATATGGTCGAGGTCGCCCCGGCCTACGATCAGGCGCAGATCACGTCACTGGCGGCGGCGACGTTTGTCTGGACCTACCTGTGTCTGTTAGCAAAAAAACAGGCGGATTCATAATGGCTGATTTTTCTGGTAAGTGCGTTGTTGTCACCGGTGCGACTTCTGGTATTGGCGCGGCAATTGCCAGGGCCTTCGCGGCGGAAGGGGCATCGCTTGTGTTAAGCGGACGCAACGCAGAGCGCGGTCAGGCGATACTTTCAGCAATAACAGGCGGCGGAACCAAGGCCACCTTCATCGCCGGTGATGTTGGCGATGATGAATTTTGCCGCTCGCTGATTGTCGCGGCCGAAAGTCAATTCGGTGGCCTCGATGTGCTGGTCAATAATGCCGGCATCATCCACCGTGCGACGGCCGCCGAAACAACCAATGAACAATGGCGCGAGACCATGTCGGTCAATGTCGATGGTGTTTTTTACTTAAGCCGCGCCGCCGTTCCGGCTTTGCTTCGACGCGGCGGCGGCAACATCGTCAATATCGCGTCCGACTGGGGACTTACGGGCGGTGCCAGCGCAGCCGCCTATTGCGTCAGTAAGGGGGCGGTTGTCCAGTTGACCCGGGCGATGGCCCTGGATCACTCTGCTGCGGGCATCCGGGTCAATGCGGTTTGTCCCGGCGAAACAGACACGCCGATGCTTGATCGGGAATACAAGGATCTTGGCCTCAGCCGTGAAGAAGGGGCCGAAAGGATGGCCACCGAAATTCCCCTTGGCCGCATCGCCCATCCCGATGAAATCGCCTCGGTGGTACTTTTCCTGGCTTCGGATAAAGCCTCTTACGTTACCGGGTCTACATACTCCGTCGATGGCGGCACCACCGCTTAATAAAGGGGGCGTGAAAATGGCTATTGATATTGGCGAGCGACTTAAAGCCATTCGCAAGATGCATAATCTGTCGCAGCGCGAACTATCGCGGCGCGCCGGGGTCACCAATTCGACCATTTCGCTGATTGAGCAGAACCGGGTCAGCCCGTCCGTCGATTCTTTGAAGAAGGTGTTGGAAGCCTTGCCCATGAGCCTGATTGATTTCTTCACCATGGAGATGAACCCGAAACAGGATTCTTTTTTCAGCGTAGAGGATTTGGTCGAGTTGTCCGAAGGCGGCTCATCGTTGCTGTTGGTCGGGGCGAGCCGCAAGAACAGAAAGCTGCGCGTCCTGCACGAAACCTACCTGCCAGGCAGCGGTTCAGGCGACAACATGATCAGCCACGCCGGCGAGGAGGCGGGCGTCGTCACCATGGGCACGATCCGTATCACCCTGGGTAATGAAGTCAGGGACCTTAAGGCAGGCGAGGCCTACTACATCGACAGTCTGATACCGCACAGCTTTAATAATGTCAGCGACGAGGAATGCCAGATCGTCAGCGCCGCGACGCCGCCCACTTTCTAAGAATCCGCCAGTCTTTGGTCACGTTCCTTATGCGCCATGTTGCGCTTATGGACGATCGACGTGATAACCACACCGATGGCAACAATACCAATCAGGATCGTCGAGACGGCGTTGATTTCAGGTGTTACGCCAAGCCTGACTTGTGAATAGATTTTCATGGGCAATGTGGTTGCCCCGGGACCGGATGTGAAGCTGGCGATAACCAGATCATCGAGTGACATGGTAAATGACAGCAGCCAGCCAGAGGCGACCGCCGGCATGATGATCGGCAGGGTGATCAGGAAAAACGTCTTATGGGGTGGGCAACCCAAATCCATCGCCGCCTCTTCGATGGAACGATCAAACGAGGTCAGTCGCGATTGCACGACCACGGCGACATAACACATGGAAAAGGTAATGTGGGCGAGGGTGATTGTCAGCACTCCGCGGTCGAGTGAAATAGCGACGAACATTAACAAGAGCGACAATCCGGTGACCACTTCGGGCATCACAAGCGGCGCATAAATCATGCCGTTGAACAGGGTGCGGCCACGGAAAATTCCGAACCGCGACATGGAAAAACCGGCCATGGTACCGAGTATCGTGGCCACGGTTGAAGACATCAGGGCGACTTTCAATGTCACCATGGCGGCGTTGAGTATGGCCTCGTTTTGCAGAAGTTCGCCGTACCATTTGGTCGAAAAACGAGACCACACGGTGACCAGTCGCGATTCATTGAAGCTGAAAATAATCAGCAGAAGGATCGGAATGTAGAGGAAGGCAAAACCCATTATCAGGGACGCCATATTGAAAGCTGAGAATTTTTTGTGCATCTACTTCTCGCTCTCGATCAGGCGAACCTGGTAGCGTTGGAAAAGCGCAATTGGCACGACCAGCATCAACAGCAACAGCACGGCGACGGCGGATGCCAGTGGCCAGTCGCGGTTGTTGAAAAACTCGCTCCACAGAGTCTTGCCGATCATCAGCGTCGATGAGCCACCAAGCAGATCGGGGATGACGAATTCGCCAACGGCGGGAATAAAAACCAGGAAACAACCGGCGATGATGCCGGGCATGGATAGCGGCACGGTGACTTTCCAAAACGCCGCAAATGGCGTGCAACCAAGATCGGCGGCGGCTTCCAGTAAGGAATGGTCCATCTTTTCAAGATTGGCGTAAAGCGGCAGGATCATGAACGGCAGATAGGAATAAACGATACCGATATAAACCGCGATATCTGTATGCAACATTGTTAACGGCTCGTCGATCAGACCGATCCAGGTGAGGAAATAATTGAGGAAACCTTCGTTCTTCAAGATCGCGATCCAGGCATATACCCTGATCAGAAAGGACGTCCAGAAAGGCAGGATCACCATCATCAATAACGTCAGTTGCATGTTGCGCGGCGCACGCGCCATGGCGTAGGCAATGGGATAACCGATTAGCAGAGACAAGAGGGTCGAAATGAAGGCGATTTTCAGGCTGCTTAAATAGGACTTCCAGTAAAGCGCGTCTTCGAACAAGCGTGCGTAGTTATCGAGATTGAGCTTGATTGCGATGAATGTCTCTTCGGCAAACTCAAACAGCGGCGTGTAGGGCGGAATGGCGATGCGGATTTCGGCGAAGCTGATTTTAAAGACGATCAGGAAGGGAATCAGAAATAACGCCAGCAGCCACAGATAGGGCGCCATGATGGTCAATGTACGCCCGTGTAAACCGAGACTGTGGGATAGCCTTTGGCTTAAGGATGTGGCGGGCATTATCGCTCCTAACTCAGCAACACGACGGCGGCGTCAGGGGCCCAGGTCACATAGACTTGATCTTCCCAGGTTATGGTAAGGTCCGTATGGCGCGAGCGGTTGGTCTGGGTGACTGTTATCATGTCGCCATTTTCAAGTTTGACATGATAGATCGACAGCTTGCCCAGGTAGCCGATATCCCAGACTTTTCCCTTTAAATAGTTTTCGCTGGTATCTTCCGGCGGAGTTTGGCCAATAAGCATTTTTTCCGGACGGATCGCGACCCAGACGGTTTCCCCCACCACACCGTTGACACTGCGGTCGGTACGGACTGTGCTCCCGGTTTGCTGGCAATGAATAAGCGCGTGGTCGGCCTTGATCTCTTCGATCCGCCCCTCGAAAATGTTCACCTCGCCGATGAATTCAGCGACCTTTCGTGAATTGGGGTATTCGTAGACCTCGCCAGGCGGTGCCATCTGCACCACATGGCCGTTATCCATAACGGCGATGCGTGAAGAAACCGTCATCGCCTCTTCTTGATCGTGGGTGACGATGATGAAGGTTATGCCAAGTTTTTCCTGAATGTTCATCAGTTCGAATTGAGTTTCCTCGCGCAGCTTTTTGTCGAGCGCACCAAGGGGTTCGTCGAGAAGCAGAATTTTTGGGTTTTTAACCAGCGCCCGGGCCAGGGCCACACGTTGCCGCTGACCGCCTGAAAGCTGGTCGGGTTTGCGGGTCGCGAAACTTTGCATCTGCACCAGCTCCAATATGGCCTGGACCCGCTCAGCAATCTCCTGTTTGGCGACCTTGTCCTGTTTAAGGCCAAAGGCAATATTGGCCTCGACGTTCATGTGCGGGAACAGGGCGTAAGACTGGAACATCATATTGACGGGCCGCAGATGCGGCGGGATCGTCGACATGTCTTCGCCGTCGATCAGGATGCGGCCTTCGCTGGGTATCTCGAAACCGGCGAGCATGCGCAGTAATGTCGTCTTGCCGCAGCCCGACGCGCCCAACAAGGAAAAGAATTCACGTTCGTAGATATCAAGGGAAATGTTATCGACGGCGGTAAAGTCGCCGAACCTCTTGGTCACCCCTTGCAGGCTGACGAAAGGTTTCTCCTGGGGGTCAACCCAGGGTTCGAATACCTTATTTTTCGCCCGAATCTTGGCGGTGGTCATTGCTTTAATGCTCTTATCAAATTTATTAAGAAAATCCCCCGCAGCTTGCCGCTGCGGGGGGAAGGTTCTTACTGACCGCTTTTGACGGTCGTCCACATGCGCGTGATAATCCGCTGAATATCGGCGCTGTTGGGGGTTGTGGTGTAGAGCGTTTTCAACGCCGCCTCGGTCGGGTAGATGGCCGGGTCGGTGATGACGTCTTCGTTCAGAAGTTTTTGCGACGCCAGGTTTCCGTTAGCGTAGTAGACGTAGTTGGAAGCCTTGGCCATGACATCGGCCCGTAAGATGTAGTTGATGAATTTATGGGCGTTGTCAGGATGCGGCGCGTCGGCAGGAATTGCCATCTGGTCGAACCACATCAGGGCCCCTTCGTCGGGTGCCAGGTAGTTGACCTCGACACCTTTTTCCGCTTCGGCGGCGCGGTCACGGGCTTGTAGTACGTCACCGGACCAACCGACAGCCAGGCAGATGTCGCCATTGGCCAAGGCGTCGATGTATTCCGATGAATTGAACTTGGCGATGAACGGCCTGACCGCCATCAGCACGGCTTCGGCCTTGGCAATAACGGCGGGATCCTTACTGTTGGGTTCCTCGCCGATGTAGTTTAGGGCGGCCGGGATCATCTCGTCGGCGGCATCAAGCATGAAAATGCCGCAATCGGCAAATTTCGAGACGATGGTCGGATCGAAGATCATGCGCCATGAATTGACCGGTGCGTCGGCCATACGTTCGTTGATCTTGCCGACGTTGTAGCCGATGCCTGTGGTTCCCCACATGTAGTTGATGGAATAGGCGTTGCCGGGATCGTAAGTTGCGGTTCTGTCCTTGATCAAATCCCACAGATTGCCCTTGTTGGAGAGCTTTGTTGCGTCCAGTTTCTGGAACACACCGGCTTCGATTTGACGCGACAGGAAGCCGCCAGAGGGGACAACCACGTCGTAGCCGGTTTTGCCGGCCAACAGTTTAGTTTCAAGGACGTCATTTGAATCAAAAACGTCGTAGACGACCTTGATGCCGGTCTCGGCTGTGAATTCTTTGATAATATCCTCGTCTATATAATCGGACCAGTTATAGACGTTGACGACTTTGTCTTCTTCCTTATCACCACAAGCGGCGAGAAACACGAGCCCCGCCATGGCGAGTGCCGAGCGTTTGATAAACCGTTTCATTTTTGTACCCTCCTGTTGAAAAAAAATATTATTAATTCGTCTCGTTAGCTCATCCCCAAATCATGTGCCGTCATATTAAGACATTTTTCCGCTTTCTCTACTAATTCGTCAATCTGCGTTTTCGATATGATCAAAGGCGGTGACAGCAGCATGCTGTCGCCGGTGGCGCGCATAATCAGTCCGTTTTCAAAACAATTATCGCGGCAGATCGTCCCGGCATCGCCGATAGGGTCGAACAATTCGCGTGTTTCCTTGTTCTTGACCAGCTCAATGGCGGCGATCAGGCCGACCCCGCGCACTTCGCCGACCAGGGGGTGGTCGGACAATTCGCGAAGTCTTTTTTGAAAATACGGGCCGGTTTCAGAACCGACCGTCTCGACGATCTTTTCACGCCTCAGGATGTCGATATTGGCCAGCGCGACGGCGGCGGCAACAGGGTGGCCCGAATAGGTAAAGCCGTGATTGAAATCGCCGCCTTCCTCGATCAGCACCTGTGCGACCCGGTCATGGACCATGACGGCAGAAATCGGCATATATCCCGATGACATGCCCTTGGCGATGGTCATCAGGTCCGGCTTGATGGCGTATGTATCGCTACCGAACCAGTTGCCGGTGCGGCCAAAGCCGCATATGACTTCGTCGACGATCAGCAGAATATCGTACGCGGTGCAGATACGCTGGATTTCCGGCCAGTAGGTGTCGGGCGGAATAATGACCCCACCGGCTCCCTGGATCGGTTCGCCGATAAAGGCGGCGACGTTGTCGGCGCCTAATTCCTTGATTTTGTTTTCCAGGGCGCGGGCGGCCTTCACGCCGAATTCATCGCGGCTCAACTCACCACCCAGGTGATACCAGTAGGGTTGTTCGATATGGACGATGCCGGGAATTGGCAATTCGCCCTGTTCGTGCATGTATTTCATGCCGCCAAGGCTGGCCCCGGCCATGGTCGAACCGTGATAAGCATTATCCCGGCTGATAATGGTCTTCTTGTTTTTGCGGCCCTTTAAATCCCAATAGCGGCGAACCATGCGGACATTCGTGTCATTGGATTCCGATCCGGAATTGGCGAAGAAGGCGTGGTTGAAGCCATCGGGGGTAATTTCACTTAACGCCGCAGCCAGATCGGTCGCCGGCATGGTCGTGGTCTTGAAGAAGGTGTTGTAGAAGGGCAGTTCCTGCATTTGCAGGCGGGCGGCTTCGACCAATTCACTGCGGCCATAGCCGACATTAACGCACCACAACCCGGCCATGGCGTCGAGCATCTTGTTACCTTTGGAATCCCATACGTAGATGCCTTCACCCTTGGTGATGACGCGGACCCCCTGGGCGTTCAAGGATTTCGTGTCGGTGAACGGGTGCAGATGGTGATCCGCGTCCATTTGTTGCCATTGTTCGGTGGTGTTGGATATGCGGTTCATGGCGCTGCCTTCTATTATTAGATGCCAGTAAAGTGTCTATTATTTTTTACGCTTATCTGGCGTTGCTGTCCATGTATTCCCGACATGCCTTGGCAAATGTCTGGAAGATAGACAGGTAAAAGGGATTTTCCAAGACCTTCCATTCGGGGTGCCACTGCACAGCCATGGCAAAAGTCTTCGCTTGTTTGACTGATACCGCTTCGATCAGACCGTCCGGAGCCTTGGCTTCCCATAGCAGGCCGTCGGCAAGACGGTCGATGCCTTGGCTGTGCAGGGAGTTAACCTGGGCGCTTTGGCACTGAACGACATCCTTGAAAAGCCCGTCGGGATTAATCTCGATGGAATGGACCGGGGCGTAACGCAGGTCCAATTCAAGCTCATTGTCTTCCCGGTGATCGCGCATGCCCGGTACATCCTGAACCTTTTGATGAAGCGTGCCACCGTAAGCGACGTTGATTTCCTGAAAGCCCCGGCAAATGCACAAGACGGGGACGCCAGCGGCGACGGCTTCACGAATAAGCGGCAGGGTGGTGGCGTCGCGGTGCGGGTCGTGCAAGGTTCCCTCCGCGCTTAGGCTGCCTTCATAGTGATGGGGTTCAATATTTGAATGACTGCCGGTAAACAGCAATCCGTCGACACGTCGAAGCAGGGATTCCCGGTCGAGGGCATCGCCTGTCGTCGGAATAATCAAGGGCACGCCGTGGCAGCCCTGTTCGATCGCCAGGGTGTACTTGCGCCCGGCGCAATCGAAATCGTGGCCGCCAATATCTTTGCGGCATCCCGATACGCCGATCAGTGGAGAGTATGATTTTTTGTTCATTATAATTTACACTAACATAATAAATTTTTAGCTTTCAAGGGCCTTTTAGTGGGCCGCACAGATGGCGGCAAGCCATAATTTCTCGTCGTTTTCCAGATGCTCTGCGGCGGCATCATAAACACATTTGTGATAGTCATTGAGCCAATCGCATTCCTGTTTGTTGAGCAGCGCGGCATCAATCAGGCGGCGGTCGAAGGGGATCAGGGTCAGGGGGACGAATTCAAGGAAGCCCTCAGCGCCGTCGTATTGCCTGACCACCAGCAGGCTCTCGATACGAATGCCGTATTGGCCGCTTAAGTAGAACCCCGGCTCATTGGAGACGATCATTCCGGCCTCGAATGGAACACTGCTTCCCGCCGCCAACCGGTGCGGTCCTTCGTGGACGCCCAGGTATGAGCCGACACCGTGGCCGGTGCCATGGGCGTAATTAAGTCCCGCCCGCCACAGGTGTTGCCGGGCCAGCGCATCGAGCTGACCGCCGCTGGTGCCTGCCGGAAAGCGGGCCGAGGCGATGGCGACATGGCCTTTAAGAACCAGGGTGAAATGCCTGCGCATCTCCGCGCTAGGCTCGCCGATTGGCAATGTCCGGGTAACATCTGTGGTGCCGTCGAGATACTGGCCGCCGCTATCGAGCAGAAGCAACGTGCCTTGTTCCAGTTGCCGATTCGTTTGCCGGTTCGGTACGTAATGAACGATGGCACCGTTGGCACCGACCCCGGCGATGGTCGGGAAGCTCAGGTCGCGAAACAGATCAAGCTGTTTGCGGAATGCCAATATTTTGTCCGAAATATCGAGCTCCGTTAAAGGCTTTGCAGGGACATTGTCGTCGTACCATTTGAGAAACCGGATAACAGCCAGGGCGTCGCGCCGGTGGGCGGCGTGAGCCCCCTTTATTTCGACCACGTTCTTGCGCGCCCGTGGTAACTCTGTGGGGTCGCCAAGCTCGACGATTTGCGCACCGCCGTCACGCAAACGGCTCAAGGTCCAGTCGGTTACCGAGTTTTTGTCGCAGCCGACTTTCACGCCATCGCCAGCCAGCCGGTCCAGGTTTTCAGGATAGGCTGCGATGTCGTGCAGGGTCGTGCGGTTGCCGAGCTTGGCTCTCGTCTGCTCGGAAAATTTCTGCGGGTCGGCAAAAAGATCCGCGTGCCCACTTGCGTGGATAAGCGCGTAGGCCTGGGTCAGGGGCGTATATGCCGTGTCGCCACCGCGAATATTGAAGGTCCAGGCAATGGAATCCATCTGGTTCAAGACGACCGCGTCGGCATCTGATGCTTTCAGGGATTGCGCAATGTCGCCGATCTTGTCGTCACTGCTGCGGCCTGTGTAAGTGATGTCGTGATGGTTGACCGGGGCGTTGGGCGGGGCAGGGCGGTCGCTCCACAGGCGGTCAATAGGGTTGGACTCGAGCGCGATGGCTTTGGCCTGCGTCTTCTTCAAGGCTGTCTTCAGGGTCTCGATATTGGCAATACTGTGCAGCTTTGGATCGTAGCCGATCCGTTCTTGTCCTTTAAGCTGTGCGGCCAGCCACTGGATGGCTGTGGGGTCGCGGTGGGCATGGACTTCGACCAGGTTGGGATCGACTTGCTGGGGCGCTTGCAGGATATAGCGGCCATCGACAAATAGATGGACCTTGCCGCCATAGATGACCCCGGTACCGGCCGAGCCGGTGAAGCCGGTCAACCACCTGAGCCGCATATTGTTTTCCGATATGTACTCGCCCTGGTGTTCGTCGGCCTGGGGCACGATAAAGCCAGCCAGCCCGGACTCCTGTATAAGCTCCAGGGTTGCAATGATTGGGTTTGTTGCAGGCTTTTCGTTCATGGTCATCCACTTTAGCTTTTATGGTTAACGAGAGCAGGATTTATCGCAGAATACTATTTAATAGACCAGCGACGGATTTAAAGCGCTATTTCCCCTTGCATTGGCTTGACTTGCGGAGTATTTAACCGCCTCGCATGCACTTAATTTTTAGTGCAAATTCACACACGGGCTTAAGCGGCCCCGGCGCAAATTCGCCGGACAAGTCGCTCCGGTGTTCGATTTTATCGAACGACGCTCGTGGAGGATCAACCGGAAAAGAAGGAGTAGCCTCAATGGCTCTACCTACATTTACTATGCGTCAGCTTCTCGAAGCAGGCGTTCACTTCGGACACAGCACGCGCCGCTGGAATCCCAAAATGTCTCCGTACATCTTTGGCGTTCGCAATGGCATTCACATTTTGGATCTGCAACAGACGGCTCCGCTTCTGCATCGCGCCATGACACTGGTTCGCGATACGGTCGCTGGCGGTGGTCGCGTTCTTTTCGTCGGCACCAAACGCCAGGCATCAGACCGCGTCGCCGAAGCAGCCAAGCGTTGCGGCCAGTACTACGTCAACCATCGTTGGCTCGGCGGCATGCTGACCAACTGGCAGACGGTGTCCAAGTCCATTCGCCGCCTGCGCGAACTCGACGAGATGTTTGCCGGTGACACGGTTGGCCTGACCAAGAAAGAGCTGCTTCGCTTGACCCGTGAGCGCGACAAGCTCGACCGGGCCTTGGGCGGCATTAAGGAAATGGGCGGCAAACCCGATGTCATGATCGTCATCGACACCAATAAAGAAGGGATCGCGGTCGCCGAAGCCAATCGACTGAATATCCCGGTTGTCGCGATCATGGACTCCAACAGCTCGCCCGATGGCATTGATTACCCGGTACCGGGTAACGATGACGCCCTGCGCGCCATTAACTTGTACTGCGATTTGATCGCCGGTTCCGTTCTAGACGGCATCCAGCAGGAAGTCGTGGCATCCGGTGGTGATCTCGGCGCACGCGAAGTCGCTCCGGTCGAAGACCTCGCTGTTGTCGCTGAGGCTGAAGTCGCCCCGGTCGCGGAAGCCCCTGTGGCTGTTGAAGCCGCCGCCGAGGAAGTCAAGACAGGCGCCTGATATGAGATTGTCGGTGGGACCGGTATTCCGGTTCCACCGCATTCGTATCAATATAACTCTTTTAAAACAAAACACTAAAACCATTTATAAGTGAGGAATAACATGGCTGAGATTACTGCCAGTCTCGTCAAGGAACTGCGTGAGATTTCTGGCGCAGGCATGATGGATTGCAAAAAAGCGCTCGGTGAAACCGCTGGCAACCTGGACGAAGCCGTCGATTGGCTTCGCACCAAGGGCCTTGCCGCCGCCGCCAAGAAGGCCGGTCGCGTCGCTTCTGAAGGTCTTGTCGGGATTGCCTCAAGTGGCACGACGGGAGCCATTGTCGAAGTCAACTCCGAGACCGACTTTGTCGCCCGCAATGACGAATTTCAGGCCTTTGTCGCCAATGTCGCCAGTCTTGCTGGTGCGGCTGGCGATCTCGACGCCCTGAAAGCGGCCGGCTATCCGGGCGCAGGGCATTCCGTCGAAGCGCAACTGACCCAAATGATTGCCACGATTGGCGAAAACATGGGGTTGCGCCGGATGGCCGTGCTCAGCGTCGATAACGGCGTTGTCGCTTCTTATGTTCACAATGCGATTTCTGCCGGTCTCGGTAAAATTGGCGTTCTGGTCGCCCTGGAATCCGCAGCCGACGCCAATAAGCTCTCTGCTCTTGGCAAGCAACTGGCCATGCACATCGCTGCTGCAGTGCCGCTTTCGGTTTCTCAGGACGACCTGGATCAGGAAGTTGTCGAGCGAGAGCGTCAGGTGTTGAGCGACCAGGCCCGTGAATCCGGAAAGCCCGAAGAAATCATCGGGAAAATGGTCGAAGGCCGCATTCGCAAGTTCTTCGAAGACGTTTGCCTGCTCGATCAGGTTTATGTCGTCGATGGTGAAAGCCGGATTTCGAAGGTTCTCGAAGAGGCAGGCAAGGAACTGGGATCGCCCGTCACGATCACCGGATTTGTCCGTTTCGCCTTGGGCGAAGGCATTGAAAAAGCAGAAGAAGACTATGCCAACGAGGTCGCTAAACTCGCAGGAGTCTGATAAGTTAACCTCCGTCGCGCTTGATGTTATGGCGTGACGGGGGGCTAATACCAAAAAAACAAAGACCTTGCCCTTAAGCTTGGTATATTATCGGCAGCAATCATATGCCGCCTTAAGGAAATGCCGATCATGCCGTCTCAGCCGAAATACCGACGTGTCCTGTTGAAGTTGTCGGGTGAAGCGCTAATGGGGCCTAAGGAATTCGGTCTCGATTCCGATACTGTTGAACGCATCGCCAGCGAAATCGCCACGGTCCATAAAATGGGTGTGCAGGTTTGCCTGGTCATTGGCGCGGGCAATATCTTTCGCGGCGTTGCCGGTGCCGCCTCCGGTATCGAGCGCACCAGCGCCGATTATATGGGGATGCTGGCGACCGTCATCAACGCCCTGGCCATGCAAAGCATCCTTGAAAGCCATGATGTGCGCACCCGCGTTCTTTCGGCCATTCCCATGGCGACGGTGTGTGAACCCTACATCCGCCGCCGCGCCATCCGTCACTTGAAGAAAAACCGCGTCGTTATTTTTGCCGCAGGCACAGGTAACCCCTTCTTCACAACCGATACTGCGGCCGCTTTAAGGGCGGTCGAAATGGATTGTGACGCCCTTCTGAAGGGCACCCAGGTTGACGGTGTTTACAGTGACGATCCAAAGATAGTGACCGATGCGGAGCGCTATGAACATTTGAGCTACCAAGATGTGCTGTCCCGTAATTTGCGGGTTATGGATACATCGGCCATCGCCCTGGCGCGTGAAAACAGTGTTCCAATTCTTGTTTTTTCAATTCACAATCCGGGAGCTTTTGCAGAAGTAGTTGGCGGTGGTGGAACCTTCACCATTATTTCGTAAACAATATTTTCCGGTTTGCTGCGGGGAGATAAGGATAATCCAATGAGTTCGACCGATATCAACAGTATAAAGCAGGATGTTGCCCGCCGTATGGAAGGCGCCGTCACAGTCCTACACCAGGAATTCAGCGGCCTGCGCACAGGCCGGGCATCAAGCGGTCTTCTCGAGCCCTTGATGGTATCTGCTTATGGTTCGGAAATGCCGATGAACCAGGTGGCGACGATCAGCGTCCCTGAACCACGTCTGCTGACCTTGCAAGTATGGGACAAAGGCATGATTAAAGCGGTCGAAAAGGCGATTATGGAATCAAATCTTGGCCTGAACCCCAGTTCTGATGGACAGCTTGTCCGGGTGCCGATTCCTGCCTTGACCGAGGAACGCCGTATCGAGCTGTCGAAAATCGCCGGAAAATACGCAGAAGAAGCGCGCATTGCCGTCCGCAACGTTCGCCGCCATGCTATGGATGAATTGAAGCGCTGCGAAAAGGATGGCGAGATTTCAGAGGACGCACACCATGACTACAGCAAGGAAATTCAGGATTTAACTGACGACTTCATTAAGAAAATCGACGAGTCTGTGGCCCACAAAGAACAGGAAATCATGCAGGTCTAACCAGTGAATGCATCTGATCCAATGACGGCCACCCCCCCAGATATTGGGGTCCGGGCCCAGGCTCCCGTCCATGTCGCCATTATTATGGACGGTAATGGTCGTTGGGCGAAAAGCCGCAACCTGCCCAGGGCTGCGGGCCACAAGCGCGGCGCTGCTGCCGTCAAGACGGCGATCAAAAGCTCTATTGAGGCCGGGGTCCGCTACCTGACCCTTTATGGTTTTTCCTCAGAGAACTGGAAACGTCCGACAAGCGAGGTCAGCGACCTCATGGGATTGCTGCGGTTTTACCTGAAAAGTGAAATCTCCGCCCTGCACAAGGAAGGGGTACAGTTTTGCGTCATCGGCGACCGTAAACGCCTTGATGAGGATATCGTCAAGCTGATTGAAGATGCCGAGATATTGACCGCCAACAATTCCCAACTGTTCCTTTGCGTTGCCTTAAGTTACGGCGGGCGGGCGGAAATTACCGAAGCGGCGCGGATGCTGGCGGCACAAGCCAAAACCGGCGACATCGATCCGGACGATATCGACGAGGCGCTTTTCGAGGATTGCCTCTACACACGTAATATCCCTGATCCGGACATCCTGATCAGAACCAGTGGCGAGCAACGCATCAGCAACTTCCTGTTGTGGCAGCTTGCCTACGCTGAATTCGTATTCCTGGATACGTTATGGCCGGATTTCTGCAAACAGGATTTCGATCAGGCGATCTCGACATATCACGGCCGTGATAGACGTTTTGGCGCGACCAGTGACTGAATTCCGCCATAAAAATTTACTGATCAGAGTTGTCACGGCGCTGGCAATGATCCCACCCGTCCTTGCCATTACATATTTGGGATTTCCCTATTTTAATATTCTGATTGCTGCCGCCATCGCTGCAATGGCCTGGGAGTGGTCTTGCATGGTCGGTGGCGGGCGCTTCGGTTACCAGGGATGGATATTGACGATCGGTTTGCTCGCGGCAATCGTTGTCGCCTCAATGGGCGCTTACATCCATGCTTTATTGGCTTTGGGACTGACCGGGGTTTTGCTTATCGCCATTTCCGAAGCCATGAGGCTGACTGTCAAACTGCCCATACATTCAGAAGAAACGGATCAGGTGGTGAGGGCTAAAGTTGCTTTGTGGATGGCCTCTGGTGCCTTTTACATCGGTATTCCCTGCGTCTCTCTGATCTGGATCAGGAACGACTGGGATAACGGTTTGTTGGCGGTTATCTGGTTGCTGGTCCTGGTCTGGTCCGCCGACAGCGGCGCATACGCCGCCGGGCGTTTGATCGGCGGCCCGAAAATGGCTCCCAGAATTAGCCCTAATAAAACCTGGGCCGGTCTCGGTGGCTGCGTTGTCGCTGCCGCCATTGCCGGTGTCGGTGTTGCCCAGTTTGCCGGCCTTGACGGATATATGAAAATCGAAGCGGCCCTTATAAGTGGTTTGGTGGGAATGGTGTCGCAGGGTGGAGATCTTGTCGAATCGGCATTTAAACGCCACTTCGGCGTCAAGGATTCAAGCCATTTGATTCCTGGCCATGGCGGCGTGCTTGACCGTGTCGATGCCCTTCTGGCGGCGGTGGTCGCTGCCGCCTTGATCAACCTGACAAGCAAGGTCGCTTTAGTGTCATGAACACACCTGGCCCCTATTCACAGACGACGGTTAGCCCGCAAGAACACGTCAGATCGATTTCCATTCTCGGCTCAACTGGATCGGTTGGTAGCAATACCGTCGATCTTGTCATGCGCAGTCCGGAACGTTTCAACGTCGAGGCGCTCAGCGCCAACCGCAATGTTCAATTGCTGGCCGAACAGGCGCTTGCCCTCAATCCCAGTATTGCCGTGGTTGCCGACCCAGACTGTTATGGTGCCTTGAAGGATGCCCTTTCGGGGTCTGGTATTGAAGTCGCGGCAGGCCCCGGTGCCATTATTGAAGCGGCGATGCGGCCATCGGAATGGGTGATGGCCTCTATCGTCGGTACGGCCGGCCTTGAGCCTACTCTCAAGGCCATCGAACGCGGCGCAATTATCGGCCTGGCCAACAAGGAATGTCTGGTTTCTGCCGGTGAAGTTTTGATCAATAAGATCAATCGTCACGGGGCGACAGTGATTCCTGTCGATTCCGAACACAGTGCAATTTTTCAGGTTTTTGATTTCGATGACCCTGACAAAGTCAGCCGCATTATTCTGACCGCTTCTGGTGGCCCGTTCCGCCAAAAAAGCCTGGAAGAAATGGCCAGGGTGACGCCCAAGCAGGCGGTTGCTCATCCTAACTGGGATATGGGCGCGAAGATTTCTATCGATTCTGCGACAATGATGAACAAAGGTCTGGAATTGATTGAGGCCTTTTATCTGTTCCCGGTTCGTGAAAATCAAATAGAAATCATTGTGCATCCGCAATCGGTGGTTCACAGCATGGTCGATTACGTCGATGGCTCGGTATTGGCGCAGATGGGAACCCCTGATATGCGAACCCCCATTGCCTACGCCTTAAGCTGGCCCAAGCGCATGGCAACCCCGGCATCGCGTCTGCACCTTGAGAAAATAGGCGATCTGACATTCGAAGCCCCTGACGAGGGCCGCTTTCCGGCCCTTAGGCTGGCCCGTCAGGCCCTTAAAAAGGGCGGAAATGCACCGACGATCCTCAATGCCGCCAACGAGATCGCGGTCGAAGGGTTCCTTGCCGGACTGATCGGCTTCCTTGAAATAGCCGCAATTGTCGAAAAGACTCTGGAGTCTGCACCGCATTTTGCGTTAGGAACCCTTGGTGATGTTCTTGACGCTGATGGCGGTGCCCGCGAAATCGCCAGAAGCTTTATTTGTAAATAACCCGAACCCTTTGGATGGACTGAGTTACTTTGGATATTATTATCGATTACGTTATTCCTTTTTTGGTCGTCTTGACGATCCTGGTCTTTGTCCACGAGATGGGGCATTTCGCCGTCGCCCGCTACAACAAGGTGCGGGTCGAGGTGTTCTCAATCGGCTTCGGCAAGGAATTGTTCGGGTTCAATGATCGCCATGGCACCCGTTGGAAATTCAGTGCGATACCCCTTGGCGGCTACGTCAAGATGTTTGGCGAAGGCGACAGCATTGATGAAGATGGCAATGAACGCCAGCTGGCTGACGAGGAAAAGGCAGTTTCCTTTCATTATAAGCGGCTGGGGCAACGGGCGGCGATCGTATTTGCCGGTCCATTTGCCAACTTTATTTTTGCCTTTGTCGTTCTTTCGGGCCTTATCTATGTTACTGGCTTGCCAAATCCGTTGGCCGGGGTCGGCACGATTCAGGCTGGCAGTGCCGCCGAGAAGGCAGGCATCCATACGGGTGACAGAATAATCATGATCGCCGGCCAGCCGGTCAAATGGTTCGAGGACCTGCGGCAAATCGTCCTGGCCAATCCAAATGTGCCGCTGAGCATGGAAATAATCCGCGGTGATAGCCAATTGCGCGTTATTGCGACGCCAATACCCCACATCATTCATGAAGATGGCGTGGAAAAGGAAGTTGGTCTGCTTGGCGTTACGCCGAATCCGGAAATGGTTGAATTCGAACAGGCCGGTCCCCTGGACGCCATCGCTATGGGGGCCGAGAGGACTTATGGCATGACGGTTAATATCCTGACGTCCGTGGGGCGCATGCTTACAGGGTCTGTTTCACGCGAAGAACTCGGTGGCCCCCTGAGGATTGCTCAACTTTCGGGGCAAATGGCGCAGGGTGGCCTGGGCAATCTGGTGTTCTTTTTAGCAGCCCTGTCGATCAATCTAGGCCTCATTAATCTGTTCCCGGTCCCGATGCTGGACGGGGGTCATCTGCTTTTTTACTTCTTTGAAGCCATCATCGGACGTCCGATCAATGAAAAAGCGCAAGAATACAGTTTTCGTTTCGGGCTGATTCTGGTATTGCTCCTTATGCTTTTCGTAACTTGGAATGATATCGTCCAGCTTAAGGTTTTCGAATATCTGAAAAATCTCGTTAGCTAATAAATAATTGATTCTTAGGGGGTTTGTGTGGGACGCCAATTTCGCGTCATAATTTTTGTCTGCTTTACGTTTGTTCTCGGGCTTGCGTCGTCTCTTTCGATGGCGCAATCAGAGCAGGGTGGAGTGGTGCGCGAGATCGTCATTGAGGGCAATCAGCGCATCGAAGTTGGCACCGTTCTATCATACATGTTGCTTAAAGAAGGCGATACCTATGACAGCCGGCGCGTTGACAGGTCGCTGAAAAGCCTGTTTGCGACAGGACTTTTCGCCGATGTGACAATCCGTCGTCAGGGCGAGTCCCTGATTGTCAACGTCATCGAAAACCCGGTCATCAACCGCATAGCCTTCGAAGGCAACAGCAAGCTTAAAGATGATGACCTGTCCGCCGAATTGTCGCTCAGGCCTCGGGTTATCTATACCCGCTCGAAAGTGCAAAATGACGTAAAACGGATTTTAACCCTGTATCGCCGCAAAGGCCGTTTTGCCGCGACCGTCGAACCCAAGGTCATTCAGCTTGAACAGAACCGGGTCGATCTGGTCTTTGAAATCAATGAAGGTAAGTGGACCGAAGTCCGCAATATCCGCTTTATCGGCAACCGGGATTACAGCGACTCTCGCTTGCGTGAAGTGGTTAGGACACGCGAAACCCGCTGGTATAGGTTCTTCTCATCGGATGACAACTACGATCCCGACAGGCTGGGCCTTGACCGTGAACTGCTGCGGCGCTTTTACTTAAGCGACGGCTATGCCGATTTCCGGGTGTTATCCTCCGTCGCCGAGTTGACGCCCGACCGTAAAGATTTCTTTATCACTTATACCATCGACGAAGGTAAGCGTTACACCTTTGGTAAAGTCGATATGGATATCAGGTTGCCTGACCTTAAGCCCGAAGATGTCCAGGATAGCCTGGGCATTGAAGCAGGTGATTGGTACGACGCCGAACTGGTCGAAACGACAATCGAAAAAATGACCAATGATATCGGTACCTTAGGCATCGCTTTTGTCGATATTCGCCCGCGCATTAACAGAAATCGCGAAGAGCGCACCATTGATGTGACTTTCGAAGTCAACGAAGGCCCACGGGTATTCGTCGAGCGGATCGATATCGAAGGCAATGTCAGGACCGCCGACGAGGTCATTCGCCGCGAATTCCGTCTCGTCGAAGGCGACGCTTTCAATCCCTCCAAACTCAGGCGTTCCAAGAAACGTCTGCAGGACCTGGATTTCTTTGAAAAGGTCGAAATCGAGCAAATTCCCGGTGCCGATGCCGACAAGACCACGGTCAAAGTCGCTGTCGAAGAAAAGTCTACGGGTTCTCTTTCTGTCGGTTTCGGGTTTTCAACGACCACCGGTGCCTTGTTTGATGTCGGCGTTACGGAACGCAATTTGATGGGTAAAGGGCAGAACCTGGACGTCAGTGCGCAGATTGCAGCACGTCAGTCGAAAGTGAATTTAAGTTTTACCGAACCTTATTTCCTGGACCGGGATGTTGCCGCCGGATTTGATATTTTCCACACCAGCACGGACAACCAGGACGCCAGTTCTTTTGATACCAAGAAAACAGGTGCCGGCCTACGCGCCGGGTATTCGATTTCGGAAGATTTACGGCAAAGCTGGAACCACTCGCTTATGCAGGTCGAGATTGAAAACGTTCCAAGCAGCGCTTCACAGTACGTCAAGGATGCTGCCGGTAAAGATATTGTTTCTGAACTGACGCATGGTCTCAGTTATGACAAACGCAACAGCTCAACATTCCCGACCGATGGTTACGCGCTACGCATGGGTAACACCATTGCCGGTATCGGTGGCACGAAACGCTATTTGCGCAACACCTTTAATGCAACAAAATACTACCCACTCTATGACCAGTGGACGCTATCGTTCAGTGGCACTGCGGGACACATCATTGGTCTTGGTCAGGATGTCGATCTGTATGACCGGTTCTTCATCGGCGGTGACAAACTAAGAGGGTTTGCGACTTCCGGTGCCGGGCCACGCGATAAGACCACCAAAGACGCTCTTGGCGGTGAATGGATGTACGGCGGCGGCGCAGAGCTCTCTTTCCCACTCGGTTTCCCTGAAGAATTGGGTGTATCGGGCAAACTGTTCAGTGATTTCGGCAGTGCCGGGAAATTGAAAACTAACGGTACGGAAGTCAATGATACCGGCAGTGTCCGCGTTTCGGTCGGTACCGGTATTACCTGGATATCTCCATTTGGCCCCATAGCCTTTGATTTCGGCATACCGGTGGTCAAGGAAGATTTCGATGAAGATGAAACGGTTCGTGTTAATTTCGGCACCAGATTTTAGGAGTTCTTCGTGAAAAAATTACTTTCCCTGCTGGCCTTGATGGGGTTGCTGTCTTTTCCGCCGGTAAACGGGGCTATTGCCCAGGAAGCGTCCGCTGGAATTAAGATTGCCATTATCGATATCAACGTGATCCTGCGCGATGCGGCGGCGTTTAAATCCATTCGTCAGCAAATTGGCGTATTCCGCGATACTTTTCAGAACGAAATTCAAACAGAAGAAGAAACACTCCGCAAAGGCAACCAGGAACTGGCCCGCCAACGGACCCTCCTGTCGGCCGAGGTTTTTGCCGAAAAACGCCGTGAATTTGAGGCAAAAGTTGTCGCTGTCCAACGTCTGGTTCAGCAACGCAAACAAAACCTCGATAAATCCCAGTCCGAGGCGATGGGACAAATCCAGGATGTGCTCAATGTCATTGTCACGGCTATTTCCGAAGAACAAAATATCTCTTTGATTCTTCGCAAAGACCAAACCATCCTGGCCGCCGCGCCCTTGCAGATTACCAACCTGGTGCTTGAGCGCCTTGATGCTGAAATGCCGACCATAGTGGTTTCTGACCCGTCTAAATAAAGGGGCGCATACCGGTTATGGCCGATCCACGTTTTTTTAGCGTAAGCGGACCCTTTTCATTAAAGCAACTGGCCGATATTGCCGGTGGTGAGCTGTCCGAAGGGGCGGATGGGAATGCCGTGTTTAACGATGTTGCGCCGCTCGGACAGGCTACGTCTGGCGATATCAGCTTCCTTGATAACAAACGCTATATCGACAGTTACTGCACAAGCAAAGCCGGCGCCTGTATCGTCGATGCCAGCCTGGCTTCGAAGGCACCTGTCGGCATGCATCTGGTGCTGATGGATGATCCTTATCGCGGCTACGCCAAAGTCGCCCGTGCTTTTTATCCCCTGGCGAGCATCGAAGAAAATATATCCAACCTTTCAAGCATTGCTGAAACCGCCAAAGTCGCGGTCGGCTGCCGGGTTGATCCAGGAGCCGTCATTGGTTCAGGCGCAGAAATCGGTGAGGGCAGTTGGATCGGTGCCAATACGGTCATCGGCCCGGGTGTGACAATTGGCAAGGGATGCCGGATCGGCCCTTGTGTGACCATTGAATGTGCGCAAGTCGGCGCGCAGGTTATCATTCATAGCGGTGTGCGCATCGGTCAGGATGGTTTCGGCTTCGCCATGGGTCCCCAGGGCCATTTGAAAGTGCCGCAGCTGGGCCGGGTGATTGTTGAAGACGATGTGGAAATCGGTGCGAACGCGACGATTGACCGTGGCACCGGGCCCGATACCATCATTGGTGCGGGCTCGAAAATTGATAATTTGGTCCAGATCGGTCATAACGTCCGTATTGGCAAGGCTTGCGTTATTGTCGCGCAGGTTGGTATTTCCGGTTCGACCCGTATTGGCGACTTTGCCGCTCTGGGCGGACAAGTCGGCATTGCTGGTCATCTGGAAATTGGTGCTGGCGTTCAGATCGCAGCGCAAAGCGGTGTCATGCGCAATATCGAGCCCGGGCAAAAAATGGGTGGTTCGCCGGCGCAGCCATTCCGTGAATGGATGCGTGGCATAGCGATGGTCGAAAAATTATCAAAAAAGAAAGGTAAATAGTCGTGTCTGAGGAAATTAACGACATTGATATTGTCCGTATCATGGAAATGATACCGCACCGCTATCCCTTTTTGATGATCGATAAAGTCAGCCAGGTGATCCCCGACGTCAGCGCCATCGGGATCAAGAACGTGACCATCAATGAACCCTTCTTCCAAGGCCATTTTCCCGGCCATCCGGTCATGCCCGGCGTCTTGCTTGTCGAGGCAATGGCGCAAACGTCTGCTATTCTTGTCGTTCACACCATGGGCCCGGAGGCGGAAGGCAAGCTGGTTTATTTCATGTCCGTCGATCAGGCCCGATTCCGTAAACCGGTGACGCCGGGCGATAGCTTGGCAATCACGGTTACGAAACTGAGGAACCGGGGCAATGTCTGGAAATTCAAAGGCGAGGCACGGGTTGGTGAAACATTGATGGCGGAAGCGACTTTTGCCGCGATGATAGTGGATAACAAATAAAATGACTGAAATACACGCGAGCGCCCTAATCATGGACGGTGCTGAAATCGGCAAAGACGTCAAAATCGGGCCCTATTGCATCGTCGGTTCCGACGTCAGTCTCGGCGACGGGGTCGAGCTGGTTTCCCATGTTGTCGTTGAAGGCATCACCAGTGTCGGCTCCAACACCCGCATTTTCCCCTTTGCCTCCATCGGCCACCAGCCGCAGGATTTAAAATATGGCGGCGAACCTTCAAGGCTCGAGATCGGCTGCAACAATGTTATCCGTGAACACGTAACAATGAACCCGGGCACCGAAGGCGGCGGCATGTTGACCAGTATTGGCAATAACTGCCTGTTCATGGTCGGTGCCCATGTCGCCCACGACTGTCACATCAAGGATCATGTCATTCTCGTCAACAACGCCACCCTGGGCGGCCATGTGACGATTGATGAATGGGCGATTATCGGCGGCCTGTCGGCGGTCCACCAGTTTGTCCGTATCGGTCGCCACGCCATGGTCGGCGGCATGTCGGGTATTGAAAACGATATCATTCCTTATGGCTCCGTCATCGGTAACCGTGCCCGCTTGCAGGGACTGAACGTTGTCGGTTTGAAGCGCCGTAATTTCGACCGGGAAACCATCCACGCCCTGCGTAGCGCCTACCGGCTGATGTTTGCCGCCGAAGGGACGATGGCCGAACGCCTGGAGGATGTCGCCGAAATGATGAGAGATATCGAACCTGTCATGGAAATCGTCGATTTCATCCGCGCCGATTCTTCACGTTCAATCTGCCAACCCAATCTGGAAGATGCAGCCTAAGCTCGGCATTCTTGCCGGTGGCGATGGCCTGCCGGGACGGATTATCGAGTCCTGTCAAAAAGCGGGACGAGAATTTTTCGTTATCGCCTTTGAAGGCCAGACCGACCCGGGCATTTTCGCAAATCAAGATATCCCACACGCCTGGGTTCGCTTAGGTGCCGCCGGGACAACGCTGAAACTTCTACGCGCGGCCGCTGTTGAACAACTTGTCATGGCCGGGGCGATCCGGAGGCCGGGGCTTAAAGACCTGCGCCCGGATCTATGGGCGACGAAGTTCTTCGCCGCCAGCGGTGCCGCCTCTCTTGGTGATGACGGCCTTTTGAAAGCCTTGATAAAGGCTTTGGAAGGCGAAGGGTTCAGCGTCGTTGGGGTCGATCAGTTACTGCCCGATATCATCGCCCCCATGGGCGTCTACGGCGCCGTGGTGCCGTCTCCACAGAACAACACCGACATTGCGCTGGCCAGGCAAGCCGCATTGGCAATCGGCGATCAAGACAAAGGGCAGGGGGCGATAGCCTTCCGCGGCGAAGTGGTGGCCGTAGAAGACGCCGCCGGAACCGACGCCATGATCGCCAGTGCGCCGCGGGGCGGGGTGCTGGTCAAGGTCTGCAAGCCCGCTCAGGAAACCCGGGCCGACATGCCAACCATCGGGCTCGCCACCGTTGAAGCCGCCGCCAAAGCGGGCCTTGCCGGGATCGCTATTGAGCACGGCAAAGCGCTTGTCGTCGATTTACCGGCGGTCGTTGCCGCCGCCGACCGTCACGGTCTGTTCGTCATCGGTATAGAGGTTAAGTCGCCACTGATTTATGTAATCGCCGGCGAGGCATCCGGCGACATACTGGGGGCGCGTTTGATGGCCAGTTTAAAAGAAAAAAACGGTGCCGTGCGATTCGTCGGCATCGGCGGCCCGAAAATGATCGAACAGGGGCTCAAAAGCCTGTTTCCCATGCAAGAGCTGTCGCTTATGGGGCTTGCCGAAATTATTCCGCATTTACCCAAATTACTCAGGCGTATCAATCAAACCGTTGCCGATGTCATAAGCCACGCTCCGCAAATGCTACTGACCATCGACGCCCCCGGATTTTGTTTCCGTGTCGCCAAAAAACTAAAAGGCCGCAACATCAAGCTGGTTCACTACGTCGCCCCGTCGGTTTGGGCCTGGAAGCCGGGGCGGGCGAAAAAGGTTTCGGCATTTCTCGATCATTTGCTGGCCCTGCTGCCGTTCGAGCCGCCGTATTTTGAAGCCCATGGCCTGGCCTGCACGTTCGTCGGTCATTCGGTGGTCGAGGGCGCTGCCGATAGGGGCGACGGCGAAGGCTTTCGCAAGCGTTTCAATATCGCCAGCCAGGCCCCCCTGTTGCTGTTGCTGCCGGGATCGCGACGCGGGGAAATTGATAAGTTACTGCCGGTGTTCTGCGAAACAGCGAAGATTCTAGCGTCCCGCCATCAAGGTTTGAAAATAGTCGTTCCGACACTTGCGACGTTGGCCGACAGCATTTCCACTGTCGTTGATGCGGAGTCGATTGGTGCGCAGGTCGTTGCCGGGGACGCAGATAAATATGATGCTTTCGCCGCCGCCGATATAGCGCTTGCGGCATCTGGCACCGTCGCCCTGGAACTGGCGATGGCCGGAACCCCGACGGTGATCGGCTATAAAGTACACCCCGTGACCGCCTGGCTGGTCAGGAAGATGATCAAAACGCCTTACGTCAATCTGATCAACATCGTGCTTGGTCGCCAAGCGGTGCCGGAATTGATACAGGAAAATTGCCGCCCGGAGTTACTGGCCGAGACCCTGTCCGGGTTGCTTGATGATGAAAACCTAGCCAACCAGCAAAGCGAGGCCGCAGGTCAGGCCCTCAAACAACTCGGCCGTGGTGGACCATCGCCATCGGGCCGCGCCGCCGACACCATTTTATCCATCCTTGAAGGAGAACCACAAAAATGACTTCCGACACCGAAAAATTTCGTCTTATGCACACCATGATCCGGGTTCTGGATATGGACAAATCCATCGATTTTTATTGCCGTCATTTGGGCATGAAGATGATGCGCCGCACCGATTATCCAGGCGGTGAATTTACCCTGGCCTTCGTCGGTTACGGCGATGAAGAAACCCACGCGGTGGTCGAATTGACCCACAACTGGGGTCACAGCGAACCTTACGACATCGGCGATGGTTTCGGCCATCTGGCTATCGCCGTTCCCGATATTTACGGCGCTTGCGACGGCATGCGGGCAGAAGGGGTGACGATCAGCCGCGAGCCAGGGCCGATGCAGCACGGCACAAGCGTCATCGCCTTCATCGAAGACCCGGACGGCTACAAGATCGAACTGGTCGAACGTTCCTGATTATTTACGATCTTTAATCGCAACAAAATCGCGCTCGACCTCGCCGGTGTAAAGCTGGCGGGGGCGTCCGATTTTCTGGGTCGGGTCCTCGATCATTTCGTTCCACTGGGCGACCCATCCGACGGTCCTGGCGACGGCGAAAAGCACCGTGAACATGGATGTCGGTATGCCCATGGCGCGATAGATGATGCCCGAATAGAAATCGACATTCGGGTACAGTTTTTTCTCGACGAAGTACTCATCTTCCAGGGCGATGCGTTCCAGTTCCATGGCCAGGTCGAGCAACGGATCGTTCTTGATCCCCAAGTCAGCAAGCACTTCATGGGCGGTCTGACGCATAATCTTGGCACGCGGGTCAAAGTTCTTATAAACCCTGTGACCGAAGCCCATCAGGCGGAATGAATCGTCCTTGTCCTTGGCCTTTTTGATGTACTCGGGAACCCTTTCCTTGGTGCCGATTTCTTCAAGCATCTCAAGCACGGCCTCGTTGGCCCCGCCATGTGCAGGGCCCCAAAGCGAGGCGATCCCGGCGGCGATACAGGCGAAAGGATTGGCACCTGAAGATCCGGAAATCCTGACAGTCGAGGTCGAGGCATTCTGTTCGTGATCGGCGTGCAGGATCAGGATCCGGTCCATGGCGCGCGACAGGATCGGGTTGACGACATATTCCTCGCACGGGTTGGAGAACATCATGTAGAGGAAGTTTTCGGAAAAGCTGAGATCGTTTCTGGGGTATGTGAATGGCATACCGATGGAATAACGATAAGCCGACGCCGCGATTGTCGGCATCTTGGCGATCATCCGGGTCGAGGCGATAAAGCGGTGCTTGGGATCGTGGATATCGGTGCTGTCATGGTAGAAGGACGAGAGCGCACCGACGACACCGTTCATGATCGCCATGGGGTGTGAGTCACGGCGGAAACCACGGAAGAAGTAGTTGATCTGCTCATGCAGCATGGTGTGGTACATGATCCGGGTCTTGAATGTGTCTATTTTGTCTTCCGTCGGCAGGTCGCCATAAATCAGCAGGAAGCAGACTTCGAGAAAATCTGATTTTTCTGCCAACTGATCGATCGGGTAGCCGCGGTAACGAAGAATTCCCTTTTCGCCGTCGATGAAGGTGATCGCCGATTCGCAACTGCCTGTCGAGGTGAAGCCGGGATCGTAAGTGAAACGCCCGGTTTCAGAGTACAGCTTGCGTACATCGATAACTTCGGGGCCGGTCGTGCCTTGCAGGACGTCCAGATCATAGGTCTCGCCGCTACGGTTGTCCTTTAGGGTAAAGGCATTTTTTTCCACGTGCGCTGGTTCTCTAGACATAAACGATCCTCCTATAAAATGATTTCGTTAGCTTCGCTGATTATACACAATTTTAGTGACTTAAAGAACGTCATCGAGACGTCCCAGGGTTTCTTCGCGGCCAAGAACGTCCATGACGTCGAAAATACCCGGCGAGACGTTTGATCCGCTAAGAGCAGCGCGCAGGGGTTGGGCAAGGTTGCCAAGTTTAATGTCCTGCGTTTCGGCCAGTTGTTTAACAGCGTTTTCGGTCGTTTCCTGGCCCCACAAATCAAGATCGGCAAGGACTGCACGCAGGCTGGCAATTTTCTGACGGCCGTCCTCGGCAAGCAGTTTCGCGGCCTTTTCGTTCATTTGCAAAGGCCGTGGGGCAATATAGAAGAAGGCGCTTTCGCTCAGCTCGACAAGGGTTTTCGCGCGCTCTTTCAGGCCATTTATGCCCCTGTGAAGGCGGCCTTTTTCGACCTCGCTGAGGTCTCGGCCAAGGCGCGTGCTTAAAGACGGCTCGATCAATTCCACCAGTCTGTCGCCTTCGGCCTCTCGCATATATTGGGCGTTCAGGTTGGTCAACTTGGCGACATCGAAACGCGACGGTGATTTGCCGACGCCGCCCAGGTCGAACCATTCGATCGCCTTGTCGGTGGGGATGAATTCTTCGTCGCCGTGGGCCCAGCCCAGGCGTAAAAGGTAATTGCGCATGGCTTCGGGCAGGAAGCCGTCATCGCGGTAGCTCTCTATGCCCAGGGCACCATGGCGTTTTGACAGTTTGGCCCCGTCAGCTCCGTGAATAAGCGGGATATGGGCGAATTCCGGAACGTTCCAACCGAGTGCCAGATAAAGCTGATACTGGCGAAAGGCGTTGGTCAGGTGGTCATCGCCGCGAATGACGTGGGTAATGCCCATGTCGTGGTCATCGACAACGACGGCCAGCATGTAGGTCGGCGTGCCGTCGGCACGTAACAGCACCATGTCGTCCAACTGGTCGTTGGCGACCGTGACCTGGCCTTGCACCAGATCGTTGATGATTGTCTCACCTTCGCGGGGTGCCTTCAGGCGGATGACCGGGTTTATGCTCTGCGGGGCGTCCTCGGGCGCTTTATCGCGCCAGCGCCCGTCGTAACGCATGGGGCGGCCTTCGCTGCGGGCCAATTCGCGCATTTGCGTCAGCTCATCAGGCGAGCAATAGCATTTGTATGCATTGCCGCTGGCCAGCAACTGATCGACCGCTTTGCGATGTTGTTGAACGCGGGAATATTGCGAGACTGCCTCGCCGTCCCAGTCCAGCCCCATCCACTTCATGCCGGCATAAATGGCCTGGACCGCCTCGTCGGTCGAGCGTTTGCGGTCAGTGTCTTCGACTCGCAACAGGAATTGACCGCCGTGGTGGCGGGCGAATAACCAGTTGAACAAGGCCGTGCGTGCGCCACCAATGTGAAGGAAGCCCGTAGGGGAGGGCGCAAAGCGTGTAATAACCGTCATCTGGGTATCTGTTTCCGAAATTTGAACTTATGTGATTTGATGCTAAGGGCGGGACCCCGGCGGGGAAGTCCCATATCAACTTGGTTGATTATGTATCACATCCTGTTAGCAGTCGCAGCAATATATTTTTAAAATGGTGGATAAGCTGCTGAAAACAAGCAATAAGTATAATTTGCTTTTCGAAATGGAGCAAAGTCGTTTTGTCCTGTGGACGCCCGTCGCGCTGGCCGCAGGCATTGCTTTTTATTTCTCTTTAAGTTTCGAGCCGCCGCTGTGGAGCGGCATCGCAGGATTGTTTGCATCCTTGCTCGTCTTGTTTTTGAGCAAGGCCCGCAGCGCCCCTGTCGTGACGCTTGTCCTCGTCGCGGTGGCGCTCGGCTGTCTCGGCTTCAGCGCGGCCCAGTGGCGCACCGCCTTGATCAACGCCCCGGTGCTCGACCATGACAGGGGCCCGACCAGCGTCGAAGGCCGCATCGTCACTTTGGAATTCAGGGCCAAAGGACTCAGGGTGACCCTCGATAAGCCGCGGATCGGTGGCCTCGGTCCACAGATGACCCCGGAAAATATTCGCATCGTCTTGACGGGCAAGCAACCGGACTTGAAGATCGGCGACTGGATATGGTTGCGCGCCAAGCTCTCGGCGCCACCCGCGCCTGCGGCCCCCGGTGCTTTCGATTTTCAACGCCGGTTGTTTTTTTCAGGAATCGGTGCCGTTGGCTTTTCTTACGGTGCCGCCAAGGTTACCGCTACTGTTGCTAGTGCAGCGGACACGAGCCTGTTCCAATCGACCCTTGGCGGCCTTTCGCGGTTGCGCAGTTTGATCGGCAAGCGGGTCCTCGACGGTTTTGCGCAAGCCGACCAGATTGCCGTCGGCGGCGTCATTCAGGCGTTGATGACCGGCGCTCGCGGGGCCATTCCAGAACAGGTGCTGGATGACTTCCGCGATTCAGGGATCGCCCATCTTCTGGCTATTTCCGGGCTTCATATCGGCCTTGTTGCGGGCATTGTTTTCTTTGGGATTCGGGGACTTTTGGCCTTGTTTTCCCCCTTGGCACTGACATATCCGATCAAGAAATGGGCGGCGCTTGTGGCCCTTGTCTGCGCCTTTTGCTACGCCCTGATCGCCGGGGCTACGGTTCCGACAATGCGGGCTTTTCTGATGATCGGGGTGGTTCTTCTCGCCGTAGTCTTCGAGCGCCGTGGATTGTCGCTCAGGTCGATCGCTTTCGCCGCCTGTGTGATCCTTTTGATCAAACCAGAAAGTTTACTCGGTGCCAGTTTCCAGTTGTCCTTCGCCGCCGTCACGGCGCTGGTTGCGGTCTATGAAGCGCTGTCGGAAAGTCGCTGGAGCAAATCCGCCAAGGCAAGGCGGGGTTTTGCCAAACGGCTCTTGCTCTACATCGCCGGTGTGGCGCTGACGACCCTGATCGCCGGGGCCGCGACGGCACCATACGCGGCCTTTCACTTCAATCGTTTCGCCGACTTTAGCCTGGCGACAAACTTGCTGGCGGTTCCGTTGACGGCGCTTTGGATCATGCCGTGGGCCGTCGTTGCCTTCGCCTTGATGCCGTTTGGCCTTGAAGGGCTGGCACTGGCACCGATGGGGGCCGGTGTTGCACTGGTTATCGAGATTGCCCATGAAGTCGCCTCCTGGCCCGGTGCGGTGACCTTGCTGCCAGCCATGGATACCTGGGCGCTTATGGCAATCACCGTGGGCGGCCTTTGGCTGTGTCTGTGGCGTAAGGCGTGGCGCTGGCTGGGCTTGCCTGGGATCGCAGCAGGACTTGCCTCGCTTTTATGGGTGCAGGGTCCGGATATCCTGATTGACGGCAAGGGCCGGTTGCTGGCGCTTAAAGATGTCCATGGAGAAATCACCCTGTCATCCCTGAAAACGGCAAAATTCACCGGCAAAGTCTGGCTGAGAAGGGCGGCACAAGAGCGGGCGTTGTCCTGGTCGCAACAAGTGTCGCAACAAGGAGCGCAAGACGTTGCGGCGAAACTGGCCTGCGATCCGCTGGGCTGTATCTATCACATCAAGGGGCAAAACGTCGCCCTGATTCGAAGGACCGCCGCCGTTGAAGAGGACTGCCGCAGTGCCGACGTGTTGATTGCCAGTGTCCCGGTGCGCATTGCCTGCAGCAACCCCAAGATCGTTATCGACCGCTTCGATTTATGGCGAAATGGTGCCCATGCCTTGTGGTTTTCCGGAAACGGTGAGGTCCGTATCCAGTCCGTCAACGCCAGCAGGGGCATAAGGCCGTGGGTGCATCGACCGACGAGAAGAAATCCGGTTGCAAAGGAAGATGCGCTTTAAATCAACAAGCCTTCATATGATCGCGGCGAAAATAGATCTAGTACTTGCGTAGCAAGCCGACCAGCTGGCCCTGTACCTTGACCCGGTCGGGGCCGAAGATGCGGGTTTCAAAATCTTTGTTGGCAGGTTCCAGGGCGATTGAATTACCCTTGCGGCGCAAGCGCTTAAGGGTAACTTCCTCGTTATCGATAATGGCGACGACGATCGCACCGTTTTCGGCGGTTTCAGCGTGGCGGATAATCACCGTATCGCCGTCGAAAATGCCTTCGTCGATCATCGATTCGCCATCGACTTCGAGCGCGTAGTGCCTGCCCATGCCGATCATGTCGGCGGGAATGCCGATGCTGTTGGAGGGATGGTCAACGGCCTCGATAGGCAGCCCGGCGGCGATTTTCTCGTAACGGGGAATCTGTACTGTGGCGCTGTCTTCCAGGCCGCTCATGGGTTGACTGACGGGCTCGGCACCGCTCATCTTAAAGTCGCCGCGGATGACATTCGGCTTGAAGGTGTCTCTTTCCGGGCGTTTGTGCGGGGGCTCCATGTTTTCCGGGCGGCGCAGGATTTCAAGGGCGCGGGCCCGGTGCGGCAGACGACGGATAAACCCGCGTTCCTCAAGCCCCGTAATCAGCCGGTGGATGCCAGACTTTGATGCCAATCCCAGCGCGTCTTTCATTTCGTCGAATGAGGGTGAAACGCCGCTTTCTTTAAGTCGCCGATCAATGAAAAGCAAAAGCTCGCACTGTTTTTTCGTCAACATGGGTGGCTATCTCCGGTCCAAGGCTATCCTATATTTTGTATGGCATTCAGTGCCATCATCAAGATATAGAACAAAAGCAAAACACTCCCAATGTTCTACTTTGGTTCTCATTACACGTCAAGGTTATTTTGTATATTTTTTAAAGCGACAGCAGGGAGCCGCGCAGCAGCAAGATTTCAACCCGTTGTCCGACCTTGATCGGCTCCGCGTGGGGTTTTCTGACGATCAGGCAGTCGGCTTCGGCGAAGCGGGCCTGCATGGCGCTGTCTTGCTTAGTGAAAGGCATGGCGACGGGCGCACCATCGGGGCCGGTTTGCAGGCGGGCGCGCAGGTAATCCTGACGCTGGTCGTTGGCCCCCAGGTCCTCGCCCAACAGGACGCTTTGCAAGGGTGCTGTGGTTTCAGCCATGCCGAGCATGATGGCGAGCGCTGATTTAAGGAAAAGTATCGAACAGACCCCGGTGGAGACGGGATTACCCGGCATGCCGAAGACGGTCAGTTGGCCAATTTTGCCAAATAGCAGCGGTTTGCCCGGTCGCATGGCGATTTTATGGAATATCTGTTTCAGGCCCACTTCCTTGAGAACCTTACCGACCAGATCGTAGTCACCGACCGAAACGCCGCCGATGGTCACCAGAACATCAAAATCCATGGCTTCCTTAAAGGCTTCTCGCAGTTCAGCTTCGCTATCCCCGGCAATGCCAAGGATGGTCGGTGCGCCGCCCATGGCGATGACATAGGAGTGCAGGGCGAAACTGTTCGACGAAATAATCTGCGATGGTCCCAGGGTTTCACCGGGCATGGCGACCTCGTTGCCGGTGGCCAGAATGGCGACGCGGGGTTTGCGGCGCACCGGAAGGGACGCCAGGTTCATCGCCGCGGCCAAGCCGATATGGCGGGCGCCGAGCACGGTTCCGGCCTTAATCAGGACATCGCCGGTGCCAAAATCCATGCCGGCGGCACGCACGAAACGCCCAAGCGGAACGCTTTCCAGAATCTTGATGGTATCGCCATTGGCTGTTGTGTTTTCCTGCATCTGGACGGCATCGGCACCTTCGGGCAGCGGCGCACCGGTATAGATGCGAACGGTTTGCCCGGCCTCCAGGGTCCCCGCGAAGCCGCCACCGGCCTGGGATTGGCCAATCTGCTTCAAGGTCACCGGGGCGTTCAGGGTATCGGCGGCTTTAAGCGCGTAACCATCCATGGAGGATACCGCCAGCGGCGGGTGCGACAGCCGGGAAGCCAGATCGCTGGCGACGACACGGCCCAGACAATCGATCAGGGCAACGTCCTCTACATCCATGAGGGATACGTTTTCGGCGACAAGTTGCAGGGCTTTATCAACGGGGATCATTTGGGGATTTCCAGTCTGCCATCTTCAAGGACCGGAAAATGCGGCACCCAGGAAATTTCCCAGGGGTGTCCATCAGGATCGGCAAAATATCCTACATATCCACCCCAAGGCATTTCCACGGGATTTTTCAGAATGGTCGCGCCAGCCTCTTTAACGACAGCCATAAAGTGATCGACTTCATCGTGAGAGCGTGTGTTGTAGGCAAGGGTGATGCCGCCTGGTCTGGGGTCCTGCGCGCTCATTCCGCTATCCTTGCTCAATTCAGACTGGCCATATAATCCGAAAATCATACCGCCCATATCAAAAAAAACGACTTCGTCCATACTGGCGCTCGAAGCCGTCCAGCCGAGTCTCTCATAAAATGCCCTGGCGGCCGCCACGTTGGCGACGCCTAGCGTGATGAGGCTTAATCGTTGCTCCATCGGTTTTTCCTTTCATTCGGCCTCAAAGGTGCCGGATTTGCCACCCGCCTTGTGGGTCAGCCGGATGTTGCCGATGCGCATGCCCTTGTCGACGGCCTTGCACATGTCGTAGACGGTCAGGGCGGCAACGGAAACCGCAGTCAGGGCTTCCATTTCGACACCGGTCTTGCCGGTCAATTTGCAGGTCGCCTCAATATCGACCTTATTGGCGGCGCTGTCACAGACCAGGGTGACCTTGACCGAGGATAAATTCAGCGGGTGACATAGCGGAATAAGGTCCGGCGTGCGCTTGGCCCCCATGATTCCGGCAAGTTGGGCGATAGACAGCACATCACCCTTTTTGACGCCGCCGCTTTCGATCAGGGCCATGGTTTCAGACCGCATTTCGATGCTGCCCCTGGCCGTGGCCGTGCGCGCGCTCTCGCCTTTGTCGGAAACGTCGACCATGACGGCGTTGCCGTTCTCGTCGATATGGGTCAGGTCAGCCATGATTGATCCTTAAGATGGTTTGGGTGGCGGCTTCGACATCGGCCTGGCGCATCAGCGATTCACCGATCAAGAAACGATTGGCCCCGACTTTCGCCATGCGGGCCAGGTCGTCAGGGGAATAAAGCCCGCTTTCGCAGACCAGATGGCGCTCTGCGGGGATGTATGCTGCGAGTTCCTCGGTCGTCGCGATATCGACTTCCAGAGTCTTCAGATTGCGGTTGTTGACGCCGATCAGGGACGATTTCAAGGCCAATGCGCGTTCCAGTTCCGCCGCGTTATGAACTTCGATGAGCACGTCCATGCCCATCTCGAAGGCGAGAGCCTCCAGTTCGGCGGCCTGGCTACCTTCGAGGGCGGCCATAATCAGCAAAATACAATCGGCCCCGAGCGCCCGTGCCTCATAAACCTGATAGGGATCGAGCATGAAATCCTTGCGTAAAACAGGCAAGGTGACGGCGGCGCGGGCCGCTACCAGAAAGCTGTCGGCCCCTTGGAAATAAGGCCCATCGGTCAACACCGACAGGCAGGCGGCACCACCGGCCTGATAGGCCCGGGCCAGGGCTGGCGGGTCGAAGTCTGCGCGGATCAGGCCTTTCGACGGCGACGCCTTCTTGATTTCGGCGATCAGGCCATAGTCACCTTGCGCGACTTTGGCGCTCAAGGCCTCGGCAAAACCGCGCGGGACCGAGGCTTGGCGCGCTTGCGCTTCAACTTCGGCGCGCGATCTTTGGCGTTTGCAGGCGGCAATGTGCTCAAGCTTGTCGGCGCAGATTTTTGTCAGGACATCGCTAGCCATTGGTGATGGCAATCAGTTTATCCAGGGTCTCGTAGGCGCTGCCATCGTCTATGGCCACCTGTGCCTGTTCGACACCGTCCTTAAGGTCCGTGGCTTTGCCTGCGATCAGCAGGGCGGCTGCGGTGTTATACAGCACGACATCGCGGAAGGGGCCTGGTTCCCCCGTTAGAACGGCTTTTAATGCTTTCGCATTATGCGCAGGGTCGCCACCTTTCAGATCATCGGGTTGAGCAAGGGCGATACCGGCGTCTTCAGGCGAAACCTCGAACGTCGTCACTTTGCCGTCCGCAAGTGCTGCGACATAGCTTGGTCCCGTCGTCGTCAACTCATCAAGGCCGTCCGATCCGTGCACGACCCAGGCCCGCTCGCATCCCAGATTGCCAAGCACGGTGGCCATGGGAACGATCCAGTCCCGCGAGAAAGCGCCACTGAACTGGCGCTTCACACCGGCCGGATTGGTTAACGGACCTAACAGATTGAAGATCGTGCGGGTGCCCAGTTCGACCCTGGGGCCGCCGACATGCTTCATCGCCCCGTGATAGAGCGGTGCCATCATGAAACCGATACCGGCCTCGGCAATGGCTTGTTCGACATGGGCCAGGTCGGCATCCAGATTGACGCCGAGGGCGGCCAGCACGTCTGACGAACCGGACTTGGACGATAGATTGCGGTTGCCGTGCTTGGCCACCGGCACCCCGCAAGCCGCCGTGACGATGGCCGCGGCGGTCGAAATGTTATAAGAGCCCGAGCCGTCGCCGCCGGTGCCGACGATATCGATGGCACCGGCAGGGGCCGCTACCTTCAACGCCTTGGCCCGCATGGTTGTCGCCGCCCCGGTGATTTCCGCGATCGTCTCACCGCGCACCCGCAGGGCCATCAAAAAACCGCCGATCTGGGCCGGAGTGGCCTCGCCGGACATGATGATGTCGAAGGCGTGCGTCGCCTCGTCCTGGGTCAGGCTGTTGCCGTCCGCGACTTTGCCGATAAGCGGTTTTAAATCGTCGTTCATGCCGCACGTTTTCCTTTTGTCAGGCCGATAAAGTTGCCGAGCAGGGCGTGACCGTGTTCTGAGGCAATGCTCTCCGGGTGGAACTGGACGCCGTGCACCGGCCGGGTCCTGTGGGACAGCCCCTGAATGACCCCGTCGGGGCTGGTGGCGGTGACTTCCAGGCAATCCGGCACGCTTTCGGGGGCAACAGTCAGGGAATGATAGCGAGTCGCCGTTAGCGGGCTGGGGATTCCCTGAAAGATACCGGTGCCGGTGTGATTGATCGTGTCGGTCTTGCCGTGCATGGGCTTCGGTGCCCGCACGATGGTGCCACCGAAATGCTGGGCGATTGACTGATGGCCCAGGCAGACACCGAAAATAGGCAGGAATTCGGGGGCTTTGGCGATCAAATCGAGGCAGATGCCGGCCTTGTCCGGGTCGCAGGGACCGGGCGAAATGACGATCCCTTGCGGGTTCAGGGCCAGCGCCTGCTGCGCACTCAAGGCATCGTTACGCCGCACGACAACTTCCGCCCCCAGTTCGCCCAGGTAATGCAGCAGGTTGTAGGTGAAGCTATCGTAATTATCAATTAATAGAAACATTTCAATGCACTATCTATAAATTCTTAAGTTATTGCTTTAGGAACATTTATGCTCCAAGCCCACAATGCCGCCAGCCCTCGCCAGCGTCAAGTGTGGCGGCGCTGTAATCGGGACTCGAATAACGATTGCATCCCGGTTATAGCGGGAGTCTGAAAGAAATGAAGGTGCGCGTTTTATGGATTTCCTGTCCTGGCTTCAGGTCCTGACCATTTGTGTGTTCGGTGCCATGTCGCCGGGGCCGAGCCTGGCGGTGGTTCTCAGGAACACCCTCAGCGGCGGTAAAAGGCAGGGCGTGCTGACCGGCATCGGTCACGGCCTTGGCATTTACTTTTATGCCGGTCTCGTCGTCACCGGACTGGCCGTTGCCCTTGCCGCCGCTCCGCAGGTGGAACTGGCGCTCAGTTATGGCGGTATTGTCTTACTCGTCTGGCTCGGTTATTCCTCCCTAACCAGCAGCGGCGAGACCCCGCAAGAGGTCAATGTTTCCGGGCGAAGCGGCTTCATCAGCGGCTTCCTGATCGCCTTTCTAAATCCGAAAATTGCGGTTTTCTTCCTCGCCGTGTTCAGCCCTTTCCTGAGACTCGAGGCGGCCGGCCTGGAGAAGGCGATCCTGGCCCTGACGGCGGGCACCGTCGATACCCTGTGGTATGTGCTGGTCGCATTGTTCCTGTCGGGTTCGGTTCTGACCCGCTACGCCGCCGTGATCGAGAAAACCATGGGCGTCCTGCTGCTGCTGCTCGCCGCCGGGCTCCTTTACCGGCTTTGGTAATCCCCCCTTGACCTTCCCGTTGCTGGAAGCACTATCTTAGCTTACATTGTACTGGAAGGTTTGGATGATGGATCAACGTATAGAGACAGTGACGGGCCGGGTCTCGCTGCCGGTCGAAGGCATGACCTGTGCGACGTGCGCCGCAAGGATCGAGAAGGTTGTCGGCAAGTTGCCGGGGATCGCTGAAGCCAACGTCAATCTGGCGACGGAACAGGCCGACGTCTCCTTCGATCCGGCGTTGGTCGGTACTGCCGACATCGCCGCCGCCATCGTCCGCGCCGGGTTCACGGTGCCGCCGCAGTCTTTTGAGCTGTCCATCGAGGGCATGACCTGTGCGTCCTGCGTCGGGCGGGTCGAGAAGGCTTTGTTGAAACTCGATGGTGTCGCCCAGGCGAGCGTCAATCTGGCGACGGAAAAGGCCAGGGTCAGCGTTCAAGCCGGGGTCGTCGGGGCTGCGGACCTGATCCGGGCGGTCGAGAAAACCGGCTTCACGGCGACCATGGTCATCGGTGAGGAAGCCCAATTCGCCGAGGATGAGCGCCGCGCCCTGGCCCGCGCCCGCCATGACTTGATGGTTTTTAGCGTCTCGGCCCTTTTGACAGCGCCGTTTATCGTGCAAATGCTGTCGATGTTATCGGGCGGTGAATTTTCCTTGTCGCCGATGCTGCAACTGCTGTTGGCGACGCCTATCCAGTTTGGCACCGGCCTGCGCTTCTACAAACCGGCCTGGGGGTCGGTGAAAGCCGGGTCGGGCAATATGGACCTTCTCGTCGTGCTCGGCACCTCGGCGGCTTACTGGCTCAGTGTGGCGATGATTGTCGCCCCCGAACTGGCGACAGACGGGCATTTGTATTTCGAGGCCGGGGCCGCGGTGATCACCCTCGTCTTGCTCGGCAAACTTCTTGAAACCCGGGCCAAGCGGGGGACCACGGCGGCAATCCGGGCGCTGATGGACCTGCGCCCGGAAGCCGCGCGGGTGCTGCGCGACGGGGTCGAGGTCGAAATTCCCTGCTCATTGGTGCAAAGCGGCGATGTCGTCATCGTCCGCCCTGGTGAGCGTATCGCCGTTGACGGAGAAATCATCGACGGCATCTCGACATGCGATGAATCGCTGATTACCGGCGAGAGTCTGCCCGTCGAGAAGGCCCCCGGCGATTCTGTCACCGGCGGGGCAATCAACGGCGAAGGCTTACTTAGGGTCAGGGCGACGACGGTCGGCGCAGGCTCTGCCCTGGCCCGCATTATTGCTCTTATCCAAAGCGCCCAGGCGACGAAAGCGCCGGTCCAGCGGCTGGTCGACAAGATCGCCGCCGTCTTCGTGCCGGTGGTTGTCGTCATCGCAGTCTTGACGTTTGTCGGCTGGATGACTTTTGCCGATGTGACCATGGCCAGCGCCATTATCAATGCCGTCGCCGTGTTGGTCATTGCCTGTCCGTGCGCCCTGGGGCTGGCGACACCGACGGCGATCATGGCCGGAACCGGCTCGGCGGCGCGCTTCGGTATCCTGATTAAAGACGCCGAGGCCCTCGAGAAAGCCCACCGGATCAACACGGTGGTCCTCGATAAAACCGGCACCCTGACCGAAGGTAAACCCTCTTTGCGCGCTGTTGTCGCCGTCGATGCCGATACGGACGCCCTGATCATATTGGCCGCGTCGGCCCAGCAGGGCAGTGAGCACCCGCTGGCCCACGCGGTGCTAACACAGGCAGGAGAAACGCCCCTAAAGCCCCTGAAAGCCTTTAAAAGCCATCCCGGACGGGGGCTTGAGGCCGAGCTTGACGATCTCACCCTGCTGATCGGCAACCGCAGGCTTTTGACGGAGCAAGGCGTCGCCTTTGACACTCTCGAAGCGCAGGCCGTCAGCTTCGAGGAAGACGGCGCGACGGTTATGTGGATCGCCGAGAAATCGCCTGAAATCCGGCTTTTCGGAATTATCGCCGTCGGCGACGCCATCAAGAGCAACGCCGCCGCCGCCGTTGGCCGCCTGAAAGCCGCTGGGATTGAAACCGTCATGTTGACCGGTGACAACGCCAGAAGCGCCGCCGCCGTAGCCGCCGCCGTCGGTGTCGACCGGGTCATTGCCGAGGTCTTGCCCGAGGACAAGGCAAAGGAAGTCTCTACTATGCAAGCCGCCGGTCGTATCGTCGCCATGGTCGGTGACGGCATCAACGACGCCCCGGCCCTGGCCCAGGCCGATGTCGGCATCGCCATGGGAACAGGCACCGATGTCGCCATGCATACGGCGGGCATAACCCTGATGCGCGGCGATCCGGAATTGATCGCCGCGGCTATTGGCGTATCCGGCGCGACCTACAGCAAAATCCGCCAGAACCTGTTCTGGGCCTTCATCTACAACATCATCGGCATCCCCCTGGCCGCAGCTGGGCTGCTCAGCCCGGTCATTGCCGGGGCAGCCATGGCCTTAAGCAGCGTTTCGGTGGTCTCAAACTCGTTATTGTTGAAAAGGTGGAAGCCTTAAAGAAACTGGCTGTAAATCTGGAAGGTCTCGCCGACAATCAGTGAGCCGACGGCGGCCAACAGCAGGTACCACAGGAACACAGGGCGTTTGACCAGGGCGAAGACGGCGATGGCCGCCGGGATTGAGGTCACAGCACCGGCCGTCATGAAGGCCAGCGCCGGTCCCGGTGCCATGCCGCTTTCCATCAGGCCCGAAACCAGCGGGATCGCCGCGTAACCGTTCATATAGGCGGGAACCCCGGCAATCACGGCCAGTGGCAGGGCGAAGGCGCTGTCATTGCCGAGCCATTGGGCGACGGTATCGGCGGGCAGGTACATGACCATCAGGCTTTCCAGCATGAAGGCGAGCAACAACCATTTGCCCAGAAACAAAACCGTGGCGATGAAGATCGAGCCGAATTCCTGCTTGCGGCTAGGTTCCGTCCAGAACGCCCACAGCGGTTGTTCGTCGCTGATTTTAGGTTTGCACGTTCCGCAACCCGATACTTCGGCTTTCAACGGGGAGGCAAAGCCACCGGCTTTTTGCACGGCCCGCGTCGCCAGTCCGCCGAACATGCCGATGGCGAAGGCCGCCACGGTCTTGGCGAGCGCGAATTCCAGACCCAAGCCACCGACCGTCAGGATAAACATTTCCGGGTCCATGATCGGCGAGGCCAGCCAAAAGGCCATGACCGCGGGCAGGGGGACACCGGCGGCCAGAAGAGCGGCGATGATCGGAATGACCCCGCACGAGCAAAATGGCGACAGCGCGCCGAACACCGAGGCTGCGGCGATGACCTTTAATCCGTGCCCGTTGAAAACCCGGCCGATGACCTTGTCGGCCCCGGCGGCACTGAGGTATGCGGCGGCCAGCGCGCTGAAAATCAGGAACGGTGAAATACCGAGCAGGCTGCTCGCGGTGAAGCGCAGGCTTTGCATGGCCTCGCTCCCCGGCAGGCCGAAGGCGATACTGATGGCAATCAGGACGATGGCCAGGACGGCATTGTCGATATTGCGGATACCACGACCTAAATTTAAAACAAGGGTGCTCATAATCGGTCAACTTTCCTTTGCAGCAGGCCTAGGCCCTGACAGCATTCGTCTTTCAAATAATCGATGGTCGCTTCCATGATCTCGAACTCGGCCCGGCAGATCAGTTCGCGGCTGTGGCGGTGTTGCGAAATCAGGCCCGCCTTGACCAGTTTTTGGATGTGGTGGGTCAGGGTCGAGGCTGGAATGTCGATGACGCCCTGGATGGCCCCGACATTGGCACCGTCGTTACCGGCCTTGATCAGGGTGCGAAAGATGGCCAGACGGAGCGGGTTTCCCAGCGCTTCCATGCGTTCGGCCATTTGTTCCAGCAACGGGTCATTGTGTTTTTTCATAGCCATCATTATAGCAGATATTTTCTATAATTCAATAGTTCTAGTATAATCGTAATATATTGATAAATAGGACAAAACAAGAATTCTTGAAAATTACTCAAACATTCCAGTATAATGTAACCTAAGTTTATTTAAATGATCTGACGGAGGTTCTTCGATGAATATCGGCGGCGTATCTGAGAAAACCGGCATCACCGCGAAGACCATTCGCTATTACGAGGAAATCGGCCTTATCCCACCACCGCTGCGGGCCGAAAATGGCTACCGTCATTATCAGGACAAGGATGTCGAAACCCTGCGCTTCGTTCAGCGCGCCCGGCGTCTCGGTTTTTCCGTCAAGGACGTGGCGAATTTACTGACCCTGTGGCAGGACAAGAAGCGGGTCAGTGGTGATGTCAAAAAACTGGCTATCGAACACATCAGGGAAATTGAGGATAAAATCGCCGAGCTCAATGGGATTCGCGAAACCCTGATCAACTTAACCAAGACCTGTCACGGCGATGAGCGGCCCGACTGCCCCATCCTCGATGGATTGGCCAAGTAAGGGAAAAAGCCGTTTTCTCGTCCGAAACGATAGCTTATAAGGGATTTCCATCAATCCTGGTTGCACAAGCATATCCTGGGGTGCGATATGGAACATGCATCCTGAAATGACCATACGTCTATGTCCCAGGCGACGAGAGGGCTTCCTACGTGGCCAGTGATAACGATCAGTTTCGACCCAATTTCAAGCGTCAGATGCTTTACGCAGCCACACTGCTTGCGGCCCTTGTGGCGGCGTACCTGTTGACGACCCTGATTGCCACGGCTCCGCAACCAGAGCCAAAGCCTGAAGCAGTCAACAGTGCTAAGCATGTCGCACCGGTAAGCAAACCCGAGCCCTGGTACCAGAAGCAAAGTCCGCCGCCGGTAATGATCACGACGCCGGACTTGCCGCTGTTCCCGGAGGTAGAGGATCAACACGCCGCCCTGCCTTACGAAGAAGCGCTGCCCAAGGAAACTTACGTGCCGCCGCCGGTTGTTGCAGAACCCCCGGCACCTGTCGTCGCCGCCCCACCAGGTCCCGAACCGCAGGTGGCGGCATTGCCTGTCCCGTCATCTGTCGCGCTGCCACGCTGGCGTCAGTTCGCCGTGGCTACTACCGCGCCGCTTGTCCAAGACGTGCCGCTGATTGCGATTGTTATCGATGATATGGGAGTCGATAAAAAGCGCTCTGGCCTGGCCATCGACCTTCCGGCACCGCTGACCCTTTCGTTCCTGACATACGCCACGCAGCTTGAAAGCCAAACCGAAAGGGCGCGGGGGCGGGGCCACGAATTGATGCTGCATGTGGCCATGGAGCCGGGCTCGAAGACGGCCGACCCGGGGCCCAACGCCCTGTTGACGACGCTCAGCGACGCCGAACTCAAGCGTCGCCTGGAGTGGAGTTTCCTGCGGTTTTCGACCTATGTCGGAGTCAACAATCATATGGGTTCGAAATTCACCGCCAACCGCAAGGCGATGCGCATCGTTATCGAGGAAATCAAGCGGCGCGGCTTGCTGTTTCTCGACTCTCGCACCTCGGGCCGCACCGTCGGGGCCAAATTGGCCAGGGAAATGGGGGTGCCGGTCGCCGAGCGCAACATCTTCATCGACCATGAAAACACTATCGAGGCGGTTCACGCACAATTGCGCAAAGTAGAACAATTGGCGCGGACCACAGGGGCGGTGATCGCCATCGGCCATCCCCGCGACGTCACCATCAGGGCCTTGCAGGAATGGCTCGCCGGGATCGAAGCCAAAGGCTTCAAACTGGTGCCCCTGACCACAATCGTCGCCAGGAACAGCAAGATCAAACTGCCTTGACCTTCCCGTTGCGGGAGGGTGTTAAATGACAATAAGAATTGAAACCATGTGTGAGGAAGATGATGATGACAGCGACTTATAGCGTTTTGGGCATGACCTGCCAGGGCTGTGCAAATTCCGTAATCAAGGCGATCGCGGCGGCCGCCCCCGGGGCAGAAACCGCCGTCGACCTTGAAGCCAAACAGATCAGCGTCGAAGGCTGCGACGATCAGGCAGTGATTGCCCAGGCCGTCGATGACGCAGGTTTTGAATTCGCCGGGTCCGTTTAAAGCTACTTGGCCGCGCGACAGCTTTCCTTGAAGGTGTCGTGCATGTTGTCCCGGGACAGGGTGCAAACCTTGGTTTCGCCTTGTTTTTGCAAGGTGTAGGTGACGATGTAGAGGAGTCTTCTCAAGTTTTCATAAGGGGCAATACCCGGCAGCCATTCATCGCGGCTGGTCTTTTCAACAAGTTGCCAGCCCGCCTGACGCAATGCATATACGGTATCCTCATCACCGGCCATCGGCGATACTGTCGGAATCGATAACAGCAACATAAATGTAGATGCCAGGATGAAGCTGACACCGGGGTGTTTAAGCTGGGTCCGGATGTTTGATTGCTTTGTCATATTCCAGTCCCTTCAAAATGAAACACCGGCATAATAGCAAAATTTCGCTTAAATTGAAAGATTGGCCGCCAAGCGCTAGTTCCTCGCGCTGGCAAACCGCACGGCTTCTTCGGCGGCGCGGATCAGGGCGCGGGCCTTGTTGCGGCTTTCCTGGTATTCGGCTTCGGGATCACTATCGGCGACAATGCCGCCGCCAGCCTGGACGTACATGGTATCGTCCTTGACGATGGCGGTGCGCAGGGCGATGCAGGTATCCATATCGCCGTCGGCCCCGAAGTAGCCGATGCAGCCGGCGTAGATGCCGCGCTTCTCGGTCTCAAGCTCGTCGATGATCTGCATGGCCCGGACCTTCGGTGCCCCCGACACGGTGCCCGCCGGGAAGCCCGCGAACAAGGCACCGATGGCGTCGTAGTCCGGTCTCAATTCACCCTCGACGTTGGAGACGATGTGCATGACGTGGGAATAGCGCTCGATTTTCATTTGCTCGGTGACTTTGACGGTGCCGACCTTGGCGACCCGACCGACGTCGTTGCGGCCGAGATCGAGCAGCATCAGGTGTTCGGCCAACTCCTTCGGGTCGGCGAGAAGTTCTGCGGCCAGGGCGGCATCTTCTTCCGGTGTTTTGCCGCGCACCCGGGTCCCGGCGATGGGCCGGATGGTGACCTTGCCCTCGCGCACCCGGACGAGAATTTCCGGACTCGAGCCGACAATCGAAAATCCGCCGAAGTTGAGATGAAACAGGAACGGCGAGGGGTTAAGCCTGCGCAATGCCCGGTACAGTGAAAACGGCGGCAGCTTAAACGGCACGGCGAAGCGCTGCGACAGGACGACCTGAAAGATATCACCGGCGAGAATGTACTCTTTGGCCTTCTCAACAATCTCGTGGAAGTGGGCATGGCTCATGTTGGAGACCGGCTCAGGGCTGTCGAACTCCTGCCGGTCGCTTTGCTGGGGCAGGCTGCTTTCCATCAGGCCGACGGCTTCGGCCAGGCGGGATATTGCGTTCTCAAAAGCATCCTCGGGCGTGACATCGCTTATGGGTCTGACCGGGGTGATCAGGGTCACCGTGTCTTCGATGGTGTCGAACACGGCCATGATCGTCGGGCGGACGAAGATGCCATCGGGAACGCCGAGCACATCGGGATTGACGTCGGGCAGGTCCTCGACCAGGCGGATGCTGTCATAGGCCATATAGCCGACCAGTCCGGCGGCCATGGGCGGCAGACCGTAAGGCAAGTCGATGCAGGATTCCTCGACCAGCGCTTTCAAGGAGTCGATTGACGGTTCGGCGCAGACCGTGAAAGTGTCGGCATCGCGCGCAGCCTGACGGTTGATTTCGGCACTGTTGCCGAAGCACCGCCAGATCAGGTCCGGCTTCAGGCCGATGAACGAATAGCGACCGCGAATGGCCCCGCCCTCGACGGATTCAAGCAGGAAACTGTTGGCTTGGTCGCCTGCCAATTTCAGGAACGCGGAAACCGGTGTGTCGAGATCGGAAACAAGTGTCGTCCAGACAACCTGGGGCTTTCCGGATTGGTAAACTTGTCTGAAATCGACCGCGTCGGGAAAAATATCCATGGTTCTTTACTAAAACTGGGCGTTGAGCGCCTCTGTATTGATGCTGACCGGGAAGCGCTGACGCAGGCCGCTTGCCAGCTGGCTCATCAGATCGGCACGGATGGCACCGTTAAGTTCACGGCTTAAGGCCTTGACCTTGTCGCTATCGGCGAGTGGATTGGCGGCCAGAGTTTCCTTCAAGCGGGCGACGATATAGCTATCGCCAGCGGCAGCCGCGACGGTTTGCCCGGGCTTGGCCTTGAACAGTTCTTCGATCAAGCCGCGCGGCAGGCCCCCACCACCGCTCCGCCCGAACGGTTCGCTGAGGCTTAGTGTCAGCCCTTTATCCTTTGCCAATGTGGCGAAGTCACCGCCGGCCTTGATTTTTGCAATCAGCTCTTCGCCGCTTTTCTGGGCCATCTGCTGGCGCTGCTGGGCTTGCCAGGCGGCGATGACATCGGCCCTGACGCTGTCCAAGGGGCGCAGTTGCGATTCGACGACGTTATCGACACGAACGATGAAGTAGCCCTCGTTCGCGGCCTCGGTCAGGGCGCTTTCCTGCCCCTTGGCCGTCGAGAAGGCGACTTCGAGGAAGTTCGCTGCCGGCAGTCCTTCGACTTTGCTGTTGCCAGGGGTCAGGCCTTCGGCGCTGACATCGCCTTGTTTTTTAAGAGGCAAATTTAAAGCCAAAGCCGCTTCTTCCAGGCTTGCGCCGCCACCCAGTTGATCTTCAAGCTTGTTGGCAAGGTTATACAGGGAATTGATCGCCTGCTCGGTGGCGATATGTTTTTTCAGTTCTGCGGCAACTTCCTCGAGCGGCTTGATGTGTGCCGCCTGAACGGATTTAAGGCGGAGAATATGCCAGCCGAGAACGCTTTTCAGCGGTTCCGTATAGCCGTCAACACCAATGGAGAAGGCGCTTTCGGCCAGGCCGGGAAGAAGTTCGGACTTTTTCATGCTGCCCAGTTCCGTCGCCTGTGGCTCCATGTCGGCCAGTTCCTTGGCGACTTTAAAAAAGTCATCGCCGGTTTTCAGGCGCGCGTAACCGGCCTTGGCGCTGGTTTCATCCTTGAAACGGATCTGTTGAAAGGTGCGTGTTTCAGGCTCGGAAAACTCACCGAGTCTTTCTTCATAGGCCTTCGCTACGGTGTCGTCGGAAACGGCGATTTCTTTGGCAATTTCGCTTGCCGTCAGGTTGATGAAGGTCAGGCTGCGGTATTCCGGTGCGGTGTAGTCTTGCGCATTATCGGTGTGAAACTTGCTTAATCTAGCGGCGTCCGGTTCGCCAGTGTCGCCTGCCGCGTCGTTCTTGAAGGTGACGGTTTCGGCGATGCGTTTCTCGTTACGGAAGGCGTACAGCGACTGGGCCAGGCGTTTCGGAGCCAGTGCTTGAGAATTGACCATGCTCAGGTACTGGCCGCGGGCAATGTCGCCACGGGTCAGGTTGACGTAGGCATCTTCCGACAGGCGATTGGATTGCAGGACCTGCTGGAAGCGGGCGCGTTCGAATTCACCCTTGGCGTTTTTGAAGGCACCGAAGTTGCTGATATCGCGGCGGACAAGCGCGTCGTTGACAAGAATGCCTAAGTCGCGGCCTCCCAGATCGTACAGGGAGCGCTCGACAATGCGCTGGACGACGGCCTGTCCAATGCCAAACATGCGAGCCTGTTCGCTGTCGAGACGGGTCCCGAAAGTTTTTGACAGGCGTTCGATTTCGCGGTCGTATTCACGCCGGACCTGATCGGGTTGAACCTCTATTTCGCCAATGGTGGCAATGGTTTGGTCAGTGCCGCTGGGGTTAAAGACATCGGCGATACCCCACATGGCAAAGCTCAGGATCAACATGCCCAACAGGGCCTTGACGACGATGCCGCCGGAACGTTTACGAATGGCTTCAAGCATGAATGTGGTCTTCGGTCCAAATTAAATGAAAGTCGGCGGCATCATAAGAGCGCCGGGGAAGGGGAGCAACTAGGGAATTAAGACATCATCCCACCCTTATGGGGATTTGTCACCTGCTGAGCCTGTGCTAGGTATATCAGCAATAATCATAATGACCGAACAGGGAACCAAACCATGAGCGCAGCCAGACGTATTCTTATTGCCGGTAACTGGAAAATGAACGGCTTGCAGGCCGACGGTGTGGCCCTGGCTTCCGCCGTTGCCGCCAAGCTTGCGGCGGCTGGCGATGTTGCTTTCGACATGCTGGTGTGCCCGCCCTATACGTTGATCGGGGCCGTCGCCAAGGCCGCTGCCGGTAGTGCCCTGGAAGTCGGTGCCCAGGATTGCCACGCCGCAGAAAAAGGGGCGCATACCGGCGATATCTCGTGCGCCATGCTGGCCGATGCCGGTTGTACTTCGATCATCGTCGGTCATTCAGAGCGCCGCGCCGACCACGGCGAAAGCAACGAGACGGTCAAGGCCAAGGCCGAAGCCGCGCACGGCGCAGGCCTTAAAGCGGTGATCTGCATCGGCGAGACCGAGGCCGAGCGCGACGCCGGGGAAACCCTGAACGTGGTCAAAGGCCAGATCGCCGGTTCCGTCCCTGCCAGCGCCACCGCCGCCAACACGGTCGTCGCCTACGAACCGGTGTGGGCGATCGGCACCGGGCGCACACCGACCAGTGACGAAGTCCAACAGGTCCATGCCTTCATCCGCGGCGAACTGGCGGCCAAACTGGGGGCCGACGTGGCCGACGGGGTGCGCCTGTTATATGGCGGCTCGATGAATCCCGGCAACGCCAAGGAGCTTCTCGCCCTGGCCGATGTCGACGGCGGCCTGATCGGCGGCGCCAGCCTGAAACCGGAAGATTTCTGGGCAATCGGGCAGAGCTGCCCCTAAGGGAAATTGGCTCCAGCAAACTTTCTCCTAGCAATCGTCGCCCACAGGGATTAAAAGCTGCGCCAACGCTTGTTTTTTTCCTTATGTCCTTAAGTAATCCGGAAGCTGATCATGATCACGGTCATTCTCGTCATTCATCTTATTCTCGCTATCACCCTTGTCGGTGCCGTGCTGCTTCAGCGCAGTGAAGGCGGTGGCCTTGGTATGGGCGGCGGCGGCGGTGGTGGCGGTGGCATGGGCGGTTTTATGACGGGCCGCGATGCCGCCAACTTCATGACCCGGACGACAGGGATTCTCGCCGCCGGTTTTATGACCACCAGTCTTATTCTGGCGGTCCTGGCGGGTGGAAATAAGAAGCCGACCTCAATCATGGATCAACCGGCGGCCATCGAACAGCCCGTACAACCGGCTGAGCCACAAGGACCGAGCGTCCCGCAAGCCCAGTAGTCCAACTTCCAATAACAATAATAATGGACCAGACTTAATGAAGCATTCAGGGCTCAATATTCCGAAGGCGGCAGGTCAGCCGCCTTTTCTTTTGCAATTTTTTTCGATTTCGCGCTTTACACTCTTTCCGATGCCGACCCGAATCCTATACAGTGCACGTCCATGACGCGGTTTATCTTCATCACTGGCGGCGTGGTCTCCTCGCTCGGAAAAGGTTTGGCCTCTGCGGCTTTGGGCGCACTGCTTCAGGCCCGCGGATTCAAGGTCCGTTTACGTAAGCTCGACCCCTACATTAACGTCGATCCGGGGACCATGAGCCCGTACCAGCACGGCGAGGTGTTCGTCACCGATGACGGAGCCGAAACCGATCTCGACCTTGGTCATTACGAACGCTTTACCGGCGTTCACGCGCGTCAGAGCGATAACATCACGACCGGGCGAATCTATTCCGACGTTATCGCCAAGGAACGCCGGGGCGACTATCTGGGGGCGACCATTCAGGTCATTCCCCATATTACCGACGCCATCAAGGAATTCGTCCTGGGCAATATCGAAGACGAGGATTTCATCCTTTGCGAGATCGGTGGCACGGTCGGCGATATCGAAGGCCTGCCGTTCCTCGAAGCGATTCGCCAGCTTGGTAACGAACTTGGCCGCGAGCGGGCAATGTATCTGCACTTAACCCTGCTGCCCTATATTCCCACGGCCGGCGAGCTTAAGACCAAGCCGACCCAGCATTCGGTCAAGGAATTGCTCGGCGTCGGCATCCAGGCCGACATGCTGTTGTGCCGCGCCGACCGTGAAATTCCGGCCGACGAGAAACGCAAGATCGCCTTGTTCTGCAACATACGCCCGGAAAACGTTATCTCGGGTCTCGATGTCGACAGCATCTACGGTGTGCCGATCAGTTATCATGAGGAAGGCCTGGACAAGCAGGTTTGTGAATACTTCAAGATCGAAGCGCCGGAACCCGACCTGAAACGCTGGCGCGATATCCTCCATACCGTCCTCAAGCCCGAAGGCGAGGTCACCATTGCCGTCGTCGGCAAGTACACCGGCTTGCTTGAGGCCTATAAGTCCCTGGCCGAGGCCCTGGCGCATGGCGGCATCGCCAACAACGTCAAGGTCAAGCTCAACTGGATCAATTCGGAAGTCTTTGAAAGCGAAGATACCGTCCATCATCTGGAAGGGGTTCACGGCATCCTCATTCCCGGTGGCTTCGGCGAGCGTGGCGTTGAAGGCAAAATCGCCGCCGCCACCTTCGCCCGTGAGCATGAAGTTCCGTTCTTCGGTATTTGCTTAGGGATGCAGATGGCGGTGATCGAGACGGCCCGCAATCTGGCTGGCATTGCTGGTGCCGGCTCGACGGAATTCGGACCTTGCGCCGATCCGATCGTCGGTTTGCTGACCGAATGGGAACGCGACGGGATCATCGAAAAACGCAATGAAGACGCCGACAAGGGCGGCACCATGCGCCTCGGCGGCTATGACGCCGTCCTCCAGCCCAACAGCCATATCCGCCGGATTTACGGTGCCGACAACATCAACGAGCGCCACCGTCATCGTTACGAGGTCAATCTCGCCTATGAAGGACGCTTGGCCAAGGCGGGTATGGTGTTCTCGGCCAAATCTCCAGACGGGGTGCTGCCGGAAATTATCGAAATTCCCGATCATCCGTGGTTCATCGGCGTGCAGTTCCATCCTGAATTGAAGTCCAAGCCGTTCGATCCCCATCCGTTGTTCAAATCCTTCATCGCTGCGGCCCTCGAACAGTCGCGACTGGTTTAAAAGGTCTGACAAAACAATGAGCGAACTTCGTCACGTCTCCGCCGGTTCCGTGACTTTCGGCAACGATCTGCCGCTGGCCCTGATCGCCGGTCCGTGCGCCATGGAAAGTCGCAGCCACGCCATGGATATGGCCGGGACATTGCAGGAAATCTGCACAAAACTGGGCTTGCCCCTGGTTTTCAAAACCTCGTTCGACAAGGCCAACCGGACCAGCGCCGACAGTCCGCGCGGGGTCGGCATCGACGAAGCCCTGATGGCCTTTGCCGAAATCCGCGAAACATATGCAATCCCTGTGTTGACCGACGTTCATTCGGTCGAACAGTGCGGCGTGCTTGAGCGTTCCGGCGTCGTCGACGTCTTGCAGATCCCGGCGTTCCTGTGCCGTCAGACTGATTTGCTGATCGCCGCGGGCAACACCGGCCTCGCCGTCAACGTCAAGAAAGGTCAGTTCCTCGCTCCTTGGGATATGGCCAACGTCGCCGCCAAGGTCAGGAGCACCGGCAACGACAAGGTCATGGTCTGCGAACGCGGTGCCAGTTTCGGCTACAATATGCTGGTTTCCGATATGCGCTCACTTCCGGTGCTGGCCAAAACCGGCTGCCCGGTGATCTTCGACGCCACCCATTCCGTCCAGCAACCGGGCGGCCAGGGCAACACCTCTGGCGGCCAGCGCGAATTCGCCGCCGTCCTTGCCCGCGCCGCCGTTTCCATTGGCGTCGCCGGGGTCTTTATCGAGACTCACAAAAATCCCGACGCCGGCCTTAGCGACGGACCAAACATGATTCCGGTCAAACAGTTACCGGAAATCCTTGAGACATTGATTCAATTCGACCGGCTCGCCAAAGCGAACCCGGTTTCCATCTGATCTGGAGAGAACCAAAATGACCGCCATCCTCGATATTCACGCCCGCGAAATCCTCGACAGCCGGGGCAATCCGACGCTTGAGGTCGATGTTACGCTGGAAAGTGGGGCCTTCGGTCGCGCCGCCGTTCCTTCTGGGGCCTCGACCGGCGCCCACGAGGCCGCCGAGTTGCGCGACAATGACAAGGGTCGCTATGGCGGCAAAGGTGTCGAGGCGGCCTGCGCCAACGTCGATGGCGAGATTTTCGAGACCCTGTCGGGCATGGACGCCGAAGACCAGTTACTGATCGACCAGATCATGATCGAACTGGACGGCACGCAGAACAAGTCGCGCCTGGGGGCCAACGCCATCCTCGGGGTTTCCCTGGCCGTCGCCAAGGCGGCGGCGGAAGAAGCCGGGCAGCCGCTGTATACCTACATCGGCGGGGTCAATGCCCACTTGCTTCCGGTGCCGATGATGAACATCATTAACGGCGGTGCCCACGCCGACAACCCCATCGACATTCAGGAATTCATGATCGTGCCCGATGGTGCGAGCAGCATCGCCGATGCCGTACGGATGGGGGCGGAAGTCTTTCACGCCCTGAAAAAAGCCCTGCAGGACGCCGGTCACAACACCAATGTCGGTGACGAAGGCGGCTTCGCGCCGGGGCTTTCGAGCACCGACGACGCCCTGGGATTCATCATGAAGGCCATCGAGGCCGCCGGTTACAAGCCGGGCGAGGATATCTCGCTGGCTTTGGATGCGGCCTCCAGCGAGTTTTATAAAGACGGCAAGTATGAGTTGGCGGGCGAGGGCAAGAGCCTGGATGCCGCCGGTATGTGCGCTTACTACGCCGACCTTGTCGCCCGCTACCCCATTGTTTCCATCGAAGACGGCCTCGATGAAGACGACTGGGACGGCTGGAAACAACTGACCGACGCCATCGGTGATAAAATCCAACTGGTCGGCGACGATTTGTTCGTCACCAACCCGAATCGCCTGAAGAAAGGCATCGATGAAGGCATCGCCAATTCGATCCTGATCAAGGTCAACCAGATCGGCACCTTGAGCGAGACCCTGGAAGCCGTAGAGATGGCCCACAAGGCCGGTTACACGGCGGTTATTTCGCACCGTTCGGGAGAAACCGAGGACACCACCATCGCCGACATCGCCGTCGCCACCAACGCCGGTCAGATCAAAACCGGTTCGCTCAGTCGTTCCGACCGCCTGGCCAAATACAACCAGCTCATCCGCATCGAGGAATTGCTCGGCCCGGTCGCCCGTTACGGACGGTCATAAGCTAGAGCATGTCCGGGTTATTTTGATCCGCCAATTGCAAGAGGGGGCACCCGTCCCAAGCCGTGGCGTAGCAACCATTTGCTGCGTTCTTCCTTAGGGATCAACCCGTTTTCGGCCCCCTGCCAGGCCCGTAGGAAATTCATCAGTTCGATAAAATCATCTTCCGGCGACAGATTTCCGATCAACCAGGACCAGCGTTCGGGTGCAGCGACGGATATGCGGCAGCGTTTCTTACAATTGCCAAGACAGGTAATCAGTTCAATCTTGAAAATGTGGTCCAGCCCCTGTTCTTCTAGCGCCGCCTTCAATACTTCAGGCAAGGCTTTACCACCGGCTTTTCTTAGGCGACGGACTTTATAATCGGGGTGCTGACAATTCGTGCAGACATGAACAACCGCTTTATTCATGCCCGTATCCTCCGGATCCGTGGGTATCAATCGGGCGAATTGGCGCGACATGAAGATGACCCTCCCGACCGATTAGAATTTCGGCTTCTATGTTGTAGATCTCACTCAACATGTCGGCATTCATCCCCGAATGGCACGAATCATCGGCAATCAAACGTCCGTCTTTCATAAAGAGAACCCGCTCGGCAAATCGCGCCGCAAGAGAAAGATCGTGCAGGACGCAGACAACAGCCATATTTTTTTCTTTCGCCAAGGCGCGAAGATTGTCCAATACGAGCATCTGTCGGTACAGGTCGAGAGCGCTGGTCGGTTCATCAAGCAACATGATTTTAGGTTCCCGGAACAGAACCTGTCCCAGACCCGAAAGTTGGCGCTGTCCGCCACTCAAGGAGTCGAGACGCCTGTCGGCAAGCTCAGCGACGCCGAATTGTTCAAGCGCCTTGTGGGCGGCGATCAGGTCGGCGTCATTGACCCGCAGTCCCAATTTGTCATGCCGCCCCAACAGCACCGACTCCAGCACCGTTAAACCGGTTCGCGCCATTCCTTCCTGTGGCAGATAGGCGATTTGATTTCTTGGCGCACTCATGAAGGCATCGTCAGTCCCATTCTTAAAGCGAACCTCCCCTTCATTCGCTGAAAGAACACCTGCCATGGCTTTGATGAGCGTCGATTTTCCGGCCCCGTTCGGCCCCAGTAGGGCGAGCGTTTCACCGGGGCGGATATTCAGGGAAATATCATCAATGATCGTGACGTGATCGATTTTCACTTTCAGGTCATCAACGCGAAGCATCATGGGTCACATCCTTTTCTTGCGAAGAATAAGGAAGAACAGGAAAGGCACGCCGATGACGGCGGTGACGATGCCAATGGGCACAACCGCGCCGGGGGAAATCAATTTTGCCAGCACCGATGAACCAACCAGAATAAAAGCGCCGGAAAAAGCCGATAAGGGGATCAGGAAACGTTGATCCTCGCCGACAAACCCCCGCGCAATATGCGGAGCGACCAATCCGACAAAGCCGATGGTGCCGACAAAGGCGACGGCGCTGGCCGTCAGTATCGAAATCAGGAACAGCATGCGAAGACGTATCCGAGCGACATTCAGGCCGAGACTGGTCGCATTTTCTTCACCGGTTGCAAGCGCGGTAAGGCTCCAGGCGTTTCTGGCGAGGATCGGAATGATAACGATCAACACCAGGGTCGTGAACCAGACGGACGTCCAATTCGCCTTCAACAGGCTGCCAAACAGCCAGAAGACGATTTCGTGGAGAACTTCGGGCGCGGCCAGATATTGAATAAGGGATTGCAGGGACTGAAACAGAAATAACATGGCGATACCGGCCAAGACCAGAACGTCGGTCGTGACACCCCGGGTGCGGCCAATGGCCCAGACCCCCATACAGGCACCAAAGGCGCACACAAATGCCGCCACAGGGACGCTGAGCCAGCCCAGAAAGGGCAGGGTGAAACCCGTCAGAATGGCGATTGCAGCGCCAAATCCGGCGGCTGCGGAAATTCCCAATGTGTAAGGGCTTGCCAGGGGATTGCGCAAAATGGTTTGCATCTCTGCACCGGCTATCCCTAGAGACGCGCCGACGCTAAGCGCCGTCAGAGTCATGGGCAGGCGAATGTCAAAGACGATGGCGTGCAGGGGTGTCCCCAGATGCTGGGAAGGTTGCCAAAGAACACCCCAGACATCGGCAAGGGTGATGGTCGACGGGCCAGTCGCCATATCCACCAGCGCCGTGAGGACTAAAAATGTGAAGGCCGTCGCAAGAGCCCACAACCGCTGCCATTGGTAACGACGGTAAAGGTTAACCGTCGCCGTTGCTGAAATAACATTCATCCGGATCACTTTCTACAAAGAGCAGTCAGAGACCAGACACACTGGGTGCAGTCTGGTCCCTGAACGCACAACGTTAGTCGTCGAGTCCCGTTACAAAGGAACCGGTGGCGGTGATGGGAAGATAGCGCTCGTAGAATTTCCGGTGGGTCTCTTTCGGGTCGATGTCCGCGAAGGCTTTCGGGTACATGACCTTGCCCAGATATTGAAGGAACGCATAGTCATAAAGGGTGCGCGCTCCGCCATGGTAAACGGCATGAATCTGGTTGTTTTTAACGGCGTCCAGATTGGCCCAGCCGCTACGTTTCAAGTAGGGCTTTAGCCGCGATTTGGTTTCTTCTTCGCTGACGCCGAAACCCATCAGGACCGCCTTATCGCCCTTTGTCCAATAGGATCCGGGAATCAGGATGATTTCGGGATTTTGAGCCAACACATGTTCCGGGTTTATGGCAGCCGTTCGTTCAACGACACCGTTGGCGATATTTATGCCGCCCGCTTGGTCGATCATGCCGCCCCACATATAGCCATTGCCAAAGGTGCGGTCGTATTCATCCGGCCCTTTGTGGCCCAGTTCAACATAAACCCGCTTCGGCGTTGCGCCAGCCTTGATGGCCTTTGATACGCGAGCCTGAATATCCTCGACAGCAGCTTTGTATTCCGAGGCCAGCTTGCGAGCCCGGTCCATGGACCCCATAGCCGCACCAATCGTCATTGTGCTGATGACATGCTTTTCGACGGTTTGGGCATTGTAATCTGCGGCGATGACCGGAATTCCAGCAGCTTCCAAACGATCAATCATTTCGCCCATAGTTTTGATCTGCCAGGCAGACAGGATGGCGACATCGGGTTTCGCGGCAATCGCCTTTTCAAGGCTGAACCCATTTGATTCCGTTCCGCCAACATCAATCAAATTTTCAATGCGCGGAATGGCCTTTGAATAGGTTTTCCACTGCGAGTTCCGCCAGTCGTGCCATGCGGATTTGTTGATCGCGACGACACGGTCGTAGGCATTGGGACCGGTTATGGCCAAGAAGTCCTCAAAATAGAACCCCAACAATACCCGTTGGGCGGGTTTCGCCAGGGTGCGTTCACGCCCCATGACATCCGTTACTTTAATGTCGGCGGCGGCCAACGTCGGGGTCATTGCTCCCAGGAGCGCAAACAGCGCTGCATACAGTGTCTTTTTCATAATGTACCTTGCTCTTGATAGTGTCCATAAATCCTGGATTTGCGCCCGTTTTTCAGGCGCAACTCCGGTGTCTTTAAATTGTCAATAAAGTGGGATCAGGAGCTAAGGGGGGGTGCGCGAACGCTAACTTGCCGCCAATATTTCTTGGGCCAGACGACCTCATGATGGATGGCAAATTTTGGCGCCGTTCGTTCGCCAACAGGGAGAACATAAAATTCCTCCAGCGGCAGGATAAAATGAACCGATTGGCCGAGTTGGCTAAGCGGGCAGAACGATTTACAACAGTCACCAAGGTCGACGGTCTTTTGGTCCGGGTTTTCCGAATTCAGCGCGATGCGTTTGAAACCATCGGCAGTACAGATGACAATTGAGTTTTCATCGCCCGACCCTGCTGCACTGGCGTTGCCAATCAGCAGCAATGATATCGGGGCGACAAGATTGGCCGCCAGTAAACATACGGCCAAAAATTGGGTTAGCCGCCGTGCAGCAAATGAACGAATGCCTCTGTTGATGGTCAATCTCATTTACGGTGTCGCCATACCAATGCCAGTTCGTTTCAATCTTAGGGGACTGATTTTATGACATGTAACGGATTGGGGGAAATTAACCAAGGTCAATCCAAGACCAAGCTTTCACCTCCGCTGGATGTTATTTAAAAAATTGATGATTAAGAACGGGATTTAAGCACTCCCGCTAATCCCTTGTTAACTTCTCCGGCGTCATAGTAGCTGCGGGTAAGGGACTGTGAGCGAAACGTTAATGATAATAATGGCGCTTGAAGTCTATGGGTCTATTTTCTGAGTTACGATTACGCGCTCGCTACATTGTCGGGCCTGTCCTGGGTATTTGCGCGATCGGTTATTTCGCCTTTCACGCCATTCGCGGTGATCGCGGTCTTTTGGCTTTGCGCGCTCTGTCTCAGCGCGTGGAGCTGGCGCGCATCGATCTCGCGACAATCAAATCCCAACGCCTGCAACTTGAACACAAAGTTAAGCTGCTCAATCCCAACAGCCTGGATCAGGACATGCTCGACGAACGCGCCCGGGTGATGCTCAATTACGGCCACGCCGACGAAGTCGTCATCATCCCTGATGTCGAGGTTATCATGACGGGTGACGACGAGGCCCCGTCCAAATCGTCGCCGCCCTGATCTGGCAAGATTTCAAACTTTCCTCAATTGCTGCAATTGCGAAGGGGAAACTGTGTTTTTTTTCCGAATGTTTCAACTTGCGCTTAAGCCATTGAAACAAAACTGCATTTGCAGTGTAGGCCGGTGAAATTATCGTTCGCACAAGTTAACTCTTATTCGGTTAATTTAAATTTAGCCTTTGTTTACAAGGGCTTTCAAAGAATTTGTTGCTTGCTTGATGGTCTTGCAGTCCCTAAATTGATCTTCTCATGTCAATAACTGCTAGCGATCGAGGTGTTTCAAACCATGCCGAAAACCGCCCAACGCAAGACGCCCTCCGCCCCATCTGCCGCCGGTAAGAAAGCCCGCTTCAAGCCCGGCAAGAAGGGCCCGGCGGCGAGTTCCGCAGAGCTTCTCGAGTATTATCGCCAGATGCTGATGATCCGCCGCTTCGAGGAAAAGGCCGGTCAGCTTTACGGCATGGGCCTGATCGGTGGCTTCTGCCATCTTTATATCGGTCAGGAAGCCGTCGTCGTCGGCATGCAATCAGCCGCTATCGATGTTGATTCGGTGATTACCAGCTACCGCGACCACGGCCACATGCTGGCTTGCGGCATGGACCCGAAAGGCGTCATGGCTGAACTGACCGGTCGTTCCGGCGGTTATTCCAAGGGCAAGGGCGGTTCCATGCACATGTTCTCCAGCGAGAAGAACTTCTACGGTGGTCACGGTATCGTCGGTGCCCAGGTGCCACTCGGCACGGGGCTGGCCTTCGCTCACAAGTACAAAGGCGACGGTGGCGTCAACATGGCCTATTTCGGCGACGGCGCGATCAACCAGGGCCAGGTCTATGAATCCTTCAACATGGCGCAGTTATGGTCGCTGCCGGTGATCTATGTGATTGAGAACAACAAATACGGCATGGGCACATCGATTGAGCGCGCCTCATCGACGACGGAACTTTACCTACGCGGCTCGGCCCACGGCATCCCGGGTGTCAAAGTCGACGGCATGGACGTTCTGGCGGTTAAGGCTGCCGCCGAAAAAGCCATGAAACACTGCCGTTCCGGCAAGGGGCCGTATATCCTTGAAATGGCAACCTACCGTTATCGCGGTCATTCCATGTCCGACCCGGCCAAATACCGCTCCAAGGAAGAGGTCTCGAAGGTGCGCAAGGAAAGCGACCCCATCGAAAACCTGCGCCAGATGATGCTGCAACACAAAACCACGACGGAAGAAGAACTCAAGGAAATCGACCGCGAGATCAAGGCGGTGGTGACCGAGGCGGCGAATTTCGCGCAAAGCAGCCCGGAACCCGATGCCAGCGAGCTTTATACAGATATCCTGGTGGAGGTTTAAGATCATGGCCATTCAAGTTCTTATGCCCGCCCTGTCGCCGACCATGACCGAAGGCACAATATCCAAGTGGCTGAAGGCCGAAGGCGACACCATTGCCAGCGGCGATGTCCTGTGTGAAATCGAAACCGACAAGGCGACCATGGAAGTGGAAGCCGTCGATGAAGGCACTTTAGGTAAAATCATTGTCGCCGAAGGCACCGAAGGTGTCCCGGTCAACGCCCCCATCGCCGTCATTCTGGAAGAAGGCGAGGACGCATCGGCTATGGATAACGTCGCAGCCGCACCGGCAGCGTCTGCCCCGGCTGAAGCCGCGCCAGCCCCGCAACCGGCAGCCGCAACTCCCGTTGCCGCCAGCCTTCCGGCTGAAGCAGAATATAACGGTCCAACAGTGAACATCACCGTCCGCGAAGCCTTGCGCGACGCTATGGCCGAGGAAATGCGGGCCGACGAAAACGTTTTTCTGATCGGCGAGGAAGTCGCCCAGTATCAGGGCGCTTACAAGATTTCCCAAGGCTTGCTCGATGAATTCGGCGAAAAACGGGTGATCGACACGCCGATTACCGAAATCGGCTTCACCGGCCTCAGTGTCGGGGCGGCGTTTTCCGGGCTAAAGCCCATTGTTGAATTCATGACCTTCAATTTCTCCATGCAGGCCATCGATCACATCATCAACTCGGCGGCCAAGACCCTCTATATGTCGGGCGGCCAGATGGGTTGCCCGATTGTCTTCCGCGGGGCCAACGGCGCCGCCTCAAGGGTCGGTGCCCAGCATTCACAGTGTTACGCTTCGTGGTACGCCCATTGCCCCGGCCTTAAGGTGGTCGCACCGTGGTCGGCGGCGGATGCCAAGGGCTTGTTGAAATCGGCCATTCGAGATCCCAATCCGGTGGTCTTCCTGGAAAATGAAATCCTCTATGGGGCCAGCTTCGATGTTCCCGACGATCCGGATTTCACCATTCCCATCGGCAAGGCCAAAATCGAGCGGGCCGGTTCCAACGTGACCATCGTCGCTTTCTCGATTATGGTCGGCAAGGCCCTGGAAGCAGCAGAATTGCTGGCTGCAGAGGGTATTGAGGCGGAGGTCATCAATCTGCGCACCCTGCGTCCGCTGGATACTGAAACTATCGTCAACTCGGTGAAAAAGACCAACCGCCTGGTTTCTGTCGAAGAAGGCTGGCCGGTTGCCGGCATGGGCGCGGAAATGGCCGCGATCATGATGGAGCAGGCTTTCGATTATCTTGACGCGCCGGTCGTGCGTGTCCACGGCGAGGACATCCCGATGCCTTACGCGGCCAATCTGGAAGCCTTGTCGTTGCCGAAACCGGACGGCATCGCCGCGGCGGCTAAATCCGTCTGTTATCGTTAGGGGAGGGGAAGACCATGCCTACTCAAGTTTTAATGCCCGCCCTGTCGCCGACAATGACCGAAGGCACGCTGGCTAAATGGCACAAAAAAGAAGGCGACGCCGTCGCTAGCGGCGACGTCCTGTGTGAAATCGAAACCGACAAGGCGACCATGGAAGTCGAAGCGGTCGATGAGGGCACCTTGGGCAAAATCATTGTCGCTGAAGGCACCGAAGGGGTGCCGGTCAACGCCCCCATTGCCATCATTCTCGAAGATGGCGAGAGTGCCGCCGATATTTCCGCTGTAAGTGCCGCTCCGGCACCTGTGGCTGCACCTGCCGCCACGCCTGCGCCGACACCGGCACAGCCTGCCGCCGAGGGAAACATCACCGAGGTGATAAATAAAGGTTCCAGAGTCTTCGCCAGCCCACTGGCGCGGCGCATTGCCGAACAGAACGGTATCGACATCGCCGCCCTTAAGGGCAGCGGCCCGAACGGTCGTGTCGTCAAAGCCGATGTCGAAGCCGCCGTTTCCGGCGGTGTCCCGGCGCTGGCTGCGCATGCCGGTTCAGCTCCCGTGCCCGCGCCCGCCGTTGTCCCAGGCACAGGCACAGGCGGCTATACCGAAGTGCCTAATTCGACCATGCGCAAGATTATCGCGGCGCGTTTGCAGGAATCCAAACAGACCGTGCCGCATTTCTATCTGAGCGTCGATTGTCAGATCGATCAATTGCTGGCCATGCGCAGCAAGCTCAATAAGGCGGCCCCGGAAGGGGATGGCGGTTACAAGATTTCCGTCAACGATTTCGTCGTTCGCGCTACCGCCCTGGCCCTGCGTCAAGTTCCCGCCGCCAACGCCACCTGGACCGACACCGCCATCCGCCTTTACAACGATGTCGATGTGTCCGTCGCCGTGGCCACACCGAACGGCTTGATTACGCCGGTCGTGCGCCGCGCCGATGAAAAGGGACTGGCGAAGATCTCAAACGAGGTCAAGGATCTGGCAACCCGTGGCCGCGACGGCAAGTTGATGCCCGAAGAATACCAGGGCGGCGGTTTCACCATCTCCAATCTGGGCATGTTCGGGGTCAAGGACTTCGCCGCCATCATCAACCCGCCGCAGTCGTGTATTCTCGCCGTCGGTGCCGGAGAGCAGCGCCCGGTGGTTAAAGACGGCGCACTTGCCATCGCCACGGTCATGACCTGCACACTGTCGGTCGATCACCGTTCCGTAGACGGTGCCGTCGGTGCCCAGTTTCTTAGTCGGTTCAAGGCGATGATCGAGGAACCGCTGACGATGATGCTGTAGGGAAGTCTGCCATGGAAAAAATCAACCTGGCCGAGAAACTAACCCTGTTTTCCGATCACTGGAGTCCGAAGATCGTCGCTTCCATTGATGATTACGAGGTCAAGCTGGTCAAGGTTCAGGGCGATTTCGTCTGGCACAAACATGACGACGCCGACGAGATGTTCATGGTCATCAGTGGCGCGTTGGATATGGATTACCGTGACAAAAGGGTGACCTTGCTGCCCGGCGAGTTGGTCGTTGTGCCCAAAGGCGTCGAACACAAACCGCACGCCGAAAATGAATGCGAGATGCTGCTGCTCGAACGAAAAGGCCTGGTCAATACCGGCGACGCCGACGTAGGCGAGCTCACGGCAAACGTGGAAAGGATTTAGCCATGGCTGATACCACATTCGATCTTATTGTCGTCGGCGGCGGACCGGGCGGTTATGTCGCCGCCATCCGTGCATCGCAACTGGGCATGAAGGTGGCGCTGGTCGAGCGCGAACACCTGGGCGGCATTTGCCTCAACTGGGGCTGCATCCCGACCAAGGCGCTGCTGCGCTCGGCGGAAATCTATGAAGGCATCAAGCATGCCGGTGATTACGGCCTGAGCGTCAAGGGGCAGGGCTTCGATCTGGACAAGATCGTCGCGCGCTCACGCAAGATCGCAGGGCAACTCAACGGCGGCGTCGGCCATCTTTTGAAGAAGAACAAAGTCACCGTCTTCGACGGGTCGGCGAAACTGGCCGGGCCGGGAAAAGTCCAGGTCGACAAAACCACCCTCAGCGCCAAGCATATCATTCTCGCCACCGGTGCCCGCGCCCGCACTCTGCCGGGGATGGAGCCTGACGGTAAACTGATCTGGACCTACAGACACGCCCTCGTCCCCGACACCGTCCCCGAACGCCTGCTGGTCGTCGGTTCCGGTGCCATCGGTATCGAATTCGCCAGCTTCTTCAATTCCATGGGTTCCAAGGTCACCGTCGTCGAAGTAATGGACCGGGTGTTGCCGGTCGAAGACGCCGAAATATCGGCCTTCGCCCACAAGGCGTTTGAGAAAGAGGGCATGTCGATCATCACCTCGGCCACCGTCAAGGCCCTGAAAAAAGGTAAGGACACGGTCACCGCGACCATTGAAGCGGCCGGCAAGACGTCCGAGATCACTGTCGATCGGGTCATTCTCGCCGTTGGCATCGTCGGTAATGTCGAGGACTTGGGGCTAGAAGGCACCAAAGTCAAAGTCGAGCGCAGCCACATCGAAACCGACCAGTGGTGTCAGACTGGCGAACCGGGTGTTTATGCCATCGGCGACATTGCCGGGCCGCCGTGGCTGGCCCACAAGGCGTCCCATGAAGGCATTATCTGTGTCGAGAAGATTGCCGGGGTGAAGGGCGTCCACCCGCTCGATACGTCGCGCATCCCCGGTTGCACCTACTGCCGCCCACAGGTCGCCAGCATCGGCCTGACCGAGCAGGCGGCCAAGGACAAGGGTTATAAGGTCAAGGTCGGGCGCTTCCCGTTCATCGGCAACGGCAAGGCCATCGCCTTGGGTGAACCCGAAGGACTGGTCAAGACCGTGTTCGACGAGAAAACCGGCGAGTTGCTGGGGGCTCACATGATCGGCGCGGAAGTCACCGAACTTATTCAGGGCTACTCCATCGCCAAGACTCTGGAAACCACCGAGGCCGAGCTAATGCACACAGTCTTCCCGCATCCGACTCTGTCGGAAATGATGCACGAAAGCGTCCTCGACGCTTTCGGTCGGGCCATTCACTTCTGATGATCAGCGTCCGCCCACCGACTCTCGCCGACTTCGATGCCTGGCAGCGATTGTGGCAGGGCTATTGTGATTTCTACGGGGAATCAGTGTCGCCGATGATCACCGCCAGCACCTGGATTCGGCTGCTCGACGATGACAGCCCGCTGTTTTGCCTGCTCGCCCTGAACGAGACGGGAACCGTCGTCGGCTTCACCAACTGCGTCATCCACGCCGGAACCTGGTCGAAACGCGATATGTGCTATCTGGAAGACCTGTTCGTCACGCCGGACGCGCGCGGCAAGGGGGTCGGGCGCACCCTGATCGAAGCCGTCGTCGCCAAAAGCCGCAGCGAAGGCTGGCAGCGCGTCTACTGGCAAACCAAACGCGACAACACGACGGCCCGCGCCCTCTACGAAAAAATCGTCAAACCCAGCGACTGGGTCATCTACGAAGTCAAAACCTGAAAAGAGTTCTCACCTCATGGAGTGATCTTGTCTTCGTTGACGATCCCGGCTTCCATGGCTGTGATGATCTGGTTGTGAGTTTCCAGGATACCCTCTACTTCCCCAGCGGCTTTTATCAGTAAGGTTGCCAATTCTTTTTCGGCTGCCTCTTTCTTGGCTACTCCTTTTTCATCAGTGGCGTCCACGTTTTCATTTATGATCGTCTGGTAAGCTGTAGCCTGAATGCTAACGCGCTTACGTAGCGTCGTTAATGTTGTTATTGCAGAATTATGTAACGCCTTGATTTGTGGGTTCTCGGTAGGCTCTGCCAAACCGGTTCCACCCATGGTCAATTTATTGCCAAGCAGGAACATCTTCTGCGCTTGACTAACCTTGCTTGCGGTGCCGCCAGAAGCAAGATCGGTTGCCGTTTTTATCGCCGCAAGTCCCAGGTCCTTGTATGCCTTCACCACTTTGGACGGGTCCTGATCAAAGTTTTTAAGGTTCCAGTTGCCGACATCATCCTTGATGAAGGCCATGGCGGTATCACCGCGACCGCTGGCATAAGCCTGGTTAATATTGGCCCAGGAATCGTCGCCGTAGAGCTGTTCCATCGCACGCAGACGGTCATAGGAAACTTCTTTTCCATCGAACAAACCCGTATGCCCGGCAACCTTGTTGAAAACCAGCAGGCTGGTGACATGAGTTGGTTTGGCGTCGCGAATTAGCGAACTGATCGGCATTTCCCGGCGGTCGGCAAGGTAGGTCTGCTTCAACAACGCATCTGAAGCGGAAACGATCCGGTTGGAGTATTCTGCCGCAATGATCGAGAAACCAAACATGTATTGGCGCATCTCTTTGTCGATGCTCGGCTCAATCGTCTGAATCCATGACCAGTACCCGGCCTTGTTTTTCAAGCGTGTGCCGATCTGAACAAATTCCGCAAGCAGGCCTTGCAGGGCTTCTCGCAATTTAACGCGGTTATCAAGGGATTCCGTTAGCGTTCTGGAACGCTTTGACGCAGCTTTTCTCAGAGTCTTTCCTAACTGCTCAACCTTGGTCAGGTCTTTCTTCAGTTTTTTATTCTGATCTTTGTTCAGTGCTTCCCTTACGTTGTCCAAGGCGCGTCTTGTCCCCTTATCCGCCTCCCCACTAACCAACTTTTGGATTTGTGTTTCGACCCGGTCATATTCTCCATCATTGGCGAGAATGGCCTTCACCGCACCTCGATAGGTGTCGTATTTGCGTGTCCAAAGCAAAGCGGCAGCTTGGGTGTTATTGACCATTTCCCAGGTATCGCAGGCGTCCATTAACAGTTTGAGCCGGCGCAGGTTATCGACTGTCCCGGCTTTTCTTAAAAAAGTTTTTTTGGCCCCGGTTTTGGATTTCAAATGAGTTTCCAGGTCAGTTTTCATTGGCTCGAACGCGTTGTATGTACCCGTAAATTCATCGTTGCGCTTGAAGCATGCCCAAAGGGGTTTTGTTGATGAGTTCTTGTTTTCTATGGTGGTCTGGATTTTATTGTTCCCATCAATCTCCGCCTTCGTACTAGGGTCTGGGAGTGAGTCTGGGCGTGAAATGGTGATTGTTGTGGTAATTTTTCCAGGTGGTTTTTCCGTGACAGTCGTCGTTGTCGTGTTTTTGTAGGCTCCTTTTGTTGGGAAATTCATGCCTGATCGCACCCGGACATCTTCCATCAACCCCTTGATATAAAAGTCGAGCGCGGTATTGGCCTCACCCAGTTGTCCGAGCAGGCGATTCCACTGGATTTCCGGGTCCAGAGCCAAGGGGCCTCGGTAGACATCAACCTGGACGCGCATACCGGAATCACCGCTGATATGGCGGTTAATGGATTCGCAAGCGGTGAGGGTGGTGACCAGCGCAACCACAGTTGCAGCGTTGGTGAAAATGCGATGGGGATGTTTCATTGTATGCTCTCCCCAAGCTTTTTAATGATCTCTTCCAATTGCTTATCAATACCCTCGGCAGACAGGCCACCCATGCCTTTAGCCATGTTTTGGGCCTGGATCAGGAGAATTCGTTCTTGAACCAAGGGCAACAGGCGGTCTGATTTTCCTGCCTTGTCCATCAACATTCGTCCTGATAGTTCCTGAAGCGCGCCAATGACCGGAGCAGGACTGGAAGACATCGCCATGAGCAACCTGTCGTCCTGATCGAAGGTCTTGACGCCTTCGGGGCCGATCAACTGGAATCCCCGGCGGAATTTCATTCCGGCGCTGCATTGACCTGTCTGGTCCGCTCGTGCAGTGGTGGGGCCATCCGCGCCAGCAAGTTGTAGGCGCAAGTTGTTCATCGTTGAAAATGATGTTTTCGCGGTCAACAGGGCCTGCTCAGCCTTGTCAAGTTGCGGTTGAATCGGTTTATTTATCGCCTCCTTAAGCTTGCTCAGGTATTCAACTTCTGTCCTCATCTCGCCCAACGCACCATCAATTATTATTAAAGCGGCTTCTTTAGTGATAACGGGGCCGAACACCATTATCCCAGATATTGGCTTAGCGCCAATTTCTCCCTCGACTTTGACTGCCTTAGCCAAGGTCTCTCCATCGATTACAGCGTCCGCTGAGGCCTTACGGATTGCTAGCGCTTCTTTTGATGGCATATTCAGGGGTGGTGCCGCAGCAACCACCTGCTGACGGACTTCCTGCATTTCAGTTATTGACGTCATGGCCGTCGCAAGAGCCTTCGATGCCTTGGTTAGTTGTGGGTCGGCCTTAATTGCCAAGACGACCTTGTTCAGGTAATCGACCTCTTTATTCATTTCGACGAGGGCGCCATCAAGTTTTCTTATCGCTTCAGCTCGTAGGGCGGCGGGGTTAATTTTTGTATCGCTCGGCGCTGTAGGCTGAGTTACTGCATTGACTTTGACTACGCTGGCCGCCGCGACTACGCCGGCCGCCGCGGCCCCTTCGACAACGGCACTGGCTGATGCTTTGCGAATCAGTGCCGCGTATTCCGACGCCGTTGACAACGGCATTCCCTCGCCGTTGCTGGCTGACACACTGGCTATTTTTTGCACGATGAGGGTGTCCAAACGGTTTGCAACCAAGGGGCTGTTCTCACGCAATTTCTCGGCAAGAGCGGTCAATCGCTCGACATCATTCAAAATTTTAGACTCATCCGCATCAATCTGAGTCGATGCTTGGGATTTCCAGTAAAATCGGTTGTTCTGTTTATCGAAAGCTGCCGTGGAGCCAAAGGGGTCGATTTGCCAACTTTTAAGGGTTCCCGATTCGAAGTGGACACTGCTCCAGGGCGAAGCCTTGCCTGTCATGCGGAAACGGTACAGGGAATCACTTAGGACTTTTGTGATTTTCGGTTTGCGGATGAAAATCTGGTCTTTATTCTTCGGCAATCGATTGCCGAATGTCAGGTCACCCTCTGGGACTTCCGATTCCTCGCACTTATCAATGGTGCGAAAGTAATAAGTCGTGCGGAAGCGGACCATGTCGTCAGCAAATTCAGGGTCTTTGCCTTTGCGGACGTGGACCGCATCGGTGATGGCGCAGGCCGTTAAGGCAGCGCCCGCCGCGCAAAGCAGTACGACACGCATAGCGCCGGAGAACGAGCCCAGTGACTTTGGTTGAATGAACACAATACTCCCCCAATATTTTATATTCGGTCGATCATGTTTTTTTATTTTTTAAAACTTTAAGTGGATAAATATAGCGCTATAAATTTCATTAACTCAATGGTGTTATACCCCTTAAAATAGTAGTGCTTTTTTATTGGTTAAGCCACAGGTTGATAAAATCCCTCACACGGCGGCGTTTCCAAATGGGCGCATCTGGGTGATTTATTAAGATTTAGCCCCGGAAAACCTTGACCTAAAAACCCATTCACGCCATGTCATACCCTATGAATACAACAACCAAACTTCGCCATCCCGAAAAGGCCAACAAGCCGGTGAACCCAAGTCCGCGCAAGCCTGCCTGGATCAGGGTCAAGGCACCGACGTCGAAGGCTTATGGGGAAACCCGTCGGCTGATGCGCGAGCACGGCCTCAACACCGTCTGCGAGGAGGCCTCTTGCCCTAATATCGGCGAGTGTTGGGGCAACAAGCACGCGACGATGATGATCCTCGGCGATATCTGCACCCGTGCCTGTGCCTTCTGCAATGTCGCCACCGGCAAGCCTGGCAAGGTCGATCCGCTGGAGCCCGAAAACGTCGGGCTTTCCATTGCCAAACTGGGGCTGCGTCATGTCGTCGTGACCTCCGTCGATCGCGATGATCTGGCCGACGGCGGGGCTTCGCAGTTCGTCGCCACCATCGAAGCCACCCGCAGGCTCGCACCCGATACGACAATTGAGGTGCTGACCCCGGATTTCCGCGATAAAGCGGGCGCACTTGAAGCCGTCGTCGCCGCCAAACCCGACGTTTTCAATCATAATCTCGAGACCGTACCGCGCCTGTATCCGAGCATCAGGCCCGGCGCGCGTTATTTTCATTCGCTGAAAATTCTCGATCAGGCCAAGCAAATAGAGCCCAACATCTTCACCAAGTCCGGCATCATGGTCGGTTTGGGCGAGGAAAAGCCGGAAATTCTCCAGGTTATGGACGATCTGCGCTCGGCCGGGGTCGACTTCCTGACCATCGGCCAGTATCTGCAACCGACGCCCAAACACGCTGGCATCGAGCGTTTCGTCACGCCTGAGGAGTTCGACGAACTAAAGAACATCGGCCTTGCCAAGGGATTTTTACTGGTCGCGGCGACACCGCTGACCCGCTCGTCCTATCACGCCGACGCTGATTTTTCAGTTTTGAAAGCCAGCCGCCTTAGGTTGAACGCCCGTTAGATGCCATCACACGCCGAAACAAAAGTCCTGCCTTATAGCCCTGAGCAGATGTTCGACATGGTCGCCGACGTTGCCGCCTATCCTGACTTCCTGCCGTGGTGCATCGCCACCCGTGTGCGCACTTCCGATGCTAACCATCTGACTTCCGACATGGTCATCGGCTTCAAGATGTTTCGCGAACAGTTCACATCCCGTGTCACCCTGGAACGCCCCGGCCTTATTAAAGTTGAATATGAGAGAGGGCCATTCAAGTATCTGAAAAATCAATGGAAATTCACAGCCAATGAAAGCGGTGGATGCCTTGTCGATTTCACCGTTGAGTTTGAATTTCGTTCCCAGTTGCTTGAAATGGCCATCGGCAAAGTATTCACCGAGGCCGTCCACCGGATGGTCGCCGCCTTCGAAAAACGGGCCGAAACTCTATACGGCCAGAAGCAATAGGCGTAGCGCCGCCTCGATTGTTTGCAATCTGACCGCGTCGCGGTCTCCGGCAAAAACATGACGCTCATGCAGGGTTTCCGCACCCACCCGCGCCACCGCAATATGGACCAGGCCGACCGGTTTATCAGGCGATCCGCCACCGGGTCCGGCGATGCCGGTGACCGATACGGCGACATCGGCGTTCCCTGATGCAATGACCCCTTCGGCCATGGCCCGGGCGACGACGTCGCTAACCGCGCCGTGCTCTCGCAATTGATCCTCAGGCACCCCGAGAAGCTTGCTCTTGGCCGCGTTTGCATAGGTGATAAAGCCGTGACTTAAAACGTCGGAGGCACCGGGTACGGCGGTCAGGCATCCGGCGATCAGGCCGCCGGTACACGATTCAGCCGTCGCCAACGTAAGGTTTTGCTTGGCGTACGCGGTGATCACCTGTTCGGCCAAGACGAGGGTTTTTTCGGCAAACATCGCCCTAGTGTCCCCAATAAATAATAAAAAGGCTTAAAGCCAGGCCAGAATAAACGGCGGCGAGAATATCATCGAGCATGATCCCGAGACCGCCATGAATCTTTTTGTCCGCCCATGAAGCGGGCCACGGCTTGAAAATGTCGGCGACGCGAAAAAGCACGAAACCGACCAGATAGGTCAAAGGATCAGGGGCCAGTGGAGCCAGGTAAGCGGCAGGAAGCAGGGTCAGCCACTGTCCGGCAACCTCATCGATGACGACCGGTCCCGGGTCATCGCCACCAAGACGGGCGATGTAGCCACTGGCGGCCCACAAGCCGATGACGAACACGGCAAGGATGGCCAGGGCCAGCCATGTCCACGCAAAACTCATATGCAGGGCCCAGGCAAAGGGCAGGGCGGCAAGCGACCCCCAAGTCCCGGGCATGAACGGCAGCAGACCGGAACCGAACCAGGTCGCAAGCAGGATCGCCGGATTGCCGAGGCCGCTGCCTCGAGGAGTTTGTGGGGCTGTCGTGGCCATTGCTTTTTACAGTCTCCGAAAAGAGAATCGTTGAACGAAATTAACTTTATCTACCCTGAAACGCCAATAAACGCAGTCGAAATCAGGAAATCAATGATTTTACCTACTATTTGTGATGTTATCTTGTTGCAATTGGGGAGCATCGGTCAATTGAGCTTGCATGTTAGCGTTGCAGCCGATATTTTCACTCCAAGTGTGCTGAAGTATGCAGGGGCGACCAATAGTGCCGACTCAACAGGGAAAAATTTCTATAATCTTGGACCGCTGGTTCCCGGAGCGTCAGTTGATGCTGCGAAGCGAAGGCCGGGTTTCTTATTTGGTCCTTTCCAAACGCCTGCAAATGATGGCTTTTGCCGCCGTGCTGGCATCGGTCGGTTGGTCCGCATTCGCTTCCGTCAGTTATGTTTTTTTCGGCCAGTTTATTGAAAACAAAGACAATCAGGTGGCTAACGCCAGGCTCGCTTATCGCAGTCTGCTTTCTCAGGTTTCGGCCTACCAACGCAAATTCTCGACGATCACGGGCGACCTGGAATCCAATCATTCAATGATGCTGGAACTGGTCGAGAAGAATGCCTCGTTACAGCAAAACCTGAAAACAGTATCGGGCCAACTTAAAACAACCGAGCAGGAACGTGAAAGCGTCCTCGCCGTTCGTCAGACCCTGCGTGAAAAATTGGCCACCAGTGAGAACGAAATACGTTCCTTAAGCAGTCGTAATTTTGCCCTTAAGGACAATCTTGAAACCGTTGAGTCCGATCTGCAAACGGCCTTGAGCGAACGCAATGATTCACTTTTTAACGCCACCCGCATGCGTCGCCAGATCAAGGAACTCGATACCCGCCTGGCCGATCTCGAGTCGACTGAACAAATTGCCGTATTGCGATTGACCGAACGCACCATTAATTTGAACGACTCCATGCAACGGGTTGTGGAAATGGCCGGTCTAGACGTTGATAAGCTCGTCCAGGAAGATACGGCCGTTCCAAAAGGCCAGGGCGGACCGTTCATTGCCGCCACACCGGACGGCAAATCCGCCAGTAAGTTGAAAGCCGGATTGACCGATCTTGAGCAGCATTTACAACTTAGCGAAGACCTGCAGGACATCATGCGCAGACTGCCGATGGCGCCACCGCTGACATCCTACCGGGTGACCAGCACATTTGGTAAACGTCGCGATCCGCTCAACAACAAATGGGCCGCCCACTATGGCCTGGACATGGCCTCACCGTTCAAGTCGCCGGTCTATGTCGCCGCCCCGGGTGTGATTGTCTTTGCCGGTTGGAATGGTAAATTTGGCAAGATGATAGAGATCGATCACGGTGCCGGGATTAAGACCCGATTTGGCCATTTGAACAAAATTCTCGTGAAAAAGGGACAGCAGGTCAATTTCCGTGATAAAATCGGTTTGCTTGGGTCAACCGGGCGCAGCACTGGGGCTCATCTCCATTACGAAGTCATCTTCAAAGGCAGAAGTATGAACCCATTGAAATTTTTTAAGGCCGGACGCTATGTTTTCCAGGAATAATAAAAAGAAACCAATACCCGGCGAACAAAAGCCGCTGGCACCAATTAAGCCATCCGTTCCATCGATCATCAGTGCCGATCTTAAAATCACCGGTGATCTGAACAGCAACGGTGAAATTCAGGTTGATGGCACTATCGTCGGTGATATCCGCACCAAGACTTTGCTGATCGGCAAAACCGCCAATATCACAGGCGAGATTTTTGCCGATACTGTGCGTGTGCATGGCAATGTCAATGGCCAGATCAAGGCCCGCAGCGTCATCCTGGCCAAGACGGCCCACGTCATCGGCGATATCCTGCACGAAGACCTGTCCATCGAAACCGGAGCCTTCCTTGAAGGTTTGTGCAAGCGCATGACCTCTTCGCAATTGGCTGAGGGTGGGAAGATCAATCTGATTGAAGGCGGGACGGCACCCGCTGCGCCCGAGAAAACCGCCAACGGCGATAGTGTAAAGGTCGCCAGCGGAAGCTAATTTTCTTCCGCGTAGCAGCGAACAAGGACTACCCTTTGAGCGCCGCGCGGTAGACGTTGCCGTCAACATTGCCGCCCGATAAAATAACACCGACGGTTTTTCCGCTTGCCTCACTCCTTGCCTCAAATTGTCCGGACAGCACCGCTGCCAAGGCCACAGCGCCGCCGGGTTCGACAACCAGTTTCAGGTATTTAAAGGCGACCCGCATGGCCTCGCCGACGTCGTCATCGCTGACCCGTAGTCCCCCTGCAAGCAGGCGGGCGTTGATTTTGAATGTCAGTTCACCCGGTTCCGGGGTCAGCAGCGCGTCGCAAAAGGATGTTGCCCCTGGCTCGTTTGACAGGCGTTCACCGGCTGCCAACGAGCGCGCCATATCATCGAAACCGGCGGGCTCGACACTGTAAATTTTCGTTTGCGGGGATTCGGATGCCAGGGCCAACGCCGTGCCGCCGACCAGACCGCCACCGCCACACGGGCACAAGACCGCGTCCAGTGTTGCCCCCAGTGCCCTGGCCTGCATAGCCATTTCAAGGCCAACGGTTCCCTGACCGGCAATAATCAGCGGATCGTCATAAGGGCGGATAAGCGTCGCCTTGCGCTCTGCGACTATTTCCCCTGCGATTTCCTCGCGGTTTTCGCCAAAGCGGTCATAGAAAACGACCTCGGCCCCATAGGCACGGGTATTGGCGACTTTGATATCCGGGGCGTCCGTCGGCATGACAATCAAGGCAGGCAGGCCAAGAATTTGCGCCGCCGCCGCGACCCCTTGGGCGTGATTGCCCGACGAGAAAGCGACGACGCCACCGCCGCGCTGATCGTCGGGGATACGGGAAATCCGGTTGTAGGCACCGCGAAATTTGAACGAGCCGGTGCGTTGCAGGGTTTCGGGTTTGACCAGCAGACGCAAACCAAGCCGATCGTTCAATAACGAGGATTCCAGCAACGGCGTCTTGTGGGCATGGCCTTCCAGGGCCAATGCGGCACTACGGACATCGGTGGCGCTCGGCAGTGTATCCCACACGTTTACAATCCTAATAAAGGCGGCAGGTCGCTCAGGCTTTTGATTTCATGTTCAAGAGTTCCCGGCAGACGTTCTTTCTTCTGACCGAAGCGATTGACCCAGACCACCCGGAAACCGAAATTGGCCGCCGCCGCCGCGTCCCAGGCGTTGGAGGACATAAAGGAGATTCTATGAGCCGGAACGCCCAGGCCATCGACGGCCATCTGGTAAACTTTCGGTGTCGGTTTGTAGATGCCGAGTTGATCGACGGAATAGCTGTCGACCAGCAAGTCGGAAATGCCGGCGTTAGCGACTGCCGCGCTGAGCATTTTCGGCGATCCATTGGACAGGATGGCGCATTTCAGGCCGCCACCGTTCAAGGCACCTAGCACCGCGGGGACTTCCGGGTAGGCGTCGAGTTCAAGGTACAAATTCAGCAACTTCTCGCGCAGCACGGCGTCGCCATCCAGGCCCAGGGTTTCCAAGGCAAAATCCAGGCCGTCACTGGTCACCTGCCAGAAATCGATATATTCGCCCATCAGGCTTCTAAGCCAGGTGTACTCCAGTTGTTTGGTGCGCCAGAGCGCGCTTAAGGAGGCCGCTTGATCGCCAAGGTCGTCGCGGCAATGGGCGGCGGCGGCGGCGACATCGAACAGGGTTCCGTAGGCGTCAAACACACAGGCGTCAATATCTTGCATCTTCATTATTCATCCAGTTTGCAAAGGAGGAGGGGGTTAACGGATCAAATCCTGATCCAGCGATTGGGCGACTTCCGTATCGGCCAGCTTCAGCCGATAGACTTGTAAATTTTCAAGGACGCGCTGGACGTAATTGCGGGTTTCGTCAAACGGGATCATTTCAATCCAGTCAATGGTATCGATGGTTCTTTCGCGCGGATTGCCATTCTGCTTGGCCCAGGCCCGTGCCCGGCCCGGACCGGCGTTATATCCGGCAAGCGCCAACACGTAAGAGCCGTCGAATTCATCAATCAAACCGGCCAGATAGTTCTGGCCGAGGATCATGTTGTAGTTCGGATCGTCGGTCAGGCGATTTTTCGAATAGCCGATTTTCAGGCTGCGGGCGACCCTTTTGGCCGTGCGCGGCAGGATTTGCATCAGGCCGCGGGCGTTGGCGTGGCTTTTTGCACCGACGAAGAAGGCACTTTCCTGGCGGATCATGGCCAGGACCAGCGGCACCTCGAGGGGATATTTCGATGAACGGGTCCTCAGCTTGGGCGGGGTAAGTTGCGGGTAGCCTGTTTCGATAAGCTCGTCGCCCTGACGGCTCGATTGCTTGGCGATCGAAATGCCGACATCCGGTCGCCCGTGATCCGCGGCCAGTTGGGCGCTCAGAGCTTGCCAACCCGGCGTATCCCGGTAATCCTTTAGGGCCAGAATGAACGGCTTCAGGCGTTCATGTCCATCGACCTTGTCGATAATTTTAATGGCCCGAACCAAATCCAGGGCTTGGAAGTCCTTGCTTTCGCCCCGCTCCGGACCGGGTTGCACCGGCAACAGCAGGCCATGGCCAACGCCAAGCCCGGCGGCGGCCAATTGTCCATAGTAGGCCGTCGGATACATGGCGGCGACGCGGAACCACTTGTCGGCGCTCTCTGCGTTGCCCAGTGTCTCGGCGGCCCGGCCAGCCCAATAGGCACCCCTGGCCCGACTGATCGGATAATTGACGGATTCATACATAGTGATGAAGTGCGTGAAGGCGGTTTTCGGTTCGTCCATGAAGCGCAGGGCGATCCATCCCGATAGCCATTCCGCTTCGGCGAAGTCCGACCCTTCATCCAGTTTATGATCGTGGACCAGACGGTAGGCGTCTGTGACGTGGCCTTTTTGCAGGGCCATCCTGGCCAGGGAGGCGCGTTCCTTCCACCATAAATCCGGGCGCACCAGATTGTCCGGTGGCGGCATCAAAAGCTCTAGAGATTGCTCGTAGCGGCCTTTCTTGCGCCGCCAACGCAGGCGCTCGTAGGTCAGGCCCGGGTCGTTGAGCAGTTCTTTGGGGACCTTGCCGATGGCCGTATCGACATTGCCGAAGCGTTGGCGCAGCATGAGGCGGGCCTCGGCCACGGCGCGCATCCCCGGTTTGACTTTCCACAACATCCGCCGAACCGGCCAGTTACGGCCTTCCCACAGCAAACGATCGAGGCGTTTGACATGGTCTTCGCCGCGCAGATATGTGCGGTAGCGTTTGTAAAAGGCTTTCTCGGGGCGCTTGGCGAAATTTCTATTGATCCAGATGTCGCGAATTACCGCCTGCGCTTTTTCTTCGTCTCCACTAGCGACAAGGGCGCGGGCCAGTTGGATCCAGCCTTCGGTACTGACTGGCTTATTGTCGGCCAGCCAATCGATGACGGTGCCTACCGGCAAGTCGTCCTGCATAGCCTCTTCGGCCCGCTTACGCAGGGTGGGGATGGATGGCCAGTGGGGGTTTTCATCAATGAAGGCGGCGATATCTGCAAACGAGGCTTTCGATTGCTGATCCTTGTAATCGAAAAACCGGACGATCTTCCTGGCCAGCGGGTCTTTCAGGTGTGCGGCCAGTGCGCGGGCGCGTTTCCAGTTGTTTTTCGAGACCGCGTCGAGAGCGGCTTTAAGATTTTTTGCGTCACCCGGCCCAAGTTCGCCGCTGCTGGCGTGACCAGGGGCGGCCGCCCCGATGGACAAGGCGGCGACGGTCAATCCGGCAAATATGAGGCGACTTAGCCGCATCGGCAACACTCCGTTTAAGGATAAGTCATTCGGGCAATAGTATAGCTTTCTATTGATTAAGGAAACTCTACGACGGTGTTGAAGCGATAAGCAAGTTGTACCGATACATCAAGCGACGCTTGCTCCCGGCTAACGCTACGGCTATTGTGCGCGCCTTGTGAACCTAAGATTATAGGAGGAAGCCATGTTTCAGGGATCTATGCCCGCATTGATTACACCGCTTGCCAATGGCAAGGTGGAGTCGGCTGCCTTCAAAAAACTCGTTGAGTGGCAGATCGAAGAAGGCTCCGACGGCCTGGTTCCTTGCGGCACCACCGGTGAGTCACCGACGCTGACCCACGCCGAGCACATGCACGTCACCGAACTGTGTATCGAGGCCGCAGCCGGTCGGGTGCCGGTGATTGCCGGGGCCGGGTCCAACTCCACCGATGAAGCGATCATGCTGGCGGTTCACGCCAAGAAAGCCGGTGCCGCCGCCGCCCTGGTCGTCATGCCCTATTACAACAAGCCGACACCCGAAGGGCAGTACCGGCACTTCAAGGCCGTCCACGACGCCTGCGATCTGCCGGTCATCATCTATAATATTCCAGGTCGCAGCGTCGTCGATATGTCGCTTGAGACCATGGTCAGACTGGCCGAATTGCCGAATATCGTCGGCGTAAAAGACGCGACCAGCGATCTCGCCCGGCCGATGCAGACCCGCAACGCCATCGGCGAAGATTTCTGCCAGCTTTCCGGCGAAGACGCCACCGCGCTGGCCCATCTGATCGGTGGCGGCGTCGGCTGTATTTCAGTCACCGCCAACGTCGCGCCGCGGCTGTGCGCCGACATGCAACGGGCCTGGCGCGAGGGTGATCTGAAAAAGGCCATGGCGTTGCAGTTCCGCCTGCAGCCCCTGCACGACGCCATGTTCTGTGAATCGAGTCCCGGCCCGGTCAAGTACGCCGCCGAATTGCTTGGGCTATGCTCGTCCGAAACCCGGCTGCCGATCTGCGAGATCACCGATGCCCACAAGAAACAGGTCAAGGACGCGCTTATTCACGTCGGCCTGCTCAATTAAGAGCGCTTGAGGACGTCACTCATGGCAACCAAGAAAAAGAAAGTCGCGGCCAACTTTGCCGCGCAAAACCGCAAGGCCCGCCACGATTACTTCATCGAAGAAAACTTCGAGGCCGGAATCATGCTGGCCGGTTCGGAGGTCAAGTCCCTGCGCGCCGGGCGGGCCACCATCACCGACGCCTTCGCCGGCGATCAGGACGGCGAACTGTACCTGTTCAACGCCTATATCCCGGAATACGACTCGGCCCGCCACTTCACCCACGAACCTAAGCGGCCCCGCAAACTGCTGATGCACCACCGCGAAATCGGCAAGCTGCTCAACGCCGTCAACCGCAAGGGCATGACCATCGTCGCCCTGAGCATCTATTTCAACGAGCGAGGCATCGCCAAAGTCGACCTCGGCCTGGCCCGCGGCAAACAACACCAGGACAAACGCGCCGACATCAAAGAACGCGACTGGAAACGCGATAAAGCAAGGTTGCTGCGCGATAAGAACTAGGCTTAGGCGGCGGTGTAGCTCCAGGAAGCCTTCATGTGAGAGGCTTCAAGATCCATGTCTGGCCGACCCTTGATATTGGCGAGGCCAACTTTCAATACATCCGTCAGAACGCGTGCATTGGTTGCATCACCGACTTTATCCAGATCTTTGTTACTCATTCCTCTTACCACATTGGGATCAAGGCTCAATTCAAATTTAGGAGGGAAGCGATCTGCCATTTTCTTTTACTCCTTGGTTGGTGAATGTTATAACTCCACGTCCATCCTCTTTTAATTCGGTTCTCGCGACCGGATCGAGGATGGTAATTAACTTTTCGGAAACGTGCGCGAACAAGCGGATGCGGGCTGAACATAAATAATCAATACCATCTTTGCCGCTTCTACGTTGAGTGCAACCACCCCTGCACAAGTCCAGATAATCGCACTCCGAGCAGCCATCAGGTACCGTGGCGGAGAATTCTCTGAACCGTTGGGTCCGTTCGGAATTAAAGACGGCTTCTCCAGAATTCCCGGAGATATTTCCAAGCAAGCCAGCTTCTTTTCCCACGTACTGATCGCAAACCGCTACGACTCCATCCGGAGTGACGATAGGGGTTCGCGTACATTCTCCAAAATAATCGCATCGCTTGCTGATATGAATGCCACTGATTTGCAAACAAAGATCACGAAAAGTTTTGACAGGGATCGAATTGGGATTGACCTTCGAATCAATCCATATATCAAAAGCTTGAACCAAGAATTCTCCGAAGGAGTCCGATGTTACGACGGACCCTCTTTCTGCACAGGGAAGGAAATCCACGAGGTGGGGTTCCAGGGATAGTAAGAATGGCATGATGCTGGCGGCTTCAGACGCCGTGTCCTCGGTGATTACAGCAAGCAACCCGTACGGTATGCTTTGTGAGCCTAGAGCGTCCAACCCCGACATGATTGCCGCGAACGATCCTTTGCCGTTATGTTTTGGCCTTTGGCGATTTTGGATAACATCGGGTCCATCAAGACTAACACTGACGCCGAAATGATTTTTCTTGAAAAACCGAGCCCAATCCTTGTCGATTAGGGTACCGTTCGTCTGTACAGTGTTAAATACTTCTAGCCCTGAACTCTGATGTTGCTTCTGTATTTCCACAATGCTTTCGAAGCATTTCATTCCGGCTAACAGGGGTTCGCCTCCGCAGAAGCAAAATTCCAGTTTGGACTGCCCGCGCCCGCTCGCGTAAGAAATAGCTTCGGTAATCGTTTTTTTCAGAAGTGACATCGACATGCGTCGCTTCAATGGTCGGATATAAGGTTCTGTCTGACAATACGTACAAGCTAAATTACATGGACTGGTCAAACTGACCACTAACGTATCCAAAGGTTGGGGTAAATCGGAAACTCGGCTCACCTTAACCGCCTCCACCCGTATATGCTTTTAGTTATTAAGGTAGTTTTTTTATCCCTTAAAAAGTTTAATACCATAAAGAGAGCATATTGTCAAACCACTCTAAATAAGTGTGAATTGTAATTGTGGAAGAAGGTTATTGGGATTGACTTTAAGAAATCGTGTTTAGATAACGCGATAGCAGGACGTGGCTGATTCGGGATAAAGGACAGGATGCCTCAGGCCGTCTTCTCCAGCTTCGCCACCTCGACAATCTCGGTCACCGCCATGGCTGCGATGTCGCGTAGTTTGACGTGTTTTGGGTCGTCGAGGTCGAGCAGGTTGGAAATTCTTGAGTAGGTCGCCGGGACCAGGATGCTGGAACCGTCTTCGCCCTTACGGTGGACGCCGTAGCTGACCCGCTCGCGTTCTTTCGAGGTGAGCTGCCCGAACATCGCCTTGGTCACCCAGATGGTGCCTTCGCGGGCGAAGTCGCTTAACCTTGCGGCCATGTTGATGGTGTCGCCGAGCACGGTGACTTCGACGTGGGTCGGCGTCTGGTAAGTGCCGAACCATTCCTGGCCTTCGTGCAGGCCGATGTTGAGGACCAGTTCATTGGTCCAGTTCTTGCGCTCTTTCCAGATTTTGGAAATGTCCCGCATGGCCTCTTTCATTTCTTCGGCGCAGAGCAACGCGTTCATGGCGTGGTTGCTGTCGGGCTGGGGGAAGAAATAATAGACCATGCCGTCGCCGACATGTTTGCCGTGGGTGGCGTAATACTTGCGCAGTTTCGGCTCCATGGCGCCCCACACATCGTTGATCAGCTCGAAGTATTCTTCCGGCGGCAGCTCGGCGCAGATCTTCACCGAGTTTTGCAGGTCGGCGACGATGACGGCGACCTGCGTCAGGTAGGGGCGGCGGCGCTTCATTAAATCGCGGATGACGATATCGCGGCGACCGAGGAGCTGCATCAACGCATCGTCGGCGTCGTTGGCCGCAACGTAGACGATGAAGAACCCCTCGCGGAAGGTCGAGGCGTAGATATCGAACCACTGCTCGCTCTGCCCGCGCGGTGCCAGATTAAGCTGGGCATGCAGGACCTGGCCCAGGGGGGCGGGTTCGACCTCATCATACAGGCGGCCCAGCTCGTCGCTGCTGGCGTCCGCCATGTCCGGATCGGCGGTCAGCAGGGCGGTCCGGGTGAAGCGGTGCTTGGCAATCGACAGGTGAAATTTCAGAAGCTCCTCGCGACTTTCGGCCTGCATCAACGCCGTATCCTGGAAAAACAGGCCGAAGATGTTGCGCTCGACAATGTCACGGTTCATGGCACCGCCAAGGGTAGTCAACCGCGCCGCCGCATCGTCGTTGACCCATTCCAGCTCGAAGCGGGTATTGATCATGTAGGCGGGAGAGGTCACTTGATCGATGGTCAGGCGCAAGCCGCCACCGGCTAGCTGCTCAATGCCCTTAAGGTGACCCGCGCGGCGTTCAGAGCGCCTGCGCTCTGCCGTGCCGTCGGTTTGGCTTGGCACACTATTGGGGGTTTTTTGTTTGAAAGGGGTGACGCTGTCATCTAAGGGGAACGCCCCCATGTGTACGGGATGATCAGCTACGCGACCGGCGTTAGCCAACTTGAATTGATAGCCACTGTTTACGACACCCATAACCTCACTGCCTTTTCCCCTAGAACCTGTCGTTCCGCCCGCTGATTTTTTTGCGGGATTTGTTAGCGTCGGGAAAATCTAGCAGAAGCGATATGAACAAGGCCTGAGACGGTCGTTCATCTTTTATTCATACTTACAGGAGATCGGCACGTATTGGTAGCGCTCAGGGGGCCTCTTCCAGTTTCGCCACCTCGACAATCTCGGTCACCGCCATGGCCGCGATGTCGCGGAACTTGACGTTTTTTGAATCGTCGAGATCGAGCAGATTGGATATCCGCGAATAGGTCGCCGGGACCAGGATGCTGGAGCCGTCCTCGCCCTTACGGTGGACGCCGTAACTGACGCGCTCGCGCTCTTTCGACGAGAGCTGCCCGAACATCGCCTTGGTGATCCAGATCGTCCCTTCGCGGGCGAAATCGCTAAGCCGGGCGGCCATGTTGATGGTGTCGCCGAGCACGGTGACCTCGATGTGGGTCGGCGTCTGGTAGGTGCCGAACCATTCCTGGCCTTCGTGCAGGCCGATGTTGAGGACCAGTTCATTGGTCCAGTTCTTGCGCTTTTTCCAGGCCTTCGAGATAGCGTGCATGGCTTCGCGCATTTCCTCGGCGCAGAGCATGGCGTTCATGGCGTAGTTGCTGTCGGGCTGAGGGAAAAAATAATAGACCATGCCGTCGCCGACGTGCTTGCCGTGGGTGGCGTAGTATTTCCGCAAGTTGGGTTCCATGGCCCCCCAAATGTCGTTGATCAGCTCGAAATATTCTTCCGGCGGCAGCTCGGCGCAAATCTTCACCGAGTTTTGCAGGTCGGCGACGACGACGGCGACCTGGGTCAGGTACGGACGGCGGCGCTTCATCAAATCGCGGATGACGATATCACGGCGACCGAGTAGCTGCATCAGTGCGTCATCGGCGTCGTTTGCCGGAACGTAGACGATGAAAAAACCTTCACGAAATGTCGAGGCGTAAACATCAACCCACTGCTCGGTCTCACCACGTGGTGCCAGATTAAGCTGGGTATGCAGGACCTGGCCCAGGGGGGCGGGCTCGACCTGATCGTATAAGCGGCCCAGCTCGTCGATATTGCAGTCTTCCATGTCCGGGTCGGCGGTCAGCAGGGCGGTCCGGGTGAAACGGTGCTTGGCAATCGACAGGTGAAACTTCAACAGATCGTCACGACTGTCGGCCTGCATCAGTTCTTTGTCCTGGAAGAACAAGCCGAAGATATTGCGTTCGCAAATGTCGCGGGCAAGCCCGTCACGTAAACTGTCGATCTCGGCGATGGCCTGATCATTGGCCCATTCCAGCTCGAAACGGGTATTGATCATGTAGGAGGGCGTGGTCACCTGATCGATGGTCAGGCGTATGCCGCCGCCGGGCAGGGTTTCGATGCCTTTTGGTCCGCTGGCGCGTCTGTCGGCGCGTCGCCTCTCTATTTCGGCTAGAGATTCAGAGGATTCCCTGGATTCCTTGGATTCATTGGCCGCAACCGGTCCTGCGACCGCGCTGTCGGAAGATTCTTGTTTTAATATTGTTGCGATTTCAACCATTGAGATGCCCCGTCTTTTTAGGTTGTTGACTTGTTCGATCGTCGCCAGTGCCTGGTTCGAGAATTGGCTGACAGGTCGCACCCGCCCTTCAGACTTGCCGAGGGTCGGTTTCGCGAGAATTCCAAGACTGATGTAATTGTAGAGTGTGGCCCTGGAAATGCCCGTCCTTGAAAGCAATTGCTTGGAGGTCAGCACGCTGTTTTCCAATTAAATGTCTAATTAATAATTAACGATTTAGACAGCCTAATTAACAAATAGTTAACTGTCAAACTGAAATTGGACTCTTAAAATTGATAAACTGGACTCAAATAATCCAAATTGGACACTTATATATTAAGAGTTGGACTCGCAAAGAGACACATAGATTCTTTTATTGGACTCTATGTTTAGACTCTTAAATCATGCTACACAGCCAATTCCTGGTTGTTGCCATTGCCCGCAGTGATGCTGTTTCAGGAATATTTAAATCAGTCTGTTACTCAGTCAAATACAAAGGAGTCATCGCGCATGACCGAGAAGCCGCTTCTTCATCTCGTTTTCGGGGGCCATGTCGACGATCCTCGCACCCTTGATTTTACCAGCTGCAACAATCTTGATATTGTCGGCATCTTCCCCAGCTACAAGCTGGCCATGGAAGCCTGGCGCGGGGCGTCCCATGCCCGCGTCGATGAAGCCGATATAAAGTACGTCGTCGTCCACCTGCACCGGCTGTTCGATCCTGAAACAGGCGAGGCCAGCGAAGACCATGAGCACGGCCCCGCCGACGAATGACGTTTAAGGGCAGGGGATTGCTTACTTAAGCATGGTATAGGCGTAGACGGTGCCCTTGGAGTCGCCCATCAGCAGGCTATCGCCACTGACATTTGGCCCGACCCGGGCATCCATGCCGGTAGGCTGTGACCAAAGCTCCTTGCCGCTTGCAAGGTCGAGGGCGAAGACCGTGCCTTTCTGGCTCATGAAAAACATCTTGTCTGCGGCAATAACCGGCTTGATCAGCAGATAGTTGAAGGAGCCACCGGGAATATTGAATTGCCAAATGCTTTTGCCGCTGCCCGTTTCCCAGGCATGAACTCTGGTGTTGGCCGAGCCGTAGTAGACGACATCACCCTGACCGATAAGCGATGGCACCCAGTTGCCGGTGTCGAGACGCCACAGTAATTTACCACTCGCCGCGTCCAGGCCGCTCAGAAAATCCTGATAGCCGACAAAAACCAGCCGGTCCTCGGTGGCGTAAAGGGCTTTCGGTAAGCCATCATCCGATTGATAAACCCACTTTTGTTTCCCCGTCAGGCTGTCCAGGGCATAAAAACGCACCGGCCCGCCTTCATCGACAACCATTGTCGGATCAAAATAACTGCCGCCGGTATAGACTGTCCCGGCTCTTTCGCTGGCCGTTTGCAACAAATAGTTCTCGCTGGTGAAGGACCAGTTGATTTTTCCGTCAGCCGGGTCGATGGAAAACAGTTTGGCACCGGTAAGGGTATCACCAGGCAATCCTTGACCGACGAAGGTCGTCGACACATAAAGGCTGCCGCTGGAAAACAGGGGCGGGCGTTGACAATCGATGCCGAGTTTAATTTTCCATAAAAGCGCACCATCGGCACCACCGAGCGCCGCCAGGCCGCCGCCTCTTAAGCAGACAAAGGCACGCGTACCATCCGTTCCCAGGCTTCGGCCCCAGACGCCTTCTGCCGGTTCATATGTCCATTTCAGGTCGCCGTTGGATTTATCATAGGCCCGCAGGGGAAGGTCTTGGGGGACCACCAACACGCGGTTTCCAATGGCCACGGGGGACAGATTGATGGGCTTGCCGGTTTCGACACGCCAGGCCAGTTTGATGGCGTCGCTACCGGCCGTCGATAAAGTACTTGCCCCAAGCCATACAGCCGCGGCGGCGAAAATTAACAGGGCGAATATTTTACTCAATCTAACCATCATCATTATCCAAAAATAAAGGCGGGAGGTACGTCCTCCCGCCTTTATAGCTTACTTAAAACGTCTTGTGACTACATTCCGTGTGCGACAATCGGGCCGTCACGGTTTTCTTCGGTGATGTCAAACTCGATTGAGGGAGGCATGCGGTTGTTACGCAGACGTTCCTTCATCTTCGAATGACCCCAGTCGAAATCGGTCGCACCGATCTTGGACTGGCCAAAAATGCCAACTCCCGGAGGTGAGGAAAGAGCATCGGCACCCTTCATCATACCCTCATAAGAAGACAGGTCCATCTCGTGGTAGGACTCTTCGCTGTTGGCGAAGTGACAAGATGTACAAGCGGGTGTACCTTCACCCCAGACGCCGTCCGTGGTCATGAGCGGCAGGATCTGGTTCGTGAATGTAGCATCATTCTTGGCACCAGCTTTAACCCACGCTTCAATCATACCAACTTCTTTACCGGTCGGACCGTCACGGTTTTCCTCGGTGATGTCGAATTCGACGCCAGGAGGCATACGGTTGTTCCGCAGTCGTCCTCTCAGCTTGGAATGACCCCAGTCATAGTCGCTTGCGCCAACCTTGGACTGACCAAAAAGCGGAACTCCGGGAGGCTGGGAAAGAACGTCGCCGCCCTTCATCATGCCTTCATAAGAAGAGAGATCCATTTCGTGGTAGGATTCTTCGCTATTGGCAAAGTGACAAGATGTACAGGCAGCCGTGCCAGCACCCCAGATGCCATCTTTGGTAAACAGCGGCAGGACGTCACCATTGAAGCTGGCATCCGTCGCGTTTCCGCTCATGTCTTTATAGCTGAAGGCTCCGTTGGGAGCTCCGGCACCGACCCAGGCCCCAAGAAGGTCGACGGCTTTAATCGCCCCAGGACTGGTTTCGCTAACCATTTTATTACTGCTAACGCAGGCGGTTGCCATGGTCGCCATAATAGCCCCCATCAGCATCCCTTTTAGTGGTATTTTCTTCTTCATTCGTCTCTCCTCTCCTCTGTTGATTAGAAGCGCCAAGGATTCTTCTGCCGCTTAAAATGTTGGTACAAGTTTTAGTCGAGAGACAATGGGAGCTTTTGCGGATTTGTTAAAATCCAGATCCTCTTATTGTAAAGCGCAGGAAAACATTTCATTCAAGATGTAAGAAGACAGGCTGCCAAGAACCGGACAGACCTATTTCCTCAAATGTTGTGATTTCCCCTGGCCCCTCCGATTATTCTTATACCCTCCCCCGACATATTATCGCGACTATACATGATAAATTCGGTTCTTAGAAATTTATAGTGACCCTTCTTGTTTAAAAACCTCAATCAACTAAAGTCTGATCGGCTTAATTACTCATAAACTAAAGTTGGTTTTTGCAAACAGAGGAGGGCGTATTGGCATTACTTTAGGATTTTCTTATTTAATAATTTTATCCAATAATATCAAACAATTACCCCTAAAAATACAATGCTTTTAGAGTTGATTGAAGCATGATAGAGTGGGCAAAATTTAATTTCCATCAGGGGCGCTGAATGGCCAAGTCGAGTCTTCACACATTTCGTAATTCTTGGCGAATCAAGTTCCTGGGGGCCTCCTTAATCGTTTTGGGAGTTTGTGAATTTCTACTTATCCTCGACGTTGTCACCGAGCATTTGAAATTCGATGTCAATTTTTACCTTAGATATCATAGCGCTATCGAAGCCACCGCCGTTCTTTTCCTCGGCTTGACGCTCATCGTCATCGGTGCCGATTTTTGGCGGTTAATTATTGAAAACCGTCAATTCCGTTCGCTCATTGGCATCGCTTCTGGCGAATTCCTGTTCATATTGGGCGGTAAATTTACCGATTGGAAACTTTCAATTTCTGAACGTGAAGTCGCCTTGCTGCTGATCAAAGGGTTATCGATTCAGGAAATAGCCGATATCAGAAAGACCAAAACAGGCACCATCAAAAGCCAGTGCAGCGCCATCTATCGCAAGGCCGAGGTCAAGGGACGCAATGAACTGGTCGCCTATTTTGTCGAAGATCTGTTGGCTGGCCAGTCATTAAGCGATATTTTGAAGGTCCTGCCGCCGCCACCCGAAGAAACCGAACCGACTTAAAGCTTTATGGGTGCGTGCACTCATTCTCAAACAGCTCACTCAGCTCCTGATAACTGCGACAGACGGGAAAGTCGGGAAAGTCTGCGATAACGTTGTCGGGTGCCCGAAACAGGGCTCCCAACGCCGCTTCCTCGAGCATGCCAGTGTCATTGTAAGAGTCCCCGGCGGCAAGAACCTTGAAATTCAAGGCCTTGAAGGCTTTCACCGCGGCCCGTTTATGGTCGGCCATGCGCAGGGTATAACCGGCTATCCGGGCATCTTCGACGTGCAAGCGATGGCAAAACAGCGTCGGACGATTGAGTTGGGCCATTAACGGCTCGGCGAATTCGTAAAACGTATCGGACAGGATAACCAGTTGGTAGCGCGTCCTTAGTTTTTCAATGAATTCAAGCGCCCCTTCCATCGGTTCCATGCTGGCGATGACCGACTGAACGTCATCGATGCCCAGGCTGTGTTGATCGAGAATAGCCAAGCGCTGGGCCATCAACTGATCGTAATCGGGAATGTCGCGGGTGGTCGCCCGCAACGCATCGATACCGGTGCGCTGCGCAACATTGATCCAGATTTCCGGAACCAGCACCCCCTCAAGGTCTAGACAGACGATCTCCACGAATTTCCCCCACTATTGTCTTAAAGACATCTTTGAACATTTCGACCGTTAAACGACCGGTGTTGGTGTTGTAGCGCGAGCAATGATAGCTGTCTATGAGGGTCAGGCCACCGGCCAGCGTGTGGCAGGCACCGTGGGCGAAGGGCAAGGCGGTTTTCTTCTCGCCAAGGCAGGTCAACACCGCGCCATGCGCGACACCGCCGAGGGCAAGAATCGTTTTGAGGTTCTTCATCTGCGCGATTTCGCTCTTAAGAAAAGGCCTACAGGCCGCCGTTTCCGGCCCCGTCACCTTGTTTTGCGGCGGTGCGCAGCGAACCGCGTTGGTAATGCGACAGTCGATCAGTTGCAGACCGTCATCTGCTTCGGCGGCAAATTTTCCCTTGGCCAGGCCGAAATCAATCAGGGTCGGATAAAGCAGGTCGCCGGCAACATCGCCGGTAAAAGGCCTGCCGGAACGGTTGGCGCCCTTCAGGCCTGGTGCCAACCCGACAATCAGCAGCGTCGCGTCCGCATCACCGAAGGAGGCAACCGGTCCGTTGTGCCAGCCTGGAAAGCGGACGCGGTTATCCATGCGATAGGCGACCAGGCGCGGGCAGAGCGGGCAATCATGGTCTGGTTGGGCGACCATTCAGGCGATTTCCAGGTCGTAGTCTTCCCCGTCCGGATGGGTTGGAATATCATCCCTGTCGCGACCATTGGCAGCACGGGCGATCTTGTCGCGCAGATCGTCGAGTTCAATGAAAACATCGGCCTGGCGGCGCAATTCATCGGCCACCATCGGCGGGTGGGAACGCACCGTGCTGACGACGGTGACACGGGTGCTGCGGCGTTGCACGGCCTCGAGCAGACGGCGGAAGTCGCCATCGCCGGAAAATAACACAATATGATCGAGTTGATCGCACATCTGCAGCGCATCGATGGCGATTTCGATATCCATGTTTCCTTTGATTTTGCGCCGTCCCGCCGAATCGGTGAACTCCTTGGCCGGCTTGGTGATCATGGTGTAGCCGTTGTAATCGAGCCAGTCGACGAGAGGCCGGATCGGCGAATATTCCTGATCTTCCAAAAGCGCCGTATAATAAAGCGCCCGGATCAGCCGTCCTTCTGCCTGAAAAACCTTCAGCAGTTGCTTGTAGTCGATATCAAAGCCAAGCGCCCGCGCCGCCGCGTACAAATTAGAACCATCAATGAAAAGGGCTATTTTTTCGTCTTTATAAAAATTCATTATAAAATTATCCTTTAGAATTAATAAGTTGTAGTATTTTAGTGATCTAATTTATGAAAATAAATATTATCGAATTCCGGTCGCGGAAAATGTCCGTAGCCGCCGCCTGGATAATCTAGCCTATAGTCAGGCTTTAATATAGGTAGGTATCATCAGCAGCGCTGACAAGCTGAAACTATAGGCTTTGGAAGACCCATGATCGACCCCACATCACTGATCCTGATTGGCATTGGCGCCAACCTTGGCAATGCCGAATTTGCCTCTCCACGGGCCACTTGCGAGGCCGCGGTGAGCGCAATCGAGGAGGCCGGAGTGGTCATTTTACGGCAGTCCAACTGGTTCAAATCCGCGCCCGTTCCAGCTTCTTCTCAACCGTGGTATATCAATGGCGTCATTGCCGTCGAAACATCCCTGAACCCTGAGCGCCTGATGTCCCTGATGGCGAGCATCGAGGAGCGTTTCGGGCGGACTCGCGGGGTAAAGAATGCGGCGCGCACCCTCGACATCGACCTGATCGCCTATGGTGATCTGGTGATCGGTTGGGACGGGGACAAGACAGAAGGCCTGAGCGTTCCGCACCGGCGCATGAACGAGCGGGGGTTTGTTTTGTTACCGCTACAGGAAATCGCCCCGGACTGGCTTCATCCGGTCCTGCATCTGTCTTTGATTAAGATGATTGCGGCGCTTGACCCCAGCCAGCGCACCTTACGCGATGATTAATCCGGCGAAAGCCGTGGAAATGGCCGATTTTTGCTTCTATTTCCTTGCTTTGTTAGGCAATGCCCAATATATAATCGGCGATTCATTTCAGTTTTGTCGGTAGAGAGAGAAACCCATGGCCCGTGTTACAGTTGAAGATTGCGTTCTTAAGATTCCCAATCGTTTCGATTTGGTGATGTTGGCGGCGCAAAGGGCCCGTAATATTGCCGCTGGTGCCGGCGTCAGCGTTGAAAAAGACAACGACAAGAACCCGGTTATCGCGCTTCGCGAAATCGCCGAGGAAACCATTGAAATCGACGAACTCAGTGAAGCCCTGATCAAGGGCCTGCAACAGCATGTCGAAATGGATGAGTCTAACGAGGACGATCTGGAAATGCTGTCCTCTCATCAAGATGCCGATCTTGGTGAAGACGCGCCGCCAGCCATGGTAAAACTTTCCACCATGTACGAAGACGCCGATCTCTCGGTTAGTCCCGAGGACGAGGCGTCAAAGGACGCGTGAACCATGGCCGGAACCTCCGCTGATTACGCCTGGAGGGTCTGATGATCCGGCAATTTGAACTTGTCGATCTGGTAAAATCTTACGACCCCAACGCCGACGAAGCGGCGCTTGATCGCGCCTATGTCTTCGCCATGAAGGCGCACGGCAACCAAAAGCGGGCGTCCGGCGACCCTTATTTCCTGCACCCCCTGGAAGTCGCCGGAATTCTCACTGAATACAAGCTCGACAGCGCCACCATCATTACCGCGTTGCTGCACGACACCATCGAAGACACCCTGGCCACCCAGGAAGAAATCGACAAGCTGTTCGGTAAGGAAGTCGGGCGTCTGGTCGACGGGGTGACCAAACTGACGCGCATCGAAATGCAGTCCGATCACGCCAAGCAGGCCGAGAATTTCCGTAAATTACTGCTCGCCATGTCCGACGACATTCGCGTCCTGCTGGTCAAGTTGGCCGATCGTCTGCACAACATGCGGACACTTCATTACATCAAGGACGATGAAAAGCGGCAGCGCATCGCCATGGAAACCATGGAAATTTTTGCCCCTCTGGCCGAACGCATCGGTATGCAGGAGATGAAAAACGAACTTGAGGACCTGGCCTTCGCGCAAACCCATCCAGAGGCCCGTGCGTCGATTATGGCGCGTCTCGACTTTCTCCGCGAGGAGGGCGGCGACCTGGTTTCACGGATCAAGAAGGAATTGACCGAAACCCTGACCAAGGCCGGCTTAAAGGTGGAAATCAAGGGCCGGGAAAAGCTTCCCTATTCAATCTGGCGCAAGATGCAACATAAGGATGTCGCCTTCGAGCAATTGTCCGACATTATGGCTTTCCGCTTGCTGGTTGGCTCGGTCGAGGATTGCTACCACGCCCTGGGTATCATCCACAGTACATACCGGGTCGTCCCCGGGCGCTTCAAGGATTACATTTCGACGGCCAAACCTAATGGTTACCGCTCGCTGCATACGGGCGTGCTGGGACCTGAACAGCAGCGCATCGAAATTCAGATCCGTTCCCACGACATGCACGATATTGCCGAAAACGGCGTTGCCGCGCACTGGACTTACAAGCAAAAGGCCGGGAAAACCGAAGGACGGCAGTACCGCTGGATCAGGGAATTGCTCGATATCCTCGAGCATGCCGCATCGCCGGACGAGTTTCTTGAACATACCAAGCTTGAGATGTATCAGGATCAGGTTTTCTGCTTCACCCCGCGCGGCGACCTGATCAACATGCCGCAAGGGGCGACGGCCGTTGATTTTGCTTACGCCGTCCATTCGGAAGTCGGCGACAGGTGTGTCGGGGCGAAGGTCAACGGGCGGATGATTCCCCTGCGCAAGGAATTGCGTAATGGCGATCAGGTAGAAATCCTGACATCAAAAGTGCAGACCCCGTCACCGACATGGGAGCGTTTTGTCGTTACCGGCAAGGCCCGCGCCCGTATCCGTCGTTTTATCCATTCCCAGGAACGTGAGCAATATCAACAGCTCGGTCGGGCAATCCTGCAACGGGCCTTCCGTGAAGAGGGCTATGAATATACCGACAAGGCCCTGGCCGGTGTGCTCAAGGTCTTCAATCAAGGCTCGACCGACGATCTGACGTCGCAAGTCGGGGCCGGCCACCTGCATGCCCGCGATGTCGTTGAAGCGGTTTTCCCCGGGACCAGGAAAAATCGCGATCAAAATGTCGTCCCCTTAAACAAGGCCAAGTCGAAAAGCGGCAAGGGCGGGGTTAAGGGCAGTTCCCATAACGCCATTCCCATCAAAGGCTTGATTGCCGGAATGGCTGTGCACTACGCCGGATGCTGCCATCCGCTGCCGGGTGACCGGATCGTCGGCATTATCACCACCGGCAAGGGTGTCACCATCCACACCATTGATTGCGACAGCCTGGAAACCTATGTCGATACGCCGGAACGCTGGCTCGATGTTTCCTGGCATACGCAAGCCGAAACCCCCGATATTTATGTCGGTCGCGTTCATTTGACGGTGTCTAATGAACCAGGCGTTCTGGGCACATTGTCCATGGTTATCGGTAAGAACGGCGGCAATATTTCGAATCTGAAGATCGCCAACCGGTCGCAGGAATTTTATGATCTTCTGATCGATATCGAAGTGCAAAACCTTAAACACCTGACCGAAATCATCGCCGCCCTTCGGGCCACCCCGGCCATTGATATGGTCGAGCGTGCGCGTGGATAGTCCTTTCTTTTTCTTCACTTTATCCAGTTAATAGGCGTATATTCTCGGCCATGTTTGATCGTCGTGAAAAGCCAAAATTGCATCACCGTGCGCGTGACTTCCTGTGGCCCAGTCTGGGCTGGAAGCGTTCGACCGAGTACCTTTTCCACCGTGTCGGGCGATTACCTGGCACCGCCCACACCATTGCCGCAGGATTTGCCTGCGGTGCGGCGATCTCGTTCACGCCGTTTGTCGGCTTGCATTTCGTTCTCGCAAGCATTTGCGCCTGGGCCATGCGCGCCAATATCATGGCTTCGATCATCGGCACGGCGGTCGGCAATCCCTGGACTTTTCCTTTTATCTGGACGCTGATTTATAATTTAGGCGTATGGATGGGGGCAGGGGGCAGGGGGCCTGATGCCAGCAAACCTGATTTCCCGACAATTTTTTCGTCCTGCATAAACGCCTTATTGAGATTCGACCCGGTTTACCTCTTTGAAACGGCATGGCCGGTGATCTGGCCGATGTTTCTAGGCGGCCTGCCGGCTTTTGTCGTTGTCTGGTTGGGCTTCTATTTTGCCCTCAGGCCGCTCATTGAAGGTTATCAATCGAAGCGCCGGGAAAAACGCATACGTAAAATCATCGAAATGAAATCACAGGAACCCGAACAATGACTCTACCGTTACGTCTGGGCGTCAACATCGATCACGTCGCCACCATCCGCAATGCCCGCGGTGGCCTGCATCCCGATCCGGTTGAAGCCGCCAAGTTGGCGGTGCGCGCTGGTGCCGACGGCATCACCGCCCATTTGCGTGAGGATCGGCGGCATATTTCCGACAATGACATCACCCGTCTTTGCAACGAAGTCGACAAGCCCTTGAATTTTGAAATGGCGGCGACCGACGAAATGCTGGAAATTGCCCTGGGTCATACCCCCCATGCGGCCTGTATCGTTCCTGAAAAACGTGAAGAAAGAACGACCGAAGGGGGCCTGGATGTGGTATCCAGCCACAATAGACTAAGGCCCTATATCGATATGCTGGGACAGGCGGGAATTCGCGTTTCCGTGTTTATTGAACCGGACCTGGCTCAGCTTGACGCTGCCAAGGCCGTTGGTGCGCCCGTTGTCGAGCTGCATGTCGGGGCCTTTTGCGATGCCACAGGGGCAGAGCAGGAAAGGCAATTGGCGCGCATCGCCGCCGCCGCCGCCCATGCCGAAAAAATCGGCCTTGAATGCCATGCCGGACATGGCCTGACCTTCGATACAGTCGCCCCGGTCGCCGTCATCCCGACAATTGCCGAACTCAACATCGGCCATTTCCTGATTGGCGAAGCGATCTTCATCGGCTTGGAAGAAAGCATCCGTTCCATGCGAAAACTAATGGATAAAGCACGCTCTGCGTCCGCTTAAACTTGACAACTTGGCCTTGTGGTGGCTTGATCTCGGCGCTTTTCAAGTAAGCGCAAAAATTCTATCCGCGCCGCACTTCTTTACAATGAATGGATTTCTATGGCCCCGCTCGACAGCATCGACCCAAATAGCGGCGAAGACTTAAATAGTGGCGCTGAAGGTGGTGGCGGTTTCAAGGAAACGATTGTTACCATCGTTTACGCCGGGTTGATCGCCCTGGGTATTCGTTCTTTTGCCTATGAGCCATTTTCGATTCCGTCGGGCTCAATGATCCCGACGTTGCTTGTCGGCGATTATCTGTTTGTCTCCAAGCTTTCTTATGGTTACAGCAGCTTTTCCTTGCCTTTTAGCCTGCCGCTTATCCCTGATCGCATTTTCTTCAGCGAGCCTGAGCGCGGCGACGTTATTGTCTTCAGGCTGCCAAGCAATACTAAAATCGATTACATCAAACGCTTTGTCGGTCTTCCTGGCGATACAATCCAGGTCAAACAGGGTATCCTGCAGATCAACGGCAAAGCGGTGAAACGCGAAAAAGTCGATGATTTTTTGATTGAAAATGGATTTGGCAGCGTGCGCCGGACGCCAAGGTATCTCGAGACCCTGCCAAACGGTCGCCAGCATTACATTATCGAAGGTCAAGGCGATAACGGGCCAAGCGACAACACCGACGTTTTCACAGTCCCCGCCGGCCATTATTTCGCCATGGGCGACAACCGGGACAATTCGCGGGACAGCCGCTTTCAGGACGGTGTCGGCTTCATCCCCCGGAAAAATATTATTGGCCGCGCCGAGGTTAAGTTTTTCTCCGTCGACGGCGATGGCTGGAAGTTCTGGCTGTGGCCAAAGAGTGCGCGTTTCGAACGTTTTTTTGATGGCATTGAATAAATCCAGTGACATGACAGGCACACTATCAGAACTTGAAACTGCCCTGGGCTACACGTTCTCCAGCCCTCAACTGCTGAGCCTGGCGCTAACTCATTCAAGCCTGGCGAAAAACCGCTCCGAACGAGACCAGACAAATCAGCGCCTTGAATTTCTCGGCGACCGGGTCTTGGGGCTGGTTATCGCCGGGATGATCTACGAAGCCTTCCCTGACGAGGAAGAGGGTGCGATGGCGCGTCGTCATACCGCCCTTGTCCGTAAGGAAGCACTGGCCCGGGTCGCCCTGGAACTGTCGCTGGGAAGATATATATTGATGGCTCCGTCCGAAGAGGACAGCGGCGGACGAGACAACGACGCCTTGTTGGCCGACACCTGCGAGGCGATTATCGCTGCACTGTTCATGGATGGCGGCCTGGGCACTGCCGAGGCTTTTATTCGCCGCCACTGGACGCCCCTGATGTCGCAGGATCTGACGCCACCCAAGGATGCCAAGACAACTTTGCAGGAATACGTTCAATCGAAGGGAATGAATTTGCCCAGTTACCGCGAAGCCCTAAGGGAAGGCCCGCCGCACGATCCCATCTTCACCATCGAGGTCACCATCGATAATGGCGAGACCATGACTGGAACCGGAAGATCTAAGCGACAAGCCGAACAGGTGGCGGCAACTGCCATGCTTGCCCACTTGGGTCTCGATGAAAAGGAAACAGCGTAAATGAGCGGCCCGGAAAACAGCAGTTGCGGCTTTTATGCCCTGATCGGCGCCCCCAATGTCGGCAAGTCGACGCTCGTCAACCGCTTGGTTGGGGCCAAGGTTTCCATCGTCTCGGCCAAGGTTCAGACGACACGGACACGGGTTCTGGGCATCGCCCTGCGTGACCACGCACAGATTATTTTTATCGACACACCGGGCATCTTCGCGCCGAAACGCCGTCTCGATCGGGCCATGGTCGCCAGCGCCTGGGGCGGGGTTTCCGATGCCGACGGCGTGCTTTTGCTGATTGACGCCAAGCGCGGCATTACCCATGAAACACAAGCAATCATGGACGGTCTGAAAAAGCAGAACCGTCAGGTCATGCTGGCCATCAACAAGATTGATCTGGTCCAGAAGCATGTGCTTCTGGACATGGCTTCGAAGTTATCGGACACCGGTCTTTTCACGGAAATATTCATGATTTCTGCGGAAAACGGCGACGGCGTCGATGACTTGATGGATTTCCTGGCGGCCAATGTCAGCCCAGGCCCATGGATGTTCCCCGAGGATCAGATTTCTGACATGCCGTCACGGCTTCTCGCCGCAGAGATCACCCGCGAGAAGGTTTTCATGCAATTGCATCAGGAATTACCTTACGCAGTAACGGTCGAAACCGAAAAGTGGGAACAGCGTGCCGATGGCTCGGCCAGGGTCGATCAACTGATCTTCGTTGAAAAAGCAGGGCAGAAAGCGATCGTCCTGGGCAAGAACGGCGCGCGGATCAAACAAATCGGCGAGGCCGCCCGCAAGGAACTCGAAGAGCTTCTGGGCCACCGGGTCCACCTGTTCCTGTTCGTCAAGGTGCGCGAGAAATGGGGCGATGATCCGGAACGTTACCGCGACTGGGGCCTCGACTTTAACGCCCAATAAGAACCCGCGTTTCTAGGTTTTTTCAGATTTTTTCGGAGCGATATTATCAATCCTGGCGATCCCGGAACTGCGCCGGTCCTTGCCGTCGTTTTCCAGTTTCCATTTTTCGCTTTTGCTGACAGCCGCGGCCCATTCATCGGGCTCATCATCGGGATCGGCAATATCTGTTTCCCGATAGGGCCAGGTGTATTTGTGAACGCTTAAGCGCTCTTCATCGACCTCGCCATTATCGTATTTTTGCAAGGATATACGGACGATTTGATGGACGAATACACCCGTTACGCTTCGCATCGAAGCGGGGTCGTGGATAAATTTCGGATCGTACAGGGCGGCTTTCAGTTGTTGATAGTTTTTATCGGTAAATTCGATCAGCTGGTTTATCAGTTCTTTTTCATCAAGATAGATGGGCAGTTCCGCCATCACATCTTTAAGCACCACGAACACCAGATTGGCAATGTTCTCGATTCGCGCATCTTCTTCAAGCTTGCTGGCAACCGTGCCGAAATAGGTGGCCCGGTCGGGGTCCAGTTGCGCCAGGGCTTTGACGATAATTTGTTTATGCACAATTTCACTCGATCTGTTTCGTTCAATATAAGGATATACTCGAAAGATGGAATGGTCCGATCAAGGAATTGTGCTTTCGGCGAGAAAACATGGCGAAACGTCAGCCATTGTCAGCTTGATGACGCGCGACTACGGCGTTCATGCCGGTCTGGTCAGGGGCGGATCGGGCAAGCGTAAACGCGGTGACCTGCAACCGGGCAACCGGGTCGAAGCACACTGGCGCGGACGTCTGGCCGAACATCTGGGCTCCTACACATGCGAGGTCCTGCATGCCCATGCGGCGGTGTTGATGGATGTCCCTGACGCCTTGGCCTGTTTGAGCGCGGCCCTGGCCATGACCGAAAGCGCCTTGCCCGAGCGCGAGGCCCACCCGTCCATATTCGATGGTTTGACCATCCTGCTTAACTCTCTGGAGGGCGAAGACTGGCCGAGTGTCTACGTGAAATGGGAACTGGGCTTGCTGGGAGAGCTCGGATTCGGCCTTGATTTAAGTTGCTGCGCGGCCTCTGGGGTCACCGAAAACCTGATTTATGTGTCACCGAAATCGGGCCGCGCGGTCTCTGCCGAAGCTGGCCAGATCTACAAATCAAAGTTACTCACCCTGCCAGCGTTTCTGCTCTCTCAAGGCGTTGCCGGGGGACCTGAAGAAATTATCGACGGGCTTGTCCTCACCGGTTATTTTCTCGGGCGACATGTGTTCGGCCATTTGCGCTCGAAATCCCTGCCGGCGGCACGTCACCGTTTGCTAGAACGGTTGCGTAAGAATATATAAAGGCTTTATTGTTTGGTTTCTTAAGCAAGAGTTTTGGAGCGCATTGTGAAACGGATTTTTTTATCGTTGTTTTGGCTCGTCCTGTTGCTGATGCCGCACGCAGGCCAGGCCGAATACCGCGAACAAAGCATCGACAACGATTACCAAAGTGAAATTCAGGCACTCGCCGAAGAAGGCAAATATCTTGTCTTGTTCTTCCATCAGGCTGGCTGTCCCTATTGCGACAAAATGCGCGCCCGCGTCCTTCCGTCGCCCCAGGTCATGAACTATTTCACCGACAATTTTGTCATGATGGAAAGCAATATCCGCGGCAATCTGGATGTCATCATGCCCGATGGCACGCCCGCCAGCGAAGTCGATTTCGCAAAAAAAATAAGGGTCCGGGCGACGCCGGTCTTCATTTTCTACGACAAGGACGGTACGCCAGCCCTGAGGACGACCGGTTTTCTCGATGCCGACAGGTTCCTTATGGCCGGGAAATATGTCGTCGAAGGCGTTCACAAAACCGATAAATCTTTCTTTCGTTATTTGCAGGAACCGAACTGACGCATGAAACGTTTTTTCCTTGCCGTCATTTTAGTGCTGCCATGGACGCGCGTCGCACCGGCCGATGAGCCCGCCTTCGAGCCTGCGGCCCGGCAAATCCTCGAAATGATAGAAACCAACGGCGGCTACGCCTTCGCCGCCGCCGCCGCCGATATCGACATCGCCCGGGCCAGGGCCGATCAGGCCCGCTCGGCGCTGTTTCCCCGACTGTCGCTAAACGCCACCGGCCAGGGTTATCAATCGACCCAGAAATGGCGGGAAGACAACGCCGAAATTTACGGCGATCTTGAAGTCGTCCAGCCGCTCTATGACTTCGGCAAAACCGGTTCGGCAATCGATGCCGCCGCCTCCGATGTGGAAGCCGCAGAAATGGCCTTGATCGAAGCCCGCAACACGGTCTTGCTCGAAGGCTTGGCGCTTTATTTCGAACTGCATGCATCGGAAGTGCAATTGCGCGCCTATAACGAGGATCATGCTTCGGCCTACGTTAAATGGGACCGGGCCAAAGAACAACTTGACCTCGGTCGGGCCAGCCCGTTGGACGTCGCAAAGGGACTGGCGCTGGTCGAAAAAACCCGACTTTCATATTACCGCGAGCGCAGCCGCAACAACAGTTACCGCATTCGCCTCGAAGAATTGATCGGCCAGGCGTTGCCCCAAGAGATGATCGCCCCGCCGCCACCGCCCGACAATGCGCCCTTGCAGGTCAGCCGCGAAGAATTTTCGCGCAACGTCATCAAGCGCAGTCCGCAAACAGCGGTACTGATGAAGCAGATCGAAGCGGCACAGATCCGTCGCGGCGGTATCTCTAATCTGCCCAGCCTCGAGGCTTTCGGCAATGTCGGTCACTCAAGCCGGGATTTACGCGGGCGCAACGAATATGCCGTTGGTGCCAGGCTGTCATGGTCGATCTTCAATGGTGGCCTGCAAGATGCTGAACGCAGCACATTGGCGGCCGAGGAAAGTCGTCTTACGGCCATGCTCGATGTCATGCGGCGGCAACTTCGTTTGCAGGCCCATTCGGTTTTGATGGCCCGCGACGATGCCTATCAACGGGTGATTTCGGCAAGGGCGGCGCTTGATTACGCGCAAAAGAATTTGCTCCAGCGTCAGCAGCTTTACGCCCAGGAAAGAGTCGCCGACCTCGGTCGGGCGATGATTGACAATTCGACAGCCGAGGCCGAATTGATCCGCGCCACCGGTACTTTTAACATTGAAATGGCACGCATAGCCGCGTTGCTTGGCTTGAACCCGACGGAGGGACTCGAAGACGGCTTTCTGGCCACCGTCATGGGTGGCGAAACTCCCCCTGCGGAAGATTTCGTGCCCAAGGGCGGTAGCGGTTTCGGTCAGGATGATCAGGACAAAGTGAACAGGAACACCGAACAATGAACTGGAAATTCTCACAGGCCTTATCTTTACTGGTTTTGACGTCGTTTCTGAGCCTCGGCGCAAGCGGGGTCCAGGCTGGCGAAAGGAAACTGGCGTTTGCCGTTTCCGGAGTCGTCGAGACTCTGAAGGTTAAGGTTGGCGACAAGGTCGCTGCGGGGAGTGTTCTGGCGGTGCTCGATCAGACGCCCATGAAGTCCCGCAAACGCGCCGCCGATGTGGCCGCTGCCTCGGCCAGATTGATCGTCGATCTGGCGGCGGTGAAACTCAACCAGATGCGCGAACTGTTCGACGCCCTTTCGACATCCCAGGAAGAGGTCGAAAGGGCGGAAATTGCCCACGCCAATGCCCTGACAAACTATGAGACCGCCAAATCCAAGGCCGAAATCGCCGCCTGGCGATTATCCCGCGCATCCCTGGTTACGCCCTTCGCCGGGACGGTTTCCGCCGTTCCCGGCTATCCCGGAATGGTTATCAACACCTACGCCGGAAGCCCGACCGTGATGGTCGTCAATACACCCTAAATGCGATTTTTTTAAACACGACAGTTTGACGATCTAGTCCTTTGCGGTACTATATGTGGTAGAAATCACCACTATTTTAGGACTACCCATGAGCAAGATCGTCCCCACTGGGGAAATTCGCGACACCCAGTTTGCCGAGGCCCTCGGCGAGCGTTATCTCAGCTACGCGCTATCGACGATCATGTCACGCTCGCTGCCCGATGTCCGCGATGGCCTGAAACCCGTTCACCGCAGGCTGCTCTATGCCATGCGCCAATTGAAACTGGACCCGACGTCCGGCTACAAGAAATGCGCCCGCGTCGTCGGCGACGTTATGGGTAAATACCATCCGCACGGCGATGTCGCCATTTACGACACCATGGTCCGCCTGGCCCAGGATTTTTCCGTGCGCTATCCGCTGGTCGACGGGCAGGGTAATTTCGGCAATGTCGACGGCGACAACGCTGCGGCCATGCGCTACACGGAATCCCGCATGACCACCGCCGCCACAGCGCTTCTCGAAGGCATCGACGAGGACAGCGTCGATTTTCGCGAGACCTATGACGGCGAGGATTCCGAACCGATCGTCCTGCCGGCGCGTATTCCCAATTTGCTGGCCAATGGTTCGGCCGGGATTGCCGTCGGCATGGCGACCTCGATCCCGCCCCACAACATCGACGAGCTGGCGAGCGCGCTTACTCATCTGATCAAATTCCCCAATGTGACCTTCGATAAACTTGTCGAGATGATCCCAGGTCCGGATTTCCCGACCGGCGGCGAGCTGGTCGAACCACGCGCCACCATCGTCGAGTCCTATCGCACCGGACGCGGCAGTTTCCGCCTGCGCGCCCGCTGGCACGTAGAAAAACTCAGCCACGGCCTGTATCAAATCGTGATTAGCGAAATTCCCTATCAGGTACAAAAATCCCGGCTCATTGAAAAAATCGCCGAACTGATGAACCTACGTAAACTGCCGATGCTGGCCGATATCCGCGATGAGTCAACCGACGAGTTGCGCATCGTTCTGGAACCCAAGAACCGCACCGTCGAAGCCGAAATGCTGATGGAGCATCTGTACAGACAGACCGAGATGGAAACTCGTTTCGGGCTGAACATGAACGTCCTCGACGCCCACGGCGTACCCAGGGTGATGAACCTGCGCGAGGTCCTGCAGGCGTTTCTCGATCATCGTCACGAAGTGCTGGTCCGACGCTCTAATTTCCGGCTCGGCAAAATCGAGCACCGTTTGGAAATCCTCGGCGGCTTCCTGGCGGCGTTCCTCAACCTCGACGAGGTGATCCGTATCATCCGCGAGGAGGACGAGGCCAAGGCGGCGCTGATCAAGGCCTTCGACTTAAGCGAAGTTCAGGCCGAGGCGATCCTCAACATGCGCTTGCGGCAATTGCGCAAGCTAGAGGAAATCGAAATCCAGAAAGAAAACGAGATGCTGGCCGCCGAGCAAAAAGAACTGAAAGGCCTGCTCATGGACGAGCCGGCCCGCTGGAAAGTCATCACCGGGGAAATCGCCGAAATCAAAAAGGAATTCGGGGCCAAGACCGAACTCGGCAAGCGCCGCACGGTTATCGGTGCCCCGCCGAGCGCCGTCATCGTCCCCCTGGAGGCGATGATCGAACGCGAACCGATCACCGTCGTCTGCTCCGCCAAGGGCTGGATCAGGGCCATCAAGGGCCATGTCGATGATGGCGAGGAGATGAAATATAAAGAAGGCGATACCGGCAAGTTCGTCCTGCACGCGCAGACCACCGACAAGCTGTTGGTGTTCGCCACCAACGGCCGCTTTTACACCATCGGCTGCGACAAACTGCCCGGCGGCCGCGGTCACGGCGAACCGTTGCGCCTGATGATCGATATGGGTAACGAGCATGACCCCGTAACCATGTTCGTGCACGCCCCGGGTCGCCGCATACTTGTCGCCTCCGACAGCGGGCGCGGCTTCATCGTCAACGAAAACGACGTCATCGCCCAAACCAAGAACGGTAAGCAGGTCTTGAACCTGAGCCCGGGCGAGGAGGGCAGTGTCGCGTCGATAGTAGGTCCGGGGGCCGACCACGTCGCCGCCGTCGGCCAGAACCGCAAGCTGCTAATCTTCCCGATTGCCGAGCTTCCCGAAATGTCGCGCGGCCGTGGCAACATCCTGCAACGCTACGCCAAGGGCGGCCTTGCCGACGCCAAGACCTTCATCCTGGCCGATGGCCTAAGCTGGAAAACTGGCGAGCGAACCCGCACCGAACCGGACATCAAAAACTGGCTCGGCAAACGCGCCCAATCCGGACAGAACGTCCCGCGCGGCTTCCCGGCAACGGGGCGGTTCAGCTAGGAGATAACGAAAGGTATTCGGGGAGAGGCTTTATTTAACGGCAGGTCTTTGTTTGGAAAGTGGGCACTTGTAGGAACAATACTGTTCGTTGTAACCATTCTGACCACTTGATTTAGAGGAGATGCAGCATGGAGCGATTCACCGGTGGTTGTTCGTGTGGCAATGTCCGAATTGTGGCTTTGGGACTCCCGTACCGGGTCGGCCTTTGTCACTGTCTAGACTGCCGCAAGCATCATGGGGCCCTTTTCCACGCTTCCGCGGTGTTCTCTCAGGATGCAGTGACGATCGATGGCGAGACACGCGACTATAACGGACGGTTTTTCTGTCCCCGCTGCGGCTCGTCCATTTTCTCACGCAGCGCAGACGAAATCGAAGTGAACCTGGGATCCCTGGATGCCCCTGACCAACTGATGCCAACCTACGAAAGCTGGATCGTCCGTCGCGAGTCCTGGTTGCCGCCGTTTCCACTCGCGAGACGATACGACCGCGATCGTGATGCCACGAGTCGATTTGAGGAGTAGGTCGCACGCTATTCTTCACGTCCCGCCACCTCCCTAGAAATCCAGAGAGATATCCCGGTGGTTGGCTTTGCAGCTGGCTATTTCGGCGGCTTGTTCGGTGTTTAAGCGTTCTTGCTGGCGCAGGCCGATGGTGTCGCGGATGGCGATATCGTAGGCGTGCAATCCGGCTGAGAGTTTCCCCGCTGCGCGCTTGCGCCAGGTGACTTCCGTGGCGAAAGCGGTGAGGGCCTTGGCGTATTCTTTTGCGGCTTTCTCAGGGTCCGGGCTGTTGCCCTTCAATGCCTTCCTGACATTGGATATTTTCGATTTGATCGGGTTGGAGCCCTTGATCGCTCTTAAGGATTCTACGACGGCCTCGATGGCTTCGATAACCTGTTCCTGCTGGCCGCTGGCGATGATCCCTTGCAGCCCTTTGATCTCGCCATCGAGTGCGGCCAGGGCGTCGGCGTCGTCGATCAGCTTCAATATCTCGGCAAGCGGTTCATAGGCATCATCGACGTTGCGCCGGTATTTCCTGCGCGCGTCATTCTCTGCCTTGGCCAGTTTAAGGTAGTCTTCGCGGGCGGCCTTCCAGTTGCCCGGAATGGATTTTAGCAGGCGCTCGATTTCGGCAGTATCGGCGGCTATTTCCCGCTCAAACGGCTTGTCGTCGCCACTGACCAACCTGCGCAGAAATTCTTCCTGTTCGGCGCGGCCGACTTTAAGCCTGCGGATTTTGCCCTCAATATCGCGGACCTGGTGATGCAGGGGGGTGTAATTTGGAACATAAAGCGCCAATGCGGTTTCGGCCTGATGAATTTTATCGACAAGGACGAACGTCTTTTCAGCCGCACCAAAGCTCTCCTTAAGGGCGCTGCGCTGCTTACCCGGAAGATAGCTTATATCGAGGGCCTGGACTTGCGCGATGGCCGCTTTCAGGGTTTCACCGCTGACGTTGTATTGGGCAAAGGTCATTTCCTCGACGCATTGCTGCAGCCGCGGATTACGCGGTGGTGGGGCGGTTTCCGACGTCAGATTGACCCGGTTGGGAAGATAATTCACCAGTGGCGGGAAAACGCCGACAATTGCCAGGCCGGTCAACTGCAACAAAATGAAAGGAATGACGCCCTTGTACATCTGTATCGTCCGCACAGTCGCCGGGGCGACACCGCGCAAGTAGAACAGGGCAAAACCGAAAGGCGGTGTCAGGAAAGAGGTCTGCATATTGACCCCGATCATCACACCAAGCCAAACACCGGTGACGTTGGCCGAGGTATCGGCAAGCAGAATGGGGGCGATAATCGGCACCACGACGACGGCGATTTCGATGAAGTCGAGGAAAAACCCGAGGATGAAAATAACGAACATGACGACGAGGAACTTGGTGATAAAGCCGCCGGGCAGACCGTTGAGGAAGTCCTTGACCAGTTCTTCACCGCCAAAGGCGCGGAACGCCGCCGTCAACATCGCCGCACCCAGCAAAATGATGAACACCAGCGATGTCGTCTTGGCGGTTTCGATCATCACCCCGCTCAGGGTGTCTTCGATCTTATAAGTGCGCCACGCCGTCCAGCCGATGGAAACCAGGAATACAGTAACTGCCACCAGGGCCAGCATGACGACGACCAAATCCTCGGTGGTCTTTATCGACTTGATGTTGATGTCGAAGTTTCTCAGCAGCAAGCCGATCACCACGATCGAGCCGATGGCCATGATGGCGGGGATAAAAGCGCCTTTGCGGCCTTCCATCAGCCTGTACCCGGCCATAACCATGGCGCCGATAGCACCGATGGCACCGGCCTGATTGACCGTGGCGACGCCGAGAACGATTGAGCCCAGGACAATGAAAATAAGTGATAGCGGCGGCACCAAGGCCAAAACCACGCGCCTATAGAATTCCCGGTCGTACTTGCCATCGTAAGGCACTGGTGGTGCAGATTTCGGCTTGATAAGGGCGTAGATCAGAATATAGGCCATATACAGGCCAACCAGCACCAACCCCGGCAACAGGGCGCCTAGGAACATTTCACCGGCACTGGTCGAGGTCAGGGCGAATTCCGGCGGCATCGACATGGAGCCGGTGGCATCCATGAATTCCTGCTTGCGCAGGGTGTCGGCGCGATCCGTAGCACTTGACAACTGATCGGCCAGAATAATCAGGACAATCGACGGCGGGATGATTTGCCCCAAGGTGCCAGAGGCAGCGATAGTCCCCGTCGCCAACGGCACATTATAATTGTTGCGCAACATCACCGGCAGGGAAATCAGGCCCATGGCGATCACCGTCGCGCCGACGATACCGGTCGTCGCGGCCAGCAAGGCACCGACGAAAACCACTGAAATACCCAAGCCCCCGGGAACCGGCCCGAACAACTGGGCCATGGCGATCAACAGGTCCTCGGCGATTTTTGAACGCTGCAGCATGATGCCCATAAAAACAAACAACGGAATGGCAATCAAAGTGTCGCGTTCGACCTCGAAATAGATACCGCGGAAATTGGTGATGGCGGCGTTCAGCCATTGCATGGGTCCGCCTTGGGCGAAGAAAGCACCGGCGTCACCGGCAAACAGGTAACCCGCAAGGGCCGCCGTACCGATGGTGATAATGGCCGAACCGGGCAGGGCGAAAGCCACCGGGAACCCCGAACCGAGAGCCGAAATCAGCAAAATGACCAGGAGCAGGAGGAACATTGTTTCCATAGTTCTTTAAGCCTTCAGCTCGTGATGATCTTTGTGCGGTGGGGGATGGCCCAAAAGGGTCGAGGCGTTGCTCAGGAAATAGCCGATGAACTGAACCATCATCGAGACGGCGTAAATCATCAGGAATCCAGCCATCAGGTATTTGACGAACATGCCGTAACCGTTTTGCGTTACCTCGTAACTGATAAGCGGTGCGTTGATCAGGTTGGATTTTCCCCACATGCCGAAAATCAGAATAATCCAGCACACCGGAATTCCCAAAATCAGCGAGCCCAGAGTATTGCTCCAGGCCTTACCGCGTTCGCTGAAGCTCGTATAGAGGATATCGACGCGCACATGGCCTTCCTCAATCAGTGTGTAGGCGCTGGCGAACAGGAACAGTCCGGCGTACCAGAAACGCACCAGATCGCCCATGAAAGCCTGCTCATAGGAGAAAACGAAGCGGGTGATGACGATCAGCAATTCGGCCACGACAATTAAAAAAGCCAGCCAGATAAAGCCCAAAGTACGGGTAAACATGCCGATGATGAAGCCGAGCGCCACCAGCGGGTAATGAACATTGATGCCACGATAACTGCTGCGCCCCAATTCCTGGCTCATTTCAAGCCCGATCATCTGTACCATAAAGCCTTCAACCCTGAGGAATGAAATGACGACATCGGCGATACCGATGAAAAGAATGGCCCAAAAGGCGGAGCGTACGATATAGGCGGCAAGAAACGCCAGGGCCTCAGAATCAGCAAGCATTGAACGCGAACGGGTTAACAGCACGATGCCGATGCTGGCTAGAATTGAACTGGAATAGGTTAGGAACTGGACCCAGCCGAGGGTCAGGAGTGTGCCCTGAAGGGGGGATTTTAGCGGCTCCATCCCCAACAGGCCGTAATGGGCCAGGAAGACATCGACCCCTGGCCAGTCGTGCCAGAAAATCAGAAAATTATTGAAGACAAACAACAAACAAAAAGCCGTGGCCGCATAGGCAACGCTGCGCAATCCCAAGGATGTCGGGGTCATTTCATAGGAAACAGAATTGTCGGGTAACGATGTCATCAAAGATCGGCAGTTGTTATCAGAATTTAACTAAAAAAAAAGCGTAAAGCGGAGCCCTGGAACAATCCAGGGCTCCGCTTTAGTAATATCTTACCGCCCTCGATTAAACGCCGAGAACGCGGTTACGTTGGGCCACATAAGCCTGATCGGAAATCTTCGACCAAGCTCCCAGGTCCTTACGGGCCTTCAGGAAGCTCTCGTGGATTTCATTGGCAAGCGGGCTGTGGGCACGAACGGTTTCAAAGACTTCCGCGGCGGCTACACCGAAGCTGTCGTATACATCATCGTTGAATTCACGCAGCTTGACGCCCTGGTTCTCGACCAGATCGGCAAGTGCTTCACCATTTTTAGCGTTGAATTCAGACATCATGACATCATTTTCCATGGATGCGGCGGCTTCGATGATCAGTTGATCGGTCTTCGAAAGCGTGCCCCACCAGGAAGCGTTCATGCCCAGGGCCAGCGTCGAGCCGGGCTCATGCATGCCGGGGAAGTAGTAGTACTTGGCCGCTTCGTAGAACTTCATGAAGCGATCATTCCAGGGACCGACCCATTCGGTGGCGTCGATGGCGCCGGAAACCAGGTTTTCATAAATCTGACCGCCGGGGATGGAAACAGGAGACGCGCCCAGCTTGGCCAGAACGTCGCCGCCGAGGCCGGGGATACGCATCTTCAGGCCCTTGAAGTCATCGGCGGAGTTGATTTCCTTGTTGAACCAGCCACCCATCTGAACACCGGTGTTGCCGGCCATCAGGTTTTTCAGGCCGTAACCGCCAGCCAGTTTGTCCCACAATTGCTGACCGCCACCGAAGCGGATCCAGGCGTTCATTTCCGTGTAGGTCAGGCCGAAGGGAACGGCGGTGAAATATGCCCAACCCAGATGCTTGCCTTTCCAGTAGTAATCGGCGGCGTGGTAGGCTTGGGCGTTGCCCGAAGCGACTTCATCAAAGGAGTCAAACGCACCGACGCGTTCTTTGGCGGCAAAATACTGAACGTTGATGCGGCCTTCGGTCATGTCGTTGATACGAGTCGCCAGACGCTGCGCACCGGTTCCAAGACCGGGGAAATCGCGCGGCCAGGTGGCGACAATGACCATATCAATACGTTTTTGGGCAATCGCGGGGGCTGACAGAGTCGTAGCAGCGGCGGCTCCAGCGACACCGGTAACAGCGGCTTTTTTCAAAAATTGACGACGTTTCATCGATCTAAATCCTTCCTGTATTTCAACAATTTATTGATCTTATGTCTGCAAACTTGGTTTTTTCACCAATTTGTGATGGTAAAGATGCCTTATTGAGCCGTCTACTTCAATCCTCTAATAGCATTTCGCATATTATCTTAATCAGGAGCGCTACCCGTCTGCGTGCCGTCAAATTCCTGCCACCCCTTCGATGCGTATATTTCCAATGGCTGGAAGCCTGTTTTGTACGACATTTTCCGGCAACCATCGATCCAGAAGCCCAGGTAAACGTAACGCAACCCCAACGCCCGTGCGTGCCGGGCAAGCCATAGAACCATATAGGTGCCAAGGCTCCGGCGATTTTCCATATCCGTATCGAAGAAGCTGTAAACGGCAGAAAAACCGTCGCTGATTTTGTCGATGATGATGGCGGCGACGAGTCTGTCTTGCTGACGAAATTCGATCAGACAGGTCTCGATCAGATTTTCTTCGACAAGCGAGCGATAATCGGCGAATCCCATGCCTTCCATGTCGCCGCCGGCGTGCCGCGAATTTTGATAGGTCGCGAACAGGGCGAACTGCTCTTCATTGGCCACGGGGGCGACCTCCACGGCGACCAGATCGGCGTTGCGGCTGATAATTTTCCGCTGGGTGCGTGACGGTTTGAACCGATCGGCGCGAATCCTCACGGCAAGACAATCATTGCAACCCGGGCAAGCCGGGGCATAGGCGACGCCGTGGGAACGCCGATAACCGGCGCGGGTCAAGGTTTCGTGCAGCCCTTGAGCGTCGTGTCCGGCAAGCTCGGTAATAACCCGGCGTTCGACCCTGTCGGCAAAATACGGACAGGGCAGGGGGGCGGTGGTGAAAAAGTAATGGGTGCCGCTTGTCGGGGCGAGAAGGGGGCTATGCCTCATGACGCTGCCTCTACTGCTTTAAAGTCATCCCATTAATCGAACAAAGGGCTGGCCGCGGGTTTTGCCTTATCCCCGGCAGCATTACCCGGAGCCGCAATTGGTGCCACAATTGGTGCCACTGGGGCGACGATGGATTGCGAAGTGGATGGTCGCTCGTTTCCGCTTTCTGGCGGCACGGGTTGCTTTCCGGTACCGCGCAGCAGGACAATCGACAGGCGACGGTTGCGGGCGTTCTTAGGGTCATCGGGCATCAGCGGTTCGGTATCTGCGCGACCAACGACGCGGGCGACCCGATCCTCGCTAACGCCCAGCTCTTTGAGCACGCGCCGCGCATTGTTGGCCCGGTCGGCCGACAGCTCCCAGTTGCTGTAGCCGTCATTGCTAACGAAGGCGACCGCGTCCGTATGACCGGAAATAGCGATATTCTGAGGCAACTCCTCAATCACATGAGCGACGAGTTCCAGCACCTTGCGGGCATGCAGATACATATCCGAACCACCGCTGGGGAACATCGCCAGGCCTTCCTGATCGACGAGTTGAATGCGCAAGCCCTCCGGCGTGTTGTCGATCATCAGGCTTTTTGCCAGTTGCTTAAGCTGCGGCGAAGCCTGTATCGCCTCGTTCAAGGCTTCCTCGGCTTTGTCGAACTGAGCCTCTTCATTCTGCTTTTGCAGCTCCTCCAGCTTTTGCGTGGAGGCCTCGCCCTCCTGGACATCCTGGATATCGGCGGCCCCGACTTTCGGCGGCGGCAAGTCGACAACGACGCTTGGCCTTGAGGCATCCTGTTGAGAGACGCCTTCCTCGCCGATGGTTTTACCGGCCAGAATATCGCCGCTGCCCGACTGGCTTGTCGACGCCGTCGTCGGGGCAAAATAATTGGAGATACCTTCGAGTTGTTCCTGGGTCACCGAATTGAGCAACCATAACAGCAGGAAAAAGGCCATCATCGCCGTCACGAAATCGGCGTAGGCGATTTTCCAAGCTCCACCGCCATGCCCGCCGCCGGACTTGTATACCTTCTTGATGATGATAGGTTGTTGGTCTGCCATAGGTTAGCCTGGGCTCGGCAGGTTGCCAATCATTTCCTCGACTTCGATGAACGTCGGGCGGACACCGCCGGGCAAGGTTTTACGGGAGAATTCTATAGACACCTGCGGCGCGTAGCCCTGCATGTGGGCAATCAATCCGGCCTTGATGCAGTCGTGATATTTTGCATCCGCTTCGAAACTGCGACCGACAGATTGGGCGATTGGTGCCAGGAAGCCATAGGAAATCAGGATACCGGCAAAGGTCCCGACAAGAGCCCCACCGATCAGATGGCCGAGGACTTCCGGCGGTTCGGTAATCGAACCCATGGTATGAATAACGCCGAGAACAGCCGCGACGATACCAAGGGCCGGGGTGGCGTCGGCGACCCCTTGCAGGGCCGCCTGGGTGGCATGGTCTTCATCGTGATGCAAAGCAAGCTCTATATCGATGATCTCGGCGACTTCGTGGGCGTTTGAGGTGCCCAGGGTGAGCATCCGCAAATAATCGCAAAGAAACTCAACGGAATGATGATCTTCGATAAAAGTCGGAAAATTCTGAAACAAGGTGCTTTCATGAGGGTTTTCAACATGCGCCTCGAGGGCAAGGTCGCCTTTGCTCTTGGCCAGCTTAAAGACCGCATAGAGCACACCGAGCAGCTCCATATAGTCATCTTCTTTATATTTTGGGCCTTTAAGAAAGGTGCCGAAGGCGGCAAGCGATCTTTTTAGCAGACTCGGATTGCCGGCGACGAAGGCACCGATGGCACCACCAAAAATAATGACGAATTCAAGCGGCTGCCAAAGCACATCAAGATGCCCGCCACCACCAACATAGCCGCCGATGACGCTGCCAATAACAACGACGTAGCCAATTATAGCAAACATTTAGGCGATCCCCCCAAGGATCCGGATATCATTATTACAAGTGCTTAGATGTTCTCGCATTTACCGTCCGAAGGCTATAGGTTTCCAAAATATATTTATGGAGTCGGCAAACAATATAACACTTCATCCATGGCAGGAATCATTTTCAATCGATTATAGTGGTAAAGAAAAACGACCCTCCCGCACAAGATAATTCTATCAGGAAAAAATACGTGAGCATCGATAAATTAACATTCCGAAAAGTTCTTGGCCGTTTTGCCACCGGTATCACCGTCGTCACCGGCCTGAGCGAAGACAATGTTGGCGTCGGCCTGACAGTCAACGCCTTCACCTCGTTATCGCTGGAACCGCCGCTGGTATTGTTTTGTCTGGACAATTCAACGGGCAGCATTAGCGCCTTTAGCGAAGGCAAGGGTTTTGCCCTCAATATGTTGAGCGAAGACCAGCAGGACTTGTCGGTTAGGTTTTCTACCAAAGTAGAGGACCGGTTCGCCGGTCTCGATTATCAAACCTGGGACACCGGCGTGCCTATTTTGAATGGTTGTCTGGCCAATCTGGAATGCGTTGTCGAGGCCGTCCACGATGGCGGCGACCATCAAATCATCGTTGGCCGGGTAAGCAAGATCGCGCAAACCGATGACGGCAGGCCCTTGCTCTATTTCAGCGGCAACTATGCCCGTTTAGCCTGATCGCCCGTATGGAAAAAACGTCAAGCGCCCGCAGTTATCTGAAAATGCCGGTGGTGATCCTCTTCGGATCGCAATTTCTCGCCGCCATCGCCATCTTTTTCGTTATTGTTCCCAGTCTTGTTTCCATTGGCGACACGATGCCGACCTTGCCGGTGATCCTGACCATTCAGGGCGTTGTCGCCGCCGTCATCGGCCTGTTTTTCGGCCTTGCCAAGTGGTGGGCCTGGTTGCAAGTGGTGTTGCCTTTTGCCGCTTTTTATTCCGTCAGCCTGCAAGTCCCGGCTTATGTCTATTTATTGATTTTTGCGCTCTTTGTCCTGGTCTACTGGAACAGCGCACGCGATGGCATCCCGCTTTACCTGAGCAATTCCACGACCTGGTCGGCATTGGCCAAATTGTTACCCGCCAGGCACGGCATCAAGATCATCGATCTTGGCGGCGGGGTCGGCGGGACGGCGTTATTTTTGGCCCGCAACAGGCCGGACGCACAAATCCTGTCTATGGAATCGGCACCGATTCCGGCGCTGATTTCAAAGCTGCGCGGGAAAATCTGCGGACTGGAAAACGTCGAAATGCGTTCGGCTAATTTCTGGAATGAGAATCTGGCCGCCTATCATCTCGTCTATGCCTTCCTGTCGCCTGCGCCCATGGCAAGGCTTTACGCCAAGGTGAAGGCGGAAATGCAGCCCGGCAGTGTTTTTATCAGCAACTCGTTTTCGGCCCCCGATGTCGAAGCCGATGAAATCATTGAACTGAACGACAGCCGCGAGACCAAGCTCTATCTTTATAAAATCTAGATAAAATCTAGCCGCCATCCTGCGAAGTGCCGCCGAGTTGGCGAGCCTGGAATCCTGCCGCGACCAGTTTTTCGATAATGCGGGTGACATGCGAGGCATCCTGGGTCTCGATAACGACATCCATTTCGGCCAGTTTGACGGGGATGTCGTAGAACATGCGGTGATGATAGACATCGACAATATTGCCACCATTGTCGCCGATCAGGGCGCTGACGCGGGCCAGCACACCCGGCGCGTCGGTGATCGAGATACGCAAACGCGCCAGCCTGCCCTGACGAACCAGACCGCGCATCAGAATTGTCGACAACATCCGCGAATCCATATTGCCGCCCGATACGATCAGGCCGACTTTTTTGCCGGCGAAACGCTCAGGATGATCAAGCAGGGCCGCCAGTGAAGCCGCGCCTGCCCCCTCGACGACAAGGCGCTGGGATTCCAGATAAATCTGCACGGCGTTTTCCAAAGCCGCCTCGCCGACCAGGACAATATCGGCAACCAGTTCTTCGATAATCGGTCGGGTCAGTGCGCCCGGTGCCTTCACCGCGATGCCCTCGGCCACGGTTTGACCGCCTGATGTATCGGGCAGACCGTCGATAGCGCCCTTCATGGACGGGTAGAGCGCCGCCTCGACACCGATGATTTCGATGTCCGGGTTCAACGCCTTGGCGGCAATGGCGCTACCGGCAATCAAACCGCCGCCACCAATCGGTATAATCAGGATTTCCAGATCGGGGAATTCCTCGATCAATTCAAGGCCGACGGTGCCCTGACCGGTGATTATTTTCTCATCGTTATAGGGATGGATATAGTGCTTGCCATTGGCCGTGGCGAAAGCCTGGGCAAGGGCGCCTGCTTCCGACAGGTCTTCGCCTTCGAGCGCCACATCGGCACCGTAACTTTCGGTGCGCTGGACTTTCGTAAACGAGGTCCGCTTCGGCATGTAGATGGTCGCCGGAATGCCGAGATTGCGGGCGTGGAAGGCGACGCCCTGGGCATGGTTGCCGGCAGAAGCGGCGACGACTCCGGCGGCCTTCTCCGTATCGCTCAGGCTCAGTAACTTAACCAGCGCGCCGCGTGGCTTGAAGGATGAGGTGTGCTGCAGGTTTTCCAGCTTTAAAACAACGTCGGCACCGCTCATTTTCGATAAAGAGTCGGAGCGCACGGCCGGGGTTTTCAGTATTTGCCCCTCTATCAGCGCCGCTGCGGCGCGGATATCGTCAATCGTAACAGCCATAATCCCCCCGACAAAATTTAAGTCTTCAAGCAAACTTATTGATTATTGGCGCTCTTGGATAGTGCGCCGATGATGGCCTGCCGGTCGGCATCAAGACCCGGGGCGGGGCTGCGCGTCGGCGGATCGTCGAAGGCCGACATTTTGATCGGGTTACCGGCCATTTTCAAGGCTCCCGCGCTCTCATCAACGGCGCTGACAACCATATTGCGGGCCTGGACCTGGGGATCACTGAGGACCTGATCGACACTGTTGATCGGACCCGAAGGAACACCTGCCTGCTCGAGAATATCCAGCCACGCGGCAACTTTTTTAAGGCTTAAGGCATTTTCCAACTCGTCTTTTAACGCTGCATGATGTTCCGTTCTCAGCGGATTGCTGTTGAAAAGAGGGTTTTCCGACAGGGCAGGGCGCTCAATTGCCGCGCACAGGCTGGCGAACAGGGTGTCGTTACCGGCGGCGATAATCAAATACCCGTCAGCCGACTTGAAGGCGTCAAAGGGCGTGATCGATGGGTGACGCGCCCCGATAGGCCCCGGTGCCTGGCCCGTAGCGGCGTAGCGGGCGATGGCGTTCTCTAGAATGGCGACCTGACAATCGAGCATGGAAACATCGATTTTCTGACCCAAACCGCTTTGCTGGCGGTGATACAGCGCCGCGTTGATGCCAATGGTCGTAAACAGCCCTGCGGTAATGTCGCCGACGGAGGTGCCGACCCGGGTCGGTTCGCCGCCGGGATGACCGGTCAAGCTCATCACCCCGCCCATACCCTGAACGACAAGATCGTAAGCCGGGCGTTTCGAATAAGGGCCGCTGTGGCCGAAACCCGAGGCAGCGGCGTAAATCAGCCGGGGATACTTTTCATGTAAAACGTCCCAGCCATAGCCCAGCTTCTCCATAGTGCCGGGGCGATAGTTCTCGACCAAAATATCGGCGTCGAGGAGGAGTTGCTCGAAGATCAGCTTGTCGGCGGCGTCCTTAAGGTTCAGGGCGATACTTTCCTTGCCCCGGTTCAAGGACATGAAGTACGCCGACTTTTGATCGTCTTCGGCACCGATAAAGGGGCCGAAATGACGGGCGTCGTCGCCCCCGGCGGGGGTTTCCACCTTGATCACGCGGGCCCCCAAATCGGCCAGCACCATGGTGCAATAAGGCCCGGCCAGAACCCGTGTCAGGTCGATAACCGTTATTCCCGTTAGTGGCCCCTGTATGGACATGACGATCCCCTTAAGTAATAAGCCGTTCAATACTGTTTTGTCATAAGACGGTGCGGGCTTCCTGTACAGAAGCAAAGCAACCGTAACGTTTCCGCATGATGAAAAGAGGCGATATCGGATTGCGAGGATACCGCAAGATGGTCATAGTCATCTGACTTTATCGCCAAACAAGGCGGATGGGCGTCACAAACAGGGAGAATAAAATGAGTTACCTTCAGAAATCGATCGCCGGATTTATCGGTGCGACCGCGCTCGTTGCGATGTCGTTTCCGACGTCGGCGGAAACGCTAAAAGCTTCGCATCAGTGGCCCGGTGGAAAAGGCGACGTGCGCGATGAGATGGTGCAGATTATCGCCAAGGAAGTCGCCGCCGCCAATGTCGGCCTGGATATCAAGGTTTATCCCGGCAAATCGCTTTTCAAGCCGAAAGAACAATGGCAAGCCATGGTCAAGGGACAGCTCGATATTTCCGCTTTCCCGCTCGATTACGCCAGCGGCTTCCATCCGCAATTCAGCGCCACCCTGATGCCGGGTCTGGTCAAAAACCACGACCATGCCAAGCGTCTCAACGACTCGCCGTTCATGGACGATATCAAGAAAATCATCAATGACGCCGGTATTGTCGTGCTGTCCGACGCTTGGCTGGCCGGTGGCTTCGCCTCCAAGAAGAATTGCATCCTGGGACCCGAAACCATGGCCGGACAAGTGACCCGCGCCGCCGGTCCGGCTTTCGAACAGATGCTGGTCGGTGCCGGTGCGTCGATTTCATCGATGTCCAGTTCGGCGATTTATCAGGCCCTGCAAACCGGCGTCCTCGACGCCGCCAACACCAGTTCGGGCAGCTTCGTCTCGTACCGTATCTATGAGCAGGTCAAATGCCTGACGGCACCGGGCGACTACGCATTGTGGTTCATGTACGAGCCGATCCTGATGTCCAAGAAAAGCTGGGACAAACTGAACAAAGCCCAGCAGGACGCCTTGATGGCCGCAGGCCAAAAAGCCGAAGACTACATGACCGCGCAAGCCAAGGGCCTCGATGACAAACTCGTCGCGGCCTACAAGAAAGCCGGTGTCGAGGTGGTCACCATGAACGCCGAACAGGCGGCCGCCTGGAAGGCAATCGCCGACAAGACCTCCTACAAAATCTTCGCCGAGAAAGTCCCCGGCGGAAAAGAATTGATCGCCAAAGCCCTGGCCGTCGATTAATCCAACACGGCACTCGGGAGCGGCTTAAATCCGCCGCTGCCAAATCAAAAGCCCCGGTTCCTGATGGAGCCGGGGCTTATTTGTGGGCGCGTCAATGAGTGTTGATCCTCAATAAGGCCATCGAGGGAAAAGACTAAACCCCATCCGTCCGCACTGTTCACTGGGCTACAAACCAGCCGCACAGGAAACGATATTGCCACGCCCTGCTGTTCAGGCCTACGCTACACGCAGTAGGGAATAAACCTACGCCAAACTCTCTCATAGGCGTTGGACCACTTCGTGGGGGCAGACCAAAACCGGGCAACTAAGGGCTGGATACGAATAGGGCAGATACAAAGATGGCGCCGAACGTCACCCAGGGTAAAAAAACAAATCACCGCCGCAACTTCGTCGTTCTCGGCGTGCTCTCTGTCGTTCTGTTTATCGGGTTGCTATATTTGGACTGGGACAAAAGCCCCCCGGAGATGGAAAGCTATCTGACGAATCCACAAAAGTATGAAGGAACAATTTACGGCCCGGTGCCAACCGGAGCGCCCGACGATCCGTTCGACATCACTACCATCGAAGGAGATGGCTGGCGAATTTACGATTCCGGACCGGGACTTAGGGGGGGGGGGGAAGCTCCTTTTTATTGGATTGGCGAGAAACAGGTGTTTTTCCGTGGCCTGAACAGTCCGCAATTCAGAAGTCAGGATGATGAGGAAAAAAACAAGAACAAGATGAATTCGTGGTTTTATCTCTGGGATCTCGAAAAGGGAATTCGGCGACTTGATCATCTCCCTGTGGCTTACAGGTATTGCTCTTCAGAAGGTATTATCTACGTCGGAGACGTTTGGATGGGGGCGCCAAAGGGGATTAAGAAGCTCCTGAAAGTTCAGGATGGAGAGGTCAAAGAAGACGCGGCCCTTGCAGAGAAACTTGATAGCAGCATTCCGAACAAACATAGTAGATGGAATGAATTCAGGTGTGACTGGAATATACCAGAAGAGGGAAAATACGCCCATCTCAGCATGACCGGGCTAAGGCGTGGAGATGGCCGCCTTTTCTTTAAACTCGATTCGTCCCGCCAGGATCGGCACCCCGTCCGGTTGTTTAATCCCGCAAAAGGGATTGACCTGGAACTGCCTTTCTTAAATTACGACGTTACAACCCTTTGCACCAGGTATTTCGAATTCAAGGGGGCTTATTTCCTCTTTGATTGCTTGGCCCGAACCGTGCCAAGCGGAGAAAAAGTTGCAAAATGGAAACAGGATAACTGCCTTCCAGCCTGGTGGATGTGGCCGGACGGGCGGACGGAAAAGGTCTGTATCCCCTATGGCCCATGGGCCGTTCGGAATACATGGCATGTCATCCCGACTGCACGGGGGATGTTCCTCAGCACTCTAAATTTTAAAAACGACTACGATGCGGGTGATGCCGGAGGGTATCTCTATCGCAACGGAAAGCTGAAGAAAATTATTACGGGAATGTTGAGAATACCGGGACAATTTCAGCAATGGGTTTCGCCGGATGGTTGCCGGGTCGCCTTCGGTTTTGCTCCGACCAAGAGTGCAGAGTCACGAGTGGGCTTTGGGCGGCGGACGACTCGCATTCTGGATGTTTGCGTTGATGAGGTTGAATAAGAATTAAGTGAGATTGAGAATGAACAACAAACGGAATATTAGCCCCTTGAATAAAACTAACGGAATCATAACCCGCGCGATCTAAAAAACGTGTGTCTCCGCCGCTCCCGAGAACCATTTCTCGATAACCTTCCTTGACCTCGTGACAACCGTATGTCACCAATTTTGATCGTGTCGGTGGGGGAGGCCGCTTTATGAAATATTTCATCAATCTGGTTTGTATTATTTCCAAGGCCTGTGGAATCGTCGCGGCCCTTTTGATCGGCGCGGCGATTATCGTGGTTTGCCAGATGGTCGTCATGCGCTACTTCCTCAACGCTTCGACGATCTGGCAGACGGAATTCGTCATTTTCTCGCTTGTCGCCTCGACCTTTATCGGCAGTCCGTATGTTCTGCTGATCAAGGGCCATGTCAATGTCGACCTGCTGCCCCATTACCTGGGCCGCCGCGGCCGTTTCGGCCTGGCTTTGCTCGCCAGCCTGTTGGGCTTTACTTTCTGTGCGGTGTTAACGTGGAAGGGCTACCTGCATTTTCATGAAGCGCTGGTCAGTGGCTGGACGACCGATACCGTCTGGGCCTTGCCGCTGTGGATCCCTTATTTATCGATCCCCATCGGCATCGGCTTGTTATCGCTGCAATATGTCGCCGATATTATCGCCCTGTTGGGCGGCCATTCGATGCCCTTCGCCATGGATCACCATAACGAATTTGAGGGAGAATAAATCATGAGCCCTCTGATCATTGGCGTTCTCGTTTGCGTTTCCACCCTGATTATACTGGCCACCGGAATCCCCGTGGCCTTCGGCCTTGGCCTGGTCGCCATATCGTTTCTGGTCATCTTCGAAGGCATCGGCTCCCTTGATATACTGGCCGATCTTTTCTTTGGCGGCATTGCCGAGTTCTCGCTGGTTTCGATCCCGATGTTTATCGTCATGGGGGCGGCCGTGGCGTCGTCACCGGCGGGCAAGGATTTGTATGAGGCCCTCGACAGGTGGCTGCACCGGGTTCCCGGTGGCCTGATTATTTCCAACATTGGTGCCTGTTCGGTGTTCGCCGCCCTCAGCGGTTCATCGCCGGCAACCTGCGCTGCCATCGGCAAGATGGGTATTCCCGAAATGCGCAAGCGCGGCTACCCCGACGGCCTGGCGACAGGGGCAATCGCCGCCGGGGGGACACTGGGAATTTTAATTCCGCCGTCGATCACGATGATCGTTTACGGCATTGCCACGGAGACCTCCATCGGCAGACTTTTTATCTCCGGCCTCTTGCCCGGCTTGATGTTGACTGTCCTGTTTATGACCTGGTCGCTTTATACCGCTTGGCGTAATGGCTACAGTTTTTCCGAACGTGGCGTTGGTTACACACTCAAACAAAAGCTGGAAATCCTGCCGCGGGTTCTGCCTTTCCTGCTCATCATCGGCGGCGTTTTGTTTGTCCTTTACGGGGGCGTCGCCACCCCGTCGGAAGCCGCCGGGGTCGGGGCCATGTTTGTGCTCATTCTGGTTGCCGTCATCTACAAGGTATATCAGCCGAAAAAAATCTGGGCGATCATCAGCGATTCCATGAAAGAAAGCGTCATGATCCTGATGATCATCGCCGCCTCGGCGCTGTTCAGTTACACCCTCTCAAGCCTGTTCGTGACCCAGTCGGTGGCCGAATATATTGTCGGTCTGGATGTCAACAGGTGGACTCTGATGGCTATCATCAACCTGTTTTTGCTGGTCGCCGGATTCTTCTTGCCACCGGTTGCGGTTATTTTGATGACCGCGCCGATCCTGCTGCCGATCATCGAGCGGGTCGGCTTCGATCCTTACTGGTTTGCCGTGATTTTCACCATCAACATGGAAATCGGGTTGATCACACCGCCGGTCGGGCTCAACCTTTATGTCATTAACGGCATCGTCCCCGATATCAGTCTGCCGACGATTCTCAAAGGGGCGTTCCCGTTCATGCTGTGTATGGTTCTCGGCATTGTCCTGTTATGCCTGTTCCCGCAAATCGTCACCTGGCTGCCGACCTACATGATGGGTGCGGCCTTGTAAATTCAAGCGACCGGTTTGATCTCGACGAAGCTCTTGACGTTGCGCACGCCCTTGGTCTCGGCAAGGATCGCCAGCACCGTGTCCAGCTCACTTTGCGAGCGGGCCCGCCCGATGATGTAAATGGTGTTGAAGACGCTGCGCCAGCGGTAGTTGACCGAACGCACATCCTTGGCCGCCAGCAGTTGCCCCTTGACCTTGGTTTCCAGCCAGTAATCATTGACCGTTTGCCGAACGCCGCCACTTTCCGCACTTTCACGGTTTTCGGCCTGGCTGCGGCGCTGGTCGCGCTCGTCGGTCGAAACCAGGCGGATTTCATTGTACAGCGTCTCCACCCGGCTGTCGGCGCTGGCCAGGGCCAGGACCTGACTGATTGCAGCAGGGTTATCCAGGCCGCCGGTCAGCAACATGCGTTGTTCCCAAACATCGATGGCGACATCCAGGGCCAGGTTTTTGTCGGTCTTGATCAACTGCTTCAATAAATAGCTGGCGATTTTCAGGTCGGTGATCTGATCTTCGGCAATGCGATCTTCGAAGGCCGACTGAGCGGCTTCTGACAAAATTGTCGGGGTGCAGGCACCGAGCGAAAGACTGGCCAGCAGCATGGTCGCGGCGAAAACTAATTTTGTTTTGCTCATGGTTTGATTTCCTCGGGACGGCTTGCGTAAAAAAAGATAGAATCCGACACTGAAAGACAATATTTGCAAATAATGGCCCGATTAATCAATCAATACAAAAAAAGGCAGTCAATCAAGTGAGTGTTCAGCATAAAGAATTAGGGTTTCTCAGCCTTGGGCCGCATGGTTTTCACCGCGTTGCCTACACCCTGTGGGGTGAGGCTGCGGCCAAAAGATCAGTGCTCTGTGTCCACGGATTGACCCGCAACAGCAGGGATTTCGACTTTCTCGCCGCCGATCTGGCACAAGACCCGGACAGCGATTTTCGGGTTGCCTGCCCTGACTTGCCGGGGCGTGGCCATAGCCACTGGCTAAGCGACCCCGCCGATTACGCACTGCCCCAGTACATGTCCGATATGACGGCGATGATCGCCCGCCTGGGCGTCGAACAGGTCGATTGGGTCGGCACCTCTTTGGGCGGCTTGATCGGAATGTCCCTGGCGGCCCTGCCTAATTCACCGATACGCTCGCTGGTCATCAACGACATCGGCCCCTTTGTCCCCAACGAGGCGCTGAAACGCATAGGCCAATACGTCGGCCACAGCGAGGAATTCGCTTCCTACGAATCCCTTAAAACCTATTTGATGAATGTCCACGCGACCTTCGGCCCCATAAGCGATGAACATTGGGATCATTTGTGTCGCCATAGTGGTCATCAAAACGCCGATGGATCATGGCGGCTTCATTACGACCCGGCCATCGCCGTCGCCTTTCGCCAGGCCGCAAACCAGGATATTGACCTGTGGCCGCTTTGGGAGCAGGTGACCTGCCCGGTGTTGATCTTGCGCGGCGAAGAGTCCGATATCCTGACCCGCGACACAGCTTATCAAATGCTGGAGCGGGGGCCTGCGGCCGAATTAATCGAATTTCCCAGCACGGGTCACGCCCCTTCACTCATGGAAGAGGCGCAAATTGAGGCAATCAAAAGCTGGCTCCGCACCGTTAGCCGTTGAAAATTATCGTATAAAGCTAATTTTTATGAATGAAATTTTAAATTTATGACTATATTGAAAATCAATAGTCTGGTTTTACTTACTTTAAGCTTTGGAGACGATCAATGAACCAAGCCCTGGCGACGACGAGCGGTCACGACATTGATGCCATCGGCGGTGACAATCTGGAAAACTTCGTCACTTTCTCAGTTAAGAACCAGATGTTTGGCATTCCCGTTTTGCAGGTTCAGGACATTTTGACGCCGACCAAGATTGCTTCCGTTCCGCTGGCCCCGCCAGAGGTCATGGGCTCGATCAACCTGCGTGGTCGAATTGTTACGGTTATTGATGTGCGAGTCCGTCTCGGCTTGGGCAAACAAGAAAACATCAATGACTGCATGGGCGTTACCATTGAGCACAATCACGAGCTCTATACTCTTCTGGTCGATAAGGTTGGCGACGTTGTCGGACTTTCTAGCGATCTTTATGAAAGCAATCCCGGCACCTTGGATTCTCTATGGCGTGAATTCGCTACGGGCGTTTTCCGGCTTGAGGGAAAGCTGATGGTCGTGCTGGATGTTGAACGTCTACTCAATTCCATGAAGGATGAATAAATAACTTCCTTCTTTATAGTCCCTTAAGCAGCTTGGCCGCTTCCGGAGCCAGATAAGTCAAAATACCGTCCGCCCCGGCCCGCTTAAAGGCCATCAGGCTTTCCAGAATAACCCTGTCGTTATCGAGCCAACCGTTATTGATCGCCGCTTTCAGCATCGCATATTCACCGCTAACCTGATAGGCGAAGGTAGGCACACCGAAGGTTTGCTTGATCCGGCTTACGATATCCAGATAAGGCATACCCGGTTTGACCATCACCATGTCGGCACCTTCGCTGATATCGAGCGCCGTTTCGCGGATCGCCTCGTCAGTATTCGCCGGGTCCATCTGGTAGGTCTTCTTGTCTCCCTTAAGCACCCCACCGGAACCAACGGCGTCACGGAACGGCCCGTAAAAGGCCGAGGCGTACTTAGCCGCGTAAGACATAATACGGACAGACTGGAAGCCCTTGTCGTCCAATGCTTTGCGTATAACACCGATGCGTCCATCCATCATGTCCGAAGGGGCAATGATGTCGCACCCCGCGGCGGCCTGAACGAGCGCCTGCTGGCACAGAATTTCAACGGTTTCATCGTTGAGGATGATGTCGTCCTTGACCAATCCGTCATGGCCGTCGCTGTTGTATGGGTCGAGCGCGACATCGCAGACGACACCCATTTCAGGGTACGCGGCCTTGATCGCGCGGACCGCCCGGCAGACCAGATTATCGGGATTAACCGCTTCCTTGGCGTCCGGCGTTTTTAACGATTGTTCTGTATTGGGAAAAATAGCCACAGCGGGAATACCAAGGGCTGCGGCTTCGCCGACGGCTTCGACCATCAAGTCGATGGACAGGCGGTCGACTCCGGGCATCGAGGCCACGGCCTCGCGCTTTGCCGTTCCATCAATAACGAAGACCGGCCAAATCAAGTCGCTTACGCTCAGTATGTTTTCGGCAGTCAGGCGGCGCGAGAATGCGTCACCCCGGTTACGCCTGAGGCGGGTGCCCGGAAATGTGCCAAGCCCTATAGATCCATGTCGTGTCACGAGCAACGCCCCATCTTTGTGGATGTTTCAATGCGCTCCAAAGACCATAAGTTACGGCCCTATGTCAACGTCAGGCGGCAATAATGGTGGCTCGTCGATGTTGACGAAGGTCTCGGCGATGAAACCATTAAAATTCGTGGTCATGGCGTTGGAATAAGCGCCAATCTGCCCGATTTCAATCCAATCACCCTCCTGAACGCAAGAAGGCAAATCGATAAGGCCTGGAATGCAGTCCGTCGAATCGCAGGTCGGCCCGAAAATGGTAAACGGGGTGGTTTCGCTGGAAACGGTCGCCCCAGGACGGATCAACCGCATCGGCAGTTTAATGCCAACAGTCAGGGTTTCCGACAGGCTGTGGTAGACCCCGTCATTAATATAAAGGGCCTGACCTTTGCGCAACATCACCTGAACGACCAAACTGGAGCCGCTGGCGACCAGCCCCCGACCGGGTTCACACATCAAGACGCAATCGCCACGCAGATTGATTTCTTTGATGGTGTCGGTGATCGCCGCCACGTAATCCTCCAGTGGCGGCGGGCAGTCATCGACATAGTGGGCCGGAAAACCGCCGCCAACATCGAGATAATGAATATCCACATTGGAATTTTCAATGACCCGTCCCATGAGACGAATGGCCTCGGCGAAGGCATCGGGGGACCGACATTGGGAGCCGACATGAAAGGCCAGACCGGGCTGAAAGCCTTCGGCGGCGACCCGGTTAAGAAGGGCCGGGGCCTCCTCGGGGGTGATGCCAAATTTTTGTGACAGGTTATAAGCGGCGTTGACCGCGGGGGTAATAACCCGGACCAGACAAACCTTGCCGTCGCCGCCACCGATGGCCTTGACTATTTTATCCAGCTCATTTTCATGATCGATGACGTAATGATCGACCGAGTAGACGTCTTTGGCGGCAGCGATGGCGCTGCGGGATTTGACCGGGTGCATGAAGTAGCAATCGGCTTGCGGAAAATTTTCCCGAATCAAGGCGATCTCGCCTAAAGAGGCGGTATCGAAATGGCGGATGCCAGCCTTAAAAAGCGCCGCCAACACATTCTGGTCCGGGTTGCATTTAACGGCGTAGAGGACCCGCCCCGGAAAAATGTCGAGGAACCGCCTGGCGTTGCGCTCAAGTTCTTTCGGTCGCAGGCAGTAAACGGGGTATCCGGGGGCCAGTGTTTCGATCATTTGATCGACGGTGGCAAAGTGTTTCAGGGTCATATGTTAGTGTTTCCTATGGAGAGGGGAAGTCGTGACACTATTACCATTCAACGGCAAGGATGTTGTTCATGCTTTGACCTGTGTAAGCATTTATACTAAGTTGACGTTTACGTTAACGTAAAGCTAATCCAGAGTCCCAAATCTCCAGGAGAAAACCCGTGCCGGACGAAGTAGTCATGCAAAAATCCTCGATACCCGCAGCAAAATTGAACACGCCACTGCGCTTTATTACAGCCGCCAGTCTGTTCGATGGCCACGACGCCGCAATCAACATCATGCGCCGGATTTTGCAATCGGAGGGAGCCGAGGTCATTCACTTGGGCCATAACCGCTCCGTCGAAGAAGTCGTTACCGCCGCCGTCGAGGAAGACGCCGACGCCATCGCCGTCAGTTCCTATCAGGGCGGCCATGTTGAGTACTTCAAGTACATGGTTGAGCTGTTGGCCGAAAAGGGCCGTCCGGACATTCATGTATTCGGCGGCGGCGGCGGTGTTATTACACCAGAAGAAATGGCAGAATTGAACGACTTTGGCGTCAACCGCCTGTATTCACCCGAAGACGGCCGCGCCATGGGCCTGCAAGGGATGATTCGCGATATGATCGAACGCGCCGGAGTGAAAAATGGCTCCCCACGTTGCCTTGATCTGGCTGCTTTGGGCAAAGGCGACCCGGCAGCCCTGGCGTTGGTAATAACCGCCCTTGAAAACAATTCTCTCGACGAAAATATAAGCCAGCAACTTCACAGCCTGGCCAAGGCCAAAGCATCCGTTCCGGTACTGGGCATTACCGGAACCGGCGGTGCCGGCAAATCATCGCTGACCGACGAGGTCATCCGCCGTTTCCGGCTTTATTCCGGAGAGCCGCGCATCGCCGTGATCGCCATCGACCCATCGCGCCGCAAGACCGGCGGTGCGCTATTGGGAGACCGCATCCGTATGAACGCCATCTCCGCCGCCAACATCTATATGCGTTCACTGGCCACCCGGGGCGGTGACAGCGAAGTGCCGGCAAGTCTGCCAGCCATTATCGACGCCTGCAAAGCCGCTGGTTTCGATCTGGTTATTATTGAAACCCCCGGCATCGGCCAGGGTGACGCCGGCATCGTCGGCATGGCCGATTTGTCGCTGTATGTCATGACGCCGGAATTTGGTGCCGCCAGCCAGCTTGAAAAGATCGATATGCTCGACTTTGCCGATGTCGTTGCCGTCAATAAACTGGATCGCAAAGGTGGGCTGGACGCGATCAGGGATGTCCGCAAACAAGTCCAGCGCAACCGCCAGGCATTTAACGAAAGCCCCAAGCAAATGCCGGTCTTCGGAACCATCGCTTCACGCTTCAACGATGCCGGAATTACCGCTTTATATCAAGAGATTATCCATCAATTCTCAAGCAAAGGATTGACAAAATTCACCTGTTCTTGCAGCCCTGTCGAACAACGTGTTTCCGAACCCGGTGAAGCCATCGTGCCGCCCGAACGCCAGCGTTATCTGGCGGAAATCGCCGAGACCGTGCGCGGCTATCACGGCGCTGTTGCGAAACAGGTGGTGATCGCCCGAGAGCGTCAGCAATTGCAGGCGGCGAAATCCATGTTGGGCGATCAGGGCGACGAAGCGCAGGCGCTTGATTTGCTGATCGCCGAGCGCGAACAGATACTCGACCCCAGAGCCAATAAACTTCTCGCCGACTGGCCGATGCTCAAGGAAAGCTACCGGGGGGACGCGCTGGTGACGCACGTTCGGGGCAAGGAAATCCGCACAACATTAAGCCGCGAAAGCTTGTCGGGCAACCATATCCCGCGCGTTTCCCTACCGGATTTTGTCGATCAAGGTGAAATCCTGAAATGGCGGATGCGCGAAAACCTGCCCGGACATTTCCCCTATACCGCTGGCGTCTTTCCGTTCAAGCGGGCCGGTGAAGACCCGACCCGCATGTTCGCTGGCGAGGGTGACGCCAAGCGCACGAACGCTCGCTTTAAGTATCTGTCGGCCCATTCCGAGGCCAAGCGCCTATCGACGGCCTTCGATTCCGTCACCCTTTACGGCTTCAACCCCAATGAGCGCCCGGATATTTATGGCAAAGTTGGCAATTCAGGCGTTTCCATCGCCACCCTGGAGGACATGAAGGAGTTGTATGACGGCTTCGACCTTTGCCATCCTGCGACCTCTGTCTCAATGACCATTAACGGCCCCGCACCGACCATTCTGGCGTTCTTCCTGAACACCGCCATCGACCAACAAATCGAACGCTTCACCACCGACAAGGGCAGGGCGCCTAACGTAGGCGAGCGTGCCGAGATCAACGCCTGGGTTCACGAAAACGTCCGCGGCACGGTTCAGGCGGATATTCTGAAGGAAGACCAGGGCCAGAACACGTGTATTTTCTCGACCGAGTTCGCCCTGAAAATGATGGCCGATATCCAGGAGTACTTCGTTGAAAAGCGGGTCAGGAATTTCTATTCGGTGTCGATTTCCGGCTATCACATCGCCGAAGCCGGGGCCAACCCGATCTCGCAACTGGCCTTTACCCTGTCGAACGGTTTCACCTATGTGGAAACCTATCTGGCGCGGGGCATGAAGATCGATGACTTTGCCCCCAACCTGTCGTTTTTCTTCTCCAACGGCATGGACCCGGAATATGCGGTGATGGGCCGGGTCGCGCGGCGCATCTGGGCCGTGGCCATGCGCGAGCGTTACGGTGCGGATGAGCGCTCGCAGAAGCTTAAATACCATGTTCAAACTTCCGGCCGCTCCCTGCATGCCCAGGAAATGTCGTTTAACGATATCCGCACGACCTTGCAGGCGCTGATCGGTATCTACGACAACTGCAATTCCCTGCACACCAACGCCCATGACGAGGCATTTACGACACCGACCGAGGACAGCGTCCGTCGGGCCCTGGCGATCCAGATGATTATCAACCGGGAATGGGGCCTGGCGATGAATGAAAACCCCAACCAGGGAGCCTTTATCATCGACGAGCTGACCGATCTGGTCGAAGAGGCGGTGCTGCAGGAATTCGAGCGTATTTCCGAGCGCGGCGGTGTCCTGGGGGCCATGGAAACCGGCTACCAGCGCGGCAAGATTCAAGATGAATCCCTGACTTATGAAACCAGGAAGCACGACGGCTCTTACCCGATCATCGGCGTCAATACGTTCACCAACCCCAATGAAGATGAAACCGTTATCACGCCCGATCTGGCACGCTCGACGGACGCCGAGAAAAAAAGCCAGATCAAGCGCTTGCGATCATTTCAGAAGACGCACAAAGCATCATCGGCAGATATGCTGGTGCTCCTGAAGGCGGCGGCAACCAACAACGACAACGTCTTCGCCGTGCTTGTCGAGGCCACACGTCATTGCTCATTAGGCGACATCACCGACGCACTTTTTGAAGCTGGAGGGCAATACCGGCGTAATATGTAATTCAAACGTTGCCCGGAAAACCCTTATATAAAATATAGATATTAGGGTAGCATCTTCGATATTAAAGACGATGACCTGGGAATTTAATTTCAATGGGCAATAAGCCGGAAGACATGCCCCAAAAAGGCAAGCGAGGATGGGAACGTCTGGAATACCAGACAGGCATGGTTTTGCAACTGGAGGATGGCCGTAAATTCGAAGGTCATACAATGGATGTAAGCCTGGGCGGTGTGTTCCTACTTGTGTCTCAGGTCACCGATAGCCTGAGAATCGGCGATGAAGGCACATTACATATCCTGCCAAAAGACGATAGTTTGATATTCCCCTGCCTTGTCGTACGTATCGCCGAACATGGTATTGGCTTGAATTTTCGCGACAAGCAGGCGGCTTTCGGTATCTTCGCCACCCACGATATGATGCTCGATCTTCTCAGCAGCATCAACAATGACTTCGCAGTTTCCCTTGATCTTGAGACGACGCTTAAAACCAGCGTCTCGCATATCAAGAACTATCTTCAGTCCGAGGCGGCGTCGCTTTTTCTGCTTGACGAAGACACCGGCGAGCAGGTCTGTCGCGCCTGTTCGGGGCCGGTCGATATATCCGGCACGCGCCTGAAACCGGGCGAGGGCGTGATCGGCAAAACCATAGCCGATGGCAACACATTGGTTGTCCAGGATGTTAAAGTGGATTCGTTTTTTTCAAAAAAGGTCGATGAAGCAACCGGCTTTGTCACCCAGTCACTGATGTGTGCGCCGCTTAAGGTCAAAGACAAGACCTTTGGTGCCCTTGAGGTCATTAACAAGCGTGGCAGCGGCTTTTTTACCGGTCATGACCGGGTCGTCATAACGGCGCTTGCCTCTGCTACCGCCATGGCCATTCATAACGCCCGTCAGGCCACGCAATTAATCGAAAAGGAAGCCGCCGAGGAAGCCAGCAAAACCAAGTCGGAATTCATATCGTCAATGAGTCACGAATTACGCACGCCCTTGAACGCGATCCTCGGATTTTCGCAAATATTATGTGGAAACATGAACAATTCATTGAGTGAAAAAGACCGCGAGACTGCCGGTCATATTGTTTCGGGCGGCAAGCATCTTCTTTCACTTATCAACGACATTCTCGATCTGGCACGCATTGAAAGCGGCAAGATGAAGATCAGGAAGCAAGTCTTCAATCCGACGGACATGATCGAAGGCTGCGTTACTATGGCCGAAAGTCTTGCTACGGACTATAGCGTTGAATTTACAAATAGCGTTTCCATGCAACAATTTCCCAACCTGTTGGCCGATGAGATCCGCGTAAGCCAGGTGCTGTTGAACCTGTTGTCCAACGCCGTGAAATACACTTCGGCCAACACCAATGTCTATTTTGACTGCACCATGACAACTGACGGAATGCTGCGCTTTACGGTTTCTGACGAAGGACCTGGAATTTCCAAGGATAGGCAGGAATATCTGTTCGAGCCATTCAATCGCATGGGCATGGAGCATGGCAAAACCGAAGGCACGGGCATCGGCCTTACCATAACCAAGAAACTGGTAGAAATGATGGACGGACGCATCGGCCTTGAAAGCGTTATCGGCGAAGGTAGTGAATTCTGGGTCGATATTCCCGCCGCCCCTGTAACCGATAAATAAATTGGCGCAATCAAATGCACGTGTATTCTGAGGCGTGACTTCCAGGTTCCATTATGGTTATAAATACCTATGAAAAACCGAGGAACCCCCTTACGTGAAGTCTTGGTGGAGCTGCATTATACCAGCGGACGCGCCGTCAGGGTTGTCGCCATTGATCCGATCACGGGCACGGAAGTGACCATGGTCGGAGATTCCAAGCGTAGCGAGGCGGAATTGAAGCGCCTGGCGGCAAATAAACTCGCTTACGTCCTCAACAAAAATAAAAAGCCCGAGAACGACCGCTATTAACTAAAAACAATATGTATTTACCTGCCCGAGTGCTTGTGGTCTGTTGGCATTCACAGCCGACATATGGTATCTAAAAGCCATTCAGGGACTTTATAACGAGCACAAGGGACCGTCATGCCCTCCAAAACAATAGCCATCGCCAACGACCATGGCGGGTTCGATCTGAAAAACGAACTCGTCAAGGAAATCACCAATCTTGGTTTTGCGGTCCTCGACTTGGGCTCTGACAGCACCGAGGCCGTTGATTACCCGGATTTCGGCTATGCCATGGCGACAGCCATTGCAGAGGGCAAGGCGACGCGCGGCGTTCTTGTTTGCGGCAGCGGCATCGGCATCTCCATCGCGGCTAACCGTTATCCGGCCATTCGCGCCGCCCTCATTCATGATGCACTGGGTGCCAAATTGTCGCGCCTTCACAATAACGCCAACGTTATCGCCTTCGGTGGCCGGACAATCGGCACGGATACGGCTCTGGATTGCCTTAAGGTCTTCCTGGAGACGGATTTCGAAACTGCTGATCGTCATACAAGGCGCGTCGATAAACTGTCTAATCCTGAATAACTGTCATTTAATATCAAGGGGGTCGCCGATGTCTGGCGCAAATGTTACCTATCCGTCTCAAGGCCATGAGAATTTCTTCAATCAGTCGCTGACCGAAACTGACCCTGAGCTCATTCTTTCGATCAGGGACGAGCTGGCGCGTCAGCAAAATCAGATTGAACTGATCGCGTCGGAAAATATCGTTTCCAGGGCGGTTATGGAAGCCCAAGGCTCTGTCATGACCAACAAGTATGCCGAAGGCTATTCCGGCAGGCGATATTATGGTGGTTGCGAGTTTGTCGATGTTGCCGAAACCCTGGCCATTGAGCGGGCGAAAAAACTTTTCGGCTGTGAATATGTCAATGTCCAACCGCATTCAGGATGTCAGGCCAACGGTGCCGTCATGCTGGCCTTGCTGCAGCCCGGCGACACCATTTTAGGAATGTCCCTGGCCGCCGGCGGTCACCTGACCCACGGCGCACCGCCATCCCAGTCGGGCAAGTGGTTCAACGCCATTCAATACGGTGTGCGCCGTGAAGACGCCCAGGTCGATTTCGATGAAGTCGAGAAACTGGCCAGGGAGCACAAGCCTAAACTGATTATCGTCGGTGGATCGGCATATCCCAGGACTCTGGATTTCGCCCGTTTCCGGGCCATTGCCGACGAAGTCGGGGCCATGATGTTGGTCGATATGGCGCATTTTGCCGGTCTCGTCGCAACGGGTATTCATCCCACACCCATCGGCATCGCCGACGTTGTCACCACGACCACCCATAAAACCCTTCGCGGCCCGCGTGGCGGCATGATCCTGACCAACGATGAAGCCATCGCCAAGAAGATCAATTCGGCAGTCTTCCCGGGTCTTCAGGGCGGCCCACTGATGCATACAATCGCCGCCAAGGCGGTGGCCTTTGGCGAAGCCCTGCGCCCAGAGTTCATTGACTACTCAAAAGCCGTCGTTGAAAACGCCCGGATTCTGGCAGAAACCCTTGTCGAGCGTGGTCTCGATATCGTTTCTGGTGGCACCGACACCCACCTGATGCTGGTTGATCTCAGGCCGAAAGGGCTGAACGGTCGTGACGCCGAGCACAGTCTGGATCGGGCCCGCATGACCTGTAACAAAAATGGCATCCCGTTCGATCCGGAAAAACCGACGGTTACCTCGGGCATTCGCTTAGGCACCCCGGCCGGTACAACGCGCGGTTTCGGTGCCGATGAATTCCGCCAGATCGGCAACTTGATCGGTGATGTTCTCGATGGCCTTGCTTCGACTTCCAACGATAATTCAGCGGTCGAGGCAGCGGCTGCCGAAAAAGTCCTCAAACTTTGCCAGAAATTCCCGATTTACCGAGACATTTAAAGGAGATTATCCCATGCGATGTCCATTTTGCGGTAGTGACGACACCCAGGTAAAAGACAGCCGTCCGACCGAAGAAAACGCGACCATTCGCAGGCGCCGTTACTGCCCGTCCTGCGGCTCCCGCTTCACCACGTTCGAACGGGTCCAGTTGCGTGAACTGACCGTCGTCAAGAAGAACGGTGAAAAAGTCCCATTCGACCGCGAAAAGGTCATGCGCTCCCTGAAAATTGCCCTGCGCAAACGGCCCATCGATAATGAAAAGATTGAACGTGTCGTTAATGGTATCCAACGACGCCTGGAAACCCTCGGCGAAAATGAAATCCCCACCAAGGTTGTTGGCGAGATGATTATGGACAACTTGCATGACCTGGATCAGGTCGCCTACGTGCGGTTCGCCTCCGTCTATCGGAATTTCCGCGAGGCCAAAGACTTCGAAGAATTTATCGGTGAACTAAGCGACGAAGACTAGGCCGACAGGTAAAAGACACCGGGAGCCTCTGATGAGCACTCCAAACATCGATACCGGCCATATGCGCACGGCCTTGACTTTGGCTGGCCGCGGCCTTGGGCTGGTTGCGCCCAATCCCGCCGTTGGTTGCGTCCTTGTCGGCCCTGGCGGGGCCGTTGTCGGTCGCGGTTGGACCCAGCCCGGTGGCCGCCCCCATGCCGAAACAGAAGCGATCGGCCGCGCCGGGGAAAAGTGCCGGGGGTCGACGGCCTATGTCACCCTCGAGCCCTGCGACCACCGGGGCAAGACACCACCATGCTCGGTGGCCCTGATCGAAGCCGGTATCAAGCGCGTCGTCATCGCCTGTAAAGACCCAGACCCAAGAGTCGCGGGCAAAGGTGTGCAGCGCCTGAAAGCCGCAGGATTAGCTGTTGTCGAAGGCGTCCTTGAAGCCGAGGCAATTGCCCTGAACGCCGGGTTTATGATGCTGCAAGCCGAGGGCAGGCCACTGTTTACGCTCAAATCGGCGACCAGCCTGGATGGTCGGATCGCCACCCGTACCGGCGACAGCAAATGGATCACCGGGACCGAGGCACGGGCCATGGGCCACATGTTGCGCGCCCGCCATGACGCCATCATGGTCGGCATTGGTACCGCTCTTGCCGACAATCCATCCCTGACCTGTCGCCTGCCGGGCATGGCAGGGTTCTCGCCGATCCGGATTGTCGCCGATAGCACCCTGAAATTACCGCTCTCGAACCCGCTTATCGAAAGCGCCAGGGAATTGCCAACAATCATTCTGGCAACGGCAAGGACCGATAAAAATAAAGTAAAGGAATTGCGGAAAAAGGGCGTCAAAGTGATCGAGGTCGCGGCATCTGTTTCGGGTCATCTGGCCCCTAACGCCATGGCTGCGGCTTTGGGGGCGGAGGGGCTAACCCGTGTTTTGATCGAGGGCGGCGGCAAACTGGCCGGTTCTTTTATGCACGCCGGACTGATAGACAGGTTAGCCTGGTTTCACGCGGGCAAACTTATTGGCGGTGATGGTGTTCCCTCCATCGCGCCATATGGTGTAGAAAGCCTTGTCGACGCCCCGTCTTTTTACCGCACGGATTTAAGGATTTGCGGCGAAGACATTTTTGAAACTTACGAACGTAAGAGTAACCACTAAAAAATCATGTTTACAGGTATTATCACCGACGTAGGGACTGTCCGCAGTGTCTCTAAAAATGGCGACACCCGCATCGAAATCAGCACCGCCTTTGATGTCGCTTCAATCGATATTGGCGCTTCCATCTGCTGCAGTGGGGCCTGTATGACAGTCGTTGAGCGCGCAGAGCACTGGTTTGGCGTTGATGTGTCGGCTGAAAGCCTGTCTAAAACCGTCCTGGGGGCATGGAAGGAAGGCACAAAAGTCAATCTGGAGCTGGCCCTTAAGGCCGGGGATGAGATGGGCGGCCATGTGGTTTCCGGCCATGTAGATGGAACGGCCACCGTCACAGGCCTGAAAGAGGAGGGGGATTCCCTTCGTCTCAGCTTTAAAATAAGCAATGAATTGAAGGGCTTTATAGCGCCCAAAGGGTCCGTCACCCTGGACGGCGTCTCGCTGACCGTCAACGAAGTCGATGACGACACCTTTGGCGTCAACCTGATCGCCCATACTCAGGCAGAAACCACGTTGGGTAATATTTCGCCGGGCGACGTCGTCAATGTGGAAATTGATATGCTGGCGCGCTATGTTGCGCGACTTCTGGAAATCGAGCGGCCTTAAATAGGCTTTCACAAACCAAGGATTAGGCAAAACCGTGCCCCACTCAAAGAATTTATCACCCGCCGAAGATATTATTGAAGATGCCCGCAACGGCAAGATGTTCATCCTGGTCGATGATGAGGAGCGCGAGAATGAAGGCGATCTGGTCATTCCGGCGCAGATGGCGACGCCCGAAGCGATCAACTTCATGGCCAAATACGGGCGCGGTCTGATTTGCTTGACCCTGACGCCGGAGCGCATTGCCGAACTTAAATTGCCTGCCATGCCGCGCCATAACGATTCGCGCCATCAAACCGCCTTTACGGTTTCAATCGAGGCCCGCGAAGGGGTGACCACCGGCATTTCCGCTTCCGACCGGGCCCGCACCGTCGCCGTCGCCATTGACCCGACCAAGGGTATCGCCGATATCGCCAGCCCCGGCCATGTCTTTCCGCTGGAAGCCCGCGCTGGTGGCGTCCTTGTCCGCGCCGGACACACCGAAGCCGCCGTCGATGTCTCCAGACTGGCAGGGCTTAACCCATCCGGCGTGATTTGCGAAATCATGAACGAAGACGGGACCATGGCGCGGATGCCCGATCTGGTGAAATTCGCCCAGCACCATAATTTGAAAATCGGCACCATCGCCGATCTGATCGCCTACCGCCTGAAAAACGACCGGCTGATTGAACGCACACTCGAGACTTCCTTCACCAGCAATCACGGCGGCGAATTCAAAATGGCGGTCTATGTCAATAATATCGCCTATGCCGAACATATTGCCCTGATCAAGGGTGACGTCAATGACGGCCAGCCGGTGCCGGTGCGCATGCACGCACTGAGCGTCCTCGACGATGTGCTTGCCGATGCCACGTCAGGCAAAGCCGGTGACTTGCACCGGGCTATGGAAATGATTGCCAAGGAAGGCCGCGGCGTCATCGTTCTGATCCGCGAACCACAGCCAACCAGCCTGTCCGACCGGGTCCGCCACAAGCTGGGCCAGGAAGTGCCAGCCAGCAGTGAACTGCGTGATTACGGCGTTGGTGCCCAGATTTTGCTTGATCTTGGAATCAAGGATATGATTCTGCTCTCCAACACGCAGCGAAACATTGTTGGACTGGAAGGCTACGGCCTTAGCGTCGTCGACCAACGTTCCATTCCTCTTGATGGCCAGAATTAAGGATTTTATCGATGTCTGAAACACCAAGTATCCTGATTGTCGAGGGCCGCTTCTACGATGATATCGCGGACGAGATGTGCAAAGGTGCCATAGCCGTTCTCGATGAAGCCGGGATCGGCTATAAGCGCATGCCCGTACCCGGTGCTTTCGAAGTGCCGCAGGCCATCCGCTTCGCCATTCGCTCCATGGAAATCGGATCGGCGATGAGCCGCTACACCGGTTTCATCGGATTAGGCTGCGTTATCAGGGGGGAAACCAGCCATTACGATTACGTCTGTCAGGAATCGTCTCGGGCCCTGATGGATATCGTCATGCGCTACAGCGTCGCCCTTGGTTACGGTATTTTAACCGTAGAAAACCAGGAGCAGGCGTGGGTACGGGCCGACGTCACCAAAAAGAACAAAGGCGGCGCTGTCGCCCAGGCTTGTCTCAGGATGATGGATGTAAAAAAACAATTCCGTCTTGTGCCGCGATGACAGAGTCGGCAAAAGACGAAAACGCGATCGGCGGACTCGATCGTTCAACGGCCAGACTGGTCGCCGTACAGGCGCTTTATGAAATAGACATGACGGGTATCGAAGCCGATCCCGTTTTAGATGAATTCCTCCGTCAACGATGGAAATCAGCCCCCTCAATGCCGACGGAAGGGGAGGAGGATCTGCCGGAAATGGCGGCCCCCGACGGTGCTTTGCTTGCCGAACTCGTCCGTGGCGTTTCCAGCAAACGCGACGAGTTGGACGGCATTGTCGGCCCTGCCTTGTCCGCTGAGTGGAGTATCGAGCGGCTGGAAGTGATTTTACGGGCCATCCTGCGCGCCGGTACCTTCGAGCTGCTGGCAAGCGCTCAGGTGCCTGCACGGGTTATCATCAACGAATACGTCAACGTCGCAAAAGCCTTCTTCGACGACAACAAGCCAGGGCTGGTCAATGGCGTGCTCGATAAAATAGCGCGGGTTTTGCGGGCTTCGGAATTTTAAAGTGGCGCGCAGACCCGGCGAATTTGACCTGATCGGGAAATATTTGAAGCCATTGGCAAAGGCCGAAAGCGGGGCCGCCGATTTAAGCGACGACGCCGCCGTGCTAACGCCAAAGGAAGGGCATCGCCTTGTTGTGACCATGGATACACTGGTCGCCGGGGTTCATTTTCTGGAATTCACGCCGCCCCATTTCATCGCCGCCAAAGTCTTACGGGTCAATCTTTCAGATCTCGCCGCTATGGGCGCTGAGCCAGCCTGGTACACCTTGTCACTTTCCCTGCCTAATTCAGGGTCTGATATTTATGGTGATGATTGGCTCGATAGCTTCGCCCAGGCTTTAGGCATCGAACAGGCGCTCTACGGCATTACCCTGGTCGGTGGCGATACTGTCGCCACCCCCGGGCCCTTATCCATAAGCGTGACCGCCCTGGGTTGGGTTAAGCCAGGACAGGATATCAATCGTCGCGGCGCAAAAGTCGGCGATATTATTTACGTCAGCGGTTCGGTCGGCGATGCCATGTTGGGACTGGCAGCGGTGCGCGGAGGTTTATCCGATTTGCCCCCGGCCAGCCTGGAAATCATCACCGAGCGCTATCATCGCCCGCAACCAAGACTTGACCTTGGCCTAAGATTATTCGGCATGGCCAGCGCCGCAATCGATATTTCCGACGGATTGGTTCAGGATCTCGGCCATATTTGCCAGGTTTCCTCAGTAAGCGCGACCATTCGCGCCGACGATATTCCCTTGTCGGTGGTCGGACGGGCGCTGGTCAAGGATGATCCGGCACTGATCAAAAGTGTCCTTTCGGGTGGTGATGACTATGAGCTGTTGTTCTGTGTCCCCCCTGAACGGCAAAATTCCGTTACCGCCTTGGCCCATGAACTGGACTTGCCGTTGACCCCCATTGGCGTCATTGAAGATTCGGTAAGGGGAAAGCTGGTCACAGTCATTGACGGGGCAGCAATGGAAATGACGTTGGCGTCGAGCGGTTACCAACATTTCTAATGTTCTTCCACATTGACGGGGGACGCGCTAGAATTCTTCGACAAAGCACCCCTCAAGTGAGGGCTGTTTGATCCGCTTTAAGTCATCCTACCCGAGTTTATTGTTGCCTGGGGGGCAGCCACATTATGGACGTTAAAAAAATAGTCATCATTTTCTCCGTTCTGCTGATGCTTTCAGGCGGAACGGTCAGTGTCCTGAAATGGCTCCAGATAGGCCCATTTGCGATCGTTACCGAGGAAGACTTAAAAGCACAAAAAGAAGAAGTCGCGCCAGACGAACCACCCATCGAAATTGCAATGGATGATTTATACATTTCCATCCTCGCCGAGGACAGTGTAGCAGCGACAGTCATGATCAAGTTAAAAGTCGATGTTATTGGCAAGACGAACGAAGAAGAAGTCACCAAAGTTTTGCCACGCTTGAGCGATGCATTCTTTAAGGATCTTTACGTCTTTATCCCCCGCGTCATTCGCCGTGAGAGCAAGCTCAATGGCGACATTCTTAGCGAACGCCTGAAGATGGTCGGTGACAAGGTGATGGGCCCGGGTGTCATTCACAATGTCATTATTGTCGAAGTCACAGAGCGCTGATTCTTATAAAAAGACTGAACTTAAGGTGTGGCCCCAAGATTTTCCGAACAAGTGTCGCATGAAACATCCGTTAATTATACTTAGCTAATGTTCTAGTAATTTCAAGTTATTACTTGATTTTTCTAATCTTTTAATTTTATTATTTTCCTCTATTGAGCACTGTTGAAAGTGCTCGGTTGCTTTGGAAACTCGATTCTGTCATTTTTCCCCTGAATTTTTTTTTGTGTCTTATGATTCTCTGGCAACAGAGAGCCAGGGGACAATCCATAAAAGGGATATCGCTTTCACAGAAAAAGCGGACCAATGCCTTGAGTGGTCATTTTAACAACAGGGGAAAAGCGAAGCATGTCGAATGTCTTTATTCTAATTCTTGCCGGGGGCGTTATTGCGCTTCTTTACGGCATTTACGCTATTCGTTCGGTTTTGGCCGCTCCGGCCGGTACCGAGCGGATGCAGGAAATTGCCAGCGCCATTCAGGAAGGGGCCCGTGCCTACCTGAACCGTCAATACTCGGCCATAGCCATGGTCGGTGTTGTCATCGGCATTTTGCTGGGCCTGAAACTCGGTCTTTTGGTCGCCATCGGCTTCTTCATCGGCGCTATTCTTTCAGGACTGGCAGGATATGTTGGCATGAACGTCTCGGTTCGCGCCAATGTCCGTACCGCCGAAGCGGCCCGCAGCGTCGGTCTTGCCGGTGGCCTCGACATTGCTTTCAAATCCGGTGCCATCACCGGCATGCTGGTGGTTGGCCTGGCCCTGTTGGGCCTTGCAGGTTATTACATGGTGCTTCTCAACATGGGTATGGGCGACACCCCCGAAGGCATGCGCCACCTGCTTGAAGCCTTGGTCGCGCTGGGCTTCGGTGCTTCGCTGATTTCCATCTTCGCCCGTTTGGGTGGCGGCATCTTCACCAAGGGTGCCGATGTCGGTGCCGATCTGGTTGGTAAAATCGAAGCCGGCATCCCCGAAGACGATCCACGCAACCCTGGCGTCATTGCCGATAATGTTGGTGACAACGTCGGCGATTGTGCCGGTATGGCCGCCGACCTTTTCGAGACCTATGCCGTGACCATGGTCGGCACCATGTTGCTGGCCGCGATCTTCTTCACCGGTCAGGATCAGCAAACCATGATGACCTTCCCGCTGGTTATCGGCTCGGTCTGCATTCTTGGTTCGGTTATCGCCACCTGGTTTGTCAAGCTTGGCCCTTCCAACAACATTATGGGGGCACTTTACAAAGGGTTCATCGCCAGCATGGTGATTTCAGCCATCCTGATCGCCGGCATTATCGCTACGATGTTTGGCTTCGACGCCACCTTCGTCGGCGCCGGGCGCACCATCAGCGGCATGGACCTGTTCATCAGCTCCTTGATCGGCCTAGTTGTTACCGGGTTGATCGTCTGGATTACCGAGTACTATACCGGCACCGACCACCGTCCGGTGCAAAGTGTCGCCTCGGCATCTGTAACCGGCGATGCCACCAACATCATTCAGGGCCTGGCGATTTCCATGGAATCGACGGCGCTGCCGGTTATCGTTATCTGCGGCGGCATCATTTCGGCGTACCTGACGGCAGGCCTGTTCGGCCTGGCGATTGCCGCAACAACGATGCTGGCCCTGGCCGGTATGGTCGTCGCCCTTGATGCTTTCGGTCCCGTTACCGATAACGCTGGCGGCATTGCCGAGATGGCTGAATTGCCCGAGGACGTGCGCAAGACGACCGACGCCCTGGACGCAGTCGGCAACACCACCAAAGCGGTGACCAAGGGTTACGCCATCGGTTCCGCCGGTTTCGCCGCCCTGGTTCTGTTCGCTGCTTATACCGAGGATCTCAAGCACTACTTCCCGGATATCAATGTGACCTTCAACCTGCAGGATCCGTTTGTTGTCGTCGGCCTGTTCATTGGCGGCTTACTGCCGTTCCTGTTCGGCTCTATGGGAATGATGGCTGTCGGTCGCGCCGGTGGCGAGCTGGTCGTTGAAATCCGCCGCCAGTTCAGGGAAATTCCTGGCATCATGGAAGGCACCGGCAAGCCGGAATACGGTAAATGTGTCGATATGCTGACCAAGACGGCAATCAGGGAAATGATCCTGCCGTCGATGTTGCCGGTGTTTGCTCCGGTGGTCATCTATTTCGTCATCATGCCGATTGCCGGGCAGGCGGCTGCCTTTACGGCCCTTGGCGCGATGCTGTTGGGTTCCATCGTCACCGGCCTGTTCGTCGCCATTTCGATGACCTCCGGCGGCGGTGCCTGGGATAACGCCAAGAAGTACATCGAGGACGGCAACCACGGCGGCAAGGGCTCTGACGCCCACAAGGCCGCAGTTACCGGCGACACCGTTGGCGATCCTTACAAGGATACCGCGGGGCCTGCCATCAACCCGATGATCAAGATCATCAACATCGTGGCCATTCTGATGCTGGCTATCCTGGCCTAGCCGGGAAACGATTAAGACACAAAAAATCCCCGGAGGGTTCGCCTTCCGGGGATTTTTTATTGGGCTCGTTTGCTCGTTAGTTAAAGCGGCCGAGGTTTCCGAACAACTGGTCAATCAGGGTGAATTCGTTTCCGGCGGTCGGCGTCGTGCGATCGACGGGTTCGATTCTATTGCCGTCTTCCGCGCTCAGGGTTTCGACTTTACTGACAATGCCGTCCTTATCGAATTTCAGGATGACGACTTTTCGTTCTTTGACCTCTGGCTCGAAGAAGGCCAGGGTCTCTGTGCGTTGCGATACATAGAGCCAGGTTTCCTGATCGAAAATGGCAATGGTTGAGGGTGTGCCAAGGATTTCCTCGACCTCGGTGCGTGATTGTTGGCCGGGCGCGATCTCGGCCAGGCGTTCCGGATCGGGGAAATTCCCGCGCACGTCTATCTTCGGCGCGCAAGCACCAAGCAGCGCTATCAGGCCAAATGAAAATAAAAGCTTTGAAGGTTTTGATATGGACATTATTACTTGGCCCCCATTAATCCTACAGGGTGCGTCTATACTGCATCCGAGACCCAATAGTACATCATAAATATCTCCAACCGAAGCCTGATAGCAAAATGAATATCCTGAAGAAAATTTTTTCTTTTTCCCAAGAGAAAAATACGGCCCACAAACTGTATCAAATTATCGTCGCACAGGCGCGTCATCCTGCCTTTTACCGTGACCTGGGCGTCGCCGATACCGTCGATGGCCGTTTCGACATGATCTCCTTGCATATGATCCTCGTCATACGGCGCATGAAAACAGATGTCGAGCAGACTCGCAAACTGTCACAGGCCTTGTTCGACTACATGTTCAACGATATCGATCTGAATCTGCGGGAATTGGGCATCGGCGATATGGGGGTGCTGACAAGGGTGAAAAAGATGGCCAAAGCCTTTTATGGCAGGCTCGAATCCTATGACCTGGGGCTTGCCAAGGACGATGATACGGATTTGATCGCAGCCCTTGAGCGCAACCTGTTCCGCGAAAATGAGACAACACAAGAGAATTTGGCTGTTATTGCCGCTTATATGCGCCGCGAATCGGCCCGTCTTGATGCCTGTGACATAAAAAATATGCTAAATGGAGAGCTTGAATTCTCGGACCCGCCCGGATTGGAGGCGTGAATTAGCCATGAATACAACCCCGGAATTCAGTTTTTTCGTCAATTGTAACAATCTGAAAGAAGCCGAAAAGACTTTCGATCTGCTCGCCAATGCCGAGCAACGCGCCGCCCTTGCCGAGCGCCTGGATTTGTTAAGCCTCGACAGTTTGAAGGTCAAGGCCGTGGTAACCAGACAATCGTCGGACCTGGTGGCCGTTCACTGCGATTGCAGCGCTGACTATGTCCAGCAGTGCGTTGTTACGGGTAAGCCATTGGAAAATAATATTGAATTCTCCTATGATCGCCTGTTCAGTGCATCGGCAAAACTTTACCTTGGCAGTGAAACTGAGCCAGAATGGGACAGTGAACACGCTGTTTCGGGTGTTGATGACGACGCCCCCGAGCCGCCTGATCCTATGAGCGATGATGGTTTTGATCTTGGCGAAAGTGTGGCTGAGCAGTTATCATTGGAGATTGATCCATTTCCCCGTGCGGCGGATGCCCACTTCGAAGGGTTATCGAGCGACGGGAACTTTGATGATACCGCAGGGAGAGTTAGTCCCTTCGCTGTTCTCGAACAGCTAAAAAAGAAATTGTAATTTTCCGTGAAGCAGCTTGCCCCTGGGGCATTTATTCTTTATGTAACAGCGCTTCGCTCAATCTTAAGCGTAACCGAGAGAACTGAAAATGGCTGTCCCTAAAAAGAAAATTTCTAAATCGCGCCGCAACATGCGCCGTTCCCATGACGCGCTCAAAGGCGCCGCCTATGAAGAATGCTCTGCATGCGGCGAACTGAAACGCCCACATCACGTCTGCGCATCGTGTGGTCAATACAAAGACCGCGAAGTCATGGAAACCGGCGACGCAGCCTAATCCTGTCTTGGCTGTCTCCAGGTTTTCTGACCACTGCACAAGGACATATCTGTGAGTACGCGTTTAACGCTTTCTCTTGACGCCATGGGTGGTGACAATGCCCCAGGCATGGTCGTGGATGGCATTAGCCTTGCGCGAAAGCGTATGCCGCATGTTGATTTCCTGCTGTTCGGCAACGAGAAACAATTAAACCCGCTTCTCGATAAGGAACCGGGCCTTCGTGCTGTGTGCCAGATTCGCCATACCGATGATATCGTTTCCAACGACGAGAAGGCCGGTGTGGCCTTACGTTCGGGGCGCAATTCAAGCATGCGCCTGGCCATCAACGCGGTCCATGACGGCGAAGCTGCGGGCATCGTCTCGGCGGGTAATACCGGCGCGCTTATGGCGATGGCGAAATTTGTCCTGAAGACGCTGCCCGGAATCGACCGTCCGGCCATCGCCAAAAACTTTCCGACCATGCGCGGCGATTGCATTATTTTGGACCTTGGTGCCAATGTTCAATGCGACACTGATAACCTTGTCCAGTTTGCCGTCATGGGCGAAGCCTATGCGCGCAAGGTGCTTGGCATAGAGCAGCCGTCCATCGGTATCCTCAACATCGGCTCAGAAGAAGTCAAAGGACACGAACAACTGCATCATGCCGCAACCATGATGCAGGAAATCAACCTGCCAATACGTTTCCATGGTTTTGTCGAAGGCGACGATATTTGCAAAGGCACGGTCGATGTGGTCGTCACCGACGGTTTCACCGGCAACATCGCCCTGAAAACGGCTGAAGGCACAGCACGAATGTTCAGCAACTTCCTCAAAGAGGCCTTGATGGATTCGACGTTGTCTAAAATTGGGGCCATGCTGGCTAAAAGTTCACTGACTAAATTCAAGGACCGGATTGATCCCAGGCGCTATAACGGTGCCATGTTCCTTGGTCTCAACGGAATTTGCATCAAGAGCCATGGCGGCACCGACCCCTTTGGCTTCGCCAACGCCCTTGATGTTGCCGTCGAACTGATCTCCGACGGTCTCAACGACGTTATTAGGGAAGACCTCTCCCATCTCGACGAGATGCACCCAGAGGCCTCAACCGGGTCATGACAATCAGGTCGCGGATCACTGGCACCGGGTCTTATCTTCCCGAACGCACTCTGACCAATGCCGAGCTGGCCAAAACCGTCGATACGTCCGACGAATGGATCGTTGAGCGCACCGGTATTCACGAACGTCATATTGCCGCCGACGGCGAAACGACGGCTAATATTGCCCATCAGGCAGCGCTTCGCGCCATCGATGCCGCCGGTCTGAGCATCGCCGACATCGACCTTATTGTGCTGGCGACGGCGACCCCCGACAATACCTTCCCATCAACGGCAACCAAGGTTCAGGCCCTGCTTGGCATGACCCACGGTGCCGCCTTTGATATTCAGGCCGTCTGTTCCGGTTTTATTTATGCCTTGGCGACGGCCGATAATTTCATCAAGGCAGGGCAGGCCGAACGGGTTCTGGTCATCGGGGCTGAAACATTTTCGCGTATTCTCGACTGGGAAGACCGCTCGACCTGCGTCCTGTTTGGTGACGGCGGTGGGGCTGTGATTTTGGAAAAAACCGAAAAGCAAGGTGGCGTGCTGTCGACGCACCTGCATTCCGATGGCCGCTATGGCAATTTACTTTATGTCGATGGTGGTCCTTCGACGACCCAAAGTGTCGGCCACTTGCGGATGTCGGGCCCGGAAGTTTTTCGCCATGCCGTGGTCAATCTCGCCAATGTCGTCGATGAGGCATTAAACGCCAATAACTTGCAACGCAGCGATATTGACTGGCTGGTTCCGCATCAGGCGAACCTGCGAATCCTTACGGGAACCGCCCGCAAACTGGGCCTTAGCCCGGAGCGGGTCGTCATTACAGTCGATAAACACGCCAACACATCGGCTGCGTCAATTCCCCTTGCTTTGGATGTTGCCGTCCGTGATGGCCGCATCCAGGAAGGCCAGTTGGTATTGATGGAAGCGATGGGCGGCGGCTTCACTTGGGGTGCCGCTTTGGTGCGCTGGTAGAAATTAGTCAGTTCCCGGCATCCCTTTGATATTGACGGATTTCTTCCGGAACGATACCCTTGAAAATTCAAATACCTTTTGGGATTGAAGATCATGTCTGGAAGAACAATCACACGCGCTCAGTTAGGCGAATCGGTCTATCAGGAAGTTGGCCTGTCGCGGAGTGAATCGGCAGATCTTCTTGAATCCGTTCTCAATCATGTCTCTGACGCCCTGGCCCGCGGTGAGACGGTTAAGATTTCGTCTTTTGGCAGTTTCTCGGTACGTCAAAAAGGCCAACGCATCGGCCGCAATCCAAAAACCGGAGAAGAAGTACCGATCCTGCCGCGCAAGGTCCTAGTGTTCCGTCCGTCCCAGGTGTTAAAGAACCGAATTAATAAAAAAGGCCCCGCGGCTTCGTAAGTAAAGCGTCTATAAATCATGGCAAAATCGAGCTCCGCGTTCAGGACCATCAGTGAAGTCGCTGAAGAACTTGACCTTCCCCAACATGTTCTGCGTTTCTGGGAATCAAAATTCAACACCATCAAGCCAATGAAACGTGGTGGCGGGCGGCGTTATTACCGCCCCCAAGACATTGATGTTCTACGCCGTATTCGCGCCCTGCTTTACGACGATGGTTACACCATCAAAGGTGTGCAAAAACTTTTCAAGGAAGGCGGTAAGGAAGCCCTCAAGGGAGATACTGGGGGGGCGGTTGTCAAAAGTCCTGAAAACGCATCAGAAAATGCCGCTGAATTCCGCCTGGAACTGAAATCCATCCTCGGCGAACTGCAAGACCTTCGCGCATTAATTAATTAACTAAAATCATCGCATTTGCCCCGTTGCACCGTGGCGTGCTCCCCCTTATAGTGCGGCCTCCGCCGAGGGGTCTGAAAGACTATTTTCGGGACGTAGCGCAGCCTGGTAGCGCACTTGACTGGGGGTCAAGGGGTCGGAGGTTCAAATCCTCTCGTCCCGACCAAACGACAAAAGGATCAGCCTTAACCGGCTGGTCCTTTTTTCATTGGCAAGATAACATTTTAACTGATTGATTTAACCGGCTATCATCGTATTTATAGATGACACGAATCCACAGACGACAGGCTCAATTCTCCATGACTTCTTCAGAAGACGATTTACAGAAATTGCTCATTACCGCCGAGGTAAAATTTGGCAAATTGAAGCAGGAGAATCAGGTTCTTCAGCAGGAAAATGAAGCCCTGAAACTGGACAACGAGAGCCTCTCCCAGTCATTTTTCGATCTGATGGATGCACAAAAACTTGAAACCGAACAAATGGTTCAGTTGACTGAGCAAATCTGGGCACTGGAAGAGGCACTAGCCATGTCCCGTGAGAAAGCCATGGAGCAAATGGCCATCATGAAAAGCAAATTCAACTCCATGAACGATTACATGAAAGACACGCTTGACGCCGCAACAAAGAATGCCTCACGTATTGAACTGGCAGCGCGTGTTTATGAACTGAGCCAGATCGCAGAACTCAACGATATCGATCAACAACTGGCTGAATTCAACAAAAATCTTAAACCAGGAAAACTTTAACGGACCCAAAGAGAACTTTCTCAAATGGGCGGGGAGAAACCTTATGTCATGGCAAGGTCGAGTACTGCGTGTCAATTTAACGGCAGGCACGTGTGTGGGTGAAGATATCAATATGGATTGGGCGTTAAGCTTCCTCGGTCAACGGGGGCTTGCGACCAAATACATGATGGCCGAGAGCGATCCTGCGGCTGATCCGCTGTCGCCTGCCAACAACCTTATTTTTGCCACCGGCCCCTTAACCGGAACCCCGGCTTCCACGGGCGGGCGTTATTCGGTCATCACTAAGGGGGCCCTTGGCGGTGCCATTGCCTGTTCGAATTCAGGTGGCCACTTCGGTGCCGAACTGAAGAATGCCGGCTGGGATATGGTCATTTTCGAAGGACGCTCTGAAAAACCGGTCTACCTGTTCATCGATGATGATGAGGCTCACTTGCTTGACGCGCAGGCGCTGTGGGGAAAATCTGTCTGGGAAACCGAACCGGCCATCAAAACCCTGCATCAGGACCCGGAAATCAAAGTCGCCTCAATCGGCGTTGCCGGCGAGAAAATGGTACGCTACGCCTGTGTCGTTAACGATCTCGACCGGGCTGCCGGTCGCTCCGGCGTTGGTGCCGTTATGGGTTCCAAGCAACTAAAAGCCATTGCCGTACGGGGCAACAAGGGCATCAAGGTCAAAGACATGGCGGGCTTCCTTGCGGCCGCAGCCGTGTCTAATAAGCGCATCGCCGGAAGCGGCTCGAGCAAGCGCTTAGCCAAAAACGGCACGATCCCTATGATGAATGTAACCAATTCCTACGGCTCATTGCCGACCCGCAACAATCGAGAATTGCAGTTTGATGGTATCGACACGGTCAACGTTCAGGCCATGCAGGCGCCCAGGAAAAGCGACGGTAAGGCCAACCTGAAAACCAACAAGGCTTGCTTTGCCTGCACCATCGGCTGCGCCCGGGTGTCGCAAATGGACCCTGAACATTTTTCTCTTAGCGAACGCAAAAACTTCCCAACCGTATCGGGTGGCCTGGAATACGAATCCGGTTACGCGCTGGGACCGATGGTCGGCGTAAGCGACATCGAGGCGGCAACCTACGCCAATTACGTCTGCAACGAGCAAGGCATGGATCCTATTTCCTTCGGCGCGACCTTATCTGCGGCCATGGAACTGTTCGAGACAGGGGCGATCACGGAAAAGGAGACCGGCGGCATAAAACTTAACTTCGGATCGGCCGAGGCACTTGTCAAAATGGTCGATCTGACCGGTCGCGCTGAAGGCTTCGGTGAAGAGTTGGGCCTGGGCTCGGTGCGCCTGTGCGCAAAATACGGCCATCCGGAATTTGCCATGGCAGTCAAAGGCCAGGAAATTCCCGGTTACGACGGTCGCGCCATGCAGGGTATGGGACTGGCCTACGCAACGTCCAACAGGGGCGCTTGCCATCTCAGGGCCAGCCCTTATGGCGATGACTTCGAGCATGTTCGCACCGAAGGCAAGGCCAGGATTGTCATCGATACACAAGATGAGACCGGAGCCCCCGATTCTGCCGGAATTTGCCAATTCCCGGATTACAGCCTCGAAGAAATATCGGCCCTGTTATCGGCTGCCTGTGAAGGTGATTGGTCGGTGGAAAACTTAAGAGTGGTCGGCGAGAGAATCTGGAACCTGGAACGTCAGTTCAATCTTGCCGCCGGATTAACCGCCGCCGACGACACCCTGCCAGAACGGATGCTTAAAGAGCCGGCACCAAGCGGCGCGGGCAAAGGCCGGGTCTGCGAATTGGATAAAATGCTGCCCGAATATTACGCCCTTCGCGGCTGGGATGAGAAAGGTCAGCCGACAGCCGATACTCTGAACCGGCTTGCTCTCGAGTAATATGAAAATCCACCTCAATTTTGTTGCCCTGGAGGTCAAGCACCTTCCGGCTGAAGGCAAGGACGAGTTGGAAATCAAGGACGGTAGCAGTCTTATGGAAGCACTCGACGCTCTGGCCTTGGGGGATGACGTATCCTACCTGACACTGGTCAACGACCTTTCTGTGCCAATATCGATGCGCGGCCAAACCGTGCTCGCCGATGGTGATACCCTGACGTTGTTTTCCCCGATCAAGGGCGGTTAGCGCGTGCGTTCGCACGGAGAAGGCGAGGCCAGTGCGCTAACGGGCATCTTGCTCATTGTGCTGTCCATGTCGATTGTCCCGATGATGGACGGTTTGGCCAAGCTGTTAAGTGCCCGTTACCCGATCCTGGAAATTGTCTGGGCACGTTATTTCTTCCATCTGCTTTACCTGCTTCCCATCGTCCTTGTGCGTTATGGGCCCAAGGCTCTGTTGCCCCGTCACCCGTCCTTGCAGATCGTTCGCGGTGGTTTGCTTTTGGCCTCGACAATTTTGTTTTTCGCCGCCATTGCCCAAATGCCCATTGCCGATGCCCTGGCGTTGGTCTTCATATCGCCATTGATCGTTACCGCCTTATCGCCTGTTTTACTCGGTGAAAAAGTGGGGCCGCGTCGTTGGGGGGCTGTGGTAGTTGGTTTTCTTGGTGCCTTAATCATCATCCGGCCAGGTTTTGTGAGCATCGACACAGGGGCATTGCTGGCCCTTGGGGCAGGGGTGATCTATGCCTTTTACGTGATTGCCACCCGCAAGCTTTCAGGGACCGCGCCGCCGCTTGTCACCCTGACCTACACGGCGCTACTTGGGGCCATCGTCATGAGCGTTGCCGTACCGTTTCAGTGGATTACGCCAAATCCCTTCGACTTGTTGCTGATGGCGGCAATGGGGGGATGCGCCGCGGTCGGCCATTTCCTGCTGATCAAAGCCTTCGAGCATGCTCCGGCGTCGGTTCTGGCACCCTTTGGCTATTCCGAAATTATCATGGCAACGGTCATCGGTTATTTCATCTTTGCCGATTTCCCCGATACCTGGACCTGGTCCGGTATCGCCGTCATTATCAGTAGCGGCGTTTATGTTTCTGTACGCGAGCGTAGTTTGAGCAAGCCCACTGTCACGGTTTTGGCCCAGGGACCGTTTCCTGAAATATCCGACGAAAATGTCCCCGACCATGTTGATCGCTGACCTGGCCGCCTTCGGGGCGGCTATGACGTGGTCGTTCGGAACCCTGATCGCCGTCGGCCCGGCCCGGCAGTTGGGGGCCTTCGCCTTCAGCCGTGTCAGGATGACCGTTGTCTTTTTTATGCTGAGCCTCGTCGCCGCCACTTACGGCGGCTGGCAGACGATCAATCCGGACGACCTACCACTGCTCGCCCTATCGGGCTTTATCGGTATTTTTATTGGCGATACCGCCTTGTTTTCAGGTCTCTCTCGTTTGGGTCCAAGGCGCAACTCCATTCTGTTCGCCACCAATGCCCCGTTTGCCGCCGTTCTGGGTTACTTTTTTCTCGGCGAAATCCTGCAAATGAACGCGATCATCGGCTGTACTCTGGTGATGGCTGGTATCGTCCTGTCGATTATCTTTGGCAAGCGCCGCGCTCAGATTCATCAGTGGGAGGACGTCCACGGTTCCCTGATTATCGGCGTCGGCATGGGACTGTTGGCCGGTTTGTGCCAGGCCGTCGGTGCGATCATGGCCAAGCCCGCCCTGGAAGCAGGGGCGGACCCGATAGCTGTTTCGGCCATTCGGGTCGGTGCCGGGGCATTTTGCCTACTCGTGACCCTGCTCGCGCCGGGTAAAAAGTTGAGAGCCAAAACAAAAATAACCTTAAGGCTGTTCGCGCGCACAGCCTTAAGTGGCTTAGTCGGTATGGGCATAGGCATGAGCCTGCTGCTGTTTGCCCTGGCCCGTGAAAGTACCGGCATTGTCATGACATTATCGTCGATGATGCCGGTTCTGATGTTGCCGATCCTTTGGTATATGACCCGGGAAAGACCGGCATTGGGTGCCGCCATTGGTGCGGTTCTGTCGGTTATAGGTACCGGACTGATCTTCCTGACATAACGAAAAGTCGGAAAGTAGGGAACAACGCGCCCTGGTCCACTGCAGAGGGAACTCATTCGAACAACCCAATGCCCGCTTGTCAGTTAACCTTAAATAAGGAATGCTCCTTAATAATAAATATTCAAGCCAATAAAAAGGAATGTGTCATGTCCGATAAAGACGATTACAAAGACTTGTTGAGGCAAAAACACTTCCTTGGTGAGGTCGAACAGGCCATTCGATTCGCCAACACCGAACTGATCCATAAACAGATACCGATCCTCAGCAAGGATACAATTCTCGCCTTCGCCGTACAGGTTGGTAAACTACGCGCCAATTATCTGGAAGCCGCCTTCAAGGTCGGGCTCAATGAAACCCCCGAGGTGCCGACGGACGCCATCATCGACGATATTAAAAGGAAGCGGGAATTGTTTGAAGAGGCGCGCCTCGCCTTCGATGCCTTGCGCGATGCGATCGAGAAGGGCTACGTCGATATCAAGATTCTGGATTAATCGCGTCCTCGACACTGTCTTTGATTTCGAAAACCGTTTCCAGCCGAGCCAGCTTGAAGACCCGCATCACCGATGGATTTACTGCGGCTATGGTATACGCCTTGCCCTTCTTGCGGGCGTCCTGAAACGCCTCAAGCAGGCTGGCGATACCCGAACTGTCGATCACATGAACATCCGACAAGTCGACAATAATCGAACGGCCTTTGGGCGCGTTATCCATCAATATGGTTCTGACTTCCCCGGAAAACTCTAAATCAATATCACCGCTAAAGGAGATAATGACACAGTCCTTTTCAGTCCATACCTCATGCTTCATCTTGTCACCTTGCCCACAAAACCGGAGAAACGATACGCTATCGAAATCGACAACTACAATGGCAGTCGCCCTTAATCAACCAATGTCCGTCCGGCGTCGGTTAATTTGCAAACCAGCCAGTCGGGCTTCAATGGATTGGCGAACCAGGGTTCGGCCCAACCGCGTTCTATACAGCTTTTTACGGTTCGCTCACTGACTTTGCGGCCCTTGTCATCGAACAGTGGTAATTTTCCTGCCGGTTGATCGCAACCGCGACGAAGCCAGAGCAATTGCTGCGCCGTCGCTTTGGTGTCTGGTTGTTTAGGCTTTTTAGACATTTTTGCCCCCTGCTGATCGCCAGGATTCATGCTACGGCACTTTTACTGGATCAATCAAGCTGAGGCGTTTTAACAGTTGCTACCGCCTGGGCGGCAATACCTTCTTTGCGACCGGTAAAACCAAGTTGCTCCGTCGTTGTCGCTTTGACTGAAACGCGTTGTTGTTGAATTTTCAAGGTAGCCGCCACGGCTGCCCGCATGGCTTGCCGATGCGGGCCGATCTTCGGCTCCTCGCAAATAATGGTGATATCGACATTGACGATTTCACCGCCGCGTTGCCTGACCAGGTCACGCGCCTTGGCCAAAAACTGATCAGAAGACGCGTCCTTCCACTGCGCGATGCCCGGCGGGAAATGGCTGCCGATATCTTCTTCGCCGATAGCCCCAAGCAGCGCGTCGGTCAGGGCGTGCAGGGCGACATCGGCGTCGGAATGACCGTCAAGGGCGAAAGGATGCTGGACCTTGACCCCGCACAAGGTCACTTGATCGCCCTGACAGAACCGGTGGACATCGAAGCCCATGCCGGTTCGATGTTCCCAGTTGCCAAGACTGCGCTCGGCCATTTTCAAATCTTCCATGGTTGTTATTTTTTCATTTTCAGTACCGCCGAGAACCAGTTCGACAGCCAAACCGGCATTTTCTGCAACCGCAGCATCATCGGTCAGTTGCCCACCCGGGGAGGATTGATGCGCCGCAAGAATATCCAAAAAATGAAAACCTTGCGGCGTCTGCGCACGCCAAAGCCCGGTTCTGTCGACGCCGGTTTTGATAAATCCATCGGCACTGCTTTTTAAGGTGTCGTGAACGGGCAGGGCGGCGATGGCACCTTTGGTGTGACTTAGAGCCGCGATCACCCGATCGATGATGGTGTTCGATACAAAAGGCCTGGCGGCGTCGTGGATGAGAACCAGGTCAGGGCCATGCCCGACCAAACTTTCCAAACCCAGACGCACAGACTGCTGACGGGTCGCGCCGCCCGACACTGGCTCAAGTAAATTCGCGATAGTCCCGCCAGTTACGGCGGCGTCATACAAATCCCTGTCGTCCGGGTGGATAACGGCCCGCACCGACGTGACCTGTGGATGATTGGCGAAGGCGGCAAGCGTCCGGCGGATAAGCGGAAAACCGCCTAGCGGAGCATATTGTTTGGGCAGGTCGCCGCCGAAACGCTGGCCCCGACCGGCCGCTACGATAAGGGCGATGCAACCACTCATATCAATCCCGCAATAAATAGCATAAAATTTCTGTCCAAAGGGGTCACCGAAGTGCTCTAATTTGCACACGCGTTTCGATATTATAAAGGTAAATTTCCAACCATGATGGAAGAATTTCTGTTTAGCCTGTCCGCCTTAGCCGCCTTGTTGCCTTCGGCCTTTGTCGCCCTGAGACGACGCGATACGGGACGCGGAGAAGAGGGCAGGGACGGCACGTTCTGGATGACCCTGGCCGTCGCCGTCGCCGGCCCCCTTGTTTGGGTCATCGTCAAAATGTCCGGCACCTGGCAAACCGGGTTATCGACCACATTATGGGTGACGGTCGCCGCCTCAATGATCATATTTGCCGTCCTCACGGTGCTTAACGATAAGGCCTGGCGTCTCACGCCGTTGCTTATTCCCTATATGGCAATCCTGGCGGGGTTCGCCATCCTTGGGCAATATGTCCCGGTAGCCCATCCCTTGCCGGTAAACCCCGGTGGCTGGATTGAGGCCCATATTCTGATATCAGTCGCCACTTATGCTCTTGTCACCATTTCTGCGGTCGCCGCGTTGGCAGCCTTTCTGCAGGAACGCGCACTCAAAACAAAACGTCCAACAACATTATCGCGCCTGCTGCCATCGGTCGCCGAAAGCGAGAGTCTTCTGGTGCGCTTGCTGATTATCGGCGAAGTCGTGCTGGGCTTGGGCATGGCGACCGGAATGGCAACGCAATACCAGGAAACAGGCACCTTTATTCACTGGGACCACAAGGCGATCCTATCGTTGACAACGTTCGCCGTTATCGGCGTTTTGCTCAGCGCCCACTTCATCAGCGGTGTCAGGGGACGCCGGGTAACCCGCATTGTCCTGCTGGCTTACCTGCTGCTGACATTGGGCTATCCGGGTGTTAAATTTGTCACCGACGTATTAATCGGCTGACTCAGTCCTATTTTCGTTGCTTTTTTGCCACAATTGCACAATAAACAGGCATCTTTTTCAAGCATCAGACATTCGGGCCACTTTCAGAGTTTAAAGACCATAAAATGAGCATCTCTATCGGTAACGTCATAATCGACGACCCTGTTATTTTGGCCCCCATGTCTGGGGTCAGTGATATGCCGTTTCGCCGCCTGGTCAAACAGTGCGGTGCCGGTTTGGTGGTCTCCGAGATGATCGCCAGCAAGGCGATGGTGCGGGCGGCCAGAAAAACCCTGAAAATGTCGAGCGGATGCGCCGAAGAATTTCCAATGTCCGTTCAATTGGCCGGTTGCGAGCCTGATGTCATCGCCGAGGCGGCGAAACTGAACGAGGACCGGGGGGCCGCGATTATCGACATCAACATGGGCTGTCCGGTGAAAAAGGTCGTCAAGGGCGATGCCGGTTCGGCGCTGATGCGTGATGAAGTCCTGGCCGGGAAAATTCTCGAGGCCGTCGTCAAAGCCGTCGAAATTCCGGTAACCCTGAAAATGCGTACCGGTTGGGACATGGATAATCGCAACGCACCGAAGCTTGCCAAAATAGCCGAGGACTGCGGCATCAAGGCGATCACCGTGCACGGCCGCACCCGCAACCAGTTCTACAAGGGCAAGGCCGATTGGCCCTTCATTGCCCAGGTCAAACAGGCAGTCTCTATCCCCGTTATCGGCAATGGCGACGTCACCACCTTAAGCGACGCCAAGACCCTGCTTGAACAATCGGGTGCCGACGGCGTGATGATCGGTCGTGGCAGTTATGGCAGGCCCTGGTTCCTGGGCCAGGTCATTCATTATCTTAAAACCGGCGAGGAACTTCCCGATCCAGCCTTGAGTGAGCAGCTTTCAATCCTGCTTGAGCATTACACGGGCATCCTCTCCCATTATGGCGTCTATGCCGGCATTCGCATCGCTCGCAAGCATATCGGCTGGTATTCCAAGGGCTTACCGGGGGCGGCGGAGTTCCGCGCCAAAGTCATGATAGGAACCGAGGAAAACCAGGTGATCGACATGATCAAGCAGTTTTATCTGCCGCTGATTGAATTGAAGGCGGCATAAGATGGCGGAGCCGGCCACTTTGTTGACGGCCACGGGCGCGGCAAATGAACCCGGCTTCGAGACCATCCTTAACGCCCTGGCATCATGCGTTACGCTCATCGATGCCGACGACTGCATCGCTTACGTCAACAATGCCGGCGAGCAGTTTTTTCAAGGCAGCGCCTCGCATTTGACAGGCCTTCGGATCAACTCCCTGATCCCAGCCGACAGTCCGATTATCGCCCTGTTGCATCAGGTCAGAGCCAATGGCACCGCCGTATCCGAGTACGGGCTACCCCTTGAAACCCCACGTATTGGCAAGCGCCTGGTCAATATCCACGCCAGCCCGATGCCGGAAAATTCTGCGTCCGTTGTCCTGGCCATTCAGGAGCGCTCCATAGCCGACACAATTGACCGCCACCTCACCCACCGAGGCGCGGCGCGTTCGGTCTCGGCAATGGCGGCAATGCTTGCCCACGAAGTTAAAAACCCGCTATCGGGCATCCGGGGGGCGGCGCAATTGCTGGAAGCCAACGCCACGCCCGAAGATAAGGAACTGGCTCGCCTGATTCGCGACGAGGCGGACCGTATTGTCGCCCTGGTCGACCGTATGGACATCTTTAACGAGGGTGCCCCCCTTGATCATCAGGCGGTCAATATTCACCAAGTTCTCGACAGAGTCCGAAAACTGGCTGAAAGCGGCTTCGCCAAGCATGTCCGTTTTGTCGAAAACTACGACCCCTCACTGCCGGCGGTACTGGGAAACCGTGACCAATTGGTCCAGGTCTTCCTTAATTTGGTCAAAAATGCCGCCGAAGCGACAAGCCCTGTCGGTGGCGAGATCGTCCTGACAACAGCCTACCAGCATGGTTTTCGCTTTGCCGTACCGGGAAGCAATTCCAAGGTTCATTTGCCGCTGATGGTCAGTGTTCAGGATAATGGCGAGGGCATCCCGGAAGAAAACCGCAGATATTTGTTCGATCCCTTCGTCACCACAAAACCCAAGGGGTCCGGGCTTGGCCTGGCCTTGGTCGCCAAAATTATCGACGATCACGGCGGCATTGTCGAACTCGATAGCCACCCCTCACGAACAGTCTTCCGGGTCATGCTGCCGACCGACACCTCAAGTTCAAGGCAAGGGTAATAATGACTGATCAAACAATTCTTATCGCTGACGACGACGCGGCAATTCGGACCGTCCTGATCCAGGCCCTGGGGCGGGCCGGATACGAAGTTCGCGCCGCCAGCAATGCGGCGACCCTGTGGCGTTGGGTCAGTGACGGCGACGGCGACCTTGTCATCACCGATGTCGTCATGCCCGATGAAAACGGCCTCGATCTTATTCCCCGTATCCGCAAAATCCGACCGGACCTGAAAATCATCGTTATGAGCGCCCAAAACACCCTGCTGACAGCCCTTAAGGCGACCGAGCGCGGGGCCTTTGAATACTTACCAAAACCGTTTGATCTCAACGTCCTAATATCCGTTGTTAAACAGGCACTTGAAGCATCAAAACGCCAATCCGATCGATCATCTGGGCCGCCGGGCAGTGACGATCAAGGTGTCCAAGATGACGAAAAAATGCCGCTGATTGGCCGCTCGCCCGCCATGCAGGATATCTACCGAACAATGGCCCGGCTCATGGGCACCGACTTGTCGGTGATGATCAACGGTGAATCAGGAACCGGCAAGGAACTGGTCGCCCGCGCCCTGCATGACTATGGCAAAAGGCGGCTCAGCCCGTTTGTCGCCATCAACATGGCGGCGATCCCGCGTGAGCTTATCGAAAGCGAGCTTTTCGGCCATGAAAAAGGCGCTTTTACAGGTGCCGTCGGGCGCGGAAGTGGACGTTTCGAACAGGCCGAGGGGGGCACGCTGTTCCTCGATGAAATCGGCGATATGCCGCCCGAAGCACAGACCAGATTGCTGCGCGTCTTGCAGGAAGGCGAATACACCACCGTTGGCGGGCGAACACCAATTCGAACCAACGTGCGCATTATTGCCGCCACCCATCATGACCTTAAGGCATTGATAAGGCAGGGGCTATTTCGCGAAGATTTGTATTTCCGCCTTAACGTCGTTCCGATCAGACTGCCGGCGCTGCGCGCCCGTACCGAAGATATAGCCGAACTGGTCCAGCATTTTCTGGGCCAGAACACGGACGAAGGATTGCCCCGAAAAATCATCGATCCGCAAGCCATGGAACGCCTGAAAACCTACCGCTGGCCGGGCAATGTCCGGGAGCTTGAAAATATGGTTCAGCGCCTTGCCGCCCTTTATTCACAGGAGGTCATCGGCATTGACGTCATCGAGGCTGAACTCGCCGACACCTCAGAAATGACGACTGATTATGGCAACAACGGCGACGGCCTTGCCGGTTCTGTCGAGCAGCAATTAAACACGTATTTTTCCGCCCACGATGGCGGCCTGCCCGCCGCCGGCCTTTACGATCGGGTGCTCAGGGAAATCGAACGCCCGTTGATTACACTGACCCTGCAGGCGACACGCGGCAACCAGGTTAAGGCCGCTGACGTGCTTGGCCTTAACCGCAATACCTTGCGAAAGAAAATTCGCGACCTCGATATTGCCGTCGTAAGAGGGGCTAAATGACCACGACGTCAGCCCCCACGGACAGTCTGTTCAGCAAAGCCAGCACACTGTGGCGACGCTTGGGAATGAGCAGGAAGCTGGCCTTTGCCCTGGCTGCAATGGCCGTCGCTTCCGGCCTGGCGACGGTCGCGACGATGACCGGTTGGCAGGATACTCCCGATCCCGATCCGCAAATTGTTCTGGCACTTCTATATACGGATGCGGCCTTACTGCTGCTGCTCGGCCTTGTCGTCGCCCGCCGACTGGTCGCTATTTGGGCGGAGCGGCGACGCGGGCAGGCGGGATCTGGGTTGCATACCCGTTTGGTGTTGATGTTCGGCATTGTTGCTACAGCACCGGCCATCCTTGTCGCCGTCTTTTCAGTGGTGTTTCTGAACTTCGGCATCCAGACATGGTTCAGCGACAAGATTAAAACGGCGCTGGAGGCATCCCATGCGGTCGGCATATCTTACCTGCACGAGCACCAACAAAACATTCGTGCTGACGTTCTGGCGACGGCCAGTGACTTGAATAACGAAGCGGCGGCGCTGATGCGCAACCCACGCCAGTTCAACGCTTATCTATCACGACAGGCCGATATTCGCGGCTTCCAGGAAGCCCTGGTCATTGACGGCAACGGTAAAATCCTCGCCCGCTCCATTTTCAGTCAATCCCTGGAGTTCGACCTGATGCCTCAAAAGGCTATGAACGAAGCCGCCAAGGGGAGCATCGTCGTGCTCAGCATTGAACAGGACAGAGTGCGCGCCATCGTCAAACTGGACCGTTTCGTCGATGCTTATTTTATGGCCGGACGGTTTGTCGATCCGCAAGTTCTCGATTACATCGAGAAGACCTCCGGGGCCGTTGAAAAATATAAAAGCCTCGAGAAAAACCAGGAAGGCATACAAATTACCTTCGTGATGATTTTTGGCGTCGTCGCCCTGTTGTTGCTGATGGTCGCCGTGTGGGTTGGATTGACTCTGGCTGGACAGTTATCGCGGCCTATTTCAGGCTTGATTTCAGCTTCCGAACGGGTCTCCAGTGGCCAATTGGGGGCCCGTGTCGAGGAAACCACCGGCACCGATGAAATCAGTGCACTGGGACGGGCCTTCAACAAAATGACATCCCAATTGCAGACACAACAACAAGGCCTGATAGAGGCCAACCGGCAACTGGACGAGCGCATGCGTTTTACCGAAACGGTTCTGAGCGGTGTTTCTGCAGGGGTCATCGGCCTGGATAAGGCAGGCCGCATCCACCTTCCCAACAGGTCCGCTTCGGAACTGCTCGGTTACAATCTTGAAAACGTTATTGGAGAACCACTGGAAACTGTCGTTCCGGAATTTTTCGGGCTTTTGAAAAAAAGTAAAAAACGCCCGGACAAGCTTTTCTCCGATGAGATTGTTATTGAAAGGGCGGGACACGCCGTCATTCTTCTGGTTAATGTGGCGGGCGAGAAACTGGGGACGGAAAACCTTGGTTACGTCGTTACCTTTGATGATGTGACGGAGCTTTTATCGGCCCAACGCAAGGCTGCCTGGGCCGATGTCGCGCGACGAATCGCCCACGAAATAAAAAATCCGTTAACGCCCATCCAATTGTCTGCCGAACGCTTGCAGCGCAAGTACTTAAAGCAAATCAAGATCGATCCTGAGACCTTTTCCTCTTGTACCGAAACGATCGTCCGCCAGGTTGAAGAAATCGGCCGTATGGTCGATGAGTTTTCCGCTTTCGCCCGGATGCCGCAGGCAACGCTCAAAGAAGAAAATTTGTCGGAAATTTGTCGCCAGAGCTTATCCCTGGAACGTCATCGCCACCCGGAAATAGACTACCAACTGGAGACTCCGGAAAGCCCAGCCCACTTACGCTGTGACAGTCGTCAAATCGGCCAGGCCCTGACCAATCTTCTGAAAAATGCCGCCGAATCCGTTTCCGCCAGCATCAAGGCCCAGGAAGGTGCCCCGAAAAAGGGGAAAATACGCTGCCGCGTTATCGATGACAGTGTTAAAAGTGAACAAGGGAGTCTCGCCATCATCATTGACGACAATGGATTGGGGTTACCCGACAGTGATCGCGAAAGACTGACAGAACCCTACGTCACCAGTCGTGACGGCGGGACAGGTCTTGGCCTGGCCATTGTTAAAAAAATTATGGAAGACCACGGTGGTGAAATTCTTCTGGCTGATAATGACGGTGGCGGTGCCATGATTACCTTGTTATTCCACCCATCGGAAGAAAACGATGATGAAAATGGCGCTGATCCTTTGAAGGTAGCAACCGGAATTCTTAATCATGTCTCTTGAAATAATGATCGTTGATGACGAGGAGGACATCCGGGAACTGACCGCCGGTATCCTGGAAGACGAGGGCTATCAGACCCGCAAGGCCGCCAGCAGTGATGAAGTTTTAAACGCCATAGCCAGCCGCAGGCCAAATCTGGTGCTTCTCGATATCTGGCTACAAGGAAGCGCCCTTGATGGCATCGAAATTCTGACCCACATCCAGGCGGAATACCCAGGCCTTCCGGTGGTCATGATGAGTGGTCATGGCAATATTGAAACGGCTGTCACCGCGATCAATCTCGGGGCCTATGACTTTATCGAAAAACCGTTTAATTCGGATCGCCTTCTGCTGATCACCGCCCGCGCCCTTGAGGCCTCGCGCCTGCGCCGCGAAAATGATGAATTACGGCTAAGGGCGGGCACGGAAAACCAACTAATCGGAAAATCCGCCGCTATAAATCAAGTCAGGCAAGCCCTGGACAGAGTCGCCCCTGCCAATTCAAGGGTCCTGATATCGGGACCCGCCGGTTCCGGTAAAGAAGTTGCCGCCAGGTTGTTGCACAAAATGTCCGGGCGTGCTGGCGGCCCGTTTGTCGTTCTCAATTGCGCCTCCATGGCTCCGGAAAAGATGGAGATGGAATTGTTCGGCCTTGAAGCGCCGGAAGATCATTCCGTGCCACGCAAGGTCGGCACCTTCGAAACCGCCCATAACGGCACTTTGTTGCTCGATGAAGTCGGCGATATGCCGCTTGAAACGCAAGGAAAGATTGTTCGCGTCCTGCAGGAGCAAATTTTCGAGAGAATAGGCGGGACCACTAAAGTTGAAGTCGATGTCCGTGTCGTTGCCTCGACAAGCCGGGACCTGAGCGACGAAATGGCGAGCGGTAACTTCCGCGAAGATCTGTTTTATCGTTTGAGCGTCGTTCCAATTGTTTTGCCGCCCTTGACCGCTCGGATTGAAGATATTGCCCTATTAGCCGAGCACTTTATCGCCAGCACCGCCGGAAGCAGCGGAAGGGTGCCAAGAACGCTCGCCCTGGACGCCATCGCCGCCTTGCAATCTTATTCATGGCCCGGCAATGTCAGGGAGCTTAAAAATATCATCGAGAGATTATTAATCATGGCCCCCGACAATGATGGAGAACCCATGGGAATGGACATCCTTCCCGCAGAAATCAGTGGCAGAAACTCAGATATAACGAGTACAATGGTGGAAAATATCCATGGCATCATGGGCTTGCCTCTACGAAAAGCCCGCGAGGCATTTGAACGGGAATACCTTCATTCACAAGTTAACCGGTTTAGTGGCAATATTTCACGGACCGCGAGCTTTGTCGGCATGGAACGTTCGGCCTTGCACCGTAAATTAAAATCACTAGGTATTGATACCGCTGGCAGGGCCGGTCAGGCTACGGGCGAATAGCCGAAAAGGGGATTCTTCTGACATGAAAATAATCGTCTGCGGCGCCGGACAAGTGGGCTCCAGTATCGCCCGCCAACTGTCCATGGAAAATAACGACGTCACCATCGTTGATCAGTCCGCCAAACTGGTTTCTCGGATAACCGATACCCTTGATGTGCAAGGTACCGTCGGCCATGCCTCGCGCCCCGATGTTCTTGAAAGAGCCGGTGCCGAAGACGCCGACATGATCATCGCGGTTACCTATGCCGATGAAGTCAATATGGTTGCCTGTCAGGTTGCCCACTCCTTATTCGGGGTGCCGACCAAAATCGCCCGGGTCCGCCATCAAAGTTACTTAAAACCCATGTGGTCCAACCTGTTCTCGCGCGATCACATGCCCATCGATGTCATCATATCCCCGGAAATCGAAGTTGCCCACGCAGTTACCCGCCGGTTGCAGGTTCCCGGAGCCTTCGAAATGATACCAATGGCCGATGACAAGGTCCGCTTGCTTGGCGTGCGCTGCGGCGATGACTGCCCGCTCGTCCATACGCCGCTACGCCAACTGACCCAGCTATTCCCGGATTTAAACATCGTTATCGTCGGCCTGATGCGTGAAAACGTACCCATCGTGCCAACCGGCGACGACCATATGCTACCCGGCGACGAGGTATATTTTGTCGTCGATACGCAACATTTGCCGCGCGCCATGGCCGCCTTCGGTCATGAAGAAACAGAAGCCCGCCGGTTACTTATTTTCGGAGCCGGAAACATTGGCCTGTTCCTGGCCCAGCAATTGGAAAAAGAATTCCCCTGGGTACGGGCAAAATTGATTGAAAGCGACTTGAAGCGCGCCGAATTGGTTGCCGGATTGCTGGAAAAAACAGTCGTTCTGCACGGCGATGTGCTGGACCCGGAAATCCTCGAAGAAGCCAACGCCGGAGCTGCCGAAACCGTGGTTGCGGTAACCAATGACGATGAAACCAATATCCTGGCTTCGTTGCTGGCCAAACGGCATGGTTCCAAGCGCGCCATCACCCTGATCAACAAAAGCTCTTACGAACCGCTGGTCGCACCACTGGGTATCGATGTTGTCGTCAGCCCGCGCAACATTACGGTCTCGACGATCCTGCAACACGTCAGGCGCGGGCGCATCCATTCAGTTCACACCTTGCGCGAAGGCTTTGGTGAATTGATCGAGGCCGAGGCGCTGGAAACCTCACCCCTGGTCAATATCCCCTTGAAGGAAGTCAATCTGCCGGCCGGTGTTCTGCTTGGTGCCATCGTTCGCGGCAATGAGATCATCACACCACGCGGTAATACGGTGGTTCAAGTCGGCGACCGCATCGTCTTGTTCGCCGCGTCCGATCAGGTGCGCAATGTTGAGAAAATGTTCTCCGTCCAACTTGAATTTTTTTAGGATATCGCCCCATGTCACGCATCGCTTACGTTAACGGACTGTATGTCCCGCACCTTGCCGCCGCTGTCCATATTGAAGACAGGGGCTATCAGTTTTCCGATGGCGTTTACGAAGTCATCGCCGTTCACAAGGGCAAACTGATCGACATGGATGGTCATATGGTGCGCCTGACCCGGTCTTTGAGCGAGCTGGAAATGGCCTGGCCGGTTGGCCCCAAGGCACTTGATATCATTATCCGCCAGGTCATCGCGCGCAACCGCATCAGAGACGGCATTGTCTATATGCAGATAACCCGCGGCGTCGCCCCGCGCAATCACGCCTTCCCCGATCATCACAACAGTGCATTGGTGATTACGGCAAAGCGTTTTCCAACCTTCAATTTCGACGCCGCCAATAAAGGCGTCGATGTTATCTCGACACCCGAAATTCGCTGGCAGCGCCGCGATATCAAGACGGTGTCACTGCTCGGCAATTGCCTGGCCAAGGAAAAAGCGGCCCGTGCCGGTGCCTATGAGGCCTGGTTCGTTGAGGCTGACGGCATGGTTACCGAAGGCACATCATCGAACGCCTGGATCGTCACGGCCGATGGCAAGCTGGTGACCCGGGATACCAGCAATTCCATTCTTAATGGCATAACCCGGCTGTCGATTCTGAAATTGGCGAAACAGCAGGGGGTTGAGTTTGTCGAACGCGCATTTTCTCTCGAAGAAGCCAAAGCGGCAAAAGAAGCTTTCGTCAGTTCGACCACATCGTTCGTCAAGCCGGTCCTTCATATCGATGGCGACCCTGTCGGTGACGGCAAGGTCGGGGCGCTTACCACCAAATTGCTCGCCTATTACGGCGACTACTTGAAGGCCCAAGCAGCGTAATGCCACCGCCGATACGAATTTTAGAAAAACCCGAGGCGATCCTCTTTGACTGGGACAACACCCTGGTCGATAGCTGGGCGGTGATTTTCGACGCCCTTAATTTTACCTTGAAGACCTTCGACAAAGAGCCCTGGACCATGGAACAGACCAGAGAGCGGGTGCGTAAGTCCCTGCGTGACAGTTTCCCGGTCCTGTTCGGCGATGACTGGACCCAAGCGGCGGAAGTCTTTTACGGACGCTTTGACGATATCCATATCGCGATGCTAAGCCCGTTCGAAGGGGCCGCCGACATGTTGGCGGACTTGTCGGCACGCGGAATTTTCCTGGCCGTTGTCAGCAACAAACGCGGGCAATACTTGCGCAAGGAAGTCGCCCATCTTGGCTGGGATAAACATTTCTCGAAGCTGGTCGGGGCCCTGGACGCAAGCAACGACAAGCCGTCCATAGAGCCTGTTGAAATGGCTTTATCAAGCTGCGCCCACAAGCGTGGCGGGCAAGTGTGGTTTGTCGGCGACGCAGATATTGACATGGAATGCGCCATAAATGCCGAACTGGCCCCCGTTCTAATGCGTCCAGAACCTCCAAAACATGAGGAATTCCATGAGTTTCAGCCGCTTTGTTATATCGAGAACTGTCAGGCACTTTCCAAATTGGTCGAGAAAATGTAATATGAACAGGTGTCCGGTGATGGGAAGTACTGGACGCACCGATAAACAGGGGATACAAAACGGTCCGCCATATTGAGGCGGTTAAAAAAAAACAAAAAGGGGTTACCATCATGGCACCCGAAAAAACGCAAAACGTTCAAGATGTTTTTCTGAATCACATCAGAAAAAATAAAACGTCAGTTACCGTCTTTCTCGTCAACGGAGTGAAGCTGCAAGGTATTGTCACATGGTTCGACAATTTCTCGGTTCTTTTGCGCCGCGACGGGCATACCCAACTTGTCTACAAGCATGCCATTTCAACGGTCATGCCCGCCGAGCCCGTACAGTTGTTCGAGCCGGAAAAAGACGAAGATTGAGAATTTGAGAAAACGACGCACGTGATCAGGATATTTTGGCCTTGAGGGGGAGCGAGCGGGGCGAGGCAGAACGTTGCCTTGTTATCCATCCCCATATTAAAACTCCTGGCACGCGAGAGCGTGACCCTTCTGCACGGCTGGAAGAAATTATCGGCCTGGCGCTGGCCATAGGGGTCAAGGTCGCCCACGCCGATATTCTCACACTAAGCCGCATCAAACCATCGACCCTGTTTGGTAAAGGCTCTCTGGAAAGTATCGCTGCGGTCATATCGGGCGATGTCCCCGGCAACCGCGAACTGGGCGGGGAAGGGGAAAACGCCGGTATCGATATTGCCGTTATCGACGCATCACTGACGCCGATCCAGCAACGCAACCTTGAACGGGAGCTCGATTGCAAGATCATCGACCGCACAGGGCTTATTCTGGAAATTTTCGGCGACAGGGCGCGGACCCGTGAAGGCCGTTTGCAGGTTGAGCTGGCAGCCCTGACCTATCAACGTTCGCGCCTGGTAAGAAGCTGGACTCACCTTGAAAGGCAGCGTGGTGGTGCCGGTTTCATGGGCGGCCCTGGTGAAACCCAGATCGAAACCGATCGCCGACAGATTGACAGCCGCCTGACCCGCCTTCGCCGCGACCTTAAGGAAGTTAAACGAACCCGCGACTTGCACCGCAAAGCCCGGCGCCGGACGCCTTATCCCATTGTCGCCCTGGTCGGCTACACCAACGCCGGGAAATCGACTTTGTTCAACCGTCTGACCAATGCCGATGTCGATGCCCAGGACATGCTGTTCGCGACCCTCGACCCGACCATGCGGGGCATTGATTTGAGTTCCGGTCGGTCGCTGATTTTATCCGATACAGTCGGCTTCATTTCCGATCTGCCGCACGAACTGGTTACCGCCTTCCACGCGACGCTGGAAGAAGTGACGGAGGCCGATATTGTCATTCATGTCCGCGACGCCGCCCATCCCGATACCCGGGCGCAAAAAAACGATGTCCTGAAAGTTCTGGCGAGCCTGGGCTTAAGCGACAACGGCGATTTCAAGGGTAAGAAATTTATCGAAGTCCTCAACAAAATTGACGCCATCGACCCGGAAGACCTGGAAGTTCTGAAAAACAAGGCGGAGCACGCGGGTGCGCAGGTGGTTTGCGTCTCGGCATTGACCGGCGAGGGCTGCCCGATGCTGCTCGACACCATCGATGCCTTACTGGCGCAATCGACATCGACCCATGCCATCGACGTCGACTCGCGCGATGGTGCGACGCTTTCCTGGCTTTACGATCACGGCGAGGTCATCGAGCGCCTGGATGACGATCAGGTCATCCATGTGAAAGTCAGGCTCGATGAAGCCAACTGGTCACGCTTTGAACAACGCTCCGCCTCGAACACCGTTAAGTAAGTCTTTCCCCACCGGCCATTCTGCACAATGATAGGGCATGCTTCCCGATAGTGAAAAAGTTACCCAGATTATCCGCGAGACGGCCGCGACGCTGATTACACCGCGCTTCCGTCAATTGAGCGAAGACGATGTGCGCGAAAAATCACCCGGCGATCTTGTCACCATCGCCGATGTCGAGGCCGAAAAACACCTTGAAGCAGAATTAACGGCATTGCTGCCGGGCTCCCTCGTCGTTGGCGAGGAAGAGGCCGAGGACTTTCCCAGCGTCCTGACCCGCATAACAGGCGACGCGCCGGTATGGGTGCTCGACCCCCTGGACGGCACCCGCAATTTTGCCCACGGGCGCGAACCTTTCGCCGTTATCGTCGCCTACTGCCAAGGCGGTGAGACCCTGATGGGCTGGATTCACGACCCCCTGACAGATGAAACGATTTGGGCGGCAAAGGGGCAGGGATGTTGGAGTGGAAACAACCGCTTAACATTGCCGACGACTCTGCCACTTGAACAAATGAAAGGCTCGCTTAGTCCCAATGTTGCAAGGCGTCTCAGGCCCGCATCCGGTGTGCCGACGCGCATTAGCCGGGTCGGCTGTGTCGGTCGCGATTATATGGACCTGGCCCTGGGGCGTTTGCACTTCGCCCGTTACGCCTTTCGCCTGAAACCCTGGGACCATGCCGCCGGGGTGTTGATCCATAACGAAGCGGGTGGGGCAAGCCGCCTTATCAAGGCGGGCCGGAATTATCACCCGGACCTGAAGCCAAGGGACGCGGAAGCCGCAAACGAAGTCCTGATATTGGCCCCTGATACGACAAGTCTTGAAAGCCTGCGGGCGATGCTGGCGGATTAGAAACGTTTCACGATACGGAAAATCAGCCCAAACCCGTTGATCGAACAAGCCGACTAGCCTAAACAGAGGCAACTGAATTTAATCGAAGGAACAAGCAAATGGCGTCGAAAAAAATAGCTTTCATCGGTCTTGGTGTCATGGGCTACCCGATGGCAGGCCACCTGGCCAAAGCCGGGCACGATGTCACCGTTTATAACCGCACCGCCGCCAAGGCTGAAACCTGGGCCAAGGAACACGGCGGTTCTTTTGCAAAAACCCCGGCCGCCGCCGCCGAGGGTTGCGATATCGTTTTCGCCTGTGTCGGCAACGATGAGGACTTGCGCAGTGTTACCTTCGGCGAGGATGGCATTATCGCCGGTATGGACGAAGGCGCAATTTTCGTCGATCACACCACCGCTTCGGCAGACGTGGCGCGGGAAATCTACGCCGCCGCCAAAGAACAGGACAAACGTTTCCTCGATGGCCCCGTATCGGGTGGCCAGGCCGGGGCCGAAAATGGTCAACTGACGATCATGCTGGGCGGTGATGAAGACGCTTTTAACGCCACCAGCGACATCATGAAAGCTTACGGTAAGGCCGTCACCCTGATGGGCGAAGCGGGGGCAGGACAATTGACCAAGATGGTCAACCAGATCTGCATCGCAGGCTTGCTGCAGGGTCTGTCCGAAGGGTTGAACTTTGCCGACAAGGCCGGACTGGATGTTAAACGCGTCGTCGATGTTATTTCCAAGGGTGCCGCCCAGTCGTGGCAGATGGAAAACCGCGCCTACACCATGGCCGATGACAAATTCGATTTCGGTTTCGCCGTCGACTGGATGCGCAAGGATCTGGGCATCTGCATGGCCGAAGCGAAAAACAACGGCTCAGCCCTGCCAGTCACCACGACCGTCGCCGGGTACTACGATAAAATCGCCGAACGCGGCGGCAACCGTTGGGACACTTCGAGCCTGATCCGCCTGCTGAAGGACTAGAGAAACCTGCTCTCTGATGCTCTGGCTCTAACGCAAGTTGAACGACAACTTGGGCGACGGGTCGAAGGGGCTGGTGATGATCCAGTAATATATCTTTTTGCGGCCTTCGCCATCTTTGACCTTGGTGGCATTGTGGGAGATAACGTTGGCGTCTGTGGTTATTTTTAGTGAGCCTTGCAGGCCCAGGCCGGAATCAACCATGCGCTGGGCATTGAGCTTCGATATGGAGGTTCCCTGAATGGACACCATGGCCTTTTTCTTGACGTAACTGATCGAGAGCAGGTTTTCATTGCGACGCAGGAAAGAGGCCATTTTGGATTTCAAAATGTCGCCCTGTTTTTCCCACAAAATCCTGAAGTGGCCTTTCTCCAGGTACTCAAATTCCTTGGTCGCGCTATCGCGCGTCAGGTCCGTTTTCAAACGCTCGACCCGTTCCTTTTCCTCTGCCGGACTGATGAAGTCCTTGACCACCTTGTTGAACAGGTTGGTTTCGGCCATATAGCCGTCGAACTTGATCTTATAAAAGCCGGTGCGACCAATTTCGATCTCGGCGTCGAAACTTGCGGGAACGTAACAGCCGCTCAACGGCACGCTCAGCAGCCCGGCCAGAAGCAAATTTTTCAATTTTTTCAACGACATAGAAGTCATCCTTCGGCCTTGGCCCGGTGCCACAGTGCTTCCAATTCCTTTAAAGACGAGGATTCCGGCGTTTTACCATCCTCGGCAAGCATGCCCTCAATCGCTTTAAAGCGACGCTCAAATTTGGCATTGCCGTGGCGCAGCGCCGTTTCCGGGTCTATGTCCAGTTTGCGGGCCAGATTGACGCAAGTAAACAACAGATCGCCCAATTCATCCTGCAAGCGCTGTTTATCCGCTCCGGCGGTCATTTCGGCGGCCATTTCCCTGGATTCTTCATCGAATTTGGCCAACACGTCGGCGGCCTGATGCCAGTCGAAACCGACGCGCGCGGCGCGTTTCTGTAGCTTCACGGCGCGGGTCAGGGCAGGCAGGCCCGCTGTCACACCATCCAAGGCACTATGAGGCACCGCATTTTCACCTTGTCCGACGTGCTTTTCCTTGCGTTCAGAGGCTTTCAGGCTTTCCCATGAACGGGTCTGCGCTTCCATGGTTTTGATATCGGCATCGCCGAAGATGTGCGGGTGACGGCGCACCAACTTATCGCAAATGGCCCGTGCGACATCGTCGAAGGTAAAAAGGGCGTCTTCTTCGGCCATGCGGGCATGAAAAACCACTTGCAACAACAAGTCGCCGAGCTCATCGACCAAGGCAGGCATATCACCAAGCTCAATGGCCTCGGCGACTTCGTAGGCTTCTTCGATGGTGTGCGGAGCAATCGTCGCGAAAGTCTGCTCGATATCCCACGGACAGCCATTATCCGGGTCGCGCAACAAGGCCATAATCTCGATCAGCCGCATGATCGGGGCTTGGTCGGTGGAATTCATTTAACGATCCTTCGCTCTCGTATTTTTTCCAGCGACAGCTTAACTGCCACCGTAAAAGACGGGAAGGGGTCATTAATTTTCTTTGCCTGAAAGAATTTATCGAGCCTCGGCGAAAGCCATCGACAGGGCACCATCATCGTCGTGTTCAATGATTTGATCCAGCAGCGGCAGGAAACCCATTTCCTCTTTCTGAATATGAAAGGTCTCACGTTCGCAAAGTTCCATGGCGAGATCATAAAATTCGGCCCAACTGTCCTGATTTAAGCCGTCTTCACGGGATTTCTTGACCGCTTCGGTGATGCGCACCGCCAGCGGTCGTATGGTGTCATGCTCGTTGCGCAAGATTGACAGGATCATGGTCTCGCCGATTTCCTCGATTAGCGGGAACAGGTGCTCTTCTTCGAAGGCGAAATGACTGGTAATCTCGCTTTGCATGACGGCGCTGACGTCTGTCAGCAAGCGCGCCAGGGCTGGGTCGTCCTGGGGTGGCGGCGTTTTACGGCCGATTTTGCTGAGTGTTGCCTCCAGGTTTTCGAGGACCTTGATCGTGGCCATGTGATCATCATGCAGGGTTCTGCAGATCGCCCGTGAATAGTCCATCAAATTTTCTCCATCAAGGTTGTTTAGCCAATTTATCTTCTGCGTAAAAGGTTATTACAAGTTTGCTGATCCCCAGGGTGAACCATAGAAAGGCGGCGGCCCCCAGGGCTCCTGTCAATCCACCGGCCAAGATCAACCCATCGACATCGCCGACGATCCCGGCCGAGACCAATAGCAACGCCGCAGCGTGGCAGGCGGCATGAAGCCTGAGGGTGATATTCTGATGGCCCATTTCCGACAGGCGCGGGGCGCGAACACCAAGGTTATGGGCGTGCATAGACGCCAAAAAAGGCAGGATTCGTTGCAGGACGCCGGTCAGAAAGGTCAGCAGCCAGCCGAAGATCAGGATGAAGACAAAAAGTACGGGAAGATTGAAGCCGTCAATGCCTGCCGCCGCCAGCCCTCCGAGAATGATCGATAGTGGTAACGCAAACCAGCTTCCGCGAACCATCACGAACGATAAACCCAGGCGCTTTTTCATGCCTTCTCGCAAGGCCTTAAGCATCAGCGAGAGGTATACAGCGACACCTGTAAGGCCGATCACAGCAGCGAGCGTCATGGTCAGTGCGTTACCCGCAAGGGCACCCAGAACGGCAACGGCCAGGGCGACCACAACAAGGCCAAAAGACAGCCTGGAAGGCCGTTCATCGGGTGCCGAAGAAAGCGCGAACATGGGCACCAGAATATAACTAAAGCCCAAAGCCAACAGGCCCATGAAGCCGTAGCCGGCAAGGATGGCATGACCGGTGGCAAGATCGGAATGACCAGGCCATCCCGGGGATCCCAGGAACCCGTGCTCAAAATCGACGACCAGAACCAGTCCGGCCACGGCCAGCAGCGCCAGACAGGCCAACGCCGCCCAGCCATGCCGTACCGTCGATTTCAATGCCACGGTACGGTATAAAATTTTTCCAACGATGAGCGCGAAAGCGATCATTGCCGTAACCACCGCTATCCCGCCCAACAACATGATAAGCGCGTTTCCCATGGCCATTCCGACGACCAGCAAGAGGGTTCCCGGAATATACAGCCACGAAGACAGACGGCAGACGTCAAGTCGCCCGATTACCAACCCGACGGAGACTCCCGTCGCCACATTGAGAAGTTGATAAGACGCCCCCATGGCGGTCATCACCAGCACGCCCAGAGTCAGGGCGTGCAGGGCCGCAAGAACCATGCCGGAGCCGCCGCCGTAGCCCGCAATATCGGCATGACCAGCCGCTAACATCAGCCAGGCGACAACATGAAAGGCGGCGGCGGAGATAAAAAAGCGTAACGGGATGTGATAGGGGATCAGCCGACTTTGCGCGTCCATCAGGATTTCACCGGGAAAGGCATGACGGCGTTCGACATTTTTACGGGGGGACGGTTCGCTCAACGACTTGGCTCTGGTTTCAACACCAGGATCACTGGCGCTTGATCGGCTGAAGCCGCTTCATCAAGGGATGCGCGGTCTGCTAACAACTCAGCCGACCAACCGCGATCCTCCAACTCCTGATACAGAAGGACCGGATCGCGGTCCATATGGACTGTTAGGGGGCCGACGGAACCACTTTCAATTTCGCGCAAAATCTCGACCATCGGCTGCGGCGGAAGCAAGCCCCGCAGATCCAAATGCACACCGTCTTTCTGCTGCCATCGATTGACCACAACTCATCACCGACTCAACTTAGGAAAGGAGCACTGTCGGTGAATTTGAGAGAAACGTACTTGATAAGAGTCAAAGCTCGCCCGACAAAGTGCAAGGCTCTCAAGTCACTCTAAGGCGTCCCTGACCTTCTCCGGGGCAGTAAGACGGCCTTATACGCTTAACGGGAGCGTATGGGGCCGTAACTTTGAGTTAAATTGGCATTCAATCCCCGCTATCCACATGCATCCACAGAAAAACGACGAGACGTAGCCACGGGCATTTAGTAAAATACGCAAGGAGTCGCGGTTTAGCTTAAGAGCCCTCATTGTTCCTTCAGGTCCATACTGTTTGGAATGGGATAGTTCACTAAAGCGTCAAACTACGGCGGTAGTTCGTCCCTATAAGTCCACATTTTAGGGGTCATGAGATCCAGGTGCAAGTCCTGGGGCCGCGACTCTGTTTATAAAAAGCAGAATTTTGTTAATAAAAACGCGAATCCTGTGGAAAAGCCCTTAGCCGGTTCGACCAATAGCTTTTAATTCATTCTGTCGTTCGGCATAAATATCAACATGCGTCTTTTCATTTTGGAAGAAGCGACCGGCGAGTTTCGATTATATCGAGTGACTGCCCGTTGCAGACCCTCAATAAAATTGAAGGCCGTGCTGAGACAGATGCTCAGAAACCTCAACCGGAATTTCGAGAGTGAACTCGACAAAGCCTAGGTGTTCGCGCTTATCCATGGCGGACCTAACGCAGCTTTAACTTCTTTATAATATTGGCGGGGGAGTGTTGATCTGATTTCGCCGTGAACGGGCAATTTACGGTACATGAAGCCGGAACAAACGAATAATACAAATCGCATAATGTATATTATGGCAAATTAAATGTTCTGTTTATCTATCAAATGCTTAAGGATGGATTGAGAATCATATAATGCACATTCAAAAAGGATTCTGAGCGCCCTTTGGTGGCTTTTATGTGGGTCGTGTCGGCGCTGTTGGCTAACGGCCCTTAGGGCGCGAAACGGGTTGGTGCAAATCAGGCTTCGAGGACCATTCCGTCGAAGGCTGGCTCGACGTGATCTGGCAGTCGGCGCTTCAGGGTTTCGTAATCGAAACCGTAACCCAGGTGACTAAGAACCCCTCGCCTTGCTCCGACCCGCTCAATCCATCCAAGTGCCTTATCGACATCGGCATGTGTCGGATGCGGGTGATCGACCAGGGTTCCGATGATCCAGGTATCGACGCCTTTTAAAATTTCGAAAGCGTGATCCGGCAATTCGACCACGTCGGTGGTATAGGCAATCGACCCGAAACGAAATCCCAAGGTGTCGCAGAAACCATGATCCTGAGTAAAAACATCAATATCGATGTTGCCGACTGTCAAATGATCGCCATCAACCAGAACATGCGGCAGCAAGGTCGGCTTGTAATACATTTTGGCATCTTCGGCCAAAGGCTCGAGCACATAACCGAAGCGTAATTTAATCGTCTCCAGGGTTTCAGGATCGGCGTAGACATCGATGCCTGAGTTCATTTCCCGGTTGATCTGGCGTAAATCATCGATGCCATGCAGGTGATCGGCGTGATAATGAGTGTAAAGCACCGCGTCCAGACGCTTGACTTCGGCATTGAGCAACTGCTGGCGTAAATCCGGCGAGGTATCGACGAGCAGGCAGGTGTCACCGTTTTCGACCAGTATGGAAGGCCTGAGACGGTTGTTTTTGGGGTTTTCCGGGTCACATTTCCCCCACCCCCTGCCGACAGCAGGGGTGCCACTGGACCCGCCACAGCCCAAAATGGTCGCCTTCATGTGGGTTTCGCCTTGGAAAACAGCCTGAAAAAGTTGTCGGTCGTGACTCTGGCCACTTCATCAAGGTCTAAGCCTTTGATTTCAGCCACCTTTTCAGCCGTATGACGGGTAAATGCCGGTTCATTGCGCTTGCCGCGTTTGGGAATCGGTGCCAGATAAGGGGCGTCGGTCTCGACCAGCAAGCGCTCCAGCGGCACATCCTTGACGGTGGCACGCAGATCATCGGCCGTCTTAAACGTGACAATCCCTGAAATGGATAGATACAGACCCAGTTCCAAGGCCGTATCGGCGAGTTTTCGCGAACTGGAAAAACAGTGGAGAAGGCCGGTAAATGCGCCCTTCTTCGCCTCCTCGGTGAGGATTTCCGCCATCGCCTCATCGGCCTCGCGGGTGTGGATAATCAACGGCAAACCGAGTTGACGCGATGCCTCAATATGGGCCCTGAACTGACGTTTTTGAATGTCGCGCGGGCTTTTGTCGTAATAGAAATCAAGCCCGGTTTCACCGAAGCCAATGACCTTGTCGTCGCCAGCCAAGCCGACTAGCTGCTCGGCGCTGACTTCGGGTTCTTTTTCCGCATTGTGCGGATGAATGCCGACGGAGCAGTAAATATTGTCGTAACGCCGGGCCACCGCGAGAACCTGATCGAACTTGCTGACGTAGGTGCAAATGGTAAGCATGTGCATGACACCGGCCTCGGCGGCACGGCCGACAACAGCGTCCATGTCGTCGGCAAAATCAGGGAAATCCAGATGGCAATGACTGTCGACAAGCATGATTCGGTGCGCGCCTGTTATTTATAAGATATTGTTTTTAATAATAATTTCAGCATTTGTCACCGCCAAACTTTTGTCGCCCGGCAAAAAAAGAGGCACCGCCATTTATTGGGGCGTGGCGGCGCCAAAGAAATAACCTTTTTCGTCAGTTATTAGAGGTTATCGTCGTCGGAATTACCCCCGCAGCGTATCCAATCAAGACCAATACTACCATCAGACCAACGATACCAACCGTCCATAAATATGTCTTCTTATCGTCTTGGGTCATCGTCACCTCCATCTAATCGAAGCCGCGCGGCATGATTTAAAGAGGCACCTCAATGGCAATACCATAGCACAAAACTCGGTTTTTTGGAATGGCGTGGTTTTTCTGTGGGAAAAACCGCATTAATCAGCCTTCCTCGCCTTCCGCCTCGACGTAGCGAGGGAACACGCCTTGTGGCGCGGGCAACAGCGTACCTGGGGTAAGCTTATGGTCAGGACCCAAATAATCAAAACTACGATGTTCCGGGCTAACGGCCAGTTGATCGAGCATACGGGCCATGGTGTCGGGCATGAATGGCTGCAACAAAAGGGCGATATGGCGGATCGATTCGACCAGTACGTACAGCACTGTCGCCATACGATCCGGGTCTTCTTTCTTTAATTTCCACGGGGCCTGGGCATCGACATAGCCATTGGCCATGCGAATAACGCCCCAGACATCTTCAAGCACTTCGTTAAACGCCTGACGATCAATAACAACACGGACGCCTGAAATCAGGTCCATCGCAGAACCCAGCATTTTATCGTCGTCGGCGTTAAACGTGCCATGCTGGGGAACCGCCCCATCGCAGTTCTTGGCGACCATGGACAGCACCCGTTGGGCCAGATTGCCCAGGTCATTGGCCAGCTCGCCATTCATACGGTTGACCATGGCTTGATGGGAGAAATCGCCGTCATTGCCGAAGGGTACTTCCCTGAGCAGGAAATAACGCACCTGATCGAGGCCATAGGTGGCGACCAGATCGTGTGGATCAATGACGTTGCCCAGGGACTTGGAAATCTTCTCACCCTCGTTGGTCCACCAGCCGTGGGCGTAAACCCGCTTTGGTGCCTCAAGCCCGGCGGCGAGCAGGAAAGCCGGCCAATAGACGGCGTGAAAGCGCAGGATATCCTTGCCGACCATGTGCAGATCGGCGGGCCAATAGGTCGCGTACTCGCCACTTTGCGTCTCGGGATAGCCGACCCCTGTGATGTAGTTGGTCAGCGCATCGAGCCAGACATACATAATGTGTTCATCGTCGCCAGGAACCGGAATGCCCCATTTGAAGGTGGTCCGCGATACCGAAAGATCGCGCAGGCCGCCTTTAACAAAACTCAGGACTTCGTTGCGCCGCGTGTTAGGGGCGATGAAATCTGGGTTGGCGTCATAGAAGGCCAGCAGCTTATCGCCCCAGCCCGAAAGCCTGAAGAAATAGCTGGGTTCTTCGACCCATTCGACTTCGGCCCCCGAGGGCGCTATTTTCTTGCCGTTGGGGCCGTCGGAAAGCTCCCCTTCCCCGTAGAACGCCTCGTCGCGGACCGCATACCAGCCGGAATAACTGTCCAGATAGATCTCGCCGTTATCGATCAGCTTCTTCCACAAATCCTGAACGGCAATACGGTGACGCTCTTCGGTGGTACGGATGAAGTCGTCGTTGGTGAAGTTCATCAATGCGGCAAGGTCGAAGAAGTTTTGCGATACCTTGTCGGTGAATGCCTTGGGATCGATACCGGCGGCCAGGGCCGACTTTTCAACCTTTTGGCCGTGCTCGTCGGTGCCGGTCAGAAACTTGACATCATAGCCATCCAGCCGCTTGAAACGGGCCAGCACATCGCAGGCCAGCGTCGTATAGGCATGGCCGATGTGCGGGGCATCGTTGACGTAATAAATAGGCGTCGTCACGTAATAGGATTTAATCGAACTCACTCCACAGAAAAATTAAGCTTGAGCGGCTTTCTCAAGGGCCAGAAAGATCGTGATGATCATCTGTCGCCGATCCATGTTGATGGCGTCGGTACGCGCCAGCAGATAATTTATCTTGTCCCATACCGCAAGCCAGCTTGCAAGGGAACTGGCGGCGGCGAGCCGGGCATTCAAGCTTTCCTCAGGCCCGCCCTGCCCCTGCCCGCCCTTTGATGCGGACAGAATCATCCGGCCGAGCCAGCCGAGCAGCAGGTCTGCGAAGGTTTGAAAGGCCGCGTCGCCACCGACCCGACCGAGTTTTGCCGCCAGCGTGTGCAGGTTTGCCACATTCAGGCGCGGCAAGGTTTCAAGCAGGGCCAGCAGATCCCGGTAAAGCTCCAAGCCGCCCTCTGCCTCAAGACTTATGGCGCGGCCGATACTGCCTTCCGACAGGCGCGCCAGCGCCGTTGCGTCAGCGGCTGATATTTCAGGGCGCTCCGCGACCAGCAGCTCGCTGACGACGTTTTCCTCAAGGCTGGAAAGCACCAATTTGCGGCAGCGCGAACGGATCGTAGGCAGCAGGCGTCCGGGATTATGGCTGACCAACAGTAAGATCGCCTTGGCTGGCGGTTCTTCGAGAACTTTCAGGACGGCGTTGGCGGCGTTGCGGTTCATCTCGTCGGCGCTGTCGATAATAACCACCCGCCAGCCGCCTTCCGCCGCACTCATGGACATGAAAGAGCCGATGGCGCGAACATCATCGACGACAATCTCGGTGCGGTGCTTGCCTTTCTTCTCGTCAAATTGCCGCTCAATCGCCTTCAGGTCGGCATGGGCACCGACGGCAACGCGGTGAAAAACGGGTTCATCCGGGGCAACATAAAGACTGTCCGCCTCGTCTCGTGGCAGATCGCCGCCAAACAAACCATTGTCGGCCGCCCCGCCTCTTGTCAGCAGGAAGCGGGCAAACCGGTAGGCCAGTGTCGCCTTGCCGATTCCCTTGGGACCACACAACAGCCAGGCATGGGCCAGCCGTCCGCAATTGAACGCATCAAACAGGGTTTTCTCTGCCTGCGCGTGGCCGGACAGAAATTCGTTGCGGCGCGGATGGGGAACCTCTTCATCATCATCAATAGGCAGCGCTTTGGCGTTCATGGCAAGGTAACCTGCAAGCGTTGGCTAACAATTGTACGGATTGCCGCAGCCACATTTTCGATAGAATTTGCTGCATCGACAAGCGCACAGCGTCCCGGCTCGGCCTCGGCAATTTGCAAAAAACCCTGACGCAGGCGCTGGTGGAAGTCATCCCCCATACGCTCATAGCGGTCTTCGCCCTCACCCCTGGCCCCGGCCCGTTTGAGTCCGGTCTCAAGATTAAGATCGAAAATGATGGTCAGGTCTGCTTTGAAATCGCCAAGCACGGCAGAACTCAAATCATCCAACGCTTTGCGCGATACGCCGTGACCATAGCCCTGATAGGCCAGAGTTGAATCGGCGAAGCGGTCAGAGATCACCCACTTGCCCGCCTTAAGGGCCGGAAACACGGTTTTGTCGAGATGTTCGGCGCGGGCCGCATTGTTGAGCAAGGCCTCGCTCATTGGTGTCCAGCGGTTGACCGCGCCATTGACCAGAAGGTTGCGAATTTCCTCCGCCCCCGGAGCCCCCCCGGGTTCGCGTGTCGTCACAACATCGATACCGGCGGCTCGCAGGGCGTCGGCCAGCAAGGCAACTTGCGTTGATTTTCCGGTGCCTTCGCCGCCTTCGAATGTAATAAACTTGCCTGTGGCCACCGGGTCGCTCCCTGGCTTAATTCGCGCCGCCAAACACGATGTATCTAAAGGCTGCCATGAGACGGCCGATCAAGCCCAATTGTTCGACATCGGCAGCGGCGACAAGGGGAATTTCAACGGTTTTTTCACCGGGTGCGCTGACGATTAAGCTGGCCAGTATATCACCCTTTTTCACCGGTGCCGGAATTGGTCCCTGATAATTGACCGTGACCTTCATTTCGCGGCGCGCTTTTTTGTGCAGCGTTAGCTTAAGCTTATTTTCGATCATCAAGGCGACGCTAGGCTCTTTGCCAAGCCAGACAGGGGCTTGCTCGACAATTTCACCAGCGCCAAGAAGGGCGTAGTTGTCGAATTCACGGAAACCCCACTCAAGCAACCTTTCGGGCTCGCGTGAGCGTTCCTTTTTCGAGCCCAATCCATTGACCACCAGGATCAGACGGCGCTCTCCACGGGTCGCCGAAGCGGTCAGCCCATAACCGGAATCCTCTGTGTGGCCGGTCTTCAAGCCATCGGCCCCCATGTCCTTGTAGATCAATGGGTTGCGGTTGTTCTGCTTGATCCCGTTGAAGACGAAACTGGTCTCGGAGAAATAGTGATAATATTCAGGGAATTGCTCGATGAGCAACTTGGCCAGGGTCGCCATATCCTTTGGTGACATCAGGTGTTCCGGGTCTGGCCAACCAGTCGAATTCTTGAATGTGCTGGCGTTCATGCCGAGTTGACGGGCGCGCCCCGTCATTTCATCGGCGAAGGCCTCCTCAGAACCGGCAATCCCTTCGGCAATGACGATACAGGCATCGTTGCCCGATTGAACGACGATACCGCGAATAAGATCTTCGATACGAACCCGCTTACCCGGCACCAGGAACATCGTTGAACTGCCGCTTTTGGCACCGCCTTTACGCCAGGCGTTTTCGCTGACAGAAAACTTGTCATCGAGGGACAAACGACCATCGCGAAGCCGCTCGAAGACCATATAAATTGTCATCAATTTGCTCATGGACGCAGGTGCCATTGGCTCCTCTGCGTTCTTTTCGAACAGGATGGCCCCGGTTTCGGCGTCCATCAAGACCACTTGCTCGGCCAGCGTTTCGACAGACTGGGCGGAGGGAATGGCAAAAACCAAGGCAACGGCCAGGGCGATAAAGCGCAATGTGTAAGACAGCATCGTTAGGTATTTTCCGTTAGAGGGACTGCTTTAAGCATCAATCAACGATGGTTCTGGCATCGGTATAGCCTGAGGCGATGACTCGCTCAAGCATATGATCGGCCTCGGCAATGGATTTGATTGGCCCGACCCTGACTCGAAACAGGTCGCGGCCGTTTATCAACACAGGCGAGACCTTGACTGAGCCCAGGCTGGACAAGACAGCGCGGACGCGATTGGCGTTATCGAAATTAGAGAACGCCCCGGCCTGAATGAATATTCTGGTCTGCTGCAAGACCGGTTCGAGCGTCACTTCATCACTGATCAGAGAAGAGTTTGGGGCGACGAGGGCAACCTGCTCCGGCGGCACCACTACCACGGGCGTGGGCGCGCTGGGCTGTTCATTCTGATCGTTGCTGCCAATCACCGGTAAAGACTGGCTGCTGACTTTCGGCTTCGGCATGCTGTCGATGGTTATCGGCGTACCGATTTCCGCCAATTCCGCGTCGCCTTTAAGGCGGGTCGCCAGGATGCGGCTTTCCTTGGCCAGGATACGGACCCGAATGCTCGCCGTTCCCTGTTTCTCAAAACCAAGCAATTGCGCGGCGCGCCTTGACAGATCGAGAATTCTTCCGTGCGCATAAGGACCGCGATCATTGATACGGACATTCAGGGTACGCCCATTTCTTAGATTGGTGACGCGTACGATGCTTGGCAACGGCAAGGTTCTGTGGGCGGCGGAAATTCCGTTCATATCGTAAGTTTCGCCGTTGGCCGTCTTGCGACCATGAAACTTGGTGCCATACCAGGAACCGATGCCAGTTTCATCGTACTCGAAATTTTCCTGCGGATAGTACCAGACACCCTTGATTTGATAGGGGTTGCCAATCTTGTATATGCCAGTAGAGGTTTGCTCATTTTCTTCACTATTATTGGCGACTTGTTTAACAGTCTGGGCGAGGAACTGGGTTTCCGCGCAAGCGCCGAGCAGAGTCGCGGCGACCATCAAAACGGTCAGATTAATAATAGCCCGTTGCAGGATCATGGTGGGCCGCCCTCATTATGCGGTGAGTAAATATTTAGCCACACCATATGGTGTGGGGGTAAAGTAAATGTTAATTGATTTTTCTTTTTAACCGCCGCCAATGCGGTCGGCCAAGGTGCCAACGGCAACGGCAAAATAGGTTGAACGATTCCATTTCAGGATCGTTCGATAATTATTGTAAATCAGATAAGCAGCGCTGCCCGGACCCTCGGTGAAAACGATGGATGCCGGCAAGTCTCGTGTTGGCAACGTGCTGCCGTCAGCCTTAAGGACCCCCAACTGGCTCCACTCGGTAAGTGGTTTGACGACTTTTAGATTGGCCAATTCAGGATTGAAGCCAGCGGGCAAGGTCACCGCCCTGCCCCATGTTTGATCGGCTTTCCAGCCGGAACGCGAAAGGTAATTGGCCGCCGAACCGAAAACATCGGCTTTCGTTGTCCAGATATCCTTGCGGCCATCACCATCGTAATCGATGGCAAAGTTGAGGAACGACGACGGCATGAACTGACATTGCCCCATGGCCCCGGCCCATGAACCGACCATGTCATCTACCTTGATGTGATTGCCATTGAGGATTTTAAGGGCATTCATCAATTCCTTGCGGAAGTATGTGCTGCGCCGTCCGTCGTGGGCCAGCGTGGCCAAGGCCGGTATTAGCTTAAAGCCGCCTGTAACGCGGCCAAAATCCGTCTCAATCCCCCAAAAGGCGACGATAAAGCGGGGCTGGACGCCGAATTTTTTCCCGACCTCTTCAAGAAGGGCCTTATTTTCGGCCAGTTTTTTACGCCCCTTCTGAACCCGTGAATTAGGCACGACCCGTTCCATGTACTGGGCGAATGTCAGCGAGAATTCAGGTTGCTTACGGTCAAGCTCGATAACCCGGGGAATCAATTTGATATCATCAAAGGCGGAACTCAGGATTTCTTCGCGAATGCCGTTTTGCGAGGCTTCGGCGCGCAGTTCTTTGAGCCACTGGGGAAAAGGCACCGGTTCGGCCATAGCCGGTGTGCCCGGGATTGCCGCGCCTAGGCAAAAAAGCGCCGAGGTCAATACAATCGCTGAGCCTTTTAGTGATCTTAAAAACATGATGATTTACCCTAAATTCGCGAATCGTGCCTGCAAACTATGGCAACCCTTCCAAGGCAGGGCAATGGCGAAAGGCATAATCAGACAATGACGAAAGCCATAATCAGACAATGGCGAAAACGTTTAGAGCGCGTCGTCTTCAGGACCGGGGAAAAGCGAGTCCGTTTTGTCCGTAAGCCAATAGAAAAAAAGTCCCAGCCATTCATGGATGGCCCGCGACAAATAACCGTAGCCGTCCAACAAATTAAAGGTCGGCGTATAAACCGGTTCGCCCATAAAATCAAAATCGACCGGATAAGGAAGAACATGCCAGCCCACTTGCCTGAATATGCCGACAGTACGCGGCATATGGAAGGCTGAAGTGATGAGAATCCAGGTTTCCGTGGGGGTGGGATTGACCAGCTGTTTGGACATCAGGGCATTTTCATAGGTATTGCGCGACTGGTTTTCGATTTGCAGCCTGTTCAGATCGACGCCAAGGTTCACTAATAGCGGGCCGATGGCGTCACCTTCTTTAATATCTTGAGTCAGAAGTTTCCCAGAACCGCTTGTAAAGACAAGCTTTGCGTAGGGGTATTTTTTTGAAAGAGCGGCAAATTCAGTCATTCTTTCGACCGCCCCCCCTATCGACATCTGGCCCCGTGCTTTGCTGACGGTTTCATTGACGACGCCGCCCAGGACGATGATACCATCGACGCTATCAGGCAGGTTCTGGACCACGGGAAAACGATTTTCCAGGACTATGAGAAGGTTTTCCCCAATCGGCACGACGGCGACGACAAATGATACTGCCGCGGCCAGGGCCAGCAAGCGACGCCCCAGCTTGTCGCGCCGCCGGAAAACCAACGCGGCCCCCAGACAAAGGACAATAAGCAGCACGTTGCCGGGGTCGGCGAAAAACCAGAATATTTTGGATAAATAGAAAAACATCAATGGTGATACCCCAATATCGCCCCAAAAAGCAAGTTAAGGCATTGATATCACGCTATTCCGTAGCACCGGCCTGTTCCAGAAGGTCGATCATTTCCTGATAGACATGACGATACCTCTGGCCACCCTCCATGTCGAAAAACACCAATTTCTGCCGCGCCTTAAGCAATGCCGTTTGGCCAATTTCATCACGGGCATTGACGCTGACGCCTCGTTCCAGAAGCATTTTAACGACGTCCAGGCTGGCCCCCTGCGTTGCCGTAATAAGCGGCGTCTGTTTAAGCGTGTCTCGGCAATCAAGATCGACGCCCGGATGAAGCAGGGCGGAAAGCTCAGTCGGTTCGTCGAAAAAGGCCGCCGCGTGCAGCGCAGAGCAGTCGATATGATCGGCCATTCCTGCTTTGGCAACGAAGAAAAACCCCGTAAAAATCAACGAGGCGACAATCCTGTTGTTGATAAACATTCACAAACGATATAGCGATTGCGTTGCTCAAGTAAATCAAGAAGATATGAAAATCCAACAAAACACCTACAGCCGCGGAATACTGATGTCTGGTGCAGGCATGCTTATCATCAGTCCAGATGGCCTGTTGTTGCGGCTGGTTGGCGACGTTTCGACGTGGAACATCATTTTTTATCGCTCTGCTTTTATTGCTCTATCCCTGGTTATTTTCCTGTTGTTGCGCGAACGCCGGGACATTTCCGCCATCTGGCATAATTTTGGCCGGGCCGGTTGGATATCGACCATCCTTATGGTCGCCAGTAATTTGTCTTTTGTCGCAGCTATCACCAATACTTCCGTCGCCAATACGCTTGTCCTTGTGGCGACAATGCCATTTTTTAGCGCCGTTCTCGGCTGGATTTTGATCGGCGAGGCGGTCAAACCCAGGACCTGGGTTTCAATCGGGCTTGCCATCGGCGGTATTATCATCATCTTTTCAGGCTCTTTGGGCGGCGGCAACTGGACCGGCGACCTGTTAGCCGCCTTCACCGCCTTTCTGCTCGGCCTTAACCTTGTTGTCATAAGGAAAGCAAAGGAAAGGGCCGTGACCATGCGGGCCTTGTGCATGTCAGGCATCATCGCCGCTTTAATCGCGCTACCGATGGCCGAGCCAGCGGCAGTGACGTCGGTCGATATGGCGTACCTGATGCTGATGGGACTGTTCATCATCCCCGTGTCGATGGTCCTGTTTCTCAGCGGTGCCCGCTACGCCCCGGTTGCTGAAATTGCCTTATTGGCGCTCATCGAGACAGTCCTGGGACCTTTTTGGGCCTGGCTTGGTGTCGGGGAGACACCATCAACGAACGCGCTTATCGGTGGCGGCATCGTTATTCTCGCCATCGTCATAAATGCCTTAGTCGGAATGCGAAACAATCACTATGCCAAACAACAACAATAAAGATCAGGGCCTGATTGGTGCCGCTGCCGCACTGACCGCATTCAGCCTGTGGGGTGTCTTTCCGCTTTATTTCAAGACGGTTTCCCATATTCCGGCTTTTGAGGTGCTCTCCCACCGCATTTTATGGACCGTGGTCTTCGTCGGCTTGATTATCGCGTCCAGTGGCCGCGGCCAGCATGTGCGCGCCGTCTTTAAAAATAAAAAACTTCTCGGCACATTGATGCTCAGTTCATTGCTGGTTTCACTCAACTGGCTGGTTTTCATATGGGCCGTCGGTCAAGACAGAGTACTGGAGACAAGCCTCGGCTACTTTATCAATCCGTTGGTCAGTGTCGCCCTGGGCATGTTCTTCCTGAAAGAGAAACTGCGCCGTTGGCAATGGCTGGCCGTCACCTTGTCGGTGTTGGCCGTCGCCAACCTTATCGTCCTGCAGGGCACGGTTCCCTGGGTCGCCCTGACCGTCGCGATCTCTTTCGGGTTTTATGGATTGATCCGGAAAGTCGCCGTGGTTGACGCCTACACCGGGCTTTTTATCGAAACCCTGCTGATCCTGCCGCCCATTCTGATTTACCTGACCTACATCGGGGTCCAGGGAACCGGTGCCTTTGGGTTTGAGGATTTAAAGCTGGACGGGCTGTTAATGCTGGCCGGTGTGATGACGGCGACGCCATTGGTCTTGTTTGCCCTGGCGGCGAAAAGGTTGCGCTTGTCGACCCTTGGATTCTTCCAGTACGTCGCCCCGAGCGGCCACTTTATATTGGCTGTTTTCCTCTACAACGAGCCCTTCACCGAAGCCCACAAAATTACCTTCGGGATGATTTGGCTGGCCCTTGCAATTTATACTTTCGACAGCGTTGCGGCACGCCGTAAAACCTGATTACCTGACCTCCTGGGCGCTGCGACCGACGATTTTCTCATAAACCAGTGGGTCGCTGGCCCCTTCCGATCCGATAATCAGGACACGCGACTGATGGTCAATGCCGAGCGCCTCGGCAAGGGCCGGATCGACACCTGCGGCCAGTAAAGCCGCCAGCCCGGCGACGGCGGACTCTCCGGCGACAACGGCAGGATCGCCCTTAACACCATCGGCCAGAAGACGCATGGCCGGGCCGACAACATCGTCGCCAAGGGTGACAAAGTCGTCGGCTCCGCTGGCAAGGATATCCCAGGCAATCAACGAGACTTCGCCGCAGGCAAGCCCCGCCATGATCGTTTCAAGATCACCCGTAGAGGGCGTTGGAGTTCCGGCCAAGGCACTTTGATACAAGCAATCCGCCAGATCCGGCTCGACAACGATAAAACGCGGACGCGCTGCACCCAAGGTTTCCCATAAATGCCCGCAAACGGCCCCGGCCAGCCCCCCTACCCCGCCCTGAACGAAAACGTGCGTGGGCTGAGTGGCTGCGGGAAACTGGCTTAAAGCCTCTTCGACCATGACCGTATAACCCTGCATGACATCGCGCGGAACATCCAGGTAACCTTCATAGGAAGTATCGGAAACCACGTACCAGCCGTTTTGTTCCGCATCCACGGCAATTTGCCGGACTGACTGGTCATAGTCGCCTTCTATACGGTGGACCTGAGCTGCGAAAGCCTCAATGGCTTTTTTGCGGCCTTCACTGACCCCCGCATGAATATAGATTTTACATTGGCAGCCGAACATTTGTGCGCCCCAGGCAACAGACCGGCCATGGTTGCCGTCGGTGGCGCAGGCAACGGTGAGGGTGCTGGTGAGATCATGATAACGGCCCCCCAGAAGGTCCTCGATCGTCGGTTGTTCACCGGGTTTCTCTCGGCCAATGAAATCCAGCAAAAGCCGTTCAACAGCATAAGCCCCACCCAGCGCCTTGAAGCTATCGAGGCCGAAGCGAAGCCCTTCGTCCTTGTAATGCAGGCTGGCGATACCGATTCTTTCGGCAAGCCCAGGAAGACCATGAAGCGGCGTCGGTTGATATCCGGGCCACGATGAAATGTCGGCCATCGCTATGGCAAAGCGCTTCCGGTTGATAACGGTACGGGCAGGTTCGCCGTAAAGCGCTTCCTTGGAAGCCGCTAACGGATTGTGATGAACGCGCAAGGAGCCGTAGTGAGTGTCAAGTGTTGTCATATGTTCAGGATTCACCAATGCGCGGTGGGCCGCCATCGGCGCTCGTCGATGGACCGAAAGATTTGTTTAATGTCAGCGTCGAATCCTCGGCCAGCAGGATCGCGTCACTCAACAGGTTCAGGACTTTCATATTATTGTTGAGGACATGACGGGCCTCAGGCCTGACATCATCGACGATTTTTGTGCAGCGGATGATGACGTCCTTACGGATGTCTGAAAGTATATCCTCCAGGCGCTCACCCTTGGGGTTGGCATCGCAAATCAGATAACGGGTCATCGGTGGCCTCCAAATATATAAACAGTCGCGCGAGTATTCCACGGCGCGACAATCCATCCAAGTCATCAGGCAAGCCATCTGGCATTTATTTTTCGTTAACCGGTTGGCTGGATAATGAATTGTTGTGCTTCAGAATTTAGGCAAGCAGCCCAGAAAGGGAAACAATTATGTCCAGGCAGCCAATTATTTCCGGCATCGCTCGAATCTCAAGACGGATCGCCCGTGCTTTCGGCTATAGATTCGATCATCCAGTCGAAGTGATCGTCGGATTCCCACCCGGCATGTTCCGTTAAATTATATTCTATTTTTTTTGCGAATTGCCGAAGTCCACATGACCAGTGTATAAGCGTCCGCCGGGTGGACTTTTTTGTCCGCCATCAGACAATGGATAAGGTGGGTTGGCCGAGTGGTTGAAGGCGTCAGTCTTGAAAACTGAATTGCGGGTGACCGTAACGAGGGTTCGAATCCCTCACCCACCTCCATTGTCCCTTAGAAACAGTGACGATGAGAACATCGGCCCTTTCACTTTGATGGGGCTTTTTGTTTGGATAAATGAAAAACCTGTTCGTCACGGCAATATATTTGTGGCATCTCTGTAGGGGCGGGCCTCATTTGGTCGAAAGATTTCTGGATTTGTGATGTGAGTGACGATTTTCACCAACAGGGCGATCCCTTCCCCCACCCGTTAATCGAAGGGCAGGCGACAACCAAGCTCAGCGAAAGCCAGCGTTTGCGGGGCCTGATCGCCGTGCTGGCAAGCCTGATGGCCGCCGGCATTACCTTCGGAACCTCTGTCCCTCTGCTGTCGTTGCTTCTTGAACGCCGCGGTATTTCGACATCCATGATCGGCCTGAATACATCAATGCCGGTATTGGCAACGGTATTATTCTCCCCCTTCATTCCATCAATTGTCGCGCGTTTTGGCACCTATCGTTCGATGATGGCCGGGATCGCCTTGATCATCGTCAGTTTCCTGTTGCTGCCGGTCTTCCAATCGTTGGAGATGTGGTTCGTCCTGCGTTTTCTGATTGGCATCGGCATGTCGGTTCACTGGATTGTCAGCGAAACCTGGCTCAATTCGGCGACAACCTCTACCAACAGGGGGCTATATGCCGGGCTATATGCGACCCTTATGGGTGCCGGATTTGCCGCCGGTCCTGTATTGCTGACCTTTATCGGTATCGACGGCTGGACGCCTTTTTTTATCATTACCGGGGCCATCGCCCTGGCCGCTATCCCCCTGACCTTAGCCATCGATTGCGCACCGAAACTGGAGATGTCGGCACCATCGGAACGCTGGTCGGCAATCCGCAAGGCACCGACCATTTTCATCGCCGTTTTCGTTTCCGGCCTGGCCGAGACAAACCTGATGTCGCTTATGCCGATCTATGGCTTGCAAATGGGCCTACCGCAAACCGAGGCGGTGCTGCTGGCGGCTGTCGCCATTGCCGGTGCCGTTTGCCTGCAGTTGCCAATCGGCTGGTTAAATGACCGCATGAACCGGCGCACACTTCTGAGCGCCAGTGGCCTGATCGGTTTTGCCGGAGCCCTTGCCCTGCCCTTCATATTGGAACCCGAATATTTGCGCTGGCCGGTTTTATTCCTGTGGGGCGGTGTCGCTATGGGACTCTATACAATCGGCCTTGCCGAACTGGGAGACCGCTTCACCAACAGCGCCCTTAGCGGGGCCAATGCCTTGTATGTGATGACCTATTGCATCGGCAGCATGGCAGGCCCGCCCATCGCAGGGGCTTTGATGGACGGCTTCGGCCCGAACGGGTTCCCGATAACGCTGATCGCCGCGTTCTCTGTTTTCCTTGTGATGGCAACACTGCGCACGTTTACCAAGAAAGTTTAAGGGATTTGCTCTTTTGCCCGGCTAAAGCCGCCAAACTCGGTGAAACTGGCACCGATAATAAGAACCGCGCCAAGGGTTTCACGCAGACCGAACGGTTCATCCAAAAGAAGCGTCGCTGAAACCAGAGAAATGGCGACCTCAAGCATCAGGAAAATGGCGACCTTGCCGGAGTCCAATCTGGACGCCCCGAAAAGCGTCAGGGAAACTGCCGGAAGCATCCAGATAAAGGCCAGGGCGAGCAGCCAAAACTCAGCGGAAAAAATCCCAGTCGCCAAACCACTGACGCTAACGGATTCCCTGCTCCCGGGAACCAGTGTCAGCAGATAAAACGCCGGCCCCATCAACGCCAACGACGAAAACACCTGTCCCAAAACTGGCGTCGAGACACCGGACCTGGACGAAAGCGTGAAAGCAAAAGCCCAGGCTATTCCGGAAAAAAGCGCCAAAAAGTCAGAGACACTGGAAGGTAACGGAAACCCGGAACCATCGTAAAAGACAACGCCCAGGCCGCAGACCCCCAGAATGATACCGGAAACGCGGCGCACAGTAATGACATCGCCATTAAATATCCGACCTAAAATAGCGCTCCAAACCGGCATCAGGTAGAACAGCAAAACAACTCTGGCGACATTGCCGCGAATCATTGCCTCAAAATACAAGGCCATACCAAGCCCCATAAGCAACCCGATAAGCCAGACCCTGGAACCCAATAGCTGGGACCACTGAGCCTTATATTGAACAATAGGCACAACAACGATTGTCGCCAGGATGCAACTGACCGTGATCGCCAGGCCCTGCCCCCAGCCAGCCCCGCTTAATTGCCGAATGGGAACCCAGGCTGTGCCCCACAGCACTGTCGAGGCCAACACGGCGCGATCCGGGCGCATTTTTTAAGAGAGCGCAAAGTCGATGACAATACGGCCATCGACTTTACCTTGTTCAAGCCTGTCCAAGGCTTGATTTACCTGACCGATGGCAATGACTTCGATGCCGATCTGAAGATCGATATCGATAGAAAGTTGAAGCAAGTCCTTCAGTTCCTGGCGGGTACCAACCGAAGTACCGGTTATTTTGGCCCCCGTATAGAGCAGCCACTCCAGATTTAATTCCACCGGTTCGGACACTTGGGCAACGGAAATAATCCATGCCCGCGTATTAATGGAATCGGTAATGGCCTGCCATGTCCGGTTGGTCGGGGCGAAATTGATACAGGCGTCGGCTCCCCCCAGGTCGCGGATTTTTGAACCCGGGTCATCGCTCGACAAGAAAGCGTAATCGGCACCAAGAGCCGTCGCCAAGCCCAGCTTATCCTTGTTCGTATCAATGGCAACAACCTTGGCCCCTGCGGCTTTAGCCAACTGGATAGCGTATTGACCAAGGCCGCCACAACCGAAGATGGCGCAGGTTTTACCAGGGCCGAGTTCGGCCTTGAGGATCGCCCCATAGGCCGTGACCCCGGCACACAACAACGGGGCCGCCGCCACCGAAGACAATCGTTCGGGTATCGCCACGGTGTAGTTTTCCTTGACGATGGCATATTCGGCAAAACCGCCGTCGACGTTAAAGCCATGCCCACGGTGTTCGCTGCAAAATGTCTCATGGCCGGTCAGGCATTCCCGGCAATGCCCGCAGGTGTCGTGCATCCACGGCAATCCGACCCGCGTCCCCTCTTCGATCCGTCGACAATCGGGGCCACGCGCGACCACCCTGCCGACACCTTCGTGGCCAAGGGTGATCGGAAATATGGCTGGGTTGGGGGCGCTCGAGCCTGAGCGCATGTCAAGATCGCTGTGACAGACGCCACAGGTCTCAAGCTTGATCAGAAGCTCACCGGGACCGGGCTTGGGTACGGGGATCTCCCTGATATCAAGCGGCTTGCCGAATTCGTTGAGCACTGCCGCCCACATTGTTTTACTGGTCACGCAAGAACTCCCTTCGGCTCAGTCGCCAATATTAATAACAATTTTGCCCATGTGGCCACCCGCGTCCAGGCACGCGTGGGCGGCACGGATATCCTTCAGCTCAAATGTTTCAGCGATATGGATATCTATTTTTTTGGCGGCGAGAAGCTTGATACCCTCGGCAACAATTTCCGCTTGCCCGGCCAGCCTGTCGCCAAGTTTCAAAACCATCGGCGTCAGCATCATGACATTATGAATCGTCAGGTTGTTGACGTATGCGGTTTCGTCGGCATCATCGGGCGAGGTTCCCATCAACGAGACGACGCGGCCATAGGGTGCCATCGCGCGGTAAGTTTTTTGCATGGCTTCAAGACCGACATTATCAAGGGCGACATCGAGTCCCTTGCCCCCTGTCCAGTCCATAGATTGGCCGACGAAATCTTCATTGCGGTAGAAGATCGCCTTTTGCGCACCCAGGGCGCGGACGAATTCTGCCTTCTCATCACTGCTGATTGTCGTAGCGACGCGGGCACCCCGTAAAGCGGCGAGCTGGATTGCCATATGGCCGGTGCCACCGGCCCCGGCGTGGATCAAGGCGTACTCGCCGGATTGGATATCGGCGCGCTGGTAAAGTGATTCCCAACAGGTGATAAACACCAACGGCAAGGCGGCTGCTTGCGCGAAGCTTATGGACGCGGGTTTTGCCGCTAACTGGGCTTCGGGAACGACGGCGAACTGCGCATAGGTGCCGGGCGTATCGCCGAGCCCGCCATTACAGAAACAAACCTCGTCACCGGGCTTGAAGCGGCTGACACCTGCGCCGACCTCTTCAATTATTCCGGCCCCATCGTGGCCCAGGACAAATGGATTATCGCTTTCAACATAGGCCCCAAGCGACCTGAAGAAACTATCCGCAGGGTTTAAGGCCGCGGCCTTCAGGCGCACCAGCACGTCACCCCCGTTACCCGGCCAAGCCAAAGCAACGTCGGTTAGTTCGAGAACTTCCGGCCCCCCCGCCGCCGTTGTCAGCACCGCCTGCATTTTTCGTGTCATGTCGTTAAATCCTTCAACTAATACCTAGTTCCCGGCGTTTGCCGGCGCTCCACCCTTGTGTCATCCTGTCGGCGATCATGGCTATAATCGCCATGCCAATTCCGGCCGTCATGCCGACCCCGAAATCGCCGTCGCCCAGCCCGATGTAGACCTGCTGTCCCAAATCGTTAGTACCGACCAGGGCGGCGATCACCAACATGGCGATGGCATACATAATCGTTTGATTGAGGCCCAGCATGATAATCGGTTGCGCCAACGGCAGCTTGACCTGAAACAACAATTGTCGCCCGGTGCAACCCATGGCCGTCGCCGCCTCGATGACTTCTTCGGGTAAATCGCGCAAGCCATGTTCGACATACCTGATCGCCGGCACGAAGGCATAGGCAATGATCGCCAGCAGCGCGGAAAATTCACCGATCTTGAAAATCATCACCACCGGGATCAGCAACACGAACAACGGCATGGTCTGCAAGGTATCGTTAATGGGCCGGACAATAGCCGAGACACGGTCATTATGGGCGGCCCAGATACCGATAGATCCGCCGATAATGAACGAGAGAATAACCGCCAATCCACACATATACAGTGACAGCACGGCGACATCCCAGGAGCCGGTGACCAACAGGAATGAAAGCCCCAGGAAAGTACCGAGCGCCAATTTCCAACCACCGAGCCGCCATCCCAAAACCATGAAGACGACACTTAAGGCGAGCCACGGAATTTTGGTCAGGCCGAAGTAATAAATGATGCCGAAAACCGCGACGGCAATGGCCACTCTGCTGCTGAAATAGCGAAACGCCGCGCCAATAAGGCCCGTGAAAAGCACAAGGTAGCCGACGCTGTGGGCGGTGGTCATCTCGAAACCCCAGGAATAAGGACTGATTGTTTCGCCCAATCCTATTTTCGTCGGCAACATGATGTAGAAGAAACTGACGGTCTTTATAGTTTCGATGGCACCGCGGTAATGGAGAATAACATAGGCGATAGAATCATTGAGGTATTTTGCCGGGTGGACTTGCCAGGCTTCGGGATATTCATGCAAGGCCGGAATAAATTTCGATAACACGAACAACAAGGCAAATGCCGCCCCGGCGACAACCCAATGACGGTGACGTTGGTGCCAGGATGGCGGTTCTTCATTGTTGTATTCACTTTCGCGGACCGCAAGCCCCCAGGTCACGCGATCCATGATCATGGCGATCAGGGCGATCACGATACCGGCCAAAAGGCTTTCCCCGAATAGTGCCTTGCGCATGGTCGAAAGAACTTCCCAGCCGATATCGTCGGTACCGCCGATGATCGAGGCTACGATGACCATGCTTAAGGAGGCCATGGTCGCCTGATTGACGCCAAGTAATATCTGGCGTTGCGCCGACGGCAGGCGGACCTGCCAGAACAACTGGGCCCTGGTCGCCCCCGACATCAGACCGGACTCGATGACCTCCTCGGCGACACCCCTGAGCCCGAGAATGGTATTGCGCACCATAGGCGGGAATGAATAAAGCAGACTGGCGATCAGGCCGACCACCGGGCCGAAGCCGAACAGCAGCAAAATCGGTATCAGATAGGCAAAGGCCGGGATGGTTTGCAGCAGGTCGAGGGACGGCATAATCAAGGCCTCGGCACGCTTCGAATAAAATCCCCAGACGCCGAAGCCGAAGCCGACAAGGGTCGCCATGGGCACCGAGATCGCCACAAGGCTCAAGGAATTCATGCTCTGGTACCAGTAACCGGCAACCAGCATGTAAAGCATGGATAAAACGGCGAAGGCGACAAGCCGGTAACCTTGCGCGGCATGGGCGACAATGGCGACGAGGGCCATGGTCACCGGCCACGGCAACCAGTGAAACAATTGCTGGACCCATGTAAAGGGCCAGGTCAACAACCCGGAAACAGCGAAGAATGCAGGCCCGACAGAATCGACGACGGCAACCATCCCCTGGTTCATGACCTCCCCCACCGGCAACATCAAAATATCCGGATAAGACTCAAGCCAGCTAATTTCGGCTTTAAAGAAAATGCACACGAGGACGAATGCAAGCAGCCCACCCCAGATCATCAGCGTTCGGTCGATAGATATGCTCATTGGCTTCTCATGACTGAACGTCCGCATGTTTGACATGCTGCGCCTCAATACCTTTGGCAAGGGCTTCGATCATTCCTTTTTGGGTGATAACGCCCAGAGCACTGCCATCGTCGGCGGATGTTACCAGGACGCCGGCATCATTGCGACTGACCACCAAGAGCAAATCTTCCAAAGTCGTATCCCCGCTGACACTCGGCAGGTCACCAACAGGAGCCGTTGGTCGTTGAACGATATCGGCGGCCTTGAGGACCCTGATCCAGGGCACGTCGCTGGTGAAATCCGCGACATAAGAATCGGCCGGATTGAGGACCATCTCATAGGGCGTGCCCATTTGCACAATCGCCCCGTCACGCATGATGGCCATGCGATCGGCAATGCGCAGGGCTTCAAGGAAATCATGGGTGATGAAGACAATCGATTTATGCAGCATCTGCTGAATACGCAGAAATTCATCCTGCATTTGCCTGCGGATCAGCGGATCGAGTGCCGAAAAAGGTTCATCGAGAAACCACAGTTCCGGTTCCACCGCTAATGAGCGGGCGATGCCGACGCGTTGTTGCTGGCCACCGGAGAGTTGATTGGGATGGCTGCTTTCGCGTCCCTCAAGGCCGACAAGTTCAATCACCTGCTGGGCTCTCGCCTGCCTTTCGACCAGCGGTACGCCTTGCAATTTCAACGGAAAAGCGATGTTCTCGATGACCGTCAGATGGGGCAGCAGGCCGAAGTTTTGAAAGACCATGCCCATCTTGTGACGGCGGATATCGATCAGTTGGCTTTTCGATGCCTCAAGAAGGTTCTTGTCATCGAGGATGACCTCCCCCGCCGTCGGCTCGACCAGCCTTGAAAGGCTTCGAACGACCGTCGACTTGCCGGACCCCGACAGCCCCATAATGACGAAAATCTCGCCGACATGAACATCAAAACTGACGTCACAGGCCGCGACGATATGCCCGTCGGCACGAATTTGATCGGCTAGCCCCGCAGGATCTTCGACTCGGCCAGAACGGTTTGCAAAATACTTGTCAGGTTCGTCCCCATACACTTTCCATATATCGCGACAGGATAATTTTACATCATCCTTGTCGGCATCTCTTGTTATTGTCCCGATGACGAATCCTCCAACCCCGATCAAAAAAACGGGAGAATTAGGTTTGGGTATCCCCGCGCCGAATTCTCCCGATATTCAGGTTCAGCACCTGATGCTCAAAAACTACATCTTGGCTGCTTTGATCCACGGTTCCCAGGTCGCCTTGTTGCCGTCGATCCAGGTATTGACAACATCTTCCAGCTTGTTGCCTTTTTCATCGACTTCCAGAATAAGCGCATTCTGAACATCGTTGCTGAGCTGGATGGCGTTCATGAACTTGTAGGCGGCAGGCCACTTGGCTTTGAAACCCTTCCAGACGATTTTATCGACGGTTGCCTGCTGAAAACCACAAGCACTGCCTTTTTCCTGGTTGCCTTCATCACAGTTGATGCCGTCGCCGTCCCACTTGATCCATTTGAATTTGTACGATGAAAACATCCAGTGTGGCTGCCAGAACATCATCAGAATCGGTTCTTTGGCCGCATAAGCGCTTTTCACTTCAGCGATCATGGCACCTTCGGAACCACCGGCGATGGCCTTGAAAGGCAGGCCGATTTTCTCGACGAGTTCTTTCGAACGGGTACCCCAGTCGGCCGGGTACGTGATCAACCGACCATTGGGAAATGTTTCAGAATTTCCGAACGCCTGGGCGCATTTATAAAGCGCTTTGTAGCTTGGCAGGCCGGGGCATTTTTCTTCCATATAGGGCGGATAGATCCAGCCCTCACGGGGTTCCAGGCCGAGCGAACCGAGTACTTCAATATCCCCGGAAGCAACGGCTTTCGGATAGACGTCGCCAAGATTGTTGGTCCACACTTCAGGCTGGGTGTGCAAGGACCCTTGGGCGATACCGGCGAATTGCGGCACGGCACCAGCCGTTACGTATTCGACGTTGTAGCCCATCTTTTTCAATAGCTCGCCGGTAATGTGGGCGGAAAGATGCTGGCCGGTCCATTCGTTGACGGCGACCTTGATCGCATCAGTGGATTCCGGAATAGAGGCCGCCTTGGCGGTGTTGAGCGAGACCGCAGTCATAACCAGTGCTACTGCTGTTGCACCCTTTATAATATGTTGAAACATTGATAAACCCTCCCCGAGTTTTTTCTCTTTTTTGAATAACCTTGTATGAACAGTCGTCGAATATAACAGGTTTTTTGTATCTTAGAAGTGAAACAATTATATTCCATGGAATCATATATTCAGGTCGTGCTAGAATCCTCTTCGTTCTTTAATAAATCAGTTTCTTGACTAATATAGCCCCCTTAAATAGCGATGTTTTGGAGACCGCCGTGAACGAATCTACCATTGCCCAGGAAATGGCCGTTGGGCGACAGCACACCCCCAACATCGCCTGGCCGACGCTGCGCCTTGCGCTCGGCGTGCTGGTGGGGCTTGCAGCCAGCGTCTATGGGGTGATCAGCGGCGCACTTCCGCTGATTGCCGGTGGCATTATTAACACCGTCATTTTATATAGCGCCTACACCGTGCTGCATGAGGCCATCCACGGCAACATTATCAGGCAGCACCCAAAATGGCGTTGGCTCAACAAGGCCGCCGGTATGGCTATTGCCGCTGTTTTGTGGATGTTTTTCTATCCCCACAAAAAATCTCATATGGCCCACCACAAAAAATGCAACACCGATGAAGACCCGGATATTTACGCACGCGGAACGTTTGGTGTGGTCTCGTTTTGGCGCATCCCCGTTGCGACACTAAGCAACCTGAACCCTTTGACGCTCTATAAGACGTGTCGGAAATACAACCTGAGCCGCCGCCATCTGGTTATCAGCCTAGCCACCTACGCGGCCTACGCATTGGTTGTCGCAGGACTGGTTTACGCCGGCTATGGCTATGAATTCGTCATGCTGTGGTTTGTTCCGTATGTCATCGGCTATTCGATCATGCTGATCTTTTTCACCTGGGTGCCGCATCACGACCATCTGGAAACCGGGCGTTATCGCGATACCAGAATTTCCCTTTGGCCCGGCGGCGTACTGTTGACGCAAGCGCAAAACCTGCACCTTATCCATCATATGATGCCAAGCGTGCCGTACTTTCTTTACCAAGCGTCGTTTAATTAAATCCGCCCGTTTCTGGAACAAAATAACGCCCGCATCGATGGATTTCTGCCGACTCTTTAATTTTGGCCAGGGAGCCTAATTCCGCCTGTCGGGATATCCCTTCCGAAGGCAAGATTCCTGTTGTAGTTTCGCCATCAATCACCAGAATAGTTGAATCATTCCAACCTGAAAGAACATGGTGCATAACGATGGCTGAGAATAAGCAGAAAATACTAATCTGCGATTGCGAAGGCACCATGGCCTTGGACGCGAAGGCCTTATCGAAGGCCCTGAACGGGGCCGATATCAAGACCCACAGCGACCTTTGCCGCAGCCAGATTGAGGCCCTCACCAAGGCCGCTTCAGGTGACGGACCGCTAACACTCACCTGCACTCAGGAGGTGCCGGTATTTTTTGAAACCATCGACGGCCTGGAAAAATCCGCCGGGGTGACTTACGTCAACATCCGTGAACGTGCCGGTTGGTCGGCAGAGGGCGGCAAGGCTACGGCAAAAATTGCGGCCCTGATCAGCGAGGCCCAGGTCAAAATCGAGCCGGCCAAAAACATGGTCCTGACATCGGAGGGGGCTGTGCTGGTATTGGGCGCTGACGCGGGCGCACTGGATGCCGCCAAGCGCCTGTCGCAACGTCTCGATGTCACCTTGGTGCTGACCGGCTCTTCGGGGCAAGGCGTCAGCCCTTCCGCCCTGATGAATTTTCCGGTCTTTTCGGGCAAGGTCGATAGCGCCACCGGCCACCTGGGCAACTTCGAAGTTTCCTTGCAAACCCTTTCGACAAGCAAGCCTTCTTCCAAGGCCGGGTACGTCTTTGGCAAATCTGGCAAGGCGGCAAAATTGAAGGCCGATCTGATTCTCGACCTGCGCGGCGATACACCCCTGTTTAACGCGCCGGGAAAACGCGATGGATATTTCAATCCATCGCCAAACGATCCGGTAAGTATAGAGCGCGCCCTGTTCGATCTTGCCGACATGGTCGGGGAATTTGAAAAGCCCCGTTATGTGGCCTACGACGCCAGCATTTGCGCTCATGCCCGCAACGGCATTTCCGGCTGCACCCTGTGTGTCGATCTTTGCTCGACCGGGGCGATCACCTCGGAAAATGAACGCATCGCCATCGACCCTTACGTCTGCGCCGGTTGCGGAAGCTGCGCCGGATCGTGTCCGACCGGTGCCGTGGAATACGCCATGCCCAGCGGCATCGATACCCTGGCCAGGCTCCGCACCCTGCTAGGCAGCTATTATAAAGCCGGTGGCAAGAACGCTGTTATCCTGCTTCATGACCGGGAATTCGGCGACCAGTTAATTTCCATCATGGCGCGGACCGGCAAAGGGCTACCGGCAAACGTCCTGCCCTTCCTGCTCAACGATGTTGCCCAAAGCGGCCTCGACATGCTTCTCGCCGCTCTCGCTTACGGTGCCGCTCAGGTGTTGGTCCTGGCCCCGCCCCATAAAAATGACGAGCACGTCGGACTGAACAATCAAATCGATTATTCCAACGCCATCTTGAACGGCCTTGGCTACGGCCAAGGGCGCGTGGCCCTGATCGATGAGGCCGACCCGGACGCCGTCGAAACCTTGCTGTATTCCCTGTCGCCAACGACTGCCATTGGCACCGCAACCTTCATGGCCCTGGGCAACAAACGCCAGCGCCTGAACCAGATTCTCGATAGCTTGCATCAGCAGGCACCCAAGCCCGTCGATGTTATCGAACTTGAAAAAGGTGCGCCGTTCGGTGGCGTAACGATCGATGTTGCGGGTTGCACACTTTGCCTGTCGTGCGTCAATGCCTGCCCGGCAAAGGCGCTCAGGGACAACCCGGACGCCCCGGAACTGAAATTCCAGGAAAGCAATTGCATTCAGTGCGGCCTGTGCAAAACAACCTGCCCGGAAAAGGTCATCAGCCTGACCCCCCGTATCGACTTCAAGACGCTAAGCGCCCAGGCCATCATCCTTAAAGAAGAAGTCCCCTTCGAGTGCGTTCGTTGCAGCAAGCCCTTCGGTGTCAGTTCGACCATCGAGAAGATGATCGAAAAATTGAGCGGCCACAGCATGTTCCAGGACCCAAAGGCCCTGGAACGCTTACGCATGTGTGACGACTGCCGCGTCGTCGACATGAGCGAGGGCGAAGAGCACCCGTGGGCGTCGAAGCAACGCACCACGAAGACGACGGAAGACTACCTGAAAGAACGTGAAGACCTGCGCCAGCAAGCCGCCGAGGCGATGGAGAATGACGAGCCTGGCGACGCTTAGGCTTTTTTTAGTCCGCTATGGTCGAGGATGAAATCGGCTATGGCGGCGACATCGTTGAGGTCGATCAGTGGCACGCCCAATCCATCAATGGGGCCGTCACCGGCAACGGCGACGATCATCTCGTCAGTGGGGGCCAGAAGTTCCTGTTCGTGATCGTGGCGGAAAACTTCCAACTTTACGTGACTTTCACGCTTAAAACCTTCAACCAATAACAAGTCGACCGGTTCCAGCTTTTCGATCAATTCGTCGAGCGTCGGTTCGGGGTCGTCGCGCAGTTCGCGGATCAGCGACCAGCGCCCGGCCGACGCCACCATCACCTGCCTGGCCCCTGACTTGCGGTGCCGGTAGGAGTCCTTGCCCGGCTTGTCGATCTCGACATTATGATGGGTGTGTTTGATCGTCGAAACGCTGATGCCCCTGACCGTTAGCTCGGGGATTAATTTTACCAAAAGCTCTGTCTTGCCGCTACCGCTCATGCCGACGATGCCGAAAATTTTCATTTATTCCTCATCGTCTCTCATGCCAGGAAGGACACTGATTAATTCCCGAAATGCATCGCCGTCATTAGACTCGCACGCCGGGCCATAAATAACCACGGCGGACGCAGCGGTTTGTGCAGCGGCTTGCACGGCATCTTCAAGAGTAGCGCACAGGGTTATGGGCAGGCTTCCATCAAGTTCTTTGGCTAATTGTTTGCCAGCCTGACCGAAAAGGTAAGCACCCTTGATACGACCTGAAACATCTTTCAGTGCACGCTTTCCGCCGCCATCGCCTTGAACGTCCCCGCCACCAATCCAATGGATATTTTCGTAACCAAGGAAACTGCTGGCAACACAGTCAAGGGACGATGAGGCAGCGTCGTTGATATAGAGCACGCCGTCGATTTTCTCGATTTCTTCGCGGTGATCGACAAGCCCAGGAAAACTGTTGATCGCGGCCATAGCAGCATGGGGTTGGACGCCGATGGCCCGCACCGTGGCGAAGGCCGCAACGACGTTTGCTTGCGCGTGGGGTCCTGCGAATTGCGGGATCGTCGTAAGGTCGATGACCTGTACCGGCAAACCCGCATCGAAGCTGTCATAGAGCGTACCATCCTTGACGAAGGCACCGCCCTCGACCATCACCTTGGTCGAAACCGGAAAAATTCTCTGTTCTCCGGCGCTCACAAGCTTTTTGAAAATTGCCTGTGATGGCTTGTCGTCAATGCAAATGACGGCGGCACGGGGCACTGTCTGGCGATGAAAAATTTGCATCGCCGAGGCGCGCTTCATCGAAGTGTCCATATTAAGCAGCACCGCCACGTCGAAGGTGATGGAGACCGTGTGATCCAGGCGGAACGGCGTCATCGCAAGGACATACACGCCCTCGACACCCAGTGGGTTCGTATTCAGGGCAGAGGTCCCCGATAGCCCGGCCATCTCCCCTTCCCGTCCGGTGACCTGCAATATGTAGGTGACAAGGGACGCCGTTAAAGATTTTCCGTAAGCGCCAGAAATACCGACGTAGGCGGCCTCGCGCTGGGTACGGGCCAAAAGCTCGACATCGCAGATGACTTCCAGGTTCTCGGCAAGCGCCCGCATTGCCAGCTCACGGGCTGTCGGATCGTTGGCCCAGGCATCGGCGGAAACAACCAACGTCGTGAATTCACGGAGATCGTCGCTGCAAAAATCTTTTGGCGTGATGCCAGAAGCCGTAGCACTTGCCCGCTTGTCCGGGTCATTATCCCACGCCGAAAGCTCGGCCTCGCCCGACTGCAGGGCGCGCGCAGTAAAAAGCCCGGCCTGATCAAGGCCGTACAAGGCTACGGGGTAGCCGGCAAAAGGGAAGACGTCGATCAACGCTTATAACTTAATCATCGAGGTATTCGGCCAGCAGTTCCGTCAGCCCGAGCACCGGAAGGACCATCTCGTATTCATCAATGGCTTCTTCCAGAACATTGCGACAGTTACCGCAAGCCGTTACCAAGGCTTCCGGTTTGACCGCGTCGAGTTGCCTCTTCTTGGCGCCGAAGGCCGTGATCCGCAATTTTTCGGCCCTGGCATTGGAGCTAACGCCGCCGCCACCACCGCAACAGATGTTGGCGACCCCGGCATTCTCCATCTCAATGAAATTGTCGCTGACCAGATTGAGAAGATTTCTCGGTTGCCGAACGATACCGCCGCGACGAACGATCTGGCACGGGTCATGGAAAGTGACCCGGCGCTGATCCCGTTCTGCCTTGATCTTGATCCGGCCTTCGCCGACAAGCTGGTCGAGCAGTTCGAGAATATGGATAACCTGGAAACCATAGCTTTTGCCGACCAGATTGGGGCCTTCCCAATTCAGTGCAGAATAGGCATGGCCACATTCCGGGCTGACGACATATTTGACTTGCAGTTTCTCGGCGGCATCGACAATGCGCTGGACCAGGGTTCTGGCGATGCCTTTATCGCCCATCTGAATGCCAACATTGGTGGCTTCGTATGCATCCGTGGAAATCGTCCACGACACACCGGCTTGTTTGAATATACGTGCCAGTGCGCCGATCACTTCGTAGAAGTTCAGGACTTCCATGGCCGACAGAATAATCATGTAATCGGCACCGACTTTATTAAGCTCGATAGGAATACCGACTTCTTCGGCCTGCTCGGCGACAATCTTGGCCAGGGTTTCAGGCTTGATGCCAAGCGGGCTACCAAATTCAATGGCTCGTTCGGCTGCACCGGTAAGACCTTCGGGGACAAATCCGGCGGCGACCATGGCTTCGCGGGATTTGCGCACAAGTCCGGCAATGTCGATGCCCATGGGGCAAACAATGGTGCAGCGTCCGCACAAGGTGCATGAATCATAGAGCAGTTCTTCCCACTCTTTAAGCATGTCCTCGTCGATTTCAGCGGGAACCAGTCCGAACATCTTCTTGATACCGGAAAGCGGCGCTAAATGACGTTTGTAGACGCGCCGCATGGGTTCCAGCTTCCACACCGGTGTGTAGCGCACATCGCCCGTCGTCTCGTAGAAATGACAGGCCTCGGCGCACTGCCCGCAATGGACGCAGGCATCCAGATAGGCCGCGGCAGAGGCATCGATATTATTGGTAAACGTTTCGATAGCGGCTGAAGCACTCATGGCACGACTCCCCGGCGACCGAAGAAGGCCCCCGTATAACCACGGCTGAACATAAACGTCACCGCATGCATCAGGCGACTGAATGGGAAGTAGATAAGCCAGATTTCAACCGTTAGCATGTGAATGGCCCGCAAGCTGTCATGGCTTTCCTGCAAGGCAAGGCAACCAGTCAACATGGCCAGGAACGTCAACCACGATGCGATATGATCATCGGTATCTGATATCTGGATCATCACCGGGTCGGAAATGCGCCGGATCCACAGCAGGATCAGCCCGGTAAAGGCGATCTCAGCACTCAGGATGAAGCCCCAACGCGGCATGGTCTCCCAGGCGAAGCCGACGACGTTTTCATTGAGGAACAGCATATGCGGCGCGGCATAGATCAACACAACAAACAGGCCTAAGTGGAACATGTAACCGGCGATCAGGTGATATCGGGTCTGGAAGGAAAATCCGCCGTGCGGAACGAAGTGGAGGAACTGTCCCTTGATCGCCCCCAACAAGGCCGACGCGCGGGGAATTGAAATATCCGGCTTACGACCAAAACGAATGATCCCGACAATGCGCCATAGCGCACCGATGACAAACACACCTGAGGCGAGGTACCATAGCGGCCCTTCGACGATTTCAAGAAATGTCATGCGCCTATACCTTTTCTTCCGTGACCGTCTTCATTATAGCGGTCATTGCGCTGGTGCTTTGTCTGGTTGGGCCCTTGGCGTTACCGCTTCGGCTTCCTCCTCGGCCTTGGCCATAGCCTCTTCGGCCCACCAACCGTGATGTTCCTTGGCCCATTTTTCATCGACGTAACCAAGTGTCATGCCCTCGAGCGCACCTTCGACGCCAACGGTACCTAAGTAAATATGGGCGAACGATACCGCGATAAGGACCACGGCACCCCCGGCATGAATAAGATGCGCCAGTTGCAGTTGCTGGACGCGCTCGGCAAGCCACGGGAAATCGAGCAACAAGCCCGAAAGAGAAATCGCAATCCCGACAAAGAACAGCAACCAGTACCAGAACTTTTCACCCAAGTTGTACTTCCAGCTTGGCGGATGCCCCTTGGAAAAGAAACCGCCTTTCAGGGCCCAGACCAGATCACCTTTCTGCCAGATGTTATCCTTAAGATAGACGCCGAGCATAATGACCAGAGCGACGATAAAAATCGGCCCAAGCAGATTATGAGCCTGCAGAGAAGCACTGGCGAACGCCGACCATGCCTGCTTGCCAACAATCGGCAAGATCACATAGCGCCCGAACATCATGAACAGTCCGCTTAAGCCCAGCAGAATAAACAGGCTGGCGATAAACCAGTGGATCCAACGTTCGGGTTGCGAGAACCGGTGAACCTTCTTACCCGTTCGCCCGCCGCTCATCTTGATCTTTCCGTGGACCACGAAGAAGACGACGACAAAGACCAGCGAGGCCAAAATCAAAAGCCCGCCCCAGTATGAAAGCGGGCCGTTTCTCAATGACCGCCATTCCTCGCCGGGTGACTGAATAAGAACAGAACTACTACCCGCCGTTCCCGACAGATTGAAAGGCTGGCCGCGACGCAACTTGCGCCAGAAATCAGAATCGCTCTGGTTGCCCAGAGTCTTGCCCGGAACATTGCCGTCGGTTTGCGCGTAAGCCTGAGACGTGAGGTCAAGCGACCCGGTAAGACCGACGCCTACGATCCAGACGAATAAAACCGTAAAGCAGGCCAAGATGGCCAGTGGTTTGAAGGTCAGTCTGTCTTTCATCGACTTATCCATATTTATTTTCTTCCAGACTGCGACCATGCCCTCAGTCGCAACGATTGCAACTTCGCGCCATCGATAGAAGCGGACTTGATTTTTTTCGACCCGCCGACGGGTGCCGTCGAACCTGACTGATAGTGCGTGCGGCTGCGCAAACTGGCCGACAGTTCCTCATTGAATGGCTGGTCCGGGTTTTTGCCCATGAACTTGCCCGCCTCAAAACTAAGCAAGCGGCCCTGCTCATCCTCGCGACATGCGCCGAGAGAAAATGCGACGATACTCAGCAATCCCAGCAACAGCACACGCTTAGCGATATCGGCCATGCTTATAAAGCTCCTTAAGAAAAGGCCCCTGCCCTGCCAATGGCAGGGCAGGTATTTACGGCTTATGCGCCGCCTTTTTTCTCATAGGCCGTGCCCCAACCCCAAGCGCCGGAGCCGAAGCCACGGGCGACGACACGTTCACGGTAGATGTTGGAGACTTCATTGCCATCACCACCGAGCAACGCCTTGGTCGCGCACATTTCTGCGCACAACGGAAGCTTGCCTGCGGCCAGCCGGTTGGCACCGTATTTGGTCTTCTCGGCCATCGAGAAGTCTTCTTCCGGGCCACCGTTACAGAAGGTGCACTTGTCCATCTTGCCGCGCGAGCCGTAGCTGCCGGCTTGCGGGTACTGCGGCGCGCCAAACGGGCAGGCATAGAAGCAGTAACCACAACCGATGCACAAATCCTTGGAGTGCAGAACGACGCCCTGTTCGGTGTCATAGATGCAATCGACCGGGCAGACCGCGATACACGGCGCGTCCGAACAATGCATACAAGCCACCGAAATGGAGCGCTCGCCCGCCTTGCCGTCATTGATAGTGACGACGCGGCGACGATTAATACCCCAAGGGACTTCGTTAGCGTTTTTACAAGCGGTAACACAGCCGTTGCATTCGATGCAGCGTTCAGCGTCACACAGGAATTTCATACGTGCCATTTTCATAATCCCCTTATGCTGCTTCGATGCGACAGAGTGTCACTTTGGTTTCTTGCATTTGCGTCACCGAGTCATACCCGTAAGTGCCGCACATATTGGACGCTTCACCAAGCACGTATGGATCTGCACCCTCTGGATACTTGGACCTGAGGTCCTTGCCCTGCCAATGACCACCGAAGTGGAACGGCATGAAGCAAACACCGGCGGCAACACGGTCGGTGACCATCGCCTTGATGAGAACCTTGCCACCTTCCGGGCTATACAGCCACATGTCCTGTCCGTCCCTGATACCGGCATTGTTGGCATCGACGGCATTGACCTCGCAGAACATTTCCTGCTGCAACTCGGCAAGCCACTTGTTGGATCGGCTTTCATCACCGCCGCCTTCGTATTCAACAAGCCGACCGGTTGTCAGAATGGTCGGGAAGTCCTTCGAGAAATCGACCTTCTGAATCGACTCATACATAGTCGGCAGACGGTAGCTCCTGGTGTCCTTGTAGGTCGGGTAATCGGCGACCAGATCACGCCGCGGTGTGTACAGGGGCTCGCGGTGGAGCGGAACCGGATCAGGGAAGGTCCAGACCACGGTGCGCGCCTTGGCGTTGCCGAACGGGGCGCAACCATGCTTGATGGCGACACGCTGGATACCACCGGAAAGATCGGTCTTCCAGTTACTCTTGTCACCGACGCCCTTGGCCATGATGGCCAATTCCTCGGCCGTCAGGTCTTTGTCCCAACCCAGTTTCTTGAGCATCGCCATGGTGAACTCGGGGTAACCATCCTTGATTTCCGAACCGACCGAATAGGAACCTTCGGCGAGCAGATTTTCACCGTTGCGCTCGACGCCGTAACGGGCGCGGAACGTCAGGCCGCCTTCGGCAATTGACTTGGACGGATCGTAAAGAATAGGCGTTCCGGGATGGCCCATTTCAGGCGTTCCCCAGCACGGCCACGGCAGGCCGTAATATTCCCCGTCACACGGACCGCCACGGGCTTGCAGGGTGGTCCGATCGAAGGTGATCTTGTTGGCCATCTGCTTTCTCATGCGTTCCGGCGACTGGCCGGTATAACCGATGGTCCACATACCGCCGTTGTATTCGCGGGTGATGTCTTCGATAAAGGGCTCGTTACCATTGACCTTGATCTTCTTGAACATCTCTTTTTCGAGGCCGAACTTCTTGGCGAACATGTACATGATTTCATGGTCAGGCTTCGACTCGAACGCCGGTTCGATGATCTTATCGCGCCATTGCAGGGAACGGTTGGACGCCGTCACAGAACCATAGGTTTCGTACTGTGTACACGCCGGTAGGACATAGACGCCGTCCTGACGATCGGGAATAACCGCCGCGAAGGTAGGCACCGGATCGATGATGACCATCAGGTCGAGCTTCTCCATCGCCGTCTTCATTTCCGGAAGACGAGTCTGCGAGTTGACCGCGTGGCCCCATAAAACCATGGCCCGAAGATTGTCAGGCTGGTCAATATTCTCTTTCTTTTCAAGAACACCGTCGATCCAGCGTGAAACAGGAATACCACTTGATTCCATTAGCTTTTGGGTCGCGAAGCGGCCCTTCAGCCATTCATAATCGACATCCCAGACACGGGCCCAATGTTTCCAGGAACCGGTCGCAAGGCCGTAATAACCTGGCAGCGAATGCGACAGGATGCAGAAATCGGTCGCTCCCTGGACATTGTCGTGGCCGCGGAAAATATTGGCACCGCCACCGGCTTTACCCATGTTGCCAAGGGCAAGTTGGAAAATACAGTAAGCGCGGGTGTTGTTATTACCGTTGGTGTGCTGGGTGCCACCCATGCACCAGACGAAGGTGCCGGGCCGGTTGTTGGCCATGATCCGGGCGACACGCTTCAACTGCGAGCCAGGAACGCCGGTTACCCGTTCGGTTTCCTCAGGCGTCCACTTCTTGATTTCTTTCTTGACCTCTTCCAGCCCCCAAACGCGTTGGCGGATGAACTCTTTGTCTTCCCAGCTGTTCTCGAAGACATGCCACAGAAGACCCCAGATCAAGGCAACATCGGTACCGGGACGGAAGCGGACATATTCATCCGCATGGGCCGCCGTGCGGGTAAACCTGGGATCAAGAACAATCAGGGCGGCGTTATTCTGTTCCTTGGCTTTGAGAATATGTTGCAGAGCAACCGGATGCGCCTCGGCCGGGTTAGAGCCGATCAGGAACATCGCCTTGGAATTGTGAATGTCATTGTAGGAGTTGGTCATCGCCCCGTAGCCCCAGGTGTTGGCGACACCGGCAACCGTCGTGGAATGACAGATACGAGCCTGATGGTCACCGTTATTGGAGCCCCAGAAGGCATAGAATTTACGGAACAAGTAGGCCTGCTCATTGCTGAACTTGGCCGAGCCCAGCCAATAGACTGAATCCGGGCCGGAAGTCTTACGGATATCCAGCATCTTGTCGCCAATTTGGTCAATCGCATCTTCCCAGGAGACGCGCTTCCATTTGCCGCCTTCCAGTTTCATCGGATATTTCAGACGGCGTTCGTTATGGGCGTGCTCACGCACACTGGCACCCTTGGCGCAGTGGCTGCCAAGGTTGATCGGGCTGTCGAAGTCAGGTTCCTGACCGGTCCAGACGCCGTCTTGAACTTCTGCAATAACACCGCAGCCAACTGAACAGTGGGTGCAAACCGAAGCGATACGCTTGGTCTTATCACCGCTCGCGGCTTGCGCTGCGGCTGGCTGGATATGTCCCAGGGTCGCCGCCGAGGCAAGTGCGACGCCACCGGCGGTAAGGCCGGAGTTACGCAGGAATGTCCGCCGATCGATAGCCCCGCCGATGGACCCGGCGAGAGCCTGGCTGAGGCGTGAACTTTTCGATGTTCCGTTGGTTTTTTTGATTAACATGCTCTGTCTCCCCCCTAAAACCGTGCCAGCTCATAATAAGTGCGGACATGGTCCGTTTCCTGATAACCGCCCGAAGTTGAAGTGCTGACTACGCCAGCCTCGCTTGTACTCGGAGCGGCTGTGACGACGGCAACCGCTGCCGCGCCAGCCGATACGACGGCCCCTTTCAGGAATTCACGCCTGGGCAGCCGTTCTGCTTTGCTATCAGTTTTTAGGTTACTCATTATGTTCTCCCACTTTTTATTCCGGTTAATGCCGAAAAAATTTAACGTCCTTTTACGGCCTGGATCATCAGGCCGCCATTTCAAATGCCTGTTCTTCGATGTCCATCATCAATAAACCAATCGTCCCGACGCAGGCATACAACGAGGCATTTTCGGCCCCTTCCAGGTCGGCAAAAAAGCTTGGAGCCCATGGCAAAAGATGGGTCCTGAAAAAGGATTGCTGACAGCCATCGCCGTCCGGACCGCGATGGCCAAGAATAAGTGTATGCATGGCTTCAAGCACTGTCGCGATGTGATCTTCGGGTTCGGTTGCCTGCGGGTCGCCCTGCAGGCCCAAACGCGCAAGGTCACTGCGCAGGGCGGCAAGCGGCTTGTCATAAAGCAGCCCGGTCAGGTAATGCGAGGCATAGGGCAGAAGCTCGCCACCGGCACCTACGCCATAAAACAGTTTGGTGAATTCATCTTCCATGTCCTCAGGCGTGGCCGTACGGGCGGCATGCGCCAAGGTGCCAAGCGCCTTGCCCATGGGGCTATCGTCGCCTTCCAGAGCGCGGATCATGGCAATGGTTTCGGGGCTCGGCGGTTTTGAAAGCAGCGTCGATATCAAGGCATAAAAACGCGCACGAAGGAACTCGTCGTCGCTCTCACTTTGCGAGATTTGGCCTCCCAGCCCTTCACTCATAAACAGCCCCTCCAGGCTTCAACCTTATGGCTTGTTTGTTCTTTATCTGAGGCGGAAAACTATAACAGATAAAGAGCCATTTATCCATTCATATGAGGGGGCTATCGACCACCTGTCAATTTGAATCATTGTAATAAGCAAAGTGCGGCGGGCGTAAATATGGAAAAACCCCTTAGAAAAGCTATTACTTCACAGATCTCTAATATTAATGTTTTTCACCATGCGGAACCGGCGCGTCTGAAACATCGGCCAGTTGAACCGGTTGTTCATCCGCAGAGACCTCTGATTCCTCCTCCACGACCGCATCATCTTCCACGGGCAACTCTTCTACAGAGTCTTCTTCGATTTCGGCTTCCTCGTCAGAGACGATACCCTTGCCGACTTTGTATGCCGTCTCGACAACGGTTTTGACAATTCCCAGAGACGAATAATCTTCATCGTAATCATTCAGGCCGTCCAGATTGGCAAACACCGGGTCGCTGCCCCACAGTTTACGTAAGGCCAGACGGGCCAGTTCCTCGGGCACGTTTTTACCCATGAAGACGCTGTAATCGGAATCTCCGTCCAGGGACTCGATGGACTGCAGATCAGGCGGGATTTGCTCCTCAAGATTTTCCGTCGCCCCCTCAACCGCCACCGGCAGGGTCGCCGATTGCTCTAGCGCCTCAGGGATTTGCTCCGGCTCAACATTTTTTTCTTTTTCGGCGAGCTTGGTTTGCGACCATCTGTTAATAAACGTCTCGTCAGTCATGGAGCGGTGGCCTGCTTTCATTGCGTGTTTTGCGCGGATCGAAGGTTTTGCGTTTGCGTTTTTTGAACGGCACGTCAACATGATACCGCTCGACAAACGCCTGCACCCAGGCATGAATGATTTCCGGCATCTCGACCCCTTCGACCCACTCATCGCCGCTCTCGTCGTAGCCTTCGGCCTCGAACGGACAGATCGTCGCCTCGAAAGCCGTCACTTCGTACTCGTGGGCACCTTCTTCTTCCGGTCGCAGCACGACAAAAACCTGCGGCGGTGACTGGCTTAGGTTGACCTTGTAGCCTTCGGTTTCTCGGGGGAACAGTTCCAGTTGCAACATACCGGCAAAATAATGTGCCCAGCCATCGCCTTCACGCAGCACCTGCCAGTCTTCCATATCGGTCCGGCCGGGAATGACGCCGGCAAGTTTCCACTCGTGATCGGCCCAGCGGTTGTCGATGGCGCGGCGTTCGAGAACGATGCCGACTTCCATGGTTCGGGGAATGTCTATCGCCGGATCGACGTGGGATTGGTTGGTCATATTTTTTCCTGCGCATGGTCATTAATACAGGGTCATACTATCGGACCTCGCCTTAACTGAGAAATCTATTTTAATGATGGCGGGATTTGACTAGGCTCTGAGACCCATAGGCGCAAATTTAACCGAGGCTATTTCATGACGTCCCACGATCATCACGACCATCACGACCATTCTGAAGACGAACAGGTTTCGCTGGCCAACCACATTATCAATCTGGCCAATGCCGCCATGGAAGATGGCCACGGGGCTGATGACATTGCCGAGAGCATACGCCACGCGGCGGCTAATTTTTCGGCCTACGCCTTTTTCAGATCAGAGCAATTGCCCAAAGACCCCAATCAAACGGTCGAAAGTTTCATTGCCTTGTTCGAGCATTATCTCGACGCCCACAGGCCCGAAGACACTAGTGGCCAAGGCTTGATGCAGACCATCGCACAGGCCAAGAGCGAACTATAGATCAGGGTCTTCGGCTGGGGGCTTATCCGGTTTCGCCGGGGTGTCGTCGTCATCGAACAAAATTCGATTGGCGGCACCCTCCATGTCCTCGAACTGGCCTGATTTCAAAGACCACAGGAAAGCGACCAACGCCCCGCCCCCCAGCAGCAAGGCAACGGGAATCAGATACAACAGGATATCCATCGCGCGCCTCCCCTATTTTCCAGCCAGCCTCAGGGCATTGACAATAACCACCAACGACGATGACGACATGGCAATCGCCGCCACTAATGGCGAGACATGGCCTAAAATGGCAAGCGGGATCGTCACCGCATTATACAGCAAAGAGAAGCCGATGTTTTGTTTTACCAAAGCGTCGGCCTGGCGGGCGATCTCCAGGGCCTGGCTGACCGGCTGCAAGCGATCACCCTGAAAAATTACATCGGCGGCATTCTGGGTAATATCGGCGGCACTGGAAGGCGACATGGAAACCCAGGCTGCGGCCAAAGCCGGGGCGTCATTCAGGCCGTCACCGACCATCAGGGGATGACACCCCGCGGCTTTTAATTCAACAAGTCGGGCGACCTTGTCTGCCGGTTGGGCTTGCCCCTGCCAAATGGTTATAGAGACGGCGGCGGCGACGTCGCCAACAACGCTGCGACGATCACCCGAGAGCAGTTCCGGCTGCAAACCCTGCTTGGTCAGTTGCACGATAACCTCTGGCGCGTCAGTGCGCAGGGCGTCGGAAAACTGAAACCGCAACGGCCCCCTGCCCGGTTGCGACAGCCACAATTCCGGCTTGTCAGTGTCGCTGGCATCGCTCAGCCCGCACCAATCACGGCGACCAAGGCGGACCTCGCCCTCAGGCGTCATCAGAGTCAGACCCTGGCCTGGAATTTCCGTGACCCCGGTTATGGGACGGGCGTCGGGGACGGCGCGGACAAGGGCGCGAGCCAGCGGGTGTTTGGAACTTACGGCGATGGCAGCGGCCAACGCCAGCGCCTCGAACTGGCTTGCCCCGTCCAACAGTTCGGCCCTGCCTTGGGTCAGGGTTCCGGTCTTATCAAAGACCACCTTGTCAACCTGGGCCAGGCGTTCCAGCGCCGAGCCACTTTTCAGCAGGATACCCTGCCTGAACAACCGCCCACTGGCGACGACCTGCACGGTCGGCACGGCCAACGCCAGGGCGCACGGACAGGTAATGATCAGCACAGCGACGCCATACAACAAAGCCTGTTGCCAGCCGACATCGGTCAAAACCATCCAGCCGCTAAACGTTAGCAAGGCGAGGACATGGACCACCGGAGCATATAGTCGTGAAATGCGGTCGGCCAGGGTAACATAATGGGACTTCGACTGTTCGGCGTCTTCCATCAGGCGGACGATGCCCGCAAGTAAGGTGTCTTCGCCGGACGCCGTCACCCTGATTTTCAATGGGCCTGAGATATTTAACGATCCGGCCTCGATGGCATCGCCAGGCTGGATCGCTACAGGCAAGGTTTCGCCGCTGATCAGGGAACGATCGACATCGCTTGTCCCGTCAGTAACCTCGCCATCGACGGCGACGCGCTCGCCAAGGGCTGCCAGCACCGTCATTCCCGCCCGCACCTGATCGGGCGGCATGACCGTAGTCGTGCCATCGTCGGCAAGTACGGTTACGGCGGCGGCGGAAAGCGACAACAGATGCTCACCGACGGCGCGGGCCCGACCACGGGCGCGCAGGTCAAGGGCGCGTCCAACCAACAGGAAAAAAAGCAGGGTCAGAACAGAATCGAAATAGACGTGCTCGGCCCCCCGGATGGTCTCAAACAAACTCATCGCCGCCGTCAGGATCAGCGCCAGGGATATCGGTACATCCATGTTCATGCGGCCCCGGCGCAGGACATTTAAGGCCGAACGGAAGAAATGTTGGCCACAGTAGACCGTCGCTGGCAAAGCGATCAGGGCCGACAGCCAATGCAACAGGCTGCGGGTCGAAGGCCCCATGTCGTCGCCGATCCCGGACCATACGGAAACCGACAATATCATGACGTTGCCTGCGGCAAATCCGGCCACGGCCATGGCCCTGTATAACGATTTCAGAATCCGTGCGCCTTCAAGTTCCAGAAGCGCCGGATCGTATGGTGCCAACCGGTATCCAAGGGCGGCAATGGTTGCAACAAGCGTGTCGGCGTCTGTTTCATCGCCGCGCCATGTCACCACCAGCCGCCGGGTCGTCATGTTAAGACGCGCCGAAACCACGCCGGGTTGACGACTCAGGACATTTTCAATGAGCCAGACACAAGCGGCGCAGTGCAAGCCGCCGACCATCAAATGGAGAACCGACAGGCCCAATTCATTGACGCGAACGTAAGACTGATAGTTTCTTGGGCAAGGCTCGTTATCGGGGCGCAACGCCGCCTCGCCGGGATCAAAAGACCGTTGCCGGTAGTAGCGCTCCAACCCCAAGCCTTTGACCATCTCGTAGGCTGCCCGGCAGCCCTGACAGCAGAAGGCCGCGCCACCGGGACTATCGTCGGCAACGTCGAGCCCACAGTGTCGGCAAACGCTCATTTAAGGGGTGACGATCCGTTCAACGCGCTGATAGTGCTCGGCCCCGCGCTGGGCGACAATGCGGAAATCCCATTGTCCTTTCAGGGGAAGCGTAAATTCAGCACGGTAGAGGCCATCGCCGAGGCCCGCAAGGGCGCGTTCCTGATCGAAACCGACATTGGTCGGACGGGTAACGAAGATACGCACGTCAAGATCGCTTAAAGGCAACCCGGACTTATCGGAAAAACGGATTTGCGTAGCCCCCGCGAGGCTTTGCCCCGGTAAGAATTCAATACCCATTTCGGCCTGCCAGCCGAGTGCTTGCTGACGTTTTGCGCCTTCAATATTGCTGTTGTAGGCAAGTCCCTTAACGTAAGGCTGTTCGGTCTCAAGCCCGGTCCAACTGCCCAGTGCAAAATATACCAAGGCGGCGTTTGCGACCAGGACGACGGAAAAACCGGCCATGATAATCCACAGGGGTTTTCTCGATGAGACGCTTGAACCGGGCATGATCGTTCCTGAGGCTTACTTTTTAGGTCCGTAAAAGAAAGTGCGTTGATCGGTGGCTACGCCACTTTCTATATCTCTTAGCATAAATTCCATCTCGGAAGATTCAGTATTTAGGCTGGCAACCGGGGCGCTGACAAAAACCCGGAATGTTCCGACAGTGTCAGAATTGACCGGTAAATCGACAGACGGCATTCCATTTTTTTCATAACCGATGATATTCATCAATGCCTGCGGCATTTGTTTTATACTTAAGCGGAAGACCCTGTCGCGCCGTTCCATATTCAAAATCTTCAGAGTGTAACCATTGCGAATGTCTCCATCCGACAGGGTCACAAACAAGGGTGAGCGGTCGCGTTGTAAATTGATTTCAAGGTTGCTCCGCGTCACCAATCCATAAGTCATAAGCATCACCAGCAGAAGCAGGCTGACACTATAGGCAATGATGCGCGGCCTCAGCAGACGTTTGGCCGTGGGCCGACCTTCGGCGCGGGCATTCATGTTGGCAATCGAGTCATAGGCGATCAAATTTGGCGCCCGCCCCAATTTGTCCATGATCGAATTGCAGGCATCGATGCAGAGCGCACAGCCGATGCATTCCATCTGCTGGCCGTCGCGGATATCGATACCGGTTGGGCAGACGTTGACGCACAAACTGCAATCGACACAGTCACCAAGGGCGCTTAGCTCTTTTTCCTTGGCCTTGCCGCGCGGTTCGCCCCGCCATGCCTCATAGGTAATGATCAGCGAGTCTTCATCAAACATCGCACCCTGAAAACGCGGCCACGGGCACATGTAGGTGCAGACCTGTTCACGGGCCAAACCTGCCAGCACGTAGGTTGTCGCGGTGAACAGGGCGGTGAAGCCGTAAATGGTGGTCGAGGCCTGCCCGCTAAAGAAATCAACGACGAGCGTCGGCGCGTCAACAAAATACATGATCCATGCGCCGCCTGTAGCCAAGGCTATCAGCAACCAGATCGCATGCTTGGCCGTTCGCTTCCAGAGTTTGCGCAAGCTGAAGGGTGCGGCATCAAGCTTAAGCCGGTTGTTGCGGTCCCCTTCGACCCAGCGCTCGACCAGCATGAACAGGTCGGTCCAGATTGTTTGCGGGCAAGTGAAGCCGCACCACACGCGCCCGGCCAGGGCGGTGACCAAAAACAGGCCGATGGCACCGACAATCAACAGGCCGGTCAGGTAGTAAATTTCCTGGGGCCATATTTCCAGTTCGAAGAAGAACAACCGGCTTCCCGATATATCGGCCAGAATTGCCTGATCGGGGATACCAACGCCGCGGTCCCAGCGTAACCAGGGCAAACCGTAATAGAGCGCCAGAAGGACACTCAAAACGATCCATTTCATGCGCCGGAAAGCACCCGCAATGCGTTGCGGATGAATTTTTACCCGGTTGGCATAAAGCGGCTCGTCCTTGTCGGTCGCAGGATCGCCTTTTAATTTGCTCACAATCTTTAAGTCTTACTGTCCACCGCCAAGGGAGTGCACATAAAGGCTGACCAGCTTGATATCGACGTCACTGAGGCGACCGCTCCAGGCAGGCATGACACCATGCTTGGGCTTGCCGATCTGAGCAGCGATAGCGCCACTGTCTTTGCCGTAAAGCCAGATTCCATCGGCCAGGTTAGGGCCGCCCATGTCGGCAACGCCTTTGCCGTCTTCGCCGTGACAGGCGGCGCATTCATCTTCGAAGATCGTCGCCCCGCGCAATGCCGACTCTGCATCACTGGTCCCGCCCGAAAGGCCGAGAACATAGTTGGAAACATCGGCGATTTGCGCTTTATCAAGAATTTCGTCGGCGAGGAAATTGGGCATCGCGCTGTCGCGGGTCTCGTCATGGCCTGAGCGAATGCCATAGCTGACAGTGGTGTGGATGTCCGCGCGGGTGCCACCCCAAATCCAGTCGTCATCGGCCAGGACAGGATACCCCGGCGCACCGGAACCGGAACTGCCGTGGCACGGCGCGCAGTTTTCGGCGAAGATTATCTTGCCTCCGGCCATGGCGTAATCGAGCAATTGCTGGTCGGCACCAATTTCGCCAACGTTCATGGCCGCCAATTTGTCCGTCCACGGTGAACGGCTTTGTTTCTGGGCCGCCAGATCTTCATCAAGGGCGGCGCGGGACGAATATTCCCCGGTGCCTTTGAGATAATCAGAGAAGCCCGGCCACGACGGATAAACGACCCAGTAGCCAACGGCGAAAACAATGCAGGCATAGTAGGTATAAAGCCACCATTTCGGCATCGGCGTGTTGAGTTCCTTGATGCCATCCCACTCATGGCCAGTGGTCTCCTGGCCGCTAATTTCGTCTTTTTCGACTTTTGCCATGGCTAAACTCCATTTCCTTCGTCCTTGAAGATGATCTTGGCGTCTTCTTCAAAACGTTCCTTGTTGCGCGGCAAAAAAGCCCATAGCACGATGCTGCAAAACACGATGATCATCCAAACGACCCAACTTGAGCGGGCGATTTCGTAAAGGGTTTCCAATGTCATGGGGTGCTCCTCTAGCGCCTGTTCAATTCTGGTTTGTAAGAAGTGAAATCGACCATCTGGCCGAGTATCTGCAAATAAGCAATCAAGGCATCCAGTTCGGTGACCTTGTCCGGATTGCCGTCGAAATCACCGATAACGGCCTTCGGATAGCGCGCGAGGAAGGCATCGACATCACCTTTCTCACCGTTAGCCTGGGTGCCGACATCCGCTACGGCGCTTTTGATCTGCTCGTCGGTATAGGGGTCGCCAACCTGCCGAAGCGTGTACAGGTGTTCGTCCATGTTCAGATAGCTGAGTTCGCGCTCCGCCATGAAGGAATAACCCGGCATGATCGATTCCGGCACAACGCTGCGGGGGTTAACCATATGGGCGACATGCCAATCGTTGGAATACTTACCGCCGACCCGGGCCAAATCCGGTCCGGTTCGCTTCGAGCCCCACTGGAAAGGATGGTCGTACATGCTTTCAGCGGCCAGCGAGTAATGGCCATAGCGCTCCGCCTCGTCACGGAATGGCCGGATCATCTGACTGTGGCAAAGGTAGCAACCCTCACGGATATAGATGTTGCGACCGGCCAGTTCCAATGGAGAATATGGCCGCATACCATCGACTTTTTCGATCGTGCTTTCCATGGTGTACAGGGGCACGATCTGCACCAGACCACCGATGGAAACGGTGACCAGAATGGCGACGATCAGCAGGATCAGGTTTTTCTCGAGAATTTTATGCATTTTTCTTTTCCTCTGATCCTAATTTGCAGCCGCGGCCGAAGCCGTCGCAGGACCACCAATGGGGGCCTCGCTACGGAGACGCCCCTTCATGGTCATGACAAGATTGTAGACCATGATAAGCGCACCGAGCAGGAACAGAACGCCGCCTAGCCCGCGAATAACGTAGTAAGGATGCATGGCTTCGACGGTTTCGATGAATGAATACTGCAAGAATCCGAGTTCATCGTAGGTCCGCCACATAAGCCCCTGCATGATGCCCGATACCCACATCGAGGAGATGTAAAGCACGATGCCGACGGTGGCGATCCAGAAATGGGTGTTGACCAGCCTTAGGGAATACAGCCGTTCGCGGCCCCAAAGCCTCGGCACAAGGTAATAAAGCGCACCAAAGGTAATGAAGGCGTTCCAGCCCAAGGCACCGGAGTGGACATGACCGATCGTCCAGTCGGTGTAGTGGCTAAGCGCATTGACCGCCTTGATCGACATCAACGGGCCCTCGAAGGTGCTCATCCCATAAAACCCGACAGAGGTCACCAGGAAGCGCAGGATCGGGTCCGTGCGCAATTTATCCCAGGCCCCGGACAGGGTCATGAAACCGTTGATCATGCCACCCCATGAAGGCATCCACAGCATCACCGAGAATGTCATACCGAGGGTTTGCGTCCAGTCGGGCAGCGCCGTGTAATGAAGGTGATGCGGTCCGGCCCAGATATAAAGGAAGGTGATTGACCAGAAATGAACCACCGACAAACGATAGGAATAAACCGGCCGCTCTGCCTGCTTGGGAATGAAGTAATACATAATGCCAAGGAAGCCGGCGGTCAGGAAGAAGCCGACGGCGTTATGACCATACCACCACTGGGTCATGGCGTCCTGGACGCCGCTCCACAGGATATAGCTCTTGGCCCCGGTGAACGATACCGGCATGGCCAGGTTGTTGATGATATGCAGCATGGCGATGGTCAGAATAAAGGCCAGGAAGAACCAGTTGGCGACATAAATGTGCTTTTCCTTGCGGATCAGGATGGTTCCGGCAAAAACGACCAGATAAATCACCCAGACAATCGTCAGCCACAGGTCGATGAACCATTCAGGCTCTGCGTATTCCTTGCTTTGCGAATAGCCGAGAACATAGCTCAGCGCCGCCATGACGATGAATATCTGATAGCCCCAGAAAATTACATGGGCCGTAGCCGAACCCCCGAACAACGAAACCCGGCTCGTCCGCTGGACCACGTAAAGGGACGTCGCCAGCAGGATATTTCCACCGAAGGCGAAAATGACTGCCGATGTATGAACGGGACGCAAACGCCCGAACGATGTCCATTCCAAGTCCATGTTCAATGCCGGAAAGGCCAGCTGAAAGGCGATCAGGACACCGGCGGCGAAGCCGACCACGCCCCAGAAAATGGTCGCGACGACAAATTTGCGAATAACCTCGTCATCGTAGGCGGGATGGACTGGCGCTGATATCACCGGACCGGATTGATCGGTCATTATTTGGCTCCGTTTCGTTGATTTTGAATGAGGCGTACCTATCACGGGGATAAACAATGTAGCATGACCTAAGTCAACTCTCTTTTTGCCCTAAAAATGACTTTTTAAGCCAAATCTGTATTTTTTTGATCTAATAATTAACGTGTGGAAGCTAGCATAAAAGACCCCTTCTGGATATAAGCAGGCTCCCCATAAATGAGTGAAACTGAGCTTTTCGATCTACTGTCAAATGGCTACGCCATTTGCCGGGCCAGCGCCATCGATAACGGCGCGACCCTGTTCAGCCTGTTCCTGGCCGGGCTTGCCGGTGGCGGCTCGCATTGCATCGGTATGTGCGGCCCATTTGTGCTGACGCAAGTGACGGCGCGCCTTGAGCACGTTCCCGCAGCCTCAATGAGCGAATTCAGTCGGCTGACCGGTGCCGCCCTGATGCCTTATCACCTTGGCAGGATGACCAGCTACGCCGGACTTGGGGCAATCGCAGCCTTGCTTTCCGGCGGCATTACCCAGGCCACCGGTTTTAAATACCTGGCTGCTGGCTTGTTGCTTCTCGCAGGGTTGTTTTTCCTCGGCTACGCGGCGCGAACACTGGGGCTCAGGCTTCCCGGTTTGGCACCATCATCAAAATCCGGTGCGCTTGCTGGGGCTCTTGGCAATCTCGCCCGTCCCTTGTTCGGTCGACCGCTCGGTTGGCGCGGATACGTTCTCGGCCTGATTCTCGGCTTCATTCCTTGCGGCCTTTTATATGGCGCGTTGGCTGCGGCCTCATCGACGGCGGATCCTGTGGCCGGATTTCTGGCTATGGCTTTTTTCGCTTTGGGAACGGTGCCGGCCTTGCTGGTCGTCGGCTTCAGCGGCCATATCGTCGGCCAACGATGGCAGGGCGCTATGAGCTGGATCGCGCCGATTTTGCTGATCGTCAACAGCGGCTTCCTGGTGATAATGGCGGGAAAAATGATTATATAACACCCCCCTGGCAATCCCGGCACCGATGGCACAGAAGCGACCAAAACTTACATTTCATTTTAACTTTCATGAACGAGAAAGAATGTTCAGGTAAAGAGCCCCGCCATGTGTGGAAGTGATCATTGTCGCCGCAGCAGGGTGAACCCGAACACCGATTGAACGGCGGTAGCATTGCATGAGCATGCAATAGGCTATAATACCTCCTTTATGCGACCATCGACTGGGCGCTTGCTATCTTGAAGAACTGAAGGACTCCTGGCGTGTCGAAACGAACCGAATTACCACAGTGGGAAGCCCTTAAGTCCCATCGCCGCGCAATGGGCGAGAAACACATGCGAGACTGGTTCGCTGCCGAACCGGGTCGCTTCGATATGTTTTCATTTAATAGCTGTGGGCTGCTACTGGATTATTCCAAGAACCGGATCACCACGACAACCCGGGACTTATTGCTCGATTTGGCCCGCGCCGTCGATATCGAAGGCCAGCGCGACCGTATGTTTAGCGGCGAGAAGATCAACAATGTCGAGGACCGCGCCGTCCTTCATGTGGCACTACGCAATCGCGCCAACACCCCCATTATCGTAGACGGTGAAGATGTCATGCCTGGCGTCAATGACGTTCTTGAACGCATGGGGACGTTTGCCGACAGTGTCCGTGACGGATCGTGGAAAGGTGCCACCGGCAAACGCATCACCGATGTTGTCAATATCGGCATTGGCGGTTCGGACCTGGGCCCGCATCTGGTCAGCGAAGCCTTGTCCGAATATGCCAGCAAGGATATCAAACTGCATTTTGTTTCCAACGTTGATGGCGCGCACATAACCTCTGCCCTCGCCAATCTGTCATGGCAGACGACCCTGTTCGTCATCTGCTCGAAGACCTTCACGACAGAGGAAACCATGCTCAACGCGCACAGCGCCCGCAAATGGTTTATCAACAAGGGCGGCAGCAATGAAGACGTCGCCCGACATTTCGCCGCCGCCACCGCAGACACCAAAGAAGCCGAAGCCTTTGGCATTCCCAGGCAAAATATATTCGAGTTATGGGAATGGGTCGGCGGGCGTTTTTCACTGTGGTCGGCGATTGGTTTGACAATCGCCATCGCCATCGGTGCAAACGGTTTCATCCGCCTGCTGAGCGGTGCCCACGCCATGGACCGCCATTTTGTCGAGGCCCCACTGGAACGCAACATGCCGGTGATTATGGCCATGCTGCGCATCTGGTACACCAACTTCTTCGACACCAACAGCCACGCCTTGTTCCCCTTTAGCCAGAACCTGCGTTTGTTTCCCGACTACTTTCAGCAAGGCGACATGGAAAGTAACGGCAAGCGAACGGACCGCGACGGCAACCGGGTCGACTACGCCACGGCTCCCATTATCTGGGGCAAGGCAGGCACCGATTGTCAGCATTCTTTTTTCCAGCGTCTGCATCAAGGCACCGGAATCGTACCCGCCGACTTTCTCGTCGCCAGCCATTCCGACGTCTCTGTAGAAGGTCACCACGATATTCTGCTGGCCAATTTCATAGCCCAGAGCGAGGCCCTGATGGTTGGCAAGACGGAGGATCAGGTTCGCCTTGAGTTGAGCGCACAGGGGATGCAGCCTGACGCTATGGAGGCTCTGTTGCCGCACAAGGTTTGCCCCGGTAACCGGCCCACCAACTCCATCATATTTTCACGCATGGCCCCCGAAACGCTGGGTTCCCTCATTGCCCTTTACGAACACATCGTTTTTGTTCAGGGCGTGGTCTGGAACATCAACTCCTTTGACCAGTGGGGCGTCGAACTTGGCAAACAATTATCCAATCGCATCCTGCCCGAGTTGACCGGCCAGGGTTCGCTCAAAAGCCACGACAGTTCGACCGCTGGTCTGATCAATCACCTGCGCAAGCTGCGCTAAGCGCCCTAGCGCCGACGCGCCCGTGTCGGCAGGACCAGTTGTTCGATCCAGTTATGGACCTCGCACAGGCGCAGGTCGTCGTTAATGACATCCTCGTCAATGCCGAGCAGCCACGAAATATCCTTGCGCGTCGGGTCTTGGAAAAGCGCCTCAAGTTGATCGACGAAGACCTGAGCATCATCGACATTCAGGAAGAAGCCTTTTTCGACCAGTTTTTGTTTGCGGCAGTAACACAATCTGGCGAGTTCATGCAGGTCGTATTCCGGATGATATTGTAGACTCCAGAAAGCCCCGCCGTTATGGGTCACGGCAACCGACTGGACACGGGTATGGTTGTTCGAGGCCAACACCATGCCGCCCGGTGGCATATGCGTGATCTCATCGTCATGGCTGATAAAACCATCGAACACCGAACGCTTGCCAATATACATGGGGTGGGCCCGCCCGGCCGGCGTCAGTTCGATCTTGCGGGCGATGCCCATCTCGCGACCGTTCGGATTGACGGCGCAAAGCCCGCCTGCGGCGACAACGGCGATCTGCGCCGCCCAGCAACTGCCGAAGCTTGGTACCCCGGCATCGAACGCGGCGCGGGCGAATTCTATTTGCGGCGTTACCTTGGGGTCAGGTTTGTGGATGGTCAGGCTGGAGCCGGTCCAGGCGATGCCGTCATATTGCTCGATAGCCGCTCCCTTGGGGATCGAAGCGTCCGGGTCACCAGGATAAAGAATATCGACCGTGCAGCCTTTACTGCAGCGCTTCAACATGCGCTCGTAAAGCGCTCCTGCCGTGGAAGCCCCGCCCGCCGACAAGTCATCGCGGCCTTCTTTTGAATATCCGTCGAGGACTAAAAACCGTAACGATTCACTCATAGTTCACCTATTCCCTAAAGCTCTGCCAATTTATCGATGATCGCCGGCAAGTCGCGCGGATGGTCGCAAATAGCATCGGCGGTCGTGATGTCGCGGTCATCGGCGCGAGTCGCCGTGAACAGCACCGCCTTGGCACCAATGGCGTGCGGACCTTTTATATCGTTGTGATCGCGGTCACCAATATGGACGATCTCCGTTACATCGACGCCCAGTTGCTCAGCCGCCGAATCAAACATCGAGCGATGCGGTTTGGAATGGCCGACTTCATCGGAGAAGGCAAAGCCGGAGAAATAACTTTTCAGGCCATGATTTTCGAGAATTTTCCGAAGTCCCGTGCCCGGCGTGACAATGGCGTCCGATACGATGCACAGTTTATAGCGCGTCGCCAGGTCGGCCAACGCGGCACCGATGCCGTCGATGGCATTCGGCGGAATATCAACTTCCATACGGCCGGTGTCATCAATCAGCTTGGCCATGACATCAACCGGCAAGGTCCGGCCCAGGCCGTTTAAAATAACCCGCATGCGCTGTTCGATGGTCCAGTTTATGTGGTTTTCCTTCCACACAATATTAAAAGCCGCGTCGGCCACATTATAAGCCTGATCGACCATTTCAAGGTTGGTCTCCTTGAGCCCGTTCAGCGTCTGCCACATCAGGTGGCGGCGCTCGTCACGCTTCGAGCGCAAGCCCTTGGCGCTGCGCTTGGGCTCGTCGGAATCGTCATCGACGATGGTGTCCCAAAGATCAAATGTCACTGCCCGGATAGCCATACTTATTGTTCCTTAGATTACTTGTTCTTAGCGTCCATAACAGGTCACACATCGTTTTGTAAATCACCACAGACGTATTAGCGAAAATTTGAGACAATCTGAACGCTTAAAAAATTTTGCACATCATTTTAAGTATATTTTCAACTTGATTCATTATGCATTCAGAAGCTCGCTTGCCAGATCCCGTTTTGTTGTCATACCCTGAGCGCTACTCTTGAAAGGCTAATCCCATTTCCGCCACACACTTGCTGATTAATCTGATTGGTGCCGTTGCCCTTTTATTATGGGGCATGCGCATGGTTCGCACAGGGATATCGCGGGCCATGGGATCGAGCTTGCGTCACGCCATTGGCCGCAGTGTCTCCAATCGCTTCAAGGCCTTTGTCATCGGTATCGGTGTCACCAGCATTTTGCAGAGCAGTACGGCAACCGGGCTGATTGTCGCTTCCTTCGCCGGTCGCGGCCTGATGGCAACCGCGCCGGCACTGGCGGTGATGCTGGGGGCCGATGTAGGGACCACCCTTGTCGCCCAGGTGCTGTCGTTCGATATCAGTTGGCTGGCACCGACGGTGATCCTGATCGGTGTGATCGCGCACTTCGCATCGAACAAGACCATGAACAAGCAACTGGGGCGCACCGCGATCGGCCTTGGCATCATGCTGTTGGCCCTGGGGCTGATTGTTCAGACGTCGACGCCGATGCGCCATTCGATCGTCTTGCAGGAAGTCTTCGGGGCGCTCAGTGAAGAGCGCATTCTGGCTGTTCTTCTGATTGCCTTACTAACCTGGATGGCCCATTCCAGCCTCGCCGTGGTGTTGATGGTGATGTCGCTAACTGCTGGCGGCGTGGTACCGTTGTCGCTTGGTCTGGTTCTTGTCATCGGTGCCAATCTGGGCGGCACCATGCCGCCGGTCATGGCGAATTGGGCCAAGGGTCCGGAAGCCCGCCGGGTGCCGTTAGGCAACGCCTTCTTCAAAGCCATGGGCTGCCTTATTCTGTTGCCGCTGATCGATATCATCACCCCCTATATGGCGATGATCGAGAGTGACAGCGCCCGTCAGATCGTCAACTTCCACACCCTGTTCAATCTTTTCATCGCTACGATTTTCATTTTTACCACCGATTTCGTCGCCAAGATTGCCGATGCGGCCCTGCCAGCGGCCCCACAATCAGAAGACCCTGGAACACCAAGATATCTTGACCGGGCCTACATCGACCAACCGGCAATTGCCCTGGCCAGTGCCGCGCGCGAAACGGTCCGCATGGGTGATATTGTCGAGAGCATGCTGCGCGACAGCATGAAGGCGTTGCAAAATGACGACCTGGAACTGGCACGTTCGGTGATCAAGATGGACAACGCCGTCGACAAATTGCACGAGGCAATCAAACTCTATGTCACCGAGGCCAGCCGTGAACGGCTGGATGACGAAGACAGCAGGCGGGCGACCAATATCCTGACCTTCACCACCGATCTGGAACATATCGGCGATATCGTCGAAAACCTGATGGAAATCACAACCAAGAAAATCAAAAAAAATATGCAGTTTTCTGATGACGGGTTTAACGAAATTCTGGCGATCCATCAGAAGGTCGCCGACAATCTGAAACTGGCTCTGGGGGCTTTTATTTCCGATGACGTCAAGCTTGCCCACCAGTTACTTGCGGAAAAAAGCGTTGTCAAGGCGATGGAACGGGCCGGTGCCGAAAAACACATGAACCGGTTACGTGAGGGCCGACTTGAAAGTATCGAAACCAGCGCCCTGCACATGGATATCCTGCGCGATCTCAAGCGGATTCATTCCCACATCGTCGCCATATCTTACCCGGTATTGGAAAACGCCGGTGAACTGGGCAAGACCTCTCCGCCCATCCCAAATGACGACAGCGAAGGTTAAACACTCCCGGCTATATGAATTTTCGTAAACAAGGCCTTGAGCGCCCCGGCAATGCTTTTATACGGCTTCGTGTCGGTGACCAGATTATCGAGATGCTCAATGCCGGTAATATTGACCGGGGCCTGGCGTTCAAACTTGGTGTGATCGGCAAGCAGGATACTGACCCGGGAATGGTTTAACATCCGACTACGCAATTCCGCAGCTTCCCTTGAATAATCCGTCAATCCGCGTTCGGGTGAAAACGCACTGATGCCGACGACAGCGAAATCGGCGAAATAGTTCTCCAGCATCTGGTTGGCATCATGGCCAAAAATTGCCCCATCCGACCCCTGCACTTCACCACCGAGCAGCAAAACCCGGTTATCGTTGAGGCCCGCCAATTTGGCCGCGATCTGAAGATCATTTGTGTAGATTGTTAAGCCCCGGCGCTCCATCAGATGATCGGCCAGGCATAGCGTCGTCGTGCCGCTATCGAGGATTACGCTCGCCCCATCGGGAATCAACCCTGCCGCCAACCGACCGATGGCCCGCTTGCCTTCGATGTTCAGGCTCATCCGTTCGGTAAATGCCGGTTCCATGGAACTTAACGAAAGTGCGCCGCCATGGGTTTTGCTTAACTGACCTTCGCCTGCCAATTTGGTGATGTCGCGGCGCAGGGTCTCGCGCGAGACCTCAAGGCGCTGGTGCAGATCCGATATAGAGACCGAGCCATTACGGCTAAGGATTTCCAGGATCAATGTGCGTCGCTGTTCGGCCAGCATGATGGTCTACGATTCCTTAAATGACGTGAAAGTTAAAAATAGGTCAATATCGGTCAAAATACCACTATTGCAAAACACGGTTGGCAAATCGTCTGTGTCTATGAAAGAATAAAAGCCAAGAAACGACATAGGGATATTCAGACCATACGGTGTGAAGGATAAGTCACAAAACGGCAACAAATTCGTCAAGAATCATTAATCCGAATGCGGTAAAAATGAGTATTCGAAACGAGCGCCCCAACCGCAAGGTGCCTTAACAAGAGGGAGATGGAAGTTAAATTCCATGTTAAAAAGAATGAAATCACTAAAACTATCGAAACTAATTGCAACGACAGCGGCGCTGGCATTTGTCGCAGGAGTCGGGTTTAAAGCGCATGCTGAAACGCTAACCGTCTACACAGCGGTTGAAGCGGAAGACTTGAAAAAATACGCAGCCCGCTTCAATGAAGACCATCCCAATATCGAAATTAAATGGGTCCGTGATTCCACAGGCATCGTCACAGCCAAGCTTCTCGCCGAAAAGAACAACCCCAAGGCGGACATCGTTTGGGGCCTGGCCGCGACCAGTCTGATGCTGCTTGGCAATGAGGGCATGCTCGCCCCCTATTCCCCCAAGGGTGTCGAAAAACTTGACCCGAAATTCCGTGACCCCGCCAATCCGACGAGCTGGACCGGCATGGACGCCTGGGTTGCTTCAATTTGCGTCAACACGGTCGAGGCCGCCAAGTACGGCCTGCCAACACCGAAATCATGGCGCGATTTGCTAAACCCCGTTTTCAAGGGTCACGTCATCATGCCGAACCCGAATTCATCGGGCACCGGTTTCCTTGACGTCTCAAGCTGGCTGCAAATATTCGGCGAGGGTGGCGGCTGGACCTTTATGGACGGCCTGCATGAAAACATCGCCCGCTACACACATTCGGGCTCCAAACCTTGCAAACTGGCGGCTTCTGGTGAAATCCCGATCGGTATTTCGTTCGCCTTCCGTGGAGCCAAATCCAAGGCCGCAGGCGCACCGCTGGATATCATTATCCCGGAAGAAGGCATTGGCTGGGACATGGAAGCGACGGCCATTATCAAGGGCACCAAAAACATGAAAGCTGCCCAGACACTGGCCGATTGGTCGATCTCCAAAAAAGCCAATGAAATGTACAACGAAGGTTATGCTGTTGTCGGTATGCCCGGTGTCGCCAAACCGGTCGAGCACTTCCCGCCGGAAGTAGCATCCAAAATGATCAACAACGACTTCGCTTGGGCTGCCACGAACCGTGCGCGTATCCTGACCGAATGGCAAACCCGTTACGATTCGAAGTCTGATCCCAAGTAATTTCTTACTTGAGGCCAGAAACAAAATTGAAGGGCCGGTGTTTCGCCGGTCCTTCTTTTGTTTTAGAGTAGCACTATAAAATACCGTTTTAGGGGGGATGCATTGTCTAAATCTAGCGAACCATATTTGCAAATTCGCGGCGTCACCAAGATGTTCGGGGATTTTGCCGCCCTTAAGGATGTCTCTCTGGAAATTTTCGAGGGCGAGTTTGTTTGCTTCCTGGGGCCTTCGGGCTGCGGCAAGACGACACTGTTGCGCGCCATTGCCGGGCTGGATATCCAGACATCTGGCTCGGTCGAACAAGGCGGCGTCGATATTTCCAACCTGCCGCCATCGGAACGAGACTTCGGTATCGTCTTCCAATCCTACGCGCTTTTCCCGAATTTGAGCATCAGCAGAAACGTCGGTTACGGGTTGGAGAATCGCAAGGCCAGCAAGGCGGAAATTACGGCGCGTGTCAGCGAACTTCTGGAATTGGTCGGAATGCCCGAGCAGGGCGATAAATACCCGGCCCAGCTTTCCGGTGGTCAGCAGCAACGCGTCGCCCTGGCCCGGGCGTTGGCAACTTCACCAGGCTTGCTTCTGCTTGATGAGCCCTTAAGCGCGCTGGACGCCAAGGTCCGCGTCCACCTGCGCCACGAAATCAAACACTTGCAACATAAACTGGGGGTTACCACAATTATGGTCACCCACGATCAGGAAGAAGCCCTGACCATGGCCGACCGCATCGTCGTCATGAATGAAGGTGCCATCGATCAGGTCGGAACCCCTTTGGAAATCTACCGCCAACCGACAAGCCCGTTCGTCGCCGATTTCGTCGGCACCATGAATTTCCTTAAAGCCATCGTCATAGGAAGCAAGCTAATCCGCATAGGAGATGCCGAAGTTAGTCTCGACACTCCCCTGGAAGACGCAAGCATTGGATCGACCGTAACCGTCTGCGTCCGTCCCGAGGATGTCATCGCCCGCGATATCGCAACAGAGGCAGACAACATCGTTGAAACTATCGTCTACGACCTTGAATTTCTCGGCTCGTTCTACCGTGCGATGTTGAAGCTCAATGATCAGAAAGGCTCAATTCTGCTCGCCGATTTCTCGATCAATCTTGTTCGCGATATGGACATCAAAGAGGGCAACCCCATCCAGGTCCGGCTTCCAGCCAGCAGGATACGGGTGTTCCCCGACAGCGAGGGATCATGAGTGACTTAGCGCTGCCTGCTCCGTTGGCAATCAATCCAAAGCTGAGCCGTGACGACAAGATCATGCGCGGTTTCATCGTCATGGTCGGGATATGGATGGTCATTGCCGTCCTGCTGCCGCTTTATTTCATGTTGTCGAAAAGCGCCGAAGATCATGATGGCAATTTCATTGGACTGGCCAATTTTCATGAATATTTTTCGACCCCGGCATTGTTCTATTCCATCGAGAACAGTTTCTTTATCGCCATCGTCTCGACGTTGATCACGATCACGCTGGCTTTCCAGTTCGCCTACGCCCTGACCCGTAGCACAATACCGGGCAAAGGCTTATTCAAAACCGTCGCCCTTATTCCGATTCTGGCGCCATCATTGTTGCCGGCGATTTCCTTCGTCTACTTTTTCGGCAAGCAAGGCATCATCACGGGGCTTTTGTTCGGCAATGAAATTTATGGTCCCATCGGCATTATCATGGGCGAGGTCTTCTACACCTTCCCGCACGCCCTGATGATCCTGATCACGGCCCTTTCGACGGCCGACGGACGTTTGTATGAGGCGGCTCTTTCCTTACGCGCCAGCCGCATGAAAATTTTCTTCACCGTCACCCTGCCCGGTATCAAGTACGGCCTGATCAGCGCCGTCTTCGTCGTTTTTACCCTGGTTATTACCGACTTCGGTATCCCCAAGGTCATCGGCGGCCAGTTCAATGTGCTGGCGACCGATATCTATAAACAGGTCATCGGCCAGCAAAACTTCGAGATGGGCGCCGTCGTCAGCGTCGTGCTGCTGATACCGGCAATTCTGGCCTTTATCGTTGATCGCATCGTGCAGCGAAAACAAGTCGCCCTGCTGACGGCCCGTGCCGTTCCTTATGAAGCCAAACCGGCGCGCGGGTTCGACCTGCTGATGTTCGCTTATTGTGCATTCATCGGTTTCCTTATTGTCGCCATTCTTGGCATGGCGATCTATGCATCATTCGTCACTTTCTGGCCCTACAACCTGGCGTTTTCTCTGAACAACTACAATTTCGATGTCATGGATGGCGGCGGCTGGAATTCGTTCTCCAACTCCATCACCATGGCCGCTTACACTGCGGTTATCGGCACCACCATTATTTTCACCGGGGCCTATATGGTCGAAAAGGCCAAGGGCTTCGGGGCCGTGCGCGGAACCATTCAGTTCCTCTGCATTCTGCCCATGGCGGTACCGGGAATGGTTCTCGGCCTGGCTTATATCTTCTTCTTCAATCACCCCGACAACCCGTTGAACTTTATCTACGGAACCATGGCGATTTTGGTGATTTGCACCATTTCCCATTTTTATACGGTTTCTCACATGACCGCGATGACCGCCCTCAAACAGATGGACCCGGAATTCGAGGCCGTTTCGGCATCCTTGAAGGTACCGTTTTTCAAAACTTTTATCCAGGTCACGGTACCGGTCTGCCTGCCTGCCATTCTGGATATCTCGATCTATCTGTTCGTCAACGCCATGACCACGGTGTCGGCGGTTATCTTTCTTTATTCGACGGAAACCAACCTGGCTTCGGTCGCCGCCCTGAACATGGATGACGCTGGCGACGTGGCACCGGCGGCGGCGATGTGCGTGATGATCGTCTTCGTTTCGGCGACGGTGCGCATCTTCCATGCAATTTTCACTCGTGGTATGGCCAGGCGTTCACAGCTTTGGCGGCAGAGATAAACTTTTTTGTGGTGTTTTGACCGTTTTTGACCGATACTGCGGCAACTCGAATCAGGAGATGCCGCCATGCCCAGCCCAACAGGTGATCCGTTCCTGCTTACGCCAGGCCCGCTGACCACAGCGCCCGAAACCAAGCAGGCGATGCTGCACGACTGGGGCTCACGCGATGCCGGATTTATTGAAACAAATGCCCGGATGCGTAGGCGCATCGTTAAAATCGCCAACGCCGAAAACAGCCATGTTTGTGTGCCGGTTCAAGGCAGTGGGACTTTTGCCGTCGAGGCAACACTCGGCACCCTGATCCCACGCGAAGGGAAATCGCTGATCCTCATCAACGGTGCCTATGGCCACCGGATGGGGAAGATCCTCGATTATATTGGCCGCGCCTATGTGACACTGGAAACGGCCGAAGATACGCCGCCCGATCCCGATGATGTCGACGGCATTCTCGCCGATAACCGTGATATTTCTCATGTTATCATGGTTCACTGCGAAACCACGTCGGGGGTGCTCAACCCAGTCGAAAAAGTAGCTGAAATTTGCGCGGCCCACGGACGCTCACTGATCATCGACGCCATGAGCGCCTTTGGTGCCATCGAGCTTGATGCCCATAAGGTTCGCTTCGATGCCGTCATGGCATCTTCAAACAAGTGCCTGGAAGGCGTCCCCGGCATGGGCTTTGCCATAATCCGCAAAAACTCATTGCAAGCCTGTAAGGGCAACGCCCATTCCCTGAGCCTTGATCTTTATGATCAGTGGCAGGCTATGGAAGCCAACAACCAATGGCGTTTTACCCCGCCTACCCATGTCATTGCCGCCTTCGATAAGGCGCTCGACCTGTATGAAGCCGAAGGCGGCCTTGCCGGACGCGGTGGGCGATATCGCAACAATTGCCGCATTCTTGTAGAGGGCATGCGCGAGATGGGGTTCAAGACCCTTCTGCAAGATCATCTACAGGCCCCGATCATCGTCACCTTCCACATGCCCGCCGAGCCAAAATTTGACTTCGAAACCTTCTACAACAAACTAAAAGAAAAAGATTACGTCATCTATCCCGGCAAGCTGACTGTCGCCGATAGTTTCCGCATGGGCTGTATCGGCCAACTGGGTGAAACCGAAATGAAGGGCGCGCTTGAAGCGGTCCGTCAAACCATATCCGAAATGGGCGTCACAACCGGCGCTCCCGCTTAAAACCAAGAGGAGTCTCTATTTATGTCTTACGATCCCAACTACGTTTATCAACGCGGCTACTGTGGCAAGGTCAAAGGTGTCGTCCTCGACTGGAGCGGCACCATCGCCGATGCCTACGTTCTGGCCCCCGCCGTCGTCTTTGTCGAAGCATTCAAAAATCAGGGTGTCGAGGTTTCCATGCTCGAGGCACGCGGTCCCATGGGCCTGCGCAAGGACCTGCACATCAAGGCCATGTCCCAGGACCCGGTGATCAGCGAACGCTGGAAATCCGTGCATGGCAAGGCCCCAACTCAAAAAGACGTCGATCGCATGTTCGCCGACTTCGTCCCCATGCAGCTAAAAGTCCTGCGTAAATACACGACGCTGCTTCCCGGTGCCGCCAAGTGCTCCAAAGAGCTGCGCAAGCGCGGCATCAAAATCGGCAGCTCGACCGGCTTCCTCCGCGCCATGGTCGAAATCCTCGCCGCCGACGCCAAGAAGCAGGGCTTCGTCATGGACGCGGCAGTCGCTGGCGACGACGTCGTCCACGGGGCCAGGCCGAAGCCGTTTATGGTCTTCCGCAACATGGACCTGATGGACGTCCACCCGGTCCAGTCAATCGTCAAGGTCGACGACACCACCTCGGGTATCGGCGAAGCGCTGGAAGCCGGTTGCTGGGGCGTCGGTGTGTCGCTTTACAGCAACTACATGAACATCAATTCCCTGGCCGAAGCGGCGAAGATGTCGAAAAAGGAAATTGCCCGCCGCAATGGATTGACCAAGGAAATCCTGCAAAAAGCCGGTGCCCACTACGTCGTCGATAGTATCGCCGAATTACCGAAAGTGATCGACGATATCAACAAGCGTCTGGCACGGGGCGAACGACCTTAAGGTAAACAACCTCAAAGACGGATGGCACCCTCGATATGCTTGGGCAGATCGTGAACGGGGACCTTGGTCAAGTCCTTGCCCAGTTCGGCGACCACCTTGGAGAGCGCCGACTTGCCCAGCGCGCCTCTCAATTCGCCGAGGGTCTGGGGCGGTGCCACCAGAATGAGCGAATCGAAGTCACCGTTGTGGCAGGCCTCGTTGATCCGTGTCGCCATCTCCCTGGCGAATAGTGTCTTTTCATACTGATGGCCATCGACCCGCGGCTCCATGGCGTGGCGACCGCCCGTGCTGCCCTCGGATCGACCGGGCCGGTCGGAGACGATGTCACGGCTCTTGCGGTTGTCGGCGATAAAATCCGTATTCGAGGTATTGCGCAGCCCGGACCCCGGGCCATCATTTGCGAGAATCCGCGCACGCGTGCCATCGGCGACAATAATCCAACAGGTTATGTTTTTTGGCATGATTTTCACCGTGTTTGTGGTTTCTGCCTTCTATTGATATAGGCGACGCTCACAACCGCCGCCAGTTTCGCAGTGGCTTTTGCGTCAACCAAGACGCTCAGGTATGGGAATAACGGAACCCACTCCTGTTTTCCGGCATTTTGTCGTGATGGCTGAAATGACCGTGTGAGGCGTCGGCAACCAAATCCTTGAAGGCTTCGGCCTTCAGGTGAACGAGAGTCTCGTGATCACCGCCCTCGAAAAACAGGTCGCCGGTTTTAGCCAGAGTATCCTCGACGATGACATCCAGCCCATAAGCCATGCCCAGGGCCGGAATCGCGCCGGGCTCGCAGTCGTCGAACAGCATCGCGAATTCATCCTCAGTTGCCAGTTCAACCTCTCTTCCCAGCAAATCCTGTAACTGCTTCAGGCGCAGATGATGAGAGGCTGGCAGCAACGCCATCATATAACAGTCGTCGTCCTTTATGATGACCGCCTTGACCAGACGCGTGCCCTGAACATGAGACGCCTCCGCCGTCATCGAGGACGTTGCCGTGTGATCATGGGCCAACGGGAAATAGTCGATGCCCAGATTTTCCAGGTATTTTTGAATTGTCTTTGAGATTGCCATGGTACACCCCTGCGGTTTTATTTTAAGGGCTGTAAACTTCGATCAGTGTAACACAAGTCGACTCGTTTGGCTTGCGTTGTCTAGGCTGCCGCCTCCTCCGCCAGGCAGGTATCGAGAATATCCAGCGCCTGATCCATTTCAGCGATGGTAATGACCAACGGCGGGGTCAGGGTCAGTACGCTGCCCATGGTGGTCTTGAAGTTCAGGCCTTTCTCCAACGCCCTGTAGAGAATACGGTCGGCGGCGGCCATGGCGGGTACTTTCGTTGCCCTATCCTCAACCAGATCAATGCCCATCACCAGCCCCAGGCCCCGCACATCACCGATCAGGGAATGGCCGTCCTTGATATCGTGTAGACGTTCCAGTGCGTGCTTACCGACCCGCGCCGCATTGTCGACAAGCCCCTCGCTCTCGATGATTTCAATGGTCGTCAGCGCCGCCCGACAGGTCACCGGGTTTTTCTCGTGGGTGTAATGACCAAGAGCGCGGTCGGCCAGCACGTCGAGATCAGGCCGGGTCAACATCGCCGCAATCGGCAACATGCCGCCGCCCAGCGCCTTGCCCAGGGTCAGGATATCGGGAACTGCGTCAAAATGATCGGACGAGAACATCCGCCCGGTTTTGCCCAGACCGTTAGGAATGTCGTCGAAGATCAACAGCGCGCCATGGTCGTTGCAAGCCTGACGCACGGCCTTCCAGAACCCCGGTGGCGGCAGGTAGGGAACGGAGCGCACCGGCTCGGCAATGACGGCGGCGACGTCACCTTCCTTTTCCAGAACATAACGAACCATTTCGGCACAGGTCATCTTGCACACCGACAGGTCGGGTCCGGCGTAACCATAGGGGCAACGGTAACATGAAAAAGGGGCGACGTGTTCGCTGCCCGAAAGCAAGGGGCCGATGGGACCGGACCTGAACAATGATTCGCCACCGACGCTGGACGCCCCGAATCCTGCCCCGTGAAAAGCATCCCAGAACGATATAGTCTTGTGTCGCCCGGTCACGGCGCGGGCCAATTTCAAGGCCATCTCGTTGGCATCAGAGCCGCCCGTCGCCAGCAAAACCTTGTCCAGTCCCGCGGGGGCAATACTGGTCAGTTTGGCGGCCAGAGCGACCGCCGTCTCGTTGGTGAAACGCCGGGGGGAAAACGGCAAACTGTCCATCTGCTCTTTAAGTGCCGCGACAAGGCGCGGATGGCCGTAGCCGATGTGATGGACGTTATTGCCGTGAAAATCCATGTAGCGATTGCCATCGGCGTCCTCGAGCCAGATTCCTTCGGCCTTGGTGATGGCGGCAAGACACGGGGTCGATAAAGCCTGACGCAGGAAGTGATCGGCATCTTTGGCGACCAGTCCCGCCGACTTTCCATCGGCCATGTTGCGCGTCCACGCGCGGCGTCCGGGGCTAAGGTTGCTGTCCCCTTCGCTGGGATGATGAATGTCTTTACTCATGGTCCAAGCCTATCCCATGACGACGATAACGACGATACCAAATGCAAGCAGGCATGAAGCCACAAACCGTCTGAGCATACTGCCTTCGCGGAACATCAACCCGCCCAGAATGACGCTGATCGGAATCGACGCCTGACGGATAGAGGTTACCGCCGCGACATCGCCACCCATAGCGTAAGCGCTGAGAATCAAAAAATATGACAGATAGCAAATAACACCAACGCCAATAAACAGGAAGGGCTTCCTTGTCCACGCAAACAGGTCGGTGTAGCGAGTTTCTGATATGCCAAAAAAGCGAAACAGGATCAGATAACAGGGTAAATTAAAAATCTCGATCCAGAAAAATAATACCGGCGCTTCAACGCTCTGCATGGCCCGAGCATCGACAATCGAATAGATGCCTGTTCCAATCATCGCCAGCACCGCGAACATCAGCGTCCTGGGATCATCGAGGAAATGCGAACCACGACGGTATTGCAAGGCGAAAGCACCGATCAGCACACAGGCGATCCCGGCCAACAACATCCATGAGTAGCTTTGGTCAAGAAACAAAACGCCGATGATAACAACGATCAGCGGCGAAGAGCGAACGATCGGGTAGTAGCTCGACAAATCACCATGGCGAAGAGTGATAATCAGCGACGTTCCATACAAAACTTGCGCCATCACCGATATGACAATGAGCGGCCACACCTCGATGGCCGTACTGAAATCATATCCGGCAATGGTGGCATGAATGAAGGACAACGTAAGCACTATCGTGACCATGCCGATATACGCACCGTCTGCCCGTTCCTGGCGTTTAACGAGGGCATTCCACAGCGGATGGAGGGCAGCAGAGGCAAGCACCATGGCTGTAATGGTCAGGTTCACTAGCCGAAATCCAGAAGCGAAAACTCGCCAATCCCGTTGATAATAACATCGGCAAAAGGCGCAAGTTCGGCGTGCGTGCCATTTCCGCTGAGCACACCGACCACGGACCCTGCTCCTGCGGCCCGTCCCATTTCCAGATCACAGTGATTGTCGCCGACGACCATAACGGCGGATGGCGGCACATCATGGGCATGGCAGAAGGCCAGAATCATCCCCGCTGCGGGTTTACTGCCATGGCCACTATCGTATCCGGCAACGAAGGAAAAGAAGGGATCGATTTTGGCCGTGCTCAGGAATGCGTTGGCGCTACGCTCACTGTCATTGGTGGCCAGGCCGAGGATCATTTCTTTTTCGACAAGCTCTGAAATCAATTCAAGCAGGCCGGGGAACGGTGCGGAGGAAAGCGCTGTCTGTTCGGCAAAAATATCATCGAGCAACGGTGTCAGGATTTCGGCAGAATGTTCGCCGCCAAGGGCGACCCAGGCTGCAGCAATCAGGTCGGTTGTCGCCGAAGCCAACAAGGAACCATGGATGAAGCCATTGCTATCCTCGTCAAGGCCGGTCGACAGCATCATCAAGCGCGCCTTGGCTTCGTCGCCACCAGCGGCGAACAACGCCCCTGCCTTGAAGGCAGGAAGCCATGTCGGGGTGAAATCCAGCAGGGTGCCATCCTTATCGAACAAGATCGCCCGGATAGGTTCAGGGGGCCTAACGCTGGGCTTGTTCATAATTTTCGGCCTTGAAAAATGGTGCCTGTGATGGAGCCAGCGCCGGGCGTCCCAAAATCATATCGGCGGCCTTTTCGGCGATCATGATGGTTGGTGCGTTGAGATTGCCCGTCGTGATCCTCGGCATGATTGAAGAATCAACAACCCGAAGCCCTTCAATACCACGCACCTTCGTTTGTGGATCGACCACGGCCCCATCATGGGTTCCCATGGCGCAGGTTCCACACGGATGATAGGCGCTTTGTACCGTGTCGCGAACGAAGGCATCGATTTCATCATCACTTTGAACATCTACGCCCGGTGCCAGTTCCCTGCCCCGGTATGGATCAAAGGCTTTTTGTGCGAAAATTTCCCGAGTCAGGCGAACACTCGCCCGCATTTCCCGCCAGTCGTCGTCTTCGGACATATAATTGAAAAGCAGCGACGGTTGCTCGCGGTAGTCCGGTGAATTCAACCACACCCGGCCCCGGCTTTTCGAGCGCATGGGTCCGACATGAGCCTGGAAGCCGTGCCCCTCGGCGACGGAATTTCCATCATAGGACATGGCGGCAGGCAGGAAATGATACTGAATATCGGGCCAGGCAACCCCTGCCCGACTACGAATGAAAGCACCGGACTCGAAATGGTTTGTCGCACCAAGTCCGCCACGGGTCAAAAGCCAACGCACCCCGATCATCGCCTTGGCCAGGGGGGTAAGGGAACTGAACAGGCTGATCGGCTGCACACATTCCTGCTGGACGTAAAGTTCAAGATGATCCTGCAAATTTTTACCGACACCGGGAAGGTGGTGAACAAGGTCAATGCCAAGTCCCGACAGTTCAGACCCGTCGCCGACGCCAGAAAGCATCAACAACTTCGGCGAGGCGATCGGCCCGCCCGACAAGATCACCTCGCGCCGTGCCATGACCCGATACTCGTTGTTTCCTTGCTGGTAGACGACGCCGACGGCGCGGCCCTCTTCAAACAAAATACGCGACGCCACCGTGCCGCTACTGACATGCAGATTATGGCGACGCAGGGCCGGCTTTAAATAGGCATTGGAAGTGCTGCTACGGACGCCGCCACGTACCGTCATATCCATCAGGCCGAAGCCTTCCTGCTGGAAACCGTTGGCATCTTCAGTTTTGGCGTAACCAGCCTCGAGACCGGCGTCGATGAAGGCTTGATAGAGCGGGTTCTTCATGGTCCCTGTCGTCGTATGCAACGGTCCAGTCTCGCCCCTGTATGCATCTCCACCACGGTTGTACGTTTCCGCCTTCTGGAAATAGGGCAGCACATCGCTGTATGACCAGCCGGTCGCACCGCCTGCGGCCCAGCTTTCATAATCCTGCGCATTGCCCCTGACGTAGACCATGCCGTTGATCGAGGATGATCCGCCCAGAACCTTGCCGCGCGGGCAATGCAGACGTCGCCCGCCAAGATGCGGTTCGGGTTCGGTGTGATGACCCCAATTGTACTTGGTCGTATTCATGGGGATCGAAAGCGCCGTCGGCATCTGGATAAAGATTGAACGGTCGCTGCCTCCCGCTTCAAGCAGAAGGACCTTGTTTTCAGATTGTTCGCTCAACCGTGCGGCCAGGACGCAACCGGCCGAACCTGCCCCGACAATGACAAAATCGAAGGTGTCAGCCGCGTCTTTCCAGTTCGTCATATCTCAATCCCAATCTCAATCCCAAGTTCGTGAAAACGATAACCGCATCAAACAACAGTAATTTCAAGCGTCCCGATACCATCGATGCCACCGTTCATGACATCGCCCGGCCTTATCGCCGCGACGCCCGCCGGGGTGCCGGTATAAATAAGATCACCGGGCATGACCTCGAACAGTGTCGATAGATGGGCAATACCTTCGGCGACATTCCAGATTTGCAAATCCAGTGTGCTGTCCTGATGGACCTCGCCGTTAACGGCCAGCCAGATTCTCGAATCCGTGGGATGACCAATCTCGCTTGCCGGTGTGATCGCTGAAATCGGCGCAGCGTGATCGAAGGCCTTGGCCGCCTCCCAGGGCTTACCGTCTTTCTTGGCTTTTTCCTGCAAATCGCGACGGGTCATATCAAATCCAACTGCGTAACCGTAGACGTGACCCAGGGCATCTTCGAGTGCAATATTGACCCCGCCCTTGGCGATGGCGACGACCAGTTCGACTTCATGCTGGACGTTTTCAGAACCCGGCGGATAAGGAAATTCGCCGCCACTGGGGACAAGTGCATCAAGGGGTTTTTGAAAGAAAAACGGTGGTTGGCGCTCGTCGTTTCCCATCTCGCGAACATGCTCCAGATAGTTGCGACCAATACAATAAATCCTGTGCACCGCAAATCGCTGATCGCTTCCACTGATGGCGACGGAAGAAATTTCAGATGGCGCGAAAACATAACTCATAGTCATTTCCCTGTTAGTCCTAACGACCGATTGCAAAACCATCCTTACGTGGATCGGAAGCGCCAATCAAGATGCCGCGCTGACGATCAATCCAAACAACCTGTCCACCGCCTAGGGGGCCCGGCGAACGTTCGACCTTGTGGCCTCTACCGCGAAGTTCCTGGGCAATGGCTTCATCGTATCCAGTCTCAAGGACAAACGGATCGCCATAAGAAAAACTACGGGGCTGGTCGAGAGCTTCCTGCAATGGCGTCCCCCTGTCCAGCACCCTGCTTAAAAAGTTAGCGTGGCCCGTGGCCTGATACTGACCGCCCATAACGCCAAAGGGGGCGATGGCCTTGCCGGCCTTCATCACCATACCGGGAATGATCGTGTGCAATGGCCGCTTGCGGGGTGCCAGTTCGTTGAAGTGTCCTTCGGTCAGGCTGAATCCAGTCCCCCGACTGTGAAACAAGACGCCACTGTTGGCGTCAAACAGTGTTGAGCCAAAGGCGGCAAACAACGAGTTGATAAACGAAATCGCATTTCCGTCCTTATCGACGACGCACAGGTAGACAGTATCCTTATGCTCGACTTCGCTGATTGGCTGGTAGGCCTGGGCGCGCTCCATATTGATTTCAGAGGCGATTTTGCGGGCAGTCTCCTTGGATAAAAGCATCGCCACCGGGACATCGACCGCATTGGCATCGGCCAGGAAACAATCCCTGAGCGCGTAAGCCCGCTTCGTCGCCTCGGCCAACAGGTGAACATGGTCGGTCTCTGAAAAAGTCTCGTTGAACTGCTCGAGAATATTCAGGATCAAAAGGGCGATAATCCCCTGCCCGTTAGGTGGGCATTCAAATATTTCATGCGACTTGTAAGTGGTGCTGATCGGCTCAACATATTGACTGGCATGGCTGGCAAAATCATCCAGGCTATGAACGCCGCCGATGTTCCTCAAAAAGCCGACGAAATCCTCTGCCACCGCTCCTTCGTAGAAAGCTTTACGGCCCTCCGCAGCGATATGCCGCAGGGTTTTACCGAGTGCAGGGTTACTGAAACGATCCCCCGCTTGGAAGGGCTTTCCCTGATTGAGGAAGGCGGCGCGGGCAGAGGCACTGGCATCGAGTTTTTGCCTGTGGGTTTGCCAATCATGGGCGACACGCGGGGCGATGATGCAGCCATCTTCGGCAAGCTTGATAGCCGGAGCAAAAAGCTGTTCAAGAGGCAGTGAGCCGTAATCGGCATGAAGACGACACCAGGCGTCGACGGCCCCCGGCACAGTTACGGCCTCGGCACTACCCGCGACAATTTCACTTACTCCCTGATCGCGCAGCCTTGCGGCATCGCTCGCCGCCGGGGCGCAACCTGATCCGTTCAACGCCACGACCCCGCCACCGGCCGGGGCGTAAAGAACGAAACAATCACCGCCGATCCCGGTCATATGCGGTTCGGCCATACACAATACAGCACTCGCCGCGATGGCCGCATCGACGGCGTTTCCGCCGGACTCCAAAATTGAATACGCAGCGGCGGAACTGGCCGGATGCGAGGTCGCAGCCATGTGCGTATCACCATAGACGGCGGAACGACCGGGATTTTGAAATGGACTCATTTATCGAGATATCCGGGATTGCTTATCAAAACATTTTTCCGCGCCTGTTTCCGTAAGGACCGATAAACCGTGTCGTAATCCGGCGATCCAGGGGCGACTTTTCCGGCCCGAATATCCTGGCATAGGCGGCGTGTTTCTTCTTCGTCTTCTGTAGACTCACCCAGTTCAATCTGACGGGCGACGATAGCCATGGCGTTTGCGACCATCAGGCCCAGGTATTTTTGTTGCGGCGTAATATGTTCCAGCAACTGTCCGCGCAAGGTGCGTCGAGCCAGCTCCAGTAGTTCAGCGCCGCTTGATTTGTTTTTCATCTGCCGTCTCCGGTCATCGTCATAATTTCCAGTTCGAGTTCCGCCACCACGTAGGCGGTCAGCGCCGCTTCCAGATTTTCCTCGCCATGGACGACAAAACGTTCACCTTGTTGAATGGCGATGATCGCCCAACGGACATGGGCCATGACTTCCCAATAATGGACGGCGGCCGGATCGATGGCCCTGCCGCTCTCAAGAGCGTAAGCGCGATAAAAATCATCCCGTTCGCCTACTCCACCGGCTTCCTTGCTCGTCGCACCGAAGCGCCAGCACTTGGCGCAGAACCAGCCGATATCGGCTACCGGGTCACCCCAGGCGGCGAACTCCCAATCGAGAATTCCACTGAGTGCGCCATCCTCGACCATATAATTACCGGTGCGAAAATCCCGGTGGGTGAGGACGATCTCTTCCCTTGCTGGGGCGTTGCGTTGCAACCAGCTCAAGCCCCATTCGAGCATCGGACGCGGGCTCGAGAATTCATCGAGCCAGGCGCGGTACTGTTCGACATCGCGTAGCGCCGGTGGCCCCTTTGGCACCTCCAGAAACGAAAGGTCGTTACGCGGTGGGGTGATGGTGTGGATGCGGGCCAGTTCCCGGCCCAGAGTTTTTAAAAGGTCTGTGCCGATGGTCGGATCCTTGACCAGTTTGTAACCGGCGGCATGTCCGCGAACTTTACGCATAAGAAAGAACGAACGGCCAAGAACATCCAATTCAGCGCAGCACCACAAGGGTTCAGGAACCGTGACTCCAACATCGAAAGCCAACTTGAAAAGTGCAAATTCCTGGACCCGACTAAGACTGGCCGACACCGCCGAGGGCGCATCGGTACGCAGCACCAGTTGTTGCATGCCGACCATTGGCCCCGAAGAAAACACCACATCCAGCGCCCAGTTTTCCTGAATAGCACCGCCGGACAGTTTTACCATCTCGCCGATTGTCACGGAGTCCGCGCCCGACACCTGGGCCAGCCAGGGTTCCAGTCTGGATTGGAATTCCTCTGGCGTCACGGCCTCAAGTTCCCCACGACCAGAAGTCGATGCCTTCCTGCTTGTGTTGGCGCGACAGCACCATTTTGTGAATTTCAGAAGCACCATCGACAAGCCGCGCCTGACGGGCGTAGCGGTACATCCATTCGAGCAGTGTGTCCTTGGAATAACCGTGCGCTCCACAAAGCTGGATCGCCGTGTCGATGGCCTTATGCAGGGTGTCGGCGACCTGCACCTTGGCCATGGAGACCTCCTTGCGAGCGAAATCGCCCTGGTCGATCATCCACGCCGCGTGCATGGTCAGCAGACGACCGACTTGAATATCCATCGCCGCCTCGCCCATCATCCACTGAACGCCTTCGTGTTCGTCCAGTTTGATGCCGAAGCTTTCGCGCTTGGCGGTGTATTCCGAGGCGATTTCCAGCGCCCTTTTGGCTTGCCCGAGCCAGCGCATGCAATGGGTCAAACGCGCCGGTCCAAGGCGAATTTGCGTCACCTTCAGGCCATCACCGACTTCCAACAGGCGTTGTTCATCGGGGATTTCAAGTCCCTCATAAACCACTTCACAATGGCCGCCGTGTTCTTCCGGTCCCATGATCGGGATGCGCCGTTCGATATGCCAGCCCGGGTCATCGGCGTGATGCAAAAAGGCGGTTAAGCCCTTGCGCGGATCGTCGGAGGTTTTGGCAATGACGATAATATGCTTGGCCCCTTCGGCCCCGGTAATAAAATGCTTGCGACCATGGATCACCCACTTGTCGCCTTTCTTCTCAGCCGTCGTCAGCATCATCGAGGGATCGGAACCGCCGCCCGGATGGGGTTCGGTCATGGCGAAGGCGGAACGGGCGAGCCCGTCGACCAGCGGCTGCAGCCATTTTTGCTTCATTTCTTCGCTGGGCAGAACTTTTTCCAACACCATCATGGTGCCGTCATCGGGGGCCATGGAATTAAACGCCAGCGGGCCAAAGGGCGAGCGTGACATTTCCTCGTAACAGGCGGCCATGCCGACCAGGCCGAGCTCCGCGCCGCCCCTGATTTTAGGCATTTGCAGGCACCACAGGCCCTGCGCCCGGGCTTTTTCGCGCAGCACCCTGACCGGGCCTTCGAGAAGCATCTCGTGCTCGTCGAAATTTTCCGGATCGCTTTCCAGCGGCATGACATGTTTGGCGACGAAATCGCGGATGCGAAGACGATAATCCTCGATCTCCGGTGACAGATTGAAATCCATTTTCTTTGTTTCCTTTAAAGAGAACTGACGAGATGGCCGCCATCGACGGCGATAACCGCCCCGTTGATAAATTTTGAAGCATCGCTGGCCAACAAAAGCAAGGCACCGTCCAGGTCTTCTGGCTCGCCGAAACGGCCTTGCGGCACCCGTTTCAATAGCCTGCTCCCGGCCTCGCTTTGCAAGAATTCCCTGTTGATATCGGTCTTGATATAACCGGGAGCCAATGCATTGACCCTGATCCCCTTACCCGCCAGTTCAAGCGCCATAGCCTTGGTCATTTGGATAAGACCGGCCTTTGATACGGCGTAAGGCATGACCCCGCCTGCGACCCGCTCACCGATGATCGAGGCAATGTTGATGATGCTGCCCTGGCAAGTGCGCGCAACCATTTGCCTGGCCACTGCGCTCGCCACCATCCAGGCACCACGCAGGTTGGTGTCCATAACGTCGTCCCAATCCCCGGCCTGCCAATCGAGCAGCCGCTTGGTCGAGGCGATCCCGGCGTTGTTCACGAGAATATCAATCGGCCCGCTGGCTTCGATGGCGGCGACTATACTGGCTTCGTCTTTAACATCGAGGGACACGGCCAAAGCGTCACCGCCAGCAGCAACGATCGCAGCGACGGTTGCGGCCAGTTTATCGGTACTGCGCGCGGCAGCAATGACCCGCGCCCCGGCCCCGGCCAAAAGCAACGCAAAATGTTTGCCAAGGCCCGCCGACGCACCGGTCACCAGGGCCGCGCGACCACTCAGATCGGCAGATAGTTTTCCTGTCATTCCGTCATGCCCCTTAAGACGATTTTACCAATCGATTGACGCGATTTCATAGTATCCATGGCTTGCCTGACATCGTCCATGTTGAAGGGGGTAACGGCAAGCGGATTCAAACGCCCCTGACTTATCCAGCTAAACAATTCCCGGTACGACCTCGCGACACGTTCAGGTGCGAACTTACGGTATGCGCCCCAATAAAAGCCGATGGCCGAGACATTCTTGACCATCAATATATTAGCCGGAATTTGTGGCACTGTGCCGCCGGCAAAGCCAACCACCAGGATCCTGGCACCCGGTGCCGCCGAGCGCAAAGAGGCATCGAACGATGAACCGCCGACGGGATCGAAATAAACGTCGCCGCCACCGGGTAGCAGCGCCTTGATTTGTTCTTTAACGTCCCCTGCCTTGTAATCGATAACGTGATTCGCGCCCTGTTTGATAACGGCGGCGATTTTTTCAGCACCCGAGGTTACGGCAATAACATTGGCCCCCATAGCCCTGCCGACGTCGATAGCGGCCAGACCGACACCACCAGAGGCACCGTGAACGATCAACGATTCGCCATTTTTAAGCCCGGCCTTCTCGCCTAGGGCCATATGGGCGGTACCGTAGGCTATGGGAAAGGCGGCAGCGGCCTCGAAAGACATGGTATCGGGAATGGCCATGATATCGCTTTTGTTAGCAATGGCATGCTCGGCAAAACCGCCCCAGCTTAGGACGGCCATGACCCGCTCGCCGCTCGCCATATCCTCACCCGCGACTTCCAGGCCGGGGCTGAAGGGTAACGGTGGTTTTTCCTGATAGGTTCCGCCAATCATCAGGATATCGGCGAAGTTGAGTGCTGCGGCGCGGACCCGGATTTTAACCTGACCCGGCCCGGCATCGGGGCTCTGGGCCTCACCAATCGTTAAACTTCCGGGTTCTCCCCATTGCTGACAAAGTACGGCGCGCATTTTCAAACTTCCATTTTTCGTTAAGCGTGTTAATGCTCAACCATAAAGCAAAATGGAGGAACGAGTAGTGGTCGATCAAGAGAATATTTTCGAACAAGGCCTTGAACAATGCGAGGCCAATTTTCGCCCCCTTTCGCCAATCAGTTTTCTGCAATGGTCGGCCCAGGTTTATCCCGACAAGACAGCGGTTATTCATGGCGAGAAGCGTTTTAGCTGGGGCCAGTTCAACGCGCGTTGCAAACGGCTGGCCAGCGCCTTAAGCAAGCGCGGCGTCGGCTTGGGTGATTGCGTCGCGGTGATGTCACCCAACGCCCCTGCCATGCTTGAGGCCCATTACGGCGTGCCCATGAACGGTGCCGTCCTCAACGCCCTGAACTTCCGCCTTGACGCGCCGACCATCGCTTTCATCCTTGAGCACGGCGAGGCGAAAGTCTTGCTGACCGACAGGGAGTTCTCGCCGGTCATCAAGGACGCCCTGGCGCTCCTGAAGAATCCAATCATCGTTATCGATATTGACGATCACCTGGCCGAAAGCGGCGCGCTGATCGGCGAGATGGATTACGAATCATTCCTCGCCGAAGGTGACCCTGGTTTTGTCTGGCAACCACCGAACGATGAATGGCAGGCGATTGCGCTTAACTACACATCGGGAACGACGGGCAACCCCAAGGGCGTCGTCTACCATCACCGCGGCGCGTTTCTCAACGCCATGGGCAACGCTTTGGTGTTCGGCCTCAATCATCATTCCGTCTACCTGTGGACCCTGCCGATGTTCCACTGCAACGGTTGGACCTATACCTGGGCGGTGACGGCGGTTGGCGGCACCCATGTTTGTCTGCGCCAGACCGATCCGGCTAAAATATTCCCGGCCATCAGGGACCACAAAGTCACCCACATGTGCGGCGCGCCGATTGTCCTGAACATGCTGGCCCACGCCCCGGACGAAGACAAAGTCGTTTTCGCGCAAACCGTCGAAGTCGCCACCGGCGGCGCTGCCCCGCCCAGTTCGGTTATCGCCGCCATGGAAAGTATGGGCTTTAACGTCACCCATCTTTACGGCCTGACCGAATCATACGGCCCATCCACCGTCTGCGCCTGGCAGGACGACTGGGCCGGTTTGGACTCGCAAGAAAAAGCCTCAAAAATGTCGCGTCAGGGGGTCCGTTATCCGACCCTGTTCGCCCAGGCCGTGCTCAACCCCGAGACCATGGATGCGGTCCCCGCCGACGGGCAGACCATCGGCGAATTGATGCTCAGCTCCAACACGGTGATGAAGGGATATCTTAAAAATCCCGACGCCACGCAAGCCGCCTTTGCCGGTGGCTGGTTCCATACGGGCGACCTGGGGGTCATGCACGCAGACGGTTATGTCGAAATCAAAGACCGCTCCAAGGACATCATCATCTCAGGCGGCGAGAACATCTCCTCCCTTGAGGTTGAGGATTGCCTGTACAAGCACGACCAGATCATGGAGGCCGCCGTCGTCGCCATGAGCGACGAGAAATGGGGCGAGACCCCATGCGCCTTCGTCACCCCGACGCCGGGCAGCGAAGACGCATTGACGCAAAGTGCCGTGATCCAGTGGTGCCGCGACCACATGGCTCATTTCAAGGCCCCGACCAAGGTCGTCTTCGGCCCGCTGCCAAAAACATCTACCGGAAAAATTCAGAAATTCATCCTGCGTGATCGAGCCGATAAGAAGTGAAGCTCTTTTGCGCCGCGGTAGTCGCGCTTTTCGACATGGATTAAGGAACACGCGTACTAAAGACACTTCTTTAAATAGAAGCGCCGCACCCCGCCGCCAATGGTCTTGTTACTGGGTGCTTGGGCGACTTCTTCGCGGACAAGTTCGTAGCCTGACTTGCGATAGAATGACAGCGCGTCGGATTGGATTTCCGAGGTGCTCAAATCAAGTTGGAGCACATTGATGGTACGGCAATATTCTTCGGCAAAGGCCAACATTTTACCTGCAATACCCTGGCGTCGGCAATCAGGACTGACGTACATACGCCTAAGCTCCATGGCATCTGGTCCCGATGCTTCCAGGCCGAACATGCCGACTATTGCACTGTCACTCTCTGCGACCCAGAAACTGCCTTTTCTTTCCTCATAATATTCCGAGATTCTAGCGATTTCCTCAATCATCGAGGAAGCAATGTAAGTCTCGAAAACGTCCTTAAGGTGGGCCGGAGAAAGTAGGCGATTGACAGTGATAAACAGTGCTCTTACCTGACTTAAGTCAGTATTTTCAAAACGCCGCACGATGATTTTATTTTCCACTAAGCCAAAGGCTCCATCAGATGAATGCCTTCGCTTATCAATGAGACGGAAATTTCATCTGCGATTTTAAGCCCCCGCTGTTTTGCCTCGAGGATCGGTATCGACATGAACAGGGGGTGGCTCGACGTTTGTTTGATATCGACCGAGATGGAGACCATATCGCCGAGCCTGACGATTGCCGATACCACCCCGGAAACTACATTTTCATCGTCGCAAACAACGGCGACATGGGACGCAGGGATCAACCAATCGACCACTTGTCCGACCTTGAAGTCGGGCTGATAGGGTGTTTGCAGGGTCATGTCACCCCATGAAATATTGGTCAAACCGAAGGCCTGCTCGTGGCCGATGACGGTGCCCTGAAAAATATTTTTTTGATCGACGAGTCGCGCCACTTCCTTGTTGATTGGCTTGGCCAGCACATCGAAGGGCGGGCCGCTTTGCAGGGTCCGGCCGCGGCGAAGAATGCACAAACGGTCGGCCAGCATGGTCGCCTCATCGAGGTCATGGGTAACCAGAACCACCGGCATGCCCAGAAGCTTGCGCAATTCAACAAGCTCTCTGTATAGCCTTTGTCTGGTCGCCTGATCGACTGCGGAGAAAGGTTCGTCGAGTAGTAAAACTTTCGGATCCCGGGCTAAAGCGCGGGCGACGGCGACGCGCTGTTGCTGGCCACCAGAAAGGGCGGCTGGCTTGCGCTCGCCAAGTCCCGAAAGATGGACCAGCGATAACAGTTCTTCGGCCCGCTTGGCGCGGGACGATGGCTCCACATGGCCAAGGGCTTCAATGATGTTATGGCGAGCACTCAAATGGGGAAACAGGGCGTAATTCTGAAAGACCATGCCGACACGGCGATTTCGGGTCGATACATCGACGCCCTTGTCCGTATCCAGCCACAAGTCGCCATTACAGCGAATAACGCCGTGGCGCGGTCGGTTGAGGCCGGCAATGGTGCGCAGGATCGTCGACTTGCCGCCACCAGAGGGTCCAACAAGGGCCAACAGTTCCCCCGGCTGGCAACTGATTTCGGCATCCAGTGGAATGTTACCATCATCGATAAGACGGACTTCAAGTCCTGCTTTATCAGTCATGACGGCGACCGACGAATGAGGCACTCAGGTAGGTCGCACTAATGGCGACCATGGAGATCAGCAACAGAACCACCGACATCATCCCGGCTGAGGCATTGTCGAATATCTGCACCCGGTCGTAAATGGCGATGGCGATGGTTTGGGTCTCGCCGGGAATGTTGCCGCCGACCATCAGAACAATGCCAAATTCGCCGATGGTATGGGCGAAAGTCAGCACCAACGCCGACAGGATTCCGGGCCACGCCAGCGGCAGTTCGATGCGCCATAGGATGCGCGCCCGCGACATACCGCAACAGGCAGCCGCCTCGCGGACCTCCGCCGAAATTCCCTCGAAGGCGCGTTGCATGGGTTGAATGGCGAACGGCAAATTGAAAATCACCGAGGCTACGATCAGTCCGTCGAAGGAAAAGGCCAAAGACCGGCCGACCAGCGCTTGGTACAACTCCCCCAGCGGCGAGCCTGCGCTGAAAGCGACCAGCATATAAAAGCCGAGCACCGTCGGCGGTAGGACCAGGGGCAGCGCCAGCCCCGCCTCGACGAAGACCTTGCCCCTGAAGGTCCGCCAAGCGAGAAATCGACCGACAAAAATGCCGATGGGTAACAACAGCACCGTTGTCCACGCCGCCAATTTCAATGAAAGTTCCAGGGCCATCCAGTTCATTTTACGGTGAACCCATATTTGCGGAAAATTTCGAGAGCCTGGTTCTCACCTATAAACCCGTAAAAGCGTTTGGCGGTCTCACCGGCCCGATGCAGCAGCACCATGCGCTGCGCTATCGGATTGTGAAATGTTTCTGCAATCAACTGGTAAGTCCCGCTTCCTTTAAATGGTGGAGCCAGCGCCTGCGCATAGGCAATGATTCCTCCAATCGTGCTGCCCGACAAGATGAATTGTCCCGTTTGCGATATATTCTCGCCATAAATCAGGTGCGGCTGCATGGTTTTCCATAGATCGGCACGCTCCAGGACTTCCTTGGCCGCCCGCCCGTAGGGGGCGAGTTCGGGATTAGCGATAGCGAAACGCTTACCGGTATGCTTTCCGAACATGGCACCATAGCCAACTGGAAATTCCACCTGCTGCAAGGGCGACCCCTTCGGCGAGAAAGCGACGATCCTGCCAAATGCGTATATTTTACCGCGATCAATCGCGGTCCCGGAACCCGCCAGGCGAAAGACATAATCTTCATCGGCGGACATAAACATCTCGAACGGTGCGCCTTGAAGAATTTGCCGGGTCAGATTGCCCGATGAGCCAAAGGAAAAGCGGACATTCAGGCCAGTGTGTTGATGGAATACCTGGGCGATTTCTTCGATAACAACCCGCAGATTAGAGGCGACGGCGATAATCGGTTGAGATTGGTCAGCCTTAGAGCTTGGTGAGAAGGAGCAAAGCACGGCCAACAAAAGGCCAAAAACAGCGCCTCGGAGCAGATATGTTCGATTCATTCTCGGCTTCATCCGCCAATCATTGAATTTCTGATAAAAGCATGCAAGCTTTCCCTATATTCATTTACCGGAGCCTCCCATGGTCGAACCAAAATTCCTCAACTTCGATACCCTGTCCCTGCATGCGGGGCAGCAGCCCGATCCCACGACAGGGGCGCGTGCCGTGCCAATATACCAGACCACATCGTATATGTTCGACGATACGGACCACGCCGCAGCGCTCTATAACCTTGAACGACCGGGCCATATCTATACCCGCCTGACCAACCCGACCGTAGCGGTTTTGGAAGAGCGCGTCGCCGCCCTTGAAGGCGGCGTCGGTGCCATTGCCACGGCCAGTGGCATGGCGGCAATTTTCCTCGCCATTGCCACCCTGATGAATAAAGGCGGTCATATCGTTGCCTCGGGTTCGCTATACGGCGGTACTCATAATCTTTTCAGCTTCACCCTGCCCCGCTTCGGCATCACCACGACCTTTGTCGATGTCCGCGACCCCGCCGCCTTCAAAAAAGCAATCAGACCGGAAACCAAACTGGTTTTTGGCGAAACCCTGGGCAATCCGGGGATCGAGGTCATGAACCTGCCGGCCGTCGCCGACATCGCCCACGAAGCAGGCCTGCCGCTGATGATCGACGCCACCTTCACCACGCCTTATCTGATGAGAACATTCGATCAGGGTGCCGACCTGGCCATGCACTCACTGACCAAGTTTCTCGGCGGCCACGGCATCGCCATCGGTGGGGCGATTGTCGATAGCGGTAAGTTTGATTGGTCAGCATCTGGGAAATTTCCCAATTTGAGCGAACCTTACGCCGGATACCACGACCTTAACTTTGCCGACGAGTTCGGCACCCAGGCCTTCCTGATGCGGGCGCGCTCAGAAGGAATGATGAACTTCGGCGCGTGCATGAGCCCGGTCAACGCCTTCCATATCCTGCAAGGCATCGAAACCCTGCCCTTACGCATGCAAAAGCATGTCGCTAACGCGCAAGCTGTCGCCGAATTTCTTGAAGGCTCCGAAGAAGTCGAGTGGGTCAACTATCCGGGCTTAAAATCCCACACCGATTACGATCTGGCCCAGACCCTGCTGCCGAAGGGTTGCGGTGCCGTCTTGAGCTTCGGCCTGAAGGGCGGGCGCAAGGCCGGAAAAACTTTCATCGAGTCCGTCAAACTGGCCTCGCATCTGGCCAACATCGGCGATGCCAAGACCCTGGTGATCCACCCAGCCAGCACCACCCATCAGCAGATGACAGCCGAGGCACTGGCCACGGCGGGTATCGGCGAAGGCATGGTTCGTCTTTCGGTCGGCCTTGAGGACGAAGGCGATATTATCGCCGATTTGAAACAGGCGCTACGCGCCTCGCAGAAGGTTTAACGCCATGGATATCACTGTCGATGGCCTGAAGGCCCATGTCGCAACGGGTGGTCGCGACGCGGCCCCCGGTGAACCTGTCGTCATCCTTATCCATGGTTCGGGCATGGACCGCACGGTATGGCAATTTCAATCCCGCAATATCGCCTTTAGGGGCATCCGCGTCCTCGCCGTCGACTTACCCGGGCATGGCAGATCAGAAGGCACACCGCCTGACACCATCGGTGCCATGGCCGACTGGTTGAGCCACTTCATGGACGCGGCAGAGGTAGAAGCGGCGACCCTGATCGGCCATTCCATGGGTTCATTGATCGCCCTCGACATGGCCGCGCGTTATCCTGAGCGGGTCGAAAAACTCGTTTTGATGGGGGTCGCCGAGACCATGCCCGTGCATCCGGACTTGCTGGAAGCGGCCCGACAAAACCTGCCGCTGGCTCCAGAATTGATCGTCTATTGGGGCCTCGGCGAAAAGGCTCGTATCGGTGGCCATCCGCAGCCGGGCCTGTGGATTCACGGAGCCAACGAAACCCTGCTTAAACTAGCGCAAGCAGGCGTCCTTAGTCGTGACCTTATCGCCTGCAACAACTACGCCGACAGTGCGACCGCAGCGCAAAAAATCAAATGCCCGACCCTGTTCGTACTCGGTCGCAACGACCAGATGACGCCGCTTAAAAAGGCCTTGGCACTGGCCGCCCTTGTCGAAGATAGCCGCAGCGTCGTGATCGAACGTTGTGGCCACATGATGATGTGCGAGCGCCCCAATCAGGTTTATGATGCCTTGAAGGGGTTTGTCTTTTAGTCCCATCTTGCGCAGATTCTGACATAACATTCATTAAATACAACTTCCATAATTCCGATATGATCACCGCGTCAATTAATTGAACACCAGGCCTAAAACCCATTAATGTTTGAACTCAATTGTGTCAGCCGCATCATCAAGGGTCGCGAGAATGACTGCTCCGATATCTTCACAACCCATAAGGACGTCGATGTCGGCAAGATTTTGGGCGACTGTTGCAGAAATTTTGAACCGGCAGCCAATAAAAAAGGCATCGAACTTTCGCTGGATGTTCCTGATGATTTGCCCTCAATTTATGCTGACAAGCGATCGATCACCCAAATCATCCTTAACCTTCTTTCCAATGCCGTCAAATTTACAGGCCACGGCGGCATAATTACCGTTTCGGTTATGGCGGCGGAAAAAGAATTAGCGATTATGGTGCGTGACACAGGGATTGGCATCCCAGCCGACAAACTGCCAACCATTACCGATCCGTTCACGCAGACACATTCAAACCCGCACATAACCCAAATCGGAACGGGACTTGGCTTGTCTATCGTCAAATCCCTTGTCGAAATCAACAACGGTAAGCTGACCATTGAAAGCGAAGTCGACAAGGGAACATGCGTGACTGTGGCGTTTCCCTATCACCAATGAAGGGATGAGAGCGCCTTCCCTAACCCAATAAGGCTTCCGCCTGGGCAAGGTCTTCGGGGCGATTGATGTTGAAGAACGGATCGTTCGGGGTTGCCGGCCAATCGACGTGGACGATGTTGTAACGGGCCGTCCACAGATCGATTTTCCGCATATCTTCATCTTCCATGGCCTGGCGCAAGTCAACCGCCAGACGCACCGGCCACAGGGCAAACACCGGGTGGGTGCGCGCATTAGAGCGGGCGCAGGCCATATCGGCACCATGGGCGTCAACGGCTTCGCGCAGACGCGCCACCAGATCATCTGGGAAAAAAGGTGCGTCGGTTGGGAAAGTCACCACCCACTGTGCATCCGGCGCGTTTTCGCTGGCCCACTCAAGGCCGGTGAGCACCCCCGCAAGCGGTCCTGCGAAACCTTCGATAACATCGGCGACGACGGGCAGATTGAATTCCTTGAAGCGGGCAGGATCGCCGGCGGCATTGATAATCAATGGGCCAACCTGTGGCGTTGCGACATCAATGCTGTAGGACAACAAGGACCTGCCGCCCAGTTGTTGCAGGCACTTGTCGCCACCACCCATACGCCGGGCCATGCCCCCGGCCAGCAGGACACCGACGGGGGCGCTCATTGAGCATCTTCTTCCGGGGCCAGATCACTGACGATGCGATGCTGACCGGCCAGCGCCATAAAACGCCGCCCGCGGGCGCGCCCGATCAGGGTCAAGCCGACCTGTTTGGCCAGTTCCACGCCCCAGGCGGTAAAGCCGGAACGAGACACCAGAATGGGGATGCCCATCTGCACGGTCTTGATGACCATTTCGCTGGTCAGCCTGCCGGTGGTGTAGAAAATCTTGTCCTCGCCGCTCATTTCGTGGCGGTACATGTAACCGGCAATTTTATCGACGGCGTTATGGCGGCCGACGTCTTCCATATACAGCAGCGGGCGATCCTGCCTAGCCAACATGCAGCCATGAATGGCCCCGGCCTTAAGATACAGGCTCGGCGTCGTATTGACGCTCTTGACCAGGGCCGCCAGCCATGAGGTTTTGATAATCTGACCTTCGGGCAGCGAGATGGTTTCGAATTTTTCCATGACATCGCCGAAGACGGTGCCCTGGGCACAGCCCGATGTCAGGGTTTTCTTCTTCATCTTTTCTTCAAAAGTCGTTTTCATCGCGGTACGAACGACGACGCAATCAATATCCGGGTCGTGGTCGATGGCGGTGATGTGATCGTCTTCGTGGATCATGTTTTGATTGATCAGATAACCAAGCGCCAGGTATTCCGGATAATCGCCAATGGTCATCATGGTGACGATTTCCTGACCATTAAGGAATAGCGTCAGCGGACGTTCCACCGTTACCGAGGTAACGATGGCCTTGCCTTCGTGGTCGACGCCTTCAACGCGCTGGGTCAGGCGCGGGTCATCGGGATTAGGGGCGATCAGATAATCAGATTCCATCCCTCATATATTCAGATCATTGGCGCGCATATCAAGGGCCAATATTATTCAGTTGCAGAACACCGCCAATTGACAACAATCAGGCCATGAAAAAGTCTGAGAATTATTTTACCCGGCTGCCGTTGTTTTACGGCTGGATTGTTGTCGCCGTGGCCTTCGTGACCATGGCCATCGCGGTCAATGCGCGGACTTCATTTTCGCTCTTGTTTCCGGCCATTCTGGCCGAATTCCAGTGGGACAGGAGCGTTACCGCCGGGGCTTTTTCCATAGGCTTCGTGGCTTCCGGATTTTTCACCCCCGTCGTCGGTATGGCCATGGACCGCTGGGGACCGCGACTGGTCATCCCACTGGGCGCGCTCATGGTCATCGCCGGATTTTTAGGGGCCACCACCGTCACCAGCCCGCTTGGGGTTTACGTGACGCTCGGGGTTCTCGTGATCAGTGGTTCCATTGCCATGAGCTATATCTCTCATTCGATGTTTCTACCCCATTGGTTTGCCAGAAAACGCGGACTGGCCATCGGCATCGCCTTTTCCGGTGTCGGTATCGGCTCGATCACCCTGCTGCCATGGTTTCAGAACATCATCGTCACAGAAGGTTGGCGGCAAGCCTGTCTGGTCATTGCCGCCAGCGTCGTCATCATCATCCCGCTGGCCGCCTATTTTCAACGCCAGTTCCCCGGCGACCTGGGGCTTGAGCCCGACGGAGACGGCGGCACTTCCGATAGCAAAACCCGCATACCCGTGGACACTGTTGTCGACAGGGCATGGGCCGAAACCGACTGGACCCTGGGGCTGGCTATCAAAACCGCCCGTTTCTGGTGGATATTCCTGGCCTACTTTACTGCCTTGTTCGTCTGGTATGCGGTGCTTGTTCATCAGACGATTTATCTGATCGAAAGTGGTTTCGATAGCACCGTAGCAGCGACAGCCTTAGGCTTGGTCGGCTTATTCGGGATCATTGGTCAGATCGGAATTGGTGCTTTATCTGACCGCATTGGACGCGAGTGGGCGTGGACCATTTCCATGTCCGGCTACATCGTCTGTTATGCTGCCCTGTTGGCCCTTTCCAGCGTCCCTTCGCAGTTGTTGCTTTATCTTATGGTAGGGATGCAGGGCTTGCTCGGTTTCGGGTTGGCTTCGATTTACGGGGCGGTCAGTGCAGAAATCTTCTCAGGGCACCGCTTCGCGACCATTTTCGCACTCGCCGGTCTGGGGGGAAACATGGGGGCCGGGGCCGGGCCATGGGTAATGGGATATATCTTTGATACCACCGGCAGCTATCTCCCTGCCTTCTGGTTGTGCATCGCCGTGTCAGCGCTCTCAATCTTTAGCATCTGGATGGCCAGCCCGCGAAAAGTCAGGTTGGTTTCAGGACAAGCGGCAAGACGCGCGGCTTAAAGTTCCTGAATATCCTCGATGCCGGGAATCGAGCGGATTTGCAGCAGGGTTTCCGGGGTGATAGCGAAGCCACCCTTCAGTTTGACACCGACCTTCTCGCCCGTATCCAGAACCGCGACAACCCGAACTTCGCCCTTGCCACGGCCACAATTGGCATCTTCCAGGGCTTCTTTAATAGCCGCAAGTGGCGCTTCGGCGCGGATGGTCAGGCTGAGACCGCATTGCGCCCGCGCCGCGACTTTGTCGAGCGGCTCGACGGAGTTGGCAGTGAAGCGCGGCGTTTCGCCTTCGAACTGGACCGAGGCCTTGATAAACAGAGAGGTGCCGACCTCGAACAACGCCCGCGCCACCGCCAGCAATTCGGAAAACACCATGATTTCGAAGATGCCCGTGGCATCGGATAACTGGACGAAGGCATAACGGTTGCCCTTGCCTGAGGTTCTCTCCTTCATGCCGATGACCGTACCGGCCATCTTCACCGGCCCCGGATTGCCACTCCTGATAATGTCAGCCGAAGGCCTGGCCTTGATCATTTCCAGGCTTTTCGTATATGCGTCGAGCGGATGCCCCGACAGGTAGAAGCCGATGGCGTCGAATTCTTCTTTCATGCGATCAATCGGCGACCAGTCGGAAACTTCCACCAGAGTGATGGCGGGCATGGGCGCTTCCTCGCCACCGAACAGGCCGATCTGGTTACTGTCGCGGTCCTGGGCGGCGGCGCTGGCATGACGCAAGATGCTTTCGACACCTTCAAAAACCTTGCGCCTGTTCGCTTCAAGCCTGTCAAATGCCCCTGCCCTGGCCAGATTTTCCATCAACCGCTTGTTGACTGCCTTGGAGTCGACCCGTTCGGCAAAGTCGGCGATACTCTTGAACGGGCCACCTTTGATCCGCTGCTCGACCAACAACCGCATCGCCGCATCGCCGACATTCTTGACGGCGGCCAGCGCATAGCGCACTCCGTCCCTGCCGTCAGCGGCCTTTTCAACGCGAAAATCAGCCGCCGAGGCATTGATGTCAGGCCCCAGGACTTCAAAATCCAGTCGCTGAAGCTCCTGGCGGAACAAGTTGAGCTTATCGGTGTTCGTGATATCCAGCGTCATCGAGGCGGCGAGGAACTCAACCGGATAGTTAGCCTTGAAATAAGCCGTCTGATAGGCGACCAGCGCGTAGGCGGCGGCATGGGATTTGTTAAAGCCGTAGCCAGCGAACATGTTGACCTGATCGAAAATCTGCGAGGCCTTTTCCTCGGGCACCCCCTTGGCCTTGGCACCATCGACGAAGACCTGACGCTGTTCATCCATTTCCGACTGGATTTTTTTACCCATGGCCCGACGCAGAAGGTCGGCACCGCCCAGGGTATAGCCCGAAAGCTCCTGGGCGACCTGCATCACCTGTTCCTGATAAATCATGATGCCGAAAGTTTCTTTGAGGATTCCTTCCAGCGTTGGGTAGAGATAATCAGGTTCTTCCTGGCCGTGTTTTCGGGCGATGTAGCTTGGAATATTTTCCATAGGACCCGGGCGGTACAGGGCGACGACGGCGATAATATCTTCGAAAGTATCGGGTTTGAGTTTCCGCAGCACATCGCGCATGCCGGTACTTTCAAGCTGGAACACGCCCGTCGTCTCACCGCGGCTCATCATCTGAAAAGATTTCTCGTCATCGAGCGGGATCGTCGAAATATCAACTTTGATGCCACGTTCGCCGATCAGTTCGACGGCCTTGGCCAACACAGTCAGGGTTTTCAGGCCGAGAAAGTCAAACTTAACCAGACCGGCAGATTCAACGTACTTCATGTTGAAACCCGATACCGGCATTTCCGATTTTGGATCGCGGTAAAGCGGGATCAGTTGATCAAGCGGTCTGTCGCCGATGACGACACCTGCGGCATGGGTCGAGGCGTGCCGGTACAGGCCTTCCAGCTTGAGGCCAATTTCGGTCAGTTGCCTGACCGCATCGTCGGCCCTTATTTCTTCCCTGAATTGCGGTTCAAGTTCGATGGCTTCGCCCAGGGTTGTCGGGCTGGCCGGATTGTTGGGCACCAGTTTGCAAATGCGGTCTACCTGACCGTATGGCATTTCCTGAACCCGGCCGACATCGCGCAAGACCGCGCGGGCTTGCAGCTTGCCGAAGGTGATGATCTGGGCGACCCGGTCGCGACCGTATTTTTCCTGAACATAGCGAATCACCTCGTCGCGACGATCCTGACAGAAATCGATATCGAAATCAGGCATCGACACACGTTCAGGGTTAAGGAAGCGCTCGAACAGCAGGCCCCAGCGTAAGGGATCAAGATCGGTAATGGTCAAAGCCCAGGCGACAACCGAACCGGCACCCGATCCACGGCCAGGGCCGACCGGGATATTGTGCTGTTTTGACCAATAGATGAAATCGTGAACGATCAGGAAGTAGCCAGGAAAACCCATCTCGACAATAACGCCGAGCTCGTATTCCAAGCGCTCCAGGTAAGGCTTCGCGGCCTCTTGCTTTTGCGCCTCGCTCATCGCCTCGGTGAAGACCTGATTTTGCAAGCGCTGCTCAAGACCGGCGCCAGACAAGGCGCGTAACTCGTCCTCTTCGCTTCTGCCATCGCCGCAGTCATAGGGCGGCAGGATCGGGTCAATTGTTTCGATTTTGCAGGCGCAGCGCCGGGCGATAACCAGGGTATTGTCGATGGCTTCCGGCAAATCGGCAAACAGGACGCGCATTTCCTCGGCCGACTTGAAATAGTGCTGGCGGGTCAGGCGGCGGCGCTCGGCCTGGGAAACATAGGCACTGGCGGCGATGCAAATCAGCGCGTCGTGGGCATCGTACATATCGGGATCGGAAAAGAACGCCTCGTTGGTGGCGACTAGAGGCAGATCGTACTTGTACGCCAGATCGATGAATTTCGGTTCTGTCCGCTTTTCCTGATCCATGCCATGGCGCATGATTTCCACGTAAAGCCTGCCGGGGAAAGCTTCTATCAGGGCTTTCAGCACTGTTTCGGCGGCATCGTCCTGGTCTTCGCCCAGAAGATGCCCGACAGGGCCACCTGGGCCACCCGTAAGGGCAATCAGACCATCGCCATGATCGTTTAATTGCGCCAAAGTGACCTGCGGCTGGTCGGGCTTGTCTTGACCATCCCCCTGGCCCAGATAAGCGAGGCTGAGAAGCTTCAAAAGATTTCGATAACCTTTGTCATTCTGGACCAGCAGAATAATTGGATCGCTGGCTTCCAGCACTATCTGGCCCGGCCCGTCGGACTTGCCGTCACGGGCCACGGCGAGTTGGCAACCAATGATCGGTTGCACGCCCTCATCAACGCAGGCGGCGGAAAATTCAAGGCCACCAAACAGGTTGTTGGTATCGGTAATGGCCACGGCAGGCATGCGTAGCTGGCGACACGTTTTCACCAACTCCTTGATGCGAATGGCCCCTTCCGACAAGGAATAGGCCGTATGCACCCGAAGATGGACGAAATCAGCGTAGGGGGGCGAGGAGTCGTTCATGGCCATAGGATTCCACAGCTAAGGGATAAGCGAAACCAAGAAGTTATCCCCAGCCCTCGCAATCGCCCGAAAGTTGGCTTAAATATAGCAGGATGAAGCAATGGCATGTCTATGTGGTCCGTAATCCGGCTAACACCCTGTACACCGGGATTTCCAAGGATACGGCACGCCGGGTCGTTGAGCATAACAACGGCACGGGGGCCAAATTCACCCGTGGCCGCGGTCCCTGGGAAATGGTCCACTGCGAAGGCCCGTTTGAACATGGCGAGGCGCTTCGCCGGGAAATCGCCATCAAGAAGGACAGCGCATTGAAGCGACAGTTGAAAAATAGCCCGAATTGACACATCTTAGTCTGAAGGAGTGACTTCAATGCCCGTTTACCGCGTCTCGCAACGCATTTTCACCTTACTGTCCGCCGTCGCCATCGCCGTGACCATATTGGTGGGCTGCGAGCGACCACCCTACGTCAGGGAAGACGCCTTCGCGGTCACCTCTGAGCTGTTTTCACCGGACGATTTCAAGCACACGCTGGAACGTGATGGGAAAGGCCGACTGGAAATTCTCCACGCCAGTACCGCCCATCGCACGCTCAGCGTCCTATTCCTTGAAACCTACCAGAACGCCGTCATCAGCGATCACGCCATATTTCCCAGATTGGTTATGAAGGGTTGGAAAGCCCTGCAAGGTCAAGACATAGAATTCGGGGTCAAGGGCCGCGCTGAAACGCCGGGCGGCACTGTCGATTTCGAGCGTTTTTCCTATGCTTCCAATAGCTGTTTTGCGTTCCACAGCACTTATCTGCCATCCGGGTTTGATACCCAGAGCCGCTACGCAAAGCTCGTTGCCGGTTACTATTGCCATACCATGGAGACCCCCTTGGCGGACGCGGCCGTGGCCAAATTATTAAGCTCCATCACGGTGCCTAAATTCGACTTCGTGGAACCGCTTGGCGAACTTTCCGCCAATATATATTATGAATCCGTTCAGGCCTTAAAATTCAGGGCGATCCGCCCGGGACGCTTTTAATCATGCGGACACTCCTTATTCTCAGCTTTGGTGTTCTTCTCGCCGCTTGTCAGGCCCCGATGAGGCCGGATGCAAACCCGTTTAGGCTTAATCCCGACATGGTCGGAGCAACCGAAACAATCCACACCAGCAGCCGTGACGCCTACGGAAAGACTGAGGTTTTATCGGCAACTGGCGATCGGGGCTGGCTTTCAGCCGCCCTGATCTCAAGCAACTCCATGGGCGTCATAACAGAGAGCGCAGAAGCGCCGAGGCTTTTCCTTAAAGGCTGGAAAGCCCTGAACGGCAAAGTTCTGGCTTACGGGGAAACCGGCAAGGCCGATACGATCAGCTACGAACGTTTTTCCTTCGCCACCAATAACTGCTTTCAATTTCATAAACTGAACGCGCATTCGGTGTCCGATGACCTGGCACGCTACCGCCAATTGCTGGCTGGCTATGCGTGCGTACACACAGGCAAGGAAATCCCGGCGCAAGCGATTGAAATGTTTCTAGGGGGTATTTCAGTTCCCCGTGACGCGGCCAATGCCTATGAAAAGGATCCGCAACCGGTCACTCTTTTGACGCCAATTTTCCCCGTTCGCACGCGCTTACAGCCCGAGATAATGGATCCGGCAAGCTAGTCACTCGAAAATAACCGCCCTACTCTGCGATCAGATGGCCGTCTTCCAATTTGACGATACGGTCCATGCGGGCGGCCAGGTCCGGGTTGTGGGTGGCAATAAGCGCGGCAAGACCAGCGCCGCGGGCCAGTCTGATCAAAACATCGAAGACCTCGCCCGCCGTATGCGGATCAAGATTGCCCGTCGGCTCATCAGCTAAAAGCAGCTTTGGTGCATTGGCCAGGGCGCGACCGATGGCGACCCGTTGCTGTTCGCCCCCCGACAGTCGTGCCGGGCGGTGTGACGCGCGCGCGGTCAGGCCAAGCCATTCAAGCATTTCCCCGGCGCGTCTGCGTGATTCTTTGCGGCTGGTGCCGGCAATAATCTGCGGAATAGCAATATTTTCCATGGCCGTGAATTCCGGCAACAGATGATGATACTGATAGACGAAGCCGACGTGATGACGGCGCACCATGGTGCGGCTGTCGTCGTCCATATCGGCGCAAGCCTCCCCGGCGATTGAGATCGTGCCGCCATCTGGTTTCTCAAGCAGTCCGGCAATTTGCAACAACGTCGATTTACCGGAGCCACTGGGCCCGACAAGAGCGACGATTTCTCCTTCGTTCAGTTCCAGATCGATGCCACGCAAGACCTCGAGCCGACTTTTCCCCTGCACGAAAGTACGCTCGATTCCACTTAGACGAAGGGCACTGTTACTCATAGCGCAAGGCCTCCGCCGGATCGATTTTGGCGGCCCGCCATGATGGGTAAATGGTCGCCAGGAACGACAGTCCGAGCCCCATAAGGACGACGGCTACAACTTCCGCCGGGTCGACAACGGCGGGCAACTGCGACAGGAAATAAATTTCCGCAGCAAACAGTTCGGCCCCGGTCAGGCCCTGAATCCACTGGCGAATTGCCTCAATATTATTGGCGAATGAAAGGCCCATAAGGACCCCTGAGAAAGTTCCGATAATGCCGACGGAGGCACCACTGAGGAAAAAAATGCGCATGATCGTGCCCTTTGAAGCCCCCATGGTGCGCAAAATTGCAATGTCGCGGCCCTTATCTTTGACCAGCATGATCATCGAGGAAATAATATTGAAAGCGGCGACCACGATAATTAATGTCAGGATCAGGAACATGACATTGCGTTCGACCTGAATGGCGTTAAAAAAGCTGGCGTTGGCGCGCTGCCAGTCATGGACCCGAACCGTATCAGTAGCGATAGAGCTGATTTTCCGACCGATATCGATAGCCCGGTCAGGGTCGGTGACGAATACTTCCAGATTGCTCACCGCTGCGGGCAACTTGAAATAAACCTGAGCGGCGGCAAGGTCCATGAAGATAAAACCCGAATCATATTCGTACATGCCCATCTCGAATGTCGCGGCGATTTTGTATTTACGCATTCTGGGGATAGTGCCAAATGCCGTGATATTGCCCTTGGGCGAGATCAGGGTAATATCATGGCCGATCCCGACCCCCAGCTTGCGGGCCAAGCGGACACCGATAACGATGCTGTCCTTATTGAAATTATCAAGGGTACCGCCCTGAATGTTGTCGGCAATAATCGCCCGCGCCCTAAGGTCGTCGGGACGGAAGCCGCGAACAATCGCTCCGCTGGCGCTTTTCTGTGTCGAGGCCATGACCTGGCCTTCGATGATCGGGGTAACGACGGTAACCCCCTCGACACCGCGAATTTTATCGGCGAAGGCGTCATAGTCGGTCAATTTCTCGAACTGTCCGTAAATGCTCAAATGACCGTTGATGCCGAGAATGCGGTTCAGCAGTTCTTCGCGAAAACCGTTCATCACCGACATCACGATAATCAATGTGGCAACGCCAAGGGCAATGCCCAACAGGGAAAACCAGGCAATCACGGAAATAAACCCTTCCTGCCTGCGGGCCCTGAGATAGCGCATGGCCATCATCCATTCAAAGGCGGAGAACATGGGTTTCTCTACCCTTTCATTCGTTCAATGGCTTCCGCGGGCGAAATTTCTTCACGCTCGCCGGTTTTGCGGTTCTTGAATTCGACGGTGCCGTCCTTGGCGCTCCTCGGGCCAACGACCATCTGCCACGGCAGGCCGATCAGGTCCATGTCGGCAAATTTGACACCGGCCTTGCGGTCGCGGTCATCGTAGAGGATCTCCACACCGCCGTCGCTCATCGCCGCGTACAGTTCATCGCAGGCCTTGGTGCAGGCTTCATCGCCATGCTTCAGGTTGATCAAGCCGACCTTGTAAGGGGCGACGCTTTCGGGCCAGATAATGCCGTTGTCATCGTGCGAAGCTTCGATAATCGCGCCAACCAGACGCGACACCCCGATACCGTATGAGCCCATCTCAAGGGTAATATCCTCACCTTCGGGGCCGGTGACGACGGCCCCCAGCTTTTCCGAATACTTGGTGCCGAAATAAAAGATGTGGCCGACCTCGATCCCGCGCGCCGTAATCAGATCGTCGCCCAAGGCTTTTTCCGCCTCTGGGTCGCGCTTCTCGTCGGTCGCCGCGTACTGCTTGGTGAATTGATCGACAACCGGCTGCAGGTCGCCATCGAAATCGACCTCATAATCGGACCACGACATATCGATGAAATCCCGGTGACAAGCGATTTCGCTCTCGCCGGTATCGGCCAGGATCAGGAATTCGTGACTCATGTCGCCGCCGATGGGGCCGGTATCGGCGGCCATGGGAATGGCCTTCAGGCCCATCCGCTCGTAGGTCTTAAGGTAGGACACGAACATTTTGTTGTAGGACTGGCGCGCCGATTCCTTATCGAGATCGAAGGAATAGGCGTCCTTCATCAGGAATTCGCGGCCACGCATGATACCGAAACGAGGCCTGACCTCGTCGCGGAATTTCCACTGTATGTGATACAGCAGTTGCGGAACGCCTTTATAACTGCGCACGGAATTGGCAAAAATTTCAGTGATCTGCTCTTCGTTGGTCGGGCCGTAAAGCATGTCGCGGCCATGACGGTCGCGGATACGCAACATTTCCGGGCCATAATCATCATAGCGACCGCTTTGCTGCCAAAGTTCGGCAGGCTGGATGGTCGGCATCAGCACTTCATGACAGTTGATGGCGTTTTGCTCTTCGCGGACAATCTGTTCGATTTTGCGCAGAACCCTAAGCCCCATGGGCAACCACGAATAGATCCCGGCGCTCGACTGACGGATCATCCCGGCGCGCAGCATCAGGCGGTGAGAGACGATTTGCGCCTCGGCGGGCGTTTCCTTCAGGGTCGGTAGAAAGTAGGTGGACAATCGCATGAAATATGAGCCTTAAAGTAAAAAAGATGGCAGAATTGGCCGGACTTTAGAGGAAGAATGATTACTCGTCAAAGACGGCGGCATCGACACGCATCCACGGCGGTTTTTCGGCGATGATGCGGGCGTAAGCCGGGCAATCTTCGCGATGGGCACCGGGCAGATACCCTAAACTCATGAGGAACTCGTTGACGATTTCACCGCCGGTGAATTTAAAGGTTTTCTTGAACAACTTAACCCAGCCGGATTTTGCCATCGGGTGATGGGCATCGATAAACTTGGCAAAACCGCCATGGCTTTCGCGCATCGCCTGAATGCGCTTGGCGTTCTCGATGATCGAATTGACTTTCAGTTTGTTGCGAATGATCCCGGCGTCGCCAAGCAAGCGGGCGATATCCTTATCCTTATAGGCCGCGACCGTATCCACATCGAAGCCGTCGAAAGCCATAAACGTGGTCGGGCGTTTTTTCAAAATCAGTTCCCACGAAAGGCCGGCCTGGAATATCTCCAGCGCCAGCAGTTCAAAAAGCACAGCTTCGCCCTGCCGCGGCAAACCGTATTCATCATCATGGTAAGGACCGTGGATGGGACTACCCGGGGCACTGTCGCAATACCAGTTCACGCTTGCTCCAGTTCAATAAGCGTTCCCTGGAAGTCTTTGGGATGTAAGAACAAAACAGGTTTTCCATGGGCTCCGTTCTTGGGCTCGCCGCCACCGAGAACACGCGCGCCCCCGGCAATCAGACGGTCACGCGCGGCGATAATATCATCGACCTCGAAACAGATATGATGGGTACCGCCCGCTGGATTCTTGTCGAGAAAACCCCGGATCGGCGAATTCTCTCCCAAGGGATACAGCAGTTCGACCTTGGAATTTTCCAGTTTGACGAAAACCACGGTGACGCCGTGATCCGGCTCGTCTTTAGGTTCCGATACCGTGGCCCCAAGCATGTCCCGATAACTGGCGCTGGCGGCGGCCAGGTCGGGGACGGCGATGGCGACGTGGTTTAATTTTCCAATCATGGTCAGTTCCCATAAATCAAATTTCGACCAGGTGAACCTGGGTCATCGGTTTTTTGTTGAGGCGTTCGCGAAACATGCGCCTGACGGCGATACGAATGGCCTCGTTGGTGGTTTCCCCCCCGGTCCCCCTTAACAAGGCATCCTTGACGCAATCCAGGACGGCATCATGCAAATCATCATCGCCGTCTTCTAAGACGCCGGTCGTCGACAATATAGGTTCGGCGACGAGCTTGCCCATTTTATCGACAACCACAGTGACCACCGCCGTGCCGTTCCAAAGGGCGCGCTTGCGACCGTGGATAAGCTCGCCATGAAGCGGCACCACCCGGTTGCCTTCAAGGGCCAGTCTTCCGGAGTGGACATGATCGACGATACCAGGTGCGCCGGGACCGATCCGCATCATCGAACCGTTTTCCCCGACAATGGTATGAACGACCTGGCATTCAACGGCCAGGCGAGCGTGTTCGGCCATGTGGCGCAATTCACCGTGAACGGGGATAGCGATGGTCGGGCGGACGTGCTGATACATGCGGATCAACTCATCGCGGGCCGGATGCCCCGAAACGTGGACGAAGTGGTCGCGCTCGCTCATCACCTGAACCCCGGCGCGGACCAACTGATTTTGCAAACGGCCGATTGACGTCTCGTTACCGGGAATAATACGCGAGGAGAATATCACCGTGTCGCCTTCTTCAAGGGATACCCGTGGATGATTGCCGCTGGCGATCCTCGACAAAGCGGCGCGTGGCTCTCCCTGCGAGCCGGTACAGACGATCAGGGTCTTGTCGCGCGGCAGGAAACCGGCCTGATCCTCATCAAGGAAGGCCGGCGTATCCTTGAGGCACCCGTGCGCCCGCCCGACTTCGGAAAACCGCCACAACGCCCGCCCGGCCAGAACCACATCGCGCCCGTTGGCTGCCGCAGCGGCGGCAATGGTTTCCAGGCGCGCGACGTTGGAGGCAAAGCAGGTGACGACGACCCGTTCCTTTAAAGTAGAAATCAACGTGGTCAGACTTTCCAGCAAGTCCCCTTCGGAGCCGGAAGTGCCCTTTGTAAAGACATTCGTTGAGTCGCAAATGATCGCCAAAACGCCTTCATCGCCGAGCCTGCGCAAGGCGTCCTCGTCGGAGACCGCGCCTACGACCGGATCGGGATCGAACTTCCAGTCACCGGTATGCAGAACCGTGCCGACGGGAGTGCGGATGGCGATGGCGTTGGGTTCGGGGATCGAATGCGTCAGCGTTATCAATTCAAGATCGAACGGCCCAATGGAGAACTTGCCGCCCAGAGGGATGACCGTCACATCAACTTGCCCCTCAAGCCCCGCCTCGGCCAGTTTATGGCCCAGGATATCGGCGGTGAACGGGGTCGTGTAGATCGGGCAACGCAAGCGCCGCCACAAGTGGGCGACAGCCCCCAGATGGTCTTCATGGGCATGGGTCAGCACCAGGGCTTCGAGTTGATCAAGACGTTCTTCGATAAAGGCCGGGTCAGGCATCATCACATCGACACCCGGAAGCGAACCGTCACCAAACGTGATGCCAAGATCGACCATCATCCAGCGCTCACGCCCACGCGGGCCGTAACCGTAGAGGTTCAGATTCATGCCGATTTCACCGGCACCGCCAAGCGGTAAAAACAACAGTTCGTCTGGTTCGCTCATTATATTGAAGACAGTTTGTTAAGTTGGTGAATGGCGTAAAGCCCGCGCAGGGTCAGTTCCCCGTCGGCGCACTCAATAAGGTCGGTTGACTGGGCAAACAAGGGGGCCAGGCCACCCGTCGCGATCACTTTCATGGGCGCCCCGAATTCTTTTTGGATACGCCCGACAACGCCTTCAATCATCGACAGATAGCCCCAATAGATGCCCGATTGCATGGCCTCGACAGTGCCCTTGCCAATCACCCGTTCGGGCCGACAGATGGCCACTCTGGGCAACTTCGCCGCAGCCATATGCAAGGCTTCCTGTGACAGATTAACACCCGGGGCGATGACGCCGCCCGCGTAATTGCCATCACCATCGACCACATCGAAGGTCGTGGCGGTGCCAAAATCGACGATAATCAACGGCCCGCCGTAGCGTTGATGGGCCGAAATTGCATTGACCAACCTGTCGGCACCGACTTCCTTGGGCTGATCGAGAAGAACTTCGATGCCAAGCTTGACCTCCTCCTCGCCAACAACCAATGGATCGGCGTTGAAATATGTCCTGCACAGCGTCTTCAGGGAAAACAATGTGGTCGGCACGACGGTGGCGATAATGGCGCTGTCGATGGCGGCGCGATCAATATCCGCAAGCGCCAGCAGTTGCATCAACCAGACGCCATGTTCGTCGGCAGTGCGTTCGGTCTTGCTCGTCGCGCGCCACTGCCCAAGGACGGTTCCATCATCGTCGAAAATGGCGAAAACCGTATTGGTATTTCCTGAATCGATGGCCAATAACATGGACAGGCTCCTATACGAAGACATCGCCAGCGGTGATACGCCGCTCACAACCATTGTGCAACAGGATTAACGCGCCGTCTTTATCGAGCGCCTTGAACTCACCTGTCAGGGTTTCGTGTTCCAAACGAACATTGATTTCCTTACCAATCCAGGCGGCGCGGCGCAGCCATGCTTTTCTGGTTGGCTCGAAGCCGAGATTTTTCCACATCACGAAGCCCGCCCAAAAGCGCAGGCAGAAAGTCTCTAACATCCTTTCCACCGTTACCCCCTTGCCGCCTTCGCGGACCACAGACGTCGCCGGGAATTCTACATCACCCGGGAAACTCGCTATATTCAAACCGGCACCGATGACCAACCAATCCATACCGCCCAGGGGAATGTTTTGAGATTCCAGCAAGATACCGGAAATCTTGCGGCCTTCGACCAACACATCGTTGGGCCACTTGCAGTTGACGAAGGCCCCCTTGGGCAACACCGAGGCAACGGCTTCGGCCATCGCCAGGGCGGCAACGAAGCTTAACTGCATGGCTTTGAAGGCGTGACAGTCGGGCCTGAGTAATATGGAACAATAGAGATTTCCACGGCCAGAGACCCAACTTCGTCCGCGTCGCCCGCGTCCCACGCTCTGTTCGCGGGCCCACACGACTGTCCCCTCGGGGGCATCGCTGTCGGCCAGACGCTTGGCCTCTTCATTGGTGCTGTCAATTGTCTCGAAGGGGATCAGTCGGTAGGGGCTGGGAAGACTGACAGTCACACTCATTTAGCAAAAAGGGCGGAGGCGGCGACGGAGGCACCATCGATAATAATGCCGGGGAATGCGAAGAACAGGACGACAATCATCGCCGTGCCGAAAATCACCAACCCCAGATTCCGGTCGATCGGCGTATCGAGGGATTCATCGGGTGCATCGAAGTAAACCACCTTGATAATCCGCAAATAGTAGAAGGCACCGACGACGCTGCTCAACACCCCAATAATAGCCAGCCCAAAGAAACCCGACTCGACGGCGGCAAAGAAGATGTACAGCTTGGAGAAAAAGCCAGCCAGCGGTGGAATGCCCGCCATGGAGAACATGAAGACGGCAAAGGCCGCGGCGACCATGGGATGGGTTTTCGACATGCCGGCAAGATCGCTGATGTTTTCGACCATGCGACCAGCCCTGCGCATGGTCAAAATGCAGGCGAATGCACCAATATTCATAAACAGATATACCGCCATATAAATCATGATGCCGCGAACGCCGGATTCGTTGGCAACGGCAAGGCCGATCAGGGCGTAGCCGACATGGCCGATTGAACTGTAGGCCATCATTCTTTTGATGTTGGTCTGATTAATCGCGGCAAACGCGCCAAGCAGCATGGAGGCGACCGAGATCAACACGATGATCTGTTGCCAATGCTGGACCAGATCGCCAAACGGTCCAACCAGGACACGAATGAAAAGCGCGATAGCGGCGATCTTCGGACCGACCGAGAAAAACGCTGTGACCGGGGTCGGCGCGCCCTCGTAGACATCGGGCGTCCACATGTGGAATGGCACGGCGGAAACCTTAAACGATAGCCCAGCGAGGATAAAGACGATGCCGACGATCAGGCCGAGTGACGTATGCGGCCCCTCGCCACCGGCGAACATCTCGCCCAAAACAACGAAGTCGGTGGTTCCAGTAAAACCATAAACCAACGAAGAACCATAAAGCAGCATGCCCGAGGCGACGGCACCGAGGACGAAATATTTAAGTCCGGCTTCCGTCGAGCGTTCATCGTCGCGATTGAAAGTGGCGATTACATAAAGTGACAGGGACTGCATTTCCAGGCCGAGATACAGCGACAGCAGGTTGCTCGCCGATATCATCATCATCATGCCCAGGGTCGCGAAGATAACCAGCACCGTATATTCGAAACGGGCAATGCCTTGATTTTCCATGTAGTTCTGGGAAATCGCCAAGGTCATGGCCGATGCGAACAGAACCAGGACCTTGAAATAAACGGCAAACGGATCACTGACGAACATGCCGCCAAAGGTGTGGAAAGTACTACCGGCGACGGTGGCGACCAGCATCATCGCCAGCACCAGGGTAATCATGCCAAGGCGAGAAACCAGACGTGCCGTCTGCACTTCGGCACCGTTGTCACCGGCTTTTTGAAAAACGCCAAGCATCAAAAGCGCCATGCCAATGATGGCGACAAATATTTCCGGTAACGCCGGGACCATGTTGGGAATGTCATTCATCATGGTTTTTCCTCACCGTCCCGCGATCAGGGCTTGCGACAGCGCTTGCGCGGTCTCGACCCTGTCGATCAGATTGTTAACCGAGACATGCATGATATCGAGGAACGAAGACGGATAAATCCCCATCCACAGAACCAGGACGCCCAAGGGCGCAAAAATCATGATCTCGCGCTTGCTCAAATCGGTGATCTTCAGCAAATGCTCCTTGGTCAATTGGCCAAAGATAATGCGCCGGTACAAATACAACATATAGCAAGCACCCAGAATAACCCCCGTCGAAGCCAGCGCCGCGACCCATGGGTTAACCTGGAAGGCCCCGAGAAGGACCAGGAACTCGCCGACGAAACCACCGGTTCCGGGCAGGCCGACCGAGGCCAGCATGAACACCATAAAGGCCAGCGCGTAGATCGGCATACGATGGACCAAGCCACCATACATCGTGATTTCGCGCGAATGAATGCGGTCATAGACGACCCCGACAATCAGGAACAAGGCGGCCGAAACAACGCCGTGGCTGAGCATCTGATAGATCGCCCCCTCGACCCCCTGCACCGTCTGGGTAAAGGTGCCGATGGTGACAAAGCCCATGTGCGCGACCGACGAATAAGCGATCAGCTTTTTCATGTCTTCCTGGGCTAGGGCGACCAGCGATGTATAGATGATGGCGATAATACTAAGCGTGTAAATCAGCGGCGTGAAATCCATGGTCGCCAGCGGGAACATCGGCAGCGAGAAGCGCAGGAAGCCGTAACCGCCAAACTTCAGCAACACCCCGGCAAGGATAACCGACCCGGCTGTCGGCGCTTCGACATGGGCGTCGGGCAGCCAGGTATGAACCGGCCACATCGGCATCTTGACGGCGAACGAGGCGAAGAACGCCAGCCACAACCATGTCTGCATGGTCGCCGGGAAATTATGGGTGAGCAATGTCGGGATATCGGCGGTCCCGGCATCGACATACATGGCGAGCACGGCGATCAGCATCAACACAGAACCCAACAGCGTATACAGGAACAGCTTGAAGGCGGCATAGACCCGCCTTGGCCCACCCCAGACGCCGATAATCAGGAACATCGGCAGCAACACCGCCTCGAAGAAAATATAGAAGACGAAGATGTCGAGGGCGACGAACATGCCGACCATCATGGTCTCGAGCACCAGGAAGGCGATCATGTATTCCTTGACCCGTTCCTGTATGGATTGCCAACTGGCGAGGATGCAAATGGGCGTCAGCAAGGTCGTCAGTAAAACGAACAGAACCGAAATGCCGTCAACGCCGACATGGTAGGCAATATTGAATGCTGGCATCCACTGGACTTTTTCGACGAACTGGAAATCCGCCGTGGTGGTATCAAACCCTGTCCACAGCAGCAGCGACAGCAGGAACACAGCACACGATGTCCATAAGGCGACCTGACGGGCGTTACGGTTGACGTCCTCTTGCTCACCGCGGACGGCGAGGATGAAAACCGCGCCAATCAGCGGGGTGAAAATCAGCAATGAGAGAATGGGAAAATAAGTCATAATGCTCTCAGCCACCCAGCAACATGTACATGGTTATCAAAACGATAATGCCGCCCAGCATGGCGAAGGCGTAGTGGTACAGATAGCCCGTCTGCAGGCGCGCCACACGCTTGGCAATATTCAAGGTAACGGCGGAAAGCCCGTCCGGGCCAAGGCCGTCGATCAGTGTGCCGTCGCCGGTCTTCCACAAATTCCGACCGATGTAGAACGCCGGCTTGACGAACAGGAAGTCATAGGCTTCGTCGAAGTACCATTTGTTGTGAACGAAGGTGTAAAGCGGCCTGATCTGGCCGACGATAAGCGCCGGCATGGCGGGCTTCCACATATATAGGGCATAAGCCAGAGCGATCCCGCCAAGGCCAACTCCCAGGGGAAGGTATTTAACCCAGAACGGCGCATTGTGCGCGGCCTCCAGGGCTTGGTGGCTATCGAGGACGACAAGCGCACTGCCCCAGAATTCTTCCATTTTATGACCGACGAAGACCTCATAACCGATGTAACCGGCAAACAGGGCTCCCGCCGCCAGCACCATCAACGGCACCAGCATAATTTTCGGGCTTTCGTGGACGTGGGCCAGCACAGTTTCATCGGCCCTTGAAGTGCCATGGAAGGTCATAATAATGACCCGCCATGAATAGAAGGCGGTCAGGAAGGCGGCGGTAATGCCCATCCAGAAAGCATAACCACCGGCAGTCGTATGGGCACCCCAGGCGGCTTCGAGAATAATATCCTTGGAAAAGAACCCGGCAAACGGCCAGACTCCGGCAAGTGCCAGCGAGCCTACCCACATCAAGGCGTAGGTGACCGGGATCATTTTCCAGATACCGCCCATCTTGCGCATGTCTTGTTCATCAGACATGGCGTGGATAACCGAACCGGCACCGAGGAACAGCAAGGCCTTGAAAAAGCCGTGCGTCATCAGATGGAAAATACCCGCCGAGTATGCCGAAACACCGCAAGCGAAGAACATGTAGCCAAGCTGCGAGCAGGTCGAATAGGCAATCACCCGCTTGATGTCGGTTTGCGTGCAGGCAACGGTGGCCGCGAAAATTGCCGTCGAACCGCCGACGATGGTGACGACCGTCAACGCCACTTCGGAATATTCAAACAGCGGCGACAGCCGGGCGACCATGAAGACACCGGCGGTGACCATGGTCGCGGCATGGATCAAGGCCGACACCGGAGTCGGCCCTTCCATGGCGTCAGGCAGCCAGGTGTGCAGGCCCAATTGCGCCGACTTGCCCATAGCCCCGACGAAGAGCAGCAGGCAGGCCACGGTCAGGCCATGAAACTCGCCGCCAAAGACGTTGATGGTGTCATTGGCTTTCGATGGAACGGCGGTGAAGATTTCGTCGAAATTGACCGAATCGAACATCATGAAAACGGTGAAGATGCCAAGGGCGAAGCCGAAGTCGCCGACCCGGTTGACGACGAAGGCCTTGATCGCCGCTGCGTTGGCAGATGGCTTATTGTACCAGAAGCCGATCAGCAGATAGGACGACAGGCCAACCCCTTCCCAACCGAAGAACATCTGCACCAGATTATCGGCGGTCACCAGCATCAGCATGAAGAACGTGAACAGACTGAGATAAGACATGAAACGCGGCACGTCCGGGTCGTGGCTCATGTAGCCGATGGAATAGACATGGACCATGGAGGAGACCACGGTAACGACGATCATCATCACCGCTGTCAGGCTATCGACCCTGAGGGCCCATGAAATGCTTAAAGAACCAGAATCGATCCAGTTGAAAAGCTGAACGTTTTGCGCATGACCGCCAAGGGCGACATCATTGAAGATGATGATCGAGAGCGCGGCCGAAAGCAGCAAGCCGCCGCAAGTCACATACTGGGCCATCTTGTTCAGACGTGCCTTCTTCGCCTTGTCATCTCCGACATTGGCGAAGGCCAGCAGCCCGGCAAGCAAAGCGGCAAAGAGCGGTAGGAAAACGGCTGTTTGAATCATCTTCTCCCTACCCCTTCATCGTGTTGATGTCTTCGACGGCGATGGTGCCGCGATTACGGAAAAAGACGACCAGAATAGCCAGGCCGATAGCCGCTTCGGCGGCGGCGACGGTGAGCACGAACAGGGCGAATATCTGGCCAACCAGATCGCCGAGTTCAACCGAAAAGGCCACCAGGTTGATGTTAACTGCCAAAAGCATTAATTCGACCGACATCAGAATGACGATGACGTTCTTGCGGTTCATAAAAATACCGAAGATGCCAAGCGAGAACAAAATCGCGGCAACGACCAGATAATGGGAAAGACCGATTTCAAACATCAGATGCCCCTCCCCGACTCGATTTTACGAATTTCAATGGAGTCTTCGGGACGGCGCGCCAACTGGTCGGCGATCCGCTGCTTCTTGACGCCGGGGCGCTTGCGATGGGTCAGCACGATGGCCCCGATCATGGCGACCAGAAGGACGATCCCGGCGGCCTGGAACAGGTAAATGTAATCCGTATAAAGGATCGCACCGAGCGCGTGGGTGTTGGTCAGTTTTTCGGGTATCGGTGCGGCAATTGCCTTGGCCGCATCGGGGGCAAAATGCCAGCCGCCGACGACGGCAATCAGCTCGACCACCAGAACCAGCGCGGTCACTGCCCCCAGCGGCAAATATTTCAAAAAGCCCTGGCGCAATTCGACGAAGTTGATGTCCAGCATCATAACGACGAACATGAACAGTACCGCAACCGCGCCGACGTAGACGACGACCAGGATCATAGCCAGGAATTCCGCCCCCATCAGCACGAACAATCCGGCCGAATTGAAGAAGGCCAGAATCAGGAACAGTACCGAATGCACGGGGTTCTTCGCCGTAACAACCATGGCACCGGCGGCAATGGCGATCAGCGCGAACATATAAAATGTCAGCCCCTGTATTATCATCTGCTCCAAGTCCCTCTATAGATCATCGATACGGCGCTTCAACCGACAGACGTTCGGCAATTTCGGTTTCCCAACGCTCGCCGTTGGCCAGTAGTTTGTTCTTGTCGTACATCAGTTCTTCACGGGTTTCCGTGGAGTATTCGAAATTCGGACCCTCGACGATGGCATCGACCGGGCAGGCTTCTTCACAAAAACCGCAGTAGATGCACTTTGTCATATCGATATCGTAGCGCGCCGTGCGGCGCGAACCATCGGCGCGCACGTCGCCTTCGATGGTGATCGCCTGAGCCGGGCAAATGGCCTCACACAGTTTGCACGAGATGCAGCGTTCCTCGCCGTTGGCGTACCGTCTGAGCGCGTGTTCCCCCCTGAAACGCGGGCTCAAGTAGCCTTTTTCGTAAGGATAATTCAGCGTCACCTTCGACCGGAACATGTAGCGCAGCGTCAGCGCCATGCCACTAACCAGTTCCGTAAGCAGGAAGGTTTTGATACCGCGATGAATAAAACTCATATCATACCTTCCCTAACCATGAACCGGCAGCAGATCGAAACCGACCAACACACCGGCAACAATAACCACGGCACCGAGCGAAATCGGCAGGAACACTTTCCAGCCAAGACGCATGAGCTGATCGTAGCGATAGCGCGGGAACGTCGCGCGCACCCACAGGAAGAAGAACAGCACGAAGGCAATCTTCGCCGCCAGCCACAGCGGTCCCGGGATCAAATTGAACGGTGCCATATCGAGCGGCGGCAACCAGCCACCGAGAAACAGGATCGCCGTCATCGCCGCCATCAGAATCATGTTGGCATATTCACCAAGGAAGAACAGCGCAAAGGCCATCGCCGAATATTCGACGTTGTAGCCTGCGACCAGTTCGGCTTCCGCTTCGGGCAGATCAAACGGGTGGCGATTGGTTTCGGCCAGCGTTGAGACGAAGAAGATAACCGCCATGGGGAACAGCGGGATAATGAACCAGATGTCTTTCTGGGCCATGACGATGTCGGACAAGTTCAGTGAGCCGACACACATAAGCACCGTGACGATAACCAGTCCCATGGATATTTCATAAGACACCATCTGTGCCGCCGAGCGCAGCGCACCGAGGAACGCATACTTGGAATTTGACGCCCAACCGGCCATCAGGATGCCGTAGACACCCAGCGATGAAACCGCGAACAGGAACAAAATACCGACGTTGATATTGGCCAGAACCATGCCTTCATCAAAGGGCACCACCGCCCAGGCGATCAGCGCCAGAACGAAAGTCACCATTGGTGCCAGCAGGAACACCACCGGGTTGGCCCCGGATGGCACAATGGTTTCCTTGAGGAACAACTTCAAGCCATCGGCCATCGGTTGCAACAGACCGAAAGGCCCAACCACATTGGGGCCGCGGCGCAATTGCATGGCACCGATTACCTTGCGTTCCACATAGGTCAGGTAGGCGACAGCGATCAAAACCGGCAGCACGATGGCGACGATTTTGATAACGATCCAGGCCACTGGCCAGATATATGTGTCCCAAAGTTCAACCATCGGTGCCGGTCTTCCCTTTGCTCTCGCCAAGCAGTGCTTCGACGCACTTGGCCATGGTTTCAGATGCCCGGCTGATCGGGTCGGTCATATGGAAATTAATGATCGGCGACGCAAAACCGCCTGATTCCAATGATTTCCCCTTGCCAAATTTTCCCCAGGCTCCACCGGTCTGCTGATCGTCGCCGGCGAACACGGCGTTGATAGCGACCATCCGCTGGCGGACTTGAGCCAGCGTGTCATAGGGCAATTTATGACCAAGCACGCCCGACAAGGCACGCAGGATGGTCCAATCCTCGCGTGCTTCGCCAACGGGGAACACCGCAAGTGTGGTTTGTTGGACACGGCCTTCGGTATTGACGTAGGTGGCGTTCTTTTCGGTATAGGCGGCACCGGGCAAAATCACATCGGCGCGATGCGCACCGGCGTCGCCGTGGTGGCCCTGGTAGATGACAAAGGCTTTGCCCAGCTTGTCCGTATCGATTTCATCGGCACCGAGCAGATAAACGACGTCGATATCGCCCGAACCGCAGCCATCAAGGATACCCGCAACATCAAGGCCGCCCTTAGCGGGCACCAGTCCCAGATCGAGGCCGCCGACGCGGGCGGCCGCCGTATGCAGGACGTTAAAGCCGTTCCATTCGTCGTTGATCATGCCACAGTCTTCGGCAATCTGGCGGGCCATGGCCAAAACGGCGGCACCGTCGGAACGCATCAGCGCCCCCTGGCCGAGAATCAGCATCGGCTTTTTGGCTTTTTTCAGGACCTTGGCGAAACCATGCTTGCCCGCGGCGATTTCGCTTAAGGTGTCGGAACCCGCGCCCAGGGGCTCATATTTGAAAGTCAAATCAACAGCTTCACCGATCAGACCGGCACTAAAACCACCCATCAGGTAGCGTTTGCGCAAACGGGCATTGATGATCGGCGCTTCGCGACGTGGGTTTGCCCCGATAATCAGGCAAGCGTCGGCCTCTTCAATACCGGCGATGGTGCTGTTGAAAACGTAGCCAGCCCGGCATGACGCATCAAGCTTGGCCCCGTCCTGACGGCAATCGATGTTGGCCGAACCAAGGGCAGCAGTCAGATCCTTCAATGCAGTCATCGATTCGGCGCAAGCCAGATCACCGGCAATGGCGGCGAAACGCGAACCGTCCATGCCCTTGACCTTGCCGGCAATGGCCGTGAAGGCTTCGTCCCAGCTCGCCGGTTCAAGCTTACCGCCACGGCGAATGTAAGGGGTATCGAGACGCTGTCGCTTCAGGCCGTCACAGGCGAAACGGGTCTTGTCGGAAATCCATTCTTCGTTCACATCTTCGTTGAGGCGCGGCAGGATACGCATCACCGCCGGGCCTTTTGCATCGACGCGAATAGCCGAGCCGACGGCGTCCATCACATCGATCGATTCGGTCTTCTTCAATTCCCACGGACGGGCGTTGAAAGCATAGGGGTTGGACGTCAAGGCACCGACCGGGCACAGATCGATCATATTGCCCGACAGTTCGGAAGTCAGGGCTTTTTCGATATAGGTGCCGACTTCCATATGCTCGCCGCGACCCGTCGCGCCCAATTCAGGGACACCGGCGATCTCGCTTGAGAAGCGGATGCAGCGGGTACAATGGATGCAGCGGGTCATCATCGCCCGGATCAAGGGGCCGAAAGTCTTGTCTTTGACCGAGCGCTTGTCTTCCATATAGCGGCTGCGGTCCATGCCGTAACCGACGGCCTGGTCCTGCAAATCGCACTCGCCGCCCTGATCGCAAATCGGGCAATCCAGCGGATGGTTAATCAGCAGCAGTTCCATAACGCCCTGGCGCATTTTTTTGACGGCCGGGGAATTGGTGGTGATGACCATGCCTTCGCCAACCGGCATGGCGCACGAAGCGACAGGCTTGGGTGCGCGCTCCATTTCGACCAGGCACATGCGACAGTTACCGGCAATGGTCAGGCGTTCGTGATAACAGAAGCGCGGGATTTCGATGCCGATGCTCTCGCACGCCTGCAACACGGTTAAGCCGGCTTCGACTTCGACTTCAATGCCATCGATGGTTAATTTTGGCATCCCTGCTCCCCTAAGCCGCCTGGCCCGTGCCCGAAGACTGGCGCCCGCGGATGCGGCGCTCGATCTCGGGACGGAAATGTTTAATCAGGCCCTGAATAGGCCACGCGGCGGCATCGCCAAGGGCGCAAATGGTCTGGCCTTCAATCTGCTTGGTGACTTCTTGCAGCATATCAATCTCATCAATAGTCATATCGCCGGTAACCATGCGCTGCATCATCCGCGACATCCAACCGGTGCCTTCACGGCACGGCGTACACTGGCCGCAGCTTTCATGGGCATAGAAACGCGACAACCGGGCAATCGCCTTGATCACGTCCGTCGACTTGTCCATGACCATGACCGCAGCGGTACCAAGGCCGCTGCCATGTTCACGCAGGCCATCGAAATCCATAATCGCATTTTCGCAAAGCGCCTTTGGCATCATCGGCACCGACGATCCGCCGGGGATCACCGCCAGCAGATTATCCCAGCCGCCGCGGACACCGCCGGCGTGGGTTTCGATCAGTTCGCGCATGGGGATGCCCATGGCTTCTTCGACCGTACACGGCGTATTGACGTGGCCGGAAATGCAGAAAAGTTTGGTACCGGTGTTGTTTTCCCGCCCGATACCGGCAAACCACTTGGCCCCGCGTCTTAAGATCGTCGGCACGACGGCGATGGACTCAACATTGTTGACGGTCGTCGGGCAACCATAGAGGCCAACGTTGGCCGGAAAAGGAGGCTTCAGGCGGGGCTGCCCCTTCTTGCCTTCAAGGCTTTGAATAAGCGCACTTTCTTCGCCACATATATAAGCACCGGCTCCCATATGAACGTACATGTCGAAGTCGATGCCCGAACCACAGGAGTCTTTGCCGATAAGGCCCGCAGCGTAAGCCTCATCGATGGCCCGTTGCAGAGCCTCGGCCTCGCGCATGAATTCGCCGCGGACATAAACATAAGCCGCGCAGGCGCCAACCGCCGCAGCCGCCAACAGGGCACCTTCGACCAGTTTATGCGGCTCGTTACGCATGATTTCCCGATCTTTACAGGTGCCGGGTTCGCCTTCATCGGCGTTGATCGTCAGGAAGACCGGGCGATCACCCGCTTCCTTAGGCATGAACGACCACTTCATGCCGGTACCGAAACCGGCACCGCCACGACCGCGCAGGCCGGAAGCCTTGACTTCATCAACGAGCCATTCGCGGCCCTTGGCGATCAGCTTTTTCGTGCCGTCCCAGTCGCCAATAGCCTTGGCTCCGGCTAAAGACGTGTCTTTCAGGCCGTAAATATTCTGGAAGATGCGATCCGAATCTTTAAGCATCAAGCCTCTCCCTTAGCGTCTTTAAGCGACGTCAATCCGCCTTCGGGTTCGCAGCCCTTGCGAGAATTCTGTGGCCCCGGTGTCGGCGTGCCACCTGATTGCAAGGTCTCGAGAATCGCTACCGTCGAGGTTTCATCCAGGTCTTCGTAATAGTCGTCGTTGATCTGCATCATCGGCGCATTGACGCAAGCGCCCAGGCATTCCATTTCCGACAGGCTGAATTTACCATCTGGCGTGGTCTCGCCAATGCTAATACCGAGCTTCTTTTCACAAGCGCCCACGACATCGTCGGAACCGCGCAGCCAGCACGGAAGATTGGTGCACACCTGCAGGTGGTTCTCGCCGATGGGGGCAAGGTTGTACATGGTGTAGAACGTCGCCACCTCATAGACCCGCATCGGTGCCAGACCGACCAGTTCGGCGACATGATCCATGGCCGCACGCGGCAGCCAGCCGTCATTCTGGCGCTGGGCCAGGTCGAGCAGCGGCATCACCGCACTGGCCTCGCGGCCTTCGGGATACTTGGCGAAAATGCCTTTCAGCTTCTTCTTATTATCGGCAGAAAACGCGAAGCTTTCTGGTTGTTCAAATGTCGTGCTCATCGGTCGATCTCACCAAAAACAATGTCGAGGGAACCAATGTTGGCGACGACGTCGGCCAACATATAACCCTTGGAGACGAGCTCGAGGGCTTGCAGATGGGCGAAACCAGGGGGCCTGATCTTGCAGCGGTAGGGTTTGTTGGAACCGTCAGAAACCAGATAAACAGCAAACTCGCCCTTCGGTGCCTCGACCGCCGTGTAGGTTTCACCGGCGGGAACGTGATAGCCCTCGGTAAACAGTTTGAAGTGATGGATCAGCGATTCCATGGAATTCTTCATGTCGGCACGCGATGGCGGCGTGATTTTGTGATTGTCGACTTTAACCGGGCCTTCGGGCATCTTGGCCAGACACTGTTTGATGATCCGCAAGGACTGGCGCATTTCGGCGATGCGCACCAGGTACCGGTCGTAACAGTCACCGGTTTTGCCGACCGGGATATCAAAATCCATCTGATCATAGACGTCATAGGGCTGGGCTTTACGAATATCCCAAGGAACCCCGCAGGCGCGCAGGTTGGGGCCGCTGAAGCCCCAGTCCATTGCCTCCTCGGCGCTCAAGCCGCCAATATCGACGGTGCGTTGCTTGAAAATTCGATTGTTGGTCAGCAGGGTTTCGATATCGTCGATCATGTGCGGGAAATGATCGCACCACTGATCGATATCGTCGGCCAGCCCGTCAGGCAGGTCGGAGGCGACGCCGCCGGTCCTGAAATAGGCCATATGCATGCGCGCCCCGGAAACCCGTTCACAGAATTCCATCAATTTTTCACGCTCTTCGAAGGCCCACAGCATCGGCGTCATTGCGCCCAGATCCATGGCGAAAGCGCAGTTGGTAAAGATGTGATTGAGAATCCGGCCGATCTCGGCGTACATCACGCGAATGTATTGCCCCCGCGGGGCCGCCTCGATGCCGAGAAGTTTCTCGGTCGCCAGAACGAAGGCGTGTTCCTGATTCTGCGGCGAGACATAATCGAGACGATCAAAGTACGGCATCGCCTGGGCGTAATTCTTGTACTCGATGAGTTTTTCCGTACCCCGATGGAGAAGACCGACATGCGGGTCGGCGCGGTCGATAACCTCGCCATCGAGTTCCAGCACCAGACGCAGCACACCGTGCGCGGAGGGATGCTGGGGACCGAAATTCAAATTATAATTCTTAATCTGCTTTTCCGACATCAAGCGTCCCCCTCGCCAGCGACATCGTCAGCCTTCTCGTCGCCGGGAAGCGGCGCGTCCATGGCTTCCCAGGGGCTGACAAAATCGAAGCTGCGGAAATCCTGTGTCATCTTTACCGGCTCGTAGACAACGCGCTTTTGCTCGTCGTCGTAACGAATCTCCACATAGCCGGACAGCGGAAAGTCCTTGCGCAACGGATGCCCTTCAAAACCGTAGTCGGTCAATATCCGGCGCAGATCGGGATGGCCAGAGAAATATATGCCGAACAAATCCCAGGCCTCGCGCTCCCACCAGTTGGCCGATTTGAAAACGGAGACAACGGACGGCACCGGTTTCTTGTCGGCGGTGCGGACTTTGACCCGGACGCGCTGGTTGTGGGTCATGGAAAGCAGGTTGTAGACGACATCGAAACGCTCTTCGCGGTCGGGATAATCGACGCCGCACACGTCCATCAACACCTTGAATTGGCAATTGACGTCATCACGCAGGAACGTCATCACCTTGACGATGGCGTCGCTACGCACGCTGACGGCAAGTTCACCCTTGGCGACCCCCGTCGCAGTGACCTCGTTGGGCAACGCGGTGGCGATCAATTCGCCTAAATCTTTAAGTGCCAGATCCATATTTCCTCGGCGACCTTCAATAAGGCCTTGTTATTAGTACAGTGACGCCTAACGCCACAGTGTTCCCGTTCGCCTGATTTTCTTTTGCAATTGCAGAATACCGTAGATCAGGGCCTCTGCCGTTGGCGGGCAACCCGGAACATAAATATCGACCGGCACAACGCGGTCACAACCGCGCACCACAGAATACGAATAATGATAATAGCCACCGCCATTGGCGCATGAACCCATGGAGATCACGTAGCGCGGCTCCGACATCTGATCGTACACCTTGCGGAAGGCCGGGGCCATTTTGTTGGTCAGGGTTCCGGCGACGATAATGACATCGGATTGCCGCGGCGACGGCCTGGGGACGACGCCGAAGCGGTCAAGGTCGTAACGCGGCATATAGGCGTGGATCATCTCGACAGCGCAACAGGCAAGACCGAAGGTCATCGGCCATAGTGAGCCGGTACGGGCCCAGTTGACGACATGATCGAGGTTGGCGACGATGAAGCCCTTGTCGCTAAGCTCACCGGTCACCTGCCCCAGGATGGCATCTTGTTCGGCCCCTGGCGGGATCGGCTTGCCTGGATCGACGATCACTCCCATTCCAGTGCTCCTTTACGCCACTCATAGATAAAGCCAATGGTCAGAACACCGAGAAAGACCATCATCGACCAGAAACCGTAAAGCCCGATATCGCCGAGCGAGATCGCCCACGGGAACAGAAAAGCGACTTCCAGATCGAAGATAATGAAAAGAATCGCGACCAGATAGAAGCGCACATCGAACTGGCGGCGCGCGTCATCGAAGGCATCGAAGCCACATTCATAGGCAGAGGTCTTGGCAACGTCAGGGTGCTGACTGACGACGACATAAGACGCACCGATGCAAATGCCGGCAATAACGATGGCAATGCCTAGAAAAATTAGGATGGGGAGGTACTCTAGCAGTATCTCATCCATGGTGGGGGCCCTTACCCGTCAACCCTTAACGGTGACGGCTCTCTGTTTAGTTTGATTCGTTACGCCAAAACTACGTCATCTGCCGCACTTTGGACACCTAAAATTCTCTACAGCCCCGAACTTTCTTAAGGCAATGTTCTAACACGAAAAAGCCAGCAAAAAAAAGCCCGCTGTTGGCGGTGGACTGAGTTATTTGGAAAATATTTTTTTATGTGAGTAACAAAGGCGAATGGCGGGAGTGACGGGACTCGAACCCGCGGCCTCCGGCGTGACAGGCCGGCGCTCTAACCAACTGAGCTACACCCCCGACGTGACTTGAACAGTCAGGAAGCGTTCATGTAAAGGCCCCCTAGGGGCGTGTCAAGACATGAACGTTGTTTTCGTCAATTCCTTTAAATTTTATGCCTTGATTATGACGCGGCATAAAGAAAGTGGTGGGCGATGACGGGCTCGAACCGCCGACATTCTCGGTGTAAACGAGACGCTCTACCAACTGAGCTAATCGCCCCCTAATTTCAACGGCTGATTAATATACTTATGGGGCATAAAAAGAAAGATGCCGATTGCACTTTTTACAGTGCAACCGGCATCTATTCAATTCTTGAAGTTTGACTGCCTAGTTGACAGCTTCCTTCAGGCCTTTACCGGCCTTGAACTTAGGCTGGTTGGAGGCTTTGATCTGGATCGCTTCGCCGGTCCGCGGGTTACGGCCCGTGGACGCTTTACGATGGGCAACGCTGAAAGTACCGAAGCCGACGAGACGGACTTCTTCTTTCTTGGCGAGTGCGCCGGCGATGGAATCAATAACACCATCAACTGCCTTTGCGGCATCGGATTTCGATAGGCCGGTGCTGGTTGCGACGGCTGCGATTAGGTCATTTTTATTCAAAATAAACCCCCCTTCTGTTTGAGAGTAAAAAAAAATTCGATGAAATGCTTAAGCTACAACGAGTCTACACGTGACTTAAGCATGGCGGATTTTATATGCTTATTTTTACAGGCGTCAATTGAACAACCGCAGTTTTCCACAGTTTTTTGCAAGTCCCAGATAGCTCTTTGGCTTCCCCCAGCCAATCCCGCCGGGCTATTGACTGCGCCATTTACTGCTAAGTCGTTGTAAACAAACGTATCACTAACCCTGGCAAGACAGAGTTTCCTTACTTCACTGACAAATTCGCTATAAAATCGGCATAAATTAATTATCAAAAAATATGCCGCCCCTTAGGACAAAGGGGCGGCATATCCTGAAAAAGTCTAAAGAATCTGCGAAAAACCATAGGCGAGTCGCAACGGCGCAGATTAGCTTAAGGTCAGTGAACGACGTCGTTAGATTCTGAGCCCCTGGCCGAAGCGATGGCGGCGGCTTCCATCTCTGCGGTCCATTCGACCGGTTGCAGTTTGGAAACCAGGGCGTGCTCAAGCACCTCGCCGGCATCGGATACGGGGATGATGGTCATGCCCTTTTTGACGTTATCGGGAATTTCCGCCAGATCCTTTTCGTTTTCACTTGGAATCAGCACCGTCTTGATACCGCCACGCAGGGCCGCCAGAAGTTTTTCCTTTAATCCGCCAATCGGCAAAACCCGGCCGCGCAGAGTAATCTCGCCGGTCATGGCGAGATCCTTGCGAACCGCAACACCGGTAAGCACCGAAACAATCGAGGTGACCATGCCGACGCCGGCAGACGGGCCATCCTTCGGGGTCGCCCCTTCGGGAACGTGAACGTGGATATCCTTGGTCGTGAACATCGGCGGGATAATGCCAAATTCCAAGGCCCGCGACTGGACGAACGATTTCGCCGCCTGGATCGACTCCTGCATGACATCGCCCAATTTGCCGGTGATGATCATTCTTCCCTTACCGGGAACCATAACCGCCTCGATTGACAGCAATTCGCCGCCGACCTCGGTCCAGGCAAGGCCTGTGGTAACGCCGACAAGATCATCGCTTTCGATTTCCCCGTAACGGAAACGCTTGATACCGGCATATTTGGACAGATTCTTAGTGGTGACGGCGATTTTCTTCGCCTCGCCCATCATAATTTCCTTGATCGCCTTACGCGTCAGGTTGGCCAGTTCACGTTCCAGGTTACGGACACCGGCTTCGCGGGTGTAGTAGCGAATAATGTCTCTTACGGCATCATCTGAAATCGACCATTCGGTTTTTTTCAAGCCATGGGTCTCGACCTGATTATCGATCAGGTGGTGCTTGGCGATTTCGACCTTTTCGTCCTCTGTATAACCAGACAGGCGAATGACTTCCATACGGTCGAGCAGCGGCCCCGGCATGTTCATGGTGTTCGCCGTGGTCACAAACATAACGTCCGATAGGTCGTAATCGACTTCCAGATAGTGATCATTGAAGGTCGAGTTCTGCTCAGGGTCAAGAACCTCAAGCAGGGCCGAGGCCGGATCGCCGCGCCAGTCCTGTCCCATCTTGTCGACTTCATCAAGCAAGAACAGCGGGTTGGACGACTTGGCCTTCTTCATACCCTGGACGATTTTACCCGGCATCGAACCGATATAGGTACGACGATGGCCACGAATTTCCGACTCATCGCGGACACCGCCCAAGGACATGCGAATAAAATTACGACCGGTCGCATTGGCGATCGATTTACCGAGCGAGGTTTTGCCGACACCGGGAGGTCCGACGAGACATAAGATAGGTCCCTTGACCTTGTTGGTGCGGTGCTGAACGGCAAGATATTCCAGTATCCGCTCCTTGACCTTCTTTAGACCATAGTGATCGGCATCGAGAATATCCTGAGCTTTTTTAATGTCCTTGTTGACCCTTGAGCGCTTCTTCCAGGGAATAGACAACATCCAGTCCAGATAATTGCGCACGACCGTCGCCTCGGCGGACATCGGGCTCATGTTCTTCAATTTCTTCAATTCGGCCACGGTTTTTTCCCGGGCTTCTTTTGACAGCTTGGTCTTGGCAATACGCTCTTCGATCTCGGCGGTTTCGTCTTTGCCGTCTTCACCGTCGCCCAGTTCTTTCTGAATGGCCTTAAGCTGCTCGTTCAAATAGTACTCGCGCTGAGTTTTCTCCATCTGCCGCTTAACCCGGTTGCGGATTTTCTTCTCGACCTGAAGGACGCCGATTTCCGATTCCATGAAGGAATAGACACGCTCCAGCCGCTCGACGACAGTTTCTATTTCCAACAGTTCCTGCTTTTCGGAAATCTTCAAAGCCAGATGCGAAGCGATGGTGTCGGCCAGTTTGCTGGGCTCATCGATCTGATTGATCGAGACCAATGCCTCGGGCGGAATTTTCCGGTTCAGCTTGATGTATTGGTCGAACTGGGTGACCACAGAGCGAGACAGGGCCTCAAGCTCCTGATCGTCACTTTCGGACTCTTCCAACAAAACCGCCTGGGCTTCGAAAAAGTTCTCATTTTCGATATAGCCGGTAACACGGGCGCGCTGGGCCCCTTCAACCAGAACCTTGACCGTTCCGTCAGGTAGTTTCAAAAGCTGTAAAACCGTCGCTACGGTGCCGACTTCGTAAATATCGTCAACTGTAGGGTCATCTTCGGCGGCGTTCTTTTGGGCCAGCAGAAGGACCTGTTTGTCGTCTTTCATCACATCTTCAAGGGCCCGCACGGATTTGTCGCGACCGACAAACAACGGCACGATCATGTGCGGAAAGACCACAATGTCGCGAAGCGGAAGAACGGGATAAAGGTCGCCTTGTTGGGAAGAAGTCATGATGCCTCTGTCTTAAAATATTGGGACAAGCCCGCTTAAGGGCCGGTCGGAATGACACTGGGCCTGAGTAAAAAGAATCCAGCGCTTCTCAAAGGTGGGCTAATTGATCGCATCCTTCAAGGGGTGAAGGATGAATAAAAAGGTAAAATATGAATTTTACGCACTTATGCAATCGCGGATTCAGGCGCTGGTACCGACGTCTTCCTTGCGCTCTGCGTATATATACAGCGGAGTCGCACTTTCATCGACGACTTCGCGGTTTATAACGATCTCCTCAACACCTTCGAGGCCCGGAAGCTCGAACATCGTATCAAGCAGGATATTTTCCATGATCGAACGCAGGCCACGCGCGCCTGTTTTACGTTCAACGGCCAGCTTGGCGATGCTCTCGTAGGCACCCTCGGTGAAGCTCAGATTGACATCTTCCATCTCGAACAGGCGCTGGTACTGTTTGACCAAGGCATTTTTCGGTTTGGTCAGAATTTCGACCAGCGCCTCGGCGTCAAGATTGTCAAGAGTTGCCAGAACCGGCAGGCGACCGACAAATTCAGGAATAAGGCCGAACTTCAGCAAATCCTCGGGTTCGACATCACGCAGGATTTCACCGGTGTTGCGTTCTTCTGGCGAGCGAACATCGGCACCAAAACCGATGCTCATGCCCTTGCCGCGGTTGGAAATAATCTTGTCCAGGCCAGAAAACGCACCGCCACAGACAAACAGGATGTTGGTGGTATCGACTTGCAGAAACTCCTGTTGCGGGTGTTTGCGTCCACCTTGCGGCGGGACACTGGCAACGGTGCCTTCCATGATCTTGAGCAAAGCCTGCTGGACGCCCTCGCCCGACACGTCGCGGGTGATTGACGGGTTATCGGATTTCCTGGAAATCTTATCGACTTCATCAATGTAAACGATGCCCCGTTGGGCACGCTCGACATTGTAGTCGGCAGACTGCAACAGTTTGAGAATGATGTTTTCGACATCTTCACCAACATAGCCCGCTTCGGTCAGGGTCGTCGCGTCGGCCATGGTGAAGGGGACATCAAGGATGCGCGCCAGGGTCTGCGCCAGCAAGGTCTTACCGCAACCGGTCGGGCCGACCAAAAGGATATTCGACTTCGCCAATTCGACGTCGTTGGCACCACTACTATGGCTTAAACGCTTGTAGTGGTTATGCACCGCCACCGCCAAAACACGCTTGGCATGGCTCTGGCCGATCACATAATCATCGAGAACCGAGCTGATTTCAATTGGCGTCGGGACACCCTCGCCGGATTTAACCAGCGACGTTTTGTGTTCCTCGCGGATGATGTCCATGCACAGCTCGACGCATTCATCGCAGATGAATACGGTGGGGCCGGCAATAAGTTTACGAACCTCGTGCTGGCTCTTACCGCAGAAAGAGCAGTAAAGCGTATTTTTCGAGTCTCCGCCGGTGGACTTGGTCATGGCCGCTCCGTTCTAAATAGCGCCGCATCAAAGAGAACCTTGACTAATACATTACCCGCAGAATGGGGGATCAGACAATAGCTCAGGAGTTGTAGCAACGCGTTGCATCTTTGTTCATACAATAATCAGTGACCCACTACCACATCATCCATAACGAAATGACGCGAATGTAAAGCACCGATAGATGACGATATAGTGATACGCTGATCGTTAAGACAGGCTTAATTAATCTTTTTTGTCACTATCGTTTTCGTCTTCCGATAAGGGGCGACTGCTCACCACTTCGTCGATCAAACCAAATTCCTTGGCTTCAACGGGCGACATGAAGCGGTCGCGTTCGACAGCTTCTTCAATGACCTCGAGGGGCTGGCCTGTGTGTTCGACGTAAATATCGTTAAGACGCGAACGTATCGACAGAATTTCCCTGGCCTGAATTTCAATATCCGAAGCCTGTCCCTGGGCACCGCCGGAAGGCTGATGGATCATCACCCGGGCATTGGGTAAGGAAAAGCGTTTTCCCTTGGTCCCGGCGCACAGCAGGAACGACCCCATAGAGGCAGCCTGACCGATACAAACGGTCGATACGTCCGGGCGGATGTAACGCATGGTGTCGTAAATAGCCAAACCCGACGTGACAACGCCGCCCGGTGAGTTGATGTAGAACGAGATGTCCTTGGTCGGGTTTTCCGATTCAAGAAACAGCAACTGAGCGCAGATCAGGCTGGCAACGCCATCATCGACGCCACCGGTGAGAAAAATAATCCTCTCCTTGAGAAGTCTGGAAAAGATATCGTAAGCACGCTCGCCCCGATTGGTCGTCTCGACGACCATGGGGACCAAATTGCTCATGTAAGTTTCAACCGGGTTGATCATCTGCTAAATGCCCTTTAATTAAAAAAAACCGTCAAGAGTTGTGCACACCCTAAACTTAGTCGTCCTTCTTGGTCGCCGCTTTTTTCTTCGCCGGGGCTTTTTTCTTGGCCGCAGTTTTTTTCTTCGCCGGAGCCGCTTCCTCAGGTGCCTTGATCAGATCGTCAATGGAAACGTTCTTATCGGTCACCTTGGCCAATTCGAAGATGAAATCGACGACCTTGTCTTCAAGCAGGGGGGCCTGGATCTGCTGCATGGCTTCCGGGTTGTTGCGGAAGTATTCCAACACTTGCTGCTCCTGCCCTTGATAACGCTGGGCTTCGGCCATCATCGCGCGGTTGAGATCTTCCTGCGAGATGTCGATGTTGTTGAGGCGACCGATTTCGGCCAAAAGCAGCCCCAGACGGACCCGGCGAGCGGCGATGCCCCGGTAATCGTCTTTCAGTTCATCGTCGGTTTTACCTTCGTTGGGATCTTCGTCGCTGCCCTGCTCAAGAGCTTTCTTGCGATGCTCTTCGAATTGTCCCCAGATGCCTTCGAACTCGTTTTCGACCAGGCTTTGCGGAATTTCGAAGTCATGACCGGCTTCCAACTCGTCGAGCAGCAAGCGCTTCATGCGCTGGCGGGCCATATCCTTGAATTCACGCTCGTGCTCTTCACGAATGTTCTTTTTCAGGGTTTCCAGGTCTTCGAGACCGACCTTCTTGGCCAACTCGTCGTCAATCGGTGCCTCGGCGGTTTCGCGCAGTTCCTTGATATCGACATCGAAGACGGCGTCCTTACCAGCCAGTTCTTCGGCCCCATACTCCTTGGGGAACGATACCTTGACTTCGACATGGTCGCCAACCTTGGCACCGATAAGCTGCTCCTCGAAGCCGGGAATGAAGCTGCCGGTACCCAGTTCCAGTGAATAGTCTTCGGCCTTGCCGCCAGCGAATTCCTCGCCATCGACCTTACCGACGAAATCAATAACGGTAATGTCGCCGCTTTTCGATTTGCGCGAACCGCTAACCGGTTCAGATGTCTTGTGGGCGCTGGCCAAACGTTCCAGTGCTTTGGTGATTTCTTCCTCGTCAGCCTTGACGACCATGCGTTCGAGCTTGATCTTGGAGAAGTCCATGGGTTTGACGTCCGGCATGACCTCAATGGCCATGGTGTATTCCAGGTCGGAACCGTCTTCGAACTTGATAACTTCGATTTTCGGCTGCATGACGGGACGCAAGTCACGTTCTTCCATGGCTTTTTGAGACGTTTCACCGACGGTGCGCTCCAAAACCTCGCCCATGATCGATGGGCCGTATTGTTTGCGCAAAAGCGCTGGCGGCACTTTGCCCGGACGGAAGCCCGGCAATTTGATGGTTTTCTTAAGCTCGTTCAGACGATTCGTAACAAATGTTTCAATCTCTGCCGCTGGCACCGTGATGGTGAATTCGTGCAATAGACCTTCGGTTTTCGTTTCTGTGACTTGCATGGGTATCCCAATCGGAAAGCATTTTCAGACAAATAAATAAACGGTATTTGGTGCGGGCGAGAGGACTTGAACCTCCACGACTTGCGTCACAGGTACCTAAAACCTGCGTGTCTACCAATTCCACCACGCCCGCCCGCCAAATTGTTTTGCTCCTGAAAGACAGTACATTAAGGCTGTATTTCAGGAGAAAAACCATAATTCCCTAGGCGGGCGGGCAACCTGATACAAATCAAGCCCCCTGTCAATCGCCATAGTGGGGGAAATTCAGCCGCGCACGCTTGATGATGCCGCGACTTTACCGCTCGATGTATAGGCCTCGTGGTTGGCTTCGACATGACTGAGTTTGTAAAGGTAATTGACCATGATTCCCGCCGATTGGCCGAGCCCCTTCGGCGAACGGTCGCCGAGCCAGTTCAGGCGTTGAATGCGGGCCCCGTTGCTGAGATGGAAATGAGCCACCGGATCGAGCGCCCGAAGCCCCCCCTGACGCATCTTCTCACGGCTCAGATATTGCGCCGCAAGCCGCATCAGCGGGGCGTACAGGGCGTCCGCGGCTTGCTCGTCGTCGGGCCAGCCCGAATCCTCCAACAATGCCTTGAGCTTGCCCTTGGCCCCGCCAGACTTCGCACCAACGGCTTTCAGGCCCTTTCGGTCGCTCGGCGTCAGTAAATCCTTATCACCCTCGGCAAGGCGTTTGTTGAGCCAGGCCCTGAACCCGGGGAGTGGCGACAGGGTGGCGAATGTTTTCAGGCCGGCGAATTCAGCGGCCAGGGAATTGACCACGCCCTTGATCAGGAAATTACCAAAGCTGATACCGGCCAGGCCTTTCTGAGCATTTGAAATGGAGTAGAAAATCGCCGTGTCGGCGCTGGCCGGATCGATGACCGGGGCGTTGCCGTCGAGCAACGCCTGAATGCTGTCCGACATGCCATCGACAAGCGCCACTTCGACGAAGATCAACGGTTCATCGGGCATCCGGGGATGAAAATAGGCGAAACAGCGGCGGTCGGAATCGAGGCGATTTTTCAGATCATTCCAACTTTCGATGGCATGAACGGCTTCATAGGCGATCAGTTTTTCCAGCAGGCTGGCCGACGAGCGATCCCAGGAGATACGCCGAAGCTCCAGAAAGTCGACGTCAAACCAGGTTATCAGCAGCCCCTTCAAATCCTGCTCCAGCCCCTTCAACAGCGCATTATCGGCGGCCAAGACCAAAAGGTCGGCCCGCATATCGACGAGAAACTTGACCCCTTCGGGCAAGGCGTTGAACTGGGTCAGCAGTTTCAGCCTGGGTGGCTCAAGAACCTTGCGTAATTCCGCTTCAGCCCCGTAGCGCGCCGCCTGCCCCGATACCTGTTGCAGGTTCAACGCGGCGGCATCGACGGCGTCGTGATCGACATCGAAGTTTTCTGCCAAAACCGTGAGAAAGCGGGCCTTTCCGGTTTGATTGAGGGCCAGATATGCGCGTCCCAGCGCCGCCGCACGGGCCCGCGCCGATACCTCGCCGCCGCGAGTCTCAAGACAGGCGTGCATTTGCTCCAGCAGACGCGCCGCGTCCCGTTGCGGCAGGTCCGGTTCCATACTGGCTGCAGATTCGTTATATTCGGAACCGGCAATGCCCTGCCACGCATGACGCAGGTTCTTCAGCGTGCGATCGAGAAATCCGGTTTTACCTTGTCCATTCATGCTTGATTGTCTCTCGATTGTTGAAGGTCGCGCAAGACCCCTGATAAGGATTCGGCCAGGTCTTCGGCGATAAGCCCCGGACCGAAGGATGCGGCGGCCCGGCCATGCAGCCAACAGGCGGCCTGGGCGGCCTCGAAAACATCCATTCCCTGGGCCAGCAAGCCTGTGGCAAAACCGGCCAGAACATCCCCCGCCCCCGCCGTCGCCAAATTTGCTGGTGCCCCTTCGTTGATCACGGCGCGACCGTCCGGGGCGGCGATAACCGTATCGGCCCCCTTCAACAAAACAATGGCACCGCTCCGCAATGAAGCTTCGCGTGTTCGTTTAAGTTTATCACCCTTGCAATTGAAAATACGGCTAAATTCCCCTTCGTGTGGCGTCATTAAAACACGCCCGGCCGTTTGCGTAGCGGCAAACAAAGTTTGCCGGTCGTCGGCGAAGACGCTTAAAGCATCGGCGTCGAGGACCGTCGGTTTCCCAGACGCAAGGGCCGTAAGGACCAGATCGCGGGTTCTCATCGCAAGCCCGCACCCAGGACCAACCAGGACCGCGTTTTTGCGCTCGTCGGACAGCAACGCGGCGAATGCCGAAACATCGTCGGCCTTGCAGACGATGTTGCCGGGGTCACCCGCGGCGTAGGCATCGAAGGCTTGGGCGGGGGCGGCGATGGTCGCCAGTCCGGCCCCGATACGGCGCGCCGCCGTTGCCGCCAGCCTTGCCGCACCGGTCATCTCAGGCCCGCCGACGATCAAGGCATGGCCACGGTTGAATTTATTGCCGGCCAACGACGGCCACGGGTAGCGCGGCAACCAAAGGTCCGGTCCGTTGACAAAGGTATCGGGTTTGATCTGCTCAAGGACATCTTCTGCAATGCCAATATCCACGACCATCACTTCGCCCATCAGATCGCGACCGGGCAGCAACAAATGCCCCGGTTTACGTCGGAAGAAGGTGACGCAGAGCACGCACTTGGGTGCCGCACCGAGGATTTCGCCGCTGTCGCCATCAACGCCGCTAGGCACATCGATGGCGACACATTCCAGGCCCCGCTCGTTGATCGCCGCAACGACCGCCAGCGCCTGGCCTTCCAGGGGCCGCGACAAACCGGCACCGAATAGCGCATCGATGACCAGATCGCCATCATTGAGCACCGCCGGATCGACCTGCCCGTCGGCCAAAGAAGCCGTCCGCACCGGCCAGCCGGCCGCCGCCAGCAGGCGGGCGACGACGAGACCGTCTCCGCCGTTGTTTCCCGGCCCGCACAGGACGATGGTCGGGCGCGCTTGCCAGCGCCGGGTAATCACCTCGGTAACGCCCCGCCCTGCGGCCTCCATCAGGTCTGCGGCGGGAGTCCCTGCGGCGATGGCGGCGTTATCGGCCATCGTCATTTGCGAAACGCTGAGCAAGGCATTCTTCATCATCAAACAACCATACAAGTTTCAATCATCCTTCACATGATTTAGCTTATGATTCATCGAATTAAATCCCAAGGAATGAGAAGCATGACGACGCTGGTTCTCGGTGCCGGAGTAATCGGCGTTACCACCGCATACTATCTGGCCCGGGCCGGTCATAAGGTCGTCGTCCTTGAACGCCAACCGGGAGCGGCGCTGGAGACCAGCTTCGCCAATGGCGGCCAGATTTCGCCCTGCCATTCGAACCCTTGGGCGACACCGGCGACATTGCCGAAAATCATTAAATGGCTGGGCCGCGACGACGCGCCGCTAAAATTCCGCCTGAAAGCCGATCCGGCCCTTTGGTCGTGGTCTCTGCGCTTCCTTGCCAACTGCACGAAAGGCCGGGCCGATATCAACACCGAACGGATGCTGCGTTTAGCCCTGTATAGCCGCGACACCCTGGCCGCCCTGCGCCGCGACACCGCCATTCAATACGATCAACTGAGCAAGGGCATCCTGCACATCTATCAGGACGCGCGGGAGCTGGCCGCCGCCGCCAAGCGGGTTCAGGCGATGATTGATCTGGGGCTGGAGCGCCTGCCCCTTGATGTCGCGGCTTGTCTGACCCTGGAACCGGCGCTTCAAACGGCGGCGGACAATGGCCTGATTAGCGGCGGCATTTTCACCCCCGGCGATGAAAGCGGCGACGCCCATACCTTCACCACCGCCCTGGCCCAGCTTGCCGCCGAAATAGGCGTCGAATTCCGCTACGATTGCCGGATCGACCGCCTGCTGACCAAAGACGCTCAGATCACCGGCGTTGAGACATCTCAGGGGGTTATCCAGGCGAAGGCGTGCGTCATTGCCCTGGGCAGCTATTCCCCGCTGCTGCTGAAACCCATAGGGCTTGACCTGCCGGTCTATCCGGCCAAGGGCTATTCCGTCACTCTTGAGGTTGGCGACAGTCAAAAAGCCCCCTTCGTCAGCCTGATACAAGATGAGTTGAAGCTTGTTTATTCACGCCTTGGCGGGCGCTTGCGGATCGCCGGAACGGCTGAAATTGCCGGTTACAATACCGAGATCGACGACAGACGGGTACGCCGCATCCTGCAAGCGGCGCAGGCCCTGTTCCCGGACTGCGGATACACCGGTGAGCCTGAGTTTTGGGCCGGCCTGCGACCGAAAACTCCCGACAGTGTGCCGGTTATCGGACCGACCAAAATAGCTGGCCTGTACCTCAACACCGGTCACGGCACCCTGGGCTGGACCATGGCTTGCGGATCGGGCAAGGCATTGGCCGATCTGATGTGCGGGAATGAACCGGAAATAAGCCTTGATGGGCTGGCAATAAATCGTTTTCATTGATACTCACGACACGACACAAGGAAACTCAATGTGATGTCAAATTTAACCGTCTTCGCCAGCGCCCTTCACGCCCTTGGTGCCGTCATCTGGGTCGGTGGCATGTTCTTCGCCTACATGGTGCTCAGACCGTCCCTCGGGGCGTTCGAACCACCGCAACGGCTGCGCCTATGGAATGCTGTCTTTCAGCGCTTTTTTTTATGGGTCTGGATTATTGTTATCGTCATTCCGGCGAGCGGTTACTGGCAAGTTTTTAACGATTTCGGCGGCATGGCAGAGGCTGGCCTGCACGTCAACACGATGAACATCATCGGACTGGTGATGATCGCCCTGTTCGTCTTCCTCTACTTTTCGCCTTACCAAAAATTCAAAAACGCCATCGAGACTGAAGAGTGGCCCGTTGCCGCCGGACATCTGAACACCATCCGACGGATCGTCGGTGCCAATACGGTACTCGGCCTTATAAATGTTATCGTCGGCGCTTCCGGGCGTTTTTGGGCGTAAATGGTTGCTCCGGTTGGTTAGCGATCCAGTCTTTCTTTGACGTCGGCGGCGAAGTCCTCGTATCGCCTGAGCGCCGAAACCTTGACCTCCACATGCTGACCCATCTTCTGCATGATCGGTAAATCCATGAGAATTTGATCAAGGGTATCGGGGCCATCAAGATTGAGGATGGCGATGACGCGGCGTTCGCCGGCAACCTTCCAAAGATCGACGACCGCCCCGGCCTCCTTAGCCCCAAGGGCGACCCCGGCTTCTTCCGCCCAGATCGTGAAAAGGTCGTTCTGCTTCATATCGGCCGCATAGGTCACGCTAAAATCAAGATGATATAACATTGGTATCCTCCCATTTTTGGTTGTGCCTGATTATTCTAGGTGATTTTCTCGCTTGTCGGGTCATTCATTTGCTATCGTCCCCCAGCGCTCTTTTTTTGCCTGCATCTGGAATTAGATATGACACCCAAGAACATTGAAATCATAGAAAAAACGACAGCCTTCAAGGCCTACCTGCAAGTCGATCATTACCTGCTCAAGCACGCCCTGTTCGAGGGTGGCTGGAGCGATGTGATGTCGCGCGAGATCATCGAGCGCGGTCATGTCGGCGCCGTCCTGCTTTACGACCCGGATCTTGACCTGTTCGTTTTGACTGAACAATTCAGGCCCGCCGCCTTCATCGCAAAGTCCTCGCCCTGGTGGGATGACGATTTCTCGCCGTGGCTGGTGGAGTGTGTCGCCGGCATGATCGAGGCAGATGAAAACCCCGAAGAGCTGTGCCGCAGGGAAAGTATCGAGGAAGCCAATTGCCCGGTGACAGACCTTCACCCTATATATCATTACTTTTCATCGCCGGGTTGCCTGACCGAATCGGTGTTTCTGTTTTGCGGCAGGGTCGATGCCTCTGACGCCGGGGGCGTTTTCGGCCTTAAGCACGAACATGAAGACATCCGCGTTTTCACGGCCAGCCCGGAAGAAACCTTCGCCATGGTGGCAAGCGGGCGCATTAACAATTCAATGACCATGCTGGCGGTCCAGTGGTTTCAGTTAAACCGCGACATGCTTCGCCAGAAATGGGCTTAACATGACGGGCTTTGCGCCCTAGTCTCTCGAGTCTCGAGTTTTGATCCTGAGGTTAAGTATTTTATGAATATCCGTGACGGTTTTATCGGTGCTATCGGCAACACCCCGCTTATCCGCCTGAAAGGCCCATCAGAGGCGACGGGTTGTGAAATATTGGGCAAGGCCGAATACGCCAACCCCGGTGGTTCGGTAAAGGACCGCGCCGCCCTGTATATCGTCCGTGAAGCCGAAAAGAGCGGCGCGCTAAAGCCCGGCGGCGTCATTGTCGAAGGCACCGCTGGCAATACCGGCATCGGCCTGGCAATGGTCGCCAACGCCCTGGGTTACCGCACGGTCATCGTTATTCCCGACACGCAAAGCCAGGAAAAGAAAGACATGTTGCGGCTGTGCGGTGCCGACTTGCGGGAAGTCCCGGCGGCCCCCTACCGCAACCCCGACAACTACGTGCATGTATCGCAGCGCCTGGCCGAGGAACTGGCCGCAAGCGAGCCCAATGGAGCGATCTGGGCCAACCAGTTCGACAATACCGCCAACCGTCAGGCCCATATCGAGACGACGGGACCGGAAATCTGGCAACAGACAGCTGGCAAGGTCGATGGTTTTATTTGTGCCGTCGGTACCGGCGGCACCCTGGCCGGAACGGCCACCACCCTGCGCGGACTCAACAAGAATATCAAAATCGGGCTGGCCGATCCCATGGGAGCGGCACTTTATAATTATTACGCAAACGGCGAATTGAAGGCCGAAGGCTCATCGATTTCCGAGGGCATCGGTCAGGGCCGCATTACCAAGAATCTTGAAGGCCTGGAAATCGACATGCCTTATCAGATCGACGATACGGAACTGCTGCAAACCGCCTTCGATTTACTGAAAAATGAGGGTTTCTGCCTTGGCGGATCGAGCGGCATCAACGTCGCCGGAGCCATCCGTATGGCCAAGGAAATGGGCCCCGGACACACCATCGTCACCGTACTTTGCGATTCCGGCACCCGCTACATGAGCAAGATGTTTAACCCGCAATTCCTTAAAGGTTTGAATTTGCCGGTGCCCGACTGGCTTAAATAAGAAAAGAGACAGAGATTATGGACTACATCAACCCCGACGCCCTGGTCAGTACCGATTGGTTGGAACAACATCTAAACGCTCCCGATGTGCGCGTCGTCGATGCGACGTTCTACCTGCCCCATGACGAGCGCGACGCCGCCGAAGAGTATTCAATTCGCCATATCCCGGGTGCCGTCTACTTCAACATCGACGAAATTTGCGACAGTGATACGGACCTGCCGCACATGCTGCCGAGTGCGGAAAAGTTTTCATCGAAAGTTCGCAAATTAGGACTGGGCGATGGCAACCGGATTGTCGTGTACGACAGTTCCGGCGGCTTCATGGCGGCATGCCGGGTTTGGTGGATGTTCAGACTTTTCGGCCACAAGGACGTCGCCGTGCTCAACGGCGGCCTGCCCAAGTGGATGCAAGAGAAACGGCCAATAAATGACCATGAAGTGATTCCCCAGGACCGCCATTTCTCGGCCAGCCAGAACAATTTCCTGGTCAAAGACCTCTCGCAGATGATGGCCAACCTTGAAAATCACAAGTTTCAGGTCGTCGACGCGCGCAGTTCCGGTCGCTTCGATGGCATCGATCACGAACCCCGGCCGACCGAGAAACGCGGTCATATTCCGGGCAGCCTCAATCTGCCTTTTCCGGCGCTTTTGAACCCGAAGGATAACTTCACCTTCAAGTCGGCTGATGAAATTCTGACCGCCTTCACGGGCGCCGGGATCGATGTCAACAAGCCGGTCGCCGCCAGTTGCGGCTCCGGGGTCACAGCTGCGGTAACGGCGTTCGCGCTTTATCTTCTCGGCCACGATCAAGTCGCCGTCTACGACGGTTCGTGGGCGCAGTGGGGTGACCATGCCGATACTCCCGTCGGGCCGTGACTGAAAGCCTTTCCATCCGTCCCTTCGCCGAGGGTGATTTCGATGCCGTGTGCGCCTTATGGCAATCCTGCGGGCTTCTTCGGCCATGGAACGATCCGGCCCACGACATCGCCCACTGCCGGGCAAATCCGACGAGCGAGCTGTTCGTCGGGCTTCTCGGCGGCATGATCGTCGCCTCGGTCATGGTCGGCAACGACGGCCACCGGGGAGTCGTCTATTACGTGGCCTGCGCACCGCAACATCAGGGCAAGGGATATGCCAGGGCTATGATGGGTCACGGCGAGGCGTGGCTGAAAGACCGCGGCGTCTTTAAAGTCAACCTGATGATTCGCGATGACAACGAGAAGGTTCGCGACTTTTATCGCGCCATCGGCTACCAAGAAGAACCACGCATTGTTATGTCTCGCAGGCTCGATCAGGACGCAGATGAATGAACGGCGAAAATCAACAACTGGAATGCGTCATCACCTATCTGGCGATGAACGAACCACCGACCAGAGCCGCCCCGCCAACACCCGCAAAGAAGATTGCTTTGCTTCGTTGCGAGCATCCGAGCACAGGTTTTTACCGCTTCCTCTATGAAGGGGTCGGCGCACAGTGGCTATGGTATGAACGGCGCGTTATCGACGATGTCACCCTGGCCGCCAAGATTGTCGATCCAAAAGTTGAAATTTTTGTCCTCTACGTCGGCGGCACACCGGCCGGGTATTTTGAGCTGAATTTGCACGAAATGCCGGAAATTGAACTCGCCTATTTCGGCCTGATGGGCGACTTCATCGGTCAGGGACTGGGGTCTTTTTTACTGCGTCAAGCTATCGACCAGGCCTGGAGTCACGGGCCTGAACGCCTGTGGGTCCACACCTGCAATTTCGATCACCCGGACGCCCTGGCGGTCTACCAGCGGGCCGGGTTTGAGCCTTACGATCAACAAACCACTTACATTGACGACCCCCGTATTCTCCGCCCCGATCTGAATTGGACTTAAAACTTATGAAAATAGGCATTCCCAAAGAAATCAAACCACAGGAAGGCCGCGTCGCCTTGTTGCCCATCCATGTTGAAGAGCTTGTCCGGGCCGGTCATACGGTGCTGATCGAAAAAGACGCCGGGAAACTGTCCGGTGCCACAGACGAGGATTACGCCGCGCTCGGTGCCGACATCATCGACAGTGCGCCCGCGCTCTTTGCCAGCGCCGAGCTGATCGTCAAGGTCAAGGAACCACTGGGAGCTGAATACGATCTGCTCAAGGCTAACCATATTCTGTTCACCAACGTCCATTCCGCCGCCAACAGAGCACTAACCGATCATATGTTGAGTGTTGGGCTGACGGCCATAGCCGCCGAGGATACCCACCAGCACGGTTCCCCCAATTGTCCCCTGGCCGGGGAAGTCGGGGCCTTTGAAGGCGTCCGCCTGTGCCTAAGCCCACATGGCGGCAGCGGTCGTCATTTCATGCCCCACTTCGGTGCCCCGGCACTGAAGGCCGTGGTCTTTGGTTTGGGCGCGGTCGGTAGCGGCGCGCTGCGCACCCTGATGCGTTTGGGTTGTTCGGTCACCGGTGTCGATATCAATCAGGCTTCGCGCATGAGTGCCGAACTGGATTGGGCCGGAGCCGACTTCACGACAAGGGGCACCGATGCCATACCCAGCCTGCTTGGCGACACCGATCTGTTTATTAATTGCGTGTTGTGGCCCAAACACCGCGACGACCACCTGATCGACCGCGCCATGCTTAAAGAAATGAAATCAACGACGGTGATCGTCGATATTTCCTGTGATACCGGCGGTGCCATCGAGACGACCCGGGCGACATCCTGGGCCAATCCCACCTATGTGGAAGACGGCATTACGCATTTTTGCGTCGATAACATACCGGGTGCGGTGCCGGTGACGGCGTCCGCTGGATATGGGGCGGCCTTGCTGCCGTTCGTCAAAGTGATCGGCGAGGTTGGCGTGATAGAGGCCTGCCGGGCTGAAAGCTGGCTGGCAAAGGGACTTACCTGCGTCGCTGGTGAATTGATTCTGGAGGAAACCGGACGGGTTCAAAAGCGCCCCTTCACACCGCTGGCGAAGTTTTTGGCCGATTGACGGATCGCCAGCGCTTATGTTAATCAGACGACCATGCGTACTTTAAACAAACAAATGATCAGCAAACGAATGATGAGCAGCGCCAAACCCATGGCGAAGCCCGTTTCGTTGATTTTATTCGTTTGTAAAAAGAGTACGCATTATGACCTCCCCGCGATCATCTAAAGCCCAACCAGCCGAAAACCTTTCGTGTAATCCAGATGCCCTGACGCTGGTTGTCTCCTTAAGTGCCACTGCCTCGCCTCGCCTGGTCGACGATATCGCAAGAATCCTGAACCACACGTTCAAGAAGCCCTTCACTTTTCTAGGCAGTGTCGGAGAAAGCTTCGAGCTGGATCTGCATTTAAGCGACCCCGGGCTTCATGCAACCGAAGTCCTTGCCCGGCGGCTTTTGAAAGTTAGGGGTGTCAGAAAACTTAACGCCGAACGGCAATGTCCCCGCCGTGGCGCGATCTACGCCATAAGCCTACGCTCTAGCGCATAGAGGAAAGATTGGCCACCAGGGCCGTGTTGATACGGCGGATTTCGTCCGCAATCTTGTGCGCCTTGTCCATATCTTCCTCGCAGCATTTAAGGGCCACATCGGCGCAGCGGTGACGTTCCTCAAGCAACGCCTTGATGATTGTCTTCTCAATGGCATCGGCAACTTCTTTGGGATGCTCCTCAGGCGACACCCCAAGAATTTTCTGGACCTTCCGGGTTGCCTCGTCAGCGCGGTCTCTCAGACTTTTCGTCATCGGCGATCCTTTAATGCAAAATTTGGCTTAAGAACAATTTTGTGCGGTCGTTTTGCGGATTGTCGAAGAACTGATTTGGCTCGTTCTCTTCGATAATTTGGCCCTCATCCATGAAGATAACCCGATTGGCGACAGTCTTGGCGAAGCCCATTTCGTGGGTCACGCAAATCATTGTCATGCCTTCCTGGGCCAGTTCGACCATGACGTCGAGCACTTCCTTGATCATTTCCGGATCGAGGGCGGATGTCGGCTCATCGAACAGCATAATCTTCGGGTTCATACACAGCGAACGGGCGATGGCGACACGCTGCTGCTGGCCGCCGGAAAGCTGGCCGGGATATTTTAATGCCTGCTCAGGAATTTTGACACGTTCGAGATACTTCATGGCGACATCTTCGGCCTCGGCCTTGGGCATCTTGCGCACCCAGATCGGTGCCAGCGTCAGATTGTCGAGAATGGAGAGATGCGGAAACAGGTTGAAGTGCTGGAAGACCATGCCGACTTCGCGGCGGATTTGCTCAATATGCTTGAGATCACCGGTCAGTTCCGTCCCCTCGACGACGATCTGTCCCTGCTGATGCTCTTCAAGCCGGTTGAGACAGCGGATCAACGTCGACTTGCCAGACCCGGAGGGGCCGCAAATAACGATCCTCTCGCCCTTGTTAACCGTCAAGTTGATGTCCTTGAGGACATGAAATTCACCGTACCATTTATGAACCGCGTTCATATGGATCATAACGTCGTCGGAAACGGTCATTTCCCTGGTCGGTTGCAGTATCTCTATTTCAGACATAATTCTCTCCGTTTCCTTGATCAAACAGATAATTTGATCGATTCGTATAAGTCGATCTAATGGCCGGTATGAAGTTTCTTTTCCAGGTGCTGGCTGTAGCGCGACATGCTGAAACAGAAACACCAGTAAATGAATGCTGCAAAGACATAACCCGTGGTGTGAAAGCCACCCCATTCAGGGTTGGTGAACGTCGCCTGGATCACGCCGAGGAAATCGAACAGGCCGATGATCAACACCAACGTGGTGTCCTTGAACAGTCCGATGAAGGTGTTGACGATGCCGGGAATAACCATTTTCAAGGCTTGCGGCAGAATAACCAGTCCCATGGTTTTCCAGAAACTCAAGCCTAAGGCTTCGGCGGCTTCCATTTGCCCCTTGGGGATCGCCTGCAGGCCGCCACGCACGACCTCGGCCATGTAGGCGGCAGAGAACAGCGCGACGCCGACCAAGGCCCGGATCAACTTGTCGAAGTTCATGCCTTCAGGCAGGAACAGCGGAAACATCACCGAAGACATAAACAGCACGGTAATTAACGGAACGCCGCGCCACAGTTCGATAAATCCGACGCAAATCGCCCTGACGATGGGCATATCAGACTGCCTGCCAAGGGCCAAAACGATGCCGATGGGCAGCGATACGACAATGCCGGTAATGGCGATGACCAAAGTCAGAAACAGACCGCCCCAAAGCGGCGTCTCGACGATCGCCAGATCAAAGGAGCCACCAGCAAACAGGAAATAGGCCAAGACAGGAAAGACGAACAGCAGGAAAATTGCAACCCAACCCTTGTACTTAAAGCTTGGGATGAACAGCGGAATCATACTGCCGATCAACAATATATATGCAGAGTTGATGCGCCACTGTTCGGTCTTCGGATATAGACCGTACATCAGGAAGTTGAACCAGTGGTCGATATAAATCCAGCACGCTACGGCCTTGGGGCCGCCGCCTTCGTTGCGGCAGGCATCGGGTGAATCGCCGCTCCAGATGGCGTCTATGAAGGCCCAGCTAATGATCGGTGGCACAACCTGGTAAATCAGCCATAAGCCAAGTGCCGTCAAACCGAAATTCAATGGTGAAGAAAACAGATTGGCCCGCATCCAACCCAAAGCTCCGACTGTACTGGCCGGTGGTGCCCAATCAGGATGGTCGCCAAGTTCGTGGGTGGTGGATTTTCGTTCAGTCATGATCAGCGCTCCACCAATGCCATTTTATTATTGTACCAATTCATGAAGGCCGAAATCAGCAGGGAGATCGTCAGATAGACGCCCATGGTAATGGCGATCACCTCGACGGCCTGACCGGTTTGCATCAGCACCGTACCGGCGAACACCAGCACCAGATCAGGATAAGCAATGGCGGCGGCAAGGGATGAGTTCTTGGTCAAATTCAGATACTGCGATGTCAGCGGCGGAATGATAACCCGCAGCGCCTGCGGAATAACGACCAGACGCAGGGTCGGGCCGGGCTTAAGGCCTAGCGCATAAGACGCTTCGGTCTGCCCGTGGCTGACGGCCATGATGCCGGCGCGGACGATCTCGGCAATGAATGTCGCGGTATACAACGACAAGGCCAGCGACAGCGACACCAGTTCCGGGATCAGGCTCAAACCGCCGTTATAGTTGAACCCTTGCAGGGTCGGATATTCCCAAGTCATGGGAAATCCGGTGATGACTGTGGCGATAAATGGCAAACCGATCATAATGCCCATTGAAGCGTAAAATGTATGAAACTGCTGACCGGTGTCAGCCTGGCGATTGTGCGCCCAGCGGGCCATAAAGTAGATGATGATGAGAGAGGCCAGAATCGTCCACATGATCCAGGCGAAGCCTTCCTCGGGAACCGGGGACGGGGAATAAAGGCCGCGGTTGTTGAGGAAAAATGAATCCAGTAGATTTACGCTCTGTTTTGGCTGCGGCAACTGGCGCAGGACGCCAAAATACCAAAAGAATATCTGCAGCAACAACGGGATATTGCGTAGGGTTTCGATGTAAACAGTGGCCATTTTCGCCAGCAACCAGTTGCTCGACAATCTGGCGACGCCGACCAGGAAACCCAGGATGGTGGCGAAGATGATGCCGATGGCGGCAACCAGCAGAGTATTCAAAAGGGAAACGATGAAGGCCTTAAAGTAGCTGTCAGACTCCGTATAATCGATCAGGTTCATCAGGATAGAGAACCCGGCCGTCGTCTTCATGAAGCCGAATCCAGAGGCGATTCCCTGGCGTTCAAGGTTGTGCATCGTATTGGAAACCAGGGTGTACCCCAAGGCGATAACACCGCCCAGTACCAACACCTGGAAAAAAATCGCCCGGTAAACCGGATCGTTCCAAATCGGCGGTTTTGCCGGTTTTTGGGTTTCTAAAATTTCCACAGCCACGAAAAATCCCCCCGACTTTGTGTTGCTTAATTCCAAGTTGCACAATCAGTGCAACTTGGAATTAAGCCTATTTTTCATAAATAAAAGTAAGAGAAAAGGAGATGTGCCCGACCTTTGGGGCCGGGCACATCACTTTTCTAGATTTTCGGATTACCTGATCGGTGCACCGTATTGAATTCCGCCCTTGTTCCACAGGGCATTGAGGCCCCGCGGCAGTTTAAGGGTGGTATTCGGGCCGACGTTTCTTTCGAAACTTTCGCCGTAGTTACCGACTTGCTTGACGATGTTGTAAGCCCAGTCGGAGCTTAAGCCAAGATTCTTGCCAGCATCGCCTTCAGATCCCAACAAGCGCTTGATGTTAGGGCTCTTGCTGTCCTTCATGGCATCGACATTACCAGAACTAACGCCGAGCTCTTCAGAATTGAGCATGGCGATCAAGGTAAACTTAACGATATCAAACCACTGATCGTCGCCATGACGGACGACGGGACCAAGTGGTTCTTTGGAAATGATTTCCGGCAGAACGACATGGTCGTCGGGGGAGGAAAGTTTGACACGCTGGGCGGCCAGACCGGATTGGTCGGTGGTGTAAACGTCGCAACGACCGGCGTCGTATGCGGCGACAACTTCATCGGCCTTTTCAAACGCGACCAACTTGTAATCCATGTTGTTGCCACGGAAGAAGTCGGCGACGTTCAGTTCTGTGGTGGTGCCCAGGTTGGTGCAAACGGCGGCACCGGCAAGTTCCATGGCGCTTTTGACGCCGAGGCTCTTGCGAACCATGAAGCCCTGACCATCGTAGTAGTTGACGCCGGCAAAGTTCAGACCCAGAGCGGTGTCACGGGTCGCTGTCCAGGTGGTGTTACGGGACAGAATATCGACTTCGCCCGACTGCAGAGCGGTGAAACGCTCCTTGGCCGACAGCGGTGAGAATTTAACCTTGGTGGCATCGCCAAAGACTGCGGCGGCGACAGCGCGGCACATATCAACGTCGAGGCCGGTCCAGTTGCCACTGGCATCCGGGTTCGAGAAGCCGGGAAGTCCCTGACTCACGCCGCACTGGACGAAGCCTTTTTTCTTAACGTCATCAAGCGTACCGGCACTGGCGGCTGAGCTAACAAAAGCTGCAGTCGCAAGGACGGTCATAAATTTAACGGATTTCTTCATTTGTATCTCTCCCTGGTGGATAATTATTATTTGTAACCCCTAATGATACATGCTCACGCTCACTGAATTCAGCATACACATGAGGAAAAACGAATGTATCATAACAAAGAAGCTACAAATCCGTAGCATGAATGACTCGGGTATCTCAAGGGCTAAGGGGTGGGGCGGGTATTTTTTTTACCTACCCTCACCTTTCATTTTATTACTTTAGTTACAAACTGTTTTTTTCACGGCTGGTTTCACGGTAAAAATATTGACATGATTGCCAGCATCTAATTTTGCCTTCTGGAAAGTAAAAAATGAAAAAACAAACAAAACTCGTTACGGCAGGGCGCAACCCGAAAGCCAACTTCGGCATCGTCAACCCCCCGGTCTATCACGCCTCTACGGTGCTTTTCCCTACAGTAGCTGCCTTGGACGAAGCGACTGCAAACCGTTACGACTGCGTTTATTACGGGCTTACCGGCACGCCGACCACCTTCGCCTTACAGGAAGCTATCGCCGAACTTGAAGGCTACCCCCACGGCGTTGCTGTGCCTTCCGGGCTGGCCGCCATCGTCGCCGCCCTGCTGGCCTTCCTTGAAAAAGGCGATCATTTACTCATGACCGACAGCACCTATGGCCCGACGCGCCGTTTTTGCGACGGCATGCTCAAACGCTTCGGCGTCGAGACGACCTATTACGATCCGATGATTGGAGCCGGCATTAGTGAACTGATGCGGCCGCAAACGAAAGTCGTCTTTACCGAGGCCCCGGGTTCGCTGACTTTCGAGGTCCAGGATCTTCCGGCCATTTGCCAGGCCGCCCATGCAGGCGGGGCCAAAGTCATCCTCGACAACACCTGGAGCGCGGGGATTTACCTGTCCGCGCCGGACATGGGCGTCGATGTCTCGGTGCAGGCGGTGACCAAATATATCGGCGGTCATTCAGACCTGATGCTGGGCTCCATCGCCATGAACGATGAAGATAAACTTAGGATCAGAAATACCGTCAGCGACCTGGGTTACGGGGCCTCCCCCGACGACTGTTTCCTGGCGCTGCGCGGAATGCGGACAATGAACGCCAGATTGCCCATTCACCAGGAAAGCGCCTTGCAGCTGGCGCAGTGGCTCGACCAACGCCCGGAAGTCGCCCGCGTCCTGCACCCTGCCCTGCCGTCTTGCCCCGGCCATGAATTCTGGAAAAGGGACTTCACCGGATCATCAGGCCTGTTCGGCTTTGTCCTTAAAGATGACTTCAGCAAGGCCCAGGTTGCCGCCATGCTCGATGACATGGAACTGTTCGCCATGGGTTACAGTTGGGGCGGCTTCGAAAGCCTGATCGTCCCCTACGGCACGACACCGCCCAGGACGGCGTTGCCGTGGACATCAGGACAGCTTATTCGCATCCATGCCGGGCTGGAAGCAGTGGAAGATCTGATCGCCGATCTTGAGGCCGGGTTTGTCAGGCTGAACGGCTAAACAGCCTGCTTGCGACAAACAGCACGAGGGCGGCAACGACAATCGATGGGCCTGAGGGCGTATCGAACGTTGCCGACCCCCAAAGCCCGCCAACAACCGACAGACACCCCGTGATGGCGGCAAGGGCGGCCATCTGCTCGGGTGTGCGCGAAAGCTGACGGGCTGCGGCGGCTGGAATAATCAGCAGCGAGGTGACCAGAAGAATGCCGACGACTTTCATCGCCAGCGCGACAACGCCAGCCAGCACAAGCATAAAGACAAGCCGGTGCGTATGCACGGGAACGCCCTCGACGATGGCCAGTTCTTCATCGACTGTGGCCGATAACAAGGGTCGCCAAATAATCGCCAGAACAATTGCCACGACTACCCCGCCGCCATATAGGCCGTACAGATCGCCCCTGGTTACCGCCAGAATATCGCCAAACAGATAGGCATTAAGATCGAAGCGGACATCCCCCAAAAAAGCGACGGCAACAAGGCCCAGCGCCAGGGTGCCGTGGGCGAGGATGCCAAGCACGGTGTCCTCGCTCAACATCTCTGCCTGCATTGTCCGGTGGCGCAACCCCATCAACAAGGCGACGACGATACAAACGGCAAGGACCCCCAGCGTCGGTTGAATGCCCAGCAATAAGCCAAGGGCGATACCCAACAACGAGGCATGCGACAGCGTCGCCCCGAAATAAGCCATCCGCCGCCAGACGACGAACGCCCCCAGGGGACCAGCAACGGCGGCGACGGCGCAACCGGCAAGCAAGGCGCGGATCAGGAAATCATCCATGATTGTGCCCGTGATCGGCTATGACGTCACCGTGAACGTCATGTAAATGGTCATGATCGTGGTGATAGATACTCAGTTCGGCGGCAATGCTTTCGCCAAACAAGGCAACGAACTCAGGATGTCGGGAGACCGTTTCCGGGTGACCGGCGCAACAAACATGCTGGTTCAGGCAAATCACATGATCGGTCGCCGCCATCACCATGTGCAGGTCGTGCGAGACCATCAAGACGCCGCACCCCCGCTTGTCGCGTATCCCCCGGATCAGGGCGTACAGTTCCGCCTGGCCTCCTAAATCGACGCCCTGCACCGGCTCGTCCAGAACCAGAAGATCGGGACTGCGCAACAGGGCGCGAGCCAGCAAAACCCGCTGCATCTCGCCGCCCGATATCTTCTGGATCGGGCTGTCGGCAACATGATCGACGCCGGTCTCTTTAAGCACCGCATGGCGCAGGCCGTGACCGATATCGGCCCTAGACAGGCCTAAAGACAGGAAACGCTTAACACTGATCGGCAGCGCCGGATCGATAGTCAGATTTTGCGGCATGTAGCCGATGCGTAAAACAGGGCGGCGGCTGATTTTTCCCTGGTCTGGTTTAAGCAATCCCAACATGACCCGGGCCATGGTCGTTTTGCCGGCCCCGTTGGGACCGATTAAAGTGACGATCTCGCCGACCCCGACCCTGGCCTCACCCTGGCTCAAAACCTGACGCCCGGCGAACGAGACATCGATGCCACTGGCTTCAATAAGCGCCTCACCCATGGTCTGCTCCCGCCCGGCAATTGGGACAGTGACCGGCAACTTCGACGATCCGGTGGTGGACGGAAAAACCGGCCTCCCGGGCCAGCCTTTCGATGGCCTTATCAAGGCGATTGTCGGTAATTTCCGCAGCCGCTCCGCAATCACTGCAAATCAGAAACTGCGACGGGTGCGTGGTGTCCGGGGCGCAGCAACCGATAAAGGCGTTGAGGCTTTCAATACGGTGAACGAGCCCCAGTTCCAACAGAAAATCGAGGGCCCGGTAGACCGTTGGTGGCTGGGCATTGCGACGCTCATTTTTCAAAATATCGAGAAGTTCATAGGCCCCCACCGGCTGGTGGCTTTTCCAGATCAGTTCCAACACCCGGCGGCGCAATGCCGTCAGGCGGGCGCCGCGTTCAGTACATAAGTTGACCGCCGAGTGCATGGCCTCCTCAACGCAATGGCCATGGTTATGACTGTTTTTATTGAACACGTTGATTCCCTTGTTTCAGGCTTTATCCAGCTCATCTTGACACGTAAACGTTATAATATAACATAATGTTTCGACAAGCCTCTATTTCATTTACGGAACCCGTTCATGCGCCGCCGCCAAAGAATTCTTTTCGTCCTGATCTGTCTGTTACTGAGTCACCCAGGGCTGACCCTCGCCGCCTCGCCTACGGTTGCGGTTTCCATCAAACCGGTTCATTCCCTGGTCGCAGGCGTCATGCACGGTGTTGGCGTACCCGCGCTTATCGTCAAGGGAAGCCGCTCGCCCCATAGTTACAACCTGAAGCCTTCCGATGCCCGCACCCTGGCCGCCGCCGACGTTATCGTCTGGATCGGCCCGTCGCTGGAGATGTTTCTGGAAAAGCCGCTCAGTGCCCTTTCCGGACATTCCCGGATCGTCACCCTGCTTGAGGGGACCTCCGGTGATCCCCACCTGTGGCTGGCACCGGCTTTGGCAGCAACCATCGTCGAACGGGTGACGACGGCGCTTAGTCAAGTCGATCCCGCTAACGGCCCGACGTACGCGCGCAATGCCCAGGCCCTGAAAACACGTTTAAAGGCTTTGCAAGTCGAAGGCATCGTTAGCCTTACTCCCGTCCGCGAAACGCCGTTTCTGGTTTTCCATGATGCCTGGGGTCATTTCGCCCAGGCTTTCGGCCTGAGTGTTGCCGGTGCCGTCGCGATCAACCCGGAGCGCGTGGCGGGGGCCAAAAGAATCGCAACGATTCGCCGCCTGATTGATGACAGCGGTGCCCGATGCCTGTTCCGTGAGCCGCAATTCCTGTCCCCCTTGCTGGCAACGGTGCTGGAGGATCACGAAAGCATCCGGGTGTTTGAACTCGACCCATTGGGATCGGCTTTGCAAGCGGGTCCGGATTTGTATTTTAAAATGATGGGAGCCAACATTGAGGCCGTGAGAGCCTGCCTGCAATAGCAGAAACTTAAAACAAATTAAGGCTGAGACTTTAACCGTTTCGTTTTACCGACCAGCAGTTTCTGCAAGATGGCATAGGCCGACTGGTCGATTTCCAACACCTGAATGGCCAGAAGGGAAGCCCCGGCATCGGCACGAATCACCCGCCCGCGCACATTCACCGGCGTCATGGCCCCGCGACTGAGACCAATTTCCGTAATTAACATCAATGATCCGGTGCTCAAGTCACCATCGTATCCTTCAATCAGAAAGCCGCCCATGGTCCAATTGACAGAGCGATATATCTTGGAATCTATTTTCAACCGAATGGCAGGGTCGATGGCCCTGTCATGCACACGCCTGTTTTTGGTTTCTTCCCGTGCCGCCATCGAATCCGTGCCTACTTGCTTGCGTGATCATTTAAGTCATCATAGCCTATAATAAGTTTAAGACTTTGTGAAATGGTTGACAGCACAGTGGCAAAGTCCGATGTACGAAACCATCCTACCGATTACAGGAACCCTATAGAGATGAGCAGCCAGCCTCCGCTACCCGACCTTAAATTCAACAGTGACGGCCTGATCCCGGCCATCGCCCAGCAGCATGATAGCGGCGAGGTCCTGATGATGGCGTGGATGAACCGCGAGGCCGTCGCCGAGACCTTAAACACCGGGCGAGTCTGTTACTACTCACGCTCACGCGGCAAACTGTGGCGCAAGGGCGAAAGCTCGGGTCAAGTGCAGACGTTGCAGGAGATGCGCTGGGATTGTGACGCCGACACCCTGCTGCTTCAGGTCGACCAAAAAGGCGTCGCCTGTCACACCGGCCGACGCAATTGCTTCTTCAACGCCGTGCGCGACGACGCCATAACGACAATCGCCGAGCCGCAAGTCGATCCCGACACGCTGTATAAATAGGCCCTGCCTTAATCTCCAAGGTTGCCACGCTGAACGCCACATGAACCGGGCCTGAAGTGAATATGAATGCGGGCTTCAGCCACCATTCAGCCCGCATTTGGCATTCTCCACCTCATCGAGAGCAACTGACCGAAACAATATTTGGAGATTGATCAAATGATTAACAGCAAAGCTTTAGCCATTGCCCTGACCATCGGTGTCGCGACTTCTGCATCGGCAATCGCCAACGCAGCAAGTGCCAAGTCGCCAGCCGACTTTCAGGTGATGATCGAGAAAATTCACAGCCAACAGGCAGCGCAGCGTAGCCGTATCACCGATAAAATCATGAGCACGCGCACAGTCCGCGTAAAAGGCCCCCTGTCACCGGCGGCGTTCCAAAAAATGCTCGAAAACATCCACGCGATACAAGTCAGCAATCGCGTCAAGGTTCTGGAAATCGTCAAGAAAATGCCATCCGCCACAAAACAGGTGGCCTCTCGCTAAGGCCAAATATTCAAGTCCGGCCTCTCACCATCTTCGTAAGGGCACCCCCCCCTTGAGGAGATGGTGACCCCGGCAGGACTCGAACCTGCAACCTCAAGATTAGAAATTACGTGCTAGTCAACAACAGGGGATTTCATAAATTAACATATAGCTTTCAGAATCCTAAATAAACATAGAGTTCTCGCTGGTTTTAACATACACTCCGTAACAGGGGCTAACACCTACTAGCCATGTTTCTTGTTAGCCCAGCTGTTAGCCCGTGTTAGCCCGGAGGCGAAAATGCCGACACAGAAACTCACCGACAAGACCATCAAGAACGCCAAGGCCCCGGATTCTGGACGCGTTGTGCTTTGGGATGGCGTTGTCGCCAATGAAGCCAGCCTTCCCGGTTCGTTCGGTCTTCGTGTGACTGCGAACGGAGTGAAAAGCTGGATTATCATGTACCGGATCGAAGATCCGAAACGCCCTGGCAAAATTATGCAGCAATACCGGAAGATAGGAAGTTACCCATCCTTGACGCTCGGGCAAGCCCGTGAGGCTGCGCGTGAGGCTCTTAAGCTGGCTGGTCAGGGCATAGACCCAATCGAGGCGAAAGCATCTGAAAAGCAAAAGGTTGCCGATATTAAGACGGTCAAGGAAGCCGTTGACGCCTTCGTTAAGCGACATGTCAAAAAGAAGAACCGTTCATGGAAAACAATAGAACGCTCTTTTGCTTTGCACGTTGTCCCCGTCTTGGGTGAGAGGCCCCTGCCCTCTGTTACCCCCACTGATATTCACGAGCTTCTGGATCGGCTTATGGACTCAGGGCAACCCTATGCTGCAAACCGGGTCCTCGCCCATGTTCGGAAATTCTTCCATTGGTGTGTCGAGCGTCAATGGATTAGCGAACCGCCTACGCGCAACATCAAGTCGCCCGGAGAAGAGCAAGCCCGCGACCGGGTGATGGATAACAATGAAATAAAAAGCCTCTGGTCTGCCTGTGATGTCGTCGGCTGGCCGTTCGGCCCAAGCTTCAAGCTGTTGATGCTGACAGGTCAACGCAGGAACGAGGTGGCTGGAATGAAGTGGGCAGACATCGACTTTGATAAAAATGTGTGGTCCCTCCCAAAAGAAGCGACAAAAGCCAAACGCCAGCATGATGTTCCATTAATGGTTGCAGGTTATCCTTTTGGGGACATCTTCAGCAACACCATCAAGGTTACAGGAGGAATGGTTAGTGCCGTTCGTGGGGTTGGTGATGATACTGGGCAATTCCAGATGGATGCTGCTATCCAACCAGGGAATAGTGGTGGACCTATCTACGATGAAAACGGAAATATTGTTGGCGTTGTTATTTCTCAACTAAACAAATTAAAAATGGCCGAGGCTTTAGGTTCCTTACCCGAAAATGTAAACTTCGGCATTAAGGCTTCAACCGTCCGACAGTTTCTTACGTCAAGCGGATTGCCCTTTAAGTCGTCGCAAAAGATTAAAGGGCTAACTACACAACAATTGGCAAAGACGGCTGAAACACAAACCCTGATGGTGATGTGTTACCGTTAACAATTACTAGTGATGTGTTCATTATCCGTCTCACCGGGCTTTTTCTTTTGCACTCCCGGTTTACTGCTAGTTCTGCGGATACAAGCCTGAAAAGACGAGCGCGAGAAGGGCAAGCTTCAGGCGGGATGAAAAAGCACGTCCACCATCTTGGAATTACGTAATACCAGTGACTGTGCCCGAAATTGGGGCGCTGCTACTTTGGACCGCTTAAGCCATTGCCATTTCGCGTGGCACTTCCACAGCCTTGATTTTTGGCCGTTTAATCTGTTTTGCAATACTCAGGTCAAAATGGTCCTGGAGGTTCATCCAAAACTCTGGCGTGGTGTCAAAAGCGGCGGACAGGCGTAAGGCCGTATCGGCAGTGATGGCTCTCTTTCCATTGATGATTGAGGTGACACGATTTGTCGGGACACCAATAAGCTCCGCAAGTTTATTGGCGCTTAGTCCGAACGGAATCATAAATTCCTCTTTGAGAATTTCTCCTGGATGGATTGGTGTAATCATAGCCGTTTTTCCTTGCCCTAGTGATAGTCTGTAATCTCTACCTCATATGCGTCCCCATCATTCCAGACGAAGCAGACACGGTATTGGTCGTTAATACGAATTGAGTATTGTCCTAGCCTATCCCCAACCAGCGGCTCTAAGCGATTTCCGGGGGGTGACCTAAGGTCTTTCAACTCCTTTGCTGCGTGAACCATATTCAGTTTGCGAAGAGCAACAGGCTCAAACGAACGCCACTTTCGGTGACACGCCTCTAAATCAAAGAGCGCCTCGGTGTGTTTGTCACGGAACTCTTTAATCATGGTCTTAAGTTTATCGCCTGTTACGCTTTACGTCAAGCGTAACAGGCGTAGAGTGCGCCAAAGTTAATTGAGGCAGCATCAAGCGGGGTTTCTTCTTTTCCACTCAAAATAATTAACCGACTTTCCCCGCGCCCAACGCAAACCAGGCAAACGCAGAGCCAACGGAGCTAATTGCGACAGCTTCAAGGTATCGCCCTTCTAAGATGGTCATTGCGACTAAGCCAAGTATGACAACGAAGCACAGGCCAACTATCACGCGCCAGATTTTAGCTTTATTCACTTCTCCCTCAACCTCACCCCAGCGCCCAAGCCGTTCGGGTCGACGAAATGAACGCCAGCTTTCTCCAGGGCGTAAATAATCTTGGCGACAGTTGCCTTATAGGCTGTCACCTCGCCTTCCATCTTTTCAAGACGCTTGATCGTTTCCAATGAAACGTCCGCTGCCTCTGCCAATTGCCTTTGCTCCATCCTTAGAAGGGCGCGGGCTGCTCTCATTTGTTCGCCGGTCAGCATTTATAACTCCATAATTTATTAAACACAGATTACACCTCAGGTGTTGACTATGCAAGCTTCATAGATTACACTTCAGGGGTAATGTTTAGAAGGGAGCCAAACAATGCAATTCATCAAACAACTTCACACCGAGGACGGGCAGAAGCGTTTCCGGGCGGATATGTCCAAGGCAACTGACGACATCGTTGCCGACATTCGCGCTAAGAAAAAGGCTGGAGAGAAGCCCATGAAGCAGCGCCCTTGGCAGTACACCAACAGCAATTTTGGAATGGGGATTTAGGAAATGCATAAGACAATCATAAGTGCCCTCCGGTCCAATACGCGCCGCCAATTCCTGAAGGGGGCCGGGGCGACCGTAGCAGTCGCAACCATTCCCGTAACGGTGAAGGCCGAACAGACAAGCACAAATTACAAACTACAGGCGCTTCTCGCTGATCTGGAAACCAGCCCCGGTAACCTGATTATGGCGAGGGTATGGGAGCGGCAGGAAATCGCCGCTCGTTTGCGAGCAGTTATTTGCTCCACAGAAATTTAAACTTTGGGATGGGGATGTAGGTATGCACAGAGCAATCAAATCCGCCCTGATGTTCCAGCCCGACGCACGACGGAACGAAGAACAAAACGCCCGCGCCATTCTTGCCGATCCCTACGCACCGGCGACACTTCGACAGCAGGCTAAAAATACGATTTTGTCACTAAAGCCGAGAATTAAAAGCCAAGTCGGAAAATAGTGAAAAAAAACTGGCGCATTACCGCAAATGACCCCGAATTGTGGAACAAAACGAAATTTGAGGAATAAATCATGCGAAATCAGACACGACGTGAAGCACTTAAATCCGGCGCAGCATTGGCCGCTATTTCAGCTGTTGGTTTTCCAAGAGTGGTGCAATCATCTGAGACCGATCCGCTGGAGGAGCTAGAAAAAGAGTTTCATTCAAACGAAATACTGGAGGCGCAGGCAGACAAATGCGCTGATGAGATAGCCTCTACTCTTTCGTTTGAAATTCTACACCCACGGGTGGTTTACGGCTATGCGCTAACAGGTGGCTCTCGAGAACCCCTATATGCTTACAGTGAAGCAGAAGTTACGCATTACATCGAGACCAGGATTGAGCATGCTGAAACCGTTTTTGGGGACAAGTCTATCCGGGCAAAGCTTCAAGAAGTTTGTCGCCGTCAGATTTCAGAACTTGGGGAAAACCAGGCAAGAGCATCACGGATACAAAAAGAAGTCGGGCTAACACAAGCCCGAGAGAAGACAAGCCTCCTTACCGCCAGAGTCGATGAGCTTATTACACGTATGATAGATAGCCCGTCCGTGAACTTGCGGGGCCTCGCCGCTAAACTTCGTATCGCAAGACATATTGATGAGTGGAATATAGCTCCGGAACTCTTTGATTCTGCTATTGCCGATGTTGAGCGGCTTTCAGCCCGGAACGTGTCATGACCCCCGAATTAACGGATTACATCCGCTTTATCTGGTTAGCTGCACAGGAAGGCGGCTACATCCGGAAATACGCAGGACAGGAGCCGTCCAGAGCGCTTCCCTTGCTTGGGCACCCTCTAAACGGCAAAGGCTTTGACCCCGTTTATTGGGCGGCACAGGCTATATGGGAGGGGGTGCAGCCTACCGTCATTGTGCAGTCTGACGGAAAGCGGGGGCTCTGTATGAACGAGGTGGAATGTACGGTTGCTCCTCTAATCGACAGAGAAAAAATCCGCGACGTTGGGCTTGTGCTTGAAGAAGCCGGGCTAATCCTTAGAGCTAAATCAGATACGGTGAGGGAGGCCATTTCGGCATGAACCGCGCGTTCGGCCTTGTCCTGTTCCTGTTGGCGCTTGATTGGATCGCCAGAGCGTTACAGTAAATCAAGTTGCGCCCTCTACCTTGGCTAATTCAGCGTTATTCATGCTGACTTTTCCCACTTGTTTCATAATCTCTACAGATTGAGCGACGCTTGCCTCATCAATGTCTTTCCCCTCCAGCATCCCCCTCAATTCGGCCAAAAGTTTTCCCTCTAATTCTTCAAGCAAGTAGTGGTACGCACCACTGTCATGCTTATCAATAAAATCGCTTTGGTGAGGTAGTGCAGCTTTCAATAATTTTTTAGCACTTTCTTCATCAACAAACTCGCCGGGTTTCTCCAAACCAATTTCTAGCATCTTTAACCTCAAAAACGCCTGGAAGACTGTAGCTTGATAGGCTGAGAAATAGGCCCATGCGATTGGTGAGACGAAGGGTTGTTCGTTTTGGGCAAGGTCCTTTGGGATGGGTTCATCGGGAATAAAGCTTCCAAAAATCTCAAAAAATTTTCGTACTTTAGGGTCTGTTAGCGCTTTATCCGCAACGACATCAAATTTTATGTTCGCCATTGCAGCGGATATAAATTTATAGGGGCCAAGTTTCATAAAAGCTGCCCAAACATTTTCAACGGCTTCTATCCTGCGCTTGTCCAGCAGGGCAGATCTATTTGCCCGCCCGCTTAGAACACCTTCTCGGAGCGCAGAAATCTGCGCTTCTTTCATGCGCAATTCAGCCCTAACGGTTTCCAATTTTGTATTAAAGTTGTGCTGAACGCTTTTTTCGATTCCAGCCTTAATCCAGTTCTTTCCGATAAAAAGCCCTAGAGCAAGAACCACCGTTGGAACCCATGTGATCCAATCCATATTTATTCCTCAGATTTAATTTATGTTAGCCAAACGGTATGAGCTAAGCAGCCCAGAGCAACAAAATCCCGATTATCGCTCCGATCACAAATAACCCATTCGCAATTATGCTCGCATAGGCACCGAGTGTACCGCCCTTAACAATAGCCGGGATGATCCAATTGGGAATAGTGACCCCCGCTCTACCCCGAGTAGCGTGCTTGAACGAGTCCATAAGCTCCCCCTGCACAGAGAAACCCGCGAAGATAATTCCTAAAATAAAGCATGACAACGGGAACAGGGCTGGTTTGAACGGAGCATTGCTCACCCAGGTTGCCCCTATGAAACTGAGCGTTGCTAATGCGCCGCCTGCATTGGTGACGAGGTGAAAACGAATAACCGCCTCTTTCCACTTGCGGATCTCGGCTACATGTTCAGGGTTTGGTGGAGTGAGAATCTCATCAATCATATTGATTAGGGTGCGTGAAATAACAAGAAGCGGCAAGGGTAAATCCATTAAGGATGGGGTTACTTAATCGGGATTAGGGTTTAAGGTGTCGCAACTTCAGGAGGGAGGGCTAGTTATGTGGTGCCGGTTCATGGGTGTCGTCTTATTCGCTTCTCTTGCTCTGCCCGCCTGGAATGAAGGCTTGGCCCAAAGCACTCCCGCAACACTGCGTTATTTCTGCCTATTCGATAGGGTTACCAGCCCAGACGGGGTTGGACTTGCTAAAGATTTTACATTGGAGTTTGCAGTCGAGACGGCATCTGGAAAGTCCGTGATGATTGGCAATAATGGTATAGCTGATGTGGTCTTGGTTAGAGGTGCAGATGCAATAACATTCTTGGAGCGGCTGGAATCAGGAGTGGTTCAATCTACCACTATCACCAATACCAACGAAGCCATACACAGCCGTCATACCGTTATGGCTGGTGAATTAGTACCGAGCCAATATTACGGAAGCTGTCGGGTTGTTTCCGGAAAGAGGTCTTGAGAGAGCATTCCTGACCTAGTCAGGATGTAGTGGGCAAAACAGGAGGATACTGAAATGCAGATTCCCAACGGTGCAACGGTGAAGCCTTTTGAAGAAGCAGAACTTGGCAGCTTACTCATTGGTCGTTTCGGAGATGAAGCCCCCAACTTCGTCGCCATTCGTACCGAACTTCCAGAATCTGTTGGGGACGCGACACCCTATCTGGCTGTCCTGAGTTCGTGGGTCGATAATCAACGCTTCCCTTATCTGTGCCATCCGGCTGGAAATTCACCCAAAGTTCTGGATTTAAGCACTGACTGGTCCATTGACGTCTCAGCCGATATGGATTTTCAGGGCAACCCCGACACCTCTGTATTAGTTCGTTCAGGCTCCGATTTTTTTATTCGCCTGACAAGAAATAGTGGTTATCTCAACACCAGCAATGGAGAAGTGATTGACGTTTTAGCCGACTTTAATAATGTCGTCTATTGGTCGGCGTTCACCCTTCACATTCCCCAATTGGGAACCGATGGTGCTGGAGCAGAGGTGTTCCGTTGGCCGTTTGACCAGGAATAAAGGGGGTCGGGCGACAGTATCCAGGCCACGTTCTGGAGGTTGAGTTTAGACCAGGTAAAGAAGGCCCAGGCGTTCACGGCGCGTTAATCTTCTTTACGTGGCACCAGTGAAGTCACATTCTCGTAGGTGGGCCCCTTCGCCGCCTCGGCTCGTTGTTCTTCTTCACGTAGGCGTCGCCGCTCTATCGCCCGCTCTGCCTGTCTGATGTCGAACTCATCTACTTCTGTGATTGGTTGTCGGGCTTCGCTGGCATAGCCAATTTGCTCTTCCAAGGATTCGCGCCGTTTGCTCATACGGGCGCGGTGGGCATTATCCGTTCGGCCTTTCTCCTCTTCGTACAAGAACGCCGCCGCAACAACATCTTCGAGTGTATCGAGTCGTTCTTGCTTGCGAGCCTTCCTTATCTCCCGTTCTATTTCAGGGGAAACCCCTTCAAACGGATTAGACGGTTTTCGACGGCGGGCCATAATTGAAATCCTCACTCATCATTTTCATATTCAGGGTCTTCGAGTTCTCTCTTGAAACGGTCCTCTCTCACGGCCTCTACCATGCCTTCAAAATTAAAGCCCCTCTGGTGGCATAAATGCATCAAGTCACAAAGCAGGTCATAGGCAGGCGCAGAAAGGCCAGCGGCGGCGAATGGATCAAGGCCGCACTGGTAGGAATAATAATAAAGCGTCTTCTTGGCCAGTTCAGCATTTCTTCGATTAGCTGGTTGAACTTCATCGGGTGCTGGCAATGTATCGAGTGTTCGCACGTAGTTGGTTATGGTCGCTATCCCCCCAAGTAACGGGTCAAGCACGGTTGCCCCCGCCTCTTGTGCATCGGCTAAACCATCGTAAATTTCATGGTTCTTTTTTTGTTTCTCGACTTCATCAAGATACGCTTCAAGGTTCACCATATATTTTGGAGGTTTCTTCATACTGAATTCGCTCTCCTTAGGACTGAGAATAAGATTTCACCCTTATACGAATAGGAGTGAACAGGTAAAGCGAGAAAAGCCTGAAACATATCAGGAACGGTAAACCTCCGGCCTCGGTCTCCCGAAGACGGCACTTCTAAAAGACCGGGCCCGAAGGCCCGGCGAGTCAACAGGGAGACTCTCAGAGGGGCGCTTGGGGAAGCGCAGGGGGGGGAGAACCCTCTGACATGATTAATAGGAGCATATTTCCGGGTTGATTGCATTGACGCGGGTCATTATTTCACCTCGCCCATACCAATGGCGCGTCCATACTCCCTTAGCAGGGGAGCGCCTCGAAACCGCGCCAGGTGGTTGATAAGCCAGAATTGCCGAAAAAGGCACTTTGCGCGTCTTCTTGTTAGCCCAGTGGTTAGCCCGAAGCCAAAAAGGCCAATCGCCTAGAGGCGAATAATCAACTAACTCATTGAAAAGATTGGTGACCCCGGCAGGACTTGAACCTGCAACCTCAAGATTAGAAATCTCGCGCTCTATCCGGTTGAGCTACGGGGCCTGGTGGACCGCTTTATCTGATCCGGTCGTAAGCGAAATTGGCCGAGTAGTCTTTCGGTTTTACCTGCCTGACTTTAGGCACGCTAACTGTGTAATCGAGGTCATTTGATTTAGCAAAGGCGACCGCTTCATCGCGGCTTTTAAAGCGCAGCTTGACCTGTCCCTTGGTGTCGTCGGAGCCGATCCAGCCCATCAACGGGTCTGCCCGCTTGGCGGCAGCCGGCTCATATTCCAGCACCCACGTGGACAATGTGGCGCGTCCCGACTGCATGGCGTTTTTGGTCGGTTGATAGATGCGAACCTGGCTCATCGAGGTTTCTCCAAAGGGTAAAACTGACCCGAAGAATACAACAAAACAGCGGCTGAGGAAGAGCCAAAAGTGAAATGGTCGGGGCGAGAGGATTCGAACCTCCGACCTTCCGGTCCCAAACCGGATGCGCTACCAGACTGCGCTACGCCCCGTCTCACTCGTAATGTCAGGGGGTTCTAGGGTTTTCTCAGGACATAAGCAAGCTTCTAATGTTCTTGCCCTGACAAACTTTCACTATTAAAAACCGCTGATGGAATGGTTAGATAGAATACCGACGGGCTTGCTCGTCGTCGCTGCGATACTGATGGCCCTGGCACCGTTCACGCCGGAGCCGCATCTGGTCGAAAAATTCAGGATGTTAATGGCCGGAACATTAAGGAAACCGCTTGATATTTTCGATGTTTTTTGGCACCTGGCACCAAGTGTGCTGCTTGCACTAAAGCTATTCAGGCCCTGATTTTCCGATAGAGCGGACCAGTTCATATAAGCGTTTACGGACCGTTGCGTTGGTAATTTTATAATAGGCGCGGACCAATTCAAGGGTTTCGCGCCTGGTCAATGGATCGACGTCCATTTTGGTTTGCGCTTGATCCGACATGCCCTGAGCGAAAGTTCCTTTGCTGTTTTGAACATCTTTAGGCATGTCGTCAAAAAAGTAGGCAATGGGAACATCCAGGATGCCACTGAGTTCGTAAAGACGCGAAGCGCCCATACGGTTGGCACCGCGTTCATATTTCTGAATTTGCTGAAAAGTCAGATTGACGGATTCTGCCAGTTTTTCCTGGCTGATCCCCAAAAGAGTGCGCCGCAACCGCAAACGACAACCAACGTGAACATCGACGGGACGCGGCCCATCAACGGAAACTTTACGCCGGACAATGCGTTTTTTACGCGGTTTTACTTCTTTTGTTTTCATTATCGGCAACCTTACCTGATTCTTCCACTGACTTACAATCTCTAGTCTAATAAGTTAAAAAAATATCGTGCATGACTGTATCGCCAATTTTTATTCTCAGCCTTGAAGCGGTACCCGCATTCAATTCAAGCACCGCCAGCACCGGCCCGGGAGAGGCGATAACATCCGTCGAAAAGGGCGTGGTATTGACAGCAATGCCGACAATCTTGCCTAATTTGTCGATAAACAGCATATCCAGGGGAATGAAGGTATTTTTCATCCACATGCGAATTGGCTGGGGCTTGGCATAATCAAACAGCATTCCGGCGTCATCATCCATGTGCCGCCTTTCCATCAGGCCACGCATATGGGCGGCTCTGGTTTTGGCTACTTCGATGCGAAAGTGATGTCGGTTTTCTGTCGTAACGATTGTCAGCTCTGAGCGTTCGAATACAACTGCCTGATTTTCGCCACAAAGAGCCGAAGACTGGAACCCGACAAGGCCCGCAACCAGCGCCACGATGAAAAAACAACCTTTGACAAAATAGCCTGTTACAAAATGGCCGGAGCCATCAAATACGGAGGTACTTTCCCGAACTGCGGAAATCGGTGAGACCGGGTGCTTTTTTTCTGGCTCGAACATGCCGACAAACCTATTGTCTATTGATGCGAATTGCCACCCCGAAGGGAAATGGAATTGTTACACGTACTTAGCCTTGGTGGCGCATTAGGAATCTTGTGGATGCTGCTGTCGGGTCTTCTCGAAGGCTGGCTGCTGGCGCTCGGATTGTCCTCCATTGTCCTCGTTGTGATCTTAGCCAATCGCATGGATGTCATTGACCACGAAGGCCATCCTATCCATATCAGCTGGCGCGCGTTATTGTATTGGCCCTGGCTGGCCTGGGAAATCGTCAAGGCCAACATCGATGTCGCCCGTGCTATCGTTACCCCGAAAATGCCGATTACACCGAAAGTTTTGCGCATCAAATCCTTACAAATAACCGAATTGGGCCACGTTATTTACGCCAACTCGATCACCCTGACACCCGGCACCGTCACCTTGGGACTGGATAATGGCACCATGGACATTCACGCCCTGACCCCGGTCGCTATAGAAGGTTTGCTCAGTGGTGAAATGGACCGCCGGGTCCACGCCGTCGAAGGCATTGCCGACGGCACCGTGAGCAACGTCTAGCATGTTCAGCGCCGCCGCCATCGCTATCCTCGTTACCATGCTTCTTGTCCTTGTCAGGGCATTGAAGGGACCGACTGTTTTCGACCGGATTCTCGCCGTCAACTGTTTCGGCACCTTGACCGTCTTATTAATATCGGTTTACGGCTTTTTGACAGACCGCCCCGACTTCCTGGATATAGCGCTGGTCTATGCGCTGATTAATTTCATCGGCGTTATTGCCGTATCCAAATTCGTCCGCTTCAGAGACCTGGCACAGCCTTTACCAGACAACGATCCGGGGGACATCTGATGGAAATAATCATCGACCTTGCCAGTTGGGCTTTTTTCATTGGCGGCTCTATTTTCCTGCTGATTGGCGCCATAGGCTTGATCAGATTGCCCGATATGTTTACGCGCATGCACGGGGCCGGCATTATCGACACCATGGGCGTCGGCATGTTTTTTGCCGGGATGATTTTACAGGCCGGGATGACCCTGGTTTCAGTCAAAATATTCCTCATCGTCCTGTTCCTGATGTTCACCCTTCCGACCACCACCCACGCCCTCGCCCGTGCCGCCGTGGCTGCGGGCCTGAAGCCGGTCAGCGATGACGATGACACCGACGCCAGAGAATTGGCCCTGATGCAAGAGCTTGAGGAAGAAAGGAGGCGACTATCGAAGACCTGATCGTCATTGTCCTGCTGTCCTTCATGGCTGTTACGGCTTATTCGCTGGTGCGCATTCACAACCTGTTTGCGGCGGTTATGATGTCGGGCATATACAGCCTGCTGGCAGCGGTAGTTTACGTTGTCATGGACGCCGTTGACGTCGCCTTCACCGAGGCCGCCGTCGGGGCCGGTATCTCTACCGTGCTGATGCTGGGAACCCTCGCCATAACCTCACGCATGGAAAAAGAAACGAAACTCCTGGAACCGGTACCGCTGGCCATCGTCATGCTGACCGGGGCCTTGTTGATTTATGCGACCCTGGACATGCCCCATTACGGCGACCCGACGGCCCCGATCCACCATCATGTGGCCCCCCACTACATCGAGAAATCTGCCCAGGAAGTCGGCCCGCCCAATATGGTGACATCGATCCTGGCCAGTTATCGCGGTTTCGATACGCTTGGCGAGGTCACTGTGGTGTTCACTGCGGCCGTCGGGGTGATGGCCCTGATCGGGCGTTCGCGGCGACGCAAAAAACAAAATCCAAAATTGGGAAACGCTGAAAAGAAAGAGCAAAAAGCCTGATGCTGAACCGCTCCTCCATCCTTCGCGTTGTCTCCAAACTGCTTATTCCGCCGATCATGCTGTTCGCCCTTTACGTTCAGTTTCATGGTGATTTCGGACCCGGTGGCGGCTTCCAGGCCGGTGTTATCTTTGCCTCGGCGTTCATCCTTTACGCCCTGATTTACGGTGTCGATATCGCCCGCAAAGCGATGCCCGCCTGGGCAACGCGCACCATGCTGGCTTCAGGGTTGTTGCTTTACGGCGGCGTCGGTGTCGCAGCCATGATGATGGGCGGGGATTTTCTCGATTATTCTGTGCTCAGCGCCGACCCGCTTGCCGGCCAGCATCTCGGTATTACGCTGATAGAATTCGGCGTCGGCACCACCGTCGCCGGTGCCATGATTACCATTTTTTTGATTTTTGACGGCCGCCTTCGCGCCGAAAAGGACGATTGAACCATGGAAGAATTTTCCGGCCTGTTCAATTACTGGATCGTCATCGTGCTGATGATGATGGGCTTCTACATGGTCATTGCGCAACACAACCTGATCAAAAAAATCATTGGACTGAATGTTTTTCAGGTCTCCGTATTTGTTCTCTATATTTCCATGGCCAAGGTTAAAGGCGGCACCGCACCGATCCTCGCCGACGGCATAGAAATTTACACCAACCCGCTTCCCCATGTGCTGATTCTGACGGCCATCGTCGTCGGTGTGGCGACCACCGCCCTGGGCCTGGCCCTGACGGTGCGCATCAAAGATGCCTTCGGCACCATTGAGGATGACGAGATCGATGCCCTGGAAAAAGTAGACCAGGAAAAAGAACGAGAGGCCCTGTCTTGATGTCCGGCCAACTACCGGCCCTGCAGGTGGTCTTGCCACTGCTAATGGCCCCCATCGCCCTGATCTTGCGCAATCCGCGCGGCGTCTGGATGTTGACCCTGGTCGTCACCTGGATGACCTTTGGCATTTCCCTGTCGCTGCTGATGCAGGTTCTCGATAGCGGCACGATTACCTATCGCATCGGTGGCTGGGCGGCACCGTGGGGCATTGAATATGTACTCGACAAGGTCGGTGCTTTCGTTCTCGTCATCGTTTCGGCTATCGGCGCGATAGTCATGAGCTACGCCCGGCGCAGCATTGAACACGAGATTCCCGAAGAACGTATCTATCTGTTCTACACGATGTTCCTGTTGTGCCTGACCGGCTTGCTCGGCATTACCATAACCGGTGACGTTTTCAATCTATTCGTCTTCCTGGAAGTATCGTCGTTGTCATCATACGTGATGATCAGTTTGGGGCGCGACCGGCGGGCCCTCAGCGCCGCTTATCGCTACCTGATCATGGGCACCATCGGCGCAACTTTCTACATTATCGGCGTCGGCCTGATGTACATGATGACCGGCACCTTGAACATGGCCGACCTGGCGACCCTGATGCCGGCTGTCGTCGATACCACTGTCATTCATGCGGCACTGGCGTTCCTGAGTGTCGGCATTTGCCTGAAGCTGGCCTTGTTCCCGCTGCATTTGTGGTTGCCCGGTGCCTACACCTACGCCCCTTCCGTGGTCACGGCGTTCCTTGCCGCGACGGCGACCAAGGTTGCCGTCTACGTTCTGATTCGCATTTTCTTCACGGTCTTTGGCGCGGTCAATGTCTTTGAAACTTTGGGCTTGCAGAACATCCTGATGGTCCTGGCCATCACCGCCATGTTCGTGGCCTCGATCATCGCCATCTATCAGGACAACGTCAAACGCCTGTTCGCTTACTCGAGCATCGCCCAGATTGGCTATATCATCCTCGGCCTGAGTTTCGCCTCGGAAACCGGCATGGCCGCCGCCATCATTCACCTGTTCAATCACGCAATTATCAAATGCGCCATATTTCTTGGTCTGGGTTGCGTTGCTTTGCGCACCGGTGGGGTCTCGATCAAGGACATGCACGGCCTTGGCCAGCGTATGCCCTGGACCATGGCGGCGATTGTCATCGGTGGTTTAGGCCTGATCGGCATTCCGATGACTGTCGGCTTTGTCTCAAAGTGGTATCTGGTCCAGGCGGCCCTTGAAAAAGACATGTGGCAAATCGCCGCCCTGATCGTCCTAAGCTCCCTGCTGGCGATCATTTATGTCTGGCGCATTGTCGAAGTCGCTTACCTGAAACCGGCTCCGGAGAATACCGCGCCAATAAGCGAAGCGCCGCTATCGATGTTGCTGCCGTTGTGGGTCATGGCACTGGCCAGCATCTATTTCGGTGTCGATGCGACGAACACCCTGAACATCGCCCTGGGCGCCGCCCACAGCTTACTGAACGGAGGCCTCCTATGAGCCCGGAGGCAACCATTCAGGCGGCGCTTGTGACACCGCTCGTCGGTGCCGTCCTCATCGCCTTTAGCGGACGCTGGCCAAACCTGCGCGAGACGGTAACGCTGGTCACGGCGGTGACCCTTTTCGCCCTTGTGGTCACACTGTATCCTGCTGTTCTGGATGGTGGCCGACCAGCGCTGGTGATCGGGCAGATGCTACCAGGCCTGAATATCGCCTTTACAGTTGAACCCCTGGGGCTGTTGTTTGCCTCTATTGCCAGTTTCCTGTGGATCGTAAACTCGCTCTATTCCATTGGCTACATGCGCGCCAACAAGGAAAAAAACCAGACCCGCTTCTATGTCTGTTTCGCCATTGCCCTGGCCAGCGCAGTCGCCATCGCCTTCGCCGGCAATATGATGACGCTGTTTATTTTCTATGAAGCCCTGACCATCAGCACCTATCCACTGGTCGCCCACGCCGGCACCGACAAAGCCAAGCAGGGCGGGCGTATATATTTGGGGATCTTACTGTCGACCTCCATCGGCTTTCTTTTTGTCGCCATCGTCTGGACCTGGCTTGTTGCCGGAACCCTTGATTTCACGCCCGGCGGTATCCTTGAGGGCAATGCTTCGGCGACAGTGGTCGGCATGCTTTTAGCGCTTTACATGTTCGGCATCGGCAAGGCGGCGCTGATGCCGTTCCACCGCTGGCTTCCCGCCGCCATGGTCGCCCCGACGCCGGTCAGTGCGCTTCTGCACGCCGTCGCCGTCGTCAAGGCCGGCGTGTTTTCGGTCGTCAAGGTCGTCGTCTACATCTTCGGCATCGACCTCCTGTCCGTCATGGCCAATACCGACTGGCTGCTCTATATTTCGGGTTTCACCATTCTAGCAGCTTCCATCATCGCCTTGCGTCAAGACAACCTGAAGCGCCGCCTCGCCTATTCGACAATCAGTCAGTTATCCTACGTGGTTATGGCGACCGCCATCCTTGCCCCGTTATCGATTGTCGGGGCAACGTTGCATATCGCCGCCCACGCCTTTGGTAAAATCACGCTGTTCTTTGCCGCCGGATCAATTTACACCGCCAGCCACAAGACCGAAGTCAGCCAGCTTGACGGCATTGGACGACGCATGCCCTGGACCATGAGTGCCTTCGCTATTGGTGCCCTGTCGATGATCGGCGTGCCGCCCACCGCCGGGTTCATATCGAAATGGTATATCCTGCATGGGGCGCTTGATTCCGGACAGATGTTGGCGGTGGCAATAATCATTCTCAGCACGCTTTTGAATGCCGGTTATTTCCTGCCCATCGTCTACGCCGCCTTTTTCAAAAAGGCGTCAGACGAACACGGTGAAGCGCCCCTGCCCATTGTTATCGCCATAACGCTAACTGCTGCGGGAACGGTGCTGTTATTCTTCTTCCCGGGCATCTTCCTGGAACTTGCCCGACAATTGATTTGAGGACTTCGATGAGCGCCGAAAAAAAGAAAGTCGAAGAACTGCACTGGCTTGTCCGTCCGGAGACCATCCGCAAATTGTGGCTGGGCGGCTGGGCCGTTCTTGGCCTGCTGGTTCTGACCGATCTGTTGGTCGCCCCGCACCCCTATTTTGGTATCGACGGCAGTTTCGGTTTCAATGCCTGGTACGGTTTCGCTACCTGCGCGGCCATGATCTTCGGTGCCAAGGTGCTGAGCCTGTGGCTGAAGCGGGCCGATACCTATTACGACGCAAGCGCACAGGGGAGCGAGACCGACAATGTCTAGCATCTTGCTTCCGGCCCTGATCCTGATCTTCGGCGCTTTCGCCCTGCCCATTGTCGGCAAGCGTCTGCGTCCCGTGCTTTTGCTCGGACTACCCCTGCTGACCCTGGCCCAAATCTGGTCTTACGATACCGGCACAATTTCGCACATCGGCTTTCTTGATTATCAATTGACGCCATTGAAGGTCGATTCCCTAGGCCGCCTGTTCGCCACCATCTTCGCCATCATGGCTGCCGCCGGTGGCCTCTACGCGATGAACCAGAAACGCATTATCGAACTGGTTGCCGCTTTTGTTTATGCGGGCAGCGCTATCGGTGTTGCACTGGCCGGTGACCTGATTACGGTTTTCGTTTTCTGGGAAGTAATGGCCGTTGCCTCGACGCTGGTAATCTGGTCGGCAGGAACTGACGCCGCTTACCGGGCATCCATGCGTTACGTGCTGGTGCATCTGCTTGGTGGGGTTGTCCTGATGGTTGGCATAGTCTGGCAGGTCTCCAGCACCGGCTCGGTCGCGTTTTCGGCGATGCAGGCGGACAGTCCGGCGCGTTGGCTCATTCTGATCGGATTTTTGCTCAACGCGGGTGCGCCGCCGCTTTCTGCCTGGCTTCCCGACGCCTATCCGGAGGCTTCGTACAGCGGCACGGTTTTTCTTTCCGCCTTCACCACAAAGACCGCCGTTTACGTCTTGATCCGAGGGTTTCCAGGCGAAGAAATTCTCATCTTCGTCGGTCTCTATATGATCTTTTACGGGATCATCTATGCGCTGTTGGAAAATGACATGCGGCGCATTTTAGCCTACTCAATCATCAACCAGGTCGGCTTTATGATCACCGGCATCGGCATCGGCACGGAGATGGCCTTAAATGGCGCCGCCGCCCACGCATTCACCCATATCATCTACAAGGCCCTGCTTTTGATGAGCGCCGGATCGGTCCTTTATATGACCAACAAGCGCAAATGTACGGACCTTGGTGGCCTGTTCAGAACCATGCCCCTGACGATGGTCTGCGGGACCATTGGCGCACTGGCGATTTCATCATTCCCGCTGACCTCGGGCTTCATATCGAAGTCGATGATTTCCCAGTCGGCCGCCGATGAAAATCTGATGCTGGTGTGGATGTTGCTGGCCGCTGCTTCCGCCGGCGTTTTTCTGCACGCCGGGATTAAATTTCCATGGTTTGTCTTCTTCCAAAAGGATTCCGGCATGCGTCCACCGGAGCCGCCCATCAACATGCGGGTCGCCATGGTGATCATGGCCGTCTTCTGCATTGGACTAGGCGTCCTGCCGGGATCACTGTATGCAATCCTGCCCTATCCAGTCGATTACGTGCCATACACCGCCGATCACGTCCTGAAAATGCTGCAATTGCTACTTTTCTCGGGCCTCGCGTTCTTCCTGTTGTTGCCGATGATGAAGCGCACCTTGACTATTACCCTGGATTTCGACTGGTTTTACCGCAAAGCGCTGCCGCAGGTCGCCCACGTCCTCATCGCCATCTTCTCGCCCCTCGACACGGCGATCCGGCAGGCAGTCGTTGGTCGCCTCAAAGGACTGTTTGTCGAAATCGGCAAACTTCAAAACGGCAATAATATCCTGGCCCGCAGCCAACAGGCCGGAAATATGGTCATGTGGGTGATCGTCGTTCTTGCAGCCTATCTGGCATTCTATTTATTCCATTAAAGCCATGAACAAAGCCTTCACCAAAGAAACGGATACGGAAGACGAGCTGCCGGAGCTCATCGACGCGCTGCCTGCCGGGGTCAAAAATTACATCACGCCCGAAGGCATGGAACGGCTGCGTAGCGAACTTCATCAGTTACGCAGCGTCGAGCGCCCGCAAGTGGTCGAGACCGTATCCTGGGCCGCCGGCAACGGCGACCGCTCAGAAAATGGCGACTATATCTACGGCAAGAAAAGACTGCGCGAAATCGACCGACGCACACGCTTCCTGATCAAGCGCATGGAAATTGCCGAGGTCGTCGACCCCAGCCAACAGAAAAACCACGATCAGGTTTTCTTCGGGGCCACGGTAACTTATGCGGATTCACAAAATGTCGAGCGCACCGTGCGCATCGTCGGCGTCGATGAAGCACGGTTCGAGCAAGGCGAAATATCATGGATATCGCCAGTCGCCCGCGCCCTGATGAAAGCCCTGGACGGCGATGTCGTCAAGATGCAAACCCCCGGCGGGATTGAGGAGCTGGAGATTTTGAAGATCGAGTATTAGCCGCCATCAACCGCCCAGGAACAAGCGCCCGACTTCCGGGTTTTCCAGCAGTTCGTCGCCGGGACCAGCCATGGCCAGTTCGCCTGAGACCAGGACGTAGCCGAGATCGGCGAATTCGAGGCCTTTCTTGGCGTTCTGTTCGACCATGATGATGGTCTTGCCTTCATGGTTTTGCAGGTCGTCGAGAATTTCAAAGACCATATCGATGAAGCGCGGCTCCAGGCCGATTGACGGCTCATCGACCAACAGCACATCCGGCTCCATGATCAAGGCCCGGGAAATTTCCAACAAGCGGCGCTCGCCGCCAGACAACACCCCTGCCCTTTGATTGCGACGCTCGCGCAGGCGTCCGTATTTTTCGAACACCTTGTCGGCCGCCGCCATGGCTTCGTCCGGCTTGTCTTTAAGGAAGCCGCCCATCAGCAAATTTTCTTCGACCGTCATATCGGGGAACACGGAATTATCCTGAAGGATGTAGGCGATGCCGGCATCTTTCAGTTTTTCGTTGGTGCTCAGGTCGGTGACATCCTTGCCATGCATGCGGATCGAGCCGCCGGTGATGTTGGTGAAGCCATAGATCGAATGCAGGATCGTCGATTTTCCGGCACCGTTCGGGCCGATCAAACACAGCGACTGGCCAGAACCGACGCGCAGGTCGAAGCCGTGAATAATTTCCATCTTGCCATATCCGGCGACCAGCCCTTCGATACTGAGCAGCGCTTCGCCTTCGCACAATTCATCGAGGCGTTCGACAGACGGCCTGTCGACGGCCAGCTTCTCGGCGTCGCGGGCGACATCATCGACAGACAGGATGGTGTGGACGCCGCCTTTCCCGTAACCGCTGATGCCTTTTTTGGTGGTCCCGATTTCTTCAGCCATCAGTGCGCTCCCAGGTAAGCGTCGATAACGCGCTGATCATTCTGGATTTCATCGGGAACCCCTTCGGCCAGCATTTCGCCGTGCGCCAGACAATAAATGTGTTCAGCCAAATTCATAATCACCCGCATGTTGTGCTCAATCACCAAAAGCGTAATACCGAAGTCGGCATTCGCCCTTTTCAAACGATCAATCAGTCCGTTAATCAGTGTCGGGTTGATGCCCGCCGTCGGTTCGTCGAGCAACAACAGTTTAGGATCGTTCATCAACGCCATGGCAAATTCGAGCAACTTTTGCTGACCGAACGACAAGTCTCCGGCCATCAGGTGACGCTTCGAAAACAGGCCGACGAATTCAAGCAGGTGATCCGCCTTTTCATTCACTTCGAGCGAGAATTTGGCGAACATATGGGCAATGCCCGTGTTCCTGTGCGGGACACTGATCTGCATATTCTGCACGCAGGTCATCTTGCCGTAAATGCGAGTTTGCTGAAACGTCCTGAGCATGCCTAAACGAGCGATCTCCGGCACGATCATGTTGGAAATCTCCTTGCCCTCGAAACGGATAGAGCCTTCATCAAGGGGGTGATATCCAACGATCGAATTGAACAGCGTCGTCTTGCCCGAACCATTGGGACCGATAAGTCCGACGATTTTGCCCTCGGGCACGACAATGGAAATATCCCGGTTGGCGACGACGCCACCAAAAGACTTGCTGACGCTTTGAACATCAAGGAGATGTGTCATCAGGCTTTCTCCTCAATCGAATGGCCGAAACGTTCAGGCCACTTCTCGCGGGCCCAGCCCATGATACCAAGCGGGAAGAAGACGACGACGACGACAATCAACAGGCCAAGCGCGACACGCTGCCAGCCCAAAAGTGTACTCCAGAAAAATTCCTGGGTAATATGAAAGACCAGAGCCCCAACGACCGGCCCCCAAAGGGTGCCCTTACCGCCCAGGATCGCCATCAGAACCATCCAGACGCCGAAAGTGGCCCCGGGAAAGGCGACGTCGAGCGGATCGATAAAACCGTTCAAATGACCGAACCCGGCCCCCGCGAATGACAGGAAAAATGCCGCCACACACCATGCCAGCGTCTTGTAGCGGGTGGTGTGCAATCCCATCGCCTCGGCTTTGTCTTCGTCATCGCGGATGGCATTGATGGCCAGGCCGAAACGTGTCGAATACAGCCACTTAAGGGAAAAGAACGTAAACACGGTCAGGATGAAGAAAAAGTAGGAATAGAAAAGGCCGGACGAGCCAAAATTCTGCGGAAACACCGGTGCGGCCATACCCGATCCGGCCCCGATATAATCGATTGTGCCGGCGAACTCGCCAACGGCAACGCCAAGTCCGAGTGTGCAAATGGCGAAGTACTGGCCACGCAGCCTGAGGATTCCCGAACCCAATATCCACGCCAGGCCGACGCAAATAGCCGCCCCGACAAGCGAGCCCAAGGCGAGACCGAAGACATACTTGCCAGGCGTCAGTTGCAGGTTGAACTGATCGGAAATAACCTCGAACTGGCCGATATCAAAATACAGTTCGTGTTGCACGGAAGCCGCGGCGTACATACCGACCCCGAAAAAGACGATATTACCGAACGAATTATAGCCCATGCGACCGCCCAGAATGTCCCAAGTCAGGGCGAAGGTGACCATCATCCACATCATCGAAATCTGCGTCTGAAAAGCGGGCACTGCCAAGGGCAGAAAAATTCCGACCAACAGAATACCGCCGTATAGAAGTACTGGTTTGCTGGATATGTTCATTTCAGGTATTCACGCTTACGACCAAGAAGGATGCTGCGGCCGACCAAAATGGCGACAAGAAGACCGAAGATGAAGGCAATCTGGTATTGCGCGCCGAAGATAAAACCGGCGAAGTTTTCGGCAACACCAAGACCGAGACCGGCGACGACAACACCGCTTAAATTTCCAAGACCGGCAATAATGGCAATCATAAAGGCGCGAATGGTGTAGACCAGTCCAATGTAGGGTTCGACAACCCAGATCATCGCGACCATCGCCCCGGCAGCGCCGCAAATGGCGGCGTTCAGACTATAGGTCGCGGCATAAACCTTATCGGTATCGATGCCCATGATGCGTGCCGCGCGGGCGTTTTGCGCCGTCGCCCGGATCGCCTGCCCCAACCTGGATTTCTTGAGAAACAACACCATGACCCCGCCCAGAGCGATCGCCGCTATGGCGGCCAACAGCTTGATCTGCTCGACGGTGACAAGGCCGCCAAAGAAGCCCCATGTGCCAAAACCATGTTCGGCACGGCGGATATCGGCTCCGAAAATCTGATTCATTAATTGTTGCAACAAAATGCTGATGCCAAACGTCGCCAGCAACGAGGTAAACAATTCCTTGTCGACAACCCGCTTGATAATGGTTTGGTAAAAAAACCAGCCGACCCCGTATAAGACAACCGGGGCGACGAAGATGGCAAAGAATGGATGGATACCGTTTTGCGCCATCAAGACGGCGACATAGCCACCCAACACGACGAATTCGCCCTGGGTGATATTAATGACGTTCATCACCCCCCAGACCAAGGCCATGCCAAAAGCGGCAAGCGCGAACAAGGCACCGATCATCATGCCATTGACGACAAGTTGCAATGTCAGGGGTGGTGCTATGAACAGAAGGTTCAGATTGCTGATGAAGGCGTCGATGGTTCTTCTCCGAAACAGGGTCGTTAACTTACAGATATCCCGCCCTCCTTAAAATGGGAGGGCGGGATCACTGCTTATCGATCGCTTAAGGTTCTTTATTGAGCTTTCCGCGGGAAGTTCAGCTTGGTGTCGGCCCACTGGGACGGTGCAACAAGCTTGTATTTTCCATTCTGAAGCTGACGCAGAACCATCGGCTTGGCGATGTTCTGGCCGGTCGGCGCGAACTTCACGTTGCCATAGAAGGTCTGCATGTCTGTCGCAGCCAAGGCGTCGCGAACCTTGACTGTGTCAAAGGAACCGGCCCGCGAAATGGCGTCGGCATAGACCAAAACGGCAGCCGAAGATTCGGCAGCCTGATATGGCGGAACGTAGCCATAAGCCTTCTCGAAGGTCTTGGTGTAATCCATCGCCGATCCGAAATAACCGTCCTTATAGGTCAATTCCGGTGCCCACTGGCCAGCACACAGGATGTCTTCACCTGCACTACCGAAAACTGATGAGTCTTCGATTTTGGCCGATTCACAGTGAGTCATGGCGACGATCGGGGCATTTGCTTTCTGTTCGGTCATCTGACGAACAAACAGGGCACCGCCGACAGTATGGGCCGAGACAACAATGACATCGGGTTTCAGCGCCTTGATCTTGGTCAGGAAACTGGTCATGTCGGAGACTTCCTTGGGGAATTTCTCGTCGATGATGACTTTCATGCCATATTTCTTGGCGTCTTCGTGAATGCCAACGCCAATATCAAGAGCGAAAGGCTCGTTACGAACGCCCAGCGCGATGGTCAGGCTGGACGGATCCTTGCCGTCGGCCGTGGCTTGTTCGGCGGCCAGTTGAATAGCCGTCGACAGGTACTGTTCGGAAGTCGACAACACCGCGAAGGTGTAACGGAAGCCCTGGTTGAAGATCGAACGCGAAGCGCCGTTGGCCTCGACCATGGGAATGCCGTATTTTTCCGCAACCGGGGCGATTGCCTTGGTCATGCCGGAACTGTAGGGCCCGAGGATATATTTAATCTGGTCCTGCTGGATCAGGCGTTCGGCGAGCTGGGTACCGCGAGCCGCCGTCGATTCATCGTCATAATATTGAATGGCCATCTTGTATTTCTTGCCATCGACGGTGACGCCGCCTTTGTCGTTGATGAACTTGACGGCCAGATCGTAGCCGTTTTTCGTGTGCTTGCCGTTGACCGCGTAACGACCGGTGATGGAAACGGCGGAACCAAGCGTGATGGTATCGCCCTCAACCTTGGCTTCGGCTGGGGTTGTTACGGCGAGGCCGCTAACGACCGCGCCACAAGCCAGCACGGACAGAAATTTTGTGTGTTTTGACATTATCACTAATCTCCCTGGTGAAACTTTCAATTAGCCCTCATATGGCGAGGCTATAGCGAATATCCGAAGAGCCAAGCCCTTGCCATTCACTTTATAAAATGAATTCTAGCTTAGTAACGACATACCGCAACAGCAAATCTTTCGATCAGCCGGAGATTGCCATCATTCGGGAATGTACAAAGCCATAATGTAGTGTTCAGGAACCGGGGACCCAGTTTTTCACAGCTACCGGACGACCGGTATGGGAACGCATGACTTTTGGCTTCATAATCTGGGTAACAGCCGGTGTCTCTTCGGCTCTGGCGAAGGACATAAGCATGGCCTGCAAGGGTATTTCCGTCCGTGCGCCCCTTTTCAGAGCCTGCTTGTAGGCCATCGTTTCCTTACACATTTTAGTCAAACGGTCCGGGGCATGATGGCCGAAACGGCTCCAGATACCCGAAAGAAAGTGCTCGACACCGTCGGGCAGGAAAAGGTCAGGCTCTATATTGGGGCGGCCCTTGGCGAATGCCTTGTAAATATTGGGCTCAAGGGGACCCATTTCATCGGCGACGAAAATTGCCGGCATCAGCTTACGCCCGCCGAAGGCGACGGCGTAGTAGCCCTGCGACAGATAAAGCAGACGATGCAGTTTTTGTGGTTGTAAATATTCGTTTTGATCAAGCGCCGTGTCGGCAAACCACAGCGCAACCTCAAAAGCCGACTCAACAATGCAGATCGTTCCCAGCTTTTGATTCATAATCCTCACACTTTTTTTCAAAAATGGCTAAAAATATGAATAAAGTATGGTGCGCGACGGCAAACAATTCGTTAACGCAGTGCAAAAAGTGCCGACTTTCCTTGAGGCCTCTCAGGCCTTGATGTCGAGCACGTCCTTCTGCATGTCCTCTGTCGTCCTGATCACCTTGGCATTGGCCTCGTAGGCGGCCTTGGCGGCGATCATGTCGATAAATTCCTTGGCCACGTTGACGTTGGATGGCTCAATGGCTTCGACCTGGACGCTACCCGCACCGAATGCCCTGCTAACAGAAACCGCCGGGGTAACACGACCCTGCGCGTCTTTGGCAAGATAGCCATCGGTGTTGATGTTAACGATGTTCTGCGCGCTCGCAGCAACCTTGGCGCTACTGGACGCCAGGCCGGAAATCGCCGTCGACAGGATACTCGATACGCTCATTCGCAAAACCTAACACTAGATCAAACTGCCATCGCTTGATGGCAGATCATTTGATCGACCTTAAATAACTTAGGGCAACTTATCTGCCCTTACTTAAAGGGCAGGTTGCACTAAAACCGCTGGGCCAACTGTGACAACCGTCACTCCCTGCAAAATTCAAGAACCCTACAGGGACATGCTTATGGTGGAGCCGCGCGGGTCGGAATTTCCATGAATCACCCGGACGTTTTTCTCGTAGGTGTTAATGGCGCGAGCGATCAAACTGGTGAAGCCTTTTTTGCGACTGCTCTGAACATCGCCGCCGGTACCGGTGGCGTTGCCATCTTGAAAAATCGACGCGAAGGTCTGGCTCGACCCGGCATATTCAATAAAGCGACCGGCCTGCGAATTGTTGCCACGGCCATTATTATGGGGTTCACGATCCTGGAACAGAAGGGCGTCATTGAACAGCACGCCATCCTGGGCGTTGGCCGCTTCAACCGGTGTGCCGTCACCGCTGGCGACAGAACGCGGACCACCTTGCAAACGTCCAGCGGTGACGTTTGAAGGAAGCGACGGCGGTAAATTTTTTGGTATCTGAGCCATATTTTACAAACGGAACCCACCAAAACCTTCTTATGAAATACTCTCCGGGAACGGCCAAAAACCACCGCGCAGCCCAGAGACCCAACCACTTAAAGTCAGCAATATCAAACCCTTACCCGTAGACCACCGACGACAACCGAATAGTGTTTCGGCGGCGCACACAGACCTACATCTGGTAGTATACCGGATATACCCCCCATAACCAATGATTCATTAAGGCTTTGTTTACCGTGATTCTTACGGTCACCCGGGGGGGCTTGAAATGGCGTTGCGTTCGATGAAATCGATGCTCAGGTCGGCGGCGCCAAAATCGAAAAGATCGTTATGTCCCGCGCCATCGTACCATTTAGATTGTTTCGGCATTTGCGCCACGTCAAACAAGGCTTTGCCGAAGCGGATCGGCATGGTCCTGTCTTGCTCTCCGTGAAAAATCAAAACCGGTGCCGATACCGCGGCAATCCGTGAAGCCTGATCAAAATGATCTTTCAACAACCATTTAACTGGTATAAATGGATAGAAATGCCCGGCTGCGTCGGTGACGGAGGTAAAGGGCGCTTCAAGGATCAAGGCTTGTACAGGCTGGCCTGCGGCGGCCCGCTCGGCGGCCATGGCACTGGCCACTGCGGTGCCGAGGGATTCACCGTAAAAAACCAGAGACCTTGCCGCCTCGTCGCTGCTTTCTCTAAGGAAGCTCAGGGCGGCGCGGGCATCGGCATAAAGTCCGGTTTCGCTCGGCTTGCCGGGATTGCCGCCATAGCCACGATAGCCGACCAGTAAAACCCCATATTCTGCATCCAGGAAAGGCCTGACTTTATTGCCCCGTGAGCCGATATTGCCGGCATTACCGTGAAAATAAACCACCACCGGCTGTTCAGGTCTGCCTGCCGCGTACCACGAAGACAAGACCAGGCCATCGGCACTTTCCATCTTCACCGGACGCATTTCCCCAACCCCGCTTGCGGCGGGATCGGGGGTTGTTTTATCGGGGTAATAGAGCAGATTTCTTTGAAAGACGAGCAGACCGACCAGGATCAGCAAATATGACCCGGCCAACAGGGCGGCAACATAAACCATTCGGATCAGCCGAAGTCCTCGCCCACCGCACGCCACGAACCGTCAGCCTGCTGGCACGCCGTTCCTGCCTGCTGGGCAATCACGCCAGTCTCCGCCCCTTCGACCTTCAAGGCCAGGGTTGCCCGGTAATCCCGGCAGGAACTGCCGTTGCCGGTGATGTAGGTCTGTGTCGGGGTGAAAATACCGCTATTTCCGGTCTCCGGGTTAGACCACCCGGACTGCGTTCCATCGGGAGAACCGGCAAGCGCCATGCGGGCATTGTTGTCGTAGGCCGCCTGATCAGAAGGATAGAGGATACTTCCGGCCTCGTAACCGACTCCGGCACCGACCAGAGCCCCGGCCCCCATGTAGAGAGTTTGACCAAGGCCACCGCCAAATTCAGCGCCAATCATGCCGCCGGCCAAGCCGCCAACAACGGCCCCGGCGACACCGCCGACGCTAATATCCTGCATATTGACATCGGCGCAGGCCGTCAAAGCGACGAAACATGAAACGATTGTAAATTTTCTCATAAGATCAGGCGCTCCTTGATTGGTCATTAATAGCGGAAAGGGATACCGTCGTAATTTATCAGCGTTCCCCCCGAAACGGCTTGGGCTTCACGACTGCCTGCGCCCCCCAGGCAACTATATTCAGCCGCGATCGGGGCTGCTGCCGGGCAAACATCGTATCTTTGCCTGGAAAATTCTGCGGTTTTGTTGAAAGCGGCGCATTCGTCAATCGCCAGCTTGCTGACCTGTTGCGGGCTCGTCCTATAAGAACTGTAACAAACGGTGACGCTGGAAATATCAGTAACCGGCCGGCCAAAGTTGCTCGCCGCCCGATTGAATTGTCCGGACTTGTGGATGTAAGGCGGCGTCGAGCAAGCCGTCACCACGGCGACAAGTGTCAATATGGAAAAAATATGTCTCATCAGGCCTTTATATCTTTTATTAGTGAGTCCGACAATATCCACCAGATCAAACTGCCATCGTTTTGTTGCACTAAATCCTAGCGACAGGTAGTTAAGAAGCACTGAATGGAGACTTAAAATGTCGCGACAAGAAAATCTGCCGGTTATCGTCGGCATCTCCGGTGCGACCGGGATTGTTTATGGCATCGAAACGCTGCGCGCCCTTAAACAGCTTGGCCAGGCTGCGCACCTGATTATCAGCGAGGCCGGGGTCCGCACGCTTGAGCTTGAAACCGAGATGAAGCTCGACGACCTGCGCGCCCTCGCCAGCGCCGTTCACAACGTCAAGGATATCGGCGCGTCCATCGCCAGCGGCTCGTTTCGCACCCACGGCATGATTGTCGCGCCGTGCTCGATCAAGACCTTAAGCGGCATCGCCAACAGCTTCGATCACAACCTGCTGATTCGCGCCGCCGACGTCACCCTGAAAGAGCGCCGCCCCCTTGTTTTGCTGGTCCGCGAGACACCGCTGCACAAAGGCCATCTGGAATTGATGGTCAGGGCGGCGGATTACGGGGCGACCATCATGCCGCCGGTGCCTGCCTTTTATAACAAACCCAAAACCATCGACGACCTTGTCCGCCAAACGGTCGGACGCGCCCTCGATCACCTGGGCCTCGACCACCAACTGATCGAACGCTGGAATGGCGGCCGGGATTGATCCTGCCTACCTTGCAACACATTACAAATATTTTTATTGAATATTGTTTTTAAAGAATAATTTCGGGATTTTCGATCTTTTGTGAGAAAATGCCGAAAATGAATTGTCCAACACGTAACGGACCCTAATGATTATGGCGACTCAGACACCATACCCCGAAAAGCGCAGCGGCGACAGGCGGGCCCGCACCGAGCGCCGCGTCAGCAAGCGCGGTCGCCGCAAAGCCGATACGGGCAGCGTCAAGACCCTGTTGTTCTTTTGCCTTGCCGCCATCCTTGCGCTCGTCGCTTTCCTGACATTCGAGACCAATATCGGCGCGCAAATCGACTGGCACAAAATGTTCTTCCTCAAGAACAAGCTGGAACAAACCTTCAAGCTCGGCGGTGTCAGCCTCGGCATGTCGACCGAAGTGGTCAGAAAAAAACACCCTAACATTAACCTGAAAAGCCTTGGTCGCGGCGAGACCGCAGCGTCCTTCAGTTTCGAGGACGCCCATTATATCGTCTGGTTCGTCACCATCGATGGCCAAGAGAAAGCCTACCGCATGCGTTACGACCAAAGCTTCAATAGCCGGACGGAAGAAGAAATACTCAACAGCATTGGCGATGAGCACGGCAAACCCGGCACCAGCGAATGTACGAAAGCCGGCGAGCTGGCCCGCAAGTGCAATTTCCAATGGTGGCCATCGGGCAGCATTTCCCTGAGCGTTTCGACGACCGAGGTCAAATCCGCGACAAGCCAGGCGCGCACGGATGTGACGATGATCGCCACCGACACCTACCTTGATGGCAAGCGTATGCGGCTCAAAAGCAACCCCACCGGCATCGCCCCGACAATTACCCAAAAAACCGGTGCGGAAAAATTGCCGTTCTGATTTTTTCAGTTTAAACATCTCTTTGACTTTTAACTCCGGAGAATGCCGCCATGTGTTCCAAGCCGACCTTCCAATGGGACGACCCGTTCGCCTTTGAAGACCAGTTGAACGAAGAAGAACGCCTGGTCCGCGACAGCGCCCGCGATTACGCGCAAAGTAAGCTGATGGACCGTATCCTCGAAGCCAATCGGCACGAGCATTTCGATCCCGAGATCATGCAGGAAATGGGTGCCCTGGGGCTGCTCGGTCCTACCCTGCCCGAAGAATACGGCTGCGCCGGCGTCAGCCATGTCAGTTACGGCCTGGCGGCCCGGGAAATCGAGCGAGTCGATAGCGGCTACCGCTCGGTGATGAGCGTCCAGTCGTCGCTGGTCATGTATCCGATCTATGAATACGGCAGCGAGGAACAGCGCCACAAGTATTTGCCGAAACTGGCAACCGCCGAACTGATCGGTTGTTTCGGCCTGACCGAACCCGATCACGGCTCCGACCCCGGCGGCATGAAAACCCGCGCCGAAAAAGTCGATGGCGGCTACAAGCTGACCGGCAACAAGATGTGGATCAGCAATTCCCCGATCGCCGACATCATGGTCGTCTGGGCCAAGCTCGACGGCAAGATCAGGGGCTTCATTCTGGAACGCGGCATGGCCGGCCTGAGCACCCCGAAGATCGAAGGCAAGCTTTCCTTGCGGGCCTCGATCACCGGCGAGATCGTCATGGACGGCGTCTTCGTGCCGGAAGAAAACATGTTCCCCGAAGTGTCGGGTCTGAAAGGCCCGTTCGGCTGCCTCAACAAGGCCCGCTACGGCATCGCCTGGGGGACAATGGGCGCCGCCGAATTCTGCTGGCATGCGGCCCGCCAATACACCATGGATCGCAAACAGTTCGGCAGGCCGCTGGCCGCCAACCAGTTAATCCAGCTTAAGCTCGCCAACATGCAGACGGAAATCACGCTGGGACTGCAGGCCTGCCTGCGCGTCGGGCGGATGTTGGATGAAGGCACCTGTGCGCCGGAAAACATCTCGATGATCAAACGCAATTGCGCCGGCAAGGCCTTAGAGATCGCCCGCATGGCCCGCGACATGCACGGCGGCAACGGCATCTCCGACGAGTTCCACGTCATGCGCCACATGGTCAATTTAGAGACCGTCAACACCTACGAAGGAACCCACGATATCCACGCGCTCATTCTGGGCCGGGCGATGACCGGGTTGCAGGCGTTTTCGGGGGAGTGATGGGTTCGCCCTCGGAACTCAACCTATGATCACTTAAGCGGAGGCTCTGTGTCCTGACGCCCGCTTTGAGACGGTAAGCAGACCAGATTTAAGCTCACTAGAAAGGTCCTTTCCTGGACCAAACTCGGACATTTAACGGGAGTCAAGACAGGTACTTGGCCACCGTCTCGAGGAACGTCGGAATCGAAATTGGCTTTGGAATGTAAGCGTCGCAACCTGCTTCCAGTATCTTACCTTCATCGCCCAACATGGCAAACGCCGTCACAGCAACGACAGGGATGTGTTTGAGTTCCTCGTTCGCCTTCAACTCCCTGGTCAGATCAAGACCAGAACGTCCCGGCAACTGGATATCCATAATAATCAGGTCGGGACGGCGATCATCGGCAATCTCCAGAGCGTCGCTCCCATCGACCGATTGAATGGTCTCGTAACCTGCTGATTGAAGCAGCCCATTAAACAACCTCATGTTCAGTGCATTATCTTCAACGATGAGAATTATCTTTGCCATTATCAGTCCTTGTTCAGTTTGTTCGGACACTTAGGTTAATTCTGAATACCGGCTCCATCAATTCTGTCATGTCAGCCTATTTTAAGCCCCTTACGGCAAGCCAATTAGTGTCAATGGCTACAATTGAGTGGAGCCAGCCGATTTGCTGGTCCCTATTTTATCAAGTTTGTTGATAGTTGATTTTGCATATTCCCAAAATTCTCTGGCGTCCTCGCCACTTTTCCCCTGTGCTTCCTTGCAGATTTTGTCGACAAGTTCGTAGTTACTCATCAACATCCCAACAACTGTTTCATCGATCTTATTTTCGGCGACCAATTTTTTAAAAACATTTTCAATTTCATCACGTGCCATACCCTTGCGATAAGGACGGTCCTCCGTGAGGGCGGTGAATATGTCGGCAACCATGACAATCCGCGAACCCAATGGAATGTCATCTCCCGAAACGTGAAAAGGGTAACCGTCACCCGATAACGATTCGTGGTGATAGGACGCCCATATAGCGATGTCTTCAATGCCCTCGATCGATTCGAGGATATTGCGGGTGTGATAGGTGTGTGCCTGCATGATACGCCATTCATCGATGTCCAATTTGCCGTTTTTTTCGAGAATTTCACTCGGCACAGCCAGCTTTCCCAGGTCATGTAAGTAACCGGCAATCAGCATCCTTTGGCAATCTGAAGACGACATGCCGCATAACTGGGCAAGTTCATGCGAACAGGCTGCGACGCCGCTGGTATGGGTCGCCGTGAAACGAGATCGAGTATCGATGATGATGGCGAAGAAACGCGATAACTCAGTCAACTCCCCCGTGCCAAGGGTTATATTGGGCAACCGTGAAAGCTCGAGCAATTTCTCGTCCAGGTGCGCGAAATACATGTCCAACCAGAAAACTTCCTTGCGCGAAATTTTCAGGAACGCGTCAACGTGCTCGGGGACAAATCGCCGCCCTGAATTTTCAGCTATTTTCTCTCTAATTTCTGCAACTTGGGAAAATACAGGTTTATTCTTGTTGACGACCCCAGCGACACGATCGGCGAGATGGATCAATTGGCTGAGATACGGTACATCGCCACCCTTGAACACTCGACCTTCACCTTCCTCCCAATCGACATGATGAAAACGGACAAGCGGGGCGAAGCGGGCGAATGGTAGAAACTTTGAAAGCAGTATACTGCCGAGTTCTGCGTGCAGGTGAGGGGAATATTCCTCGAACTCAAGCAGTTTCATGCGGTCCGATAGTGCAATGGCACCAATGTCATGCAGGATTGTGGCCATGAACAGATCATTATAATCGTCCTCTGGCAGGTCAAGTTCTTGGGCAAGACAGCAGGTGATATAGCAGGTCAGCTTATGATGATTGTCCAACGCCGGGTTGATAAGGTCGAGGGCCGTAGACAATGACATCATCATGCCAAAAAGGGAGGCTGATACTTGTCCATCATTCTCACTCTGAGTTTCCGTCATAGCTAGGTTCCCCTGCTGTTGCGCCTCTCGTTATTTTCCTGCAAAATTACAGGTTTCACATAAAAAAATTCTAGATAATCAAGTATTAAGCGAGTCAATAAAATTCAGGCTATCGACAGTTCATGGCTATAAAGCGAAGTCCTGACCACCGCCCGATAACGTCAGCTTTCCTACGCTTAACGGACGTCCCTAGGCGAATGGCCCGGTTTTAGGATGCAGAGCGGACCTCTCTTTAGACTGACAAAAAGGGCAGTTCGTAAATCAACCCAGACTTTCCTGCGACACCTTTCGGTTCAATTCGCCGATGTGCAGCCTTGCGCCATTGACTATTCAAGGCTCCCCAGAGCCTTCTGGATATCTTTATCCTTTCCTCTGGTGATCATAGCTATTTCGGTATCGACCTTCACGATGTGGTCAATTAGCAAGTGACGTAGAACCTTATTAAGACTGTGAAGAAGTTTCGGATCACGGTCCTTGCGCCATGTGTCGGCCAGGACGTTCACTTGGGTGGTAAATTCCCGGTGAAGGCCGCGATGTGTCTCCAGGCCCTGATAGCCGCAAACTTCCATGACCGCCTCCTCCCGTCTGAAGTGATATTGGGAGTAGTCGATTAATCCCTCGATGAACTCGGCCAAATCCCAATCGTCAGCGGTCCCATGCATGGCCTTGTTCATTAGTGAAATGATCTTCTGGTGGTCCTTGTCTATGGCATTAACGCCGACCCGCAGGGTGTCGGACCAGATGAGCACTCCTTCATTCGAGGCCAAGGGCAGTTTGGCCCAAAACGTGCTGCCGATACCTTCTTCGCTCTCGAACCCGACCTGACCGGCCATTCTTTCCACCAAGAGTTTCGTCACCGTCAATCCAATACCCGTGCCTTCTCTCGCGATCATCGAGTCTGCGCCTAAACGGTGAAACATCTGGAAAACCTTGGGATAGTCTTCTTTTGCGATGCCGACCCCGGTATCCGATACGGAGATGCGGAGGAAACCGTCATCAGTTTCCCAGCTATCCACACGCACCGTTCCACCATCCTTGTTGAATTTGATCGCATTGGAGATAAGGTTGAGCAGTATCTGTTTGAGCCGCATCCGGTCAGTGCGCAGATGGGCTGGCGACCTACCGCTGAGTTGATCGACGATCTTTATATCTCGCGATTCTCCAAGGGAAGTGGCCATGGATATACAGCGTGTGACAACTTCGCTGACGTTCACGTCCTCCAGGAAAAGATCAAGTTGATTGGCCTCAATCTTGGATAAATCAAGAATTTCGTTGACGAGTTCGAGAAGGTGATTGCCCCCGTCCAGAATGCAGTCGATGTGTTCGTTTTGCATTGGGGAAAGTTGGTTACTGGTATCGTATTGCAACATCTGGGCGAAACCGAGAACGGCGTTTAGGGGCGTTCGTAATTCGTGGCTCATGCTTGCCAGAAATTCCGACTTCGACGCGTTAGCTTGTTCGGCGTCTATTTTTGCTTGATGTAATAGATTTTCAGCATTATTGCGCTCTGTAATATCACGCCCAATCCCAAGAATACCGACAATGGTGCCGTCATTGTTTTTGAGGGGAGTTTTAATTGTCTCCATCAATGCCCGAATGCCTGTGTCGACAAAGGTAATCCACTCTTCGTAGGATAACGGCTGACCGGCTTCCATTGCCGCTATATCATGTTGGCGAAAAGAATTGGCAACCTCAACATCAAGCAAGTCATAATCAGTCTTGCCAATGATTTCAGTTTCTTTAACCCCGAACAATCGTTCGCACGCTGGATTACACGTTATATAGTTCCCTTCAACATCCTTCAGCCAGATTAGATCAGGCAGCATTTCTAGAATTTGCCGCTTCTGTCGTTCACTTTCACGTAGTGCCTCTTCACTCCGTAGGCGTTGGATCGCCAAACTGGCGAGATTTGCCTGAGCTTCAATAATTTGTATTTCTTCTTCCGTCGGCTGACGAACTTCGTCGAAATACATGGCAAATGTGCCCAGTACTTCTTTGCTTTTTGAATAAATGGGCTGGGACCAACAAGCGTGAAAACCGACTTTCTTTGCCAGGTCGCGATATGATTCCCAATAAGGATGAGAATAAACATCCTCTACAATCACTCGTTCGCCAGTATACGCCGCAGTTCCGCACGACCCCATACCCAACCCAGCCTGAATGCCGTCAATCGCGTTATTGTAATAATCAGGAAGGCTTGGTGCTGCTGCGTGTCGAAGACGCTTGGTGTCTTTATCAAAGTACAGGACGCTGCATCGCATCGCTGGATCAATTATCTCGGTGTCGCGACAAAGTACGTCCAATGTATCGGACACCACCCCGCCTTCAACCATGTGTTCAAGGACTCGGACACGGGCTTTTAGGAATGTCGCAAATTTAGTCAAGTAATTGCCCCTGCATACTTTCTAAACCATTAGTTTATTATAGCTCTACAACGTATGGGAATGGAAGGTAATTCACGTTTTGCGACTATGTGCAGCTAAACTAAAATGAAAGTTGAATGACTGCTTCTGACGCCGTGGACGGCTCCCACCCGAGGTATCTAGGTGCCAAACTGCTGCCATCACGTCCACGGGATGCCAAATATTAGTTTTCTCTAAACAGCCGCTGTTGGCTGAGGCTGCTATAAGCCGAGGTATTGCTCCAGATACAATGAGTTCCGCTTTCGGGCAGTAAGCAGATCTCTTCATCCCAGATCAGAAGACAAAATTCCCTGGTCCTTCGAAGCGGTAGTTAATCTATTTTGATAGCGAGGGCGACTTCGAACCATCGACCGTCAATTTATAAGGCCTTACACTGTAAGGTATTGACTTCTTCCCTATTTTGGAATATATTCCTTACTCTCTTTTTCATCGTGAATAGGTATTCTCGCTCTCTTGGCCGGACAGGCTGAAGTGGGCTTTTTGCGTCGGGCGCATTTCTTTCCCGCATGGTGGAATGGCTTCGTTTCTCAATATTTTTTTAGGGGGTGTGCCCCGCTTGATTTTTGCAAGTCTTTGAAAAAGCTGGATTCCCGACTGCGCGGGAATGACGGCGTTGAAGAAAAGGCTGGATTGCGGATCACGTCCGCAATGACGAATTTGCTGGGGAATAACGAAAATGGGAAAGGGAAAGGCGACGGTGCGGCCCTAAGCCAGCTCCAGTTCCACCAACCTTGCCCAATAACTGGCACCGACGCTCAAGATCTCGTCGTTGAAGTCGTAATGGGGGTTGTGCAGCATGCAGCCGCCCTCGCCAGGGCCGTTGCCGAGCCACACGTAGCAACCGGGTTTGGCATTCAGCATAAAAGCGAAGTCTTCCGCGCCCATGGTTGGTGTCGGATTATGGTTCACCCTTTCCGCCCCGGTCACGTCGGCGGCGGCGCGGGCGGCGGCCTTGGTCGCCTGGGCCTCGTTGATGGTCGGCGGGTAGCGGCGTTCGTACATCATTTCCATCTGGCAATCATGGGCCTGACAAATGCCCGCGGCAATGCGGCGGATCGATGGCTCCAACGTGTCCTGCACTTCGGGCGTGAAAGCGCGGGTGGTGCCGCGTAAAATAACCTCGTCGGGGATGACGTTCCAGGCCTGACCGGCATGCACCTGGGTCACCGTCACCACCGCCGCGTCCGAAGGGTTGGTTGCCCGGCTGACGATGGTCTGCAGGGCACCGATGATTTCGGCGGCGACGGGAATCGGGTCGATCCCGGTATGCGGCATGGCGGCGTGCGCCCCCCTGCCCCGGATCGTCAGCTCGAAGATATCGAAGGCCGCCATCAGCGGCCCTTCCATGACGCAAAACGCGCCGAGCTCATAACCCGGCATGTTGTGCATGCCGTAAACGGCCTCGACGGGGAACAAATCGAACAGGCCTTCTTCGACCATCACCCGGCCGCCGCCTTCGTTTTCCTCCGCCGGTTGGAAGATGAACTGCACGGTTCCTTTGAAGTTTTTGGTTTCCGCCAGATACTTCGCCGCCCCCAGCAACATGGTGGTGTGGCCGTCATGGCCGCAGGCGTGCATCTTGCCGTCATAGGTGGATTTGTGGGCGAAATCGTTGAGTTCCTCGACATCGAGGGCGTCGAGGTCGGCGCGCAGACCGATTGATGGCCCCGCGCCGGTGCTTAAAGTGCCGACGACGCCGGTTCCGGCCAGACCGCGGTGGACGGCGATGCCGAATTCCTGCAATTTCGCGGCGACGATGTCCGATGTGCGCTTTTCCTCAAACGCGGTTTCCGGGTGGGCGTGCAGATCGCGCCGCCATTTTGTCATGTCGTCGTGAAATTCGGCAATTCGATTGATAACGGGCATCGCTTTCTCCTTATGTTCCGGAGCAACATCTTATATAAAGACGCCCATGGAAAACCAGACAATCTATGATGTATTAATTATCGGCAGCGGCGCCGCCGGTTTAAGCTTGGCCCTTGAGCTCGGTCCGGACACCCGCGTCGCCGTCGTTTCCAAAGGAGCGCTTGAGGAAGGCTCGACCTACTACGCGCAAGGCGGCATCGCCGTCGTCCTCGATGAAATGGATTCGGTGCAATCCCATATCAGCGACACCCTGGATTCCGGGGCCGGCCTGTGCGACCCCGCCGCCGTGCGCTTCATCGTCGAGAACGGTCGCCGGGCAATTGAGAAGTTGATCGACTACGGTGTCGATTTCAGTCGCGAGGAAAATCCCGAAAACGGTGGCCACGAATACCACCTGACCCGCGAAGGCGGCCACAGCCACCGCCGCGTCATCCACGCCGCCGACGCCACCGGGCGGGCCGTCGAAACGACCCTGGTCGGACGGGTCAAACAGCAGGACAACATCACCCTGCTCGAGCATCACAACGCGGTCGATCTGATCTGCATAGATGGCCGCTGCGTCGGTGCCTATGTGCTCGATATCGTCCATGGAACCGTCAAGACCTACCGCGCCCGCTCGGTAGCGCTGGCCACTGGCGGGGCCTCGAAGGTCTATCTGTACACCTCCAACCCGGACGGCTCCACCGGTGACGGGATCGCCATGGCCCGGCGCGCCGGGTGTCGGGTCGCCAATATGGAATTCACCCAGTTCCATCCGACCTGTCTTTATCATCCGGAAGCGAAATCTTTCCTGATTACCGAAGCCGTGCGTGGCGAAGGCGGGCACCTGTTACTGGCCGATGGCACCAGGTTTATGAAGCGCTTCGATAAGCGCGGCGAACTGGCCCCGCGCGACATTGTCGCCCGCGCCATCGATCATGAAATGAAACGCACCGGCGATGAATGCGTCTATCTGGACATCAGCCACAAGCCCTTAAGCTTTATCGAAGATCACTTCCCCAATGTCTACAAGCGTTGCCTGGAGTTTGGTTTCGATTTATCCAAACAACCCATCCCCGTGGTCCCGGCGGCCCATTACACCTGTGGCGGCGTTATCACGGACTTAAACGGACGGACGGACGTGCCGGGCCTCTATGCCATCGGCGAGGTCGCCTATACCGGCCTGCATGGTGCCAACCGTATCGCCAGCAATTCGCTGCTTGAATGCCTTGTCCTGTCGGCGGCCGCCGGTAATGACATCGCCAAACATCTTGCAGACTTCCCCGAACCGCCGATGCTTTCTCCGTGGGATGAAAGCTGGGTCCGCGATTCCGACGAGGATGTGGTGATTTCCCATAACTGGAATGAATTGCGCCACTTCATGTGGGATTACGTCGGCATTGTCCGCACCGACAAGCGCCTGGAACGCGCCCAGCACCGCATCGATTTACTGCTCGGCGAGATTGAGGACTACTACGGAAATTTCCGGATCACCAGCGATCTTCTCGAACTGCGCAATCTGGCCCTTGTCGCCGACCTGATTATCCGTTCGGCCCGCGCCCGCAAAGAAAGCCGCGGCCTGCATTTCACCCTGGATTATCCCGACCGCGACGACACCGCCCCCGGCCCGACAATCCTTGAAAACAAATCTCCGGCATGACCAAGGATGAAATTCTCAACCATCATAGCGCCCTGATCGCCGGGGCGTCAGGAGGCATCGGTCTGGCGTGTACAAAACTGCTGGCCGCCAAGGGCTGCCAATTATACATGGCGGCCCGCGACGATCAGGACCTTGAACAGGCTTGCGATATAATAACCGAGCTTTACGGCATCGATGTGGAACCTATGCCGACTGACTTGTCCGAACCCGTCAACGCCGCCGCCCTGGCCCTTGAATGCGAAGACGTTGATATTCTGATCAACACATTCGGCTCCCTACCCAGGGGCACAATCGACACCCTTGAGGCGGAAGACTGGCAGAGCGGCTTTGAACTCAGAGTGTTCGCGGCCATCAACCTGACGCGGGAAGTCCTTGAGGGCATGATCGAGCTTGGCACCGGCATTATCATCAATGTCGGCGGTGCTATCGATGATGACTTAGAAGATCAGCTTTGTATCCTTAGCGCCAACGCAGCCCTTAAAGCGTTTTCGGAAAACCTGGACACGCAGGCCAAACGCCAAGGCATCCGGGTACTGACTTATATCCCCGAGCGCGGATTAAGCGACGATGATCACGCCGCCGCCCTGATCCAACTTATTTTTGCCAAGCTATCCTCATAATGTGACTTTGGTCGGCGCTACGCTGGCCCTTGTATTGACGTAGAGGGCCGCAGGCGTCATGACCGCAAACAAGACCAGCGGCAGCGTCATATCATCGGCAAGGACGACGACCAACACGAAGCTCATCGCCATCATGGATGTGGCCATTATTTTCGCCTTGAAGGGAATGACCCGGTGCTCATGCCAATCGCGTATGGCTGAACCGAACAGGGGATGGTTCCACAGCCACAGACGGAAACGTTCTGAACTTTTTGAAAAAGCCCAAGCCGCAGCAATAAGAAAAACAGTTGTCGGCATGCCCGGAACGACAATGCCAATCAGACCCAGAGCGACATTTAACCAACCGAATGCAAAAAACAGCCAACGAGCCCAGCAATTCGTATGTAAAGGTTTGGCTAACGTGCATTCTTCGGGCGCATTATTTTTCGTCATAGCAGTGGCCACCTTAATAATTCCTTGAAAGTCACGACACTATGATATTTGTTCGCAATCATTATATTTCAAATATTATAATATTTAATGACATTCTTGTTGTTGGAAAAATATAAAAATGAACGACAAGTTCCCCCTCCCCGACGGTGCCAGACTGGTTAATGGTGTTTTTCATCAAACCCTGCGGCCTAAGGAAACAGCCAACCGTCGCCCGGCTTTGTTTCTTGACCGCGATGGCTGTGTCGTCGTCGAGGCTCATTACCTGCATAAGGTCGAAAACGTTCAATTGATTGCAGGCGCTGCGGACGTTATCAAACGGGCCAACGCGTTAAACATTGCCGTTGTCTTCGTCACCAATCAGGCTGGCATCGGCTACGGTTATTTTGACTGGCCGGATTTTTTTCTGGTCCAGGACAAAATCCTGAGTGATCTGGCAAGTGACGGCGCACATGTCGATGGCGTCTACGCCTGCCCTTTCCATGCCAAGGGGAAGCCACCTTACGACCACCCGGATCATCCATCGCGGAAACCCAATCCGGGAATGTTGCTCGCCGCCGCCGCCGAGATGAATCTGGAGCTTGGCTCTTCGTGGATTGTCGGTGACCGGGCCGGGGACCTTGAAGCCGGATACAATGCCGGTCTTGCCGGCGGCATTCAGGTCGCCACCGGACATGGAACACGCACGGGCGAGCGCGAATCTGCCCTGGCTTTGAATGCGAAGAATTATCAAGCTCTAGCTGCGGACTCTATCGCCGACACAACAGCATTAATTGGCCTGTTTACTTAATCGGTATTGATAACAACCCTGTTGCGACCGCTGTTTTTGGCTATGTAAAGAGCCTTGTCCGCCGCTTCCAATAAATCGGCAGGGGTCTCGAAACGGGGATATTCCGCGATCCCACAGCTAAGGGTAACGGAAAACTTCTTGTCACCGGAAGGATGTTCGATATCGGAAAAAGCCTGCCTGATGCCATTGAAAATCTGTTCTGCCTCTTCCTTGGAAATTTCCGATAGAACAGCGGCAAATTCCTCACCGCCCATGCGACCTATGACGTCATTACTGCGAAGGCGTTGCCTCAACAACCGGGAAAGGCTCTTAATAACCACGTCGCCGACGCCGTGGCCGTGGACATCATTGACCGACTTAAAGTGGTCGATATCAAGGGCGGCAACGCAAAGTTTGCTCTTGTTACGAAGCGCGCGGGCAACTTCATTTTCAAGAAATTCATGAGTCGTTGTGTGATTGAGAAGGCCCGTCATACTGTCCCGGACCATCCGTGAACGTAACATACGGAACCGTTTAACCCGGCTGCGCACCGATGAAATCAAATGCTGCGGTTTGATCGGTTTGGTCAGGAAATCATCACCACCAGAGCGCATGGCAAGCAGTTGTTTGTCGATGTCGTTTTCACCCGACAGGAAGACAATGGGAATGGTCGAAAAACTTTCCTGTTGCCTGACCACGATAGACAGTTCCTGGCCGCTGCATTCTGGCATGTAGAGATCCATCAGGATCAATTCCGGGCCAAAGTCTTCAAGTCCTTCCAACAGCAACATTGGATTGGTGACGGTTTCGGCAACCATGCCAGCCCCTTGCAGAATAACTTCCGTATATTTTGCCGTGCTGACATCGTCATCGACGATAAGAATGCGGTAGTCATCCTCGCCATCGCTCGACAAGTGCTGATCGAGAAGGTCGACAAGTTCAGAAGCCACAAGCGGTTTTACCATGAAGGATTCGGCGTTGGCCCGGGCGGCCTGCAATCGCACATGTATGTCACCGCTGTCAGACATAACGATAAGCGGTCCATCAAAAAGTTCTCTTTGAGGAAATTGATGAATTTCTGAAAGCTCCGAAGACGCTTGCCCATCGGTTGGAATTTCGATAACGATCCCGGAAGGTTGCAATTGATTGATGGTGCTTTTCAGATCGACGCCAAGATTGGCGTGGCGAACGACAATACCAGAATTCTCAAGCTCTCCGCTCAAACGCTTAACTTCCTCGCCATCATCACTGACAATCAGCAAGACCTTGCCTGCATCCTCGGCAGTGACCGCTACTTCAAGGTCAAGGGTTTGCGCGCCTGTATCGGCCAGAATGTCGGCAATAGATTTCTGCAATGATTCGATCAGCGGTGTCGTTGCCTCTGTTACCGCTTGCCGCGAAGAAGCATGCAAGTTCAGAGCTTCTTCACAGCCTTGCTCAAGGGAACGCGCCGCGACACTGATGTCGGGAAACCCGAATGTCGCCCCGGAACCGGCCAGTTTATGGGCCAAGCCCCCAAGGGTTTCAAGATAGCGGCGGATCTCGGCCGCGCCGTCTGTTGCGGGAGGACGTGCGGCCTCTTTTATTTCATCAATCTTGGTCGGCAATTGGTCCCGGTAAGATTGCCTGAGCAGTGCTAGTTTATCCTGAATGGTTTCGGAATTTGTGTTCATTACCCGATGAATAAGCCCCAAATATTAATAGACAAGCACGAGAAGGTTCCCGAATTTCACTGAGAGCCGTAATTGATATAATCCGCCCACACGCGCTCAAGCCGCCTGAGCGACTCCAGCACTGTCTCTGTCTCATTCTCAATTTGTTGCTTTTCGACAAATGATTGGGCGTTCTGCGCTTCCAGTTCACGAATCTTAACGACGATCTTGACCGCCTTTTCAGTCAATTTGATACTGACTGACCGCTTGTCGTGTTCCGTGCGTTCCTGCTCAAGGTAACCATAATCGACAAGTTTTTTGATGTTGTAGGAAACATTCGAGCCCTGATAATAACCACGTTCCACCAGATCGCGAATAACGATCTCCTCTTCCCCGATATTGGCCAGCAGCAGGGCCTGCACACCGTTTATATCCCTGACCCCCAGACGATTAAGTTCGGTCCTGAGAACATCAAGGAAGCGCCGATGCAGGCGCTCAATTAAATGAGTGAGTTCCAAATATGCATTAGTCACTGAAATATCTTCCCAAAATTTCTAACGTTACCATCGAATTTTGCACGTAAAGACAGTGCTTTCGCAACCAGTTAAGACATTTCTCTGGCTCATCAGTAGCATTACATGGCAAATATGACCACACAATGAACCAACCGCGCACAAAGCGAATATCCTTGTCCCTGCAAATCAGCCAGAATTGGCCGATGAGACTATCACTCGTCCTGCTCACAGCTATGCTTCTTGCGGGCTGCGCCGGGCTCGTGCCGACGCCTAAGGAAATAAAAGAAGACAATGCGCAAAGCCAAGCCGGGCAATTGCTCAGGATCGCTGAAACAACGCGTCAGGGCGGTGACCTTGCTTCGGCCCTGCAACTGTTTCGCCGTGCCCACGCCATGTCTCCTGACGACACAAAACCCCTGATCGCCATCGCTGAAACCGCCTTCGCCTTGGAGGAATTTGACCAGGCGGCGAGTGCCTATAGCAAGGCGCTGAGCATGGAAGGGGAAAATATTCAGGTTCTTCTTGGACTTGGAAAGACGTTGATTTCCCTGGATCGCCCGGATCAGGCAATCGAATATTTTGAAAAAGCGACCAAAGTCAATCCCGCCGATCATCGGGGCTACAACGGGTACGGTGTATCTCTCGATATGTTAGGACGCCATAACGAAGCGCAAGAGCAATACCACAAGGGAATTGAGGTCGCGCCAGAAGCCGTTTCGCTGAGCAACAACCTGGCCCTGTCTTTGGCTTTTGCCGGAAAATTCGATCTCGCCATCGGTATCCTCGAAGTGTTCGCCGATGACCCACTGTCGAGTGTTCGTCTACGCCAGAATCTGGCGCTGATTTACGGTCTTGCCGGAATGGAAGAACAAGCCGCAAAAATCTCTGCAAAAGATCTGAACGAGGCCGGGGTCGCCAACAATCTGGCCTATTACGCGCAACTTCGAGCGCTTTCCAGTGAGGCCCGCGCCCAGGCAGTTTTCGGAACTGCCAAACAATCAACTCCATAAAAAACTTCGGGGAGCAGCTTTCGCCACCCCCCGATGCCGCCAGGCCAACGGACCCCAATCCATGACCTGGCTCCCCAAACTTGCGTAATTTATCTTCGCCGCATTAAAGCCCCCCCAGGCCGTCCATAGCACTAAGAATGGCCGGCCCCAGAAGCACGATAAACAGGGTCGGCAAAATGAAAACAATCAACGGGATGGTCAGAGTCGCGGGCAACTTTGCGGCCTTTTCCTCGGCCTTCATCATCCTGTCGTCGCGATACTCCCCACCCAACACCCTCAACGACTGGGCCAACGGGGTTCCGTACTTTTCCGTCTGTATCAAAGTGTTGACGACGCCGCGGATCGAAGCCAGTTCGGTGCGCTTGTTCAAATTGGCAAGCGCCGTGCGGCGTTCCGGTTGAAAGCCAAGTTCGATAGCCGTCAGACTCAACTCATCGGCAAGTTCCGGTGCGGAGCGTGCCATTTCACGGGCCACCCGGGACAGGGCTGCATCAAGAGCCAGACCGGATTCGGCGCAAATAACCAGCAGGTCGAGGACGTCGGGCAATCCTTTTTGCAACTGCGCCCGACGTTTTTTAACCACATTACCGACACCAATTTCAGGCAGAAAGACGCCGGCGACAACAGCCGACGTGACAATCAAAATCTTGACCATCGGGGCCGCATCGACAACGCCGAGCCCGTATACTAAAAACCCAACCACACCGCCCAAGACAACCGGCAGGCTGAGTTTCAGAAACATAAACACGACAATTGCGTCCTGCGAACGCCACCCCGCCTGCATCAACGTTGCCGTAGCCTTTGCCACATGCTCTCCTTTAAGCATATTCAGGCGTGCCGTAATGCTGCGCATCAAGCTCATGGTTTCGATCCGCTGAAAGCGGTTCGTATTGGCCTTCAGCATCCCGGCCTTCAGGTTTTCCCGGTGCAGTCCCAGCGAGCGCGCCCGCGATGACATCGGATCACGGCGGAGCAATGCTTGCCAGACCACAAAAACACTCAAAAAAGCGACGAGTCCCGCAGTCCAGGTGATCAGGCTCTCAATCCCCATTCCGGTCATTTGTTCCAGCATACTCATATCTCGAACTTGATCATTTTGCTCATGATCAAAACTCCCATACTCAAAATTCCAAGCCCTGTACCCAACATCATCTGACCGCGCGGATCATCAAAAAGAGCCATTTCATATGCCGGGTTTAGGGCGAAGATAATGCCAAACATGATGAACGGCAGTGATCCAAGAATGATGGCGCTGGCCTTCGCTTCCGATGACATCGCTTTGATCTTCAGTCCCATCTGGCGGCGCTTGCGCAGGATGTCGGAAAGATTTCCCAGGGCTTCTGAAAGATTGCCGCCGGTTTCACGCTGGACGGAAATACTGATAACGAAGAATTTAAATTCCGCCGTATCGAGACGCCTGGCGGTATCCCACAGCGCTTCGTTCAAAGGCTGACCGAATTTCACCCGATCGGAAATATCACGAAACTCCCGGCCCACAGGGTCGGCCATTTCCTGCCCGACGGAGGCGATCGATTCAGTCACCGGCAGGCCCGATTTCAAGCCACGGACGATCAAATCAATGGAGTCGGGAAATTGTGCGGTGAACATTTTCAATCTTTTTTCAACCATCTTGCCGATGACAAAGTGCGGCAACCCGACACCGCCGATAACCGCGAGCAGCAACGATAAAATCAAGGATTGTCGAAGAACCAGCGTGGCTAAAAGGAAAACCACCAACGCCACAACCACATTGATCAAGACAAAACCACCAATGGAAATCTCGCGTCCGGTACGAGCCAGACGGTCTTCCAGAATTTTCTGATTTGGCAGGAACTTTTTCGCCAACCGCTCGAACAATGGAAAGCGGCTGTTGATTTCTCTTTTAACGGTCTTTGACTTGTCGGCACCGCTTGCCAGGACGTGACCGGCGGCACGTCGGCGGATCGTCTGAATGCGGCTCTGCATACGCTTTTTAGATTTCGACGTCATGCTTGAAATGGCAAAAACCAGACTGCCGATACTGACGGCAACACCAACAGAAATTAAAACGACAGCCATGCTCATGATTCTGTCCTTTCTGCATTCTCCTGCGGTGCCGACGACATCGCCTCGATCAGCGCGCGCTCCAGGCCGAAGTATTGCGCCCGTGTGATGAAGTGAGGTTTCAGGCCAGTCGAGCGGAACGTACCCGTCAATTTTCCATCCGCGGTTTCACCCTCGAACTGGAACTTGAACAAATCCTGGGTGGTAATGATATCGCCTTCCATGCCGACGATTTCGGTAATGTGGGTAATGCGGCGAACACCATCGCGCATGCGTGAAATCTGAACGATCATATTGACCGCCCCGGCAATCTGGGTCCGGACCGCTTCCGTCGGCAGTTTGACGCCGGACATGGCGACCATATTTTCAAGCCGGGTCAGGGCCTCGCGCGGGCGGTTGGCATGCAGGGTGCCAAGCGATCCATCGTGGCCGGTGTTCATCGCTTGCAACATATCAAGTGCCTCACCGGCGCGAATTTCACCCAGGATGACCCGGTCCGGGCGCATGCGCAGCGCGTTTTTAACCAGGTCGCGCTGGGTGATTTCGCCGTCGCCTTCAAGATTCGGCGGGCGGGTTTCCAAACGCACCACATGGGGTTGCTGCAACTGTAATTCGGCGGCGTCTTCAATGGTGACGATACGTTCGCCTTCATCGATCATTCTCGACAGGGCGTTAAGTAACGTCGTCTTGCCCGAACCGGTGCCGCCGGAAATCAAAATATTGAGTTGCGAACGGGTGGCGATTTTCAACACAGTGGCCATTTCCGCAGAAAGGTTTTGCTGACGCGCCATCACATCCAAAGTAATACTTTGCTTGGCGAATTTACGGATGGAAATGGTTGCCCCGTCGATGGCCAGCGGCGGAATGATGATATTGACGCGCGAACCATCTTCGAGCCGGGCATCAACCAAAGGTGAAGACTCGTCGATCCGGCGGCCGATGCGGGTAACGATGCGGGTGGCGATGCTCATCACATGGGCGTTGTCGCGGAAAGTGACGTCCGACAACACCAGCTTGCCACTACGCTCGACATAAACCTGCTTGGCGCCATTGACCAGAATATCGGTGATGGATTCATCGGAGAGCAGGGATTCAAGTGGCCCCAGGCCGAGCATATCATTGATCAAGGTTGTTACCAGATCACGTTGCTCCAGCAAATTCAGGCGCATTTTCTGTTCGGCCAGGATTTCACCGACGATGGCAGCAATTTGATCACTTAACTCAGAGCGCGGCAGGGCAATCGCTTTCGATACATCCATCTTTTCCATAAGGATGGGCTGCACTTTTTTCTTGGCATCTTCGACACTGCTTTGTGACGCCGAGGAGACATTTTTAATTGGCATCAATGAGGGTGCGGCATCGGCCTTGATCACCCTGTCGGGATTGACCCGCTTGGCCTCAACGAGAAATTCGTTGAGCGCCGCGGTGACCACATCGCGGCGATCATTGGCATCAAGGGAAAGATCATGTTGGGTGCAGATTTCATCGACTAAATTGCTAATAACGTCGGCCAGATGCAAGCGCGACATCGCCGCGCAGTCGCCCAGTAGACAATCTTCTCTGAGTTTTTTCTGGCAGGTCAAAAGCACCTTTTCCATATCGTTGTCACGGGACGCGGCGACAGTCCGTCTGGTTGTCAACTCGACGATTTCGGCGCTGCTTGTCGCTGCGCCGAAGCCTTTTGCAGATCCAATATTGCGGCGTCCAAATGACATCAGCCTCTCCCCAACATGCGTTTCCACAAAGGAGTTTTGAGAGCGTCTTCCACATTGCCGGAAACTTGACGACTGAGATCGCGCAGGACCTGAGCCATTTTTGTCGATTTTCCAACTTCGCCAATGGTCTTACCTGCGCCTTCGGCGAGGATCGCAGATTTAACGTCCAGGGGGATTTGATGATCGACGCTCACTTCCGCGCCGCCCTCAAAATCCTTAATTGTCAATTCACCGTTTTTTGCGTTACCGACACGGTTGACGACGATCGATAATTCAGAACCCGGCGTGACTATCCTGACCAATTTTGTCAGGCGTTGGGTATCGCGCATTCCCGCCAGGGTCGGGTCGGAAACGACAACCACCGAGGCCGGGGGGATCAGTGTTGAAATCTGCGAGCGGGCGGCAAACCGGGGCAGATCGATAACAACACAATCGAAATCCGCGCGTAGGGTTTCGAGCAAACGGTCGAGGGCATCGGGATCGAAAGAGAACGAATTTTCCAGGCCCTCCTCGGCCGCCAGGATATAAAGATTTTCACTTTCACGAACCATGGCGCGCTCAATAAACAGACCATCAATGCGGCTGGGGTTTTCCAGCGCCTCACGAAAACCCATGCCCGGTTCCATATCCAGGGCCAAGGCAAGAGTTCCGAAATACAAATCAAGATCGATAAGGGCGACGCGTTGGCCTTGCTCATGGGCCGCCATCCAGGCGATATTCGCGGCAACCATGCTGGCCCCGACACCGCCGCGTGCGCCAATCACGGCGATAAGACGTCCTTGTTTGTCGGTGGCGTCCGGTGTCGCCGTTTTCGTTTCATCGACGCGGTTAATCGCGGCGCTTAAGTCCTCAAGCGACACCGGCTTCAGTAAATAATCCTGAACGCCCATGTCCATTAAATGTCGATATAGCTGAACGTCATTGACATCACCAATGGCGATGACCCGGGTATCGTCCATACAAACCTGGGCCAGGGCATCAATGTCGGCAACTGGATCGGCGCTGCCTGAAAGATCGATCACCAGTGTTTCGGGTGTCGGGATCGCGGCAAGTGCGTCGGCGGCCTCAGCGGCGCTGCCATCAAGAACCTGATCTTCCGACCAGCCATTGGCGCAGGCAATGCCGACCATCACGGCGTGGGTCGCGGCATCGGTAACGACGGCCAGGAACGGCGCACGCGCGGGTGAAATTTTACGGGCGGGCATCGACATTTACTGAGCCCCCCCTGCGCTCGTGCTCGAACTCTGTTGACTTTTTACGACGCCGATCTCTTCGGCTACAATGCTCTTGGTTTCACCCTTGCGGTAATTCGCAATCGATGTAGCGGCATACGCGCCGTCGGCATTTCCTTCATCACGACCGCGAATAAGATCGCCGGGTTCAGCCACCATCAAGCCAAGATTGGTGGCGCTGGCGCAGCCCCAGTTACTGGTCGGCACATTGTTGTAGGTAAAACGATCACCGCTCCAGTCAGGGCACCCGGGCAGGGTTACGATGTAACGGCGAATAACCAGATTGACGGCGTCAGCCGCCGGGGACTTAACACCAAAATCACTGGACAGGGATCTGATTTTGACGCCGAAAGTTGATAAATAATCGGCGACAATTGTCTTGCGGGCATCGCTTAAATTCGTCGGAACTTCCGGGTTTCCCGAAACCAGATAAAACGCATCCTTACGCGCGGCTTGAGCATTGTTAAGGAAAGCCAACAGCCGTTCGCCTTCACGGCCGCTCAATTCGGCACTGGCCGGGCGGAATGAGACTTCATGACTGTATTGGACTTCACTTACCTGCGGCTGCTTGCGCTCGGGAACGTTCGACCAATCCTCAACATGAGAAATACTCTGGCATCCGGCGACTATAACCAGAGTTGCAGCAGCCAGGGATTGTTTGATCGTTTGGGGTCCGAAAAACATAACGCTCTCCTGAAAAAAATCTGGGTTTAGTCCAGTTGGAAACCAACCGGGCCGATCAGGGTCTTGCCGTCACGACCGACTGTAACGGGCTTGCCGACTTTCGCATTTCGGCGGTTAAGTCCACCGGTGAAAATCCGTTCGATATCGTGAGGGGGCACGAAACCATCGGTCGGTAGGCTAAGTTTGTTGTTGGAAACAGGTTTGACGATGTAAGGCGTAACGATAATCACAAGCTCGCTTTCGTCTCGCTGGAAACGGTCGGATTTGAACAGTCCGCCAATCACCGGCACATCGCCCAGGCCGGGGAACTTTGAAATGTCGTGGGTGACATTGTTTTGCAGCAGTCCGGCGATGGCGAAGCTCTGACCGCTGCCCAATTCGACCGTCGTTTCAGCGCGTCGTGTCGTCAGCGACGGCACCACATAGCTGCTTAAGGTCACGGAGTTGGTCGTTGAGAGCTGGCTGACTTCGGGGCGCACATGCAGGTTGACCCGGTCCCGGCCAAGCAGTGTCGGAGTAAAAGCCAGCGAGACGCCGAACTTTTTAAATTCAATGGTCACGCTGCCGTTGGAATCCGGAACCAGGATCGGGAATTCGCCACCGGCCAGGAAGCTGGCCGTTTCGCCCGAAAGTGCCGTCAGGTTTGGTTCGGCCAATACGGTGACCAAGCCTTCTTGCTCAAGGGCGTCGATGACGGTGTTGAAATCCCAACCGGCGATTTTCGTACCAACGCTCAAAGTATGTTGTGTCACCGAACCGGCAAACGAATTAGCCGTCGCCAGGCCAAGTGAGAAGCCGCCGATTGAACCAAGGATCGACCAGTTGAAGCCGAGTTGCTTATCGACGCCGCGCGACACTTCGGCAACGCGGACCCGCAGGTTGACCTGGTTGGGAGCGGCAACACCCAGGCGATTGATGACATTCTTCTCGTCTCCGGCAAAGACGGCGGCAAGGCGGCGCATGTCTTCGGCATCACTAGCCGAGGGAACCGTCCCGTCGAGGACCAGTGTCCCGTTGATGCTGGCAACGCGAACGCCGGAACCGGGATGCAACTCATCAAGAATACTGCGCAGACGGACCATATTATGGGTCACGGTAATATCGATGTTTGCCAAGACGCGCTCTTTGCTATCGACGGCATAGAGGGTCGTTTGACCGGGCTTTTTACCAAGCAGGTAAATCAAGCTCGGCGATTTGACCTGAATATTAGCGATCTCCGGATCGGCAACAAAAACCGTCGCGGCCGGACGATCAAGACGGATCAACCGACCCTTCGACACTTCCAGCTCAAGAGACTGCCCGGAACTGGCGACAACATCGACGGAGCCGCTCGGGCGGGTGAACTGAACCTTCTGACCCGCAGAGGCTACCAATTTCAATGGGCCAGTCGTCGTCGAGGCGACTTCCTGCGCGTGACCGGCAGCACTTGAAAAAACAACTGCGGCAACCGCGATCAGGGCTAACCTGGAAAAGCATCGGGTAAGAGTCATGCTATGGTTATCTGTCATCGCTCGGCTTCCTTAAAATGCTGCTTGCACGGCTTCGCTGCCACGCAAGACGTTTACGGTGCGTTTTTTTCCGCCGCTTTTAACGAGACCTGCGACCAGGGCATTGACTTCCGTATCGAGGGTGAAGCCGCGTCCCTTTTTCTCAGCAGGTTTCATCAAAATACTTCCGTCCATATTTTTTTCGTCCCGGGCGAGACTTTGCAGACTTAGGGAAAGCGAACCCATGGCCATGCCAATGGCTATTTTTTCAGCCTGCTTGGGCGTCACTTCCATGGTCACGGTTTTGGCCGGGCTGACTTCACCGTTCTTGCTTTCGGTTTTTTGATCGATGGCGAGAACGCGAATTCCGCTTAGTATCGTTTTGCTGAAGTGACGAGAACGGTTCTCGCCTTCGGAATTTTTGCTGTTGAATTGAGATGTCAAAATCAGGTCAACTTTGTCGCCGGGGAAAATAAAACCTGAAATACCGGATGTCGCGTTGACCGGGATTGACACCGCACGGTTGCCGATGCTCAGGACGGCGGCAAGAAAGCCACGTTCGCCAGGATGAACAACCAGTGTATCTGTCATCGGCTGGCCCGGCGTGATCGCGTTGCGGACAACGGCACCGACAAATTCTTTGAATTCACGACTACCTTTAACGACATATTCTTCAGCCACACCGTCTTCCGGCCAGTTCTGCCATTTCAGATTTTCCTGACGGACAAAATTTCCGGGCTTCAAATTATCCTTAACAATCAGCACCTGTGTGATCTGCGGAATGGTCTGGGTAGCCGGTTGCAGGGCCATCAGGGCGGCGCGCTCCGAAGTGATCCAGCTATTGGCGAGCATGGCGGTCATGCCGGCAGTACCAAGAGCGATCAGGAGCAGGATAATATTTTTCAAAGTCATCTCTATTGTCCTTCCTACAAAATTCGCCCGGAGCCGAGCATCAGGCTGCCAACGGCAAAGCCGCCAACGGCAATGGCCAGGCCGTAAGGAATTACTTTGCTGTGAGGGGCTTGTTCACCTGCAGGGCCGGTGAAACGTGCGAAGGCCAGTGCCAGTCCGTTTCGAACCGGGGTTAACTTTGTCATCCCGATCAGGCCACCGGCAAGGGCGGTAACAAAAATGAAATTGGTAATCCCGAGCGGCCCGGCCCAAAGCGCCGTTGCCGCAATCATTTTGACATCGCCGCCGCCCATCACGCGCAGGACAAACAACAAGACACCAAGGCCAAGCATACTGGCGGCGACGATCAAGCCGCCAATCCAGTCTATGGAATGCGGTGCCGCCAGGACGTGCGCGGGATAAAGCGCCGCAATCGCCAGATTGATGCGGTTGGGAATACGGTACTCGGCAACATCATTGATCGCTGCGAGCACAAGAAGCCCGAGAAACAGCGCGATGACAAAAGTGTCTATGGAGGGTTGTAAATGCATGGCTTGGGGGCCTGTGTCATTTTGGGGTTTAAGGGGCTTGGGGGCCGTCAGTCTTTAAAAATCGATAAATAAGAATTCCTTGGCTTGTTGATTTTTTTTGCTTCCTATCGCCTCCCCCTTCGGATTGGGGTGGGGTCAATCCGAAGGGTGGACTTATTGGTCCTGGAGGGACTTGGAAAGAAGCAACCATCGCCCGTTATACCAGCGAGCATTGACTGAGACTCATTTAAGGGATTCCCAACGGGCGATAACTCTGAATCAATGAGACAACCAGATTCGGAGGGTTTTTCATGGGTAGAGCAATAGCGTTGCGTGATGATTATGATGGGGCTTCTTTGCGGCGTTTGGCGAAGGCCTCGAAAGATACGGGGCAGGTCCGTCGCCTTCTTTCCTTGGCCGAAATTTATGACGGCATCAAGCGCACGAAAGCTGCCCGGATCGGAGATGTCGGTCTTCAGATTGTTCGCGACTGGGTGCTACGGTTCAACGCTAAAGGACCAGAGGGCCTGATTGATGGCAAGGCACCGGGCAAACGGTCCAAACTCAATGACAAGCAACGTCAGGCGCTTGCCAGGATCGTTGAGGATGGTCCGATCCCGGCGATTCATGGAGTGGTGCGCTGGCGTCGAAAAGATCTGGCACTTTGGGTTTTTGAAGAGTTCGGTATCTCGCTTGAAGAAACCACCGTGGGTCGCGAATTACGAGCGCTGGGGTTCCGCAAAATATCAGCACGGCCCCGGCACAAGGGACAAAACGAATTTGCTGTGGAAGATTTTAAAAAAACTTCCCAGCCGAGTTGAAGGTCATCCGCCGCGGACTCCCCGCTAATACCGAATTAGAAATATGGTGGCAAGACGAGGCCAGGGTCGGCCAAAAAACCAAGCTGACAAGGCGTTGGGCTCCCCGGGGAAGCCGTCCCACGGCACCCAAGGATCAACGAACGCAGTCGGCCTGGATATTCGGTGCCATCTGCCCCAAACGTGGTGTTGGTGCGGGGCTTGTTCTGCCCCGCTGTAACACCGAGGCCATGCAATGGCATTTGGATGAAATCTCATCGCAAGTGATGCCAGGGGCACACGCCGTTCTCATCGTCGACCGCGCTGGATGGCATACCACAAACAAGCTCACAATCCCGTACAACATCACGATCATGCCGTTGCCGCCAAGGGCTCCAGAGCTCAACCCCGTGGAAAATATTTGGCAATTCATGCGTGACAATTGGTTATCCAACCGCATCTTCAGTTCATACGATGAAATCGTCGCCATTTGCTGTGAAGCATGGAACATGCTTATCAATCAGCCTTGGAAAATAATGTCCATCGGAATACGGGAATGGGCACATGGGTTCTAATCAATGCCCGTTGGTATTAGATAATGGCGGCAGCCAGGGCGTCGGAAACTTTGGTGAACATAGCGGTCAGGGAACCGCCCATGGCCGTCAAAGCTGTGATCGCGGCAACGGAAACCAGAGCGGCAATCAGTCCGTACTCAATAGCGGTGGCGCCGGATTCGTCGGTCATCAGATTTTTCAGGGTTTCGAATTTCATAACAATCTCCTATGTGCTAATTGGGGCGACTTCATTCATCGTGAGCAAACTATAGTTTCCGCATTCAACTATAGTCAAAATCTTTATTCACTACTAAAATATATTTATATTGCAATAATACTTCATCTATATTTAATGATAATTTATCTAAAGTTTTATTGAAATTTATCCAGTCGCGACTTTTTTTAGTGCTCCCTCAGCCAATCAAATCAATTCAGGTATAGATAAAATTTTATATATATTTTACTAAATAAAACTTTGAATAAATTCATTTATTACTTTTATTATATTAATTTTGATAACTACTTAATCATATGTACACTATAAGTATCTATACATAATCAATTACCCGAGTCAGTACCATGTACATACCGCAGTTCATTAATCATGTAAGGCAAACAGCAAAATCCTTCGTCCGGCGGCTGCTCAAGGATCATCACGGTGCCGTCGCCATCTATTTGGCCTTCGCCATCGTTCCGATCATCGGATTCATCGGTATCGGCACCGACACCGCACGGGCCTACATGGTCAAGTCGCGGCTGTCGTCGGCCCTCGACGCTGCTGGCCTGGCCGGTGGCAAGGTCTTCTTCGGCCCGACCCGCGACCAGGACATTGAAATGTTTTTCAATGCCAATTTCCCCACTGGCTATATGGATGCCGTGCTTTCCGGTCCCGTGGTCACCATCGACACCGCCAATGAAACCATCACGCTAAGCGCCAGCGCCACGGTTCCGACGACATTCATGCGTCTGATCGGGCATGACAGCATCGTCGTCAACACTGAAACCGAGATTACCCGCCAGATCGAAATGCTGGATTTGGTTCTGGCCATCGATATGTCCGGTTCGATGACATCATCTGCGGGCGGCGGCCAGAGCCGGATTTCCGCTGCCCGTGATGCCGCTTTACTGTTGGTCGATATCCTGTTCGGCAACAGTGGCAACAAGGATTTGCTGAATATCGGCCTGGTGCCATGGAACGCCAAAGTCAACGTCACCATTGACGGCAGTGTCTTCGACCCCCTGGCGACGCTGATTCAGCCGGTGGCTGCCTTTATCAATCCAGAAACCGGCACCAATCAGACCGACGTCTATTTCGCCAACAACTCACCTGTCCCCCTGTTGGCACCGCCGCCAGCGGATTGGAAGGGCTGCGTATTTTCCCGTTTCATCGATGATGCGGATCCCAATAGCGATGCCGATATTTTGATGCCGCCGTTATCGACGGCGACGACCGATTGGCCGGCCTGGCAACCGATCGGCCCGGAGGGCGAACCGGTTTCCGGCGGCACATGTTCGCTAGCCGTTAGCGGAAGCGAGTGCCGACGCTGCCTCAGTCACGGCATCACACCCCTGAAGAACCTGAAAGCCGACATCCAAACCGCCATCAACGCCTTGCAGAACCCGGACAGCACCACCAACATCCCCCAGGGACTGGGTTGGGCCTGGCGGGTCCTGAAACCCGAAGCACCGTTCACCGAGGCAGTTGCCAACCCGCCGATGAACCGCCAGCAGGCGATCGTTCTGCTGACCGATGGGGAAAATTACGGCGGTTCCGGCGACGGATACAAAGGGGTTTTCGGGTTAGGCGGCGGTGGCAAACCGGCCATGGACGAACGCCTGCTGATGATCGCCAACAATATCAAGGCCGACGGTGTCATCCTCTACGTCATCCAGTTTGCCAACAACGGCACCGCCCTGCAGTCCCTTCTGCAACAAGTCGCCAGCGGCCCAGGCACCCCATTTTACCACTATGCCCCCGACGCCGCCGCCCTGCAGCAGGTTTTCCATGAGATCGCCAGCCATCTCTCGGAACTCAGATTATCCAAATGACTACAGCTGCAGGGATGGCACTGTCACGAACCCCACAGCCATTGAAGCCATCCCCGTAGCCGCGCAAGGTTTAGCGTTGGCAGGGTGATCGGTGGAATGAGTGTAGAGGAGCGTTTAGTATGAACCAGACTTCAAGGCAGCAGCGTCGCCAGGGCACCGAAGCGGGGCCGAAGGATTGAATAGCGCGACAAGGTTGAGGCGTTCATCACGCCGCCCGAAAACACCGGGGTGAAGTCGTAGAAGGCTTCGGCGACGATAACACTTTCTCCGTCTCGAATAACAAAGTTGGTAGGCAGAACAGCGTTGGCCCCTTCGAGCCCGAAGATGCTGGCACCGCTGCCAGCACCGAACCCACGCTGCCAATTGATCACTGGACTGGCCGTTCCCAGCATACCGATGGAGGACACGATGATGTGTCCCTCGCTGGCCAAATCAAATGGCTCGACGACAAAGCCCGAGGCCATGAACAAATTACCAAGGTCGCCCTCGGCCAGGTTCTCCGCCTGCGACACAAGATCGGCCATAGTCGAGGACGCCCGTTCGATTTTCTGGTTCAGGAGAATGAAACGGGTAACCTCGACACCGCTCAACAACAAACCCGCCAGGATCGGCATGGCCATAGCCATCTCGATGGCAATAGAGCCTTTTGGATCCTTCATTAGGTGCCGGATCCAACGGAAAATCATACCCCGCCTCCACTGACCGTCCACGGTTCATTTCTGACAGCGATACTGGCCCGCAGCGCGAATGTTCCGGCTTCGCCGATAAACTGGGAAGCGAAAGGAGTCAAAAGCGGCCAATCATAGCTGATCCGGTAGAGCACGATATCGCCCGTTCCCCCGGGACCGGCGACGCCGATGTCACTGTCCCAGGCGCCGTTACCATTGCCGTCCATATAAGTTTCGCCAGCGTCATAGGTCCCATTGGCATTTCCATCAATGAAAACCTCACCGGCCCCAACATCGGAGAAACTGGGATAGACCAAGACCTCAACCTTCGCCACATTCATATCGATCAAACCGATGGTCCGGTCTGAAATGATCTGAACGATACTCTCAAGCCTGGTCAGTCCGGTGACCTCGCGTCCGGTGATTCCGAACCGCGAAGCATCGCGCAAACCGCTTTCCATTAGGATAGAACTGAACATGATCATGCCAAATTCAACAATGGCGACAAGAAGCATTGCCAAAAGCGGTGCAATAAAGGCGAATTCGATAATGGTCGAGCCTTCATCGCTGTTTTTCAAGTTGTGAATTTTGTTGACCATCCCGTTCATCAGTACTTTCTTTATTGGCAAACAACTAAAGTTTTAACTCTATAATACAGAATCATTCTTAACCATTTTATATAGTGATCATTTTATATTGATATCTACGTTAGTACAAAATTATTAAATGATTGTATTTTTATTCTTAATTTCATTTTTATTTATCTAAAATTTTATCTATTCACGCCCCAGCAAGCTTAAGGATCGATCTAGTATTGACCGGTTCGACAAGGGCGTTAATCTATGGCAAAGGGAAATTGGGGAGATACATTCATGAAGTTGTTACGCTACGGGCCGCTTGGCCAGGAAAAACCGGGCCTGATCGACGCCCAGGGTCGCGTTCGCGATCTATCGGGCATTGTCAGAGATATCGACCCGGACACGCTGGCTCCGGCTCGGCTGGCGCAACTGTCTGAACATGATTTTGACACCCTGCCCATTGTCGATGCACCCTCGCGCTTCGGCCCGCCGGTCAGTGGTATCGGCAAAATCCTTGCCATTGGCCTTAACTACGCCGATCACGCGGCAGAGACGAAACTCGACTTACCGCCCGAACCATTGGTCTTTGCCAAGGCCATAACGTGCCTCGCCGGAGCCAACGACCCGCTGATTTTACCAAAAGATTCAGTGTCCACGGATTACGAGGTAGAGCTTGCCGCCATCATCGGCACCCGTGCCCAATATGTCAGCGAGAACAAAGCCCTTGAGCACGTCGCCGGTTACGCGGTGATGAACGATTATTCTGAACGCAACTATCAGATTGAGCGCGGCGGCCAGTGGATCAAGGGCAAAAGCTTCGACGGCTTCGGCCCGCTGGGTCCGTGGCTGGTGACAGCCGATGAAATTGCCAACCCGCAGAACCTGAAAATATGGTGCGACGTCAATGGTCAGCGCCGTCAGGATTCCAACACCCAGCATATGGTCTTCGGCATCGCCCGGATCATATCCAATCTGAGCCAATACATGACCCTGATGCCCGGCGATGTCATTTCAACAGGCACCCCGCCCGGCGTCGGCCTCGGCCATAAACCGCCGCTTTACCTGAAACCGGGAGACGTCGTCGAACTGGGCGTCGAAGGCCTTGGACAGCAACGCCAGGAATTAAAAGCCTGGTCGTAAAAATAAATAATAAACAGGAAAATTCTTTGCCCAAAAGCAGCATTACCAGACGAGATTTTCTAAACGGAACGTTGATTGGCGCAGGCACCGCCCTGATTGCCGAGCGCTACATGTTTGGTTCCGCTCATGCCAGAGAAGCAGAGGCGGTCCTGCCGGGCATTGACGCCCCCTACTACCCCCCCGCCTGGACCGGTATGCGCGGCAGTCACCCCGGTTCTTACGAACGCGCCCACGAGTTCGCCCGCGAAGGCCGCGAGGATTGGGGCGAGATCATCGAGACTGGCGAGGAATACGACTTGATCGTCGTTGGCGGCGGCGCTAGCGGACTGGCCGCAGCCTATTTCTATCAGCAGGCCCATGAGGATGGTGCGAAAGTCCTGGTACTCGACAATCACGATGATTTTGGCGGCCATGCCAAACGCAACGAATTCGCGAGCGAAGGCAAGATGCGGATGACCTATGGCGGCTCGCAAGCCTTTGACAATATTGATAATTGGCCCGATGAAATGTGGGATTTACTGGAAGATCTGGACATCAGCCTGGAGCGCTTCGAAAACGATTATTACGACCGTCAATGGTACGAGCGCCACGGTCTTAAAGGGGCCGTCTACATGGATGCAAAAGCCTGGGGACGCGACCATCTGATCCCCGCCGATCTGGGCGGTATGGCCCCGGTCATGCCGGGACTGGGCGAAGGGTCCAAAGACTACGAAGCCTTGTTTGCCAGCACTCCCTTACCAAAAAAGGCCAAGGAAGAACTGACCAAGCTATATAAGGAAACAGGCGCTAACAACATCATTAAAGAAATCGACGAACTCGATTTCAATTTCGATACCTATCCATACGAGAAATTCCTGAGCAAATACTGGCACGTCAAAGATCCGGCGACGTTCTTATTCATACGTAAACTGCCGACCGATGAAAATGGCGTCGGCGCAGAAACCCTTTCCTTAAGCGAGGCGATTGAATCCGGCCTCCCGGGCACCATCAAACTTGGCCTTTTTAATAGAATGACAGAAAAGGCAGACCCCGATGAAGCCGGATACGTGCATCACTTTCCTGACGGCAACGCCGGGTTCTGCCGCACCATCGTGCGCGCCATGATCCCGGAAGTCGCCCCCGGCAAGACTGACGCAGACGTTGTCCTGGCCAAATTTGATTACGCCACACTGGACGATCCGGAAAACGACACCCGTATCCGCCTGAACAGCACCGCAATTTCGGTCAAGCACGACGGCCCGGTTGAGACGGCGGAAAGTGTCAACGTCACCTATATCCGCGACGGCAAGCCGCACCACGTCAAGGCCAAGGGTGTGGTGATGGCCTGCTGGAACATGATTATCCCACATATCTGCCCGGAACTGCCAGACGACCAGAAAGAGGCCTTATCCTCGAATGTAAAAATCCCCTATGTCTTCGCCAACGTCATGGTCAAGAACTGGCAGGCGATCAAGAAGGCCGGCGTCGGTGCGGCCTATTGCCCGACCAGTTACTACCACCTTCTGCAAACCGAATACCCGGTCAACATGGGTGGCTACTCGGTAGCCGATGACCCCAATGGTCCCATGGCAATCACCCTGATCCGGGTTCCTGTTCCCGAAGAGAAGGGCATGCCGCCGCGCGATCAATTTCGCGAGGGTCGCGGCGAAATTATTTCATTGGAATTCGCCGATTTCGAGGCCGAGGTCAACGCTCAACTTGATGGCATGTTCGGCCCTTACGGATTCGATTCAAAGCGTGATATCGCCGCCATCACCCTCAACAGATGGTCCCACGGTTACAGCTACACCTACTTCAACCTGTTCGATAAAGGTATGACCCTGGATGACGGACCGCATCTCATGGCGCGCGAACCGTTCGGCCTGATCACCATCGCCAATTCGGATTCAGGGGCTAATTCCTGGCTCGATGTCGGCGTTATGCAAGGCCTGCGGGCGGTCAATGAATTGCTAGAAGAATAAATCCTAAGAACTACTGGGCCGACGTTTCTCAACGCCTTGTTTCGCCACTTCAGTGAGGCGTCTGTTTTTAACTTTCGCACGCCCGCCTTGCGTGATCGCGGCCTGATTGAACCCTGCGCCAAATTGTTTCAGGGTAAGCCAGCCTGCTTTCTCGCATTCTTTCAAGGTCGCAAAAAGAAGAGTTCCGTCATCCTTATCGGATACGGCAATATTGCCGGACATGACAAGCAACTCAAGGAGTAGTCTTTGTTGATGCAGAATGTCCGCCATTTCTCTTTTTCTTTCTCTTTATTTTACGGCCTTGATAAATACTGCGACGCCCAGCCCAATCCGCAAGCGCATGTCGTTCGGGGCCGGTATTCACAGCCAATCCAGCCGTCATAGCCATGCGCGTCAATCTTGTCAAACAGGACCTGGAAATCAACATCACCGCCATCGGGTTCCTGACGCTCCGGAACCCCGGCGATCTGAATATGAGCGATAGCACCCAAGCCCCTATCAATGACTTGCCCCAGATCAAAACCCATACGGGCAGCATGGTATAGGTCCAACTGCAGGCCCAGCGCGGGGCTGGCGACGGCGTCAAGAATTTCCATGGCCTGATCCGGGCGGGTCAGGAAATATCCTGGCATGTCGATATCGTTGATCGGCTCAATCAGGCCGCGCAGACCAGCGCTGGCGCAAGCCCCTGCGGCAAAACGCAGATTCTCAATGAACAGATCGGTGGCATCGAGCCCCGCGACACCGGCCATGATGTGGATGTTCGGGCAACCGATGGCAGTGGCGTAGTCGATAGCCTGACCCAGTGATTCGCGAAATTCGGCCTGGCGTCCGCCGAGACAGCCCAGCCCCCGCTCCCCGCTTGGCCAGTCGCCGGGCGGAGCATTGATCAAAACAACCTCAAGGTCATTGTCCTGAAGCCTGCTTGATATATCGGAAGTCTTGAATTCATAGGGAAACAGGAACTCAACGCCCCTGAAACCGGCTTGCGCTGCGGCATTGAAACGTTCGAGAAAATCGATTTCGGTGAATAGCCAACTCAGATTGGCGGCTAATTTCGGCACAATCGGGCGTTTCCTCTTCAATTCAATAGAGCCAGAGGCTATACCAAGTCGCACGAATAATGACCCATCAATATAGAATGTTCCATCAATGATTATCGCCCAGATTTCCGACCTGCATCTACGCACCGATGGCCGCCTGGAAATGCCGGTCGACGTCAATACCGGCAATCATGTCGATCGCGACATGATGCTGCACAATTTTGCGGATCAAGGCTTCTTTTGCGAAGACAGCCCGTTCGTTGTCGATCCTTTGTAAAGAACAGTTTATACTCTCAGCCATGATGACCAATCTTTCCAAAAAATACGACCTGATGGTGCCGCGCTACACCAGCTACCCGACGGCCCCGCACTTCAGTGACAGTGTCACCGGTGCGCTCTATAGCCAGTGGCTTGAGGCCCTTGATCCGCAGACGCCGCTGTCGCTTTATTTCCATATTCCGTTCTGTGACGAGATGTGCTCGTTCTGCGGCTGCTACACCAAGATCGTCAAACGTTACGATCCGGTTGCAGACTACGTCAAAGTCCTGCTCGACGAAATCGACCTGGTGGCCAGGACCCTGCCCGACCGCTTTAAGGCGACCAACCTGCACTGGGGTGGCGGCAGCCCGACGATGCTGAAGGGCGAAGACTGGAAACGCATTATCGACCGCCTGCGCGAGCGCTTCGATGTCACCGAAGATGCCGCTATCGCCGTTGAGTTGGACCCGCGCACGGCCAACGAGGATTACATCAAGGCGCTGAAGCAGGCCGGCGTCAACCGCGCCAGCATCGGTGTGCAAAGCTTCGATGCCGATATCCAGAAAGCCATCAACCGCATTCAACCATACGAGATGACGGCCCAGGTTATTGGCTGGTTGCGCGAGCACGGCATCGACCACATCAACATGGACCTGATGTATGGCCTGCCCAACCAGACCACGGAAATGTGCATCCGCGAGGCGGAATTGACCATCGGCCTGAAACCGGCCCGGGTCGCCCTGTTCGGCTACGCCCATGTGCCTTGGATGAAATCCCACATGAAGCTGATCGACGAGAACGCCCTGCCCGACGCCGATGAACGGTGGCGGCAGTTCGAGGCCTCGTCGGCGAAGTTTATCGAAGCCGGATACATCGCCGTCGGCCTCGATCACTTCGCCCTGCCCGATGATGAAATGACGGCGGCGCTGGGTGATGGCGTCCTGCACCGCAATTTCCAGGGCTATACCGCCGACCTGGCCCCGGCGATGATCGGCTTCGGGGCCTCGTCCATTGGCCAGTTGGCGCAGGGCTACATTCAGAATATATCACCGCTCAAGCAATACCGCGAAAGCATCGCCGCCGGAATCCTGCCGATCGCCCGCGGCATCGTCCTTAGCGACGACGACCGGTTGCGCGGCCATATTATCGAACGCATCATGTGCGACCTCACAGTCGATCTAGACATCGTCTGCGAAGAGTTCAACATTTCCAAGGCGACCTTCGTGCCGGAAATGGAAAAATTAAAGCCGCTGGCCGAAGACGCTATCGTCTCCCTACAGGGTAACACCATCACGGTGACGGAAACCGGTCGGCCATTCGTCCGCCTGGTCGCCGCCGCCTTCGACGCCTATCTGGATAGCGGTAAAGGCCGCCACTCGCGGGCCGTTTAGGAGTGCATTAAATGTTCAATAGAATTCCGATCATCGCGGCAGGCATCATGGCCCTGAGCATGGTAACAGTTCAAGCCAGCGAAATTAAAGACATCCCCTACACCGTCCTGGACGAAACCACCGCTAGCGAATGCGGCGACTGCCACATGGTCTTCCCGCCGAACCGGCTGACGGCCGGCGGTTGGGGGAAGATCATGGATAATCTCAGCAACCACTTTGGCGAGAATGCCCGCCTCAAGCCAAAAACCGCCGAGCATATCAAAGCTTATCTACAGTCGAAATCCTTGGACGCCAAGAACAGTTATCCATCGAAACTGTTAATTAAACAGTGGGCCAAGAAAGGCCTTGTCGATCCCATCCGGATTACCGAAACACCGAACTGGACCCGCCATCACACCACCCAAAAGTACAAGTTGATGTCGAAAGAAATGAATTACCAGCGCGGCTCCAACTGCATCATCTGCCACAAGAACGCGCTCAGAGGAATGTACGAGGAATTCCCCGGTCTTTACGGTCTTAAATAAGCGTCATCGCCCAGCAAGGCGCTGCGGAAACGCTCCTTGAGATGCACCCCGTCTTTTGGCGGCAGGACGAAATCGCACTTCTCGGCGCGCACCTTGATAAGATGATAGACCGGTCCGGGTCCTTCAAGAATGTGCGGCAGCGCTGCTTGCAATTCCTCCTGGGTGCGCACAGTCCCGACCACAGGGATGCCGCAGGCCGCAGCGACCGCTGCCAAATCTGTATTTGCCGATGTATGGGTCATCTGCATTCCGGTTTCGCCGTAGCGCTCGTTATCGAAAGTGCAGATGGAGAGGTTTTGCGGCCCTTGCATGGCGACGCTGGCCAGACTGCCCAGCCCCATCAACGTTTCGCCATCGCCGGTGATGACCATCACCCGTCGCCCCGGTTGCGCCAGGGCCAGGCCGAGGCCCATCGAGATCGCACCGCCCATGGCCCCCCACAGCGGGAAATTCAAATCGCGGTCGCCCGCAGACGTAATATCCCAGGCCGTTGAGCCGAGCCCGGCGATCACCAGCAGGTCTTCCTTGTCGTGAAGAAGCAGTTTGACAACGTCACGGCGACGCAGTGGATAGGCGTCTGAGCGTTTGTCTTGAATCATTTCCAGGGCCTCACTTATCGAAGGTTTTAATAGGCATCAGGCTTTGATGAAGCATCAGCGCTGACATGCCGCCCCGCGCAAACGCCTGCTCCAATGTGGCCCGCGCCATAGGGCCGACATCGCCCGGTTGTTCCGCCGTTTGTGTATCCAGGCCAGCCGTTCGCAGGTGACTCTCGGCGCTCTCGCCCATGACGTTTTGCCAGGGATTAAACTCATTGCATTGACCGCGCATGGTGACGAAAACGGCAAGCGGGAAACGACAGGTCGCCGCCAGCGAGAACATGTTAATGCAATTGCCGACACCCGAAGACTGCATCAAAAGCGCGCCGCGCACGCCGCCAAGCCAGGCCCCGGCGAGAACCGCGACCCCTTCCTCTTCGGTGCTCAGGGCAATGGCGCTAATTTGCTCATCGGCGATACAGGCATCGATCAGCGCCGCATGACCGGCATCAGGCACATAGACAACCTGCCCGACATCAGCCGCCTTAAAGGCCGCAAAAATCTGCTTCCACCAATCCATTGTAAAAAAAATCCTTTGAGAATCCAGCCGTCATTGAGAAATTTACTGTAGCCCAATGATGCTACCTAATTGTCGAAATATTTGGAATACTTTGAGAGGCCCCTACGCAACGAAAACTATCTTCCTCAACCAGCCTTGGGCAGCGGTGTTCCCGGGGGTACGAGGGGTTGGGGAACGACTGTGGCTTGGTAGGTTGCTGCCTCGCCTTCAATTTCCAGGATCGTGCCGACCGCAGCGTAAGCGACTTCAAGCAGCGCCAAGCCGATGTTTTCGCCGCAGCGCGGCGAATGACAGACGGCACGGACTGTCCCTGCACTTTGCCCGTCCGCGTACGCGGCCCACGGGTGTTCGTTTGGTTTTACGGGCTCGCCGTCAAACGTAATCCCGACGAGCTTGCGGACCGGTCCATTTTTAGCTTCGCGCATCAGTGCCTGTTTGCCGATAAAGTCGTCGTCACGATCAAGTGCGATCATTTTGTCGAGGCCGACTTCGAAGGGCGTGCTATCGCTTACGGTGTCGGCACCGTAGGACAACAAGCCGCTTTCTACCCGTTCGATATAATTGGGTGCGCCGGGACCAATGCCATAAGTGGCACCGGCTTGTTTGACCCGGTGCCAAAGTTCCGCCCCTTTGCTGCCGTCGCGTAAGTAAAGCTCGAAGCCGCCCTGCTTGGACCAACCCGAACGGGCGACAAGCAGCGGGATGCCATCCAAATCGGCCTCACGGAACCAGAAATATTTCAGTTCTTTGACCCAATCACCCAGCAGCCCCGTGACCACCGCTTCGGCCTTCGGACCCTGAATCGCCAGCGGGCTGACGTCTGGTTCGGAAATAGTGACATCGAAACCGCCCTCCGCCGCCACCGCCCTGACCCACAGCAGTACGTCACTGTCGGCTATGGAAAGCCAGAATCTATCATCCTCGATGCGCAACAAGACAGGGTCATTGATCAAGCGACCCTGATGATCGCAAATCGGCACATACTTTCCCTTGCCAATAACGCAACCTTCTAGATTGCGCGGCGTTAAGTAACGGACCAGGCGTTCAGCGTCCGTCCCCTTGATTTCGACCTGCCGCTCGGCGGCGACATCCCACATGGCAACACCTTCGATCAAACGCCGGTATTCAGCGTCCTGGTCGCCGTAGGAAACCGGCATGAACATCTGATTATAAACTGTGAAGTGGCTGACACCGTCGGCGACAGTACTGTCGAAGTAAGGAGACTTCCGCTCACGCGGACCAAGCGCAATTTGAAAGGACATGAGTCTTTCTCCTAAAAAAGTGACGGCTAGCGCCGGAACACCCCGACCATTTCGACATGGCCGGCGTAGCGGAACTGATCAACGGGTGTGACTTTTTCCAAACTGTAACCACCGCCGGTCAACAGCGAGGCGTCGTGGGCGAAAGTTGCCGGGTTGCAGGAAACCGCAACGATTGTTTTGACTTTCGCGTCGAGGATTTCCAGCACCTGGGCCTCGGCCCCGGCTCTTGGTGGGTCGAAGACGATGGCGTCGAGGGTCTTTATTTCATCGACGTAAAGCGGATTTTTAGCGAGGTCGCGGACTTCCGTGGTCACCGGCTTTTGGCCAACTGTAAAATCGGCGGCACGCTTAAGGGCGGTAATGGCGGCGGCGTCGCTATCAATGGCAAGAACGGAACTGCTGCGCGCCATGCGCAAGGCGAACGGGCCGACGCCGCAATAAAGATCGGCGACCTTAGCTGTATCGCCGACGGCCTCAAGCACCAACCCGGCCAGCGCGTCCTCACCGGCTTTCGTCGCCTGCAGGAAACCGCCCGCTGGCAGCGCCAGCTTGGCCGCGCCGAAAGTTAAGGTCGGCACGCGGCGTTCGAGCACCAGATCGCCATCAATGGTGATGCGGGCCAGATCATAGGCGTTGGCGCAATCGGACAGATCCATACGGGCGTTCATATCCAGTTCGACTGAACCGCGCATGGCGCAGTCGATACCGGTTTCGGTGGCCGTCAATTGAATGTCCAGGGGTTTCAGATTTTTCCCCAGTGCGCGAGCCAAATCCCGCGCCATGTCCGTTGCCTTGGCCAGTTCGGGGACTAGAATGGGGCAATGGTCGATATCGATAAGCCGGTGGCTATTGGCCTGCATGAAACCGGCCAGAACCTGCCCGTCTTCATAGCGGACATGCAAGGTGACCCGCCTGCGGCCCTTGCCGTGGGCATCGATCAGGGGAGCGACGGGGGCCTCGATGTTCTGATTGGCCAGTGCCGTGACGATGATCTGGCGCTTCCAGTCCCGGTACGGTCCTTCCGCCAAGTGCTGCACCGCGCAGCCGCCGCAGTGGCTAAAATGGGGGCAGATTGGATCGACCCGATCAGGTGCCGCCTGAAATATTTCCATAAGCCCGCCGCGGCTCCCCGTCACGCCGATACGAACGCTCTCGCCAGCCAGGGTAAAGGGTACGAAAATCTTTTTTCCATCAAGCTCGACGACACCGTCACCATGCCAGCCGAGTTCCGAGATCGTTACAATATGCTCCGTCACTTTGACTTTCTGAGGACGCTTTTTTGATTGTCTGGCCATAGTCTTCAGGTAATCCCCAGGCGTATCTTGATTTCGGCGGCGACATCGAAGGCCGCATTGAGCGGTGCATGTTGCCAGCTTTCAAAGTCGGTGCCGTCGAGGGCGTCAAACGGCTTCGCGATGCCAGCGTCATACAGTTGCTTATGCAGGATGCCATGCTTGTGAATGGTCAGTTTTTTCGGCGCGTAAATCCACACCGGGCCCGGCGTCGCCGCCGCTTCCGAACACATGGAAACGGAATCGCCGGTCACGATGACACCATCGGCCATGGCCAAATAGCCGAGGTACGGATTATCGCCCGCGTCGCCCCATTTGAAAATTTCGGAAGGCACCTTGATTTCGGCGATCAAGGCTTCGGCGGTGTCATCGGACCTTCTGGATGTTGTGACCATCAACGAGCCACCGACGGCGCTGGCCATTTTTGATGCCGCCGCCCCCAGTTCGCGGGCCATTTCTTCGGTGAACTTGCGGCGCTTGGTTGAACCGCCGACGATCAGGGCGATGCGCGGGCCAGGTAATGCGCTCAGGCGTTGCTGCCAGTCTTCTTTGGCGCTGGCCAGGCGTCCCGGCGTCACCCGGTGCGGCGCGCCGGTCATCTGCATAATGTTTCCGGCGTCGCCAATGGCGTCGTGGCGCGGCACACAGACAAGATCGAATTCATCGAGCCCGGTATCGCCCGGGTACATGATCTGAACCAGAAACGTCGCGCCCTTATTCATTTCCTTAATGTGTCTGGCAACCGGCGAGCAACGTCTGCCCGCAGCGATGATAACGTCCGGCCACGGTGCCACCAGATTGATTCGGGAACTGGCGGTTAAGCCGCCGAAGGTCTTGCCCATGACGAAATTCGGCAACGCCGCCGCGGCAGTGTATTCAAGATCGCGCGTTTCACAACGCAGGCCAAGCGCGTCGCCAACGCCCAGACACTGGCTTTGATTGCCAGGCCGGTTGTCGACCAGCAGCCATACCGAAGGCGCAGCTTGTCCACTCACTTAAGCCGTCCACCGTCGCCAGCCAAGGGGCGCAACATCATCATTTTTTCCAAAGTGTCGAATGTCTTTGTATTCATATCGAGAAACACCGCCGCCAATTCCTTTTTTGATGCATCCAGCCGCATCACCTTGGCCGCTGAATTGACTTTGACACGACTGTCATCGGCCATTAGCAAATCCTCAATGACGATCTCGTCACCCTCTTTCGCCGCCCCCTTATAGCCGATGCAGAGCAAACTGCGCAGACTGATATTGACGACCCTGCACGTGTTGCCATCGATGACGACGAACGTGTCATCGACGACCCTTCGCTGATCTTTGCGTTGCTGTTGGTTGGTATAGCCGACAACAATTTCGGTCATGGTTTCAACTCTGGCGTATGGCGCTCAAGGTGGTCCGGGTTGTAATGACATCCGGGTCCATGCGCAAGTCTAGCACCGCCAGCTGGCCCGAACGAAGCGCCCTTTCAAAGGCCGGGCGAAATTCCTCGGTGCTCTCAACCGTTTCGCCGAAGGCCCCGGACGCCCTGGCCACGGCAGCGTAGTCAGGGTTGACCAGATCGGTAGCGATGACCCGATCCGGGTGACGGCGTTCCTGATGCAGGCGGATGGTGCCGTACATGGCATTGTTGAAAATCAGGATAATCGGCTTAAGGCCGTCTTTCACGCCTGTCGAAATTTCTTGCCCGGTCATGCCGAAGCAACCGTCACCGACACAACCCACGACAATGCGCTCGGGGTATACCGCCTTGGCCGCCAGTGCCGCAGGCACCCCGTAGCCCATGGCCCCGCTGGTCGGCCCCAGCAATCTTCTGTGCGCGCCAATGGGAATGAAGCGTTGCGGCCAGCCGCTACCATTACCGGCATCGACGGTGACGATACCATCATCGCCGAGCATTTCATCGACAACCGCCATCACCCGGCCCAGATCAAGCGGCCCTTCGTAAGGGTTGGGGACGCGCCCATCTAGGTATTCCTGGTGTCCTGCCTGGCACTCGGCCTTACGCTTGTCCGAGTGGCTGGTGGCGAGATTGCGGGCGGCGCTGGCGAAAGCTTGCATTCCGGCATGGATTGCCAGGTCGGGCTTGTAAACCTTACCCAGTTCAGCGGCGTCGGCGTGGACATGAATCAGAGTCTGATCGGGTGACGGTTCGGCCAGCAGGGTGTAGCCCTGTGTTGTCATTTCACCCAGGCGGGCACCGACAACGAGCAGCAAATCGGCTTGCTTCAGGCGCTTTACCAGCGTCGGATTAGGGGCTATGCCCATCTCTCCGACAAAATTGGCGTGATTGTTATCAAACAGGTCATGACGGCGAAACGAGCAACAGGTCGGCAGATCGTTGGCTTCGGCGAAAGCCCGAATATCTTCGCGCGCCTGTTCCGACCAACCGCCGCCGCCAACCAGCATCAGCGGCCGCACACTGTCACCGACAATGCGATGCAGGCGTTCCATCTCGCCACTGCCGGGTTGTTTGCTTTGGATGACAACCCGCGGCACCTCCGGGGCTTCGCAACTCTCGCGCAGCATGTCCTCAGGAAGCGCCAGGACGATCGGGCCAGGACGCCCCGAAAGGGCTTGTCTATAAGCCCGGGCGATGGCCTCGGGGACATCCTGTGCGTTTTCTATCTGCTCGACGGCTTTGGCCAAGGGACTGAACATCTGAACATAATCGACTTCCTGGAAGGCCTCGCGACCAAGATGCGGGCGGCCGACCTGACCGATAAAAAGAATCATCGGCGTCGAATCCTGAAACGCCGTATGCACCCCGATTGCGGCATTACACGCGCCGGGTCCCCTTGTGACCATACAAATGCCGGGCTTGCCGGTGAGCTTGCCGTAAGCTTCGGCCATGTTGGCGGCACCGTGTTCGTGGCGGCAGGAAATCACGCGGATGGCGTTTTGGGCGTCATAAAGGGCGTCGAGAACCTCAAGGTAACTTTCGCCAGGAACGCAGAAAACGCTATCGGCACCCTGCATCAGAAGGGCATCGGATACCAATTGGCCGCCGCTACGCATGTTTTTGCTGTTCATTTGGAAAACCTCAGGAGAGACAAAAGTATCGGCACGGCGCGATCATGAGCCGCAGACAATATAAACACAAACAAAATAAAGGGCCATTGAGACCCTTGAGAAAACGCCATTAAGTCTCTAAACATGACAGTCTAGATTATAAATCAAGGGCGATCTTTCCCATAACAATTGCGGTGCACAATGTCTGATATTCCCGATACCCTGCCAAGCACGTTAACAGGCCTGGAAGCGGCTAAAATCCTGCTCGATATCAAGGCCGTCAATTTTCGCCCCGAAGAACCCTATATCCTGACATCGGGCTGGGCCAGCCCGGTCTATATCGATTGCCGCAAATTGATCTCCTATCCCGACGAACGCCGCCGAATAATGAAATTGGCCGTTGCTAAACTGGACAATGACATCGGCTTCGAGGAAATCGATGTCGTCGCCGGTGGCGAGACGGCGGGCATACCGTATGCCGCCTGGATCGCCCAGGCCACCGACAAGCCGATGCTCTACGTTCGTAAAAAACCCAAGGGGTTCGGACGAAACGCCCAAATCGAGGGCGACCTGGGCAAAGGCTCACAAGTTCTGCTGGTCGAAGATTTGGCCACCGACGGGGCGTCGAAAGTCCTGTTCGTCAACGCCTTGCGTGAAGCCGGCGCCATCGTCACCGACGCCTTCGTCGTATTCTATTACGGCATCTTCGCCGGAGCCCTGGAATCCCTGAAAGACCAGGGCATCAGCCTGCACTATCTGGCGACCTGGCATGATGTTCTGGCCGCAGCAGAGGCCGGTGATTACTTTCCCGCCGAGGCCGTTGATGGGGTTAGGGAGTTTCTCAAAGACCCCGCCGCCTGGTCGCTGGCCCACGGTGGCAAAGAGGCTTAACTTTTCGGCAGTTTTACCGAGACCGCAAAACGATCATCCCCCTTACTGAACGATATCTCGCCGCCATGGGCGCGAATGACCGAGCGCGCTACCGCCAGCCCCAATCCAACCCCGCCGGTATCGCGATTACGTGACGGATCGACCCGGTAAAAAGGTTCAAACACACGGGCCTGTTCACTCTCGGGGATGCCGGGGCCATCATCGGCGACGCAGACGATAAGGCCGTCTTTAACATCCAACAAAGAGATATCCGCGCGAAAGCCGTACTTGATGGCGTTATCGGCCAGGTTTTGTAAGGCCCGCTTCAGGGAACCGGGGCGACCCGTCCATTCAAGCTTGTCGGGGCCGTCGTATGACGCCTTGCCATTGGTATCGCAAATATCGTCCGTAAGGGTTTGCAGCATCGCCGCCAGATCGAAGCGAACGGAGGTTTCGTCGATGGCCTCGTCGCGGGCAAAGGCCAGGGTGGCGGCGATCATCTGCTCCATTTGATCGAGATCGGCGAGCATCTTGCTTTGTTGTTCGTCGTCATCAATCAATTCGGCACGCAAGCGCAGCCGCGTGATCGGGGTGCGCAGATCATGCGATATCGCCGCCAGCATTTGCGTACGATCCTTAATGAAGCTTTGCAGCCTTCGTTGCATGTCGTTGAAGGCGCGTGACGCGCTGAGCACTTCCTTGGGGCCATCTTCGGGCATCGGCGGTGCGTTGACATCACGGCCCAGACGTTCGGCGGCCTGGGCAAAAAGGGCCAACGGTTTTGCCGAGCGTCTGACGGCCCAAAAAGACAGGGCAAGAACGACAATCGTGGTCACCAGAATGGGGCCGAAAACCCGTGACCACCAGGCCGAGCGCAACCGGGTTCCCGGCGTCGCCACGTTTAGCCAGGTACCGTCCGTCAATTGCATGGAAACACTGAGCACACTTTCGCCGTGCCATTTACGCGAGAAACTGTCGAAGCGCTGGCGCATGGGGCCGGACCCTTCCCTCATCATCCGCCCCATGTGTCCCTGCATGGCGGTCACCGGATCTCCCGGGGTCATCCCCGTTCCAGGGGTCATCCCGGGTCGAAACTGACCCAGATGACCGTAGTTGATACGGATCTTGTCGGTATCAATTTCGGTGAGAAAATCGGCGAGGGTCGAGCGCACCATCTGGGCGCGCCAGCCTCCTTCAGAACCAACCCCAAGAACACTGTCTTCCGTCCAGCTAAGGCTGAACATCGGTTCCCACAAGGCCCGGATAGAGACTGGACGCTCCTCGGGGTTAGCCTGATCGATATTCAGATAAGCTGCGGCGATCCGTTCTGACACCTGATGCCCGCCAACTGTCAGAAGTGCCGCACGGCGTTCGTCGGAATAAATGGCGATACTGATCAGATGCGAGACGATAAGTCCAGCCAGCAGGACCAGGATCGTCCGCCCGACAATGGTGCGGTGATCGCAAAACCCGGGAGACCGGAATTTCATCAACTGCCCTCCGCGTTCTTCTTGACCTCTGTGGCAAACAGATAACCGCCACTGCGCACGGTTTTTATCAGCGACGGCACCTTCGGGTCATCTTCGATTTTGCGCCGCAGACGGCTGACCTGAACGTCAATCGAACGGTCGAAAGGCTGAGCCTCGCGGCCACGGGCCAGATCGAGTAACTGATCGCGGTTCAAGACCCGGCCCGGATGACTGGCAAAAGCCAGCAGCAATTCAAATTCGCCACCACTGAGCGACACCAAGGCACCCGAAGGGGAAAACAGCTCACGTTTATCAACATCCAAAAGCCAGCCGGAAAAACTGTAACGCAAGGATTTCAGGTCTTCGTCCGCTGCCCCTTTGCGCGTCGGGCGATCAGCCGTGCGCCGCAACACGGCCTTGATGCGGGCCAGCAATTCGCGTGGATTGAAGGGCTTGGCGAGATAATCGTCAGCACCCATTTCCAGGCCGATAATGCGGTCTGTTTCCTCGCCCATGGCCGTCAACATGATGACAGGAAGGTTCGAATGGGTGCGCAGGTTGCGGCACAAGGTCAGGCCGTCTTCCCCCGGCATCATCAGGTCGAGGACAATCAGGTCGATCTTCCAATCGGCAAGGGCCTTTTTCATCTCTTGCCCGTCCGCCGCCGTGGTCACCCGCAAGCCGTGCTTATCGAGAAACCGGCCAAGCAGGTCGCGGATTTCACGGTCATCGTCGACGATCAAAATATGCTCAGAACTATTCATCTGCTGACTATAACCAAAACTTGACGGTGGGGGAGCAAATCTTGGTTACCAATCGTAACGACATGGGTACCAGTAATATTCCGTTACAAAAACCCTTTCGGGCGAAACACGCGAGATACAAAAAGGTGTTCAAATAACCCCATCGGATGAAATTGATATGACATGAAAGGAGTTTGTCATGAAACGCAAAAATCTCGTACTCGGTATCGCCGCGACAGCCTTGGTAATCGGTGTTGCCGCTTTTAGCGCAGCCCCGACTCTCGCCCATGGTTTCAAGGGTAGTGGCGGCGGCTTCTGTGGACAGATGGGTCCCGGTTACAGCCAGGGCATGATGGGCCAGGGCCAAGGCTATGGCATGATGGGTCAAGGCATGATGGGGCAAGGTATGGGCCAGGGCTACGGCATGATGGGTCAGGGCCAAGGCCCCTGCAATCAGGGTACCGGAGCCGGTGTTGACCGCAACCTCGGCGTCGATGACGTCAAGGAGTTCGTCGAAAACCGTCTGGAAATGATGGGGAATGACCGCCTGAAGGTCGGCAAGATCGAAGCCAGCGGCGAGGGTACTATCGTCGTCGAAATCGTCACCGTTGACGATTCGCTGGTCCACAAGATCGAATTCGACACCAAGACCGGAGCGCATCACCCAATCAAGTAAACCCCGCACCCGGTGGCTCCCCCTCCGCTGCGGCAGGCGGTCGGCGTTTCCCCCCAAACGCCGACCGCTCATTTTTTTTAAATTTTTGAAAAGGACACCAAGATAATGTTTAACGAAACCATGCATGCCGGATACATGAACAATGGCTGGGCAGGTGCCCACCATGGCTGGGGCCTGGTTCATGGCCCCCTATCGATCTTGTTGATTATCGGCTTTGTGTTTTTGCTGGTCTGGCTTTTCCGACGCGGCAAACACGGTATGGGCGTATGCGGCCATGGCGTATCGGCAAATGCGCTGGCAACCTTAAGCGAACGTTACGCCAAGGGTGAAATTGAGGAAGAGGAATTTCGCGCAAAAAGAGACGTGCTGAAATCGAAAAAATAGCCTTAAGATTGAGGGGATGGAAAAACTATTCCATCCCCTCAAATAAGAAACCTTAAGCCGAACGGGTAATCAGGTGAAATCCGAATTCGGTTTCGATGATATCGCTGGTTTCACCGACTTCAAGGGCGAAGGCCGTGTCTTCAAAAGCCTTGACCATCTGGCCGCGCCCGAATTGACCAAGGCTGCCGCCGTTACTTCCCGAAGGACAGTCAGACACTTGCCCGGCAAGCTCGGCGAAATCCGTGCCATCGGCAATTTTGGCTTTGACGTCTTCGATTAGTGCCTGGGCTTCTTCCTTGGTCCGGGTTTCGGACGAACGGGCGGACTCTTCGTGCATGACGAGGATGTGGGCTGCGGTAACCTGATCGGACATAAGTCTTTCTCCATTTTAGTTTCAAGATTAGTGGCGGGTTTTCTAACCTATTTATAGACGTTAATAAACAGGAAAGGTTTTGTGGGTATTTTTAAGATTAGCCAGAAGGCTTGTTTAAGATTCGAGGAACAGAATGTTATGAAACCTTTTGCCCCATCCCGCCCACCTTCGCGCGACGATATTCTCGCATACAATCTATGGCAACTTGAAGACGAACGACGCGGACGCGAACGCCGAATGGCTCTTCGTGCGCAACGCTTTTTCAAGCCCTTACCCGCAGGCTGGTGGAAACGCCCGGTTATGTGGGCCGCCGCGTTTTCCGGTGTATTCATGGCCCGCGACGCCTTCGCCACCCTGCTGGTCGAACTGATCGTCAAGGTTGGTCACTAATTAGACATCAGCACCGGCACAGTCATGTGCGCAAGCATGTGGCGGGTAAACCCACCCAGTGCAAGTTCACGCCAACGGGCATGACCGTATGCGCCCATGACGATCAGGTCGGCACTGCCGTCCGAAGCCCTTGAGAGCAGCATATCGGCGGCATCGATATCGTCGGTGGTTATTTTCTTGAGCGTCGCATTGACATTGTGCCGGGCCAGATGCAGGGCAATGTCGGCCCCCTCAATGTCGCCATTGCTCGGCGGATTGATGGTCAGGACATCGACTTTTTGTGCACCCTCAAGAATTTCCATGGCGTCGTTTACGGCCCGGGTCGCCTGCCTGGAGCCATCCCAGGAAACAATGACATTGTCACCGACAACGGGAAAACTTCCGGCGTAGGGAACAACCAGGACCGGCCTGCCGACGGACAGAATCAGGCGGTCAGGCATATTTTCCACGGCATAGAGCCCTGAATCATCGGGGTCGTACTGGCCGACCACAATCAGATCGAAATAACGTCCCTGTTCAATCAGGCACTCATCAAGCGCCCCCTCGACCAAACGGGACTCGAATTCCAGGCCTTCGCCTGCGGCCCGTTTCTCAAAATCATCGAGAACCGCCTGCCCTTCGCCCCTGGCGACCCTGACCTGAACGGCCATAAAATCTCCGCCGATCTGGGCCTCGATGTAAGAGGGGATTTGCGGACGAGTGACCACGTACATTGCCGTTAGATGCGCACTATGTCTGCGGGCCAGGGCAATCGCGCTTTGCAATCGAGAGACGCTCTGTTTTGATTTATCGAGGTGGATTAGGATATTTTTCAACATGACGCGTTCTCCTGTGGGTATTTCTGTGGATAACATTAAAATAATATGGATAAAACTAAAATTTTTTTAATTTATCAACGCTTTGAAGCGTGGATAAAGTTGTCAACAAGGCTTTACGCAGGGCTCTTTCCGGGACCTTTTATCTGCCGTTAGACTAGCCCACTATGATCGGAAAATCCTTGATAAAGGTCATGCCAAAAGATGTTTTTTTCTTTTAATAACATGCAATTAGGAAGGTAGGCTATGAACTCTTATTAGACTTCTGTGACGTGCCCCCCTTTTGGGCAGCTTGCAGTCATATAAGATGATCACGTATGATATAGCCAAGCCCTGGATAATTGGCTCAGACCTGGGAGATTTATTGAATGGATTATGAGAGTTTCTTTTGCGAAAACATTGCCGACCTTAAATCGGAAGGGCGCTATCGTATTTTCGCCGATTTGGAACGCAAGGCGGGTGATTTTCCCAGAGCCTTAAACCATCGCCCCGATGGTTCCATTCACGAGATCACCGTCTGGTGTTCCAACGATTATATGGGTATGGGGCAAAACGCCACGACCATGGCCGCCATGCACGAGGCCATCGACAAGTGTGGCGCCGGTGCCGGTGGAACCAGGAATATTTCCGGTACCAACCACTATCATGTCCTGCTTGAGCACGAACTGGCCGACTTGCACAATAAAGGGGCGGCACTGCTGTTCGGTTCCGGCTGGATGGCCAACATGACGGCTTTAAGCACTCTGGGTGCCCTTATTCCCGGCTGCGTCATCGTCTCCGACGCCCATAATCACAACTCGATGATCGAAGGCATCCGCCATTCCCGTGCCGAGAAGAAAATCTTCAAGCACAACGATGTCGAAGATCTCGATCGTTTCCTCGGCCAATACGCCCCGGCGACACCGAAATTGGTAGCCTTCGAGTCCGTCTATTCCATGGATGGCGATATCGCGCCGATCAAGGAAATCTGCGAGGTCGCCGAAAAGCACCACGCCATGACTTTCCTTGACGAAGTACACGCAGTCGGCATGTATGGCCCGCGTGGTGGCGGCGTTGCCGAACGTGAAGGCCTGATGGACCGCATCACCATAATCCAGGGGACGCTGGCCAAGGCCTTTGGCGTCATCGGCGGATACATTGCCGGTTCCGCCGCCATGTGTGATTTTGTCCGCTCCTACGGTTCGGGCTTTATCTTTTCCTCATCAATGCCGCCCGCCGTCGCCGCCGCGGCAATCGCCTCGATCAAACATTTGAAGGAACACAACGAGCTTCGTCAACGCCATCAGGAACGTGCCGCAACGCTCAAGAAGCGGCTGCTCGATATCGACATCCCGGTGATGCCGTCGATCAGCCACATCGTCCCGGTGCTGGTCGGCGATGCCAGCCTGTGCAAGCAAGCCAGTGACGATCTGCTCTACAAGCATAATATTTACGTTCAGCCGATCAACTACCCGACCGTCGCACGTGGCACCGAACGCCTGCGCTTCACCCCGACCCCCCTGCATTCCGATGCCGACATGGATCATCTTATTGAGAGCATTCGTGAAGTCTGGAACAGGTTGGGATTGAAGCAGGCCGCCTGAAACCCCATATTGCCATTGATAGACAGCTAGGCTCATCGGGCGTATGCTCCAGATTCTACACCCTGAAGGATTTGCGGTATGTTTGCCGATAACACACTGACGCCAAAAGAAGCGGTTCGGCTTTGCGCCTTAGGGACATTGGCCGTTGGGCCGACCCGTTACAGTGCGCTGGCCAATTCTATCCGCCACTTCATCAGCCGCATTACCGGACCGTCCATTGACGTCATGGGTGTCTCTATCGAGCTTTTAAAATATGAAGGCCTGGTCGAGGCGCGCGACGGCAGCGGCATGGAAGACGACGCCGAACTGGTCATTACCGAAGATGGCCGGGCCGAACTGAAAATTTTGCTAACGGCCAATGTCCGCCCGGCGGCGACGGAAATCAGCAAGCTGGTGGTCGCCCTGAAATTTCGCTTCCTGCATTTGCTTAACGAAGCCGAGCGGGCCGTCCAGGCGGAACTGTTGATAGAGGTTACCGACAACGAACTGGCCCGCCTTGACGACCTGCGCCAATATCACTTGCACGACGAAGGCTATCTGGTCGGCTGGCTAGACCACGACATCAGCCTGCTCGAATCACGGCTGACCTGGCTCGAAAATTTCCAAAAATCCCTAACGCCAACATGACGCCAAACGCTTGATTTAAGCCGTAATCTTGGCGACGACTGCGGCCAGGCCGGTTAGCACCTGATTGCCTTCCGGGCCGCCATCGCCGCTCATACGTTTGGAAATAACGATTTGCATGGTGTTGATATAAAGGTCGATGACCTCGACATCGATATCGCTGGCGGTCTTCTTGTCTTCGAGAAAACGGCACAGATCGTTACCCAGGATGGTCATCAGGTCATAGCCGAAGCTACCGCCCTGGCCCTTCATGTCGTGGGCGATCTGGAAAATCCGGTCAAGGAGGTGTTCGGCGTCGTCCCGGTTTTCCTTCAAATTCTTTTGCGCCTTGGCAATCTTGACCAGATCGTCTTCGACCCAGGAAAGATAGTCGTTGGCCATGCTGGCGATGACAGATTCCGCCCGTTCGATAGCAGCCAGATCGACAGCGCCGGGGCCACCCTTGGACACCTTCGCCGACAAGGTATCGGGGGGCTTAATTACATTTACTGTGTTGTCGTCGCTCATAGCCTGTCCTAATTTTTATTCCCCATGTAACTTAATGTGCCGTGAGGCAAGTTTAAAGAGCTTATGCCTTGTTACAATAAATTCATTAATTATGTCTTTGCAGAGCCTGACTTACGGCGTTCCGCGCCCATGAATTCCTGTACTCTGCGCCGCCGGTCCGGGCCGAAGTAATCTGCTGAATCGATAAAATCCCTTTTATCTTCAAAAACAGAAATAATACGCGATATCAGTGACTTTGCAGATATTGGTTTACCCAGGAAGTCGTTGACACCGACATCGCGCGAGGCCATGGCCAGGCTATCTTCGGTATACCCGGTGACCATGATAATCGGCAGGAATCTGTTCGGACTGTCTTCATCGGTACGAATACGGCGAACACATTCCAAACCGTCCTGGCCATCCATTTTCCAATCGATGATAGCCAGATCCGCGTCGAAACTGGAAAGCACCTCGAAGGCCTCGGTGCCATCACGGGCTTCTTCAACATTTTCGAAGCCGACGGTCTGTAAAATTGTCCGGATAAGGGTGCGGAAATGCAGATTGTCTTCGACAATCAGAACATTGATTCCGCTGGCATCAAACACCGTCATTTAAGACCCTTAGACCAAACTGCACTGATTTCCAGCATAGTATTTTAGAGTATACTGCGATCAACAGCCCGGCCTCAACTATTAAGGGATGCCAATTAGATAAGCCCTAAAGATTTAAGCTCCGCCGCCAAACCTGCGGGCAGAGTTTCTGACATTTCGCCGGGCTTGCCCAACCTTTTCAAATCCGCCGGGGCGTCTTCTTTTTTGAAGTACCGCCAGCCCTGAAAAGCCCTGAATTCCTTGAGTTCCGTACTGACGAGAGTGGGATCGAGAATCAGGGCGCAGGATGGCTTGCCCTCGGAATTAATGCCCCTTTCAATGCCGATGATGCGCTGACGAACGCGAATAAACCGCTTGATCACCCAGTAGATTGAACCGCCATCGAGAATTTGTTCGGCTTGCTTGGGCGTATTGCGGGTGACGTGAGCCAAAAGTCCTTCTTTTTTCAACCGCACTTTCTGCAATTGCCCGAGATGCGCGACATCTTCGACACCGACGCTCAGCTTGATAATATGCAGGGTCATCAGGCGTTGTCGGCCATAGTGGTCATGGTGGCCAGAGCGACCTTTGATTGGCTCTTACGGCCCAGCTCTTTACAGATAAATGTCCCGGCGGCGACCAGTTTGGAAAGATCGACGCCGCTGTTGAGCCCTAAACCATCCAACATATAAAGGACATCCTCGGAAGCCACATTACCCGCCGCTCCCTTGGCATAGGGGCAACCGCCCAATCCCGCGACCGAGCTATCAAGGATGGCAACGCCCTTTTCCATAACGCTGTAAATATTGGCCAGCGCCTGGCCGTAGGTATCGTGAAAATGGGCCGCCAGCTTTTCAACCGGAACGGCTTGGCTGACGGCCTCGATCATTGCCTGAGCCTTGGCCGGGGTGCCGACCCCGGTGGTGTCGCCAAGGGAGATTTCGTATACCCCCATATCAAGCAGACGTTTGGCCACCGTTGTCACCGCTGCGGGGTCGACCTCTCCTTCATACGGACAACCGAGAACGCAGGAAACGTATCCGCGCACGGCAATACCCTTTTGCTTTGCGGCGGCGGCAATGGGTTGGAAGCGCTGGAAGCTTTCTTCGAGCGAACAATTGATGTTTTTGCGAGAAAAGGTTTCGGAAGCCGCGGCGAAAATTGCCACTTCTTCGGCCCCCGCAGCCAGAGCCGCCTCAAACCCCTGCATGTTGGGGGTGAGAACCGCATAACGGACCTTGAGAGACGCCGGCAACGCGGCCAGCACCTTATCGGTGTCGGCCATTTGCGGCACCCACTTGGGCGAGACGAAACTACCGACCTCAATGCGCGTCAGACCGGCCTGCGCCAACATCTCGATCAGCGTGATACGGGTTTCTATAGAGGCCGCTTGCGGCTCGTTTTGAAGTCCGTCACGGGGGCCGACTTCGACCATGGTGACGTGAGAAGGAAGAGCCATGTTTATTCCTGCGGCCGCTTTTGCGTCCGTTTATGCTCATCGTAATCATATTCATCATCACGACGATCATCGCCATCGATACCGAGCGGGCGGCGACGGCGGTCCGGGCCGAGGAAGTTTTCCGCGTTGACATAGCTACGCGGATGCTCAATGACAGAACAGATTCTCAAATACACCATTTTAGCCGAAATCGGTTTGGCCAGGAATTCATTGATGCCGGCATCGCGGGCCTTGATGATTTGTTCAAGATCGGAATACCCCGAAACCATGATGATCGGGGTAAAGGCATTGATACCATCTTCACCGGTTCTGATCCTTTTCACCAACTCGATGCCGTTCATGGGTTCCATCAGGTTATCGGCAAAGACAATATCGACATTGTCCGCTTTCAATGCATTCAGGGCTTCGATGCCCTCGGAGACTTCCCTGATCGACTTGATACCCAAGGCGTACAGCACATTCTTGAGAATAAGGCGCATCGGTTGATAGTCATCAACGATGAGAACACTAAGGTTGCTAAGGTCGTAGTTCGCCATTTATCAGCTCGTCAAGTCTGGAACGATTATTATCTTACCATAAAACAGCTATATAACAGAATTTACAATGACTTAAAGTTCGTCAAGCGAAAGCAAAATTACCCCTTCTTCGACCCTGTCATCGACGGCAAAAAAGACTTCGCCGACCCTTCCATCAGCAGGGGCGCTAATGGTGTGTTCCATTTTCATCGCTTCCAGAACGATTAAAGGCGCACCGATTTCGACCCTGTCGCCAGGCTTAACCGAAACCAGGACGACCCTTCCTGGCATCGGCGCGGTGAGGCTTCCACCGGCTTGTTGATGACCTTCCAGCGAGGCCACAGGATTTTCGAGAACCAGCGTCTGAATTTCACCCGCCACATCGACGACAATATCATCCCCAAGATGTTGAACCATCCCCTTGACCCGGCGACCGGCCACATAGGCGACGACGCCGCCTTCACCATCGAAGGTGGCACTTGCGCGTAGCGTCTGGCCATCTATTTCAAGAAAAAACCCGTCGCCGACAAAGCGAACGCAAACCCGCGCCGCCTGCTTGTTGTCGCGGCTCTGGAAATTCAGCACATGATGATTTCCACCATTCATGCGCCAGCCATCTGTCGAGTGCCAGGGTGAATACGGATCTTTTGAAGCCGCGGCAGCACCGGCCGCCTGATCGCCGCGACGCAGCATGATCGACAAGGCAGCCATGGCCAGGGCGTCGCTGCCCGGGCTTTCAAGCTGGCGACATAATTGACGATAATGACGCTCGATAAAACCGGTGTCGATGCGCGCCTTCCTGAAGGCGGGATGGCCAAAGGCCCGGCGCAGGAACTGCAAATTGGTGACGACGCCAGCGACCTCCATATCATTGAGCACCATCGACATGCGCCTGATCGCGGCGTCCCGGTCAATCCCCCAAACGACGACCTTGGCGATCATCGGGTCGTAGTGAGACGAAACCGCGTCGCCTTCGCGCACCGCACTATCTACCCTGACCGCACCGCCATATTCATCACTGGCACCGAGGCGAAAGCGCGCGACGATGCCGCCCGTGGGAAGGAAATCGTTGGCCGGATCTTCGGCGTATAGACGGGCTTCCACGGCGTGGCCGGAAGGGACCAGTTCCATCTGCTCGCGCGGTAACTCATAACCGGCGGCGACGAGCAACTGCCACTCGACCAAATCTTCGCCAAAGATCATTTCCGTCACCGGGTGTTCGACTTGCAGACGGGTGTTCATTTCCATGAAGTAAAATGCCCCATCTGGGGCCAGCAGGAATTCAACCGTACCGGCACCGACATAGCCAATGGCATCGGCTGCGGCCAGCGCCGCTGTACTTAAATCTTCGCGTAAGGCCAGCGACAGCCCCGGTGCCGGAGCTTCTTCCATAACCTTCTGGTGGCGGCGCTGGATTGAGCAATCCCGTTCGGACAGGCTGACGGAATTTCCAAAACTGTCGGCAAAGACCTGCACCTCCACATGGCGCGGGCCGACGACGCACTTTTCAATCAACAAGGTGGCGTCAGCGAACGCCGCCTTGGCCTCGCGCTTGGCCGACCCGATGGCAGCCTCAAGCTCCGCCGCTGAATTGACGATGCGCATACCGCGCCCACCGCCCCCGGCAGAAGCCTTGATCATTACCGGATAGCCTATTTTCATGGCCGCCGATTTTAAAGTCGCAAGGTCTTGCTTGGCCCCATGATACCCCGGGACGACGGCGACACCCGCCGCTTCCATAATGCGTCGCGCCCTGACTTTAGAACCCATGGCGTCGATGGCACTGACCGGCGGGCCGATAAAGACAAGGCCCGCGGCCTCCACGGCGGCGGCGAAGGCGGCGTTTTCCGACAGGAAGCCGTAACCCGGATGAACGGCCTCGGCACCGCTGACCAGGGCGACTTCGATGATCGCCTGGGCATTTAAGTAATCGTCGATTTCGTAAGCCTGATCGGCGACCTCCACATGCAAGGCCCCTGCGTCATGCTCGCTGAAAACGGCAACCGTGCGCACCCCCATGGCCCGCGCGGTGGCGGCGATGCGGACGGCAATTTCACCCCGGTTGGCAATAAGGATTGATGAAAACATGACGGCTATTCCCTTATCCACGAAGGCGGACGCTTCTCGAGAAAGGCCGAAACGCCCTCCTTGCCCTCTTCGGAAGCCCGAACATTGGCAATGCGCACGGCAGTTTCCTCGACCACCTGATCATCGATGCCACGGCCGTTTTGATAAAACAGCAAGTCTTTGACACCGGTCATGGCGGCGGGACCGTTTTTCAATAACTGGGCAATCAGCTTAGCGCCCTTTTCCTCCAGGTCGCCCGCCGGGACGACTTCATGAACGAGGCCGATGCGCCTTGCCTCATGGGCGTCGAAGACTTCGCCGCTCAGGGTATAACGGCGGGCCTGGCTCTCACCGATGGCGGCGCGGACATAAGGCGAGATGACCGACGCGATCAGTCCCAGCTTGACTTCCGACAAACAGAACTTTGCTTGCTCACTGGCGATAACAATATCGCAGGCCGCACTCAACCCGACGCCACCGCCGTAGGCAGCACCCTGGACAAGGGCCACCGTCGGTTTCGGCAAAGTGTTTAAAACACGCATCAAAGCGGCCAGTTCACGGGCATCGGCGAGGTTTTCCTCAAGCGAATAGTCGGCGGTACGGGCCATCCAGTTCAAATCACCCCCGGCGGAAAAACTTTTACCACTGGCGGCGAGGACGACGACACGGACATCGGCATCTGCGGCCAGTCCATTAAGTTTGCCTGTCAGATTGCCAATCAGGGCGTCATCAAAGGCGTTATGAACTTCGGGCCGGTTCAGGGTCAGGCGGGCGACGCCACGCTGATCAATTTCTAAAAGTACGTTATCCATCATTTACATCCTGAAGACGCCAAAGTCGGTTTTTTCTATTTCGGCATTCAGCGACGCTGAAATACCGAGGCCCAGCACCATGCGGGTATCTGCGGGATCGATAATGCCGTCATCCCAAAGCCGGGCGCTGGCATAATAAGGGTGTCCCTGATCTTCGTATTGCTGCTGGATTGGTTTGCGGAACCGGTCTTCAGCGGCCTTGCTCCACTTCTTGCCTGCTTTTTCGATGCCGTCGCGCTTGACCGTCGCCAGCACCGATGCCGCCTGCTCGCCGCCCATCACCGAAATGCGGGCATTGGGCCACATCCACATCATCCGCGGCGAATACGAACGCCCGCACATGGAATAGTTTCCGGCCCCGAAACTGCCGCCAATGACGACGGTAAACTTCGGCACCCGGGCGCAGGCGACGGCGGTGACCATCTTGGCACCATCTTTGGCGATGCCGCCTTCCTCGTATTTCTTGCCGACCATGAAGCCGGTAATATTTTGCAGGAACACCAAGGGGATTTTCCGCTGCGCGCAGAGTTCGACAAAATGCGCCCCCTTGACGGCGGACTCTGAAAATAAAATACCATTGTTGGCGATAATGCCGACCGGATAACCGAAAATACGGGCGAAGCCACAGATCAGGGTTTGACCGTAGAGCTTCTTGAATTCATCGAACACCGAACCATCGACAACGCGGGCGATAACCTCGCGCACATCGTAGGGCTTGCGGGTATCGGCGTTGACGACGCCGTACAGTTCTGCTGCGTCATACAAGGGTTCTTTGGGCGCGACCACGTCCATGTCGATTTTCTTGACCCGGTTCAGATTACCGATGGAGCGCCGGGCGATGGCCAGGGCATGGGCGTCATCATCGGCCATGTGATCTGTGACCCCGGAAATTCTGGTGTGAACATCGGCCCCGCCGAGTTCCTCGGACGTCACAATCTCGCCGGTCGCAGCCTTGACCAGTGGCGGCCCGCCAAGGAAGATCGTGCCCTGTCCCTTGACGATGATGCTCTCATCAGACATTGCCGGAATATAAGCGCCGCCCGCCGTACACGAACCATGGACGATGGAAATCTGCGGGATGCCTTTACCCGACATCGTCGCCTGATTGTAAAAGATACGGCCAAAGTGATCGCGATCGGGGAAGACATCGTCTTGCAGCGGCAGAAACGCACCGCCGCTTTCGACCAGATAAATGCACGGAAGATTGTTTTCCAGGGCAATTTCCTGGGCCCGCAAATGCTTCTTCACCGTCATCGGGTAGTAGGTGCCGCCCTTGACCGTCGGATCATTGGCGACGATGACGCATTCCTGCCCGGAAATCTGACCGATGCCGGTAATGACGCCAGCCGCCGGAACCTCGTCATCGCCATAAAGCTTGTAGCCCGCCATCTGCGAGAATTCCAGGAACGGCGAGCCGACATCGAGCAGCAGGCGGATCCGTTCCCTGGGCAGCAGGCGGCCACGGGCCAAATGCCGGGCGCAGGCTTTTTCGCCGCCGCCTTGACGAACTTTGGCGACCTTGTCGTGCAAGTCTCCGACAAGGGTGCGCATGGCCTTGGCGTTGGTCTTGAAAAGTTCGGACCGTGGATTGGCTACCGATTGTATGATACTCATTTTCTACCCCTACCAGCCGCCGCTTTGCAGCCATTTTTTAACCATCCACAGGCGATCTGAACCCCAGAATCCTTCGCCATCGACGATGATATACGGCGATCCGAATACGCCTTTTTCTATGGCTTTGTCAGTTTCCGCACGCAATTTGTCTTTAATCGCCTGATCCTTAAGGGCGGCTAGCAATTCATCCTTATCGACAAAAAGCGCTGCGGCGATATCGGCGACGGCTTGCGGCGTTGAAATATCGCCGCCTTCACCGAAACAGGTGTGGTAGACGGATTTTGCAAACAGCCGGGCCTGATCTGCATCGCGGCCATCAAGCCAGTAAAAAGCCCGCGCCGCGGCAACACTATGAACCGGGAAGACGGCAGGCATTTTAAAGGCGACATCCATGTAACGCGACAGGCGTTGCCAGTCATGCGTGGCGTATTCGCCGCGCATCGGCTGGTGGACCAGCGGTGCCATGCCGGTTTTAGGGTAGGCAGCGCCCAACAAGAAAGGCTTCCAGATGCAGGCGCGGCCATTGTCGGCGGCAATCTGGTCGATCTTCTGGGCGGCGAAATAGCCATAGGGCGAGGAAAACTCGAAATAAAATTCTATCGGTTCGCTCATGATCTCAACCTTCATTCATGATGGAGCGGGCGATGACCAGACGCTGGATATCACTGGTGCCCTCGTATATTTGACAGACACGGACATCGCGGTAAATCCGTTCGACCGGAAAATCTTCCAGATAACCATAGCCGCCGTGAATCTGAATGGCGTCGGAACAGACTTTTTCGGCCATTTCCGAAGCAAACAACTTGGCCATGGAGGCTTCTCTCAAGCACGGCTGGCCGGCGTCGCGTAATGTCGCTGCGTGCAAGGCCATCTGCCGGGCCACTTCAATAGCGGTAGCCATATCGGCGAGGCGGAACGCCACGGCCTGATGCTCAGCAATGGGTTTGCCAAAGGTCACCCGCTCACGGGCATAATCCCTGGCCGCTTCGAAGGCGGCGCGGGCCATGCCGACGGACTGGGCGGCGATGCCGATGCGGCCGCCTTCCAGGTTGGCCAGGGCGATCTTGTATCCGGCCCCCTCCGGCCCGAGCAGCAGGTCGGCTGACAGGCGCATGTTGTCGAACATCAGGGCGACTGTTTCATGGCCGCGCTGGCCCAGTTTGTGCTCGGGCGCACCTGCCGAATAACCTGGCAAATCCGTCGGCACAATAAAGGCCGAAATACCCTTCTTGCCCGCCGCAGGGTCGGTCACCGCAAAAACAATGACGACCCCGGCTATGGTTCCCGAGGAAATAAACAACTTGCTGCCGTTGAGCACATAATGATCGCCATCGCGTTTGGCGCTGCATTTCAGGTTGGCGGCGTCGGACCCGGCGGCGGCCTCGGTCAGGGCGAAGGCACCAATCGTCTCGCCACTGGTTAGCGATGGCAGGAACCGTTGTTTCTGTTGCTCGCTGCCGTATTGAACAATCGGCATGGTGGCGACGCCGTTGTGGACGCTCATGGTCGTCGATACGCCACCGTCACCGGCGGCAATTTCCTCCATGGCCAGCACGAACGAGACATGACCGGCCTCGACCCCGCCCCACTTCTCGGGGGCCAGCATGCCGAGAAGTCCCAGTTCGCCCATCTCGGCAAACACAGAACGCGGGGTTTTCTTGTCGCGGTCCCAGGCCGCAGCATTTGGCAGCAGGCGGTCCCTGGCGAAAGAGCGGGCGGTTTCGCGGATGAGGATTTGTTGTTCGTTCAATATCATATGATCACCAAGGGATTTCCGATCCGTCGTAATTATAAAAACGACCCGTCGTCCGCATCGACAGGTCGGCGATCACCTGACGCAGGCCGCTGACGCTTTCAGGCGCATCGATCAGGCCGCTAGGGCCGCCCATGTCGGTCCTGACCCAACCCGGATGCAGGATGACGACGGCAATATCGCGCGGTGCCAAATCGACGGACAGGCTTTTCATGGCCGCATTCAATGCCGCTTTCGATGAGCGGTAGATGTAACTTGCCCCCGAATCATTGTCCCCCATGGAACCCATTTTAGAGGACATGATGGCAATCTTCTTCATGTCGCTGGCGGCGACGTGAGCGCGGAAACATTCGCACACTTTCAGCGGCGACATGACATTGATATTCATGACCTCTTGCCATGCAGCGTAATCGATACCGCCCAGCTTGGAGGGCTTGGGGCCATAGATACCGGCATTGTTGAGCAACAGGTCGATGGTTTCCTTGCGCAAAGTCCTGGCCAGGGCCTGAATTTGGCCATGGTCCGTGACATCGAGGGGGTAAACCTGAACATCGCCCTGCAAAGCCGCCAGTTCGCCGGCCTTGGCCGGTTCGCGGCAGGTCGCCAGTACCCGCCAGCCATCGGTGGCGTACTGGCGGGCGTATTCCAGGCCCAGCCCCCTGTTGGCTCCGGTAATCAATACAGTTGGCATTGTCTCTCCTCAGGTTATCCGTTCAATGGCCATGGCGGTGGCCTCGCCGCCACCGATGCAAAGCGAGGCGACGCCCTTTTTCAGGTCGTACTTTTCAAGCGCCGCCATCAGGGTGACGATAATGCGGGCACCCGACGCACCGACCGGATGACCCAATGCGCACGCGCCGCCGTGGACGTTGACCTTGTCGTGGGCGAGATCCAGATCGCGCATGGCGGCCATGGTGACGACGGCAAAGGCCTCGTTGATCTCGAACAGATCGACATCGTCCTTATCCCAAGCGGCGCGTTCCAGGACTTTCTTGATGGCGTCTATGGGGGCCGTGGTGAACCAGGCCGGTTCCTGGGCATGGGTCGCATGGGCATGAATGACGGCCAAGGGCTTTAAGCCCCGCTTGTCGGCCTGCGACCTGCGCATCATCACCAGCGCCGCACCGCCGTCGGAAATAGAGCTGGAATTAGCCGCAGTCACCGTGCCGTCCTTTGAAAAAGCAGGCTTCAGCATCGGTATTTTATCTAAGTTCGCCTTCAGCGGCTGCTCGTCTTTAGCGACGGTGACATCGCCCTTGCGGGTGGAAAACGTCACCGGCACAACCTCGCCATCGAAAGTACCATCCTCGATGGCCTTCTTGGCCCGGGTCAGGGAAGCAATAGCGAAGGCGTCCTGCTGTTCGCGGGTGAACTGGTAGTGGCTGGCGGTATCTTCGGCGTAACAGCCCATCAACTTGCCGGTATCGTAGGCATCTTCCAGGCCGTCCAGGAACATGTGATCGTATACTTGGCCATGGCCCATGCGGAAGCCGCCACGCGCCTTGGTCATCAGGTAAGGGGTGTTGGACATGCTTTCCATGCCACCGGCGACGACAACGCTGCTTGAACCGGCCACCAGGGCATCGTGGCCCTGCATCGCCGCCTTCATCCCCGATCCGCACATTTTATTGATCGTCGTGCAGCCCGCGTCGGCCGGAATACCGGCCCCGAACGATGCCTGACGGGCCGGTGCCTGGCCCATGGCGGCAGGCAGAACGACGCCCATCAGAACTTCATCGACGGCGTCCGGGGCAACCCCTGAACGGCTCAAGGCGGCACTGATGGCGGCGGCCCCAAGGGCCGGAGCCTGAACCTCTGAAAGGTCGCCCTGGAAGCCGCCCATGGGCGTGCGTGCGGTCCCGACGATGACGATTGGATCTTCATTCATTATATCAAACCTTTATTACAAGCCATTGTTAACAAGGAGTTCCATCCTTGTTGGTGAAAAATTCCTGGTTATCTTTTTTAATAAATCGCAGGTCGATATCCGGGTACGCGCAGACATCATTGGCCTTGCGCTCGCCGACTTCCAGATAGACCGCATCAGCGTTTGAGCGATTGACAAGCTGATGACCATCTTCAATACCGGCAGGAAATCCAACCGTCATTCCGGCCCCGATTGTCTGCTCCCCACCATCGGTTATCAGTGTCAGCTCACCTTGCAGGACATAAACGAGTTCATCCTCGTTGCTGTGCCAATGTCGATGCGACGAGATTTCACCGGCAGGCAGACGCACCAGATTGACACCGAAACCGGTCAAAGCGAAAGCGTCACCCAATGCCCATTTCGTCCGCTCGACAATATTTCCGGCGAAGGCCTCGGGATAATCGGTGCCACGTTGGACCGGGGCGGTGTCTGCCGCGATGGCAGGTTTGTGTGATTTCATCATTATTCCACAGTCTCCCTATTCATCAGCCCGATCCATAACCCGCACCGTTTCCAGCATCAGCCGCGTCGTCATCTCCAAAGCCGCGGATTGCACGGTTTCGGGGCCGTCACCGGATGTATGATACGTCTGAAAGATCACCGGACGAATGAAATTCAACAGCCACATCGGGTTATTGGGATCATCGACGTAGGAGCGCAGTTTATCTTCGTCATATCGGGGCAACACCGTGACGCCGACGCCGGCCACGCCTTTATTGACAAAAGCCACATGATCGCTGCCGAAACGCGGCACCGCGCCATGGTTGCCATTATAGATTTTCAGGTTCTCCCCGGCTTTGTGAAGGGCCCCGACGATGGCCGAATTCATGGCCGGGCCGACCACGTCCCAAACCCCGAAAGCATCGCCGATGCCGCAAAGCTCAAAACTGGCGACACCGACGACGGCGCTCAAATCGTTGTTATTTGCATGATACCTGGCCCCTTGCAGGCCGCTTTCCTCGCCATCGCTGAAGATAAAGCGCAGGCGCACGCCTTGCAGCGCCGGGCCTTTGCTTAACGCTTTCAGGGCGTCGATCCCGGCGGCGACGCACGACGCATTGTCATTGGCTCCCGGGGCGTCGGCGACCCTGTCCGTATGGGCGAGAAAGATCACGGTATCCCTGCCCTCGCCCATCTCGACGACAGTATTTGCGCCGCGAAAAATCTGGTTCGAGATGTGTTCTTCCCGATAGCCGATACCGGCCGCATTGAGGGCCAATTTGACCAATTGATGACGCTCAAAGTCAGACCTGCCGCTCAGCACTTCAACCAGGCGCATGGCCGACGGGGTCTCAAGGTAATAGGAGAATTCCGGTGCCGGAGCGCGTGCCCCTTGCCACCGAAACAATGGCGACAGCGCAACAACCACAACACCAAGCAGCAGGAACCATTTACCGCGTTTCATCAAATAACTCGCGACCGATCAGCCAGCGGCGGATTTCCGAGGTTCCGGCCCCGATCTCGTAGAGTTTGGCGTCACGCAGCAAGCGCCCGGTCGGGGCTTCATTGACGTAGCCCGTGCCGCCCAGGCACTGGATCGCTTCCAGCGTCATCCAGGTCGCCTTTTCAGAGGCGTAAAGGATCGCCCCTGCGGCATCCTTGCGCGTCGTCTGGCCACGATCACAAGCCCTGGCGACGGCGTAGACATAGGCCTTCGAGGCATTCATCGTCGTGTACATATCGGCGAGTTTGCCCTGCATCAGCTGAAACGAGCCGATCGACTGGCCGAATTGCTGGCGTTCATGAATATAGGGCACGACCACGTCCATGCAGGCCTGCATGATACCGAGCGGCCCGGCGGCGAGCACGGCGCGTTCGTAATCAAGGCCGCTCATCAACACGTTGACGCCCTTGCCGAGCCCGCCCAGGATGTTTTCTTCCGGTACCTCGCAGTCTTCGAAGACCAACTCGCAGGTGTTCGAGCCGCGCATGCCGAGCTTGTCGAGCTTTTGCGCCGTGGAGAAGCCCTTGAAGCCTTTCTCGATGATAAAGGCGGTGATGCCCTTGGACCCCGCCTGCGTATCGGTCTTGGCGTAGACCACCAGGGTATCGGCATCGGGGCCATTGGTGATCCACATTTTATTGCCGTTGAGAACGTAATGTTGACCCTTTTTTTCGGCCCTGAGTTTCATGGAAACCACGTCGGAACCGGCTCCGGGTTCACTCATCGCCAAAGCCCCGACATGATCGCCGGAAATCAACTTCGGCAGATACCTTTGCTTTTGCTCCGGGCTACCGTTGCGGCTGATTTGATTGACGCACAGATTTGAATGGGCACCGTAGCTTAAGCCGACGGAGGCCGAGGCCCGGCTGATTTCCTCCATCGCCACCACATGTTCAAGATAGCCCATGCCAGCGCCACCATAGTCCTCATCGGCTGTAATACCGAGCACTCCCAGATCGCCAAGCTTCTTCCACAAGTCGGCAGGAAAGTCATTGCTGAGGTCAATCGCAGCGGCGCGAGGAGCTATTTCATCGGATGAGAAGCTCAAAACAGACGCCCGAAGCATATCGACGGTTTCGCCAAGATCAAAATCAAGGGACGGTAATTCGTTTGGAATCATAGCTTTATGCTCACTTTATGAATTCTCGATTCATCGCTTCAGAAGGAAAAATGATGGTAGTTGACGTTTACGTAAACGTCAACATTGGCTTTTTCTCCTTAAACCAGCAAACGACCACAGACGAACAAGCCGACACCGACAACGCCAAGTAGCCCCGCCGTCGCCAAATTCGGCCTATCGACAAGCCCGGGAAGCCAGGTCATGACTTTTGCCAGGACCGCGACGAGGAAAATCCCCAGCACCCCCAGGATCGGCAAAAGCGGTACATGCATGACCCAGAAATCGGGCCCGAGGAAAATCCCCCCTGCCCCGGGCCGCAGACCAAAAAAGACATTCAAGCTTCCCGCCAGAGTGATCCCAGCGGCGCTTGAGTGGTAGGAGAAGTACAAAAGAGCAATGGCCAGGCCGGTCGCCGAAATGACCCCGTTGAGCAGTGCCGGTAGCGACCCTGTAATGCCGCCGCGCGATAAAACGGGCGACAGGGCACACATGGTCGTTGGCAAGGATAAAGCACTGAAGATGACCGAAACGGCGAGCATCTGGGCGCTGCGCACGGGGACCTCCTGGTTTACCGCCATTTGCCCCAACAGCAGGGCCAGGAACACCAGGACAAATGCCACCGGCAAGGTGGCCAGGAACCGGCGAACGAACAAAACAGGCGATGATCGATCCCTGGTCGGGTCGCGACCCAGGAAAAATTCAATATAATTCATCGTCGAAAAGGCGACGACGTAATAGAACGGCGCGATCAGCAGGCAAATCATTAAGGCGTGAGAGATATTCTCGTGCAGGATTCTGTCGGTAAACGACAGCAACGTATAAAGCGGTGCGCCCAGCATCAAGCCAAGCCCGGCGACAAGCGCCAGAACGGCGTTGATAAAGCCCAACAAAGCGCCAGACCGGTTGAGTTGAGACGTCACCCCCAACAGCGCGACAATCGCCAGCATCACCAGGTAAGCCTTGAACAGGTCGGCCGATCCGCCGCGCAAGGCATTGACGCTGGCGGCCAGGGGAATAAAGATGAAGATCAGACCGAAAAACAGAATATTCAGCAGTGGCTTCTTTGCCGCCTCCTCGAACAAGCCCTGGACACGCGCGTCCAGCCACAACAGAGACATCTTCAGGGCTTCGCCCATCAACCGCGGCCAAGCGCACCCGGCGAGACAACGCCAAAGACCGGTCAGCCTTGGATTGGTCCCGCTCGTGTCGATTGCCGACAGGACGAAAGCAAAGCCGCCAAGAATGCTTAAGGTGCCAAGCAACGACAGCCAAAACGCAACGAAGGGAAGACCGTTATTCATCCCGCAACGTCGGCTCGTCCGACAATCCGCATCAAGGTCTGCTGCATGATCGCGCAAGGGACTTCCTTGCCCTCTTTGACACTGAAAACTTCGGCCCGGGTGACGCTTAAGGAACGTCCAGGCCGGACGACTTCGCCACGCGCGATCAGCATCTCGCCATCGGCGGGGGCAATCAGATTGATCTTGTATTCGACGGTTAAAATACCCTCCCCAGCGGCCATCAGGCTGAAGGCCGCATAGCCGCCGGCGGAATCGGCGATAGTACCGACGACGCCGCCATGGAAAAACCCGTGTTGCTGCGAGACGTCGTCGCTGTAGGGAAGTCTGATTTCACAATGGCCAGGGCTTACAGCACCCATTTGCGCGCCGATGTGGGTCATGATGCCCTGCTTGGCGAAGCTGCTCCGCAACATCGCCTCAAAATCCGGGTTATAGGTTTTGAAATCAGCCATCAATGGCGCTTTCGATCAATTGATGCTGGCTAATCATTTTGCGGCCATTAGCCTGAATATCATCGGGAAACGGACAGGATTTCCGGATTTCCGTATCCAGATGCAGACCGAACAATTCGCTCGTCGCCGCCAGTTCCATGGTCTCGCCATTGACCATTTCGTGGATAAAACGAATCTTCTTGCCGTCAAGCGCGATCAGGCGGGAATGGATGGTGACAATGTCCCCGGCATGCAATTCGCGCAGGTATTTGGTTTTTTGTTCGACGGCGGCCATGCCGCGCCCGTTTTCGCGCAGGAACCCCGGCGTTATACCGAGCATGGCAAACAGATTCCAGGTCGCCTCGTCGAATTTTCCGGTGTAATACATCACGTTCATATGGCCGACGTGATCGCAATGCCATGGGTAAACCGCGCCCCGGTAGGTCAGCGGCAGTTCGCTCATTGTGCCGCTTCCTTTGCCGAAAGCAGCTTCATACTTTCAGATTCCAGTTTGTCGAGTTCGCTGACGATTGCGGCAATGTCGGCCTGCTGCTGCGACAGCACCGCCTGACGTTCACGAATTTTCTCCAGGAACAGCTTCAGCTGAGCGACCTCGCTGGGATCGTCATCATAAAGGTCAATCATCTGGCGGATTTCACTTAAAGAAAAACCCAGTCGCTTGCCGCGCATGATCAAGCGCAGGCGGACCCTGTCGCGTGGACTATAAACGCGGCGCTGGCCCTGTCGCTCAGGGCTGAGCAAGCCTTTGTCTTCATAAAAGCGAATCGTCCGGGTGGTGACGTTGAATTCTCGCGCCAACTCGGCTATGCCATAGCTATTAATCATCGATAAATGCTACTTGACGTTTACGTAAAGGTAAACCGTTTTCATCGTACTATGGAGAACCCGACATGCTGGCGCTGATGGGAGCGATGGAAGAAGAGGTAACGCTCCTTCGCGACGAAATGACGATTACGGATCAGGCGGTTCACGCCGGCATCAGCGTTTTCAGGGGGACCTTCCAGGGTGTCCCGATGGCCCTTGCCCAGTGCGGCATCGGTAAGGTCAACGCCACCATTTGCACGCAAATGCTGATCGATCTCTACAGGCCCGACAACCTTGTCTTTAGCGGCGTCGCCGGTGGCCTGCTGCCCAACATGCGGGTCGGCGACCTTGTCATCGCCAGCCATTTAATCCAGTACGACATGGACCTGACCGCCTTCGGTCGCAGGCATGGCGAGGTTCCCGGACAGGACCGCATGGTCGAATCCGACCCGGGGCTGGTGCAAAAGACCACGGACGCCTTCGACAAGGCTTTTGAGAACGTTGATAATGCCCCTAACCTGTTGCTCGGCACCGTCGTTTCCGGTGACCGCTTTATCTCCGACGTCAAAACCCTGCGCTGGTTACAGCGGGAATTCGCCGCCCTGGCGACCGAAATGGAAGGTGCCGCCGTCGGCTACACCTGTCACCTGAACGGCTTGCCCTTCGTCGTCGTGCGCGGCCTTTCGGACACCGCCGGGGAAAGCGCGTCAGCGGACTTCGAGAGCAACCTGCACGTCGTCTGCCGCAATTCCTACCTGTTGATGGAACACCTGATCCCGCTTTTGCGCTAGGGCACATCCCGCTTGACTAGCCTGCCGGTTAGATTATTTTACCGGTCATGTCGATTGACAGACTCATCGCGGGCTTCAAGTCCTTCCGGGAAAGCTATTACGACAAACAGCCGGAATTTTACCGCTCCTTGATCGAAAAGGGGCAGCGCCCCGATGTCATGGTCATCGCCTGCTCTGACAGCCGGGTGAACCCTTCAATCATCGCCAAGGCCGAACCCGGTGAATTATTCATCGTCCGCAACGTCGCCAATCTGGTGCCCCCTTACGAGCCCGACGGCCACTATCACGGCACCAGTGCCGCCGTTGAGTTCGCGGTTCGGGACCTCGGCGTCAAGCATATCATCGTGCTCGGCCACTCCCATTGCGGCGGCATCCAGTGTCTCTGTGACGGCCATAAGGACGCCGACAACCGGGAATTTATCAATGGCTGGATTTCTATCGTCGAAAATGCCCGTGACGACAGTCTCGAAGGCGACGCCCAGCTGCGCCATGTCGAACGCCAGGCGGTCAAGATCTCACTGAATAATCTGCTCTCCTTCCCGTGGATCAAAAGCCGGGTTGAAGACGGCACGCTGCAGCTGCATGGCTGGTGGTTCGACCTTGAAGCCGGGGCGCTTTTGGGCCACCAATCCGGCGAAGACTGGAAAACACTAACCTGATTTAAAGCCCTCGAAAGCAGTTGTAAGGGCTTCGCTTTGCCTGTAGTGTTCCTGTTATGTTCTTGCCTGACGAAAAACATGGTATTCCCCGCCCGCCGCTGTACGCCAGCGCCGTGGCCGCCGGCTTCCCCTCGCCCGCCGATGATTTCATCGAGGGTGCGCTCGACCTCAACGAACACCTGATCGCCCACCCGGCGGCGACTTTTATGGTCCGTGTCGAGGGCTCGTCAATGACCGGGGCCGGGATATTTTCCGGCGACCTTTTGATCGTCGACCGCTCACTGGAAAGCCGCTCGGGCCATATCGTCGTCGCCGTCGTCGGTGGCGAGATGACGGTCAAGCGGCTGATCAAGGCCGGGACGGGGTGGCTGCTCAAGGCGGAACACCCCGACTACCCGCCGACCCTGCTTGGGGCCGATAACGAATGCTCTATCTGGGGCGTCGTCACCGGTTCTGTACGGCGTTTCGAGAAACCCTGAAGTCATGAAACAAGTCTTCGCGCTGGTCGATTGCAACAATTTTTTCGTTTCCTGTGAACGGGTCTTCGCGCCCCACCTGGAGGGCCGCCCGGTCGTCGTGCTGTCCAACAACGACGGCTGCATCATTGCCCGCTCCAACGAGGCCAAAGCGCTCGGCATCGCCATGGGCGAACCGTTGTTCAAGGCGCGCGGCGAAATCCGCCGTCACAACATTCAGGTCTATTCCTCCAACTACCCACTGTACGGCGACATGTCGGCCCGCGTAATGAGTGCCCTTGAGGCCTTTACCCCCGATATCGAGCTTTATTCCATCGACGAGGCATTCCTCAACCTGGCCGGCTTTGAGGGACGCGGGCTGGAGGCTTACGGTCAGGATATCCGCGCCGCCGTCAAACGCTGGACCGGCATTCCGGTATCGGTCGGCATCGCCGGGACCAAGACCCTGGCCAAGATCGCCGGTCACGTCGCCAAGAAATCGCCAGCGGCAAACGGCGTTTTCAGTATCGACGACGAGGCCACCCGGCGGCGGGTGCTCGACGAAATCCCGGTCGGCGAGATCTGGGGCATCGGGCGGCGCTGGGCGAAGATGCTTAATACCTACGCGATCCAAAGCGCCCTGGATTTCCACGACAGCCCCGAACCCTGGGTCCGCCAGCGCATGGGTGTCATCGGCGCACGGACACTTCTGGAACTGCGCGGCACCGCCTGCCTGAACCTGGAAAGCCAAACCCCGGACAAACAAACCATCCGCGTCTCGCGTTCTTTCGCCAGCCCTGTCGAAAGTCGCACGGTGATGCGCGAAAGCGTCGCCGCCTTCGCCGCCCGGGCAGCCGAGAAATTGCGCCGTGGCGGGCTGGTCTGCGCGGTTGTCACCGTCTTCGCCAGGACCAACCGTTTCGGCCCCAGCGATGACTTTTACCGGGGCACCGCCGCCAGCGCCCCCGCCGCCCCCACCAATCACACCGCGACGATCACCAGCGCCGCCATGGCCGCCTTCGAAAGGGTTTACCGACCGGGGCTGCGCTTCAAGAACGCCGGGGTGATGCTGTTAGGGCTGGCCCGGGCTGAGGATGCTCAAGGCAACCTGTTCGCGCCGCCCGAACCGGCCGCCGACGCCCGCGCCCAGGCCCTGATGACGGCTTTCGACGCGATCAACGCCCGCATCGGTCGCGGCGCCGTGCGCTATGGTGCGACAGGCGTTGCGCTGCGCGGCAAGCGCGGGGTCTACACCGTGCAAAACCGGCGCTCGCCCAGCTACACCACCAATTGGGCGGAACTTCCTGTGGTGCGGGCCTAAGCCAAAAGCCAGGCGGCGAGGCCCAAGAAAGCGGCGAAGCCGACGACGTCGGTGACCGTCGTCAGGAAGACGCTGGAGGCAATAGCCGGATCGATACCGTTACGTTCAAGGACCAGCGGGATCGTCGTTCCGGCTAATCCGGCGACGACCATATTGATAATCATCGCCAGCGCGATGACCAGCCCGAGGGCCTGAGAATCGAACCAGAACCAGGCGACGAGGCCCGTCAGGACGGCAAAGACGACGCCGTTTATAGAGCCGACCAGCACTTCCTTGCCGACCACGCGCATGGCGTTGGTCGCCGTCAAATCCTTCATCGCCAGGGCCCGCACGGTGACCGTCAGCGTCTGCGTTCCGGCGTTTCCGCCCATCGAGGCGACAATCGGCATGAGCACGGCCAAGGCGACGATCTGCTCGATGGTGGCCTCGAAGAAGCCGATAATGACGGAGGCCAGGATCGCCGTGCCGAGATTGAGCAGAAGCCACGAAAAACGCGCCCGTGTGGTGTCGCCGACGGCTTCATACAGATCGTCTTCACGTACGCCACCCAGGCGCATGATGTCTTCTTCATGTTCTTCGTGGATAACGTCGACGATATCGTCGACGGTGATCACACCGACCAGTCGGCCCCCGCCATCGACCACGGGTGCGGAAACCAGATCGCGCTGGCTGAACAGGTAGGCGACGTCTTCCTGATCGTCGGCGACCTGAACCAGCTTCATCTCGCTGCTCATGATATCGGTGATAGCGACCGGACGGCGGCTCCTGAGCAAGCGACTGAGGGCGACGGAACCGACCGGCTTGTGGGACGGATCGACGACAAAAATATCATAAAAAAGATCGGGCAAAGAACTGGACTCGCCGCTGGCTTCCTCCTCGTCGGCCTGATGGCGCAGGAAGTCAATGGTCTCGCCGACGTTCCAGAATTCCGGCACCGTCATCACTTCGCGCTGCATCAAACGCCCGGCACTGTCTTCGGGGTAGGCCAGGCCTTCCTCGATCAGCGAGCGTTCACCGGCGGGAATGGTATCGAGAACCTGTTGCTGTTCATGTTCTTCGAGTTCCTCGATAACCTGAACGGCGTCGTCGGTTTCCATATCGGAGACGACGCTGGCAACGAAGGCAACGCCCAGCTTTTCCACCAGATCGTCACGAACGCTTTCATCGAGTTCCAGGAACACGTCAGGGTCGAGGACACCCTGAAAAGCCTCGATAACGGTATCGCGACCGTCCTCATGAAGATGTTCAAGAATGTCGGCGACATCGGCAAAGTGAAGCTGGGTAATCAGTTCGCGGACGCGTTCAAGTTCGCCGGCATCGATGGCGCGGACGATTTCCTCCTCGATACCGCTTTCCAGATCGAGGACGGCGTCTTCGGCGGCGCTGCTATCGCCGTTATCGTCTGCCGCTGTGGTCATCGCCACCGCCCCTTTGTGGTTTTAAGAAAGTTGCATCAAACTACTGAACTAGGTGAAGGCCGTCAAATGCCGTTAAGCGGGATTTTCAGGTAGCTTATGCCATTATCATCGGGCGGCGGCATGTGACCGGCGCGCATGTTGACCTGCACCGCAGGCAGCAGCAGCACCGGCGTGGCAAGGCCCGCGTCGCGGTCCTCACGCAGGTCGACGAAGTCTGCAACCGAGACGCCATCGGCTATATGGATATTATCGCGGGCCTGTTCGCTGACGCTTGATTGCCAGGCAAAATCCCGGCCCTCGGCACCATAATCATGACAGGTGAAAAGCCGGGTCTCGCCGGGCAATTCGAGAATGCGCTGGATTGAAGCATAAAGCTTAGCCGCGTCGCCGCCGGGGAAATCACAACGTGCGGTGCCGTAATCGGGCATGAACAGGGTGTCGCCGACGAAGGCGGCATCGCCAAAAACATAAGTCGCACAGGCCGGTGTGTGACCGGGAGTGTGCATGACCCGGCCCGCCATGTTGCCAAGCGGGATCGCCTCACCCTCGGCCAGCAGGACATCGAATTGCGAGCCGTCGGGAATGAAGTCATCACCCGCATTGAACAGTTTCTTGAAGGTTTCCTGAACCTGGGACACCTGGTTGCTGACGGCGATTTTTCCACCAAGTTGCTGGCGCAAATAAACAGCGGCGCTTAGGTGATCGGCATGGATGTGCGTTTCCAATATCCATTCGACCGACAGCCCCCCTTTATGCACGTAGGCGATCAAAGCATCGGCGCTGGCAGTTTGTGTGCGTCCGGATTTCGGATCGTAGTCAAGCACCGGATCGATCAGCGCCGTAAAGTCGGTCTCGGGATCGGAAACCACGTAGCTGACGGTGAAGGTCGCCGGGTCGAAAAAGGCTTTTATGTCAGGGCTCATGGAATTTTCCTAAATTAAATCTGGGCTGGCGCTTGAATACCCATTAGGTAATCCTAATATATATCCATTCAAGCCCCATTTATGGAGACGACGAAAAAATGAGCATCAAGGAAATTGATCCGGTCACCCTGAAACAGTGGATGGATGAAGGCAAGGCAATCCTGGTCGACGTGCGCGAAGCCTCCGAACATGCCCATGGCCGCATCGCCGCGGGCCACCACATGCCGTTGTCCAGCTTCAACCCGGCAGGCTTGCCCGATCACGCTGACAAGATCGTCGTCTACTACTGCGCCAGCGGCGGTCGCACCGCCGTGTACGGCCCCAACTTGCACGCCGCAACCCCAACGGCCAGCGAGGTTTATCACTTACGCGGCGGCATCGGCGCCTGGAAAAACGCCGGACACGACGTTCAGTAAAAAAGACTGTGGTAAGTGACGCGCCAATGCTTTAAGACACCGCCCATGAGCCAAGACAATCCCCAAGAATTCGCCGACCAGTTGATCGAAGAGCACGGCCTTGACGGTGCCATCCAGGTGGCAATGCAAAGCACCGCCGCAGCCCCCGACAACTACACCTTAAGCGTCTGGCGCGAAGTAAAACTGATCCTCAACGAACGCCGGGATTTGCTCAAATCGGCTTGAGGGTCGGTTTTAAGCGTCGTCTTTCCTGCGCCCCGTCCGTCTTTCCAGGAGCTTCTGCTTAGAGAGGAAAAAGCGGGCCTCATTTGGGATCGACAACGGGCCTCATTTGGGATCGACAAAAAGGGCAGCTTTTGACTCACAGGGGACATTCCAGCAACTTTCACGATGGTTGAATTGTTCGTTCCGGCGGGAAGCGAAGGGTCATTGTTGTGCCGGTTTCAACTTCGCTTTCAATATCCAGAATGCCGCCAAAGAGTTTCATAAAGTTGACGCAAAGATGAAGCCCAAGACCAGTCCCTTCATACCTTCGTGAATGGGTTCGGTCAGCTTGTTCAAAGGGTTTTATGGCTCTCTCAATGCCTTCATCAGACATTCCTGTTTATGATGTCAATTTTAACTGTTCAACCATTCAGTGATTACCTCGAGACTTGGCACACCCCCCGCATGTATAACTTTCTCTTCAAGTACGACACCGGGAGTAGACATAACGCCATAACCCATGATTTTCACCATGTCTGTTTCTTTTTCAATAGTAACGTCAACGTTCAGTTCGGTTGCTTTGCGTTCGATTAATTCAGCGGTTGCGACACAGTTTTTGCAGCCAGAACCGAGGACTTTAAAGTGTTTCATCTTGTGCATTCCTTTTCATGATTGTGAGGCGGGAATTACGAGAGGTTGACGGTGGGACAAGGTTGTCCGTCGTCTTCCATTTGTAATGTTGTGTGGCGAATACGGAACTTTTCATAAAGTGTTTCTTCAATATCCTTACGGATAGAGGAGACCTCACTTAGCAACCTGTCTTCAACCGCAATGTGGGCCTCAAAATGCACGTCACCCTCTGCCACTTGCCAAAAATGAATATGGTGAAGACCAACAACAGACGGTACATTCAAAATTTCACAACGGATTTCATCAAGGGATAGTTCTGACGGTGCGGATAACATTAAGGCTTCGAGAGAACGCCACAGAATGATGAGACTTTCCTTCGAAACATACGCACCGATCAAAACGGTCAACAGCGGATCAATCCAGGTGATGTTAAAGAAAATGATAGCAAGGCCGCCTAGAATGACTCCTATGCTGGAAACGGCATCCGACAGTAAATGCAAGTAGGCGGCACGTAAATTAAGGCTTTTGTCCGCACCGCGACGCAGAAGCAGCGTACCAATGGTATTGGCCACTAATCCGATCAAGGCGACGACAACCATAACAACGCCACCAATGGGTTGTGGGTTGTTGAAGCGGTCCCATGCTTCGATAAAAAGGTAAATGCTGATCCCGATCAGAGATCCCGCATTGATGACGGCAGCTAGAACTTCGGCACGTTTGAGTCCGAATGTGTAACGGTCCGTGCGAGGTTGCTCCTGTGCTTTGATTGCGATCCAGGCAATGAATACGGCAACGCCATCGCTGAAGTTATGCAGGGCATCAGAAATTAAGGAAAGTGACCCAGAAACGACTCCGCCGATGACCTCAGCGACCGTGATAATCAAGTTCAGGCCTATCACAACAGCAAGTCTTGTACCGCTTTCCGGTAGATCATGTTGGTGATCGTGGGTCATGCCATCAGGCCAATATAAAGTTAAACAGATATCCAACACCGATAAAGGCGGCGAACAGAATTGCCGTAAATGTCGCGATCAACGGAACTTTCAAAACTTTGCGCAGGATGACCATTTCGGGCAAGGAAATAGCAGCAACGCTCATCATCAAAGCAAGCACCGTACCGATAGGAACACCTTTACCCAACAAGGCTTCGACAATGGGGATTACGCCTGTTGCGTTCGAATATAGGGGAATGCCTGTGATTACCGCCAAAGGAACTGCGAAAATATTATCCGCTGACGCATATTCAATGAAAAATTCCTGAGGGACAAAACCGTGAAGTCCCGCACCGAGACCGACCCCTATTAATACATAGAACCAAATTCGTCCCATGATCTCCTTAACCTGACCTTTTGCATAATTTAAACGCGCTGACATCGAAGAACCGATCTGCTGTACGGCGACCTCACCCATCTGAATTTTCCACACATATTCTTCAACCCATTTTTCCAATTTGAAAACCTGGATCAACAGACCACCGAGAATGCCAACGCTCAGACCTGCTGCAACGTATAGGGCCGCAACTTTCCAACCCACAGCGGCGGCGAGTACGACCACGGCAACTTCATTGATCATTGGAGAGGCAATCAGAAAAGCCATCGTCACGCCCAACGGAATTCCCGCTTCCAGAAACCCGATAAACAAAGGGACGGAAGAGCACGAACAAAATGGCGTGACGGCACCCAGGCTCACAGCCAACGGATAGGAGATAAAGCCCGAACGACCGCTGACAACTTTACGAACGCGCTCCGGGGTCAAGACGGCGCGAAAGAAACCAATTGCAAAAATAATAATGAACAGAAGAACGAAGATTTTGGTCACATCCTCAATAAAAAAATGGACCGCGTCTCCAAGTTTACTCTCGCTGTTCAATCCCATCAGACCGTAAGCTACCGTGTCTGCCAAGTGGGCAAAAATTTCAAACATAATTAGCTCCTGGTTTAACTCAGGCAACCGCGCGGTTCGGACGTCCCTGCATCATAGAGAGTCTCTCGTGATCCTTTGCAAATTGGCCGGGATCGTCTGCTCCGCCAGCAACTTCCCGAAGTACATTAACCGACCATTCAGGCATATCTGATGGAATGCTGTAAAATATCCATCGGCTTTGTCGCTGGTTATCTACCAACCCGCTTTTCCTCATTTCTGCCAAATGACGGGAAATCATCGGCTGATGGGTGTCCAGCGCTTCGCATAGTTCACAAACACAAAGAGCCCCCTCCCGGTGCAGCAACATGAGAATGCGAAGACGGGTAAAATCAGAAAGCGTTTTAAAGAAAGTTGTTATGTTGTTCATAAGTAGATATATGATAAAACATATATATTGTCAATCGTATATATGAAATTTCATATGTATTTTGTATTGAGCACACGTTGTTGATTTCAGTTGTATCGCAAAGGAATCTCAACTTCGCGACGGAAACTTGAAGTGATCAAGTAAAAGCAGAGAAAGGGGGGGATGTCTGGTTGACCGATGTCGCCTCTCGACTACAAGCAGCCCAAAACACATGTCTCATTTAAGTTTGGCAGTGTGAGGGGTGACCTCAACCGGTCGATGCAACACAAGCAATCAACCGCTAGAATTCAAGGGACACCTTCTCCGTCACCCCCCCACCCCACCCGCGCGGGAATGACGGTGGCGGACGACCGGAACGGTTTATACATAATCTCCCCTCTCCCTCAACAACCCAGGAAACCTTGACATTTTACCTAAACTGGAATATATTCCTTATTGTTCTTTGACAGGGTGAATATATAGCGATGATGCGGGTTGTGGTTGTAGCGCCTGTGTTATGGGACGGCTTTCCCGCATGGTGAAATGGCTTCGTTTCTCAATATTTTTTATGGTGTTTTTTGGCTCGGAAAAACTGGCTGTTTTCTGCGGTTTTTTTATTTTCGCCGTGGGGGGAATGGCGGGTTTCAGAGTTATGGATAATTTGGCATGGCGGTTTTGAGGTGCAGAAAGCTCAAAAACTGGTTTCCGGATCAAGTCCGGAATGACGGTGGGGTGTGGATTCCGGATCAAGTCCACAATGACGACCTAAGTGGTGGGGACGCCCAAACAAAAAACCCCACCCCGATTTCTCAAGGTAGGGTATTTGGTGCGGTCGAGAAGACTCGAACTTCCACTCTATTGCTAGAACAGCGACCTCAACGCTGCGCGTCTACCAGTTCCGCCACGACCGCATTGTTTTTGTGGCTGGGCCCCCTGTTTGAGGTATTTTCTCAGGGGATTGTCGTTTCCTGATGCGGGGAATAGCAAATACTCGGGCACCAATCAAGCACCACGATCAACAATTGACACTTATATTCGAATCTTATGCTAAAGAACCTTATGGAATGGCTAATATCAGAGAGTCCGGTGGCTTACGAGACGGCCCTGGCATTCATGGAAAAGCGGGTTGGCGAGATCCGCCTCGGCACCGCGCCCGAGGCCGTTTGGCTGCTTGAGCACCCGCCCCTGTACACCGCAGGCACCAGCGCCGATCCGGTCGACCTGCTGGAGCCTGAGCGCTTCCCCGTCTTTAAGGCCGGGCGCGGCGGCCAGTACACCTATCATGGCCCCGGCCAGCGCGTCGCCTATGTCATGCTCGATTTAAAGAAACGCAGAAGCGACGTACGCGCATACGTGCGTGACCTTGAGCAATGGATCATTGAGACCTTAAGCCGCCTAGGCGTCAGCGGTGAGCGCCGCGACGGGCGCATCGGCATCTGGGTCGCCCGCACCGGCGGCCGCGAGGACAAGATCGCGGCGCTTGGCGTGCGGGTCCGCCGCTGGGTCTCTTTTCACGGCATCGCCATCAACGTTAGCCCCGACTTAAGCCACTATGAAGGCATCGTCCCCTGCGGCATCGCGGGCCACGGAGTGACCTCGCTGGCCGACCTGGGCATCGCCGCAAGCATGGCCGATGTCGATACGCATCTGCGGGCCGCCTTCGCCGCCGTTTTCGACACCGCCGTTCCCGTCCCACAAAGGTTTGAAACCTGATGAGCCGCAAAAGAATCCTGATCATCGACAACCCGACGTCCGGTCGCCGCAGCGCCAATCTTTTAGGCCGGGTGGTGGATGAACTCGTCGGCCTTGGTGTGCGCGTCGATATCCGGGTCACCGAAGGCCCCGGCCACGCCACGGAACTTGCCGCCGCGGTACCGCCGGACAGCCAGGACTGCATCGTCGCCGCCGGTGGCGACGGCACCGTCAATGAGGTCATAAACGGCCTCGCCCGCTTGAACCGCGCGCTGCCCCTGGGCATCATCCCCCTTGGCACCGCCAACGTCTTGGCCCACGAGTTGGTTTTGCCGAAAAAGCCCGCCGCCATCGCCGATATTTTGTTCGAAGGCCCGCTGCGAACGCTCTATCCCGGCATCATTGAAAGCGAAGACCGGCCGCCGCGCCTGTTCGCCCAGATGGCCGGGGTCGGCATCGACGCCCGCATCGTCGCCGGGGTCAGCGGTCGCCTGAAACGGCTGTTCGGCAAGGGCGCTTACGGGATCGAGGCCGCCCGCCAGTGGCTGAAGGGCGACCTACCGGCCTATCGGATCGACATCGATGGCACTCCTTATCAGGCTGCCTCCATGATCGTCGCCAACGGCAAGCTTTACGGTGGGCGCTTCCTCGTCGCCCCGGACGCCGACATTTCAACGCCTGGCTTCCAGGTCTTGCTGTTGCCAGGCGGCAGGATCGATATGCTCGCCAATACGGCGGCGCTGGTCACCAACAGATTGAGCCGTAGCGGCGGTGTTCGGCTCCTCGAAGGCCGCAAGATAACGATTTTAGGGCCGGTCGGTGAACCGGTCCAGGCCGACGGCGACCTTTTGGGGCATGTGCCGCTACGCATCGAGGCCTCGACCCAGCCACTGATGGTGATCGCCGCAAACTAGAAAACCCTTGCCTTTTGGACAGGCATCGCAGATTTTCATGCTCTTAAAATATCAATGACGAAGGCCACACAACACAAATGCTCGATTTCCTGACACCGCGCTACCGTTTTCCCGCCCTCGCCATACTGATTTATCTAGCCGCCGCCAGCCTCGAGCGGGTCGCCCTGATCGTCATGGCCTACAAGGACAATTCCGGTCGTCTGGGTGAACTTCTACTGGCCCTGCCGACGGGCCTGCTCGCCGACGCGGCGATGGCTTGCCTGCTTGGCCTGCCGTTCTTTTTCATCCTCCATCACCTGCGCGGATTTTTGCAGAAACGCTGGGTTTCGACATTGGCCTCGGTGATGCTGCTGATATTGCTATGGAACATGTTCTTCAGCAATGTGGCGGCGCTTATTTTCTGGGAGGAGTTCTCGAGCCGCTTCAACGGTATCGCCGTCAACTACTTGCTGTTCCCCAGAGAAGTCGTCGGCAACATCCAGCAATCCTTTAACCTACCGCTGCTACTGCCGCCGATTATTGCCGTGTCGTTGGGCATTTACTGGCTGTTGCGGAGCCGCCTTAAGGCTGCCATCGCCGATGCCGACGGCGTCTCGCACCTGCGCTTCTACGCGGCCTTCATCCCGGCCCTTCTGGTTTCCGGCTTTACCGTTTACGAAGCGCCGATCAGCGTCGGGGAAAACCGCGAAGCCAACGAGATCGCCAACAACAGCTATTACAGTTTTTTGCGCGCCGCCTGGACCAACGACGCCGAATATGACGGCCTCTACCCTGGCATGAATGACGCCGAAGCGGTTGCCCTGACCCGCCAGATGGTGGCCCAGGACAACACCCGCTTCCTGACCCCCGATGGTACCCGCAGTTTGCTTCGCCATGTCGACAACGGTGACAATCCTAACAAGTTGAATGTCGTCCTGGTGATTAACGAATCTTTTGGCGCTACCTACGTGGATAACCTGGACAATACCCGCGGTGAAAGCATCACGCCGAATCTGACCCGTCTGTCCAAAGACGGTATGTGGTTTAACAACATGTACGCCACGGGTGTTCGCACCGTGCGCGGGCTTGAAGCGCTGTTGACCTCGTTCTCGCCGATCCCCGGTATCTCGACGGCCAGACGGCCCGGTTCCGAAGGCATGAATTCGATGCCTTACCTGATGAAGGAAAAAGGCTACCAGACGGCTTTCCTCTATGGCGGGCGGGCTGTCTTCGACAACATGGGGCATTATTGGTCGACCATCGGTTTCGACACGGTCTGGGACCAATCTGATATCAAGGAGATCGGTTTCGATACCATCTGGGGGGCCGCCGACGAATATATCTACGACGAAGCCCTCAAACGGATCGAGACGATGAGCACGACCAAGGAGCCCTTCTTCCTTAGTCTGCTGAGCATTTCAAACCACCGCCCCTACACCTATCCGCAAGGACGTATCGACAAGGACCCCGCCGATAAACGTAAAGAAAACGCCGCCACCTATGCGGACTGGTCGTTCGGTCGGTTTATCGAAATGGCCCGCAAACGGCCCTGGTTCGACAATACGGTTTTTGTTTTCGTCGCCGATCACGGCCCGCGCTTAAGCGGTCAGGCCCAGGTCCCCGTCGATCGTTACCGCATACCGCTGTTAATTTACGCACCCAAGCAAATCAAGCCGCAACAAGTCGATACCCTGGGCTCGCAAATCGACTTTTTGCCGACCCTGATGGGTGTTCTTGGCATCAGCTTCGACAGTCCGTTCTTCGGCATTGATATGATGCGGGTTCCCGAAGGCCAGGGCCGCGTCATCATGAGCCACAATTACGCCATCGGCTTCGGTCAAAAGGGCCATGTTGTCTCCATCGATCCGACCGGCCAGTCCCGTGGCTACACGATGCCACCCGGAGATGCCCAGCTTGTCCCCGTCGACACCCCGGACCCGGAAACCAGGGCCAAAGCCATCGCCATCACGCAAACCGCCCATCGCATGTTCTATAGCGGGCAGTACCTATGGGAAAACCGCGCTCAGGCGGTCGGCAACTGATTAAATCCGGGAGTTGGCGGCTCACAAGGTTGAGACGAGACGCCACTGACATTGGCCAGCGGCGGCCCTACCCGGCATTTATCAAGCATCAGATCGACGGCGTTTGGGGTTCCTGAAAAGACCGCCTCGACTGCCCCGTCGCGGCGGTTGCGGACCCAACCCGACAACCCCAGGGCCGTCGCTTCCTGGGCCGTCCAGGCGCGAAACCAGACGCCCTGAACACGCCCTTCAATGCGAACCTGAACGGATTTTTCCCCCGCCATCTATTCGAATTCGATGATCGCCTGATCGACTCTCAGGCTGTCGCCGGTCGCGGCGTGCACCGTCTTAATGACGCCGTCACGTTCGGCATGAAGAACATTCTCCATCTTCATCGCCTCGATCACCGCCAGTTCCTCACCACCCTTGACCGTCTGGCCTTCGACGACGCTAAGGGAGATCAGCAAACCGGGCATTGGCGAGAGCAGGAACTGGGAAGTATCGGCGATAACCTTTTCCGGCATCAGCGCATAAAGAGCCGCGGCCTGTGGATTGAGCACCACAATATCGGCGCGTAAGCCCGAATGGTACAGACTGTATCCGGCACCGTTGCGTTCGACCTGTAAGCAGATAAGTAAACCGTTAACCTGAGCTTCAAGCAAAGGTTCACCGAGTTGCCATTTTGTACGCACATATAAGCTGGTATCGCCGATCGTCACGTCATATCCACCAGTGACGCAAAGAATATGAGTGGCATATTGCTTATCCCCCAACAGGACGATCCAGTCATCATGGACCTTTCGTTGATGGCCGGCGTACTGGCCGCTGATGCCCGCGGCGCGTTCCTGATAGGCCCGGTGGACGCACGTGGCAATGGCAACAAGCAGGTGCGGGTCATCGTGGGGAACGTCCGATGGATCGAAGCCGTCGGCATATTCCTCGGCAATAAAGTTGGTCGTAAGCGCACCTTTGTGAAAACGCGGATGGGCCATAAGCGCCGCCAGAAAGCTGATATTGTGGGCAACGCCGCGGATATAATAGCCATCCAGCGCATGGCGCATATGGGCAATCGCCTCGTCCCGATCGACACCGTAGGTAATCAACTTGGCGATCATCGGGTCGTAGTAGATGGAAATTTCACCACCTTCATAAACGCCGGTATCGACACGAACATGTTCATTTTCCAGCGGTGCCTGATAGCGAACCAGGCGACCGATCGACGGCAGGAAGCCGCGGAACGGATCTTCGGCATAAATCCGCGTTTCCATAGCCCAGCCATTGAGGCGTACGTCTTCTTGTTTGAGCGGAAGCTTTTCCCCGGCGGCGACGCGGATCATCAGTTCGACCAAATCGAGGCCGGTAATTTTTTCAGTCACCGGATGCTCGACCTGCAAGCGGGTATTCATTTCGAGAAAAAAGAAATTGCGTTTGGCATCGACGATGAACTCGACCGTTCCGGCTGACACGTATTTGACTGCGCGGGCCAGATGAACAGCCTGCTCGCCCATGGCTTTGCGGGTTTTCTCGTCAATGAAGGGGCTCGGGGCCTCCTCAACGACCTTCTGGTGACGGCGCTGAATTGAACATTCGCGCTCGCCAAGATAAACCGTGTTGCCGTGGCTGTCGGCAATGATCTGAATTTCGATGTGGCGCGGTTCCTCGATGAACTTTTCGACGAAAATCCGATCATCGCCGAAGCTGGACGCGGCCTCACGCTTGGCGGAGGTAAATCCTTCGCGGGCTTCCTTTTCGTTATAGGCGACACGCATACCCTTGCCGCCGCCGCCGGCCGATGCTTTCAACATCACCGGATAGCCGATTTTCTTGGCCACACTCAAGGCCTGACGGACGTCCCTCAGCGCCTCGGCATGGCCTGGCACCGTATTGACCCCGGCCTTGATCGCCAGCTTCTTTGATTCGATCTTGTCGCCCATCTTGGTGATGGCCAGCACGTTGGGGCCGATGAAGGCGATCCCCTGACGCTTCAACTTGCGGGCAAAGGCGGCGTTTTCGGATAAGAAACCATAGCCTGGATGAACGGCGTCAGCACCCGTTTGCTTGATTGCCTCGATAATTTTTTCTGCCAGCAGGTAACTTTCCGATGACGGCGCGGGGCCTATGCAGACGGCCTCGTCGGCCATTTCCACATGCAGGGCATCCCTGTCGGCTTCGGAATAAACCGCGACTGTCTTGATGCCCATCTTACGCGCCGTTTTCATCACCCGGCAGGCGATTTCGCCGCGGTTGGCGATGAGGATTTTTTTAAACATTCCCCATTAATCCTTTGAAAAAAATTGTTTCATAGCTTCCCCCATTTTGACATCATAATAATCCATGGCAAGGGCACAGGTCGGCAAATCGCTCGTTTAAGAAAAAAAAGGACTGCCCCCACGTTCTGCAAATTATGTAGATCACGATTGAACACGACTACCCGCTTGTACTAATGGCCTTTTTTACATACTATTGTAGGATCGAAGAACAGGGGGTGGGTATCTAAAATTCGAGGCCTGATATCCTTTCATTTAATATTGATTGCTATCAGGAAAGTCGGCTGTGTGTTCAACCGTCTGAATATCGGTTCAAAGATCGCCCTTTTGGTCAGTGCCATTCTGGTTCTGCTGCTGCTTGCGAGTGCCGCTGTCTTCGTTCAATTTCAAATGAATGTGTTTCGTGAAAATGCCGAAAGGAATTCCCTTGAGGCTATTTCAATTCTGGAAATTCTTCATTCGGAGGCCATGAAAAACCGTATCGATGCCTCTGATGAAAATGTCTCGGTCAGAATTCTCGACAACACCATGAAGCGCCTCGAATTATCCTCTGAGCGTATGTCGCTGTGGTTGGTGCAGGGGGAAAAGGTTCTCGCCTTTCAAGAAGGCAAAAAGGGTTACCAAGAACTGCCCAGAGACGCCGTCGACAGGCAAGTAATGGAAAGCGCCCGTCCAGTCAGAGAATTGAGCGACAACCACATCTACCGCTATTCCCAACCGGTCATATTAGGCGCCGGACAAGCCGCAGACGCCGCATGCTACACCTGCCATAAAGACCTTATGGGCACTGAAGATGGCGAAGTTATTGGAGCCTATTCTATTGCCTTGGATGTTTCCAAGAACTGGAGTGATTTAGTTCGCGTCGGTCAAACTTCCTTCGCCCTGGCCATATTCGTCTCGCTGATGATCGCCGCCCTTTGTTCAGTCTTTATCCGCAAGCTTGCGGGTGAGCCGCTGGCTTCAATGACAGGGTTGATGCGCAGACTGGCCGAGGGCGATATGGATGTCGACATTCCCGACCTGCAACGGGCCGACGAGGTCGGACAAATGGCCAATGCCATGGTCATTTTCCGTGATCACGCTATTGAGCGACGTGCCGCCGAACGAGCCCGCAAAGTTAGTGAAAAATACCTGAGGGCCGTAGTCGACAGCATGCTGGATGGCCTGATCGTCATCGACGAAAAAGGCATCGTGCAATCATACAACCCGGCGGCCGAGACCATCTTCGGATATAACCCGAAAGACGTCATCGGCAACAACATATCCATGCTCATGCCCGAACCCTATAGAAGCGAACATGATGGTTACCTGGATCATTATATGGGTGGTGGCGAGGCGAGGATTATCGGTATGGGCCGTAGTGTTACGGGGCAACGCAAGAACGGCAATCTTTTCCCGATGCATTTATCTATCAGCGAAATGGAAATCGATGAACGCCGACTTTTCATCGGCACCATTCAGGACATCACCAAGTTCAGTGAAATGACGAAAGCTCTTAATGAAAGCAAGGAACGCTTTCAGGGCTTCGCCGAATCCGCTTCTGACTGGTTCTGGGAAATGGACCGTGATCTCAGGTTCACCTACATCTCGGAGCTGTATTTCGAATTAACCGGCATTCCCCGCGAAAACATCATCGGCAAGACGCGTGACGAATTAAGAAAAACACCCTTCATTGAAGCGGACACTGAGGTATGGCTCCGCCATATGGAAGACCTTTCGGCCCATCGACCCTTCAATGATTTTTCCTATGTCGTGCATCTGCCATCGGGTGATTTTTGCCATGTCAATCTCAACGGACGCCCCTACTTTGACGTCAACAACGACTTTCAAGGTTACCGGGGAACAGGCAGCGATATCACCAAACGCATTGCCATTGAGACCTCTCTTCGCACGGCAAAAAACCAAGCGGAAGCGGCAAACCGTGCAAAATCAGAATTCCTGGCCAATATGAGCCATGAACTGCGGACCCCGCTCAATGCCATCATCGGTTTTTCCGACACCATGATTGGCGGTTTCCTGGGTGAAATTGAAAACAAGAATTACCGTGAGTACATCAAACACATCAACGACGCCGGCAAACATCTGGTCGGCCTGATTGGGAACGTTCTTGACCTGTCGCGGATTGAGGCGGGTAAACTTGAACTCTTCCCCGAAACAATCTACGTCCGCACCTTCATCAAAGAACTTGAAGCGACAGTACGCCCGCTCATTGAGAAAAATGACAACACCTTCACTGTTACCTGTCCCGAGGGTACCGGCAGCATCATCAATGATCCGATGGCTTTGCGCCAAATCCTGTTCAATCTCGTCAACAACGCCGCCAAGTTCACAGCCAAGGGAAAAATTGAGCTGTCTATCAACCGCGATCATTCCCACGCCGAGGAAGTCATCGTTTTCAGGCTCAGTGACACCGGTATGGGGATAAGCGAAGACAAGATCAATGGCTTGTTCCAGCCGTTCTTCCAGGGTGATTCATCGGTGACGAAACGCTATGGCGGAACCGGCCTGGGTCTCACCATTAGCCGCAAGTTATGTAATCTGATGGGTGGTGACATCAGTGTCAAAAGCAAGCTAGGGGAAGGCTCCGTCTTTAGCGTAACCGTGCCGACACGCCTTCACACAAGCGATGACGCGGAAACCTAAAGCGGAATGTTGCCGTGTTTCTTCCAGGGGTTCTCAAGCTTCTTCCCGGCCAGCATCCGTAATGACCGACAAACCCTGACACGGGTGTTGCTGGGCATAATGACATCGTCGATAAAGCCCCGGTTCCCGGCGATAAACGGATTGGCGAACCGTTGGCGATATTCCTCGGTCCGATCAGTGATTTTTTTAGCGTCCCCCAGGTCATTTCGGAAAATGATCTCGACGGCGCCCTTCGGCCCCATGACGGCAATTTCGGCACTCGGCCAGGCAAAATTGACGTCGCCCCGCAAGTGTTTTGAACTCATAACATCGTAAGCCCCACCGTAAGCCTTGCGGGTAATGAGCGTTACTTTAGGGACCGTCGCTTCAGCATAGGCATATAGTAATTTAGCCCCGTGTTTGATGATGCCGCCATATTCCTGGGACGTTCCGGGCAAGAACCCTGGGACATCGACCAGTGTCAGAATAGGAATATTGAAACAATCACAGAAACGCACGAAGCGTGCCGCCTTTTTCGATGAATCGATATCCAGACAACCGGCCAGAACCATCGGCTGATTGGCGACAATACCAATTGTCGAGCCTTCCATCCTGGCGAAGCCGGTCAGGATATTGCCTGCGTAATCGGGCTGCAGTTCAAAGAACTCACTTTCATCGACGATCTTTTCGATCAATTCCTTCATGTCATAAGGTTTGTTGGCATTGTTGGGGATCAGCGTATCAAGGGATGTCTCGATCCGGGTTGGGCTATCGGGGGTCAGGCGTACGGGCGGTTTTTCGCGATTGTTGGCGGGTAGAAAATCAATAAAACGGCGCAATTGCAGCAGCGCCTCGGCGTCATTCTCGAACGCTTTGTCGGCAACACCGGATTTGCTGGTATGCGTAAGCGCACCGCCCAGTTCCTCATGGGTGACTTCTTCATGAGTCACGGTTTTTACGACATCCGGGCCGGTGACGAACATGTAGGACGTATTTTTAACCATAAAAATGAAGTCCGTCATGGCCGGCGAATAAACGGCACCGCCAGCACAAGGACCCATAATCATCGAAATTTGCGGCACCACGCCGCTGGCCAGCACGTTCCTTTGGAACACTTCCGCGTAACCGGCAAGGGAAGAGACACCTTCCTGAATGCGCGCGCCGCCTGAATCATTGAGCCCGATCACCGGGGCCCCGACCTTCATTGCCTGATCCATAATTTTACAAATTTTTTCGGCATGGGATTCCGACAGCGAACCGCCAAAGACGGTGAAATCCTGCGAGAAGACAAAGATCAGGCGGCCATTAACCGTGCCATAACCTGTGACGACACCATCGCCAGGGGTGGTTTGTTTTTCCATGCCGAAATCGCTGCAACGATGCTCGACGAACATATCCCATTCCTCGAAGGAATCGGGGTCAAGCAGCAACTCGATACGTTCACGGGCCGAAAGCTTGCCCTTTTTGTGCTGCGCTTCAATGCGCGCCTTGCCGCCGCCAAGCCTGGCAAGCTGGCGTTTTTCTTCAAGTTGCCGAATTATTTCGTGCATGGAAAATTCCTCTTAAGGCAGTTCAACCATTTTGCACCAGCGGCTATTGTCTGAGAAGCGATAAAAACAAAATAACCGAGGCTATATCGTTTTTTAGATGTTGTGCGCTTGTCTGGGCTTCGCCGTCGATTCCCCAGCGTTCGCTCTGAAAAGACTCGTCCAGCTGGGCTAACGTAAAGGCCTGCTCGGCATCTATTCGATCTTCACTTACCGCCAGGGCCAGGATTAATGAACCCGCTATGGCGGCAAGACTGGCGATGGCTGTCAATGTCATATCGTCCAGTTGTTGCAAACTGCACGTGATCGCTTCCAGGGCTTCAGGTGGTTGTGCTATGGGCAGGACGCCGGTCGTGACTTTAAGATGCACGCCCAGGGCCTCTGCCGCCCAATCGAGAATCGGTTGCCACTGTTGAAGCTGCCTGTCTGCCAGATCGGCAGGTTGTTCGGCCCGGTAACAGAGCAGATCGGTTTCAGCGTAATGCCGTAAATTGGCAAGGATGGCAGGCCGTTCCATGCCGACCCGGTCAATGGCCGTGTTGGCATAACCGCCAAGGGGCATGGATGTCGGGTCGATGGTCTCGCCTTGGGCCTGCCATTCCGCCGCGATGGCTTCGGCCAGGGGCCTGCCCGGCACGATAAAGGCTTTACCTAACGGTGTTCGCACGGCCCTGGCGTCAAGTTCAATAGTGTATCCACCATCTACCTGGGCGACGGCGGCTTCCTTAAAAAAGCGCCTGGGATCGGCCATTACGCGCCCATCCGCATCAGGTTTTCGATGGCTTCAGGAAGTTCGTCATAACGCTCAACGACCCGGTGAGCCCCGGCCTGGATCAGTTCTTCGACTTCATGGTATCCCCAGGCGACGCCGACAGCCAAGGTGCCTGCATTGCGGGCCATTTCCATATCGAAGGTGGTGTCCCCAATCATCACGGTGGCGCGTGCGTCGGTTCCAGTTTCGGCCATGGCCTTGTAAAGCATGTCCGGGTTTGGCTTGCCGTGGGAAAGGTCTGCCGTCTGTAAAGTAACAAAACGATCCTGGATGGCGTGCGTATTCAAGGTCGCAACCAGGCCCCGCATGGCCTTGCCGGTGGCAACGCCAAGCAGCCAGCCGGCTTCTTCCAACACCTTGAGGGCGTCCAGGGTGCCATGGTAGAGGGGCTCGTGGACCTCGCCCTTTTGCCTGAGAGCGCTAAAAACATTGCGATAACCTTCGCGCACGGCGAGAACTTTATCAGGCTCCATGTCCGGGAAAAGCAGGGCGATGGCTTCTTCAAGGGGCAGGCCGACCATGGCGCGGACATCCGCAGGCGCGGGCTCTGCAAAACCGTGCGCCGCACAAGCCGCCTGCATACAGGAAATGATGGAATGAGCAGAATCGACCAGTGTACCGTCGCAATCGAAAACGGCGAGACGCAATGGATTTGAAGATGAAGCTTGTTGGCTCAACGCGATCATTCCTTATTTACCGCGAGCGCATTAACGCGCACCGGGAACAGGCATGATTAAACGTTGATAGCGGGTAAACTCAACCTCTTATTCATCGAACGGAGCCAATGGCTATTCTTAAACAGGGAATTTGATAATAAAAGTCGCCCCGCCGCCTGGAGTATCGACAACTTCGACCGTCCCGTTATGGTTATTAACTATGCGCTTAACAATGGAAAGCCCCAAACCGGAACCGCCGCCGCGCCTATCGGAACGCTTGAAACGCTGGAAAATATTTTCTCTCTGTTCCGGGTCAACCCCCCTTCCCCTGTCGATAACCTTAAGCGTCGGACAATCCTTGTCTGCCACATTCAAGGTAATCACGGTTCCCCTGGCCGAGTAGCGGATAGCATTTTCGACAAGATTGCGAACGGCTTGTTCAAGCGATGAGATATTGCCTTTAACGAGAACCGGAACCTTTCCGCCGATGACTTCAATAGACCTGCGCTCCTTAATCGCTAGCGGTGCAATAAGCGTTGCCACATTGCGGCAGATTTCGCCCAAATCAACATCGGGTAAGGACACTTGCGGCGTGAACGTTTCGATGCGGGTCATGGCCAACAACTGAGTGACCAGGCGGGACATATTATCAACATCAAGACGCAGGGACATGACCTCCTTCGAATCACTTAAATTATCAAGATGGGTTCGCAGCACTGCCAGCGGGGTGCGCAATTCGTGGGCTACATCAGCGGCGAAATTCCGATGACGTTCCTCACTGTCGCGTAGGGCGTCTTCAACCCGCACATGTTCTGTAATATCGGTCCCGGTACCCCGGTAACCTCGAAACACACCGTCATCATCAAACACAGGGACACCATTAATACTGATATGGCGTTGTCTTGTGCCGCTGGGGGTGAAGACATAGGCCAGATCCCTGAACGGTCGATGGTTGTTCAAGTCTTCCAGATGTTGTTGCCATTTATGAGGATATTCCCTGATCTGATCTTCGCCGACAAGTTCCAGACGGGTCTTTCCCAGAACCGCTTCAGGCGCTATGCCCATGAGGTCTTCGATCCTGTCGGACAAATAGGAAAGGCGGTGATTTTCATCCGTCTCCCAAAACCAGTCCGATGCAGACTCAGCGATATTGCGGAATCGTTGCTCACTATCCCGAAGCGCAATTTCCATCCGTTTTCGATCAGAGATATCGAGGATTGTCCCAATCAACCCGCCAAGATTGCCATCCCTTTTGGTTCGCACTGCTTTATGATAAATGACGTCCTGGTGGTGACCATCGACGGAAAGAACATTTGCTTCGTATGTCTGGACCCCGCCCTGGCGAAACAGGGCCTTATCCATATTTTCCTGAGCGCTTGCCACTTCAACCGGCATAAAATCATAAACAGTCTTGCCGACAATTTCTTTTTTGCTAGTTCCGCTAAAACTTTCAAAGGACTTGTTGCATCCTTCATAAATGCCATTTTCGTCTTTGTGGTAGACCGGAATGGGAATAGCGTCGATCAGAGATTGTAAAAGATCGTAGCGGTCTCGCAAGTCAATTTCCGCACTAATACGTTCCGAGATATCGGTGGCAGTGCCAATCATTCTTATCGGTCTGCCGTCTTCGAAATGCACCTCGTTTTGTTCATAGACAACGCGCACTTCCCCGCCCGGCAGGCAAATCCTGTAATCAATGACGTAGTCGACATTATCTCTAAGGCTTCGCGCCACAGATTCTTCTACATAAAGGCGGTCTTCGGGATGAATTAGTTTCAACAAGTTAGTGTATGTGACTTCGAAATTATCCCTGGAGACGCCGAAAATTTGAAAGACTTCGTCAGACCAGACAAGATTGTCCTCGACGACATCCCAACTCCAGCTTCCGACACCCGAGTGGAGATTTACACCAGCAGCACCGGCTTGTCGCCAACGCCGATAGCAAAAGGTGCCAAAGCACAGTGCCAGCCACAACAAGCTGTAGGGGATGATTTCAGAGACCGGGAAGCGATCCTGAACACGAAAAACGAAAATAATAATAAGCGCCAGCGCACTCAGTCCTGCAATGACGGCAAAATCCTGTCTCGCCTGTTTACCAAGGATCGGGTTTCGCAGCTTAGGCATATCATTCGTCTTCGGAAAGTAGGTAGCCAACCCCGCGCAGGGTATGCACCGATATATTAGCCTCGGCCTTGGTCAATCGCTTGCGCAAGCGCGATATATGGACCTCGACAGAGTTCGACGTCACTTCCTCGCCGAAGCCATAGAGCTTGTCTTCCAAGACGTCTTTGGGAACAACCCGCCCATAGCGGCGCATCAATTGTTCAAGCACGCCCATTTCCCTGCGCGAAACAGAAATAACGATTTCGCCGACGCGGACTTCCCTGGCAGCCGTATCAAAACTGACGTTGCCCGCCGTTAGTGTTAATCCCAATGCGCCGCCGGGACGCCGAAGCAAGGCCCGAATACGGGCGACAAGTTCGCTCATAGCGAAAGGTTTCAGAAGATAATCGTCGGCCCCGCCATCGAGCCCCTTGACCCGGTCTTCAACCCCGTCGCGGGCGGTCAGGATGAGAACTGGTGTCGATGACTTTCTTGCACGCAACTGTTTAAGAATATCCATGCCATCGCCATCTGGCAGCCCCAGGTCGAGAACGATGGCATCATAGGCGACCGTCTCGATTGCCGCTTCGGATTCTCCAACGGTGTCGAACCAGTCGACGGTAAAGGACTCCTTTTCGAGTCCCTCCTTCGTGGTTTCGGCCAGGCGTTTGTTATCTTCGACCAGAAGCAGCCGCATATTTACCCCCGTAACTTTGGCTTCGCCCACTATATCAAAATAAGGTCAGTAAGTTGGATAATCTTCACCGTCGGGAAGTTCAAACGGATCCGCCGCCAAATCCATATCGAAACCCAGGAATGCCCAGGTCGCTTCCATATGTTTAGGCAAGGGGGCGATGACTTCGATCTCGCCACCACCGGGATGGGGAATGCGGATGGCGCGGGCATGCAGATGCATCTTGCGGCTCAACCCCGGACCCTGCAAAAAGGCTTCCGCTCCTCCGTATTTGCCGTCCCCCAGAATGGGTGTTCCCAGCGCCTGCATGTGGACGCGAAGCTGATGGGTGCGGCCGGTCTGCGGTTCAAGCGACAGCCAAGTCGCCCTGCGTCCGGCCTTCTCGATCGTTCGGTAAAATGTCACCGCCCTTTTGCCTTTTTCCTCGTCGGGAACCATCTGCTCGCCCTGCTTCCCTGGCAATTTTGACAGAGCCAGATTAATCCGCCCCGATAACGGGTTGGGCGCGCCGACAACCACCGCCCAATAAACCTTGCGGGCAGTTTTCGCGCGGAAGGCATCGGCCAATTTTGCCGCTGCGGCGGTCGATCTGGCAAGCAACAAAACGCCCGACGTATCCTTGTCCAGCCGATGAACCAGTTTGGGTTTCTGCTTTTTATCAAACATCAAACCGCCGAGCATGGCGTCGACGCTTTTGGTGATGCCTGTGCCACCCTGAACGGCCAAGCCCGGCGGCTTATCCAGGGCGATGACATCATCATCGATATACAAAACCCGTTCACGCAGTTCTGCGATATCCTTATCCGAAGCGGCCGCAGGCTTTCTGGTTTCGCTTATTTTTGCCTCGCTTGCCTCTGCGTCCATGGGCGGGATGCGAATTTTCTGGCCGGCTTCCAGGCGGGTATTAGCCTTTTCCCGTTTGCCATCGACGCGGACATCCCCCTTGCGCAACAATTTTTGCAACTGAATATGGGAAAGGCCCGGATAATGGCGTTTGAACCAACGGTCCAGGCGGACCCCGGCTTCGTCGCTGGTCACATTGGCAGAGGAAACACGGCTCATGTCAGTACCTGTCTAAATAACATCATCCCGGCGAACAGGCCGGCAATGGAAACAATGACGGAAAGGCCGATGTAGCCACCGGCGGATATAAATTGACCACGTTCTACGAGGAAGACGACGTCCTGGGAAAATGTCGAAAACGTGGTGAAAGCACCAAGCAGGCCAACAACCAGAAAGCTTCTCATTTCCTGGCCCGGCGACCAGCTAAGGGCCATAATTTCAATAAGTGCGCCCAATGCGAATGAACCCAGAACGTTGATCGTCAGTGTCGCATACGGAAATCCGGCATGGGTAACGTGACCGATGGCGCTCATCATCAGGTAGCGCAATGAGGCACCGAGGGCACCGCCGAAGGCCACTGAAAACAATATTTTAGCACTCATCGTGATGGTTCCCCGTCTTTCTTCTGACGCAGTTTGTCCCAGTAATCGAGACGCTTTTGGATGTCTCTCTCAAAGCCGCGTTCCTTCGGTTGATAGAAACGTTGACGGCTCATGCCGTCGGGAAAATAATTCTGGCCGGAAAATCCGTTTTCGGCATCATGATCGTAAGCATATCCGTCCCCGTATCCAAGGTCCTTCATCATCTTGGTCGGGGCGTTCAAAATATGCATGGGCGGGCTCAGCGAGCCGGTTTCCCGGGCCGCCCCCTTCGAGGCTTTTTCAGCCTTGTAAGCGGCGTTGGATTTCGGTGCCGTCGCCAGATAAATCACACACTGGACCAGCGCCAACTCCCCTTCCGGCGAGCCCAGTCGCTCAAAAGCCTGCCAGGCAGCCATCGCCTGGGTCAGGGCCTGCGGGTCGGCAAGACCGATATCTTCGACCGAAAATCGCAGCAACCGACGGGCGATATAATTGGGATCTTCGCCGCCATCGATCATCCGGGCAAACCAATAAAGTGCCGCATCCGTATCGGAACCGCGCAGGGATTTATGCAGCGCGCTGATCAGATTGTAGTGGCCTTCCTGGGATTTGTCATAAAGCGGCATCCTGCGTTGCACGGCATCGGCCAGGGCGGCGGTATCCATGTCTTTGTCCAGTGGCAAGGCGAACAGGGTCTCGGCCATGTTCAACTGATAGCGCCCATCGCCATCGGCCATGGCGCGAAGCGACGCCCGGGCATCATCATCAAGGGGCAGTTTTTTGCCTTCCTCGCCCTCGGCGCGGACGAGCAATTCTTCAAGGGCGCTGTCATCCAGACGGTGAAGCACCAGCACCTGAGCTCGCGACAACAACGCAGCGTTCAATTCGAACGAGGGGTTTTCCGTCGTCGCCCCGACAAGAATAACCGTGCCATCCTCGACATAGGGCAGGAAGCCGTCCTGCTGAGCGCGGTTGAAGCGATGGACCTCGTCGATGAACAGCAGCGTCCCCTGCCCGGCCTGACGGCGACCGCGGGCGGCCTCGAAAATTTTGCGCAGGTCGGCGACCCCTGAAAACACCGCCGACAACGGCTCGAAGTGCAGGTCCGTATGTTTAGCGAGCAGGCGGGCAATCGTCGTCTTGCCGGTGCCCGGTGGCCCCCACAGAACGATTGACGACATCGTCCCGGCGGCCCGCATTCTGCCGATCGGTTTTTCCGGCCCGAGCAAGTGATCCTGACCGACGACCTCGTCCAGGGTGCGTGGCCGCAGACGGTCGGCCAAGGGCCGCGGGGCTTGTGATTCAAAAAGCGTGTTCACCGGTCGACCACCAATTTCATCACCTTGCCGCCGCGCTTGATGCCGATAGCCCAGCGATCGACAGGTTTGTTCATTATTGTTTCCAGCGCGCCGGTATTTTTAACATCATTACTATTGATGCTGACGATCTTGTCGCCAGCTTCAAGTCCCAGGCGCGCGGCAAAATCCCTGCTTGTGATACGAAGGATGTAGACACCCTCTTCGAAAGTCTCGGTGCCAATTTCATCGGCCAGGGCCGGTGACATATTGGCGACGACGACGCCTGACAGCGGGTGCTCACCCGAAAGCTTCCGCAGGTCGCGCGGCGGCACTTCCGGTGGTGCCGTCAGTTCAAGGTTCAGCGTCTTCTCGACACCGTCGTTGAGCACGACAAGGTCGGCCTTACCGCCAAGGGGCATTGTCGCGATGCGATAAGTCAGGGCCTTGGGATCATCGACAGTCGTGCCTTCAACCTGGGCGATAACATCACCGGCCTTGACCCCGGCCCGATCTGCCGGACCGCCCGGATGGACCTTCTTGATCAGGACCCCGGTCGGTCTGGCCATGCCAAGTGCCTGGGCGATATCGGGTGTCACCGCCTGCCCCCAGGCACCAAACCAGGCCCGCATCAGCCTTCCGCCCTTCTGCGTTCCAGCGATAACGGCCCTGACCATGTTCGAGGGAATAGCGAAGCCGATCCCTTGCGAGCCACCGCTTTTAGAAAATATGGCCGTGTTGATACCGACCAGACGGGCATCCATGCCGATAAGCGCGCCGCCGGAATTTCCGGGGTTGATGGCGGCGTCGGTCTGGATGAACGAGGCCAGATCGGAAATCCCCACCTGGGTCCGCGCCAATGCCGAAACAATACCGCTGGTCACCGTTTGGCCGACACCGAACGGATTGCCGATGGCCAGGACAATATCGCCGACTTCTAACTCGTCTGAATCACTCAAGGTCAGAAACGGCAATGCCTCCCCTTCAACGGCGACCCGCAGCACGGCCAGGTCGGTGCGTTTGTCGGTGCCGACGACTTCCGCCTCGAATTCGCGCCGGTCGGTCAGCACCACGCGGATTTCATCGGCCCCCTCAATAACGTGATGGTTGGTGACGATCAGGCCGTCGGCGCTGACGATAACGCCCGAACCCAACGAGTTCTGGACTCTTTTGCGCGAACCGGAAAAACCCGGCGTACCCTGAAAAAAGCGCTGAAAAAACGGATCGTTGAAAAGCGGCGAAATGGCCCGGCTTCTGACCACCTTGCGGGTATAGATATTGACCACCGCAGGGGACGCCTTATGGACCAGCGGGGCATAGGAAAACTGAACCTGGGCGCGAGAATCCGGAACCACCTTGTCAGCCGCAAGTGCGCCGCCGCCAACAAGCAGGGGCAGGGCGATCAAAAACAAAACGACCGTCATTCGTTGTTTCATAGAGTCAGGTTCCGTCAATTCCATAGCGTCGTGGCGATACTCTAGCACTCATGGACCGACCGTTTGAGCCAATTTCTTGATTTTTCTCTCTCGATAAAATGTGTAAATACCCATCAGCACGACAATGGCACTGCCCAGCAGGGTCCATGCGTCGGGGATATCGCCAAACACGGCGAAGCCCAGGGTAATGGACCAAATAAGGGCGGTGTACCTGAATGGTGAAATGAAGCTGATCTCGCCTACCCGCATGGTCATAATACTAAACAAGTAACCAAAAATCAAAAATACCGCCGCCGCGCCAAGCAGCACAAGATCATTTGCGGAAACTGGATTCCAGACCACAATCGATGACATCACGGCTCCCGTTAGCATGATCGAAACCGCTGTCAACAAGGCCACGAAAATGGATGGCACATGTGCCGATAACCGATGAGTCGATAAGTCCCTAAGCACGATAAACACCACTGCGGCCAAGGCCCACATTGAGTATGCGTTAAAGCCATCGGAGCCCGGACGAACAATGACCAGAACCCCTGCGAAGCCGACCAGGATCGCTATGTAACGCCGCCAGCCAACAGTTTGCCCCAGGAAAAGGGCCGCCCCCAGTGTGACCGCCAGCGGCAGGGCCTGAAGAATTGCTGTGGCGTTTGCGAGTGGCATGTTGAAAAGTGCCGTCAGGTAACACAGGGTCGCCCCGACTTCGCCGATCATCCGGTAAGCCAATACCTTCCAGTCGGATTTATTCAGGATCGGCAAAATAGACTTCTTTTTGATGGCCAGTAGCCCGAGCAAGGCAGTTGCCAACAGGCCGCGCAGAAACATTATCTGAAACAGGCCAAGGTTGCCTGCCACCAGTTTGACCAGGCTGTCGTTGCTCACATAAAAGGCCATGCTCGCCGCCATCAGCGCCGCACCGCGAAAATTATTAGAAGTCTTCATCATAACGCACTCAATCAGGCATTACCGGGCTGAAAGCAAGAGTAAATGGATGTAGAGGGGCATCTGTGCTAATCAAACATTCACTTTATCCGAATCAGAGAACGCTTTAACCATGGCCATTCATCCAGTTATCCTGTCCGGCGGTTCGGGGACCCGGTTGTGGCCGTTGTCGCGCAAGCACTATCCCAAGCAATTGCTGGCGCTGACGTCCGACAAATCCCTGTTGCAGGAAACTCTTGAGCGGATCAGCGGCGAGGGTTTCGAGGCACCGCTGGTTATTTGCAATACGGAGCATCGCTTCAGCGTCGCCGAACAGGTCTGCGAGATGGATTTGACGGTCCGTGACATCATCCTTGAGCCGGTCGGCAGGAACACCGCCCCGGCCGCCGCCATCGCCGCCATGGCCTTAAGGGCAATCGATACGGAGGCTACCATCCTGCTGTTGCCATCGGATCACCTGATCGGCGACCGGCAAGCCTTCATGCAAGCCATTAAGGTCGCAGCAGTGGCCGCCGACAACGAATATCTGGTAACCTTCGGCATCAAACCGACCGGGCCTGAAACCGGATACGGTTATATGCTCAACGGGGCGGAAATTTCTGCGGCCCCCGGATGCTTCGCCGTGCAGCGCTTTATCGAAAAACCCGACACCGAAAACGCCGCCAAAATGATCGCTGCGGGCGGCCATGTCTGGAACAGTGGTATTTTCCTGTTCAAGGCCAGCGCCTACTTGCAGGAACTCAAAGCCCTGCAACCGGATCTCTACGATATATGCGAGAAATCCCTGGCCGCGACCAGCCGCGACCTCGATTTCACCCGCCTCGATAGCACCGTCTTCGAGACCTGCCCCTCCATTTCCATCGATTACGCGGTGATGGAGCATACCCGCAAGGCCTGCGTCGTTCCCGTCGATATGGGTTGGAGCGATATCGGCTCATGGTCGGAACTATGGAAGGTTTCGGACAAGGACGATCAAGGCAATGTCATCATCGGCGATGTTATTGCCGAAGACACCACGGCAAGCTACATCAGGACCGCCAACAAGATGATCGCCACCATCGGGATTAGCGACATGATCATCGTCGATACCGGCGATACGGTATTGATTGCGCCCAAGGACCGCGCCCAGGACATTCGCATCATTGTCGAGAAACTGGAAGCCCAAGGCCGCACGGAACATCTTTTACCCGGTCGCGTACGCCGCCCCTGGGGCTGGTACCAATCGCTGGACAACGGCCCATCTTTTCAGGTCAAGCGGATCTGCGTCAATCCGGGTGCCCGCCTGTCGCTGCAACGCCATCAGCGCCGCGCCGAACATTGGGTCGTCGTTTCCGGCCAGGCCCTGATCCATTGCGACGGCCAGGATATGACCCTCGGCCCCAATCAATCGACGTATATCCCGCAAGGGGCAGTCCACAGGCTTGAGAACCCGGCGCAGGAACCGCTTTACCTGATTGAGGTGCAATCGGGTGACTATCTGGGTGAAGATGATATAGAACGTCTTGAGGACGATTTCGCCCGACATTAAATTTAGGAGAATACCCGTGTCCGTTACCGTTTCCGTAGACGTCGCCCCCGGCGAATTGATCGACAAAATCACCATTTTGGAAATCAAGCTTGAACGCATTGAAGATGAAGCCAAGCTGGCCAATGTCAGCATCGAATACGAGACCCTGAGCAAAGCCCGCGACGCCGCCATCGCGCAATCGTCAGAACTGGACCGGCTGAGTGTCGACTTAAAGTCGATCAACGAAGCCCTGTGGGAGATCGAGGACGATATTCGCGACTGTGAACGGGCCAAGGATTTCGGCGACGGCTTCGTCAAACTGGCGCGCGCCGTCTACGTCACCAATGACAAGCGCATGGCCGTCAAACGCCAGATCAACGACTTGCTGGGTTCGCGTCTGGTCGAGGAAAAATCCTACGCGGCTTATTGATGATGCTGAAACCCTTTCACCTTCTCGACTTTTTACTCGCACTGAAGCGCGGCATAACAAGGCGAAGCGGCCCGGCAAAAGGCGTCCTTCTGATTTCCGCCGGTGGCCTTGGTGATACGGTTTTATTCTCCCTTCTCGCCGAACGTTTCGCTTCGCTGGCTCTCGAAGGTGAGCCGGTCAGTATTTTGCTGCGCAGCGACGCCCGCAAAATGGCCTTCCTGCTGCCCCGCAACATGGGCCTGGAAGTTGTCAATTTCGGCGATTTTCGTAAGAAGCTCTCCTACCGCCGCAAAGTCGCCGCCCACCTCTATGCGGCCCATTACCGGCTGATCGTCTCGACCGACCACTTGCGCCACCCGGACCTTGATGAAGCCCTGATCAAGATGGCCGCCCCGCAGCAGGCCATGGCCATGGAGCCACGCGCCTGGCCGAAATACGACGCCGCCCTGAACGCCAACCGCAAGCTCTACAGTCGCCTGTTCGCCAGTGGCCCCGACCGCTTGGACAAGGTGCTGCGCTGGAGCTATTTCGCCAACTGGCTGGGCGGCACACAAACGCCGCCGCCGAAGGTCCATATCGATATCAATGACACCGTTGAAGTTAGCGGTGAGACTGCGGATGTCCTGATCCAGCCGTTTTCTGCTGTCACTCTGAAACAAAGCCCGGTGGCGCTCTACCGGCGACTGATCGAAGCCCTGCCACAAGGCACAAGCGTCGCCCTGACCGGTGCGCCAGGCGACCTAGACGCCAACCCGGACTATAAGCAACTGTTAGAATTACCGGGAGTCACCTTCAATTCCGCCGGCTTTGAGGAGCTTGTCCCGGCCTTGCGTGCGGCCAAGCTGGTGATCAGCGTCGATACCGCCCTGATGCACCTTGCCGTGGCCCTTGGCGCACCGACCATTTGTCTGGCCAGTGCCGCATATGTCGGCGAAATCGTCCCCTACGCCGCCGAGATAACGCCAGACAACGCCCATGTCATCTACCAAAGCATGGCGTGCGAGGGCTGCCTGGGAAAATGCCACTTAGCCCCCATAGACGGTATGTACCCCTGCGTCGCTGCCCTTGATGGGAACCGGCTGGTCGCGCTTGTAAATGAACTCCTGAAACCATAAAAAAAGGCCGCCCCGAAGGACGACCTTTTTTTGATTTATCAGGCGGAAGCTTATTCGGCTTCGGCCAGTGCCGCTGCGGCTTCTTCTAGCTCGAGGCGGGCGCGATCGCCAGCACCTTTGGCTTCGGGGTCGCGGTCGACCAGTTCCAACACGGCCATTGGCGCGCAATCGCCGTAGCGATTGCCAGCTTTCAGAACCCTGGTGTAACCGCCGTTGCGTTCCTTATAACGATCAGCCAGACCGCCGAACAGCTTGCCGACGATGTCGGCGTCTTTGATAACAGACAACGCCTGACGGCGAGCATGCAGATCGCCGCGCTTGCCGAGCGTGATCATCTTGTCGGCGATACGACGCAATTCCTTCGCCTTGGGCAGAGTCGTTGTGATCTGCTCATGATCCAGCAACGACACGACCATGTTCGAGAACATCGCCTTGCGATGTGAACTCGTCCTGTTTAGTTTGCGTCCGCTCATGCCGTGGCGCATGTTCTCTCTCCTCGAATTCAAGCAAGTCCCGCAGGTGGAATTTGCCCATATTAAGTTTGTTTAGACCCTCAGAACGGGTCTTCCAGCTTTTTGGCCAGGTCTTCGATGTTCTCTGGTGGCCAATCGGCTATTTCCATCCCCAGGTGCAAGCCCATCTGCGACAGTACTTCCTTGATCTCGTTCAAGGATTTACGACCGAAGTTAGGTGTCCTGAGCATATCGGATTCACTCTTCTGAACGAGATCGCCGATATAAATGATGTTGTCGTTCTTAAGGCAGTTCGCCGAACGGACGGAGAGCTCAAGCTCATCGACCTTACGAAGCAGATTCCTGTTGAACGGCAGTTCGTCCCTCTCTTCTTCGGGCTGAACCTTCTGCGGCTCTTCGAAGTTGATGAACAACTGCAACTGGTCCTGAAGAATACGGGCGGCCAGAGCGACAGCGTCGTCAGGCGTCACCGCACCATTGGTTGTCACTTCAAGGGAAAGCTTGTCGTGATCGGTAATCTGACCGACACGGCTGTTTTCAACCTTGTAGCTAACCTTGGTGACCGGCGAGAAAACCGCATCAATGGGAATAAGGCCAATCGGAGAGTCTTCGGCGCGGCTCTGCGCCGCGGCAACATAACCCTTGCCGTGTTCGACTGTCATCTCCATAGACAACTTGGCACCCTTATCAAGATGACAAATAACCAGATTGGGATCCATGACCTCGATATCGGGGCCAGTTTCAATATCACCGGCTTTGACTTCACCAGGACCGGAGGCCTTAAGCGTAATCCGCTTCGGGCCTTCCACATGCATGGAAAGTCCCATCGACTTAATATTAAGTACGATGTCGGTGACGTCCTCGCGGACACCCGGAATAGATGAAAACTCGTGCAACACGTTGTCGATCTGGACAGACGTCACAGCGGCCCCCTGCAGGGACCCCAGCAGTACCCGGCGCAACGCATTGCCCAAGGTAAGGCCGAAACCGCGCTCCAGCGGTTCAGCAACGACAGTGGCACGGCGCGCCGGGTCTGCACCCGGAACGACGTCAAGTTTCATCGGTTTAATCAGTTCCTGCCAATTCTTTTGAATCACGGAAAAAAACCTCATGCTCGGCGCATTAATGTCAGGCCCTTAAAAACAATCCTAAGGGCCGCTAAAAATTTCCGGCGCTTGTACGAACAAGAACCGGAAGACCGTCCTAGACGCGACGGCGTTTACGTGGACGACAGCCATTGTGTGGAATTGGCGTGACGTCACGAATCGCAGTAATGGTAAAGCCAACGGCCTGCAGCGCACGAAGCGCGGATTCGCGTCCTGACCCTGGGCCTTTAACTTCAACCTCAAGTGTTTTCATGCCATGTTCCTGAGCCCTGCGACCGGCGTCTTCTCCGGCCAACTGGGCTGCATAAGGAGTCGATTTACGCGACCCCTTAAAACCTTGGCTACCGGCAGACGCCCAGGCAATGGAATTGCCTTGCGCATCGGTGATGGTAATCATGGTGTTATTGAACGTGGCGTTTACATGAGCCATACCAGAGGCAATGTTCTTGCGCTCACGGCGACGTGGTCTCTGCGTTGTCGACTTTGCCATTATCTATCCTAAACCTTACTTAGTAACTTTTTTCTTGCCAGCGATAGCCTTAGCCGGCCCCTTACGGGTGCGGGCATTGGTATGCGTACGCTGACCGTGAACGGGCAAACCACGACGATGCCTGATACCGCGATAACAGCCAAGGTCCATAAGACGCTTGATGTTCATAGCGACTTCACGACGAAGATCACCTTCGACATTGTAGTCGTTATCTACGGACTCACGAATACCCGTCAGTTCCGATTCGGTCAGTTCGTTAACCCGCCTTTCGGCAGGAATCCCAACCTTTGCACAGATTTCGACGGCCTTTGTGCGGCCGATTCCGTGGATGTATGTTAGTGCTATCACGACCCGTTTCCCGGTCGGAACATTTACGCCAGCTATTCGCGCCAATGCTGGTACTCCTTACCCGTTGGTTTTAAACGAAAAAGACTGGGTCAGGGAACCCAAAGAGGCGCGATTATAGGCGCTCTTTTCCCTAAGTCAACACGCAGTCTTTAGCCGATTAATTCCTTCAATTGTTTCGTTACATCATCGATGGCTTTCATGCCGTCGATGCTCTTTAAAATGCCATTTCCCCGATAGTGGGAAATGATCGGCTCAGTTTGTTCGTGATAGGCCAGAAGCCTGGAACGAACAGTTTCCGCGTTGTCATCACTGCGGCGAGAAAACTCTTTTCCACCACATTTGTCGCAAACACCTTCGACTTCTGGTTTTTGAAACGAGTCGTGATAGCCTGCACCGCAGTTACCACAGGTATAACGCCCAGAAATGCGCTCAACCATCGCCTCGTCTTCAACCTTCATCTCGATTACGAAATCGAGTTTCATTGCCTTTTCTTCGAACATCTTGTCGAGCGCGACCGCTTGGGGGGTCGTACGCGGAAAGCCGTCGAGAATAAATCCATTTTGACAATCTTTTTTGCCGATCCGTGAAGCAATCATATTGATGATCAATTCGTCGGGGACAAGATCGCCAGCCTCCATTATTACTTTCGCCTGCGCGCCAATATCGCTTTTAGAGTCGACTTCCAAACGCAACATGTCGCCTGTCGAAAGTTGAATTACGCCGTAGTGTTCTTCCAGGCGTTTTGCCTGTGTTCCTTTGCCAGCTCCTGGGGGGCCTAGCAAAATCAGTTTCACCCCCGCCTCCCCTTCAGCTTGGATTTCTTGATTAACCCCTCGTATTGATGGGCCAGCAGATGTGATTGAATCTGCGACACTGTATCCATCGTCACGGTAACGACAATCAGCAGGCTGGTACCGCCAAAATAGAACGGCACAGAAAAGCGTGAAATCAGAATCTCCGGCAACAGACAGACGACAGCCAGATACGCGGCGCCGACAACAGTCAAACGGGTCAGCACTTTATCAAGATACTGCGACGTATTCTTACCGGGACGAATGCCAGGAATAAAGCCGCCATGCTTCTTCAGATTATCGGCGGTATCTTCCGGATTGAAGACAACGGCGGTGTAGAAGAAGGCAAAGAATACGATCATCGAAACATAGATCGCCAGATACAACGGTTGGCCACGGCCAAGCAAGGCGGCGATGGTCGACAGCCACTCCGGCCCGGACCCTGCGCTAAAACCGATAATGGTTATCGGCATAAGCAGGATCGAGCTTGCGAAAATCGGCGGGATAACACCGGCGGTATTTAATTTAAGTGGTAAATGTGAACTTTCCCCGCCGCTCATCTTATTGCCCTGCTGGCGCTTCGGATACTGAACGATAAGGCGGCGCTGAGCACGTTCCATAAAGATAATGAAGAAGATAACGCCGACAGACATAGCGATCAGGACGATGATCAGCAGCGAAGAAAGCGCGCCGGTACGACCAAGTTCCAAAGTGCTGGCGATGGCGCTGGGCAGATTGGCGACGATGCCCGAGAAAATAATCAACGATATACCGTTGCCAATGCCGCGCGCGGTAATCTGCTCGCCCAGCCACATCAGGAACATGGTGCCGCCAACCAGAGTAACAACCGTGGTAAAGCGGAAGAATACGCCCGGGTCGATAACCGCAGCGCCAACGCTCGAGTTCATTCCCTCAAGACCGACGGCAATACCGTAAGCCTGCATGGTGGTGATCGCGACGGTCAGGTAACGGGTGTATTGATTGATAACCTTGCGCCCGGACTCGCCTTCTTTTTTCAACGCCGCCATCTTCGGCGAAACCGACGTCATCAGCTGCATGATGATCGAAGCCGAGATGTAAGGCATGATGTTCAAGGCGAAAATAGTCATCCGACCAAGCGCCCCGCCCGAGAACATGTCGAACATGCCAAGAATGCCGCCGGCATGTCCCGAGAAGATATCGTTGAGGACTGTCGGGTCGATACCAGGCAACGGAATGTATGTGCCTAGACGATAGACAATCAATGCACCCAACGTAAACCAGATACGCTTTTTAAGCTCCGTGGCCTTTGAAAAGGCCCCGAAGTTCATATTGGATGCGAGTTGTTCTGCAGCGGAGGACATACGAAAGTTTCTGCCTTATTTAGCCGAATCGGCTTCAGCTTCGGGTTTGGCTTTTGCCTTTTTTGCTTTAGCCGGCTTAGCCGTCTCTTCTGCAGCAACTGCAGACAACGCTTCGATAACCGTGCCACCAGCTTTTTCGACGGCGGCAACGGCTGCCCGAGAGGCACCAGCGACTTCAATCGTCAGCTTGGCTGTCAGCTCTCCCTTGGCCAGCAACTTTACACCATCCTTGGACTTGCCGACAAGACCAGCCGCAAGCAAAACAGCGCCATCAATATTCTTCTTGGCGTCGATCTTGCCCGCATCAACAGCGGCCTGCAATTTACCAAGATTGATTTCAGAGAAATCCTTGGAAAACGGATTTTTAAAGCCACGTTTCGGCAGCCGGCGATAAAGTGGCATCTGGCCGCCTTCAAAGCCGAGCAGCGAAACACCACTACGGGATTTCTGACCCTTATGGCCACGACCAGCCGTTTTACCGGTGCCCGAACCAATGCCACGACCGACCCGCTTGCGGTTCTTGGTGGCGCCGGGGTTATCACGTAACTCGTTGAGTTTCATCTTCTTATCCTTTCGGCTTGCGCCCCTCCTTATCAAGTAAGCAGGAACTCGCCTATATTATTTAAGCCTTAGCTCGCTTCTTCGACGGTGATCAGGTGCTTGACCTTATTGATCATGCCACGCACGGACGGCGTGTCTTCCAGTTCACGGGTCTTATGCATTTTGTTTAGCCCGAGACCCTTTAGAGTATCGCGCTGGTATTTCTGGCGACCGATCGGGCTTCCGACCTGGGTCACTTTCACAGTACCTTTTTTATCAGCCATCGGCCTGCTCCTTGGTTGCGTTGGCGGTCGCAGAAGCTTGCGCTCCACCGCCACGACGGGCGACGATTTCACTGACCTTTTTACCACGACGCGCCGCAACGCTGCGCGGTGATGTGCTGTTGGTCAGCGCGTTGAAGGTCGCCTTGATCATATTGTGCGGATTGGCCGTACCAATGGACTTGGTAACAACATCATGAACGCCCAATGCTTCAAACACGGCACGCATGGGTCCACCGGCAATAATACCAGTACCCGCAGGGGCACTACGCAGAACAACCTTACCGGCACCGAAGGTACCTTCGATATCGTGGTGCAAAGTGCGGCCATCACGCAGCGGCACATGGATCATTTCGCGTTTAGCCTGCTCGGTGGCCTTACGGATCGCTTCGGGAACTTCGCGCGCCTTGCCGGTGCCAAAACCGACACGACCGCTGCCGTCACCGGCAACAACCAATGCGGCGAATGAAAAGCGGCGACCGCCCTTGACCACCTTGGCGACGCGGTTGATGTGAACAAGTTTGTCGATCAGCTCGTCTTCGCGAGACTGATCTTCCTTGTTCCTGCCACGCCCGCGTCCGGGGCCACGAGAATCTTTATTGGGTGTCGGTGTCTGTGCCATAAAAATAGCGCTCCTAGAAAGACAGGCCGGCTTCGCGAGCCGCTTCGGCCAAGGCTTTCACCCGACCGTGATATTTATAACCGCCGCGGTCGAAGACCACGTCCTTGATGCCGGCTTTGACCGCCCGCTCGGCGATCAACTTGCCAACTTCGCTGGCAGCCGATTTATCGGCGCCAGTTTTAACAGTGGTACGTAAATCCTTATCAACGCTCGAGGCCGACGCCAGGGTAGTGCCCTGAAGATCGTCGATAACCTGAGCGTAGATATGCTTGCCGGACCGAAAGACGGACAAACGTGGGCGGCTTCCGCCAGCACGCCGGATGTGGACGCGGTTGCGGCCCTTGCGGCGATCGAAGAGTTCCTTTGAATGAGCCATGACTTACTTCTTCTTGCCTTCTTTGCGCCGAACGTATTCGTTGGCGTACTTGATACCTTTACCCTTGTAGGGTTCAGGCGGACGGTAAGAGCGGATTTCAGCAGCCGTTTGACCGACTTTCTGTTTATCCACCCCTTCGACGGTGATGTGGGTTTGATCAGGACACTTGATGGTGATGCCATCGGGAACCGCGTGGCGAATCTCATGACTGAAACCAAGCTGCAGCACGAGTTCGTTTCCCTGAACCTGGGCGCGATAACCAACGCCGTTGATTTCAAGATTACGGGTAAACCCTTCGGAAACACCGACCACAAGATTGTTGATAACGGCACGCGCCGTTCCCCACATTTTGCGGGCGCTAATGGAATTGCCGCGAGGCTTTACAACAACCATGTTTTCTTCCCGGCTGAGATTGACGTCGTCAGACAATGTAAAAGACATCTCACCGAGCTTGCCTTTAGCCGTCACTTGCTGACCGACGATGGCGACATCAACGCCTTCGGGAACCTCAACAGGATTTTTACCAATTCGAGACATGTGGCTAATCCTATCCTAAAAGACTTGGCAAAGCACTTCGCCGCCAACATTGGCGTCGCGTGCTTCGGCATCGGACATAACGCCGCGCGGCGTCGAAAGAATCGAGATACCAAGACCGTTATAAACGCGGGTCAGGTCCTTGATTTTCGAGTAAACGCGGCAACCAGGGGTCGACACTCGAGATATCTCACGGATCACGGGACTGCCCTCGTGATACTTAAGCTCGATCGTCAGTTCAATAATTCCCGGACGAACTTCTTCTTGGCTGAATCCGCGAATGAAACCCTCACGTTTGAGAACTTCAAGAACGTTGTATCGCAGCTTCGAAGCAGGCGCCATAACGGTGCTTTTCCGGGCCTGTTGGCCATTACGGATACGCGTAAGCATATCACCTAAGGGATCGGTCATAGACATATTCGTACCTCTCCTACCAGCTCGACTTAACCATGCCGGGGATCTGACCGGTGGATGCTAAATCACGAAGGGCAATACGCGAAAGTTTGAATTTGCGATAATTGCCACGGGGACGACCGCTCAATGCACAGCGCAGGCGCTGCCTGACAGGTGATGCATTACGCGGAATTTCGGCGAGTTTCAAACGGGCTTCGAAACGCTCCTCTAAGGACAAAGTTAAATCCTTAGCCTTTGCTTTCAAGGCAGCGCGACGCGAGGCAAACTTAATTGCCAGCCTTTCCCGCTTCTTGTTCCTCTCAACAACGCTTTTCTTAGCCATTACTTTTTCTCTCCGGTTGCTTCGCCCTTGAACGGAAAGTCAAAACCCCTCAGCAGGGACTTCGCCTCTTCGTCGGTATTGGCGGTTGTGCAGAAGACGACGTCCATACCGCGAACACGGTCGATCTTGTCGTAATCAATCTCTGGAAAAATGAGCTGTTCCTTGATGCCCATGGCGTAATTGCCATGCCCGTCAAAGCTTTTGCCATTCAGGCCACGGAAATCGCGAACACGCGGCAAAGCGATGTTAACCAGGCGATCGAGGAATTCGTACATCCGCTCGTGACGCAGCGTTACCTTGCAGCCAACGGTCATGCCATCGCGAAGCTTGTAAGTGGCGATAGATTTCTTAGCCTTGGTGATGATCGGCTTTTGCCCGGCAATCTTGGTCAGATCATCAAGCGCGCCATTGATCAGCTTCTTGTCTTGGGAAGCTTCACCAACGCCCATGTTAATGACGATCTTTTCCAGCTTTGGAACTTGCATGGAGCTCTTGTACTTGAACTCCTCTAGCAATGCCGGGCGGATCGTCGTTTCGTAATATTCTTGTAAACGTGCCATTATTCGTAAATCCGCTTATTTGTCGATGACTTCGCCGGACCGCTTAGCATAGCGGACCCTGCGACCATCTTTGAGTACCTTGACGCCAGTTCGCGTCGGTTTACTGTCTTTCGGATCGATTTGGGCCAAGTTAGAGATATGGATCGTGGCCTCTTTCTCGACGATCCCGCCTGCCGATGTCTGGGTCGCACGGGTGTGACGCTTGATCATGTTCACCCCCTGCACCAAGGCACGGTTCTCTTTAGGGAGCATGCGCAGAACTTCTCCGCTTTTTCCCTTGTCTTTACCTGTACGGACGATGACTTGGTCGCCCTTTTTCAGTCGTAGTTTTTGAGCCATCTTCTGGATCACCTAATCAAAGAACTTCCGGAGCCAAAGAAATAATCTTCATATATTTCTTGGCGCGCAATTCACGGGTCACCGGGCCGAAAATACGGGTTCCGATGGGTTCACCCTGCTTGTTAATAAGCACGGCAGCATTGTTGTCGAAGCGGATCGTTGTCCCGTCTTCGCGTTGGATATCTTTGGCCGTGCGAACGACAACAGCTTGCACGACGTCGCCCTTCTTGACCCGGGCGCGAGGGATTGCCTCCTTGATGGAGACAACGATGACATCACCTACGGAAGCATACCTCCGTTTTGAGCCACCCAGCACCTTGATGCACTGAACTCGCCGAGCGCCGGAGTTGTCGGCTACGGCCAAGTTGGTTTCCACTTGGATCATCTTCTCATTCCTCTATTCGTTCACTCTAAAGACCTGCGATTTACGCGGTCTCGGTGACGACTTCCCATGTCTTGCGCTTCGAAATTGGACGGCATTCGCGGATTTTCACGACTTCGCCAACCTTGACCACATTGTTTTCATCATGCGCCGCGTACTTCTTCGAACGGCGAATAAACTTCTTGTAGAGCGGGTGCTTGAACCGACGTTCGACCTGGACGGTCACGGTCTTGTCCATTTTGTCGCTAACCACGACTCCTTGCAGGATACGTTTAGGCATTTCTCGTTACCTCAATTCTTAAGACGCTGCCTTGGAAGAAGCGCTTTCACGCTCACCAAGGATGGTTTTAATGCGCGCAATGCCACGTGTGACCTGACGGCATCTTGCGGTGTTCTCTAACTGACCGCTGGCGGCCTGGAAGCGAAGATTGAAGGACTCCTTACGAAGGCCGATAAGATTTTCTTTCAGCTCATCAACGGAATTTGTCCGCAAATCGGCTGGTTTCATACCTTTACTCATAGTCCTACTCCTCTTCGCCAAGGCGCGTCACGAAACGCGTAGACAGTGGCAATTTAGCGGCTGCAAGTTCGAAAGCTTTTTTGGCAACGGCCATCGTAACACCATCGACTTCGAACATAATGCGGCCAGGCTTAACGCGGGCTGCCCAATATTCAACGGAGCCCTTGCCCTTACCCTGACGAACTTCAGGGGGCTTCTTGGACACCGGAACATCCGGAAAAATCCTGATCCAGACACGACCGGCACGTTTCATGTGACGGGTCATGGCACGACGGGCCGCTTCGATCTGACGCGCGGTGACACGTTCTGGCGACGTCGCCTTCAGGCCATAAGCACCGAAATTAAGTTCGGTGCCGCCTTTGGCATTGCCGTGAATGCGGCCCTTATGGGCTTTGCGATATTTTGTACGTTTTGGGCTGAGCATCTTTTTAGCTTCCGCTTAAGTCCTAATAAAGCCGCCTTAGCGGGCCGGCTGAGAATCAATGACCTGCTTTTCCATGGCCATCGGATCGTGGGCAAGAATGTCGCCCTTGTAGATCCAGACCTTGACCCCACAAGCGCCATACGTGGTGCGAGCGGTAGCAGTTCCGTAATCGATATGGGCGCGGAACGTATGCAACGGTACGCGGCCCTCGTGATACCAGAGGTCACGGGCGATTTCAGCGCCACCGAGACGACCGGAGCAGTAAATACGAATGCCTTCGGCACCCAGACGCATGGCCGACTGAACGACCCGCTTCATGGCGCGGCGAACAGATACCCGGCGCTCCATCTGCTGGGCGACGTTCAGGGCAACAAGCTGGGCGTCGATCTCAGGCTTGCGGATTTCGACGATATTGACGTGAACTTCCGAACCGGTCAGCTTCGAGATATCATTACGCAAAATTTCAATATCTGCGCCTTTCTTGCCGATGATGACGCCGGGACGAGCCGTGTGAACCGTAATCCGTGCCTTCTTGGCCGGACGTTCGATGACGACCTTGGAAACACCGGCCTGGGCCAGACGATCCATCAGATACTTGCGGATGCTCAGATCTTCATGCAGAAATTCTGCATATTTGTCCTCGGCGTACCAACGGGAATCCCAAGTCCGGATAATTCCCAGCCGAAGGCTGATCGGATTAATTTTTTGACCCATTTAAACGGTCTCCTCGCGTTCACGAACAATGACGCGCAAATTACTGAAAGGTTTAAGAATTTTACCGGTACGACCACGTGCACGGGCCCTCCAGCGCTTCATAACCATAGTCCGGCCAACGGTGGCCTCGGCGACAAAAAGCCTATCGACGTCCAGGTCGTGGTTGTTCTCGGCGTTGGCGATTGCCGACTCGAGAACCTTCTTGACGTCCACAGCAATCCGACGCTTGGAAAACTGCAGCTCTGCAATTGCCGACCCGCAATCCATACCGCGGATCTGGGTGGCGACCAGATTAAGCTTCTGGGCGCTGACACGCATGTGCTTGGAATATGCCATCGCCTCGTTATCGGCGTAAGCGCGTGGTGCTGATTTCTTGCCCATGACTAGGACCTCCTCGCCTTCTTGTCGGCCGTGTGGCCCAAATAAGTGCGGGTCGGTGAGAACTCGCCCATTTTGTGTCCGATCATGTCTTCTGTAATCAGAACCGGAATGAACTTACGGCCATTGTAAACGCCGAAGGTCAAGCCAACGAACTGCGGAAGCACCGTAGAACGACGTGACCAGGTCTTGATGACCTCGTTACGGCCACTGGCACGACTGGTTTCTGCTTTTTTAAGAAGGTATCCGTCAACAAACGGACCTTTCCATACGGAACGAGCCAAAACGGCCTCCTACTTCTTGCTGCGACGGCGACGCATAATCAGGCGGTCCGTCTTTTTGTTACTACGAGTGCGCTTGCCTTTGGTCGGCTTACCCCATGGGGTTACCGGATGGCGACCGCCCGATGTCCGTCCTTCACCACCACCATGAGGGTGATCGATCGGGTTCATGGCAACGCCACGTACCGAAGGGCGCCTACCGAGCCAACGGCTACGACCAGCCTTGCCCAGTTTAATGTTTTGCTGATCCGGGTTCGACACGGCGCCAATCGTCGCCATGCATTCGCCCCTGACCATACGCAGTTCGCCGGAACTTAGGCGAAGCTGGGCATACCCCTGATCCTTACCGATCAACTGTACATAGGTGCCAGCGGAACGGGCGATCTGGGCCCCTTTACCGAGTTTCATCTCGACGTTGTGAATGATCGTGCCGACAGGGATATTCTTCATCGGCATGGCATTGCCGGGACGAATATCAACATACATGCCAGAGACGATCTTATCACCAACGGCCAAACGCTGCGGCGCAATGATGTAGGCCCGTTCGCCATCTTCGTAATTGATCAGGGCGATGAAAGCCGTGCGGTTTGGATCGTATTCCAAACGTTCAACGGTACCGACGACATCATACTTGATGCGCTTGAAATCGATAACCCGATAACGACGCTTGTGCCCGCCACCACGACGACGCGCGGTGATGCGACCGGTATTATTGCGGCCACCCTTCTTGCGAAGACCTTCGGTCAGCGCCTTTTCGGGCTTGCCCTTCCACAGACCTTCGCGGCTGACGATAACCAGTCCGCGTTGGCTCGGCGTTGTCGGTTTAAATTGTTTGAGTGCCATTAGACCTTAAACCCCCGTCGAAACATCGATGGACTGACCTTCGGCCAGCGTAATGATGGCTTTCTTGGTATCAATCCGCTTACCAGGGCGACCACGAAACTTTTTGGTCTTGCCCTTGGCTATAAGTGTGTTCACTGCCGTGACGCTGACCTTGAACAGGTCTTCGACGGCAGCCTTGATTTCAGGCTTGCTGGCATCCATGGGGACGCGGAAGCTGACCTGATTGAATTCTGAAAGCAGGGTCGACTTTTCGGTGATAATCGGAGCGCGCAGCAATTCATATTTACGCTCCGGGCTCGGTGTCGCCGTGCCGCTATATTTACTCAGGCTCATTTCAAACGCTCCACAAGCTTGTCAATGGCATCCGTGGTCAGCACCAGCGTGTCGCTGCGCAGGATGTCATAAACATTTGCGCCCTGGCTCGGCAGAACATGAAGTTCCATGATATTGCGGGCTGCAAGCTGGAAGTTGTTATCCAGTTCGTTGCCATCAATAATCAGGGCTCTGCCCCAGCCGAGTTTGCCAAGGCTTTTAATAAGATCAGCCGTTTTCGGGGTTTTACTCTTGGCGTTGTCAAGAATGACCAGCTTGCCTTCGGCCTGCTTGGACGACAGGGCGGACTTGAGGGCCATCCTGCGGACTTTTTTCTGCAAGGAAAAACCGTGATCGCGGACTTGCGGGCCGAAAGCAACACCACCACCACGAAGCTGCGGGGCGCGCTTGGAACCCTGACGGGCGGAACCAGTGCCCTTCTGCTTGAACGGCTTCTTTGTTGAACCGCTGACTTCGCCACGGCTTTTCACCTTGTGAGTACCGGCCCGACGCTTGGCAAGCTGCCAATTGACGTAACGCGACATAAGGTCGGCACGAACAGCCGTACCGAAGACGGCTTCGTCGAGATCGACGGAACCGACTTTCTTGTTGTCGAGACTAATGACATCGCACTTCATAGCTTATTCTTCCTTCGTCTCGGCGTCAGCCGCCGGAGCTTCAGTTGTCACCTCTTCAACGGTGGCTTCCGGGACGATCGCTTCTTCGATCAGTTCTTCTTCAACGACAGCAGCACTACCAACAAGAGCCGCCGGGAAAGGCAGTTCCAGGGTATTAACGCGTTTAACCGAGTCGAATATCCGTACGTAACCGCCCTTGGAACCGGGAACCGCGCCCTTAATCAGGATCAGTCCGCGCTCACTATCGGTAGAAACGACTTCCAAATTCTGGGTGGTGACTTGCACCGCACCCATATGACCGGCCATTTTCTTACCCTTGAACACACGACCGGGATCTTGACACTGACCGGTTGAACCGTGCGAACGGTGAGAAACCGAAACACCATGGGACGCCCGCAGGCCGCCGAAATTGTGACGCTTCATGACGCCGGCAAAGCCTTTACCAATCGTCGTTCCGGAAACATCGACATACTGTCCGGCGATGAAGTGATCAGCGGAAATTTGTGCGCCAACTTCGACCAACGCATCGGCTGGAACGCGAAATTCTTCGACGCGTTTCTTGGGCTCAACCTTGGCGGCGGCAAAATGCCCACGCATGGCTTTAGAAACCCGCTTGACCTTGGCTGTTCCCATTCCGAGTTGAACGGCGGTGTAGCCATCTTTTTCTTCAGTGCGCTGTGCAATCACCTGGCAATTGTCGACTTTCAGCACGGTGACGGGGATGTGACGACCGTCATCGGCGAAAACACGCGACATACCAACTTTTTGCGCGATAAGACCTGTACGCATAATCTTAAGTCCCTAACTCTTGGCTTAAAGTTTGATCTCGACGTCGACACCAGCAGCGAGGTCGAGCTTCATCAGCGCGTCCACGGTCTGCGGGGTCGGATCGATAATATCAAGTACCCGCTTGTGAGTGCGGATTTCGAACTGTTCACGCGACTTCTTGTCGATAAAGGGCGAGCGCAGAACCGTGAATTTCTCAATGCGCGTCGGCAGCGGGATCGGGCCACGAACGTCGGCACCTGTCCTTTTAGCCGTATTGATGATCTCGCCAGCAGATTGATCGAGCACACGATGATCAAACGCTTTCAGGCGGATACGGATATTCTGATGTTCCATCTTTACGGCCCTATTTATTCGACAATTGAAACGACGACGCCGGCACCGACAGTGCGGCCACCTTCGCGGATAGCAAAACGCAGACCTTCGTCCATGGCAATCGGCGAAAGCAATTGAACTTCCATGGTGATGTTATCACCAGGCATAACCATTTCCGTGCCCTCAGGAAGAACAACCGTGCCGGTCACATCCGTCGTGCGGAAGTAGAACTGCGGACGATAGTTGGCGAAGAACGGTGTGTGACGCCCGCCTTCTTCCTTGTTCAGGATGTAGGCTTCGCACTTGAACTTGGTGTGCGGGGTGATCGAACCGGGCTTGGCCAGAACCTGGCCGCGCTCGACGTCTTCACGCTTGGTGCCACGAAGCAGCACGCCAACGTTATCGCCGGCTTCGCCCTGATCGAGCAACTTGCGGAACATTTCAACGCCCGTACACGTCGTCTTCTGGGTATCGCGGATACCGACGATTTCAATTTCTTCGCCGGTCTTGATAACGCCGCTTTCGATACGACCCGTAACAACCGTGCCACGACCGGAAATCGAGAACACATCCTCAATCGGCATCAGGAACGGTTTGTCGAGTGCGCGCGCAGGCTGCGGGATGTATTCGTCAACAGCGGCCATCAAGGCCTTGATCGAATCACTACCGGTCGCCGCGTCGCCGCCTTCCAATGCACCCAGGGCCGTACCCTGAATAATCGGAATATCGTCGCCGGGGAAATCGTACGAGCTCAACAGTTCGCGGATTTCCATTTCGACCAGCTCAAGAAGCTCAGGATCATCAACCTGATCGACCTTGTTCATGTAGACGACCAAGGAAGGAACGCCAACCTGACGGGCCAGAAGAATGTGCTCGCGGGTCTGGGGCATCGGGCCATCGGCGGCCGAAACAACCAGGATCGCGCCATCCATCTGCGCCGCACCGGTGATCATGTTCTTGACGTAATCGGCATGGCCCGGGCAATCGACGTGAGCGTAATGACGCGCTTCCGTCTCGTACTCAACATGCGCCGTCGAAATGGTGATGCCGCGTGCTTTTTCTTCAGGTGCCTTGTCGATCTGGTCGTAAGCCGAGAACACAGCCCCGCCAGTCTCGGCGAGAACCTTGGTAATCGCTGCCGTCAGGGTCGTCTTACCGTGATCAACATGACCAATCGTGCCGATGTTGCAATGCGGTTTAGTCCGTTCGAATTTTTCTTTGGCCATGATCTTTAAGCTTTCCGTCTAAGAACTTCAAAAAAGAGCTACAAAACTTTCACTGAACCCAATGGTTCAAAATTTCTTCCCGGTTTTTATACCGGTCCGGAGCCGGTGGTTGGAGCGGGTGAAGGGAATCGAACCCTCGTCGTAAGCTTGGAAGGCTTCTGCTCTACCATTGAGCTACACCCGCTTAACCCAGTCCATTTAACACATAACGTCTCAACTTCCTTGCGTCTCAACCCCTTGTTTCCAAACACCTATTCACCCTTTGGTGAAATGGTGGAGGAGGTTGGATTCGAACCAACGTAGGCGTACGCCAACGGGTTTACAGCCCGTCCCCTTTAGCCACTCGGGCACTCCTCCACAGGGAAGCCCCCCGTAACCGGCGCACCGGCGACAACGGAGGACCGCAATATGAGGATTTCCGACGTGATGTCAACTTAAAATAAAGCTGCGGCAAGACAAGCAAATCCAAGGTCTTGCCCGCTTATCGGGGTAGATGCGGGAGAGGCTTGCCATGGACGGCTTTTTATGGCTGTTAGGGGGCATCATGGCAAGACATAAAAACCCCTCCGGTCGGAGCGAAAGCAAAGGCCGCAAGTCACCCCACAAAGCACCCCATAAGGGGCCACACAAGCCCCTGCCCGCCCCGCGCACCTTGCATGCCCCAGCCAGCAGTGGACGGCCCCTGCTCTACGGCAAACACGCCGTTATTGCGGCCCTGGCCAACCCGGACCGCAAAATCCACTGCCTGATGTTGACGCCCGATAACCGCGACTCCCTGCAAAACGAGCTGCAAGCCGCCATAAAAAGCGGCGGCCACGGCGCTATCGAGATCATCGCCATGGCCAAACGCGATATTGAGGAGCGCCTGCCGCCGGACGCCGTCCATCAAGGCATTGCCCTCGAGGTCGAACCGCTGCGCGGTTGGCACATCGAAGATATTCTCGAACAAACCGAGGGTCAGCCCCGGGCCACCATGCTGTTCCTCGATCAAGCCACGGACCCCCACAATATCGGTGCGATCTTACGTTCGGCGGCGGCTTTCGGGGCGGCGGCGGTGGTCGTTCCGGACCGTAACGCCCCCGATATCACCAGCGTCATGGCGAAAGCCGCCTCCGGTGCGCTGGAACGCGTCGCCCTGGTCCGCGTCACCAATCTGGTCCGGGCCATGGACAAGGCCAAGGAGGCCGGATTCTGGTGCATCGGCCTGGACGGTCAGGCCACGGCACCGCTGGCCGAAGTCGATATGAGCGGCCGGGTGGCGCTGATTCTCGGTGCCGAAGGCGGCGGCCTCAGGCGCCTGACCCGGGAGACTTGCGATTTTCTCGTCAAAGTGCCGATGAGCGGGGCGGTCGAAAGCCTCAACCTGTCCAACGCCGCCGCCATCGCCCTGTACGAACGGGTCCGCCAATAAGACAAACAAGTCGCCGAAGCCCTTGCCCGAAGGCAAAAGGCGGGTTATACGGAGGCCGAATTCTCTATTTAGAGAGCCGGCATAGCTCAGTTGGTAGAGCACCTGATTTGTAATCAGGGGGTCAGGGGTTCGAATCCTCTTGCCGGCACCATTCTTTTCAACGCTTTAGCTGTAAACGGCTGGGGCGTTTTTTGTTAAGGGGAACTCTAGGGTCCCTATAACAATAGGTGAACAACCTCCCCCCGAATTTAAAATTTGAAATTCGGTCGCTCCCCATAAACCAAAGCAAAAAAACAACGATAAGCCGCCACATTTAATTTTTTCATTCTTGATTAGGGTCAATGATTGACCCAACCGGTTATCCATATTGTTCATGCATCCTTGAGGACATCGTCTTTAAATATGAGCATTGGAGGGCTTTTATGAATATTACACAACTTCGCCTGATTGGCGTCGGATTGGCCACGGCTGTTGCCGTTTCCTTTTCTGCGGCTTCAGTTCAGGCGGCAAATGGGAAACTGTCGGTCGATGAAAAAGTAACCGCCGACAAGATTTATTTTCAACGTTGCGCCGGTTGTCATGGCGTTTTGCGCAAAGGTGCCACAGGCAAGAACCTTGAACCCAAACGGACCAAGGATCTTGGCTACGAGCATCTGCGCGATTTCATCACCTATGGTTCACCGGGCGGTATGCCCAACTGGGGAACATCGGGCGATTTAAGTGCCGCGGAAATCGACATCATGGCCCGTTATCTTCTTGAAGAGCCTGTTGCGCCACCCGAATGGGGCATGAAGGAAATGAAGGACTCATGGACGCTGTACTACCCCCCCAACAAGCGTCCGACGAAGCAGATGAACAAGCTCAATCTCGACAATCTGTTCTCGGTCACGCTGCGTGATGCGGGTGAGGTTGCCCTGATTTCCGGCGATGATTATCAAATCAAGACGATCATCCAAACCGGATACGCCGTTCATATTTCAAGGCTTTCGGCGTCCGGTCGCTATCTCTTCGTGGTTGGTCGTGACGCCCTGATCAACATGGTCGATCTGTGGATGGACCCACCGGCGACAGTTTCCCAGATCAAACTTGGCCTGGAAGCTCGTTCGGTCGAAACATCGAAAATGAAGGGCTATGAAGACAAGTACGCTATCGGCGGCACTTATTGGCCCCCCCAGTACACAATCATGGACGGCGACACGCTGGAACCGTTGAAGGTTGTTTCCACCCGCGGCACGACCTGGGACACCCAGGAATACCATCCGGAACCGCGCGTCGCGGCTATCGTCGCCTCGCATTATCGTCCGGAATTCGTCGTCAACGTCAAGGAAACCGGCAAGATTCTGCTGGTCAATTACGAAGACATCGCCAACCTGAGCGTCACCACTATCGATGCCGAACGCTTCCTGCATGATGGCGGCTTCGATTCGACGGATCGCTACTTCATGTCTGCGGCCAACGCTCGTAACACCATCGTTGTCATTGATACCAAGACCGGCAAGCTGGTCAAAAAAATCAGTGAAGGCGTTGGCGCTACACCGCATCCAGGACGTGGTGCCAACTTCATCCATCCGAAGTTTGGACCGGTCTGGTCGACCTCTCACTTAGGTGACGATTCCATCGCTATGATTGGCACCGATCCAAAGGGGCATCCTGACAGCGCCTGGAAAGTTGTCGAGAGTATCGATGGCCATGGTGGCGGTTCGCTGTTCATCAAGACCCATCCGAAGTCGACGAACCTGTGGGTCGATGCACCGCTGAATCCCGATGAAGAAACCTATCAGTCGGTCAGCGTCTTCGATATCAACAACCTGGAAAAGGGGGCCGAAGTCATCCCCATCGCCAAGTGGGCGAACCTGGGTGAAGGTGCCAAGCGCGTTGTTCAACCTGAATACAATAAGGCTGGCACGGAAGTCTGGTTCTCTGTCTGGAATGGCAAAGCCCAGGAATCGGCGATTGTTGTTGTCGACGACAAGACGCGCAAGCTGAAAAAGGTCATCAAGGACAAGCGCCTCGTGACCCCGACCGGTAAGTTCAACGTCTATAATACTCAACACGACGTTTACTAACCCAACTTTGGGGGCAGGGTTTGCCCTGCCCCCAACCTTCTTTTCAAAACATCCCCGAACAAATTCAACAACAACAAACCCAATCTCGGAGATCAAGATGACGGACAAAAATGGCAAGGTATTTTTGGTCGGTGCAGGATCGGGAGACCCCGAACTGTTGACGCTCAAGGCAGTGAATGCCCTGAAAAAAGCTGACGTGATTGTCTATGACCGGCTGGTTTCCGAGCAAATACTCGACCTTATCGGCCCCGGTGTGGCCCGTATCTTTGTCGGCAAGGCGGCCAGCAACCATCACCTTCCGCAAGATGACATTAACGCATTATTGGTCAAACTGGCCTTAAGCAACCACACAGTGGTTCGGCTCAAGGGCGGTGACCCCTTCATTTTCGGACGTGGCAGTGAGGAAGCCGAATATCTGGCCCGCCACGCCGTCGCTTTCGAGGTCGTGCCCGGCGTAACGGCGGCTTCGGGCATCAGTGCAGCGCTTGGCATTCCCCTGACCCACCGCGGCCTTGCCACCGGTGTGCGCTTCGTCACCGGTCATGCCCGTGCCGGCGAGAAACTGGACCTTGACTGGAAGAGCCTCGCCTGTGATCAAACGACTCTGGTTTTTTACATGGGCCTTTCCAATCTTCCCGACATTTCGAAAAACCTGATCGCCCAGGGCTTGCCTGCGAGCACCCCGGCGGCGGCGATTTCAAAGGGTACCGTTGATGGACAGCGTCAGTGCATCAGTACTCTTGCCGGATTGCCGAAGTTGGTTGATGATCTTACCCTGCCATCGCCGGTACTTGTTATTGTCGGCAAAGTCGTCGGATTGGCCGACAGGCTGAACTGGCAAGGGGTGATCTATGAAGATGCATACAGCGCACTGGAGTTTCCCGATGAGGCCCTTTCGGCTCAAGCCTGAAGGCGTTCTGCTGCTGTTTGTCTTGTTGCTGCTTGCCGCCCCCGCCCGGGCCGAAATTGCGCCCGAACGGCAGGTCGAACTGCTATATTTTCTCAAACATGATTGTGGTTCCTGTCATGGCTTAACCCGTAGCGGTGGCCTTGGTTCCGCCCTGCTTCCTGAAACCATGGCCGGGCGCAGTGATGATGAACTGACGGAAATCATCATGGAGGGACTACCCGGAACGCCGATGCCGCCGTGGAAAGAACTATTATCCGAGCAAGAGGCGCGTTGGCTGGTCCGCGCGATTAAGGAAAACAAATGGCAAAAATAAAATCTCCTTTGGTTACACTCCCCCACAGTTTTCGGGCACTCGCTCCGCTCGTTTGGCTTTTTAGGCCTCTGAAAGTCAAGCCTTACATGGCGGCACTTGGGTTAGTTGTGCTCCTCGGCGCTTGTTCCGGGGCACCCTTGCGGGGGACTGGTGATCTTGGCCTGATCATCGAGCGCGCCGACAGTTCGGCCCTGATCGTCGATAGCACCAATCACCTGCAACTGGGCCGGGTCACGGGATTGGGCGACTTGAGCCACGCTTCCGTGGTCTATTCCCGCGACGAACGCTACGCCTATGTCTTCGGTCGCGATGGGGGCTTAAGCAAGGTTGATATGCTTGCCATGAAATTGGTTGGCCGGGTCATGCAAGCGGGGAACTCCGTCGGCGGCGCTATTTCCCAGGATGGTCGCCTTGTCGCCGTCTCCAACTATGAGCCCGGTGGTGTGCGGATATTCGATTCCGAGACCCTGAAACTGGTTGCCGACCTGCCGACCGCATCGAAAGTCATCGGCCTGGTCGATGCACCGGGACAGAAATTCGTCTTCGCCCTCTATGACAAGGACGAAATCTGGGTCGCCGATATGAGCGACCCGGCCAATCCGGCGCTTAGCAAGTTCAGCGATATCGGACACCAGCCCTATGACGGCCTGATAACCCCCGACGGGCGCACTTACATTGCCGGGCTGTTCGGCGAGGACGGCATGGCCATGCTCGACCTGTGGCACCTGGACAAGGGCGTCACCCGTATTCTCGATCATTATGGCAGGGGGGAAGAGAAACTCCCCGTCTACAAGATGCCGCATCTGGAAGGATGGGCCGTCGCCGGGGGTTATGCCTTTATGCCTGCGGTCGGCCACCACGAAGTTCTGGTCGTCGATATGGCGACTTGGACTCAAGTCGCCAGCATTCCGGTTCATGGCCAGCCGGTGTTCGTCATGGCCCGCCCGGACGGTCGCCAGGTTTGGGTCAACTTCGCGGTTCCCCGCAACGACACGGTGCAGATTATCGATGCCGAAAGCCTGAAACTGATCAAAACGCTGACCCCCGGCTCCGGCGTGCTGCACATGGAATTCTCGCCACGCGGCGAAGAGGTCTGGGTCTCCGTTCGCGACCGGGATCTGGTGCAGATCTATGACACCGCCACCGCAGAAGTTAAGAAAGAACTTCCGGCCCTCAAACCGAGCGGCATCTTTTTCACCGCCCGCGCCCATAAAACGGGACTTTGAAGAATGGACGATCTGAATAAGAAGATGATCGATCTATATCAGCGCGATTTTCCGCTGGTCGAACGGCCCTTTGCCGCTATCGCCGAAAAACTCGGGATTTGCGAAGACGACGTCATCGAGGCCCTGAAAGTGCTCAAGGAAAATGGCGTGCTGAGCCGGGTCGGAGCGGTTTTCAAACCCAATACGGTCGGCCACAGCACCCTGGCGGCCATGGCCGTCAGCCAGGATCGCCTGCAAGAGGTCGCCGATCTGGTCAGCAGTTTTGACGCCGTCAATCACAACTACGAACGCGAGCATCGCCTGAATTTGTGGTTTGTCGTCACCGCTGCGGACAAAGGGGGGGTCGAGCAGGTCATCGATGAAATCGAACACATGACCGGGATCAAGGTGCTAAACTTGCCGATGCTGGAAGATTACCATCTTGATTTGGGATTTGATCTGCAATGGAATTAACGACCCGAGAAAAAAGACTTGTCGATGCCCTTGGCGATGGCTTGGCGTTGGTATCGCGTCCGTTTGCCGTGATCGCGGAGCAAGTCGGCATCAGCGAGGCCGAGGTCATTGAAAGCCTGTCGGCCATGCAGGTAGACGGGCGCATCAAGCGCTTCGGCCTGATTGTCCGCCACCACGAACTGGGTTACCGAGCCAACGCCATGACCGTCTGGGACATTGCCGACGAGAAAGTCGCCGAGGTTGGGCGTTGTTTCGGCGAATTCGATTTCGTCACCCTTTGTTACCGTCGCCCCCGGCGCTTGCCCGATTGGCCCTATAACCTGTTCTGTATGGTCCACGGGCAGCAGCGCGATGACGTCCTTGAACAGGTCGAACAACTAGCCCGCACGTGCGGGGCCGACGCTGCGGCCAGGGATGTGCTGTTCAGCAGCCGCCGCTTCAAGCAGCGCGGTGCCCATTACGGTGCCCGCCCGCAAAAACTGGAGTCGGTCGCATGAGCCCCCAACTGGACGATATCGACCGCGCCTTGATCAATGATTATCAGGGTGGCTTTCCTTTGTCTGCGGAGCCTTACGCCGAGGTCGGGGCCGCACTGGGCATCACCCCCGAAGACGCGCTCGCCCGCATTACTCGGCTACTGGACGACGGAATTTTGAGTCGCTTCGGGCCTATGTACCATGCCGAAAAAATGGGTGGCGGCCTGACCCTGGCGGCAATGGAAGTGCCTGAGGACGATTTCGAACGGATCGCCGCAATCGTCAATGAGTTCCCCGAGGTCGCCCATAATTACGCCCGCGATCACACCTTCAACATGTGGTTCGTCATCGCCACCGAAACGCCCGAAGGTGTCGCCGAGACCATTTCAAGCATCGAAGCGGCGAGCGAGCTTACTGTCCACAACATGCCGAAGCAGGAAGAATTCTTCGTCGGCCTCCGGTTCGAGGCATAAACATGGACGATCTTGATCGCGCCATTATCGTCGCCACTCAGGAAGGACTGCCGCTTTCTTTGCGTCCCTATGACGATGTCGCCCGTACTGTCGGGACTGAGCCGGCCGAGGTTATCGCCCGCATGGAAAAAATGTTGCAGGCGGGCATTATTCGTCGCCTCGGTGTCGTGCCCAATCATTACGCCCTTGGTTACAAAGCCAACGGCATGACAGTCTGGGATGTTCCCGATGAGATGATCGGCACTTTAGGCCGCCGGGTTGGGGCGCTGGATTTCGTTTCGCACTGTTACCACCGTCCGCGACATTTACCCGATTGGCCCTACAACCTGTTTTGCATGGTCCATGGCCGCGACCATGAATGCGTTGAAAAACACACGCGACAGATTGCCGCTATTTTGGGTGATGCCGTCCGCGATCACAGGATTTTATATTCGACCCGGATTCTGAAGAAGTCCGGCCTTAGATTGGTGGCTTAAGATATGTTTAGACTGACAAAATTCTTGAACGAAATCGACAACCCGACCCCTGTCGGCCCCCGGCGCGATCCGCCCGGCCCAGTGGTCATCTGGAATCTGATCCGGCGCTGTAACCTGACCTGCAAGCACTGTTACGCTATTTCGGCGGACAAGGATTTTCCCGGCGAACTGTCTCTTGAGCAGATTTATACGGTGATGGACGACTTAAGGGCCTTCAAGGTTCCGGCGCTTATTTTATCGGGCGGTGAACCGTTATTACGTCCAGATATTTACGATATTTCCCGCCGTGCCAAGGCAATGGGATTCTACGCCGGTCTGTCGACCAATGGCACCCTGATCGATGAAACCAGAATCGATGAAATTACCGACATCGGCTACGACTATGTCGGCGTCAGTATCGACGGCATGCAGGAAACCCACGACAAATTTCGCCGGCTCGATGGCGCGTTTGAAAAATCAATGCACGGCGTCCGCCTGTGCCTGGATAAGGGTCTTAAGGTCGGTTTGCGCTTCACCATGACCCAGGACAACGCCGCCGAACTGGGCGACATGCTCGATCTTATCGACCAGGAAAATATCGACCGGTTTTATTTCTCGCACCTGAATTACGCCGGGCGCGGCAATCATAACCGCAAGGACGATGCTATATTCCAGATGACCCGCCAGGCCATGGATACCTTGTTCGAGCGCTGCCTCGCCGGTATCCGCACGGGGCAGCCTAAGGAATTCGTCACTGGCAACAATGATGCCGATGGGGTTTATCTGCTTAAGTGGATCGAAAAGAACTTCCCGGATCGGGCTCCCCATATGCGCGCCAAGCTGGTTCAGTGGGGCGGCAACGCATCGGGCGTCAATGTCGCCAATATCGATAATCTGGGTGACGTCCACCCCGACACCATGTGGTGGCATTACGGCCTTGGCAACGTCAAGGACAGGCCGTTCTCGGAAATCTGGAACGACACCTCCGACCCACTGATGGCTGGCCTTAAAAGCCGCCCAAGGCCGCTTAAAGGGCGTTGCGCGGTGTGCTGCCATGTCGATATTTGTGGCGGCAACACCCGGGTCCGCGCCGATCAAATCACCGGCGATCCATGGGCCGAAGATCCGGCCTGTTATCTGGATGACGATGAGATCGGGCTGACCGGCGATGATGGTCAGGAACGGGTGGCGATGACGCCATTTTCGACCAAACGCGGTGGTCGCTCGAAATTGGAAAAGGCAGGCTAAATCCCATGCGGTTATTGTTATTCGTATTCACCGCAGCACTGTTGCTGGCGGCGAGCAGCCCGGCGCGGGCACAATCGCCCGACGCGGCGGCGCTTTATGGTGAGCACTGCGCCGAATGCCACGGGGCCGGTCGGTTGGGTGGCATAGGGCCGGCGCTGCTGCCGGAAAATCTCGGGCGTCTACGCAAAGACAAGGCAGGCCAGGTTATTGCCAAAGGACGTCCGGCGGTGCAGATGCCAGCCTACGGCGAAACCTTAAGCGCCGATGAGATCAAGGCGCTGGTTGATTACGTTTACGCGCCGTTGGCCGGTATCCCTGAGTGGGGATTGGCGGAAATGAACGCCAGTCAGATAATTTATATCGACCCGGCTGAACTTCCGAAGACACCGCAACACAAAGCCGATCCGCTGAATTTGTTCACGGTGGTCGAGACCGGCGATCATCACGTCACCATTTTGGATGGCGACAGCTTCGAGCCCTTGTGGCGCTTTAAATCCCGCTTCGCCTTGCACGGCGGGGCCAAATATTCCCCGGATGGGCGCTTTGTCTTCCTGGCCTCGCGCGACGGTTGGGTCAGTAAGTACGACTTATACGGCTTCCAGCCGGTCGCCGAAATCAGGATCGGCATCAACACCCGCAATATCGCCGTTTCCGGCGACGGCAAGTGGGTGGCCGCAGGAAACACCCTGCCCCATACAATAGTGATCATGGATTCCGAAACATTGAAGCCGGTAAAAATCATTCCCGTAATCGGCAAGAATGGAAAATCTTCAAGGGTCAGCGCCGTCTATACCGCGCCACCGCGCAACAGCTTCATCGCGGCGCTCAAGGATATTCCGGAAATTTGGGAGATGTCCTATGAGGATAACCCTGAACCAGTGGCCCAGGGCTTGATCCATAATTACCAGCCGGGACTTGAAGAAGGTTCCTTCGATTATGGGCCGTTCCCGGTGCGCAGGATTGTTCTCGATGACTATCTCGATGATTTCTTTTTCGATCAGGCCTATGTCAATCTGATCGGCACAGCGCGCAACGCCAAAAACGGCCAGGTCGTCAATATGCGGGTCGGGCGAAAGATCGCCGATATCGAGCTTTCGGGCATGCCCCATCTAGGGTCGGGAATCACCTTCGAATATAAAGGCCGCATGGTAATGGCGACGCCGCACCTGAAAGACGCGGCGATCAGCGTCATCGACCTCACGACCTGGAAAACCATTAAGCGCATCGAAACCAAAGGCCCGGGATTTTTCATGCGCAGCCACGACAACACCCCCTATGCCTGGACCGATGTTTTCTTCGGTCCGAACAAGGATTTGCTCCACATCATCGACAAACGGACGCTGGAAATCGTCAAGACCCTGAACCCGGCCCCCGGCAAAACCAACGCCCATGTGGAATTTACCCGTGACGGCAAGTTCGCCCTGGTCAGTGTCTGGGAAATGGACGGGGAGCTGGTCATCTATGACGCGGCAACATTTGCAGAGGTCAAGCGCATCCCAATGGTCAAGCCATCGGGCAAGTACAACGTCTTCAACAAAATCACCTATTCCAGCGGCACCAGCCATTGATGCGAGTTTAGAAACGCACAGCGTCGCGTGACATTCTTAACCTTCAAGCAGAAACGGCAAGATCAAGTCGTTGAATTCTTCGCTGGCCTGAACGTTGGAAAGGTGGGCGGCATCTTCGATGATATGCAACCGGGAACCGGCTACACGCTGATGAATTTCCCTGGCCTTCTCTGGCGGTGTGCCTTGATCCTGAGCCCCGGCAATAATCAGGCAGGGGGCGGTGATTTGCGACAGCCTATCGGTTAAATCGAGTCCCTTGATGGCTTGGCAACAACCGATAAAGCCGTCCGGCGTGGTGTTTCTGACCATGCCCGCAATCCAGTCGAGCACGTCTTGATGATCCTTGGCGTAATCTTCGGTAAACCAGCGCGCCAGCGTCATGGCGACCTGACTCTCCATTCCACCGTCCTGGACCGCCGCCACGCGCTCATCCCACATGCCATGCATTTCGACAGGCACGCGGCTGACCGTGTTGCTTATCACCAGCCGCTCCAACCGCCCGGGGTGGTTCACTGCCAACGCCTGGCCGACCATGCCGCCGATGGATAGTCCCAGATAGTGGGACTTTGCGATGGCCATCTCGTCCATCACCTGAACCACGTCATCGGCCAGGTCTTCAATGCTGTAGGGCGGTTGTGGCGCACGGCTTTTGCCATGACCACGCATATCTATACGGATGACGCGAAAATGCGGCTCCAGCACCGTAAGCTGCGGATTCCACATATCCACGCACGCCCCCAGCGCGTGATGCACGATCAAGGCCGGACCGTCAGCCTTACCGGAAATTTCCAGATGAATTCGATCCGCAATCAATTCGCTTTCTCCACTTTGTATTTCCTTAGAAATTATTTGACATAAAGCCCACAGCTTTTCGGATCGACGCCGAGGCGCGAGCACAGCGAGACGATCTCGATTCGGTCGGCGGCGATTACCTTGTCGTCCCCCTTGTCATGTTTGATTTCGCTGATGGCGCAGCAGATTCGGATAATCAGCGATTTTGTTTCCTCATCGTCCGCCGCTTCGCTCAGCGCCGCCAAAGCCTTGTCGTGACCGACATGAGGCGATTCCAGTATAGCGTCAGAGAACTCATTGAACAGATCGACCGCTTCATGGGGATCGAAGATTTTCAAGGCCTCCAGGGTCTCCAGAATTTGATCGACCCGTACCCGCTCCCCTAGCGAAACATTACCGTCGGCTGTCGCCACCAGGGCGCAGGCGGCCATGGTCGCGTTCAGGAACGGCCGGTTGCGATTGCGCTCCAGGGCCTCCTGGAAATTATTGATTAAGGTGTTGAGAAAGCTCATCTGCATGTCCCCTCCCGATTGGGCTTATAATAATCGCTATTGGCTTTGCGACAACGACAAAAAAAACCGGTGGTTCACCTGCCGTTCATCTCCGAGGCGTTAGCTTCTCCTCGCATTCCCGGTTAGACTGATAGCTGGGTGGGACTGACTTGAAAATTCTGACGGGAACCCTGATATGAAAATTGATAAAAACACCCTGAAAAAGAAAATGGGACGGCGGCAAGCCCTCGCCCTCCTAGGTTTGGCCGCGGTCAGCGCCTATGTCGCCCCGACATTGATGAAACTGAACCCGGCTGCCGCGTCAGGCGGAAACCTGGGCAACGCATCAGGCGGCGGTAATCTGCTGTCAACGGACCCGACGGTTGTTAAGGAATGCAGTGAATGTCACATCGCTTATTCGCCCCGGCTTCTGCCGTCCAGTTCGTGGCGCAAGATCATGGGCAATCTGGACAGTCACTTTGGTGAAAATGCCAGTCTGAATAATGCCACCCGCACCAAGATCGAAAATTATCTGGTCAGCAAGTCGAGTAGAAACGGCGACGGCCCGATCCGCATTTCCAAGTCGCGCTGGTTCACGCGTGAGCACAACGGCGATGTCACTCGCCATAAAGCCAAATCGTGGAGCAACTGTCTGGCCTGTCATCGCTAAAAAGGCAGCGTTGCCCAAACAACGGCTTGGCCCTAAAGTCGGTTGATGACAACACGCAACGATATCAGTATCGCCACGCTGAAAAAACAATTGCAGGATCAGCGCCAGGAAATTCTCGCCGACATCGCCTCCAGCGAGCAGGCCCGTCAGCCTGTCAAACTGGATCAAACGTCGGTCGGGCGGCTGTCGCGTATGGATGCCCTGCAAGATCAGGCGATGGCGCTGGAAACAGAGCGTCGCCGTCAGGTCGAGTTACTGCATATCGAGGCGGCGTTACAACGCATCGATGACGGAAGCTTCGGTGAGTGCCTAAATTGTGGAGAAGATATCGCCGCAAAACGCCTGCAAATTGAACCAACAGCGCCGATTTGCATCGATTGCGCCAGTTAGATCAAATGCGTTAGCCCATCCTACAGGAAATTCAGTTCTTCCCAGACTTCCGAGTTGGAGTGAAGCTCCGACTGTTCTTTCAGGTATTCCATAATATCGCCGACGCTAACCAAGCCCTTCAGGTTGCCATGTTCGACGACAGGCATGTGGCGGAAGCGCCCTTCGTGCATTTGCCGCATGATTTCGCGGGCATCGTCGCCGGGCAGGCAGGTTTTGACATCCCGCGTGTACAGGTCTTCAACAGCCAGTTCGGCGATGGTATCGGTGTTGATGGCAACGGCGCGGACGATATCGCGCTCGGAAATGACGCCCAGGACGCGGCCACCCTCACTGCAAACAACGACCAGACCGATACGGCGGTCGGACATCAGCCGTGCAACATCGATAATTGACGCTTCGGGCAAGGTCGTAAGAACTTCACTGCCCTTTGTCCTGACTATTTCACCAACACTCATGCCCAAAACTCCCGTTCTTTAGTTACCCAACGAAACGCATCGACCGACTTGTATGTAATAGTAGTCATATATATCGGATGTCACAAACGAACAATCAAGGCTGTTGATAACGGCGCACCACGAAAAGCCCAATGGAGGCACCGACGGCGAGCGCGGTAAACAAGATAATCCGGCTTATTGACATCCCCGCGTCAAGCATCCAGCCCAGAGCGACCGGTGATATGGCGGTGGCAAACACCATCATGGAAGACGTCATCGCCTTGATCGCCCCAAGGTGTGAAACACCATAAGATTCGGCCCACAAGGCATTGACCACAATGCCGCTCGACCCTGTCGTCAATGCCGCCAGCGCCAGATAAAATACCGCCACCCAGGGTGCATCGACCAAACCTAAACCAATCAGCCCGACCAACAGAGGCATCTGGAAATAAACCAGCAGCCTGAGCGCGCCGAGGCGGTCAACCAGGAAGCCCGCGCCGACAGAGCCTATTATATGAACCAGGGCGTAGACGACAAATGCGCTCGCCAACCACGACAACGGCCAGCCCTTGGCGGCGGCCAGTGCTGCCTGATGGAAAAAAAGCCCGGTCAGAACGAAGGGCGGCATCAGGGCACCGGGCAATACCAGATGAAAATTCCGATCACCGAGAACCTCGCGTCGTGTCCATTGACGGACGCTGGCGCTTACAGAGTCCTGCGGCTCCAGGATTTTCGATTTTAATCTGGCGTCACGCGCCCCGTGTCCCTTCAAAAGCCACAGCAACAACGGCAAGCCGACGCAGACGATGAGGAGCGCCGAGGCGGCCCACGCCTGACGCCAGCCGATGCTCGCCATGGCGGCGACCGCAGCCATAGGAAACAGGGCTTCGCCTAAGGGCATACCGAGACCTGCGAAGCTCATCGCCCGGCCTCGCTCGCGATCGAAATAGCGCCCCATGGTCGTCATCGCCGCGTGGCTCATCAGGCCCTGACCGCATAGACGCAAGCCCAACAACGCCAGGAACAGGGCCGGAATACTGATCGCCCAACTTAATAAACCGGTCGCAGCGGCTAGGCCAATGGCCATTAGGACCGCATACAAGCGAAGATCGATATCATCGATGCGGCGGCCTAGCCAGGCCAGGATCAGGGCACTCGTCAGGGTCGCGCTCGAATAAGCCAGGCCAAACCCGGCATGAGAAAGCGAAAACGCGGCGCGGATATGGGCCCCGTACAGCGAGATATAAAAAGTCTGGCCAAAATTTGACAACACCATCAGGCCGAGGCCAAAACCCAGAAAACGGCTATTTTCACGTATGAAGGAAAGAGTATTCATGACGCCCGAATTACTCGACGTGATCCTTGGTCTTCAGAAAGCGGATATCCGGCCAGTCCTTGGCCCCACGCTCAAGATGCCAGGCATTGCGGGCCAGATACACCGGCGCGCCGTCGTGGTCTTTGGCTACGGCAGTAGAGTTGGCATCGATGAACTTCTTCAAGACCAAGGCGTCGTCGGCCTCGACCCAGCGCGCCGTAAACAAGCTGGTCGGCTCGAAATGAACCGGCACCTCGAACTCGGTACGGATGCGATCGGCCATGACCTCGAACTGCAAGGGGCCGACGGCTCCGACGATCCAGTCGGCACCGATCATCGGCTTGAAGACGCTGGCAGCGCCCTCTTCCGCCAATTGCTGTAAGGCGCGGCCCAAGTGCTTGGCTTGCAAGGGATCGTTGGGGCGGGCCGATTTAAGGTATTCCGGAGCAAAACTGGGGATGCCGGTAAAGCGGAAGTCCTCACCCTCGCTCAAACCATCACCGATACGCAAAGCGCCATGATTGGGAATGCCGATGATGTCACCAGGCCAGGCTTCTTCCGCCAATTCTCGGTCCTGGGCCAGGAACAACACCGGATTGTGGATCGACATCACTTTACCCGAACGAATATGCTTCAGTTTCATACCGCGTTTGAAATGCCCCGAACACAGGCGGACAAAGGCAACCCGGTCGCGATGTTTGGGATCCATATTGGCCTGAATCTTGAAAACGAAGCCGCTGACCTTGCTCTCGGTCGGCTCAATAAGGCGCTCCGCCGTCGGTTGCGGGCGTGGCGGCGGCGCCATCAGGGAAATGCCGTTGAGCAACTCGCGGACGCCAAAATTATTGACGGCGCTGCCAAAGTAAACCGGCGTCAGATGGCCTTCGAGGAACGCCTGCCTATTGAAAGGCTTACACAAGCCCCGGGCCATCTCGACTTCTTCGCGCAGCGTCGCCAAAGCGGTGGCAGGAAGCAGGGTTTCAAGTTTCGGATCGTCCAGTCCTTGACAACGTTCACCGACTTCCGGCAAGCCTTGCTTGGCCCCCTTGCCGATCAGGATCAGGCGATCGTTGAACAGGTCGTAACAACCAAGGAAATCCCGTCCCATACCGATCGGCCAACTGGCCGGGGTGACGTCCAGGGCCAGGGTCTGCTCGACCTCGTCCAAAAGATCAAAGGGATCGCGGGATTCCCGGTCCATCTTGTTGATAAAAGTGGTGATCGGCATGTCGCGCAGGCGGCAGACCTCAAACAGTTTGCGAGTCTGGATCTCGATACCCTTGGCGGCGTCGAGCACCATCACGGCACTGTCGACGGCGGTCAGTGTCCGGTAGGTGTCTTCACTGAAGTCTTCATGGCCAGGCGTGTCGAGCAAATTGAAGGTATTTTTCTCGAAGGCGAAAGTCATCACCGATGAGGCCACCGAAATACCTCGTTCGCGCTCGACCTTCATCCAATCCGAATGGGCGCGGCGCTGCTCACCCCTGGCCTTGACCGCTCCGGCAAGCTGAATGGCACCACCAAACAGCAACAGTTTTTCAGTCAGCGTCGTCTTACCGGCATCGGGGTGGGAAATAATCGCGAAGGTGCGGCGACGCGCGACATGGTCGTTTAGAGAACTCATATCTTTTTACATGCTCTGGAAATAAAGAATTGAAGGGGGATTTAACCTTTTTTGAGGTAAACAACCAGTTCTTTTTATAAACCCAGACGATGTTATTTCATACCTTCGCTTGTTGGTTTACAATGGGGATGCTAGGTTCGGGCGCTAATTATTTTACTAAAGAGTGGAAAATCAAAATGCAGGCATCTGTACATAAAGCGCGAAATGACGATGGTCGTCGGGAGTTACCTGATCGTCGCTTTGAAAATTTGCGTAACCTGAGCGAGCGGCGTGATGAGATCGCACGACGTGATGAGATTGTTGGCGTTATGGAACCTGAAGATCGTACCAACGCAGAGCGCCGTTCTGATCAACCGCGACGCTGCGAAAATCGCCGCCAAGGCATTCGCCGTAGCGAACGCGAACGCCGCGACGATTAAAATTCCCCTATGAAAAGAGGATGCGTCGCCACAACTGAATGCGGCGACGCGGTTCTGCTTAAACGTCCCCTGTATACTCACCACGGGCCGGATAATCATTGGCAATTACGAAGTCCAGTGCCTGGACCATTTCCTTAAAGACGGGGCGGACAAACGGCATCGTCTGCACCGAGGCGTAATAAAGGGTCTGGTCGGGACGAACCAAGAAGACACCAGGCTCTGAGAAAAGTTTCGGCTCCTCGATGCCGATCGAGGTCTTCCCGCGGGACGTCGAGATAGCTAACCCCCATGACTTGGCAACGGAAAGGGGCAGGCCGTATCCGAAACGAAGATTCGAAGCGCCAATCTTCTCAGCCATTTCCCGTGTCCGCTCTTCACCGTCGGAACTGATGGCAATCGTCTTCACACCGCGCTCCTCGAATTCAGGAGACAGACGCTCAAGTTCCTTGAGGTAATTTGCGCAAATGGGGCAGTGCAGACCACGATAAAATACGACAAGTGTGAAGCGTTCCGCACTATCGGTGGCAAGGCTGAAACCGCTATGTGACAGGGTAGGCACTTCAATATTTGGCGTTTTTTGACGAGGGACGAGCATAAAAAATCCTTTCTCTGTATATTTTATGGCCTGATCATCAGTGCCATACATTGACAATAGTGTACTTTAAGATACTATTTGTTCATATAAATTGATTATGAGTACTATTTCATGCCAAAGAAAAGCCCCGACCGCCTATCCGCGCTGATTCAACGCTTTCGTATCGAGGCTAAGGTCCTTCCCCCTGGTATCTCCACTGCCGCGAAAGGGCTGGAGCAGAATTCAACCCCGAACCTTTTCATTATCGGGCAGGGCCGTTTGAAGTTCTCCAACGATCGTTTCCCGGGCCTGGATGGCAAGGCACCGATGCTCGTGTTTTTTCCCCGCGGCGCACCGTCTGACTTCAGGGTAGAAATCGACACAGAAGATACGGAGTATGTCTGCGCATCGGTTGATACCGGCGGCAGGTCAAACCCGATCTCGCTGGCCTTACCGGACATGGTGATGGTGCCTTTGGAGGAAGCCAAGCCCCTTCAGGCGGTGACGGATATCCTTCTTGAAGAAGCACTTGCCCCACGCTGTGGCGGTCGTGCCGTGATTGACCGCCTTTGCGAAATAGTTGTCATCCGATTGCTGCGCCATCTCATCGAAAACGGAAAAACGAAGGTGGGATTGGTGGCTGGTCTGGCGCATCCGAACCTTTGTCTTGCGATTGTGGCGATCCATGACAATCCCGAAAAAAGCTGGCGTCTTGAGGATCTGGCGGAAATTACGGCTATGTCGCGAACACACTTCGCCAACACGTTCCGCAAAATCGTGGGGGTCACCCCCGGTGAATACCTGTCAAGCTGGCGCCTGACGCTGGCGCGAATGGAAATTGCAAGAGGAACGCCCTTGAAAACGGTCGTGGGAAAAGTCGGATTTTCGAGCTCGGCAGCTTTGTCCCGATCTTTCAAGCGCCGATTCGGCATCTCTCCAAGGCAGGACTATGCTCGTTCAGCCTGAATTATTATGGGTAGTTCCAGCCCCCTAAACCCGGTGACGCCACCAGGTCTTGGAACTGATTGAGAAGACCGGTTCGTAGTGGCGGATGGTTTTGGCCTCGACGACCTGCTTGATCTGGTTATCCAGGACATAGGTCTTGCCATCGACGAAGGCGACCAGGATGGCGTGGCCGACCTTCAGGTTTAAATCCTTGACGGCAACGACCCGGACCTCATCCTCCTTGAAACCCAGCAATCTGAGCGACATATACTTGATGATCGCGTAGTCCTCGCAATCGCCAAACTTGGCCATGAACTCGCCGGGCGTCGCCCAGAAGTCCTTTTCGCCCCAGTTATTATCGTCTGTAATGTACTTGGCTTTATTCATGCGCGTGTTGATTTCATTGATCAACGTCAGCTTGTCTTTGCCCTTTTGTTTCTCCAGATATTTCATCCAGCCGTCGTAATGGCACTTGTTCAATTTCGAGGACTTGCAGTCACCTTCTACCTTTTCGGCCTTTTCCTTGGAAAAACGGGCCAGGGCCTCGTTCCATTTTTTAAACGGCTTTAAGTTGGTCGACTCGGTTTCCTGACTGTTGAAAAAGCTCGGCTTGGCCGCCTCCGCTGCGGCCTGGGAGGACAGGGCGAAAACAAAGGCAGTCGCCAGCAAAGCCCCGCGACCGGCGGAGCGCCAAACTGTGCAAAAAACATCAAACGTCTGATCGACCATGGATAAAAGCCTGACAATCGAGTCGGAGACCAAAACACTAAACAATTATACGGCCTTATGAGTCATTGCGGCAAGCCGTTCCCATCGCCCTCAAGACAATGTGAAAAGCACCCCAAAACAGATAAAAGTGCAATTCCCCCTTGCGTCCGGACGTTGAAGTCGCAAGAATCCAGATAATTAATCAAAGGGAGGGAAAAATGGCGGAAACAGCTAGCCCTGAGGCTAAAACCCCCAGGAGAATCAACAAGGTTGCCCTTGGAATCGGCGTCGGCATGATCGCCGTTATGGCCGCCGCCGTCTACTTCACTTTCTCTTTTGTCGAACAAGAACGTCAACGCGCCTTGTTGGAATGGCAGGTGCGCTTAGGCATCGTCGCCGATAGCCGTGCCGCCGCCGTCAATGAATGGGTCGATGCGAATTTCGCCGTCATTCGCGAATTGTCCGAAAATGCCTCGCTGCAAATCTACATGGATGAATTGGCAATGAGCGAAGGCAACAAGGCCGGCGTCACCGACGAAGCCGCGCAGGCCGGATATCTGCGCAACCTTCTGGTCGCGACCTCAGATCGCAGCGGCTTCAAACCGCCCGAAGAACAGGCAGAAGTCAACGCCAATGTCGAACGTGCCGGGGTCGCCGGCCTGGGCCTGGTCGATGCCGACGGTAAACCGATTGTCAGTTCGCCGGGCATGCCGCCCATTTCAGGAAAAATTCGCACCGCCGTCGCCAAAGCGCTGAACGGTGAACCGGCCCTCATCGATGTTTTCATGGGTGCCAGCAACCTGCCGACTATCGGCTTCGCCCTACCCGTTTACGGCATCCAGTCAGATCAAGGGGCGCAGGGCATCGGTGCCGTCGTCGGCATCCGCACAATCGACAAATCTTTTTTCGACCGCCTAAAGCAGCCAGGCGAAGAATCTAAAACCGCCGAGACTTATTTAGTCCGTAAAACTGGAGCGACCGTCGAATACCTGTCGCCGCTGGCCGATGGGACGCTGCCCCTGAAACGCTCTTTCGCCCTGGAAACGCCTAATCTTGCGGCAGTCTACGCGCTTGAAAAACCCGGCGGATTCACCATGGCCATGGATTATGCCGGCACCGAGGTTTTGGTCACATCGCGCCCATTGGCCAATCTGCCCTGGGTACTGGTCCGCAAGATCGCCCGCGCCGAAGCCCTGTCAGGAACCGAAACCAGACTGAAGACGATCCTCATCGTCTTTGTCCTGATTATCGTCGGTGTGACCATCGCCATCATCGCCGTCTGGCGACACGGCAGTTCGATCAGGGCCCAGGAAGCCGCCGAGAAGTCCCGTATTGCCGCCGAGCGCTTCGAGAACATGACCAAGTTCATGAACCTGGTCACCAACTCTCAGCCGACGCAAATTTTTGCCGTTACCGGTGATACAAAATACACCTTCGCCAATGAACCGGCGGCGCGTGCCGCCGGTATTTCCGCCGACGACCTGCGCGGCAAGACCATGGCTTCCATCATGGGACCGGTCAAGGGCGGTTTCTACGGCAAAATCAACGAAGCCATTCTCGACAGTTTCGCCCATTCCGACGACACTGAAGCCGAACGCCAGTCCCATGTCCACACCTTCGGCGAGGACGATGAACTGGAAGTCTTTAAAACCGATCACATCCCGTTGCGCGGCGACCGCGACTATCCGCCGGGCGTTCTGATGGTCATGGACGACATCACCGAATACACCATGGAGCGTCGCAAGAGCGACATGATGATGCGGCAATTGATCAATGCCTTGATCGGTGTCGTCGAACGCCGCGACCCCAACACGACGCATCAGTCGGCCCATATTTCCGAAGTTGCCTGCGCCATCGCCCGCGAAATGGAAGTGTCCGACGATGAAGTCAAAACCGTCGATATAGCGGGTTCGCTGATCAATCTTGGCCGCGTCTTCATCCCCAACGACGTGCTCGCCAAAAGCGACCCCTTAAGCGCCGACGAGCAGGCCCTGTTCGACAACTGCTACAAGGACAGTGTGGAGCTTTTGACAAATGTCGAATTCCAGGGACCGGTCGTCGAGACGATCTCGCAAACCGGTGAATTCTGGGACGGTTCGGGGCCACAAGGTTTGAAAGAAGATGAAATCCTGCACCCGGCGCGCATTCTTGCCGTTGCCGCGGCATTTATCGCCCTGGTTAATCCGCGCAGCAGCGAGACACCGGTTTCTTTCGACGTCGCCGTGTCCCAGTTGATGCTGCAAAATGGCAGCCGTTTCGATCGCAAACCGGTCTCGGCCCTGATTAATTATCTCGACAATCGGGGTGGCGCTGAAAAATGGGCGGATTTTGGAAAAACCTCCTAACGACCCAACCAGCAATACATCCCGCGATTCATGGGATACCGCACTTACCTTCCACCACCAGGGGAAGTTAGCCGAGGCCGAGGTTCACTACTGGAAAGTTCTTCTTGAACGATCTGATGATATCGACCTGCTGTGCAATCTCGGTTCCGCTCTTAGCGGGCAAGGAAAGTATAACCAGGCCGTAGCCTGTTATCACCGCGCCATCGCTATCAACCCTGACGACTGGCGCGCTCATGGCAATCTCGGTAACACCTTCAGGCGCATGGGCAAGTTAGACCGGGCCCAGGCATGCTACCGGCACGCCATCGCTATCGATGATGGTGTTGCCTTACTTCATTATTGCCTGGGTGGCGTCTTGCGACAGAAAGGCAAGCTGGAAGATGCCGCGGCCAACCTGCGCAAGGCCCGGGATCTGCAGCCAGACTACTTCGATGCTTTCATCGCCCTTTCAGCCATTGAAGAAACCACAGGAAAGCACGATCAGGCCCGAAAAACCTTACTTGAGGGTATTTCCCTCCGCCCTTACTACAGCGAAATATGCTCAAAGGAACCGCTAGCCAGTGCGCTTCTGTTTTTCGGTCTGGAGGATTGCCGTTTCCGTCTCAATGAAATTAATAATATCCATTTGTCTGGTGGCCATTTTCTGACGAACGAGTTTCTGCGGCGGCAAAAATTCACCAAGCACCATTACCACATTAGTGGAAACAACCTGCTATCGGACGCCTGCTCCCTGCCGCCCCACGAGCTGATCGTCAATACCATCGCCTGCCCCGACCGCGAACCCCGGTCCCTTGAGACCCTGTCGCGTTATTTACGAGATAATCCGCATGCGCCCGTCATCAACGCCCCGCAAGACGTTTTGCAAACGACCCGGAATGGCAATTATTCCCGCCTTCATGGGTGCCAAGGCATCACCTTCCCCATGACCCTGCGGGCGGGGCGTCAGAACCTCACCGCTATTATTGAGGAATCCGGAATAGCGTTCCCGATCATCATCCGTCGGGTCGGAACCCAATCCGCCGTCAGCACCAGTAAAATCATGAAACACGACGACATCGCAGATTATCTCGACACCACCGAAGGCGACGAATTCTACGCCATCGCCTACATCGATTGCCGGTTCCGCGAGAAGTACTACAGGAAATTAAGGCTGTTTAGCATCGACGGCAAACTCTACCCCGTCGTCTGCCATATCGATGCCGTGTGGAACGTCCACGGCGGCAACCGCAAGACCCTGATGAAGCAAAACTCCTGGATGCAGGACGAGGAAAAGCGTTTTCTGGAAGACTTCACCGCCTATATTGGGCCTAAGAACCGTCGCCGTCTCGAAAGCCTGCATAGCATCATAAAGCTGGATTTCTACGGTATCGACTTCACCATCATGGATGACAATTCAATTCTTATCTTCGAATTGAACCCGGCCATGCGCCATAGTTTGGTTCACGCCGAAGCCCTGCCCTACCTGACCCCCTACCTGAACAAGATATCCGAAGCTTTCGAGACCATGGCGATGCGCAAAGTAAAGGGGCGGTAACCCTCGTCACCGCCCCTGATAGCCTTAGTTACCTTGGAAATCACCGCCGCCGCCGTTATCGGTATGATTCTGGGTGATGGAATAACCACCGTCCTGATTGCTTTCCAGCTTCAGGTTATCGGCGGCGGCATCCTTGACCGTGACCTTGACCTCATCGGCACCGCTTCCGAAGGTGACGACCGCGTCGTCGCCATCCTGAGTAACCGTGCCCTGATCGAACCAGGTTCCTTCGAAGACCATGGTATCGCCGATACCGAAGTCATTGATGGTGTCCGAACCATCGCCAGCATGGAAGACAAAGGTATCGTGACCGCCGCCGCCCCACAGCTGGTCATCGCCGTCGCCGCCCATGAGCAGGTCATTCCCGTCGCCGCCCTTGAGTGTATCGTCGCCGGAACCACCGTACAGATTGTCATTACCGGAACCGCCTTCGAGTCTGTCGTCGCCGGTGCCGCCGTACAGCGTATCGTTACCCGATCCGCCTAAGAGCGTATCGTCGCCAGCACCGCCGTGAAGGACGTCGTCGTCTTTACCGCCGTCAAGCGTATCATTGCCGGTGCCGCCATAAAGCGTGTCATCACCCTTATCGCCATAGAGAGTGTCATTTCCGGAATCGCCGTAGAGTGTATCGTTATCGTCGCCACCATACAGACTGTCGTTACCGGTTCCACCAAACAGCGTGTCCTCACCATCGTCGCCTAAGAGAGTGTCGGATCCGGAACCACCGTACAATGTGTCGTCATCCTTACCACCATCGAGGAAATCGTTGCCAGAACCACCGTACAATGTGTCATCACCCTTGTTCCCTTCCATGGTGTCGTTTCCGCTGCCACCGTACAGGGTGTCGTCATCCTTGCTTCCCGAAATAATATCTCCACTGTCATCGTCACGATGACCATGGCCATGACCATGGCCAGCCATATAGTCGAAATTGTTGTCGGGGTTGTCGGCAATCATGGCGATGGAGGCAACTGCCAGGCTCTCGTTCCCGAAACGAAGCGTTTCGACGTTCTTCACAGTATCGACCTCGCCATTGGTCTTGTGAGTGACGGTGATAACGCCAGTGGTTTCATCGACCGAGATGTCATAGTCACTGACCCGTCCTTCAAAGATCGCAACGTCGCGTCCCGTGCCGCCATTAATGATGTCGTTACCAGAGCCGCCATAAAGGGAGTCGTTTCCGGCACCGCCGATAAGAGTATCGTCGCCACTGCTGGTCCAAATGACATCGTCACCCGTGCCGCCATCAACGGTGACATTGCCGTAGTCGTAGCGGTTGCTGGTCAGGTCAATAACATCGTCACCGGCACCGGCATTGATGTTTTCGACATCAATAATCCGGGGGCCACCTGTCGGCGAGTCGCTGTAACCATCATCCAGGAACAACGCATCGTCGCCATCGGTCATGTTCAAAGTATCATTACCGGCACCGCCATCGAAAACGTCCTGACTTTGGTTCATGCCACCAATCCTGACTATTTCGCCAGTTCCAGCGGAGTCCGTGTCGCCGACATTACGGGCACCGAAGCGATTACTCCAGTCGCCGTCATCGGAATACTGCAGGGTATCGTCACCGGCACCACCTTGCAGCAGGTCCGAACCGGTTCCGCCGTCCAGCGTATCATTACCGGTGCCACCAATAAGCGTATCATTACCAGCATTACCAAACAGGGTATCATCACCGGCACCGCCATCGACGATATCGTCGCCAGCCAGGGCGTCAATGACATCATCACCACTGGTTCCCATCAGCACATCGTCGTCTGGGGTCGGTCCGACATTGCTATCCTGAACATTGATATCAAACGTGTCGCTGACCGATGCACCGGAAGTGTCTGTCGCCGTGACCGTGAACGACCAGGTACCACTGGCGTCATCTGCCGGAGTCCCGGAGATAACACCGGTTACCGGATCGATGGTCATCCCCTCCGGTAACGGATCGCCATTTGCTTGCGTTGCGGTGAACGTCAAGGTGTCACCCAAATCAACATCCGTGAAGTTACCCGAAACATTCAGAGTGAACAACTCACCTTCGGTCGCCATCTGATCATCAATTGCGGAACCGACAATCGGCGCGTCGTTGACCGACTCAACCGTGACCGTCACTTCTTGCGAAGCGAAGCCGCCCTGGCCGTCGGAGACCTGGACTGTGAAGGTGTCGGTGCCGTTGAAGTTGGCATCCGGCGTGTAATCATAAGTACCGTCGGCATTGACCGTGACCGAACCGTGGGCCGCAGGAGCGGCATTGGCATCGAGGGCGAACGTCAGGTTGTCGCCGTCGATATCCGTCGCCGTCACCGCACCGCTGATCAGGGTATCTTCAAGGCCGTCACCACCGGAAGAACCGGTGATCGTCGGATCGTCGTTGGTGCCCGACACCGTGATCGTCTCGGATACCGTCGCGCTGGTGCCGCCATCACCGTCCGTCAATTTCATTGAGATGGTGCGATCACCTTCAACCGGCGCATCGCTCGTGTTCTCGTATGTGATCTGATTGAGAACTTTCTCGGCTATCTGCGGTGTCGCATTTTGATTGAACGTTACGACCAAATCGGCACCGTTAGAGCCACCCACAACGGAACCAATGATCTCACCATTTGGACCCGGATAGTGAAGATTGCCATCTTCATCAACTTTTACACCGCCGGAACCAATAGCCAGAACATCATCAGCCGAACCGCCACCAAGTGACACAGTCAACTGGCCACCATCAAAGTCGGCGGAGTCGACATCAGAAATATCAACACTACCAGCAGGAGCGATCTTGATCGGCGCCTGACCTTCGTGGAAGGTCGATGGGCCACCATCCAATGAGATTACAGGCGCATCGTTTACGGCGTTGTAGGTTAACGTCAGGCCGGAGCTCGAAGTCGCATTGGCAGCCCCGGAGCCATCATCCACAGTATAGTTAAATTGAACATCACCGGTGAAATTCTCGTTCGGCGTGAAAGTCCAGCTGCCATCACCGTTATCGACAAGCGTTCCATCCGTGCTCGTCGTTGAAACATCCGTTACCGATAGGGTGTCCAACGTATCGGCATCGGAAGAACCAATCAGCAAATCACTGGCATCGAAAGTGAAGCTGTTATCTTCGGTCGCACTCGCCGTATGGGACGTCAGTTGAGGCTGATCGTTGGTTCCAGTGACCGTCACGGTAACCGTCTCCGTCGCCGTTCCGTCCGCTGACAAAACGTCGAAGCTTTCCGTTACTTCCTGTCCTTCGGCCAGCGAATTGGCTGAATCGGAGTTCAGGTTATAGGTCCACGCACCTTCGGCATTAATGCTGAAGCTGCCATAATTGCCACCAACATCAGTCTGTGTCTGGAATACGTTCTCACCCGCATCAACGTCCGACACCGTAAGCAAACCACCGGTAGACAAGGTCGTGTCTTCAAGAACATCACCCGCAGCAGAACCGCTAATCGTCGCGACGTCGTTGACCGGTGCGATATTGACCGTCACGACCTCGCTGGTAACACCGCCGTGGCCGTCGTCGACCTGGACCGTGAAGGTATCGGTGCCGTTGAAGTTCTCGTTCGGCGTATAGCTGTAGGAACCGTCGGCGTTGACCGTAACCGCGCCGTTCGCGGCAACCGCCGCGCCCTCGCCGGTATCGAGCGAGAACGTCAGCGTATCGGTCGCATCGACATCCGTCGCCGTCACCGTGCCGGTAACCGCACCACCATCTTCAAGGCCGTCTGCCGACGTGCCGCCGGTGATCGTCGGCGTATCATTGGTGCCGTTGATCTTAACCGTCACGGTTTCCGTAGCCGTACCGTCGGCCGAGGTAACCTGGAAGGTCTCGACAATCGACTCGTTGGCGCCGAGAGACTGGATCGCATCACTGTCAGTCGCCGTGTAACTCCACACGCCGTCCGCGCCCATCGTGAACGTGCCGTGCGCGCCGTCAGCAGACGCCGCCTGGAACACGTTCTCGCCGGTATCCGGATCGGTAACGACCATCGTCCCGCCGGTCGTCAGTAAACCGTCCTCAAAGACGTCGCCCGCAGCAGAACCGCTGATCGTCGCAGCGTCGTTAACCGCCTCAACCGTGACCGTCACTTCTTGCGAAGCGAAGCCGCCCTGGCCGTCGGAGACCTGAACCGTGAAGGTGTCGGTGCCGTTGAAGTTGGCATCCGGCGTGTAATCATAAGTACCGTCGGCATTGACCGTGACCGAACCATGGGCCGCAGGAGCGGCATTGGCATCAAGGGCGAACGTCAGGTTGTCGCCGTCGATATCCGTCGCCGTCACCGCACCACTGATCAGCGTGTCTTCAAGGCCGTCGCCACCGGAAGAACCGGTGATCGTCGGGCCGTCGTTGGTGCCGGTGACGGTAATCGTCGCCGTGCTCGTTGCCGTGCCACCCTGGCCGTCAGAGACGGTGTAGTTGAATGTCACATCGCGGCTCTCGCCGACGCCCAGATCCTGGAAGCCAGCACCCGGATCAAAAGAGAACGTGCCATCGGCGTTGTTGGTTACCGTTCCTTCGGAAGGTTGATCGACCGCATAGGTCAAGGCGTCGCCATCAGCATCAGCACCGGCGAACGAAAACGTCTGCGCAAGACCATCTTCAGCCGCGCCGCCTGTAACGGGCGAGGCGGTCGGCGCGGTGTTCGCTGTTTCTACGGTACCTAAATCTTCCCGGCGATTGTCATCACCAGCATTCCCGCCACCCACGGTTCCGCCACTGGTTCCGCCACCGGTTCCACCACCGGTTCCGTCAGTGCCTAAACCCTGGAACTGTGTCGTATCGGTTGTTGGCGGAGTATAATCGCTACCCGTCGTATCGATAAAGCCTGTCTGCCCTGTCGTGTCTTCACCACCAGAGGCGGTTTCGAAGTTGGCCAGATCGGCACCGTTAAGGGCCGCCTGATCGGCAGCCGACAGGCCTTCATCGGCGCTGGCGACGGCGACGGAAAGTTCTTCTTCCTGGATACCACCGGCGGCGGTGTCGAAGTTGGCGAGATCCTCAACAGAACCCAGGTCCTGATTATCGGCGACAGCAAGTTCCTCTTCAAAGACGCCATCGGTGGCAAGTTCTTCGGTTCCCAGTTCCTCTGTCGCCAAATCTTCTTCCGTCAAAGACGCGACTTGAGCATCGGCTTGAGCCAGTTCTTCTTCAGTACCGGCGGCTGTTTCGAAATCGGCCAGGTCCTCTGCCCCGAGTTCGGCAACGGCGAGATCCTCAACAGCCAAGTCTTCCTCTACGGCACCTTCTTCGGCGGCTAGTTCTTCTTCTGTCTTAGCTGCCTCTTCGGCAGCAAGTTCTTCCTCGGTTTTAACGTCTTCGGCGGCGAGTTCTTCCTCAGCCGCCGCAGCGTCTTCTGCAGCCAGTTCTTCTTCTGATTTTGCGGCCTCTTCGGCGGCGAGTTCTTCCTCGGTTTTAACGTCTTCGGCGGCGAGTTCTTCCCCGGATGCAGCGGCTTCTTCGGCTACAGCTTCTTCAACCAACTGACTGACTTCGGCGCTATCGGTGCCGTACTGGTTGGAATTGTGGCCGGCAGGCAGACTTTTAAGGGCTCCACCGAACTGTTGCAGCATCTGCGACTTGTCGACGGTAAAAGATTGGGCCGGAGCCGACGCTGCGTCCGAAATATGAGTGCCCTGGAAGGCGGTATTCAGGATTTGCACACCGGCGGCGTTAGAAACAACGACCTCGCCGACAAAACCATCGGCTTCTTCCATCAAGACGACAGTCGTGTCATCGCCCGGGCCGACATCCAAGCCGACCTGAGTACCGCGAATACCGATCGTCGCGACCGGCGTATCAAGGGTCATTGCGTCGGGATCGGTCTTGGCGATCTGGCCACTGACAAAGGTGAAGACACCTTCAACTGCGGAAATGGAAATGGAGCCTTCCTGGGTGGCCGGGTCGTAGACCATTTCATCAAGGACCATGTTGCCGTTTTCGGCCATGGAAAATGTCGTTTCATCGGCAAGGGTGACACCGATAGAGCCGCCACCCGCTGTCTCGATAACATCGCCCTGATAGACCGGGGAACCCGCTGTCAATTCGACCGTGGAGCCATCCGCCCTGGTTGCGGTAACCAAACCGGAAGTGGTATCGACTGTTCCGATCGGTTGCGACTCGGCACCCGACGTGGCCTGCGCGACTTCAGTCAGGGTGGTGTCGTCTAGTCCGGTTGTGTCAGCCATGATCATACTCCTAAAGGGTGACCCACCGCTTCCCGCCCGTTGAATGTCGCCTGATGTCGTTTATAAAAAACGACGGGCAAGGGCAAAAAGCAGAGAGTCTGCTAATTTAGGTAAAATTTTATCTAAATTGTCCGTAAAGCGCTGTGACCGCTGTCACACTTTGGAAAATAAAGATTTAACCCCTTGCTTCGTCGATCACCGCATTGATGACTTCGACGATTTCTTCAATTTTCATGGGCTTGGTCAGGTAGCGAAGAAAACCGGTTTCAATGCCTTTTTCCAGATCCCGGTTCGTTGCTGCCGGGACCATCTTCATCAGGATATTGATCCAGCCACGGCAAATGTCAGCTCATCAGCCCGGTCCTTACTCACAAGCTCATCCTCAATAGCATTAGATTTTGCCATTTCGAACAAGTGCTCGTTTGTGATTAGAGTACCGTATCCATCTGCGAGAATCTGATAGGTATGGATTAATTTTCCATCGGCATCTTTAACTTCAATATTTGGCATCATTCCCTCTCATCATCAGTTTGTTAGATATAGTGATGATCTTACCGAATGAAAGCGTTTTGAAATCCGGATATTGGCCAAGGCTGATAAAGAGTTGCCTGTAGCCGCCACTCGCCTTCTACAGTAGGTCAACGCTGCCTTCGTCTTAAACCTGCTTCGGGGTAAAATTGCCCTGTCTTGCCGTCCAGTCTCAGATTACGCTTGTGCCTCCTACAGGAGTCAGGCGCGTTTCAAACCGCAGCGTATCCGGGTTCCAGCGGTGCAACTGGAACAGGGGCCATTCATTCCAATCTGCTTCATATTCGCCTAAACGATTGTCGGGCGACAATGAGGGAGTGACCGATGCGTTACAGGTTTCCAACTCGACGCTGAACTGGCGGTGCATATGGCCGCAGAACAGATGCACGATCTGCTCGTGCCGCGCAACCAAACGCAGGAACTCATCGGCCAACGAAGGATCGTCGAACTGGAAAGGATAGTCTGAGGTCGGGACCTCGAACGGAGGGTGGTGCATAAATAGCGCGGTGGGGGTATCAGGCTGCTCCTCGAGCAATTCCTCTAAAATGCCCAGCCTTACCGAGCAAGTCGTGCCGATCCTGCTTTTTCTTTTCTGTGTGTCCATGGCGATGAGCCGCACGGGGAACCTGTCTATGCTGTAGATAAGAAAGTCGCCGACCAGTTTCGCGCCACCAAGCCCCTTGAGGCCTTCCACCAGGTTTGCGCCTAGATCGCGGTTACCAAGTGCGAAAAACACCGGAATGTCGAGAGCCTCCATCATGGACTTAACGGCTTCGTATTCCTCCGGCTTGCCGTTTTGAGAAACGTCACCGCTGTGCAAAATCAGATCGGGCTTTTCGTCCATCCCGTCAATATGCGCGACAAAAGATTTCAGCGTGGTGATGCGTTCAAGAGTGTGAGGCTTGTTTGGATCGGGTTGGGAAATATGGGAATCTGAAATTTGTGCTATCAGCATGGGATTTTGAACAGCATTTTCTTATGTGGCCTGTTACATGAAGGCCATCGCGGATCTGATCCGGTCTTACATTTATCTGTCATCTTTAGATTGGCACCTTGATAGCCCCGCCAACATCCGGCTCAGCGACGATCGCGCCGCCGACTTCAATTTCTTCATCGGTGGCGTCACGGACGTTCAGAATTTCCAGTTTGAAAATCGCAAGACGACCGCAAAGCGGATTGTTGCCATCGACCGTGAGAGTCTTGTCATCCATACGAGTCACGATGAAATTGCGGTGCGTACCCTTTTCACTCTCCATGGTGATGGTGGTGCCGATTTCCCGGTACTCTTCGGGAACGTTTTCGATGCTATCGGTAAAGACCAAGGCCTCATCCCGCGGACCGTAGAGAATATTGCAATCGATGGGCACCTCGACGATATCGCCCGCTTTTTTGCCTGCCAATTCCGTCGTCACGCTTTGGTCCAGGGCACAATCCGTGCCGTGTACATAGCCAATGGGAAACTCGACCGCAACCAAGGGCTCGCCGGACTTCTGGTCGATAACCTTGTAGCTAAGCTCGACGAACTTATTGTCTTGAATGGTTTCGCTCATATCACGTTACAACCCGGATGTGAGATCAATTTGATCGTTATTTATAAGTTAAAGCAACTTATCTGTGTTTGACAAAACGCAGATTGCTCTAAAAGACGGAGGCACCAAAGATCTTGATCTCATCATGTTCATCGTAACCGAGGACCAAACGGCCGAGCCATTCACCTTCTTTTTTCGTGCTGCGAACACGATAAAGAACCGACACGTGTTGGCCACGGCGAATCATACCGAAATAATCGTAGACTTCGGAAAGGCTCCGGGTCAGTTCACTCTTTGCGAATTGCTTTCCGATTTCGATTTCGTTCAATCCCTGGATCAAACTAGGGTCAAAATTGCGGATGAATTTTCCGTATTCACCATCGTTGGAAGCCCTGATGAGTTCTATCCACATCGGCTCGGCAACGGACAAAATTTCATCATCCGTAAGTTCAATAATGTTCATGTGTGTCCTCAATCAAACCGAAAATGAAATCTTGTAGGGGGCAAAAAAAAATCAACATCTACATGCTGACCTTTTTTAAGCACCCGGCAGAAGTTCGCAGAGAACTCCTGCCGGTGTCTTAAATATTACTCGGCTGCAGCCATTTCGCTTTCGTCGAGCAGGTGATACAAGGGTGCCTTCTCCATGGTGTACTCACCAGTCTGCGGATCACGACGGGACACAGTCAGAACGTGCCAGTTTTCGTCATCCAGCTTCATGGCGTCACCACGGTAGTAGTAACCCGGCCAACGGGTTTCCTTGCGGAACAGGGTGTGCTGCAAGACACACTCGGACGTACGATGGCGGTGCTTGACTTCCCAGGCACGTAGCAATTCGTGAAGGTCCTTGGCCGCAATCTTTTCAAGATCTTCTTCCATGATCTTGAGCTTCTTGAGACCTATGCTCAGCAACTTGTCGTTGGTCATGTAGTTGACCGTCACGCCACCGCCGTACTCGTCCATCAGCTTTTGCAGACGGTCGAGTTCCTGACGTGGGTTGTGGTAGTTCGGGTTGACCGTACCGGCAACAATTTCGTTACGGTGGATCTTGTAGTGTTCCATCGGCCTGAAGACTTCTTCTTTCAGCTTGGCGATGGTCGCGTCGGAAACGCTGATACCTTCGCCCTTGCCGTCGTCGATGTACTTACAAGCGGATTTCGCTGCAATACGGCCTTCAGTAAACGAACCCGAAGAGAACGCGTGCGGCGTGCCGCCGACAGCGTCACCGGCACCGAACAAGCCTTCGATGGTCATCATACGGTTATAGCCCCATTGATATTCGGGCGGGGATATGTCTTCCGGGCCGGAGCACCAGGCACCACAACCGGTGGCATGGGAACCCATGACGTAAGGTTCGGAGGTGGTCAGTTCCGGGTTTTCGTTCTTCGGATTAACATCCGTAGCGGCCCACAGAACAGCCTGACCAACGGTCATGCCCAAGAAGTTGTGCCAACCAATTTCTTCCAGATGCGGGTCCTGGAACGAGTGCATAGTGACCATGTGGATCGGACCGCGGCCGGCGTTCACTTCGTTGATGATAGCGTGGTTACGCAGGCAGGTCGGGATCGGGCGGTGGGTGGCGTGAGAAAGCTCCGGATCCAGGTATTCTTTACCGACCATCTTCTGCAGTTCGGGGAACCACTTGGATTCATATTCCTCGCCATAGGCGTTCTGGGTGTAAGTCTTCAAGTGCAGGAAGTACGCGCCAACTGGGCCGTAACCGTCTTTGAAGCGCGCCAGAACGATACGGTTTTCCATCTGGGTCATCTTGGCGCCAGCGTTGATCATCAACGCGTAAGCGGAACCAGAGGACCACGGTGCGTACCAAACACGACCGGCACCTTCGCCGACGGAACGCGGCTTGAAGATATTGGACGCGCCACCCGCACCGCAAACCACGGTTTTGGATTTAAAGACGTGGAAGTTGCCGGTGCGAACATTGAAGCCGACGGCCCCCGCGACGCGGTTTTCCTTGGCTTCGTCCATCAGCAGGTGGGTGATGCAGACGCGGTTATAAACCTTGTCGGCCGACTTCTTCGCGGCTTCGGCCACAAGCGGCTTGTAGGATTCGCCGTGGATCATGATCTGCCACCGGCCTTCACGCAAGTAAGAACCCTTTTCGGCGTCGCGCATGATCGGCATGCCCCACTCTTCGAATAGGTGGACCGCGGAGTCGACGTGGCGAGCCATGTCGAACAACAGATCTTCACGCAGCATGCCCATCAAGTCGATGCGCGCATAATGCACGTGGTCTTCCGGGTTGTTCTCACCAAATCGGGTACCCATGTAGCAGTTAATCGCGTACAGCCCCTGAGCAACAGCACCGGAACGGTCGATGTTGGCCTTTTCAGCGACCACGATCTTCTTGTCCTGCCCCCAGTAGCGGGCTTCAAAAGCCGCACCGGTACCGCCAAGGCCTGCGCCGGCCACAAGAATGTCGATGTTGTCTTCGACGATAGTTTTGATAGCCATTAGTAGTACACCCCCTGTTTCATCTTAAGTTTGTTAGACTCCAAGGTATGGATGTCGCCGTCATCCATACGGATGTATTTCGGCTCGTTGTACAGGTGCTGACTGTCGCGCTGTTCCTGGGTCGGTGCCGGAACATCCTTCAATTGCGGAATGGCGGAGCCCCAGGGCTTCGTGGTGATCGGTGCCAGCAGGTTGAGGTCCATTTCGCCGTTGCGAGACTTGATACGCCAGGCAATGACCCCCTTTTCCTCATCGCGATCGACGCGGACGCTGTGGCCGAGCGGGGCAAAGTCCGCGTAGCCGCGTACATCAATGGCGTGCTGCGGGCACGCCTTCACGCAGGAATAGCATTCCCAACACATGCTTGGTTCGATGTTGTAGGCACGACGGTAGGTCGTGTCGATGTGCATGATGTCGGACGGGCAGATATCAACGCAGTGTCCGCAGCCGTCACATCGTGTCATATATACAAAAGTAGGCATTATTCGTTTCCTTCTCTGTTCGAGAGAATCTTGCAGGATATTTGATTAGTAGTGGCTCGGTGCTTCACGCTTGATGCCGGGCCCCATGTTGGGCGGATTGCTGCCCATGTATTCCGGAATATCGGGAAACTTTTTCTGCAACTCGGGATCCGTCAGATCGCCAATTTCTGGCATGTTCTCACGAGAACCGTCGGCCTTGATGACACGCTTGTTGAATGCAGCAGCCGGCTTGAAGAACATGTGTGCGAACTTCGACCAATACACACCGCCGAACAGAAACGTGGCGGAGGTGATGAACAAAGCCAGAGACACCGTGTCCAACGGCGTGACGCCCATGGAATGCAGAATGGACCAGACCAGACCGAAGGTCGTGGTGCCAAGCAGCGACAGGATGAACAGGTCAGCCTTAACGATGCGGTTCCAGGGAACGCCTTCGGCCGAAACATCAACGCGGATGAAGAACCAGAACCAGTAACCGCCGAACATCACCATAGCGGCACCCAGGTGCCACAACTGAGAGACAATACCCGGTGCTTCGTTGGTCGGATACGCGAACACCAAGGCAATAGTCGTCAAGAGGAACAAGATAAAGCCGTACATGGTGAACAGGTGCGAAATCCGGCGCTTCGGATTGCAAAATTCGCCAGAGGTCACGACATCAACAGCTACCGTGCTGATGGCGATGCCGATTTTGTCACCAGCTCCCAGCTCACGTGTACGCGAGGCTTCGGCTGCTTTGGCTTTGGCGAAAAAGTACTGGGCGTTTTTCTTGTGGATCATGTCGAAAATAGTGCCGCCGACGACCAGGATAAACATCAAGATGACATAACCCTGGATAACGTCGAGCGGGATAATCGTCGCAAGATCGGCGATTGGATTACTAGCGAACATCAATTCCTCCCGTGTCGCAATCTTCAATTATTGAAATTTTTGCAGTCAGATTATTTCTATTAGAAGTGCATTATATAAGGGAAAGTTGATTTGACAATCAGAATGACCTTTTTTTTTTAAATAGAATTATCAAATGTAATATTATGGTATTATTTTTCAAAAAACATCATACTTTTCAATAAGTTATCGAAACACCTGGCTTAACTGAAATTTGTTAAGAAACTGACTTATGGCACATTAAAAACCGTACCCGGACTCACTCTGAAGTGTTCCGAATCATGGAATTTCGAATGCTGCAGCGCACAATTTATTAATCGCTTCACATCACCTTTCCCTGCAGTTTCCACTCCCGGACGCATCGCCATTCTTATTGCCTATTCACAGTATGCGTCTCCCTGCCATTTCCAGAGATCATGTTCTGGCTTTTCCGGCTACGGCGATAGGGTGCGAAAAAAGTTACTTCCCTACGGCAGCACCATCGTATATATTCTGTTTTTGAAATATGAGAAACCTTATGTCCGGGAGGGGGTATTTTTGCAGTTTTGCAAGAACCTGTCTCGGTTTGTAACGAAACAACAGGTGGGTTTAAGTTATGGCTAACGTAAACGCTAAAGATCCCGTTCCCGATGGGAAGACCAAGTACTACACCACGAAGCAACAACCGGTGAACGACAAAGGTTACGTCGGCTACAAAACTGAGTGGATCGAGTGGCACAAAGAAATTCCCTACGAAACCCCGAAAAGGCCTTAAGCTTTTCGGAAGGGCAAGCGAAGCCCGATCAAGGAATGCATAAAGAAAGGGAAGCGCTCAGCGCTTCCCTTTCTTTATGCCTGTCGGCAAGTCCCTTGTTTCATAATCGCCCCGATTCCATTGCTCGCTGGGATTAGGCGGAAGCGGCCAATTTTTTCAGGAATTCGGTGCGTTTCTCGGCATCCATGACCACGCTTTCCTCGGTCGGCTTACCCCCCAGGTACCATTCCCGCGAGCCATCTTCATATTCAATGGCCGGACCGTCTTCCCGGTGCAGCAGTCCTTGCACCCACCATTGCTGCATTTCGTGTTCTTCGATTACGGCGGGACCGTCTTCCCGGTGACGCTCGCCGTTCACCCACCACTGCTGCACGCCGTCCGGCCGGATGACAGCCGGGCCGTCTTCCCGGTGGGCGATGCCGTTCTGATGCCACTCCAGGGTGCCGTCCGATTCCATGATGGCGGGCCCGTCCTCGCGGTGCGGCTGGCCGTTTCGCCACCACTCTTTGGTGCCGTCCCAATGTTCCACGGCGGGACCGTCTTCGCGGTGCCGTTTTCCATGCAGAAACCAGACCCGGGTTCCATCGGCCATTTCGACGGCGGGGCCGTCTTCGCGGTGCAAGCTACCATCAAGTTTCCACTCGATCGTTCCGTCTTCATTTTCGGTTTTCTCGGGTGTTTTGGGCATCAATTTGCCGTTTTGCCACCACTCTTTGCGGCCGTCGCTATGTTCCACGGCAGGGCCGTCTTCGCGGTGCTGTTTTCCATGCAGAAACCAGACCCGGGTTCCATCGGGCTTTTCGACGGCGGGGCCGTCTTCACGGTGCAAGTTTCCGTCAAGGTACCATTCGATTGTGCCGTCTTTTTGTTCGATTTTTTCTGGTTTTTTGGCCATCAAGAAATTCCGTTCTGCTAAGTCTGAACACGCGCGACACAATACGGTTCAGTCGCTATTATCAAAAGCGAAAAGTCGTAACTTTTCATAAACAGGTCAGGAACAACCATGCCGCAAACCCTTAGCCAATTGACCGAACGTCTGATCGAATTCCGCGATGCCCGCGACTGGCACCAGTTTCAGGGCCTGAAGAATCTCATCGTGTCGCTAAACCTTGAAGCCAGCGAGCTTCTCGAGCTGACCCAGTGGAAGGACGATGAAGAGGTCGAGAGCGCCCTTGGCGAACCCGCCTTCAAGGCCAAACTGGAGGAGGAAACCGCCGACGTCCTGCTGTATCTGTTATTGGTCTGCGAACGCGCAAACATCGACCTGGGCCAGGCGGCGGCCCGCAAAATAGATATCAACGCGACCAAATACCCGGTCGAGAAGGCCCGCGGCAACGCCCGGAAATATACCGAGCTTTAGCAAGACCATCATTACCCACCTGCCATTGCATGTCGTAACAATCATAAATAAAAGCGATCCCGAAAAAGCCCCCTTGTCTTCAGGCATCTTCTAGAGCATTTCCGGGCTCACCCCTTAGTGTCGCCTTAATGACGACATGAAATTGTCACCAAACAATCATTAAGGCGTCACAGAATTGTCATGGCGCAGCCCTATGGTTTGTTCTGCCAATGTGATTATTTGCAAGGAGAAACCAGCCATGACCACGAACCGAGTTCAACCGCCCCGCCTACGTCTCATGGGCGAACCGAGGCTCCAGGACCTGCTTGACGATCCGATGACACACCTGCTGATGGAAAGCGACGGCGTCGGCATGGACGGCCTTACGGATTTTCTCGGCCAGATGCGCAAACGTCTGATCGCCGAGAGTTGGGCTCGCGCCGCATAAATCAAGGTTAACCCCGCAGTAATGCGGCGATTTCCGTGCGGCCCTTGTCTTCGGCGAGCTTCAGGGCGCTCATCCCTTTGGCGTCGGCGAGGTTCTGGTTTGCCCCGGCCTTGAGCAAAATATCGACACTATCGCCGTCGCCCCTGGCCACTGCCCAGATCAGGGCCGTGCCACCGGCGGCGTCGGCTGTGTCCGGGTCGGCTCCGCGCGCCAGGAAGGCCACGGCGGCGGCGGCGGCACCGCGTTTAACAGCCTCGAGAAGATTGCGGTCCAACCCCTGACGCTTATCGAAGGAACCATGGCCGACATAAGTCAAAATCCCCATCTCGACGACCTGCACGGCTGGCTGATAAGGACTCGATTCCGTATCGACGACATAGGCGTTGTCGCCGAAAGCCAGGGCGGCGGTTTCCGCCCCCGCCAGATTGTCAAAGCCGCCGAGGCTGGCCCGGTCGGCTGAAATGGCGATATAGCGGCGTGTTTCGCGGGCCATAACTGTGAATTCCTGAACCATCAAGAAAGGGAGGAACCGTGATCGGTCCCTCCCCTCATATCTTCGCCTTTGCGATGGTCTTTTCAAGTACTGCCGTTATTTTTGCGAGGCGTAAAATTCCCGCAACACCTTGACCACTTCGGGGCGGCTGAATTCCGGCGGGATGTCTTCGCCGGCGGTCAGCATTTCGCGCTGTTTGGTGCCCGAAATATTGATCCGGTGTTCCTCGCCATGGGGGCAGGTCTTGGCCGTCGCCATGCCGTAGCACTTCCTGCAATAGAAGGTGATGTCGATCTTCAGCGGCAAGGTTTCCAGCGCCCCTTCCCACAAGGTATCGAAGATATGGTGGGCGTCGAAAGGACCGTAGTAATCGCCGACACCGGCATGATCGCGCCCGACAATCAGGTGCGAGCAGCCGAAGTTCTGGCGGATCAGGGCGTGGATCAGGGCTTCCCTGGGACCGGCATAACGCATTTCGATGGGATACCCACCCTGAATGACCGTGCCTTCGACGAAGTAATTGTCGATCATCGCCTGAATCGCCTTGGTCCGGGTTTCGGCGGGAATGTCACCGGCCTTAAGTTTGCCCAGGACCTGGTGGATAAAGACGCCGTCGGTGACCTCGACGGCGATCTTGGCCAGGTGTTCGTGGCTGCGGTGCATGGGGTTGCGGGTCTGGAAAGCGGCGACCTGCGACCAGCCCTTCTGGGCAAACAAGGCGCGGGACTCGGCGCAACTGAAATAAAGGTCTTTATACTTTTTCTTATACTCACCCTCATTGAGGACACGAACGGGGCCAGCCAGATTGACGGCTTCCTGTTCCATCACCTTGGCGACGCCGGGGTGGGCTGTGTCGGTGGTGGTGTAGACGTGTTGGCACTCGAATTTCTTATCGATGGTGTATTTTTCATTGACCTGCATGATTGCCATGATGTCGCCGCTTTCACCATCGACCAGGGCCACTTCCTCGCCCTCGCCGATGCTGTCGGCCAAGCCCTGCGAAGCCGAAAGCGTGATCGGGATCGGCCAGAACAGGCCGTCGGCCATTTTCATCGCGCCGCAGACGCCTTTCCAGTCGGCTTCACCCATAAAGCCGTCGAGCGGCGTGTAGGCGGCCATGGCGAACATCAGCACGTCGGAGGTTTCCTTCGACGTCATCGGAACCTGCTTCAGGCCCCGGGCGCGTACCAGTTCAGCGGCGCGTTCGACTTCCGGGATCAGCAGTGATTTAAGTTCTCCACCGCCGTGCGGCGATACCAGCTTCGACATAATAGAATTTCCTATTTCAGTAACAAAATGACCTTATCGGTAACATGGAATGGGGCGTTTGTAACAAATCTCGGGGCCTGCGGGCTATCATTAAATTACAAAAGCCTAATAAAGAATTCCTCAATATTGCCGAAGTGCCTGACATAACAACCCGAATCCATGTTTACGAAGTCTTTACCTGGGATTCATAGTCTGGTGGCTGCGATTCGCAAACCTTCTCTTGAAACAAGGAAACGAGTGATGGCGACAGCCGCATTTAAAAACGAAATCCCGAGTTTTCCCTCCGGATTGTCCGCAGCCGCGACAACCGACGCCGAGGCGCTTCGTGATATGGAAATTGCCGGTGCCGTCGATGGCGACATCGCCGGACGCAACATTACGGTACTGGAAAGCGGGTCCATCCACGGCAGCGTTGGCGCCGACAGCGTCATCATCAGTGGCACCGTTAACGGCTCGATCAGTGCCCATCGCATTGAACTGCTGGCAACGGCCCATGTCGAAGGCGAACTGCGTTACGACAGCCTGACGGTAACAACCGGCGCCCACATGTCGGCCCGCTGCATTCCGGCCGCGGCTTAGGCTTTAAGCCGCGACAGTGGCTAAATTTTCCCGCGTGCACAAATAGGCGCGCGCCGCTTCCGCACCTTTAAGAACAAAGTGTTCGCGGAAAAAATCAATCAGTACTTCTGTTTCCTGAAAATTGTGTGGACTCAGGACCACCGAGAAGACCGGGATATCGGTGTCCAGTTGTACCCGCATCATGCCCGATACCACCGCCTCGGCAACAAAATCGTGACGATAGATGCCGCCATCAACCACCAAAGCGGCGCAGACGATGCCGTCGTATCGCCCGGTTTGCGCAAGTTTCTTTGCCAATAGCGGAATTTCATAGGCTCCCGGCACGCTCAACACATCGACCCTATCGGGGCCGATGCCAGCGCTTTGCAATTCATCAAAGAACCCTGCCTTGGCACGCTCAACAATGTCGGCGTGCCACTGAGCGCTAATAAAGGCGATCCGCTTGGCGGTGGGGTTGTTGGTATCTTGGATGGTCATCGTGTGCATTCCTCAATCAAATTATGGGACGCACAGCATTGCGAGCGCACACCGGCTATACCGACGCACACGCGCGTAACTGTCCTCTACCATCCGGACTATGACCGTCGGCCCCGGAATCAAACCGGGTCTGCTCGTCCCCGCCGCAAAATTAGCGACGGGCGCTCGCGGGCTGATGCGCAAATACTAAAAATACGCAAACACCGCCGGTGGGGAATCTCACCCCGCCCCGAGAACATAAAAAACACTCATAAGCCGAAGCGCCCCCGGAGGCAATCCTTGTTGTCTTCGACAGCCAACTGCTGGCCCTGGCCTTCGCCATGGCCCCCAACAAAGACGCCGCGCCCCCCACCCTACTTTCGTCATTCTGGCCCCCTTCACCGTCATTCCCGCGCAGGCGGGAATCCAGCTTGTTAAAAGACAAAATCCAGCCTCGTGGGTGGGCCGTTTTTGTTATTACCCCTAAGATTCATTGCCACATAACGACACAAACCAAAAATTATATTTCTAATTATTGAGAAATAGCATATTCTACTCAACCTATATTTGTTTAATTTCAAGATAGGAGAGAAACAATGGGAGAACAAGATAGGGGTGATACAATAAAAGAAATACACGACAACGATAAACTCACAAGCGGGCTTGAATTAGCAATCAATAAACAAATTCTCAAAATTGCCGGAATACTATTTGGCGTAGGCGTGACCGTAGTTGGTGCGGCGGCGTTTATAGTTTTTCAAGGACTAGTGGAAAGCTCAGCACTGGAATTATCCGGTGCCCGTGTAGCTGGAGAACTAATAGATAATGATGATTTCATGTCAGTGATTGCCACGAGAACAACACCAGTGCCCGAAAATGCAATAATAACCATTGCATCGGAAGATGGATGCCCGCGTGGGTGGAGCATTTACGAACCGGCACTAGGGCGTGTAATTGTCGGAGTGGGGCAAGGAAATCAGATGTCTAACCGCGCCTATCGCGATACCGGAGGCCAACAATTCACGGACAAAGTCGTTAATCACACCCATGAAGTTGAATATCAAGATATGGCGGCAGCCAAGCACGTAAATAATCCTGATGGGGGACTAGTACCAAACGGTACGTATATGAATACAAGTGTTCTCGTCTTATATGATGGGCCAAAAAAACTACCTAATACTAAGAAACCAAGCGGAAATATTGGTGTTGATCGGGTAGACAATATGCCTCCATTCGTGGCTCTCTATTTTTGTAAGAAAGATAAATAATGCGAGAGATTTATTTCACATAACGGGAATTCCGGGGACACCTCACTTAATCCCAACCCAACAAAAGAACTGGATTCCCGCCTACGCGGGAATTGTCCGTTCTAAATTTGCTATTGTCTGTGTCTGACTGCTTTAGTCGGAATGTACCGGCGAACATGGCCATGCTCGCCGGTACCCGTTCAGGCAACCGTGCGGGAATGGGGCTTAACGCCCGTCGTCATCCTGGTTTCCTGAGCGGCTCCCTTTTTAACGCTTGGAGAGTTGAAAGGGCCGCTGACAGCCTTGATCGGACTGTTTCCAATTAGATCAGGCGGCCACGCCCGCGGACAATCCAAAGCAAGATCAGGATAACATAGATATGAACGATATCACCACCGCCACTTACAAAACCTTTCTTGGCTTCGATGTGGGCAAACTGGAAATCACCGTCCATGATAGCAGCACTGGGCGAGTCCATGTTCTGGAAAACAAGGCAGTACATATACGCCGGTTCCTGAAGGCCTACGGATTGCAGACTTACGCTATTTGCGAAGCTACCGGTGGTTACGAAAACCGTCTCCTGGATTGCCTGTTGGCAGCCAATATTACCGCCCACCGGGCTGATGCACGAAAGATCAAAGCCTTCATCCGCTCTTTCGGCACCCTGGCCAAGACCGATGCCATTGATGCCCGCGCCATTGCTCTTTATGGCCGTGAGCGCCACTCCCGCCTGGTCGTTTGGCGGGTTCGCAACAAAAACCAGATCGAACTGCAGGCTCTTTCTCATCATCGGGCCGATCTGGTAAAAACCCGCGCGGCTGAGAAAAATCGCTTACAAGCCCCCGGCTCCAAGGTCGTCAAACCTTTTTGCAAAAAAATGATCGCCCATCTGGACAAACAGATTATCGCCATTGAGCGCGAAATAGCCCGGCGCATCGCCGGTGATCAAATCCTTACACAAACCATAGAATGCCTACAGACAATGTCTGGCGTCGGCCCGGTGACAGCACAGGCCCTGTGTGCATTCATGCCAGAGATTGGCACCTTAACCAGGCGTCAGGCCGCATCACTTGCAGGTGTGGCACCCCACCCCAAGGAGAGTGGCGGCAGCATCGGCTATCGACGGGTTCAGGGCGGACGCAGTCACCTCAAGAACTGCCTGTTCATGGCCGCTCTGACAGCCCGAAGACACAACAAAGAAATGCGTATCTTCTATGACAGGCTCATCGGAAACGGCAAAAAACCCATCGTCGCAATAACCGCGATCATGAGAAAAATGATCGTAATATTAAATGCAAGGGTCCGAGATCAACGAATATACCAACAGAGTTGATGACGGTTGAGGGGTGATGTGCCCCCTGCCCTGCCCCACATAAACCTTGACATTTTCCCTATCTTGGAATATATTCTTATTTGCTCTTTGCCATCGTCAAGAAGAATGCGGAGCGCGGGTTTTGGCTTTTGGGCTTTGGAATCTGTGTTTCGGAAGCGACATTCCGCATGGTGGAATGTCTTCGTTTCTCACTATTTTTTTATGTGTTTTGTCGGGGACGAGGGCTGGCGACTTAACTCTCGGCGAACGCGGCTTCCAGGTAGGCGGTGATGGCTTTGGAGTTATAGAGCCATTTGACGTTACCCGCTGTCTCTTCGATGCGCAGGCAGGGGACTTTGTGTTTGCCGCCCTGGTCGGTCAGTTCGGCCTTGAAGGCGGCGTTATTTTTGGCGTCTCTTAGTTCTATGTTCAAAGAGTGCTTGCGCAGTTGGCGTCTGACTTTCACGCAAAATGGGCAGGCGTTGAACTGGTAAAGCGCCATTTTGGCGGTCTGGGCGTTGATCGCCTCCTGGGCCTGGGGCTGGCGCACGACGGGCGCGGGCCTGGTCAGGAAATCAATCGTCAGGATCAGGCGTCCCAATATCCAGCGTACAAACTTCATATGATTTCCCAAGATTCTATAAACCGAACACGCTTTATAGCTAACCCGAGATATATGACCGAGCATTAAAGTCAAATTTGGCAATCTTTTTTATTGTTTTCATTAAAAATCTGGATTGTATTTTATTCTGATCGTGTAAAAATGCGGCTCATTTATTTTTGCAATGAAGATGAAAATGGCCGATCAGCAAAGCGATAGTGACGCGTACTTCCTGGGAATTATGGTCCTCAAAGGCGGCAAATGGTCGCCGCACAGCAAGTTTGATGGCGGTGCCTTTGGCAGCGCCCTGATCAGCGCCGAGGATTTGGATAAAGCCGCCGGTGTCGATGCCGTCAAGGTCATCCGGATTGCCAAATCCGGATCGGGCGAGCAAAAGGAAATGTGGGTCAGCCCCAGGCTAAAAGCCCGGATGGCCGCCCAGAACGCCGAGAAATTACGCGCCGGACTCAAGAAAACCAAGGAAACCCTGGCCGCTGAACGCAAGGCCGAGGCCCGGAAATAATCCGCTAAAGGCCGCCTACTCGACCGCGTTTTGCCGACGCCACTGGGCCGGGAGGATGAAGTTGCCGCGCCAGATGCCCTCACTACGGGCCTTGGCGAAATGTTCGGCGCGAACGTAGGACGGGACTTCATCAGGCAGGGCGAAGGCCCAACCTTCGGCGAGCATCTGTTCGGCGATATCGAAGGGGCCAGCGTAGCAAGTTGCCAGCGTCGTGCCATCCGGCTCAATGCCCTTGCTTTCGCATTTGACCTGGGTGCGCAGGACCAGGGTGTCCAGGGTCAGCCGGGCCAACTCACCGCACCGTTTTACCTGGCCCTTTTTCGTGGTGCAGGTCTGGGCCAGTTCCGGGGCGTCAATACCGAACAGGCGGACTTCCGTTTCGCCGACCATCAGGCTGTCGCCATCAATGGCGTGGGCGCTGCCGACGATCTCGCCCGCCCGCGCCGGCCCGGCAAGCACGGCCAGCAACACGGCGAGGACAAGGCCGCGGACCATCAGCTTGCGGCCCGGAACAGATCGACGCCGTCGGCCCCGGTTTCCTTGACGATACGGCCCTGGCCCATCAGATAATGCAAGTGAGACAGGCTCTCGCCGATGGCAAAAAACAACTGATGGGAATCAAGCTCGCGCTTGAACAGGTGTTTCAGAACCTGGGCCGCGTTCAACGGCTCGGCGCAGGCCCGCACGACATCGTCGAGACGCTCGTCATGATGATGGGCCAGTTGGTCGAGGCGCTTGTGCAGCCCCTTGAACGGCCAGTTATGGCTCGGCAACACCAGGGTTTCGGAGTCGAGGCCGCGAAATTTATCGAGGCTTTCAAGAAACGCCTTAAGCGGGTTCATCTCGGGAAACTGCGGCCAGACGCTGACGTTGGGGGTGATCTTCGGCAAGATCTGATCGCCCGATATCAGGACGTGGTCAGCCATGCGGTAAAGGCAGGCGTGTTCGGGCGAATGGCCGGTGCCGACGATCACCCGCCAGTCGCTACCGTCGATATCGACGACATCGCCATCGGCAATTTTGACGAAACTTTCAGGCACCGTCGAGATGCGTTTCGGGTACGGGTTCTGACGTTTGTCGACCTCGACCATCTGCGCCGCATCGAAGCCGGCGGCGTGATAAAAGTCTCGGGCGCGGGCGGTGTGCTGTTCTCCGCTATCGTCATACAGTTTGCTGGCGGTCGCCCATTCCGTTTCGGTCGTCCACATCTGCACAGCGAACTTCTCGCACAGCCAACCGGCCAGGCCCATGTGGTCTGGATGAAAATGGGTGACGATGACGCGCTTGACCGGACGCCCTTTAAGGGGTCCATCGAACAGGATTTGCCAGGCGCTACGGACCTCGTCGCGGTTGATGCCGGTGTCGACGATGGTCCAGCCATCGCCGTCCTCTAGCACCCACAGGTTAATGTGGTCGAGTTGGAAGGGTAGCGGCATGCGCAGCCAGTGAACGCCGGGGGCAACTTCTTGCAAGGTTGCGGTCTCGATAATAACACCGGCGACGTTAAGCAGGGGATCGGCCACGAAAGGCTCCTTTAATACAGCAGGCACTTAAGCCTACATGGCGGGGTTTTGTTTGATTGCGGCCAGGAATTTCGCCGACGTACCGGCGTGGATCAAGGCCAGGGCACAGCCCAGGGTGCGGTCCTCTTTTTCGCCAACGGGCTGGCAGCTTTCTTCGGCAAGCTTCGGATGGGGGTGTGCTTCTTCCTTGCCAACGGCGGCCAGGGCCCCAGGCAAATCGGCCTCGCGACGGCGCACCGCTTTGGCCTTCTCAATCGCCGCGTCTTTGCTTTCGGCCTCAGCCTTGCCCTCAACTTTGGCAGCCACCTTGGCTTCCGGCTCTGGCTTGGGCATGGGGATGATTTCGATATCGGGGGTAACGCCACGGGCCTGGATGGCGTGGCCGGTCGGCGAATAATAAAGCTGGGTGGTCAAGCGAAGCGCGCCTTCCTGCGGCAGCGGCGTAATGGTCTGAACCGAGCCCTTGCCGAAAGACTGCTGGCCCATGATGATTGCCCGACCGTGATCCTGAAGGGCGGCGGCGACAATTTCAGAGGCCGAGGCAGAGCCCGGATTGATCAGCACGACGACCGGCAAGCCATGAGCCAGATCGCCACTTTCAGCCTCGAAAACCCGCTCGCTACCTTCCCTGCGGCCACGCACCGAAACGATTGTTCCCTGCTCAAGGAAGGCGTCGGACAAGGTCAACGACTGGTGCAACAGACCACCGGGATTGTTGCGCAAATCAAGAACGATACCAGCCAGAGAGGAGCCGAGCTTATCGTTAATTTCCTCCATGGCGGCATCAATGCCAGGGGCGACTTTCGCCGAGAAACTGACGACGCGGATATAGCCGATATCGCCTTCCAGATGCCAGCGCACGGAACGCACATTGATAATGGCGCGGCGAATTTCAACGTCAAAGGGGGCCAGCTCAGCGCGCTTGACAGTCAGGCGGATAACCGATCCTGCCTTACCGCGCATCAAGCGGACGGCCTGCATCAACGACTTTCCCTTGATTTCCACGCCATCGAGATGGGAAATCAAATCACCCGAAATCAGACCGGCGTGCGCTGCTGGGGTGTCTTCGATAGGCGACACCACCTTGACAAAATCGCCATCCATGGTGACCTCGATACCAAGACCGCCGAATTCACCCCTGTTGGAAACTTTCATTTCCTTCAATTCATCAGGGTTGAGATAACTGGAATGCGGATCGAGCGAGCTCATCATCTTGTCCAGCGCCGCTTCGATCAACACCGCGCCTTCGACTTTACCAGGCATGGGCTTGGGCTCGCTTTCTTCGATCCCCTGAATGGCGGCATCGACGAGCACGGATTCTGGAACATCGCGGACATAGTCGTAACGCACCCGCATGAAAGCGTCGCGGAAATGGCTAAGCCCATCGGTGCGGACCTCACCGTCCTCGACCGTGCCGACATTGACGTACTTTCTGTAAACGTCTTCGAAACGCTGCAACTGGTTGCGCGTGTTTGAGGCCAATTCTATTTCGTTCAGGCCGGTTGCATCTATGACGGTACTGCAACTGCTGAGCGACGGCACCAGGGAGGCACCAACGGCGAGGCCGATGATCAGGAACAATAGTCGCATAGGAGAACGTTTCAACTTATCCATAAAATATCAGCCGTCAGCAGTAATTTTTTGAATCAATTCATCAAGGACCCGATCGGAGTCTTCATTGTCGATCTGACAGGTCCCGGCATTCTCATGGCCACCGCCACCGTAATTCAGCATCAAGTCGCCAATATTGGTTTTTGATGACCGGTTTACAATCGACTTACCGACGGCATAAACCGTATTCAGGCGATTAAGGCCCCAGATGGCGTGAATGGAAATGTTGGCATCGGGAAACAGCGCATACAGAATGAAGCGATTGGTGGCGTAAATGGTGTCTTCGTAGCGAAGGTCGAGAATCGCCAGATTGCCGTGCATTTTAGTGCACCGCTTGATCTGCTCTTTCGCCGGCTCCAGATGTTCCTTGTACATATCGACACGTTCTTTTACATCTGGCAGGGCGAGGATTTCTTCGACCGTATGGCCCCGGCAGTAATCGATCAGTTCCATCATCAACTGGTAGTTAGAAACGCTGAAATCACGATAACGGCCAAGTCCGGTGCGAGCATCCATGATGTAGTTAAGCAGCACCCAGCCTGTCGGATTAAGAATTTCATCAATACTAAATTGCGCCGAATCACTTTTATCGACGGCATCCATCATTTCGTCGGTAACGCCGGGCATTTTGTCTTTGCCATAGTAATTATAAACAACCCGGGCGGCCGAGGGGGCGTCGGCTTCAATAATATGGTTTTCGGCAAGGCCGTCCAAACGAACGGTTTCACTTGAATGATGATCGAAGGCCAGATGGACGCCCTTGACGTATGGCAAGTTCGTTGTGATGTCGTTTTCAGAGACCAAAATTGTGCCATCCTGCATGTCTTTGGGATGGACGAATTTGATTTCGTCAATCATGTCCATTTCCTTAAACAGGACGGCGCAGACCAGACCGTCAAAATCACTGCGTGTTACCAGCCTGAATTTGCCTTCGCTCATAAACGTCCCCTCTTGTATTAGACCAATGATTCCCGCGCATTATGCCCCATCTATGCGGCCAGTGTCATGCTTCTACTTGTAGAATGTGTATACATTATGGCGTATCGACGCACTGTCAACAATATCAACTCGCTATGAACCATTTTTTACGTTATTAGGGACATTCATGTGGTAATGTCATCATTGGCTTAGGGGCATGTCACGGCAAGTATAAAAGCAGCAACAAATGACAACATAGTTTTTTGGGCTCTTCGCGGATTTTAGTGGGTGATTTTGTGAGAATTTCGTAATTCTGGCAACCGTGAGGTGAGGATTTTGAGGGCAAGGTATTCCTCGTCACGGAGGCCGTAAGCGCGGCGTTGGATGGTTCGGATTTTGTTGTTGAAGCCTTCGACGAAGCCGAGGGGGATATTGTGGGTCGGCTGGCTGTAGGCAGCGATTCCGTCCCAGTGGCGCTCGATCATGGCGGAAAACTTTTCGTAGGGCACGAGGTCTTGGCCGCGCAACTGATCGCACCAAGCGTCAAAGAAAGTCCTCGCATCGGCGGCGCTGGCATAGTCCCATAGCTGCTCGAACTGCTCACGTAGAAGATAGGCGATGTTTAGGCGGGCATTGGCTTGCAGAAGGCGTTCGAGATTTTTACGCCTGTCATCGGTCAGGTTTTCTCTCCGCGATAACAAGACGTATCGCTGGCCCTTGATGAAGCTCCGATCATCGCCCGTGACGCGCTTGTACTCAGATCGGCGAATGTCATCGAGTGCGTCGCCGAGATGTTTCAAGATATGAAACTTGTCGAACAAAATCGCGGCTTGCGGTGCGTGCCGGTGCGTCGAGTTGCGAAAGGCTTTCCACATGTCCATCACAGCCAAACGAATTTCCTCAGCATTTTCCTTGCCTAAGAACGCATAAAACAAATCCATGTCAGCTTCCGTTCGGCCTGTACCACCGAACCAAATAGCGCGACGCGCTTCGAGATCGCTGACTACGATCCTATACGAATGGCCTTTCTTGATCGAGATTTCGTCAACCCCAATGACACGCGGCGTCGGGTGTCCGGCCAAGCGCAGTTGCTCGTTCATGTAGATCTTGTCGAGGCCCTTGACGGTATGCCAATCCAGGTTCATCCGCCGCGCCACGTCCTTGATCGTCATCGCGCGGCACAAACCACCTATCTGCGTGGCAAACCTCAACGTGTATTTCGTATTGTCCGACAGAAAATCCAGCTTCTCGTTCTTTACGCCGCAGGCTTTGCATTTCACGCGACGCACTTGAAAATCGAGATAAACCTCCCGATCCCCGCAACTGAGATCGCGAACGCGCCGACAGCGTTTGTCATAAAGGCTGCGGCATGTCTTCCCGCATCCGCTACACACCGTTTTTTTGAGCGCCGGTCAAGCGTGAGGATAAAAGCAGGCGGCTCGTGTTCATAGCTGTCGATCTTCGCACGCACTCGAAAACCGGAGACTTTATACGCGTCACGCAAGGTCTTGATCGGGGTTTTGTCAGGTTGTTTTTTCATGCCTGAAATTGTGACAGGTTTTGAACGCCCTGAAAACATCAATAAGCCCATGAAAACTTTAACTTAAATCAACATGATGCCCGTGTTTTCACCCACCAAAAAACACGAAGAGCCTAAATTGTTAAACAGTAGCGGTCAAACTGCGGGTTGATATCTGCAAAGGTAAAAAACCATGGTTGTCTCTATGACGATAATGACAATGACAAAGCGGCGCGTCGCTTTCTTGCGACCCAGCCGCATGTTCTCTGTCGGCCTTGTTAGCGGAATTGCCGCCGGTTTTGCCGCGCTGCTTTTCACCGCCTGATCAGTCGAAGGTGACGGCAAGCGGCCCCGCAGCCGCTGGCCAGACGCCATCATCAATGACCTTAGCTCCGTTAAAGATCAGATAACCCCGCCGCCCGTAATGGGGCAGGGGACTGAGCAGAGCGAGCAAAGCCTGATGATTGCTCGCTTCGACAACCAGCAGGGGGTGGCTCTTGCCTTGCCCATCGCTCCAGCGCCAGGCCCAGGCCTTGGCACTGCCGCGCCCGGTCAGCCCTTTGGGCGTTGACGGCAAATTTCTGTCATCGAGAAACTGCCTGACCGCCGTGCCTTCGCCGATGATCAGTAACGCTCCTTGCAGGGACGCGGTGCTGGAATTTTCTGCGAAGCGTGGTGGTCCGTCGAGCAATCTTGCCGCCAACTCTCTGGAAGTCTGCTCCATCTCAGGGTCGGACCCGGCATAAATGACGACGGTATTCGTATTCAGGGTGGTGTCGCGCAGGATTGGCGGCGCTTCGCTGGCCCCGAGCCTGCGGAAAAGATCAAAATCTGGATCAATGGTCAACGAAAGCGGGCCGGCGGCCAGGGCCAGTTCAATGCGCGAGGCCGCGCCATCGATGCTGGCCTGGAACATTTCTTCACCGTCAGTTGTGACAAGCCTGATCGGCACCTCCAGTGCATAGGCCAGGTCGGGTTGCGACAGGGTGAAGGATAGCCGCTGCGGGGTGCGTTCGATGTCGGACAGGACGAGCCTGGCTGCACCACTGCGATCAAGCCACTGGGCGAAGAAAACGCTTAGGTCCTGGCCTGATGCTTGCGCGAAGACGGCGCGGATTTCCGGCCAGCCGGCGGTGGTGAATTTGTGCCGGGACCAGAAATCGCGAATGCCCTGATCAAAGCTCTGCTTGCCGATTTTGCGCTCAAGCATGTGGAAGATGTAGGCGACCTTGTTGTAGCCGATGATCTGGCTGGCGTCATGGTCGCGGCTGATGAACGATCTGACCGCGTGATCGCGGCGCGGCGGTAAGGCGGCGTAATCGCGCAGCCAACCGGTTCTCATTTGTTTGCCTTTGTCCTGATTGCGCTCCGCGGCAAAGGCGTAGTCGGCCATATAGGTGGTCAGCCCTTCGGCCCAGTTGCCCTTCTCGTAATCGACCTCCACGGCGTTGCCCCACCAGTTATGCAGGACTTCGTGACCCAAAGAAGTAAAGCGAATGAAGGGCAAGACCAACACCCGCTCGCCAATATAGGTCATGCCGGCAAAACCCAGACCGACCGGCAGCGGACTGGAAACGATGGAAAAGGAAGAAAACGGGTAATCGCCAATGATCTTGGTGTAGCGCTCGATATAGTCAGCCGTCGACTTGAGGTAGTCCTCAGACAGGTTTTCCAGGCCTGAGACGAAATAGGTTCTCAGCGTAATGTCACCGTGGCGTTGCTCGACGACGTTGAAGGGGCCGCCGACCAGGACAATGCCCTCGGCGGCAATTTCAGACTTGAACACGGCGCGGTACTGACCCGCGCGCGTCTCTTCGGCAAGCAGGCGACCGGGGACGACGGCTTTTTGCGGGGCGGGCAGGGTCATGGTCACTTGGTAGGTTGCTGCGAGCCTTGGGGCTATCGGATGCCAGGCCGAACCGGAAGCCAGGTAACTGCCGCTTTGGGAAGCCATCAGGGGGGGGCTCGCCAAGCCTCCGGCGCGCTCGCTCATCCTTGACAGCAGGCCTTTGTAGTGCAGGTCGATGACATGCGTACCAGCAGTCCCCAGATTGATGCGTAAGGTCTCGCCCTGGCGGATTTGCGGCTCCGTGCGTCCGTCAACCGTGATGGCGGTGATGACCATGCTTGCGGCAAAATGGAAAGTCGCCTCGCCGCTGCCCTTGAGCGTTATGCGATCGCTGACCTGCAGCGTCCGCGCCAGGGGATCGAGATGGAGGGCTATCTGGTGGTCGAGGGCGCTAACTTCGGCCTGTGCAGAGCTGGCCAATAGCCAAAGCGCCAGCGCCGCCAGTGCAGAAATAATCGACGTTTTCATGGTTGATGCGGTTGATGCGGAAATTTGGCGATGACTTCCAACGCCTTGCCGTCGCGCAGGATGACCAGCGGCAACCACGAACCGGGGCTGATGGCGTGGATTGTCGAGACCAGCTCCATCGTCTTGGTCATTTTTACAGCGCCGGCCTCGGCGACGATATCACCGGCTTGAAGTCCGGCGGCAGCGGCGACGCTGCCGCCGACGACTTTGACGACGCGGACGCCTTTGTCGGTGTTTTCGATCTGCACCCCAAGCATCGGCGGGGCGGGGCTTGCAGAAGCCGCAGGCTCGTCAACACCAAACACCGCCTCGGCGATGGTCAGATCGTCCGCTGTCTTCAAGAGCTCACAGGGTTGCCCCTTATCCCAAGGCAACAGCACCGCCGTATTGTCGATGCCCAAATCGGCCAATTGATGGGGGATGCCAAATCCGTACTCAACATGGCCGCGCCCGACAATGGCGACGACAAGGGGCTTGCCACCGGCCGTCCTGACCTGCGCCAAGGCTTCGGCCATGGCCCGGTCCCAGATGGTCTGGACTTCGATAAAGCGTGCCAGTCTCTCCGCATCGGCCTTGCTTAAGGCGGGTTCTGGCTGTTTCTCCTGTTTGTCCTCGCCATGCATGGCGAAGACCTTTGTCAGGCTCTCCCGGTAGGCCTTCGACGGGGCTTTGGGGTCGCTGACACCTTCTCGCCTGGCGCTGTCGATGGATGCCCAGCCGTCCTTGCTGACGGCCCCGATCAGGCTGCGTTCGACATTCAGGGCGCGCATGGGGATGCGGTGCATACGGGCAAAATGAAAAAGCGGCATGTAGAGGCCTGGGTCGTAGCGCCAGGTATCGTTCCAGCGGCTTAGGTCGATGAACTCTTTTTCGCTGAGTTCGCCCCTGATCCAGCGATCCAGGATCGGTTGCACGGCGCGTGGAAAGGCTTCGAAGCCAAGCACCATGTTCGGATTGCGGCCATACAGGGCGGCCAGGGTATGAAGCTGCCAGCGGTGATGTTCATCGCTGGTGTGGGCTTCCCCCAACAAGACGATGGGCCGTTTGGCCATGTCGTCGAGCAACTTGCCCTGATTGATCGTTGAGCCATCTCGCGGCGATTGCCAATGTCCGGTGGCGACGCAGGCCTGTTGTTCGGCTTGCGCCAGTGCCGGCAGGCTAAGCACAACCCCTGTGAGGACAAACATAAGCCACTTTAGTGGCGGGACAAGGCGGTTGGGAAACAATGACATTGACTGTATGGCCTTCGCTTAAGAATGCTCAAAAATATATGAAGCCCGATCATAGCCCGGAAAAAGCGGCGACAATATGAATTTGAAAGATCGGCACGATAGCGTGGTTGTTAAAATGCCGATACGGTCATAGAGTATATAGGAGTATGCATCTATAAAGGCTCCAAGGGGGGGTTTTGTTGTCTGGGGCAAGTTCGCTTGAAAGCACCTAAGAGTTCAGCAAAAACAAGGCTGCGCATTCTGGTCGCCATGGCCAGTACCGCACACGGTCGCGCTATTCGGGCGATGCTGGCGTCTGACGGCTATCGTCTGTCATACGCGGGTGACGCCGAAGCGGTCATTAATCAGCTCGAAAAAAATCACTTTGACGCGGTTATCCTCGATGCCGCGCCATGGCAAGCGGGCCGCAAAAATTCCGGCAAGAAAATCATCAAGGCGGCTGCTTGCTCGCCCGTCATCGTCTTGCCAGCGGGACTTGAGGGGACGGCCGCGGCGATACGGGCTTATGGGGTCGATGCCCGTTATCTGTCCTGGGATCATGTCGATGGGGCGCTTTTGAGCGAGACCCTTTCTTCGATCATTTCCAGGCAACGCGAAAAGTTCTCCTTGCGCGAAAGTGAAGACAGGTTCTCCAGGGCCTTCCGTGCGGCCCCCGGCATGTTCGCCATTTCGACGCCCAAGGATGGCTGTCACGTCAATGTCAACGAGGCTTGGCTTAAGGCAATGGGTTACCGGCGCAATGAGGTCATTGGCAAGACGGCCAGGGAATTGAATCTGTGGGCTAGCCCAAATGACCGCAAGGCCCTGGTCAAGGAACTGACCGAGAAGGGTTCGATCCGCAATTTCCAAACCCAATTACGGACCAAAAAGGGCAATATTGTCGATTGGCAAATTGCCGGTGAAATTATTGAAATTGATGGTCAGCCGCATTTGTTGCTGGTGGCCTTCGATATTTCCGAGAGCAAGCGCGCCGAGGCCGCGCTTAAGCAAAGCGAGGAGCGGGCGCGGGCGGCAGAAAGGCTGCTTTCCGACGCCCTCGATAATATATCGGAAGGCTTCGTCATTTATGGTTCCGACGACCGCCTGGTCAGTTGGAACCGGACATGGATGGAGATTTATCACTATAGCGCAAGGACCATCCGGCCGGGGATGACCTGTGATCAATTGAATGCTCTCGACGTCAAGCAAAAGATCATCGCCAGCGATTGGAAATCGCCCGAAGAGTATGTCAAAGAGCGCAATATTCATCGCCGCCGTTTAAAGGCCGCGTTCGAAATCAAACTAAGCAGTGGCAAATGGCTGAGTATCCGTGAGCGCAGGACCCCTGACGGCGGTATCGTCGGTATTCAGACCGATATCACCGATTTGAAATTGGTCGAGGAAAAGCTTCGCAAGTCCCGCGATGAACTCGAACTGCGGATTGACGAGAGAACCCGGCAACTTCAGGCGGAGGTCGAGGAACGCAAGGCGATGATGGTCTCCCTGCAGACAAGCGAGCAGCGCCTGCGCGACATGGCCGACGCCGCCACGGATTGGCAATGGGAAACAGATAAAGAAAACAGGTTTACCCATTTTTCCGGCGCTCTTCATTCTGCCATCATGATGGATCCTGGAAAATTACTTGGCAAAACGCGCCTGATCGTAGCTGTTGAAGGATTGATCGATGTAAATACTGAAAAATGGTTGCAACACGCAGATGATCTGAAAAACGTGCGACCATTCAGGGATTTTGACTACGCCTACCGACATTCCGATGGGAAAATCTATTATGTAAGGGTCAGCGGCAAGCCGACCTTCGATGAGCAGAAAAACTTTACCGGTTACCGGGGCACCGGCTCTAACATCACGGCCCAGGTGGAGGCCGAAGCGAATGCCGCCAGCGCCCAGCGACAGTTAACCGACGCCATTGAAGGGATCTCCGACGCCTTGATTCTTTTTGATGCCGATGACCGGTTGGTGATGTGTAACAGCCGTTACCGGGAAATTTTTGCGACCGTAGAGGATAAACTTGTACCGGGCCTGGAATTCAAAAAACTGGCAGGCCTTACCGCGAGGAGTAAAATATTCACCAGCGCCAATGCTTCCCCCGAAAAGTGGTTTAAGGAGAGGATGGCGCGTCACAACAAATCGAGCAAACCAAACGAGCAGCAACTCAATAGCGGGCGCTGGGTGAATATTATCGAATACCCGATCAGCGACGGCGGCTCGCTGATTTTACTGACGGACATTACCGAGCTGCGCCAGACTGAACAGGAATTGCGCGAAGCCCGCGATCAGGCAGAAGTCGCCAGCCACGCTAAATCGGATTTTCTGGCCGGTATGAGCCACGAATTGCGGACACCCCTGAACGCCATCATCGGCTTTTCAGATGCCATGCGCACAGAGTTGTTTGGCCCCATTGGACAGCCCCAATACGCCGACTATCTGGACAATATTCACGATTCGGGCATTCATTTGCTGCAACTGATTAACGATATTCTCGATATTTCCAAGATCGAGGCCGGTGCGGCGGAGTTATATGAAAGCCAGTTTAATGTCAACGCCATCATCATACGGGCCCTAAGCCTGGTTAAGAACCAGGCCGCAGTGGGCGGGGTGCGCCTTAAAAAGACAGTTCCTGGAAAATTGCCGTCGCTTTATGGCGACGAACGACGGTTCATGCAGGTGGTCCTCAATTTATTGACAAACGCCATCAAGTTCACCCTACCAGGCGGTGATGTGAAGATTGCCGCCGCCGTGGAAAAGAACGGTGATATGGTGATCCGCATAAGCGATACCGGCATGGGTATCAGGAAGGCGGATATTGAAAAAGTGATGAGCGAATTTGGCCAGGTCAACAACAGCTTGGCAAAACCGAAGGAAGGCACAGGCCTTGGCCTGCCTTTGAGCAAGGGCTTGATGGAAATGCATGGCGGGACACTCGATCTTAAGAGCAAAATAAAGGTCGGAACCGTTGCCACCCTGCGCTTCCCCGCGGAACGGGTGCGTTAGCGCATGTTTAAGATAATCCGATGAAATCAAAAGGCGTTATCGCCGCCGGTCACGCAGAAACGGCAAAGGCCGGGCAGATCATTCTGGAAGAAGGCGGCAATGCCTTTGACGCCGCCTTGGGGGCGCTCTGTGCGGCTTGTGTCGCCGAACCGGTATTGGCTTCGCTCGGCGGCGGCGGCTTTCTTCTCGCTCGTCCGGGTGCGCGCGGCGCTAAGCCGGTGCTTTATGATTTTTTTGCCCAGACCCCACGTCACCGCCGCGACCGCTCGGAAATAGATTTTTCCCCGATCATTGCCGACTTTGGTCCGGCCGAGCAGGAATTTCACATCGGCAGAGGCACCATGGCGACCCCCGGCGTCGTCAAGGGGCTGTTCGAGGTCCATAAAGATTTAGGAAAAATGCCGATGGCCAAAATCGTCGAACCGGCGATAAAACTGGCCAAAGACGGTGTCCGCATCAATCGCCTTCAGGCCTATATTTTCACCGTGGTCGAGAAGATTTATAATTCCAATGAAGTCTGCCTGAAGGCCTATGGCGCGCCTTCGCTTTCGGGCAAGCTCGCCGGGGAAGGGGACGTTCTGGCCTTTGCCGACCTTGCCGATACCCTGGACAGCCTTGCGCGCGAGGGTGAGGCCTTGTTTTACCGTGGCGAAATCGCCGCCACCCTGGCCGATGATTGTCTGTCTGGTGGCGGCTATCTTCGCCGCGATGATCTGGAGGGCTACCAGGTGGAACGCCGTAAGCCCTTCGAGATGTCCTACGGCAATGCCAGAATTTTGACCAATCCACCGCCTTCCATGGGCGGCATTCTGATCGGCTTCGCCCTGACCTTGCTTGCCGAAGTCGGTCTTGGTGGCGAAAAATTTGGCGGTAAAGCGCATCTTGGGCATTTGCTCAACGCCATGATGCTGACCAACGAGGCGCGGATCGAAAGCAATCTTCTTGAAGGCCTGGAACAGGGGACGTTTGAAACCTTGCTCGACCCGGATTTCATGGAAACCTACCGCCAGCGCATCCTTGGCCGTCCTCGGGCGAAGCGTGGAACAACCCATATCAGCGTCATTGATAAGGCCGGCAATGCCGCCGCCCTGAGCGTCTCCAACGGCGAGGGGTCGGCCTATATTGTCCCCGGAACCGGCGTCATGATGAACAACATGCTCGGCGAGGAAGATATCAATCCGCACGGCTTCAACCAGTGGCCGCAAGATATCCGCATGACCTCGATGATGAGCCCCAGCCTGATCGAAGGCGCGAGCGGTGAAATAACCGCCCTTGGTTCGGGTGGCTCGAACCGAATACGCACCGCCATTCTTCAGGTGATCGTCAATTTAATCGACTTCAGGATGCCTTTGCCGGATGCCATCGAAAGCCCGAGAATACATTTTGAGAAGGGCTTGTTGAGCCTCGAGGATGGTTTTGGCAGCGCCGAACTGGCGGCCTTGCAGGGGCAGGTCGGCGATATCAGAACATGGGGCGAGCGCAACATGTTCTTCGGCGGCGTTCATGCCGCCCACTTCGAGCCCGCGCGCGGACACATGCAAGGTGTCGGGGACCCGCGGCGCGGCGGCGTTACTTTCAGGGTTTAATCGTCTGAAGCGGCATCGAGTTGGCGGCTGAAGTCCATGACCTCTTCGGCCATTTCGTTGCACAGGTGGCTTTTCGCACAGTGCTGGTGAAGTTCGCACGGCAGCTTGCCGGTATGCGGCCACATGATATGCTGACGGCACAGCGCCTTCTCCATGGCCGAAAGCACCTTGAGAAGATCGGACTTGGTTTGTGCCTCCGGATCTCCCGCCAAATGGGCGTCGATGACTCTTTTTGTACGTGCACTCAAAGTCGAACACTCTTTCGTTGCCGTTGCCGGGGTTTCTTGGGGGAACCCGTTCAAAATAGCGCCAATGGGGGTGACGACTGGATTAAAAATGACACAAAATATATTGCGAAACAATTAATAAGTTACAATATATAGACGTATGACCCTTCCTGCTGTGATCTGCGTCACAGGCCATCATGATCAATTAAGTGTAGCAAAATGGCCCTAGAGGGCGCGCCGGTTGAGCGGCTTTGACGGCACGTTTTTGGTGTCGAAATTGAGGAAGGCAATGAGCATCTGAGAGCCCAGTATGATTGGCAGGGCGGCCAGAATGACGGTTCCGGCGGTCGCCGGAATTCCGCTCACGGCGCTGGCACTCCACGAGAAAAGGCCAAACACCACACCGAACAATAACAGCAACTTGCCAAGAACAAGTTCGATTGAGGCAACCCCGAAATCACGGATGAAATAGCTGTAGAGAATCCGCTTGGTCGCATTGACGAAATGTCGGTAAGCAAAACTCAGAATGACGTTGCGTATCTTCAGGCTGCTTTCCTCGGTCCCGTAGCGGGCGGGCATGGGAATATCAACGACGACACAGCGCATCATGTTAAGGCGGAACAGCATATCGGACTCGAAGAAAAATCCCTTGTCGATCTTATCGAAAGGCAGGCGCCTTGCGGCGTCGATGTGAAGGGCGGTAAAGCCATTCGTCGGATCGAAGATGTTCCAATATCCGCTGGAAACCTTCGAAGCGAAGGACAATATCAGGTTGCCGAAAATACGCACCCGCGGCATGTCAGACAGGCCGTCCAGATTATAAAACCGGTTGCCCTTGGTGTAGTCGGCAACGCCTTCGATCAGCGGGGCAACCAGGTCCGGTATTAATGAAGGGTCCATTTGGCCGTCGCCGTCTACCTTGACGATGATTTCGGCACCGGTCTCGATGGCGCGCTTGTAGCCGCTCATGGTTGCCCCGCCGACGCCGGTATTTTTCGCGTGGATCAAAACCTCGACCCGTTTGTCCGTGCAGTGGCTTTTGACATGGCTGCCGGTGTGGTCGGGGCAGGCGTCGTCAATAACGATGATCTGCGAGACTTCTGCGCCGATTGCCTTGATGACATCCAGAATATGGGCGGTTTCCCGATAGCAGGGAATGACCACTGCTATGATGGGGGGGGCAACGATGGCGGCGGTTTTCCCGGTCATGGTGGAACTCTTTCATGGGTATTCTGTAGGGTAAAGATAAACGTCAGAATGCCGCGGTGCAAGCCGGTCAGGTAGTTGACAGCAAGGGGGCCTATAAAAGGCGTGTAAGAATATTCATTCAAGGGCGAAAATATCTGTAATATGGTGCAAACAAATAAAATTGTGGAATTTCCGGGTAGGGATGGCGGTGTGGTTGAAGCCTTTGAACAGACTCTGGCGGGCATTGATCTATTCGATGGCCTCAACAAGCAAGAGCTAGCGGCAGTGGAGCAACGCTGCCGTTGGCGCGTATTTGTGCCGCATCAACAGATTATCGACAGGGAAAGCCCGTCCCGTGATGTCTTCTTTGTTATCCGGGGCAAGGTCCGTATCGTCAATTATTCGTTTTCCGGGCGGGGCATTACCCTCGATGAACTCAATGAAGGAAGTTACTTCGGCGAACTCTCTGCTATCGACAGCCAACCGCGTTCGGCCAGGGTTGTTTCCATATCGGAATCGTTGATCGGCTCGATGGCCCAGAAGCATTTTCTGGAAACCTTGGAAGAACATCCAAAAATGGCCTTGCATGTCATGGCTCATTTGTCGCAATTGCTGCGTTCCGCCAACCAGCGGATTATGGATTTGAGCACCCTGGGGGCCAACAACCGGGTTCACGCCGATTTGTTGCGCCAGATTAGCGAGTTAGGTATCGAAAGCGGTCCGGCCACCCTGGACCCGGTGCCCGTTCATAACGATATCGCCAGCCGGGTCAGTACCACCCGCGAAACCGTTGCCCGGGTGATGAACGATCTGGCGCGCCGCGGTATCGTCGAGAAACAGGGCGCTGCCTTGTACATCAAAGACGTTGAACGGTTGCGTGATATGGTCGAAGAGGTTCGTGGCGAGTAAGTCGCTCAGCCGAGGAAGGTGGCGATGGTTTCAAGAAATTTGGGTACCGAAATAGGCTTGGCGATATAACCTTCGCAGCCACCTTCGAGTATTTTTTCCTCGTCACCCTTCATGGCGAAGGCGGTGACGGCAACAACCGGAATACCCTTCAGGTCATCATCGGCTTTCAACATTTTTGTAATTTCCAGTCCGGAAATTTCTGGTAACTGGATATCCATCAGGATCAGGTCGGGGCGATGCTCGCGGGCCAAGCCTATGGCTTCGCGACCGTCCGTCGTTTGTACTGTGCCATAACCATGTGCCTGAAGAAGATCATTGAAGAGCTTCATATTCAGTTCGTTATCTTCAACGATCAATATGGTCTTGGGCATATCAGTACAAGTCCTGGAAATGACGCGTCATTATCTGCACGCGTACGAGGCCGCTTACATGGAAAAAAATCCACGTGATGATGGATCATTCCAAGAGCCGTGTCAAACCCGGCAAACGCACTAAAAGCCCTCGCCCGGAAGGGGCTAAAGGGGGATTATTTAATCTTCGCTTCTTTGAACACGACGTGTTTGCGCACGACGGGATCGTATTTGCGAAATTCCATCTTTTCAGTGGTGTTGCGTGGATTCTTTTTGGTCACGTAAAAGAACCCGGTATCGGCGGTGCTTAACAGTTTGATCAGTATTGTAGTTGGCTTTGCCATCGTTTTATTCCGAACAGATAAATCAAAGTAGCGTCAGGCGGCGCACAATACAGTGCGCGCGGGCCTTGTCAAGAAGCTAGTGGGCGGCGGCGGTGGAAGCCGACAGATTTAGGGATCGTGCGTACACAGCCTTGTTGTTTAGCATCGCTTCGGCAACCTTGCTATCGAGCTGTAAATTACGTCGTTCAGGCGGGCAGAAAGCGCGTAATTCCTGACGTTGGGCCTTTTCCTGAAAACTTGTCCGGCGCCAGGCTTCCATGATGGCGGTCGTTTTGATGCGCTCGTTTATAGCCTTGGTAATGACCGCCTCTGCGTCATCACCATTGCCATCGGTGCCGCTGGTGCAGATCGTCGGGTAAACGCCAAGGCCATGCAGGACATATCCCGAAGGGGCTATCAGGCGCGACCATGTCAGGGTGATCTCTCCTTCATTGGGCAACCTGATGACGGTCTGTACGGTGCCTTTGCCGAACGACGAGGTGCCAATAACAACGGCGCGTCCCCGGTCTTGCAGTGCCGCCGCCGCGACTTCTGCAGCTGAAGCGGACTTGCCATCGACGAGCACGACAAGGGGCCTTCCGTAAGCCATATCGCGACCACCGGCGTCGTATGATTGCAGACTGTCGGGGTGACGACCGCGGGTTTCGGAAATGCGTCCCTGGGCGAGAAACAGATCGGCGACTTGAATCGATTGCTTTAGAAGGCCGCCAGGGTTGCCTCGCATATCGAGAACAACGCCTTTGATGGTGTCGCCCAGGTCACTGCGGGCTTTCTTCAATTTGTTCAACAGGTTGCGCGCGGTGCGCTGGTTAAAGGTGCTTATTTTCAGGTAAACGATGCCGTTCTTATGGCCGTAGGACACCGTATCGGGGACAATATGGGCACGTTCAATCTTGACGATAAGGGGATCGTTTCGCCCCTTACGGTCAATTTTAAGGGTGATTTCGGAATGCAGGGCACCGCGTAATTTTTCGGTGACCTGGCCTTGTTTCAGGCCGTTTAAGGTCTCGCCATCAGCCTCGGTTATGCGGTCGCCCATTTTCAGGCCAGCCTCGTAGGCAGGTGTCTCGGGCATGACAAAAATTATCTGCGGGTAATCCTTGACGATTCGGATGCGCACGCCGATACCGCCAAAACCGCTGCGCTTGGCGCGATTCTTTTTGGCTTCACTGGCCCCCGCGTAGCGCGAATAGATGTCCAGGTTGGAAAGGATGCCATCGAAAACGGATTCGTATATTTTTTCCGCGCTGGCTACTCTCATTTCGCTCGATTGGCCGCGCACAAGGGCGGTAATTTGCACCGTCAAGTCTGCCCAACCTTCCGCATCGTCGGCATCCGGGGTCGGGAAGCTGTCGATAAGGGTACCTGAAACTTTGACGATAACGTCGCCATCAGCGGTTTCAATAGAGATCGCTGGATCGATTGAGGCAAGCCCATGCAGTCCCTCCATAACGAACTGGCCGGGGGAGGCGACTTCGATATAGCGTTCGGTGATGCTTTCGTAAGCGGCGGAGAAAACTTCTTTCGCCGCCGGTAAAGGGTAGCTGTCATCGGCGACAATCTGCGGGCGTTGCGGTGTGCAGGCGGCGAGGGTCAGCATCACCAGCAGGGCGAGAAGGCGCGGCAGATTGGGTTTATGTCGTGTCATGATATCGAGTTTCCCCGATTTTGTCGGTTATACCAAGGCTCAAGATTGCGTCCGTGATTTTCGCCGCCCGGCCCTGGACTTTGACTTGGATTTTGATTTCGACTTGGGTTTTGCCCCGGATTTATTGGCGACGGGTTTGCCAGGGGGGCGCGGGGCGACCTTTTTGGGGCTTTGCAGGGCCTCGCCATCGATCACCTGCATGATCATCGAGCCGGATATCGGGTCGGCTTCCATCAGCATCACATCGACACTGTCGCCAAGCCGGTAAACCTTTTTCGAGCGGCGTCCGCGTAACTGATGCTGGGCTTCGTCGTGAATATAGTAATCATCGGGTAGTGAACGCATCGGCACCAGCCCGTCGGCACCGGTATCGTTGAGGGTGACGAAAAGTCCGAAACGGGTGACCCCGTTTATTCGACCGGCAAACATGGCACCGACTTTTTCGGCCAGATACGAGGCGCAGAACCGGTCGACGGAGCTGCGTTCGGCGGCCGCCGCGCGACGCTCGTTCTTGGAAAGGGTTTCGCCGATGTTTGCGAAGTTCTTGGCGTCTTCCTCAAGGCCGCCTTCCCCGAGGTCCAAACCACGGATCAAGGCCCGGTGCACCAGCAGATCGGCATAGCGGCGAATCGGCGAGGTGAAATGGCAATAGCGCCTGAGCGCCAGGCCGAAATGACCAATGTTGTCGGGGTTGTATTCGGCCTGGCTTTGGCTGCGCAGCACGACCTCGTTAACCATCGTGGCGTTTGGCGTGTCTTTGACCTTACCCAGAATCCGGTTGAACAATTCGGCCCGGATGGCCTGACCCTTGGCCAGACGAATAGACAGGCTGTCGAGAAACTGGCGCAGGTTTTCCATCTTCTCCATGGAGGGCTCGTCGTGAATGCGGTACATGCAGGGTTGGCGTTTTTTCTCCAGGGTTTCGGCGGCAGCGACATTGGCGGTGACCATGAATTCTTCAATCAGCTTGTGACTGTCGAAGCGTTCACGCATTTCGACTCGCGCGACCTCGCCATTCTCGCCAATGACGATGCGTCGTTCCGGTAAATCCAGCTCCAGCACACCGCGCTTGTGGCGGGCCTTGTTCAGGGCCTCATAAGCGCCGTACAGGGGGGCTATGACCAGATCTGTCAGAGGGCCTGTGTGTTCGTCTGCGTCGCCGTCGCGGGCCGCCTGGACCTGCTCATAGGTCAGGCGGGCATGCGATTGCATCAGGCCGCGCACGAAGCGGTGGCGGATCAGTTGGCCATCGGCGCTGATCCACATGTGGGCGGCCATGCAGGGGCGTTCTTCATGCGGCACCAGCGAGCACCAGCCGTTGGACAGGGCTTCGGGCAGCATGGGCACGACCCGGTCGGGGAAATACACTGAATTGCTGCGCTCATAAGCTCCGCGATCGAGGGCGTCGCCAGGCCTGACGTACCAGGCGACATCGGCGATGGCGACAATCAGGTGCCAGCCGCCGGGATTATTCTTGTCGGGGTCGGGTTCGGCGAAGACGGCATCGTCGAAGTCGCGGGCGTCGGCACCGTCGATGGTCACCAGGGCGACGTCGCGCAAGTCTTCGCGCTTGCCCAAGGGGGCGGCCTTGGCGGCGTTGGCAAGATCAAGGGCCTGCTCGGTGAAAGTCGTCGGAATGTCGTAGTCATGGATGGCGATCAGGCTGATCGATGTCGCGCCGCCTTCCGTGTTGAGCCGTTCCAGTACCTTGGCCTGGCGCAGCCCGGTCCGCCTTCCGGGTAGTATTTCACAGCGCACAAGATCACCTTCGGCGGCGTCCAGGGCATCGGTCGCGGCGATGAAGTAGTCACCTTTGGCCTTGCGGCTGGTCGATTTCAGGCGGCCCTGTCCTTCGACGATGGCGTAGATGCCGAGGATTTTTTCGGCGGCGGCACCGATGAGGCGGATGGTCCGGCCCTCATAGGATTGGTCCTCGCTGCGGTTGAGCCGGGCGAGCACCCGATCACCAGGGGCCAGGGCTGGGCTGCCACGGCGTTCCGGGGCCATGTAGATGGCCGGGGGTGCGCCCTCTTGATCCCAGGTCATCGGCTTGGCGCGAATTTCGCCGTCCGTGTCGGGGCCGATAATGACGACAACGCCGACCGGTGGCAGGGAACCCGGTTCGGCAAATTTGTGGCCGGGACCGCGCTGAACCTGACCGTCTTCCTTCATTTCCTTGAGCAACTTCTTGAGCTGCATCTTTTGATCAATGTCGAGGTTGAAGGCGCGGGCGATCTCGCGCTTGCCAACCCGGCCCGGTGTGTCCTCAATAAATTTCAGAACCTCATCGCGGCTGGGAAAGGGCGCGTGCTTTTTTGGTTTTTGAGTCAAAATGCCTTAACTTTCTAGGGCGGCTTCTTTTTTTGGCGCTTTCTTCTTTGCCGGTTTCTTTGCCGCCTTCTTTTTTGCCGGTGCCTTCTTCGCCGGAGCCTTCTTCGCCGGGGCCTTCTTGCCATTTTTGCCATTGCCGGCTTTGGCATCGGCAAGGGCGACGGCTTCCTCCAGGGTCAGGGTATCGGCGTCGGTGCCTTTAGGGATATTGGCGCGGACCATGCCGTGCGAGACGAAAGGCCCCCAGCGACCGCTTTTGATGCTGACCGGCTTCTTGCTTTTGGGATGATCGCCAAGCACCTTCGGCGGGTCTTTCTTCGGGGCCGCCTCGATCAAGTCGATGGCCCGGTTGATGCCGATGGTCAGCACGTCGTCATCGCCCTTTAGCGACAGGAAGAGGCCGCTGTATTTCAGGTATGGCCCGAAACGACCGAGTCCGGCCTGGATCATCTCGCCGGTTTCGGGAAGGATGCCGATATCACGGGGCAGCGCCAGCAAGCTGAGCGCCTTGTCCAAATTGACATCCGCCACCGGCATGCCGCGTGGCAACGAGGCGCGTTTCGGCTTTGTTTTGGTTTTCTTTTTGCCTTCAAGAATTTCCTCGACCTCGCCCAGTTGCACGTAAGCACCGTAAGGCCCCTTGCGCAGCGAGACATCAAGCCCGCTTGTCGGGTCCTGGCCAAGTTCCACAGGCCCGGAATCGGCGATGCCGTCGGCGTCACCCTCGCTGACCACCAGGGGCCGGGTATAGCGGCATTCTGGATAATTGGAGCAACCGATGAAAGCGCCGAATTTACCGAGTTTCAGGCTTAGTTGACCGTCATCGCAGGTCGGGCAGGCGCGCGGGTCTTTGCCATTGCCCAGGTCATGGAAGAAATGCGGTCCGAGCAGCTCATTGAGATTATCGAGAACATCGCGAACCCTGAGCTCCTTGGTGTCGTCAACGGCTTTCGAGAAAGATTCCCAGAATTCGCGCAGGACTTCTTTCCACGCGATGCGTCCGGCGGAAATATCATCGAGCTTTTCCTCCAGCTCGGCGGTGAAATTGTATTCCACGTACTTGGCGAAAAAGCTGCTGAGGAAGGCGGTGACCAGACGGCCCCGGTCATCGGGCTGGAAACGGCGTTTGTCGAGAATCACGTAGTTACGATCCTGGAGCACGGAAATGATCGACGAGTAGGTCGAAGGCCGACCGATGCCAAGTTCTTCCAGTGTCTTGACCAGAGAGGCTTCAGAATAACGCGGCGGCGGTTGGGTGAAGTGCTGATCGGGCTCGACAGACGTGCGGGTCATCGCCTCGCCTTCGTTCATGTCGGGCAGGATGCGATCATTGTCGTCATCGCTTTTCTTTTCGTCCTGGCCTTCCTGATAGACTTTCAGGAAGCCGTCGAAAGCAATGACCGAGCCTGTGGCGCGTAAGGTCGTCTGTCCGTCGGGTGAATTCAAGTCGGCGGCGACCTGGTCCATGACGGCTGCTTCCATCTGGCTGGCGACGGTGCGCTTCCAGATCAGCTCGTAGAGTTTGCGCTGATCCTCATCAAGGTAGCGGGCGACATCTGCGGGTTTGCGCCCGACGTCGGTCGGGCGCACCGCCTCGTGGGCTTCCTGTGCGTTTTTCGCTTTTGTTTTATAGATGCGCGGAGAACCGGGCAGATAGCTGGGGCCGTAGCTGCCGTCGATCAGGGCGCGGGTGGCGCTGATCGCCTCGGCCGAGATCTGCACACCATCGGTACGCATATAAGTAATAAGGCCGACCGTCTCGCCGTCGATGGTGAAGCCTTCATAGAGTCGCTGGGCGACTTGCATGGTCCGTTTGGTGGTGAAATACAGTTTGCGCGATGCGTCTTGCTGCAAGGTCGAGGTGGTGAAAGGGGCCGCCGGATTGCGCCGCGATTGCTTGCGTTCAACCTTGCTGACGGAGAAGTCGGCGGCTTCGATGGCGGCCACGGCGCGCTGGGCGTGCGCTTCATTGGCGATCGACATCTTGTCGAGCTTGGCCCCCTCGAAGTGGGTTAGCTGGGCCATGAAGGGGGCATCGGTGGGGGTGTTGAAACCGGCCTTGATCGACCAGTATTCCTGGGCTTTGAAAAGTTCGATCTCGGTCTCGCGTTCGCAAATCAGGCGCAGGGCAACCGATTGTACGCGTCCGGCGGAACGTGAGCCGGGCAGTTTGCGCCACAATACCGGCGACAGGGTGAAGCCGACCAGATAATCCAGTGCCCGACGCGCCAGATAGGCGTCGATCAGCGGCAAGTCCAGATCACGTGGGTGTTCGAAGGCCTCGAGGATGGCGCTCTTGGTGATCTCGTTAAAGACGACGCGTTTGACCTCGACGTTTTTGAGCAGGTTTTTCTTTTCCAGAACGTCCAGCACATGCCAGGAAATTGCCTCGCCTTCCCTGTCCGGATCAGTGGCCAGGAACAGGTGATCGGCTTTTTTGACGGCGTTGGCTATTTCCTTGATCTGCTTTAGCGAGCGCGGGTCACTTTCCCACTGCATGGAAAAATCGTCGTCCGGATCGACCGAGCCGTTCTTCGAAGGCAAGTCGCGGACATGGCCGTAGCTGGCCAGGACCGTGTAGTCCGTGCCTAAATATTTGTTGATGGTTTTGGCCTTGGATGGCGATTCGACGATGACGACGTTCATGTTTATCCCAAGCTTTCGCTTAAATCAGAATTATAGAAACTTTGTTGCCAGGGTGCCTTTCCAAGCGGCCCGCCAGTTCCATTTCCAGCAGGACCAACGACACGATGGCAGGGGACAATTGGCAGTTGCGGATGATTTCGTCAACACAAACGGACTCAAGGCCAAGATTTTCTTCGATCACCGGACGTGCTTTCTCGACATCCTGTTCGCTCGGTGCGGGTCCTGATTTTCCTTCAAAATCAAAGGCTTCCGGCTCCTCAATGGTGCGCCCTTCGGTTGCGCCCAGGGCCTCAAAAACATTTTCCGCACTTTCGATCAATATGGCTCCCTGACGGATCAAGCGGTTGCCGCCGTGCGATCTGGGGTCGCCGGGGCTGCCGGGAACGGCAAAAACGTCGCGGCCTTGCTCCAATGCCATGCGGGCGGTGATCAATGATCCGGACCTGGCCCCGGCTTCGATGACGACGACGCCCCTGGCAATCCCGGAAATGATGCGGTTGCGCCGGGGGAAGTGGCGGGCCTGCGGGCGGGTGCCCGGCGGGATTTCCGATATCAACGCGCCGCGCTCTTTTAATGCCTCATAAAGTTCGGCGTTTTCCTTCGGGTAGACGATATCGACGCCACCGGCGACGACCCCGAGCGTACCACTATCGAGTGCCCCTGCGTGGGCTTCCGCATCGATGCCGCGGGCCATGCCGGAAACCACCATAAAACCGCCGCGGCCCAGATCGGCGGCGATTTGGCGGGCGAATTTCTTGCCGTTGAGTGAGGCATTGCGGGCACCGACGATGGCGATGGCTTTTTTCATCAATAAATGAGTATGGCCGAGAACGCTGATCAGCGGCGGCGGGTCTTCGATATGATGGAGCAGCGCCGGATAGCCGGGCTCGCCCCAGGCAATCAACTGGGCATCGAGGCTTTTGAGGGTGGCGATTTCATCTTCGGCCACGGCCTTCGGGGCAACCCGGATGGCCTTCTTGCCGCCGCGCCGGGCAAGTTCCGGCAGGGCGTCGAGGGCCGCACCGGCGGTGCCGAAGCGCTCCAGCAGTTTGAAAAAGGTGATCGGCCCGACATTCTCGCTGCGGATCAGGCGCAGCCAGTCAAGTTTTTCAGATTGCGAGAGCTCTTTTCGTTTCTTTTCACTCATGGGGAGAGACAGTGGCGAAGCTGTTAAGCCCCGTCAAGTATGCTGACCCTAAGTCATTATTGAGACAGCGGCCAATCAGGGGTAATATTTTCATAGGGATGGTGGAGAGGCGTTACTTGATCAATTACACGCACTATAATGACTATTGTCAGTCGCTTGGGCAAACCACATACGTCATGCAATGGGGTAATTCTCATGTCTGGAAGGTCGGCGGCAAGGTCTTTGCCATTGGCGGCTGGGACAATGGCAAGTATCCCGGCGTGACCTTCAAGGTCTCGGAAATCGCCTTTGAAATGTTAGCGGACACACCCGGCTGTCGCCCGGCCCCCTACCTTGCCTCACGCGGCATGAAGTGGATCCAGCATTACGCCGAACCGGGTCTTTCCGACGATGAACTGAAAGCCTATCTGGCCGAATCCTACCGGCTGGTATCGCTGGGGCTGACCAAGAAGAAACAAAAAGAGCTGGGGCTTAATCAAGGTTAGATGACTTTTTCCCTGCCAGGTGCTGACGTAGGAAATCAATCGCGACACGCACCTTATTGGGCAGAAATGCCCGGCTCGGGTAAATAAGCCAGGCGCCCGTGTCGAATGATGTGGCGGTTACTTCGTAGTCCGGAAAGATATCCATGCAACGCCCGTTCGCAATGTCGTCTCCGATAAGCCAATTTGCCAGAAGCGCAGGCCCCAACCCGGCAAGCATGCTTTCACGGATTGCCAACGCGTTCGATATCACGATGCCCCCCTTTACAGGGATTGTAGAAATTTTGCCATCGGCGTTGCGAAACAACCAGCGTGTCCGAAATTCCGGTAATGCGAGCAATAGAGAATCATGGTCGCTAATGTCTTCAGGTCGATGGACCGGTAATGATTTCGATAGATAACCTGGGCTCGCGCACACTCTGTAGTGGGTGTCTAATAATTTAGCGCAAATCATGTCCGTCCCAAGGCTTGGAGCCAACCGGATGGCCAGATCGATCCGGTTAGCCACGAGATCAAGGTTCTCATCTGTGAGCATTAGTTCGAGCTCAACGTCGGGGAAGGCGCTGCGGAAATCTGCGATCAAAGGCACAATACAAGTCTGCCCAAAAGCCACCGAAGCGGTCATCCTGAGCGTTCCTTTTGGCCCCGAACTCAACGCAAAGGATTCTTCGCGGGCGTCGGCAAGTTCGTCAATGACTGCTTCGACCCGGTTCAAATAAACCTCACCAGCTTCCGTCAGGGTCATCTGCCGTGTGTTGCGTTGAAAAAGGCGAATGCCCAGTTCCTTTTCCAGCCCGGCGATGGATCGTGACACCAGGGATGGATCGACATCTGCCCTTCGCGCAGCGGCAGCGAAGCTACCCTGCCGCGCGACCGCGATAAACGTATGAAGGACTTTGATATCCATTAGTGCAATATATGCATGATAGTAATTTAAACATAGCTCTTTAATGATTTTTATACGGTACTCATACTCCTTTCATCAACAACAGGAGATGAAAAATGATTAATCAAAACACCATTGCGCTTGTAACCGGGGCCAATCGCGGCATCGGCAAAGCGCTTGTTTCTGCATTGCTGAATGCCGGGGCTTCCAAGGTATATGCAGGCATGCGCGATACATCATCAATCGGTTCCCAATTTTCCGATGCACGGGTGGTTCCAATCGCGCTCGACGTGACTGATGCAGGTCAAATAGAGGCAGCAGCAGCGCAGGCTTCCGATACCACCATGTTGTTCAATAATGCCGGGATTCTTGATTTCGGTGATATCCTGAGCGCGCCGATGGCAGCAATCGAGAAAAACATCGCTACAAATTTTTATGGAAAACTGTCGATGGCGCGGGCTTTCGCACCCGTCATCTTAAGCAATGGCGGTGGCGCTATAATCAATACTTTAACACTTGTCGCCCTTGCCAGCATGCCGGGTCTGGCCGTTTACAATGCTTCAAAAGCAGCGGCCTGGTCGATGACCCAATCCCTGCGGGCCAGTTTAGCGGGCCAAAACATAGCGGTGCATGGGGTCTTCCCCGGGGCCGTCGATACAGACATGCTGGTGGGATTGGAAATGGATAAAAGCAGTCCTCAGGATGTCGCCAATGCCATCGTCGCAGGCGTTCAGGCGGGGGATGAGGATATATTCCCCGATCCCATGGCTGCGTCTGTCTACGAAGCGTGGTGCGCGGATCATAAGGCGGTTGAGAAGCAGTTTGCCGCAATGTGACCCGTGGTTATCGTGCCGCCTGGAACTGATTTTTCTTTAAAAAATGAAGAAGGGTGGCGGCGTGCTGGCCTCATTGCCTGACGCTCGGCAAGCGCACTAATCCGTCTTCTTCTTGCCGATCTTCGGTTCCTCGCCTTTGAGCAGGCGGGCGATGTTTTCGTGGTGGCGGATGATCGCGAGGACGGCGAGGGCGGCGGCGAGGATGGCGACGCCGGGGCTGGCCAGTTGCCAGGCATAAAACGGTGCGACGCTAAGGGCGACCAGCGCCGACAGGGATGAGTAACGAAAGATGGCGGCGGTGGCGAGCCATGTCGCGCAAGCCGCCAGCCCGACCGGCCAGGCGACGGTAATGAGCACGCCCAGGGTGGTGGCGACACCTTTGCCGCCTTTGAATTTCAGCCAGACCGGAAAATTATGACCGAGGATCGCCGCGCCCCCGGCGATCAGCCCGGCCAGTGGATCGATGGTGCCTAAGATCAGCACCGCCGCCGCCCCTTTGCCGGAATCCAGCAGCAGGGTGGCCAGGGCCAACGGCTTGTTGCCGGTCCGCAGCACGTTGGTTGCACCGATGCTGCCCGAGCCGATGTCGCGGATATCGCCCAACCCGGCAAGCCGCGTCAGCACCAGCCCGAAGGGGACGGAACCGATCAAATAACCGGCGAGCAGGGCGATCAGGTGGGGGCTGCCAAGTTCAGACATCATGTTCAGTCATCCTGTTGATAGACTGTGCGGCCATCGACGACGGTCCTGAGCACCCGGCCCTGGACAAGGTGCCCGTCGAAGGGCGAGTTCTTGGAAATGCTGAGCATTTTGTCGGCGTCAATTTTCCAGCCGCGCTCAAGATCGATCAGGGTCAGATCGGCGGCGGCGCCTTTCTCCAGGCGTCCTGCTTTAAGGCCAAGCAGGTCGGCAGGCGCGCAGGTAATCAGTTTAAGGGTGGCAAGCAGGTCCAGGTGGCCGTTATGGAAAAGTTCCAGGGTCACCGCCAGCAGGGTTTCCAGGCCGATGCCGCCAAATGCCGCTTGCGCGAAGGGCAGGCGTTTCGATTCCTCGTCGTGTGGTGCGTGGTCGGAGGCAATGGCATCGATGGTGCCGTCCTTGAGGCCTTCGATCACCGCCAGCCGGTCTTCTTCGGCGCGCAGCGGTGGCGACAGTTTGGCGAAGGTGCGGTAGTCGCCGACGGCGATTTCGCTTAAGGCGAAGTAGGGCGGGGCGGTGTCGCAGGTGATGGCAAGCCCGCGCGCCTTGGCTTTTCCAACCGCCTTGATGGCGTCAGACGTTGACAGGTGGGCGAAGTGCAAGCGGCCGCCGCTCATTTCGGCCAGTCGGATATCGCGTTCGACCATGATGATTTCGGCCTCACGCGGGATGCCGCTCAAGCCCAGACGTGTTGCCGTCTCGCCGGAATTCATGACGCCGCCGCAGGCCAGGCTTGGCTCTTCGGCATGCTGGATAATCATCTGGCCGAAGTTGGAGGCGTAGCTTAAGGCGCGGCGCATGATCTGGGCATCGCCGACGGTCTTGATGCCGTCGGTGAAGGCCAGCGCGCCGGATTCCGACAGCAGGCCGATTTCGGCCAACTCCTGACCCAACAGGCCCTTGGTCACCGCGCCGTATGGATAGACTTTCGCCAGTCCAAGTTTGCGGGCCCGGCGGGCGACGAATTCGAGCACCGACATATCGTCGATCACCGGGGTGGTATTGGGCAGGCAGACCATGGAAGTGATGCCGCCGGCCGTCGCCGCGCGTCCTGCGGATTCCAGAGTACCTTTGTATTCCTCGCCGGGTTCGCGCAACTGGACCCGGATATCGACCAGTCCCGGCATCAGGCAGTGGCCCTGGCAGTCGATGCTGGTGACGCCGTCCGGTACGCCGTCTTTGAACAGGTCCGGGCCGAAATCGCTGACCGCCTCGCCGTCGCTGAGCAAAGCACCGGGGCTGTCCAGGCCGCTTGCCGGATCGAGCAGGCGGGCATTTATATAGGCGACGCGGCTCATTTGGCGTCTCCTTTTTTCAAGTTGGCGCTGAGTAGTTCGAGGCAGGCCATGCGCACGGCGACGCCCATTTCGACCTGTTCGCGGATCGCCGAGCGGCCAATGTCGTCGGCCACTTCCGAGGCGATCTCGACGCCGCGATTCATCGGTCCCGGATGCATGATCAAGGCGTCATCCTTGGCGTTGGCCAGCTTTTCATAGTCGAGGCCGAAGAAATGGAAGTATTCCCTGACCGACGGGAAAAAGCCGCCGGCCATGCGTTCCGTTTGCAGGCGCAGCATCATCACGATGTCGCAGCCCTTAAGGCCGGTGTTCATGTCGTTGAAGACTTCCACACCCATGCCTGCAATACCCGAGGGGATCAGGGTTTTTGGCGCGATCAGCCGGACTTCGGCACCCATGGTATTTAACAGGTGGATGTTGGAGCGGGCGACGCGGGAATGGGCGATGTCGCCGCAAATGGCGACCCTAAGGCCTGAAATCCGGCCCTTGCGGCGGCGGATGGTCAGGGCGTCGAGCAGCGCCTGGGTCGGGTGTTCGTGGCTTCCGTCTCCGGCGTTGATGACGGCGCAATTGACTTTCTCCGAGAGCAGCTTGACGGCCCCCGAATCATTGTGGCGGACGACCAGCACGTCGGGATGCATGGCGTTCAGGGTCATCGCCGTGTCGATCAGGGTCTCGCCCTTTTTCACCGAACTGGTGGCCACCGACATGTTGATGACGTTGCCGCCCAGTTGCTTACCGGCGAGCTCGAAGGAGGTCCGGGTGCGTGTCGAGTCTTCGAAGAATAAATTGATGATGGTACGACCGCTGAGCACGCTCAGGTTCTGGTCGGCATGGCGATTGTGTTGGACGTAATTTTCGGCGCGATCCAGAATAAGCGATATAACGTCCGGCATAAGACCTTCTATTCCAAGAAGGTGACGATGGGGAAAATCGATCTGATCCAACGCTGTTTCGCTCATAAAGCGGAACAATAGGGAGGCTTTGGTCAAAGCGCAAGCGGCAGTTTTCTCTCTTCTAAAATGACGGCTAAAAGTTTGGCAGCGGGCGACTTGGGCGTTACAGTGCAAACATGAACAATACCGCCACAGACTACCGACGCACCCTGATCGCCTTGTCCAAGGTTTTCGACAAGAAGCATTTTTTTGTCGTCGGCTTGACCCGACCGGGAACGGCGTGGCTGCAACACGCCATTAACGCCCACCCCGATGCCTGCTGTAAGGGCGAGGGGCATTTCACCAACGCCCTGTTCCCGTTGCTCGGCAAGGCCCTCGCCCAATACAACCAGCATATGCTGGACGATCAGGCGCGCATGGAAGCCGCCGGGATTGGTACGGCAAATTCGGCACCACCGGCGGCTTATTCCAATGATGAAGTACGCTTCCTGATGGCCACCGCGGCGGCGGTGACGATGAACCGCTGGGCTGGCGCGGAGGATGTCTCGTGCATCGGCGAGAAGACCCCCGAGCACGCTCTTAATCTGGCAGGCCTGACGGAGGTATTCCCCGACGCCTATATTGTGCACGTCATTCGCGACGGTCGCGATGAAGCGGTGTCGGTTTATGATTACAATATCCGGGTCAACGCCGATGGCTTTAGCAAACGCTTCCCCGACTTTGCCACTTTCGCCGAATTCTTCGCCGGAAACTGGAACAAGGCGGTCGGCGCGGCGCGCTACTTCGGGCGTAGCCATGGTCAGAAATATATGGAAATCCGCAGCGAGGATTTGCATTCCGAGGCGTCCGGCGATCTTGAACGCCTGTGCCGCTTCCTCGATCTCGACGACAGCTCCGATGTGGTCGCCCACCTGCTCGAAGCAGGTCGCAAAGCCGCCCTCCCCGACGGCGTCATCAACCAATGGCAGGACCGCTTCGACGAGAAAACAAAGACCGCCTTCAACCGCCAGGCCGGCGAACTGCTAAAGCTTCTCGACTACATTTCTTAAGCGACGTGGTGATCGTTGCCGCTACGGCTGTCGTGTGCTGATATCAAGCAGCGCCTTGCTTAAGGATGCGTCTGGATGGACCGTTGCGGGGGATGATTGGGTAGATGCATTGTTGGTGGATCTTGTTGGAATTTCCCGATTTAATAAGTACACTAAGCAAATCGCTGTGGAGTATCTGTTGAAGTTTATCCGGGGCTTGTTTCTTTTCCTCGCTTTCGCTGTCACTGTCGTTCCGGTTTTTGCCGGTGGAAATGACCAGGATTTGGGACTGAACTTCGATGGGTCATTTCGTTTGATGACGCAAGAGGACAGCACCAGCACCAGTAAGTGTATTGGCAATCCGATTTCGCCCATTTGTGCTTTCGAGACATATTTGGCCTGTCGGGTTCGGGATAACAATGAATTGTGCGAAATCGCCAATGGAGAAAAAACCGGTTCTCCTACACCGTTTAAATTGGATAAAAACAGGATCGTTAAGACTGGATACCGGATTATGGCTATACGGCAATACACACCCCAGCACATGCCTGCGCCCTCCCGAAACAGAATAGAAATCAAACCCTGGGACGTTGGCGTTACTTTGGATACGGCTAATTGTACCTATGGAAAATGTGATGGCCCTTATCCAGATACGCGCGTGAGTTACCTACTTCGCCAGCGTGGTGATGTATGGTTTGTCGTTTTTGAAGCCGGATACCAAAGGGATTACACAGATCATTGTCACGTCGGTTATTACGATTGCAAATTTGGTCAATAAAGTGGGAGGGGGAAGTTTGTTTAGACTGCCCCCTCCCGATTCTTTTTTCTAAGGAATGCGATCAAGGCCGAGATTGATTAATTCGTGGGCGCCAACCCGCAGCTTCATCTTTTCCCTTAACCATTTCCCATCGAACATCCGCTAAGGCATTCAGCAAGGAACGTCTTGTTTGGTTACTTTGCTATCAGTTATGACAATCCAAGCAGGCAAAGGTACCATCGGCAGTATTGGGATTATAATTCTTTCCACAAGCATGGGAGTGGACATGGTCTCCATCCTGGCGATCATCGTTTGCTAGGTCATATTTTTCATCTTCACCATTCCAGACGACACACATATCCCCAAACCAGAGAGTTTGATATCTATTGCGGATAGGAGGGCCAATTTTTACTACTTCCATTATGGCCCCACCGCCGATCTCTTTCCAAACATTGTTGATACGTTCAAAAACAATGCCACTGCAGCCAATGCTACCGCAGAACGCTGAATGATCTATGCGGACTATGACCTCGTCCAGGCCATCCGAATTCAGATCAAACCATAGGTATTCAAGGTCTTTGGACGTTACACCGTCTTCGGCATATTCCTTGGTGACAAGATTTTCAAAAAAAACGCCGTACTGACGCACAGCATCTCGTGTGAATTCAAAAAATGATGCGTTTTCATAGCCATTTCTCATCTCGATTGATGATGGCCAGGATTTTGGCAATAGATTTTGCCCGGCACCAGGACGTAACTTTGAAGAAGGTGAGGGACTTTCACCATTAACCGCCGTGGCCATCACAAGGACCACGACGGTTAGCAGGGTCATTAGTAGTTGACGTATCATGCCGTAGCACTTCCACTTTCGTGAGCATTAGTGATAAATAAGTCGTTTCCAAAACCAAAAGAGTGGTCGTAAAAAGAAAAAATCAACGACACATCTCAATTATCAGTAGCGCTTATTTTGGAACAATCTGAGTCGAGTTTCAATATTTTCAAATTTTTCCCGTTCTTTATCATTTTTTGCTTTAGTAAAGTCGGATAACCATCCGTTTTCCTTTTGAAATTCGAGGTATTGCTTTACCGCTTTATGACCTCTTCTGTGCGCAGCGGCAAGAAGAGAGCCTTTCGAAATCAGGATGCCTTCCTTCTTTTTCCCTGGGAAAGTTTTGCCGATAAAATCCAGAGAACCGTTTTTGCGAAGGTTCTGTTCATTGTCTGCCATGTAATCAGCAAAAGCACGTTCTTGGGCTTGTGGGTTCTTTAAAAAATCTTGCTCATTTTTTATGCCGTATTTTCCAGTCCATTTCCCTCCTTCCGATTTCATCCCGATATCAATTAAGCCGGGTTCCCCCAGTTGATATCTACCGAGATAGCCTTGACTGTTCCGTGCACCATATCCGTTATTAGGTTGCCCCTTGGATTCTTGATCGGCAATAGCATCACGATAATCTTTGTCGATTGGCGACTGAATTGGGCTTCTTGTAGTTTCTTCCGTTTGCCTTGTTGGCTTGACAGCGGCACCAGACAGGTCGTCTTTGCCGTCATCCCCGGTCAGCAAGCTTCTTCTGTTGGAACTTGTAGGCTTGGACTCGGTGGTTTGATTGAAGTAAGTCGCAAGCTTGGCCTTGGTAGCGCTTGGCAGGCGCTCCATGACGTCTTTTTCGAACCCGGCCACCCGTCCCGGGTCGCGGGCGTGTAGCTGGTTCAGGAAGTCGCCGTACTCGCCGAACGCCCTCTCTTTGTTGGAAGACAGCGCGTCGGCCTGATACAGCGGCAACTTGCCATTGGCCGAAGATTTCAGCAGGCCGCCGACGGTGCGGCCATTGGACGATGACGCTTCGGCGGAGATCTGCGGCAGCCTTGCCTGCTTGAACCACAGCGAGGGTTTATCAGGTTTATCCGTGCCCTGTCCCGGTGCCCTTTCGGAAAACACCCGTTCACCGACACCGGTTTGCTGGAGCAGAGAGTTCAGACCACGTTCGGTCGGCCCGCCCGGTTTCATCAGGCCGTCGACGGTGAGCCCGGCGGATTTCTGGAACGCCTTGAGGCTGTCGAACAGCCCGGCATCAGGGGTCGTATTGACCGCGCCGCTCAACAGGCCGAGGCCGCCCAGGGCTTTTTTCGTCTTGAAGACATCGTCGCTAAGGCCGTTTACGTTACGCGATATGGTGCTGCCGAGATTGAGGAAGTTGGAAAAGAACGACATAGCGTTCTCCTTTCATAAGTTTAAGGGAATGGATGACAAGCGCGCACAAAAAAAGCCGCCGGAAAATCTCCTGACGGCTTTGAGCCAATCATATGCGCATAAAAAAACACGCGGACCAAAATGTGGACACACGTGTGCTACTCGTTAAGGAGGACTATAGTCCTGCACCCGTTAAAAGTCAAGTAGAAAGACTGTTTTACCCGGAAACGGCGCGGCTAACTCAGCAGCAGCACGATCAGCGGCATGGTGATCATTGCCGCGACTGTTGTTGCGGTGATGGTTGCCGCCAGCAGCGCCGTGTCGCCGCCCATCTGGCGGGCCAGTACGTAGGACGTCGCGGAAACCGGCAGGGCCGCGTAGAGCACCGAGACCGTCAGCGACAAGCCGCTGACGCCGAACCAGTGACAGGTCAGGAAGGTGACGCCGGGCAGGGCGATAAGCTTGGTCGCGGTGGTCAGGCCGACGGTCTTGCCGGCCCGGGCCATGGCCTTGAAATCAAGGCCGGCACCGACGGCAAGCAGGCCGACAGGCAAGGCGGCGCGGCCGAGAATTTCCAGGAACGGGCTTATTAGTGGCGGCGCTCCGATGCCGGTGATGTTGAGTAAGATACCCAGGCCGCAGGCGATGATCAGGGGGTTGCGGGCGACCGGCCCCAGGGTTTGCAACCAGCCGGGCATTTGCCCACTGGTCGGGGCGTGGCGGACCAGGACGATGACGCTAAGGATGTTGACCAGGGGCACGAGAACGGCGATGGAGACGCTGATCAGGGTCAACCCGGCGCTGTCGTACAAGGCGACGGCGGCGGCGATGCCCAGGTAGACGTTGGGCCGGATGGTGCCCTGAAAGACCGAGGTGAAGGCCGGTCCGTCGATGCCCAGGCGGGGCCGCGCCCATAGGGTCAGGGCCGAAATAATCAACACCCCCGAAGCGCTGGCCCAGATCATCGGGGCGACGGCGATGTCGCCGAAATCGGCCTTCGCCGTGTTGATCAGCAGCAGGGCGGGGAAGAAGGCGTAGAAGGTCATCTTTTCGGCGGGTGCCCAAAAGCCTTCGCTGACCAACGCCCGTCTTTTCAAAATATGGCCAAGCGCGATCATCAGGAACACCGGGGCGAGGGCGGAAAAGATGGCGCTCATAGCCTGGGCATCCGCGCCATGGCGTCAAGCGCTCCTTGCAGGATATAGGAGGCGGCGGCCTTGTCGACGACTTCGGCCCGACGCTTGCGGTTCATGTCGGCCTGCTCGATCAAGACCCGCTGGACGGCGACGGTCGACAGCCGCTCGTCCCAGAACGACAGGGCGATATCGCGACGCGCCAGCAGGTTGCTGGCGAACTGCCGTGTCGACTGGCAGCGCGGTCCTTCGCTGCCGTCCATATTGAAGGGCAGGCCGAGGATCAGGCCGCCAACGTCATAGTCGTCGATCAGGCTCTCCAGCTTTTTCGCATCGGCGGTGAACTTGCTGCGCTTGATAAGCTGAAACGGCGAGGCGATCATCAAGGTGACGTCACTTAAGGCCAGGCCGATCGTCTTCGAGCCGAGGTCGAGCCCCATCAAGCGGCTTCCCGGCCGCAGTGCCTGGCTTATTTCGACAAGTTCCGTCACCGCCATGGTTGATATCCTGTTCGTTTTTTATCGGTCTCGCGCCCTACAGTAATCATACGCCGCGCCAAGGTCATTTAAAAAGACGGTGGAGAGAGCCTCGCTCTTTGGTTACTATTAAAGGGAATCCTGCCGTTATTTCAGCCAGTTGAAAAAATTTGTCCGACTTCAAAATGCTGCTCGCCGTTGTTGTCTTCCTCGCCGCTACGCTATTTGCGGGGACTTCAGTGCGGGCCGAAGACAGGATGTTCCTTGGCATCGAAGTCACGGCCATCAATGGCACCTATCTGGTGATCAAGGGTGCCAATGTGCGCTCCGAGCCCAAGACTGAAGCTAATAAACTGGGAACGCTCAAGGCCGGGAAAACGCTCAAGGTGGTCGGTCGCGCCAAGGGCGGTGCCGGTTGGATGGCGGTCCAGCAAGACGGCAAGGATTATGGTTTCGTCTACGCGCCGGTCCTGTTGCCGATGATCGATGGCACTTTGACTGAAAGCATTTCCGGTCGGGTGTTGATCGAAGAACACGCACCGTGCGGCTATACCTTCGACTTTCGCGGCAAAAACACCGTCGAGGGCGAGGACTACGTCTTTTCCGATTACGAGATTGTTTATCGCTGCAACGACAAGGGCAAGCCGTTCAGTATTATCGCGCCGATGTTCATGACAGAGGTCCCCTATCAGTTGACCCATAAGCCGGTGTTCCTGGTCTCCATCGATTTGATGGAAGTCGAAAACGGCTACGATGAAATATTCTCGACGATCTTCCACTACCTGCCAGAGGAAAAAAAGGTCGTCTACGCCGGGGTCTCCATCAAAGACAAAGGGCGCCCCCCCAAGGTCACCGAAAGAACGGTTAACTCCATCGCCGAGGCGCTCAGCGCCGCCGTCGAAATTGCCCCCGATGCGTGGGCTCCAGAAGTCTGGGAACAACTGTCCAAGGCACTTGTTAGTGACGGTGACTGACCAAGTCACTTGTTAGTGACGGTGACTGACCAAGGCTCCTCTATTCTTCGGGTTTGGCTTCGAGAACCTTGCACATCCTTCTGACGGCGACGATCCCGAAGATCGCGGCGAGGATGCCGAGCAGGGCCGGGAATATGGCGAAAATGATCATCGCGTGGTTGTTGTCTTTGAGTGTGTCGATTGATTCTTCCGTGGCCAGCAGGTCGCTGCTGGTGTTGTCCTCGATCAGGTTGAGCAGGTCGAGGATGCTTTGGGAAAGCGCTTCCGCCCGGGCATCGAATTCCGGCATCATTGTATTGCCGCCTGCGCTGCCTTCGGCGACATAACGGGCGGCCATTTTCTTGCCGTAGTCATAATATGGGTCGAATAATTCCGAGACCTTGTTCAAGGCGGCGGTTATTTCGGGCAGTTCAACGATAGCGGCCTTACCCAGGACGTCGGCAATGCGTAGTTTCAGGTCCTCGGCGTACCACTCAGCCTTCTCGAAACCGTCATTCAGGCCGTTCAGGCCACGAGTCGCTGAAATATCGGTCAGGTGCTGCTGAACCTGAACCACGTCGTAACGAATGGCGTTGACGATACGCAGTACTTTTAAATCATCACGGGCAACGCGCTCCATCAGATCATCGGTCTTCTCAAGATAAGGCTGCTCGACGAGCAGTTGAACGACGGACCAGCCAGCGATCATGAAGGTCGAGACAAACAGGGCGAAGACGATCATATACATTTTCGACCGGATAATTTTGACGATACTGAGAAGATCCTCATTCATCTTCTTTGGTTCCTTCTAGCGGTTCCTGGGAGTTTCCGTTGGTTCCCGTGGCTTCGGCTTCGGCTTGTATGTGTGAGTCCAGCCGCTTTTTAGCCGCTTCGAGATCATTGGTTCTGGCGGCTCTTCTGGCTATCAATATAGTCAGAAAAGACACCGAAATCACGACGGCATAGCCACCCAGGTAAATATGCTCCGTCGTGATTCTCATGCTTTATTAATTTCTCACAAACTTTATAGGGACGCGTGAGTGGGGCGTTCACTATAGCAAAGCCGCAAAGTCAAAACACTACTCGATTTTAGTCGGGCTTTCGCCTGACAAAGGCTGGCAGCGGCGTCCCATAGGGCGTATCTTTATTGCTAAAGGGAGCGTCCAGTCATGAAGCTGACATTCTTGGGAGCGACAGGCACGGTGAGCGGCTCCAAATACCTGTTGGAACACGCGGGCAAGAAAGTGCTTGTCGATTGCGGCCTGTTTCAGGGGCTGAAGGAACATGCTTCTTCTCAAGTTTTGTTATTAATCATGTCGGCGGTCATTTATATCGGCTGTTTCACACTCGCTACCGAAGCACCGTTCGGTAGGGCAATGGACTTGAATTCCTGAAAGGGCACCATGACCGTCTACAACTTCGACAAATTGTTCGCTCCTAAGTCAGTTGCTGTCATTGGCGCATCCAACAGAAGCCATTCGGTGGGCGCGCTGGTCATGCGCAATCTGATCCAAGGCACGTTCGCAGGCCCCATCATGCCGGTGAACCCCAAGCATCAGGCTATCGCTGGTGTGTTGAGTTATGCCGACGTGGCGGCGCTACCGATCATCCCCGACCTGGCGATTATTTGCACGCCGCCAGAGACAGTCCCCGCCATTATCAGCGCTCTCGCTGAAAAGGGAACCCGTGCCTGCATCGTCCTGACCGCTGGTATGGCGCGTATCAAGACACCGGATGGCATCACCTTGCAAGATTCCATGCTTGAAATCGCCCGACCGGTGGGTATGCGGATCATGGGTCCGAACTGTCTCGGTCTGCTGGTCCCCGGAATTGGGCTCAATGCCAGTTTTTCCCATCTGCCTTCTTTGCCGGGGCGCATCGCTTTCGTCTCTCAGTCTGGTGCCATGTGCACTGCGGTTCTCGATTGGGCGAGAGCTCATTCCATTGGCTTCAGCCATTTTGTTTCGGTTGGGGACAGTCTGGACGTGGATATGAAAGACGTCATCGATTACCTGGGCAGCGACCCCAACACGCACGCTATTCTGCTCTATATCGAATCCATTCATAAACGGCGAAACTTCATGTCGGCGGCCAGGGCGGCCGCGCGCAATAAGCCAACATTGGTCATTAAGTCAGGCCGCTTCGCAGAGGGGGCCAAGGCTGCTGCCTCCCACACGGGCGCTCTGGCAGGCTCCGACATCGTCTACGACGCCGCTTTCCGCCGCGCCGGTATGCTGCGGGTCCACGATATCGAGGAACTGTTCGCGGCGGTCGAGACCCTGGCACGGGGACGGCCTCTCCACGGCGAGCGTTTGGCGATTATGACCAACGGCGGCGGTCTCGGCGTTATGGCTGTCGATGACCTGATAGAGGGTGGCGGGGTCCTTGCCGGGCTCTCCAAGAAAACGCTGTCGGCCCTCGATTCCGTCTTGCCGGAGACTTGGTCCCGGTCCAACCCGGTAGACATTATCGGAGATGCTTCCGGAGAGCGCTACGCGGCAACATTGAAGATTTTAAGCCAGGATAAGGGAGTCGATGCCGTTCTGGTCATGCACGCGCCGACAGGAACCGCGTCAAGCACCGATGCGGCTCAGGCGGTCATTGACAGTGCTTCTAAAACCAAAACCTATATCCTGACAAGCTGGGTCGGCGGAGAATCTGTGGCCCAGGCGCGAAATATGTTTGCCGATACCGGCATCCCGACTTATGCAACGCCCGATCAGGCGGTGAACGGCTTCCTTCATATGGTCAATTACCGGCGCAATCAGGAATTACTGATGGAGACGCCGCTTGCGGCACCGACTGAATTTCGTCCCGACGTTGACAAGGTTAGAGCCCTTGTCGCCGAAGCACTGAAAACGGAAACAACCATGATGCGTGAGCCGGAGGCCAAGGCCGTCCTCGCCGCATATGGCATTCCAACCATTGAGACCCACATCGCTACCACTTCGCGGGATGCGGCCGAAATCGCCAGGAAGATCGGCTTTCCCGTTGCTTTGAAAATTCTGTCAGAGGATATCCCCCACAAGTCCGATGTCGGCGGCGTTAACCTGTTCCTGGAATCTCCCGAAGCGGTTCGGGGCGCTGCCGAAATTATGCTGGAGACGATAGCCGAGAAACTGCCGAACTGCCGTATCGAGGGCTTCACCGTCCAGAAAATGGCACTTCGACCGGGTGCCCACGAACTCATTATCGGTGTCGCCAGCGATCCCATCTTCGGCCCCGTCATCCTGTTCGGTCAGGGCGGCACGGCGGTCGAAATTATTGCCGACCGTGCCGTCGCCCTGCCGCCGCTCAACATGCGTCTGGCGCGAGAACTGATTGACCGAACCCGGATTGTGCGCCTACTAACCGGCTATCGGGACAGGCCACCCATTGACATGGACGCGCTTTGCCTGACCCTCATGCAGGTCTCTCAACTGGTTATTGATATTCCGGAACTCGTCGAACTCGATATCAATCCCCTTTTTGCCGACGACAAGGGCGTACTGGCGCTTGACGCCCGGATCGGGCTCGACGCCAAAGCGGCGCAGATTCCGCAGCGCCTCGCTATCCGTCCCTACCCTGGGGAACTGGAAGAGATCTTCAGTATGCCGTCCGGTCGTAAAACCTTACTGCGCCCGATCCGCCCTGAGGACGAACCCCAGCATTATAAATTTATCGCGAGTCTCAGTCCCGAAGATATCCGGTTCCGCTTCTTTGGCCTTGTCAAAACCTTGCCCCATTCGCAAATGGCCCGTTTTACCCAGATCGACTACGACCGTGAAATGGCCTTCATCGCCAGCGGCGTTGACGAGGGCGGGGGCAACGAAACCCTGGGCGTTGTGCGGACGATTACCGATCCCAACAACGAGGCGACAGAATTTGCCATTGTCGTGCGCTCGGATCTCAAAGGGCAGGGTCTCGGCAGTAAACTGTTGGGAAAGATGATCGCATACTGTAAGGGTCGAGGCACCCGGCGGATGGTTGGCCAAATTCTCAGGGAAAACCATAGAATGCTGGAATTGGCTTCCAAGATTGGATTCCAGAGGCATCACATCGAGGACGAAACCGCTGTTGAAGTGACCCTCGATCTGACCAAGGCGACGACCTGAAAGTTGCCCAGTCGTGGGTTTGTCGGTCTATAATTGTTTGTAAATGGAACCTTAAGTCATGAAGCTGACATTCTTGGGAGCGACAGGCACGGTGACCGGCTCCAAATACCTGTTGGAGCATGCGGGCAAGAAAGTGCTTGTCGATTGCGGCCTGTTTCAGGGTCTCAAGGAGTTGCGTCTGCGCAACTGGCAAAAAATGCCGGTAAACCCGGCTTCCATCGACGCCGTCGTGCTGACCCATGCCCATATCGACCACAGTGGTTATATTCCGTTGCTGGTCAAGCATGGTTTTCAGGGCGCGATCTACTGTTCGGCGGCGACCTATGATCTGTGCGCGATCCTGCTGCCCGATAGTGGCTATCTTCAGGAAGCCGACGCCGAACGAGCCAACCGTTACGACTATTCCAAACACAAACCGGCGTTGCCGCTTTACACAAAAAAAGACGCCGAGGAATCCTTGAAAAAGTTCAAGGTTGTCGACTTTGGCAAGGCCCACACCGTTGGTGGTGGCTTGACATTCACCTTAAGCAGGTCCGGCCACATTCTCGGGTCGGCTTTTGTCCAGGTCAGTGACGGCCAGACCTCGGTTTTATTCTCCGGCGATCTTGGCCGCCCCGTCGATCCGGTGATGAACCCCCCGGCGCTCATGCAGGGGACCGATTATCTGGTGCTGGAATCGACCTATGGCGACAGATTGCACGACGATATGAGCCCGCAGGATAAAATTGGCAAGATCATCAATGACACCGTGACACGCGGTGGATCGGTCATTATCCCGGCCTTTGCCGTCGGGCGGACACAAAGTATTCTTTATTACATTCAACAACTTAAACAGGCCAAGACGATCCCGGCGGCGCTTCCGGTGTTCCTTGACAGCCCGATGGCGATCAACGTCACGCACCTGTTAAGCCGCCACAGGAACGAGCATCGCCTGTCTGAAAAACTGTGCGCCGATGTCTGCAATATTGCCCAATATGTCGACACTCCAGAGGACTCAAAAGCGCTCGATCACGGTATCGGCCTGCCAGCCGTTATTATATCGGCCAGTGGCATGGCGACGGGTGGCAGGGTCGTCCACCACTTGAAACACTTTATCGGCGATGAGCGTAACACCATCTTGTTTACCGGCTACCAGGCCGCGGGGACACGCGGCGCACGGCTGGTCCATGGTGAAGATCAAATCAGGATTCATGGCAGTATGTGGACGGTGCGCGCACAGGTGGAGGAATTGCACAACACATCGGCCCATGCCGACTACGGCGAAATTCTCGATTGGCTGGGACATTTCCAAAATCCCCCACGCAAAACATTTATCACCCACGGCGAGGCCGAGGCCGCTTCTTCCCTGAAAATGAAAATACAGGATCGTTTCGGTTGGGACGTCGTCGTACCGGAGTATCTGCAACAGGTGGAGCTCTAGATCAAACTAGCTGCCATCAAGTGAGGAGAGTTTGATCTGACTTAAAATAGAATCGATCAAATTATCTACCATCAAGTGATGGCAGTTTGATCTAAAGCCTTTGCCCGCTTGCGCCGGGGCGGGGTGGATGTTACCTTCCGCGCCGCTTTTAAGATCATTCAAAAAGGGTTTGGACGCCGCCATGTCGCTGGATAAAGAAACCGTCAAAAACATCGCCAATCTGGCCAGAATCAAAGTCGCTGATGAAAATCTCGACCATCTGGCCGGGGAACTTTCGGCAATCCTTCACTGGGTCGAACAGCTCAACGGCGTCGATACGGACGGCGTCGAGCCGCTGGCCAGCGTCGTCGATGTTACCTTGCCGCTCCGTAAAGACATCGTCAGCGACGGCGACTGCCGCGACAAGGTGCTGGCCAACGGGCCAGATGTTGAAGACGGTTTTTACGCCGTGCCAAAAGTTGTCGAGTAGGGCCGGGACATGACAAAACTGACCGACCTGAACATTTCCAGCGCCCGCGACGGATTGGCGGCTGGCGACTTCACTGCCGTTGAACTGACCGCGGCCCACGTCGCGGCCATGGAGGCATCGCGCAACCTCAACGCCTTTATTACCGAGACCCCCGACATCGCCCTGGAGCGGGCAAGGGAGTCCGACGCTCGCCGAGCCAGCGGCAACGTCGCCGGTTCCATGGACGGCATCCCCGTCGCCATCAAGGATCTTTTTTGTACCGAAGGGGTCCTGACCACGGCCGGTTCGCACATTCTCGATGGCTTCATCCCGCCTTATGAATCGACGGTTACCAGCAATTTGCGCAGCGCCGGTGCGGTCATGCTGGGCAAGACCAACATGGACGAATTCGCCATGGGCTCGGCCAATATCACCAGCTATTACGGCAATGTCATTAATCCGTGGAAAGGCAAAGACGGTAAGGATCTGGTGCCGGGTGGCTCTTCGGGTGGTTCGGCTGCCGCCGTTGCCGGGCGGCTGGCCTTGGCCGCGACGGGCACCGATACCGGCGGTTCGATCCGTCAACCGGCCTCGTTCTCCGGCATCGTCGGTCTTAAGCCGACTTATGGGCGTTGTTCGCGCTGGGGCGTTGTCGCCTTCGCCTCGTCGCTTGATCAGGCCGGGCCGATGACTCGCAGTGTGCGTGACGCCGCCATCATGCTCGCTTCCATGGCCGGTCATGACGCCAAGGATTCGACCTCGGCCCCGATTGATGTGCCGGATTTTGAAGCGGCGCTGAGCGGCGATATCCGTGGCCTGAAAGTCGGTATCCCCAAAGAATACCGTATGGATGGCATGGACCCTGAAATTGAGACCCTGTGGGCCGACGGCATTGAGATGATGAAGCAGGCCGGGGCCGAGATCGTCGATGTCTCGCTGCCCAACACCAAACACGCCCTGCCGACTTATTACGTTATCGCCCCCGCCGAAGCCTCGTCCAATCTGTCGCGCTATGACGGGGTGCGTTATGGCTTGCGGGTTCCTGGCGACAGCCTTGATGAGATGTACGCCAACACCCGGGCAGAAGGCTTCGGCGAGGAAGTTCAGCGCCGGGTGCTGATCGGCGCCTATGTCCTGTCGGCCGGTTTTTACGATGCCTATTACCGCAAGGCTCAAAGGGTCCGCAGGTTGATCTCCGAAGATTTCATGAAGGCATACGCGCAGGTCGATGTCCTGCTGACACCGACCGCCCCCTCCGCCGCTTTTGCCATTGGCGAGAATATGGACGATCCCGTCGCCATGTACTTAAACGACGTGTTCACGGTTCCTGCCAGCCTTGCCGGGATGCCGGGCATTTCCGTGCCTGCGGGTTTGAGCAAGGATGGCTTGCCGCTCGGCCTGCAACTGATCGGTAAACCGTTTGACGAGGAAACCCTGCTCAACGCCGCAGGGGTGCTCGAAAGTGCCGCCGGTTTCGATGCGGTCCCGGGCGGGGAGGTCTAGATCATGGCTTATATTCTTGAAGGCGAAACAGGCGATTGGGAAGTCGTCATCGGGCTTGAGGTTCATGCCCAGATCATCTCCAACTCGAAACTGTTTTCAGGCTCCGCCACGTCGTTTGGTGCCGAGCCCAATACCCATGTCTCGCTGGTCGATGCGGCCATGCCCGGCATGTTGCCGGTGATCAACGAGCACTGCATCGAACAGGCGGTTCGTACCGGCCTGGGGCTGAACGCCGAAATCAATCTGGTCTCGGTGTTCGACCGCAAGAACTACTTCTACGCCGATCTACCGCAGGGCTATCAGATATCCCAGCTCTATCATCCGATTGTCGGCGAGGGCACGGTGATCCTCGACCTTGAAGATGGCAGTACCCGCGAAGTCGGCATCGAGCGTTTGCATATGGAGCAGGACGCCGGCAAATCCATGCACGATCAGGACCCCAAACGCTCGTTTATCGATCTTAACCGCTCTGGCACCGGACTCATGGAAATCGTCTCCCGGCCCGATCTGAAAAGCCCCGAAGACGTCGGCGCTTACCTGCGTAAACTGCGCTCGATCCTGCGTTATCTCGGCACCTGCGACGGCAATATGGATGAGGGTTCCATGCGCTGCGACGTCAATGTCTCGGTCCGCAAAGTCGGCGAGACGGATTTGCGTAACCGGGCCGAAGTGAAGAACGTCAATTCCGTGCGCTTCGCCATGCAGGCCGTCGAGATCGAGGCCCGCCGTCAGATCGACGTCTACGAAGACGGCGGCGAAGTGGTTCAGGAAACCCGGCTGTTCGATTCGGTCAAGGGCGAGACCCGTTCCATGCGCTCCAAGGAACACGCCCACGATTATCGCTATTTCCCCGATCCCGACCTGCTGCCGCTGGTGATAACTCAGGACTACGTCGATAACATCAAGGCGACCCTGCCCGAACTGCCCGACGCCCGCAAAGCCCGCTACATGACGGATTTTGGCCTGTCGGCTTATGACGCGGGGGTGCTGGTCGCCGAACGCGAAACCGCCCAGTATTACGAGCAGGTTGCCGCCGGTCACGATCCCAAGCTGGCCGCCAACTGGGTCATCAGTAATTTGTTTGGCATGCTCAAAGATAAAGGCGTCGGCATTACCGATAGCCCGGTCTCGGCGGAAAGTTTAAGCAAGCTGCTGGATTTGCTCAAAGACAACACGATTTCCGGGCGTATCGCCAAGGATGTCTTCGAGATCATGGTCGCCGAGGGCAAGGAAGCCGCGGCGATTGTCGCCGAAAAAGGTCTGACCCAGATCACCGATACCGGGGCCATCGAAGCCGCCGTCGATCAGGTGATTGCGGACAGCCCCGAACAGGTCGAACAGTTCAAATCGGGTAATGAGAAAATTGCCGGTTGGTTCGTCGGCCAGGTGATGAAGGCAACGCAAGGAAAGGCCAACCCACCGATGGTCAACCAGATGCTTAAGGACAAACTGAAATGAAGATAGATTATTACTATTCTCACGTTTCGCCGTGGACGTTCATGGGCCACCAGCGGCTGCGCGATCTGGCCATCAAATATGACGCCAAAATCGATTTTGTGCCGGTCACCCTGGCAAAGATTTTCCCTGTTTCCGGCGGCATTCCGCTGGGCAAACGCGCACCGCAGCGTCAGGTTTACCGCATGTGGGAACTGAAACGCTGGCCTGCGGCGCTGGGTCTTAAGATCAATATCGAACCCAGGCATTTCCCTGTCGATGACGGACCGTCGGCGAAGATCGCCGGACTGGTGAAAAAACACGGCGGCGATATTGGCGGCCTTTCCTTGGGTTTCTTAAGCGCCGTCTGGCAGGAAGAACGCGACATCACCGACCCCGACACCCTGATCGCCATCACCAATTACAGTGGTTTCGACGGTCAGGCATTGTACGAGGAATCTTTAAGCGAGGCCGGTGAGAAGGTGCTGCAAGAAAACACCCAACGCGCCATCGACGCCGATGTTTACGGCTCGCCGTTTTACATCGTCGATGGTGAACCGTTCTGGGGTCAGGATCGGCTCGATCTGCTGGAACGCAAACTGGCGGGCTAATTTAGATTTAGCTCCAGGCTTACTGACTGGCGGTATCTCTTTCGTCGTTTTCAAAGTTGGGAATGTCAATTAACTGGGCTTGTCCGTTGTTGACCTTATAGACGCGGTTTTGTTCATAAGCGTCGCGCTCGATGATATAGGGATCGACGGAATCCTTGGTCAGGGCTTCAAGTTCGTCCCGGTTTTCGGCGTAGTTGGTTCCGGTGTTGGCGACCGTGACTGCGGTGTGAAGCGGGTTGGCAAGGGTTGTCAAAACATCGCCGGTAATATCGCGCAGATTGGTGGGGCCAAGGATCGGCAAGACGATATGGGCTCCTCCCTCGACGCCGTGGGAGCCTGCGGCCTGTCCCAGATCTTCCTGTGTTTCTTGTATATTGAGATCGCTCGCGGTGTCGCTGATGCCGCCCATACCGGCGGTGGTGTTGACGACAAACCGACCAATCGCCTTGGAGGCGTTATCGGTGTCGCCCTGAAGCAGGCTGCTGGCGGCGGTCACGGGTTCGGTCAGGTTCTTGGCAAAATTGGCGATGCCCTGTTCGACCGGGTCGGGGGTGATCGCCTTGTAGGTGCTAATCAGCGGGTCGGCGACGACTTTGCGGAAAATCCTGTTAAAACCGGAGGTCACCCGGTTGATGCCCTCAAGCGGGTCGTTGACTCCTTGTTCGGCACTCTCGGGGGCTTGAATTTCTTCCTCGGCCAGCACGGTGCCAGCACCGGCGCTCAGCAGTGCGGCTGCGAAGAGGACAGCAAGAGACAAACGCTTTAGCGAAGTCATGACGGAAAACCTTCTCCCTGTGGGCCGATCATTATTTCTTTGGCCCGTTTTGCCATTTATTATTGCCTCAATTGTTGCACAAATTGCCTTCCGGCGTCCATATATGGATAGGGGGCTTGGTTTTTAAAATAAAACACGAAAGGCATGAATACTGATGATTGATTTTTATACATGGTCAACGCCGAATGGTCGCAAGGTGTCGATCTTGCTCGAAGAGTTGGCGCTGGATTACCGTGTCCATGCCATCGACATCACCAAGGGCGACCAGCATTCCGAAGAATTCCTGGCGATCAATAGCAATGCCAAGATCCCCGCGCTTATTGACTCTGAAGGTCCGGACGGTGCGCCGATCACCATTTTTGAATCGGCGGCCATTATGATGTATCTGGCCGAAAAACATCATAGTCCGCTTCTGCCCAGCGATACGCGGGGACGCTATCAGGTCATGCAATGGTTGATGCTGCAAATGGGCAGTATTGGGCCGATGTTTGGCCAGGTTCATCATTTTGTGCGCTTCGCCAAAGAAGATGTGCCGTATGCAAAGAAGCGCTATTATGATGAGGCCAGGCGGTTGTACGGTGTCCTTGATGGACGATTGGCGGCGGTCCCTTACCTTGCCGGCGATGCCTATTCAATCGCCGACATTGCCACCTATCCATGGGTCGCACGCCACGCCTGGCAGGAAATTGACTTAAGCGACTTCCCGGCCGTCAAAGGCTGGTTCGACAAGCTTTCCGCCCGCCCCGCCGTAGAAAAAGGCATGGCGGTGCCTTCGGTTTAGGAGAAAAAGACTCGGTTTAGGAGGAAAAGACAATGAGCAACCTGAAAAAAGCATCCGTTAAAAACGTCCGCAAGGCCTTAAAGGATGCCGGATTGAACGATACGGTTATCGAACTGGATGAAACGGCGCGAACGGCTGAAGATGCCGCCAAGTCGACCGGGGCGGAACTCGGCGCGATCGTCAAATCCCTGGTTTTCATTATCGGCGAACAGCCGGTGATAGCGTTGGTTGCCGGTGATCATACGTGCAAATCGGAAAATCTGGCGCGCGCCCTCAACCTTGAAGGGGCGGTCAGCAAGGCCAGTGCCGATGAGGTCAAGGCGGCGACCGGCTTCACCATCGGCGGCTGCGCCCCGATCGGCCTGGAAGTGCCCCTGCCTATTGTCATCGATGTCAGCTTGAAGCGCTTCGAAACCCTGTACGCCGCGGCCGGACATCCCCACTGCGTCTTCCCGACCACGGTGGCGGAATTGAAAAGCCTGACGGGCGGCATCATCTCCTACAATATCGCCGAACCGATTTAAGACAAAGCGAAGGACCGGAGATTCTGTAAATTGCGGGCCTGCTTACCCGATAAATTCCAGGCTTGAATTTATCGGGCAGGAGACGAGAGATTCTATGAATTGCGAACCTGCTTATCCGATAAATTCTAAACTTGAATTTATCGGGCAGGACCTGAGAAAGCCCTTGTAAGCCGTGGTTTTGGAAGGTACAAACTCCCCGACGGGCAGTTGGCCGAGTGGCTGAAGGCGCTCCCCTGCTAAGGGAGTATGGGTTTTATCGCCCATCGAGGGTTCGAATCCCTCACTGCCCGCCATCGAAAAAAGCCCCCAAACACAGGGGGCTTTTTTTATGCTTGCGGCCTTGTTTTCTGCCGATAAGGAACAATATCACTTTTATTATGTTCTTTATTTGTTTCTTTTGCTATCATGCTCTTTATGAGAGTTATGATATTACTGTTTACAATTATTTTATGTATTTTATCGGCCCCCAATGATGGCCGGGCCGATGCGGTCTCGAGCATTGCTGCCGATGTTGTCAGTGTTTATGACGGGGATTCGATCATTGTTGATGCGCATCCCTGGCCGGGTATGACGATCCGTATCAGCGTCAGGGTGCGGGGCATCGACGCTGCGGAAATCAAGGGAAAGTGTCAGGCCGAGAAAAAGGCGGCGCTTATTGCCCGCGACAGGGTGACCGAACTGGCCCAGGGCGGCATCCTGCTTAAAAATGTCAGCCATGGAAAATATGCCGGAAGGGTTGTCGCCGACGTCGTCTCAGGGGCGGGATCGCTCGCCGAGATGATGATCAAGGAGGGGTTGGCCCGTCCTTATGATGGCGGCAAGCGCGCAAGTTGGTGTGATTGATCGGCATTTTCATGGCTTTGATAGACGTGGCTTTAAATTTTATCGGTTTTCCCCCATGCTACCGCGAACCATCATTATTAGAGGAGTCGCGGTTTGTTCGATCTGACAGAAACACAGCGCCAGCTACGCGAGACGGCGCGAAAATTCACGGATAAGGAAATCAGGCCCGCTGCCGCCGAGATCGACCGCTCCGAGGCTTACCCATGGGACAGCGTCGAGAAGTTGCGTCAGGCCGGTTTTATGGGCATGACCGTGCCCGAAAGTTACGGCGGGCCGGGCTTAAGTTACCTCGACGCCGTCATCGTTATCGAGGAAGTTGCCAAGGCTTGCGGCGTCAGCGCCCGCATCGTCGTCGAGGCCAATATGGGGGCGATTGGTGCGATCATGGCTTATGGCTCGGAAGATCAGAAACGGCTCGCCGCGGAGTGTGTGCTGGCGGGCGACAAGCCGGCCATTTGCATCACCGAACCGGGTGCCGGTTCGGCGGCGACACAGATGACCACCCGCGCCGATAAAAAAGGCGATCACTGGATACTCAACGGGGTTAAGCACTGGATCACCGGCGGCGGCGTCTCGCGGCTGCACCTGATCTTCGCCCGGGCCTTCGATGAGGCCGGGGTGGAGTTGGGCATCGCCGGTTTTATCGTCGTGCGCGACGCTGAGAGCGGCGCACCGAAGGGCCTCAAGATCGGCAAGCGCGAACCGGCCATGGGCCTGCGCGGGATCCCTGAAACGGAAATCATTTTTGATGACCTGGAAGTGGCCGACACCATGATGGTGACCCCGAGCCAGGGTCTCAAGCGTGGTTTCGCCGGATTGATGACGGCTTATAACGGCCAGCGCATCGGTGCCGGTACGGTCGCCCTGGGTATCGCCCAAGGAGCCTTCGATCTGGCCCTGGATTACGCCAAGACGCGCCGTCAGTTCGACCGCCCGATCTGTGAATTTCAGGGTCTGCAATGGATGTTGGCGGACATGGCGACGGGTCTGGACGCGGCGCGGCTGATGTTGTATCGGGCCGCGACCAGTGCGTCGGAAGGCGGTTTTCCCGATGTCGCCATGGCGGCGCAGGCGAAAATTCTGGCCTCGGAAACGGCGATCAAGGTGACCAACGACGCTTTGCAAATATTTGGCGCGGCGGGCTATTCCCGCGATCTGCCGCTTGAGCGCATGGTCCGCGACGCCCGCATGTTCACCATCGGCGGCGGCACCGCGCAAATCCTGCGCACGGTGGTCGCCGGGCGTCTGCTCGAGCGCAAATTGCCGCAGACCCGTGATGGTTATGTCGGCTGGAAGGACTAGCCGCGCCGTCTTGCCGACCTAAAGTGCCGCCCAAAGATTTCAACAAAGTTCCGCCGCTTGAGCCGGAGGAAGCGCTGGTTGCGCGGTCAGCGAGGCCCAGCTTAAGGGCTTGCGGGATGTCGGTACCTCGCTCATGCCCGCGTCCGGGACGGCACTGAGCGTGCCGCCCCTTTCAGCCGATCTGGAAGTCTAGAGTTCCCCCGCCACCGCATCGACGGCTTGCTTGGTGATGGCGACGATCTTGTCGGCTTCATCGGGGGTCAGGCATAACGGCGGGGCAAACCCCAGGATGTCGCCTTCGGGCATGGCCCGGACGATCAGCCCGCGTTCCAGGCAGGCCGCGGCGATGCGCGGGGCGACCTTGAGGGCGGGATCGAGGAAGGTTCGGGTGTTGCGATCCTTGACGAATTCCAGTGCCGCCATCAGGCCCTCGCCACGGACCTCGCCGACGATCTCATGATCGGCAAAGACGCTGGCCAGTTTGTCATTGAAATAAGCGCCGGTCTGCTTGGCGTTGGCGACCAGTCCAAGGCTGTCGATGAGCTTCAGATTGGCGACACCGGCGGCGGCGCAGATGGGATGGGCGGAATAGGTCCAGCCGTGACCGATCGGCCCCATTTTGTCGGTGCCTTGCTCCAATACTTTCCACAACTTGTCGCCGACGATGACCCCCGACAGCGGTGCATAGGCGCTGGTCAGGCCCTTGGCGATGGTGATCAGGTCAGGCTCCATGCCATAGTGCGCCGAACCGAACATCGATCCCAGGCGGCCGAAGCCGGTGACCACTTCATCGGCGACCAGCAGGACGTCATACTTCTTCAGGACGGCCTGGATGGCTTGCCAATAACCTGCCGGGGGCGGAACGATGCCACCTGTGCCAAGCACCGGCTCGCCGATGAAGGCGGCGACGGTGTCAGGACCTTCGGCGATGATCATGGCTTCCAGGTTGGCGGCGCATTGCCGGGAAAAGTCTTCTTCGCTTTGCGCCAAATCGTCGCGGCGGAAGTAATAGGGGGCGTCCGTATGAAGGATCGGCGAGCGTGGCAGGTCGAAGGCATTGTGAAACAGCCCCAGCCCGGTCAGGCTGCCGGTCATGACGCCGGAACCGTGATAGCCGCGCCAACGCGAGATGATTTTTTTCTTCTCCGGTCTGCCCATGATGTTGTTGGCGTACCAGATTAACTTGATGTTGGTTTCGTTGGCATCGGAACCCGAAAGTCCGAAGTAGACTTTGCTCATGTTGGCGGGGGCGCGTTCGATAATCATTTGCGCCAGGTTGATCGAGACTTCCGTGCCGTGGCCGACGTAGGCGTGATAATAGGCCAGCTTCTTCGCCTGTTCGCCGATAGCCTCGGCGATTTCCATGCGACCGTAACCGACGTTGACGCAGTAAAGGCCGGCGAAACCGTCTAGGCTCGTCTTGCCGTCTATATCGGTGATGTAGACGCCTTCGCCCGATGCTATGACCCGTGTCGGGGCCTCGCCGCGGGCGAACTGGCCCAGGTGCGTCGAGGGATGAAAGAAATTGTCCCGGTCCATGCGTTCCAGATCGGACATGTTGGCAAGTTTTGTCATGTGGGCGTTTCCTTTAATTTGTTTTAAGTCGCTGTGCAGATGTATTGAATGTCGCTGAAGGCGTCGATGCCGTGTCTGCTGCCTTCACGGCCGAGGCCGGATTGTTTCATTCCGCCAAACGGGATGGGGGCACCGGTCATCTTGACACGGTTGACCGCCACCATACCAAATTCCAGGCGCGAAGCGAGCCGCGTGGCGCGGGCGCCATCACGGGTGTAGAGATATGCGGCGAGGCCATATTCCGTGGCGTTGGCCAGGTCGATGACCTGGTCTTCGCTGGAAAAACTCGAAAGGGCGGCTACGGGGCCGAATGTTTCTTCATATGATATGGCCATATTCGGGGTCACGTCGGCGAGAACCGTCGGTTCGAAGAACAGCCTGCCCTGGGCGTGCCTGCCGCCGCCAGCGAGAATACGGGCACCTTTGGCGCAAGCGTCATCGACGTGCTGCGAGCATTTGTCGATGGCCCCCTGATGCATCAGCGGGCCGATGTCGGTTCCGTGGCTAAGGCCATCGCCAACTTTAAGGCTGCTCGTCGCTGCGGCGAAGCGCTGGCAGAAATCCGCGTAGATGGCGTCGTGGACGTAGATGCGGTTGGCGGCGAGACAATCCTGGCCACTGGTCTGGAATTTTGCCGCCACGGCGTCTGTGACCGCGCGCTCGATATCGACATCGTCGAAGACGATAAACGGCGCGTGACCGCCGAGTTCAAGCGAAACCCGCTTGAGCGTTGGCGCAGACCATTCCAGCAGTTGCTTGCCGACTCGGGTCGAGCCGGTAAAACTTAAGGCGCGCACCCGCAGATCATCACACAAGGTCTTGGCAAGCAGCGGGGCGTCGCCGGTAATGACGTTAAAGACACCCGCCGGAATCCCCGCCCGTTCAGCGAGGACCGCCAGGGCGAGCGCGGAAAATGGTGTTTCCGGTGCCGGTTTAACGACCACCGTGCAACCGACGGCCAGGGCCGCACCGGCTTTTCTGGTGATCATGGCCGAGGGAAAATTCCACGGCGTAATCAGCGCCGAAACGCCGACGGGAACGCGAGACACGCGCATGTCGCAGCCTTCAAGATGCGGCGTGATACCTTCGACGTTGAGCCTTTCGGCCTCGCCCGCGTACCAATCGAGGAAACTGGCCGCGTAATCAATTTCGCCCAGGGACTCCTGCAATGGCTTGCCCTGTTCAAGGGTCATGATCAGAGCCAGATCGTGGCATTCGGCCAACATCGATGCGCCCCACTGGCGAAGCTTTTGGGCGCGCTCCTTTGGCAAGGCATGCGCCCACGCGGGGAAGGCCGTGTCGGCGGCATCGACGGCCCCCGTGGCCTCCGCAGCACTGAGATCCGGAACGCTGCCGATGAGCGCTGCGTCGCTAGGGTTATATACATCGACAACGTCGTCCGTCGCCGCCCTCCGCCACTGACCGGCGATATAACATTGATCGGTCAGAAGGCCGGTGTCGCGCAGGGTTTCGATGAGAGATTTTTCAGATAAATTGCCGACTAACATGGGGAAGGCTCCGCCTGGATGATTTCCATTAGAATCTAATGGCTTTCAGGCGGTAGGTGTTTTTGAAGTTGCGGCTATATCAAGATGGAATTTCTGGCGCTCGGGCATTGCGCAGAAAGAATTTCTGGCATTATGAGCTTGCGCTTTTGTCGGTGTCGCGTGTCAGGCTCTCAAGCGGTAACTGGCCGGGTTTTTTAACCCGCTTGGTCACGGCGCATGTGATGTATCGATCGATTCCGATATCCGCCGCCAGCAGGCGTTCCATCAGTTCCTGATAAGCATCGAGATCGGTTGTCAGTACCCGCATCAGGTAGTCGATGGTGCCGCCGATGGCCCAACATTCCAGGATTTCGGGAATTTTGGCAATTTTTCCCTCAAAAACCTCAAAATCTTCACGCTGGTGGTGTTTTAGCGCTATCTCGACCCAGACCGTCGCTGTTTTCATCAGCTTATCAAGATTGATTTCCGCCTTGTACCCGCTGATCACCCCTTGGCGTTCCAATCTGCGCAGACGTTCCCAGCACGGACTGACAGAAAGTCCAACCATTTCAGCAAGTTTGACCTTTGTCATCCGGCCTTCATTTTGAAGGGCGGCGAGAATTTTCAAATCGATGGCGTCAAGTTTGATCATTGTAGAACCGTTAGGGCTTCATCAAAGAAACAATGTTGTCTCACAGATCGATGACGGAGTCAGCAACGGGAATCCCCGGCGGCATTCTTTCGTAGGATTGTTCAGGCAGTCGTCAGGTAAAAAACATAGTGTTGCGTCACGGTCGTCAAGCTAACCATCGGTTGATCGATTCCATCCGACGAAGTGCGGCCTGAATTGGTTTTGTGCTGTAGGGGGTTGCATAAAATTTTAACTAAATTTTACTGATGTGATCGCCGTCACAGATTTTTGCGGCTCGGTGCTGCCATCCTTGTCTAAAGTTCAGGCTGTGAGCTTTTAACTCTGTTATGTCTTAGGAGTTGTGTTACTGATGAATTCTCAAGCCAGTAATGTCGGGAACAATATCCTGATCATCGATGATGATCCCGATATCCTTAAATTCCTTGTCGGCCTTTTTGACGACCACATCGGCGTCTCCTTCGCGTCGAGCGGTGCGAAGGCGTTGGAACACGTTCAAGCAAACAAACCCGACCTTATCTTGCTCGACGTCGAGATGCCGGAAATGGACGGATTCGCAGTTTGTCGGCAGTTGAAAAGTGATCCTGCGAGCCAGCATATCCCCGTCATATTCCTAACGGGAATGGCGGATGAAAAATATATCACAGAAGGTTTAAGGCTGGGTGCGGTCGACTATATAACCAAGCCAATCGATGCCAAGATCGTCATCGCCAAAGTTAAAAATCAACTGGCCCATCTGAAGCCCTTGCACGTCGCCGACGCAGGGCGTGCTGGTGCCGGGCGCGATCGCCGCAACGAAGGAGCCGCCCGAGATGATCGCCGTAGCGAAGGAGCCGCCCGACCGGATCGCGGGGGGCCTGCTGCGCAGCCTGCCGCGCCACGGGGGACTCGCGGGACTCGCGGGACTGTGCCTCAGGCGGGCGCGGGTAAAGGAATTCCGCCCCGGACCCTTATCATGGCTGTTGTCGCCTTGTTGGTCATTGGCGGCGGCGGCTTTATGGGGATGAAGCTCTATAACGAACGCTCTGCTGTTGTGACGGTAGATGGCAATTGGCCCTTCAGCAGCAAGTGCGCACAATCTCCCTTTGCCAGTTGGTGGGGAACCTCGACCCATGCAAGCATGGTCGAATACGTCAACAATCGTCACTCCGGGGATTGGAACCCGTACATCGACAAGTGGGTCAATCAACTAAACAAACTGATCGATGTCGATGGCAGGAATGGCCGTGTTTCGACTTCCGATGGTACGGCTCTCAGCGGCGACGCGCTTAAGGAACATATAGATAAACTTAAAGCCCGCATTGTCGTCATTCGTTGTCTCGCCAACGAAGCCCGGTACGTGAAATGAAACACCTTGTTTTTGATCGCCGCCGCACCGCTTGATATATCGGAATGGACCCTGTGAATAATAATCAACTGCACGATGTCGAGGCCAACAGACGGGCATCGCAGAAGCCGATTATTGAATGGTCCGATCAGCTTGCAACGGGCCTGGACGATGTTGACGCCCAGCATCAAAAACTTATCGGTATCGTCAACGAGTTGGCCAACCTGCAAGCCTGCGGGACGGCAACGGACGAACTGTTTACCGTCTATGATGAGCTGAAAAGCTATACCTTATACCATTTCGGGCACGAAGAAGAGCTGATGAACGCGTGGCCGGTGGAGCCGCACAACAAGGCGACGCATTTGAAGGCCCATCAGGGTTTTATCCAGCGTATCGGTAAAATTGACGAACTGGTTGTCAGCCATCCTTCTTATGTTATCGATCATCTACTGGCGTTTCTGGTGAAATGGCTGATCCATCATATCTCCGACGTTGATAAGCGCATGGCCAGGGAAATAATCGCCTTGCGCTCGGGCCAGGCCGTTGTCGAGGATGACGGCAATAAGGATTTGTTGAGCAATTCTCTGAGCGAGCTTTATGACGGCATTGGCATTCGGGCGCTCGAAGTTATCGACCTGAACATTCAATTGCAGGCCGAAGTGGAGCGCCGCAAAAAGGCCGAGGAAGAAGCCCAATTGGCCGCCCAGGTGTTTCATAACAGTAGCGACGCAATGACCGTGACGGACGCCGAAAATATTATCATCGCCATCAACCCGGCGTTCACCAGGCTGACGGGCTACACGCCTGAGGAGATCATCGGCAAGAACCCGAATGTCCTCAGTTCAGGTCGCCACGATGCTTATTTCTATCAGGTCATGTGGGAGTCCATTTCGGCGACCGGCCACTGGGACGGTGAATTATGGAACCGCCACAAAAACGGCCATATATTTGCCGAAAAACTGACCATCAATACCATCTACCGGGACGATGGATCGGTGGATCGACGGATCGCCGTGTTCTCCGACATCACCAAGAAAAAACTAACCCAGGAAAAACTCGCCCTGCAGGCAGTTGAACTTAAAGAACTTGTCGAAAAAGAAGCCCAGTTGAACGCCCGCCTGTCCCAGGAAATCGCCGTCAAGAATCGCCTGTTTTCAATCATTTCCCATGACCTGCGCAGCCCCTTTACCCTGCTTACCGGCATGACTCAAACGATGATCGGCAGGGCTGATCGTTATTCCAAGGCAGAGCTTGTCGAGAAAGCGGGGATCGTCAACCGGGTCTCAAAAAGTGTCTACAACGCGGTGGAAAATCTTCTCGAGTGGTCGCGCGCCCAGTTGGAAGGCGAACAACTCGATTTCCGCCAGGTCGCGCTTAAGAGTATCGTTGCCGAGACCTTGGATTTGCTTGCCCCTGTCGCCGCCGAAAAGGGTGTCGAAATCCGTAGCGCCATCGGTGATGAAGTGATCTTCGTCGATCACCATGTCCTGCTGATCATTTTGCGCAATCTGGTCAGTAACGCCATCAAGTTCAGCGAAAGTGGTGGCTTGGTGGAGGTGACGGTCCAGTGTATGGGGGACAGGGTTGGGATTGCCGTTTCTGACAGCGGTGTCGGCATCCCTGAAGGGGTGGTCGATAAGATCTTCGCCATCGATCAGAAAACTACGACCCTGGGAACATCGGGCGAGAAAGGCACCGGCCTGGGTCTCCCCCTGTGCGCCGATCTGGTCAAAAAACTTGGCGGCAGCATGCGGGTTGCAAGCGAACCTGGGAAGGGATCGCGCTTCGTCGTCGTCCTGCCCGCCGTCTGTTCCGGGCAGCCTTAGGCAACCTTCTGATAATACAGGTTCTGCGGGTGACTGGCTTCGGCGAAAAACACCCAGCGCTCAATCAGCAGGCCTGCGTATTGGGTCAGGAAGGCGAGCGCGAAGAGCATCGCCGAGCCGTTCGTCCAACCGATAAACATCAATGCAAGGGGCAACACGAAGGCCACGGCGAAGTATGCCATGGTCAAGGTCGGCACCAGGGTCGGGCTGCCGGGGTGGAAGAATTCTTTTAAGTTAAAAGAGCTGGCGGTAAAGCCGCGGGTCAACTGGCGCAGGTTGCGATGATGCAGGCCGATCGCCGATTGCAGCGATGACAAAGGCTTGATGCTTTTGTTGCGCAACAGGCTGGCGAAGCGGCCGAGAAACGCGCAGATACTTAAAAAGATCGCGCCACCGGCGAAGAAATCGGCAAGTGGGCTGGCCATGAAACCGGCGTAGGCGGTGGCCAGCACGAAGCCCGAGGCAGAACCCATCAGGCAGAAGTTCAGGACCGTCAGCGGGCTCGCCCATTGCTGAATGAATTTCATGCAGGCGTAAATCATGCCGGTGCAGATAAACAGGGCGAGGACCAGGGCGGCGCCGATGTAGCCCGTGGCCATGCTCAGATCCAGGTCCTTCATGTTGCCAAAGGTCATCAGCACTGGGCGCAACTCAAACCAGTGCAGGCCGCCGTACAGGGCGACAATAGCCATCACGACGGGCAGGGCGATAACCTCGCGCGATAGCCACGACGTGCGCCACTGGCTGGCCGCCCGCCAGGCCCGTTCCGGGTGGGCGAGATGGAAGAACGAGCTAAGCAACCCGGCGCTTAACAGGGCCAGTGCCAGCAGCGAGCCTATGGCGTAGAAGTTCTCGGGCTCGGCCACTGGCGTGGCCCCGATAACCCAATAAAACTGACCGCTGACCAAGGCCAGGAACAGGCCCTGACCGGCACCAATCAGGGTCGTCAGGAAAATAACGGAAAAGGCAGGTCTCATGTCCTCAGTCTCCCTCGCTTACCAGCTGGTGACGTCGTCGAGCGACGGCGCACCCTCGATGGCTCTCGGCAAGCGGCCTTCTTTTTTCAATGGGTTGTCGGCGCGGATCAGTTCGTCCTCATGGATGACCTGTCTGGTTTTGCGTCGCGGCAGATAATGATTGCCGGGATTGGTGCCCCATTCGGGCATCAACTGGTAGCCGCCTTCCTCGCGAATGGCGACAGAGATATCGCTATCGGGATCAATCACATCACCAAACAATCTGGCCCCGGTCGGGCAGGCCAAAACACAAGCCGGTTTGCGCCGTTCGGGTTCCAGGGTCATGTCGTAAATGCGGTCGACGCAGAGCGTACACTTTTTCATGACCCCGGCATCTTCATCGAATTCACGGGCGCCGTAGGGGCAGGCCCACGAGCAGTACTTGCAGCCGATGCACTTGTCGTAGTCGACCAGCACGATGCCATCCTCTAGCCGTTTGTAGCTGGCCCCGGTCGGGCACACCGGCACGCACGGCGGGTCTTCGCAGTGCAGGCACGATTTCGGGAAATGAATGGTTTCGGTATTGGGGAACGTGCCGGCTTCGTAAGTCTGTACCCGGTTGAAGAAAACACCGGACGGGTCGGCGTCATAAGGATTGCCGTCGGGAAGTGACCCGGCCCAGCCCGATGTGTTCCATTCCTTGCAACTGGTGACGCAGGCATGGCAACCGACGCAGACGTTCAGGTCAATGACAAGGGCCAGTTGCTTGGCGATGGTGTCGGTCATTTTACGTCACCTTTGCCGGCGAAGTATTTTCTAATTTTTCCGCTGAACATGTTCATCCCCGGCAGCGGTTTCATGGCCGGGAATTGTGGGGCGCTTTGAGCTACCTCGTCGGGCGCGTCGGCCTTGCTCACTTTAACATGCAGATCGTACCAGGCGGCCTGTCCGGTCACCGGGTCGGAGTTTGAGATATGCTCTCCGGCGTCGTGGGCGGGCAGTTCCTCGCGGATCAAATGGTTGAGCAGGAAGCCCTTTTGTGACTCAGGGGCGTTTTCGCCAAGGCCCCAGGCACCGGCGCTTTTGCCGATAGCATTCCAGGTCCAGACCGTACCCGGCTCGACGGATTCCGAGAAGCTGGCGATGCAGCGGATTTTACCGGTCGGGCTTTCGACCCAGACCCAGTCGCCGTCGGAAAAGCCGCCTTTCGCGCCGATGGACGGATGCATGAATAGCGTATTGTAGCCGTGAATTTGCCGCAGCCAGGCGTTCTGGCTGTCCCACGAATGGTACATCGCCATGGGTCGTTGGGTGGTCGCGTTCAACGGATATTCGGTGGTGTCGATCAATTGCTGTTCAAGCGGTTGACTGTAAAAAGGCAGCGGATTGAAATGCTCCTCGACACGCTTGCGCAGATGATCCGGCGGCTGTCTGCCTTTGCGTTTGCCTTGCGCGGCGAGGCGGAATTTCTGCAACACCTCGGAATACAAATGGCACAGCACCGGGCGGCTCTGCTTGATCAGGCGGTGATGTTCGGCCCACTGCAGGTAGCCTTCATTCCAGTTGCGCATGTACTGGTAGGAACGCGGCAGGTCGTGTTTGTAGTGGTTGTTGTTCTTTTCGTACATTTCCCACTGGTTTGGGTTTGGCTCACCGGCCATGAATTTCTCGCCGCCCTTGCCGCGCCAACCGGCCAGGAAACCAATGCCGGAACCGGGTTCTGTCTCGTAATTGGTGATGAAGTCGGGGTAATCCTTGAACTTGCGCGCACCTTTTTTGTCGACGAAGGCGGGCAGCCCCAGGCGCGAACCAAGCTCGATGATGACTTCCTGGAAGGGCTTGCTATCGCCCTTCGGTGGCAGGATCGGCAAGCGCACGGAATCGACGGGGCCTTCAAATTCCGATATGGGCCGGTCCAACATCGACATTACATCGTGCCGTTCAAGATAGGTGGTGTCGGGCAGGATTAGATCGGCGAACTGGACGGTTTCGGACTGGTAGGCGTCGGCGACGACGATGAAGGGAATTTTGTATTCACCGTCCTCACCCTTGTCGACCAGCATCTTGCGGACTTCCGATGTATTCATCGACGAATTCCACGCCATGTTGGCCATGAACAGGAACAAGGTGTCGATGGGGTACGGATCGCCGCGCCAGGCGTTGGTGATGACGTTGTGCATCAGGCCGTGAACGGACAGCGGATACTCCCAGGAAAACGCTTTATCTATCCTGACGGGGCCGCCATCCTTATCGACAAACAAATCTTCCGGCTGACCGGGCCAGCCCAGCGGCATGCCGGCCAGGGGGGTGTTGGGCTGCACCGCCTCGGGGCCGGTCGGTCCCTTGGCGCAGGGCGGGATCGGCCGCGGGAACGGGGCGCGGTGGCGAAAACCGCCGGGTCGGTCGATGGTGCCGAGTATGGTCATCAGAATGCCGAGCGCCCGGATCGTCTGGAAACCGTTGGAATGGGCGGCCAGTCCGCGCATGGCGTGGAAGGCGACCGGCGCGCCGGTGACGTTGTCGTGCTCCTTGCCCCAGGCGTCGGTCCAGGCAATCGGTAGTTCGATCTTTTGATCGCGCGCGGTGATGCCCATTTCGTGGGCCAGATCGCGAATGGTTTTGGCTGGAATGCCGGTGATCTCGGCGGCCCATTCCGGGGTGTAATTTTCGACTGATTCATGGAGCAACTGGAACGACGGTTTGACCGCGGTGCCATCTTCCAGGGTGTAGGAACCCATCAGGCGGGGGTCGGAGTCGGGCCAGCGATTGTCGACGGCCTCGTCGGAATTGCGGTCCCACCACAATTTGTTTTGCGGATCGGCGCAGCCTTCGCGGATCGGCAGGTCGGTGCGAATGAAGAGGCCGAAATCGTCGCTGTCCTCGTCCTGATTGACCAGTTCCGGGCCGTTTGTGTAGTTGACGATGAAGTCCCGGTCATACAGGCCCATTTTGAGGATTTCATGAACCAGCGCCAGGATCAGCGCGCCGTCGGTGCCGGGCTTGATGGCGATCCAGTCGTCGGCAATGGCGGCGTAGCCCGAACGTACCGGGTTGATGGCGACAAAGCGGCCGCCGTCGCGCTTGAATTGGCCCAGGGCCATTTTCATGGGATTTGAATGATGGTCTTCGGCGGTGCCGATCATGACGAACAACTTGGCCCGTTCAAGGTCCGGTCCGCCGAATTCCCAGAACGATCCGCCGAAGGTATAGATCAAGCCAGCGGCCATATTGACCGAACAAAAACCGCCGTGGGCGGCATAATTCGGGGTCCCGAATTGTTTGGCGAACATGCCGGTCAGCGCCTGCATCTGGTCGCGCCCGGTGAAGAAGGCGAGCTTCTTGGGGTCGGTGGCGCGGATGTGGGCGAGCCGTTTCTCGAGGGTCGAAAAAGCCTCTTCCCATGAAATCGCCTCGAAAGAACCGGCCCCGCGTTCGGTGCCTTCCTTGCGCTTCAGGGGTTTCAGCAAGCGGGCCGGGGAATACTGCTTCATGATGCCCGACGCGCCCTTGGCGCAGATCACACCCTTGTTGAGCGGGTGTTCCGGGTTGCCCTCGATATAGCGGACCTCGCCATCGCGAAGATGGACGCGGATGCCGCACCGGCAGGCGCACATATAGCAGGTGGTGGTCTTAACCTCGGTCTTTCCGGTCTCGGAATCCCGGTGTTGTTCGGGTTCTTTCACGATTTCAGCCCTGTCTTTAATTTGCATCAAAGGGGGCGCTTAACCGCGCTTTTATTCCCCGCATATATCATTGAGCAGCCTTTATATGCGATTAGACTAATATTAGAAAGGATTAATATCTTTGCTGCGGGGAGAATTTTGTCTCAAGATATTTTCCCGGTTAACGGGAGTATTCTGATGGCCCTTCGCATAGCGCGAGTTTGCCAGGCCATGTAATGGTTGGTGGAATGTCTAAAATAATAAGTAATGAAATTAAAACGTTTTCAGAATTGGACGCCTCTAAGCTTCAATTCGATATTTCCCTTGGTGCGCAAGGTGCTCACGCTACCTATTTCTTTTTTCGGGATGGTCTGGAACGAGAGGATCAGGTTTCGTTTCAATGTCCGTGTGGTCGATTAGGTGTACTGCCCAAAGGTGAACTCAAAAATCCGCCTTTTAAGAAATTTATTAAAGATGGCTTACTGCTCTGCTACGAGTGCGGTTCTTACAATATAGAACTTCACGCGCCGCCCCCTTATAGCCCGATGATCCTCAAGGGTATTACCCAACTGGAACGAATATTTAGAAAGGCTATCGATGATAACTACATGACTCTGTGCTATTATCTCTATTCATCCCTAAGATCATTTCATCAACGTTTCCACGAGGTAAACACCGTCTGTGATACCATTATGGATGTTGTCACGAGGAACGTTCTTCTTTGCCAGCTAAGCACAGACGGAATAGGCCAACTTAGGGTCAGTCCCGATTTACTCAGAAAGGAAGAAATTGTTCTTCACCTGATGCTGATTAATCATGTGTTTGAGTTGACTGAGTTATTTGACGTTCTGCTTTCAATTCTAACGATTGCTGAAAGCGAGCAATTCTTGGTCGGTGATGATGGTCGGAGCATCCACCCAGTTGGACTTCAAATAACATTCGAAGATGGGGAAAAGGATCTGGCGCGAAAGCGCATTACTTTCCTACGAAAAAAAATTCACTCTAAGAATTATTTCAAGTTAAGCAAGCTCATAAAAAAAGCGTTTAACCCGCAAGTCCGAAATGCATTCTCTCATTCTGATTATCGCATTGTGAGCGATGGAATTCTTCTGACGCGTGACGGCAATCGTCTTATAAGTAACGATGAATTGACCGAAATGTTTCATGGAGCCTATTCGATCCAAGAAATGGTCTATTCATTCATCCAAACTGAGCGTGAAAGGTTCATAGCTAACGGTGGTTATGAAGAGTGCGGCACGCGTATTGAACCTGTAGTTGAGGGGGAGTGGTTCTCGGTTCGTATCTCGGGCTCTAGCCCCGGTGGTGGTCCTACTGGGCGAGTGCGACAAGAGCGAGCAAAAAAGGAATCATAATAATTAACAAACTTATTTTGGAAGTGACCTAGCGCCAAATCCCCCGCGTATCGATCACCGTCTTGCCTTCGAGGCGGGCGCGGTCGAGGTCTTTGAAGGCCTGATGACCGACCAGGGTTGTCAGTTAGATGCCATCAAGCCGCATCATGCAGTGCTTTCGCCACGACGTCCGGCATTTTGGTGATGACTCTCAGGTAGCTTTGCGCTGCATTGTCGGGTTTGCGTCGCCCTTGTTCCCAATCGCGCAGTGAGGCTGCCGGGATGCCATAACGTTCGGCGAACGCTTGCTGTGAAAGCCCGGTGTTGGTACGAGCCCGACGGGCCAGCATGGCGGTTTGTCCACGCTGAAATTCATCGTCGGTGAGCGGCGCGTCCACGTCCGGCTCAACGGGGGGAGTTGTGATAACGCTCTTTTTCCCGGTCATTGGCTTTCCTTACGCTAATAATGCGGCAGGTCTCGCCGCGTTGTGAATACACACAGATCCAAATCCGCCCATCGACACTGCCATAGGAAACAAAACGTTCCTCGGTGTAATCAAAGCGCACATCAAGAACATCCAGCCGGTTGGCATCCGCCAACACTTCAGCACCAAAGGAAAGTGACACCTGATGCTTGGTTTGATTGGTGGCATCTTTATCAAGGTCGAAATCGATCTGCATACAAAAACATACGGCAATGCCGTATAAATGACAAGTGTATTCCTACCGCCAAATCCCCCGCGTATCGATCACCGCTTTGCCGTTCAGGCGGCTGCGGTCGAGGTCTTTGAAGGCTTGATGATCGACCAGCAGGGCGATGAGCTGGGCTTTGCTTAAGGCGTCGTCCAGGGTTGTCAGCTGGATGCCATCTTTACCGGCAAGCGCCTCTGGCAAGGTCGGGCTATGGGGTTCGACGACCAGCACCTTGCCTTCAAAGGCGGCGGCCAGGGCGGCGGTGATGGCGACCGCCGGGCTTTCGCGCATGTCGTCGATGTTGGCCTTGTAGGCAAGGCCCAGACAGGCGACGCTGGTCGCCCCTGAGGCTTTGGCGGCGGCCAGAATTTGCTTCACAATATGCCCCGGTTTGCCGTCATTGACGGCTCTGGCGGTCTGGATCAGCGGGCTTTCGGCGGGTGCCGAATCGACGATGAACCACGGGTCGACGGCGATGCAGTGGCCGCCGACGCCGGGGCCGGGTTGCAGGATGTTGACGCGCGGATGGTGATTGGCGAGATCAATGGCTTCCCAGACATCGATGCCCATCTTGTCGGCGATCAAGGAAAGTTCATTGGCGAAGGCGATGTTGACGTCGCGGTAGGCGTTTTCGGACAGTTTCACCAGTTCCGCCGTCGCCGCCGTGGTCAACAGGCATTTGCCCTCGACGGCGATTTTATAGAGCGCCGCCGTGCGTTCAGTGCAGCGTTTGCTGATGCCGCCGATGACCCGGTCGTTGTGGACCAGTTCCAGCAGCACCCGGCCGGGCAGCACCCGTTCCGGGCTGTGGGCAACCTGAACGTAGGCCTCCTCGCCGGCCTGATGGGGGAAGCTCAGGTCGTCGCGCTCGGCCGCCAGCCAGGCCGATACTTGTTGCGTGGTGCCGACCGGGCAGGTCGATTCGATGATCACCAGTGCGCCTTTTTTAAGCACCGGCGCAATCGACAGGGCGGCGGCCTTAACAAAGCTGAGGTCGGGCTTGTGGCCGTCCATAAAGGGCGTCGGCACGGCGATGATATAGGCGTCGGCGGGCTTGGGAACGGTGCTGGCTTCGAGTTTCCCGGCACTGACGGCACCTTTGACCATGATGTCCAGGTCCGGCTCGACAATATGGACCTTACCCTGATTGATGGTCTCGACGGTCGCCGGGTTGGTGTCGACGCCAATCACCGAAACGCCGCGACTGGCGAACACGGCGGCGGTCGGCAGGCCGACGTAACCCAGGCCGATGACACATATTTTTTCGAACGTATGGCTCACGCGCTTTTTCCTCGTTTGACAACTTCATCGACGATACGCCCACTGGCCTTGCCGTCGCCGTATGGATTATGGGCCCGGCTCATGAGCGCGTAAGCATCCGCATCGTCGAGCAGCCGCGTACATTCTCGGGCGATAAGCGCCCTATCGGTGCCGACCAGCTTGACCGTTCCGGCGGCCACGGCTTCGGGTCGTTCGGTAACGTCGCGCATGACCAGCACCGGTTTGCCAAGGGACGGCGCTTCTTCCTGAATACCCCCGGAGTCGGTGATAACAAGAAAGCTTCTGTCCATCAAGTAGACGAAGGGAAGATAATCGAGCGGCTCAATCAGGTGGATGCCCGGCTTATCTTTAAGGATTCGGTTGACCGGCTCGCGGACATTCGGGTTGAGGTGAACCGGGTAGACGATCTGGATATCCTGGCGGTCGCTTAAATCGGCCAAGGCATGGCAGATATCTTCAAAGCCCCGGCCGAAATTCTCGCGCCTGTGGCCGGTCACCAGAATCAGCCGACGGGCGGGATCGAGAAACGGAAATTGCCCATCGAGAGAGTCTTGCAGGGCATGATCGTCTTTAAGCCGCCGGGTCACATCGAGCAGGGCGTCAATTACCGTGTTGCCGGTGATCACGATGTTGGCCGGGTCGTGACCTTCGCGCTTCAGGTTGGCGGCGGCGGACTCGGTCGGGGCGAAGTAAATATCGGCGATGGTATCGCACAGGCGGCGGTTCATTTCTTCGGGCCAGGGAGCAAAGATGTCGCCGGTGCGCAGGCCCGCCTCGACGTGAGCGACGGGGATTTTACGGTAGAAAGCCGCCAGCGAAGCGGCGAAGGTGGTCGTCGTATCGCCGTGTACGAGAATCCGGTCGGGCCGGTACTGATCGAGCACATCGCCTAACCCTGTCAATACGGCGCTGGTGATGTGGGTCAAATCCTGATCGGCACGCATGATATCGAGATCGAAGGCGGGGATGATGGAAAAAAGCTTGAGAACCTGGTCGAGCATGCCGCGATGCTGGGCGGTGACGCACACTGCGCTGTCGATGCCAGGGGTGGCCTCGAGGGCTTTAACAACCGGGGCCATCTTGATGGCTTCGGGGCGGGTGCCGAATACGCTAAGAATTCTCATACGCTTGGATATCGTTATTACGGCTTTTTCGCAAGCGTGCAACGCCTTGGGTCTAAGGACAATAGCGCTTTCAGTTACAGGCAGAATTGCCGTAAAGTCTGGTTTATGAAAAATATTTTGATAAGTGTTAAAAACATTGTCGTTGCCGTTAGCGCGTTGTCCGCCTTGATCGGGGCCGGGCAAGCGCTTGCTGCCGATTTGGCTGCCCACAGGGCGGCCTATTCGCTGAAGCTTGGTGCCGTGCGCTCGGGTAGCGAGTTTGTCGGCGCACGGGGCAATATGGGGCTATCCATGGAACGCACCTGCGATGGCTGGACCATGTCGCAAACCCTGCGCATGGACTTGTTCACTGCCAGCGGTGAGGAAGTTGTCCAGGATTTGCGTTTTACCGCGTGGGAATCCGATGACGGCACCCAGTACCGGTTTTTCGCCTCCAACAATGTCAACGGCGTGCGCGAAGATTTCCGCGGACGCGCCTTGATGGACTCTGCCGAAGGGGTCGGAAATGCCATCTACAAAATCCCCATGGACAAGAAAATTCCCTTGCCCGAAGGCACGATGTTCCCGCTCGGCCATACGGCGTGGCTGATTGAGCGGGCCATGGCCGGGGACCGCCAGGTTTCACGCACCGTCTTCGATGGTGCCGACGGTGAAGGGCCACAACTGGTCAGTGCTTTCATCGGTGCGAAGCAGAAATCCGGCGCCCGTATATCCGAGGCGCAGGCGGCGGCACTGGGGCCTTTGGTCGCGCGTCCCGGCTGGAATATCCGCATGGGTTTCTATGGGTTGGATAGTCAGCAGTCGGCACCGGACTACGAGGTCGAAATTCTGCAACTCGATAATGGCGTCACCCCGAAGTTGACCCTGGATTATCAGGACTTTACGGTTATCCTGACGCAGGAACGGCTGGAAGAAATTGCCCAGCCGGTCTGTCAGTAGGCCTTGTAAATGGGAGCCCTTATGCGATCAGCAAACGTCTTCTTCGCCAGTCTTTTGATGGCTCTTGTGGTTTTGGCATCGGCCTCAACGAGGGCTGCCGGGGAGGCCGCTTTCGTCGGCATGCAGGTGCAGGGGATATCACAAGACGTTGCCGCCGCCATCGGCATCGACAAGCCCGAAGGGGTGCTCGTGCGTGACGTCGCCCTGGGCGGACCGGCCGACAGGAGCGGCATTCATCGGGGCGACATGATCATTTCGTTCGCCGGCAAGGAAATCGATACATTCGATACGCTGGTCGCCAAAGTCAGGGAACTTAAGGCCGGTGACAACGTTCCCGTCACCGTCCTCAGGCAGGGGGAAACCCTGAAATTGATAATGCAGACCGTAAAGTGGACGGCGGCGTGGCAGGTCAAGAACGGAATTTTCGCGTCTCTTCCGCAAATTGGCCTGACCCTGACCGCCCTGACGCCAAAGGTCCGCGACAGGTTTGGTATTCGCTGGGGTTCGACGGGCGTAGTCATCACCCTGATTGATCCGGAAAAAGCGACCAACCTGGACCTGCAACGCGGCGAAATCATCCATCAGGTCAATCAAAAGGATATCTGGGACCCCAATGATTTGGTCAAGATGTATATCGAGGCGAAAGGGCAGGGTCGAAAATCCCTGCTGTTGCTGGTCGAAGGCATTGGCGGCTATCGGTTTTCAATCCTGAAAGTCAAATAAGCCCACACACTGGTGTGATTCAGGATCCAACAGGACGCTAGCCTTTGCGCACCGCCGCAATCATTCTTTTCAATTCATCCATGCCGATGGCCCCGGGGGCTAGTTCTTCGCCGACGACAAAGGCCGGGGTTCCTTCGATGCCCAGGCTTTTCGCCAATTCCATGTTCTTGTTAAGCTCGCCGGTGACGACAGCGGTATTCATTGCCTTGCGAAGGCCATCGACATCGATGGACAAATCTTCGGCGATAGAGAAAATCTTCTCTTCGCTCAACTGTCCGCGGGCTGTCATAAGCTCCGTGTGGAAGGCCATGTATTTGTCCGGCGCTGTGTTCCAGACCGCAAGCGCTACCTGGCTGGCGACCACAGAGACAGGCCCGAGAATGGGGAATTCCTTAAGCACATAACGAATATTGCCATCTTCCTTGAGCAGCGCCTGAATGGTCGGGAAGACCTTCTTGCAGTAACCGCAGCGGTAATCGAAGAATTCAACGACGGTGACATCGCCGTTCGGGTTGCCGATAACCGGGGAGGCCTGGTTGACATTCAATGCGGCGCTCAGGGATAGCAGATTTTCTCGGGCTTGCTGGCGCTCCGCGTTCTGTTGGGAAATGCGATATTGCTGCAATGCCCGCATGAGAATTTCCGGGTTCTTGATGATGTAGTCCTGGACGACTTTCTCGACGTCTTTTTTCTGGGCATCGTTCAGTCCACTCTCGGCGGCGGCAGAACCGGAAAGGGCCAGTGTGGCGACCAGAAAAGCTGGCAGAAAGGCGGATAAAAAGAGTTTTTGCAGCATGTCGGTGTCAGTCCTCAGATTTGAATAATTCACAGCGGACGACACAATGCGTCAGCATTGGCGTGGAAACAAGCCCCGGAAATCAATTTTCACCGGAATGTGATGGCTTCAGGTAACCCCTCTACAGCCCCTCGCTTGGTCCGAAGTATTTCTTTGATTGTGATTTTCCGGTGCCGGCACTTTCAAGGCCCGAATTCGGGCCATCGGTGAAAATGCCGAACAGATTACGGAAAATACCCGGTGCCAGTGCCGACAGCGGGTTGACTTTGACATCCGGATTTTCCAGCGGCCCGGTCATTCTATAGGTCGCGGCGAAGATGCCACCGCCTTCTTCAGTGCCGGTAAACAAGGTGCCGAGTATGGGGATATTGCCGAGCACGCTGTTAAGCGCGTATGCCGGAACCACCGTGCCCTCGATATCGAAGACCTCGGCATGCGTGTAAATGCGTCCCTTCGCCGTATAGCCCAGCGACAAACCCGTCGCCTTGACGTCGGTCAGATCGATGATGCCTTCTTTCATCACGAACGGTGCCCTGAATTCGTTAAAAGACAGCCCGTCGCCTTGCAGGGCGTCGGCGATTCCCGTCAGGGTCAGAATGCCAACCAGCCGGGCCAGGGCCGGGGCCTCGACAAGCCGGTAATCGGTGATCAGGACTTCACCGCTTAAAGGATGCCCCGGGGCGTCGTCGTCAAAAGTCGCTTTGACTTCCAGATTGCCGCCGATCATGGTGTTATAGATATCCAGGGTGCGCAGCATGTCACCGGCATTCCCGGCGTTGACGATCAAATCCCGCTTGCCCTTGCCGCTGGCTCTCAGGCTGACCAGGAAATGCTCGCCGTTGCTAAGGGAGCCATCGACGTTGATGCCTCGCCAGCGGTCGTCGGCCCGGTTAAAAGTACCGGTAATCTGTTTCAGATAGGTCTTGGGACTGATCCAGACCTTATCGACCTTGGCGGACAGGCTGAGTTTAAGGTTAAAACGGTCTTTTTTGTCGGGTGACCCCTTGAACAAGTCCTCGAACATCGGCGCTAAATCGAAACTGGGGCCATGCAGGCCGACGGTCCAGCCACCGTCTTGGCCGGGAATGATAACGCCGGACAGATCTGTCCGGTTCAAACTGAACTGGTTGATATCGACCTTGCCGAGGCCGGTTCCGTCTTCATCATATTTGGCCGATCCGTTGATCCTGAGGTCACCGGCGGCGAGAGAAAATTGGGGAATATCGGTCAGTCGGGTGCCATCGATGGTCAAGTCGACCTGGGCCATTCCGGCGCTGCCAATCTGTTTCGTCCAGCCCAATGCGGGAACGTTGAGCGAGACCTCGGCCAAGTCGAGGCGGACCTGAACCTTACCGGTGCCGTCGTCCTGGGTGGTCAGCGCGATATTGGCACCAACGCCGCCCTCAATGAATTCTCCGTGCAGCGGCGACAGATCGATGCCCAGATCGCCAAGTTTGCGGATGTTGTCGATGTGCGAAGATATTTGGTACTGGCCGCGATAAGGGACGTCAGATCCAAAATTTCGCCGCCATTGCAGGGTCGCCGGAATATTTGCCAGTTTGACGTCGCCGTTCATATCAAGGCCACTCTTGCCGACCTTTAAGTCGAGTTGACCATCTTTGATCCCCTGGCCGAGAATGATGTTGTCGATGGTGACGTCGTGCATTTGGGCGACGACGGCAATATCGACGCCTTCTGTCGTCAGTTTATTTTCAAGCAGAAAACCAAGCTTCACATGGGCCTCGGCGGTGCCATCGGCGCGTTCCGGATTGATCCCGATCGCCGAGGAAAATCCCAAAGGTTTGCTCTCGATCAGTTTGAGGGCATTTTTCAGGGGGCCTTTGATGAACAGGTCAATGTCGGCGTATTGATCGATCTGGTCCAATCCACGGAAGGAAATGATGCTCTTGCGGGTACTCAGGCCCTCGGCCTCAGCGCCGGTAACGAAGATATCGAACTTCTTTTTGTTAAAACGCGCCGTCGCATTGGCGTTGCGTGCTTTAGGCATGGGCGGCAGGTAGTCGATGGTGAGTCCGCGAAGGTTCATGTCGCCCGTCAGGCTCAACAATTCGAAGTCGCCAGCCTTTGTTGTGCGTATTTGCATGGCGGCACGGGCTTCCGGCACCAGGCCTTCCGAAATATGGTCGACAATCCAGTTGCGGGCATCTGTGGCTATGGCGTTCGGCCAGTAGCGGGATAATTTGTCGGTTTTCATGTCGCGAACAACGCCGCTGGCACCAATGGAAATACCATCGTCTCCGGCATTCATGTTAAGGGCGATAGAGGCCGTCGGGCCATCGAGATCAAGTTCGACGACATCAAGTTCAAGGCGACCGGCATCGCCTAAGTATCTGCCACGGGCGTTCAGGGTTCTGATCGGCATTTCATGTTCGATAGGGCTGGGCAGATAGATTTTCCCGTCGTCGCCGAAGTTCACCGTCAGATTGTTGATTTCAATTTTCTCGGTGGAACCCTCGTAGCGCCCCCTGAATTCAACCCCGGCGACGTCGACCCGCTGGGCCAGGGAAAGAAGGCCCATCTCCTGCGCCTCATTGACGGGTATGGACAGGACACCTTTCGAGGCAGAGACATCAAAGCCGAAACTTTCAACGGAGCCGTCACCGAGCATAGAGAACGTCAAGGTCCCCTGAAAAGGCAACTCTATCCCGCTGAGCAGGGAAAGCTTGGGGGAAAGGCTGGCGAAAGCGGTCGGGTTGACGGCATTGAAATCGACGCCAATATCAAACCTTTCCTCGGCAACCAGGTACGACCCCAGCACCGAGACATTGGCCTTGGTGCCGCCCGAAAGGACGTCCATGGTGACATCGCCCTTGATGCCACCGGCGGTGCGCCAAAGTTGAACCTGGGCGTTGGGGGCGCTCCATGATGTCTCCAGCCTTTGGTCGACAACTTTTAAATCCGCATCGAAGATATTGACCCTCGAGAGGTAACTCATGGGATGTTCAGGGTCGGGTTCGGCCAGCAATACCGAGAACATCAGTTTGATGAACTCTTGAGAGGACGATGATTCCGTATTGAAACCAACTTCCAATGTGCCGTCGCGATGGCGCACCACCTTCAGGCTGGGGCGGAACATCTCGATGCTTTTCGGTGCCACCATGCCCTTGATAAGGGCCTTGGCGCTGAGCGACAGAGAGAGTTCGGGAACACTGGCAATCAGCGTGTCGTCTTCGCTCAGGACCCGGACATTGAGGACCCGGATATCGAGGGTTCGTTCCCAACCGGCCCAGGTCAGAATGGTATCGTCGAGGCGAATACGTAAAGATTTGTGGAATGTCGCCAGGGTGCTTTCGATATACGGGCTCAGGAAGGCAAGCGAGATTGGCCCACTTGATAATTTCCATGCCGAAAAAACCATCATGATGGCCAAGCCAGCCCCCAGACCACCCAACAGGTGGACCGTGCCACGGAGAAACCGCCTGAACAATCCGTGCGCCACTCTTTAAGCCGTTATTTTCATGCTAATAGCCATCCTGCCGGTCTATCAGGTTGCTGCGAACAAAGGGTTAATATGCTTATTCATTGTAGTCGAAATCCCTGATAAAGGGCTCCAACTGTTGGTAAACCGGCTCAAGATGTTGCCGGTATGCCCGCCACCGCCCGACGCCACGATTATACATCGGATTGACCATGTCGCGAAAGCTGGTTGTGGTGATCGGTCTGGCCAGCACGCCAGCGCGGTATTGGTCGATGTCGTCGGACCAGGGAATGTCGATGAAATCAAGGATCTGCCGGGTGCAGACCTGATAATCGGCGACCAGATCCTCATATTTGAACTCGCACCAGGCCAGCGCCATATTCTCGCGGCAATGCTGCCAGAATTCCATGATCAGGGTATAAAGCCGAACGGTCGATTGCAGGTCATTGAAATTTGCCATGGCGTCGCCGGGCTGGAAATCCTGCATCAAGCAACTCAGGCAGACATCCCTGGGGTCACGCACGGCGGTGATGATTTTGGCCTTGGGGAAAATCCTGTTAATCAAAGCCAATTCAGCGATGTTGAGCGGCATCTTGTCGATCGGCAAGCGACCCTCAAGTTCTTGTCCGAAAATGTCGCGACTATAGTCCTGATACAAGCGCCGCCATTTTTTGACATCATCGGGGCCGACGCTCTCCAGGCATTCAGGATAGTTGCCTTGCTGGTGGAGATGATTTTTAAGCCTTTCCAGGGGCGAAGCCTCGCCGCTGGTGACGATACCCGGATGGGCGCGCAGCACCTGCTCGATAAGGGTCACCCCCGAGCGCGGAAAGCCGACAAGAAAAACCGGGGCGGGGCTGTCATCGCCCAAGTCATCGCCTAAGTCATCGTCCCAGATTTTGAGGCGTTCCGGGGTCGCCCAATTCCTGCCGCGGGCAACGTGGGACAGGTAGCGCTCCGGGTCGATGTCGGCCGTGGACCATCGCTTTTTTTGCAAGGCGTTGGCTTGCGCGAAGACGCTGAACGCCTCCTCGGCATGATCGGTCCTGTCGAGAACAAGGCCCAGCTCAAACAGGGCGTGCTGGGTAACGTTATCATTTGGCTTGCTCTGCAAAAGCCTGCGCAAGGATCCTGCGGCCTGTACCTCGCGACCCGTGCGACGCTCGACCTGGGCTGCGATCAGGCGTCCCCTGGCAATGTCCGATCCGCTCGCTTCGAGCCGGAAAATCACCCCTGAGGCTTCTTCAAGCAGATTCATGCGTTCCAGGCATTTAAGAAGATTGATCAGGATCGTGGGGTTGCCGGGGGCCAGGGCGTCGGCCTGGCGTACGTGGGTCAGGGCCGCCTCATAGCGATGACTTGCCATGTCCAGGGCGGCCAGATTGCTAAGGGCGTCGACATTGTCGGGGGCGTCTTCGAGAATCTCGCGGAAACAGTCTTCGGCCTTTTGCGGTTCTCCCAGGGCGCGATAGGCTTCTCCCAGATTGTGCCGGGCATCGATAAAACCGGGATCGATCTGAAGCGCTTTCAGGTATGCGTCGCGGGCTTCCCGGTCACGACCGGTTTTCTTTAGCAGGGCGCCCAGGGTGTTGTGATATTTGGCTTGCGTGGCGTCACGCCTGATCGCCTGGGCGATAAAAACTTCGGCCTGGGCGTGGCGATTCTTGGCTAATTCGATGATCCCCAACAAGTGGTTGAGTTCGGCGTTTCCGGGATTTTCCTCAAACAGTTGGCGGTAAATCGGTTCGGCCAGATCGGCACGTCCCGCCCGGTGCTGGTCAAGGGCCTGGCTTAGTCTGTGTTCAAAATTTTCGCTCATCGTTGCTTTCTTCTACAATCATCTTCGCAAGTGACTGGTATCTAATATACGCTAGTCGTTCCCGTTAATAGTTTTCTGTGACTGATGACCTTCTTTAATGCCGACACCGATCAACAAAACACGTCCGCCGCCGCCGATTCGGCGCGCGCCGCCTTGGGGTTCGAGCGCTGGGGCGACGCGCTAAGGGGCTGTGACGACGCCGCTATTGTCGCCCAGGGCGAAGCCATCCTTGGCGATAGCAAGGCGCGCCACTTGCTCGAAGCGGTCTTTGGCAGCAGCCCTTATCTGACCCAGAGTATTGTTTCGGACCCGGCTTTCACCTGTTCCTTATTTCAGCACGGACCTGAACAGGTGATGAAGGACGTTTTGCTAAGCGTGACGGCAACGCGCACTGCAATTCCGGCAACGGCTGAAGGGACGGCTGGGTTGGCCAAAATTCTGCGTCGGGCCAAGCGCCGGGCATCGCTGGGCATAGCCCTTGCCGATATTTCCGGATTTTGGCAATTGCAACAGGTCACGGAAGCCCTTTCGGACCTGGCCGAGGCATCGATTTCCGCCGCTTGCGCTCATTTGCTTGTCCTTGCCGCAGGGCAGGGGGCGTTGATTCTAGAAGACGCTGAAAATCCAGAGCACGGTTCCGGTCTGGTGATCCTCGGCATGGGCAAGTTGGGGGCGCGGGAATTGAATTATTCCAGCGATGTCGATCTGATTATTCTTTATGACCCCGATCGTCTGAAAACGGAAAACCCGGAAGGCCTGCAAAATCATTTTGTCCGCCTCGCCCGTGGCCTGGTCAAATTACTCGATGAGAGAACCGCCGACGGTTATGTCTTCCGCACCGATCTGCGTCTGCGTCCGGACCCCGGTGCGACACCGCTGGCGATTTCCGTGCTGGCGGCGGAAAATTATTATGAAAGCATCGGCCAGAACTGGGAACGGGCGGCGATGATCAAGGCCCGCCCGGTCGGTGGCGACCGCGCCGCCGGGGCGGCTTTCCTGAAGTGGCTGACGCCGTTTATCTGGCGCAAGAATCTCGATTTTGCCGCCATCGAGGATATCCATTCGATCAAGCGGCAGATTAACGCCCATCGCGGCGGCGAGGCGATCAGCGTCGTCGGCCATAACGTCAAGCTCGGCCGTGGCGGTATTCGCGAGATCGAATTCTTCGCCCAGACCCAGCAATTGATCTGGGGCGGGCGATTGCCTGAACTGCGCCCGGCACCGACCGAACTGAGTTTAGCTGCCCTCGCGAACTACGGTCAGATCAGCCAAAGTGTGTGCGCGGAGATGATTAGCGCCTACCGTTATCTGCGCCGGGTCGAACATCGCCTGCAAATGATCGACGACGAGCAAACCCATTGCCTGCCCGATGATCTGGCCGGGGTCGCGGCGCTGGCGGCTTTTCTTGGCTACGGCGATGTCGAAGGCTTTGCCGCCGAACTAACCAGCCAATTGAAAACCGTCGAAATCCACTATGGCGCTTTGTTCGAAGATTCGCCTTCCTTAGGTGCCGATGACGCGGTTTCCGGCAATCTGGTCTTTACCGGTGGCGACAGCGATCCCGATACGATCAAGACGATCGAACGTCTTGGCTTCATGCGGGCCGATATCGTCGACAGCACGGTGCGCGGTTGGCATCACGGACGCTACCGCTGTATGCGCAGTGCGCGCGCCCGCGAATTGTTGACAGAATTGTTCCCGGTACTGCTGAAGGCCATCGCCGCCACCCCCGACCCGGACGCGACGTTCCTGAAGTTTGATGAATTTCTCTCCGGCCTGCCGTCGGGCGTGCAGTTGTTTTCGATGTTTTACTCCAACCCCGGGCTGCTCGATCTGGTTGCCGAGATCATGGGTGGGGCACCGCGCCTGGCCGAATATCTGAGCCGCAAGCCACAAGTCCTGGAAAGTGTTCTCAGTCCGGGATTTTTCGACAGGCCGCCGACGAAAGACAAGATGGCCGCTGAGTTGGAGCGCATAGTGGAGCGTTCGGATAATCTGGAAGATGTCCTGGTGGCGACCCGGCGCTGGGCCAATGACCGGCGTTTTCAGGTCGGTGTTCTTAGTCTGCTGATGAAACTGGATCAGATAGGCTCGGCCCTGGCCTTGTCGGATATCGCCGATACCTCGATCAGCACCCTGTTGGCCAGGGTCGAGCAAGAGGTGGCGCTCCAGCACGGTCGCATTGACGGATCGGCCATGGCGATTCTGGCCATGGGCAAGCTGGGAAGCCGGGAAATGACCCCGGAATCCGATCTCGACATGGTCTTCGTCTATGATGTGCCGCCGGGTTCACCGGGATCGGACGGGCAGAAGCCGCTCTCTGTCGGGCATTATTTCGCGCGTTTGAGCCAACGTCTTATCAATGCTATCACGGCGCAAACCAGCGAAGGTGATCTTTACGAAGTGGATATGCGGCTGCGCCCATCGGGCACCGCCGGGCCGATTGCCTCAAGCCTGGAATCGTTTATGCAATACAATGACGAGGCCGCCTGGACGTGGGAGCAGATGGCCCTGACCCGCTGTCGCGTGATCAGCGCCTGGGGCGGGCTGGAAGCTAAAATTTCAGCCATCATCACAGCGACGCTGACCCGTAACCGCGATCCCGACGCTCTGGTTGTGGATATTGCCGAAATGCGCAAGCGGATGTTGCAAACCCATCAAACGGATTTTATCTGGGACGTCAAACATATCCGCGGCGGCCTGGTCGATGTTGAATTCATTTGCCAATACCTGCAATTGCGCCACGCCCACGCTCACCCCTGTATCCTTGCCCGCGATACCAGGACGGCGCTGGGAAATCTGGCTGGCGAGGGGCTGCTCAATGCCGATGTCTGCGCTGAACTGATCCAGGCCCTGGATCTGTGGCAAGCTTTGCAAGGCATGTTGCGGCTGACCATCCCGCGCCAATTACGCCAGCGCCGCGACCACGATATCCCCGAAAGCCTGCTGAAAAAGCTGGCCGAAATTGGTGGTGCTGCCGACCCCGCCGCCTTGAAGGAAAAAATGGCGCAAACGGCGGCAACGGTGCTTAAGGTTTACAAGACGATAATCGACGAACCGGCGATGCACATACAACAAACCAAGGAGACGACCCCATGACCCTCAACCCCGGAGACAAAGCCCCGGCCTTTGCATTGCCCACCGACGGTGGCGGCTCGCTTTCCCTTAAAGAGCTTAAGGGCAAGAACGTCGTTTTGTATTTCTATCCCAAAGACAGCACACCGGGATGTACCAACGAGGCCAAGGATTTCCGCGACCTTCATGACAGTTTCAAGAAGGCGGGCGCGGTTGTCCTGGGGGCGTCGAAGGACAGTGTCAAGCGGCATGACAACTTCAAGGCCAAGAACGATCTTCCCTTCGCGCTGCTATCGGACGAGGAAGGAACCTTGTGCGCGGCTTACGGCGTATGGATCCTGAAAAAACTCTACGGGCGGGAATATATGGGCATTGAGCGGGCGACATTTCTGATTGATGCTCAGGGTGTCGTCAGGGAGGTTTGGCACAAAGTAAAAGTCAAGGGTCACGCCGAGGCGGTGTTGGCGACCTTGCAAACATTATAAACGCTTAGCGATATTATCGCTCATGGTTATAATAGATTAATTAAATATACGAGACGAGTGGGCAGGGAACGAAAAAAGATGAGTGACGAAGAAGACGAAGTCGAAGAAGACGAAGAAGAAGGCGAAGGAAAAACAGGGGGAAGTAAGAAAAAGCTGTTCCTGATTATCGGCGTCGTTGTCCTGTTGCTTGGCGGCGGTGGTGCCGGCGCTTACTTCATGGGTCTCTTTGGCGGCGGTGAGCATGTGCCCGAAGAGGTCGTGGTCGTCCCGCCCGGACCACCCGTCTACCATGAATTTCCACAAATGGTCGTTGATCTGAAGAAAAGTGGCAATCGCACCAATTACATCAAGCTTAAAGTCGTCGTCGAAATCGTCTCCCGCGACCTGCCGCTATTGGCCGCCCAGGAACTGAAAATTGTCGACAAGATGCAGGGCTATCTGCGCTCGCAGACTCGCGCCGATGTGGCCGGTGGCCCCGGCACCGAAAACATGCGCAACGGCATCACCAAAATCGTCACCGATGTGATGGGCGAAGTGAAGGTCGAAGGCGTGTTGTTCAGGGAAATCTTGTTGCAATAAAAAAAGGGTTTTTTTTATTGCGTTAAGGGCTCAAGCCCCTCATTTAAGGTACAGGCCCCTCAAGCGCCAGGCCGGGGAGGCTCCTCCCATTAGTGCTCAAGCCCCTCAAGCGCCGGGCGCTCACTCCGTTCGCTTGGCTGGGCCTCTGGAAGCCAAGATAAAAATGGTGAGAGGAGCCAAATTTTGCATGGACTGGTTCTTGTTATTTCTTCCAAGCCCGCGACTGCGGGCCGCCGCTTATGCGGCGAGCCAAGGGTCACAGACCCGCCCGGCGCTTGAGGGGCTTGATCCTTAAAAGCGTGTTAAGGGGAATCTTCGTTCCCCTTAACACGTGCGGCCAGGGCGGCGGCCATGAAATCGTCGAGATCGCCGTCGAGTACACCTTGGGTGTTGGAGGTTTCGACGTTGGTCCGCAGGTCCTTGACCATTTGGTAAGGTTGCAGGACGTAGGAACGGATCTGGTGTCCCCAGCCGATGTCGGACTTGGCCTCGTGGGCGGCATGGGTTTCGTCTTCGCGTCTTTGAATTTCTGCTTCGTACAGGCGGGCCTTTAACATGCTCATGGCGGCGGCCCGGTTTTTGTGCTGGGAGCGGTCATTCTGGCACTGGACGACGATATTGGTCGGCAGATGGGTTATCCGGACGGCGCTGTCGGTCTTGTTGATGTGCTGGCCACCGGCGCCTGAAGCGCGATAGGTATCGACCCGTAAATCCTTGTCGAGAATTTCAATATCGATGGCATCGTCGATCACCGGATAAACCCAGATCGAGGAAAAGCTGGTGTGGCGGCGGGCGCTGGAATCGTAGGGTGATATCCTGACCAGGCGGTGAACACCGCTTTCGGTCTTCAGCCAGCCGTAGGCATTGTGACCGGAAATCCTGACAGTCGAAGATTTCAGCCCGGCTTCTTCGCCGGCGCTTTCCTCCAGCCATTCGACTTTGTGGCCTTTGCTTTCGGCCCAGCGGGTATACATGCGCAGCAGCATCTCCGCCCAGTCCTGGGCTTCGGTGCCGCCAGCCCCGGCGTGGACTTCCAGGTAGGCGTCGTTGGCATCGACCTCGCCGGACAGAAGCGTCTGCAATTCCGCTATGGCAGCGGTTTTGTGGGCGATTTCCAACGCGGCTTCGGCCTCGGCGATAATCTCGGCGTCACCTTCGGCTTCGCCCATTTCCAACAGCTCGACATTGTCGGCAAGCTCCTGGCTCAAATCATCAATCGCCTTAAGGCCATCCTCCAGGCCGGTTCGTTCACGCATCAGGGCCTGGGCGCGGCTCGAATCATTCCAGAAATCGGGGCTTTCCGATAAGGCGTTCAGTTCTTCCAGGCGGCGTCCGGCATTGTCGTAGTCAAAGATGCCTCCTCAACAGTTCCAACGACTGTTTGATTTCCTGGGTAAGGGCTGCGATTTCGGCGCGCATGTTGTTGTTTCTTTCGCTTAGGTTTTGATGATGGTCCACCCGTTCTAACCCCGATGGGCAATCAATACAATCCACCGGTGCCACTTGCCGGTGCACCGCCGAGGGAGCTTATGCCCCGCAACACCTGGGCTTCGCCCGATGGAACGGTTCCCGGCTTGAAGGCTTCCAGGATGACTCTCTTTTCGCCGCTTGCGGCCGGTTGACCGGTCGTTGCGTTGACCCTGACCATACGGATTCCAGGCGGAATTCGGAACGGTGTCACGGCGCTGTCGGCCAGGGCTTCGCTCATGAAATCGCGGAAAATCGGGGCGGCGACGGAAGCCCCCTGTTCACGGCGGCCTAAGGACCTCGGGTTGTCGAAGCCGGTAAAGACACCAACGGCCAAATCCGGCGAGAAGCCGATAAACCAGGCGTCGACACTGTTGTTGGTGGTCCCGGTTTTGCCACCAAGAGGCTTGCCGACGACGTTAATTGAACGCCCGGTGCCGCGCTCGACCACACCTTTGAGCATGGAAACAATCTGGTAGGCGCTGGCGGGGTCGGTCAGCTGAGGGCGTGGATCGGGCAATATCGGTACCGGTTGGCCGGTCCAGAATGCCGCCCGACAATCGCGGCAGGTACGCTCGTCGTGGCTGAGAACCTTGTTTCCGTGACGGTCCTGAATGCGATCGATCAGGGCTGGTCTGATTTTTTTGCCGCCGTTGACCAGCATGGCGTAGCCCGACGTCAGGCGGAGCAGCGTTGTCTCGCCGGAACCTAAGGCCATGGACAACTGTTCGGGCATTTTGTCAATAACGCCAAATCGCGCTGCGTACTCGGAAATTTTGTCCATGCCGACGGCCTGGGCCAGGCGCACGGTCATCAGATTGCGGGATTTCTCTATCCCCAGGCGCATGGTGCTGGGGCCGTAAAATTTATTGGTGTAGTTGGCGGGTCGCCATTTTGGCAACCCCGGCCCCTGGTCGATGACAAACGGCGCGTCGAGGATCAGGGTCGAAGGCGTGTAGCCTGAATCGAGGGCCGCCAGATAGACGAAAGGCTTGAACGCCGAGCCCGGTTGCCGTTTCGCCTGGGTCACCCGGTTGAACTGGCTTAATGCGTAATCGTAGCCGCCGGACATCGCCAATACCCGCCCGGTATGGGGATCAAGGGCGACCAATGCGCCTTCAATTTCGGGAATTTGTCTGAGTGCGTGGGTGCCTTCCGGGTAGAGACTGCCTTCGTTATCGACAAGCAGGGCCTCGACGGCGACAACGTCGCCGATGGCCAGGACATCGCTAGGGCGCTTGACTCTTGCGCCCAATTTTTCTTCCTCGGCCCAGGCCCTGGCCCACTTGAGCTGAGCCAGTGGGATATGCCCACTGCTTCCGTCGGTAAGGCCAATGAGGGCGGCGGCGTCAGTCACGTCAAGGACCACGGCCATCCGCCATTTGCCCAAACCTGGAACCGGTTCGATGGCAGCCAGCCTTTGCTGCAAGGGTTGCGCCGATGCTTCATCTTCAAGGTGCATCAAAGGACCGCGCCAGCCGTGGCGAAGGTCATAGTCTTGCAGGCCTTTTTGCACGACCCTGTCGGCGATCTCCTGAAATTTAGGGTTCAGGGAGGTGCGCACCGACAGGCCCCCTTTGTAGAGTTCTTTCTCACCGTAGCGTTCGGCCAGTTCGCGGCGAACCTCTTCGGCGAAGTATTCGGCGGTGACGAATTGGGTTTCCGAGCGCTGGTGCGTCATCAGCGGTTCGGCCTGGGACAGGCTGGCTTCGTCGGCGGTTATAATGCCGTCTTCGAGCATCCGGCCGATGACCCAGTTGCGACGGGCGATTGCGGCCTCCATATGGCGCGTTGGATGATAGTTGTTCGGTGCTTTGGGCAGGGCCGCCAGATAGGCGACTTCGGCGATGGTCAATTCTGCCAGCGGCTTGTCGAAATAGTTCAATGCGGCCGCCGCCACGCCGTAAGAGCCGAAGCCCAAGTAAATTTCGTTGAGGTAGAGTTCAAGAATTCGGTCTTTGCTGAAGGCGCGCTCAATCCTGAAGGCGAGGATGGCTTCCTTGACCTTGCGATCCCACGACACTTCGTTGGTCAGCAGGAAGTTTTTTGCTACTTGCTGGGTAATCGTCGACGCACCGACCTTGCGGCGCCCCCCCCCGTAGTTCTTGATGTTGATGACAATGGCGCGGGCAACGCCAAGGAAATCAATCCCCGGATGACTATAGAAGTTCTTGTCTTCGGCCGACAGGAAGGCGTTGACGACACGTTTCGGCATCGCCCTGATCGGCACGAAAACCCGCTTTTCGATCGCGTATTCGGCGAGCAGGCGTCCGTCACCGGCATGCACACGGGTCATCACCGGCGGTTCGTAATTGGCAAGCTGACGGTAATCGGGCAAGTCCTGGCCGAACTTATTAAAAACGTACAGCAAAGCCCCGACGCCAACGAACGCCAGGACTATTAGCAAGCCAAGGAAGGTGAAGAGTGCTTTAAGCATCGTGCCTTTGTGAAGCAATTTGGACCATGAAGACGGAGCCTATCATAGGACGTCCCCGATATACCGAAAATTGAAGCCAACGACAATTTAAGCGGCAAATGTGGCGGCGGTAGGGCGGAGAGGCTTACTTTTTATAGGCCTCTTCGATGTTGGAGAAATAGCCGGTGATGGCCTGGACCATGCCTTTGGCTAGTTTGGCGCGGTATTTTTTGTTTTTCAGGGCCTTCTCGTCACTGCGGTTGGACAGGAAGCCGAGTTCGATCAGGACCGACGGCAAGTCAGGTGCTTTCAAGACGGCGAAGCCCGCGAAGCGGTGGGTATTGCGTAGAACCTTGGTATGGCGGCGCAGTTCCAGGACCAGCTCGTTGGCGAATTTCGACGATTGGTTCATTGATTCACGCTGCGCCAAATCGATCAGGATATTGGTGACTTCCGGCGTTTCGCCAACAAGATTGATGCCGGCGATCAAGTCGGCTTTGTTCTCTTTTTCGGCCAAAGCCGCAGCCTCCCTGTCCGAGGCCCGCTCCGAAAGGGTGTAAACCGATAAGCCGCTGGTTTTGTTGTTCTTGATGGCGTCGGCATGGATCGAAAGAAACAATTCGGCACCGGCAGTGCGGGCCCGGTTGACCCGTTCGCGCAGGGGCACGAAAATATCGCGCTGGCGCGTCAGGCTGACCTCGTACTGGCCGGTTTTTTCAAGCTGGGCCTTAAGTTCCCGCGCCATCGCCAGTGTTATGTGCTTTTCATAAGTGCCGCTGATGCCGATGGTTCCCGGATCGACGCCGCCATGGCCGGGATCGATAACGACGATCCTTTTGCTCGGGCCGTCGGCAACGACATCGGCGTCGGGTTTGACTTTCGGCGGTGCAAACAGCGCCGCAGAAACCGCAGTCTTGGTCTGTGTGGTCTGTGGCTTGCCAGTGAAGGCGGCCGCGCTCGTCGTCGCCAGATCAATGACCAACCGGTATCCAAAGGTACCGTCCGGATTTAGGATAAAACTGTTTACGATGCTCGGCGGGCCGTTAACGTCGAGGACGATTCGCGATATCCCCGGCTGGAATAATCCATAACGGAGCTTCTGCAACATACCGATGTTGCTGGGCAAAGCCCGGGACGGCAGCCGCCAGCCGACTTCCGGAAGATCGATAACGACCCGGTATGGCTTGCTCAGGGTGAAGGCTTTGAAGGCAATTTTTGCGGTCAAATCGAAAACCAGGCGCGTTGCCGTTCCTTGCGTTCCGACCCGGACATCGGTAACGACGGCCTCGGCCGCGCGAACGTTTTGCTGGCCCAGGCACAGGAAAAAAACCGTCAAGGCGATAAAAAACCGCTTCATTGAACCCTCAATTAACAAGATAAAAGCAACAATACGATTGTCGAACTAAATTCCTACCGTTATGTTAACATCATGACATTGGGTGTTTAGTATTTTTTAAGGACGCTCAGGTCAGCAATACGCTAATGGGATCGTTCCAGTTATTTGGAATAGCCTCGTTATAATTACAATGCGAACAATTAAAACCGAGTTTTTTCATGCCGGATAGAGCAGCGCGAACATTCATGAAGGAAGCACCGTCCTTAAAGACGTGTGCCAATTCGTTCGAATGCGCCGCCGGCGTTTCACGAACACGCGTCGATCACCATAACGGATTCAACTCCACGGGTGGACCGACGCAATGGAGTTTCAAGTTATATGTCTACCAACAAAATGATAATCGACGCCGCCCACCCGGAGGAAACCCGGGTTGCGGTACTCAGTGGGAATCGCCTTCAGGACTTTGATGTCGAATCCGTCTCGCGCAAGCAGATCAAGGGTAATATCTACCTGGCAAAGGTGATCCGGGTCGAACCGTCGCTGCAAGCGGCTTTCGTCGACTACGGGGGAAATCGTCACGGTTTCCTGTCCTTCAGCGAAATTCATCCCGATTACTATCAGATTCCTATCGAGGACCGTCAGGCCCTGCTCGCTGCCCATGAGGCGGCGGCTATCGAGGAAGATGATCCAGAAGAACCCAGCGAAGAAGCACTTGGCGATGGGTTCGAAGAAGAACCCGACCGTGAGACCTATCCCGAGACCGACCCTGAGGCTGACGCGGCGGGCATCGCTGATGACGACGTCGGCGATGAGGAAGTCGGTACCCCCACGCAGACCCGTAAGGGTGTCGAAACCCTGGGCGGTGACGATGTTGAAGAAGCCCACCCCAAACAGCGTGTCCACAACCATCGCCACTATAAAATCCAGGAAGTCATCAAGCGCCGCCAGATTCTGTTGATTCAGGTCGTTAAGGAAGAACGCGGCAACAAAGGGGCTGCGCTGACAACCTATATTTCACTGGCCGGGCGCTATTGCGTGCTGATGCCCAACACCGCCAGGGGCGGCGGCATCTCGCGCAAGATCACCAACGGCGTCGACCGCAAGAATTTGAAGTCGATCCTTGCCGAGTTGAAAATTCCCGAAGGCATGGCGGTTATCGTCCGTACCGCCGGGACCAAACGCACCAAGGCGGAAATCAAGCGTGACTATGAATATCTGATGCGGCTATGGGACAGTGTCAGGGATTTGACACTGGAATCGACGGCCCCGGCGCTTGTCCATGAGGAAGGCAACCTGATTAAACGCTCAATCAGGGACCTTTACACCGGCGATATATCGGAAATCATCGTTGCCGGTGAGGCTGGCTACAGGCTGGCCAAGGACTTCATTAAACTGCTGATCCCGAGCCACGCCAAACGCGTGCAACCGTATACTGAGACGACGGAACCGATCTTCCAGCACTATCAGATTGAAAGCCAACTCGACGCCATTCATTCACCGGAAGTGCAAATGAAATCCGGTGCCTATATCGTCATCAATCCAACCGAAGCGCTGGTTTCCATCGACGTGAACTCGGGCCGTTCGACCCGCGAACGCAATATCGAAGAAACTGCTTTCAAGACCAATCTTGAAGCCGCTGACGAGATTGCCCGGCAATTGCGCCTGCGCGATCTCGCTGGATTGATTGTTGTCGATTTCATCGACATGGAAGTGTCGCGCAACAACGTGCAAGTAGAAAAGCGTATGAAGGATGCCATGCGCAACGACCGCGCCCGTATCCAGATCGGTCGCATCAGCCCGTTCGGCCTACTTGAAATGTCGCGTCAGCGACTCAGAATGTCGCTGATCGAAACCAGTTCGGAACCCTGCCCTTATTGCGGCGGCACCGGTATTCGCCGTTCGACGGATTCAGCATCCCTGGTGGCCCTGCGGGCTATCCAGGAGGAAGCCAATCGCCAGCGTGCAAAAGAGCTTGTCGTCCACGTTCCAACGGCCGTCGCCCTTTATATCCTAAATCAAAAACGACCGGCACTGACGGGTATCGAACAGAGTACCGGTATGTCTATCGTCGTCACCGCCGATGAATCGCTGATACCGCCCGACCTTCGGATCGAGCGGGTCGGGGTTTCAGGCAGAGTCGAGGCTGTGATCCCGAGCGTCACAACGGTTGAACCCCATGGTGAAGAAAATTCTTCGAAACGCCGCCGCCGCCCACGTCGTCGCAAATCCAGTGATGTCGAGACGGCGACCCAGGAAACGTCTGAAGAGCTGCAAATCCAGACCGGTAACGGCGAAGACAAAGTCATTCATGCTGCCGAAGTGAGTGTTGATGATGAGGAAGGCGAGGAAGGCAAGTCGCCGAAACGCCGCCGTCGTGGCAAACGTGGTGGTCGTCGTCGTCGCGGACGCGGCGACGAGGTGGCTGTCGGTGAAGCCGCAGAAGGCGAAACGCCTGGCGTTGCTACAGAAGCAACGCCAGAAGCAGGCGAAGCCGCAACGCCGGAAGCGCCACTTGAAATGGTCGGCGAAATGCAAGCCGTCGCGCCTGCGGAAGAAAAGCCTGCAAAGAAACCGGTTCGCCGTCGCAGCCGCGCCAAAAAAGTCGATGTCGAAACCGTAACGCCTGGTTCCGACAGCCCGACCGAGAGCGCCGCAGAGGCTCCAACCGAAGCCGTTGCCTCGGAAGAAGTGGTTGAAGCAAAAGCAGAAAAACCGAAACGCGTCCGCCGCCCTCGCAAGAAGGCCGCAAGCGAAGACAAGGCCGACAAGGCCGACAAGGCTGATAAAGCCGATAAAGCCGATAAAGCCGATAAAGCCGACATAGCCGACAAGGCCGATAAGAAGACCGAGGAAGAGCCCGCTAGCGACATTAAAGTGGTCGCCGCAGCGGCTAGAACCACGGTTATCAATGTTGGTGATGCCGAACCGGTCGTTCAAGATGAGAAGAAAAAAGGCTGGTGGCGGCGCTAAGCGCTTTCATTTACAGCCAGCAGATAGACTATTGAGGAGTGGCCGAACCGATAAGACGGGTTCGGCCATTTCTGTTTTTCTCTAACGCTTCCAGGCGATCAGGCGTTTGCCCGCTTCAGCCATATCTTCATAGGGTCCGGCGAAGGAAAAACGGACAGTTTGGTTGCCTCGTTCGGGGTCGAAATCGACACCGGGAGTGATTGCCACGCCGGTTTCATCCAGGCATCGCCGACAGAATTCCTGGCTGTCGTTGGTCAGGTGCGAGACGTCTGCATACAGATAAAAAGCGCCTTCCGCCTTCGATAACTTATCAAACCCGGCCTGTGGCAAAAGTTCCAGCAGTAAATCCCGGTTGCGCCTGTAATTAGCGACAAGACCGTCCAATTCTTCGACACAGTCGAAGGCCGCAATAGCAGCCAGTTGCGACAGCGTCGGCGGCGAGATGAACAGGTTCTGAGACAGGCATTCGACGGATCGCAGTAAAGATTCCGGCACCACCATCCAGCCCAGTCGCCAGCCGGTCATCGAAAAATATTTTGAGAAACTGTTGATGATGATGGCCTCGTCGCTGAACGCGAGCGCCGAGCAGGCCGGTTGCTCATAGGTGACGCCGTGATAAATTTCATCTGAAATCAGGCGGATGTCGCGCTCTTTGCAGTAGTCGACAAGGGCCGCCATTTGATCCGCTCCGATCATCGTTCCCGTCGGGTTTGACGGACTGGCGATAATCAAGCCATCGAGTTGACCGTCTATTTTAGCAAGGCTCTGCGGGGTCGGTTGAAAATTATCCTCAGGGCCGACGGGAATGCCAATGACTTCAATATTCAAAGATTTCAATATGTTGCGATAGGCAGGGTAACCCGGATCGGCCAGCGCGACCCTGTCCCCAGCATCGAAGACGCTTAAAAAAGAGACGATAAAAGCGCCCGAAGAGCCGGTCGTGATGACAATTCGGTTGCTTGGCACGTCGAGTCCGTAAACGTCCTTGTAATGCTGCGACAGGCGCGACCGCAGCGGTTCGATGCCAAGGGCCAGGGTGTAACCCAGGCGGTCGTCCTCAAGAGCCGCGCGCGCCGCTTCACGCACCGCCGCCGGTGCCGCCGTTCCGGGCTGGCCGACCTCCATATGCAGGACGTCCTTTCCCGTCGCCTCACGTTCGCTGGCGGCACGCATGACGTCCATGACGATAAACGGCGGTATGGCCCCGCGTTTTGCAGTCTTTAAGGCCATCGGATCAATTATCGACCTTCAAGGCCAGACCAAAACCCCTGGGGTCGGTTACGGCCTCGCAACTGAGGGGGTCGAAGGGAAGCCCCTGCAGGCAGCCGACCGCATTGACCCTGCCCAACGTCGGCGTTGCCGCCACCCGGTGACCTTTTTTGATCAAGGTGTCGATTGCCGCTTCATCATAGCCCTGCTCGTAATAGACAATATCCGGGCTGCCGCTGTTGTGCAGGCGCTTCGCCGCCATCGCGCTCTCAAGTCCTTCGACATTTACGGCGGTGCTCATGGCCACGGATATCAGCGCCGTTGGCGCGGTGACGCCACCCGAAGCGGCACCGGCAAAAAAGAAATCGTTGGTAAAATGGTCGACGGCCAGCATCGGCCCCAGTGAAATTGGTCCGCGACCGCCACTACCGGGAACCGCCGCCATTAAAATGCCGGTGTCTTTGGCGATCAGTCCGTTACCGAACAAGCCATTCATGGTCAAGGCGCAGGCTACCGCAGCACCATCGGCGTCCATCACGGCGAAGGTGGTGGCCGATGGGTCTTCCAGGGTTTCAACAGGGGCCGGTTTTAGCGTCTCCGCTGGCGAATGGGCGTCGGGGCGATAGCTGGCCATCAGTGGTGTTATTCTCGATGCCGAGACCAGGTCGAAAGTTTCGACGGAACTTTCCCCGTCAGGTTTCATCCACAGGCTGCGATCGCCGTACGCCCGGATCGCGGTTTCAATCAGCAGATGGGGGCGATCGGCAACCGGGCTTTCGGTGAATCGCCGTTTTTGGAGCATCATCGCCAGCATCTCGGCGGCAACAGCGCCGCCGGCAGCCGGGGGCGGGGCAAAATGAACGGAAATGTCGCCAAGGGGGACCTCTATGGGGGTCCGCCATACCGGCTTGAATGCGTTCAAATCACTGGCGCTCAGTGTGCCACCGCTTGCCGTGACGGCGGCGGCGAAATTATCGGCACCGGGCTGGCGGTAAAGGGCGGCAGCGCCGTTTTCGCGAATGCCGGCAAGCACATCAGCCAGGTTCGGCTGCGACCACTTATCACCTTCAAGCAGTAAACCACCGGCGATCGGGCGGGCAAAAATCCTGCGTGCGCCCTCGTCAATCAACAAGGCGTCGCCGATTTTTTGTAAATCATGAGAAAAAGCGCGTGACATTTTAACGCCGAATCGGGCCAATCCTTCGGCCGGGGCGACAAGTTGCGCCCAGGGCAGTCTGCCGAAGCGTGAATGCAGGGCATAAAATCCGGCCAAATTCCCGGGCACCGCATTGGCGCGCTTCGATGCAGCGGTGCTTTGCGGTGCTTTGCTTAAAAAATCGAGAACCTTGGTATCGTTGGTCTGGGCGTCGTGAACGATACAGACACCGCCACCGCCGAGTCCGGCTGTCGAGGGCATGGTAACGGCCAGATTGAAGTAGATAGCCGTGGCCGCATCGACGGCGTTGCCACCGGCCTCCAGGACGTCACGACCGGCCAGTGCGGCGTGTGGCTCGTCGGCGGCCAATCCACCTTTAAAGCCAGCCGCGTCTTCTGTGGCGCTTGTTTGGGTGAGGCCTTTGCCGAGTTCGGCAAAATCACTGCCAATCTGGCTTATGGAATCGCATCCCGTAACAGCCAATAAGGTCGCCAAAAGCAGTGGCACCATAGCCATGAATTGACGGCAAGCGTGGCGATCACTACCTTCTGCAGTGATGTTAATACTAAGTGATCTAATAAAATTCATGCGTCCGTCAATTACCGTCAGGTTGTTGTTAGTTTTTTCGTGTCTGGTCTCTATGGGTTTTGTACCAGCAAAAGCCGAAACCCGGAAGTTGTCGTTTATTCGCGACGCTGAAATAGAAAATACCATTCGCGCTTACGCAACGCCACTATTCCAGGCAGCAGGGTTAGAACCTTCGGCTATTAACATTTATCTTGTCAACGACAAGACCCTCAATGCCTTCGTTGCGGGCGGGCAAAAACTGTTCATCAATACCGGACTCCTGATCAAAAGCGAGAACGCAGGACAGGTTATTGGCGTTATCGCCCATGAAACCGGCCATATCGCCGGGGGCCATCTTTCGCGCACCCGCGAGGCCATGGAGAAAAGCTCGGCGGCGAGTATTTTGGCAATGGTGCTGGGTGGGGCCGCAGTGATCGGGGGGCGCGGCGATGTTGGCTCGGCGATTATCGCCGGTGGCCAGCAGATGGGGATAAGAAATTTTTTGCAATACAGCCGCACCCAGGAAAGCGCCGCCGATGCTGCGGCCATGCGGTTCCTCGATGCGACCGGGCAATCGGCGAAGGGTTTGCTGGAATTCTTTGAAATTCTCGGTGATCAGGAATTGTTGAGCGTCAAGCGTCAGGATCCCTATTACCGTTCTCACCCGCTAACCCACGAGCGTGTGCTTGCGGTTGAAGATTTTATCCTGCATTCGCCCTATTCCGCTAATTCGGAGCCTGCCGATTTCATCGAAAGCCACGCCCGTATGAGGGCCAAACTTCGGGCGTTCATTGAGCCGATCTCGAGAACCCTGCGGACCTATAAAGAAGACGATCCGCGCCTTGAGGCCCGATACGCGCAGGCTATCGCCTATTACCGCCGACCCGACCTGATGCGGGCGATTCCCTTGATTGACGGGCTGATTGAAGAGCGTCCCGCCGACCCCTATTTTCTGGAATTAAAAGGCCAGATGCTGTTTGAAAATGGCCGCGTTGGCGAGTCGATCCTGTACTATGAAAAAGCCGTACTACGGGCCCCCGGCTCGGGCCTGTTGCGTCGTGCCCTGGGCCAGGCGCAAATGGAATCCGGTGAGCGTGTGCAGATTGAACGGGCCGTCGAAAACCTTACCATTGCCACCAACGCCGATAAAACCGATCCCTTCAGCTGGCAATTGCTTGGCACGGCTTATGGAAAACTCGATATGCGCGGCGAAAGTTCTCTGGCACTGGGGGAGGCGGCCTTGCTCATGGGCAAGCCAAGCGACGCCAAATTTCATGCCGAACGGGCCGCCGCTTTAATGAAGCAAGGATCGACCGGCTGGATGCAGGCGCAGGACATTCTGCACGCCCTGGAAAATCAGAAAGAGAAATGAGCGGTTTGATAAAAGCAGTTGTGTTGAGCTTGCTGGCCGGGGCGATGTTAAGCGGGCTTTCGGCCTGCGCCGTGCCACAGGCGAGCGTTGCCCCTGAGGGGCTGTTGCAAGTGCTTGGCCCGTTTCCTGGATTTTCTCCTGTTGAACTGCCCGGTGACTGGGCTATCGAGAAGCAGGGCAGTCTCGATGAAAGCCAGCTTCAGGTTGTCAATAAACAGGGGATTCCATCCCTTAGGGTGACCAATGGCGCGGATTCGTTTGTTGTCGTCAGGCGTACCAGGGCGATGATGCTGGCGACGCCATTCCTTAGCTGGTCATGGAATATCGAGCCACCGTCGGCTCCCGGATACCATCCGGTGCGTCTTGTCGTCGGATTTTATGGCGGTGACCCGGAAAGCCCGAGCCGGGGCAGCCAGCCCTTGCGCTGGTTGGGTAGCGCCCTGCCTGCGCATGACCGGGCGCTATCGATGATCTGGGGGGAATCGGCGTTGCAACGCGGCACCTTGTCGCCACCGGTAGAAGCCGAAGCCCGCGCCGCGCCGCGCTATAGCGTCAGGGGCGGGCGGGAAAATGCCGGGTCATGGTGGCTGGAAACCGTCGATCTGTCGGCGCTTTACCAACGAAGCTGGCCGAAGGACGATGCCGTTGAAGTCCAGATCGTCTTTATCGGTATCGCCGCAGCAGGCGGTCGCCCCCCGGCCCCGGCAAATATCGCGGGCATTATCCTGTCGCGCTAAGCCCCACCCCGTCCTTCAGACGGAGACGGTTCTTTTCATGGGAAAGTTCAATGTGATTGTGGTGCCTTCCTGGAGTTTGCTTTCAATGTGCATTGTCCCGCCCAGAAGGTGCATAAGATTGCTGCATATGTAGATTCCCAGGCCGTCGCCTTCATATTTGTGAGGATGGATATGGTCTGCCTGCTCGAATGGCTCCAACGCCTTGACAATATCTTCTTCGGACATGCCGATGCCGCTGTCGCGTACTTGGGCGATGATTGAGCCGTTGTCATGACTCTTGGCGGAAATGACGGCATTGCCGCCTTCGGGCGTAAACTTGATGGCGTTGGAAAGCAGGTTGTTAATGATCTGCACGACCGGTCTGCTATCGGCGTAAAGCATGGGGATGTTGTGCTCAATTTCATATGTCAGGCTGACATTCCTTGCTTTGGCTTGCAGGGTGATGAGTTCGACGGACTCCATGATCAGGGTGGCAAGGTCCAGCGGCTCATCGGTTAATTCGTACTTACCGGCTTCGATCTTGGCGAGATCGAGAATGCCATTGATCAGGCTGACCAGGCTTTTGCCGCTTTTGTGAATATCGGCGGCGTATTGATCATAATGGGGGTCGCCCAGTGGCCCGTACAGTCCGCTTTTCATGACTTCGGAAAAGCCCATGATGGCGTTAAGCGGGGTCCGTAAGTCGTGGCTCATGGTGGCGAGGAATTCGGACTTGGCGTTGTTGGCTTTCTCGGCGGCTTCCTTGATGGCAATATGTTCCCTTGTTCGCTCATCGACATAGGGCTTAATGGCAAAAAAGAAAATCAGCGGCGAGGAAATGACGACCAGTAAGGCGGCGTCCATGAGTGCGGAAGGGGAGTGGGGAAGCCACGGAAAGTGCAAAAAACCGAACATGATTGCGCCTTCCGCCAGGAAGATAATGACGGTGATTCTAAAAAGAATGTTTAAGGCGGTCATCATTTGCCTGTCTCTTCGGTTCCTTCCCTTTGTTGGTGTTTGACAACGATATAAGGCTTATTGCCAGATAGTCTCCTTGACTTGCATCAATCAATTTACACTATGGCGCAGGCAGCACAATATATCTTAGGTCGCCCCAGTGCCACACACCCTATCAGTCAAACCGGCCTGATCAAGGCATGGCTCGTGTTATTCCTGGATTTTTTTCTTTACGGAAGAGTTTGCGCGTAAGCCAAAATGCCGACAGTCATCCCAACATCAAGCACCAGAAGTGGCGGCATCGCCTCTTTCGGGTGGCCGTGTCTTATTTTGTGTAGGGCCTCCCAAGGGTTCATCCGGGCGACGTGACCGATAGGCATGCCGGTTGACAGAGCTTTACCGTCTTTGCCGTGGCAAGTCGCGCAGAGGACTTCGAATTCGCCCTTATGGCTTTCCGGGTCACTTCTGACGGTCCCGGTTAGCGGGTCGATATGGACGTCCATGTCGATTTGGCCAAGGCTGACAAAATTTGCCAAATCCAATAGAGCCTGTAAATCAAGCGGGCCATTGAACCATCGGGTTCCGTGATAGCGGTGGTTCGCATCCATCAAGATTTCGACGACGGCTTGTGCCTGGCCGCCCGCAAACGCGCGGATGCCTTTTATGCCTGTACGGTGATCGCCGCTTCCATAGGCACCGTCCCGGCCCTTGTAATCCCAACCATGGCATTCCTTGCAACGCCAGTTTGTTGTTGGTGTGTCGGCTTGCGCCGCTTCCTTTGGATAGGCCGTGTGGCGGGATGTCGGTGGTGGGGAACCGGTTTCTTTTTGCCAATTGTCATAGAGCCGCCCCCCCCTGGTGATTGAAGCCGACAGGTTTCGCTCCGGAAGGGTTTGAATATAGGCGAGCAGATCGCCAAGGCGGTCGGTCTTGAGGAAACGCAACGGCGGCATCCGCTCGGCAGGATGGCCATTGAGGATTTTGTGTAACGCCTCGCGGGGGTGGTTGCGCGCGAAGCTGCCGAGGTACGTCATGGAGCTAATTTTGTGACCATTGGCACCGTGGCAATTAGCGCAGATGGTCGCATAAAGCGCGACCTCATGCTTGGCGTTGCCAAGGGCCCGGTTCGAGTCAGGCTCTACGTAGGGGGTCATGCTTAACAGGCCGTGGGTGATGAAGGCCGCCAGATCGCCAACGTCGCGGCTAACCAGTTTATTGCCATAGCCGTGGTTCTGATCATTGAGGATGGCTCGTAATGAGACAGCAGTTATGCCCGCTTCGCCGGTGAGGGCGTTGGTGCCCTGCTCGGCTTGCCCTTTGTAGTCCCAGCCATGGCAACTGGCGCAACGCCAACTTGCTTCGGCTATGTGCATTGATGGTTGAGAAGTTTTATATTTCGGGTGAATTTCGGATGGTGGACGATCCCGGGTCTCGAGGAACCAATTGTCGAATAATCGCCCTCCGCGCGCGACTGAAGCGCTGTCGACGGCCCAAGCCCCCGTTGCCGACAAGCAAAACAGGCTAACGGCAAGCAGTGTGGCAGAAAGTCGCATACAACGTTTAAGAAAAAGTTGGTGTCGGCTGTACAGGATCATAGCACGGCCTCTCTAGCAGAGCCTTTTGTTGCCCCCCAACAGCATCTTCGATGTTACGCCTGTTTCGCGCGAATTTAAATCTATTTCCAGTTTTTCTAATCATCTCTCTCTTTGGCAGGAAGATGGTGGGCGATACCCTTGTGGCAATCGATACAGGTTTCACCTTTTTCGAGTCCCGCCTGCATTTTTTCCTGAGCCCTACGCGTTTGTTTTTCCCAGTGCATGGCATCATATGAATGGCAGTTTCGGCACTCTCGTGAATTATTCTCCTTCATCTCCGCCCATACACGCTCCGCCATGGCCAGGCGATTTGCTTCAAATTTTTCGGGTGTGTCGATGGTGCCAACGAACTTGTGATAAAGTTCGTTGGTGGCCTTGATTTTACGCCACAGTTTAGCCGTCCATTCTTTTGGTACGTGACAATCCGAACAGATAGCGCGGACGCCTGAGGGGTTAGAGTAGTGGACGGATGTTTTGTATTCCTCATAGACGGTATCGCGCATTTCATGACAGGAAATGCAAAAATCCAAAGAGTTGCTGTGTTCCATGAATGTGTTGAAGCCGCCCCAGAAAATGACCCCGCCAAGGCCACCGACGATCAGGATCAGCCCCCAGGCAAATCGTTTCGAAGGGCGCCAGAACCATTGAAAAAGACGACGAATCATTGCTCAGCCCCTCGGCGAAGAGGCCGTCTCCTTTGACGGCCTCTTATAATAGAGTGGAAAATGAAGCCCCCTTCAGAAGGCGAAGGGGGCTTGCTTGGATTATTTATGCGTGGGTAGACTTTTCCCGTAAGCGAGAATATCAGCCGACACCTGAGGATCGAAAGCCCGCATGGCTGGCATTGTCTCCGATGGTTGACCATTCAAAGTCTTATGCAGAATTTCCCATGGATTGTCGTTGATAAGTTCGCCGACGGTCTCTTCCATATCTTTGGGCAGTGTTCCGTCCTCGCCATGGCACTTGGCGCAGATGGTGTTGTAATACACCTCGCCCTTGGCCGCATCGCCTTTGATGTCTTTGCTGGCGTAGTCGATGTACTTTGACATGTCTAACTGGCCCTTGCTGACGAAGTTAGCCAGGTCCATGAAGTCCTGTTCTGCCATCATGCCGGCATAACCGTGTTTGCTGTCTTTCATGACGGCAATGATCTTGGCGTTATCGGCGTTGGCCATTGCTGCGAGACCTACGATGCCCGTCATGTAGGAGCCTTTGCTATAAGCACCATCTTTGCCCTTCAAGTCCCAGCCATGACACGATTTGCAACGCCACGTTACATCACCGGCTTTTTTGGTATTGGAAGCAGGCCATAACTTGTGGGTTTCCTGGGGTTTTTGTGCTCCGATTACCTTGAACCACTTGTCATAAAGCTGGCCACCGCGAGCGATCGACGAAACCATTTCTTTTGATGATGCCGGGCTTGTTGTCGCCATCAGACCGCCGACAAGGACCGCTGCGCCGAGCGGGATAGCGATGAGACTGGTGAATAATTTGCTACGCATGACAAAGCTCCTTTTGTTTTGAATTCCGACAGTAAAAAAACTTTTAAAATGGTTTCCAAGTGTCTTTTTTAATCTGCGAGGACTGTGTCATACCTACATCTTCAGGGCATTGATATATATCACGTTTGGTAAGTTTAAGATTGACGGCCCTTTAAACCGGTTTGATCAGGGCGTGGCGTTTCTTGCCCGCCGACAGCTTGATGATGCCCTCGTCGTTTAAGTCGGCAGTGGTGATGGTTTGCGTCTCGTCGCTGATTTTTTCGTCATTAAGGCGCGCGCCGCCACCTTTGATCAACCGCCGTGCTTCGCCGTTTGAAGCGGCCAGCCCAGCCAGTTTGAAAAGCTCGAAAACGGCGATGCCGGATTGCAGGTCGGCTTTTGCCACGTCGGTGCTGGGCAAACCCTCGCCAAGGCCGCCTTCCTCGAAGGTCCGCCTTGCCGTTTCGGCGGCTTCTGCTGCGGCCTCTGCGCCGTGGCACATCGCCGTTACTTCGCTGGCCAGTCGCTTTTTGACCTCGTTCAGCTCGACGCCCTGACGGCTTTCCAGCTCGTTTATTTCGGCCAGGGGCAGGTCGGTAAACAGGCGCAGGAATTTGCCGACATCGGCGTCTTCCGTATTGCGCCAGTACTGCCAGTAATCGTAAGGACTGAGCATATCGGCGTTGAGCCAGACTGCGCCGGCCGCCGTCTTGCCCATTTTTGCACCCGACGATGTGGTCAGCAGCGGCGTCGTCAGGCCGAACATGTCGCGCTGATCCAGGCGGCGTCCCAAATCGACACCACCGACGATGTTCCCCCACTGGTCCGACCCGCCCATTTGCAGCAGGCAATCATGGCGGCGACTGAGTTCGAGAAAATCATAAGCCTGCAAGATCATGTAGTTGAATTCGAGGAAGCTGAGATTGTGTTCGCGCTCGAGCCTGAGCTTCACCGATTCGAAACCGAGCATGCGGTTGACCGAAAAATGACGACCGTAGTCGCGCAGGAATGGGAGGTACTGAAGGTCCTTCAGCCAGTCGTCGTTATTGACCATGACGGCGTCGGTCGGGCCGTCACCGAAGCTCAGGAACTTGGCGAAGACATTTTTAATTCCGGCCATGTTGGCGGCAATGGCGGCGTCGTCGAGAAGCTGGCGGCTTTCATCCTTGCCCGAAGGATCGCCAATCTTCGTCGTGCCGCCGCCCATCAGGACGATGGGCTTGTGGCCACAACGCTGCAGCAGCCGCAGCATCATGATCTGTACGAGGCTGCCAGCGTGCAAGCTGGGTGCCGTGCAGTCGAAACCGATATAAGCCGATACGATCTTGTCTTTGGCCAAGCTGTCGAGCGCGTCGAGATCGGTGCACTGGTGCATATAGCCGCGGTCAACGACGTTTTGGATAAATTCTGAGCGGTGACTGGTCATTTCTGGATTGGTTCTCTAACGTGTGGGCAAGACGCCGCACCATACAACGTGGGTCGTCGGGCAGGATACGGAAAAATGACACAGCATCAACCCTTGAGAGCTCTTGGCCTGATGAGCGGCACTTCGCTCGATGGTATCGACGCGGCGATCATCACCAGCGACGGCTATCGCCTGATCGAAACCGGTGGCATCACCGGTGCGTCCTATGACGCGGATTTTCGCGCCCGCCTGCGCGGCTGCCTGGGGCTAAAGGCCGACGCGCCGGGGGTTGCCGCCGTCGCCCGAGAGCTGACCCTGCGTCACGCCGATGTGGTCGCGCGGCTGCTCAAGGACAATGATTTAACGCCTGACGATATCGACTTGATTGGTTTTCACGGCCACACCACGCTGCACCGGCCAGAACAGCGCCTGAGCGTACAAATCGGCTATCCTGCCTTGCTGGCGGAGCAAACCGGGATCACGGTGGTCGGTGATTTTCGCGCCAACGATGTCGCCGAGGGTGGCCAGGGCGCACCCTTGGCACCGCTGTTTCATGTCGCCCTGACCGGGGATCTCGCAAAGCCGCTGGCCGTTCTCAACGTCGGCGGGGTCGCCAATGTTACCTGGATCGGCCAAATCGACCAAGGCAGCAGCCCGGAAGACCCCGAAATCCTGGCCTTCGACACCGGCCCCGGCAATGCCCTGATCGATGACTGGGTGGCTGATGCCATCGCCAGACCCATGGACGAAGGCGGCAGGTTGGCGCGTGGCGGCACGGTTGATGAACGCCGCCTGGCCGCCTTGCTCGACAATCCATATTTTGCGCGAATACCGCCAAAATCTTTGGATCGGGACGACTTCGCCGAGGTCATGCAAAGCGTTGCCGGATTGTCACCGGCCGACGGGGCGGCGACGTTGAGCGCCTTTAGCGCCGCCGCTGTCGCCCGCGCCCGGGAACATTTCCCCGAGCCGGCGAAGCGCTGGCTGGTCTGCGGTGGCGGTCGTCTGAATGGCACCCTGATGGCAATGATGGCCAAGGCGCTGGCCGTGCCGGTTGATCCCATCGAGGCGGTCGGCCTGAACGGCGACGCCCTGGAAGCCCAGGCTTTCGCCTTCCTCGCCATCCGCTCTTTTTATGGCTTGCCCTTAAGCCTGCCGGACACGACAGGGGCACCACGGCCGTTAAGCGGTGGTGTGCTTTATGCGCGCTGATGGCTTTAGCCGATCGTTCGTTCAGGCGGGAAGTAGAGTGTTACCGTCGTGCCTTTATCAACGGTGCTTTCAATTGCAAGGTCGCCACCAAATAATTTCATGAGATTTTTGCAGAGGTGAAGCCCCAGGCCCGTTCCATCGCTTCTGTGGGAATGGATTCCTTCGGCCTGCTCAAAGGGTTGCAGGGATTTGGCGATGCCGCTCTGCGTCATTCCAATGCCGGTGTCCGTGACGCTAAGAACGATACCCTTGTTTTCATCCAGCTTGGTGTTGACGGTTATCTCGCCACCCTTAGGCGTGAACTTAATGGCGTTTGACAGGAGATTGTTGAGAATTTGCGTCATTGCCCTGCCGTCGCCCCGCAAGGCTGGCGTGCCTGGGGGGATATCGGCAAACAGGGTTACATTGGAGGTTTCGGCCATTTTGTTTAATTGTCGGAAACTGATTTGGACGAGCGTGGAAATGTCTAAAGTTTCTTCTGCCAGTTTATATTTACCCGCTTCAATCTTGGAAAGGTCCAGAATGTCGTTTATCAGGCTGACGAGCAGGGCACCGCTGTCATAAATATCGAGGGCATATTGTTCGTAATGGGCGTCCCCTAACGGGCCAAAGGTTTTCGTCTGCATCATATCGCTAAAACCCATAATCGCGTTAAGCGGGGTCCGCAGGTCGTGACTCATCGCGGCCAGGAAGTCTGATTTTACCTGATTGGCCGTTTCGGCTTCATTCTTGGCCTTCTGATATTCCTTTGTCCGCTCTTCGACGGTTTGTTCCAGCGTCTCATTAACCTTATTCAGGTTAGTGAAAACCTTCCTGAAACTACGTGCAAGCGAGCCAACCTCGTCTTGTCTGATAAGTAAATCATCAAGATCGGGACTATTATGTGTCGATGCGTTGTCGAGGGTGGTCCTCAGGCGTTGCAAAGGGCGGGTAATTTCTCGACCGAGCCACAGGCTAAGGACAATGACAAGGACAAGAATGACACCGCTGCCTACCAGAAAGAAAATGGAAATTTGCTGCAGGGGGTGAAAGGTTTCTGCCGCGTTTGCCTCTACAGCAATGGAAAGGCCCATGTCTGGAAAGCTAGCTTTCAAGGGAACCGGGCGAACAATTGTTATACTATCGGGTATTGTTTCGGCGAAATGGATACCTTTGGTATTGGTTCCACGGGCGTCGCCTTTATGGATCAACTGTGTCGAAAATTGGCTCTGAGCCCCTGTGAAAAGATTAAATGTCTTATCAATATTGACAAAATATACCAGCGCCCCTTCCCCTGACTCTGTGCGCGAATAGATCAGGACATCTATGCCAAATAAGATTCTCATTCCGTCTTTGTAAAAAATTATGTGCTGTGATTTGCCTTCTTCAATTGCGGCGATAATGTTTTCTTTGAAAGGAGAGAATGCTTCGGCTTCGTCACTGGCGGCAATGATCGTTCCGAGAAAATCGGCGAGGGCCAGTTCGACCTTTACGCCGTTGATTGTCGAAAAACCTTCTAGCAAGGGAGTCAAATAGGTTTCCCGCCCGGCGCTGTCGATAAGGCCGTTGGCAATGGTCGAATTTTCTGACAGCGTCTCAATGGTCGCGTCAACTGTATTGAGAGTTACTGCGACCCTGAAGGCTTCGGAATTTGCGTGGAATTCTACCGAGGCGACAAGTTGTTCATACGTCCGCTCGTAAATCTGCCAATAGGTAAAGCCGCCCAGAATGGCAAGGAACATCAAGGCAGGCAGTGAAGCCGCTACGGCAACGCGGTAACCCAGACGTCGCTTGAAGGGTGCCAATATCGAAGCGTAAATGCTCACTTTTGTTCCAGTTTTGCCAACTCATTTCTGCATTCATTAAGGCTTAATTGGATGAATGGTGCCGTCGGAGTGATAGCGTGCGATGAATACGTCCTCAATATTCAAGGCATCATGGTTTTCCGGTGTGAACGGTTGTTTGAAAGACTTAACAAGTCCGTCATAATCTTTCACCTGTTCCAGTTTATCCCTTACCGTTTCCCGATCTGTCGTTCCGGCCATATCGATGGCACGGGCGAGGATGTGGGTCAGGTCATAGGCGTGGCCGAAGCCAACGGGGGCCTCAATTTCTTCGATTGTTTTGATTTCGGAAATCTGCCTCACAGTCTCCATCACCTTGGCGACTTTTAACTTGTCGGCGGTAAACATGCTGAAAGTCTGGACGACGGAAAAATCGACGCGATTAAGCGCATCACTCCGCATCATTTGTCCGATGAAATTTCCCCCGGTGACCCCCCAATGGCTGACGATGGGAAGCCGCTGGTTTTCTGGAAGCTCTGAAACTTCGGAGACAAGGGAAGCCCCCTCGTCGTCGTTGGCGACTAGAATAATTGTCTGGGCACCGGCTTTGCGAAGGATATGATATTCCTTCATCAACGATTTATCGCGCCAGTTATACCACGATGTTCCCACAGAAACGGGGTTTTCCACCCCACGCAGATAACGTTCCGCCGCTTTAAGGTTGCTCCGCCCCCAAGACGTATTGGTTAGCAGCAAGCCAATTTTCTTAGCGCCTTGCGCTTCAGCAAATTTCAACATGGCGGGCATGGCATAGCGGTCTTTCAGGGAAAGACGGAAAACAAAATTTGGCGACATATCGTTTTCGGTGATGCCATCGGCCGAAGACCAGGGGGCCAGGTTTATCAACTTGTTCTCGGCCAGGGTTGTTATTGTTTCCAAAACAACGGGGCTGAAGCGGCCGCTAAATACTGCGACCATGTCTTCGGTCTTGGCGAGCTGTCGCAGATTGTGAATCCCCCGGGCCGGCATTGACCGATTGTCTTTTATGATCAATTCAAGTGGTCGCCCATTCAAGACGCCACCATTGGCGTTGATTTCCTCAAGGGCCGTGTCGACACCCAGCTTGATCGACTGAGCCGATGTGCTGTTAGGAAGGCCAAATTCAGCATCGATGGCAATGAACACCGGCTTTTTTTCGGCAGCCTGAACGGATGTAAATGAAAGGCAAAGGCCGATCAAAGCAAGGAAGATGGGGCGTATTAGTGTAGGCATACTTCTATCCTCAGTTTCAAAAACAAGCTCGAAGTCAAAGGTATACGACGACATAAATCGGGACTTCTCAGGATCATGGCTTTCTTGAACCTGGTCGACATTGACATGAGTCAACAAGCTGAGGATTTTGAAAAATAATAGGCTTATGGAAGTTTTGCGACGCTCGTGCGCTGCCGGCACAAAAGCCGACAGCGCACGTCTCAATGCTGAGAAAAGCTTTAAGCGGCTTCTTCGGCGAATGCCTTATCGAGATAATTGCCGACGAGCTTGTTCATGACGTCCATTTTGGTCGAGAAGAAATGATCGGCACCGGCGATGGTTTCGTAATCGATGACGATGTTCTTCTGACTGGAAAGCTTCTGGGCCAGTTTATCGACCGCCTCTTTTGGCACAATTTCGTCTTTTTCGCCGTGGATGATCTGTCCGGAAGCCGGGCACGGGGCCAGGAAGGTGAAATCGTAAGCGTCGGCGGGCGGGGCCAGCGAGATAAAGCCGCCAATTTCCGGGCGCCGCATCATTAACTGCATGGCAATCCAGGCACCGAATGAGAAACCGGCGATCCAGCAGGTCTGGGCGTTGGGATTATGGCTCTGCATCCAGTCCAGTGCCGAGGCGGCGTCACTCATTTCACCGATGCCGCTGTCGAATTGTCCCTGCGAGCGTCCGACGCCCCGGAAATTAAAGCGGAGAACCGAAAAGCCGCGTTTAACGAAGGTCTGGTACAGGGCGTAAGTCACCTTGTTGTTCATGGTGCCGCCGTGTAGCGGGTGCGGGTGAAGGACCAGCGCAATCGGTCCACCGGGTTTTTTTGCGTGCTGGTAACGACCTTCGAGGCGGCCTTCGGGGCCGTTAAAAATAACTTCAGGCATGGCTGTTTGACTGACTCTTAAAAGTTGAAGCAGGGGGTTAAGCAGTTAATTCAATAAACTTGTTAGGGCTGTAGAGGCCGCGGAAAATATAAATTTATGGCAAATACTTGACTTAGGAAGTCGGGTATATTACGTTGCTATCACATAACAGTTTTAGAATGGTGTGGCATCTTGGGGGCCGGTTTGGCTACGCTGCCAAGCTGACCCGCTGTCACAGATATAAAGATAAACGGATGATTTTCAAGAGATTTAAAGAAGATATTGACGCCTTTCTGGCTCGCGATCCTGCCGCACAGTCGCGAATCGAGGTCGCCCTGTGTTATCCCGGTTATCATGCCTTGCTTTTTTACCGCCTGACGAACTGGTTATGGCGTTACGACTGGCGGCTGCTGGCGCGGTTTATTTCTACAATCGGCAAGATTTTGACGATGATCGAAATTCATCCCGGCGCGACAATCGGCAGGCGCTTCGTTATCGATCACGGCAGCGGCATTGTTATCGGCGAGACATCGATCATTGGCGACGACGTCACCCTTTATCAGGGCGTCACGCTGGGCGGGGTTGCACCGTCCGTCGATTCACATGCTCAGGTCAACCAAAAGCGTCACCCAACCCTTGCCAACGATGTGATTATCGGTTCCGGGGCGCAGATTTTGGGGCCGATCACCATCGGTGAAGGGGCCCGCGTCGGCGCCAATGCCGTCGTTCACAAAGATATTCCCGCCGGCGTCACGGCGGTCGGCATTCCGGCCCGTGTGGTCATGCCGCGCGACAAGACCAAGGCCAGGGAATTCGTCGCTTACGGCGAGCCTGTCGATGGCTGCCCGGATCCGGTGCTACGGACAATCGAAGATTTGCGCCAACAGGTGTCTGCCTTAATGAGCCAGGTGGAACAGTTGGAAAGTCGTCTTGAAGGGGAAGAAACAGACGATAAAGTGAGCAAAAACAATGCGACCAGGGCTTCGGGGGCGAAGTCTTGACAGGTCGCAATCATTTAGGAGAGAGAACGTGAAATTAAGCACTAAAGGACGCTACGCCGTCATGGCTATGGTTGATCTGGCAAGTAGCTCAGAGCAAAAAGGCCGGGCGGTTTCCCTCGCCGATATCGCTGAACGCCAGGAAATATCGCTTTCCTATCTGGAACAACTGTTCGGCAAGCTGCGACGCTGCGGTCTGGTCAAGAGTGTCCGTGGCCCCGGCGGCGGTTATCTGCTTGCTCGCCCAGGTAATGAATTAAGGATATCGGACATTATTACCGCCGTTGATGAAACGGTATCGGCGACCCGTTGCGAAAAAGGTTCGGCCGAGGGCTGTCTGCACGATAAAAGCCGGTGCCTGACCCATGATCTTTGGACGGAACTGACCAATCAGATCACCCTCTATCTGAATTCCATTTCCCTGGCCGATGTTATCGAGCGCCGGGTTCTTGGCACCAGCGGATTGAATTTGGCAGCGCGCAGGAACGATGAGACGTCCGTCGCCGCCGAGTAAACTGATTTAACCATACGACTAACGGGCACGACATGAACGATTACGCCTATATGGATCACAATGCGACGACGACGCCCAGACCCGAAGCGGTCAGGGCGATGACGGTCGTATTGGCCGCTGTCGGCAACCCGTCGTCCGTGCATGGACCGGGGCGGGCGGCGCGCAAGACCATGGAGCAGGCGCGCGTCGATGTGGCCGCACTGGTTAATGCCGATGCCGCCGATGTGATCTTCACCAGCGGCGGAACGGAAGCCAACAACCTCGCCCTGGGTGGATCGGGGCGGACCCGGCGACTGATTTCCGCCATCGAGCATCCCTCCGTTCTGGCTGGTGGTGGCGAGATCCTTCCGGTCGATACAAACGGTATTATCGATCTTGATCGTCTTGAGGAACGCCTGCTGGCCGATAATACTCCGGCCCTGGTTTCGGTGATGCTGGCCAACAACGAAACCGGCGTCATCGAACCGATTGAAGATGTCGTTGCCATTGCCCATCGCCACGGTGCGCTGGTCCATTGCGACGCCATTCAGGCGGCCGGGAAAATCGCCGTCGATGTGGTCGCCCTGGGCGTCGATATGATGTCCCTGTCGGCCCATAAAATTGGTGGGCCCTCGGGTGCTGGTGCCTTGATTGTCCCGGATTTGGGGACGGCCACTGGCACCTCTTTAAGCGGCCAGTTGTTTGGCGGTGGACAGGAACGCGGCTACCGGGTCGGCACAGAAAACCTGACCGGTATCGCGGGCTTCGGCGCTGCCGCTGCCGTCGCCCTGGCGGGGCTTGAAGATTTCACCCGCGTTGCCGGTCTGCGCGACGCCATAGAGCAAGGCGTTAAAGGCATTGATCCCCGGGCAATGGTCATGGGTGAAGGCGTTCGGCGGCTGCCCAATACCAGTTGCCTGACCATGCCCGGTGTCGACAGCCAGACCCAGGTGATGGCGTTTGATCTTTCCGGTGTCGGGGTGAGCGCCGGTTCCGCCTGTTCGTCAGGCAAGACCAAGGCGTCGGCTGTCCTCAAAGCGATGGGACTGCCTGAGCAGATTGCCGGTACGGCGGTTCGGGTGTCCCTGGGTTGGCCGAGTACGCAGGCCGATGTCTCGGCTTTTCTCAGCGCCTGGAGTGTTTTGCACGGACGCCAGAGCAAACAGGAATTTTCCGCTCCGGCGGCCTGAATGGGCCCTTGGAGATAACCAATTCAATACCCATCTAAGATGTTCACTTTTGAGACTGTAAGCAGGAAAAGAAAAAATTATGAGCACGACAAAAGGCCATTGGAGTAAAGACAAGCCTCTCTATCTGGATTATCAGGCGACGACGCCGACCGATCCCAGGGTGGTCGAAAAAATGTTGCCGTTCTTTTTCGAACGTTTCGGCAATCCCCATTCGAGAACCCATCACTACGGCTGGGACGCCGAAGATGTGGTCGAAGTGGCGCGCGCCCAGATCGCTTCGCTTATTGGTGCCAGTCCGAAGGAAGTTATTTTCACCTCCGGGGCGACCGAGTCCAACAATCTGGCCCTGCAGGGCGTCGGTCATTTTTACAAAGACCGGAAGAATCACATCATCACCTGTGTCACTGAACACAAGTGCGTGCTCGATACCTGCCGTCATCTCGAACAGGATGGCTTCGACATCACCTATCTGCCGGTTCAGCAAAATGGCCTGATCGAGCTTGATAAGCTTGCAGCGGCGATGACCGACAAAACGCTGATGGTGTCGATCATGGCGGTTAATAATGAGATCGGGGTTATTCAGCCGATCAAGGAAATCGGCGCGTTGTGCCGCGAGAATGGCGTCTTCTTCCATACCGACGCGGCCCAGGCGGTGGGCAAGATCCCGCTTGATGTCGAGGACATGAACATCGACCTTATGAGCATTTCCGGTCACAAGCTTTATGGCCCCATGGGCATCGGTGCGCTTTACGTGCGTCGTCGTCCCCGGGTTCGGCTGGTCGCCATGATTAACGGCGGCGGTCAGGAGCGCGGCATGCGTTCGGGGACCCTGCCGACACCGCTTTGCGTCGGTTTTGGCGAGGCCTGTGCCATTGCCCAAAAGGAAATGGGCGCCGAGGCCGAGCGCCTGAAAATGCTGCGCGACCGCTTCCATGCGGGCATCAATGAGCGGCTTAGCGAAGTCTACCTGAACGGCGATCTGGAACACCGCATCCCTGGCAACCTGAACCTCAGCTTCGCTTATGTTGAGGGCGAGGGCCTGATGATGGGTGTTAACGATCTCGCCGTTTCCAGTGGTTCGGCCTGTACATCGGCCTCTCTTGAGCCGTCTTACGTGCTGCGCGCCCTGGGTGTCGAGGAGGAGCTGGCCCATACCTCGTTGCGTATCGGCCTTGGCCGCTTCACGACAGAAGAGGAAGTCGATTACGCCGTCGAAAAAATTGCCACCGAGGTGACGCGCCTGCGCGAAATGAGTCCGCTTTGGGACATGGCGCAGGAAGGCATCGACATTAAATCTATCGAATGGGCTGAGCATTAAGAATTTGACTATTGCCGGGTATTTCCTCAGGCAAACAAACGGAGAAAAACAAAATGGCTTATAGCGACAAGTTGCTTGATCACTACGAAAACCCCCGCAACGTCGGCGTCCTCAATAAGGACGACAGCGGCGTCGGTACCGGCCTTGTCGGCGCACCGGCCTGCGGCGATGTCATGAAATTGCAGATCCAGGTCAGTGAAGACGGCATCATCGAAGACGCCAAATTCAAGACCTTCGGCTGCGGCTCGGCGATCGCCTCAAGCTCGCTTGTGACCGAGTGGGTTAAAGGAAAAACCCTTGATGAAGCGGCGGAAATAAAGAACACTGATATCGCCCATGAACTGGCCCTGCCGCCGGTCAAGATTCATTGCTCGGTTTTGGCCGAGGATGCTATTAAAGCGGCGATATCGGATTACAAATCGAAGAAACAGTCTAAAAGCGAAGCCGCCGAGTAACTGAGGCCCAAGATGGAGACTTTAAGTAAGATGAACGAACGTCCGGCAATGATGACGGTTAGCGATGCCGCCGCCAAGCAGGTTCAGGCCCTGCTCGACGGACGCGGCAAGGAGTCTGCGGGAATTCGTATCGGGGTGCGCACCAAGGGCTGTTCGGGAATGTCATACACCCTTGAATTCGCCGACGAGAAGGGGCCGTTCGATGAAGTCCTTAAGGACAAGGGCGTCACCATTCTGATCGATCCGAAGGCGACGATGTTCATTATTGGCACCGAGATGGACTACGTTGAAGACAAGCTGGAATCCGGTTTCGTGTTCTCTAACCCCAACGAAAAGGGTCGCTGCGGCTGTGGTGAATCTTTCCACGTATAAAGCCTGAGAAATGTTAAATTAAATGGGGCCGTTTCCTTAAAGTAAGGAACGGTCCCATGTTGTCTCGAAGGAAACGGAACGCCCCATGGAAGGCCGTGACATCGCACTTGAGAAAGCCCGCGCGGAGCAAACCGGTGTTATCGCCTGCTGGTCGTGCAAGGGTCCTGTCGCGCGGGTCAATCCGCTGTGCGAAACTTGCGGCGCCGTGCAACCGCCGGGGCAACTCAATCATTTCCTCAGGCTCGGCCTGGCGGCTTCCTTCGACATTGATGTGGCCGCCCTCGATCAGCTTTATTTCAATCTGCAACGGCGTCTTCATCCGGACCGTTTCGTTACCCGCTCGCCCAAGGAAAAGGCGATCAGCCAGCTTCAGGCGACGGCTATCAACGACGCCTACGAGACCCTCAAAGAACCCTTGCGACGGGCCGATTATCTGGTCCATCTGCGCGGCATGGCAGTGTTGCCCGAAGGCTGCAACCTGATCAACGATCAGGAACTCCTGATCGAGTCCATGGAGCTTCGCGAGGCCCTGGCCGACGCCGAAACAGTGGCCGAAGTCGACGCCCTGTCGGCCCGTGCCGGAGCCGATATCAAGCGTTGTATCGTGCAGCTTTCGACCCTGTTCGATAATGATGATATCGAAGGCGCGTGCAAATTGACGACGCGCCTGAAATATTTAAAAAAGCTGGCCGAAGAAACCCGCATCCACAGAAAAAAGTTGGTCTGATCAAAGATGGCGACTCTCCTGCAAATTCATGAACCCGGGGCAACCCCGGCCCCGCACGCGGCTGACGGGCGTCTCGCCATCGGCATCGATCTGGGCACGACAAATTCAGTCGTCGCCGCCAGTTCTGGCGGCAAGTCGGAAGTCCTGCGCGACGCCGACGGTAAGGCACTGGTGCCATCGGTCGTCGCCTATGCCCCCGATGGCTCGGCGATTGTCGGCGGTATGGCGCGCAATCTGCTGCTTGATCGCCCGGAATGCGTCGTCGGTTCGATCAAGCGGCTGATGGGTCGTGGCGTCGAAGACGTCAAGGCGTTGGCCGGTGTGCTGCCCTTCGATATAGACCCGCAACCCGAAGGCGAAACCGGCATGGTCCGCCTGAACGTCGCCGGACACAAGCTGACGCCGGTCAAAATTTCCGCCGATATCCTCAGCGCCCTGAAGCAAAGGGCGGAGGAACATCTCGGCTATATCGTCGATCAGGCGGTGATTACGGTACCGGCCTATTTTGACGATGCCGCCCGCAACGCCACTAAGGACGCAGCGAAGCTTGCCGGAATCGAAGTCCTGCGGCTGGTCAACGAGCCGACCGCCGCCGCCCTGGCTTACGGGCTGGACCGCGACGCCGAAGGCGTTTATGCGGTTTACGATCTCGGTGGCGGGACCTTCGATATTTCAATCCTGCGCATGGAGAAAGGCGTCTTTCAGGTGCTCGCGACCGGCGGCGACGCGGCCCTCGGCGGCGATGATTTCGATCACGCCATCGCCGAACATTTTCTTAAAGAGCGGACCGACGAGAAACAACTGACCGGCAGCGAAGTCAAGATGGCGCTGATGACCGCAAGGCTGGCCAAGGAATGCCTGAGCGATGCCGAAAGCGGCGAGTGGGTGCTCGATATCAATGACGTGCGTACCCGCCATTCCCTGAACCGCGCGACCTTCGAGGGGCTGGTCGAAGGCCTGGTCGCGCGCACCCAAAGCATTTGTCAGGCGGTCATGGAAGACGCCGGCGTCGGCCCCGATGACATCATGGGCGTGGTCCTGGTCGGTGGCTCGACGCGGGTGCCGCTGGTCCGTGCCAAGGTCGCCGAATTGTTCGCCAAGGAACCGCTCGCCGATATCGATCCCGACGAGGTCGTCGCCATCGGTGCCGCCTTGCAGGCCGAAGCCCTGACCGTCGGCTCGGACACCCTGCTGCTCGATGTGACGCCGCTTAGTCTGGGCCTGGAAACCATGGGCGGGCTGGTCGAAAAAGTCATTCCCCGCAACACCCCGATCCCCGTCGCCAAGGCCCAGGAATTCACCACATATATGGATGGCCAAAGCGCCATGGCCGTTCATGTGGTCCAGGGAGAGCGCGAAATGGTCGATCAGAACCGCTCGCTGGCGCGCTTCGAGCTGCGTGGCATCCCGCCGATGACGGCGGGGGCGGCGCGTATTCGCGTCACTTTCGCCGTCGATGCCGATGGCTTGCTGACCGTTTCGGCGCGCGAGGAAACCACCGGTATCGAGGCCGAGGTCGCCGTCAAGCCGTCTTACGGTATTGACGAGGAAGAAATGGCGGCCATGCTCTACGACAGCATGAAGAACGCCAAGACCGACATGGAAGCCCGCCTGCTCGGCGAAACCAGAGTCGAAGCCGGGCGCAATCTGAACGCCGTTTCCGCCGCCCTGGCCAATGACGGCCATCTGCTCAGCGACGCCGAATTCAACACCATCAAGTCGGTCGTGCAATCCCTTGAAGAAGCCACCAAGGGTGATAATCGCGACGCCATCACCGCCGCCGCCGAACGGCTTGAAGAGGCGACCAAGGCGTTCGCCGAAAAGCGCATGGACCGGGGCATCCGTTCGGCCCTGCGCGGGGTCACCGTTGAGGCCCTTGATGAAAAAGCCGCAAGCAGCTAAAACCCCAGCAATTATTCGTTATTTCGTTTTTCAGGAGAACCACCAGATGCCCAAAATTACCTTCGTCGCGCCCGACGGAACGACAAAAGAAGTCGATGCCGCCAACGGCCTGTCGGTGTTGGAAGTCGCCCACAAGAACGGTATCGATCTTGAGGGCGCTTGCGAAGGCTCGCTGGCATGCTCGACCTGCCATGTCGTCGTCGATCCCGAATGGTTCGATAAGCTTGGCGAAGCCTCCGAAGAAGAAGAAGACATGCTCGACCTGGCCTTCGGCCTGACCCATACTTCCCGGCTCGGCTGCCAGATCAAGATGAGCGACGCACTCGACGGCCTGCGCGTCAGTTTGCCTGCGGCAACGCGCAACATGTTGGTCGATTAAAACCGATGAAGTGGACCGATATTCACGATATTGCCATTGAACTGGAAGACGCCCACCCGGATGTCGATGTCGTCAACCTGCGCTTTACCGACCTGTGGACATGGGTCCAGGCGTTGCCCGGTTTCGACGACGACCCGCAGAAATCCAGCGAGAAGACGTTGGAGGCCATTCAGATGGCCTGGCTCGACGAGCGCGATTGATGAAAGCCCTGGTCATCCCGGTCACCGCCTTTGAGCAAAACTGCACCTTGCTGTGGTGTACCCAGACCATGCTCGGGGCCTTCGTCGATCCCGGTGGCGATCTCGATCAACTGATCAGCGTTGCCGCAGAAAACAAGGTGACCATCGAGAAAATCCTGATCACCCACGGCCATCTCGACCACGCCGGGGGTGCGGCAGAACTTGCCGAACGTCTCGGTGTGCCCATCGAAGGGCCGCACAAGGACGACGATTTCTGGATCAAGCAACTGCCCGAACAGACCCTTCAGTACGGCTTCCCCGAAGGCCGGGCCTTCGTCCCCGAACGCTGGCTTGAAAACGGCGACAAGGTCAGCGTCGGCAAGCTCACTCTTGATGTCATCCACTGCCCCGGCCACACCCCCGGACATGTGGTTTTCTACCAGCCCGACGAACATCTAGCGATTGTCGGCGACGTCCTGTTTCACGGCTCGATCGGCCGCACCGACTTCCCCCGCGGCAACCATCAAGACCTGCTCGACTCGATCACCGGCCGCCTGTGGCCGCTCGGCGACGAGACAACCTTCATCCCCGGCCACGGCCAGGCCTCAACCTTCGGTGCCGAACGCAAAAGCAATCCGTTTGTCGGCGATGATGTGATTTAAGGGGTTCGGGATAACAAGCCAGCGACAGGGATATTCGGGAAGAGAGAATTCTTCCAGTTGGTGAGGTTCTGTTCGATGCTATTGATGAAAACCGTAAATTTCACCCCCTCTCGAAAAACCCTGGAATGCAGTCGAGCACTTACCGGGGAGTTGGCCCAACTGCATCGGGGTAGGCGGATGATTCATACTGTTTGGTTCGATTGAGCGCATCCAACCAATAACCGGAACTTATGACCTCGATCCGCACGATATCTTCACTGACCGCTTCAGTGCGGACAATCCAGATTACCTCATCGGCATTTGGAAACGACGTTCCTTCCAGTTGTTCTCCATACAGTCGATGCAGCACCGACCCGCCGTCCATCCCATCAGCAAGCAGCCTCACCAGAAAAGACTCTTTGGGCGTAGGGATCAAGAGTTTCCTCGCGGCTGCATTAGTGACGGTGACTTCGATCTCAACGCGGACCGCATCGGGTTCTGGGAAAGATCGTGGAAATGCCGCATATAGCAGGCTTCCGGCATTGAACAGGCGTTCGTGGAGTGAGGAGTTCGCATATTCCTCCCAGAGTTTTTCGTCAAGCATCTCGCCAGCCATGTTGCGAATCTGGCCGTCGCGCAGAACGTCACTCATGTCATGCTTCAGCACCAAGTAGGCGGCTTCGACGGGCTCAAGGTCCTGCAAGGATAAGATACATAATTGACGGCGTTCATCATCGTTCAATCCGGATTGATCACCAAACTCCATGGCTTCAAGCAGAGCTGCGAAGTCACCGGTCGTCCGCGCGCCTTCTATTTCCATAAGGGTTGAGAAACTAAGAATGCGGACAGGAAAAGTATTTTTCATTCCTCGTCAGCTTCTTACTAGCATTTGATGCATGTTGTAGCGTACGGCAATGCCTTTAGTCTTTGCGGGGCGATCTTCTTGTCGCAGCGTTCGCAGACACCGTAAGTGCCGGAGTCGATCTTCGCCAATGCCTGTTTAATTTTTCTGATTTCGTCCAATGCCATGCCCCCAACTCTCTCAAGCACCTCATCATTCTCCGACTCAACGGCATTTTCCGACCAATCGTTATCCGGTGGTTCGCTTAAGTCATCGTCGATATTCCGTGTCCGGGCCGTCAGCACACGAAGTTTCTCTTCCAGTATCGCTTTGATCTCTGTGATTTCACTCATTCATTTGCTCCGTTAGCATTCAAGCCTACAAACATGCCTGCAAAATTGTATGGCGAAAATGGCGCGCCGCCAAGAAAGATACTTCTGCTTCGGGTCAGAAACAGACGAAATCTTCCGTTCTGAAGAGAGGTTGACATTTTCCCTATTTTGGAATATATTCCTTCTCGTTCTTTGACAGTGTGAAGAGGGGCCGGGCATACGGATTTTCCGGCTTTTGGCCGTGGACTCTGTGTTTCGGAAGCGCTTTCCCGCGTGGTGGAATGGCTTCGTTTTTCAATATTTTTTTATGTTTTTGCCGGGCGGATTTTCTTAAGTCATTGAAAGTGCTGGATTCTTGTTCAAACCGGGCCGCCGCGCTTAGCCGCCGAGTTCCTTACGCAACAACGCCGCGCCTGCGCCGAGGGCTTTGAGTTTCCCTTCGGCGACCGCGCGGGGCAGGGGGGCCATGCCGCAGTTTGTGCAGGCGATGATCCGTTCCGGGTCGACGAATTGCATGGCGGCGCGCAGGGTTGCGGCGACTTTTTCCGGGGTTTCGATGACTTCGCTGGCGACGTTAATGGCGCCGACCAGCACTTCCTTGTCTTTAAGCAGGCCGAGCACCGACATCGGCACCCGTGAATCGGCGCATTCCAGCGAGACCTGATCGATGCGGCTGTCGTTAAGCGCCGGGAAGAACTCCTCGTACTGCCGCCACTCATCGCCGAGACCTTCTTTCCAGTCGATGTTCTGCTGAATGCCGTAGCCATAACAAATATGCACGGCCGTCTTGCAGGTCAGTCCTTCGGTGGCCCGGTGCAGGGCCTCGACACCCCAGATCGGCACCTGATCCATGAAGGCGTTGAAGGCCGGTTCGTCGAACTGGATGACGTCGACGCCGAGGGCTTCAAGCTCCAGGGCCTCCTCGTTGAGCAGGGCGGCGAAGGCCATGGCCATTTCAGGGCGGCTGCCGTAATGGGCGTCGGCGATGGTGTCGCAGATGGTCATCGGCCCGGGCAGGGTGAATTTGAAGCCTTTGTCGGTGTTCTCACGACAGAATTTGACACCCGCGCCGTGCACGGATTTTTTCCGCCGCACCGCCGCCGTCACGGTCGGCACCTGGGCGTCGTAACGATTGTCGCGAATGCCCATAGTGGTCATGTGCTGCCAGTCGATGCCGTCGACTTCCTCGAGAAAACCGTGGACGAAGTGTTTGCGGAACTGTTCGCCGTCGCTGAGGATATCGATGCCTGCGTCTTCCTGGATTTTCAACCAGACCAGGGCCGCGTCCTGCTGGCCGCGGGTCAGCGCGTCGCCTTCCAGTCGCCAGGGGGCCCACAGTTTCTCGGGCTCTGCCAACCAGGATGGTTTGGGCAAGCTGCCGGCGATTGTCGTTGTGATCATGTGATGTGCCCTCTGTTTGTTGTTGCCGCCAATAGTAAGCAATTCGCGCGGCGATGAACAGGGCGGCTTCAGGATTTATCGGATTTATTGAGGACTTCGGCGACAACGCGGGCAGCGCTGCCAGACGGCAGGGATTTCAGGGCGTGGAAGGTCACAGCCAGGGCGATGTGGGCGAAGATCAGCGCCGGGGTCGCTTCGGCCAGGCCCTCGTGCAGATCGTCGTCCATGCCGATGTCGTGGGCGAACCAGCCTGACAGGGCGGCCAGGGTAATCAGCACCAGCAAGGCCGCGGCCATCCAGTTGTTGATAAGGCGCTGCACGGCGCGGACGCTGAGCGGCGCTTGATCCGCAGGCGGCAGGCTGAGTGTCGGCAGGGCCAGCGGTGAGCCGTTGGGTGCCACGAGGCCAACAAGAAGACGAATGCCCAGGGCCAGCAGCACCATAACGCCAGAAAAAACGTGCATGGCGTAGCTTGCCTCGCCGGTGATGTAGGCGATCAGGAAGGCCCCGGACAGCATCCCGTGCCATCCCATCAGGAACGACAGCTCGGCCTTGCTTGGTTTGCCGGGGTTAGCGCTCATGATCAGTCGTCGTCGTCATCATGGTCATGGCCGCCCCCGTCACGATTAAACGACGTGGCATAACCCATGGAAGCGCCGCCGCCGTTGATCAAAGCGAACGCGGCGGCACCGCAGCCGATAACGACGGCGAATACCAGGGTCATAAGAACGGTTCGTGTGATCACGGACGAGGTCTCCAAAGATTTCAGATAACAACATAATATATAAAAGCGGCCTGAACCGGAAATGAACGAGCCATCCTGCCAATCGTATGGACAATCGTCGCAGTCTCATGAGACTATTGTTGACGACGGTCAATGATCAGAAAATGAAATCTCATAGGCTCTCAAGTGCGACATAATACGGAGAGAGTGAGGGGGCAAAATGCCGATTGAATGGCGCGATAGTCTATCTGTTGGAAACGATTTTATTGATGATGATCACAAACATCTTTTCGTTTTGATCAATCAGTATGAAATTGCCATCCAGCAACAAAACCTTCCCATCCTTGAAAATGCTTTTGAAGGGCTTGTCGACTACGCCCATTCGCATTTTGAGAGAGAGCAAAACTTGATGGAGGCCGTCCATTATCCGGAACGTCGCGCCCATGCGGATCTGCATACAAAGCTGATAGACACCATGGATGACTTTCATAAAGGTCTGACAAAAGAGAAAACTGTCGATATCAAAAAAGTCAGCAAATTTCTCCATGACTGGCTTATCGACCATGTCGTAAACGAAGACCTGAAGCTACGGCCCTACGTTAAGGGGCAAAGGGGCTGAAGTTGCGCTGCTCGCGTTAAAAAAACACGGCCCATTGTACGGGCGGCGGAAACTCCTATATTCACATCCATGACTACACAGACAAACTCTTTGGGCCTGAACAAGCCGCCTGCCGCTACCCGCGTCGTCGTCGCCATGTCCGGCGGCGTCGATAGCTCGGTGACCGCCGCCATGCTCAAAGAACAGGGCTACGACGTCGTCGGCGTCACCCTGCAACTGTACGATCACGGGGCGGCGCTCTCGAAGCCCGGCACCTGTTGCGCCGGGCGCGATATCAGCGATGCCCGCAACGTCGCCGATGCCATCGGCATTCCCCATTACGTGCTCGACTTCGAAAGCCTGTTCAAGGACGCGGTGATCGAGGACTTTGCCGACAGTTACCTGCGCGGCGAAACGCCGGTACCCTGTGTGCGCTGTAACGAGAGCGTCAAGTTCACCGATCTTGCGGCCAAGGCGAAAGACCTGGGTGCCGACCTGCTGGTCACCGGCCATTATGTGCGCAGGGAGATGGGGCCGGACGGGGCCGAACTGCACGCCGGCCTGGACCCTAGCCGCGACCAGAGCTATTTCATGTTCTCGATGACCCCGGACCAGCTTGATTTTCTGCGTTTCCCCTTGGGTGCTATGGACAAGGACGCGACCCGCGCCCTGGCGCACCACTACAAACTGCCCGTCGCTTCCAAGCCGGACAGTCAGGATATCTGTTTCGTGCCCGAAGGGTCGTACAGGGAAGTGGTCCGGAAGTTACGCCCCGACGCCCTGATCGAAGGCGACATCGTGCATCTTGATGGCACCGTACTGGGTCGCCATAAGGGCATCATCAACTACACCATCGGCCAGCGAAAGGGCTTAGGGGTTTCCGCGCCCGATCCGCTTTACGTGATCGCCCTGGAGCCGCTAACGGCGCGCGTCGTCGTCGGCCCGCAGAGCGCGCTGAAACGCCAAAACTTAAGGATTCAGGGGGTCAATTGGCTGGGCGCGGAGGCGATCCCCGTCGCGGGTGTTCAGCTTCGCGTCAAACTGCGTTCGACCCAACCGCCCCTCGCCGCCACCGTTCGCATGACCGGGGCAGGGATGGCCGAAGTTACCCTGGACGACCCGCAAGGAGCCGTGGCACCGGGCCAGGCGTGCGTTTTCTATGATGGTGACAGGGTCATGGGCGGCGGCTGGATCATGCGCGACGACGCCTAATAATTACTGCGCCGCGTTTTCTTCGACAAGTCGCGCCGGTTTATCTTCTTCGGCGTGTTCCAGCACTTCGCGGGCGTGCTCGGTTTCCTGCTGGCGCGCCCACATGGCGGCGTAGCGACCGTGCATGTCGAGCAACTGGGCGTGATTGCCGCGCTCGCTGATGCGGCCATCTTCGAGGACGATGATTTCATCGGCGTGAACGACGGTCGACAGGCGGTGGGCGATGATCAGGGTGGTGCGACCGCTCGATACCTGTTTCAGGGATTCCTGAATTTCTTTTTCCGTGTGAGTGTCCAAAGACGAGGTCGCCTCGTCGAACAGGAAGATTGACGGGCGCTTAAGGATCGTGCGGGCGATGGCAACGCGCTGTTTCTCGCCACCCGACAATTTAAGGCCGCGTTCGCCGACGGTGGTTTGGTAGCCGTCGGGCAGGGCGCTGATGAAGTCGTGAATGGCGGCCATTCTCGCGGCCTCCTCGACTTCTGCGGGCGTCGCACCGGGGCGGCCGTAGGCGATGTTGTAATAGATGGTGTCGTTAAACAACACCGTATCCTGTGGGACAATGCCGATGGCGGCGCGCCAGCTTGCCTGAGTGACGCTACGGGTATCCTGGTCATCGATCAGCACGGCCCCGGCGCTTGCGTCATAAAAGCGGAACAGCAGCCGCGATATGGTCGATTTTCCGGCCCCGCTGGCACCGACAATGGCGACGCTTTTGCCGGCCGGCACGGTGAAGGAAACATTCTTCAGGATTGGTCTTTCGGGGTTGTAGGAGAACGATACATCGCGGAATTCAACTTCCGCGCCGTTGACCGATAAATCAGGCGCACCCGGCGGGTCGGTGACTTCGGCGGCCTCGCCCAGCAGTGCAAACATCTGTTCCATGTCGATCAGCGAATGTTTGATCTCGCGGTAGCTCGAACCGAGGAAACTGAGCGGGATGTAAAGCTGTAACAGGTAGGTGTTGACGAGGACGAAATCGCCGATGGTCATGGTTCCGCCGGTCACCCCGTAACCGGCCATAATCATGATGATGGTGGCCCCGCTGGCGATGATCGCGCCCTGCCCGGTATTGAGCAACGACAGCGAGGTTTTCGCCGTCACCGCCGCCGCTTCGTATGACTCCATGGCCTGGTCGAAGCGCCGGGCTTCGTGTTCCTCGTTGCCGAAGTATTTGACCGTTTCATAGTTGATCAGGCTGTCGATGGCCTTGGTGTGGGCCTCGGAGTCCGAATCATTCATGGTTCGGCGGAATTTGATGCGCCATTCGGTGATGATTAGCGTCCAGATCACATAAGCGGCAATGGTGGCGGCGGTGACGAAGGCGAACCATTTGTCGAACAGGCCCCACAGCAAAATCAGGACCATAATGATTTCAAGCATCGTCGGAACGATGTTGAACAGCATCATGCGCAGCACATATTCGATGCCTTTGGTGCCGCGCTCGATGGCCCTGCTTAAACCGCCGGTGCGGCGATCAAGGTGGAAGCGTAATGCCAGATCGTGGATATGGCGGAAGGTCTTGACCCCGGCCTGGCGGATGGCGCGTTCGGCGACTTTGGCGAAAACCGCCCCCTGCAATTCTTTGAACCCCATCGACAACACCCGCATCAGCCCGTAGGCGACAAGCAGGCCGATGGGAACGGCCACAACGATCATTTCGCTGCTGATCGCCGCGCCCGGGGCCGGGGCGCTTAACGCATCGACGGCGTATTTCAGGATCACCGGGACGGCGACGGTGGCGACCTTCGCCAGGGCCAACAGGACCAGAGAAATAACGACACGGACGCGCAAGCCGAAAGCGTCCCTGGGCCACAAGTAGGGCAACAGGGAGCGTAGGGTGTCAAAATCGCCGGAGGCTTCCCCCCGGCCCGGATTGTGATCGACTGGGCGCATGGTTACTCAATAAAGTTTCATTCTCACGGGGGCATGAGCCCGCGAGTCTGATCTATATAGGGACTGAAAAGACCGATCGCTACCGCGGTTTTGTTAGAAACCGTCGATTTGAAGACGTTTACTTTCCATTTTCCGGGCTCGGCTGACCGCTTCGGCTTTTTTTCGGGCCCTCACTTCGGAAGGCTTTTCGTAGCAACGGCGGCGTTTCATTTCACGCCACATGCCCTCGCGCTGCATCTTTTTCTTCAGCACTTTCAAAGCCTGATCGACGTTATTATCGCGTACGCTTACAAACAAATGATTTCTCGCTGGTTAATGTGGCCCCAAATGAGCCCCCAAGGGGGGCATCATAGTCATAAAAAGCATCGCCTGACAAACCGTTTACGTTTTGTTGAGAAAGCTTTGCTAGCATTTAGATGATTAATTTTAGCCCCCTTTTGCTAAGGGAGAAGGATCATGCGTTACCAAGTTCGATATGTTGAAAAAATTAAATCCTGGGCGGTTGTCGATACCAAGGCCGCCGACAGGGTCCTTGCACTCCACGATCAAAAGAATGGCGCCGATGACGCCGCCTGGTACGAAGAAGAACGTTGGTATAAATGCAGCTCCGTTCAGGGCGGCGAAGCGGCTTAAAGGGATATTTTTTATAAATAATGGATGAGCGAAATTCCGGCGAAGAACTTTCTAATGCCGAAGTCTATGAAATGGCTGATACACTGTTGCGTCGACATGGCAAAGATGCCGTTCTTGTCGCCTCCATGCAGGCCGGGGAAAAATTGACTAACGGTGATATGGAAGGTTACAGGACGTGGAAGCGTCTGGTCATGCTGGTTGACGGGATGATGGAGAGTGGCGCGCCGAAACGCGAATGCCTGCATTAAAAATATATTGAACGGAACCTGGATATGGCTGAAGAAAACGCAACCGGTAGTCCCGGCAAGGCAAGCATCGCCGACGAAGATGCCGATACAATCGGTGCCATCTATGGAATTTCGATCGATGTTACGGCTGTTCTTGGCACGGCTTTAATGCCGATCAGCCAGATCCTCAAGCTTGGTCGCGGCGCGGTTGTCGAGTTGGACCGTCTCGTCGGCGAGGAGATTGAACTGGTTGCCGAAGAAGAAATTATTGCCAAGGGCGAAGTCATCGTTATCGAGGACCGCCTGGGGGTCAGCATTACCAAGATAATGAAACGCCTTTAGAGGACAGGTTGATGAAATCCAATAGTGAAATTTGGCGCTGTGCTAGTCTGCTGGTCGATCAGTACGGCGAAATGGCTGTGAACGGGGCCGCCATCAAGGCCGATCAACTGGCCAAGGAAGGCGACCAGGAAGGCCGCTTCATGTGGCTGAAAGTGACCCGCGCCGTCGAAGAGTTGTTATCCGATGAAGTCCCCGAAGGTTCCAGCGTTCACTAATTCACAGTCGTTTGAAAGAAACCATGTCAGTCGCCGCCGGAACACTCCTCGCCTTTGCTAAAATCAGCGTCGTCGCCTTCGCTATCATGGCGGTCTTGTGGGCGATCATTAGAAGTGTCGAAAAAACAGGCCGCGAAAAAGCTCACGACGACAAACCAGATTAGATTTTTCTTATTTTTTCAGCTTGGCAAGCCACTCCTGGGCGCGCACGGACTGGGCGGTTTTGACATCCGCCGAAAGGGATTTGTCGAGAATATCTTTCAGGGCCTGAGCATTTTTGTTTTTATTCATAAGCGCCAATGAAACCCAGAAATAAGCTTCGCCATCGTCGGCCTTGATGTCTTCGCCTCGATGAATAATTTCTGCCAGGGTGAACTGCGCTCCGCCGTAGTTAAGGTTGGCGGATTCCCTGATCAGGATTATGGCTTTGTCCATTTCCTCTTTATTGGTGGCGGTCGTTCTGGCGATGTCGCCGAGGCTGAACAGGGCGCCCCGGTTCCCCTTGGCGGCTGATTTGCCGTACCACTGACGTGATATATCAAGGTCGGAGTCAACGCCTAAGCCTTTGCGATACAAGTGACCGAGGGCATTTTGGGCCTTCGCATCGCCGGCCTCGGCAAGCGGTAACCAGATATCATGGGCGATCTTGAAATCCCCGGCTCTATAGGCGTCAACACCTTCGCCGAAGGGGGTTACCTTCGGGACTTCTTGGGTTTTTTTTTCCGTGCTCGCCGCCGCCGTGCTGGCTGGCTCCTTTGACAGGCACTCGTTAACATCGACGCGCTGGGCAATCTTGTCGATGTACTCGGAGAGCTGCGGGCCTTTGAGTATCGTTCCGGTGCTGGGAATTTTAATGCCTTTGCCCTCGCCGTAGATGGCCCTGACATTGTCAAGCTGGCGGCTCCACTTGTCCAGGTAGCCTGACCAGTCACCGCCGTGTTTTTGAGCAACGTATGCCTTGACGCCTTCGTGGGATAGCTTTCCCCACCATGACACACTGGGAAAGGGGCCGCATTCGGCCCATGCAGGGGCGTTCAATAGGGGAACGAGTAAAAAGGCCGAAACAAGAATAAAAAGGCGCGAGGACATATTGCATTCCCGATAGCGATCTAAAGCATTAGCCGAAACGCCCATCTTTGAGGGACGCCCCACCATGAATACCTTTAGTACCTTAAGTGAAGATGACAGGGTCGCTCATTGCGTTATCGTGCAACGACTATATGGCGGTTTTTAGGCATTGGGTAGGGCAGCGTCCTATTCCCACTCAATCGTCCATAAATATGTTTTGTGCGTTTCTGCTCCGATGTTCGCCTCTCTCTAATAAGCGGACATCGTTGGTTGGTGCCGGTTGAGATCACAGCCATAAGCAGACATTCGTTGGTTTATGTCGTCGATAATTGAATTTGCGATGCCTATTCTCATATCAACATATGACGAGGGAGCGTAAATGGACGGATAACAAACTCTCCTGTACGGGGTGATCTTTACGTTACTTAAGATCGATCGACAAATTTACCGTCATGCAGAATTCCATCATTGCTATGGAACTTACGCTCATAGGGGGGGCTTGTGTGCTCAAGGATTTCGGTCCATAGAACCGATATCCAAAACGGGGGCGGCGTCGATGCGTTCTGCACCCAAAAGAACAGACAGGCGCTTTAGAACGGCAGCAATCTGCATTTGCTCCCAGTCCTCCAGATTATTGAAAGACTGTGCAAAACGCTCATGCAAGGCCATGGGAGCTTGAGCCACGGCACTGCGACCATCATCCGTCAGGCTTACGTAGACCTTGCGTCTATCCGACGTCGAGCGTTCACGTTCAACGAGGCCAGCTTCCTGAAGCCTGTCAATAAGGATCGTGATGGTGGCCTGAGTCAGGCTCACTACTTCCGAGATTTTCCCAATCGTCGCCTCTCCTTCTTCATCAAGAAACTGAAGAACCAACAGCTTGGAGGTCGTAAGGCCACATTCCTTGGCCAACGACTTCGATTGGATGTCTGTAACGCGCAAAATTCGGCGTAAAGAAACCAGGGATTCATGCAAAGGGTCCAAAAGAAATTCTCGCAATCTATGGGCTTTCGTGTCCTCAACGCAGGGGATACTACGTCGGGGCGGAGAGTCGTACTGTGTGGCCGCCCTGCTCATTATATACCCATGCTTTCTTATTTTCTATCTATTGGAAATATTAGATAATCTATGAAATAAAAAGGTATTATAAGCAAATTTGGCCATAATTTGACAAAAAAGCATAGATGTACTATATATTTATCTAATTAAAATAAGTATAAACGGCATTACTCATGGCCTAGACATGCACCGGGTTGAAAACTTCCTCCCTGATGGATCGAACCGAAAGAGAGGATAACCAACATGTTCAAAGCAGTAAAATTGAATGCCGAGAAGCAGTTAGCCGCAACCCAGAAGAAGTACATGAAGGTCCGCAAAGAAAAAGAAACTCGCGCCGGGCAGGAAGCCGAGCACATATCGAATCTGAAGGCTCTGCGTCTAGCCAAAGAAGCGGCTGATAAAAAAGCCGCTAAAATGGCTGCTGCTGAAAAATTAGCGGCAAAAGCAATAAGGCGACGCGCCTAGCTCAGGCTGACTGAAACGCAATTTACGATCGTACAGACCGCGAACAAATCAAACGCCGACAAACATGACCGAGTGACGCACCTGTTCATCGTTTCCATTTTAATCAACGTCATGACAATTCTATATGTCGTCGTAACCGTCGACAAATAGCCGAGAAAATCACAAAGGAGGGACATTTTGTCAAATACGATAACAACGATAAAAAGAGAAAAAAACCAACCAGGAAAAACCACTAAAATTAATGATGGGGCCTCTCAAGAGGAAGCTGTTTTAGCCTTCCGTGACGATTTTGAAGGGGTATTTACTGCACCTGATATTGAGGGTTGTAGTACAAAGATAAAATCCGTTCATGATGATAGCATCTCTATAACTCAGTACAAATCGAGCGGGAAAAAAGAGATAAAAGTTCCATACTCAGAAGCTGAAATCACCATTGATCGCAGGACTTTTGCCACCGTCGTTGAAATAAACGGTATAACACTGACTGCAAATTGCTATTCGAGGGAAAAGTCCAGAAAACTGTATAATTATTTAAGCACGTTAGTGGAAATGGAGAATAAGAAAAATATCTCCTATGAAAGTTATAGATTGGGTTAAACAAATATTATTGCGTCTCATGAGATAAATACTAAGAAAATATTTAGTGTTCACACTCCCAATATAAAATGACGTTATTCCTTATAAATCGTCCGAAAGGTCACAAATGGACCTCTATATCGGACCAGGTGTCCTCATCGTTGGGGCATTGTTGTTTGTTTTTGGTATTAAGTATTTAAAAAATCATCCTTTAAATCGGCAAGACCATATTGATAAAATGAGTGAGAAAAGTTCCCATTAGAGATTTTATGAATGTCTCAGTTGGGTTGAGATCACAGTACAAAAGCAGACCTAAGTATCAGCCTGAAATGAGCTCCGCTTTTCGGTGCCAAGTGGAAGTTATAGGGCTTGGTATGGGCTTAGCGGAACGCGCAAAACTATTCCCATTCAATCGTCCCCGGCGGTTTGCTGGTGATGTCGTAGGTCACCCGGTTGATGCCTTTGACCTCGTTGATGATGCGGTTCGATGCCTGGGCCAGAAATTCCATGTCGAAGTGATAGAAGTCCGCCGTCATGCCGTCGGTTGAGGTGACGGCGCGCAGGGCGCAGACATAATCGTAAGTGCGGGCGTCGCCCATGACGCCGACGCTTTGCACCGGCAGCAGCACGGCGAAGGCCTGCCAAATCGTATCATAAAGACCGGCGCGGCGAATTTCGTCGAGATAGACGGCGTCGGCATTGCGCAGGATTTCCAGTTTCTCGCGGGTCACCCCACCGGGCAGGCGAATGGCCAGGCCCGGTCCCGGGAACGGATGCCGTCCGACGAAGGATTCCGGCAGGCCAAGCTCGCGGCCAAGCTTGCGGACCTCGTCCTTGAACAATTCGCGAAGCGGTTCGACCAGATCCATATTCATGCGTTCGGGCAGGCCGCCGACGTTGTGGTGCGACTTGATGGTGACCGACGGTCCACCGGTAAAGGAAACAGACTCGATAACGTCCGGATACAAGGTTCCCTGGGCCAAGAAGTCGGCACCGCCAATCTTGTTGGCCTCTTCCTCGAAGACGTCGATGAAGAGTGCGCCGATGAGCTTGCGCTTGGTTTCCGGATCGGCGACGCCTTCAAGCTTGCCGATAAACAGTTCCGATGCGTCGCGGTGAACCAGCGGGATGTTGTAGTGCTCGCGGAACATGTTGACGACTTCTTCGGCCTCGCCTTTACGCATGAAGCCGGTATCGACGAAGACGCATTGCAGTTGATCGCCGATGGCCTCATGCAGCAAAACCGCGACGACCGATGAGTCGACGCCGCCCGAAAGCCCGCAGATAACCTTGCCGGAACCGACCTGCGCGCGCACCTTGGCAATTTCCTGTTCTTTAAACCCGGCCATGGACCAGTCCCCGGCGCAGCCGCAGACCCGGTGGGTGAAGTTTTCAAGCAACTTGGCGCCGTTGGGCGTGTGGACGACTTCCGGGTGGAACATCAGGCCGTAGAAGCGTTTCTCATCGTTGGCGATGGCGGCAAACGGTGCCCCGTCGGATGTGGCGACGGTACGAAAGCCCGGCGGTGGAGTATCGATGCGGTCGCCGTGGCTCATCCACACCTGTTCCTTGGCGTCGGTTTGCCAAAGGCCGTCGAATAAAGTGCAAGATTCTTTAATGTCGATGAAGGCGCGACCGAATTCCCGGTGATCCGATGAGACCACCTTGCCGCCCAACGCTTCGGCCATGGCCATCTGACCGTAACAAATGCCCAACACCGGCAGGCCCATCTCGAACAGCCCTTCGGGGGCGCGCGGCGTGTCGATCGTGGTCAGCGACGCAGGTCCGCCAGAGAGGATCACGCCTTTCGGGTCAAAGGCCCTGATGCTGTCGACGGTGACACTGTTGAAGGGGTGAACTTCGGAATAAACACCGGATTCACGGACGCGCCGGGCGATAAGCTGGGTCACCTGGGAGCCGAAATCGATAATCAGAATGCGTTCGCTCATGACAACATGGGACTCGGAATTTGTGAATGGAAGCCAGAACATAGCGAAGTTCGTTGCTCCCTAACAGACTCAAATTTTCTCGGCTGTTGTGCGGCACCCAACAATTTGACAGGATCGGGCGATGATGCTGTCCAGTGAATTCATAGATTACGGGTTGATCTTGCTGGTCATAGCGGCGGCCAGCTATATCCAGGCGGTATCGGGCTTTGCTTTCGCGCTGATCGTCATGGGAGTGGTTCCCAGCCTGGAGCTGATGCCGGTGGCCGATGCCGCCATTATCGTTACCTTGCTGGCGATGGTGAATACGGCGACGGCGTTGAGCAGCGGCTTCGCCAATGTGCGTTGGCGCGAGGCCCGTGTCTCGCTGTTGTTCTCGCTGCCGTCGATCGCTATCGGCCTGTATTTGCTCGATTTATTTAGCGAGTCGTCCCTGGGGGCGGTGCGCATTGGCCTGGCGGTGACCATCCTGGTTTCCGCCATTATGCTTCTGAAACCGCCGCATCAGGACGCGGCGATATCCGGGTTGCCCTCATTTGCCGCCTTCGGCTTTCTGTCGGGATTGTTGAGCGGCCTGTTTTCCACCGGTGGACCGCCGGTGGTGTTTCAGTTCTATCGTCAGCCGCTGCCGTTGCCGGTCGTCCGCGATAGCCTTTTTGCCATCTTTTTTATCGGATCGGCGGTCAGGACCGGCCTTGTCGCAGCTCATACGGGTATCGAGATGCGGTTGCTGGTTCTCGGCGCATTTGCCCTGCCGGTGGTCGTCATTTTCACCAAAATCGGCCAGCGCTACGCACCCAAGGTGGCCGGGACGACCGTGCGCCGGGCGGTGTTCGGTCTTTTGACCTTGACCGCCCTGACGCTGATGGTCGGCTGATATTTAAGGCAATTCGAGGGCGTAGGTGGCGAGCGCCGGAATGTCCTTGATTAACTTCTGCTCCTTCATGAAAACGGCGAAGCGCTCATAGCGGGCCTTGTCCAGGGCTGCGGGCCGCAGGGCGAAGCGGGGCAGGGTCGCTGCCCAGGCCCGTTTGTTGAGTTCGTCGTTCAGGTCCTTGTGGGCACCAATAAACAATTTCCAGCTTTCCTCGGGATGATTGACCAAATACTGGGTGGCTTTTTCGACCGCACCGAGGAACCGGCGCAGGCGGCCATCGTTCAGGGCCGATTTGTTAGCGATGAGAATCAGTTCGTCATAGGGCGGAACGCCTTCTTCTTCCGGGTAGAAGGCACGGCCAGGCTTGCCGACGATGTCCATCTGGTTGAGCTCAAAATTGCGAAACGCGCCGATCACGGCATCGACCTGCCCCGATATGATCGACGGCGACAGCGAGAAGTTGACGTTGATCAGGGTCACGTCCTTGAGACTGAGACCGGCCCCTTCGAGCATTTTGCCGAGGATGGCGTCTTCAAAGCCGCCGATGGAATAGCCGATTTTTTTGCCTTTCAGGTCGCCGATGGTTTTGATCGGGCCGTCTTTCAGCACGACCAGTGAATTAAGCGGCGTCGCCACCAAGGTGCCGATCCGCACCAATGGCAGTCCGGCTTCGACCTGTACGTGGAGCTGCGGCTGGTAAGACACGGCAATGTCGGCCTTGCCGGCGGCGACCAGCTTCGGCGGATCGTTGGGATCGGCCGGGGCGATCAGTTCGACGTCGAGACCGGCGGCGGCGAAGTAGCCTTTTTCACGGGCGATAATCAGCGGCGCATGGTCCGGGTTGACGAACCAGTCGAGCAGCACCGTCATTTTTTCGGCGGCACTGGCGGGTTGACCGATGAGCGTTGCGGCGATGAGTAAAGCGGCGGCGAAGAGGGTGCGAAGGTTGGTCATAACTTTCCTTTAGGATTCGTTGGGATGGGAGTCCGGCTGCCATTTGATGGTGCGGCGGACGGTGAAATCGATGGTGAAATAAAGGGCGATGGCAAGCAGCGCCAAGGTTGCAAGGGCGGCGAACATGACGTCGATCTGCATGCGGGCGTTGGCGTGCAGCATCAGATAACCAAGGCCGGAACTGGAGCCGACCCACTCGCCAACAATGGCCCCGATGGGGGCGACGGCGGCGGCCACCCTGAGACCCGAACCGAGCGCCGGTAAGGCCGCCGGGATCCGGATATGGCGCATGATCGCCCAGCGACTGCCATTCATGGTCCGCGCCAGTTCGACCCAGCCCGGTTCGGTGCGTCTGAGGCCGTCGTGAAAGGCGGCGGTCACCGGGAAATAGATAATCAGGGTCGCCATGACGACTTTCGAGGCCATGCCGTAACCGACCCACAACACCAAAACCGGTGCCAGGGCGAAAACCGGCACGGCCTGACTAATCACCAACACCGGCAGCAACCATTGGCGGGCCGGACGGAAGTAAGCCATGAGCAGGGCGCTGGCGACGCCGAGGCCAAGCCCGAAGACCAATCCGAGAAGTATTTCCGCCAAGGTTATGGCACCGTGGTGAAGGAACAATTCGGGGCGCTGGATCCAGGCTTTGGCGACGGCCAGGGGGCCGGGCAGGATATAGGGCGGTGCGCCGCTTAAAATCACCACCGCTTGCCACAGGGCGAGCAGACCGAGCAGGATGATGGCGGGGCGCAGCAGCTTCATTGGGCGGCCTCCGCCAGTTGTCTTAGCAGCTCGCCCTGATGTTCGAGAACTTCCGGGTCGTCAACCGGGCGTGGCGGCAGGTGGTGCGGTTCTATGGCTTCACCCAAGGCCGCAGGGCGTCCGTTCATAACATGGATCGCGTGGCCCAAACGCAGGGCTTCCAGGGGGTCGTGAGTGACCAGCAGGACCGTGCGATTGGCCAGAAGCTCGGCGGCCAGGTTCTGAAGTTTAATCTTGGTGATCGCGTCCAGGGCCGAAAACGGCTCGTCCATCAGAACGATGGGACGGTCTTCCATCAGGGTGCGGGCGATGGCGACACGTTGACGCATGCCGCCGGACAAAGTGTCGGGCATGGCGTCTGCGACATCGGCGAGGCCGGTCCGGGCAAGCAATTCCAGGGCCTTTTCAGGAGAGCCAGTATCGTTCCTGATCCGGCTTCCGATCAGGACGTTGTCGAGAACGCTGAGCCAGGGCAGCAGGAAATCCCGTTGCGCCATGAAGGCGACCCGTCCGTCCAGCGGCAAGCCATCCGAGCAGCTTATGGTGTCCGCATTATTCTGAGTTCCGTCGAGACCGAGAATGAGCCGCAGTAACATGCTTTTGCCGACCCCGCTGGGGCCCAGCAGGCAGGTCCAGCGACCGGCCTGAAGGTCAAGGTCAAGGCCGTCAAAGAGAACCTGTTGGTGCCAAGCCAGATGGGCACCGCGCACGCGCAATCCGACGGGTGGCAGGGTGGCGGTGTCTATGGAGGTATCTGTGACTTGGCTCATGTCTCACTCGTTCCTACGCCGGTATAAGCCGGATCAGGTTCAAGGGGTCGTCTCTATTGTTCGAGACCTCTCAGCCGCTTTAAGGCAGCTCCCCCCAGTGATGGGATGTAGGCGTAGACATAAGACGGACGCTGCCAATTGGCAAGCCTTTATCGGTCTTTCCAGCCGCGCAGGATCGATAGGGCGAAGTCGGGATTTTTGGTGATGATGTCGACGATCTGCTTGCGCAGGGACTCGTTGATGTTGCGGTCAATGCGTTCGACGTTAATGGCAGATGGCTCCTCCCGCCTGGGCGGGCGGGCGGCTTTTTCCTGCCGCTCATCGGCGGCGGAAATGAAACTTGGCAGCGGCGGGGCCGGTCGGTCTGCAATACTCATCGGCACATTATAGGCTTTTTCGTTCCATTACGGCGCAGAAAAAGCCATCGGTGTCGGTGTCTGCCGGGCTCAGGCGCAGGCCGCCTTGCGCTGGCGGACAGGGGGTCGCCATGACCCTGATCCAGATGTCGCTCATCGGCAGGGCGGTGAATGCGTCGTTGCGACCGAGAAAGGCCTCGACCTGGGCTTCATTTTCCTGGGTCAACAGCGAGCAGGTGGCGTAAATCAGGCGTCCGCCAGGCTTGACCATCTTGGCCGCGGCATCGAGGATTTTGCTTTGGTCGGCGATGTGACGATCGAGACGCGCAGATGTCAGCCGCCAGCGCGCTTCGGGGTGGCGGCGCCAGGCACCGATACCCGAACAAGGCGCGTCGATCAGAACCCTGTCGGCTTTGCCATTCAAGTCATTAACGCCAGCTTCATCATCGAGCACCAGTTGCTCAATGCTGGTCGCTCCTGAGCGTTGCAAACGCGCATCCAGTCCGGACAGCCTTTTGCTTGAAACGTCGCAGGCAATCAGCGTGCCTTCGGTGCTGTCCCGGCTCTGCATGCCCATGGCGTCGGCCAGGGCGAGTGTTTTGCCGCCACCACCGGCGCAATAATCGATGACCGTCATGCCGGTCTTGACCTCGCAGAGCAGGGCGATCAGTTGCGACCCTTCGTCCTGAACCTCGATCAGGCCTTTCTTGAAAGCCTTGGTCTCCTCCAGGCGGGCGCGCTCGACCAGCCGTAAACCAATTGGTGAAAGCGTCGTCGGTGTGGTTTTGATATGATCGATACTCAGGGATTTTTTAGCCTGATCGCGACTGACTCGACCGACGTTGACCCGGATATCGACCGGGGCTGCGGAATTCAGGGCTGTCATTTCAGCGTCGTAGCGCTCACCCCACAAAGCCTGAAACGATGGCTCCAGCCATTGCGGGACTTCGTGGACGACACCCGGCGGCATGGCGTCATGAAGCAGCGGCTTGGCGGCCAGATTGTCGACCAGTTGTTGCTCTTCGGCAGTAAGCAGAGCCGGTCCGTGGGCGGTGCCGTCAAACAGCGAAGCAACGGCCGCGGGTGTTTCCTTATCGACAATAAGCACGGCGGCGAGAACACGCAGGCGCGATGACGGTTGCAGATCACCGGCAGCCCCGGCGATCCACCAATCGAGGCGGGCACGGTGGCGGATAACGTCGAACACCCGGTTGCCGACACTGCGGCGGTCTTGCGACCCGGCGTAGCGGCGCGGCCTGAAATAGGCGCGGATGATGGAATCGGCGGCGGTATCGGCGGCCTCGATGGCATCAAGAATCTCGATAGCGGCGGACAGGCGTGCTGCGGGGGTCATAGTTGGTCCTTCATTAGTGTTATTGCCCCTCAAACGCCGGGCGGGGTCTCCGACCCCTTGGCTGGGCCTCTGGAAGTCAAGCCATTCATGGCAACAGGAGCCTAACTTCGCAGAATTGAGTTCTTGCCATCATTTGAAACGTGGCTTCCTGAGGCTCTGTCTTCTTCTTAAGCCCGCGACTGCGGGCCGCCGCTTATGCGGCGAGCCAAGAGAACGCAGTGAGCGCCCGGCGCTTGAGGGGCTGTAACCTTAATCGTTATGACGATAGTTGGGCGCTTCGCGTGTAATGGTCACATCGTGGACATGGCTTTCGCGCAAGCCTGCCGAGGTAATGCGGCGGAACGTGGCTTTCGTTTGCAGATCAGAAAGTGTGGCGCAACCGGTGTAGCCCATCGACGATCTGAGGCCGCCAATCAACTGATGGACAACGTTGGCGACCGGCCCTTTGTAGGGCACCTGGCCTTCGATACCCTCGGGCACCAGTTTCAGATTGTCCGAAACGTCTTCCTGGAAATAGCGATCGGCGGAACCGCGCGCCATGGCACCAAGCGATCCCATGCCACGGTAAGATTTGTAGGAACGACCCTGGTGCAGGAAGACCTCGCCCGGGCTTTCGTCGGTGCCCGCGAACAGCGATCCAATCATCACGCAGTTTGCCCCGGCGGTGATGGCCTTGGCGATATCGCCGGAAAATTTAATGCCACCATCGGCAATAACCGGGATGTTCAGTTTGCCGCAGACTTCGGCGACTTCCATGATCGCCGAAAGTTGCGGCATGCCGACACCGGCGACCATACGCGTGGTGCAAATGGTGCCGGGCCCGATGCCGACCTTGACCGTATCGGCGCCGGCGTCAATCAGCGCCTTTGCGGCCTCCGGGGTGGCGATGTTTCCGGCGATGACCTGGGCCGCGTTGGACAATTTCTTGATTGCCGTGACGGCGGCAATGACGCCACTTGAATGGCCGTGCGCGGTATCGACGACGATGACATCGACGCCCGCGTCAATCAGCGCCTCGGCACGGCTAAGGCCGTCGGGGCCGACGCCGGTCGCGGCGGCGACGCGCAGGCGTCCCAAGGTGTCCTTGCTGGCATTGGGGAAGCGTTGCGATTTTTCGATATCCTTGACCGTCATCAGGCCGATGCAGCGAAAGTCCTTATCGACGACGAGAAGCTTTTCGATGCGGTATTGGTGGAGCAGGCGCTTGGCTTCGTCGCGGGTGGTGTTGTCGGCGACGGTAATCAACGGGCTGTCGACGCTATGACGGGTCATAAGCTCACCGACCGGCTGATCCAGATTGTCGGCGAAGCGGACGTCGCGGTTGGTCAGGATGCCGACCAGCTTGCCGTTATCCTTATCGACGACGGGAATGCCGGAAATATTGTGAGTGTCCTTGATGCGCAGGGCGTCGGCCAGGGTGGCGCGTGGGTCGATGGTGAAGGGGTCGACGACCATGCCGGATTCAAACTTTTTGACGCGCCGTACTTCCCCGGCCTGCTCTTCATTGGTCAGGTTCTTGTGAATGACGCCGATACCGCCGGACTGGGCCATGGCGATGGCAAGCGCGCTTTCGGTGACCGTGTCCATGGCCGCCGAAATCAGCGGAATGCCCAGTTCGATGCTTTTGGTCAGCCGGGTACGGGTGTCTGTTTGCGCGGGAAGGACGTTCGATTCGGCGGGAACCAGAAGAACGTCGTCAAAGGTCAGAGCCTCTTTAATAATCATGCCGGGTCCTCATATTGAGTTGGCGCGACATCATACAGAAGAAGTTGACGAATCCAAGCCCTGTTCTTAGGGCATGTTTAAACATGCCCTAACCCCGGTAACCGGTCGCCACAACATACATTTCAGCGGAGTCCGAGCGGCTTGCCGGTGGTTTGACGTGGCGGACGATTTTGAAGTGTTTTTTCATGGCGCTAAGCATGTCGTTTTCGGTGCCGCCTTGCAGCACTTTGGCGATAAAAATGCCGTCGGGGTTAAGTATTTCAAAGGCGAATTCAAGTGCCACCTCGCACAGCGCCATGATTTTCAAATGGTCCGTTGCTGCGTGCCCAGTCGCCGGGGCCGCCATATCGCTTAAAACAATGTCGACCTTGCCGCCAAGGGCCTCTTTCAACAGATCGGGTGCCGCTTCATCAAGAAAGTCGTGTTGCAGCACCGTGGCCCCGCTAACCGGTTCCATTTCATTGATATCAAGGGCGACGACGATGCCTTTGGCGTTGTTTTCGGGCTTTGTCCGCTCGACGGCGACCTTGGTCCAGCCGCCAGGAGCGGCACCCAGATCGACGATCCGTTTACCTGGTTTGAGGAAGTGGAACTTGTCGTCCAGTTCGAGCAGTTTAAAGGCGGCGCGGGACGGATATCCGCGTTTTTTGGCCTCGGCAACGTAAGGGTCGTTGAGCTGGCGTTGCAGCCACAGTGTCGAAGACAGTTTGCGCCCCTTGGCGCTCTTCACCTTGGTGTGCAGGCTACGACCGCTAAGCCCGCCTTCGGCGCGGCTCTTGCTGCGTCCGCTCTTGCTTTTCTCAGTCATGACATTATCCCGGTGAAAGTGTCGCCGCTTTCGGCCATCAGTCCCATCAACAGCCCTTCGCGGATGCCTCTGTCGGCGGCGCGTACCGTCGGCGAAGGCCAATGACGGCAGATGGCGTCGAGGATGGCGCAGCCCATGACAACCAGATCGGCACGCTCTGGCCCGATGCAGCCGTTTTGGGCCCGTTGGTCATGGTCCATACTGGCCAGACGGTCACTGATGGCGGTGATGGTTTCAACCCGCATGTCCAGGCCATCGACCTTGGCGCGGTTGTAGCGGGGCAGGTTCAGGTAAAGCCCGCCAAGGGTGGTCACGGTGCCCGATGTCCCCAGTAACTGAAAATCGTGTGACGCGAGATAATCGGAAATGCCATGTTCCTGGTCAAAAGGCTGCAAAGCCCTTTCAACCTGAGCGATGATTTCCTCGTAGTGGATGCGTTCGATAACGCCGCTACCGTATTTCTCGAGCAGCGTGACGACGCCAATGGGCAAGGACAGCATTGCCAGGACGATGGCCGCACCGGCGCTTGTACGTTCGACCCACATCAGTTCCGTGCTACCGCCGCCGATATCGAAAACAATGGCCCGAGAGACCTTGTCATCAAGCAGTTGGGCGCAGCCGTCCAGGGTCAATTGGGCTTCCTGTTCGGTGCTGATGGTTTCCAGTTGAATGCCGGTCTCGCCGAACACTCTTTTATAGAAGGCGTCGCTGTCGGTGGCCCGGCGACAGGCTTCGGTAGCAATGGAGCGGGACTTGCCGACGCCCTTATCGTGCATTTTATCGGCGCAGATACGAAGCGCCTCGATGGTCCGCTCAATGGCCTGGGCGTTCAGTTGATCGCTCCGGGACAAGCCTTCGCCCAGGCGGACGATACGCGAGAAGGAGTCGATCACCCGGAAGGCGTTATTCCTGACCTGGGCGATAAGCAGGCGGCAGTTATTCGTGCCCAGATCAATGGCGGCGTAAACATTTCCGCTCATGCTTAATTGTCGCTCCAATAAAAAATGTAATGACCTTTGGCCTATTACTAAACCTTCCGGGGCGAGGTTTCTATAGGGTCTTACTGCGTCTCTTCGACGAATCAAATGGAATTCAGGAATTACCCGATGAAATGACTGTTTCCCCATGGTTTTCGCTCGCAGGTAGATTTAACAAGTGTGTCGCGACGACCCGTTGAGATTGCAACCCTTTTCAGACATTTAGAACGGCACGTTCCTTGGGGAAGGTTACCGTTACCAAAGTGCCCTGGCCTTTTTTGCTTTTGATTTCCAAAGTGCCGCCATGAAGTTCCATCAATCCAGTGGTTAGGGGCAGGCCCAATCCGGTTCCTTCATGTTTGCGGTCAAGGCCACTGTCAACCTGACCGAATTTGCTCAGGGCTTTTTCAATTTCCGTTGCATTCATACCGACGCCGGTGTCGTCCGTTGCAATGGCAACAGAACCATCATCATTGAGCCACGAACTTACGGATACCTCTCCGCCCTCCTGGGTAAACTTAACGGCATTGCTGAGTAGATTGAGGATGACTTGCTTTACCCGTCGCTGATCGGCGTAAATCAATGGAATGTCGGGATCAAGGGATGAGGAGACGTTGACCTGGCCATCTTCGGCTCGTGGGGCAATGAGACGAATCGATGCTTCGACAACATCAGTCAGGTTGACATTCTCTTCATGCAATTTCAAAGCGCCCGCTTCGATAGCCGAAGCATCGAGAATATCATTGATGAGTTCCAGAAGATGCAGGCCGGATTGGTGGATGTCATCCATATACTCGTGGTTTTTTTCGCTGCCGATTGAACCGAACGTTTCTTCCTTCATAGATTCGGAAAAGCCGATAATTGCATTGAGTGGTGTGCGCAGTTCGTGGCTCATGGCGGACAGAAAATCAGATTTAGTCCTGTTGGCTTGTTGCGCCTCTTCCTTAGCCTGTATGGCCTCGAGTTCGGCGATCTTTCGGGCGGTGATATTCTGTGTCATGCCACGATAGAAGACAATATTGCCTTCGCTATCGTGTTCAGGTTCGGCCATCTCCCAAAGATATCTTACTTCCCCATCGTCCCCGGTCACCCGGTATTCAAGATCATAGGCTTGTGGTTTAAGACGGATGGCTGCGTAGGACGCGGCAAGGGTGTCTAGGTCATCAGGGTGGACCCGCGACAGGTAATTTTCGTAGGCACCTAAAACGCCACGTGTCGGAAAACCAATAATTTCGCTGGTGTTTTCCGACGTCTCCATCCACTGCGTCATTGCTGCGTTGGCGCGCCAGTGACACAGGTTGGCAACCTCGATGGCATGCGATAGCTGCCTGCGGCTTTCATCCAGTGCCTCAATCGATTGCCTGCTTTTGGTAATGTCAGTGCGGATGGCGACGTACTGAAACGGCTTGCCCTGTTCATTCAGGAACGCAAAGATGGTGGCCTTGACCCAATAGTACTCCCCACTTTTCTTAAGGTTCTTTATCTCGCCGTGCCACGAATTCCCATTGGCAATAGTCTGCCATAAATCATCATAGAATTCCGGCGAATGCTCGTCTGATTTGAGAATGCGGTGATTTTGTCCCAGCAACTCCTCGCGGGAATAGCCACTGATCTCGCAGAACTTGTCGTTGGCGTATGTGATGTCGCCCTTGATGTCGGTGATGCTGACGATGGCATGTTCATCGAGAGCATATTTCTGGAAATCCAGTTCTTTGATTTTTGCGTTCAGTTTATTTTCGGCATTTCGGCGTTCAGTGAGATCCGTAATTTCGGTGACCAAATGCGGCTCGCCTTCGATCGTAACGACCTTTGCATTGAAGAGAGTCCAGACTGGTGATCCATCGGCTTTTTTGAGCACGATCTTATGGTCCCGAATAAACCCGTCCTTTTGAATTATTTTCAGAAAGGCTTCACGCTCTTTCGGCTCATCATAAAAATCCGGAGACTTTCGTCCTATGACGTCGGCGATCTCATAGCCTAAAACATCCGTCGTTGCCTCATTGCAATACTTTATCTTTCCGTCCGTTATTTGCGTAATGACAATGACGTTCGGTGAAGCTCCTAAAACAGCATTAAGGAGAGCATTGCGTTCCTGTAACTCTATCGTCCGGTTTTTGACTTCTTTTTCCAGATGATCATGGGCGGTGCGCAGCTTTTTCTGCGCGCGCGATACCAGGCTTGAAATGATAACGGCAGCTATGGCACCAACAAAAAAAGCGGGCGTCACGGCCAAAATTGTTACATTGGCGAAGCCAAATGCATTGCCTTGAACGAAATAAGCCATTCCTCCGGTAAACAAGCCCCCGAGGACGAAAAATACAAAGAGATGGTAATATTTTTTAACCAGCATTTGCCAAATAAGCTACGAGTTCAATGAGATTAGGGTCAATTCAAAACAGTCTTGTCAAAACAGTCCTGGGAATAACGTTTCTTCTATAAATCAAGCATGCCCACTCACCGCTGTTAAAGAAATAGGTTGTTCTTCGAAACTATCAAGTCAAATGTTCGAATCTGGCCAAGGCGGTTATCAAGCCACCGCCCGATTTGCGCCCTTGCCTGACAAGCGAAAGTTGAAAGCGCAGATACCTTATCTATGCAAGCAGCGGCAGGTCGGCGTAGTCTTTGAGGCGGTCTTCGCGGTAGGGGTAGCGCCGCCGCATTTCTGCCGTATAGGCGCTGTCGACCTCGATCAGTTGGCAGGTTTCCCGATCCCCGAAAATTAGGGGTTGTTTGCTCTCGTCAATCCACGGCGGGGCAAAGATCGAAGCGCCGAAATTTTCGCCGGCCCGGTTCAGGCTCAGCAAGTGAACCTGGTTTTCAATGGCCCGGGTAATTGAACACTGATGCCAGCTTGCGAAGGTCGAATCCCTGGCAAAGGCGACAGGATGAAGCAACAGGTCGACGCCGTGCTTAAGGGCCAATGTGCGGGTCAGTTCGGGGAAGCGGTGGTCGTAACAGATGATCGGCGCGGTGCGGATGCCGGCGACCTCGAAGACCAACAGGTGGCGACCCGGTTTGAAGTATGGTTTCTCGATTGATTGGCCGAACTGGGCGACGTGCATTTTATCGTAGTATCCGACCAGATTGCCGCGCCCGTCGATGACGACCTGAGAGATCGTGTAAGTGCCGTCGTCGCCGCGCCGGGGCATGCCGAAGCAGATAAATGCCCCGGTCGCTTTGGCGACCCGGGAGAAGGCGGAAAACGCGGGGCCATCAAGGCCCTCGGCCAGTAGCTCCAGGTTTTCGAAGGCATCCAGCGAATAGCTGATGGTCGATAATTCCGGCAACAGGGCGAGATCGACCCCACCGGCTTGCTCAATATGCGTTTTGATGAGGGCGGCAACACGGCTGACATGGGCGTCGCGCTGGGTTGGCGTGGTGACGTCGGGGACGGTTATCTGGCAGGCGAGTATTCTCATGGTGACAATCATATTGGAATAAGGCGGTCAATGATAAGGCCTTAAATTATTGTCGGTCCAGTTGTTCGCCATAAATCGCCAGCACCCGGTTGTAACCGTAGGATATATAATTGCGTTCGATATAGCCGATGGCCGCGACGTCGTTGCGGGCCATGGCCTCGCGCAGGTCCTCGAGTTCCTTGACAAGGGACTTAGACACATCTAGCGGTTCGGCCTCGATGACCTGATACCAAAAACTGGCAATCTGAAAGTAATAGCGGTCCCACATCTCGCTTAACGGGGCGTTGCCGATCAGGCGACCGATGGCAAAATGGGCTTCGTGATTGATCTGCCAATATTTACGGGCATCAAATTTTTTGACGACTGTCTGAGCGCGTTCAAGAAGCCCTTCGATGATGGCGATATCTTCCGGCAGACAATCGTTGGGTGTCAGTTCGCCAATCAAGCTGGCCAGTCGCAAGCGAATTTGATAAATTTGTTTGATCTCATCAACCGTTCGCTCGCTGACAAGGGTGCCGACACCGTTACGGGTTTCGACCAGACCGGCGGATTTCAGTTTTTGCAGAATTTCACGGATCGGCGTCCGGCTGACCTCGAACTCCACGGCCAACGCGCCTTCGCGAATGATCGCCCCCGGCCGGTATTGCAAAAGGCAGATGCGGTCGCGAATGATCTCAAGAATGCGGTCAAGTTCGATGCGCATGGCTGCTCAATGTTCCCGTAGTAATCGACCGTAACCGTCGATCGGATCGTCGATCCCGGCCAGACGGAGGGTGTCCCAGATCATTGCCTGATTTGAACAGATCGCCGGTTTGCCGATGGATTGTTCCAATTCCTCGATAATGTCCAGGGTGCGCAGCGCCCCGCAACTGACAAAAACCGCGTCGGCGTCGGCGCGGTCCAGGCTGGCGGCGAATTCGGCGATGTAAGAAGGTGTCACTTTCACCATCTCGCTGTCTTTCTCCAGGTTCAGGCCGCAAATGTCGAGGACCTCGAACCCTGCCGCTTCCAGATAGGCGGCCTCGCGCGCGTTGATTTCATCCAGGTAGGGCGTGGCGACGACGATGCGCCTGGCGCCGACCGCCTTAAGGCCGCGCACGACTCCGGTTATCAGCGACGTCGCCCTGGCCTTCGGGGCTCCCTTGTTAAGCTCGGCGAAGACTCGCTCCTCGCCAATCACAAGGCTTCCCGATGTGCAGCCGTAACAAACAACGTCAAGGCTGCCGTCGGGTAGCAGGGTCGCGGCGGCCCCTGCCAACTCATCAACCTGGGCGGCCAGGGTGGCATTGGTGATGCTGTCCGATATGGGCGCACGGGCGAAATGAATGCCGACGCCGGGGGGGCGTAATGCCATCACGTCATCTTCGATGGTTTGTTCGGTGGCCAGTAAGACGTAGCCGATCTTGGCCCGGTGGTGGCGGCCCTGATCGAAGCGGATATCCGGTCGTTGAACGCTCGGGGAGTCGTTCTCAGGTGATGGGGGCATGATGGCCTCAATCGCAAAGGTTTATGCAGCTATGGCATATTGGCATTAAATTATGCCTAATAGTAGGATTTAACTGGAATGCTGTATACAGCTATGTTAGCGTCCGCGACTTAGGTACAAGACCCCCTTAAGGCTTAAGTGATGATGGGTATTCTCGACGAAGCAAAGCAACGAACGGCTATTTTCCAGGATCGGCTCAATCAGGCTGGCCATGAAATTGCGATTATCACCGACGAGTCCTCAATCGCCTATCTCGCCGGTTTCTGGGGCTATCTGGCGGTCGAATTCGGTCGCCCGACGTTTCTTATCTTGCGCTCAGGTCATGCTCCCGTCGTCCTGACACCGCTTATGGAACACGAAATGGTCTCGGCGATGACCTGGGTCGGGGACGTGCGGACCTGGCAAGATTCCGGCGATCAGCGTTGGGAAAATGTGCTGGCGGAAATCCTTGGACCCGGCCTCAAGCGCCTGGCCGTCGAGCGCGATGTGTTGCCGGCGATTGTCCGCAATTGGCTCGATGAGCACTACCCGGGGATTGCCCTGGATGATGCCTCGGCGGAACTCGGTCAGATGCGGATGATCAAGTCGGCAGGCGAGATCGAAGTCATGAAAAAAGCTGGCGAGATTGCCGGGGCGATGATGAAGGCGGCGCATGGTTCACTGGCCGAAGGTGTTCAGGAATTTGAATCCGCCCTCGCCGTGATTGCCGCGGGCAGCCGCAAAGCCGCCGGATTTCTGACCGCCAGTGGTTGGGAATCTTTTGTTTCACCGATGATCCATAACCTGCAGATTGTCCAAAGTGGCTCCGACACGTCCATGGTCCACAGGCGCGCCAGCGTCAAAAGGTACGAGCGCGGCGATCCGGTATATTTTTGTTTTTGCAATATGGCGCAGTTCAAGCAGTACAAGCTGGGCTTTGATCGTATGTTCTTCGTCGGCGAAGTATCCGACGCGGCGGCGCGTATTCAGCAAGTCGCTGTCGAAGCGCAGGCTGCGGCGCTGGCGGCCATCCGTGCGGGCGTGCTGGCAGAAGATATCGCCGCCGCCGCAGACAGTGTCTACGCGGCCAACGGCTATGCCACGTCTTACCGCACAGGCCGCTCCATCGGCGTCGCCTATCTTGAAAAACCGGAACTTAAAAAAGGCGACAAGACAGTCCTTCAGCCCGGCATGACCTTTGCCGTTGACGGCGGCATCTCGGTCGATGGGGAGCTTGCCGGACGGATTGGCGACTCCATTGTCGTGACCAAGGATGGTTTCGAGTTTCTGACCGATTATTCGCGCGATTTACTGGTCACTGATCGATGACAGACATCCGCGTCGCTATCTTTCAGCCCGATGCACGAGACGATACGCCAGCGGTGCGTCTCGACCGGGTGGAGGTGCTCTTGGACGCGGCCGGTGCCGGTGCCTATGATCTGATGCTGTGCCCGGAACTTTACTTAAGCGGCTATGATGTCGGCTCTAAAATTCGCCAATGTGCAGAGCCTGCCGATGGTCCGTCACTGCGCCATGCCGCTTATCTGGCGGAAAAATATGACACGGCGTTGGCCATTGGTTATCCGGAATTGGCGGGCCAGGCACTGTACAACGCGCTCGCCGTCATTGGCAAGTCCGGCGAACGCTTGTTCGATTACCGCAAGCGCTTTCTGCCGCCCGGCTTCGAGGGCGATACCTTCACACCGGGCAAGGATATTGGCGTTTTTGATTTCATGGGGCAACGCGTCGCCGTGCTGATCTGCTACGACGTGGAGTTCCCTGAAATTGTTCGCCAGGCGGCGTTGGCCGGTGCCAATATGGTGCTGGCACCGACGGCCTTGCGCTCAAAGTGGAGCTTCGTCGCCCGCAAGATGATCCCGACCAGGGCTTTCGAGAACGGCCTGTTCTTGCTGTATGCAAATTACGCGGGTCGTGAGGGAAACACTGAATATCTTGGGCAAAGCGTTATTGTCGCACCCGATGGTTGCGAATTGGCCTTGGCCGGAATGGCCGAGGAGGTTATCTCCGCCCGCCTTGATATGACTGAGGTTGCGCGGGTGCGCGAAACCTTGCCGTACCTTGATGTCGTGGCGAAAGGCGGGCTTGCATCCTGATTTTGAATCTAAACCTATGGGGGTTGCTCGTGGGTGGTTTTTGAGTGTTTTTGGCAAACTGAAAAATATCGACCTTTGATTTCCTTAGGAAAATCATGTTAGCGTCTCTGAAATCAAAAACGTCATCCGGGTCGATGTTTTAACAAATGACCTGATTTAATGGGGAAAAGACGAAAACGTCACCCCAACGATGGCAAAAATAAAGGCTGCAAAATGGCAGCCGATGGGGAGGGAAGATGTCAGATCCAAACGATCCGCTTGTGCGGTTCATTGAGGTTCAGAAAAGTTACGACGGCGAAGTTCTGGTCGTTAAAAATCTTAATCTAGATATTGCAAAGGGTGAATTCCTGACCATGCTTGGGCCCTCGGGCTCCGGCAAGACGACATGCCTGATGATGCTGGCCGGTTTTGAGCCTGCGACGCACGGCGAAATCACCCTTGAAGGAAATCCGATCAACAATGTCGCCCCGCACAAGCGCGGCATCGGCATGGTTTTCCAGAATTACGCCTTGTTCCCACATATGACTGTCTTTGAAAATCTGGCCTTCCCGCTGGAAGTTCGCAAGATGGGCAAGTCGGAAATTGAGACCAAAGTCAAGCGGGCCCTCGATATGGTCCAGCTTGGTGACTTCGGCCATCGCCGCCCGGCCCAGCTTTCCGGTGGCCAACAGCAGCGCGTCGCGGTTTCTCGTGCCCTGGTCTTCGATCCGCAACTGGTGCTGATGGATGAGCCTCTCGGCGCACTCGACAAACAGCTGCGTGAGCAAATGCAATATGAAATCAAGCATATTCATGAAAGCCTCGGCGTTACCGTTGTCTACGTTACCCATGATCAATCCGAAGCGCTGACCATGTCGAACCGGGTCGCCGTCTTCAACGATGGCGTCATTCAACAATTGGCAGCGCCCAACGTGCTGTACGAAAAACCCGACAACGCCTTCGTTGCCCAGTTTATTGGCGAAAACAACAAGCTGATGGGAACGGTTAAAGAGAAAAATGGCGACAAATGCGTCGTCGATGTTCATGGCGGCGGCGGCGGCATTGTTCATGCCACGGACGTCGCAGCGGGCAACGTCGGCGAAGGAACTTCCTTGTCGTTGCGGCCTGAAAGGGTCGAAATCGATCCGCCGGAAGGCAAGTACCCCAACGTGTTCGAGGGCAAGGTCGAAGAACTGATTTATCTGGGCGACCACATCCGCACCCGCGTCAATATGTGCGGCCATAATGATTTCATCGTCAAGGTTCCCAATATTTCCGATCATGCTTCGTTGGTAGAAGGCCATGACGTCAAGGTCGGCTGGGCAGTCGATGATTGCCGGGCGCTGGATGTGTATGAAGGAGTCTGATTTTTAACAGGATTTCCCACCGGTCTCCGGGGAAATTAAAAGCAAGACGATAGAGACTGAATCGAAGACCTGCCGTTAAAAAAAACGGCAATATTTAAAACTAGGGAGAAAGTAAGAAAGATGAAGAAAACACTATTGTTTACGGGCATTGCAGCGGCGGGACTTCTCGTCGCCAGCACAGCCATCGCGGGCAATTTGACAGTTGTCTCCTGGGGTGGCGGTTACACCAAAAGCCAGGTCGAAGCCTATCACAAGCCTTGGCTTGCCATGGGTGGCAAAGCGATCAACTCTGAAGATTACAACGGCGGTCTGGCCGAAGTTAAGGCGCAGGTTGAATCCGGTAAAGTTGTCTGGGATCTGGTCGATGTCGAGCTGTCTGATGCCGTTCGCGGCTGTGATGAAGGACTGCTTGTTCCCATCGATAAGGCGATCCTGCCTGCCGGCGATGATGGAACTCCGGCTTTGCAGGATTTCCTTCCCGGTACATTGACCGAGTGCGGCGTTGCCTCGATCGTGTGGACGACAATTTACGCTTATGACACGACTAAATTCTCCGGTGCCAAGCCGACCACCATGGCCGACTTTTATGACCTGAAAAAATTCCCCGGCAAGCGTGGCATGCGTAAAGGCGCTAAATCCAACATGGAAATGGCCCTGATGGCTGATGGCGTTGCTCCTGGCGATGTCTATAAAATGCTTGGCACCAAGGAAGGCGTTGCTCGTGCCTTCGCCAAGATGGACACAATCAAAACCAGCACCGTTTGGTGGGAAGCCGGTGCGCAGCCCCCGCAGATGTTGGCTGATGGCGAAGTCCTGATGACCACTGCTTACAACGGTCGTATTTTCGGTGCCGTTGCTACCGAGAATAAGCCGTTCGCAATCGTCTGGGACGCCCAGGTTTGGGATCTTGATCTCTGGGTCATCCCCAAGGGTGCGCCCAATCAGGCCGAAGCGCTTAAGTTTATTGCTTTTTCGACCGACACCAAGCGTAACGCTGCACAGGCCAGCTGGATTTCTTATGGTCCGGTTCGCAAATCGGCAGCCCCGCTTGTTGGTAAGCACGCCACGGCAGGTATCGACATGAAACCACACATGCCGACGGCTCCAGGAAACTTCAAGAATGCGCTGCAAAATGACTTCGCATTCTGGGCAGATCATGCCGACGAACTGAACGAAAAGTTCAACGCATGGCTCGCTAAGTAAGACGAGTAAGATAAATAGGTTGGGCCGGGGAATGACTCGTGTTGTTCCCCGGCCTGCCCGTTTTATTTAAAGTTATTTTTTTAAGAATTTTATAAATCTACGCTTGTTTAGGAGTCCTATTGTGAGCACTCAAGTCATGGCAGCGGCGGATACAGGCCCGGTTCTGGCAGCAGATGGGACTCTGCTAAAGGATCGCCTGAATAAAACCTTGCGCCGACGCAAGTTGATTGCAGCGGGGCTGGTTCTTCCCCTGGGCGCCTTCGTTTTCATTACCTTCATGTTCCCCATTATCCTGATGCTTTTTAGAAGCGTCGATAATCCGGTGGTACACGAAAATCTGCCTCAGACTGTTGCCATTCTGGAACATTGGGATGGCAAGGACGTTCCTGGGGAAGAGGCCTTCGCCGCCATGGTCGCCGATCTGGTGCAAGCGCGTAAGAGCAAGGAAATTGGCCGTGTCGCGACGCGCTTGAACTTCGAAATGAGCGGCGTACGTAGCGTCATGACCGGTTCTGCCCGCAAGGCCAAGAATATGCAAGCGCCGTTCAAGGACGCCCTGATCTCGTACAATAAACTGTGGGGTGAGCGCGAACTGTGGGTCACCATTAAACGGATGGGTCAACCCTATACCACTTCCCAGTATCTGGCCGCCGTGGATATGCGTTACGACGTTGATAACAACGCCGTCATGCAGGATGAAGACCGTCAGATTTACGTTACGATTTTCGGACGCACTCTTTGGATCAGTTTCCTGGTGTCGGCCATGTGTCTGCTACTCGGTTATCCCGTCGCTTACTTGCTGGCAACGTTGCCGCTGAAGTATTCGAACCTGTTGATGATTATGGTGCTGTTACCGTTCTGGACCTCTTTGCTGGTTCGCACCACGTCGTGGATCGTGCTTTTGCAAACAAACGGCGTCATCAATGACCTTATGGTGTGGGTTGGGATCATCAATGATGAAGGCCGTATCCAGATGATCTACAACCAGATGGGGACGGTCATCGCCATGACCCACATCTTGTTGCCGTTCATGGTGCTGCCGTTGTACTCGGTGATGAAAACCATTCCGCCCAGCTATATGCGTGCCGCCCTGTCGCTGGGGGCCAATCCGGTGCGCGCGTTCGTGCGGGTCTATGCGCCGCAGACCGTTCCCGGCATCGGCGCCGGGTCGCTATTGGTCTTCATTCTGTCGGTCGGATATTACATCACCCCGGCCCTGGTCGGTGGGCGTACCGGACAAATGATTTCCAACTTCATCGCCTTCCATATGCAGAAATCCCTGAACTGGGGGCTGGCCGCGGCTCTTGGCGGCATTCTGCTGGTCGGTGTTTTGTTCCTTTATTGGGCTTATTCGAAGATTGTCGGCGTCGACAACATGAAACTGGGGTAGAGAACCATGCTGCCAAGTTACGCGGGACCACTTGAAACAACCTGGTACTACACCTTCAGGGTTATCTGTGGATTGATCCTGATATTCCTGATCGCACCGATCCTGGTGATTATCCCTCTGTCGTTTAACGCCGAGCCTTATTTCTCCTTCACGCCGGGCATGTTGAGCTTCGACCCGGACGCTTATTCCATGCGCTGGTACGAAGACATTATCAATAACAAGCAGTGGGTTCATTCGGCCAAGAACAGTATCATCATTGCTTTCTTTGCGACCATTCTGGCGACAACCTTGGGCACCGTTGCCGCTTTGGGCCTGAGCCGTCCTGAAATGCCCTATCGCGGCGCCATCATGGGGTTGCTTATTTCGCCGATGATCGTACCGCTGATTATTTCCGCCGCCGGCATGTATTTCTTTTATTCCGAGGTCGGCCTGACGCAAACCTATCTCGGGATTATTCTGGCCCATGCGGCGCTCGGTACGCCCTTTGTGGTGATTACGGTGACGGCAACCCTGACCGGTTTCGATCAAAGCCTGATCCGCGCCGCCAACAATCTTGGCGCCAATGATACCTATACATTTTTCAAGGTGACCATGCCGTTGATTATGCCGGGGATGATTTCCGGCGGTCTGTTCGCTTTCATCACGTCGTTTGATGAAGTGGTCGCGGTTCTGTTCCTGTCAGGCTTCGAACAGCGCACCATTCCCAGGCAGATGTGGGCCGGTATCCGCGAGCAAATCAGTCCGACGATCCTTGCCGTGGCAACGATCTTGGTGCTGATTTCCGTAGCATTGCTGGCGACCATTGAGCTTTTGAGGCGTCGTAGTGACCGCTTGCGCGGTATCGTTTAACTCTATTTTTTGGAGCCGTGCATGTTCAAACATATTGTCGTCGCCGTCGATGCCTCACCGTCTTCCGATAGTGCCGTTGATATGGCAATCGGCCTGGCCAAAGCCCATGGTGCCAAACTGAGTTTCATGCATGTCATCCGCGATATGCAGTTACCCGAAAGCGTGATGCGGATGGCCGAAGTCGAGCATATTCAGGGTGCACGTAGCGATGTCCTGCGGTTCGTCGGCGAGAAAATCCTGAAATCGGCTGAAACGAAGGCCAAGAGTGCCGGCTTGATGGAGACTAAAAGTAAGGTTGCCGTCGGTGACCCGGCCTCGGAAATCGCCGATTACGCAAAAAACCATGAGGCTGATCTGATCGTCATCGGCACCCGCGGGCAAAGCGAATTAAAAGGCATGTTCCTGGGCAGTGTTTCGCGCAAGGTCTCCAATCTGGCCAATGTCAACGTCCTGATCGTACGTTAAATCCTGAGCGCTTTTTGTAATTTCTGGACGGTACTCTCCAGCGCTTCGCGGGCGTAGGGTTGCGCCGGTTTGACGCCCCAGACAGGACCCGGCCACGCCGCGTCATTTTCGAAGCGGGCAATAATGTGGATGTGCAGTTGTTCAACCACGTTGCCCAGGGCGGCGACGTTGATACGCGCCGGATCGTAGAGTTTCTTTAACGCGCTTGATGCGCGGACGATTTCCTCCATCATTTCCAGCCTGTCGGTTTGCGCCAATTCATGCAGGCCGCTTAAATTTTCACGCGCCGGTACCAGGATCAGCCAGGGATAAGTGGTGTCATTGATCAAGCGGACCTGCGAGACATCCCAACGGGTAATCTCGAACGAATCTTTGGCCAGGGTCGGGTGTAGGGTAAACATCTGAAGTCGTGACCTTTCGTGGATAACCACTATATTCACACTTAAGCTTTATTTTTAAGGACTTAATCTTCAATGTCGTCGCCAAGGATCAAAGCCGGATTGTGGGTGCAGGCGCAGGTTCGGCTATGCGATATCAACCATATTCCGATCATGGTCCGCCATAAGGGCGATCCGGACGCCGGTGCCATATTGCTTAAACTCGATCAGGGTAAGGCGGGGTGCGCGGTGCTGTCGCAGGTCCGTGACAGCGATGGCAATGCCGCTTGGATGTCCGGCGGCGGCGGCGCGTTGATCACTGAAAGTGAAGCCGAGGCATATATCAAGCGCCAGATCGCCCGCGACCCGGATCTTTGGGTTGTCGAAATAGAGGATATGCAGGGGCGTTATGAACTGGACGGAAAAATTATCTAAGTGGGTGATGAAGGATACCCATTATCCAGCAGGCGACGTTTTGTATAGACAAACTCGCCAATCGGCTTTAAACGATTTAACGGGTATGGCGACGATGTCGCTGCTTTTTCTCGGGAGTATTCAGTGACTTACCGGGGGGGGATATGGGCATGGATGGTTCAAATTTTGAAATCCCGCTACACAGGATCGGCTTCTTCCTAGTTCCGGGTTTTTCGTTCATTGCCTTTTCATCGGCCATCGAACCACTAAGGCTTGTCAACCGGGTCGCTAACAGCCAACTTTACGGCTGGAGCTGCTATTCCTGTGACGGCAATCCGGTTGAAGCCAGTAACGGGGTGCGGGTCGAAGTCGATGGCTCTTACAGCGATGTCGATGCCTTGCCCAGTGTCATCGTTTGTGGCGGTGCCGATATTCATAATCAATCGAATCCAAAACTGATCGCCAAACTGCGGCGCCTGTCGTCCCATGGAGCCTCATTGGGGGCGGTCTGCACCGGCAGCCATATTCTCGCCCAGGCAGGCCTGCTTGACGGCTACAAATGCACCATTCATTGGGAAAATATGGATGGTTTCGCCGAGGAGTTTCCGGAAATCGAAGTCAGCGACGATCTGTTCGAGATCGACCGCAACCGCTTCAGTTGCGCTGGCGGAACCTCGGCGCTGGACATGATGTTGCATATTATCGCCCAGCAATACGGCCATGACACGGCCTCGTTGGTTTCCGACATGATGATCCATCACCGTATCCGCGATGGCCATGAACGCCAACGCATGGCCCTGCGCACCCGTTTGGGGGTCAGCCATCCAAAGCTTCTGGCGGTTATTTCGCATATGGAAGAAACCCTGGAAGAACCGGTCAGCTGTGCGGCACTGGCGAAGACCGTCAGCCTGTCGACACGACAGCTCGAAAGGTTGTTCAGGAAGTACCTGCATCATGCGCCGACCCGCTATTATCTGGAATTGCGGTTGAGCCGGGCGCGCTTTTTGTTGTTGCAGACCTCAATGCCGATCCTTGATGTCGCGTTGGCCTGCGGGTTCGTCTCGGCGTCGCATTTTTCAAAGTGTTATCGCGAGTTCTTCGAGCGCACCCCAAGCGAGGAACGCCGGGTCCCGGCCTAAGTTTTTTCCTCGACGCTTCTTTCCAAAGCCGGATAGTAAAATCCCAAGGTCACGGCGCGGCCGATCATAAAGATGGCAAACGCCGCCCATAGGCCATGGTTGGCGAAGTTTGGCACTAGCAAGGCCAGGGCTAGGCCAAAAATAACCAGCGAGAAAAGCATCGCGTTACGCATCTCGGCAGTTCGTGTCGCGCCGATAAAGATGCCGTCCAGCTGGAAGCCCCAGACCGACAGGATGGGCATCAGCACCATCCACGGCATGTAAATCCGCGCGCGGCTGCGAATATCATCGATATCGGTCATGACATCGATCATCGTGCCGCCCAGGACGGCATACACCAGGGTGAAGATTACGGCGAAGCCGAACGCCCAGATCGTCGATGTCTTGACGGCCTGACGGAAGCCCTGCCGGTCACGGGCCCCAAGGAAACCCCCGGCCAAAGCCTCGACGGCGTGGGCGAAGCCGTCCAGGGCGTAGGCCATGATGCTCTGGAAATTCAGCAAAATGGCGTTGGCGGCCAGCACCGCGTCGCCCATTTTTGCCGCTTGCGCCATAAACAAGGCAAAACCCGCTTGCAGGCAAAGGGTGCGGATGAAAATGTCACGATTGACCGCTAGCAAGCGTAGTAAGCGGGCGCTATCTAAAATCCGTTGTCTGATCCAATGGCCGCCGATCTGTCTTAAAGTGTTGCGGGCCAGCATCAGGCCGACGCCGACGGCGACAATTTCCGATATCAGCGAAGCCCAGGCGACGCCAGGGACACCGAGCCCCAATCCGTTGACGAACCACAGATCGAGAATGACGTTAAGGCCATTCATCACCAGCTGAATGATCAGCGCCGCGCGGGTGTTGCGCACGCCAATAAACCAGCCGACAAGGGCGTAGTTGGCAAGGGCTGCGGGGGCTCCCCAAATGCGCACTTGATAATAGTCTGCGGCCAGCCTTTCGACCTGGCCGCTGGCATCGATCAGGTGGAAAGCCAAGGCTCCCATTGGCCATTGCAGGGCGATCACGCCAAGGCCCAGGATGACCGCGGCAATGATCGCGCGGGCCAGCATGGAGCGCACCTCATCGTTGTCCTTGGCCCCCAGCGCCTGGGCCGTAAAGCCGGTGGTTCCCATGCGCAGGAAGCCAAATCCCCAATAGATGAAACTGAAGATCAAGGCACCGATAGCGACGGCCCCGATGTAGTGGGGACCCGGCAAATGACCGACAACTGCCGTATCGACGGCACCGAGCAAAGGGACAGAAACGTTGGACAGTATAATCGGTGCGGCCAGACGCCAGACGTCTCGGTTCATGGTGCCGCTCATAGTGTCGCTGATGGGGTGCGGGAACGACGGCCACGACGGCGCGGGGTGTCGCTTGTGCTTATGGCTCTTGCGGGCAGGGTGGCGACTTTTTCAAGATTGGGCGAAGGCGCGGTTTTATGGGGAAAAGCCATGGCCTCGATGAAATGCTGTTGGAAGGCGGGTTCGGTCGCCGTCTCTACCTTCTCGACCCGGCTTACGACATCTTCAATTTCGGCCCGCGCGTCGTGATTGAGCAGGGCGATGCGGGCACCGGTTCCTGCGGCGTTTCCGGCAGCCGAAACGTGGGCCAGATCGCAATCGGGTATCAAGCCCAGAACCATCGCGTACTTGACATCAATATGACTGCCGAAAGCCCCGGCCAGACTGATCCGCTCTAGCGTTTCAATGCCAAGGCGGTCCATCAGTAAGCGCGCCCCGGCATACAGTGCGCCCTTGGCCAGTTGAATGGCGCGGACATCGTTCTGGCTGACGACGATACGCGGTTCGCCTTCATGCAACAGGTAGCTGAAGGTGCGTTCGTTGGCGATGATGCGGTTTGTCCTTTCGCCCTGGCTGCCATCGATCACGCCATCGGCGGTGACGATGCCGCTCAAGAACATTTCGGCGATAACTTCGATAATGCCGGAACCGCAAATCCCGGAAATACCGATGCCTTCAATAGACTGCTCGAAGCCTTCCTCATCGGACCAGTAATCGCTGCCGATGATCTTGAAACGCGGTTCCAATGTCTTGGCATCGATGCGGACCCGCTCGATCGCACCAGGTGCCGCGCGTTGGCCCGATGTGATCTGTGCCCCTTCGAAAGCCGGACCGGTCGGGCTCGAACAGGCGAGCAGCTTGTCTTTGTTGCCAAGTACAATTTCGGCGTTGGTGCCGACATCGACGATGAGGATGATCTCGTCCGATTTATAGGGTGCCTCGGACAGGATTACCGCCGCCGTATCGGCCCCGACATGACCGGCGATGCACGGCGGAATGTAGCAGCGGGCGCCAGGGTTGAGCTTTAGCCCGACCTCGTTTGCGGTAATGTCCAGTGCCTTCTCGACGGTTAGGGTGAAGGGGGAAACGCCGAGCGGCGTCGGGTCCAGTCCGAGCACCAGATGATGCATGACCGGGTTGCCGACGATGGTCACGGCAAGGATATCATCAAGGGTGATAGCGGCCTCGTCAGCGACCGTGCGGGCCAGATCGTTAAGCGCCTGGCGGACTACCTGGGTCAGTTCGACCTCGCCGCCGGGGTTCATCATGACGTAAGAGACGCGACTCATCAGGTCCTCGCCGAAGCGGATTTGCGGGTTCATCAGGCCCGCCGATGCCATCACTTCGCCGCTCGCCAGATCGCACAGATGGGCGGCGATGGTGGTCGAGCCGACATCGAAGGCGATACCGTAAATGGCTTCCTTAAAGCCGGGCCATACGGTAATGATCGATTTTTTGTTGCAGATGGCGACGGTCATGGTCTCCGCGCCAGTAAAATCCACTATTGCCATCTCCAGGCCGCTTAAGGACCATTGCTCCTCAAGGGCCTGAAAAATACCCGCCGTATCGACTGTCGCGACGTTGATGAAATGCAGATGGATATCGGGTTCGATGATGATGTCGCGGGCTTCGGCACGCTTGCGCACGACTTGCTTGTGGACCTGGCTTTCGGGCGGCACGTCGATGACGATGTCACCGATAATGCGGGCCTGACAGCCGAGCCTGCGCCCGGCCTTGAGGCCTTTTTTCTCATCAAAGCGGGTTTCCTCAACCCTGATCGCGCCCAGGTGCTGCGGCCTCGAAGTGATGCCGAGCTTGGCAAATTCTCCATCGCCGACGTCGATCTGACAGCGACCGCAAATGCCGCGACCGCCGCAGACAGAATCGATATCGACGCCGAGGCTGCGGGCAGCGTCAAGAACCAGGGTGCCAGCGGCGAAGCGTCCACGCTTGCCAGATGGCATAAAGGCAATCAGGAAATCTTCAACCATTCAGCCGCGCCTGCGCCGCCTGCGCGCGTCACGGCCACCGTCTGCGCCTTCGGCAGTCGGCTCGCGGAATTTCTTGATCCAGCGTGTGCAGTTGGGATCATGGCCCATCATCACGTCGGCTCCCATGATGGCGCTGACCACTTCAAGATGCAGCGGGTTGGTAATCGCCGATGTCAGCCCTGCGGTCATGGCCATGGAAATAAAGGCTCCGTTCAGGCCATTGCGGTTAGGCAGGCCGAAGCTGACGTTCGACGCCCCGCCGGTGGTGTTGACCTTAAGCTCGTCGTGCAGGCGGCGCAGCAGTTTGAAGGCCACGGCCCCGGCATCATTGATCGCACCGACAGGCATGATCAGCGGATCGACGACAACGTCGCAGGCCGGAATGCCGTAATCGGCGGCATGTTCGACGATCTTTTTGGCGACGTTGAAGCGCACGTCCGGGTCTTCGGAGATACCGGTCTCATCATTTGAAATGGCGACGACGGCGGCACCGTACTTCTTGACCAGTGGCAACACGGCCTCAAGCCGCTCTTCCTCGCCGGTGACGGAATTGACCAGGGCCTTGCCTTTGTAAACGGCAAGCCCGGCTTCCAGGGCCTCGACGATGGATGAGTCGATGGATAAGGGAACATCGGTCAGTTTTTGCACAAGCTGGACGACCTCGGCGAGGATCCTGGGTTCGTCAGCCATCGGGATGCCGGCGTTGACATCCAACATATGGGCACCGGCGGCGACCTGGGCCAGGGCGTCGGATTCGACCCGAGAATAATCGCCAGCGGCCATTTCTGCGGCCAGCAGCTTGCGCCCCGTCGGGTTGATACGCTCACCGATAATGACGAAGGGCCGATCAAAGCCGATAACGACCTCGCGACTGGCGGAACTGATGATGGTTTCGGTCATGGCTGTCATTCTCTAAAAAATATGGTTGACGGGTGAGCCTTCTATTTAGGGATAGTATAAGGGGTCGACTTTCCCGTTTGCGACATCAAAAACGCCATGGGCGGCGTTACTCGTTTTCATGCATCAGGGCGTCCATGGCCTCGGCAGCGGCGTAATCGCCGGGGTTCAACTCCTTGTGCCAGGGTTTGCGTCCTTTCAATACGCCGGAACGCTCGACGATTTCCGCGACCCATTCCTCTTGCCGGTAGGCCATCACATGAATTCCGGCGACGCCCTTCATTTCACGCAATTGTTGAAGGATTTCGACACACAGGTTGCGGCCTTCGCGTTTTTGGTCTGCCGCCCCTTCGAGGCGTGCGATGACGCTATCTGGTATATGAATGCCCGGAACGTTGGAACGAATCCAACGCGCCGTTTTGGCCGATGCCAGCGGCCCGGCACCAACCAGAATGAAGCACTTCTTATCGAGGCCCCGATCGCGGACCTGGTTCATATAGTTTTCCAGCATCGGCACGTCGAAGCAGTACTGGGTTTGCACGAATTGCGCTCCGGCGCTGATTTTCTTGGCCAGCCGGGTGACCCTGAAATCATGGGGTGGAGCGAAAGGGTTGGCGGCGGCACCGATAAAAACCTGCGGCGGTTCGGAGATTTTGCGGCCCGACAGGAAGCGACTTTCATCGCGCATTTGCTTGATCGTCGCCAGTAGCGAGATGCTGTCCAGATCGAACACCGGTTTTGCCCCCGGGTGATCCCCGGCCTGCACCCCGTCGCCGGTCAGGCACAGGATATTGTTGACGCCCATGGCTGCGGCCCCCAGGACATGACCCTGAATGGCGATGCGGTTCTGGTCGCGACACGATATCTGCATCACCGGCGCGTAACCGACACGGGTCAGCAGGGCGCAAATACTGACCGACGACATGTGACAGTTGGCACCCGAACCGTCCGTGGCGTTGATGCCATCGACCCAGCCATCGAAGATGCCGGCGCGCTCATAAACTTCATTGGGGTCCGCCGAATCCGGCGGGTTCAATTCAGCGGTGACGGCAAAATCGCCGCGCCTGAGAATACGCTCCAGGCGACCGCGTGATGAATGGCCGGGCAGTTGTTCGAGTAAGCCCCCGTGATCGATATTGCTCATTGCTGTTTCTCCCGCGCCCGTTCGGCGGTGGCGCGCAGCCATGAGGAGGTGCCGCGCAGGCTTTGGTCACTGGGCACCTGGACGTTCTCGATGCGGGCACCGTTTTTCATCATGACGCTACCCTTCCAGGCTTCGATCCAGACGCAGGGCATGTCCGGTTCGACCTCACAATTGCCATTTGCCCGGACCCCGCCGCAAGGCCCATTGCGCAGGGTCTTGGGGCAATTCATCGGGCACGACATGCCGCTCGAACTCAGGACGCACTGGCCGCACATGCGGCAATCAAACAGGAACCCCTTGACCACCCTTTCCAGGACGACAACGGGGGCTTCCGCGCGCTCGTAGCCGATCAGGTTCCACAGGGGGTGCAGGTCAAGCAGGATGTCGGCAAAAATATCGTAAAACCATTCAAGTGCGCGGGCGTGGCGGACGGACCAGCGACGGATGGTGTAAGACCTAGCACGGCGACTAATGGGGCTCGTGCCGGTTGGTTCATAGGCGGTGTGTTTGCGCGTTGTCATGGGGCTTCCAGGCCGCCACTGGCGATCAGATGTTTTAGACGATCGGGACCGTAAGCGGCCTCAAGGTCTTTCAGCGCGCTGTCGGCCAGGCTTTCGATATCGCCGTCAAGCTCCTGCGGCGCACCCCGGCGCCAGTCATTGAGATAGGCGTCGGTCTCTGCCGCCCCGGCTTTCATGGCGGCGGCGTCGATGGCCTTTTGGTATAGATCGGGAAGCTGGCGCTTGGCATTCGTGCGCCCTTGCTTGACGATAATCTGGGCCGGAATATCACGCCAGTAAACGATGATCAGTTGTGCCATGGGTCTCATCTTCTAAAATGGTTTTAAGCCCGCCATAACCGGTGAAGCGGCGTTCGAAATTCAGGTTCAGCCGTTCAGCGGCTTTCATGGCGGCGGCGTCAAGTTCGTCACTTTCGTTCTGCGCCAGATAAACCAGCCGGGTATAATTGCCGAAATAATCATCAAGCAGTTGTGGGAAGCGATCCAGCCCCAGGCCCTGGATGATCAGCAGCTCAAAATGTTTGACCAGGTAATCGGTCAGGAAGAAAGAACCCGGCTCGTCCTCGAACAAGGTTTTGAAATCCGCGCTACCCATAAAGAATTCATAACAATGGTCGCCGGGGATGCGGGCGATACCTTCGCGCTCCAGGATTGCGTCAAGCCGACCGCCCGTTCCGCATTCACCGTAGAGAACGAGAATGCGGCCATAACGATCACCTGCCTCGATGATTTTTTGCTCGACCCCGTCAGGGATTTTTTCCGGGGTATTGTGGAAGTGCGCTGGCAAGCAGGTAATGGTGATGTTCTCGAGTCCCATAACGTCGATCAAAGTCGTGATTTCACGGCCCAGCGCACCACAAGCGATCAGCAGGGTTTGTGGGTTTACCGTCACCGGCTTTAGCCGTTCCCGGCCATTTCAGCCGCTGCCGAACCTTGCTTGCGGGCCATCATTTCCTTCGCCGTTTCGACCGCCATCGCGGCGTCGCGGCAGTAGGCGTCGGCCCCGATGCTTTCGGCGAAGGCCTCGTTTAAGGGGGCACCGCCGACCAGCACGTCGATATCGCTGCGGATGCCCTTTTCGATCAGGGCATCGATAACGACTTTCATGTACGGCATGGTCGTCGTCAGCAGGGCCGACATGCCAAGAATGTCGGGTTGGTGTTCTTCGATGGCGGCGAGATAGTTTTCCACTGGGTTGTTGATGCCGATGTCGATCACTTCGAAGCCGGCACCTTCCATCATCATCGTCACGAGATTCTTGCCGATATCGTGGATGTCGCCCTTGACGGTACCGATCAGCATTTTGCCCATTTTCGGTGCGCCGGTTTCCGCTAATAATGGCTTCAGGATAAACATCCCGGCCTTCATGGAATTCGCCGACATCAGAACTTCCGGGACGAACAGGATACCGTCGCGGAAATCGACGCCGACAATGCGCATGCCTTCGACCAGCGCCTTGGTCAGAACGTGATAGGGTTCCCAGTTACGGCTAAGCAGGATGTTGACGGCTTCGACAATTTCATCGGCCAAACCGTCATACAAGTCATCGTGCATTTGCAGCACGAGATCCTCGTCGCTTAAGCTCGCCAGGTCCAGATCTTCTTCTTGTTCGCCCATCATGCTCTCCTTCGACAGACCGGCCCCCAAATCCCGAGCCAATAGCAAAAAGCTAATTGAAAAACCGCCAATAATTGTCTTGTTGAAGACTTTTATTTTGCGGAATACGACATTCAGCGTAGGCCCCAGTTCAGGCCCTGATCTTCTCGTTGCCCGGATCATAGGGGCTTTCTTCCAACACGGTTACTCTGTGGCGTTTACCCAAAATTTCGATCTCCAACTCCGTGCCAACTGCGGCCAGGTCTGGCCTTACCATGCCCAAGGCCAAAGATTTGCCCAAGCGCCAGCCGTAGCCGCCGCCGGTTGCCCGACCGACTGTCTTGCCGTCTTTGAGGATCGGGTTGTTGCCCAGGACATCGGCGTCGATGACGTCGTGGACTTCAAGGGTGACGAAGGCATTTTCAAATCCTTTTTCGACCCAGGCGGCGAGTGCCGCGCGACCGGTGAAGTCGCCCTTGTCCATCTTGACAAAGCGGTGCAGGCCAGACTCGAAGGGTGCGTATTCTATCGACATTTCGGTGCCGACCAGGCGGTAAGATTTCTCTATCCTGAGTGAGTCCATGGCGCGGATGCCGAAGGGTTTAAGCCCCAAAGTCTTGCCGGCGTTCATCAGCGCGTCGAAGATATGGTTCTGATATTCCATGGGATGATGCAGCTCCCAACCCAGTTCACCGACGAAGTTGACGCGCACGGCCAGCGATGGGGCCAGGCCGACATTGATCTGCTGGCCCGATAGCCACGGGAAAGCGGCGTTGGAGAAATCTGCCTCCGATACCCGCTGCATCAACTCACGGGCTTTCGGTCCGGCCAGCACCAGGACGCCGATCTGGTTGGTCAGGCTATCGAAGCGCACCGAACCGTCATCAGGCATGGCCTTGGTCAGATAATCGTGATCGAGGCGCTGCATGGCCCCGGCAGAAACCAGATAGAAGCTATCGGCAGCTTCGCGCATGATGGTGAATTCCGAATGGACGCCGCCACTTTTGTTGAGCGCGTGGCACAAGCCGATGCGGCCGATTTTCTTGGGCAGGGAATTGGCGATGAAGCTTTCCAGGAAAGCATCGGCACCGGGGCCGGAAATCCGGCACTTGGCGAACGCCGTCATGTCGAGCAAGCCGACGTTCTGCGCGACATTTTTGCATTCGTTGCCGACGTGGCTGTGGTAGCTGGAACGCCGGAACGACCAGTCGTCCTTGGCTTCGACGCCTTCGGGGGCAAACCAGTTGGCCCGCTCCCAGCCGAACTTCTGGCCGAATACGGCACCTAAGTCTTTTAGGCGATCATAGCAAGGTGCGGTGCGCAGGGGCCTGCCGTCGCCGCGTTCCTCGTCGGGGTAATGGATGGAGAAGACGTGGCGGTAGGCTTCCTCGTTCTTGACGCGCAAGTAGGATTTCGTCGCGTAGTCGCCGAATCGCCGGGGGTCGACGCCCATCATGTCGACGGTCGGCTCGCCATCGACGATCCATTCGGCCAGTTGCCAACCGGCGCCACCGGCGGCGGTGATGCCGAAACTGTGGCCTTCGTTAATCCAGAAATTCTTCAGGCCCCAGGCCGGGCCGACGATGGGGTTGCCATCGGGGGTATAGCAAATGGCCCCGTTGTAGACTTTTTTGACGCCGACTTCGCCAAAGGCCGGGACCCGCTTGATGGCGGCCTCGATATGGGTTTCCAGGCGCTCAAGGTCTTCTTGAAAGAGTTCGTATTCGCAATCGTCGGTGGGGCCGTTGACGTAACAGCACGGTGCGCCAGCCTCGTAAATGCCGAGGATCAATCCACCGGCTTCCTCGCGCAGGTACCAGGCACCATCGGATTCCCTGAGCACACCCATTTCCGGTAGGCCCTGCGCGTGGCGGGCGAGGATTTCCGGGTGCGGTTCGGTGACGATGAACTGATGTTCGACGGGGATCACCGGAAGCTCAAGGCCGACCATCGCGCCGGTCTGGCGGGCGAAGTTGCCTGAGCACGAAACCACATGCTCGCAGGTGATGTCGCCTTTGTCGGTGGAAACTTTCCATTCACCGCTGGGCAGTTGTTCGATGCCGGTGACCGTCGTCTGGCGATAAATTTCGGCACCCATGTTGCGCGCCCCTGCGGCCAGTGCCATGGTCAGGTCGGCAGGCTGGATGTAGCCGTCATCGGGGTGTACCAGGGCACCGACAAGGTCGTCCGTATTGCACATCGGCCATATTTCCTTGACCTGGTCCGGGCTGATGAAATCGTAATTGACGCCAATGGTCTGGGCGACGCCGGAATACTGATAGTATTCGTCCATGCGCTCATTATTCATGGCCAGGCGGATGTTCGAGACCGTACGCAAACCGACATTCTGCCCGGTCTCGGCTTCCAGTGCGCCATACAGATCGACCGAATACTGGTGCAATTGGCCGACGCTGTAGCTCATATTGAACAATGGCAACAGGCCCGCAGCGTGCCAGGTGGAACCGGAGGTCAGTTCCTTGCGCTCGCAAAGTACGACATCCTTCCAACCTTTTTTAGCCAAGTGATAGAGCGTCGATACGCCAACAACCCCACCGCCGATAACGACCACGCGTGCCTGTGTTTTCATAAGTTTGTTCCAACCAATATTGTACGGGGGCAAAACCCTGTAAATTATACTGTTTTTTCGTAGCAAGGGGGAGCCGCTATCGGCTAATCACCCTGCGACAAAAGATGTCTTCTTTTCGCCTTAAGTGCATTCAATGACGTAGATGAAACAGATGGCGGCGCGAGCGGGTTAGTCTGTCGCTTTTCCAGCCCCTATATGCAGAAGGTAAAATTAATTTCGAGGGAGCCTTAAAATGACCGAAACCGCTTCTGAAGCGCCGCGTAGGCGTGGCCGGGACGCCAGACGTGATGCCCGCGCCGCCAAGCAGGCCGTAAGCCAGCCTTATATCAACCGCAATATCCCGTTCACCGAGATTCTCAGCGAAGAAGGCTTGCAGATCATCGAGGGAAACGCCGAAACCATATTGCAGGAAATAGGCATTGAATTCCGCGACGATGTGGAGGCTTTGGAAATATGGAAAGCCGCAGGTGCCGACGTTCAGGGTGAGCGGGTCCGCATTCCCAAAGGCATGGCCAAGGAGCTCATCAAAACCGCGCCGCGGGAATTTATCCAACACGCCAGAAACCCGGAACGCAGCGTCAAGATTGGCGGCAAGGCCCTGGTCTTCGCGCCGGTTTACGGCCCGCCTTTCGTTCATGATCTGGATCAGGGTCGCCGTTATGGCACCATCGAGGACTTTAGAAACTTCGTCAAATTGGCCTACATGGCTCCGGCCATCCATCATTCCGGCGGCACGGTGACCGAACCGGTCGATCTGCCGGTCAACAAGCGCCACCTCGATATGATCTATTCCCATATCAAGTATTCCGACAAGCCGTTCATGGGTTCGGTCACCGCCCCTGGGCGCGCCGCCGATACGGTGCGCATGGCGGAAATCGTTTTCGGCAAGGAATTTGTCGCGGGCAACGCCGTCACCATTTCCTTGATCAACGCCAATTCGCCGATGACCTTCGATGACACCATGCTGGGGGCTCTTAAGGTCTATGCCCGGGCCAATCAGGCGACCATCGTTACACCCTTTATCATTGCCGGTGCCATGGCCCCGGCAGCCGTCGCCGGCGTGCTGGCCCAGGCCATGGCCGAAGGGATGGCCGGTATCGCCTTTACCCAACTTGTCAATCCTGGTGCTCCCTCGGTATTCGGGCTGTTTTCATCGACCATGTCCATGCAATCGGGGGCACCGGCTTTCGGCACCCCGGAACCGACCCAGGTGCTGCTTGCAGCCGCCCAGCTGGTGCGTCGCCTTGGCGTGCCGTTCCGTTCGGGTGGCTCGCTTTGTTCATCGAAGTTGCCCGATGCCCAGGCCGCTTACGAGTCGGCCCAGTCGTTGTGGCCCGGCGTTATGGGCGGCGTCAATTTCATGCTGCACGGGGCCGGATGGATGGAGGGCGGGCTTGCCAGTTCTTACGAGAAATTCATCATGGACGCCGACCAGTTGGCGATGATGGAAGTGGTTTGCCGCGGCATAGATTTAAGCGAAACCGGTCAGGCCATGGACGCCGTGCGCGAGGTCGGTCCCGGCGGTCACTATCTGGGTTGCGCCCACACCCAGGCCAATTTCGAGACCGCGTTCTTCCGTTCCACCGTCGCCGATTATGAATCCTTCGAGCAGTGGGAGCAGGAAGGCGCGCTCGACGCGGCCCAGCGCGCCAACAAAATATGGAAGCACCAACTGGCCACCTATCAGGAACCGCCGATGGACCCGGCCATCGACGAAGCCCTTTTAGCCTTTATCGCCGAAAAAAAGGCGGCGGTACCTGACTCGAACATATAAGATGGCAACCAGTCACACCTAAAGGAGTGCGGATAAGCCATGAACAACTTAAGCCAAAGTGTTCTCGATTTCTGGTTCGGTGAAGAGGGCTCCACTACGTTTGGCACAAGCCGGATGGAATGGTTCAAAAAAGACCCCGCCTTTGATAATGAAATCCGTGACAGGTTCGCAGCCGATGTCGCGCTCGCCCTCGACGGTGGTCATGGCAACATGATGGAAAACCAAAAGGACTGCCTGGCCCTGATTATCCTGCTCGATCAGTTTCCCAGGAATCTGTTTCGCGATACCGCCGCCGCTTTTGCCGGTGACAAAAGGGCGCTGTCGTATGCCAACGAAGCGGTGCGCATGGGCTTCGATCGAAACCTCGCGATGACCCAGCAGACGTTCTTCTACCTTCCCTTCGAGCATTCAGAATCCCGCGACGATCAGCGCCGTTGCATGGAATTGTTCAAGGCGGCTGGCAATGACGATATGTTGAAATGGGCCGTCGCCCATCACGATATCATCGCCCGCTTCGGGCGTTTCCCGCACCGCAACATAGCCCTTGGCCGCGACAGCACGGCAGAAGAATTAGCCTTCCTTAAGGAACCGAACTCGTCGTTCTGAGTGGAAGTCGATATGCAATCCAATCCGCCCGTGCACGCTGAAAACTGGCTAAAACAACGCCTCGCCCGGCATCTGTCGGAAGTGCTGCGGTTGTCGTGGCCGGTTATCGTCGCGCGTTCCGGGGTCATGACCATGGCCCTGGTCGATACCATCATGGTCGGGCGCTTCAGCACCACGGAACTGGCCTATCTTTCCATCGGTCTTATGCCCTTCATGCCGGTATTTCTGATTATGCTTGGCATGGTGATGGGGACGGTGGTGATGACATCGACCGCCTTCGGCATGGAAAACCATAAAGAATGCGGTGCTGTTTGGCGGCGTTCGATGCCCTATGCGTTCGTTATGGGCCTGGGTGGCTGTATTGTCGCCCTGTTCGGGCAAGAGCTGTTATCGGCGGCCGGGCAAACTCCGGATCTGGCCGAAAATGGCGGCCGCATCATGTTCATACTCGGCCTGGGTTTGCCGGCCTATCTGGTGACCATTACCTCGTCGCTGTTTCTCGAAGGTATCAAGCGGCCGAAACCGGCGATGCTACTGATGATCGTCGCCAACGTCGTCAATGTCGGCCTTAACTGGATGCTCATTTACGGTCATTTAGGCTTCCCGGCGATGGGTGCGGAAGGCTCCGCCATCACCACCGCCATGGTTCGCTGGCTGCTCGCCATTGTGCTTGTCGGCTATATCTGGACGATGTCCGATTACCACAGGTTCGGCGTTAGGCTGGCCCCTAGCGGCGGTTGGCGGGTGTGGGCCGAACAGCGCCGGATCGGTTATTCATCGGCCGCCAGTATCGGCGGTGAGTCGACCGCGTTCGCCTGCATCGGTTTGTTTGCGGGTTGGCTCGGCGAAGTGCCGCTGGCGGCTTATTCGATCGCCCATAATTTGATTTCCATGGCCTTTATGGTCTCCCTCGGTGTCGCCTCGGCGACGGTGGTGCGGGTCGGCATTGCCCGGGGCAGGGGCGACCTGGCCGATCTTAAACTGGCGGGCTGGACGGGGTTGGCTGTCAATCTGGGCTTCATGGGCATCATCGGCTTGATGTTCGGACTGATCCCCGGCTTTCTCGCCGCCGGTTATTCCAATGACGCGGCGGTGATCGCCGCGGCGACCCCGCTGATCGCTTTTTGCGGCATCATCATCATCGCCGATGGTGGCCAGGCGGTAATGGTCAATGCGGTGCGCGGGGCTGGCGGTATCTGGGCTCCGGCGCTGATCCAAAATCTCGCTTTCATGGTCGTGTTGGCACCGCTGGGATGGTGGCTGGCAATCGCCAACGGACGCGGTGCCATGGGCCTTTACGAGGCCGTCTTCACCGCCACCATCTTGTCCCTTGTGATGCTGTCGGGGCGCTTCCTGAAAATTAGCCGGGGAAGCTGAGCGCCCGCTTAAGGCGGAAAAAAGCAGAAATAGCGGCATTTTATGGTATAATGACGGATTGGGCGTCTGTCCGAAGACGGGCGCAAACCATAGGGCGGTGCGGTCAGAAGGCTATCCTGTCTCAACGTTGACGCTGACATGGATTACACGCCTACAGTCACCAGGCAAGTTTTCAGCGTGCTCGAGTTGCAGCAGCGGGCGCGTTTGATTAACGCGCGGAAGGTCGCGGGCGAGCAGGCTGTCACCCAGTCCACCTATACCCCGCTCATTAGTGCGGCCAACCGTAGCGGTAATGATTGGGTTGAATTAAAACCCAGCATCAACGCCGCCGCCAGTCGCCTCGATGTGCTGATCAGCCGCGTCCAGGATATTCGCGACAAGATCTCTAACTTGCTGACGATCAATGGCAACGCCGCCGACCATAGCGGCGCGGACCTGACCCAGGACGCGCTTTTGTTCGATGCCGCCGTGCGGGGTTTGAACGGCCTTGCCAATTATACGGCGGAAAATCCCAACCTGGTCGGCACCGCCTACGATGTCGATATTGCCTATTACAGCAATCCTGATCTGGATGTCACCAGGGTCAGCCACCGCGACCTTTCAAGCGGCTACACCTTGACGGAATCCGGTGGCAACTACTGGGCCAAGGATGATATTTCGACGGATCTTGTGTTGCTGCAGTATGATTCTGCAGGCGTGGCGACGGGCAAGAGCGCCATCGTCAATCAGGAACTGCGACTGGACAGCCTTTCGGGCTCGACGGTCGGCTTTACCATTCATGCCGACACGGCATCGGAGGAAAGTTTTACCGGCGCGACGCTGGCGACCAACGGCCTTGGCGTTGTTGATTCATGGGCTTACGAGGGGCTGGCGACCAGTGGCGGGCGGGCGCTGGCTGAAACCACTCTTCGTTCGGCGTTATCGACACTCGATAGCAATCTGGCGTCCCTCAAAGGCGCTTTGACCCAGGCACGTTTCGATTATGGCATCGCCGAAGTTAAGGCAGAGGGTTCGGGCAGTATCATCTCGGCGGCAAACCAGCGCCAGTTATTGGCCCAGCAAGAACTGACCACCGCCGCAAACAACACGGACCTGGCCCTGGCCTCGGCAATCAGCCGCAACATCGGCCTGCGCAACGCCTACCTCAATCTACTCGGCAACGGTTCCGCCGCTAACGTGTTCAACTTGCTGGCTTGAGTAGGATAATTGACGGGAGATTTCCCGGTAGGGGAGAAATATTCAAAGAATATTTTTGGGTGCATGTTGAAAAATAATATGAAATCCCGTACAACTAATCGCAGGAGAACATATCGACAACATTTCGGTGAGTTTTCATATATATAGCGCATGTTTGGCCTTTTGGTCCTATATAGGCTAAAATAATTTCTGGGAGAAATATAGTGAAAGAAAATTTAAGACTTTCTTCTGTTGAATTGTGCGCTGGGGCCGGCGGGCAAGCTTTGGGAATAGAGCAAGGGGGCTTCCAGCACGAAGCTCTCGTTGAGATTGATGCTCATTGCCGAAATACGCTTAGATTGAACCGTCCCGCTTGGAATGTGATTGATGGGGACCAATCTGATATATCAGTTTTTGATGGTAGCCCTTATAGAGGGATCGATCTTCTTGCGGGTGGACTCCCATGCCCACCGTTCTCCGTTGCAGGAAAGCAATTAGGAAAGGGCGACGAACGAAATCTTTTCCCTGATGCAATTCGGATTGTTGATGAAATTCGACCCCAGGCCATCATGATTGAAAATGTTCGTGGTTTCCTTGGCGCTGTATTTTCTGATTATCGACAACAAATTAAAGTTCAGCTTTTAAAGTTGGGATACCTAGCTGATTGGAAGGTATTCAATGCTTCGGAATTTGGCGTTCCACAACTTCGGCCCCGCGTTGTAATCGTGGCATTGCGCAAAGAAAAAGCGGACTTATTTGAGTGGCCATTTCCAACTGTCCGTAAGGCGCCGACCGTTGGTGAAGCGCTATACGGAATGATGAAGCAAAACGGATGGCGAGGTGCCAGCAAATGGAAAAATCATGCGGATGAGATCGCGCCAACAATTGTAGGTGGTTCAAAGAAACACGGCGGCCCAGACCTCGGCCCAACTCGCGCTAAAAAGGCTTGGGCAAGTTTGGGTGTTGATGGAATGGGAATTGCGGATGAAGCACCATCTTCTGATTATGTAGGGATGCCACGCTTGACTGTGCCAATGGTTGCTCGGTTGCAAGGGTTCCCGCCTGATTGGGAATTTTCTGGGCGTAAGACACCAGCATATAGACAAGTAGGAAATGCATTTCCTCCACCAGTGGCGGCAGCAGTTGCGGAGAAAATTGCGGTGGCAATTACGTCTCGTCATTTAATGCAGGTGGTCGCGTAATGGAGGTCGCATGGTTTAATGAGGCGAGACGGGAGTTTCATGCTTCATTACTTGCTTCTATTTTAACTAAAAACAAGAATGGCGTTCCAAGCAATGCAGATAAAGGAAGTGGGCCGAGTATAGCAATAGCAACCGCGATACTTGATCAGCTTGGTGTTGCACAGACCGCAAAGAAGTTGCCTGGGCAAACTTCTGGCGCAGACTTTGAAGAAATATGCGCAGCCTTCACGAGAGTTTGTTTTGAAAGAATGGGGCACCTCCGTCCCGGAGAATTTGTGGTTGAGAAAGGCGGAAAAATTTCTAAATTTTGTCAATATTCTCATTTAGATGAATTGGAAGCGATTGCGAAAGAGAATAAAGAAATCGCTACGGCACTTGGCTCGGATTATTTAATTAAGCCGGATATTGTAATTGGCCGCACCCCGGAGACAGATGATGCGATTAATCAAGCGGGTATATTGGTTGATGAAAGTGTTGCGGGTCTAGCAAGTTTGCGGGGGAAGAATCAGAGCAAACCGATACTCCATGCCTCAATTAGTTGTAAGTGGACGGTACGTAGTGATAGGGCTCAAAATGCACGATCTGAAGGCTTGAATTTAGTTCGAAATAGAAAGGGTCAGCTACCTCATATAGTCGTAATAACGGCGGAACCTACGCCGGGAAGAATCGCCTCTCTGGCGCTTGGTACGGGAGACATTGATTGTGTCTATCACTTTGCGCTCTATGAACTAAGAAATGCGCTCATTATGCAGGATAGAGAAGAGGTCTTAGAGTTGTTGGATACGATGATTGAGGGTAAGCGGCTTAGGGATATATCGGACCTTCCATTAGATCTCGTTACATAGAAAAAAATAGTATCCGCTCAAAGTCTGGAATTCTTGACGTGATTAGAAGCTCAGATTTTTTTATATGCTTAGATTCCTGTTTTGCAGGCGGAGAATGAAGCATAATAGCTTAATCCACGCTAATCCCGACCCCATACTCTGTCCCGGCGTCTTCGAGCCAGGCCCATAGGTATTGGGCGAAGCTTCTGTGGACGAACAGGTTGTAGCTGTTGGTGGCGGTTTGGTGGATCAGGACGTGGGCCATGGACAGGGTCGAGGAGGCGCACTGGCCGGGGCCGAAGACGCGCGGGTGCAGGTCGAGGCCGCAACCCTTCTTCAGGACATCACGGGCGTTGGCCCCTGACAGGGAAATGACGATGCGGCTGTCGGAGACATCGAAGACGGCGGCGTGATGGCCTTGCAGGGCCGCTTGCACTTTGGCGACCAGCGGGCGCGGCGCAATCACCAGCCATTCATCGGGGCCGAGCCACAGGCATGTTTTGTTGGCCTTGCTGTTTGCCGTGTTGGCGGTGATGGCGAGCGGCAGACCAAGTGCCTTTTCGGCAAGTTCAAGCAGTGTCTTGTTCGAGGCGTCGAGCCTGAGGCCGATTTGTCCGGGCACTTGACGTTCTGCAAGGGTGATCCCGAACTCCGCGTCTGCGGCAAAGCCTGCCGCCCTGGCGTTAAGCCCCAAGGGGGCCAGCGGGCTTTGTCTCATGTAGTTCTCAACCATCGATGCGGCTCCCTTCCTTGTCGAAGAAGACCGGGTCTACGATCTCGCAGTCGATGGTCTTGTTTAGCATCGGCGCGTGGATGATTTCGCCCAAGCGGTTACGCCCGTCCATGACCACGGCAAGGGCGATGGAGCGGCTCAGGGTGGCGCTGTAGTAGCTCGAGGTGACATGGCCGATCATGTCCATGGGCGGTGCCGGTTTCAGATCACTGACCAGCTGCGCCCCTTCGGGCAGGACCTCAGACGGATTGGTCGTCAGTAAGCCGACCAGTTGCTTGCGGCCTTCGCGGACGCTGTCGGCCCGGGCAAGTGAGCGCCTGCCGATAAAGTCTTTGGTTTTCGAGACGATCCAGTCCATGCCCAGATCGAGAGGGGTCACCGTGCCGTCGGTTTCCTGACCGACAATGATGTAACCCTTTTCGGCGCGCAGGATATGCATGGTCTCGGTGCCGTAAGGGGTGATGCCGTATTTTTCCCCGGCATTCATCAGCGCGCTCCACAGGGCAAGGCCGAGGTTGGCCGGGACGTTGATTTCATAAGAAAGCTCACCGGTGAAACTTATGCGGAAAACCCGCGCCGGAATGCCTGCGACCGTGCCTTCACGGAAACTCATGAACGGGAAGGCTTGCGGGTCGAGGTCGATGTCAGTGGTGAATTCGGCCATCAGCTCGCCCGCCTTGGGGCCGCAGATGGTCATCGTCGACCAGTATTCAGTGACCAAATTGCAATAGACCTGAAGGTCCGGCCATTCGGTTTGCAGCCATTCCTCAAGCCAGGCCAGGACCCTGGCGGCGTTGCCGGTGGTCGTCGTCATGTGGAAGTGATTGTCGCCCAGGCGCGCCGTGACGCCGTCGTCCATGACCATGCCGTCTTCGCCGAGCATCAGCCCGTAACGGCATTTACCGACCCCAAGTTTGCTCCAGGCGTTGGTGTAGATGCGGTTGAGAAACTCCGCCGCGTCGGGGCCTTGAATGTCGATCTTGCCTAAGGTCGAGGCATCGAGAATGCCGATGGCGTTGCGTGCCGCCAGACATTCGCGGTTAAGGGCACCCTGCATGGTCTCGCCGGGTTTCGGATAATACCAGGGCCGTTTCCACTGGCCGACGTCTTCGAACAGGGCGCCGTTTTGCTCGTGCCAGTGGTGCATGGCGGTTTGCCGGGCGGGATCGGAAAACGCGCCGATATCGCGCCCGGCCAATGCGCCGTAGGTGATCGGTGTGAACGGCGGGCGGAAGGTCGTGGTGCCGACGTCTTCGATCGGCATTCCGAGAGTCCCGGCCAACACTGCCATGCCCGGAATATTGCCGGTCTTGCCCTGATCGGGGCCCATGCCAAGGGCGGTGTAGCGCTTGACGTGCTCGACTGAATGATAGCCCTCGCGCGCCGCAAGTTCGATATCGGCGACGGTAACATCGCCATGAATATCGACGAAATGCTTGGCCCCGAAACCCTTGGCACGGTTATCCAGATTGCTTGTGGGGACGATCCATAAGGCCTTCAGGGGTGCTTCGAAGAGCGCCTCGGCGGTCGGTTGTTTATGGCGTGACGGTGAAAACCCGGCCAGCTTGGCCGCCGCTTTGCCAGCGTTGTGGCCATCTTTCAGGCAGTCTTTCAGGGCAAAGGTGCCGACGCAGGCACCGGCCGAGCGTTCGGCCTGGGTCGCGGTGCCGGGGACAAATGACTGAATGTTGTGATCAAAGCGTGCCTTGCCGCCGGATTGTGAATGTAGGTGGACGACCGGGTTCCAGCCACCCGACGAGCCCAGTACGTCACACTCAAGCCGGGTAGGCGGGCCGCTGACGCTGTCGTCGTCTGCGGAGAGTTGCATGATCTCGACGGCTTTGACGGCCTTTGATCCGATCACGGCGGTGACCGCCCAGCCATCGAAGACGCTGATACTGCGGGCCCGCACGGCATCGACCAGGGGGCCGTCCGGGTCGGCGCGCAAATCGACGACCGCGGCGACTTTGATCCCGGCATCATTCAAGGCCAGGGCCGAGCGGTAGGCGTCGTCGTTGTTGGTAAAGATCACCACGGTCTTGCCGGCGCTAACGCCGTAGCGGGTGATGTAAGAGCGCAGGGCTCCGGCCAGCATAACACCGGGCCGATCATTATTGGCGAACACCAACGGGCGTTCGATAGCGCCGCTGGCCAGCACCACCTGTTTGGCGCGAATTCGCCACAGGCGCTCACTGCTGTGCGGCACGGGTTTACTGACATCGATATGGCGACGCTCGCAAAGCCCTAGATAATTCTGGTCGTAGTAGCCAAAGGCGGTGGTCCTGGTCAAGACCCGGACGTCTGCCATGGTCGCCAGTTCCTGAGCCGCCGCAGCAACCCAGTCCGTCGCCGCTTTGCCGTCGATGGTCTCGTTTTCCGAAAGCAGTCTGCCGCCAAGCTCAGCCTCTTGATCGACCAGGATGACCCGGGCCCCGCTGCGCCCGGCGGCAAGGGCGGCGGCAAGGCCACTGGGGCCGCCGCCGACGATCAGCACGTCGGTGTGTTCGTGCATTTTATCGTAGGTGTCGGGATCTGGTTCGCTTGGCGCGGTGCCAAGCCCTGCGGCATTGCGGATGATTTTCTCGTAAGACATCCAGAAGCTTTTCGGCCACATGAAAGTCTTGTAATAGAAACCGGCGGGCAGCAGGCGGGCCGCCAGCGAGTTGATGGCACCGATATCGAAATCGACCGACGGCCAGCAGTTGACGCTTTTGGCGTTCAAGCCATCGTAAAGCTCGATCTCCGTGGCCTGCAGGTTGGGCCGGGTGCGGGCCCCCGTTTCCAGTTGGACGACGGCGTTGGGCTCCTCGACTCCGGCGGAATAAAGGCCGCGCGGGCGGTGATACTTGAAGCTTCGGGCCAGCGTCTTGACGCCATTGGCGAGCAGGGCGGATGCCAGGGTGTCGCCCGCGAACCCCGTATAACGACGACCATTAAAGGTGAAGGCCAGGGTTTTCGTCCGCTCGATGCGGCCACCCTCGGCGAGCCTGTTGCGTGAAGTGCTCATTTCGGCGGGGTCTCCCCGATCTTGTAGACAGCGCCGAATTCATGGGTCGCCGTGTTGCGTTGCATGTTGAACCAACGGCGGCAGCCATGGGCGTGGTTCCAGCGCTCCAGGTAAACACCTTTGGTGTTCTTGCGCATGAACAGATAGTCGGCCCATTCTTCGTCGCTTAAGGAATCCGGGTCTTTCGGGCGGGTGATGTGGGCTTCTCCGCCGTAGGAGAATTCCTCTTCATCGCGGGAACCACACCAGGGGCAATTTATCAGGAACATATCAACAATCCTCTAGTGGGCCACGGCGGCGGCGCCGTGTTCGTCAATCAGCGCGCCGGTGGTAAAGCGTTCCAGGCCGAACGGCGCATTAAGGGCGTGCGGCTTGTCCTCGGCGATGGTGTGGGCAAAGACCCAACCGGAACCGGGGGTTCCCTTGAAGCCGCCAGTTCCCCAACCGCCATTGACATAGAGGCCTTCGACTGGCGTTTTCGAAACGATGGGACTGGCGTCGGGGCAGGTGTCGACGATGCCCGCCCACTGGCGCATCAGGCGCAGCCTTGAGAGAATCGGGATGAGCTTGGTCACCGCCGCCATTTGATGCTCGACGACGGCCAGTGTGCTTTTCTGGGTGTAGGAAACGAAGTGATCGATACCGGCACCCATGACCATCTCGCCACGGTCCGACTGGCTGATGTAGGCATGTACGGCGCCGGACATGACAACGCAATCGAGCACCGGCTTGATCGGCTCTGAGACCATTGCCTGCAACGGGAAGCTTTCAATGGGCAGACGGATGCCAGCCATGGCGGCGACGTGGGATGTATGACCGGCGGTGACGATGGCGACCTTCCTCGCCTTGATGGTGCCGCGCGTGGTCTCGACCCCGGTCACCTTGCCTGCGTCGCGAAGAATGCCGGTGACTTCGCATTTTTGGATGATGTCGACGCCGCGCGCATCGGCGGCCCGCGCATAGCCCCAGGCGACACCGTCATGGCGGGCAACGCCGCCGCGCTTTTGCAAGGAAGCGCCAAGGACGGGATAGCGGGCGTCCTTTGAGCAATCGAGGATCGGCACCATGGCCTTGACCTCGGCGGTGCTGAGCATTTCTGAATCGATGCCGTTGAGGCGGATGGCGTTTACCCGCCTACTGATCTCGCGCAGGTCGTGCAGGTTATGGGCAAGGTTGAGCACACCGCGCTGGCTCAGCATGATGTTGAAGTTGAGCTCTTGGGAGAGGCCTTCGTAGAGCTTAAGGGATTTGTCGTACAGGCGGGCACTTTCGTCCCACAGGTAGTTGGAGCGGATAATCGTCGTGTTGCGACCGGTGTTGCCGCCGCCGATCCAGCCTTTCTCGATGACCGCAACATTGGTGATCCCGTGTTCCTTGGCCAGATAGTAGGCCGTCGCCAGACCATGGCCGCCGCCACCGATAATGATGACGTCGTATTCGGGCTTCGGCTCCGGGCTGCGCCAAGCCTGTTCCCAGCCCTGGTGATAGCCCATGGCGTTGCGCACCAGACTGAAAATGGAATATTTCGACTTCACCTTTTGGCTCCTCCCTTTGACGTAACGGTATCACTCGCAGAGGGGGGGAATCCAGTCTATCCACGCTGCGACCAGGGATGCCGAGAATACGACGGAGGACATATATGTTGACATGGCATATGCCAGTTTGATATATGCAGGCCCGATATATCATTTAAGGAGCCGGATTGATGGACGCGAAGAACCTGTGCCTTGGTGCGTTGACCTGCGGCGATGCCAGCGGTTATGAAATCAAGAAAATGTTCGTTGAAGGGCCGTTCGCCTATTTCCATCAGGTCAGCTATGGCTCGATCTATCCGGCGCTGGCCAAGCTTTGCGACGATGAGTTGATCACCATGCGCGAACAAAGTCAGGAAGGCCGCCCCGACAAGAAGGTCTATTCGTTGACCGATAAGGGCAGGCAGGCGTTGAAGAAAGCCATGAAGAAAACGCCCGTCGATGACAAGCTGCGTTCGGAAACCATGGTGATGTTTTTCCTGCAGGATTTTCTCGAACCCGATCATCTGCACGAAGTCTTTAACCAGCAACTTGAGTTTTACCGCTGCTTGCTCGAACGGGTCGATGGTCTGGACGATACGGACGTTCCGCCGCAGCGGATTTTCGTCCGTGGTTTGGGGCGAACGTTCTACCGGGCCATGGTAACCTATATGGAGGAAAACGGACATATGTTGCTTGGTACCGGGCCTGAAACAGTCGAAAAAACAGGGGCTGAGCAATGAAAAGTTCTTTCATCATCGCTATCGGTGTCGCCCTGGTGGCTTCAGTCTGGGTTGCCTCGGGTCAATTCAAGGGGCGCGTGAGTAGCCCTGCGGTCGCCATGGATAGCGCTTCGGGGAAGGTGGCGTCCGAGGGCGAAGCCCTGATCCAGGTCCGCACCCGTCGTTCCATCGCCCGTGCCCATGAAAGCGCCGTCGTATTGTTTGGCCGCACGGAAGCAGTGCGCTCGGTTGAGGTCAAGGTTGAAACATCCGGGCAGATCGTTGCCGTTACAGGGGTCAAGGGCAAGGCCGTCAAAAAGGGTGATGTCATTGCCCATATTGACATGGCCGACCGCGAGGCGCGTCTGGATCAGGCCAAGGCCCTGGTCGAACGTTTTGATATCGCCTTCGAGGCGGCCCAGCAGCTATCGAAAAAGCAGTTTCGCTCGAAAGTTCAATTGTCCGCAGCCAATGCCGATCTTGAAACCGCGAAAGCCAGCTTGCGCTCAATCAGGGTCGATATCGAACGTACGACCATCCGCGCCCCCTTCGACGGTGTGCTAGACGATGTTAGCGTCGATATCGGCGATTTCGTCGCTATAGGCGCAATCAGTGCCACGGTTGTCGATCTCGATCCGATCCTGATTGTCGGTGAAGTGACGCAAAAGGCCGCCAGTCGTATCAGTCTTGGCGATGTGGCGACGCTGACGATGCCTGCAAGCGCACCTCAGGAAGGGGTCGTCAGTTATCTATCGAAGGTCGGTTCGCAATTGACCCGGACGTTCCGGGTTGAAGTCACACTGGCCAACCCCGCGCGTGCCATCGCCGAGGGCGTGACGACGGAACTTAAATTGGCGCAAGGCCGCATCAAGGCGCACTTTGTCACCCCGGCGGTGCTGACCTTGAGTGACAGCGGCGCGTTGGGCGTCAAGATCGTCGACGCCGACAATGTGGTGCGCTTCCATAGCGTCACAATTGTCGATGATACGCCCGAAGGAATCTGGCTGACCGGGCTGCCCGATGAAGCCAATTTGATCGTCGTCGGTCAGGAATTCGTTCGTTCCGGACAGACGGTAAAAGCCATCGACAGCACCGGGGAACCGGCCTCATGAACGTCCTTATCGATCAGGCCATCACCCACTCCAGAACGGTCATTGCGACCCTGGCGCTGATCCTGATTTCCGGTACCATCGCCTATATCAATGTGCCCAAGGAAGCCGACCCGGATATCAATATCCCGATAGTCTACGTGCAGATGAAACACGAAGGTATTTCACCCGAAGATGCCGAACGCTTGTTGATCCGCCCCATGGAGCAGGAGCTTCGGGGCATCGAAGGGGTCAAGGAAATGCGGTCCACCGGATACGAGGGCGGGGCCAACGTCACCCTTGAATTTGATGCCGGTTTCGATGTCGATAAGGCGATGAGCGATGTCCGTGAAAAGGTCGATCTGGCGAAGCCGGATTTGCCCAAAGACAGCGAAGAGCCGACCGTCCATGAAGTCAACTTCAGTTTGTTTCCGGTCATTCTCGTGACCCTGTCCGGAGAAGTCCCCGAACGCACATTGTTAAGTTTGGCGCGTGACCTGAAGGACGAGGTCGAAGCCATCGCCACCGTGCTGGAAGTAAAAATCGGTGGTGAGCGTGAGGAAATGGTCGAGGTGTTGATCGATCCGGTGCGGGTCGAAAGTTACGGATTGTCGCCGGAGCAGGCTATTGCCCTTGTTTCCTCATCCAATCTACTGGTCGCCGCCGGTGCCCAGGATACCGGGCACGGTCGCTTTTCGCTTAAAGTTCCGGGCCTGCTTGAAACGACAAAAGATATTATGGGCCTGCCACTGAGGACCGATGGCGATGCCGTCATCAAACTTTCCGATGTCGCAGAAGTCCGCCGTACCTACAAGGATGCGGAAAGTTTCGCCCGCTTCGATGGCCAGCAAGCGTTGGTCCTGGAAGTGACCAAACGCACCGGCGAGAACATTATCGAGACTATCGAAAATGTCCGCCGGGTCGTCGAGGCAGCCAGGGCCGACTGGCCCGAAGCGCTGCAAAGCGCCATTAAAGTCGGCTTCGCTCAGGATAAATCGAAAGACATCCGGATCATGCTCAATGATCTGCAAAACAACGTCATCGCCGCCGTCCTGCTGGTCATGATCGTGGTCATCGCGGCCCTTGGTCTGCGCACGGCGGGGCTTGTCGGTATCGCCATTCCGGGCTCGTTCCTGACCGGCATCCTGGTTTTGACGAGCTTCGGCATGACTATCAATATCGTCGTTCTGTTCGGTTTGATTCTGGCCGTCGGCATGTTGGTTGACGGGGCTATTGTCGTCACCGAATTCGCCGACCGCAAAATGGTCGAAGGCGAACCGCGCCGGATTGCCTACGCCCTGGCCGCCAAGCGCATGTCATGGCCGATTATCGCCTCGACGGCGACGACGCTGGCCGCCTTCCTGCCGCTGGTGTTCTGGCCCGGTGTAGTTGGCGAGTTTATGAAGTATTTGCCGCTTACCCTGTTGGCAACCTTATCGGCATCCTTGCTGATGGCGCTTATTTTTGTGCCGACCTTGGGGGCTTTCATCGGCAAGCCCGGCAATGCCGACCCGGATACCATGAGCAAGCTGGCCGGTAGCGAACATCATGACCCGGAGGAAACCGGCGGTTATACCGGCGGTTATATCCATGTCCTTAAAATCGCCCTCAATCATCCGGCGAAAATCCTCTTCGGGGCAGTTGTCTTGCTGGTCGGGGTGCAGGTTCTTTACGGCGCTTATGGCAAGGGCATCGAATTTTTCCCCGAGGTGGAGCCGGATTTCGCAAAAATTCAGGTCCGCGCCCGGGGCAACCTGTCGGTCTATGAAATGGACCGGCTGATGAAAGAAGTCGAAGTGCGGGTTCTTGAAATAGGTGCCGAAAAGGGTGAATTCGACGGCGTCTACCTGCGCACCGGCAAGGAAGAGAACAGCCAGGAATCCGAAGACATCATCGGCATCATCTCGCTTGAATTCACCCACTGGCAGCACCGCCGCAAGGCCGATCAGATTCTCGACGAAATTGAAGCCCGCACCGCCGACCTGGCCGGTATTATCATCGATCGCCGCAAGCAGGAATCCGGACCGCCAGTCGGCAAGCCGGTGGCTATTGAACTGTCGTCGCGCTTTCCTGAATTGTTGGCGCCAGCCGTCGAGAAAGTCCTTAAGGAATTTCATTCCATAGCGGGTTTGATCAATATCGAAGATTCTCGCCCGCTTCCCGGTATCGACTGGGAAATGAAGGTAGACCGGGCCCAGGCGATGAAATTTGGTGCCAGTGTCGATGTTGTCGGACGGGCCGTCCAGATGGCCAGTACCGGCATCAAGCTGGGCGGTTACCGGCCCAATGACGCCGATGAAGAAATCGATATTCAGGCCCGCTATCCGGTCAAGTACAGGACCATCAATCAACTTGACCACATCCGCATCAATACGGACAGGGGGCGGGTTCCAATCAGCAATTTTGTCGAACGCACGGCCAGACAGAAGACCGGCATTATCCGGCGAACCGATGCCAGACGGGTTATGACGATCAAGGCCGATGTTGCCGAAGGCCTGCTTCCCGCCGACAAGGTTGGCGAACTTCAAACCTTGTTAAAGGCCAGTGAAATTGATCCCCGCGTTACAATTGCCTTTAAGGGCGAGGACGAAGAACAGAAAAAAGCCCAGGACTTCTTAGGCAAGGCCTTCATGGTGGCACTGTTCATTATGGCGATCATTCTGGTCACCCAGTTCAACAGCTTCTATTCGGCGTTGCTTATCCTGACCTCTGTCATCATGTCGACCATCGGAGTTTTTATTGGCCTGCTTGTCACTGGCCAGCCGTTTGGCATTATCATGAGCGGCGTCGGCGTCATTGCCCTGGCCGGAATTGTCGTCAACAACAACATCGTGCTGATCGATACCTATGATCGCCTAAAGCTAACGGCGCAATCGGCCAGAGAGGCGATCCTGCGCACCGGGGCGCAGCGCCTGCGCCCGGTTTTGCTGACGACGGTGACGACGATACTCGGCCTGATGCCTATGGTCACCGGCGTCAATATCGATTTCATCGCCCGCGATGTCAGCATCGGTGCGCCGTCCATGCAATGGTGGTCACAACTATCGACGGCGATCGTTTTCGGCCTCAGCTTCGCCACCGTGCTGACGCTGATCGTCACGCCCTGCGCCCTGATGATCAAGGCCAACATTCATGGCTGGCTGGTCGCTCGCCGTCAGGCCAAGGGCAGCCCCGGTATCGCTTGATAGCGGCGTTGCTTCAAGCGAAGCTTCCCGTTAGCATCATGGCGGACAAGGCATTGTATGTATTTGTGGAAGCTTGATCAGTCGGCTTTGTTCCAAGAATTTCTCAACCGGGAACACATGACGCAGATGTCTTCACTTCCTTTTTCTCCCGATATGCAGTCAATCGATGCGCTTGAACTGTTCCGCGCCTGCTATGACAGCAGCGGCAGCTTGATGGGCATTTCTGCCCTGGAGGACGGCCGTCAAATTGATGTCAACGAGACCTGGCTCAAGACCTTCGGTTACAGCCGCGAAGAAGTTATCGGCAAAACCATCGATGAAGTGAACGTTTGGGCCGATCTGGATGATCGAAAGGAGGTTGTCGAAAGGCTCGAAAAAAATGGTGTCGTCAATAATTTCGAGGTGACACTGCTAAAAAAATCAGGGGAGCCGGTTTTCTGTCTTATTTCCGTCTCGCAGTTCAAAACCCACACCGGTACCTTCTTGTTGTTTTCCGCCCATGATCTGACGAAAAGGAAAAAGCTGGAGGCGGAACTCAGAGCATCTGAAGCCAAATACAGAGTCGCTACCGATCAGGCCAGATTGGCTTACTGGTGCTGGTCGTTTAGTGAAAAAAAGCTTATCGACTGGTCGCCTAACTATCAGGAAGTTTGCGCCATTAAGGGAGATATCCCAAAAACAATTGAGGATTCGCTGCAATCGATCCACCCCGACGACAAGGAACGGGTCAGGGACATTTTTAACAGGGCAGAAAGCGAATTTGAAAATTACGATGTTGAATATCGGGTTGCCGACTCTGACGGTAGTGTGCGCTGGCTCAGGGAACATAGCGAGGTTGAATTCGACGAAGCGGGCAAGGCTATCGCCCATATCGGCACTGTTCAGGATATCACCGAAGCCAAATTTGCTCGGGAAGAATTGCGCGGCCTGAATGAGGAGTTGGAACAACGTGTCCTGAATCGCACCAAAGAGTTGGAAAAATCCAAAGAGGAAGCGGAAAGCGCAAATCGGGCAAAATCGGAATTCCTCGCCAATATGAGCCACGAGTTGAGAACGCCGCTGAATGCCATTCTTGGATTTAGCGAATTCCTGAAATACATGCCGGAAACCACGGCCAAGGAAAAACGTGAGGAATATCTGGACCATATCATCGATAGCGGTCGACATCTTCTCAGTTTGATCTCTGATATTCTTGACCTTGCGAAGGTCGAATCCGGTGCACTGGAATTGGAAGTGGTTGGCTTCCCTCTTCTGGAACAGGTCAACGAATGTTTGTTATTCATCGAACAGCAAGCCGAGAATAAAAATATTACCGTCGATTTAGACTGTCAATGCAACGGCGAAATATTTGTTTATGCCGATCCGCAACGCATTCGCCAGGTGCTGATTAATATCTTGTCCAATGCGGTTAAATACACGCTTGCAGGTGGCAGCATCACCGTGACATGCGAAAACCGTGTGGCCCATGGAATGGGGCGCCTTTACATTAAGGATACGGGGGCCGGCATCCCTGATTCATTCAAGCCGTTTATTTTTAATCCCTTCTCGCGCGAAAGTGCGGTCGCACAGGAAATTGAAGGCACCGGAATCGGCCTGTCGATCGCCCGCGAACTGATGTTGAGCATGGGCGGCGATATTGGCTTTGAAAGCCAACTCAATGAAGGGACGCGTTTCTGGATCGATACCCCGTTGGCACCGCGCTAAGGGCGTCCCTACAACCCGGCCAGCTTGTCGCCGTCGCCGGGGCGGGACATCGAAAAGACGTTCTCGACACAGGCATAGTCCTTGTAGCCGAGCCTGGAAATCAACTTCAGTTTGGCGTTGTCGATCATGCCGCCTGTGAGCACCGCCTCGTCAATGTGGATGCCGACGACGAGACCTAAAACCATGGTGTTGGGTTGGGCCGGGTCGTTGGTGGCAAGCTCAATGATATCGATCAGGGTGCATTCCATATTGATTGGCGATTCGCCAATCCGCGGCGGCTTAACCATTTGCGATGCCGTGGCCGTCAGCCCGGCCAGGGCGAATTCATCTTCGTCAGGCTTGGCGGGTTGGCTGGTGATGTTCATTGCCTCGCGCAGGTCCCAGGTGGCGACATTAACGACAAATTCGCCGGTTTGGCGGATGTTCGCCAGGGTGTCCTTGGGGCCATGGGGCTGGGTGCCATTGGTGCTGTACATGACTTGCGGCGGGCTTGCGGCGATGCCATTGAAAAAGCTGTAGGGGGCAATGTTGGCGATGCCTTCTGCGCTTAGCGTCGAGATCCAGCCAATCGGCCGCGGCGCGACACAGGCCTTGAACGGGTCATGGGGCAGGTTATGGTTATTGTCGCTGGTATTGTAAAACACGGGTTATTCCTTGCGAAAATTTGAAAAGTCGGAGAGGATCATACAGATGATCAAAGGCTTACACCACAACGCTTACCGCTGTAGAGATTCGGAAGAAACCCGCATTTTTTATGAGGACTTTCTTGAGTTGCCGCTGGCTGACGCCTTTCCCATCAAGGAAACCAAGACCGGCCGCTCGACCCATGCCCTGCACAGCTTCTACCGGCTCGGCGACGGTTCCTTTTTGGCCTTCTTCGAAGTGCCGGGTACTCCGTTCGAGTTCAAGGATCAGCACGATTACGACCTGCATATCGCCCTTGAGGTCGATGCGGAAACGCAAAGCAGGATGTTCGCCAAGGGTAAGGCCGCTGGGATCGAGACCCGTGGCGTCGCCGACCACGGCTTTATCCGCTCAATCTATTTCCGCGATCCCAACGGCTATGTCATCGAGCTTACGACACCCGTCGATGGCTCTCCGACAAAGACTGAAGAAGAGGCCCACACGGCACTGGCGCAGTGGCAGGCCAGCAAGGCCTGATAGACGGCGCAGCTCAGGAAGCGTCGCTGTCCTCAAGGGGGGGCTGGGGCGGCGGCTCTTCGATCATTTTCCTGCGATACATTTTAACGCTGAAGGGGATGGTCCCCAGATAGACCAGCAAGACACACGATAGTGTCGTCCACGGCGCACTGACCAGGGCGGTTATAAACGCGCCGACGATGATCATCGCCGGCAGCACCTGCTTCGAGGGAACCTTGATTTTTTTGAACGAGAATGTCGGTATGGAACTGACGACCAGGGCGGCGACGCCAACCAGGAAAAACGAGACGACCGCCGGTTGCCGGAAAAATTCATCGCCGAACTGAAACGACAGGATCATCGGCGTCAGCACCAGTCCGGCGGCGGCCGGTGCCGGGGTTCCCGAAAAGAAGTTCTTCGTCCACGACGGCAAATCTTCGTCCTCAAGCATGGTGTTGAAGCGGGCCAGCCTGAGCGCCATGGAAATGGTGAACAGCAAGGTCAGCATCCAGCCAAAACGCCCGGCATCATGCATCGCCCATAAGTAAAGCATCATCGCCGGGGCCACCCCGAAGCTCAGGAAATCAGCCAGTGAGTCGAGCTCGGCACCAAATTTGCTGGCCCCTTTGAGGATACGGGCAATGCGCCCGTCCAGGGCATCGAGGATGGCGGCGGCGAGAATAGCCAGGGCGGCGGGTTCCCAACGATCATCCAGGCCGAAACGGATCGCCGACATACCGGCAGAAATCGCCAGAATGGTCAGGAAATTGGGGATCATCTTGTTGATGTGAAGCCACTCGGGGCGTTTGCGCGGGCCAGCCATGATTTGTCTCTCCCTAACGCACTTCACCCGTGCGCGCGGCTTCCGAAGCGGGCACATCGGCGATGATGGTTTCGGCGGCAATGGTGGTTTGCCCCAGACAGACCAGTGGTGCGACCCCTTTGGGCATGTAGATATCGACACGGCTGCCGAAGCGGATCAGGCCGAAGCGTTCCCCGGCCTTGACGTACTGGCCTTCGATGATATCGCATTTGATGCGTCTGGCGACCAGGCCGGCGATCTGCACGAAAGCGATATCGTGATTGTCAGATGTCGTCATGCGAATGCTCATGCGCTCGTTGAATTCACTGGCTTTGTCCAGGGATGCGTTGAAGAAGCGACCCGGGCGGTAGGAAACCTTGGTAATTTTTCCATCCATGGGGACCCGGTTCACATGGACATTGAAGACGTTCATAAAGACGCAGACGCGCGGCCGCTCTTCGTCACCCATGCCGAGTTCGGGCGGCGGGACGGCGCTATCGATCAATTGCACGACGCCGTCGGCGGGGCTAATGATCAAGCCGCCGCGGGTCGGGGTGACCCGGTCGGGGTCGCGGAAGAAGTAGGTGCACCACGCGGTTAAAATGACGCCGATCCAGCCGAGCGGCTCCGATAGCATGAACAGGCCGACAGTGGCGGCGGCGAACAGGCCGATAAACGGCCATCCAGCGGGGTTGATCGGAACCAGAACGATCTTCAACAATTCAATGTTTTCCTTTTAAAATTAAGTGGTGGCGTTCAGATTACTGGTTTTCCGGTAATTTGAAAATCTGGCCGGGATAGATCAGATCGGGGTTGCCAATCTGGTCTTTATTAGCCTCATAGATAATCGTGTAATTAAGGCCCTTGCCGTAGCTCGAACGGGCGATCCGCCACAGGCTGTTGCCCGGCTGCACGATGATGGTGCCTTCCTTCAATTTCTCGATCATCGGTTCAGCCCGCGAGAACGGGAACTCAACCCGCTGAATAACCTTGCCCGCATTATCGACCTGATCGGCCCGCAGGGTGTAAATCCCGGGTTTGACCTGATCATCCGGGTTCATGGACCAGCCACCACTACCTTGGCCGCGGTCCTCACCGGTTTTGGCATGGCCGATAAAACGGTTATCCAGGTAAATCTGAATGGTCGCCTCGGGTGCGGCGCTGCCGCTGATGGAAAGCCGTCCGGCGTCGTCATAGTCGACGGCATCGACGCTCAACTTGATGGTGCCGCTTCCGCCTGGTTTTTGCAGTATGGTTGTCGTTCCATCGGCGTTCATTTTCATTGCCAGAACCTGGCTGTCCCCGGTTTGCCCGGCGATATCCTTGCCGGCTTCGGGAACGATGACGACAACATCCTCCAGCGACATCACAGGCTCCGCCGTGCCGACCAGCATCTTCAGGCGTAAGGTATGGGTGCCGGGCTTTAAGGGTTGATCGGGGACAAACACCCATTCACCCCTATCGTCGGCCTGAACCTGGCCGAACTCGACATCGTTATCAATGTTGATGACGGTGCTTGCCGGCATGGCGCGCCCGGCAATGACGACGTCGCCGTTAGGGTTGACCCTGACAACATCGAAAGTCGGTGGAACAAGTTTGGTTTGTTCGACGGGTTCGGGTTTTGCTTCAGGTTTGGCGGTCTGGGCGACCGGCGGCGGTGCCTCTTCATCCTGCGACGGCATGAAGTTCAGGGCGATGGCGGCGGCAATGACAATGGCACCGATGACAGCAATTAAAATAAACGGCCTGTTCAAAGAACTTCCCCGAGAATGTTTTCAGTAACGAATCAGGTAATTAGACTAGTACGGGGCTGGCCCCGGCGCAATATAAGGGGCAAAACTCAATTCCAGCTCTCAACGCCACCTTGCTTCTTCTTTTTGACCTGATTTCTGATCGCCCGCAAGCTTCTCAAATAAACAATGACCGCGCTGACGTCGTCTTTACTCCATTTGGAGGTCGTGTTGGTGACGTTTTCGGCCATGCCACCGCCGACGAAGTCGCCGTCGGGAAGCATGCCGATGGAAAACAGAGCCTTTAAATCGGCGTCCGGCCATTTGCCGATGCCGGTCTCGTTGTCCGCGGTGATGTTGGGAACGGCCTCGCCGTCCGGCCCGTCTTTTGTGCCCGACATGTGGTTGTGGTTCTGGAAACCGCCGAACTGATCGCGCGGCGTATGGCACTGCGCGCAATGGCCCAGGGCTTCGACCAGATAGGCTCCGCGGTTCCAGACGTTACCGCGCGCAGGGACCAGCGGCATCGTGCCGGATTTGAAATTAATGATTTTCCAAGGTCCGACCATAAAGCGCGAACCGAAAATCACACCGGCCTCATGTTCCCGGTTGGCTTGGGCGACGGGGGGCAGCGAAAAGATATAGGCCTTGATGTCGAGAATATCTGCATCGGTCATGCGGCTGTACGAGGTATAGGGAAAAACCGGGAAGTAATGTTCGTCCTTGGGGTTTTTTCCGAAACGTAAGGCGCGCAGGAAATCGACATCGCTCCACTTGCCGATACCGAATTCCGGGTCGGCGGTGATGTTGGGGCTGAAATAAACACCGAACGGGGTTTTCAGTTCGCGCCCGCCGGCAAGCGGCGCGCCTTTGTTTTTCTTGTCTGTATGGCAGCCCAGGCAACCGGCGGCATCGAACAGATAGCGTCCGCGCTCGACATGTTGCGATAACTGGGCGGCGGTCAGGCTCGACGGCAACGCTGCCGCCAGCGCCCCCGCTAGAAACCATGTACGGATGTTATTCCTCTTTTTTCTTGCGGAAGGTTTCGTGGCAGCCCTTACAGGATTTACCCAGTTCCCCGAAGGCCGAGGCGAAGGTGTTCATATCGCCGTCATGGGATACTTTCGATAAGTTCAAGGCGGCGGCCTGAAAGGCGGCAACGGCTTTAACGAAATCGGCCGGCTTCTCCCAGATGACCAGCAGTGCCGCCGTTTCGCCGAAATCCGAACCTGTCGGGAAGACGTGCGGCACGACTTTCGAAAGCTCATACATGGTGTGGGCCAGCGGCACGGCGTGACTGGCGTCGGCCTGTTTTTTCAGGACGGCAGCCAGGCCACCCATGGTGCCGCCGACGGCCTTCATGATCGATTGGCGAAATTTGATTTCGTGGCTGTCGGCACGGGCGTTTTGGGCCAGGCCGACGCCGATAAAGCTAGCGATAATGGCGACAAAAAAGACATTGCGAATGGTGACAGTCATTGAAACTCTCCTGAATATTGGTTCTTGCACCCCTCTTCCCACGGGTGTGTTTTAATTTTCACCTCTTTCCCTATTTCAAAACAAGCTTTATTGATGCCTATAACAAATATGTGAATGGCAAACACAGTCATGGACTTTCTGGGTAGCGCGAGTATTTTGTAACGATGACTGAAATAAACTCTCTTTGTGTGTTCTGCGGATCGCGCGCCGGGCTTGATCCGGCCCATGAGGCATCTGCCCGCCATTTCGGCCATGCCCTTGCCGATCGCGGCATTGAGCTTATCTATGGCGGCGGCGATATCGGCATCATGAGTATTGTCGCCCGTGCGGTACTGGAAAACGGTGGCCGTGTCACCGGCATTATCCCGAAATTCATTCAGGATTTTGAGGTCGGCAACCCGGGCCTTAGCGAGCTTGTCGTCGTCGAGAGCATGCACGAGCGTAAGGCCCTGATGTTCGAGCGCTCAGACGGCTTTGTCTCTCTTCCGGGCGGCCTTGGCACGCTTGATGAAACCATCGAGATGATCACCTGGAAACAATTGCAGCAGCACCGCAAGCCGATCGTCCTGGTTGACATCAATCATTACTGGCGGCCCTTTCTGGAACTCGTTCAAGCCGTGGTCGATGGCGGTTACGGCCATCACGGCATCAACGATCTGTTTAGCGTCGTCGATGATGTCGACAAGGTCTTTGACGCCCTGGCATCGGCCCCGGAACCGGATATCGAAGTGCTGACCAGTCACCTTTAAAATTTCTATGGAGAGAACAATCATGGCTAAAATCAAGGTCGTAAACCCTATCGTCGAGCTTGACGGTGATGAAATGACCCGCATCATCTGGTCTTTCATTAAAGAAAAGCTGATCCTGCCTTATCTTGATGTCGATCTGAAATACTACGATCTGTCGGTCCAGAAACGCGATGAAACCGACGATCAGATCACCATCGACAGCGCCAACGCCATCAAACAGTATGGCGTCGGCGTCAAGTGCGCGACCATCACTCCGGACGAGGGGCGGGTCGAGGAATTCGGCTTGAAAAAGATGTGGAAGTCGCCCAACGGCACCATTCGCAACATTCTCGGCGGCACGGTTTTTCGCCAGCCGATTATCTGCAAGAACGTGCCCCGGCTGGTCCCCGGCTGGACCAAGCCGATTGTTATCGGCCGTCATGCCTTTGGCGATCAGTACAAGGCCACCGACATGGTCGTCGATCGGCCCGGCACCCTGACCATGAAATTCGTTCCCGCCGATGGCTCCGAGGCCACCGAACACACGGTTTTCGAATTTCCCGGCGGTGGTGTCGCCATGTCCATGTATAACCTGGATGAGTCGATTATCGGTTTCGCCCGGGCTTGCCTGAATTATGGCCTGAATCTTGGCTGGCCGGTCTATCTTTCGACCAAGAACACCATCATGAAGGCTTACGACGGGCGTTTCAAAGACCTGTTCCAGGAAATATTCGATGCTGAGTTCAAGGAACAGTTCGACGCTGCCGGGCTGACCTATGAGCATCGCCTGATCGACGACATGGTCGCCTCGGCGATGAAGTGGGAAGGCGGTTACGTCTGGGCCTGCAAGAATTACGATGGCGACGTTCAGTCCGACACGGTCGCTCAAGGGTTCGGTTCACTGGGGCTTATGACCTCGGTGTTGCTGACCCCGGACGGCAAAACCGTCGAGGCCGAAGCCGCTCATGGCACGGTGACGCGCCATTACCGCCAGCATCAGCAAGGCAAGGAAACCTCGACCAATCCAATCGCCTCGATCTTCGCCTGGACTCGGGGTATCCACTACCGCGGCGAATTCGACGAGACGCCGGAAGTCATGCTGTTCGCCAATACGCTGGAAAAAGTCTGCATCGAAACCGTCGAGTCCGGTCACATGACCAAGGATCTGGCGCTCCTGATCGGGCCAGAGCAAGCATGGATGACGACCCAGCAGTTCCTCGACAAGCTTGACGAGAACCTGAAGAAGGCGATGGGATAACCGTGAATCTCGCATTAGGTTTTCTTAATCGGGGATTTGTTCTCCTTTCTCCTTGACGGGCAGGGGGCAATCCCTTAAAAACCGGCCTTCCAGAGCAGTTTCTTTTAAGGAGCTGCTCTCTTAGGATTATTTGATTTAAGGATCGTTACGATGGCAAGACGCTGTGATCTTACGGGCAAGGGTGTCCAGGCTGGCAATAACGTGAGTCATGCTCACAACAGAACGCGCCGGCGTTTCCTGCCGAATCTGCAAGATGTTTCGATCTTGAGCGATGTGCTGGGCAAGCAGGTGCGTTTGCGCCTGGCCGCCAAGACCATCCGCACGATTGAACACAATGGCGGTTTGGACAAGTTCCTGCTTGGAACCGCCAATACTAAATTGACGACCGAGGCTGTCACCCTCAAACGCCAGGTTAAAAAGGCGATGGAACTGGCTGCGGCATAAATTAACGATCGCTCCCAAGTTTCCCAGGACATACAAGGCCCGCCATCCGGTGGGCCTTGTTTTTTTTTGCTCACAATTATTTGATTCTTTGCAAATAGTATTGGCCGACGTTTAGCGGCATAATCCTCTTCTCATTATTAATACGGGGAGGAAATCATCATGCTTGAAACCTATAGCCGCCGCGACGTCGTCAAGGGCATAGCCAGTGGCGTCCCACTTGCCGCCGTACTGGCCGACCCGGTGTTGGCCCGGGCCGCAGCCTCCGCTCTGGAAATGGTTCCTCTGACCACTACCGGTGGCCGCAGTGTTTCGGGGGCGCTTGCCATGCCCAGCGGCAAGGTCAAGGCCGGTGTCCTGCTGATCCATGAATGGTGGGGCTTAAACGATCAGATCAAGTCGGTCGCCGCCGAACTCGCCAATCAGGGATATATGGCCCTCGCCGTCGATTTGTATGAAGGCAAGGTCGCAAGCAATGCCGACGAAGCCAAGGCCTATTCTGGCGGTGTCGATCCGGTGGCGGCGACCGATACGGTCAAATCCTGGGTTGAATGGTTGCGAAACAACGAAAAGGGCACCGGCAAGGTCGGCGCCATCGGCTGGTGTTTTGGCGGCGGTTGGTCATTGAATGCCTCGCTGGCAACCCCGGTCGATGCCACCGTCATCTATTACGGCAGGGTCAATAAGAAGGCCCACGAATTGGCTTCTTTGAAAGGCCCGGTGCTGGGCCATTTTGGCACCCTGGACAAGTACATCAACGCAGAGATGGTCGGGGGATTCGAAATGGCGATGAGCAAGTCGGGAAAAAGATTCACGACCCATTGGTACGAGGCCGATCACGCCTTCGCCAACCCGACGGGCAATCGCTACGACGCCGGTGATGCCAAGGTGGCGTGGGAGCGCACCCTGGCGTTCCTGGCACAGTACCTTTAAGGACGAAAACCCTTCAGATAATCGGGGAAGGCGATGCCTTGCCTTAGTTTCGGGTCGGCTTCGGGGGCGGCGAAGTTGCTGACTACCGGCAATACTCCGGCCCAGCAATTGACGCCGTCGTAGTCCTCGTCGTCATCGACGGGGGGACCTGAGCGGATTTTTGATGAGGCTTCCTCGATCTCCATGACGATGACGGTGGTGGCCTTCAGTTCCTGTTGCGTATTGCCGCGTACATCATCCCAGCGGCCGGGAAACAGGTGTTCGAACATATGGAACAGGGCTTCCTCTTTTTGCTCGGCATCGTCAATGGCGTGACAATTGCCAAAGGCCATGGCGCTGCTGAAGTTGGCGCTGTGATGGAACGGCGAGCGGGCCATAACGTAGCCGTTAAACTGGCTGACCGTGACGCAGGCCGGGGCCCCGTTCGAAAGGGTGCGGATCATCCGGCTGGCCGAGGAGCCATGCCAGTACAGACGGTTTTCCCGACGCCACTGAATGGTTGGTGTGACGTAAGGCTGGCCGTCGATGACGTAACCAACAGTACACATCGGCATGGCGTCAAAGGTGGCATGGACGGTATCGTAATCGTAAGCCCCGCGCTGATGGGCTCGTTTGAGCTGCGAGCGCACCCCCGGTTGATAACTGGTCATGGTCGTATTTCCCTTTGTTAAAATTTCTGTTATGAAAATGATTGATAAATGGCCTTCTTGAAAGGTCCATTTTTTATATTCTAAGGGTACCAATATTGTGTCGCTGGAAAACGCCAAAATTGCGCCGCGGGTGCTGTTGTCCCTTGGCCTGGAACGCGGCGGCGCTGCGCCCTTGCATCGTCAACTCTACGAGCAGATCCGTGATTTAATTTTGAGCGGCCGCATGGCCGTTGGCGCGCGCATGCCGTCATCACGGGCCCTGGCCCATGACCTTGGCGTTTCTCGTAATACGGTGGTAGCGGCTTTCGACCAATTGTTCGCCGAAGGCTACATGGATGCCCAAGTCGGCTGCGGCTCCTTCGTTTCGTCGGAACTGCCGGAAATGTTGCCTTTCGGGCAATCATCAACGCCGCGTAGCGGGCTTCGCAAAAGGGCGATGTCGAAGCGGGGTCACGCTTTGACCGCCTTGCATGCGACAGCGAGGGTGCGCAATGCTGCCTTCTCCTCGGGATTGCCCGATACCGAGAACTTCCCTTTCGAGGCATGGACACGGTTGATGTCGCGGACCTGGCGGCATCCCGACCCGGCGCTGTTGAGCGCCGGCGATCCTGCCGGATACTTGCCGCTGCGCCGCGCCATTGCCGATTACTTAGGCACGGCCAGGGCTGTCGATTGTTCGGCCGAGGAGGTCATTATCGTCTCGGGCGCGCAGCAGGCAATCAGCCTTGCCGCCCATGTGCTGCTTGATGATGGTGACCCGGCCTTGATTGAAGATCCAGGCTTCCCCGGCATTAGCGGGGCGTTGCTTGGGGCCGGGGCAAGGCTGCAACCGGTTCCGGTCGATGCCGAAGGCTTCGATGTCAGGGCCGCGCAGATGCTGGCCCCGGATGCCTATCTGGCCTGTGTCGCACCCTCGCGGCATTATCCCTTAGGGGTAACGATGAGCCTTGCGCGTCGGCTCGAATTGCTGGATTGGGCGGCGCGTGTGGACGGTTGGATTATAGAAGACGACTATGACAGTGAATATCGCTACACCGGCAAGCCGCTGGCTTCGCTGCAAGGGCTCGATCGTGATGGCCGGGTTGTCTATCTGGGCAGTTTTTCCAAGGTTTTGTTCCCTTCGCTCAGGCTTGGGTATCTTGTCGTGCCAGCGGATTTGGTCGAAAGTTTTCGTAAGGCCCGCAGGGCACTTGACGATCATCCTTCGATCCTCGCGCAACCGGCCTTGGCCAGTTTTATCGACAATGGTCTATTCGCCGCCCATTTAAGAAGGATGCGTAAACTCTACAAATCTCGGCAGCAAGCGCTTCTAAGTGCGGCTGAACGTCATCTTTGCGGGTTGTTACGAATGGAGGCCGCCGATGCGGGGATGCATCTTATTGCCTATTTCAGCGCCTCTTTGGCAGCCCGTATGAACGACATTGAGGCGACCCGAAGAGCCACGGCTATGGGGCTGAGCGTCTATCCGCTTTCGGCATTTTACGCGGATCCGCAACAGGGCAATCAGGGATTGCTGTTGGGATACGCGGCAGTGCCGGAAGCCGAGATGGACGACGCCGTGGGTAAGCTTGCGCTGGCGTTGTCCTAAGCTGACCGGTAGATCTAGGCGGGGCTATAGACGCCGCGTAAATCGGGAGTCGGTTGGAATTTTGGGGTGACGCCGATGACGGTTTCTGCCCCGCCCAGAAACAGGCTGCCATCGGCAGGCATTTGTTTGCAAATTCGGTCTAAAATCTGAGCCTTGTCGCTTTGTTCAAAATAAATCAGCACGTTGCGACAGAAAACGATGTCGAATTGGCCGAGTCCGGCAAAATTATCAAGCAGGTTAAAGTGCTTGTAGCTGACCATCTTGCGGATATTCTCGCTGATCTTCCAGTTGCCTTCTTCTTGAGTGAAGTATTTTAAAAGCGTCTGGATTGGTAGCCCGCGTTGAACCTCGAACTGCGAATAGAGCCCGGCCTTGGCTTTGTCCAAAGCTTCGTTAGAGATGTCGGTGCCGACGATTTCGACCTTCCAACCGGCTAACTGGCTGGCCATTTCCATAAGGATGATGGCCAACGAATATGGTTCCTGCCCCGTCGAAGCGGCGGCGCACCAAATCCGTAAGTTCCTTTGGGCGGCGCGGCTTTTTAGAAGCGGTGGCAAAATATTCTCGCGGAAGCGATCGAAAGGACCGGTGTCGCGGAAAAAGAAAGTCTCGTTGGTCGTCATCGCCTCGGTGATGTCTTCGAGAATATCCTCGGGCGAACTGGAACGGACGGCATTGGCAAGCGCAACGAGGTCGGCTAGCCCATGCCTGCGGGCCACCGGTAACAAACGGCTTTCAAGCAGATAAGCCTTGTTCGGCGTGACGATAAGGCCGGATCTTTTCTTAACGATTTTGCTGAATAGATCAATGTCTTCGGGGTTCATAGAATTTTCCGATCCTGGCCGTTACAGAAGGCCAACTTGATCAAATTTCGCTTGAATGATCTCGCTATCAAAAGGCTTCATGATGTATTCATTGGCACCCGCCGCGATGGCTTCCTGAATGTGACTGATGTCATTTTCAGTCGTACAGAAGATCACAATGGGGGCGTCGCCGCCGGGTAGGGCACGCAGAGACTTTAAGTATGTCAGGCCATCCATGACCGGCATATTCCAGTCAAGTAAAACGCCGTCAGGCATCGCTTTTTGACATATTTCCAACGCTTCCTTGCCGTCGGCGGCCTCTTCGGTTTCAAATGACAATTCTTGCAAAATCTTCCTGGCGACCATGCGGATAACCTTGGAATCATCGACAATCAATATTCTTTTCATGGTGGTTCCCTTTCAGGAGATAAAATGACGGAGCCTTCTGAAGAGAGACTGAAAGGTAGGGAAATAACAGGTATTCAGTGCTCGACTCATCATATGAAACTAAAAAATTAGCCGTCAGCGTTTATCCGTTGGATCAGTTCCTTAAGGACTTTATCGACATCGGCGTTTGCCACCCGGCAGGTGCCGGCGGCATCGTGGCCGCCACCGCCGTATTCAAGCATCAATGCCCCGATATTGGTCTTTGAGGTCCGGTTAAGGATTGATTTGCCGGTTGCCAGAACAGTTAAGTTTGAGTCCGTGACATGGGGCAATACCTGGATCGAGATATTGCACACCGGGAATACCGCGTAGACCGTGAAACGGTTGCCAGGGTACAGGATTTCTTCGTTACGTAGATCGACAATCACCAGCTTGTTGTGAACGGTGGCGCAACGCATGATTTGCAGCTCGGCGAATTCTTCGTTGAATTCGTAAACGTGCAGACGTTCTTCAACATCGGGAATTTTCAAAATTTCTTCGACCGGATGATGGCGGCAGTAGACCATCATATCTTTCATCAGCTGCTCGTTGGAAATGTTGAACTCGGCAAAGCGTGATAACCCGGTGCGCGGGTCGAGCATGAAGTTGAGCAACGTCCACGGGCCGGGGGCCAGGATGTCTTCCTCGGAATAAGCGGCCGAATCTGCCTTGTCCACGGCTTCCATCAGTTCTGTCGAGACGTTGGGGAACGCTTCCTTGCCACCGAAGTGTTCGTAAACAACACGCGCCGCAGAGGGTTTGTTCGGGTCGATAATCAGGTTTTCTTTTTCGCCGACCCGGATGGTCTCGCTAAGATGATGATCGAAGCACAGATGGACGCCTTCAACGTAAGGCAGGTTGGTGGTGATGTCGTTTGCGGTGACAGCTATTTTCCCGTCCTGCATGTCTTTGGGCTCGACGAACAGTATTTCACTGATCATATCGAGCTCAATCAACAATCCCCCCGAAACGACTCCGTCAAAATCGGCGCGGGTGATCAGGCGGTATTTATTGTCAGACATCCTAGGCCCTATTTTTCATTCGATAATGGTTTGAAATATAACCCTACAAAGGCTCTCTGACAACGTCCCATTGTTATCGTCTTCTTAATGCCGATGGCAGCCGCGTCACCGGCTTTTTCGCGAACGACGGGCCGGGGAGTCTTTGTGATCTTCGTCGAATAGATCGGTCAGGTTTTGCATCATTGTGCCGCCCAGTTCCTCGGCATCGGAAATCGTTACGGCGTGTTGATAATAGCGGGTGACGTCATGGCCGATGCCAATTGCCGTTAGTTCGACGTTGGAGCGGGTTTCGATCCAGTCGATGACGTCGCGCAGGTGTTTTTCCAGGTAATTGCCGGCATTGGCCGACAAGGTGGCATCATCGACCGGCGCGCCGTCGGAAATAACCATCAGCACACGGCGCTGTTCGGGGCGACCGAGCAGCCGGTTGTGGGCCCACAGCAAAGCCTCGCCGTCGATGTTTTCCTTGAGCAGCCCTTCGCGCAGCATCAGGCCGAGATTGCGCCGCGCTCGCCGCCATGGCATGTCGGCGGACTTGTAGACGATGTGGCGCAAATCGTTGAGGCGACCAGGATTTGGCGGTTTTCCATCTTCTGCCCATTTTTCACGGGTCGTGCCGCCTTTCCACGCCCGCGTGGTAAAACCAAGAATTTCGACTTTGACCCCGCACCGCTCGAGGGTCCGGGCCAGGATGTCGGCGCTCATCGCCGCGACCGTGATCGGACGACCGCGCATGGAACCAGAATTGTCGATCAGCAAGCTGACGATGGTGTCGCGAAACTGGATATCGCTTTCCTGTTTGAAGCTCAACGGCTGGACCGGATCGGTGACCACCCTGGACAGGCGTCCGGCGTCAAGGATGCCTTCTTCCATGTCGAATTCCCAGGACCGTGTCTGCTTGGCCATCAGGCGGCGTTGCAGGCGGTTGGCGAGGCGCGAGACAACGCCCTGCAAGCGGGCCAGTTGCTGGTCGAGTTGCGCGCGCAGGCGGTTCAGTTCTTCGGTTTCGCACAGGTCCTCCGCGGCGATGACCTCGTCGGCGGCAGTGAAATAGGCATGGTAGGGGGCTTCACCGGCTCGATTGCTCGGCCACTGCTCGCTCTGCTCGCTCGGGCCCGCGGGTTCTTCGCCGCCTTCTTCCTGGCCTTCTTCTCCTTCGCCTCCGGAATCCGAGGCGCCTTCCTCGATCTCGCCCATGCCGTCTTCCATTTCGGCCTCACGGGCGCTCTCGCGGTCCTGATCGTGGGGCAGTTCTTCGGGCATGGACTCGTTGGCGTCGCTGCCGTCTTCGGGCTGTTCTTCGGGTTCGGTATCTTCTTCGTCAAACAGCTCCAGGTCGCGGATCATCCTGCTTAAGGCACCGGCAAAGGCTTCCTGGTTATCTATTGTGTCGACCAGTTTATCAATTTGCGGGCCGACGTGATCGTCGATGTAGGCCTGCCAGGGTTTGAGGATCGCCGCCGCCGCCGCAGGTAATTCGGCACCGGTCAATTTTTGATGAACCAGCAAGCCTATGGCTTCGGGCAACAGGGCGTCGGGGACGCCATCTGTATGGGCCTGATCGGTGGCCTGGTCGGGAGTGTGGGCCAGACAGCGGGTTTCCAGCATTGCCGTAAGGTTCTGGGCGACCCCGAGCAGACGACGGTATCCCAAGGATTCGACACGAACCTGCTCGGCTCGTTCGAAGACTTTGGCCGCGTCGTTGCCTTGCGGACGGCAGCGTCGGTGCAGGTTGCTGTCGTGGTAACGCAGCCTGAGGGCGACCGCGTCGGCGGCACCACGCAGCCGAATGACATCGTTTGCCGAAATGTTGATGTCGGGTGGGGTCGGCAGGCGCACGGATGTACCGCTGGTCGCGACCTTGGCCTCGTTGCCGGCGGAATAGGAAATTTCAACCTCGGAATTCCCGGCAATCGCCTTCAACGTTGCGGCAGTGACCCGCTTGATCTGTTCAGAGGGAGTCTCGCTCCAACTCATGTTTTAAAGAACCGTAGCCTGAAGCGCCGATTCCGGTAAATCCTCGCCGAAGCAACGTTGGTAATACTCGGCCACGACCGGGCGTTCCATCTCGTCGCACTTGTTGAGGAAGGTGAGGCGGAAGGCGACTTTCAAATCACCGAAAATTTCGGCGTTTTCGGCCCAGGTCAGAACGGTACGCGGCGACATCACGGTGGAAATGTCGCCATTGATGAAACCTTGTCGGGTCAGGTCGGCCAGTTCGACCATGGCGGCCATCTTTTTACGGCCTTCGGGCGTGTCGTAGGAGCCAACCTTGGCAATAACGATCTCGACTTCGTCATCGTGTGGCAGATAGTTCAGCGTGGCGACGATATTCCAACGGTCCATTTGCCCCTGGTTGATCTGTTGGGTGCCGTGATAAAGCCCGGTGGTGTCGCCAAGGCCGATGGTGTTGGTCGTTGAAAACAAACGGAAAAACGGGTGCGGCTTGATGATCTTGTTCTGGTCGAGCAGGGTCAATTTGCCTTCAACTTCGAGGACCCGCTGAATAACGAACATGACGTCCGGGCGACCGGCATCGTATTCATCAAAGACCAAAGCCGTCGGGTGCTGTAATGCCCACGGCAGGATGCCTTCGCGGAACTCGGTGATCTGTTTGCCATCTTGCAGCACGATGGCGTCCTTGCCGACCAGGTCGATACGGCTGATGTGGCTGTCCAGGTTGATGCGGATGCAGGGCCAGTTGAGTCGTGCCGCCACCTGTTCGATATGGGTCGATTTCCCGGTGCCGTGATAGCCTTGAATCATGACCCGCCGGTTATGAGCGAAGCCGGCCAGGATCGCCAACGTGGTGTCATGGTCGAACTGGTAGGTCGGATCGATGTCGGGAACGTGTTCTTCGCTAAGGCTAAAGGCGGGAACGTCGAGGTCGCTATCGATGCCGAAGACCTGGCGCACGGAAATGGTGGTGTCTGGCGCATCCAGCGGGAAGGAGGTTTCACCCGAGGGGGCCTTTTTTGTAGCGGTCATAAGGAAATTCCAATGGTTCTTGTCATGTTGTAGTGATTGGTAAAGGCCGTAATGGCCTTGCGTCAACGCATTTTGTTTTTCAAGCCTTGGTCAGGACGGCGTATCGGCGCATAGCGTTGCGTAGGCTTGGGAAATTTGCTTGAATTTTTCCTCTGCCGCCTTGTCGCCGCCGTTGGCATCGGGATGATAGCGTTTGACCAATTCCTTGTAACGACGCTTGATCTTTTCCAGGTTTAGCGGCGGCTTTAAATCAAGGACCGCCATGGCCTGGGCTTCCGGTGTATCGGGTTGGTGACGGCGCGGTGCGCCCGTATCTGCGTTGGCTTCGCCGGAACTGCTGAAAGCGCCGCCAAAATCATTGATATCCGGAATCGGGCCCTTGAAATTCAAGTCTTTTTCGACCCCGGCAAAAGGCCAGGAAGGCCTGTTCCAGGTGGTGTCGAACCTGAGGTCGGCTTCGACCTGCTTGTCGCTCATGCCATCGTAATAGTTCCAGGCCTTGTTGTACTGGCGAATGTGGTCTAGGCAAAACCAGTGGAAACTATTCATATCCTGACGCGATCTGGGGGCCCGGTGTTCGCCGATGCCGTTACAGTCCGGCCAAGCGCAAGCCCGTGCGTCGGGATGCACCTCGGGGACTTCCCCGAACATCGAGGTTTCATGGACAGATCTTCGTTTTTGCATTCTTCTTGTCATCGATAGCGGTTCCGGGCTGTTCCTAAAACTATGGGGATTCGGGTTGCTTAAGGCAAGCGTTGGTCTGCTTATTTCTCATTGCGGGATTTCCAGAAAATGTCTCCGGCAATCAGAATCACGACACCCGAGGATATCAATGCCAAGCCCGATACCTTGCTTATGGATAAGACTTCGCCAAGGGTAAGGGCCGAAAACAACATGCCCGCGACGGGAACGCCCAGCGATCCCAAAGTGGTGCTGGTCACCGGCAGGGATCGCATGACCGTCAGGTAAGCCCAGAAACAAAATGCTGAGGCGATCGGTCCATTATAGGCCAGTACGGCGAACAGGGTGGGTGAAAATTTAATGTCTGGTAGACCCTCAATCAATAGAGCACTCACGGCCAGGACGGCTCCCCCTATGAGCATTTGCCAGGGTATAATATGTAACGGTGCCATGATCATCCGGTGGTGGCGAACATGGACCATGCTAATCGCCCCGATCATTGCCGCTGCTATCAGATAGCCATTGCCGAGAAGCAGCGCACTATCGGAAAAATCCAGCTCGGTTGGATTGAACAGTACGGCCACACCGGCCAGCCCCAGGATAAGGCCAAGGGCTTTGGTTAAACTGATTTTCTCGCCAAGCACGACAATTGCGAGGGGTATCACCCAAAGCGGTGTGGTGTAGGCGAGGATGGCCGAGCGACCGGCTTCAACGATGCTCAAGGCGACATGAATAAGGGCCAGCGACACGCCCAGTTGCAGCAAGCCTACCGACAGCAAGACGGGATAATCCCTGCGCTCAGGCAGGGACAGTTGTCCCCTTGCGCCGATCAGGGCGAACAGACACAGTGAGCCGAGCAGCAATCTGATCGAGGCGAACCATATTGGCGGGATCAGCGCGATGCCGATTTTCATGATCGGCCAGTTGGCCCCCCACAGCACGATGACGGCGGCGAGCAACAAGTAGGCTTGGCGTTCTGTCTTCATTCGGGTAATAGCAACCTTGAAATTTCAATGACAAGCTACCAATTCTGAGTGGTACAACAAATTATTTAAAGAATAGGATCGAGCCCAAATGCGCGTTGCAGAAATCATGAAACTAAAACTGACAGAAGCCCTCTCGCCGATACAACTGGATATCACAGATGATTCCCATAAGCATGCAGGACATGCAGGGGCCCGCCCGGAAGGGGAAAGTCATTTTAGCGTCTTTGTTGTTTCTCAGGCTTTTGAAGGAAAATCACGGGTTGAACGCCAACGCCTTGTCTATCAGGCACTTGCCGAGGAAATGAAACAGCGTATACACGCCCTAGCATTGCAAACTATATCACCTAATGAGCAGGGAAAGTCGTAAATTAAGAATTATAACAGTATTCAACAACTAGATTTTCAAATACTATTCCAGCCAGCTAAGGGGACACTGGCGTAATCGGTTTTCGATGCTTGTGCGACTGTCGCTAAGAACAGAAAAAATAAGCGTTGGAAATATGAAAAAAAACCACTCTCTCGTAAGCCGGAATGTGACTATCAAGGGGCATCGCACAAGCCTTCGTATGGAACGCGAAACCTGGGACGCGCTTGCCGAAATCTGCCAGCGCGAAGACCAATCCATCCATCAGATCTGCACTCAGGTTGAAGAACGTCGGAAAGTTGCCAACAGAACGTCTGCCGTTCGCGCCTACATCATCACTTATTACCGGGCGGCGGCAACCGAGGACGGCCATCAGGGTGCAGGTCATGGCTGCCAGACTTAACGGGGCAGCCAAGCTTGAATAGCGCTCTCAATTTTCTGCATCATGGAAATCCGGCCATTCGCGTTTGACCACTGGGCTGCTTGCAGAAAATGCATGGCAGCTGTTGAGCAAGGGCGGTTTGCCGCTTGCCGCTGACGCTGAATTACGTTTCTGGCGGGCCGGGTTGACGGTTTGCCATGCCGTCACCGCAATCGGGCCGAGCAACATGTCGACCAGATGGGTACATCCTTTTGTCCCGCCCAAACGTTGCAGAACGTCTCTTCGCCAACCCGGTTTGATCGACAGGCCGACAAGGGTGTTGAAGGATGGGGTGATGTCTCCGCACATCGTAAAGGGTCCGGAATCGATAATCGCCTCGGCGCTTTGCACCGTCATCTCGTCATTCAGGGTCAGGCGAATGGAAATGTCGTGAATGGCCTCGCCACTATTTATCGTGCCGCGCTCGGTGTTGTCGAAGGAATAGCTTTTGGTATCGACGAGTCGGGATTCGATGTCCCACAGGCCATCGTCGCGCTGGAAACCCTGGGCATGGATTTCACGGTTGTGAATTTTGTTGCGGGGGGGTGGCTTTGAAAGCGGCATCTCGACCTCGAAAATTGATAAAAATCCAAACGCAAAAAAAGAGCGCGCCGGACTCTATCCCTTATTCGACCCCCTGGTCGAGGGGAGGCTCAACAAAACAGATTTCAGGCGCCGTAACGATCGCCGAAAACGAAGGCTTCGGTTTCCCGGATATTGTCTTCCAGGTCGGCTTTTACGGCCGAATATAAATCACGCACCGAAACCATGCCCAAGATCTTGCCGTCTTTGCTGACCGGTAAATGCCTGAAACTGCGGTTACGCATCATTTCAAGGGCGTCGCCCGCACTGTCGCTGGGATCAAGGGTGTCGGGATTGGCTGTCATAATATCGCCAAGCAGCGTCTTTTTCGGCTCCAGGCCTGAAGCGACGACCCTGCGGGTCAAATCACGTTCGGTGACGATGCCCTCAAGCTTGCCGTTATTATCGGTAATCAGAATGGCGGCGATGTTGGATTTTTTCATTTCGATGGCGGCATTGAAGGCGTTGTCGGTGCGGCGTAAAGCACGCACCGGATGTTCCTTGATCACGTCTGGTATGATGAATCGATGCATTGGGCTGACCTCCTCTTGAAATTATCGCCATCTGCCACGGTGCACCGTGTCCAGAGGGCGGAGAAACTCAATCGTGATAGCCCTATTGCAAATGGGGAGTTGGCGAAAAATAACAAGCCTTTTTTGTATGGCTGCGTCGAGACGCTCAGGTTTCCTCGATTTCGTCAATCGGGGTCACCCGCACCAACATGATTTGCTGGCGCTGGCGTTGCAAAATTTTGAACTTCATGCCGTGGAAGATGAACAACTGGCCCGGTTCGGGTATCCGCCTTGATTCATGCATGATCAGGCCGGCCACGGTGTACGCTTCTTCGTCGGGCAGATGCCAGTCGAACTCGCGGTTGAGGTCGCGGATCGTCACATCGCCCTTGATGGTGAAGGTGCCGTTGCTTTCCTGGATGACGCCGGGCACGTCGATGTCATGTTCATCCGATATGTCGCCGACGATTTCCTCGAGGATATCCTCCAGCGTGACGATGCCCATGAAACTGCCGTATTCATCGACCATCAAGGCAAAATGTTCATGGCGTTTGCGGAACGCATGTAATTGGTCGAGCAGCGTCGTCTGATCGGGGATGAACCAAGGTTTTGCCGCCAGCGAGACGACATCAATATCCGTGATGCCGCCACTCTCACTGCTGGCCCGGACGGCGCGTAACAGGGCCTTGGCGTGCAATACGCCGACGATATTGTCGGGTTGCCCCTGCCATAGCGGGATGCGGGTAAAGGGGCTGGCAAGGACTTCTTCGACAACCTTGTCGGCCGGTTGATCGGCATTGATCATGACGACATCTTTACGGTGAACCATGATTTCGCCGACCTGCACCTCGGCCAGATCGAGGACACTTCTGAGCATCGCTCTTTCGTGATCGACGGCGCGTTCTTCATCGTTATGAAGTTCGATGGCACCACGTAATTCTTCCGACGAAAAAGCCAGCGCGTCGACTGGATGAAACATGCCGAACAGTTTAAGCACCCGACTAATCAGGAAATGGATGGCGTGGGTTACCGGGGCCAGGACAAAAACCAGGGCGTTGACCACGGGGACGATGGCCAGCGACATCCGGTCGGCGTTTCGGATGGCGTAGGTTTTCGGCAGGATCTCGGCAAAAATAAGCACCAACAGGGTCATTCCCAGGGTCGCGTAGGCGACGCCGGTTTCGCCGTACCGGGTAATCATGAAACTGGTCGCCAGCGCCGAGGCAAGGATATTGACCAGATTATTACCAAGAAGAATGGCACCGATCAGGCGGTCACGGTGTTCGTTCAGGCGATTGATTGTTTTGGCGCGAAGATTGCCGTTGGCTTCCAACTGATGCATCAGGGGGCGCGATGCCGCTGTCAGCGCCGTCTCCGAACCGGAGAAAAAGGCGGACAACAAAAGCAAAACCAAAATCGCAATAAGAATTTCCAACATGACGTTTTCTCGGTTGTTTAAAGGATTAAGGCGTATTCAAGGCTGCGGCGAGGAAAGCGTGAAGCTCGGCGGGGGCGACATCGGCGCTGATAAAGGCTTCACCGATGGCCCGGGCGAGGACAAAAACAATGGTTCCGGCCTCGGCCTTTTTATCCAGCCCCATATGCTCCATCAAGCGTTCCGGTGTCCACGAAGCGGTGTTGAGACCTTTCAGGTCAGTCGGCAGGCCTACTCCGGCGAGGTGGTCGCGGACCCTGATCGCATCGGCCTTGGGACACAGGCCCAAACGCACCGATAGATCGAAGGCCATGACCATGCCGATGGATACCGCTTCGCCGTGTAGCAAGTCCTCGCCATAGCCAGTTTCGGCTTCCAGCGCATGGCCGAAAGTGTGACCCAGATTGAGCAACGCCCTGACCCCGAATTCGCGTTCGTCTGCGGCGACAATGGCGGCCTTGCTGGTGCAGCTTTTCAGGACGGCCTGGCGTTGCAGGGTGCGCTCGCCGGCAAGCAGGGCATTTGCGTTGCCCTCTAACCAGGAAAAGAAAGCGGCGTCGTTTATCAGGCCATATTTGACGACCTCGGCATAACCCGAAAGCAGTTGCCTGGGTGGCAGGGTGTCCAAGGATTCCAGGTCGGCCAGGACCAGACGCGGTTGATGGAAAGCGCCGATCAGGTTCTTGCCGTAAGTAGAATTGATGCCTGTTTTTCCCCCGACGGAACTATCGACCTGGGCAAGAAAAGTGGTTGGAATCTGGATGAATTCGATGCCGCGCATGGTGATGGCGGCGCAGAATCCGGCAAGATCGCCGATGACGCCGCCGCCAAGGGCAATCAACATGGTTTTACGCTCGACACCGGCCTGGAAAAGCTTGTCGGTCAGGACTTGTAGATGCTCGAAGCTTTTGCTGTGTTCACCGGCCGCAAGGGTGATCGCGGAATGTTCGATAGCGCACGCACTTAAAGAGCGTTCCAGCCGTTGTAAATACAGCGGCCCGACGTTGCTGTCGGTGACGATGACCGCCTTGTTACCCTGCATCAGGGGGGCAATGGCGGCCCCTGCCTGGTCGAGCAAGTTTTCACCGACGACAATGTCGTACGAGCGTTCGCCCAGTTCGACGCGCAGTCGTCCTGCATCTTGGGACGGGGAATTGGATAGGGTGTTCATCGTTTTCAGGTTCCAGATTGTTTATCGATAAATGCCGACAACGCCGCTACGGTGTCGGCTACGGTGGCACTTATCGGGACGTCTTTTGAATCGACGACGATATCGGCCCCAGTATACACGGGATAGCGTTCATCCATCAGCCCCTTCAGGATCGTCGCGGTGTCGCCGCCTTCAAGCAGGGGGCGTCCGCCGCGCCTGCTGGTGCGATCAACCAGAACATCGAGTTCCGCCCTGAGCCATAAGGATATCCCATGGTCGGCGATGGCCTGGCGGGTCTTTGCGTTGATGAAGGCACCGCCGCCGGTGGCGATAATCTGCACATTGTCGCCGAGCAGCCGCGATATCACGCGTTCCTCGACGTCGCGGAAGGCGTCTTCGCCGTACAATTTGAAGATATCGGAAATCGAGCAACCGGCGGCCTTGACGATTTCATTGTCGGCATCGACGAAGGGCAAGTCGAGTTTTGCCGCCAGTTCCCGACCGATTCGACTTTTCCCGGCCCCCATAAGGCCGATCAAAACGACCGGCTTAGCGGGTAATTTATCTTTTATTTGCGGTGAATCATCCGCCATTGCTAGTGTTCCGATTAAGAAATTAAAAGGTTATAGTGCTTATACACTGCCGAAATGTTGCCACAGTCTGAAATTAGCATAATCTTTGCCGACATAAAGACACTTGAAAGAATTTACCAGTTAGGGTCTATCCCTTTATCGAAGGATCAACATGAAAAATATATCCAGACTCGTTTTTGTCGCGCTGCTTGCGATCATTGTCGGGGGGACGGCTTTCCTTTCCACTTGGGACATTCCGGCACCAATGACAACAATTAATAAAGTTCTGCCCGATGACCGTTTCCCGCGTTAATTCACTGACATTGTGTGTCGCTGTCGCTGTCGCAATGCTTGCCCCGGTGCGCCACGCTTCGGCCCAGAGCACCACTGCCGCGCCGGTGCGCCTGGCACCGCCGCAAAAATTACGGCCTTCCGAACAAGTTCCGGTTCAGGCGCCCGTTCAGGTGCGCCCAGCGCTCGAGAATAATAATATCGAGGCGGCTATTGAGGTCGATACCCTGCAAACGATCAATCCCGATACGGCCGGTGTGCTGAACGCCCAAGAGGGGGGATTCGGCGTTGATATGTGGTCAGGCACCAGCCGCCGCATGTTGTTGACTATGATTGCCCGCCTGCCGGTCAATATCCGTTCCGAGGTGATGCGCGATCTGATGCGCCGCTTGCTTCTGAGCACGGCAACTTTGCCTGCGGGGATGGCTGGTGATGGCTCTTATATAGCCAGCAGAGTCGGCCTGTTGGCGGCAATGGGCGATACGCTGAGTGTCAGTCGTTTGCTCGACGCGACGCCGGGGCGTGACAAAATCGACCAGCTTACGCGCTTCGAGGCCGATGTCCGCTTCCTTGCCAATGACAATTCCCGCGCCTGTTCCCTGGCTGCCGGACAGGTCAACAACCAGACCAGCGTTTACTGGCAGAAGGCCTTTATCTTTTGTCAGGCCATGGCCGGGGAGCACGACAAGGCGGCGCTGGGGGTTTCGATGTTGCAGGAAACCGGCGACCGGGACGAGGCCTTCTATATCCTTCTCGAAGCCCTTGCCGGCCATTCCATGACGTTAAAAAATCTTCCCGATCCGAGCCCCATGCACTTGTCTATGGCCAGGGTGTCGAAGTCGCAATTGCCCGCCGATGTGGTGTCTTCCAGTCGGCCTGGTGTGCTGCGGACCATCGCCAAAAGTCCCAATGCCTCTGTCGAAATTCGTCTGGAAGCCGCAGAACGGGCAGAAATCGCCGGAGCCCTGGATGTCGATACCCTGCGCCAGCTCTATACCAGTGTTTCTTTTTCCGAACAGGATATGGCCAATCCGTTGACCAAGGCGGAAGCCGAAAGTGGTCCCTTAAGCCGGGCCTTGTTGTACCGCACGGCGCTCATTCAGACCGTGCCCATCGCCCAGGCGGAAGCCACCGCCAAGGCTTTGTCGCTGGGCCGGAAAGGTGGACGTTATACCTCTACCGTCAGGGTCTTCCTGCCGGTTCTGACGCGCATAGCGCCCTCTACCGAGTTGGTCTGGTTCGCGCCTGAGGCCATTCGCGCCTTCCTGATCGGTGGCCAACCGGCGGCGGCGGCACCCTGGTTCGCGCTTCTGCGTGCCGATGCCCAACGTAATCAGGAATCGGCCCAGGCCATGAGTGCCCTGTTGCCGGTGGCGCGTATCGCCGGTTCAGCCGAGGCCGCCCAGTGGGGGCCGCCGCAATTAGCCGATTGGTGGAACCTGTATAAGGAAGATGACAGTGCCCGCGATAAGGCGGCGTTGTTGTATACGCTCCTCGACGCGCTCGGCGATGATGTCCCCCAGGATGCCTGGGACGCCTTGCTCGACGGTCCGCAGATGGTCACCGTGGTGATGCCGAACCCGGCCTTGTGGCGCAGTTTAAGTGAGGCGACAAAGGCGGCAAACGAGTCCGGCGAGGCCCAGGCCCAGGCCGCCGTCCCGCAAGCCCCAACGGTCATGGTGACACAGATCGACGAGGTTACGTCGGCTCCCATCGAGGCCCCAGCACTTGCGGCGCAAGTGCTGGTTATGCCCAGGCCCCGGGTCGGTGAAATTATCTTGTTGTCGCTGATTGCCCTTGGCGAAGGCGGCCCCGGTCAGGCCGGGCCGATTGTCTTGAGCCAGGTCATGCACAGCCTGAGTGTGATCGGTCTCGATGCGGAAGTCCGCGCCCTTGCCTTGGAAGCGGTGGTAGCGGCGGGCTTGTAACTTGAAAATTCAACCGTCTCGCCACGTTGAAAGCTTCCTGGAGATGCTCAGCGTCGAGCGCGGTGCGGCGGCAAATACCATCGATTCCTACGGCCGAGATTTATCCGATTTTCAGGCCTTCACCGTGGCCCGAAAGCGGCAACCGGAAAATGCCGATGGGACGCTTATTCGTGGCTATTTAAAGAAGCTTTCCGGGGCTGGCATGGCCCCGAGCACCAGCGCCCGGCGGCTATCGACGCTGCGTCAGTTCTTTCGCTTCCTGCATGCCGAGGGGATCCGCGACGATGATCCTTCAAGCACCATCGACAGCCCGCAAAAGGGCCGCCCGCTGCCTAAATATCTTAGCGAGGATGACGTCGACCGCCTGTTACTAGCGGCCCAACGCCGAGAAGGCAGCGAAGGGCTGCGGTTGCTGGCCATGCTTGAGCTCCTCTATGCCACCGGCCTCAGGGTGTCTGAACTGGTCGGCTTGCCGCTATCAGCCTTAAGCCGGGACGGGCAGATGCTGATCGTCCGCGGCAAGGGTGGCAAGGAAAGGATGGTGCCGTTCAGTGAACCGGCGGCCCAAGCCATTGAAACCTATAAAGCCGTGCGTGAAAATTTTCTGGCCAAGGGCCGCAAAGCCCAGGGCCAGTCGTGGCTGTTTCCCTCAAGGTCCAAACAAGGCCATCTGACGCGGGCGCGTTTCGGCCAGTTGATGAAGGAGCTAGCCATCGAGGCCGGTCTCGAGCCCAGGCGCGTCTCACCCCATGTGTTGCGGCATTCCTTTGCCAGCCACATGCTCGCCCATGGTGCCGATTTGCGCTCCCTGCAACAAATGCTGGGTCACGCCGACATCACGACAACCCAGATTTATACCCATGTCCTGGAAGAACGCCTGCGCCAGCTCGTTAACGATGCTCACCCGCTGGCGCGTAAGTAGGACGCCCACCCGCTGGCGCGGAAGTAAGAAGGTGCTCAGGTCTACTTCTCGATAACAGTTTTTCGGTAATGACTGGAAAGGTGTTGTTTGCCGAGCATGGTCGCGGGTGGTTCAAGGTTGACGCAAATAGACTGGTCAGCGCTCTGGATTGCTTTGATCAAGGCGGCCTCGCAAGCGGCAACCAGGGACGGTTCGCTCGCGGTATGCTCGGAATATGTGGTGATCCCAATCGTCACTGTTAAGGATACAGAATGAGCGTTCCCCACAGCAAAGGTGTGTCCGGCGATTTCATTTTGTAAGCTTTCGGAAAATTGCCTTGCTGCTTGAACGTCCATATCCGGCAAAATAAAGGCCACCTCTTTACTGCGGTAACGGCAGATCAGATCATTCTTGCGCGTTGCCTTGAACAGCGTTTCTGCCAATTCTCGCAAAACCATATCACCGGACTCGTAGCCGTATTCAACGTTGATTTCATAGAGATTATCAATGTCGAACATCATCAAGGACAGGGGGTGACTGTGTTCGTCTGAACGATTGATTTCGTTACGCAAGGTTTGATGAAAAATGCGCCGGTTCCAAAGTCCCGTAAGGGCGTCTTTGGTGGCTAGTTCTTCAATTACCAATTCATCGGATTGAATTTTGCGGATAATTCGATTGATCTGCCAACCAAAGAAGATGCTCAGAGTGATGCCGACGAAAAGACCGGCAATGGCCGTCGATTGTGTGCTCGTCGAATGATAAACAGAAACCAGGGCAGCGGCGGTCCACATAAGAAAAGCAAAACCGAAAACGAGCTTCAAAACCGTAAAGTTTATTTTGATCCCTTCTCGCTTTTTTCGATAATACTGGGCATTGGCCATTATGATGCCAGCAACCGTGGCACATAGTGCAAAGGCCACTAAATGCCAACTTTGCTCATCCAAGACATCGGTTCCTAAGGTCAAGGGGCCAGCGCAACTTAAGCGGCCCCACCATTAAAATTAAGGCCGTTATTATAGCCGGTGGAATAAGCATTTGCATCTATCAAAAGCGCGGGCCCATTGCCTCTGCGTTCATTTATATAAACGTCAGGTTGGGGCTGGCACTTTTGCCTGCAACAGGCGCTCGACGATGAGCCGCATCAGGTAGAGGCTGACCCGCGGCTGCTTTGCATATAGCCCCACCATCGTTTCATAGGAAAGGGTGTAGGTTGTACAGTCGGTCTCGCATACGGCGCTACAGGTCCGCGCAGCCTCTGGTGTGAAAACGCCGAGCTCACCGAGAATTTCGCTACTGCCCAGGCGAATGTTAATTTCATTGAGCATGATGGTACCGGTTTCGATAATATACAACTTGTCTGGCGCGTCGCCCTTGTTGAACAGAGACGTACCGGCTTTATGGCTTTCAAAATGGGCATACTTGCGAATCAGCGGCAGGACATCTTCTTCCTCGGGCAGGGGCTTGCCAATCAACGCCCGCATCAGCGCCTTTCGTCTTTTAAGGACGCGCACCGCCAATAATATTGTGATTATGGATCCCACCAGCACAATGGCCCAGCTTCCAAAATAGGCAATTTCCGTTGAAATATTGTAAGACATAATGTTTCCCCCCAATGTCAGAATGTTTGCTTTTCCATCAGTCATCTACCCCCGTAGACGATTGATTGTGACGCCGTATAGACAAGCCAACCTGAACATTACATGAATACGCGCGTTACCTGTGTACTCGAGCAGGGCGCATAGATGGGTATGGCGCTAACGTCTGAAGGCGTCAGTCGTATGATGGATGTCGTCTAGGAAGAAGTCGGTATAGCTGTTGCCGGGGTTATCCCAATACCCGCTGCATCAGCCATTTGGCATTGCGCAGCAGCCGTGCGTCATCATCGCGCGGGCCGATGACCTGGACGCCGAGGGGCAGACCGTTCGGGCCTTCCATTAAGGGCAGGGTGATCGAAGGGACTCCGCAATAGGTCGCCAGGGTGTTGAATATGGGGCTTCCGGTGGCATCTAATCCGAGCGGTGCTTCGCCGGTCGTCGCCGGGGTGATGATGATGTCGTAGTGTGTAAAGACCATATCAAGTCCGGAATTCAGCAAATCCTGACCATCGATGGCGGTGTTGTAATCGACGGCGCTGACTTTCTGGCCGAATTCGATCATCTGGCAAAGAGTGTCGGTCAGCTTGTCTTTGCCCTTTGCGTAATACCCGGCGTAGTTTCTCGCCAGATCGGCATTCATGATGTTGCGGTGCATTTCCACGCAATGGTCGAAAGGCTCCGATAACGGCAAATCGCGGCAGTCATCACCGAGAAGCTCGACCAGTTCTGCAAACGCTTCCTGGGTTGCTGCGTCGGCCTGATCCCACACCGCCGTCTTGGCAAAGGCGACCATCGGCCGCATCGGCGGTTCCGTGGCAAGCGTTTCCAGCAGCGTCGGGCAGGCGCGGGCGCGGGTTGCGCTGTCGCCGGGATCGTAAGCGATCAATGCTTCGGTTATTAAAGCGATGTCTTCAAGTGAACGGGCAAACGTTCCAACGGTGTCCAGCGGCGATGACGCCGTCAGAACACCGGTCCTGGGAATCAGGCCATGGGTCGGTTTAAAGCCAATAACGCCGCAATAGGATGCCGGCCTGATCATCGATCCATTGGTTTGGGTGCCGATGGCCAGCGGCACCATAAAGGACGCCACCGCAGCCGCAGAACCGCTCGATGAACCGCCGGGCGTATGTGCCGGATTATGAGGGTTTTTGGTTTTCCCCGGGCCGAAGACGGCTAGTTCGGTGGTTACCGTCTTGCCCATGATGACGGCACCGGCTTCCTTAAGCAGGCTGACGACTTTGCAGTCTTCATGTGGTTGGCGTCCGCTATCGAGGACGGTGCCGTTTTGCGTCGGCATGGATTTTGTGTCGAAGATATCTTTGATGCCGACGGGAATGCCATGCAACGGCCCTATCGGGCCACCTTTGGCGCGTTGGGCATCGAGCATACGGGCCTGATCGAGGGCATGTTCGGGTCTCAGTGTTGCCCACGCCTGAATGTCGCCATCGACTTGTTCGATGCGCTTAAGGCAAGCCTGGACCAGTTCTTCGGAAGTGATCTCGCCGTCGCGTATTTTACGCGCCGCCTCGGTGGCGGAAAGTTCTATTAATGTCATGTGCGGGGTGTCTTATCCTTAGGCGTGGGTGCGCCCCTATGCATCATTTTTATGAGTACCGTTCTCGTAGCTCTCTATTTTCTTGCGGATGCATGAATCCCAGAAGTCATAAGCAATCAGCGGCAAAATAGAGAGACAGATGATCCAAAACGGCAGGCCACCCCAAAAACCGGCGGCCCCGTGGGAAATGCTTTGTGCCAGACCGAGAACAAAGACAGAGACCAGTAGCGATCCGACCAATCCGGATATTTTGTTTACAAGCGCAGCAGACATGATTCTTTTAACTCCTTATTCCCGCTTTTAAGGGATGTATTTTCCAAACAGGACATCGGGCAACCACAAGGCAATTCCTGGGAATTGATACATCATGACCATAGTGCCAATGACGATGGCCAGATAAGGCATGATGCCTCTGAAAATATCCATCAATTCAATGACGTTTCCGAGAACCCCTTTGAGATAATAAGCGGACATCGCCATCGGTGGGGTCAGGAAGGACGTTTGCAGGTTAAGGGCCACCAACATCGCGAAGAAATAGGGATTGACGCCAAAAGTATCGAGCATGGGCAGGAAGATTGGCACGAAAATGATCAGGATTTCCGACCATTCCAGGGGCCAGCCGAGAAGGAAGATGATGGCCTGCACGAGGACCAGGAACTGCCAAGGAGCCAGCTCAAAACCAAGGATGAAATGCTCGATGATTTCGTGACCACCAAGGTATGAGAATACCGAAGCAAAAGTCCATGATCCGACAAACAGCCAGCACACCATGGCCGTCGCCTTGGCCGTCAGATAAACGGAATCCTTAAGCATTGTCCAGCTCAGCGAACGGTACAGTGCAGCCAGAACCAGGCCGCCCAAGGCACCCATCGCTGCGGCTTCCGCCGGTGTCGCAAGGCCGCCCAGAATGGACCCAAGGACCAGCATGATAAGCGCTGTCAAGGGAACGAAAGAGGTCAGAAGCTGCCAGTAGACGACGCGCCTCGGGGGGACATCCTCGGCGCGCGGCTTGGGTGCAATCGACGGATTGATGATGACCCGGATAATGACGTAGACAATGTACGATCCGGCCAGCAGGAAGCCGGGAAGAACGGCTGCCGCGTAGAGACGCAAGGGCGACAATTCGGCAATCGCCGCGTAGACGATCAGCATGATCGAGGGCGGAATAAGAATGCCGAGGGTTCCCCCGGCACAGATCACGCCGGCTGCGAAGCTCTTGTCATAATTGGCCTTGGCCATGGCCGGATACGCGAGCAACCCCATTAGGGTAACAACCGCGCCGACGATGCCGCTGGCCGTTGAAAACACGGCGCAGGTGATCAAAGCCGCAATGGCCATGGATCCCGGTAAATTACGGGCCGCCATTTGCAGGGCGTAGAACAGTTTGTTGACGATGTTGGCGCGTTCAACCACGTAGCCCATGAACAGGAACAGCGGAATCGCGACCAATGTATCGTTTTCCATCACTGAATAGGTGTTCTGGTTCAGCAGATAGAATATCTTGTTGTTCAAGACATCGGCGATTGTATGAATGCTGCCAATTTCAAAATAGGCGAAATAACCAAAGCCAACGCCCATGGCGAGCAGCGTGAAGGCGACGGGAAACCCGAACAACACCATCACGATGAAAAGGGATAACATCAGAATTGCTACTTCAGGGTTTGTCATCCTGCCGGATACTCCGTCTCAACACACATGTTAAAATAAGGGGGGTTATTTGAGGTCAAGATTACTCGCCTGACCTTGTAAAATGTCTTCTGTTTCCCGGGAATCTTCCAGGCGCGGCAACCACGTATTGGTTTTTATCGCCAGATAGCAGCGCAGACATTCGGCAATGCCCTGCGCGATGAACAAGGCACCGGCCAAGGGTATCAGGGTTTTAAAGAAATAAATCTGAATGCGGGCCGGGCTGTTCCAGCTGACTTCGTGATAGCGCCATGAATCGCTGGCGATTTCCCAGCCATACCAGAACAGGGCGATCATGCCTGGGAAAAAGAAGACGATATATAAAAGTAAATCCAGGCGGCCCTGCCAGCGTGGCGGCAGGAAGCGGTAAATCACATCGGCACGCACATGGGTGTCCTGGGCAAGGGCGTAGGGCCCGGCCATCAGGAACAGTGCACCATACATCTGTATCATCATGTCGAATGCCCAGACGGTCGGGGCGTTTAGGGCATAACGGACAAAAACTTCATAGGAGACCGAAAGGGTCAGGATAAGGATACACCAACCAAAGGCGCGGCCGATCCAGATGTTGAAGCTTTCGATTGCATGAATAAAGGACGTCACGGCTTAGTCTCCTGCCTGTGTGGCTCGTGGATAGAATTTAACATACGGGGCCCCGTGGGCGTCATATCTTAGATTATATCGACTCGCTTAGATTATGAGAGGGACAGCCGTTAGGCTGTCCCTCCATAACCGGTCTATCTTGCGAAATGATATCGCAAAAATAACGCTTTAGATCAACCGAAGTGATGCTTGTAAGCGAGGCCGTAATCAGGCTGGTTGAGCAGCAGGTAGTCCATAACCTTTTTGGCGTAGACTTTCTGCGATGCAACCACCTTGGCGAAGAACGGATCTTCTTTCGAAATCCGGTCGACAACGACATCCCACGCCTTCAACTGATCCGCCATGACGGAATCCGGTGTGCGGTAAACGTTGACACCATGGTCCTTCTTCAGGCTGATCAGATCGTCGGCATAACGAAGGGTGTTGTTCCAGTAGAAGTTCGAGTTTTCGGCTTCAGAAGCATAGCGCAGAATGTGCTGTTGTTCCGAAGACAGGGAATCAAACTTCTTCTTGTTGAAGGTAACTTCGAAGCATTCCTGGGACTGATGGAAGCTGGCCAGGTGGTAGTGCTTTGAAACATCCTGCATGCCAAAGTCTTTGTCCGAGGTCGGGTTGTTGAACTCGGCGGCATCAATCAGGCCACTCTTCATGGCCGGCTGGATTTCGCCACCAGGCAACTGAACAACGGACAAGCCCATTTCATTCATAACGTCGGCAGCCAGGCCAACGGTACGGTACTTCATGCCCTTCATTTGCGCAGAATCCGTAATGTGGCTTTTGAACCAACCCAGCGGCTGTGCAGGCATCGGGCTGTTGAAGAAACTGACCAAATTGAGGCCGAGGCTTCCCATCAACTCGTTGAAGAGTTCGATGCCACCACCATAGTGAATCCAGCCGAGCATTTCCTGTGCCGACCAGCCAAAGCAGGGGCCGGTACCGAACAGGGAAGCCGCAGGCGATTTGGAATACCAGTAAGCAGGCACGTAGTGCGCACCATCGAGAACACCGCGATGGACGGCGTCCTGCATCTGGCTGGTTTTAACCACGGAGTCTACCGACAACAGATCAATTTTCAGATCTTTGCCGGCCATGGCGTTGACACGGTCAACATAGCTTTTGGCGTTTTCCAGGAAAATGCCGCCGCCCCAGGCTGCTTGAACCTTAAGAACGGTCGGGGCCGCTGTGGCAATGTTTGGCATCGCTACGGCGGCAGCGCCGCCGACAACGGTGGCCGCACCGGCTTTTAGAAATTTACGGCGCGATTTAATGGTGTTTGACATGTAAAAAAACTCCTCCCAAAGTTTGTCCGGGCCTTTATGCCCCGAGACTTGAATTTTCTTCGACCTGACAACAAGGGTGATGTTTGCTTCGTCGCATATGCCCCATGACGCGTCAAATCTTCAGATTGATCCCCTATCTACAATGACTTTTGAAAATAGCCACGTGATGGTTGGATCACGACAGGAATGTAATTTCCGGTATTTTATATAGAACCGCAACAACGATCTCGCATCGTGGAAAGGGGCGAGATTGTCGTTTTATTACAAGGGTGAAGTATACGCCAAAAACGGATCGTTTGGGGAAAAATCTGTAATTCTAAAGTGATTTCAATAAAATAAGCCGTATTCTGCCGCTTTCACATTCAGGCGACCCGGTCCCCTGGTTCTTTGCCAGCGAAGACGGCGTCAAGATTGTCGAGCGCCCGAAAGCCCATGGCCTCACGGGTGTCTTCGGTGGCGCTGCCGATGTGGGGCAACAAGAAGATATTTTCCAGGGTTCGGTAGTCGGGGTGGATATCTTCTGGCTCGCCGTTGAAGACATCCAGGCCCGCGGCCCACAATTTGCCGGATTTAAGGGCGTTGATCAAGGCCTGATCATCGACAACACCGCCGCGCGCCGTGTTGACGACGATCGCCCCGTCGGGCAACAGGGCGATTCGTTCGGCATTTAGCAGGCCTTTTGTTTCCGGCGTTGCCGGGCAGTGGATCGATAGCACATCGCAGTGGGGCAACAAGGCCTCGACGGTGTCATAGTATGTCGCCCCGGCCTCCAGATCGGCTTTCAGGCGAGAGCGGTTGTAATAATGGACCTCCATATCGAAGCATCGTGCCCGCTTGGCGGTGACTTGCCCGACCCGGCCCATGCCGATGACGCCGAAGCGTTTGCCGGTGACTTGACGGCCAACCATGAAGCTGGGCGACCAGTCGCGCCACTGACTGGCGCGAACCATATGGTCGCCTTCGCTGGCGCGCCTTGCCGCGCCGAGCATCAGCAATATGGCGATTTCGGCGGTGGCGTCGGACAGCACATCGGGCGTGTTGGTGACGATGATACCCTTGTCGCTGGCCGCCTCGAGATCGCAATGATCGACACCAACGGAAAAATTGGCGATTGCCTTGATGGAAGCAGGCAGTCTGGCGATCAACGCGGCGGTCATTTTCTCGGTGTGGCAGGGCAATATGGCATCGGCCCCAGCCGAAAGTTCGACCAGCTCATCGGCGCTGTAGAGCTTGTCGTCCGGATTGAGGATCGGGGAGTAGTCCCTGATCAGGCGGGCCTCGACGGGCGCAGGCAGTTTGCGGGTGACAAAGATGACAGGTTTGGTGCTCATTTTAAGCTCCCTTATTTTTGTTGAAGATGATCGATGCCCGCTTGCGCGCATGCGCGGTCCTGTTCGGCCGTTCCGGAACTACAGCCAATACCGCCGATGGTGTCATTGCCATCGAAAACCGGCAAGCCACCGCCGACAACGGTGAAACGGCCACCTGCGGAGGTGTGGATGCCGAAGGTCAGCGAACCGGGCTGACAAAGCGCGTTGTATTCATGGGTGCCACGGCGCGCAACGGCGGCACTGAATGCCTTGTCCTGGGACAACGAGACACTGAGTACTTTGCTCGCGTCCATGCGCGAAAAGGCGATCAGGGTGCCGGATTCATCGGTGACGGCGATGCACATGGGGACCCCGATTTCGCGGGATTTGGCTTCGGCTCCGGCAATCAGTTTAAGGGCATCGTCGTGGGACAGGCGTTTGATATTTAACATCACGCAAGTCCCACAGCCTGGACAGGCAAGCCTATTTCCGAAGGCTGTCTGCCGCCTAAGTCGGTGGTGATGTCCCGGCAGGTCTTGCGGACAAGCTCGCCTATGGTCGGGATGCGTTCGTCGGAGATTCGTGCCGTCGGGCCGGAGATCGATACCGCCGCCAGCGGTCCACCGTTCTCATCATATATGACAGAGGCGACGCAGCGCATGCCGATGGATTGTTCTTCATCGTCGATGGCGTATCCGCGCCGCCTGACGTCCTCGAGTTCACTCATTAAATGCGGTGTGTTAAGGCGTGCCGCATCGCCAGAACCTGACGTCTGGTGCTGGATGATGCGATTGCGGTCAACGTCGGGCATGGCCGCAAGGATGGCCTTGCCGACGGCGGAACAGTGCAGCGGTGCGCGTGAGCCTGGGCGCACGAAGGCGCGGACGATTTCCCGGCATTCGACCTGCGCCAGATAGACGATTTCTTCTTGATCGTGGGTTGCCAGATTAACCGTTTCGCCAGCCTGATCCATCAAGTGGCGCATGAATATCTTGGCTAGGGGGACAAAGTTCCTGGAGCGTGCGAAGGTGTTGCCGACAACGAAAGACTGGACCCCGATTGACCATAAATTTGCGCCCCGGTTGAAGCGGACAAAACGACGATTTTCCAATGTTGTCAACAGCCTGTGGGTGGTTGACGTCGGCAATTCGCCAAGCCGCGCCAGTTCGGTCAGGGTCAGGCCGCCATCATGTTCGGACAGCTTCTCCAGGATGATCAGGGCGCGGGTCAGCGACTGCACTTGGGGGCTTCGTTCGGCGGTCTGTTTCTTCGCCTTGTCATGGCCTTTTTGTGAAGGCATGTCGGGCTTCGCTGGTTGGCTCACGTTCTTCTCCGTATAATGATAACCTTGATTAATATTTGGTTATATACACAGGTTCCCGCATTGTGGAAACACTTTCCTATTCCATTGACAGGTCTGGGTGGCGAGCATAGATGATTGGCAAGATATTAGCCGCTCTGCCACGCTTCCTTTGTTGAGTATTGTAAGGGCTGACGGGGTCGTTTATCTTATTTTAATTATTTTCTCTGGAGACGGTTATGAGCTTCACCATCGTAGAACAGTGCCCGGCGCGATTGAATCGTTCCGAATTGGCGGTTCCGGGATCGAACCCGAGATTTCTTGAAAAGGCGGCTACCAGCGATGCCGATGTTGTCTTTCTTGACCTGGAAGATGCCGTCGCCCCCGACGACAAGGTGCAGGCGCGCAAGAATATCATCGCCGCCCTTAATGATCTGGATTGGAGCGGCAAGACTGTGTCCGTCCGCATCAACGGCCTGGATACCCATTACATGTACCGCGACGTCGTTGACGTGGTCGAACAGGCCGGTGCCAACCTCGACCTGATCATGATCCCAAAGGCCGGTACGGCTTCGGACATCTACGCTATCGATATGCTGGTTACCCAGATTGAGCAGGCCAAGGGATATAAAAAGCGCATTGGATTCGAGATGATTATCGAAACGGCGCTCGGCATGGCCAATGTCCACGAAATTGCCGCCGCCAGCCCGCGCAATGAATCCCTGCACTTCGGCGTCGCCGATTACGCCGCTTCGACCAAGGCGCGGACCACCGTCATTGGTGGCCCGAACGCCGATTATGGCGTGCTGACCGATGCCGACGATGCCGGCAACCGCGACTATCACTGGGGCGACATGTGGCACTATGCCATTGCCCGTATGGTCGTCGCCGCCCGCGCCAACGGCCTGCGTCCCATCGATGGACCGTTCGGTGATTTTTCCGATGCCGATGGTTACGCCGCACAGGCGAACCGTTCGGCAGTTCTCGGCTGTGAAGGCAAGTGGGCGATCCACCCGAGCCAGGTCGCCCAGGCCAACGCTTTGTTTACCCCTTCGGAGGCTGAAGTGACCAAGGCCAAGCGTATCATTGAAGCCATGGAACAGGCGCAGAAAGAAGGCAAGGGGGCGGTCGCCCTCGACGGTCGCCTGATCGACATTGCCTCGATTAAACAGGCGGAAGTCCTGGTTCATAAGGCCGCCGAAATCGCCGCCGCCGGTTAAGCCGGAGATAACAAGCTTTAAAAATCAGCGGTGCCTGCGGGTGCCGCTTTTTTTTGCCTTTGTTTTTCTGGTTTTGCTTCGCCTTGCCCATTGCCTGTGATAAATAACGCCCATGCATAATTATCTGGATTTCGAAAAACCAATCGCCGACCTTGAAGGCAAAATCGAAGAACTTCGCCATCTGTCGAGCGACGGCGAGGTCAATATTGCCGACGAAGTGACAAAATTACAGGCCAAGGTCGATAAGCTGCTGCGTCAGACTTACGCCAAGCTGTCGCCGTGGCAGAAGACCCAGATCGCCCGTCATCCCGACCGCCCGCACACGATTGACTATCTGGCCGCCCTGATTGAGGACTTCACGCCCTTGGCCGGTGACCGTGCCTTCGCCGAGGACAAGGCGATCATTGGTGGCCTGGGGCGTTTTCGCGGTTCCTCGGTGGTTGTTATCGGCAACGAAAAAGGGGCCGACACCAATGACCGGGTTGCCCACAATTTTGGTATGGCCCGTCCCGAAGGTTATCGCAAAGTCGTCCGTTTGATGGAAATGGCCGACCGCTTCAATCTGCCGGTGATAACCCTGGTCGATACGCCGGGTGCCTATCCCGGCGTCGATGCCGAAGCGCGCGGCCAGGCCGAAGCCATCGCCCGCTCTATCGAAACCTGTTTTCAGATCAAGGTGCCGCTGATCAGCGTCGTCATCGGTGAAGGCGGGTCGGGCGGGGCCATGGCCATGGCGGCGGCCAATTCTGTGTTGATGCTGGAACATTCCATCTATTCCGTGATTTCGCCCGAAGGCTGCGCATCAATCTTGTGGCGCGATGGCGAGCAATCCAAGGAAGCCGCCGAAGCGCTTAAACTGACGGCTCAGGATTTGCTTGAACTTGGTGTCATCGAAGGCATCATTGCCGAACCTCTGGGTGGTGCCCACCGCAGCCCGGAAACAACGATCAACGCTGTCGGCGAGGCCATTGAAGGCAGCTTGCGCGATCTATCGAGCCTGGATGGTGGTGTCTTGAAAAGCAAGCGCCGCGAGAAATTCCTTAAAATCGGCTCGAAACTGCCCGAATAGATCGTGTGAATCTGCTCGACATATATAAAACGGCGCTCATTGGTTTTGCAAGTAAGGGCCAAAATGCTCAAGCAGTTTGGGCACATCCGGGTTGAGCGTATCCCATAATGCCGCGCCTTCGGGGTCGTTGTTACGAAGGTAGCGCAGGAAGCTGTCGCACTGTTTCTCCAATTGCTTCTTGAAATCGATCATGACGCTGGAAAACTTGTCCATTTGCAGGCCCTGATAGGCCATTTCCTCGTATAGCCAGGCTTCGCATTCCATATCGATCAGGCGCATTTTGCCCCAACGGTTGTTCAAATGCTGAATGCCGTGGCCGACCAGTTCATGGGCCATCACCGCCGCCAACTCCTCAAGCGGCCATTTGATGCCGTGCCGACTGACGATGACCAGGAAGGTACTAGCGGGGCGGTAATTATCGACACGTTTGTAGAAGTGGGGCGAGAACAGGGCGACCTGGATAGAGGCCATATCCGACATCTTGTCAGGATAACGCGGGTCGTAGACGATGGTCACCGGCCCGCTTTTTTTCAACCGTTCGATTTGCAATTTACTGAACGCCGAACCGTTTTCGATCAAGGCCAGGGCTTGGGCGATGATCTTCAAGCCCTGCCCGGCATCGACGATAGGAACGTCGAACTCTTGACCGGCGGGCGGACTCAGGCCAATCAGGGAGATTCCATTGTATTGCGAGAGCGCCATACCGGGGGCCACCTCGCCAATGATTGCTTCGGCCTCTTTTTGCGTTAGCGCGGTGGCTGGCGTCGGCGCTGACGCCAGCAAACAGAAAAAGCAGAAGTAGGGGAGTCTTTTAAACAACCGGTTCAATGATAGCCTCGTTGTTTTCTTGTTCGATGGTTGCGGTCCAGCCGAAATCATCGAAGATAGCATACAGCACCGGCACCGCGATCAGTACCAGCACCGTCGAGGCCAGCAATCCGAAACAAAGGCTGGTGACCAGCGGAATAAGAACCTGTGCCTGCAAACTTTGTTCAAGCATCAACGGCAACAACCCGGCAATGGTCGTAAGCGAGGTCAGCAGGACGGCGCGGAATCGTTGGCGACTGGCAGCCTTGGCGGCGTCGACCGGGGCCAGGCCCTCGGCCCTTCTTATTTTGATAAAATGGACCAGCAGGATGGAGTCATTAACGACGACACCGGCCAGGGAGGCGAAGCCGATGACCGATGGCATGGATAAATCCAGGCCCATCAACAAATGCCCCCAGATCACACCGATCAGGCTAAGCGGGATGATCGCCATAATGATGATCGGCTCAACATAGCTTTTGAACAGGAAGCTGAGCAGCAGGAAGACCCCGATCAGGCCGAACCCGAAACCCCTGATGATGGACTTGCCCGTGGTTGAGCCTTCCTTGATTTGCCCTTCGTAGGAGACACTGACGTGCGGATGTTCTTCCAACAGCTTGCTTAAGAATCGGGCGCGGGTGTCGCTGATAATTTCGGCGACATTGGCGATTTGGCCATCGACATCACCCTGAATGGTCAGTGTGCGTCGGCCATCGATGCGGGCAATCCTGGCCCAGCCCCTGTCGCGTTGTAGTGTCGCCACCGCCGTCAATGGAACCTGTTTGCCTGACGGGGTGGTCAGGGTGAAGTACTCCAGATCGGCCAGTGAGTCGCGGTCAACGGCGGCCATGCGGACATCAATTTCCATGGCTTCCGCGCCGACTTGAATGTCACTGACGGTGCGACCGAAGAAGGCGGCGCGCAATTGGCTGGCGATTGCGCTGGCATCGAGTCCCAAGGACAGGGCACCGGGGCTCAATTGCAGGCGGATTTCAGGTTTTCCGGGGCGCAGGTCATCATGCAGGTCGAGCACCCCCTGATAGGAGCCGATCCAGCCTTGCAGACTGTGTGAAACGGTTTTCAGTTCTTCCAGGTCATCGCCGTGCAGCCTGATGTCGATGGCGCGCCCTGCCGGGCCGTGGGCGTACTCGACAAAATTGACCGCCAGGACATCGCTCAAGGTGCCGCTTTGCGCACGCCAGCGATTAAGAATTTGCAAAAGGGTGACGTTGCGAATTTCCGCGTCCAACAAATCGACCGAAACGGTGGCGACATGGGGGCCGCTCTCGTAGGCGTCCTTGTTGGTGCCGTAGCGGATATTGATATTTCTGACCAAGGGGCTTTGTCCGGGCTGGTTCGGCGTGAATTCCGCATCGACCCGTCTTAAAGCGTCGGTGATTGCCTTGACCGTCGCTTCGGTTCGCGCAAGCGGCGTCCCCTGCGGCAACAAGATGCGGGCCTCAATCAGGTTGCCGTCGATATCGGGAAAGGCCAGGAACTTTAGGCCGCCACCGGCGACAATAGACAGGGTCAGCAGGAAAAAACCAACCATCAGGCCGATGCTCAGGTAACGCCATTGCACGGCCTTATCGACAAGCCGCCCGACAATGCGTTGCCGTACCCAATCGAGGCGTTCTTCGAAATACTTGCGAAACGGTGAAAGTTCCCTTGTCGCGTGGTTCTTGCCGGCATGGGCCAAATGGTGGGGCAGGATCAAAAACGCCTCAACCAGCGAGACGCTTAAGGTGGCGATCAGGATCACCGGTAAAACCTTGAGAAGATTGCCAATCGTTCCGTGCAGGAACATCAGGGAGCCAAAAACACAAACCGTTGTGATGTACGAGGCAATAACACCGGGGGCGACCTCGCGGGTCCCGGTAATTGCCGCTTCGGTGAAAGTGGAGCCTTTCTTTAAGTGGCTGGCGATGTTTTCCGACAGAACGATGGCGTCGTCCATCAACAGGCCAACGGCGATCAGCAAGCCGACCATGGTAATCATATCGAAAGAATAGCCGAGCACCGACATCATGAAAATGGTGCCGAGGAATGAGATCGGCAGTCCCATGGCGACCCAGAAAGAAAACCGGAAACTGAAGAACAGCCACATGGTCAGGAACACCAGGAAGAGCCCCTGCATACCGTTATGCAGCAGCATGTTCAAACGGTCGCGGACGATGGTCGAGATATTCTGGGTCAGTTCGAATTCGACACCCGGCGGCACGATTTGGCGTTGCTGTTCGACAAAGGCGGTAATCGCATCGACGACATCAAGGGTGTCTTCGTCCCTGGTCTTGGTGATTTCCAATATGGCGGCGCGTTGTCCGTTGAAGATGATTTTTGTTTCGTCCAGTTCAAAGCGATCGGTGATCGTGGCGATGTCGCCGAGGCGGATTTCCGAACCGCTTTTGCCGGAAATAACAATCAGGTCGCGAAATTGGTCAATCGAACGGCGCTCATCGTTGAAGCGGATCAGGGTGTTGCGTTCGGACTGTTCGATTGCGCCTGCCGGCAGGTCGATGCTCTGACGCGCAATCACAGCCGCAATAGTGTCGATGCTGAGGCCCGATTGCCGGAGCGTCAGGGCCGGGATTTCTATTCTGATCTGGTGATCGGAAAAACCCTTGATGATGACCTGGGAAATGGCGTCGATCTGGAGCATCTGGTCTTTCAGTTGCTCGGCGTATGCCTTCAGGTGCGACGGCGACATTGGCCCGGCGACGGCGACGGCGACGACGAAATCGGTGCGGCCATTCTGGGTGATGATGGGGGTTTCTGTTGATTCAGGAAAAGTGTCGATGGCCTCGACTTCAGCTTTTACATCGCCGAGAAAGCGGTCGATGTCACTGCCTTCACGCATTTTAAGAATTGCCGTTCCGACATTTTCCTGTGCTTCGCAACGAACTTCCTCAACTTCGCTAATGCTTTCGACGGCATCTTCGATGCGTGTGCAAATGGCGTTTTCAACTTCCAGGGCGCTGGCCCCGGGATAGACGGTGCGGATGGTGATTTCATCGGGTGGCAGGTCGGGAAAGGTCTCGCGTTTGACCGACGGGGCTGCGGCCAGGCCGATAACGATAAAAGCGATCATCAACAGGTTCGCCGCCGTTGGATGGGTGGCGAAAAAGCGGATCATCTGACCGTGCCTCCGCCTTCGGCTTCTCGGGTCAGCATGGCGCTGGCCTCGGCATCTTCGGTCGGCTCGAGGAGCATTCCGGCAATCGCCGGGATAGGGTCGGAAATGACGATTGTTTCGGCGCGCTTAAGGCCGCTCTCGATAACGGCGAAATTGGCCTGGGCGAAGGCGACCGCAACGGGCCTGATTTCAAGCCTGCTCTCGGCGTTGACGATATAGACGCTTGATCCGTGCAGGCTGGACCGTGGAATGACGATCTGGTCGGGCCGTGGGCGGCCTTTCAATTCAACCTCGACGAACATGTTTTTGGTCAGCGGCGGCCTGGAGCCGGGCTGGGAATGCCGGTATGGATTATCAACGGCGACGATGACGCCGGCGGTGCGGGTTTCAGGGTCGATCCCGTCGTCGATGCGGGAGAAGCGGGCTGGCCACTGGGCGTCGATGGAGCTGGCGCGCAGACGCACGACGGCTTCAAACCCCATTAAATCAGGAAGCTGGTTCATCACCCCGGCGGCGTTCTCGGGCATGGCTGCGCTTGCCGGGATCAGATTTATCAGATGGTCAATGGGTACCTGGGCGGTGATTTCGGCGAGCCCGATATCGTCGGCAATGGCGAGGACTTGGCCAAGGCCTGTGTACTGGGTCGTCTCGACATTGACTTCGGCGATGCGGGCGTCGAAAGGCGCAATGATTTCCGTTCGTGCTAGATCAAGGCGGGCGGATTCCAGATGGACCTGATTCTGGGCACGCTTCGCGGCCAGGACAGCGCGTTCTGCCGGGATCAAATTCAGGGCGTTGCGCAGGGTCTGGACGCTCTGACTACCTTTTAGATAATTGCGTTCCTCTTGATCGACGGCGGCCTGGGAAACGGTTCCCTGTTCAAGAAGTTTACGTTTGCGCTCGAAATCTCTCTTGGTCAGGGCCAGGCTGCGGTCCTCGATTTCCAGGGACGCCCTGGTATTTTTCTCAGACCCGTTCAGTTCTTCTATTTGGGCATTGATGGCGCGGATGTCGGCTTCGGCCTGCAAAATGCCGAGGCGGTAGTCCGTCGGGTCGATTTTCAGCAGAACCGTGCCCTTGCCGACAATCGCCCCCTTTTTCAGTTGTGGGTGGATCTCAACGACTTTCCCGGCAACTTCGGCGACGGCCCGCCAGACCCGGCCTGGCCTGACGTTGCCATAGCCGATAGCGCGCGGGATCAGGGTCACGGGCGCAAGGGTGATGGTACGGACACTGGCGGCGCGTTCCTGGGCCGGAAGCTGTAGCGGCAATGGCCGTGTCTTCATGGCGAAGGCAAAGACAAGGGCCCCGACGATAACCGGAGCCAGAAAAAGCCAGAGGCGACGCATTGCCAGAAACCGTCTCATCACGCACATATCCTTTATTGTTCAAAACGATACATGGTGTTTAAGAAAAAAGGAACGGGCAGTTCGATCAATTTCCATCAAGCGATGGCAGTTTGATCTAGACCTTACCGTGGCAGTGTTTGTATTTTTTGCCGGAAGCGCACGGGCAGGGGGCATTCCTGGCCACTTTTCCCCATGTCGCAGGATCGGCCGGGTTTTGCTCGGATGACGCCTGACGACTTCTGATCGGCGTGGAAAGAGTGTCCGTTTCGCCGCCCGCATCACCGCCGCTTTTTTGAAAAGCGGGGTCTTCCCGGGTCTCGATCATTTCCTGCTCGCCGCGCTGGAACAACTGGGCCCCCTCACTCGGCGATATCTGCAATTCGATGTGGGCGAGAACCTGGGTCAGGCGTTCACGTAGGGAATTGAGCATTTCCTCGAACAGGTTGAAGGATTCCCGCTTGTATTCGTTAAGCGGGTCGCGTTGGGCGTAGGCACGCAGGCCAATACCCTGGCGCAGATGATCCAGGGTCAGCAGGTGTTCTTTCCAAACCTGGTCGAGCATTTGCAAAAGCAGGCTTTTTTCGACGGAACGAATAACGTCAGCGCCGTAGTTGACGACCTTTTCGGCGGCCAGCCTGTTGGCGACATCGTACAGCCTTTCGCGAATTTCGGCGTCGGCAATGCCATCTTCCTTGGCCCAGTCGGCAATCGGTATATCTTTGCCGAAAATGCGCAGTACTTCTTCATGCAGGGCGTCGGTATCCCATTGCTCGGCGTAGGCCTTTGGCGGGATGCAGCGGGAGACCATATCGTTGATGATTTCGGTGCGCATATCGACGATTTCTTCCGACACGTCTTCGCTTTCCATCAGCTCTTTACGTTGTTCAAAAATAACCTTGCGCTGGTCATTCATGACATCGTCGAATTTAAGCAGGTTTTTGCGGATTTCGAAGTTCCGGGCTTCGACCTTTTGCTGGGCTTTCTCAAGCGCCTTGTTGACCCAGGGGTGGACAATCGCCTCGCCCTCTTCAAGGCCCAGTTTTTGCAACATGGAGTCGATACGTTCGGAACCGAAAATGCGCATCAGGTCATCTTCCAGCGACAGGAAGAACTTCGATGCGCCCAAGTCGCCCTGACGCCCGGCGCGACCGCGTAGCTGGTTGTCGATGCGCCTGCTTTCATGGCGTTCGGTGCCGATGATGTACAGGCCGCCAGCGTCCAGAACCACTTGCTTGCGGGCTTTGACTTCGACCGTGACGCGGGTCTTTGTTTCGGCGATCTTCGCTTCGTCGCTAACGCCGTCGAGCTCTTCGGCCAGGCGCATGTCAAGGTTGCCGCCCAGCTGAATGTCGGTACCGCGGCCTGCCATGTTGGTGGCGATGGTCACCGATCCCGGCTCACCCGCGGTGGCGATGATGCTGGCTTCCTGTTCATGGTGGCGGGCGTTTAGGACGTTATGTTCGATTTTATCGGCTTTAAGCAGGCCTGAAAGGTGTTCGGACCTTTCGATGCTGACGGTGCCGACCAGCGTCGGTTGCTGGCGCTTCTGGCAATCCTTGATAAGCTTGATAAGGGCCGCATCTTTTTCGCCGGTGGTGCGATAAACCTCGTCATCCATGTCATTGCGAACGCACGGTACGTTGGTCGGGATATCGATCACTTCGAGGCCGTAAATTTCAGAAAATTCTCCGGCTTCGGTCATCGCCGTTCCGGTCATCCCGGCGAGTTTCGGATAAAGCCTGAAATAGTTCTGGAAGGTAATCGAGGCCAGGGTCTGGTTCTCGTTCTGGATTTCGACGCCTTCCTTGGCCTCGAGGGCCTGATGCAGGCCGTCGGAATAGCGCCGCCCTTCCATCATGCGACCGGTAAATTCGTCGATGATGATGACCTTGTTATCGGCGACGATGTAATCGGTATCGCGCTCGAACAGGATATGCGCCCTGAGCGCCTGGTTGGCGTGATGAACCAGGGAAATATTGACCAGGTCGTACATCGAGCCTTCTTCAAGCAGGCCCGCTTCACGCAGGAGCTGCTCGACTTTCTCGGTGCCGACTTCGGTCATGGTGACCGCCTTGACCTTCTCGTCTTTTTCGTAATCTTCGGGCGACAGCTTGGGAATCAGTTTGTCGATAGCGACATACATATCGGCGGCGTCTTCGGTCGGTCCGGAAATAATAAGCGGGGTGCGCGCTTCATCAATCAGGATTGAATCGACTTCATCGACGATGGCGTAACCGAACGGCCTTTGCACCATCTCGTCCAAGGTGAATTTCATATTGTCGCGCAGGTAATCGAAGCCAAGCTCGTTATTTGTCGCGTATGTCACGTCGCTGGCGTAGGCGGCGCGGCGGTCGCTGTCGTCCAGTCCATGCACGACGGAGGCGCAGCTCATGCCCAGCGCGTTATAGATCGTGCTCATCCATGCGGCGTCGCGCTTGGCCAGGTAGTCGTTGACGGTGACCACATGGGCGCCGTTGCCGCTAAGCGCGTTGAGATAGACTGGCAGGGTCGAGGCCAGGGTCTTGCCTTCACCGGTGCGCATTTCGGTAATCATCCCCTTGTGCAGGACAATGCCGCCAAGCAACTGGACGTCGTAATGGCGCTGGCCAAGGGTCCGCTTGGCCGCCTCGCGAACGGTGGCGAAGGCTTCTACCAGCAGGTCATCCAGGCTTTCACCCGCGCTCAGGCGCTGTTTCAGCCACGGCGTGCGGGCGCGCAACTCGTCGTCGCTCAATGCTTCAAGTTGCGGCTCAAGCGCATTGATGGCGAGGACGTCTTTGTGCAGGGTTTTCAGGAAGCGCTCGTTGGCAGAACCGAACAGTCGCCGGGCAATCGCGCCGATCATAAGTGACCTCAAAAAAATTAATAGCGGAGAGGCCCGAGAGAACGTCCCCCAAGCCGAAGAAAGAGATAGAGTCCGTAACGGCGTCTGTCAATGCAGCGTGCAAGAGAATTTGCAGCCCGGCGCGAAGAGCGCGGCCCGAATTTGCTCTTTTTTGATGATTTTTTTTCAAGTGTGATGACCGTCACAGTCAGCAGGAGGCCGGGTTCATTACGGTTTCGAAACGTTATCAATGGTATTGGCCAGCTTAAGGCAGGCGAATGGGGGAGCGGAAAAATAATGCACAAGAAACCCTATGAAGGCATAAAGATCATCCTGGCCGAACCGAGATCGGGCCTGAGAAAAGAATATCTGAACGTGCTCAGGGAGCTCGGTTGCACGGATATTATTGAAACCGGCAATATCAAGGATGTGCGTGCCGCCCTTGAAGCAGGCGGTGTCGATGTGCTGATCGGCGACACCACCCTTCCGGAAGGCGATCTGTCCGAAGTTGTCCACCAGGTGCGCCATAGTCAGATTGGCGATAATCCGTTCATCATTGCCATGATTCTGGTTTCAGAGTCCGATAAGGGGGGTATTCAGCGGGTTATTAGTTCGGGAGCCGACGATATCCTGATCAAGCCACTGGACACAGCGCAGTTACGCGCCCGTTTGCTGATGTTTACCAGCGGACGCAGGCCTTTTGCAGTCACCTCGGATTACATCGGTCCGGACCGGCCATCAAAACAACGCAAAGACGGCTGTCAAATTCCCCAGATTAAAGCGCCAAACCCGCTATTGGTCAGGATTAGTGGTAGCCATGGTAGTGGGGTCATGAATCGGGCCGTGAAAAGGGCCATGAGCGTTGTCAACGAACAAAAGGTCGAACGCCACGCCTATACCATTAACTGGTTGATGGAACGCTTAAGCGCGGTGCAAAACGGCGATATGCCAGCCAGTGAGTTGAATATGGAAGATCAGCTCCAACGCCTCAATGAAGTCGCCAAAGACCTTTCCGGCCGCCTTAGCGGAACCAACTATCAGCATGCTGCGGAGATGTGCCAGACGCTCGAAAGAATGACTTTATTATTGACAAAGACTCCAGACCTTGCGGGGCAGGAGGAAATCTCTCTACTTGGCAAATTGACGCATGTTATCAAGCGCAAATGCAACGGCAATTGCGGCCCCGAAGATATGCCGCAGGTTTCTTTTGCAAAGGCAAATTCCGGGGCCATTGCACACGCGGCAGCCTGATTGTCAGCTTGACCGACAGGCTGAACGCTTGGGACCTGGCACAGTTCACCATCAATCGCATACAGACAGCCCTTGTCTGGCGCACGCTGATATGGTTTATCCCTTGTAGAACATGAGAGAACCAGCAACCGCATTTCCCATATAAGGACTTTCTACTGTCATGACCCGTTTCAGCCTTACATCCCTTGTCTTTGTCTTCGCGCTTGCCCTGACCTGTCCGCCAGCCGTTCTCGCCGCAGAAGATTCTGTCGTCGTCGCCGAGGTCAATGGCATCAAAATCTTACGCGCGGATATCGAAGATGCACGCCTGCGCCTGCCTGAACGCTTCAACGATGTTCCTGTGGAAGCGGTGTACGGGATGCTCGTCAATTCGCTGATCGACAGCAAGTTGGTCGCGGCAGAGGCCCGCAAGATCAACTTGCATGAGGACGCGGATGTTCGCAAGCAGATGGAGCGGATCGAAGAGCAGGTTTTGGAACGCGCCTTCCTGACAAGCTATATCAACAAGCGCATCACCGATAAGGCGCTGAAAGACCAGTACGAAAAGATGGTCAAGCAAGTTGCGGTGAAGGAAGAAGTCAGTGCCCGCCATATCCTGCTTGAGACCGAGGCCCAGGCCCGCGAAGTCATTAAGGAATTGCAGGGTGGTGGCGATTTCGCCGAGCTTGCCAAATCCAGGTCGAAGGGACCATCCGGCGCGAGCGGTGGCGATCTTGGTTTCTTCGCCGAAGGACAGATGGTACCGGCGTTCTCGAAGGCCGCTTTCGCCCTGAAGAAGGGGGAGACCACCAAGGAACCCGTGCAGACCCAGTTCGGTTGGCATGTCATCAAGGTCGAAGACCGGCGCACCGTGCAGCCGCCGACCCTGGAAGAATCCGAACCGCAATTGCGCCTCGCCCTGTCGCGGGAAATAGGCACGGCGTTCTTGCAGGAATTGCGCAAGACGGCAACCGTCGAACGCTTCAATCTGGACGGCACGCCATTGAAAGAGGATGATGCCGCCAAGTAAGCATCAAATATTAGTTGGACAAAATTTATGAGCGAAATCTCTCCGCTGGCACCTGAACAATTCCCGGCCATGCCCATCATCAAAGGGGTCAGGCTGGCATCTGGCGAGGCCGCCATTCGTTATAAGGGCCGGACCGACCTGATGGTCGCCGAGATGGCCGCGAACACGACCGTGGCCGGGGTCTTTACCCGCTCGCTGACGGCTTCGGCACCGGTGGAATGGTGCCGCAAGGCATTGACCGGCGGCCAGGCACAGGTCCTGATCGTCAATTCCGGCAACTCTAACGCCTTTACCGGGCAAGCCGGGGTCGCCGCCGTCGAGCGCACCGTCGAAGCCGCCGCCGACTTGTTTTCGTGCAGGCCTTCCAGGGTTTTCGTCGCCTCGACCGGAGTCATTGGCGAGCCGCTGGCCGATGACAAACTGACCGCCGCCCTGCCGGGGATCAGTGAGGCTTTAAGCGAAGACAACTGGCTCACCGCCGCCCAAGCGATCATGACCACCGATACTTTCCCTAAGGGGGCCAGCCGCACCGCTAAAATCGGCGATGTGGAAGTGACCATCAATGGCATCGCCAAGGGCTCGGGGATGATCGCCCCGGATATGGCGACGATGCTGGCGTTCGTCTTTAGCGACGCCGATATCGCCGCTGAGACCTTGCAGGAAATGCTAGCCGAGGGCACCGAGAAATCCTTCAACGCCATCACCGTCGACAACGACACCTCGACCAGCGACACCTTGATGTTGTTCGCCACGGCCCAAGCGGGCAACGCGCGGGACGCTTCGCTCGATGATTTCAAGGCTAAACTTAACGATCTGCTGATTGATCTGGCCTGTCAGGTGGTCAGGGACGGCGAGGGCGCGAGCAAGTTCATTACCGTCACCGTCAACGGAGCCGAAGACGACGCCGCGGCCAGGAAGATCGGCCTTTCCATCGCCAATTCGCCACTGGTCAAGACCGCCGTCGCCGGTGAAGACGCCAACTGGGGCCGTATCGTCATGGCCGTCGGCAAGGCCGGGCAGAAGGCCGACCGCGACAAACTGGCAATCGATATCGGCGGTGTGCGTGTCGCCGCTAGCGGCGTCGTCGTTCCCGGCTATGACGAAACCCCGGTCGCCGAACACATGAAGGGGCAGGAAATCGACATCGTCGTCGATGTCGGCATCAACGATGGCACCGCGACGGTGTGGACATGCGATTTAACCCACGGGTACATCACAATCAATGCCGATTACAGATCCTGATAGGGCCTGCTACGGCCTCGAGGTTATAAAGCCCGACCCATCGGTGCCGACCCTGCTGGTCACCGCCGTCGCCCTGATCGATATTGATGGCCGGGTGCTGCTCGCCCAAAGGCCCGCAGGCAAGACGATGGCGGGCTTGTGGGAATTCCCCGGCGGCAAGGTTGACACAGGCGAAACTCCGGAATCCGCCCTGGTCCGCGAGCTGCGCGAAGAGCTTGCTATCGATATTACTGAAAGTTGTCTGGCACCGCTGACCTTCGCTTCCCATATCTACGGGGCAGGGGAGGCCGGCAAGAAGGCCTTCCATCTGCTCATGCCGCTCTATGTTTGTCGGGTCTGGAAGGGTATGGTTAAGCCGCTGGAGGGACAGCAATTGAAATGGGTCCGCCCCCTCGATATGAGAAACCTTGATATGCCCGCCGCCGATATTCCCCTGGTGGCGATTTTAAGGGACTGGTTATGAGCAACGCCTGCGTCATTATCATCGGTAACGAAGTGCTCTCGGGACGCACCAAGGACGCCAACCTGGCATTTTTGGGCGAGCGCCTGAACGAAATCGGCGTGCGCCTGAAAGAGGCCCGGGTCATCGCCGACGACACTCAAGTCATTATCGACACCGTCAACGACTGCCGGGGGCGCTTCGATTACGTCTTCACCACCGGCGGCATCGGCCCGACCCACGACGACATTACATCGGCGGCCATCGCCAAGGCCTTCGGCCTGCCGCTGATCCGCGACCCTGACGCGCTGGCCCTGCTGCAGCAGCATTACGACAATCCCGAGGACCTTAACGAACAACGCCTGAAAATGTGCGAGATGCCAGAGGGCGCGATCCTGATCGACAACCCGATCAGCCGCGCGCCGGGCTATCAGATCGGCAACGTTTTCGTCCTCGCCGGGGTGCCGGTGGTGATGCGGGCGATGTTCGAATCCCTCAAACACCGCCTCGACGGCGGCTTGCCCATGCTATCGAAGACCGTCATCGCCTATATCGGCGAAGGTATCCTGGCCAAGGGCCTCGGTGAGGTGCAGGAAGCCCATGCCAGCGTCGAAATCGGCAGCTATCCGTTCTTCCGCGATGGCAAGCTGGGCGCGGCGCTGGTCCTGCGCGGCACCGATGAAGCGGCGCTTGGCGTTGCGGCAGAGGCGGTCAGGCAGATGGTTCGGGGCCTCGGCGTCGAGCCTTTCGAAGAAGACCCTAGCGCCTGATCGTGGTGCTTTCGGGCGGCAAACGATCCTGCCAGCCATGGCGCTGCAGTTCCGGGTCGATGTGTTCTTCCTCAGGATAGCCAATGCACAGATAGGCGACCAGTCGCCAGTCTGCGGGCACGTCGAGGGTGGCGTTGATCTCGGCGGCGTTGAGGATCGACACCCAGCCGACACCGATTCCTTCAGCGCGGGCCGCCAGCCACAGGGTATTGACCGCGCCGACCACCGAATAGGCCAGGGTCTCGGGCATGGTTCTCTTGCCCAGTCCGTGACCGTCTTCGCTCAAGACATCGGCGAACACGGCCATCTGTACCGGTGCGCGGTCCATTCCCGAAAGTTTCAGCGTCGCGTAAAGTTTCGCCTGCTCGCCCGCGTAATCGGCAAGCGCCTCGGCGTTAGCGGCGGCAAAATTGGCGCGGACCTTCGCCCGGCGTTCAGGCGCGTCAACAGTGACGAAGCGCCACGGCTGGCTGTTGCCGACACTGGGGGCCAAGGTCGCCGTGGCAATCAAGCCGTCGATCACGGCGGGGTCGATGGGATCGGCGAGAAACCGCCGCACATCGCGCCGCCAGGCGAACAAATCGCCAAGCGAAGCCCTGAACCCGGCATCAAATTCCGGCGGCCTCAACCCTTCGAGAGATTTTTTTCCATCAACCATGGTCAGAGTGTTAGCACGAATAGGCAAACGTGCTATATCCATATTCGCCGATCACAGGCTAAGAGCGACCTGCGTTTAAAGGAACGCAGATCAGTTGCTCTATTATTTTGATATCGATCAAATAATCTGCTTTTAAATGTTACCATTTAAAGGCAGTTTGATCTCAGTGCGGGCGTGGTGAAATTGGTAAACACAAGAGACTTACGCTAATAAATTGAGTGCCCCTTTGGAAACGTTGGGAGTAGAACTCGTCAAATTCGGGGAAACCTTTTAAATGGCAATCCCGAGCGAAGCCCGAAAGGGAACGTGTAGAGACTTGACGGCGAGCACCTAAAGCGAAAGCAATGGTGAAGAGAAAGTCCAGACCACAAAGCCTCATTTGGGGTGGCGGCGAAAGTCGTAGTTGGTAAGAAAATCTCTCGGCCTCACGGCCTTGCCGGTTCAAGTCCGGCCGCCCGCACCAATTTATTTACAATTCAATTATGATTAGTGTTCACCCGAAGAAATGTTGATTTAGATATTGGCTAAAGAGTACCAAGCTCCACGGCCTTTTCCATGCAGCTCCAAGTGACCTGTTGTCGTCAGGGTTTTGATATGATCTTTGATTGTATGGCGGCTTATTCCTGTAACCTTGACGGCCCCTGCGATTGTTACCCGCCCATGTTCACGCGCAATTTCCAGTATATCGACCGATAAAGGCGGTAAATCGCCAAGAATAATTTTCTCGCGTTTGATTTTTACTTCCAAATGCGATTTTTGTTTCTGCAAGGCATTAAGGAAAAAGTTGACCCAGGGTTGCCAGTTGGGAGCATCATCTTGAATTGTTCCCTGTGTTTGGCGTAGTGCCAGGTAATAGCCTTCCTTGCTTTTCTCTATAATGCTTTCCAAAGAAGCGTAGGGAACATAGGCATATCCTGATTGCAGCAAGAGCAGCGTTGTTAAAATACGTGATAGGCGACCATTGCCGTCTTGAAACGGATGAATAGCCAAAAACACGACAATGAAGATTGAAATAACGATCAAAGGGTGGTGATTTTTATCTTCTAAAGCCTGTTTCGTCCATGCAACTAAGTCTGCCATTCTCGCCGGTGTATCAAAGGGTGTGGCCGTTTCGAATATCACACCGAGACTTTCACCTTCTGCATCGAAGGCTTCAACGTGATTATCCAATGTTTTGTAATTTCCGCGATGCCGTTCGTCTTTGTTGGTGTATTGCAATAAATCACGGTGAAGCTGTTTAATATGGTTCTCGTCAATTTCGATTGCATCCCAGCTTTCGAATATTGTTTCCATTACAACGGCATAACCGGCAATTTCCTGTTCATCCCGATTTTTGAACGCTTTGATTTCCAGATTTGATAGAAGGGCTTCAACTTCTCTGTCTGTTAGCTTAACGCCTTCAATTCGCGTTGACGATCCAACGCTTTCGATTGTTGCCACACGGCGCAAGTTCGAGAGCCGTTCAGGTGTCAGTCGCCCGATAGCACTCCATGCACCTTTGAATTCATCGAGCGCGGAAATTATCTTTAAGATTTCCGATGTAATATTCATAGAATCTATTTTAGGGGCATTATCCATTTACACATCCATTTCCATCCAATTGTAATAGACATGGATTATCCATTTGTCCATCCATTTCCATCCATTAATGAATTGGCGAGGAAGGAGTGTGCAATCCCGAGCCAAGCCCTTAAAACGGGAAGGTGTAGAGACTTGACGGGCAGCACCTAAAGCAAAACGGCTATGGTGAAGAGAAAGTCCAGACCACAAACGCGAAAGCCGTAGTTGGTAAGAAAATCTGTCGGACGTAAGTCCTTGCCGGTTCAATTCCATACTCCGAGGCGTTTACGTCTCACCACATAAAGGCAGGGCCGAAGAAATGCGCTGTAATTGCGGTACAACCAACATCAATTTCAAAACAAATTAAGTGAATTTAACCAGATACGAAGGCTCGACGTTTTTCCTTTCGCAAATCGGCCAGAGCCGCCGCGTGGAAAACCAGCTTCATGCGCCTGCGTGACGGAAGAAGGCGCTGACCTCCTCATCGGTGGCGTAGTGGCGATCAGCCATGCGGTTGCGGACTTCCGCTTCCTGCTCGTCGGTCAGTCGGGGATGGCCGGAGGCGTCTTGTTCGACGACACTCAGCAACATTCTGGCCGCTTCGATCTGACGGTCCGCCGGTGGCAAACGCGCTTTCTCGATTGCTTCTTCAAGGAGTTTTACCATGACTTTAGTATATCGTCGGATCGGCAATTTATCAAAACGAAAGTAAGTTTCCTCTGACACAGTCGTCAGCCGCAATATTGTTCTCATAACAAAGTTTGGCTTGAATTTTTTTTCGCAAGGCCCCTCATTCTGGTCCGGTCATTATTGCTGGAGATCGCTATGAGTCCGCAAGTTCAGGACATTCTACAATCGCTGGATCAGCGCGTTGCCGACATTGTGGAAGCCTGCACCGCATGCGGGGCCTGTGCGGCGGTTTGTCCGACACCGGGGATTGAAAGCATCGAAGCGTTCGACCCCGAACAGATAACGTCCGGCGTTGTCGATATTCTGCGTGGCCGACCTGGGCCTGAAAATGCCGAACGCTGGGCCCACGGGTGCTGCGGTAGCGGCTTTTGTCTGCGTGTCTGTGAACAGGGAATCAACCCGCGTTTCATGCTGAATATGGCCCGGCGCGCCTTGTTCAGGCACCAGCCCGTCGTCGAACGCAAACAGCAAGGTAAGGTCGACTTCAAGGAAATGAGCCGGGGCGTGCGGCTGATGTCACGACTGCAATTGCCGCCGGACTTGCTGAACCGTCTTAACCCGTCGTCACACCCCGAACGTGACGCGCCGCCAGACCTTATTTTCTACACCGGCTGCAACATGCTTAGAACGCCTCACATCGGCCTGCTTTGTCTGGATATTCTTGATCGGCTGGATGCCAGTTACGAAGTTCATGGCGGACCGGCCAATTGCTGCGGCATTCTGCAACTGCGTCCCGGAGATGATGAAAACGCGGCCCGCCAAGGTGGCAAAACCATAGAACGCTTCGCCGCCACCGGCGCGTCGCAAGTCTTGTCATGGTGTCCGACATGTCAAATTCAGATCGGTGAAACCTTGTTGCCAAGTTACACGCCTGAGGCCCCGGTGCCTTTCGATATGACCATGTTCCCGGTTTATTTGGCGGGCCGTCTGGATGACCTGAAGCCGTTGATGACGACCCCCGTCAACAAACGCGTCGCGCTGAATGAATATCCTGGTGCGATTGGGGTCACGGCGGCGGTATGGGCGCTGTTGTCTGCAATTCCGGGACTTGAAATAGTCGAACTTGATCTGCCCCGCGCCGGTTATCAGATGACCTCTCTGACCAATACGAATTACGCCAAAAAACACATGGCCCGGCTTTTGCGGGCGGGCGAGGCGGCCCGGATAACGACACTCGCCAGTATTTTTCACGGCGATCATCGCGAGTCCGTTGCCCATCAGCCGAACTGGCCCTTCGAGATCGTCAATTATATGGAGTTGATCGGGGAAAGCATGGGCCTTGATCGGGCGGATGTGTTTAAGAAACTGAGACTGATGCAAGACGTGGATGCGATTATGGCTGAGGCGCTGATGACGATCACGACAAACAATCTTGATCCGGAAGACGTGCGCGACATGATCCTGGCCGAGATGCTGGGGGAGCCTCTTCTCGAAACCGACCCTTCTGCCCATCCCGCCTAAGAGCGCAACAAACGGATTTTTCAACTTCCTTATAACCGCGTGACCGCAAGGCCTTGCCGGTTCAAGTCCCCCCGCCCGTGCCAGTTACTTTCAATAACTTAGCCTAGTTTTGAATGAACCGCGCAATCGGCCCTGTCCCGTTCCTGTTGACGCTGGTTTGGCTGGCAAGGGCGTTGCCGTGCGGACCTAATGTTTGCCTTTGTACAGAAGTTCATCGGAAACCTTCAGATCAATATCGATCAGGGTGTCCAAGACCATGTCGGTGATGTCCGCTCCCTTAGTCTTTGTCGCCGACCAGACAAAATCCGACAAGCGGATCAACTCTCCGCATTTTTCTTTCGGGAAAGGACAGTTGGCGCGGATGGAAAGAGAATGGATGCCGGTCCACATGACTCTGTTGTGATCGATTGCCGCCGTAAGAAGGTTTTTATCGCCCTGCTTTCGCGCTTGGGCCATCTGGACGGCAGAGTCTACCAGGCAAATCGGGTCGAACTCTGGGTGTGGGGAATGTTCAGGGTTAATCGGTTTCATAATATGGTTCTCCTATGTCAATTCGTTATTCTAACGAACAGCGCACATTCTACTCCTTTTTGTCGTTATTTTCACCCCAAAAATAACAAACCCGTGCGTAAAATGTTGGCGCTGGACTGGCTGGCCAGGGCCTTGCAAAAGATCAACAAGCCCCGCCTGAAGGGAGTGTTCCGGAAACAGGCCCGCCTTACCTGTTTTGCCCCGTCGGGCACCCATTATGCGGATCAAGGGAGCCGGAACCTCACTGAACCCCAGTAAAGCATATTTCTGTTAATACACGATTAATGGCGCTGTCCTTTTTTTGGGGGGTGCCTCTCTCAATATTGGATCTGCAAGTTGTTCACAGCGCCACCGCCGCGCCGTCGCTGCGCGGGTCGCTGGCACCTTCGAAGGCACCCGATTGACTGACGCTGACCGCCCCCGCGTGTCCCATGGTGCTGGTGAAGGGATCCATCAACTCGACGTCATGGCCCACCGCGATCAGTTTTTCGACCAGCCCGCCATTGAAGCGGTTTTCCAGCTTCAGGCTGGTCGTGTCTTCCCCCCAGGTCCGTCCGAGCAGCCAGCGCGGCGCGCTGATTGCTTCCTGCAGGGGCGTGCCGAACATGACATGGCGCGTGAAAACGGCGGCCTGGGTTTGCGGTTGGCCCTCGCCACCCATGTTGCCATAGGCCATCCTGCGGCCATCATCCAGGCTTGCGAACGCCGGAATGAGGGTATGGAACGGGCGTTTGCCCGGCACCAGCGTATTGGGGTGCGCCGCATCGAGCGAGAAACTCATGCCCCGGTTTTGCCAGACAACACCGGTTCCCGGCACGACCACGCCGGAGCCGTATTCCCAATAGGTGCTTTGAATGAAGCTGACGACCCGCCCGCTTTTATCGGCCGCCCCCATCCAGATGGTGTCGCCGGGTTTTGCGACATGCGGCCAGGCCATGGCGCGGCCCCTGTCGATGTCTTGCGCCCGGGCGTCGAGAAAGTCTGGTTGCAGCCATGCCGCGGCATCGACGCTCATGTGGGCCGGGTCGGTGACGTGGGCGTCGCGCAGTATGAAGGCCTGCTTGGTCGCTTCGATGAGGCCGTGAATGTGCTCGAAACTCTCCGCCTCGGTGACTCCCAGGCGCTCGAACAAGGCCAGAATCATCAGCGCCGAAACGCCCTGGGTCGGCGGCGGCATGTTGTAGATTTTGCCACAACCCAGGCCGACGCAGAGCGGTGTGACGGGCAGCGGGCGATAGGCTTCAAGATCGCCCAGGCGAACGAAACTACCGCTGCTTTCCAGGCCGCCTGTCAGAGCGCGGGCAACGTCACCGCGGTAGAAATCATCCAGACCGGCTTGTCCCAGGCGTTCAAGGGTCGCCGCCAGCGCCGCCTGTTTGAGAACCGCGCCTTCCTCAAGGACGTCACCTGCGGGGCTAAGATAGGTTTGCGCAAAGCCGGGAACCGCCTTCAGTTCATCAAGCTTCTCGCGGGTCAGTTTCTGCTGACCCATTGTGACCGACACGCCGGATTGAGCGTGGCCGACGGCATCGGCCAGGATGTCGCGAAGCGGCATGGCCTTGCCCCAACTGCTGGCGGCTTCAAGGGCCATTTCCCAGCCGCCAACGGTGCCCGCCACGCTGAGCGCGGCAAGGGGACCGCGCGCCGGTATGGCGGCACAACCGGCGTTCTTGTAAGCGTCGCGTGTGGCCAGTGCGGCGGCGGGTCCACAGGCATCAATACCGACGGGTTCCTTACCGGGTTCGGAAATAATCCAAAAGCCATCGCCGCCGATGGAATTCATGTGCGGGTAAACGACGGCGATGGTTGCGGCGGCGGCGACCATCGCCTCGACCGCGTTGCCGCCAGCCCGCAAGACATTGGCTCCGGCCTCTGCCGCCAGGTGGTGTGGGGCCGACATCATGCCATTTTGGCCGTGCTTGGTATAAATCATGGAGAGGTTCCTTGTGGGTGACGGTCGACCATTATCGACTTAAGAATCTGCTTCGGGGCAATAGCCGATATTAAGAGCCATAAAACCCCTCAACCGCAATCCTATTTACGCAGTTTTGTTGATTGTCGGCGGCGGGGCATCGATCACCGGGTGGTAGAGGTTTATGGCAATCTTTAAAGGTGGGGCTTTCAGCGTTGCGCCGCCTCTGCCAATGGCGCTAGCGGCTTCTATGACCATGTTCCACGCCACTTCGGCCTGTGGGGCGGCGTGTACCGGCGGCGCGACCCTTTGTCCTCGTTGCCTGGCGTGCCTGACCCTCTGCAGTTCGCCTTCCGCCGAGAACTCGTGCCAAAGGTCCATCCGCTTGCTTATCTGGGTCAACTCCTCGGTATGGCGCTGCGCAGGCACTGCCTTTGCCACCGCTTCGGCGAGCGGAAACGGCCCGACCAAGGCGAGGTAGCGTTCGTAGTCAAGGGGGGCGATATTGAGCATGGTTCAACGGGGCTCCTTCGGCTGGCGAAGTGGCTGTCTTAAAAGCAATATGCCTCTCTTACTGATTTATGTACGTCAGGGTGCCGCGTCAACGTGTCGACCCCGCGCCATCGCCTCGTTTAACTGACGGGCCGGGTTTTTTCGGGTATACTATTAAGCGGCAAGAGCCAAACTCTAACAGGAGGCGAGGACAATGGTCGAAATTGACTACACCGCCGAGTTGTCGCGTTTAATGAGTGAAGTGCAGGGTGATCAGGGCGACGCTCACGAGATGCACATGCGCCTCAAGCAACTCATTGCCACGATGCGTGCCGAAGGCTTGCCGGTACCCCAGGACTTCAAGAATTTGGAGGCCGGGCTGGACGAGGAATTTGCCACCGAGGCGAATGCGTCGGGCAATGAAGAGGCAAATGCCTCGGACAATGAATAAGCCGTGAAAGCGCTCCCCCTGGCGGCTAATTTGTTTTTAAAGTGCTGGGTATAAAATTATTGTCTGCTTCGGTTTCCGGAAGCTTGCCTGGGCTGTTGACCGGCTGCATTTGAATAGGCGGCGGTAGGTCATCCAATCGTTCGATGTCGCCGCGCATTTTTTCTCTTGTTAATTCTCGGCCATGAGCACTCAGGATTTTAACAAGCAGATACAAGAGCAGGGAAAATGCCACGAGCAAACCAAGGATACCATATAGGACGCCAGTGTACATAAATGCCCCCCCGCATTAGTTGGGTAACCTTAACTTTGGCATCTCACTTTTTCAAGCATTCCGTTCAGAAATCGCTCAGTCGAGGAAGTCTTTCAGCAGGTCGAGGAACGGGCCGGGTTGTTCGGCGTGTAGCCAGTGGCCGGCACCGGGGATGATTTTTATCTGCGCCTTGGGAAACAGGGCGTGGACCACCGCATGGTCGTGGGGCTGGACGTAGGACGAATTGCCACCGGCGACGAACAGTGTCGGTCCCTTGTAGTTTTGCCCGTGGACCGGCTCGATGAAGCCGGTGATGCTGTCCATAGCGTCGGCGATGGCCGCCAGATTGACCCGCCAGTGCAGGCGCTTCTCGGTGCGCACCAAGTTTTGCAAAAGGAAGTTTCTGATCGATGTTTCGGGGATAGCCTCGCTCAGGTGCCCTTCGACCTCCGCCCGGCTGGCGAAAGCCGCCAGCGGCAGCTCCACAAGGATATCAAGATAGCTCCGCACGTCGCTGCCAGTATGCACCACCGGGGCAATATCGACGACGACCAAAGAGCCGATCAATTCGCCGTGCAGTAATGACAACGCCATGGCGGTCTTGCCGCCCATGCTGTGGCCGATCACGCTGGCACCTTGCAACGCATGGGCCTTGATGAAGGCTTGCACATCGCCAGCCATGGTCGCGTAGTCCATGCCGTCGGCCCACGGGCTGTCGCCATGGTTCCTGAGGTCGAGACAGAACACATGGTAATGGCCGGACAGCGCCTTGGCGATGGCCGACCAGTTTCGTTTGGAGCCGAACAGACCATGCAGGATGATCAGCGGCGGCCCTTTGCCGATGGCTTGGAAAGCAAGTTCGACGGGCATTTATGGCAATCTCTCCGGTTTCAGATTGTCTCGTTCCCGGGAGACTTTAAGCCATTTCGGCGAAGCCCAACAATAGCGGTATAAGGATGGCAGCGGCGACGGCAAGGGTGATCGCCAGTTCGTCTTTGTTGTTTGTGATAAAGGTCTTAAGCATGGTCGCATCCTTAACCTGTCTATTTGATGTTGGCTGGAGTATGGCAGGACTTGACTGAACGCTCTGTGAGGTTCGCGTTAATCTGGCGTTCAGGTTCTGGCGGCAGGAAAATCGTCGATAAAGTCTTCGACCACCTGTTCCAGGCTTTCGTCTGCAGGCTGCCTAGTCGATCTTGCCGGAACCCAGCTTGACGACCGTCAGCTGGTTTTCTTTTTCGTATGACAGTATCAGCGCCGTCACCGTCACCGGTTGCCCCGGCTTTAAGAGTTTGGCCTGCGAGGCATCAATCTTGACTTGGCCGAGCGCACCCGGTCCGAAGCCGGGATCGAAGCGCAGATAGTGTTCTTCAATAAAATCGTCGCCGTGGATCATCTGAGTTTGAACGACTTTGCCCTGCCAGCGTATTTTCTGCCCCCGCACCGCGTCCCAGGCCTTGTCGTCGTTGTTGGCGATAGCCTCGATTACGGCTTGTGCCTTGATGTCCGATGGCGGCTTTTCGTCACAGGCGGCAAGGCCGATCAACAGCACGGCGCATAAAATTGCCCTCAGGGTATGTCTGGCAGTCTTGCTGGTCACGTTCTTGTCCTTAAATATTGTTTTGCGGGTCTTCTCGTATGATAGTTTAAGGAGCGCGGTATCGGGAAGAAAAATAAGGCTCTGTTGCCACCGGCCTATCCGGATACGTGTGCGCCAATTATTTATAGGGATGCAGATGACGCCAATAAACATTCAATTCACCCTGTTTTCGGCGTTTTATTCGCCGTTGATTTCAACCATGTCCGGCGGTTTTCTTGAGGCTGAAGGGCTGAAGCCGCAGTGGTCCGTATCACCGCCGGGGGTGTCGGCGATCGCCGCCCTGGAAGACGGCTCGGCGCACGTCGTCCAGTCGGCCTTGAGCCAGGGATTCGGCCCGGCATCGAAGGGTGAAACCCAGGGCATCGTTCATTTTGCGCAAGTCAACGAGATGGACGGTTTTTTCCTGACCGCCCGCGAGCCCGATCCCACCTTTACCTGGGACAAGCTTGAAGGGGCCGAGGCGGTGCTGTTCGGTGGCGGCCAGCCATTGGCCATGTTCAAGTACGCCTGCCACAAGGCTGGCATCGATTACGACAAGATCAAGGTCATCAATCCGGGCGGCCCCGGCGATATCGACAAGGCCTTCCGCGATGGTCAGGGACAATACGTTCAGCAGCAGGGGCCTTTCCCGCAGCAACTGCAAGCCGACGGCATCGGCCATGTGGTGGCCCAGGTCGGCAAGCAGATAGGCGCTTGTGGTTTTTCCTCTCTGGCGGCCAACCGGGCGTGGCTGGAAACCGACATGGCGGTGGCCTTTGTTCGCGCCTACAAGAAAACCCGTGCTTATATGAACGAGGCCCCGGCGGCAGAGATCGCGCGAGCAGAAAAGCCGTATTTCCCGGCCATTGACGAGACCGTATTGGCCGACTGCATCGCCACCTACCAGCAGCTTGGTTGCTGGAGCCCGCATGTGGAAATTACCGAGGCGGCCTTCGAGGCGACGCAGGATATTTTTGAGTATAACGGCCTTATCACGGAACGTTTCGCTTACGAGCAAGTCTGCGCGGTGCCGCCGGTAACGGATTGAGGGGCATGTGAGCGCTTATTTTTTCCGTATCCTGTTCCTAGCGCCGCTATCTAGCCCGTTAATAATGAACAAAAATACCCTACATCAAGGTGCCCGGCTGAAAACCTGCTAGAATCCACTGTGCAATCGGGGGATTTCCTTCGATCAGCTATACATGAGGTGGATCATGTTGACCCGACGTTTGAGCGATAAAATTATCGCCGCCCACGAGACGGCTTGCGAGGAGAATCACAAGGTGATTGCGGATCTTCTTCTGGAAGCGCTGGAAGTCGATTTGTCGAGAATTAGCACCAAAGAAGGCGATCACCGCGCGTGGTCGAAAGAGATGGAAGAGGCCTTCACCCTGCACGAGAAGGTTTTCGGTACCGTAAAGACGAACTGAGAGTTTACTTCGTGTTGTAGGCAAGGGGTCAGGATTCTTCGTCGCCTTTCGCACCGGACTCGGGCTTGGAGTCGGGCTTGGCCTCGACCTCAGCCTCGACTTCGGGCGGTGCGACCATGCTGCGCCGTTCATCGGACGGTACGTTGCCCTCGTGGCGGCGACGGTCTGGTCCGAAGAATTTGGGTTCCTTGATAAACGGTCGCTTGTCTTTAATAACCGAGCAAATGTGACTGTATATAGATTTGACCGATACGGGTGCGGCGAGGAATTCGGTCATCCCCAGGTCCCGCGCCGCGATGACGTTGGCTTGTTCACAATAAGCCGTCACGATGATAATCGGCACGAACGGATTGGGGCTTTTGTTTGTGTCACGCACCATATTGAGAAATTTTAACTCATCGCGACCCGGCACCCAGTCCGAGAAAATCAAATCGGCCTGTTGATCCTTGAACATCTGGAAGGCTTTCTCAGGATCGTTAATGTCGCGCAGCTTGACAAGGCCAAGCTCATGCAAAGCCGTGCGCAAGATAGCAAGCATATGCGGATTGCGATCGACGATCAGGACATCAAGATGACTCAGGTTATAACGTTCCATGTACAGCCCCTTGTACAGTCCCATGGATTGAATCTGCTTAACTGTACAACAAGTTACATTGGCGAGCCTTGATCTGGAACAATGTTCAAATATCACCGCCGGGCCCTGGCAAGATTGCGTTTGCGGGCGGCGTATCGTCGATAAGCGTTGAATATGTGGAGGAAATCTATAGATTTCTGCGCATCGCCCGATGCAAAACTTCGCCGCCCACAATGAAAGAGTGCGACCTGAAGATGACCAACAACTTGCTGAACAAATTTGAGGATATGACTGCCAGGATCGGCATTATCGGCATGGGCTATGTTGGTTTACCGTTGGCGCTGGCCTGTGTCAAAAGCGGGTTCTCGACGACCGGCTTCGATGTTGATGACGTCAAAGTCACGGCGCTTGCGAGTGGGCGCTCCTACCTGAAGCATATCGCCAGCGCCGATATCGCTGACGCCGTCGCGTCTGGCAAGCTGGACGCCACCGTCGATTTTGCGCGCCTCAAGGATATGGATGCCATCCTTATCTGTGTGCCGACACCGCTGGCACCCGCAAACGTGCCGGATTTGAGCTACGTCACCGCGACGACCCAGGCCATCGCCAAACATTTGCGCGTGGGCCAGCTTGTGGTGCTCGAATCGACGACTTATCCAGGTACCACGGCAGAGGTCATGAAGCCGATACTTGAGGCCGCTGGCCTTAAATCGGGCAAGGATTTTTTCCTCGCCTATTCGCCGGAACGCGAAGATCCCGGCAACCCGACCCACGAAACCTCGATTATCCCGAAAGTCGTCGGCGGCGACGGCGAGGAGGCCCTGAAACTGGCCGTCGCTTTATATGACCAGATTGTCGTGCGGACGGTGCCTGTGTCCTCGCTGGATACGGCCGAGGCGGTGAAGCTTACGGAGAACATCTTCCGTTCGGTCAATATCGCCTTGGTCAACGAATTGAAGTTGATCTACGGGAAAATGGGCATCGATATCTGGGAAGTGATCGAGGCGGCAAAAAGCAAGCCATTCGGCTACATGCCGTTTTACCCAGGCCCGGGACTGGGTGGTCACTGTATTCCCATCGATCCGTTTTATCTGACTTGGCGAGCTAAACAGTTCGGCCAGGAAACCCGCTTCATCGAACTAGCCGGCGAGATCAATACGGCCATGCCGGTTCATGTCGTGCAGGTGTTGGAAGACGCGCTTAAGGAGCGTTTTGGCAAAACACTGGACGGGGCGAAAATCTTGATTTTAGGCGTTGCCTACAAAAAGAACGTCGATGACACGCGCGAAAGCCCGGCCTTCGCCATCATTGAGTTGTTGGAAGGCAAGGGTGCGCAGACCGCTTTTTATGACCCCCATGTATCTGCAATCCCTGCCACCCGTGAGCACCCTGGCCTGGCAGGACGCCCGTCAATTCATTGGAATCCGGCGTCTTTCGGTGAATATGACGCAGCCTTGATCGTCACCGATCATGATGGCGTTGATTACGGCTCTTTGGTAAAAGCTAGCCAGTTGGTGATCGATACCCGGAATTCTACGCATGGCACTGCCGATCCAGATGGAACAATCGTTCGCGATTAAGCCGGATCATTATCAACGCGTCGTCGTGAGCCGAGGGAACGAAGGTTAGACAGTCAAAGCGCATCGTAATATGTTGTCTGACGTCTTCGTTATGCGCCTTTAAATGATGAGCGCGCTTCGGATGGTGAAAAAATATGGGCAGGTTATGACCAGGAAATCGACCAAGGAACCCCAGTATAGTAATTGCCTCGACGTCAAGGACGAGATCGGCTTGCAGCGCCTTGGTCTGATGACCAATCAGGTATATTACGATGATCCCAGGCGACTGACGTTCATTCTGGCGCGTTACAAGTTCGTCTCCAAGATGTTGCGCGGATACGCCAGTGTCGCCGAACTGGGTTGCGGTGACGCCTTCGGTTCGCGTCTTGTGTTGCAGGAAGTCGGCAAGCTGAGCGCCTTCGACTTCGATCCCTTGTTTGTCGAAGATGTTAACGACCGCGCCGTTCCGCGCTGGCCCATCGAGGCACGTGTCCATGATGTTCTCGATGGCCCGCTGCCAGAAACTTACGACGGCATTTACAGCCTGGATGTGATGGAACATATCGAAGCGGCTCACGAAGATACCTACCTGAGAAATCTCAAGAATTCACTCAAGGAACACGGTACCCTGATTGTCGGCATGCCCTCTTTGGAATCTCAGGTTCACGCTTCGCCCGTCAGCAAAGAAGGACACGTCAATTGCAAGTCCGGCGATGATTTCAAAATCGCCCTGGAACGTCACTTCCACAACGTCTTCGTGTTCTCCATGAACGACGAGGTCATCCATACCGGGTTCACTCCCATGGCGCATTATCTGTTGGCTGTGTGTTGTGCCAGGAAGGCCTAGTAAGGCCTCACCGGCATGGACGTTTTTTGCCGCGCTCCTTGTTCGCAAATAGTGTTCAGGCTTTACTCATCACCCCGCTAATAGTAAACCCGTTGCATGACAGACAAACCGACTTTCCACGAAAGCCTTAACGCACACGATGATGTCAAGGTCGGCAGTGCGCGTTCCTTCGGGCTCGTCTTTGCCACTGTTTTTATCATCATCGCTCTGATGCCGCTGCTCAGTTTGTCCGACCAGCAAGGATCTGTCCGGCTATGGGCGCTGATCGTCGCGGCTTTTTTCGCTATTACCGCGCTGACCATGCCGCGCTTGCTGGAACCCCTGAACAAGTTGTGGTTCCGCTTTGGGTTGTTGCTACATAAAATTGTCAACCCGCTGATCATGGGCTTGTTGTTTTTCGTGACAGTAACGCCGATCGGCCTACTCATGCGCGGCCTCGGCAAAACACCTCTTAAACTCGGTTTCGATAAAAGCGCCGAGAGTTACTGGATCACCAGAACCCCGCCAGGACCGGCACCAGAATCCATGAAGCGACAATTCTAGGAGTTAATGTTAAATGGGTTTTCTTGCCGAGTTGTGGATGTTTATGCGGGAACGAAAAAAGTTCTGGTTGCTGCCGATCATAATCATGATGGTGGTTTTCGGTGGCCTGGTCATCTTGAGTCAGGGCTCCGCCGTCGCACCCTTTATTTACACCATTTTCTAAGCATATGCGTATTCTCGGGCTCTCCGCTTTCTATCACGACAGTGCCGCCGCCCTGATCGAAGACGGGCGCATTATCGGGGCCGCCCAGGAAGAGCGCTTCAGTCGCAAAAAGCATGATTCCGGCTTTCCTGAACAGGCCATTTCCTATTGCCTTGAGGAAGCTGGAATTAGCCTTAGCGATGTCGATTTCGTGACTTTTTACGACAAGCCTTTTTTGAAGTTTGAGCGCTTGCTGGAAACCTATCTGTCCCTTGCGCCAAAAGGATTTTCTTCTTTCAAAATGGCGATCCCCATATGGCTTAAGGAAAAATTGTTCCAGAAAGATCTGTTGAGAAAGAAATTCAAGCAGTTCGATGCCGACTTCGACTGGATGCACAAATTATTATTTTCCGAGCATCATTTCAGCCACGCCGCCAGTGCTTTTTTCCCCTCACCGTTCGAAGACGCCTGCGTGCTGACCATGGACGGTGTCGGGGAGTGGGCGACGACCTCGGTGGCTATCGGCCATGGCAACAAACTGGAAATGACCAAGGAAATTCATTTTCCCCATTCCCTCGGCCTGCTTTATTCGGCGCTGACCTATTACATCGGCTTCAAGGTCAATTCCGGTGAATACAAGGTGATGGGGCTGGCCCCTTACGGCGAGCCCAAGTACGCCCAGTTGATCTTCGACAATCTGATCGATATCAAGGATGACGGCTCGTTCCGTCTCGATCAGCGTTACTTCGACTACTGCACCGGGCTGACCATGACCAACCGTCATTTTGACGATTTGTTCGGCGGACCACCGCGCCGGCCCGAGGAACTTTTGACGCAACGTCACATGGATCTGGCGGCATCGATCCAAGTGGTCACCGAAGAGGTGATCTTGCGCATGACTCGCGCCCTGGCCAAGGAAACCGGCCAGAAAAATTTGTGCTTGGCTGGCGGGGTCGCCCTGAACTGTGTCGCTAACGGCAAAGTGCTGCGCGATGGCGCTTTCGAAAATATCTGGGTTCAACCGGCCGCCGGGGACGCCGGTGGGGCCTTGGGGGCGGCGCTGGCGGCCTACCACGTTCACAAGGACCAGCCACGCAATGTATCGGGCCGCGGCGACGCCATGAAAGGCTCTTACTTAGGGCCTGAATATAGCCAGGACGATATCGACGCGCGCCTGACACGGGCCGGGGCGACGTTCGAGACACTTGATGAGGCCTCAATGATCGAGGTGACCGCGCAAGCCCTGGCCGACGGCCAGGCGGTCGGCTGGTTCCAGGGTCGCATGGAATTTGGCCCGCGCGCGCTCGGTGGCCGCTCCTTCCTGGGCGACGCCCGCTCGCCGGAAATGCAGAAGCTGCTCAACCTGAAAGTCAAATACCGGGAATCATTCCGTCCCTTCGCCCCGGCCGTGCTGGCCGAGGACTTAAGCGACTGGTTCGACCTGGACGGTGACAGCCCCTATATGCTGATTGTCGCCGATGTGCTTGAGAAACACCGCCGCCAGATGAGTCCGGAAGAACAAGCGCTGTTCGGCATCGACAAGCTGAACGTCAGCCGTTCGGAAATCCCCGCCGTCACCCATGTCGACTATTCGGCCCGCATCCAGAGTGTCCACGCGCAAACCAATCCGCTCTTTCACGCCCTGATCAGCCGCTTCAAGAAGCTGACCGGTTGCCCGGTCATCGTCAACACCAGCTTCAATGTTCGCGGCGAACCCGTCGTCTGCACGCCTGAAGACGCCTTCCGCTGTTTCATGGGTACCGAGGCGGAGCTGCTGATCATCGGGAACGCGGTGCTGCGTAAGGAAGATCAGGACCTAGCCCACATTATTCATGACTACCGTCGGATTTGATCGGAGCATACGGCATCAGCCGGGTCAACGGCGTTTTTTAGAGGCTAATTTTTAGAGGCGTTAGGGATTGACGTTCGGGGTTCATTCGGCGGCACATGCCGCCTGGATCATGGTCCGAGTGCGGCGATGCGACCCGCCGTCGCGATGAAGGTGGATCGGTATGGATAGGCCGAAGGCAGGGCGATACGTACACGGGATTTGAGTTCCTCAATGCGCGCAGCGACTTTAAGGAAGACCCGGCGTAGTGTCTCGAACGTTGCCTTGCTCCATTGCGAATGACGGGGTGCGGCTGAACGGAGCCGATGCAGTAGCCAGTAGGCGCCGGTGTGCAGGAACAGCCGGAACTGATTGGCTTCCCAGCGGTGGCAGGATGTGCGGTCGGATTTGGTGTAGCGCTTGTGATCCTTGATCATGTTTTCCATTCGGCCCCGGGCACAATAAACCTTCTCGTAAAGTACCTTGGCTCTTCCGGGAAGGTTGGTGACGACGAAGCGGATATCACAGCCCTTTGAGGTCGCCTCGACACGGGCGATGACCTTGCGCTCCCGTGACCAGCTTTTGGCTTGGTAGCCAATTTGAAAAAAGCGCCGCAGCTTGTCTTTGCCCCGTTGCACCCGACGGACGGCCACATCCTCGCTCCACGGCTGGCCGATCTCCTTCAGGCGAGCGTTGCCGGGAAGACCGAATATATAGGCGCAGCCTTTGCTTTCCAGCAGTTTCATAACCTCCGGCGTCCCGTAGTGGCCATCGCCACGGACCATGATGTCCACCCGGGGCCAATTGCAACGGATGCGGCGAATGACGTGCTTGAGGACACGGGCTGCCTCTTTCCCGGAAGGCCGCTTGCCGGGCCGCAGCAACGATAGAACAGGCTTGCCGGTAGCCGCCTCGAAGATATGGATGGGCTGAAAAATGTACTCATCATAATGGGCGTTGAAGAATGCCAGTTGCTGGCCACCGTGAACCGTGTCCGGGGTGTCGTCGATATCGAGAACAATGCGGGCCGGAACGGATTTGAAGCTATCGCAGAACAGGTCGATCAACTTCAGACCCATGCGCCCCAGTTCACGCCACGACGGCGCATTCTCCAGTCGCGACAACGTCGGTTGGCTCATCAAATCATCGCCCGTCTCCGACAACCGTCCGCAGGCCAGTTTGAAAGCTGGGTCAAAACGCAAGACATCAAGGTCGTCGCAATCCTCATAACCGCAGGCGATGGCGAACATCCGTGCCCGGATCATGTCAACCTGAGTGTGCGTCGTGCTCAGAGGATCACGAGTGTCTTTCATGCACGACGAAAGACGTTTAGCCAGCCCAAGGCCGTTCTCGATCTCGCGCAGCAACAAGACGCCGCCATCGGACGAAAGCCGACCACCGTCAAATCGAGCATGCAATTCCTTGCCAGAGACAGGTGACAAACCGGGGAGATATGGGGTAGTTTCATTCATGGTGAGCCGTAGGTTTTCCTGGTGAAGTGGTTTTGGTTTTGACGCCATAAAACTACTATATTTCAACAGGTTAGTCTACGCTCACCGCTTAATTTACGACGTGGCGTGAATAATTCAGGCTAGGTCCATTTCTTTCTATTGTCGTCTTCAGAAAGTATTTGTGCAGCGACGTTTCTTGACTCCACATTTAAAAAACGCCTGAGGTTGATGTGGCGTAAACTATTACTCTTGGCTAGTAGCAGGCATCTTTAGCGCGAACCTGCGTGAGGTAGCGCGACAGCCAGCGGCAACCAAACAGAAGGGGGACAGCAATGAAAGGGGAGGCAGGCTTTTCCCGACTAATCGTTTGATCCACGCATTTGGCCCCTGATGCGCGCAAGTTTTTCACTGTTTTAAGTTTTCTTTTCCCTGTTTATTTTGTCAGGGAAAAGGGGGCGATACCCACGACCCATATGGTTTTTGGCGATCGAAAACCAGAAAATCTGTCTGAAATTGAAGAAATTCCCTGTATTTTCCCTGTATATCCGGGAAAATTACAGAGACGGGTTCGCACGAGACTGCGTCCACCACCACTCTCTTCTCCCCAAACAGCCGCCCAGGATATGCTCTCCGGAAAGCTGCGTATTTCGGCGGCTGCCGGCAGGTATTTATCAGGAACTCCTGACAAATCCTGCGCGACGCCATCAGGCCCGTTAAAGGCACAAAACTCACAAAACACCGAGAGCCCGGATTGGCAGACTGGCGACAATTTTCAGACCGGAAATGTTACGGCCAAGCCTTGTCGTTCAGTATATTACCCGTCTGCTAATATAATATGAGACTCGTCAAAATAACTCTATACACCGACTTATAATGACATCATGCTGGTCGTGGGGCATCCATCATAAAAAATTATCGCTTGTTACAGTCAGTTTGGTCATTTGGTAGTATACCAACATTGGAGTGTAGCGATGCTTTACGGGTCATCACCCTGGCACTCAATTTTGCAATCTCACGTGGACGAGCGCGATGAATGCGCTCTGACCAAGAGACCCCCACCCTTGCGCTCTGATCGTCTTAAAAATTCCAAAACAATTTCATACCCCAAGAGGAGTTCTAACATGAATAAAACTTTTATAGCGGCAGTGTCCGCACTTTTGCTCAGTGTCGGCACCGCACAAGCGGCCGACGTCAAAATCGGCTACCAGCTCACCTACACGCCATGGAAGGCGATGATGGCGCAACTGCAGAAGGAGGGGCTCGGCGGCAAGAGCATCGAATTCTTCAAGTTTTCTTCGGGCACCGAGGTCATCAATGCTATGGCATCGGGTTCCATCGACATCTCGCTGAACGGTTCGTCGCCGACGGCGGCCGGTATCAGCCGCGGCGTCGACATGCAGGTTGTCTATATCTATGACAACATCAACAACGCCGAAGCCCTCGTGGTTAATGACAAGATTACTGCGCCACAAGACATGGTCGGCAAGACCATTGCCGTACCGTTCGGTTCGACGACGCACTTCCACATGATGTTTGCGCTCGAACAATTCGGTCTCGACGCCAAGAAGGTCAACGTCATCGATATGTCGCCGCCCGACATGGTCGCGTCATGGACCCGTGGTGACATCGACGGCGGTTTCGTATGGGATCCGGCGCTCGGTAAAATGAAGTCCAAGGGCCATGTGCTGCTGTCGTCCGGCCTTCTTTCAAGCTGGGGCAAAGCAACGTTCGACGCCATGGTCGCGCGCAAGGGCTTTACCGACAAAAACGAGAAGTTCATGTGCCAGTGGGTCAAGATGGTCGCCGGCATGGACGCCGACTACAACAAGAACCCCGGCAAGTATGGCCCGGGCACGGCCAATGCCAAAGCCATCGCCAAAGCTGTGGGTGGTCAGGAAGCAGAAGTCGGCGATGTGCTGGCGCTCTATGACTTCCCGACCCTGGAACAGCAGGCTTCCGCAGCCTGGCTCAGCGGCGGCGTCTCCGCAGCGCTGAAGGCGGCGTCGACGTTCCTTAAGGCACAAGGCAAGATCGACAAAGTCCTCGACAGTTATGACGGCGGCTCCAATGCCAAATTCGTTAAAATGGCAATGAGCGGCGGCTGCTGATCAGTCACCGGATGGTCGGTCCCGGATGTATCGTCACCGGGACCGACCATTTCTGTCTTTCGAGATAAACTGTTCACCGGACCGGGTTAGGATGCCAAGATGACGCCAATCCTTGAACTTCATGACGTCAGCATGGTGTTTCCGGCAGCAAATGCCGGCGGTACCGTGACGGCCCTTGACCACATCAATTTCCAGTTCCAGCCGGAAGAGTTCGTCGTTGCGCTGGGCGCATCGGGATGCGGCAAGACAACGCTGCTGAACCTTCTGGCCGGATTTCTGACGCCGACCTCCGGTCACATCACGCTGCAAAACAAGCCGATTGCCGGACCCGGCCGTGACCGCGGTGTGGTCTTCCAGAAACACGCATTGATGCCGTGGCTCAATGTCGTCGACAACATCGCCTTCGGCCTCAAACTGCAAGGCATGGGAGAGCGCGAGCGCTATGAGATCGCCGCAGCGAACCTGGATTTGGTCGGCCTCACCGATTTCCGCAACCATCCGATCTATCAATTATCCGGCGGCATGCAGCAACGGGTCGGTCTGGCCCGCGCGCTGACGTCGAATCCGGAAATCCTGCTCATGGACGAACCGCTGGGTGCGCTTGACGCCTTTACCCGCGAGACCATGCAGGAACTCATCATGCGGGTGTGGACCAAGACCCGCAAAGTGGTGTTCTTCATTACCCACAGCGTCGAAGAAGCGCTGTTCATGGCAACCAAACTGGTCGTCATGTCGCCGCGCCCGGGGCGCATCACGCATCAGTATGACCTGGATTTCTGCCACCGCTTCCTTGCCGATGGCAACGCCCGAAAAATCAAGTCCGACCCGGCGTTCATCAAATTCCGCGAAGAGATTCTCTCCATCATCCATGGTGAGGAAATCGATGAGTTGGGAATGCCAAAATGAGTATATTCAATTTCTTTGGCGGCAATGGTCAGATCACCAACGATCCCTATGGCGCGCCGGGATCGGGGAAAAGCAAATTCATCAGCGCCGTCACCATATCTGTTCTGCTGTTCGCCTGGTGGATAACCACGCATCTGGAACTGGTGCGTCCGCTGTTCCTGCCGTCGCCGGAAATGGTGTTTTCCAAATTCATCAAGATCTCGTGTTTCCACAATTACTGGGAATCCTTCATGGTGTTCGTCGGCATTGCGGGCGAGGTCAAATCGGAATGCGAGGGTTTCAGCGAAAACCCGCTGCACCAGCATATGATCTGGAGCCTGTACCGGGTGTTCCTGTCGTTCGGCCTTGCCGTTATAACGGCGATCCCGATCGGTATCGCCATGGGCATGAGCCGGTTTGCGCGGGGCGTATTCGATCCGCCGATCGAGTTTTACCGGCCGATCCCGCCGCTCGCCTATCTGCCGCTGACCATCATCTGGTTCGGCATCGGCGATTCCGGAAAGATTTTCCTGATTTATCTTTCCTGTTTCGCACCACTCGCGATCAGTGCCCGCGCCGGGGTCCGCTCATGCTCGATTGAGCAGATTCACGCCGCCTATTCGATGGGAGCGACCCGCGCCCAGGTCATCTGGCACGTGGTTCTCAAGGCGGCCTTACCAGAAATTTTAACCGGGATGCGAATCTCTATCGCTTTTGGCTGGACCACGCTGGTCGCCGCCGAGATGGTCGCCGCCAAGGCCGGTCTCGGCGTTATGGTGCTGAACGCGGCTCGCTTTCTGGCAACCGACATTGTTTTTCTCGGCATTATCGTGATCGGCCTCGTGGCATTTTTCTTCGATGCGCTGATGCGATGGATCGAGGCCGCGACCGTTCCCTGGAAGGGCAGAATGTAAGAGGGACTAACGAAGCTGGCGGGCGAAGGCCCGGACATCTTCGATCATTAGCTCGGGCTCTTCCATGGCGCCGAAATGACCGCCGCGAGGCATTTCGGTCCAGTGCTGCACGTTATACAGACGCTCGACATAGGAGCGTGGCGGCCAGGCCAGCATTTCGGCGGGAAACAGCGCACACCCCGTCGGGACTTCGACCCGCTTGCCTTCGGGGGACAGGACACGCCCGCCCTCCTCGCGCCGGCCATAGTATATCCATGACGCCGTATTGAAGGTTTCGGTCACGATGTAGACCATGATGTTGGTCAGCAGTTCGTCCTTGGTGTGTGCACTTTCGATGTCGTCACCGACGATATCGGACCACGAATGGAATTTCTCGATGATCCAGGCGGCGACGCCGACCGGGCTGTCCATCATGCCGTAACTCAGGGTTTGCGGTCTGGTCGCCTGCTGCGTCCTATAACCATCCTCCATCACCTGGTCACGGTCGAATTTTGCCGCCCACGCCACTTCTTCCGGCGTCTGTGGTTCGCCCGGAGTGCGCATGGTCAGAATATTGATGTGAATTGCCTTGCAGGCCGGCGCGTGATCAAAGCCGAGCCAACTTGAAATAGCCCCGCCCCAGTCACCGCCTTGCGCGAGATAGCTGTCGTAACCAAGCACGTCCGTCATCAGCGTATTGAACACCCCGGCCATCTTGCGCGGGCCATAGGGGCGCGGCGGACGCCCTGAAAATCCGAAACCCGGCAACGAGGGTGCAACCACGTCGAAGGCATCATTGATGTCGCCGCCAAAGCGTTCCGGATGCGCCAGCGGCTCGATGACATTCATGAACTCGACGATTGACCCGGGCCAGCCGTGACTGATGATCAAAGGCATAGGGTTAGGGCCACTGCCCTTCTCGTGAATATAATGGATATCAATGCCGTCGACCGGTGCGATGAAATGCGAAAACCGGTTGATCATGGCTTCCTGCTTGCGCCAGTCGAACTCATTGACCCAATAGGCACAAAGCTCCTTCATGTAATCGAGATTGGTGCCGTAGGCCCAGCCACCATCATCGGGCATTTCATGCCATGGATAGGCAGCAACACGATCACGGATATGCGCCAGCGTTTGCTCTGGCACGTCAATGCGGAAGGATTTGATGAATGTCATACCGGGAACCTGTGCGTCATCGGACTTTAAAAAAAGACGTGAAAAATGTGCAGGAATAGCCAATCCCAGACAACACCTTTCAATTATACCGTTGCCGTCTGCCGATCACGGGTCGCGTTTAGCAAGCCGAAACTGTTCAATCGGTGGAGAAGGGCCCGGAATGTCTGGGCAGATGCCGACATTCATGAGAGTGTCCATGGCTTACGTAAATCTAATCGTAGATTTCGATAAACCTGTCTAACCCGAGGTAAAAATGATTTACGAATTGGTAATCCCCCAGTTTACCAAGATGCTTGGCAATCTATTGGCTATCCTGGACGAGGCCGAGAAATATGCCAGTGAGAAGAAATTCGATTCCGGCGTGCTTCTGCAATCACGTCTGGCACCCGATCAGTTCAACTTGATGCGCCAATTGCAGGTCGCCTGCGATACGGCAAAGCTCGGTGCCGCCAGGCTTTCCAATACCGAAAAGGACGCGCCGTTACATGACGATACCGAGCAGACCATGGTCGAGATCCGGGCACGCATCCAAAGTGTCATCGCGTATTTAGGCAACTATTCGCCCGACAGCTTTGCTAATGCAGCGCAAATCCGGATTTCTCAACCACGCTGGAAGGGCAAGACACTCTCGGGTCAGGAATTTCTGATTCAACACGTCATTCCGAACTTCTATTTCCACGCGACGATGGCGCACGCAATCCTGCGCCACAATGGTCTCGGGATCGGCAAGAAGAATTACCTTGGCGACATGCCTTACCGCGAACCTGCGTGAGCCAGCGCGTCCGCCCGCGACAACCAAAGAACACCTGGGGACAGCCCTGAAAGGGCGGCAGGCCTGTCCCTTTTGTCCGTGAAAACGGAACGATATCCACGGCCTTTATAAGCAACCGCTTTTCATCGCAGCCAGATAGAGTGGCGTTGCCCGCTTGCAGCGAACTAGTGTGTCGTCACGAGCAAAGTCTCCGGACGGATCCGGTCGTTCATATCCAATTGTACCAACAGCGCCGCATCACCGTGCGCCAATGTCACCTGGCCTTCATCGGCGCCGATGAAAGCCGTGTCACCCGGCAAAAGCCTGGAACTGTCATTAAGATTTACACTGCCCGCCAGACAATAAACGACAAACTGGCGTCGCTCGTCCAAGGCCAGGGATCGGGTCTGCTGGCCATGGAGAACCGTGACATCCCCCGTACAATACCCGGGATTAAACTTGAGATTAAAATTGACCACCGGGTCCGACTTCAGGTGCCCCATGATTTTCAAGGCCCCGCTGAATTGAACAGGTACCCAGGGCTTGGCATCAATGCTGTCGCCATCGCTTTGCAGTGTCATCCCCTGGCCTTTTACGACCGTGAGTATCCGGACAAATCCTGAGAAATCGGAAAACGGACCATCCGCTGTGACATCTGCCATGCTTAGCTGCCAAACATGGCTTGTGCCTATGGCTGCGTTGGCGATTTCCCGGGTTATGCCGCCGCCGTTCTTCCAGCTGCTTTCGACAAGTTCGCTAAAGCGGATGATCTTCATCAGCGGCATTCTCGGAGCAATCCCCACGCGTGAATAATTACCGGAGCGACGGTATTCCCAGACCGCGCGATGCCCCGTCGGCAAACGTTTTATAACAGAGCTTTTGAGAATTGGCTCGAACTACCGGATGGTGCTCCAGGTTGAAACAGCATGAATTCCGGGTTCGCACCAGATCACGCCCACGACCCCTCTCCAGCTGTTTCAAACAACCGGTATAATCTCTTCGGTGAGGCATATCTTGGCAATCTTCGTTTAACGATGCTGAATGACCGTAACACGGCTTTGCTGATACCAAAATCGATCCAATAACCATGGCTGATCTCATATCACTTGATAAGTATAATCATTCAAGATTGTCACAAGGAACATTTTACTCCTGTGCGTTCGTCCTTTACGCAGCAGCCAACACCAAGTACAACCCGCCCTGACCATTACTTCCGTCGCGCTTTTGTCCGCGATGATGTGCGGCCCAAGACTTGCCCCGCAACAGACGCACGCAACCGACGCACGCAACCGACGCTCAGAAAGAAAAAACATGACACAATTCGAAGGCGTTGTTCCTGCGCTGGCTCAGGCATTGAACAAACGCGGCTATAGCGATCTTACACCCGTGCAGCAAGCCATGCTGGCGCCTGAACTGGTGGACGCCGATACCCTGGTTTCGGCGCAGACCGGATCGGGCAAGACCGTTGCCTTCGGCATGGCCATCGCGCCGGTGCTGCTGGGCGGCGCCGATCGCTTCACGCACATGATCGCGCCGCCGCTGGCGCTGATCGTCGCGCCCACACGGGAACTGGCGATGCAGGTCAAGCGCGAGCTGCAATGGCTTTACGAGATGACCGGGGCTTCCTTTGCATCGTGCGTCGGCGGCATGGACATGCGCGACGAACGCCGCGCCCTGCAGAACGGCGCGCATATCGTCGTCGGCACGCCGGGACGTCTGCGCGATCACATCGAGCGCGGCTCGTTCGATACCTCCGGGCTCAAGGCCGTGGTCCTCGACGAAGCCGACGAAATGCTTGATCTCGGGTTTCGCGATGATCTGGAATACATGCTCGACGCCGCGCCGAAAGAACGCCGCACGCTGATGTTCTCGGCGACCGTGCCGAAATCCATCGAAGCACTGGCCAAGCGGTACCAGCGTAATGCCGTTCGCGTCACCACCACCTCCGACAAGAAACAGCACCTCGACATCGATTACCGGGCGCTGAGCGTTGCGCCGAACGACCGCGACAATGCCATCGTCAACGTGCTGCGCTATTTCGAAGCGAAGAATGCGCTGATCTTCTGTGCCACCCGCGCCACCGTCAATCATATGACGTCCAGGCTCTCCAACCGCGGCTTTTCCGTTGTCGCGCTGTCCGGTGAACTGAGCCAGAACGAGCGCACCCACGCCCTGCAGGCGCTGCGCGATGGCCGCGCCCGGGTCTGCGTCGCCACCGATGTGGCGGCACGCGGGCTTGATCTGCCGGATCTGGAACTGGTCATTCACGCCGACATCCCGAAAAGCCCGGAAATCCTTCTGCACCGGAGCGGCCGCACCGGCCGGGCCGGCCGCAAGGGCGTCTGCGCACTGATCGTGCCGCATAACATCCGCCGCCCGACCGAACGGCTTTTAGGGCGCGCCAACATCAATGCCACCTGGGCAACGCCGCCGTCGAGCGAGGACATTCTCGGACGTGATAACGAACGCCTGCTTTCGGACCCGACGCTCAGCGATCCAATGAATGACATCGAACAGGCCTTTGCCCGGGACATTCTGGCCCGTTACAGCGCCGAACAGATTGCCGTCGCTTTCATGCGCAAGCATTTTGCCGATCAGGCCGCACCCGAAGAACTGATCGATGCCGGACCGCTCGAACGCGAGCGTGAACGCGACCAGAAGCCCCGCGACGACTTCAAGGACGGTGTCTGGTTCTCCATTTCGATCGGCCGCAAGCACGCCGCCGAGCCGCGCTGGATCCTGCCGATGCTGTGCCGCGCCGGTCATATTACCAAACGCGACATCGGCGCGATCCGGATTCAGGCCACGGAATCCTATGTCGAGCTGGCACCCGGCTGCGTCGATCAGTTTCTCGAAGCGCTCGGACCGGGCGCCAAAATGGAAAAGAACGTATCCGTGACCCGGCTTTCCGGGCCGCCGCAGCTCAACCGTGAAGATCGCGGCGACAGAGCCGACAAGTCGAGCGTCAAGAAAAAACCCTATGTTTCCGATAAGCCAGCGTATGACAAACCGGCTTTCGAAAAGCCTGCATACGATAAACCGGCCTTTGATAAGCCGAAAACTTTCGAGAAAGACAAATATGTCACCGGCAGAGCGGACGCACAGGGCGAGACCCGGCCGAAACGCGATTTCAAGAACAAATCGGACGATAAAAAGCCATGGGACAAGGACAAGCCTGCGAAAAAGGCCTATGCCTCCGACAAGCCTGCTTACCGGGACGATGCCAAGCCGAAACGTGATTTTTCGAAAAAATCCGAAGGCCGCTCGGAATATAAAAAGCCGGACGACCGCAAATCCGGCGACAAAAAGCCATGGGACAAGGACAAGCCTGCGAAAAAGGCCTATGCCTCCGACAAGCCTGCTTACCGGGACGATGCCAAGCCAAAACGCGACTTCTCGAAAAAGACCGAAGGCCGCTCGGAATACAAAAAGCCGGACGAGCGCAAGTCTGATGGCAAGAAGCCCTGGGACAAATCGGCAAAACCCAAAGGCAAAAGCTTCAAACCCGCAGGTGCCAAAGCGGGCACGTCAAGCGTCAGGCAGATGAAACCCGGCGAAGCACGGCTGAAGCGGAAAAAACCGACTTTATAAGAGACACAAGCCGGAACCCGGCTAACCGTTTCATTCGTTGACGTCTTTGTCCTGATGCCCCTTGGCGTCGCGCCCCCGATGCGGTCGTGCACGGCGTTCTCTGTAAAATGGTGTTGAAGTCGGCACCGTCCGGAACTCACAATGCCGGCAGAAAATGACAAAGGGGAAATATCTCATGGCGAAAATAGGATTTATCGGCGTCGGCAACATGGGCGGGCCGATGGCCTGCAATCTTCTGAAGGCCGGGCACGCGGTGACGGTGTTTGATCTGTCGCAATGGCATCTCGATCAGGTTGCCGCCAAGGGTGCGGCCATTGCCGCTTCTGCCGCCGATGCGGTCAGGGATGCCGATGTCGTCGTGACGATGCTGCCGGCCGGCAAGCATGTGCAGGACGTCTATGTTTCCTCCGTGTTTGATGCGGCCGGGCCGGGCGTGCTGATGATCGACTGCTCGACCATTGATGTGGACACCGCCCGCGCGGTTCATGCGACGGCGGCCGAGCGCGGCTTTCTGATGGTCGACGCACCGGTTTCAGGCGGTGTCGGCGGTGCCGTTGCCGGCACACTGACGTTCATGGTCGGCGGTGCCGACGCCGCTTTCACCCAGGCCAAGCCGCTGCTTGAAGCAATGGGCAAGAACATCGTGCATTGCGGCGGTGCCGGTGCCGGTCAGGCGGCCAAGGTCTGCAACAACATGATGCTCGGCATCCAGATGTCGTCGGTGGCGGAAGCTTTCGTTCTCGCCGAAAAGCTGGGGCTGGATAAACAAAAGCTGTTTGATGTTTCCAGCACCGCCTCGGGCCAGTGCTGGTCGCTGACCAGTTATTGCCCGGTGCCGGGTCCGGTCCCCGCCTCGCCGGCCAACCGTGATTATGCACCCGGTTTCGCCGCCGAGCTGATGCTCAAGGATATGGACCTGGCGCTGGCCGCCGCCAAAAGCTTCGGCGCCAACGTCGAAATCGCCACTGCGGCTGCCGATATCTACCGGCGCTATATCGCCGGGGACGGCAAGGGCAAGGACTTCTCGGGGATCATCAACCAGATCCGCGACAGCGCACCGGAAAGCTGAAACGCCGATTAGCCGCGCACCTTGCCGATCGCCAGTATGTCGGTGATGGTGCCGGCAATCACTTCGGTCGCCTTGCGAAGATCGTCCAGCGGCAGCCGTTCATCGGCGCGGTGTGCGTTGGCCTCTTCGATGCTACGCGGCCCGGCACCGTACAGCACCGTCGGAATACCCTGCGTCGCATAGTGACGGGCATCCGTATAAAGCGGCACACCGAGGCACGGCACCGGCTCGCCGAGAACCCGTTCCGCATTCGCCTGCAGGGTTTCGGCAAGATGCTGCACATCACCGACCGGTGCCAGCGGTTCCGCCAGCAGGACCCGGCTGACGCGATGACTGATCCCCGGCAAGCCTTTCAGGCTGTCGGCAATCAGCGTGCGCAAGCCGGCTTCCACGACTTCGGCGTTTTCTTCCGGGATCATGCGGCGATCAAGGCGCAGGGTGACGCGGTCCGGCACCACGTTGGTGTTGATGCCGCCGTCGATCAGTCCGACGTTGAGACTGGGCGAACCGATCCCGGGGGTTGCCGAAACCGTTGCCTCCAGACTTTTGCGATGCTGATAAAGCGCCGAGAGCACCGCATTGGCGGCTTCCAGGGCGTCGTGTCCGGTCGACGGTTTGGCGGCGTGCGCGGATTTGCCAAGCACGCTGACTTCGAGATGCAGACAACCGTTGTGCGCGGTGATGACGGCGTACGAGAAACCGGCGGACACCGCATAGTCGGGTTTGCTGAGACCTTCATCGAGCAGCCACTTCGGGCCGATGAAGCCGCCGACTTCCTCGTCATAGGTCAGATGCAGCTCGACGCTGCCGGCCAGCGGCGGGTTGCACGCCATTACCGCTTTCAGGGCATAGACATAGGTGGCGAAATCGGATTTCGAAACCGCCGCACCGCGCCCGTACATCCAGCCGTCCCTGATTTCGGCGCCGTAGGGATCGGTGCTCCAGCCGTCACCCGGGGCGACGACATCGCCATGTGCGTTGAAGGCAATCACCGGGCCTTCGCCAAAACGCTGGCGGATGATCAGATTGGTCGCCGAGATCATGCCGTTGGCGTGACACAGATCGGCCGGCACGGGATGGCGTTCGACGGTGAAGCCGATCTGTTCCAGAAGGTCCGCGGTACGGATCGCATGCGGTGCGCAATTGCCCGGTGGGTTGTCTGAGGGCACCTGTACCAGCGCCTGCAGGAACGCCACTTCATCATCAAAGCCGGCGTCGATTTCGGCGCAGAGCGCAGCAGTCAGTTTCGGATCCATGGATTATTCCTCGCCTTTGAAATTTCGGCTCAAACGCAACAGGGTGTCGGCGCCGGCTTCGGCATCGCTGATGTTCTCGGCCGGATTATGGCTGATCCCGCCCCCACCCTATCATGGTGCCCAGGGTTTGCCGGTCAGCAGTAACCAGGCATTTTTATAGCCGATGTTGTGCTGTGCGTCTTCGGGCAATCCTTGCATGATGCGGCGCAGATTTTCCGCTTTCGCGCGCAGGAATTTCGGCCACGCCTCGCGTCCGCCCCCGTAATCGGTGGCGGCGACAAAGCGCGACGAAAACTCCGTCAGAATTGCCTTGTACGCCGGGCTCAGGGTATCGCGCTGATCGTTCAGCGGGCCGTCCCAGATGACCCCGTCGGCGGCCACATCCGAACACCGGTAACGGCGGTTGGGTTCTGCCGTTGCCAGATCGTAACTGAGGTTCGGATAGGTGCTCAGGAGCTGACGCACGGATTCCGGCGTGAACCGGGTTTCCTTCTCCGGGTGCCGGATCTGGCCAAAATGGGCAATGATGACTTTGGCGGCAGGATACTGTTTCAGCATCGCTGCCAGACCCTCCAGAGCATGATCTTCCGGTTCAAGATGAATAACGAACGGCACCCCGGTTTCGGTCGAGAGCCTGAACACCCGATGACCATTTTCGCTGGTCAGTGCGATATCGGTATCGCGCTCGGTCTGGTTCTGTTTGCATTGATGGTTGGACATGTAATGGCGGAAATCAAACTCGCCCATGTGCACATAAATACCGGCGCGGACGTGCTGTTCCATCTGATCGATGAAGTCGGTCGACTCGCCGCCCTTTTCCTTGCGCCAGTTGGGATTGGTGCCGCCGTTCGCCGTCGGCAAGAAACGATCGGGATAGTCGTTGACCAGGGCACGGATGTAGGTGCTCCAGCGATAGCCACTTGTGCCGTCTTTTGCGCGTTGGTAGCCGTCAGCGGCGCTCAGGGCAAAACCGAGCTGATCCATCAGCGGCAGGACGTCCGGGATGAACGAGTCCGCCTGGTCGCTTTGCAGGCTGGTTTCCATGTCAATCAGCGGAATGACGCCGGCATCCAGGAAATGCTGAATACGTGCCCGCCAGCGACTTTCGAGTTCGGCACGGTCGAATTTCAGCGTCACCGGCTTGAAATCCTCGGCCTGAGCGCCAAGCGCCCCCAGACACACCAGGGCAACCGCAACAAAAGCTGCAATGCCGAATCTGGGTATCCTTATTACTGGCTCATTAAGGGTTTAACACTTGAAGCTCGGCAACTGTCCGGCCGCGTGGATTGTGTCAGTCGGAAATCTTGTCTGTCCAGACCCTGAAATTTTGCAGAGTATTCTGTCCGAACGTCGTCACCATCGCGACATCTGCGGCATCGCGGCCACGCGCCATCAATATCCTGCCCATGCGCGGCACATTGTTGCGCGGATCAAACATATGCCACTCACCGCCGAGATAGGCTTCGAACCAGGCCGCGAAATCACCAGGAGCCCAGGGGCGTGGGGTCCCCTCGTCACTGATGTAGCCGGTGCAATAGCGCGCCGGAATGTTCAGGGCGCGACAAAAGGCCACCGCCAGATGCGCAAAATCACGACACACGCCCAGGCCTTCCTCATAACTTTCCGAAGCGGTCCGTGTGACGCGCGCATGTTGATAGCCGAACGAGATGTGATCGTGTACGAAGTCGCAGACCGATTGCACTCGCGCCAGACCGGGCTCGGTCGTGCCGAACAGGGTCCAGGCCAGATCCAGCAGACGGTCGCTGTCACAAAAGCGGCTCGGCAGCAAAAACACCAGCGCTTCTTCGGGCAATTTGTCAACGTCGGCCTGCGCAACGTCCGGGATCGCCTTATCAAACAGGCCGCTGTCATGAATGATCGCATCGGCGGTGATCGTCATCTCACCGGCAGGGGCCAGAAAGCGCGAGCACCAGTTGCCGAAACCGTCGCGATATCCGGTAATCGGCCGGGTCGGATGCAACAGAATATGGTCCGGCGTCGCCAGATCGGAGGCCCGTGTAAAATGAACATTCAGCATCACAATAACGGGTGTCGGCTGCGGAAACGAATACTGCATCTCATAACCGATCCGAAAATCCATCCCTAACTCCCATGTTGCATGCGCGTTCGCACCGCTGGCATGATCAGGTAACAAAGGAAAAGAAGCAAATTATCCAACAAATACCTTTGCGCTATGCCCTCATCCCATATAGATAAACGTCCGGCGGTGAACTCTTGAACTGGACACCCAATTCCATGCGACAGCTTTCGGTTATGCTTGCGTTAATCACACTGATGACGGCCATGCTGTCCGCTGCGATCCCCGTTCAGGCGCAGACACCGACCAATGCACCGGTATTACGCAAGAAACCGGTTCCGGAACCTTCGCAATTCGACGCCGGCTGCTCCTGGATCGGTCACAAGGTATTAATGTCGATCCTGCGCGAAGACATTGTCGCCGCCAATGAAATGACCACGCTGTACGAGCGTTTTGACTGCCCGAAAGTGCATCTCCGCCAGTCCTTCGATTGCGCCGTCACCGGTACGGTCCCTGAAAAACCGGAACTGGTTACAGCGCGGATTTTCGCCTGCTGGCAGGACCCGGTCCATGCGGCAACAACCGCCAGCAGCGCCGCACTGCCCAATCCGACACCACCGGTAACCCCGACAGCCCCGGCTGCCGCCAAACCGAAATGATCCGGGACCGCCTCAGGTGACCGATCACCCGCCCGCCGCCGTCATCGGACGGCACAAGGGTCCTCTGACCATCGCCTTTCTGGCGGCCATCATCGTCCTGCTGTTTCATGCCGCTTTGTGGCTGTTCCTGCGCGAGACCGCCTCGCCGCCGTCGATCGAGAATGCGGTCAGCTCGCTATCCTATACCGTCGGCCCGCCCGAGGAGCAGTACCTGCCCCTTGATGAAGCGACCAAGGCTAGGGTCAACCGCGAACTGACGGCGATCTCGACCGTGACCCGGGGCATCCGGCTGTATTCGGCACGCGGTCGCAATGCCGAAGTGACGGCCATGGCCCGCGCACACGGCCTGTTCGTGGTCGCCGGGGCATGGATCGGCGGCGATGCCGAAGAAAATACCCGCGAGGTTGATGCACTGTTAAAACTGGTCAACCGCAATTCCAACATTCGCGAAATCATGGTCGGCAACGAAACCCTGCTGCGCCGGGAATTGCCCGTGACCGATCTGATCAATCTGTTGCGCCGGGTCCGCCACAGCGCCCGTCAGCCGGTCTCGACAGCTGAAACGTGGGATATATGGCTGAAATTCCCGGAACTGGTCCGCGAGGTCGATTTCATCTCCGTGCATATCCTGCCGTACTGGGAAGGCATCAAGATCGAAGATTCCATTGCCTATACCATGGGCCGCTATCAGGCGATCCGCGATGCCTATCCCGGCAAGCGCATCGTCATCGCCGAGTTCGGCTGGCCCTCCAAAGGTTACAACAACCGTGCTGCCGATACCGGTGCAACCCTGCAAGCCAGCATCATCCGCGAGTTCGTGCGCACCGCTACAGACCGTTCCATCGCCTTCAACATCATCGAAGCCTTCGACCAGCCGTGGAAAACCCGTGAAGGGAGCGTCGGCGCATACTGGGGGCTGTTCGATGCCAATGCGCAGCTGAAGTTCCCGCTCGAAGGCGACTTCCGGGATACCAAGTTCTACCCGAGACTGTTGCTGGCAATGTTCCTGAGCCTGTTCGCCAGCGTCGTCGGGCTGTCCCTGATCCGCTCGACGTTCGGCCATGCGCTGGTCTTCTCGCTGGCCTGCAATGCGCTGGCCGCACCGATGTCGCTGGCCCTGCTGTATCCGGTCGAGAACTATCTGAACCTCGGCTCGGCCATTGCCTGGGTGTTCGGTATTGTGCTGATGGTGCCGTTGTCACTGATGACGCTGGTCAAGGTTCACGAGGTCGCCGATGTGACTTTGGGCTTCCCGCCAAAACGTCTGATCGACAAACCGGCGGCGGTGCCGGAGGGCTACGTCTGGCCGAAAGTATCGGTACACATTCCGGCCTACCGCGAAAATCCGGCGGTTCTGATTGCCACGCTGGAAAGCGTTGCCGCCCTCGACTACCCGAATTTCGAAGTGCTGGTGGTCATCAACAACACCCCGGACGAGGCATTGTGGGGGCCGGTCGCGGTCGCCTGCAAAAGGCTCGGACCGCATTTCAAGTTCCTCAATCTGCTGAACGTCGTCGGCTTCAAGGCCGGTGCGCTCAATCTGGCACTCAAGGACATGGACCCGGATGCCGAGGTGATCGCGCTGCTTGATGCCGATTACACGGTGACGCCGAGCTGGCTCAGGGATCTGGTGCCGCTGTTCTCGGACCCGGTCGTCGGTCTGGTGCAGGCCCCGCAGGATCACCGCGACGGTGAACAGAGTTTCCTGAAAACCGTGATGAACAGCGAATACACCGGGTTTTTCGACATCGGCATGGTACAGCGTAATGAAAACGACGCCGTGATCGCGCACGGTACCATGCTGTTGCTGCGCCGCTCGGCATTCGAAGAAGTCGGCAGCTGGGCCACCGACACCATCACCGAAGACACAGAACTTGGCCTGCGCCTGTTCGAAGCCGGCTACAGCGCCCTTTATACCAATCACCGCTACGGTTTCGGGATCCTGCCCGACACCATGCAGGCCTTCATGACGCAGCGTCAGCGCTGGGCCTTTGGCGCGATGCAGATCATCCGCAAGCACTGGCGCCACATGACGCCGAGCAGCCCGACCCTGAAGATCGCCCAGAAAGCGCAGTTCATAACCGGATGGTGCTACTGGCTGTCGGATGCCTTCGGCGTGCTGGCGGCGTTTCTGAATTTGCTGTGGGTGCCGATGATCCTGTTCGTCGGCGTGCTGATCCCGATGCTGCCGTTCACCCTGCCTATTCTGGCGATGTTCATCGTCAACCTGCTGCACTGCTTTATCCTGCATCTGGTTCGTGTGCGCATCAAACCGCAGCACATCCTCAGCGCCGCACTGGCTGCCATGAGCCTGCAGATGACTGTCGGCAAAGCCGTCGCCGAAGGCCTGAGCGGTGTCAAACTCGGCTTCAAGCGGACCGAAAAGGGCGGCGTCGCCAAGCAGTCCCTGTTCCCGGCAAAACGCGAAGCCTGGCTCGGCGGTCTGCTGGTGGTCGGTGCCGGCGCGATCTTCTTCGCCAACAAAACCGAGGCGCTGGAAACCAATATCTTTGCCTCGACGCTGGTGGTGCAAAGTTTGCCGTTCCTGGCCGCCGCCGGTCTTGCCGCCTTTGAGCGCTATACGACGCGGTCCGGTCCAAAACAGGCCGCCGCACCCGTTCTCTGAATTTTCAAAAATCTTTCCGTTCACAGAAATGTCAACGGCCCGGTGTTTGAAATACCTCCATTGATGTTGATCGCCAATGGCGCAGGCTTTAGATAATGTGTATCCATAAAGTGTTCGCACGGGTTCCGGATTTAGCCTGAAATCCCGCTGACGACATGAAAGCCCACTCAACAAATGTTGCGCATTCGCAAAGTTCAGGACGACACCACTCCGGCCAACGTCGCCGTCATCAAGGAAGCGCAGACGATCATGCGACGGCAGTTCTCGGGCCTCGCCGCTGCCGACATCGACAAGCTGCCGGACCAGTTGCGCGACCCCATTTCCTATGGCTTCGTGTCCCGGCTGTTCGTCGCCGAAGATGCTCATGACAGGCTGCACGGACTGGCGCTGTTGCTGCTGTTTTCCGATATCCAGGTCAGTTATCTGGAGCTGATATCGACGGCCCCCGGTGGCACCGGACGCGGCATCGGCGATGTCCTGTATTCGAGAGTTCAGGAAGAAGCGGTGGCGCTTGGCGCAGAAGCGCTGTTCTTCGAGTGCCTGCCCGACGACCCGCTGCTCAGCCCCGATCCCGGGATTCGTGCGCAAAACGAGGCGCGCCTGAAATTCTATGAACGCTTCGGGGCCAGACCGATCATCGGCACCGGCTACGAGACCCCGCTGAAACCCGGCGTTACGGATCCGCCTTATCTGGTTGTCGACATGCTCGGCAAGACCGGCGCGCCCGGGCGCGAACTGGTGCAAAAAACCGCCGAAGCCATTCTGGTCCGCAAATACTGGGACATCTGCCCGCCCGCCTATGTCGAGATGGTCGTCGCCTCGGTTGTCGATGATCCGGTGCGGCTGCGTGATTTCCTTTATATAAAGCCGCGTGCCCGCCGCAAGGCTGACCCGTCGATGGTGCAGATTCCTGTCGTCATCAATGATCAGCATGAAATCCACCACATGCATGACCGCGGCTACGTCGAGGCGCCGGCCCGTGTCCGTGCCATCTGGCGCGAGCTCGATGCCGCCGGCATCGCCCGCCGGGTGCCGCCGAAACATTATCCCGATCGGCATATTCTGGAAGTGCAGGACGCCAAGCTGGTGTCCTACATCCGGCGTGCCTGTCAGTTGGCCGGGTCCAAGAAATCGATCTATCCGTACGTCTTTCCGGTCCGCAACCAGACCCGCCCGCCGAAGGAACAGACGGTGCTGGCTGGGTATTACTGCATCGATACCTTCACGCCGCTGAACGAGAACGCGTGGCTGGCGGCGAGGCGCGCCGTCGACTGCACGATGACCGCCGCCGATCTGGTTCTGGACGGTGCACCGGCAGCCTATGCGCTGGTACGCCCGCCCGGGCACCATGCGGAATCGCAGGTGTTCGGCGGTTTCTGCTATCTTGCCAATGCCGCCATTGCGGCAAATCATCTGTCGCGCTATGGCCGGGTCGCGATCCTCGACATCGACTATCATCACGGCAACGGACAGCAGGATATTTTCTATCAGCGATCCGACGTGCTGACGGTATCGATCCACGGCGACCCGAGTTTCGCCTATCCGTACTTTTCGGGCTTCCGCGATGAAAAGGGGCTCGGCGACGGGGCCGGCTTCAACGTCAATCTGCCGTTGCCTGAAACCATCGAGGCCGCGCAGTATCACAAGACGCTGGCCGACGCGCTGGCCCGCATTCGCCGCTTTGATCCGGCCTATCTGGTGGTCCCGGCCGGGTTCGATACCGCAAAAGGCGATCCGACCGGCACATGGCCGATCATGGCCAAGGATTTTCTGGAAATCGGCCGGGCCATCGGCGCCGCCGGGTATCCGACCCTGATCGTTCAGGAAGGCGGTTACCGTGTCCGCACGCTCGGTGCCAATGTCCGCAATTTCTTCAGTGGTCTGGCCAAGGGTCAGGCCGAAGCAAAGATACCGGTGCGCGAGCCCGCCCCCAAAACGACTTCGCAGTTTAATACCGTAAGCATCCACTGGCGCGATGCCGTAACCACCGATGACATCAATCGTATCCGCACACTTGTTGCAGCGACCGGATATTTCAACGCCGATGAAATCGCCATCGCTGCCGAACTGGTCGAAGCCAGACTGCAGAACGGCGTCCGTTCGGGCTACGAATTCCTCATGGCCGAGACCGAAGACCGCCTGGTCGGCTATACCTGCTATGGCAAGATTGACGGCACCAAAGGCTCGTTCGATCTTTACTGGATCGCCGTTGATCCGGAGATTCAGGGCAGCGGCGTCGGCCGCCTGCTGCTCGAGCGGTCAGAGAATGCCATGCGCGCCATGGGCGCATTAAGTGTTTATGCCGACACCTCGTCGTCTGACCATTATCGCTCGACCCGGTCGTTCTATGTCTCCATGGGCTTTCACGAACAGGCGCGGCTCGAGGATTTCTACGCCAAGGGCGATGCCAAGGTTATCTACGAAAAAGACCTGGTCGAATAATCTTCTGAAATCTGCGCTGGCGGCCAGAACGCACCGCCCTGCCTTCACTATGCTTTTAAAGCAATGACTTAAGCGGGACCGTGACGAGTCATTCCCGGTCATCGTGTGTGTATTTTCAATTTTTCTAATTAATAATAATTTGCACTTGCATTAAGTTCGGCATGCTTCTATGAGTCAGTTAATAATGATTATCAATATCATCTTTGACGTCATGGAGCCTGAGCATGTGCGAAGCCTGCGCGAACGGAGACCGCCTTCCGGTTGCAAAATCGCAACGCCGGAAGATCTGGGATCTCAGCGACGGCTGGCATTGTGCGATTATCGGCACCTGCCTTTCACTGCGCGATCTGCGCGCCCTCGGTCGCAAACTCGATCTGCAGCCGAAACCCGGTTTTCCGGTCGATTATCAACTGCACGGCCATTTCGTCGGCAATGCCGCAAGCCGCAACAAGACATCGAAGTTTCTCGATGAACTGTTAAATCGCAAGCATGCGATCGCCATTCGCAAACTGGGCAAGAACGCAACGGCGGCATCGCTGACCACGGCGTGGGAACAAGCCCTCGCCGACGGTGATATCCCGGGTCCGTTCTGGGCCATCATGAGCCACCCGGAGACTCCGGCGACCCTTGCCGAGCGGATGTTCGCCGACGTCCACATGCTCTCGCACCTGGTCGGCTCGTCGAATCGCGCCGACATCCGCCGCCTCGCGGAACTGGAAGAAGAAAGTGCTCAGAGCCGCGAAGAGCGCAATCGCGAACGCCGCCACCATGCCGAACGCATGGCCGAAAAAACCCGCATCATCGAGGGCTTGCAGCAACGCCTTGCAGACCGCGCCTTTGCCCCGGCCGTATCGCTGTGCCCGGTCCTGGGTGCCGTTTCAATCCCTGCGGATTCCGGGGCGCAACAGGACATCAAAAACCTCCAGACAGAACTTGCCGAACGGGATCGCCAGATTGCCCGGATGAACGATGTCATTGCGGCTTTGCATCGCGAAGCCGAGGACGTCGAACAAATTTTGCAGGCGCAGCAAATCCCGGCCAATGACCCGGCGGAAGAAAGCACGGTCCGGCTCGATCTGACCGGGCGTTGCATTCTTTACGTCGGCGGACGGCCGCAATCGGTCAACCGCTATCGTCAGTTGCTGCAAAGCTGGAACGGGGAGCTGCTGCACCACGACGGCGGGCTGGAAAAATCCCTGCACGAACTGGCCGGCGCCATCGCCCGCGCCGATACCGTTGTGTTCCCGTGTGATTGCGTCAGCCACGACGCCGTCTGCAACGTCAAGAAACTGTGTCGTCAACTGATGAAGACCTATGTGCCGCTTCGCACCAGCGGGCTGGCTTCACTGGTTGCGGCGCTGCAAGCACAAGCCCCGGCAGAAACCGGGGATCCGATCACTTCAAAAGTTCATTAACGAGGAGAAGTCTACTATGAAGTCTATTGCACGCTCATCCATCGGCGCCGCTTTTGCCGTATCCGCCATCACTTTCGGGCTTGCCGCCGGGGCTGCAGCCGATGAGCCGAAATTGTCCGATCTGATCCGCCTGATCGAAAAACAGCAGCAACAGATCAACGCCATGAAAACGCAGCTGGAAGCGACACAGGGCAAGGCCGAGCAGGCCGCCAGCGTTGCCGAAGCGGCGGCCAAGACTTCGTCTTTCCTGGACAAGGTATCGATCGGCGGCGTCGCCGAGGTTGAAATGACCAACTCCAAGGACTTCAACAAAACCGACACCAGCGATATCACGCTGGCCAAGGTCGAGTTCTTCGTCGACACCAAACCGCACGAGTATCTGTCGACGCATGTGCAGATGCTTTATGAAGACTCCGGCAGCGAAAACATCACCCTCGACGAAGCCTTCGCGATCCTCGGCAATACGGATAAATACCCGCTTTATTTGCAGGCCGGGAAATGGGCCATGCCGTTCGGCAATTTCGATACCGCGATGAGCACCGATCCGCTGACCAAAAGCATGGGCGAAATCAAGGAAGCGGCAATCCTGCTCGGTGCCGAGAAGACCGGCCTCTCGCTGCAGGGCTTCCTGTATAACGGCGATACGCAAAAGGCCGCTCAGGGCAACAAAATCGATCAGTATGGTGCCGCGCTCGGCTACGGCGCTGAAACGAACGGCGTCGCCTACAACACCGGCATTGGCTATCTGAACAACTTTGCGGATTCCGGCGGTCTGACCACCGGGCTCGGCACCAAAGCCACCGCCATCGGCAGTTACGTGTCAGGCATTGATCTGCATGGCGACGTTACTTTTTCCGGGATCACGCTGCGCGGCGGTTACATGAAGGCGCTGAAATCGTTCCGCTCCACGGAGCTGGCGTTCAACGGCAAAGGGGCACAACCGGTCGCCTGGAATCTTGAGGCCTCCTACACGCTGCCCCTGATGGGCAAGGACACGACCTTTGCCGCGACCCTTCAGGGAACCGACGAGGCCCTCGCCCTGAACTTGCCTGAAAAGCGTTACGGCGGCGCGGTATCGGTCGCCATTGTCGATCATTTCACGATCACCGGCGAATACCTGCTGGACGAGGATTATGCCGTATCCAAAGGCGGCACCGGCAACAGCGGCCACACGGCGACCCTTAAACTCGCTGCCGAATACTGATAGCCGCAATTTGTAAGGAATAATCAAGATGATCAGAAGCATGTTTGTTGCGGCGCTGCTGTTTTGCGCCTTGCCGGCCCAGGCAGCGCTTAAGGACAGCGTCGTCAAGACCTACGCCGACATTGCCGAGGCGATGTATGCGGATGCCCTGTCCACAGCGATGACACTGCAGGGTGCGGTTCGCACACTCAGCGCCACGCCAAACGAAAGCACGCTGATGGCGGCCCGCGCCGCATGGCTTGCCGCCCGCATGCCCTATCAGCAGACCGAAGGCTACCGCTTCGGCAACCCGGCGGTCGATGACTGGGAAGGCAAGGTCAACGCCTGGCCGCTCGATGAAGGGCTGATCGATTATGTCGACCCGTCATACGGCACCGAAGCCGATGCCAACCCCTATTACACCGCCAACGTGATCGCCAACCCGCATCTTTCCATCGGCGGTCACAAGATCGACGCCAGCGTCATCACCCCAGCATTGCTGAGCGATACCCTGCAGGAACTGGATGGTGTCGAAGCCAACGTCGCGACCGGTTATCATGCCATCGAGTTTCTGCTATGGGGGCAGGATCTGAACGGCACCGGTCCCGGAGCCGGCAACCGCAAGGCCACGGATTTCGACCCCGCCAACTGCACTAACGGCCATTGCGACCGCCGCCTGCAGTATCTCAATGCGGCGACGGACCAGCTGGTTTCGGATCTCAACGACATGGTTGCCAAGTGGGGCCCTCAGGGTGAAGCACGCACGCACGTCGTCGCCGATCCTGTGACGGGTCTGACGGCCATCATTCAGGGTCTCGGCAGCCTGTCTTACGGGGAAATGGCCGGACAGCGGATCAAACTCGGCCTGATGCTGCACGACCCGGAAGAAGAACACGACTGCTTCTCCGACAACACCCACAACTCGCACTACTATGACCAGCTCGGCATGGTGTCGATTTACAACGGCCGTTACGTGCGTATCGACGGCAGCGTCATCGAAGGCTACGGCATCAATACCCTGATCGCCGCCAGCGATGCAGCACTTGCCGCCAAAATCGAAGGGGCAATGCACAACACCTCGGAAAAGCTCGGCATCATCAAGGCGATAGCCGACAGCCGGGTCATGGCCTACGACCAGATGCTGGCCGAGGGCAATGCCAAGGGCAATCAGATGGTTCAGGATGCGGTCGATGCGCTGGTCGCTCAGGCCAAGGCCATCGAAGTTGCGGCACCGCTGCTGGGTGTCTCGGCAATCAAACTTGAAGGATCGGACAGTCTGGACAATCCGAACGCAGTCTTCAAATAAGTCCTGCGAATATCATTGGTGTGGTGCGGACATGAAGGTGTCCGCACCCATCATCCCGTTAAGCCAAAGCATTAGGCGCATGATGACCAAGACCCGTATAACCGGCAGCCTCGCCCTTTCATGTTTTGTCATGACCCTGAGCGCCCCCCTGTCCGCCCCGCATGCCGATGCGTTGCCCGATATCGTCAAACCGGCCACGCAATTTAGCAAAGCCGAAAAATACGAAGCCATGTCCGGTGGTGCAGCGACCTCGCGCGCCACGGCGAACGGCGATGCGTTCTCGCACAGCTCCGCCAATCTGAGCCTTGAGCAGGAAATGAAATTCAAGATCGGCGATGGCTTCTTCCGCCGCCTCTGGGTCTCGGCACCGTCCTCGACACAGGCCTCCGACGGGCTTGGCCCGCTGTTCAATGCGCGCTCGTGCCAGCGCTGTCATCTGAAAGACGGGCGTGGTCATCCGCCCGCCAGCAACGCCCCCGAGGATGATGCGATTTCGATGTTCCTCAGATTGTCGGTGCCGCCCCGCAACGCCGCCGAGCAGGCGATGATCGACGCCCACAAGGCCGCTGTGATTCCCGATCCCGTCTATGGCGGGCAGTTGCAGAACTTCGCGGTTCAGGGCCACACCCCCGAAGGCCGCATGCACATCGACTACAAGGAACTGCCGGTGACACTGGCGGACGGCACTGTCATCACGCTTCGCCAACCGACCTATAGCGTCACCGATCTTCACTACGGTCCGCTCAGCCCCGACATCATGCTGTCGCCGCGCGTCGCCCCGCAGATGATCGGTCTCGGGCTTCTGGAAATGATCCCGGCGGAAACGATCATGCGCTATGCCGATCCGGACGACAAAAATAGCGATGGCATTTCCGGTCGCGCCAATCTGGTTTGGGATCAGGAAAGCATGAGCGTCCAGTTGGGCCGGTTCGGCTGGAAAGCCGGCAACCCGACGATCCGCCAGCAATCGGGCGGCGCCTTCTCGGGCGACATCGGCATTTCCAATCCGGTCGCCCCGGACCCGGCCGGCGAATGCACCGACGCCGAGAAAGCCTGCAAAGCCGGACCACATGGCGACAGCCCGCAATACGGCAATCTGGAAGCCGACAAAGAAGTTCTCGCCCTGGTCACTCATTACGCCCGCAATCTGGCGGTGCCGGTGCGCCGTGACGTTTCGAACAAGAACGTGTTGAAGGGCAAGCAGGTGTTCTATGACAGCGGCTGCGCGTCCTGCCACACGCCCAAACACGTCACCGGCATCGACCCGGCCCGGCCTGAGCATTCGCACCAGCTGATCTGGCCCTACAGTGATCTTTTGCTGCACGACATGGGCGAAGGCCTTGCCGATCATCGCCCGGAAGGAGTCGCCGACGGCTACGAATGGCGCACCGCACCGTTGTGGGGGATCGGCCTGACCATGGCCGTCAGCGATCACACGCTGTTTTTGCATGACGGGCGAGCGCGGGACCTGCTGGAAGCGATCCTGTGGCATGGCGGCGAGGCCGAAGCCGCCAAACAGGCCGTCACAAAACTGCCGACAGACAAGCGTAACGCCCTGATCAGATTTCTGGAGTCCATGTGATGCACCGTCGCCTTTTGCTTGTCCTCGCCCTGCCCGCCCTCGGCCTTATCGCCCAGCCGGCAGCAGCGGAAGTTGATTTCGCGGCCCTTCGCACATCGGTCCGCACGGCGCATCTCGAACCTGGCTACGCGGCGTTATCCGGTGCTGCCCGGCAGCTGAAAACCGCCATCGACCAGCATTGCAAGGGAGGTCCCGAAAGCGCCGAACCAGAAGCGGCGCGGCAGGCGTTTCACACCGCCCTTGATGCCTGGCAGACGGTGCAGCACATCCGCTCCGGCCCCATCGAAGACAGCGACGGCCATGCCCGGCTGCAATTCTGGCCGGACAAGCGCGGCATCACCGAACGCCATCTGCGGCAGTTTCTGGCAAGCCCGGCCAACCCGGATCTCGACGCGGCGATGCCCGATATGAGCGTCGCCATCCAGGGCTTTCCGGCGCTTGAACGGCTGCTGTTCGGCAATGCGCCCTTGAGCCGCCATCCGATCAATGGCGAGCAAACCGACCGTTGCAGCATCGCCCGGGCCATCGGTGTGAACATCGCCACCATCGCCGAGACTTTGCGGACCGAAACCCGTGCCGACAATCCATCCGTCGAGGCCAAGGCTGGCGTCAGCGCCATCTTCAATGATCTGATCACCGGCCTTAAGTTCGTGCAGTGGGACAAGCTGAAGGAACCGGTCGACAGTGCAAAACCGAAACCGCACCGGCTTGAAAACTGGCGCACCCAGCGCAGCCTGCGGAACATCGAAATCAATCTCAGGGCAATGCAGCAACTCTATACGCTGCTTTATGCCAGATCCGATCTTGAGGGCGATGCCAACACGGCCATTCTCGGGCTCTTTGAAAAGGCCATCAGCGACGTTCACGGCAATGGCGAAAGCGGCGTCGCCGTCCTCGCCAAAGCCGATGGCGCATCGCGTTTTCTGGCGTTGTCCAGAAGTGTCGAACTGCTGCGCGAACGCATGGCACCGGCTCTTAGCACCGTGCTTAATGTATCGCTGGGGTTCAACAGTCTCGATGGCGATTAACAGGCGCACCTTCATCGCGTCGCTTGCGGCGCTTGGCCTCAGCGGTTTCCTGCCGGTGCCGGCGCGTGGTGAGGGCGGGCACGGCTATCTCAGCACCGGCTTTGATACCCTGAGCAAGCACCACATGGTGTCACGGCTTGGTGCCGATTTAGCACTGCTCTGGGACCTGCCCCTGCCGGCGCGCGGGCATGGTGCAACGGTACGTCCCGGCAGTGATGAAGGACTGGTCGTCGCCCGTCGCCCCGGCAGCTTCGCCATTGTCTTCGACCTGCATGACGGCCGTCAGCGCCGGCGCATTGATCCTGTAGCTGGCCGGCATTTCTATGGCCACGGGATTTACAGCGCCGATGGCAGAACCTTGTGGATGAGCGAAAACGTCTATCAGAGCGGCGACGGCATGATCGGCGTTTATGACGCCGCCAACGGTTATGCGCCCGTCGCGGCGTTCCCGAGCGGCGGTATCGGACCGCACCAGCTGGCGATGATGTCGGACGGTAAAACGCTGGTGGTCGCCAACGGCGGTATCCGCACGCATCCGGATACGGGACGGCGCAAGCTCAACCTCGAGACCATGCAACCGTCACTCAGTTACATCGTCGCCGCCAGCGGGCGCATCGTCGAGCAGGTCACCTTTGCAGACCCGGCCCTGCATCAGCTGTCAATCCGTCATCTGGCCGCACTGCCGGTTGGCGGTGTCGCGTTCGCCTGTCAGGATCAGCGTCATGAGGCCCCGTCTTCACCCCTGGTGTTCACGCACCGCATCGGTTCCGGCGAGGCGTTCCGCCCACTGGCGATGCCGGACACCGACATCGACCGGCTGCACGGCTATTGCGAATCCGTTACCTATGACCGGGCGGGCCATGTGCTGGCGGTGTCGTCGCCGAAGGGCGGTATCGTCGCGTTCTGGCAGATGCCCGAGGGCCGCTGGCTCGGACGCTTCGACCTCAAGGACGGCTGCGGCGTCGCTGAAGCTGCCGATGGGTCAGGCTTTGCGCTTTCCAGCGGCGAAGGGCTGCTGGTCGAGACAGTGTCAGGCCGGCGCGCGCTGCATCAACAGCGCCACGCCTTTCGCCAATGGGACAATCATCTGACGGCAATCTGATCCTGAGGGTCGATTAAGAGCCTTCGCCTTCGAACATGTGTTCCTGCAGATAGTTTGGCAGGCCGGTGTGTTCGATGACGTTCTGCTGAGTTTCAAGCCAGTCGATATGCTCTTCGGTATCGTCGAGGATTTTCTTGAAGATCTCTCTGGAAATATAATCCCTCGCATCCTCGCAAAGCGTGATTGCGATTTTCAGATGTCCCTGATTGGTCTCTTCCAGCTTGAGATCACTGGCGAGGATTTCTGGCACGGTCTCGCCGATCCGGAGCTTGCCGAGATCCTGCAGATTGGGCAGACCGTCAAGCATCAGAATCCGTTCGATCAGCAGATCGGCATGTTTCATTTCGCCGATGGATTCGTGGTAAACCTTGTCGGCGAGCTTCAGAAATCCCCAGTCCTTGAGCATCCGGGCATGCAGGAAATACTGGTTAATCGCCGTCAGCTCGTTTTTCAGAATGTTGTTGAGCTGCTCGAGTACTTTTGCATCGCCCTTCATTGACGTCTCCTTGTCGTGGTGTCTGGCACCCCTTGGTGCATGAATATTTTGCCGGGATATTTATGCACGACAAATATGTTATTGACAATCATTCTCAATAGTAATGATAATCATTATCAAAATAGACCATCCGGGCCGAGGGCAACGATGTACATCTGCAACTGCAATGCGATCACCGAAAAGGAAGTCCAGACGGCACTGCGTTCCGGCCTTGAGCGCTGGGATGACGTGCATGCCTTTTATGGCTGCGAACCCTGCTGCGGTCAGTGTCAGTGTGAAATTGTCGAAGCCATGGACGCCCAAGAAACTTCAGGAAAACGCCGCGAAAACAGCCCATATGCTGCTTCCGCAATGGCGATGGCAGGTTGATATGATGCTCTGGCGCGCCCTCAAGGCCAAAGACATCGTTGCCGCCATGGCGGCGTCACAAAAGCAGGCCGACCGCAAATCACAGCTCGCCAAACCGGCAATACCGGCGACGGCAAAACCCGCCCACTGATCAGCACCGCTAAGCTTTTGCCTTCAGGCCTTAACCGGTGTGGCTGTACATCCGCCGTCCCGGCACCGGCATCTGTGCCCGCGCGATGACGCCGGCATCCGAGACCGTGATGAACAGTTCGCGGTTATCCTTGCCGCCGAACGCGAGGTTGGTGGTGGTGCGGCCGATGTGGCGGCAATCCACCGTCAACACTTCTTCGCCGTGTTCATCGAAGGCATAGATCCGGCCGCGGCTGGCGTGACAGACATAAAGCGTGCCCTGCTCGTCCAGCGCCATGCCGTCGGGTCCGATGACCCCTGCCGGCAGACGCGCGAACAGGCCGACCTTGCTCGGGCCTTCCGGGAACAGCGGCACCCGCCACACGGCGGCGGCGCGGGTCATGGCGACGTACAGGACCTTGTCGCCAAGGCTGGTGACCAGGCCGTTCGGGCTTGGCCCGTTTGAAATCAGTTTTTCCAGCGTGTTGGTGCCGGCCGGCACCCGGTAGACGCGGCCACTCGGATCATGCAGCCCGGTTGTGCCCTGATCGGTGAAATACAGCGTACCGTCGGCGCCATAGAAAAGATCGTTGCAGCCCTTGAAGCCTTCCGAGCGGTTGGTCGAGAACTGATCGGTGACGACGCCGGTTTTCGGGTCCAGCATGACGATGCCGCGCCGGTAATCGGCGATCCGCAGGGTGCCGTCCGGATGCACGCGAAGCCCGTTCGGCCAGCCGCCGTAATCGGCCCCGACCGTCCATTCGCCCGACGGGGTGATCTTGAAGATCCGCCCCCACGGGATGTCGACGCACCACAGATTGCCGTCCAGATCGAACGACGGCCCTTCAAGGAACGACGGCACCTCGGCGCCCGGCTTGTTGGCATCAACCCAGGCCGACGGCTTGCCGGTCTGGCGCATCGCCTGCGGCATGGCACTGAACACTTCGGCGCGAATTTCCGTTATCGACATTATAGTTCCCCGTTCTCACTTGGCTCTGACACGGCACTACAGCAGATTGCAACGCGCCGATACAGACCAGGCTCAGTTTTTCATGTGCGCCCTGATCACCTGACAAAGCGCTGCGGTGCCGCGTTCGATGGTTTCCACGTCCGGCAGCGAAAAGCTCATGCGGATGGTGTTGGCGCCGCTGCCGTCGGCATAGAACGCATGACCGGGCACGAACGCAACATGCGCTTCGCTGACCGCTTTATCCAGCAAGGCGGCGCCGTTCATGCCGTCGGGCAGGGTCACCCAGATGAAAAAGCCGCCATCCGGTTTCGACCAGTGGACGCCTTCCGGCATATGTGCGTCCAGGGCCCGCAGCATGGCATCGCGCTTCCTGCGGTAGTGATCACAGGATTTGGTGATCTGCTGATCAAAGCCGTGCTGCGCCAGATACAAGACCACCGACTGATTGATCGACGGGCTGTTCAGATCGCTGGCCTGCTTGATCAGCGTCAGCCGTTCGATGATGCGGCGCGATGCGCAGACCCAGCCGACCCTGAGGCCCGGCGTAAAGACTTTCGAGAACGAGCCGCAATGAATGACCCGGGATGCTTCGATGCTGCCGGTGCGGGCGATGTCCAGCGCCTGAATCGTCGGCACCGCTTCACCGCCATAACGCAACGCCGAATAGGGACTGTCCTCGATCACCGGCATGTCGAGCTGTTCGGCCAGCGTCAGCAAGGATTGCCGCGCCTCGACATCCAGCGTGATCCCGGTCGGGTTGGCAAAATCGGGCACGACGTAGGCGAACTTGACCTCGCCGCCGGCGGCTGCGGCGGCCTGGCGATAGGATTCCGCCGTGCGGTTGGTGTTTTCGATCTGCAGATCGTCATAGACCGGCTCGTTCGACGAAAACGCCTGCAGCGCGCCCAGATAGGTCGGCGCCATTACCAGTGCGGTATCCCTGGGCGACAGGAACAACCGGCCGAGAAACTCCAGCCCCTGTTGCGAGCCGCAGGTGATCAGAATGTTTTCCGGCGCACAGGGAACCCCTTTGCCCGCCATATGTCCGGCAATCCAGCTGCGCAGCGCGGCAAGACCTTCGCTGACCGAATACTGCAGCGCCTTGCTGGCATCAATATCGTTGGCGAGGATCGACTGATACGCCTCACGCACGTCGCCCAGCGGAAACAGCGCCGGGTCGGGAATGCCGCCGGCAAAGGAAATCAGTCCCGGCTGATCCAGCAGCTTCAAAAGCTCGCGGATTTCCGAGGCCTGCATCCGCCTGGCGCGGGTGGCGTAGCGTGGTTCCCAGGTGTGGGATTGGGTTGCGGCGGTCATCTGTTTCCTCATGGTCGTTTTTGTTTCCCCCATTGCGTCAGTGTCGCTGACCTATGTCAATATCGACATTTGTACGGGTGACGATTTCCGGGTCGGCCCCCGTGGCGCCGATTCACCTCAAACATTGCCAGAACGCCGCCTCTGCGATATCACATCGGCCAAATCGCACCATGTTTTCGAAGGATCGGACAAACGATGGCCAGTTATCAGTATTCCTATGTCATGCAGGGCGTTTCCAAGACGTTTCCGGGCGGCAAGGAAATCCTCAAGAACATCACCCTTTCGTTCCTGCCGGGCGCCAAAATCGGCGTTCTGGGGCCGAACGGATCGGGTAAATCGACTCTGATGAAGATCATGGCCGGTCTTGATACCGAAATCACCGGCGAAGCCTGGGCCGCCAAGGGCGTTACCGTCGGTTATCTGGAACAGGAACCGCACCTTGATCCGTCGAAAAACGTCTTCGACAACATCACCGCCGGGATGGGCGGCGTGAAGGTTCTGCTCGACCGTTTCAATGAAGTCAGCGCCAAGTTTGCCGAGCCGATGGACGACGACGAGATGAACGCGGTGATCGCCGAGCAGGCCGAACTGCAGGAACAGATCGATGCTGTCAACGGCTGGGATCTCGATCGCACCATCGAAATCGCCATGGATGCGCTGCGCTGCCCGGCCGCCGACAGCGGTGTCGAAAAGCTTTCCGGTGGTGAACGCCGCCGCGTTGCACTGTGCCGGCTGCTTTTGCAGAAACCGGAAATGCTGTTGCTCGATGAGCCGACCAACCATCTGGACGCGGAATCCGTCGCCTGGCTGCAGCGTTACCTTGCCGATTATGAAGGCACCGTCGTAATGGTCACCCACGATCGTTACTTCCTCGATAACGTCACCGGCTGGATTTTGGAAATCGACCGCGGTCGCGGCATTCCCTACGAAGGCAACTATTCATCGTGGCTGGAACAGAAACAGAAACGTCTGGCCCAGGAAGAACGCGAAGAATCCGCACGCCAGCGTACCCTCAGCGAAGAGCTGGAATGGATCCGCCAGAGCCCGCGCGCCCGTCAGGCCAAATCCAAGGCCCGTATCACGGCGTACGAGGATCTGCTGGCCCGCTCGCAGGACATCGCACCGGGTTCGGCGCAGATCGTCATCCCGCCGGCACCGCGTCTCGGCTCGCTGGTCATCGAGGCCGACGGCCTCGGCAAAAGCTACGGCGACCAGCTGCTGATCGAAGGCCTCAGCTTCAAGATTCCGCCCGGCGCCATCGTCGGCATCATCGGCCCGAACGGTGCCGGTAAGACCACCCTGTTCAAGATGATCACCGGCCAGGAACAGCCGAGCGCCGGCACATTGCGTATCGGCGAGACCGTCAAGCTCGGTTACGTCGACCAGAGCCGTGATGCATTGGATGACAAGAAGTCCGTATGGGAAGAAGTGTCCGGCGGGCTGGATGAAATCGATCTCGGCAAGCGCAAGATGCAGTCGCGGGCCTACGTCGCGCAGTTCAACTTCAAGGGCGGCGACCAGCAGAAGAAAGTCGGCCAGCTGTCGGGCGGTGAGCGTAACCGCGTGCACCTCGCCAACATGCTGAAATCCGGCGCCAACGTTCTTTTGCTCGATGAGCCGACCAACGATCTCGATATCGATACGCTGCGGGCATTGGAAGAAGCCATCACCGACTTCGCCGGCTGCGTGCTGATCACCTCGCATGATCGCTGGTTCCTCGATCGCCTGGCGACGCACATGCTGGCCTTCGAAGGCGACAGCCACGTCGAGTGGTTTGAAGGCAACTACGAGGATTACGAAGCTGACAAGAAACGCCGCCTCGGCGACGACGCCCTCGAGCCGCACCGCATCAAGTACAAGCCTCTGACAAGGTAATCCCGTCCCCGAAACAAGGAATGCGCGATGTTTTTCGTTCCCGAGTTATCCGTCGTCATTCCCTTCGTCATCGCCATCGCGCTGTTTTCCCTTACCCCGGGACCGGACATGGCGCTCTTTATCGGCCGCGCATTGTCGCAGGGACGAAAGGCGGGGCTGGCTTGCGTCGCCGGATCTTCGACCGGCTGCATCGTTCACTCGCTCTGCGCAGCGCTCGGCCTTTCGGCGCTGATCGTCGCCTCGCAACCCGCGTTCCTGACCCTGAAGATACTCGGTGCCGGATATCTCGCCTGGCTGGCCTACCAGGCACTCCGTTACGGGTCGACGTATACGCCCACGGGGAAAACCGAGGGCCGGCAGATGTCGATGTTCAGAAACTGGGTAACGGCGACGACGGTCGATCTGACGAACCCGAAGGTCGTGCTTTTCTACCTGACGTTCCTTCCGCAGTTCGTTTCGGCTTCGGACCCGCATGCCGTCGGCAAGCTTCTCTTTCTCGGCATGCTCACGGTTCTGGTCGCGCTGCCGATCAATATCGGCTTCGTGCTGACGGCGGACCGTCTTGCGGCATTGCTGAAGCGCAACCCACGCATCACGCGCATCGTCGATTATCTGTTCGCGGGTGTGTTCGCGGCGTTCGCTGTTCGCATCCTCGCCACCCGGAATGGATGACCGGCACTAAAACAGGCGTGTTTGTAGTTTTGCGGCATAAGATACAAGCCTTTAACGAGATAGGCTGGGAAAGACTTCTCGGGAACTGTCAAAATGCGACGTCCGCTTCTGACCCGTAGCGGACATTCATCATGCTTTTCCCGCCCTTATCGATGCGCGTTGGCTCGCCCAGACGCTAGCAAGGACAACCAAAGCGCCGACGGCTTGCAGAGGAGTCAACGCCTGCCCCAACAGCGCCCAGCCCAATATAACGGCGGTGATAGGACTCAGAAAACCAAGCGTGGATATCGCGGAAGGTTCAATCCGGGCAACGCCGCGAAACCACAGATAATAGGTTAACGCCGCGCCGATAAGCCCCAAGTAAAGCAGCCCGAGTAGATTATCCAAAGTCAGAGGTGGTAAGGGCGGCTCAATAAGCATCGACAGCGGCAATAAGAGCACGCCTCCCGCTGTGAGTTGCCAAGCCGTGAACGTCAAGGGCGAAACACCGGCCTGCCACTTGCGACTCAAAACGGTTCCTGCTGCCATGGACAGGGCCCCGCCCAGTCCAGCGGCGACGCCAACCGGATCAAGAGACGCCTCCGGCCCCAAGACCAACATGGCGACGCCGACGACTCCCGCCGCGGCGGCGACCAGCGCCAGAGCAATCACCGGCGATCCTAGGAAAAAACGGGCCAGAAAGATGACGCTCAGGGCCTGAACCGCACCCAGGGTCGCGGCCACGCCGCCGGGCAGGCTATGCGATGCGACAAACAGCAAGGACCAGAAGATGGAAAAGTTCAATCCGCCCAAGACCAGAATGCGCCCCAACCAGTTTAAGGGAGGGAGACGACGAACAATGATCAGCAACAGAAGTCCCGCAGGAAGCGCCCGAAATGCCGCATGGGTGATGGGATAGCCTTCGGGGAGGAACTGGGATGTCACGTAGTAGGAACTCCCCCAGATCGCCGGCGCCAGAGCGGTTAACGCCACGTCCTGCCATGTTGAAGAATGATGCATTATCATGACCTCCTCCCTAAGCTGCCAGACGAAGGCATGTTGCGATCTGCGCACGCAGATCTTCGAACGGTCCATTGACCAATCGCATCCCGGTTTCGCGAACGATCACGGTCGGGACGGATGCCACCTGAAGGCGTCGCGCCATTGTGCGATCATGTTCCACCATCCTCAGCGTCTCCGGGTCTGCGATATGGTTTTGGAACGCGTCGGCCGAGATCCCAGTTTCTTCGGCGATCTCTGCAAGAACCCCTTGATCGGCAATATTGCGGACCTCGCGGATATGCGCGCGCTGAATCGCATCGAACATATTCCAGTGGCTTTCCAGCCCCCCCATACGCTCGGCGGCTTTGCACGCCAGGGCGCCGGGCAAGCCGTACGGGTAGTCGAACGGAGCCCTGCGCATGCCTTCAATGTTAAACGCTTCGGGGGTGTCCGACGCCGCCCGGCAGGCTTCCCAGTGCCCGAGGATCGTGGTCTTGGCGTTCGCCATGGAGCCGAACCGGATGGCCATAGCCGACGGGCTATCCTGAAGAACAAAGGTTCGATGATGGATATCGAGGTCGAATTCCGTGCGCAAAGCCCGCAACCGGGGAGACAGGTTAAAGCACCACCCGCAAACAACGTCGTGGAAAAAGTCGAGAGTAAGCTTTGTCCGTTTCATGGTCAGGCCACCTCGCGCTCGATGTTCAGATCGGATGAAGGCGAAAGCCTGGCGGTGATGGTGGCGACATGATGCCCCTGGAACCGCGCGCCCATCAAATCCGTTTCGACGGGGGTGCGTGATCCATCCGCACCCGCAATCGTTCCCGCACCGTAGGGGGAACCGCCGACGATATAGTCAGAGCGCGTCTGGTCGCCGAACGCATAAGGTAATCCGACTATGACCATGCCGAAGTGCAACAGCGGAATGTGGGAAGACAGGAGAACGGCCTCATGTCCGCCATGCTGGGATCCGGTGGATGTGAAAACCGCACCGACCTTGCCGACGAGGGCATTCGAAGCCCATAATCCACCCGCTTGGTCGAGGAACTGCTTCATCTGCGCGGCCATCATGCCGAATCGCGTCGGCGTGCCGAAGATTATCGCGTCGTAGTCTTCGAGTTCCGCCACGGTGGCGACCGGGGTATCCGGATCCTCAAGGTATCCGGCTTGCTCTCGAATGGCTTTCGGGACGGTTTCGGGAATTTTTTTGACGTCAACGGTAACGTCTGCGACGCCACGTGCACCTTCGGCGACGGCGTTGGCCATGGTTCTAATGTGGCCGTAGCTGGAATAGTACAGAACAAGAATGCGTGTCATGGGAACCTCTCGTCGTTGTTATGGGTGAGGACGAGAGGATGCCGCGCATTTGGCGAATGAATAACCGCCGCTGTCGCAAAAGATTATTTAACTGGCGTAAAGAATTCAGCCAAAACCCGCTTCGGATAGATGGTGTCTCAGGAAATCGACAAACGTCCGTGTTTTTGCATCCGCGCTGAGTCGGTGGGCGATAACGGCATAAATCCTGCGTGGAGGTAAGCTGTATTCAGGCAACACGCATTCCAAGGCTCCGGTTTTTACCGCAGGTTCATAGATGAAACTCGGCAACGCTCCAATGCCTTGTCCTGCAATCAAAAGATCGCGCAGGAATATGCTGTTGCTGACCGCGGTTTTCGGGTTGATGGGAACGTCCGTGTCGCCATCCGGCCCGCTTAGGGGCCAATGGAACACGTCATCGGCCAAGGAAAAGGCTAGGAGGCGATGGTCTTTAAGATCATCCGGCGCGGCAGGGCGTCCGGATTCCTGCAAATATGTCGGTGCTGCGAACAGGGCCTGATGAACCGTGCCGATGCGTTGAGCCACAAGTCCCGAATCCGGCAACCAATCATGACGATTGTCTAAGTGCAGCAAGGTGTGGTTTGCGAGATCAGCCGGCACATGCAACGCATTGGCCCCTGTCAGCAACCTTGGACTACAAACCGGAAACAGTTTTTCCTCGCAAAGCCGTACCTTATCCAAGCCAATCCACGATCCGTCCCCGTGCCGGATCGCCATGTCCACATCGTCGCGGGCGAAATCGATGTGCTGCAGACTTGCACTGACGCGCAGATCGATATCCGGATACCTCTCGGCAAATCGACCGAGCCGATGCACGAGCCACTTGGCGGCAAAATTGGGTGACGTCGTGACAGTCAGCACCGACGCGTTCTGGCGCTTCAATATCCGGTCCGTTCCCACCGCAATGCGGTCGAAGGCGTCCCGCAGCACGACAAGATAATCACGCCCTGCATCGGTCAGGATCAATCTTTGCGGCTCGCGAACGAACAACTTCATACGCAATGCCGCCTCCAACGCCTTTACTTGGTGGCTTATCGCGCCCTGGGTCACGTTCAATTCGTCGGCGGCGCGGGTAAAACTCTCGTGCCGGGCTGCCGCCTCAAAAGCCTTGAGTGCATTTAACGGCGGCAGTCGGCGGCTCATTTTCGGGACTCCATAGACTTAGATTTTCTCATGGTATGATGAGAATCGATGCTTTGCGAAGTATCGCTGAATTCCATATTTAAAGCCAGATAATAGCCTATAACAGAAACATTTACACGTAAGAGGTCTAATTATGTTCATTCAAACTCACAATCAGACACGGTCTTCCGTCGCGATGACCGATGGCATCGTGGCAAGTCTGGAAAAGGCACTCGGAGAGTTCCTTACGCGCCTGCTCCGCTGGGCGGACCGCAGCCGCCAACGCCGCGCTCTGGCTGCACTCGATGATCATCTGCTCGCCGACATCGGCATTAGCAGATCCATGGCCGCAACGGAAAGTTCCAAGCCGTTTTGGCAATAGGCGATGTCAACTTCACTTCAAACGCATCAAGTACAAGCCGTTGACGCGTTAAACCTGTCGCGATTAAAAACAGAAAGCCGGTGCCAAAGCGCCGGCTTTTTCGTTGTCTGCTCTTTCTCCAGTAACGTCACCCCGACGCATCGCAACAGGCTGTCCGGCAGACGGGGTTTCGGACACCGATGAAATTCAGCGCAAGCTCGAAAGATTTGCAATCAGGGCTTTTTCTTTAAGTCTGAGGGCGTCCGAAATCTTGTGCGCCAGATCCTGATCCGGGCTGCAACAAATATTGACCACATCGACACAGCCATCGCGCGCTTCACCCAAAACCATCAGTAACGCCTTCTCAATCTTCCACGAAACCACATCCGATTTATCGGCTTCGCAGCCCAAAGACGCCAGAATATCCTTTGCAGTGTCATCTGCTAATTGTTTGATAGACATCGTTTGATCCTCACACTCTGAGTCAAATTCAACAGACCTTGTCCTCGCCCGCAGTATCCGGTTTCGGCACGCAAAGAACAATGCCACCCTAGATGCAAAACCGGCCCGTCTTCCATGATCCACATCAATTGGCAGGCCGCTGACGAAGTGGCACTACGTCTCAATCCCGAAACGTGATCAGATCATGAGACATCATCGAAACATGCCCGAAGGCGGTTATTTGCGACGTCTGGCCAGCAGCCTTCGGGTCATTTCCGGTGCCGCACCGACATAGTTGGCCGGATCGACAAGGTCCTTCAGTTGCTGTTCGCTGAGGATGCCGTTGACGCGTGGGTCCACCCGCAGGACGTCAAACAGACTTGAATCCTCGCTCAGGGCTTCCCGACAGGCCTCATAGACAACGTCATGGGCGATCTGACGGCCCAGCTGCGGCGCCAGCCCCATCATCACCGCCTCGGAGACGATCAGGCCGTTGGTCACGTTGAGGACTTTCTGCATCGCCTGCGGACGCACCTCGAGCCCTTCAAGCGCTTCCAGCGCTGCCCGCAAACCACCGGACGCAACAATGAATGCGGTCGGCAAGACCTGCCACTCCACATGCCACTGCCCCGTTGCCCGTTCATGATCCTGAACCATGGCGTCGAGCATCGCCGAATGCTGCTCGCGAACGATCTTCGACGCCGCCAGCATCATCTCAGACGAAATGGGATTGCGTTTTTGCGGCATCGTCGAGGATGCGCCCCGGCCCTGCACGAAGGGTTCAAGCACTTCGCCGGTTTCCGTCTGCATCATCAGCATGATGTCGTAGCCGATCTTGCCGATGGATGACGAAATCAGTGCCAGCAAACCGGTGACTTCGGTAAAGTTGTCGCGGATCGTGTGCCAGGTAATGTCGGGTACCATCAGGCCGAGTTCATCCGCCAGGGCGGCCTGTGTCGCGAGGCCGTTTTCCTTGCCGAGGGACGCCAGCGTTCCGGCCGCGCCGGAAAACGACACGACGCCAATCCGGCCATTCAGTTCCGTCATGCGCTGGCGGTGCCGGTCGATACCCGAAAGCCATGTCGCCGCCTTGTAGCCGAAAGTGATCGGCAGGGCGTGCTGCAGGTGGGTGCGCCCGGCCATCGGCAGGTCGGCATATTTCTCCGCTAGTTTGGCCAAAGCATCGGCGACAGCGTCGAGGTCTCTTGAAATCAGGGCCAGGGCATCGCGGATTTGCAGGACATCGGCGGTGTCCATGATGTCCTGCGTGGTTGCCCCCCAATGGCTCCATTGTCCGAGATTATCCGCCGGCCAGTCGGAAAGCTGCTCGACGGTCGGCAAAATCGGATAACCGACAATTTCGGTCCGCGCCTGAAGCCGCGTCCAGTCGATGTTCCCGACTTTTGCGACATCGGTGATCGCTGCGGCAGCTTCTTTCGGGATGATGCCGAGCCTGGCCTGCGCCCGGGCCAGTGCCGCCTCTACGTCGAGATAGCGCTGCACGATGTAGTCGTCGCTGAACAGGTCTCGCATCTCGTCGGATGCAAACATTTGACCAAAAATCTTGGACCCGATCACTATCGAAACCATTCCGGCGCTTCCTTCCCAATTTTCTGTCGCTATCCGCTAACTTAGGCGAACGGGGGTGATGTCCACTTGCGGCCACAGGCGGACATGACGCTCAATCCGTGATCGGACCCTTGCCAACGCGCGGATGCGGTCTGGGGCCGTCGGCAACGGCCATGCATATGAGGATTTCGTCAGAGCGCGGCGCGTCCGCGACCATCACGGTCATGGTGTCGAAGTGATCAAATGACCACGCCTCATCCTTGTGGCCGAGCGGCAGGTCGATCGAAGCGCCGACCGCGGCGACTTTGGCATTTGACGGAATAAGCGCCTTGCCGCCACCGACAGCGGCCCGCATCGGCTTGCCCAGTTTCGGATGAATGACGGCGCCGCCATGTTCCAGATCACCGGCAACGCCGACGATGGCGGCCTTGCCGTAACTGACGGGCTGCCCGCCGAGCATGGCAACGGCTTCGCCCATGAGCTGTTCGCCAAGCCGGCCGCCAATATCGAAAAGTGCAGACAAATCCTCGGCAAATCGACCGGCAAAGGGATTTTTGACGACGGCAACCGCCGCCACCCGGGTGATCGGATCGCAGGGCTTACCAAGACCATCCGCGACAATGGTTTCCTTGATCAGGACGGTTTTGCGAATATCCATGTCAAATTCTCTCTACGTTGAAGTTTCCAATGATGACGACGTGTGTTTCTGCATCAGCCGGAACGGACCAGGCAGGGACTACAAATAATCACCGACACCACAGCGAAGTAAAGACGTGCCGCAGACAATGTCGACAAATCGCCAATTCCTTTGTCACGAAATGTCAGGCCACCATGAACACGTCATAGCGGGTCGATTTGCCGAGAATCTGATGGGAAAACCGCACGAGGCCTTGCATCGGGTCGGCCCGCAGCGGCCATTTCAGCACAACCCTTTCGCTGGCCGTCGCCAGGGCAATCTTCATCAGGTCCAGGGAATCCTCGTCCGCGCCGACGATCTTGCGGAGCAGCCGCATTTCATTTTTCACCAGCGCCGACTTTGTTCGTTCCGGGTGCATCGGGTCGACCAGCACCACTGCCGGCAAAAGCGTCGGCAGCAGGTCCCTGGCATCTCCGTGCATCAGGGTCATACGGGCGATCACCCCGGCCACATCGCCACCGGCGTCACTGGCGCGTTGCATGCCGGCCTGCAACAGCCCGTGCATGACGGGGGAGCGTTCTATCAAGGTTACTTCGGCGCCCAGCGATGCCAGCAAGAATGCATCCCGACCGAGACCGGCCGTTGCATCGACAATTTTCGGGGTGTGGCCCCCTTTCATGCCGACGGCCCTGGCCAGCGCCTGACCGCGGCCACCGCCAAATCGAAACCGGTGCGCGACCGCGCCGCCCGTGAAATCACAGACCAGTGTGTCTTGCTGCGGCGTCTTGTCCTTGCGTATCATTTCGATCCTCTGCTGGATGAAATAGATACGGCAAAGTCCAAAAAAGCCAGCCTCAGTATAATCAGGGTCACATTCACGGGCGGGCAACGGAACCGCGTATAAGGGGGCGAACTGTCCGGCCGGTGGATTACCACAGATACGTTGCGGCCATCACATTGAGCGGTATGCCGACCAGCGTACCGACAAGTACGGCGCACAGAAAAGCACCGGCGGTGAAAGCTATGTCGATAATGCTGTGTCCATGAAGTTTATGCTCCTGCGGGTTGACGCGCCTCTGCACCATGCTGGGCGGAAGATTTGAACAGCACGATAAAGCCGAGAACAGCCGACACCAGAGACCCCCCGATTACGCCGAGGCGGACCTGCGCCGCATGTTCAGGATCGGCAAAGGCGAGCGTGCCGATAAACAGGCTCATGGTGAAACCGATACCGGCCAGCAACGAAAGGCCGTAAACCTGTAGCCAGGAGACGCCGGCCGGCAGTTGCGCCAGTCCCATGCGCACGGCCACCCAGGCAAAACTGAAAACCCCAATCTGCTTGCCGAGAAAAAGTCCGAGCGCAATGCCGAGCGGGATCGGTGCAAGAAGATCGGACAGTTGCAAACCGAACAGCGGGATACCGGCGTTGGCGAAGGCAAACACCGGCATGATCAGGAAGCTGACCCACGGGTGCAATCCGTGTTCCAGTGTGTGCAGGGGTGAAGCTGTATCCTTGTCACCGCCGCGCAGGGGAATGCAGAAGGCCAGCACGACTCCGGCCAGGGTCGCGTGAACACCGGATTTCAAAACACAAACCCACATGATGATACCGACGATGATGTACAGCGAAGGGCGCCTTGCATTCATCCGGTTCAGGGCTACCAGCAGGGCCGTGCAGAACGCCGCGATGATCAGCGACGAAAGCGAAAGGTCGCTGGTGTAGAAAATGGCGATGATCATGATCGCGCCCAGATCATCAATGATCGCCAAGGCGAGCAGAATCACTTTCAGCGCCGCCGGAACACGGTTTCCGAGCAAGGCAAGCACGCCCAGGGCAAAGGCAATGTCCGTTGCCGCAGGAATTGCCCAGCCGGACATGCCGACAGGATCGCCCCAGGTGAACGCCGTATAGATCAAGGCCGGAACGGCCATGCCCCCGATCGCCGCACTGGCGGGCAGCGCCGTCTGCTGCCAGCTGGAAAGGCTGCCTTCGAGGAATTCACGCTTGATCTCAAGACCGACCAGAAAAAAGAAAATGGCCATCAGGCCATCGTTTATCCAAAGCAGCAGGGGTTTATCGAGTACCAGCGTGCCGATGGATACATTGACGGGGGTCGTCAGGATGGCGTCGTAAAGCCAGTCCAGAGGAGAGTTGTCCATGATCAGCGCGGTCACTGCGGCGGCGATCAGAAGCAGCCCGCCAAAGGCGTCGTGATGGATGATCTGTGAAATTCGCGTGTTCAAAACTTGTCTCAAGACAGCGTCCTCGCCTATTCTTACCGATGAAACCGGGGACATACATACGGGTAAAATTAAATACGTCAACAAAATTATAAAATATTATATAAACTAATATAAAATAACATAAAGTGAGAAATAGAATGCTAAGTCGACCAATGTTGACGGTTCACGAGGTCGCCGAGATGCTCAAAGTCAAGGAGAGCACGGTGCGCGCGTGGATAAATGATTCCGAGTTAAGGGCCGCCAAATTCGGGCGGGATTGGCGTGTGGCGTTCAAGGATCTGGAAGCTTTCGTCAATGATCGCGCCAATCGTCCAACCGGCGAAGCGGCTGATAGGGATTTGTCGGGCTAAACGACGTCACCTTGAGCGCATCAAAGACGAACAGATGATGCGCCCGTTCTCATGCCCTGCATCCGGTTTTACACGCATCCCCTGCCAGGGACGCCTGATCAGGCGACGGACCTGTCATGTGTTCCGAACCGGCAAACTGTCGGTTGTATATACCGATCCCGGATGTGTTATGGTCAAAGGAATGGGGCAAAAAGAATGGGGCGTGGGGTATGAGCGACACCGTGATTGCAAACTTCGTCAGGGAACTGAAAGACGTAACGACCGGCATCAGCGATCCTGCCGCCATCCTGAAGCGCGTTACGCCGATCGTCGCGAAAATGGCCTACGATACGTCCTGGGTGAAACCGGCGTACTATCAATGCGACGAGGATCAGGGCTTCGGCATCAACCTTCTCTATGAAGAGCCGGAAAACACATTATTGGTTGAGGCCATCTGCTGGCTGCCGGGACGCGGCGTGGCGCCGCACGACCATCAGACCTGGGGCATCGTCGTCGGCATTGACGGCGTTGAGGTCAATGTCGACTGGCGGCGTCGGGACGACGGCTCCAAGGCGGGTTTTGCCGATCTCGAGATTGACCACGAAACGAATGTTTCCAGAGGCATGATCGCCAGTTTCATGCCCGATGACATCCACGGTGTCCGCAACGACGGCGATGTGCCGTCATTGTCGCTGCATATCTATGGTGCATCGCTCGCAACGCTGAACCGCTCCGAGTTCGATCCCATCAACAAGGTGCAAAAGCCCTGCCCGCAACGCAAGCGCACCCCGACTCATGTCTGATCCGGACTGACCCCGAGATTCAGGAAAAGGCCTCCGTCAAAGGCGCAAGCAGCGATCAGGATGGCGGAAACGGAAACGTAAGCCTTACCGTTGTCCCCTGCCCGATCGTGCTTTCGATTTCAAGCTTCCCCTCATGTGCGATCACCAGTGATTTAACGATGGCCAGTCCCAAACCAGCGCCGCCCTGTGTCCTGTAGGGATCGGTTGTCTTGTACGGGTCGGTCACGACTTTAACAAAGGGGTCGGTAACCGTGGCCACCTGCTCGGCGGGGATGCCGATGCCGGTATCACTGATCTTGATGACATGAGACGTTTTCGTGGCCTCGGCTTCAATCGTCACGGTGCCGCCACCTGGCGTGAACTTCAGGGCGTTGGAGAGCAGATTGATGATGATTTTCTTCATCGACTGCCTGTCTGCGAAAAACAACGGCAGGTCATCGGGTATTCTGGAAACGATGTCGATGCCAAGCAACCGCGCTTCGCCCTGGATGATTTTGCTGCATTCCTCGACAACGCCGGCAATCTGAAATTCCTCTTTGTTGATTGCCAGCATGCCGTTTTCAATGGCCGTGACGTCGAGAATGTCCCCGATCAGCGACAACAGATGCTCGCCACTCCAACGAATATCGTGTGAGTACTCCTGATATTTTTCGGAAATAGGTCCGAAGTACTGCATGCTGATCACGTCGGCAAAACCGATGATGGCGTTAAGCGGCGTCCTCAGATCGTGGCTCATTGCCGCCAGAAAATCCGACTTTCCACGGCTCGCGGCTTCAGCGTCGGCGCGCGCTTTCTCTGCATCCTGCTTGGCGAGGATGAGGGCGCTCTGGGCTTCCTTCAGCTGCGTGATATCGGTGCCAATTGTCCCCATACGTGCGACTTCGCCCTGATCATCGAGGATCGGGAACTTTGTTATCAGAAATTCCCTGTCCCCATGATCGTTGGTCGGTATCACGCGCTCGCGTGTAACCGCCGATTTGCTTTCGAGGACTTCTGACTCCTGGAGCAAGGCATCGTCCGCCTGCTTTTCCGAGAGAAATTCCGAAATCACCTTGCCGACGATGTTTTGCTGCTTGAATCCGAAAAGCTCCGAATGTTTGCGGTTGATGATCAGATAGCGCCCGTCCCTGTCCTTCAGATTGACCAGTGACGGCAGGTTATCGATGAGGACCCGAAACCGTTCCTCCGACTCTCTGAGGGCAGCCGCGTTTTTCATGATTTCCGTGATGTCGGTACCGATGCCCCGGTAACCCATAAACTTGCCGTCGGCATCCAGAATGGGCGTGCCGCTGATCCGTGCGCGGACCTTTTGTCCGGTTTGCGCCTTGAATTCGTATTCGAAATCCTTGAACGCCCGCCGTGCCTGCAAATCCGCCAGATGGGCGTCCCATTTCTTTTGTTCTGATGCAAGAATGTCCTTGTCGACGAATTGGGTCCGCAGGGTGCCGATCTTGTCTTCGGGCCGAAATTTCGTGATCTCGAAATAGCGTGGAGTATGGTATGTGAACCTCAGGTCCGGCCCCATCTCCCAAAACCAGTCGGAACCCATCTCGGCGAAATCCCGGAACCGTTGCTCGCTTTCTCTCGCCAGCGCCTCGGATTGATGCCGTTCGGTGACATCGGTGTAAGTGGTGATGAAGCCGACACCCGGAATAGGCCTGCCGGTCAATTCGAGGGTCCTGTTATTGGGTCTCGTGACATCGACCTGATACGGCTCGAAGGTCCTGGCGATAGCCATTCTTTTTTCTGCGCGCTCTTTCGCCGGCCCCTGACCGCCGTAGGCGCCGTGCTCGGCGTTATAGTGAACCCATTTCGAAAACGGGTCGCCGACCGAGAACAGATCCAGCGGCATATCCAGGATTTCCAGAGCGCGTTGATTGAAGCCGATAACGATCAGGTCACGGTCATAAATGACGACCCCCTGATTGATGTAATCAAGGGCTAGCTCAAAAATATTTTTGGAATGAGCCGGCATTTTTATGTGTTTCCCCTGAACCATTGAACGTAAGCAACCGCATATGGTCAAGAAAGATAATTCCACCTCCGGTTGGGAGCGGGCTTGAAGGCGCAACGATACGCAGGGTGAACGGCTGTGAGCGCCTATCGCGCCATCGAACGCCAGGTTTCGGCCCAGGTCTGCTGGATCACCAGCGCGTCATAGCTGGCGCGGTGCCGTTTGCCGTCCATACCGCTGATGATGCGGTCCTTGGTCTCGTGCCAGATTTCCATCTGCGGTTCCGAAAGAATCATCTCCGGCGAGCTTGTCGTGAACGCGGCGCGGGCATCAGGTTTCATCTCGCGGACAACCATCAAATTCAGCGACGCCCGACCGGTTTGCCGACGGCGCCCTTGTTGGCGGCCAGCAGACAGAGGATGTCGTGGGCAATGGTGGCGGCGGCAATCGCCGTGATTTCGGAAATGTCGTACGCCGGGGCGACTTCGACAACGTCGGCACCGACCAGCGTCAGCCCGCCCAGCCCGCGGACGATGCCGAGCGCCTGTGCCGAGGAAAGGCCACCCGCAACCGGTGTGCCGGTGCCCGGTGCGAACGCAGGATCAAGACAGTCGATATCGAACGTCAGATAGACCTTTGCGTCACCGACCCGTTCCCGCACAGCGGCGACGGTTGCCTCGATACCGTGCTTGTGCACCCACGGTGCGGACAGAATCTCGAAGCCGTGATCGGAATCATTATACGTGCGGATGCCGACCTGACAGGAACGGCTGACGTCGATCAGCCCTTCGTTCTTGGCGCGCAGAAACATCGAGCCATGATCGAACCGGTTGCCGTCATCGTCCCAGGTGTCGCAGTGTGCATCAAAATGCAACAGCGCCACCGGGCCGTGCTGTGCGGCAACGGCACGCAGGATCGGGTAGGCAACGAAATGATCGCCACCCAGCGTCAGCGGAAACACGCCCGCCTGCAGCAGTCCGGCAATGTGCTGTTCAATCGCCTCGACCACGGATTCCGGATGGTGTGGATCGAGAAAGCAGTCGCCATAATCAATCACGCCCAGTGTGTCGAACGGATCAAAGCCGAACGGAAATGCCTTGAGCTCGGCCAGCTGTACCGAGGCGGCACGAATGGCACGCGGCCCGAGGCGTGCACCCGGGCGGTAGGTCACGGCACCGTCATAAGGCACACCGCTGACCGCCACATCGACACCGGACAAGTCGCGGCTGTAGCGCCGGCGCAGGAAGCTCAGCGCACCGCCATAGGTCATCTCGGACGCACGCCCCAGCAGCGTGTCCTTGCGGAAGGCCTGATCGCCCGTATCGTCATTTGACATTTCTGCGCTCCAACGATTGGATGCCTGAGACTTTATCGCACGCCGATACCCCAGGAACAACGGGCATGGGTATATCGGAAGCAAACACGGCAACGCAAGGAGATGAGCGCACAATGAGTGAGTGGACGACCGAAGAAGCTGAGGAACTGTACCGCATCCAGGCATGGAGCGACGGCTACTTCGGTATCGGTGCAGACGGCAAACTGCTGGCCCTGCCCGATGTCGGCAACACCGAAGTGCCGATTGCGCTGCAGGACGTGGTTGACGAACTGCGCGAACAGAACGTCCAGTTTCCGGTCGTCATGCGCTTTCACGACATTCTGAAAAATCGTGTCCGTCAGCTCAATACCGCGTTCGCCGAAGCCATTACCGAAATGGAATACCAGGCCCCCTACCGCGGCGTTTTCCCGATCAAGGTCAATCAGATGCGCGAAGTCGTCGACGAGATCGTCGAGGCCGGCCGCCCCTTTCATTACGGACTGGAAGCCGGCTCCAAGCCGGAACTGATGGCGGTGCTGTCCTATGACATCGGCAACGAAGCGTTGACCATCTGCAACGGCTACAAGGACGAGGACTTCCTGCGTCTTGCCCTGCTCGGCCGCAAGCTGGGCCGCAAGATCGTCGTGGTGATCGAGAAATTCAGCGAGATCGAACCGCTGCTGCGACTTGCCGATGAAATGAACGTGCAGCCGATGATCGGGCTGCGCATCAAGATGCGGATCAAGGCCGACGGTCGGTGGAGCGAGTCCAGCGGCGAGCGCGCCAAGTTCGGCCTGACCATTTCGGAAATCCTCAACGCCGTCGATCTGATCCAGCAACGCGGCTACGGCGATGCCATACAGCTTCTGCATTTCCACGTCGGCAGCCAGCTGTCGGATATCCGCTTCGTGCGCGAAGCCGTGCAGGAAGCGGCGCGAATTTACGCCCGCCTTTACAAGCGCGGTATCCCGCTGGCCTATCTCGACATCGGCGGCGGCCTTGCCGTCGATTACGACGGCAGCCGCTCCAGCGGTCATTCGTCGATGAACTACACCATGGACGACTACGCACGCGGCGTCGTCTTTGCCGTCGGCCAGACCTGCGAGTTGGAAGAAGTGCCGCACCCGACGCTGGTCAGCGAAAGCGGGCGGGCGATCACCGCGCACCATTCGTGCGTGGTGATGCGGGTCATCGGCGAGATCGTCAGCGACGCCCATCCGATCGATACCGAAGTACTGGAAGACGAGCACATCCTTGTCACCAACATGCGTGATCTGGTAGCCGAGCTGACCGAAGACAAGAACTATCAGGATGCCTACAACGAGGCCTCGGTGCTGATGGCCGACGTGCTGAACGCGTTCAAGCTCGGTGTGCTCAGACTGGAAGAGCTGGCCAAGGCAGAAACCCTGCACTGGAAAGTCATGCGCGCCATCGAAGGCGGCATCCGCACCGCCGAATTCGTTTCCGAAGATCTGCTCGATGTGGAAACCCTGCTGCGCTCGCAGTATCTGTGCAACTTCTCACTGTTTCAATCGGCCGCCGACAGTTGGGCCATCGAACAGGTATTGCCGGTGGCACCGCTGACGCGCCTCAACGAGGAGCCGTCGCGCCAGTGCACGATTGCCGACATCACGTGCGACAGTGACGGCAAGATCAACCGCTTCATCGGCCAGCAGGGCAACCGTGACAACCTGCCGCTGCATCCGCTGGTGCCGGATCAGAACTACTACATCGGCCTGTTTCTGACCGGCGCCTATCAGGACGTCATGGGCGACATGCACAATCTGTTCGGCCGTCTCAACGAGGCGCACATCTTCTGCGATCCGGAAGACCCGACCGGGTTTTATATCGAGGAATTCGTCCCCGGCTCGACCGCCGGGCAGGTGCTGGATATCATGCAGTACAATCCCGAAGCGATGGCCGGCAAGGTCAAGGCGATGGTCGACGCCACCGTCGCCGGGGGCGGCCTGCGCTCACGCGACGGCGTCCAGCTGGTGGATTTCTATGAAGCCTGCCTCGCCAGCTACACCTACCTCCGCCATCCGCAACAGGGGCCGGCGGCGTAGGCACCAACCGCTCAGGCGACGCGGCGCTCGAAGCCGGCGAACGGGCTGAGCTTGAACCATGTCTGCAGATTTTCCTGCAATTGCCGCTCGCCTGTAATGATCATCGTCTCATCGTCAACCGCCTGTTTGACCGAGGTGTAGCCCATCCAGATCTCGGTCATCTTGCGCAAGTCCGTGACCAGAAACAGATCCACATCAAAGCCCGGCTCGACCGTACAAAGATCAACCTCGGCATCTGCATTCACAACCAGCCACCAGTTCTTCGTATTCGCCGGCTGGTCAGAAAAAATAACCTGAATGACTTTTCTCGCGGGCGGGAGCGGTGTTGGGTCAATGTGCCGCCGGATATCCCACATCAGAAGGTGCGGGTCGAGATTGTCCAGTGAGGCCCGCGTTTCGATCCAGCGATGCCCCCAGATACCGATACTTTGAATAACCGGCTTCAGTTCCAGCCCGGCTTCGGTCAACGTATAGTCGTACACATCCGGATGCGACGAGATACGCTCGCGCTTTATTACCCCGGCCTCTTCCAGTTCCTTCAAGCGCTTCGAGATCAGCGCAGGCGACATCCGGGGCACGCCGCGGCGCAGCTGATTGAAGCGCCTTGAGCCGATCATGATTTCGCGCAGCAACACGATCGTCCAGCGTGAACAGAGAATTTCCGCCGCCATCGCAATGGGGCAGAACTGATTGTAGCTTCCGGCAGTCATCACATTCTCCTGTCCAAAAACAGCGTCGACTGTTGACACCACTCCGTTGCAGCAATCCTTTTGCCGCAAATCGCCGACGCTGACCATCCATAGTACAGAATCTATACCATGGAACTTCACTTTCTGAACTGGATGGGATTCGGGATAGCTGAGAGAACCCGCCCTTAACCGGAATGATCCGGCCCATTCAAAGAAAGGAACTGACATGCCACTCGTAGACATTCAACTGATCGAAGGCGTTTTTGACGACTCCCAAAAGCAGCAAATGATTTCGAAAGTGACCGACGTCATGGTCGAAATCGAAGGTGAAGCGATGCGCGGCGTGACCTGGGTGCGTGTCCAAGAACTGCAAAGCGGCGCCTGGGGGGTCGGCGGCAAAGGCCTGACCACTGCAGACGTCAAAGCGATCCAGGCCCAGGGTAATTGACGGCTGGGTAACTGATACAATCCGTCCGTTCGTCTACCGGTTCTCATCTCGGCACCCATTGTCCCGTGCCGGGATGACGAACCGCCCTCACCCGGCGCCAGTCGGCTACCGCATCATCGTTATTTCTTATCGAAACGATAATATTTAAGTATTTTTACTTATCGATGAACAGCGCTACGCTCCAATTGAACGTGAATTCAATCGGCTCAGCGACCGCGACCGGCATCCCGCTGGGCGCGCATGCAGGAAGTCCCGCTTCCGGTTCTGAACCCAGCAACGCAATGGAGGACACAATGGACGGCAACGACATGAAATCCGGCGGCAAATGCCCCGTCATGCACGGCGGCAATACGACGGCCGCAACCTCGGTCACGGACTGGTGGCCGAAATCCCTCAATCTCGAAATTCTGCATCAGCATGACAGCAAGACCAACCCGATGGGCAGGGACTTCGACTATCACAAAGCACTGAAAAAGCTCGACATCAAAGCCCTCAAGAAGGACGTGCACGCGCTGATGACCGACAGCCAGGAATGGTGGCCGGCGGACTGGGGCCACTACGGCGGCCTGATGATCCGCATGGCCTGGCATTCTGCCGGTTCGTACCGCATTGCCGATGGACGCGGTGGCGGCGGTACCGGCAACCAGCGTTTCGCGCCACTGAATTCATGGCCCGATAACGTCAGTCTCGACAAGGCACGTCGTCTGCTGTGGCCGATCAAGAAGAAATACGGCAATACGGTCAGCTGGGCTGATCTGATCATCCTCGCCGGCACCATCGCCTATGAAAACATGGGCCTGAAAACCTTCGGCTTCGGCTTCGGTCGCGAAGACATCTGGCACCCTGAAAAGGATACCTACTGGGGCTCCGAGAAAGAGTGGCTTGCGAAGGATCGCTATGAAAACGCCGGCGACGAGGCTTCGCTGGAAAATCCGCTGGCCGCGGTGCAGATGGGTCTGATTTACGTCAACCCGGAAGGCGTCGACGGCAAGCCGGATCCGAGGAAAACGGCAGAGGCCGTTCGCGAAACCTTCGCACGCATGGCCATGAACGACGAGGAAACCGTCGCACTGACCGCCGGCGGTCACACGGTCGGCAAGGCCCACGGCAACGGTGATGCCAGCAAACTCGGCCCCGATCCGGAAGCTGCGGACGTCGAACAGCAAGGCTTCGGCTGGGCCAATCCGAACGGCAAGGGCAAGGGCCGCGATACCGTCACCAGCGGCATCGAAGGAGCATGGACAACCCACCCGACGCAGTTCGACAACGGCTATTTCGAGCTGCTGTTCAAGTACGAGTGGGAACTGAAGAAAAGCCCCGCCGGTGCCTGGCAGTGGGAGCCGATCAACATCGCCGAAGAAGACAAACCGGTCGATGTCGAGGATCCCTCGATCCGCTACAACCCGATCATGACCGATGCCGACATGGCCATGAAGATGGACCCGATCTACCGGGAAATCTCCGAGCGGTTCTACAAGGATCCGGCATACTTCCGGGATATCTTTGCCCGCGCATGGTTCAAACTGACGCACCGCGACATGGGTCCCAAGGCGCGCTATTTCGGTCCCGACGTGCCACAAGAAAATCTGATCTGGCAGGACCCGGTACCGGTCGGCAGCACCCGCTATGATGTTGCCGCCGTCAAGGCGAAGATCGCCAAAAGCGGCCTTTCCATCGCCGAGATGGTCGCCACCGCCTGGGACAGTGCCCGCACCTTCCGCGGCTCCGACATGCGGGGCGGGGCCAATGGTGCCCGCATCCGTCTGGCCCCGCAGAAGGACTGGCTGGGCAACGAGCCGGATCGTCTGGCAAAGGTCCTTGGCGTACTTGAAGGCATTGCCGCCGGGTCTGGTGCCAGCATCGCTGACGTGATCGTGCTGGCCGGCAACGTCGGCATCGAACAGGCCGCGAAAACCGCCGGTTTCAAGATCGACGTGCCGTTCCTTCCCGGTCGCGGTGACGCCACCGACGCGATGACGGACGCCGCGTCCTTCGACGTGCTGGAGCCGATCCACGACGGCTACCGCAACTGGCTGATGAAGGACTATGCCGTCAGTGCCGAAGAGCTGATGCTCGACCGCACGCAACTGATGGGCCTGACCGCCCACGAGATGACGGCACTGGTCGGTGGCATGCGTGTGCTTGGCACCAACCATGGCGGCAGCAGACACGGTGTCTTCACCGACCGGGAAGGGGCGCTGACGACCGACTTCTTCGTCAACCTGACCGACATGGCGTACACGTGGGTGCCGAGCAAAGACGGTCACTATGAAATCCGTGACCGCAAGTCGGGTGCCGTCAAATGGACGGCGACGCGGATGGATCTGGTGTTCGGATCAAATTCGATCCTGCGTGCCTACGTCGAAGTCTATGCGCAGGACGACAATGCGGAGAAGTTCGTGCACGACTTCGTTGCCGCATGGACCAAGGTCATGAACGCAGACCGTTTCGATCTGGCTTGATCGCCAATCGACGGAACATCCACCGAAGAACGGATACGTGCCGGCCTCGACAGAGGTCGGCACGGTCTTTCGAGCGGCAACCCCGCCAATGATTAAATTGTAATTTTGCAGATGCGGCATATCGTTTAGGCTGAGGCTCGGCTCCGTTGACATCCCCATCCGCCTAAAAGGGTCTGCACATGGCAGTTGAAAAAGTTGAAGCCCTCGTCGTCGGCTGCGGTCAGGCCGGCGTCGCCATCAGCGAACACCTCGGCAACGCCGGAGTGCCGCATCTGGTGCTTGAACGCCACCGCATCGCCGAACGCTGGCGCTCGGAACGATGGGACTCGCTGGTCGCCAACGGCCCGGCCTGGCACGACCGCTTTCCGGGTCTGGAATTTCCCGATTTCGATCCCGACGGTTTTCCCGGCAAGGACGTGGTCGCCGATTATTTCGTCACTTATGCCGAGCAGATCAAAGCGCCGGTCCGCTGCGGCGTCGAGGTCACGTCGGTAGAGCGGCTTCAGGGCCGGCCCGGCTTTCGCGTCGAGACATCTGAAGGCGAGATCGAAGCAAAATATGTGGTTGCCGCCACCGGACCGTTCCAGAAACCGGTCATCCCGGCCGTCGTGCCGGAAGACGCCGGCGTCCTGCAGATCCATTCCAACGCCTATCGCAATCCCGGCCAGCTGCCCGCGGGCGCCGTGCTGGTGGTCGGCGCCGGATCATCCGGCACGCAGATCGCCGACGAGCTGTTGCGGTCGGGCCGGTCCGTTTATCTATCGGTCGGCCCGCACGACCGGCCGCCGCGCAGCTACCGGGGCCGCGACTTCGTCTGGTGGCTGGGCGTGCTCGGCAAATGGGATGCCTGGGTCCCGGCGGCCGGCACCGAGCATGTGACGATTGCCGTCAGCGGCGCCAACGGCGGCCAGACGGTCGACTTCCGGCGTCTTGCCGGTCGCGGCATGAAAC